>Ga0210408_10000001_pt1 | contig 942161 bp, 859 predicted proteins | sample IncBWH4MmetaG_FD_155471 | JGI IMG/M metagenome (GOLD analysis project Ga0210408, IMG submission 155471) | Forest soil microbial communities from Barre Woods Harvard Forest LTER site, Petersham, Massachusetts, United States - Inc-BW-H-4-M | ecosystem: Environmental > Terrestrial > Soil >...
TCAAGTCGAGGAGGATGATGTCGTAGTCGTAGATCTTGCCAAGATCGATCCCTTCCTCGCCGAGATCGGTCGTGTAGACGTTGAAGCTCTCGGATTTGAGCATCAACTCGATCGATTGCGCGGTGGCGCTATCGTCTTCAATCAGCAAAACGCGCATGCCAGTCCCCTTCCTCGCTGCGAGGGCTCAAGGTCGGCACGCCGCAGCGGCGGCCCCTGGAAAACGCCTTGGGACAAACTGATTCGACACACTAACGACGCTATGGTTAACAAAACCTGATTCCGGTGTGCAAGCATTCTGTAGGCGAATCCCGACGAATCGCCGTAAGATGCTGCCTGGAAGGGGTTTTCTCACCACACGGTTGCTCATGTTTCAAATGAAGTTCCGGTGCTAACCGACTCAAACGACTCACCCTCCATCCTGGCCGGTGAGCCGCCTCGTTCCCAAGGACGATAACTGGATGATTAACGGCCCGGGTAAATACACCGTTAAGACGGCAGCCTTCCGGGTAACCATTATTGCGGTCTTAAGATCGCGGGGCCGGCCGTGAAGGCGCTGGCCGAGCAGATCAACGAGCTCGACGGCATCGAAATCTATGGCCGCGTTGTCGGCGTGCGCGGCCTGATGGTCGAGGTTTCAGGCCCGCTGCACGCCATGTCGGTCGGCGCCCGGGTGGTGATCGAGACGGGGGCCAAGAATATTCCCTGCGAGGTGGTCGGCTTCTCCGGCTTAAATGCGCTGCTGATGCCGTTCGCGCCGCTGGAAGGCGTGCGGCGCGGCTGCCGGGCCCTGGTCACCTCGGTTGCCGGCGCAGTGCGGCCGTCGGCCGGCTGGCTCGGCCGGGTGGTCAATGCGCTGGGCGAGCCGATCGACGGCAAGGGGCCGCTATTGCTCGGGCCGTCGCCTTATGCCTTCCGGAATACGCCGCCGCTGGCCCACGCCCGGCGCCGGGTCGGCTCGCCGCTCGATCTCGGCGTGCGCGCGCTCAACACCTTCGTGACCTGCTGTCGCGGCCAGCGCATGGGCATTTTCTCCGGCTCCGGCGTCGGCAAATCGGTGCTGCTGTCGATGCTGGCGCGCAACGTGATGGCCGACGTCACGGTGATCGGGCTGATCGGCGAACGCGGCCGCGAGGTGCAGGAATTCCTGCAGGACGATCTCGGCGACGACGGCCTGGCGCGCTCGGTGGTGGTAGTCTCGACCTCCGACGAGCCGGCCTTGATGCGCCGGCAGGCGGCGCATGAGACGCTCGCCATCGCCGAATATTTTCGCGACGAAGGCCAGGACGTGCTGGTGCTGATGGATTCGGTGACGCGCTTTGCCATGGCGCAGCGCGAGATCGGGCTGTCCGCGGGCGAGCCGCCGACCGCCAAGGGTTATACGCCAACGGTCTTCACCGAACTGCCGCGGCTCCTGGAGCGGGCAGGGCCCGGCACCGAGCAGGGTACCATCACCGGCATTTTCACCGTGCTGGTCGACGGCGACGATTACAACGAGCCGATCGCCGACGCGGTGCGCGGCATCCTCGACGGCCATATCGTCATGGAACGCGCTATCGCCGAGCGCGGCCGCTACCCGGCCATCAACGTGCTCAAATCGGTGTCGCGGACCATGCCGCGGGCGGCCGACCAGGCCTACCTGCCGGTCCTGACCAAGGCGCGCCAGATCATGGCGACCTATACCGACATGGAGGAATTGATCCGGCTTGGCGCGTATCGGGGCGGCACCAGCCCCGAGGTCGACGAGGCCATCCGCCTGCATAAGCCGCTGGAGGACTTTCTGGCCCAGGGTAAGGAAGAAGCAACCAGCCTGGCCGAAGGATACCGCCGTTTGGACGAGATTTTGGCCGTCGCGGAAACGGAACGCTAACGATATCGCGCCACACTCCCCAAGATTTAGGGCGTCGCGCGGGGTTGTCGCGGCGCCAAATGGCTTCGGTTGTGGCTTCGGGGGAGTAGTAAGTCGATGAAGTCCCGAGAGACGCTTATTCGCCTGAAGAAATTTCAGGTCGACGAGAAACGGCGCAAGGTCGCCCAGATCGAGACCATGATCGCCGAGTTCGAGCGCATGGCCGCCGATCTCGAGCGCGAGATCAAGGTCGAGCAGGATCGCGCCGGCATCCACGATCCGGGCCACTTCGCCTATCCGACCTATGCCAAGGCGGCGATCGCCCGGCGCGAGAACCTCAAGCGCTCGTCCGACGAATTGCGCACCCAGCTCGAGGACGCCAAGCTGGCGCTGGCGGAAGCTTTCGAGGAGCTCAAGAAGGTCGAATTGCTCGATGAGCGCGACCAGATCCGCGAGCGCGAGGCCGAGAACGCCGCCGAACAGGCCGAGCTCGACGACATCGCGCTGATGCGCGTGCGCGGCGCCGCGCCGGCGTAAGTCGTCAACAAGCAGCTACAGCTATGCGTCATGCCCGGCCTTGTGCCGGGCATCCACGTCTTTTGGGCCGCGCCCGAAGGCGTAGATGGCCGGGACAAGCCCGGCCATGACGGTTTGGTACCCGGCGGGTCGCGGCAGCCGAACTGAAATCCCTTCGTTTCGCTCTCGACGAGTACCCGGCTCCGCGGCGATAATCGGCCAGGGGCAAGGTGCTTGGGTAAGCTGCCGGGGCCAGGGGCGTTATGTTGATGCAGGCGGAACTGGTCTGGCTCATCGGAGCCGTCGCCAAGGGCGACGAGGCCGCGTTCGAACGGCTTTACGGCGCCACCCGGGCGAAACTCTACGGGGTGCTTCTGCGTATCTTGGGAAAGCCCGAATTGGCCGAAGAGGTCATGCAGGAGACTTATCTCAAGGTCTGGAAAATGGCGGACAAGTTCGACCCGACGCTGGCGAGCCCGATCACCTGGATGGTCGCCATGGCGCGCAACCGCGCCATCGACATCGTGCGCAAGCGCGGTGAAATCTCCATCGAGGACGAGCCGGAGGCGCAGAACGTCGCCGCCGAAAGTCCGGCGCCGCTGGCGCGCCGCGAGATGACCGAAGAGCTCAAGCGGCTATTGTCGTGCCTCGGCAAGCTCGATCCGGAAAAGCAGCGCATCGTGCTGCTCGCCTATTACAGCGGCTGGAGCCGCGAACAGCTCTCGACCAAGCTCGATATTCCGGTGAACACGATCAAGACATGGTTGCGCCGCAGCCTGCTCGAAATTCGCGAGTGTATGGGACGCTGAGTGCTGTGGTGAAAACAGGACGACTGCCGTGATGTATGACGACGCCCAGGACGCGCTAGCCGCCGAATACGTGCTCGGCACGCTTTCCGCCGACGAGCGCGAGCATGCCGAAGCGTTGCTCTCGCTCGACCCCGGCTTTGCCGCGTCGGTGCGGATGTGGGAGCGCCGGCTGGGCGAGCTCAACGTCATGGTCGAGGCGGTCGAGCCGCCGCCGGAGGTTTGGGACAAGATCAAGGCGGAGCTCGGCGGCGTGACGCCGGCGAGCGAGGCGCCGGCGTCCGCGATCGAGCCGATCAAATCCGAGCCCACGCCCGCCGCCGAGACACCACCGCCCGAAACACCGGCCGCCGAAGCGCCGCCGCTGATCATGGCGGACGAGCCGGGCACCGACTCGATCCCCATACCGCCGCCGGTCGGGGAGCTTCCGGAAGCGGTCTCCGATTCGATTGCCGCGTCCCTTGCCAAAAGCCTGATCGAGCCGTCGGAGGAGCGCACCGAGCGCGTAGCGGCGCCGCCGGTGATCCCGCCGGATGTGGAGCCCAAAGTCGGGCCCAGGGTCGAGCGTGGTGCCGTCGAGCGCAGCGCCAATGTCGTGCAGCTGGCGCGCCGCGTCAGCCGTTGGCGCGGCATGACGGTGGTCATGGGGGCGATCGCTGCCTTGCTGGCGCTCTATATCGGGCTCGCCCAGTTCGCGCCCGGCCTCGTGCCGCTCGGACCGCGCGCCCCGGTGGTCGCGCAATCGCAAGGGCCGGCTCAGCTCGCCGCGCGGCTCGTCGCCGTGCTGCAGCAGGAGCCGACCGCACCGGCCTTCCTGCTCACGGTCGATCCGCAGAGCCGGACCATGATCGTGCGCCGGGTCTCGGCCACCCCGGAAGCCGGCCGCAGCTACGAGCTGTGGCTGATCTCCGGCCAGTCTCCCACCCCGCGGTCGCTCGGGGTGGTCGGCAACGACGAGTTCACCCAGCGGCCGATCCCCGGCAATTTCGACGTCGGCACGCTGCGGACGGCAAGCTACGCGGTCTCGCTCGAACCCGCCGGCGGCTCGCCGAGCGGCGTGCCCACCGGCCCGGTGCTGTTTACCGGCAAGATCGTCGAGGCCGTGCCGACGGCGCCGCCGCGGACCTAAATCGACCCGTGCGCCGCCACGGCGCCAAAAAAACAAAAAGCCCGGCACAAGGCCGGGCTAAGTGGGGGACTGAAGTTAGGCAAATCGGGGTTAGCGGATCGTCGGGGCCTGACCGCTGAGCGTCGTCGGCTGGCCGGCCTTGACCAGGGCCGCCGTGCCGAGATCGATATTGCTGCTGACATGGGCGAAAATGCCGACCACTGCGACCATCGTCGCGCAAACAAGGCCAAGGACCACGATCTTCAGGTGGGTCCCGCGGTCGGCGCTGTACATGGAATGGTTCATTACTGCCTCCCAGTGTTCTGCCTATTAGTCGCGGCAGCCGGGCCAAAAGGTTCACTCGCAGAGCAACTGGGGACCAAGATTCAGGTGCAAAACGCCTCTTCACCGAACGGTGAAGACCCGTGATAACGGTTGAATGGGCTCCCGGTTCCCCGCTCGCCGCGGAAAGGCGCCGGCAGGCCCTGGTCAATGCCGCCAAGGCGGCCTGCGGAGGGTTTGAAACGTGCGTCAGATCGTGTCGGAACTGGCCCCGACGGGGGTGCTTCGCGCCGGAATCAACATGAGCAACTTTTTGCTGGTCACCGGCAAAACCGCGGCCGGGGACCCGCAAGGGGTCGCCCCCGACATGGCCGCCGAAATCGCCAAGCGCCTGGGCGTGCCGGTCGCCTACGTGAAATACGAGCGGCCCTCGATCCTGGCCGACGCCGCCGGCACCAATACCTGGGATATCGGGCTGATTGGCGCCGAGCCGCAGCGAGCGGCAAAGATCACCTTCACGGCGGCCTATTGCGAGATCGAGGCGACCTACCTGGTGCCGAATGGCTCGCCCCTGCAAGCCATCGCCGATGTCGATCGCGCCGGGGTGCGGATCACGGTGCGGCGCGGCGCCGCTTACGATCTCTGGCTCGAGCGCAACATCAAGCACGCCACGGTGCTGCGCTCGGACAGCGCCGACGGCCCCCTCAACCAGTTCATCGCCGAGGGCCTTGAAGCCTATGCGGCGCTCAAGCCTGCGCTGCTGACGGACATCGACAAGCTGCCGGGCAGCAAAATCCTGCCGGGCAATTTCATGACGGTGCAACAGGCCATCGGCACGGCCAAGCCGAATACCGCCGGCGCCGCGTTCTTGAGTGAATTTGTCGACGAGGCCAAGCGCTCAGGCCTGGTGGCGCGGCTGATCGAGAAACATCACGTCAAAGGCCTGTCGGTCGCGCCTTAACGCCGGCACATCGTAGGGGCAGGCCTTGTGCCCGCCCTGGGCCTTGTCGCCCCCAGAGCGTATTCGCCTCAGGGGCACCCACGAGGGGTGCCCCTACGATGTCTTCCGCTGCGGATTTTCCTGATCGAATTCCCAGCGCAAGGGATTTTCATCGATGTAACGGCGCACGCGCGCCAAGTCGCGCTCGTCGCGAATAACGTGTTCATAATAATTGCGTTGCCATACGCGACGATCGAAGGGCGGCCAGCGTTTGCTCCTGACGCCCTCCGCGAAACGCAGCGTGAATAAAGATTTGAACGCGCCGACAATTTCGCCAATCGTAGGGGCGGGCCTTGTGCCCACCCTGGCTCCGGTGTTGGCAGTGTCACGCGGATCATAGTCCGACAATACGATGATCCCGTGCAGATGATTGGGCATGATAACAAACATGTCCAATTCGATATCTGGAAAACGGTCCAACATGCTGTTCCACACCGTCGCTGCCAGTTGCCCGGCGCCGTTCAAGCGCATCGCGCCATCCACCACTTCGCCGAACAGGCATGTTCGATGTTGTGTACAGATCGTGACGAAATACGCGCCCTCCTGCGCGTAGTCGTATCCCCGCAACCGCAGCGGCTTGCGACGACGCGTTTCTTTCGGCGGCATTGATGTATCCCGCACGCGTAGGGGCGGGCCTTGTGCCCGCCCTGTCACGCGAAGAGCGTATCCGGCCCCGGGGCACCCACAAGGGGTGCCCCTACGGTTCAGATGCTGGCCACCGTCTTCAGCCGCGCGCGCGGGTGAATTTCCGATTGCGCCATGACACTGGTCTGGGCGCGGAAGCGCTCGACGATGCCGCGCACGAACGGCCGGATGCCGGGCGAGGTGACCAGCACCGGCGCCTCGCCGTCGCGCGCGGCCTGCTCGAATTTTTCCCGCACCAGGGTGATGAACTCGGTGAGTCGTGACGGCTGCATGGCGAGGCTGCGGTCGTCGCCCTGGCCGACGATGGATTCGGCGAAGGCCTGTTCCCATTTGGCGGTGAGCGCGATGATCGGCAGATGGCCGATAGGGCTGGTGTGCTGAGCGCAGAGCTGGCGGGCAAGGCGGGCGCGGACGTGCTCGGCCAGCATCGCCGGATTGCGCGTGGTGCCGAGCCCGTCGGCGATGCCTTCGAGGATGGTCGCCAGATCCCGGATCGAGACCCGCTCGGCGAGCAGGATTTGCAGCACGCGCTGGATGCCGGAAATGGTGATCAGCGATGGCACGATATCCTTGATCAGCTCGCTCTGCTCCTTCGGCAGTTCCTTGATCAGCTTCTGCACCTCGCCGTAGGACAACAGCTCCGACATGTTGGCCTTGATCAGCTCGGTGAGGTGGGTGGCGAGCACGGTCGCGGCGTCGACCACGGTGTAGCCCTTGACCGAAGCTTCTTCCTTGAGCGCGGCGTCGATCCAGGTTGCCGGCAAACCGAAAGTCGGCTCGGTGGTGTGCACGCCGGGCAGCGTCACCTGATTGCCGGCCGGATCCATGACCATGTACTGGCCGTGCCATACGTTGCCGGTGCCGGCCTCGACCTCCTTGATCTTGATGACATAGCTGTTGGCGTCGAGCTGGACGTTGTCGAGAATGCGCACTGACGGCATGACGAAGCCCATCTCGATCGCCAGCGACCGGCGCAGCGCCTTGATCTGCTCGGTCAGGCGGTCGGAACCGTCGGGCCCATTGACCAGCGGCAACAGCGCATAGCCGAGCTCGACCTTGAGGTCGTCCATCTTGAGCGCCGCCGACATCGGCTCTTCCACGGGCGCGGCCTGCGCGGTCTCGGTTTTTTTGGCCTCGGCGGCGATCGCCAGCTTGTTGCGGCGGTTGATCGTATAGGCAAGACCGGCCGCGCCGCCGCCGAGCATCACGAATGGGATCATCGGGATGCCGGGCAGAAGCGACATTACCAGCATGACGGCGGCCGACATGCCGAGCGCCTTGGGATAGCCGGAAAGCTGGCTGAGCAGCGCCTTGTCGGCGGCGCCGGCGACGCCGGCCTTCGACACCAAAAGGCCGGCGGCGGTCGATACGATCAGCGCCGGTACCTGGGTGACCAGGCCGTCGCCGACGGTCAACAGCGTGTAGGCATGGGCGGCGTCGCTGAAGCTCAAATTCTGCTGCAGGATGCCGATGATCATTCCGCCGATGACGTTGATCAGCACGACCAGGAGGCCGGCAATGGCGTCGCCGCGGACGAATTTCGAGGCACCGTCCATGGCGCCGAAGAAGCCGGATTCGTCTTCCAGCGCCTTGCGCCGCCGCCGCGCTTCCTTCTCGTCGATCAGGCCGGCGGACAGATCGGCGTCGATCGCCATCTGCTTGCCCGGCATGGCGTCCAAGTGGAAGCGGGCGGCGACTTCGGCGATGCGGCCGGAGCCCTTGGTGATGACCACGAAATTCACGATGGCGAGGATCGTGAACACGATGATGCCGATGACGAAATTGCCGCCCATGACGAAGCCGCCGAATGCCTCGATGACATGGCCGGCGGCAGCCGTGCCCTCGTGGCCGTGGGCGAGAATGAGCCGGGTCGAGGCCAGGTTGAGCGCCAGCCGCAGCATGGTGGCGATCAGCAGCACGGTCGGGAAGGCGGAGAATTCCAGCGGCGCCTGGATGAACAGCGACGTCATCAGGATCAGCACCGAAAACGTGATCGAGATGGCGAGCGAGAAGTCGAGCAACAGCGGCGGCAGCGGCAGGATGAGGACGACCAGGATCGCCATCATGCCGACGGCGAGCCCGATGTCGCTCCTTCTGAGCATGGTGCCGAGATCGACGAGGCGCGACAGCGCCGTCTCTCCGCGCTCGGCCGATGTTGCGTCGGTCATGCCGGTCGATCGGTTGCGGCGGTCGCGCGGCTCAAAGCTGTGCGCGGCGGCTGGCGGGCCACCGGCACGAATGAATGGAGCCGCGCTCGCGTCCAAGGCTGGCCTCGAAGAGTGCGGTGGAAAGGATTACGCCTCCCAGGCAAAATGTGCCGGGTATATGGTTAGCGGGTGGTTAACGTGGGTCGGGTTTCGGCAACCGTGAGGACCGAAAGGCCGTGAATTATCGCGTCGCGCTCATTGCCGGCCTGCTGCTCGCCCTCGCGGCCTCGGTCGCCTGGGCGGACGACATCGAGCCCGGCCTGTGGAAAGTCATCACCCGCACCGAAACCGGTGGCGTGATCGGGCCGCCGCACGAAAGCTCGAAATGCCTGACCGCGGAGCAGACCCGCGATCTGACCACGACGTTTACGCCGGTGCCGAACACGGTGAATTCCGTGTGCGCGCCGATCGAACACGAGCTTAGCGGCGACAAGCTGACCTGGCGGCTCAGCTGCAAAGGCCAGCTCGACATGGAGCTGACCGGCGAGTTCACCTTCGACAGCCCGCACCACTATTCGGCGACGGTGCGGACCAAGGCGCAGATGGCCGGAATGACCATGGTCGATTCGCGAAATACGCTCGAGGGCCAGTGGGTTTCGGAATGCAAGTAGGGCGAATGCTCGCCTTGGTGTTGGCGACGCTCGCAGCACCGGCCGCGCTGGCCCAGGAGCGACCTGCCGCCTTCGTCGACGCCGCCACCGTCGTGCCGGGGCTGATCGTCGAGATGCGCTATGCCGGTGCACACAATTTTGTCGGCCGGCCGATCGATGGCTACGAGGCGCCGCGCTGCCTGCTGACCAAGCCCGCCGCGCATGCCCTTGCCGGGGTCGCCAAGGACGTTGCGGCCTATGGTCTCGTCATCAAGGTGTTCGACTGCTATCGCCCGACGCGCGCGGTGGCGAATTTCATGCGCTGGGCGCGCGACCTCAACGACACCGCGGGCAAGGCGGAGTTTTATCCCGACGTCGACAAGCGGACGCTGTTTCGCGACGGCTATATCGCTTCGCAGTCCGGCCATTCGCGCGGCTCGACCATCGACCTGACGCTGGCGCATGCCGACGGACGCGAGCTCGACATGGGAACGCCATTCGACTTCTTCAGCACGAAATCATGGCCCAATGCGCCCGGCATGAGCCGCGACGTCATGGTCAACCGCGGCGAGCTGGCATTCGCCATGCGGCACAACGGTTTCCGGCCCTACGAGCGCGAATGGTGGCATTTCACGCTGCGCGGCGAGCCGTTCCCGGATACGTATTTCGATTTTCCGGTGCGGTGAACGATTTCGCAGCTCCTCGCCGCGGTGTGTCAGCAACGTGAGCTTAATCAAGACAGCGAAACAAGCGAAATGTTGCCAATTCGTGGCTCCGACGCTGGAATGAACTTGCCCTGAGGGATCAGCGTCACTGTAGGCTCGAGTTCGGCGCCTCCCGCTTGGGTCTGCGCCCTGAGCGCAACGTTCGCGGGATACGCGACGGCGTTGCCGCCACCGTCGTGATCGGCGTGGCCGCCATGCACGTCGAAAAAGTTGAGTGTTCCGACATACCTGGGATCATTGGAAGCTGCCACCGTGCCCTCGGGGGCGCCAGCATATACATCGTAGGTAACCCCAGGGTCTTGGTGTATCTCGACGCCTGTTGTCGGCTTCTTACTTCGATTTCCCGGTGCGGTGACCCTGCGCCGGCTCAAGACCCCGACTTCAGCAGATCGCGCAGCATTGGATAGAACTGCACCCAGACGTTATCGACCAGGCCGTTCTTTTTATGGCAGGCGATGCACTGCGCTTCTACCTCTGGCTTGGGCCAGCTCGCTTTGCCGCCCGGTTTCGCTATGTCCTTGTCGGAGAACACGTAATAGGACCAAATCGATTTAGTATCGCCTGAGCCGTACGGGTGCGTCGAGTCCTTCACCGCCACGAGCGCGCCTTGTTGATCACCGTCGAAAAAGCCCTTCGCCACGATCTTGTCCGGTTTTTTCGGATCGGCCGAATAGATATCGATCACCAGGATGGTGAGGTCTGGGAATGCCGTCTTGGAGGCGCGGAAGCCGGCGTAGCTCTCCGGTGTGATGTAGACATTGTGAAACGCGCCTTGGGGCCCAGGCGTGATTGTGTGCCCGGTTCCCAGTAGGGTCCCACCCTCGCCCTTGTATTGCAGCCCGAAATTGGATCCGACGAACATCCAGTTGGTTCTGAAACCGTCGGGGAAGATCAGTTTGTCGCCGTCGTATTTCGGGACGTTGGGCGACTGCGCCAACGCCTGCTGCGCGAAGCCAAGGCACAGTGCGATCGAAAGCAAGATTCGCGTCATGTCGCCCCCAATTTTTCCGCCAAGCGGCAAAATTAATCTAAGGTAGTAATTGTGCACCCGATATCGTTGTGGCTCAATAGGGTCGGGTTGTGGCGGCCATGAATTCGCAAGCTTCTCGGTGTCACAGCGTGCCGGAGAGAGACCGCGATGGCGACCAGCGATATACTTGTCGGCAAGTGGACCTATCGCAGCTTCCATAACCGCGCGGCGATGATCGACGGCGTTGCCGATGCCGCGCTGAAGCTGATCTTCGCCGAGGCCACCTTCACTTTCGCGTTGAGCGACTCGACCACCTTGGAAGGCGCCATCGATTGGGACGGCGGCGGGCTCGATATCAGCGGCACAGTCGCGCCGGCCACCGCGACCTCGCCTTTATCGGTAGCTTTGATCGGGTCGGGACGGCCGAATACCGACACTGCCGGATGGGAATACGACTACCGCGGCGCGCTCGCTTATGAATGGCCGAACGGTGTCAATCAGATTCCGGCGCTGGTCGGCACGGTGATCCGCGCCAAACCGCACAATGGCTCGCCGGCGGGCTATGTCGCGTCCTTCATTGCGGTCAAGCAATAGCGACGAGATTCGCGCCATTCCGCGCGGGCGTGAGGCGGGGGGCCGTCACAGCCCGAGATAAAACTTCTTGATCAAATCGTTGTTGTTGAGCTCGTCCATGGAGCGGCCCTCGAAGGCGATCTTGCCGTGGACGATGACATAGCCGCGGTCGGCGATGCGGATGGCTTGGGTGAAATTCTGCTCCGCCATCAGCACGGTGAGCTGGTAGCGCTGTTTCATCTCGGCGATCGCGTCGATGGTGCGGCTGACCAGGATCGGCGCCAGCCCGACCGAAGGCTCGTCGACCAGGAGGATTTTCGGCGCCAGCATCAGGGCGCGGCCGAGCGCCAGCATCTGCTGCTCGCCGCCGGAGAGGCTGCCGGCCAGCTGGCCGCGGCGTTCGGCGAGGCGCGGAAAGGTCTCGCAGCAGACTTCGAAATTGCGCTTGAGCTCTGCGCGCGCGGCGCGGCGGAAGGCGCCGAGCAAGAGGTTTTCCTCGACCGTGAGCTTCGGGAACAAGCGGCGTCCCTCGGGCACCAGTGCGATGCCGAGGTCGACGATCTCTTCGGTGGTGCGGCCGGTGAGGTCGTGGTGGATGCCGTCGATCTCGGCGACGATCGATCCCTGCTTCGGCCGCACGATGCCCATGATGCATTTCATCAGCGTCGACTTGCCGTTGCCGTTGGTGCCGAGCAGCACCACGGTCTCGCCGGCGCCGACCTTGATCGAGACGTCGTCGATCACGCGCACCGCGCCGTAGGCGGCGTGAATGCCGGATATGGTCAGGCTATTGGCCAAGATAGGCTCGCTCCACTTCGGGATCGCGCATCACGTCGTCGGGCCGGCCGTCGGCGATCTTGCGTCCGGAGACCAGCACCACCAGGCGGCGCGAAAAGCTCATCACCGCGCGCATGATATGCTCGATGAGGATGACGGTGACGCCCTGTTCGTTCAGGCGCACCAACAGCGCCAGAATATCCTCGATCTCGGAGTGGGTCAGTCCGGCCATCGCCTCGTCGGCGATCAAGAGTTTCGGCTCGGACGCCATGGCGCGCGCCAGTTCGAGCTTGCGCATCTCGACCTGGGTGAGGTCGCGCGGCAATTGCCGCGCCTTGGCGTCGAGGCCGACCTCGCGCAACAGATCGACGCAGCGCGCCTCGATGTCGTGGGCCTTGTGGCGGGCGCCGCGCGCCTCGACCGTATAGAGCAGCGGGATGCGGATATTGTCGATCAGGTTCATGCTGGCGAACGGCCGCGGCAGTTGGAAGCTGCGCGCCAGGCCGAGACGGGTGCGCTGATGCGCGGCGAGGCCATCGATGGCGCGGCCCTCGAAACGCACGGAACCTCGTTCATTGTGCAGCGTGCCACAGATGCAATTGACCAGCGTGCTCTTGCCGGAACCGTTCGGGCCGATGAGGCCGAGGCGCTCGCCAACCGGTACGTCGAGCGAGATATTCTCCAGCGCGACGAAGCCGCCGAAGCGCTTGCCGACGTTGTCGACCTCAAGCAGGTTCGTCATGGCGCTCTCAGTCACGGCGCTCTCAGTCATGGCACCGATCCTGGCGCATCGGTCTCGATGCGGCGGCGGCCGACGAAATCTTCCGGCTTGCGCTGCCAATAGTGGTGCACGAGCCCGATGATGCCGTTTGGCGCGACGATGACGAAGGCGACGAGGATGACGCCGACCAAGAGCAAATTGACGGCCGATGAAATCGTCACCGTCGCGATCTGCTGCAGCGAGCCGAGCAGAATTGTGCCGATCAGCGGGCCGACCCAGCTCGTGGTGCCGCCGATCAGCGGCATGGCGATCGAGTTGACGGCGTAATCCAGCCCGAACGTCGAGGACGGCTGCAGATAGCCGATGTAATAGGGGAACGGCGCGCCCGCCATGCCCATCAGCGTGCCGGAAATCGTGGTCGCGATCAGCTTCAACTTCAGCGTCGGCACGCCGGAGGCTTCCGCCGCCAATTCGTCGTCGCGGATGGTGGCAAAACCGTAACCCAGCCGCGAGCGCTCGATCAGCCGCGCAATGACGAGCGCTCCCACCGCCAACAGCAGCATGACCAGGAACAGATATTTGATATAGGAGCCGATCAGCGGCACCTCCTCGGGCCGCAAAATATAGGCGCCGCGCGAGCCGCCGACGAAATCCCAATTGACGACCAAGGTCTGCAACACCACGGCCAGTGCCAACGTGGCGATGGCAAAGAACGCGCCGCGCAGCCGCAAGGTCAGATAGCCCATGCCGAAGCCGACCACGCCCGACACCACGCCGCCGACCAGCATCAGCACCGGCATCGGCACGATGTGCGGCAAGTCATTGTCGCCGATCAGCTTGTAGATCGCCACGGTGGAATAGGCGCCGAGCGCGAAGAACGCGGCGGAGCCGAAATTCACGTAGCCGCAATAGCCGCCGAGGATGTTCCAGGCGGTCGACAGCACGACATATTGCAAGATCACGTAGCCGGCGAAGAACACGTAGTCATTGCCGACCGCCACGGCGCCGGCGAATACGGCCGCCGCGACCACGAGGCAGATGACGAGGAAAAGCGGCGTGCGCACGGTTCACCGCCCCAACAGGCCGGCCGGCCGCACCGCCAGCGTCAGCAACAGGAAGCCGAACGACACCGCGGGCGCCCAGGACGGGCCGTAGAAGGTCGAAGTCAGGCTCTCGACGATGCCGATCAGCATCGCGGCGATGACGGCGCCCGGCAGGCTGCCCATGCCGCCGAGCACGCAGATGGCAAAGACGCGGCCGATATATTCGCGCCCGACGGAAGGCTCCACCGGCTGGATGATGATGAGGAAGGCGCCGGCAAGCGAAGCCGTCGCGATCGAAATGCCGAAGGCAATGCGCTTGATGCGGATCGGATCGACCGCCATCAGCCGCAAGGCCAGCTGGTCCTGCGCCACCGCCATGATGGCGCGGCCGATGAAGGTGCGGGTGAGCACGAGCTGCAGAGCTGCGATCAGCAACAGCGAGACGACGCACGGCACCAGCATGCGCAGCGGCATGCCGATCACGCCGAGATTCCAGGTCGGCCCGATATAGGGCGCCTCGACGTAGCGGTAGTCGACGCCGAAATAGAGCACGAGAGAGACTTCGGTGATGAACAAGAGGCCGAAGAAGAAGGCGAGCCCGCGCAGCGATTCCTGGCCGCGCTTTTCGAACGACACGTAATAGATCTGATAGATGCCGGCGCCGAGCACATAGAACGCCGGCATCACGACGATCGCGGTGAGGATCGGATCGACGCCGAGCGTCGCGTTGACGATATAGGCGACGTAGGAGCCGAGGATGATGAAGGCGGGATGCGCGATATTGACGATGTCGAGAATGCCGAACGACAGCGATACGCCCGCCGTGACCGCGGCGTAGAAGCCGCCGATCAGGATGCCGGAAACCACGGCATTGATGAGCAGATCGAAGGAAAAGATCATTACTCAGCCACTCCGCCCCGCAGACGCGTGCGGGACGTCCCCCCACTTGGCTATAACAACCTCTCCCGCCTGCCGCGAGAGGGCATTTGGCGCGAGCGTGCTTAAGCCGCAGCGCGCACCTTATCGGGTATGGCAAGCGGCTTGTTGGCGCTATTGAGGAATTCGATGGTCATGAAGACCATCTCCTTGTCGCCGAGATTTTCCAGGTCGTGGACCTTGAATTGGCCCGCCCCATAGGTCTCGTGCCGGGTTTCGCCGGGCTGGTAGGTGTATTCGACGGTGGTGCCGTCGTGGATGTGCTGGCGACCGCGGCCGCCGGAGACCGAGGTCCAGAAATAGTCGAGCACATGGCGGTGGAAGCCGATCCGCTCGCCCGGCGCCAGGCGGATGATCCAGACCCGGACCTTTTCGTTCTCCGAAAGCAGCGTGGAGCCGACGCAGCCGTTATTGTGCGCTTTCTCGCGCTCGAATTCGGCGGCGATCGCCGGCGGCCATGCCGAAGTGTCGGCGTGGTCCGTCTTCTTATCCAGCATTGTCAGGGCCATGGCGTTCCTCCGGAGAATGTTGGCACAATATAGAAAACCTTTCCGGCTTGGGAAATAGGCCAAGGGACAAGCAGATCCATGGCGAAGCAACGCCGCGCGCTGGTGATCGGCGGCTCGATGAGCGGGCTTTTGGCCGGCATCATGCTCAACCGGCGCGGCTGGGACGTCGACATTTTCGAGCGGGTCGGCAGCGAGCTTGCCGGCCGCGGCGCCGGCATCGTGGCGCAGGCCGAATTGATCGCGCGGCTAGACGCGCTCGGCCTCGATACCCGCGATCTCGGCGTGGCGATGACCACGCGCAAAATCCTCGACCGTGACGGCCGGACCACCGCCACGATCGAATGCCCGCAGGTGTTGACTGCCTGGGAGCGCGTCTATCGCGTGCTGCGCGATGCCTTCCCGCCGCAGCCTTATCATCGCGGCGTCGGCCTTACCGGCTTCGAGCAAACCGGGCAAAGCGTGCGGGCGCGGTTGAGCGACGGCCGCACGGTGGAAGCCGATGTGCTAGTCGGCGCCGACGGCCTGCGCTCGACGGTGCGCCAGCAATGCCTGCCCGATGTGGCGCCGCTCTATGCCGGCTATGTGGCGTGGCGCGCGCTGCTTCCCGAACGCGCCATCCCGCCGGCGATCCATCGCGAGCTGTTCGAGCTGATGACATTTTGCCTGCCGCCCGGCGAGCAATGTCTCGGCTATCCGGTCGCCGGCCCGGACAACGAGCTGCGCCCCGGCCAGCGCCGCTACAATGTGGTGTGGTACCGCCCGGCGGACGAGGCCACCGAGCTGCCGTGGCTGCTCACCGACGACAAAGGCGTCACCCATTCGATCTCGATCCCGCCGCCGCTCATTCGTCGCGATCCCATCGCGGCGATGCGGGCCGCCGCCGAGCGATTGCTGGCGCCGCAGTTTCGCGAAATCGTCCGCCTGATCGACGAGCCGATTTTGCAACCGATCTATGATCTGGAAAGCCCGCAACTCGCTTTCGGCCGGGTCGCTATTCTGGGCGACGCCGCCTTCGTGGCGCGGCCTCATGTCGCCGCCGGCGTCTCCAAGGCCGCCGACGATGCCGCGGCGCTGGCGCAGGCGCTCGATGGCGACGACGTCGAAGCCGCGCTACGCCGCTTCGAGGCGGCGCGCCTGCCGGAGGGGAGAAAAATCATCGAACGCGCGCGCCACCTCGGCGCCTATTTGCAGGCGACGCAAACCGCCGAAGAGCGCGCCCGCTCCGAGCGCCACAGCATTCCGGAAGCCGTGCTGGCTGAGACCGCGGTGCTTGATTTCCTGCACGCCTGAGCCACAACGCGACGGATTGCCAGCACTTTCGTCATGCAGACCCGATACGCCGCCGCGGCGGCAAAGGCGTCGCTGTCGCGACATCGATCGCCTGCTAACGAATGGGATGAGCTTGAAACGGAAATCTGCTGTCTGCGCACATTATAGTTTTATGTTTCTTTTTTGAGGCGCGCTCTTGGCAGTTTTAGAATTCCATTCTAATTGACGTGAGGGCGGCTTGCTTATCGGTTGGTGACTATTTTCATGGCGAAAGTCGCGTATTCCAACGCCGCGTCGGTGCGGCAGCCCCAAGACGGCGAAGGTCGAAGCGTCCATGCTATGGGGGCCGCGAACCGGGAAATTTTGGCAGCAATGGCCGGGAAGCTTGTAGAACGCTTTCCCGCCCTTGATTTATTTCAGCGCGTGGCGGCGATCCGTGCCCAAATTCCCGGCCGCGTGGCGTTCACCACAAGCTTCGGACTGGAGGATCAGGCCATTGCGCACGCGATCTTCGCGCAGGCGCTGGCGATCGACGTCGCGACGCTCGATACCGGTAGGCTTTTTCCGCAAACCCACGATGTCTGGGCGGAGACCGAGCGGCGCTACGGCATCCGCATCCTTGCCTTCGCGCCGGAACACCACAGCGTCGAAGCATTGGTCGCCAGGCAAGGCATCGATGGGTTCCGTTCCTCCGTCGCGGCTCGCCTCGACTGTTGTGCGGTTCGCAAGGTCGCGCCGTTGGCGCGGGCGCTCGATGGCAGCGCCGCCTGGATCACCGGGTTGCGCGCCGATCAGTCCGCCGACCGCGCCCAGCTGGCGCCGGCGCTGTTCGACGACGAGCGCGGTCTGATCAAGGTCAATCCGCTGTTCGATTGGACGCGCGAACATACGCTCGATTTCGTGCGCGCCCACGACGTGCCGCGCAATGCGCTGCATGAGCGCGGCTTTCTGTCGATCGGTTGCGCGCCTTGCACCCGCGCCGTGATGCCGGGTGAGCCGGAGCGGGCCGGGCGCTGGTGGTGGGAGCAATCGCAGAAAAAGGAATGCGGCTTGCACGTCGCCTACGACGCTCGTACGACGCGCGCCAATGCGCCGCAAAAATAATCCTCTGCAATCGGGCAACGGACAGACCATGCACGCTGTTTCTGCCACCATAGACCGCGACGATAATCTCTCCTCTCACCGCCGCGTGGATGCCCGCGATGCCGCGGCACTGAGCCACCTCGATCAGCTCGAGGCCGAGAGCATCCACATCATTCGCGAAGCGGTCGCCGAGTCGGAAAATCCGGTCTTGCTGTATTCCATCGGCAAGGACTCCTCCGTTCTGCTGCATCTGGCGCTCAAGGCGTTCTATCCGGCGAAGCCGCCGTTTGCGCTGCTGCACGTCGATACCACGTGGAAATTCCGCGAGATGATCGCGTTCCGCGACGCGCGCATGAAACAGCTCGGTCTCGAATTGATCGTCCACGTCAACCGCGACGGGCTCGCGCGCGGCATCGATCCGATCGCGAGCGGGTCGAGCCTGCACACCGACGTGATGAAAACCCAGGCGCTGCGCCAGGCGCTGGACCGGCACCGTTTCGACGCCGCGCTGGGCGGCGCGCGACGCGACGAGGAGAAGTCGCGCGCCAAGGAGCGCGTGTTCTCGCTGCGCAGCGCCCATCACGTCTGGGACCCGAAACGGCAGCGGCCCGAGCCGTGGCGCATCTACAACGGGCGCAAGCGCCGCGGCGAAAGCGTCCGCGTGTTTCCGCTGTCGAACTGGACCGAACTCGACGTCTGGCTCTACATCCATCGCGAGCGCATTGCGGTGGTGCCGCTCTATTTCGCGGCGCCGCGCCCGGTGGTGGTACGCGACGGCGCGCTCATCATGGTCGACGATGAGCGGCTGCCGCTAAAATCCGGCGAGCGCCCGCAAATCCGGATGGTGCGGTTTCGCACGCTCGGCTGCTATCCGCTGACCGCCGCCATCGAGAGCACGGCGCGCACAGCTGCCGAAATCATCCAGGAGACGCTGCAAAGCCGGCATTCCGAACGGCGCGGCCGGGTCATCGATCACGACGGCGCGACGTCGATGGAGCGGAAGAAGCAGGAGGGATATTTCTGATGAACGTGCATGCGCAGCCGGCGCAAACGACGTTCGCCGCGCTCTTGCAACGGCAGGAGCACAGCAGCTTGCTGCGCTTCATCGCTTGCGGCTCGGTCGACCACGGCAAGTCGACGCTGATCGGCCGGCTGCTTTATGACTCCAAGCACGTCTTCGACGATCAGCTCGACGCGTTGGTGGCCGATTCCCGCAAGTTCGGCACCCAAGGCGACGAGCTCGATTTCTCGCTGCTCTTGGACGGACTGGCGGCCGAGCGCGAGCAGAACATCACGATCGACGTGGCGTATCGGTTCTTCGCGACCGAGCGCCGCAAGTTCATTGTCATCGACGCGCCGGGGCACGAGGAATATACCGCCAATATGGCGACCGGCGCCTCGGTCGCCGATCTCGCGCTCGTCCTGGTCGCCGTCGATGAAGGCCTGACCCGCCAGACCAAACGTCACCTCGTCATCCTGTCGATGCTCGGCATCCGCCATGTCGTGCTCGCCGTCAACAAGATGGATCGCGTCGGCTGGTCGCGCGATGCCTTCGGCGCGATCGAAGCGGCGTTCCGCGAATTGGCAACCGACCTGGGTTTTGTCGACGTCGCATGCATTCCGGTCGCGGCAAAAAGCGGCGACAACGTCACAAGCCGTTCCGGGCGACTGCCGTGGTATGGCGGACCGTCGCTGCTCGATTATCTCGAAACCGTGGAACCGGCGCAGGCCTCGAACCGCACGCCGTTCCGCATGCCGATCCAATGGGTCAACCGGCCCGATGCGGATTTCCGCGGCTATAGCGGCCTGATCACGAGCGGCGAGGTGCGTGTCGGCATGCCGGTCAAGATTTTTCCGGCCGGCCGCGTTACGCACATCGCGCGGATCGCCACCTTCGACGGCGATCTTGCCCGCGCCACGGCCGGGCGCTCCGTGACTTTGACTTTCACGGACCCGCTGGATGCGTCGCGCGGCGACATGGTCGGCGAAGCCGAGCGGGCGCCCGCGGTGACGGAACGGATTGCAGCGCGCATCTTCTGGATGAAAGATTTGCCGCTCAAGGACGGCCAGAATTATCTGGTCAAGCTCGCCACCAGCACCGCCACGGCGCGCGTCGAAGGCGGACTGAGCATTGTCGATCTCGACACGCGGCGCGCCGTCGTGACGGATTCGATCGGACCAAACGAGGTGGGAAACTGCACGTTGAAATTCGATCGCCCGGTGGCGCTCGACCGCTACGACGACTGCAGGGACACCGGAAGCTTCATTCTCATCGACCCCGAAACCTACGACACGGTGGCAATGGGGTGCGTCGCGGAGGCTGCGCCGTTGCCAAGCCGGCCGCGGCTGGCGTCATGGCTGCCGAACCGGGCGGCCGCCGCCGGCGGCAAGCTCACGCGCTGGACCGAGACCCACGCCCGCTCGTTCGTGAAAGCCGTGAGTTGGCGCGCCACCGGCAGCCTCGACACCTTCGTCGTGACGTTCGTGATCAGCGGCAGCACAAAACTTGCCGGATCGGTCGCCATAACGGAGATCTTCACCAAGATCCTGATCTATTACGGCCACGAGCGGATATGGGCCTTGGTGCCCTGGGGCAAACGCCAGGCCGGACCTTAAGATTCGCCGGAGAAATTCTGCGGCACGCGCGAATGTGCCACCTTGGCATGCCGCGTCGTCTCCGGCGTGTTGCGGCTGCGGCCGACGAAGCGCGGCACGCCGGCCGTGATCACGGCACCGACGCCGATGATGTCGCCGTTTTTCAAGGCCGACAACGCGTCGTCCTGCGAGCCGCCGCGGCAGGCGTCGACCAGAACCACGTCGGCGTCGCGACCGGCGGCGAGCATGCCGCTGTTGAGCCGATAGATTTTGGCGTTGTTGCCGGTCGCCATCGCCACTGCGATCTCCGGCGCCACATCCGCCAGCGCTGCGAGATGGCTCATGGTGTAAAGCATGCCGAGCGGCATCACGCCTGAACCGGTCGGCGTGTCGGTGGCGATGAGCAGCCGTTCCTCCTGGCCGGCTTCGCGCAGCAATTTCGCCACCAGCAGCGCAGTGCGCAGATTGCCCGCGGTGCAGATCTGCATCGCCAAGTCGCTCTCGTTGACCAGGCGCGGAAAATCTCGGTCCGGCATGGCGATCGGCCCGCCGTTGACGTGATACGACACGTCCGGCTGCATCTTGAGTACATGATCGGCCCAAATCCCGGTCGAGCCCGGGATCGACGAGCCGCCGGTATGTACCATGGTCACCAGGCCGTGGCGCTTCGCCATCGCAACATACGGCGCGTAATCGTAGGGCGTGGCGAAGGCGCCGAAGCCGGCTTTGGCCAGCCAGACGCCCTGACCGGCAAGCTCGGCGAAATCGGCTTCGACCAGCCCCGGCTCGAGGATGACCGAGCCGGCATGAACCCGCATGCCGCCCGGCCGGTAATGCTCGAACGATTTTCGCGCCGCGATCGCCAGCGCCTTGACGCCGGCCGGATCGCGCGGCCGGCCCGGCACGTGCACCTCGGACGCGCTGATGCAGGTGGTGACGCCGCCGTGAATGTAGCTTTCGAGAAAGCCGACGGTCTTCTGCCGCGGCGTGTAATCGCCGAAGGTGATGTGGACGTGGGAATCGATCAGCCCGGGCATGGCCATCATGCCGCCGGCATCGATCGCCACGTCGCATTCGGCAGCGTTGCCGCCGGTTCCGACCGAAACGATCTTGCCGTCGTCGAGGATGATGGTGTCGCCGGCCGCGACCGGCGCGGCGATATCGCCGGAGAGAATTTTCGCGATATTGAAGATCGCTACCTTCATTGGCGCTAGCTTCGCTTGGCGGCTTTGCGCACAGCGACGTCTTCGTGGCTGAGACCACCGACGCGGGCATTGAGCCGGCCGCGGTTCGCCAGACAAAATATGACTGCGACTTCGTCGGGCAGCGGCGCATCGGGCAGCACCAGCGTCATGCCGTCGTAATGGGAGCGGACGTAAACGTCGTCCTTGTGGTTCATCGGAATATCGATCGCCGTGCCCGGGCCGCCTTTCTTCGTAAACGATGAAATCCACGCGTCGCCGCCACCGAGCAGATCGCGGATCGGATTGGCGAACGCCGTGGTCAAAAGCGCGTTGGCGTGTTCCTGCTCGCCGTCGAGCCCGACGACCCCGCCTTTGCCGTAGCTCTGCACGTCGTATCCGCCCATCGCCGACAGCGCCAGCGCGCCCAATTCCTTGCCGAGCGGGACGCTGCCGTCGATCATCGGCTTGAGATCCGCGACGTAACGGCCGGCGAAAGGATTCTCCACCACCGCGACGGCTGCGACTTTGCGCAACGGCAGGTTGGACACGCGCCCGGCTTCCTCGCGATGGTCCTCGACCACGATGAAAGTGCGGCGGATTTTGATGTGCATGGGCGGCGGCCTCCTTTGCGGAGAATTTTGATACTCGCTACTGTGGGTTTATCTGTCAAACCGCGCGACGCCATGAACGATATTCGCCGAGTGCTGGTGGTCGGGGGCGGCGTCGGCGGCTTGACGGCCGCCACCGCCTTTGCCCGGCGCGGCGCCGAGGTTTTGCTCATCGAACGCCGCCCGGCCTTCGACGTGGCGGGCGTGGGCCTGGGCCAACCGGCCAATGCGCTGCGCGTCTACGATGCGCTCGGCCTCTTGCCGGAAATCCTGGCATCGGGCTTCGCCTACGACCGGATGTATATTTTCGATTCCCGCCGCGAGCTGATCGTCGAGCACAAATTCCTGCTCGGCGACGCAAGCGTGCCGGCGTTCTGCGCGCTGTCGCGCCTGCGCTTGCACGAAATCCTGCTGGCGGCCGCCGAGCGCGCCGGGGTCGCGGTGCGCACCGGCGTCACGGCCAGCGAAATTAGGGACGAAAATGACCGCGTGACGGTGACGTTTTCCGATGGCCGCACCGGGTCCTTCGATCTGCTCGCCGGCTTCGACGGCATCCGTTCGACGACGCGGCAGCATTTGTTCGGCGAGGCCTTCGTGCCGCGGCCGTCGGGCTATGGCGCCTGGCGCGTGCAGGTGCCGCGGCCGCAATACGTGCGCGGCATGGAATTTTTGCAGGGCATCGGCAGCAAGACCGGCGCCATGCCGCTCAGTGATAACCTGATGTACGTCTTCCACATCCGCCCGGAGGCGCCGGACGCGGTTTTCAAGCGCGAAGACTATGCGGATTTGTTCAGGCAGCGCCTGGCGCAATACGGCAGCTACGTCGCCGACGTCGCAGCTTCGCTGGATGCCAATTCCGACATCGTCTTCAGCCCGATCGAGCCGGTCCTGGTGCCGTGGCCGTGGTTTCGCGGCCGCGTCGTCATCGGCGGCGACGCCGCTCACACCTCGCCGCCGCATCTCACCCAGGGCGCGGCGATGGCCGCGGAGGACGGCTGGGTGCTGGCGCGCGAAATGCTCGACGGCGATGGTCCGAGCGAAGCCCGGCTGCTGCGCTATTCGCAAATGCGCTATGCGCGAAGCGCCTTCGTCTATTCGTTCTCGTATCAATGGATGCTGGACGAGCAGTCGGTGCGCACGCCGGCCGATCTCGACGCGGCGCGCACGGAGCTGGCGCTGAACGCCTCCGCCCGCATCGCCGCCAGCGACCGCATCCTCGACAGCCGCGTCGTCTAGCCTTTCAGTGCTGCAATATTTTCGACAGGAACAGCTGCGCGCGGTCGCTGCGCGGCTTGCCGAAAAATTCCGCGGTCGGCGCGTCCTCGACGATCTCGCCCTTGTCCATGAACACGACGCGGTTGGCGACCTTGCGGGCAAAGCCCATTTCGTGGGTCACCACGATCATGGTCATGCCGTCCTTGGCGAGCGCCACCATGACGTCGAGCACTTCCTGGATCATCTCCGGGTCGAGCGCCGAGGTCGGCTCGTCGAACAGCATCGCGATCGGGTCCATGGCGAGCGCGCGCGCGATGGCGACGCGTTGCTGCTGGCCGCCGGACAACTGCCCGGGAAACTTGTCGGCGTGTATGTGCAGGCCGACGCGGTCGAGGAGCCGCATGGCGTTGTCGCGGGCCTGATCGGCGCCGCGGTGCAGCACCTTGACTTGCGGCAGCGTCAGATTGCGCAGGACCGTCAGATGCGGGAACAATTCGAAATGCTGAAACACCATGCCGATCCGCGCCCGCAGCTTCGGCAGGTTGGTTTTCCGATCGCCGACCGAGATGCCGTCGACGATGATGCGGCCTTTCTGGAACGGCTCGAGCCCGTTGACGCATTTGATCAGCGTCGACTTGCCCGAGCCGGACGGCCCGCAGACCACGACGACCTCGCCCTTGGCGACGTCGGCGGTGCAGTCCTTGAGCACCTGCGTCGGCCCGTACCACTTGCTGATGGCTTCGATCTTGATCACGGCGTTCAACGGATGATGGCGATGCGGCGTTGCAGGCTTCCCACCGCGCGCGAGGCGGCGAGCGAGATGATGAAATAGACGACCGCCGCGAAAGTGTACATCTCGACCAGCCGGCCGTCGCGCTCGGCCACCTTGGAGGCGGCGCCGAGGAAATCGGTGACCGAGATCACGTAGACCAGCGACGTGTCCTGGAACAGGATGATGGTCTGCGTCAGCAGCACCGGCACCATGTTGCGGAACGCCTGCGGCAGCACGATGTAGCCCATCACGGTCGGGTAGGTCATGCCGAGCGCCTGCGCCGCGGCCATTTGGCCGCGCGGAATCGACTGGATGCCGGCGCGCATGATCTCGCAGAAGAACGCCGCCTCGAACAGCGTAAACGTCACCAGGCAGGAGGCGAAGGCGCCGACTTGCAGCGGCTGCGCCGACCGCGTGACCCACTGGCCGATATAGGGCACCAGGAAATAGAACCAGAAAATCATCAGCACGAAAGGCACCGAGCGCATCAGGTTGACATAGGCCGCGGACGGCATGGTCAGCACCGCGGTGCCCGACAGCCGCATCAGCGCCAACAGCGTGCCGATGACGATGCCGCCCAGCGTGGCGAGCGCGGTCAGCAGCAGCGTGAACGTCATGCCCTGGTAGAACAGGTAGGGCAGCGAGCGCCAGATCACGTCGAAGTCGAAATTGGTGAACATCGGTCAATGTCCCGCGGCCGGCGCCTTGAACCCGAGATAGCCCGGAACGGCGATGCGGCGCTCCAGCACGCGCATGGCAAAGGTGACGACGATATTGATGACGATGTAGATGATCGTCGCGGCGGTGAACGCCTCGAACACCTGGAACGAGAATTCCTGCATGGCGCGGGCGCGGGCGGTCAATTCCATCAGCCCGATGGTGAGCGCCACGGCGCTGTTCTTGATGGTGTTGAGCAGTTCCGACGTCAGCGGCGGCATGAGGATGCGATAGGTCATCGGCAGCAGCACGTAGGCGTAGGTCTGCGGCAAGGTCAGCCCAAGCGCCTGCGCCGCCTGGCGCTGGCCGCGCGGCAGGCTCAAAATCCCGGCGCGGATCTGCTCGGCGACGCGTGCCGACATGTAGAGGCCGAGCGCGACCACGGCGGTGTAGAACGAGCCGTTCGGCAGCTGCTTGAGCCAGGTGCCGAAGGCGCGCGGCACGATTTCCGGCAGCACGAAGTACCACAGGAACATCTGCACCAGGAGCGGCACGTTGCGGAACACCTCGACATAGACGTCGCCGGCCCGCGCCAGGGCGGCAAACGGCGTCGTGCGCAGCACGCCGACCAGCGACCCCAAGGTCAGCGCGATGATCCAGGCGCAGGCGGCGGTCGCCAGCGTCCACGCCGTGCCGAGCAGCAGCGTCTGGAAATAGGTGTGAACGCCGTCGGGAGAGAGCTCCCAGAAGATGGCCCAGTTCCAGTGATAGTTCACGCGCCTAACCGCGCCGGCGGCCGTCTACTGCGCGTACCACGCCGGATCGCCGGTGTCGGTCGGGCTGGCGACCACCTTCTTGAACGACGCGCTCATCGGCACGTTGAGATTGATGCCTTTGGGCGGGATCGGCTTGAGGAACCACTTGTCGTAAATCGCGTTGATGGCGCCGCTCTTATAGACATCCGTCATCGCCGCATCGACCACGGCTTTGAACGGCGCATCGTCGCGGCGCAGCATGATGCCGTAGGGCTCGACCGACAGCGCGTCGGCGGAAATCACGTAGTCGCCCGGCGTCTTCGAGGTGGCGACGAGGCTGTAGAGCAGAATGTCGTCCATCACGAAGGCCGCGGCGCGGTCGGTCTCCACCATCAGAAACGCCTCGGCATGATCCTTGGCGGCGATGATGTTGAGGTCGAGATGCTTCTGCGCGCCGATCTCAGTGATCTGCTTGATGTTGGTGGTGCCGGAGGTCGACACGACGGTCTTGCCCTTGAGGTCGTCGACCGTCTTGAGATTGGCCGATTTCTTCGACACGAAGCGGTTCGCCGTGACGAAATGGGTGATGGTGAAGGCGACCTGCTTCTCGCGCTCGAGATTGTTGGTCGTCGAGCCGCATTCGAGATCGACGGTGCCGTTGGCGATCAGCGGGATGCGGGTGGCGGAGGTGACCGGGTTGAGCTTGACGTCGAGCTTGTCCAGTTTCAGGTTCGCTTTCACCGCATCGACGATCTTGTAGCAGAGGTCCATCGCGTAGCCGATGACCTTCTGGTTGTCGTCGTAGTAGGAGAACGGCACGGACGATTCGCGATGACCGAGCGTCATCGTTCCGCTGTCCTTGATCTTCGCCAGCGTGCCGGTGAGCTGTTGCGCGAATGCCGGCATGGTGAAGAAGCTTGCCGCCACGATCGTGGACGCCATGATCTTGAGACGCATTGGTTGCCCCGCTGTCTGGCCGAGAAATGAAGGTCGTCGACCCCGGCATCATAGCGGGTTCCGCCGCAGTTCAAAAGTGCGGCGACGGACGTGTCCAAGGCCGCCGACCATGCGACGGCGCTGGCGCTAGCGCTCGACGGCGACGACGTCGAAGCGGCGCAGCGCCTTCCCGAGGCGCCGCGCCTGTCCGAGGGGCGAAAAATCGCCGAACGCGCCCGGCACCTCGGCGCCTATCTGCAAGCGCCGCAAACCGCCGAGGAACGCGCCCGCTCGGTGCTGTCGGTACGTAAAGTTTATTCTCCTGTGCGCACTAGACAAAAGCGGCCGCCTTGCCATCATGGTTTTTCACCGGCTCAGCCTGACCAAATATGAAGAGAGGTGCCGGAATGCCGCCGAAGCAGATCTGGTGCCTTTGGCTACAGGGCTGGGCGAACGCGCCCGACCTTGTTCAAGCCTGCGGCGCTTCGTGGCGGCAACATAATCCCGACTGGCAGATCAATTACCTGTCGCGCGCCACGCTGAACGCTCACCTGGGCGAGCTTCCGCATCTCCAAGCAATGTTGGCGAGAAACCTGCCCGTGGAGGCGCTGAGTGACGTGCTCAGAATTGAGCTGCTCAGCCGCTTTGGCGGCGTATGGGTCGACAGCACGGTCTATTGTCTGCGGCCGCTCGACGGCTGGATCAACTACGCAATGCCGACCGGGTTTTTCGCGTTCAATCGGCCTACGCCGGACCGAATGCTGTCGAGCTGGTTTCTCGCAGCCGACAACAGCTCCTATATAATCGATGCTTGGCGGCGAAAGACCCTTGCCTATTGGCGCGACCGGGCGGAACGTGATCAATATTTCTGGTTCCACTATCTGTTCGCGGAGGCTTACCAATCGGACCAGAAATTCCAGGCAATCTGGGACACAACGCCTAAACTCTCCGCGGACGGGCCGCATTGTTTTGCGCCCTATGAGCAGCAGCTCTTCAGGTCGGTCAATCACCATGACCGGTTGATCGTCGAGACGGCACAGATCCCGATGCTCAAGCTCACGCATAAGGTCGAGCACGAAAGAGGCGACAGCGGAACGGTTTATCGATGGCTGTGCGATCGTGCCCTGACCGAACCATTCACGGCGCCGTGCCGCAGCGGCGCTTGAAGCGCCGGAGGCGATCGGGTTAAAAGCATTCTGCGACTGCTTTTCGCTGACGTTTCCCAGGCGGTCGCCGGGGCAGGCGTACGATCGTTGTCGCTTCGCGGGATCGAGAAATTCTTCGCTTGCTGCCATGCCCGGTGTCTAACGGTGGTCAGAGGGCGGCGGGCCTCCAGGAAGTCGACTGAATGCGCCGTCGTGATGCCGAGCCTGACCCCACCGATTGCCAGGCATTGCCGATGCCGGGTGGCTTCTTGTCTCAAGCTCTGGACTTCACAATCGGGTTTGTCGCCGTCATCCGATTTAGGGCGCCTCGGTCGGGCATTTCGCCGGTTCTTCTCTGATGCGCAACCCGACACGCGAGCTGAACAGCCTGATTGCCGATGAATATCGCAATCTGCTCCGCAGAAACGAGCGCGGCTATCGGGATCCCGAATACGAACCCGAGTGCCGCGTAGTGGACTTCGATCCGGCTCTGTCGGATGTGCAATTCATCGCATATTATCTGCCTCAGTTTCACATTATTCCTGAGAACGAAGAATCGTGGGGGCGCGGCTTTACCGAATGGACCAACGTAACGCGCGCGGTGCCGCAGTTCCGTGGCCACTATCAGCCCCACCTCCCGGCTGATTTGGGGTTTTACGACCTGGCCAACGACGAAGCTATCGAACGCCAGGTACGGCTCGCGCGAAAATACGGAGTTTCGGGCTTTTGTTTTCATTACTACTGGTTTGCCGGCAAGCGGGTCCTGGAAAGGCCGATCGAAACGCTTTATCGCAGGAAGGACTTGAACATTCGATTTTGCTTGTGCTGGTCCAACGAAAACTGGAGCCGGCGCTGGGACGGCTCGGAACACGACATTCTGATTCCTCAAAATCACAGCCCGGAAAGCGATAAGCGCTTCATAGAGGACGTTGTGCGCTATATGGACGATCCGCGCTATATCACGGTCGACGACCGCCTCGTCCTGATGGTGTATCGCAGCGAGCTTTTGGCCGACCCGGAACGGACGATCGAACACTGGCGCAGCATTGCGCTCAAGTCACTGGGCAAGGATCTTTTCCTCCTGCGCGGCATGACCTTCAAACCGTCGTCGCTGGTCGGCGGATTCGACGCGTCGGTTCAATTCCCGCCGCACGATCTCGCGACGGAAGAGATTACGGCGTCACGGACGCTGTTCAACCCGAATTTTTCCGGCCGCATCTACGACTACCGATCCATAATGCCGTCGGTCGCAGACAAGCTGCGGACATACGGCTTTCCGGTCATACCCGCGGTGATGCCGGGCTGGGACAACACTGCGCGAAGCGGGAGCGCCGGCATCTGCTACCATGGTTCGACGCCGAAGCATTACGCATTCTGGCTCGCCGAAGCGGCCTATTTCGCCAAGGAGAGGCCAGTGAACGGATCAAGCTATGTTTTTATAAATGCCTGGAATGAATGGGCGGAAGGCGCGCACCTCGAACCGGATCAGAAATTCGGTCACGCTTACCTTCGAGCGACGCTCGACGTTCTTCGCCCGTACTGCGAACTGAAGTCGCGAAACGCTAATCCGCTGCCGATTGCGACGAAGTCGCAGGTGGCTCGATAGGCCAATGACGCTCCAGAAATCGACGATCGATGAACGACTATCTGCGTGGAAGGCAGAACCCTTGGATCTCTATTCGGTCGCGGACAGGTCCGCAGCAGCACGCGACAGTCAAGGTCTTAAGCATCGCCCCTCGGCTTGACCGTGGGCAATCCAGTGGTGATAGCCGGATGGGATTTCTCCGCGGCGGACCGCGTCCTCGACGTCGGGATTGGCATTGAGGTATGGGCCGTCAAGGAATTCGGGAAATCGCCGCGGTATGGTGCCCAAATGGACGGCAATGAAGCCATCCATCGCATGATCGACGCATTCGTCCTTGACGTGGATCCAGTCGTCCTTAAAGGCCGCTTCGCGCCGCGACAACATGACGAGCTCGTAGCTCGGGAAATACTCCACGTCGGCGAACGCATCTGCGAATGCCTGTGCCGCGGTTCTCAGCGTCGCCTTGGAATACATGTTGGCCACCAGGACGTCGTCGCCCGAGAACGTGGCATTCATCGGTACCGGAGAAACGGTGACGACGATCCGAGCTCCAGGCGAGAGCTCGGTCAGAATCTCGCGAATTTGCAGAAGGTGTTTCAGATTGGTGGCGACGTCGGTGCGTTCGAGACGGAACCGGCCGTCATGCCGGCGCGCAACGGCTCGGGAAGGAGCCACATTCAGGTAAAATCCGGTTGCCGTATCCAGCCAGGTTTCAACATAGCCGAGCGTCATGACGACGACGTCGGCCTGCCGGAGCCGCGCAAAATAGTCTTCCATCAGATAGCTGCGCCGCGCGATGCCGCGCGCGAGTGAAACCGGACTTGCGGTGGCGAGCTGAAAATCGGCCCACCCGCCGTCGGTCTCGATCAGGACGTCCTGCGGTCGCGGCGGAGTGAGCGCCCACTTGAACTCATTGAGCATCGAACCGGTGGTATATTTGTTCACGAGCCCGGTTGGGCGGTGGCTGAACTCTTCCTTCGAACATATGATGCGTTTGCTTAAGACGCAGATATCGCGATAGATGAGTTCCAGTTCCACATTGCGCGCAAAACACGATCCGATGCAGAAAAAGCGATCCGTAGCGGCGATCTTGAATTTCGGAGCGAACACGACCGACATGAAATCGGTATTGAACCGCGTCGCAATCTTGTCCCAGCGGCTGTGTTCGTTTGTTAGAAGATTGCCCCAGGCTTCTTCGGCTTCGATCAGCATGGGGAAATTTTAGCAAATGGGCGGCGCTTCTGTAAAGTAATCGAGGACCCGCAATGATGCTTCAGAAATCGGCGAACGGCGAACGGCGAACGGCGAACGGCTATCTATCTGCATTGAAGCAAAATGCCTTTGATGCTCTCTCCCACTCACACGTGCTGGCCGCCGTTGATGTGGATCTCGGCGCCGTTGACGTAGGACGCCGTCTCCGTGCACAGCACGTAGATGATCTTCGCCACCTCGTCGGGCGTGCCGAGGCGGTGCATCGGGATGTTCTCGACGATCTTTTCCGTGCCCGGCGATAGCATCGCGGTGTCGATCTCGCCCGGCGCGATGGCGTTGACGCGGACGCCGCGCTGGCCGAAGTCAGCGGCCATTTCGCGCGTCAGCGCGGCCAGCGCCGCTTTCGACGTCGAATAGGCGGTGCCGGCAAAGGGGTGCACACGCGAGCCGGCAATGGACGTGACGTTGACGACGGAACCCTTGGCGGCCGAGAGCTCGTCGAGCAGGCCGCGCGCTAGCATGATCGGCGCGAAAAAGTTGACCTGGAAAATGTGATGCCAATCGTCGCGCGAGGTTTCGATCGAGCCGAGTCGCTTGCCGCCCTCGGCCTTCGGTGAGATCGCGGCATTGTTGACCAGGGCGTGCAGCTCGCCGTTGAGGCGGTGCTTGGTTTCCATGATCGCGGCCTCGGTATTTTCCGGATCGGCAAGATCGACCTGAATGTGGTCCTCAGGCCCCGCCTCCCACGGACAATTTTCCGGAAACGGATGCCGCGAGCAGGTGATGACCCGCCAGCCCGCCGCCGAGAACCGCTTGACCGTGGCATGGCCGATGCCGCGGCTCGCCCCGGTCAGGAGCAGCGTGCGGCGCGGCTGATTGTTCGTCGGCATGGCCACTATCCTACGCTCACGGGTATAGCCGCGTCTTGGTCCACGGCGCGTTCGCCTTGGCGCGCCGGAAGGCGACGCGATCGTGCAGCCGGAACGGCCGCTCGTGCCAGAACTCGATCTCGGTCGGCACAACGCGGTACCCCGACCAGAACGGCGGCCGCGGCACGGCCCCGATGGCGAATTTCGCGGTATTGAGCGCGATGGCTTTTTCGAACGCCAGCCGGCTTTCCAGTGCCGCAGATTGCTTCGAGGCCCAGGCGCCGATCTGGGCCATGCGCGAGCGGGTGGCGAAATAGGCGTCGGCCTCGTCCTTCGACACCGGCTCGACGGCGCCGCGGGCGCGCACCTGGCGTTGCAGCGTCTTCCAATAGAAGGTCAGCGCCGCCTTCGGCGCGGCGGCAAGCTCGTGGCCCTTGATGCTGTCGACATTGGTGTAGAACACGAAGCCGCGCTCATCAAAACCCTTCATCAGCACCATGCGCGCATTGGGCAGCCCGTCGGCGTCGACGGTGGCCAGCGCCATGGCGTCGGGATTGACCGGCTCGGCGCGCTTGGCCTCGGCATACCAGGCCGCAAACAGCCGCACCGGCTCGTCGGCTTCGGCGAAGTCACCGCCTGTTAACCATGTCGGGTGTTCTATCGGCGCCGTATCGGACATTCCGTGGGGTACCCAGGGTGCTCGCGTGGGGCGATCGGCAAGCGCGCCGCCGGTCTCAATATAGTGGACCTGGGGCGTGGCGCCTATGTTGGCGCTTGCGTTTTGCCGGTGCCGTCGCCGTCGTGCTCTGTGGGCTCGCCACCGGCGGCTGCACCTACCAACTGCATTCGCTGCTCGCCAAGGACGATGCCGACGGCGACGTGACCGGCTCCATCAGCCGGCCGGGCGAGGCCGGCGGCCGCACGGCCGATGCCGCCCCAGCCGCGGAGACCGACCTTGCCTATGCGCGGGCTGCCGCCTCGGACGCTCTGGCGCGCAGCGGCAAGGACGCCAGCGTGCCGTGGCAGAATCCGAATACCGGGGCCGGCGGCAATATCACGCCGCTTGCCAGCTCCTATACCGAGGGCGGCGCGTCGTGCCGCGACTTCCTGGCGAGCTACGCCCATGGCGGCACGGAGGATTGGCTGCAAGGCGCGGCCTGCCGCACCGGTCAGGGCAATTGGGAAGTCAAAAGCCTAAAGCCCCTCAAGCACTCCTGAACCGGGTTATCATTGCCGGCGAGCCGCGCCGATTCGGCTTTGCATTGCGATACGGCCACTTTCATCCCACATTAAGCCTTCGGTGGGCGGCGGGGCTGGCCCGGACAACGAGCGGAGTTGCTTGGGGATGCGTGATCCCTATGAGGTCTTGGGCGTCGATCGCAAGGCGAGCGCGAGCGACATCAAGAGCGCCTATCGGCGCTTGGCAAAGAAACTGCATCCCGACGCCAACAAGAATGATCCGAAGGCGGCGACGCGCTTTGCCGAGCTTAACGCCGCGAACGAGCTCCTCGAAGACGAGGACAAGCGCAAGGCGTTCGATCGCGGCGAGATCGATGCCGAGGGCAAGCCGCGCTTCCAGGGCTTTGGCGGCGGCGGCGCTCATCCCGGCGCCGGCTTCGGCGGCGACGCCAATTTCGAAAGCTTCAGCTTCGGTCCGGAAGGTTTTACCCGCACCACCCGGCGTGGGCGCGGCGGCGCTAAGGCCGGCGGCGGAGGCGGCGGGTTCGGCGGCTTCGAGGATATTTTGCGCGAAGCCTTCGGCGGTGGCGCCGCCCGCGGTGGCCGCGCCAATTTCGAGCCCGAGGATTTTGGCGTCGGCGCCGACGTGCAAGCCGAAATGTCGGTATCGCTGACCGACGCAGCCAACGGCGCGACCCAGCGCCTGCACTTGCCGAACGGCAAGGACGTCGACGTCAAGATTCCCGTCGGCATCATGAACGGCCAGCATATCCGGCTCAAAGGTCAGGGCATGGCCGGACAGGCCGGCCCGGGCGACCTCTTGATCACCGTTCAGATCGCGCCGCACCCGATCTTCACGCTCGACGGCGCCGATGTGCGCCTCGACCTGCCGATCACGCTCTACGAGGCGGCGCTCGGCGCCAAGGTGCGGGTGCCGACGCTCGACAAGCCGGTCGAGATCACGGTGCCGGCGTGGACCTCGAGCGGACGCACGTTCCGCCTCAAGGGCAAGGGCTTTCCGGCCAAAGCAGGTCGCGGCGATCTGCTCGCCACCATCCGCATCGTGCTGCCGGAAAAGCGCGACGCCGAGCTCGACGAGCTGATGCAGAAGTGGCAGGGCGACAAGCCCTACGATCCGCGCAAGGATATGTAGGGCGGAGCCTTATCCGCCCTGCTGCGGCGGCGTGCGCGAGTCGATCTGGTCGTAGGCGGCTTGGGCGATGTCGCGCAGCCTGTCACGCTCCGCCGGGCCGCTGAGCACATAAGCGACGTTTTGATCGACCCAGTAATAGGCGGCGTTCTGGTTGCCCGAGGTGTAGCGCAACGCCATCTCGCGATCGCTGGTGCGTCCGCAATAGAGCGTGAAGCGTTCGCCCGAAGAGCCTTCATACATGAAGAACGCGGTGGCTCCGGTCGGGCCGGGCAGTAGCCGGCCGCCGACGAGTTTCAGTCCCAAACGGTCGAGCTCGGGCGCGCGCAGCGGCGAGCCGAGCCGCTTCGACAGCCATTGGACGAGATGCGGACGCTGATCGCCCGGCACTTCGACCGGATGGCGGACCTCGACGACGTAGAGCCGATAGGCTTCGAGCGCATCGGCCGTGAACCGATCGAGATCGGACGGGGAAGCGGCCTCGGCGCCGCGCGCGAACCAGCCGGCGGTGCCACCGGCGATGAAGGCAACGAACACGGCGGCAACGGCAGCCGCCCTCCAGCTGCGGCGGCTGCGCGTCAGCCGCTCGATCTCGAGCCGCTTCGGCGGCACTTCGTTGGCAACGCCGCCGTAGCGCTTGCGAATGAGCTCGGCCTGGGCGTGCCAGGCGGCGACGCGGGCGGCGTCATCGGCATGCGCCGCCAGCCAAGCCTCGACCGCGCCGCGCCGGTCGGCCGGCAATTCGCCGTCGACATAGGCGTGCAGTTCGTCTTCGCTGATCATCTGGTCTGTCATCGTTCGCTCTCTTATTTCACGCGGCGCAGCGCCGGGCGCTCGCCGTCGAGATAGGCCTTGATCTGCATACGGGCGCGGGCGAGCCGCGACATGACTGTTCCGATCGGCACGCCTTGCACCTCGGCAACCTCGCGATAGGTCAACCCCTCAAGCACGACGAGAAGCAGCGCCGCGCGCTGATCCTCGGCGAGGTCGTCGAGCGCGCGGGCGATATCGCGGCTGCCGGTATCCGGACCGGTCATCGCCGCGTCGCTGTCCTTGATCGGCGTCAAGGTCGGACGGCGCGACAACGACCGCAGCCGGTTGCGGTTGAGATTGGTCAGGATCGTGTAAAGCCATGCCCGCACGTCTCCATCGTGAAACAAATGCTCCGAACGCAATGCCCGCACCAGCGTGTCCTGGACGATGTCGTCGGCGGTCTCACTGTCGCGGGTCAACGCGCGCGCATATCGCCGCAGCGCCGGAATCGCCGCCTCGATTCGCTGGCCAAATTCACTCAAAACTGGCTCCGTGCCCGATGCCGTAAACTTCAATCAAACCAACACCAATGCCTGGACTCTATTCCGCCCGCGCCAATGCGGCTTGAGCCGGCCGCGCGCTTGCTGGCGCCCACGGGCCTATGCCATAGGAGTCGGGTGGGGGGAAGCCGCAACTGAGGTCAGGAAATGCCGGACAACTCGGGCCTCATGCGCGGTAAACGCGGCCTGGTCATGGGGGTCGCCAACCACCGCTCGCTGGCCTGGGGCATCGCCAAGGCGTGCCGGGGCCATGGCGCCGAACTGGCCTTCAGCTATCAGGGTGAGGCGCTGCGCAAGCGCGTCGAGCCGCTGGCGCAGGAGGTCGGCGGCATCGTGGTCGGCGATTGCGACGTCACCGAGCCCGCAACCATCGATGCGGTGTTCGCCAAAGTGCAATCAGCCTGGGGCGCCATCGATTTCCTGGTGCACGCCATCGCGTTCTCCGACAAGGATCAGCTCGATGGCCGCTACGTCGACACCACGGCCGACAATTTCACCAAGACCATGCTGATCAGCTGCTATTCCTTCACCGCGGTCGCGCAGCGCGCCGAGAAGATGATGCCGAATGGCGGCGCCATGCTGACGCTGACCTATTACGGCGCCGAGAAGTGGATGCCGCATTACAACGTGATGGGCGTCGCCAAATCCGCGCTCGAAGCCTCGGTGCGCTATCTCGCCGCCGATCTCGGCGTCAAGAACATCCGCGTCAACGCCATTTCCTCGGGGCCGATCAAGACGCTCGCCGCTTCGGGCATCGGCGACTTCCGCTACATTTTGAAGTGGAACGAGTACAACGCGCCGCTGCGCCGCAGCGTGACCATCGAGGAAGTTGGCGAAGCCGGCGCTTATCTTTTGTCCGACATGTCGCGCGGTGTCACCGGCGAAGTGCACCACGTCGACGCCGGCTATCACGTGGTCGGAATGAAGCATCCCGACGCGCCGGATATCGAGGTCGGCAAGGAGTAGGCTCAGGCCCAGGGCCGATCGATCATGCCGGTCCTTTATTTCATCCGCCACGGCGAAACCGACTTCAACGTCGCGCAGCGCCTGCAGGGCCGTTCCGAGACCAGCCTGAACGCCCGCGGCCGGACGCAGAGCCGGGAAATTGCCGGCGTATTGCGCGATCTATTCGATCGCGACCGGCACCAGCCGTCCGATTACGCCTATGTCTCAAGCCCGCTGTTGCGCGCCCGGGAAACGATGGAGCTGCTGCGTTCAGAGCTCGGCCTCGATCCGAAGGCCTACGCGATCGACGACAGGCTCGCGGAAATCTCCTACGGCGAATGGGAGGGTTTTACCTTGCCGCAAATCCAGGCACGCGATCCTGGTGTGCTGCAACGGCGCGAGCGCGACAAGTGGGATTTTCGGCCGCCCGGCGGCGAGTCGTACCGCGAAGTCGCCGCGCGCGTCGCCGCGTGGTACGCCACGGTGAGGCGCGATACCGTGCTGGCCGCGCATGGCGGCGTGGCGCGGGCGCTGATGGCGAACCTTCACATTCTGCCGGAAGAGGAAGCGACCCACGCCGACATTCTGCACGGCGTCGTCTACGTGTTCGACGGCGGCAGTTTGGCCCGTTACAGCTAGATCAAACGCAAGCGGCCGGCTCGGACGCCTTTGCCGCAAAACACTTTGCCACAAAAATGGAAACGGCCGGACTTGGGTCCAGCCGTTCCTCGAAGCACCGCGTGGGCGCCTCGCGAAAACCGAAGATGACGGCGCTGCCCCAATACGAGGCGGGCGCTCGCGTCATTTACTTCGTCTTCTTCTTGGCCTTTTTCTTCTTCGCCATTGTCTGCTTCCTTGGTGTTTGTGTTGATCCGGCGGCAGGTTGAGTTCTAGCTGTTCAGGCGGTGTCTCGGTCCCGTGGCCATCGCCCCCCTTACCGCAAATGAGGATGCCACAGGATGATTTTTCCCGCAATGGGAAAATCGTGAAAAACCTATATTTTTCCGTAGCTTAACGGACGTTCAGATTGTCATTAACCATCGTTCAGCGAGATGAATGCGAAATGAACGGTTCGTGGCGAGCGGCGCAAAAACTTGCTCACGCGATCGGCACGTTTTCGCGTCGGCAAAAGATTGATGCAGATGGCGTCGCCTTTGCGAATGCCGCGCCGCAAAAAATCGGCACGGCGGCCGCGTCATGCTGCCGGCGCGAACGCATTTGACCCGGTGATAGGCGCGGGCTACCAAACCCCTGTTCCTGGCCATTCAACGTCGATCCGCGTCCTTGACGCACGAAGTCGCACACCATGTCGTTCAATACGTTCGGCCACATGTTCCGGGTGACGACCTTCGGCGAGAGCCACGGGCCGGCGATCGGCTGCGTGGTCGATGGCTGCCCGCCGGGCATTGCGCTGACCGAGGCCGACATCCAGCCCTATCTCGACAAGCGCCGGCCCGGGCAATCGCGCTTCACCACCCAGCGCCAGGAGCCGGACGCGGTCAAAATCCTGTCCGGCGTGTTCATCGACGAAGCGAGCGGCCAACAGGTGACCACCGGCACGCCGATCGCGCTCGTTATCGATAACGTTGATCAGCGCTCGAAGGACTATTCCGACATCAAGGACAAGTACCGGCCCGGCCACGCCGACTATACTTACGACGCCAAATACGGCCTGCGCGATTATCGCGGTGGCGGCCGGCAATCGGCGCGTGAGACGGCGACCCGGGTCGCGGCCGGCGCCATTGCGCGGAAAATCGTGCCCGGGATGCAGGTGCGCGGCGCGCTGGTGCAGATGGGGCCGCATCGCATCGATCGCGCCAAGTGGGACTGGGCCGAAGTCGAGCGTAACGCATTCTTCTGTCCCGACGCCGAGCGGGCCGCCTTCTATGCCGACTATCTCGACGAGGTGCGCAAGCGCGGCTCGTCGATCGGCGCGGTAATCGAAATCGTCGCCGAGGGCGTGCCGGTTGGGCTGGGCGCGCCGATCTATGGCAAGCTCGACGGCGATCTGGCCGCGGCGCTGATGGGCATCAATGCGGTCAAGGGCGTCGAGATCGGCGCCGGCTTCGGCGCCGCCGAGTTGTCCGGCGAAGACAACGGCGACGAGATGCGTATGGGCAATGACGGCAAGCCGATCTTCCTGTCCAACAATGCCGGCGGCATTTTGGGCGGCATTTCCACCGGCCAGCCGGTGGTGGCGCGGTTTGCCGTCAAGCCGACGTCCTCGATCCTCACCCCGCGCCGCACCGTCGACCGCTACGGCCGCGAGACCGAGATCTCGACCAAAGGCCGCCACGACCCATGCGTCGGCATCCGCGCTGTGCCGATCGGCGAGGCCATGGTGGCATGCGCGATCGCCGATCATTATCTACGTCAGCGCGGCCAGGTCGGCGCCAGCCCGGCATGGCCGTTTCCGGCGCCACGCTGATTGCGCCGTCGCAAGGGCTTTAGGGGCGAGATGGACGACGCGCATCAACGGATCCAGGCTGCCGTCGCCGCTTTTGCGCGCGGCGAAATCCTCATCGTGGCCGACGACGACGACCGCGAGAACGAAGGCGACCTGTTCGTCGCGGCGAGCCTGTGCACGCCCGAAAAGATGGCGTTCATCATCCGCAACACGTCGGGCATCGTCTGCGCGCCGCTGGCGCCGGAGGAAGCGCGGCGCCTGCATCTCGATCCCATGGTGGCGCTCAACGACGCGCCGCTCGGCACGGCGTTCACCGTCTCGGTCGACGTCCGCCACGGTCTCTCCACCGGCATATCTGCGGAAGAGCGCACCAACACCGTGCGCGCGCTGGCCAACGGCAATAGCGGGGCTGCGGATTTCGTGCGGCCCGGCCATGTCTTTCCGCTGGTGGCGAAAGAGGGCGGCGTGCTGATGCGCTCCGGCCATACCGAGGCGTGTGTCGATCTGTGCCGGCTTGCCGGCTTGGCACCGGTCGGCGTGCTTTCCGAGCTGATGAACGACGACGGCACGGTGATGCGCGGGCCCGAGCTTGCCGCTTTTGCCGAGAAGCACAAGCTGCAGCGCATCTCAATCTCGGAATTGATCGCCTACCGCCAGACCCGCGACAAGCTGATCGAGCGTGCCGGCGAGTTTCCCGTCGAATCCGAGATCGGCACGCTGACCGGCTACGCCTTTCTCACACCGTTCGATGCGGTCTATCACATGGCCTTCGTCCACGGCCGCATCGGCGACGGCAAAAGCGTGCTGACCCGGCTGCACCGCGCCAACATCATTTCCGACGTGTTCGGTGGCGCCAAGCCGATCCACCGCACGCTGGCCCGCTTCAAGGCCGAGGGCAGGGGCGTGCTGGTGCTGTTGCGCGACGGCACGGCGGGCGTGCCTGTCGTGTCGATACCGAAAACCAACGACACCGCCTCCGAGGAGGCGCGCACCCGGCAATGGCGCGAGATTGGGCTGGGCGCGCAGATCCTCAAGGATCTTGGCGTCAATTCCATCAGGCTGCTGACCTCGTCGCGCCGCATGACCTACGTCGGACTGTCCGGTTTCGGCATCGAGATAGCAGGGATTGAGCCGATCGACGCATCGTGATCGGCGCGGCGGCGCGGCGGCGGCAAGGAATGGAGGGCGAAGTGACCAGCATCGTTGCTCGAATGCGCATCGTTATGGCCGTCGTCGGCGTCGGCTTGATGCTGTCGGCCTGCGGCTACAACACCATCCCGACGCTCGAGGAGCAGGCCAAGGCGCGCTGGGCCGACGTGCAGAACCAATATCAGCGCCGCGCCGATCTCATTCCCAATCTGGTGGCGACGGTGCAGGGCTATGCCGCCCAGGAAAAGAACGTGCTCACCGCCGTGGTCGAGGCGCGCGCCAAGGCGACCCAGATCAAGCTCGATGCTTCCGACCTGACCGATCCCGCCAAGCTCAAGGCGTTCCAGGACGCGCAGAATCAGTTGACCGGCGTGCTCGGCCGCCTGTTGGCGGTGACGGAGAACTATCCCGACCTGAAATCCAACGCCAACTTCCTGGCGCTGCAATCGCAGCTCGAAGGCACCGAGAACCGCATCGCGGTGGCGCGGCGCGATTACATCGACGCGGTGCGCGCCTATAACACGGCGCTGCGCACCTTCCCGACCGTGCTGTGGGCGAAGACGGCGTTTTCATCGAATAAGCCGATGGCGGAATTCACCGCGACCGAGGGTTCGCAAGCGCCGCCGCAGGTAAAATTCTGATCGTTGGGTGCTGACATGCATGCGCTGCTGCGAGGCATGGCGTTGGTTTGCTGCCTCGTCACGGCGGCCCTCGCGCTCGATTTTCCGCAGCTCACCGGTCGGGTCGTCGATCAGGCCGGCGTCATGTCGGCGGATAGCCGCAGCGCCGTCGAGGCGAAGCTGAAGGATCTCGAAGACAAGTCCGGCATCCAGCTCGTCGTTGCTACGGTGAAATCCCTGCAAGGCGGCGACATCGAGACCTATGCCAACCAGTTGTTCCGCACCTGGAAGCTCGGCCAGGCGCAAAAGAACAATGGCGTGCTGCTGCTGGTGGCACCGGCCGAGCACAAAGTCCGCATCGAAGTCGGCTACGGCCTCGAAGGCACGCTGACCGACGCCTTGTCGTCGGTCATCATTTCGAGCGCCATCGTGCCGCGGTTCAAAGCCAATGATTATTCCGGCGGCATCGAGCGCGGCGTCGACGGCATCATCAGCGTGCTCCGCGGCGACACCACCGATTGGCAGCCGAAAGTCGGGGTCCGCGACGACAGTCCGTCGCAGCTTTTCAACGCGCTGTTCCCGGTCTTGTTTTTCTTGTTCTTCGTCCTTGTTTTCCGGTTTCTGGTCGGCCCGATCCACGGTTCGTCGTCAGGACACTATGTCCGGCGCAACGGACGGCTGATCTTCGTGCCTTACGCCGGCACGGGATGGGGTTCGGGCTCGGGTTGGAGCGGCGGTGGCGGCGGCGATGGGGGCGGAGGCGGATTTTCCGGCGGTTTCTCCGGCGGCGGCGGTTCGTCGGGCGGCGGCGGTGCCTCGGGGGGTTGGTGATGCAATTCAGCCAGGACGATCACGACGCCATTTCGGCTGCCATTCACGCGGCGGAAGCGCGAAGCTGCGGCCAGATCGTCTGCGTCTTGTCGCACGCCTCGTCCGACTATGCCTATGTGCCGATCCTGTGGGCGACCGTGCTGGCGCTGCTGGTGCCATGGCCGCTCATCTATTTCACCCACTTGAGCGCGCAGAAAATCTATCTGTGGCAGCTCGCGGTCTTTGTGGCCGCGGGTCTGGTGTTGTCGTGGATGCCGTTGCGCATGGCGCTCGTGCCGCGCCTGTTGCGGCGCACGCTGGCGCACCGCGCGGCGCTTGAGCAATTCGTCGTGCGCCGGATCGCCAATACCAAGAATCGCAGCGGTGTGCTCATCTTCGTGTCGCTGGCGGAACGCTACGCCCGCATCATCGCCGACGAGGGCGTGGCGGAGAAAGTGCCCAATGCCGAGTGGCAGGCCGCGATCGATGCACTGACCGGCCATATGCGCGACGGCCGCATTGCCGCGGGTTTCATCGCAGCGATCGATCGCTGTGGCGCCGTGCTCGCAGCGCACGCGCCGCCGGACGGTTCGCCGAACACCTTGCCGGATCGCCTTTACGTCATGTAGCGCGTATGATCATGAGCGAGATGCGCGGACTCGCAGTCCTTGTTGTCACGACGTTCGCGGCGACAGTCGCCGCGGCCCTTGCATTCGGTAGCCGCGCGGCTCCGCTCGCCGCGCCGAAATTCGCGCAAGGCCCGGCCCTGGCGGTCGATACCGAGCTCGTGCTCGCCGTCGACGTGTCCTATTCCATGGACCCGGACGAGCAGGCGCTGCAGCGCGAAGGCTATGTCCAGGCGCTGATGTCGCGCGAGTTCATGCAGGCGCTCAAACTCGGCGCCAACGGCCGCGTCGCCGTCACCTATTTCGAATGGGCCAATGTCGGCGACCAGAAAATCCTGCTGCCGTGGCGGCTGATCGACGGGCCGGAAACCGCCGACGCCGTCGCCGCCGAGCTTGCCGCCGCGCCCTACCGGCGCGCGTCGCGCACGTCGATCTCGGGCGGGCTGATGTTCGGGCAATCGCTGTTCGCGTCGAGCGGCTATCAGGGCCTGCGCAAGGTCATCGACGTGTCGGGCGACGGCGCCAACAATAACGGCCCGCCGGTGACCCTGGTCCGCGACGACGTGCTGGCGCAAGGCACGACGATCAACGGGCTGCCGATCATGCTCAAGAAGCCGAATCTCATGACCATGGATATCGAGGACCTCGACATTTATTACGAGGATTGCGTGATCGGCGGGCCCGGCGCCTTCGTAATCCCGATCAAGGAGCGCGAGAAATTCACCGAAGCCATCCGCACCAAGCTGGTGCAGGAGGTCGCCGGCCTTGACCCAGCGCCGCGGGCTATGCCGGCGGCCGCGAATGCGCCGCGCATCTCGTGCACCATCGGCGAGCAGAAGTGGCGCGAGCGCTGGGGCAATTGAAGCGCCGCCGCGGCGACCATCAAAAGCCGGCAAACTGGCTGCGATAGACGTCCTTGCAGTGCTTGAGCCGCGCGCTCAGCCGCTTGGCTTCCTCGTGCAGCCCGGCCCGCTCGGCGGCGCCGATCGCCATGGCGAAAAAGTCCTTCAGATCGCTGTAGCAGCCTGTCGGCGAGCGGGAATCGTACATGTCATTGTACGCGGTCTCGGCCAGCGCTTCGTATTTGGCGACCTCCCTGCGGCTTTCCTCGTCCGAGGACGCCATCACAGCGTCTCGGTGAAAAAATCCCGCATCAGCATGTAGGATTTGCGGCAGAGCTTTTCGTCGTAGCGCGTTGGGCCGGCATGGACCGTGGGATCGCAGAACGAGTGCACGGCGCCGCCGAACATCATCACCTGCCAATCGATCTTGGCATTGGTCATCTCCTCCTCGAACGCGTCCATCATCGGCTTCGGCGTCACCGGATCGGCCGAGCCGTGAATCGCCAGCACGCGGCCCTTGATGTTGCAGGGCGTTCCGGCCACCACCGGGTTGGGATTGGTGACGTGGAAGACAACCACCGCCTTAAAATCGGCGCCGGCGCGGGCCTGTTCGAGAACGTAGCCGCCGCCGGCGCAATAGCCGATCGCCACTTTCTTGCCGGTATCGATGAGGCCCAGCTTGTTGGCTTCGCCGAGCAACGCGTCATAGGCGGCGTCGCCGCAGGCGATGGTGAAGGTGAGATTTTTGTGCACGGCGAGCATGCCGGCGCGCAGATCGTCCACGGTTTTGGGTTTTTGGCCGTAGCCTGAGCCGAACATGTCGGCCATCAGCACCACATAGTCTTTGCCGGCAACCGTGCGCGCCTGCCCGATCGTATCGGCGCAGACGCCTTTCCAGTCCGGCTGCATGAAGATCAGCGGGCGCTTTGTCTTGACGCTGTCATCGTAGACGATCACGCCCTCGAACTGCCTGCCGTCGACCTGATACGGCACATTCTTCTCGGCCATCGTTCGCTCTCCTTGCTCTCGCTTCGGCAATAGTAACAAAATCGGCGGCAGGGAACACGGTGCCCGATAGGCGTCCCTGCCGCGTCGTGAGCGATGCCATGCGCAGCGGACGCCGAAGTTTCACACGACACCTTGTCTATCCAATCGCCGCTGACCTGGGCTAAGCTCAATCAAGGGACGCCGGGGAAGGGGACAAGGCCCGTGGATGCGCGGTTTTGGCTGATACAGGCCTTCAACGGCATTTCTTACGGCGCGCTGTTGTTCCTGGTGGGGAGCGGGCTGTCGCTGATTTTCGGCGTCATGCGCATCGTCAACCTGTCGCACGGTTCGTATTTTCTGCTCGGCGGCTACGTCGCCTTGTCGGTGATCTGGACCACCGGCTCCTGGCTGCTGGCGATCCCGGTCGCCGCCGTCACCGTTGCGCTGATCGGCCTGGTGATGGAGCGGGTTTTCTTGCGGCCGCTTGGGTTTGATCCGCTGCGGCAGGTGCTGCTGACGGTTGGGTTTGCGTTTTTGTTCCAGCAGGCCGCGCTTGATATCTGGACCGGCAATCCGTTCGACATCAATCCGCCGGCGGCGCTCACGCAAAGCGTCGTGGTCGGCGGCTTGCACCTGCCGCTCTACCGCGTCTTCATGATCGGCGTTGCTTTGTTCATCGGACTTGCGCTGTGGCTGGTCATGGAGAAGACCCGGCTCGGCGCCACCATCCGCGCCACCGTCGACGATGCGCAGATGGCGCGCGGCGTCGGCATCGATACGTCGTACATTTCGATGCTGATTTTCGCGCTCGGCGCCTTCCTGGCGGCGCTCGGCGGCGTCATCGGCGGCGCCTTTCTCGGCGTCTATCCCGGCCTCGATTTCGAAATGCTGCCGATCGCGTTTGCCGTGGTGATCATCGGCGGCATGGGTAGCCTCGGCGGCGCCGCGATCGGCGCATTGATCGTCGGGCTCGCCGACAATTTCGGCAAGGCGCTGTTTCCCGAAATCTCCTACTTCACGCTCTATGCACCGATGGCCTTGATCCTGGCAGTGAAGCCGACCGGGTTGTTCGGACGGGAATGAGCATGGCGCTCGACCGCACGAAAATCCTGATCGTGATCGTCGCGCTCGCCGCGGTCGTGCTGGTCGTTCCGCACACCACGTCGTTCATCATCCTGTTGGCGACGCGGGCGCTCGCCTTCTCGATCCTGGTAATGAGCCTTGACCTCTTGCTCGGCTTCACCGGCCTCGCCTCACTCGGGCAGGCCGCGTATCTGGGCATCGGCGCTTATCTCACTGCGATCTTGGCGGCGCGCTATCAAATCGGGCTCGGTTACGATTTTTGGCTGGTGATCGTGTTCGGCATGCTCGGCGCCGCGGCCCTTGCCGCGCTGTTCGGCCTGCTCGCGACGCGGGCCACCGGCGTCTATTTCCTGATGATCACGCTGGCGCTCGGGCAATGCGTATGGGGGCTCGCTTATCGGTGGAATTCGCTGACCGGCGGCGACAACGGCATCAATCTCGAACACCGGCCCAAATTCGGCATCGATCTCGCCAACCCGGTGACGTTCTTCTACGTGGTGTTCGGCTTCTTCGCGGTGTCGCTGTTGGTCCTGTACACCATCGTGCGCTCGCCGTTCGGCCGCAGCTTGGTCGGCATTCGCGAGCGCGAGCTGCGCATGAAGATCCTCGGCTACAATACCTGGCTGCACAAATATCTCGCCTTCATCATCGCCGGCGCCTTCGGCGGGCTCTCGGGCGTGCTGTGGGCGCACACCGCCGGCATCGTCAGTCCGGAGAACGTGGTGCTGACCACGTCGGTCGATGCGCTGTTGATGGCGGTGCTGGGCGGCGCCGGCACATTGGTCGGCGGCGTCATCGGCGCCAGCGTGGTGCTGTTCATCCGCGAATATCTCAGTACGCTGATGCATGGCTGGCAATACGTGCTCGGCGGCGCCTATGTGGCGGTCATCCTTTATCTGCCCGGCGGCTTGATGAGCATTCCGGAGCGCATTCGCCAATGGCGCACGGCACAGGTGAAGTCGGCGGCAGGGGCGCAGTGAAAGGGAAGTGATCCAACCTAAGGGAGTGAAATGATGACGAGCAAGTTGGGAAGGCGAGCCGGCGTGGTGCTGATCGGTGCCAGCCTCGCGTTTGCGGCGGGACTTGCGCCCGCGGCCGCTCAAGAAGAATTGCGCATCGGTCTGATCGCGCCGGTGACCGGCCCATTCGCCCAGGTCGGCGCCGACATGACCAACGGCTTCAAAATGTATCTCGACGAGGTCAAAAGCAACTTCGCCGGCGCCAAGGTCACGCTCATCATCGAGGACAGCCAGGCCAAGCCCGATACCGCGGTGACCAAGGCCAAGAAGCTGATCCTCGAGGATCACGTGCAGCTTCTGGCCGGCGGCGTGCTGGCGCCGGAGGGCTATGCGCTGGCGCCGGTGTCGACTGCCGAGAAGACCGTTTATATCGCCTCGGTGCCGGCGGCCGACGATCTCACCCAGCGGCAGCTCGGCAATTATCCGTATTTCATCCGCACCAGCTGGACCTCGTCGCAACCCAACCACCCGTTCGGCCAATGGGCGTGCGACCAGGGCTACAAGAAAATCGTCATCATCGGCGCCGACTATGCGTTCGGCTACGAGTCGGCCGGCGGCTTCCAGAAGGCGTTCGAGGATTGCGGCGGCAAGATCATTCAGAAAATCTGGCCGCCGATCGGCACCAAGGATTTCGGGCCCTATATCCCGACCATCAAGGCCGACGCCGATGCGGTGTACTCGCTGATGGTCGGGCCGATGGCGCTGCAATTCCCCAAGCAACTGCGCCAGTCCGGCTATACCAAGCCGATCGTCGGCGGCACCGTGAGCTACGACGAGGCCGCGCTGCCGTTCATGGGCGACGAGGCGATCGGCGACGTCTCGGCCTTGCAATACAGCGCCGGCCTGCAGACGCCGAAGAACGAGGCCTTCGTCAAGGCGTATCGCGCCAAATACGGTAAGGTGCCGTCGTACTTCTCGGAGAGCAACTATACGACGGCGCTGATGATCGACGAGGTAATGAAGCAAACCAAGGGCGCGTTTCCCGGTCCCGAAGCTTTCATCGCCAAGATGCTGGCGCTCAAGGTCGATGCGCCGCGCGGGCCGGTCAGCTTCGACGACATGCGCAACCCGGTCCAGAACATCTACATCAAGAAGGTCGAGAAGACCAAGATGTTCAGCTACGACAAGGACGAGCTGTGGAACGTGGTGATCAAGACTTATCCGGGCGTCAGCCAGTTCTGGACCTACGGCAAGGACGCGTTCCTCAAGCAGCCGGTCTATAGCCGCGACTTCCCGCCCTGCAAGTATTGCGAATGAACGTCAGTAACGGCGCGCCGGTGCTCGAGCTGAAGGACCTGTCCAAGGCCTTCGGCGGCTTGCGCGCCGTGCGCGGCGTGTCGCTGAAAATCATGCCCGGCGACCGCAAGGCCATCATCGGCCCGAACGGCGCCGGCAAGACCACGTTGTTCAATCTGATCACCGGCATTCTGCCGGCGTCGTCGGGCCGGGTGCTGCTGTACGGCCAGGACGTGACGCGCTGGCCGAGCCACCGGCGCACTGCGCTCGGCATGGCGCGCACGTTCCAGGTGACGAGTCTATTTCCGAAGCTATCGGTGCTCGACAACGTGCTGTTGGCGATCAAGGGCCGGCGCGCCTCGAAATTCGTGATGTGGCGGTTCCTGTCGTCTTATCGCGACGTCTACGACAAGGCGCATGAGCTGCTGGCGCGCGCCGCGTTTCTCGACCGCAAGGACACCGAGGTGCGTTATCTGTCTCACGGCGAGCAGCGCCAGCTCGAAATCGTGCTCGGGCTGGCCAGCGATCCGGACATTCTGTTGCTCGACGAGCCGGCGGCCGGCCTGTCATCGGGCGAGTCGGCGGAGATGGCAAAATTCCTGCAAGCGCTCGATCGCAAAATGGCGATCCTGTTGATCGAGCACGATATGGACGTGGTGTTCGACGTCGCCGACGAAATCTCGGTGCTGCATTTCGGCGAAGTGCTGGAAAGCGGCTCCCCTGAGCGCATCCGCTCCAGCGCCAAGGTGCAGGAAATCTATCTGGGAGCTGGGTGAGCCATGGTGATTTGAAAAATGGCGATCCTCGACGTCCGGGACATCCACACCTATTACGGCGACGCTTACGTGTTGCAGGGTCTTTCCTTGCAACTCGAGCAAGGTCAGATTCTCGGGCTCCTCGGCCGGAACGGCGTCGGCAAGACCACCATCGTCAATTCCATCGTCGGCTTTACGCCGCCGCGCCGCGGCAAGATCTATTTCAAGGGCGCGGACATCACCGGCAATTCCTCGTTCGCCATCGTACGCAGCGGCATGGGCCTGGTGCCGCAGGGCCGCCGGGTGTTTCCGACGCTCAGCGTCGAGGACAACCTCTTGGTCGCCGAGCATAGCCCGGAGCGCCACGGCTGGGACCTGCAACGGGTCTATGCGCTATTCCCGCGGCTGCGCGAGCGCAGGCACCAGCGCGCCAAGACGCTTTCCGGCGGCGAGCAGCAGATGCTCGCCATCGGCCGCGGGCTTATGACCAATCCCGACTGCCTGATCATGGACGAGCCGTCGGAGGGACTGGCGCCGATCATCATCCAGGGCCTGTGGGAGGCGATCGCTCAGCTCAAGCAGGAGGGACTGTCCATCCTCTTGGTCGAGCAGAATGCCGCGCTGGCGCTCAAGCTGGTCGATTTCGTGCACGTGATCTCGAAGGGCAGGGTGGCCTATTCCGGACGGCCGGGCGAGTTGTGGGAAGACCACGACGTCAAATCGCGGTTCCTCGGCATATGAGCCGCGCCGCGCGCTACCGTTTCGCTTTCGTTGCCGCCGCCATCCTGCTGGTCGAGCTGTTGTGCCGGACCGGCGTGATCGACCGCCTGACCATGCAGCCGCCGAGCGCGATGGTGCGCGATCTCGTTGTGCTCATTGCCTCCGGCTCCATGAACCACGCGATGCTGAAAACCTTCGCGAACGTCGCCATCGCCTGCGCTGCAGCTGTGGTAGCCGGCATCATCTGCGGCGTTGCGCTGCATGGCCGGCGCGCCATCCGGCAGGTTCTGGAGCCGCTGTTCGCGACTTATTACGCCATCCCGGTCTACGCGTTCTATCCGCTGTTCATCATCCTGTTCGGCCTCGGCGACACGCCGCAAATTTTGATCGGCTTCATGCTGGCGGTGGTGGCCGTGATCGTGAACACGCTCAACGGCCTCGACCGGGTGTCGAGGGTGCACCTGAAGACGGCGCGGGTCTATCGGCTGGGGCCGGTCGCGACCGCGTTCAAGATCACCTTGCCATCGGCGGCACCTTATCTGCTCACCGGCATCAAGCTTGCGCTGGCTTATGCCTTCATCGGCGTGATCGGCGCCGAGTTCATCATGTCGCGTACCGGCATCGGCTACGAGATCAGCTTCGCCTACAACAATTTCGACAACAAGATCATGTATCCGCTGATCCTGTTGATCCTCGCGGTCTCGATCCTGATCAACGCCATCCTGTCGCATTGGGAGCAGATCCTGATGCAAAGGCGCAGCCCGTCATGACCGCGAAATCCTGGCTCGCCGCCGTCAACGGCCTGATCTTGATCGCGGTGCTGCTGGCCGCATGGCAACTGCTGTTCGAATTCGCAGGACAGCAGGCCATGACCGCGCCGGTCGAAACTTTCCGCTATCTCGCCCACCTGCTGACGACTGCGGCGTTCTGGGGCCATGTCGAGGAAACCTCGCGCGCCTTTTTCTTCGCACTGCTTCTCGCGGTGCTGCTCGGCCTCATCATCGGCTTCCTCTTGGGCGCGCACCGCTTTTCGAGCGAAGTGTTCGAGCCGGTTTTGGTCGCGTTCTATTCCATTCCAAAAATCACGCTTTATCCGATCATCCTCTTGGCATTCGGGCTCGGCTTGCCGGCCAAGATCGCGTTCGGCACCATTCACGGCGTCGTGCCGGTTGCGATCTTCACCATGGGCGCGGTGCGCAATCTCAACCCGATCCTGCTCAAGACCGCGCGCGTGCTGCGGCTTCCTCCGCAAGAGCTGGTCGGATCGGTGCTGCTTCCAGCGGCGCTGCCGGAAATCTTCACCGGCATTCGCTTGGGCTTCGCGCTGACCCTGATCGGCACCTTGTTGGGCGAAATGTTCGGGTCGCAACGCGGCCTCGGCTATCTATTGATGACCGCGATCGGTTTGCAAAACGTGCAACTGATCATGGCGGTGACGTTGCTGATCGTGCTGTTCGCCGCTTCGGTGAGTACATTGCTCATCGTCATCGACCATAGACTCCATCGGCGCGTGTCGTAGACTACGTCCGCCATAGCGACATTCACGGCGGCGGGGCAGTTGCCCACAAAGAATCAAATGAATACGGGAGGACGCATGTCTTCGATCATCAAGCCGGGCGCCATCGCGGCGCTCGCTCTGGCGGCGCTGCTGCCGCTGCGCGCCACGGCCGCCGAGCAGATCGTCGTCAGCAATTTCGGCGTCGCCGCCAACGGCATGCCTTACGCCATCGCGATGGATAAAGGCTTCTTCAAGGCTGAAGGGGCCGACGTCAGCGGCATCCTGTCGTCGTCGGGCGGCGGCACCACGGTGCGCAATCTGATGACCGGGCATCTGTCGTTCGGCGAGATCGATCTCGCCGGCACCGTGGCGGCGATCCAGCAGGGCGCGGATCTTAAAATCGTCAGCGACAACGTGCTCACCGTCGCGGAGTTCGTCTGGGCGGTGAAGCCGGATTCGCCGATCAAGACCATCCAAGACCTCAAGGGCAAAAAGATCGGCTACACCAATCCTCGCTCGACCAGCCAGGCGCTCGACATTCTGTTGCTTGAGCAGGCCGGCCTGAAACCCGACGACGCCGAACTGGTCAAGACCGGCGGTTTCGGCGAAGCGGTCGTGGCGCTCAATCTCGGCCTGATCGACGCCTCGGCGATCGCCGATCCGGTGTGGTCAAAGAACAAATCCCAGTTCCGCGTGCTGGTTTCGGCGAGCGACGTGCTGCCGCCGCTGTGCAATGTCATCGGCGTGACCACCGGCGAAGCCGCCGCCGCTAAGGGCGACTTCATCCGCGCCATCCTGCGCGGGCGGCGCAAGGCCGTCGAATTCATGTCGGCGCATCCCGACGAGGCCGCCGACATCGTGGCCAAGGCCTATAATCTCGACGTCGAAGTCGCCAAGAGCACGATCCACAACCTGGTCGCGCCCAGCAAATCCGGCGTGCCTTATTGGAATGCCGGTAAATTCGACTTCGCCGGCATGGACCGCATGATCCGGGCGCAAAAGCTGGTCGGCGCGCTGTCCGGCGATGTGGAATGGTCGAAGATCGTCGATGAAAGCTTTTTGGCGGACGATCTCAAGACGAAGAAATAACGTCCGAGTTGGCTGCAGACGCGCGACGTCTCCAGCCGCGCGACCGACTGCGCCGACAAAAAACCAGAGGATTCGCTTCAAGCCGTTGCCGCGGGAGCGGGCGAAGGCGAAAGCTCTTCCAGCGTCTTGCCGGCGGTCTCGATCGAGAACAGCGCGCAGGTGATGCCGCCGACAATGGCAAACAGCGCGAACATGCCGTAGACGCCGCCGACGCCGTAGCCCGGCAGGATCAGCCCGACCAGATAGGGGCTGATCACCGACGACATGCGCTGCGACACGCTGGTGGCGCCATTGCCGATGGCGCGCAGATGATTGGGATAGTTCTCGGCCGTGTACATGCCGAGCGAGCCCGGAATCATGCCCATTGCGCCGAAGGCGAGCGTGGCCAGCGCGGCCAGTCCGAAGGCGCTCAAGTTCGGTGTCAATGTCGCGATGAGGAGCGGTATGGCGGCGAGCAGAAAGCCGCCGGCAAATGCGACCTTGCGCCCAATCCGGTCGATGGTGAAGACCGCCGTCAGCAGGACGCACAGTCCGACGATGTTCAGCGTGAAGCCGTAGAGGTTCGATTGCGTCACCGGCAAATGGTAGATCGTGCGCATGATGCTCGGCAGCCAGCCGGTCATCGCGTAGGTGATGCCGTAGGTGCAGAACCACAGCACCCAGAGCGACAATGTGCGCCGGAGGTAGATGCCGGCGAACAAGTCGCGGAAGCGGCCGACCGCCGCGACCGCAGGCGGCACGCCGGTCGGTATCGGCGGCAGCGGCACGGCGCCGTTCTTCGAAACAAGCGTTTCGATCCGCGTCAGCACGAGATCGGCCTCGGTGTCGCGGCCGCGACTGGCGAGCCAGCGCGGCGATTCCGGCAGCACCCGGATCATCGGCAAGGCGAGCAGCACCGGCACGCCGCCGAGAATGAACGCCGACTGCCAGCCGAAGCTCGGGATCACGAAGGAGCCGACCAGGCCCGCCGTGGTCAGGCCGACGGGAAACATCATTTGCTGTATCAACACGAAGCGGCCGCGGCCCTTCGATTTGGCGAACTCGCTGACGTAGGTGTTGGCGATCGGCACCTCGCCGCCGAGCCCGATGCCTTGCACGAAGCGCATGGCAAACAGCGTCCAATAGTCCTGCGCCAGCACGCAAGCAAAGCTCATCAGCGAGAACAATACGAGGTTGCCGACCATGACAGGCACCCGGCCGTATTTGTCGGCGAGCCAGCCGGAGAGCAGACCGCCGACCACTTGGCCGAGATATCCGATCGAGATCATCGCGCCGATCATGGCCGGCGGGATGTGCCACAGTGGAACGAGCACCGGCAGCACATAGGCAATGGTCAGCGCATCGAAGGCGTCGGAAAAATTGGCGCTGCCGACGATCAGGCGCATCTTGTTGTGCCAGGGCGATAGCGGCAGTCGCTCCATGCGTGCCGCGATTTGATAGCGGTCGGCTGTGGCCGCATCCATGGTCATCCCCCGCGCGCCGAATTCCCGATGTATCCCGGATGACGTGGCGCGGCGGAATGGTGGGCCAAATCCAAAGGGCAGACAAGCCGGTCGGGCGGCGAAGGCTTCTGCTATTTTCCCAGCCGCGCGACAATTTCCACGTGCGGCGAATACCGGAACTGATCGACCGGCGTGACGGCGCTGAGCCGGTAACCGCCGTCGATGAGAAGCCGCACATCGCGGGCGAAGGTCGCCGGATTGCACGACACCGCGACGATGACCGGGACTTTGCTCGCCGCCAGCGCGCGTGACTGCGCCTGGGCACCCTGGCGCGGCGGGTCGAACAGCACGGCGTCGAAGCCGTCGAGGTCTTCGGCCACGAACGGATTTTTAAACAAATCGCGCCGCGCGATTTCGACCGGCTTGAGGCCGGCCGTGGCCGCCGCCGCGCGCTTGAGCGCGGCAAGCGCCGCTTCGTCGGCGTCGACCGCGACGACGCGGGCGGCTTCGGCGAGCCGCAGCGCAAACGGGCCGATGCCGCAGAACAGGTCGGCGACCGCTTTGGCGCCGGCGCAATAGGCGAGGGCAAGCTGCGCAAGCGCCGCCTCGCCCGCCGCGGTGGCTTGCAGGAATACGGCAGGCGGCAGCGCCACCGTCGCCTTGCCGATGCGTAGCGTCGGCGTGCGCTGCTGCGCGACGAGCTCACCGTGACGGGTCAGGCGCGCCAGGTCGTGAGCGGCGGCGACGCGCGCCAGCGCCGTGGTCAGCGAAGCCGACAGGGCGCCGGAGCCGCGCACGTCGACGTCGAGGCCGGCGTCGGTCGCGGTGAACTGAATGTCGAGCGGCTTTTTGGCGGGCACCAGCACTTCGGCGATCGCCCAAGCGGCTTTCAGCGCGCCGTCGAGGTTTTGGACCAAAACCGGGCAGCGATCGATCGAGATCACGAGATGGGCGCGCGCGGCCGAGAAGCCGACTTCGAGAATGTCATGGCCGCCGCGCCTGGCGTGGAACACGGCGCGGCGGCGGCCGTCGCCGTGGGCGTCGATCAGGTCGGCGACCGGCGCTTCGACGCCGGCCTGGCGCAGTGCCGTGACGACGAGATCACGTTTCCAGGCGCGATAGTTTTCGCTCTTCCAATGCTGCACGGCGCAGCCGCCGCAAATGCCGAAATGCGGGCAGATCGGCGCGATGCGCGCGGCGCTCGGTTCCGCGACGCGAAGCAGCTGCCGCCGGTCGGGATGGCCGGGAATGCTCTCGACCTCGACCGTCTCGCCGGGCAGCGCGCCGGGCACGAAAATCGGCTCCATGCCGCCCGCGCCGCCCGCGACGACGCCGTCGCCGCGATGGCCGACGTGATCGATCACGAGGCGCTCAACCACGCTCGGCCTCGATGAAAAATTCGCGGTTGCCGTCGCCGCCGGGAATCGCCGACGGCGCGATACCGCCGACGCGCCAGCCGAGCGCGGCGAGGAAAGCGCCGATGTTGTTGCAGACCGCGGCGTGGATGGCGGCATCGCGCACGATGCCTTTCCTGACGTCGCGGCGGCCGGCCTCGAATTGCGGCTTGATCAGCGCAAGGAGCGTCGCCCGCGCTTTGAGGATTTTGCCGGCAGCCGGCAGGACCAGCTTGAGCGAGATGAAGCTGACATCCACCGTGGCGAAATCCGCCGGCTCGGCGAGGCGCGCCGGATCGAGGCTGCGGATGTCGGTTTCCTCCATCGAGACGATATCGTCGCGGCCGCGCAGGCGCGGATGCAGCTGATCGCGGCCGACGTCGATCGCGTAGACGCGCCGCGCGCCGCGTTGGAGCAGGACTTCGGTGAATCCGCCCGTCGAAGCGCCAGCGTCGAGGCAAATCCGGTCCGTTACATCGAGATGAAAATGATCGAGCGCGGCCGCGAGCTTGACGCCGCCGCGCGATACATACGGATGCTCGGGCTCAGCAGCAATGACGGCGGCGGACGAAATTTCTTCCGACGCCTTGCGCACCGGCACGCCGTCGGCGGTCACCAGGCCGGCGGCAATCGCCGCCTGGGCGCGGGCGCGGCTTTCGAACAGGCCGCGCGCGACCAACAGGCGGTCTGCGCGTTCTCGGGCGGTCATGAGGAGCGATTATAAACGAGATGCCCGGCATTGCGCCGGGCATCGAACGCTTTCAAATCCGAAGCGCTTGCGGCGATCAGGACCGCACGAGCTTGACCGCCTCGCCGCGCATGTTCTGGCCGAGCGCTTCGAAGGCCTTGGCGACGATGCCTTTGGCATCGAGGCCGGCCTTGGCGTACATGGCGTTGGGCGAGTCCTGGTCGATGAAGAGATCGGGCAGCACCATCGAGCGGATCTTGAGGCCACGGTCGAGCACGCCGTGCTCAGCGAGCGTCTGCAGCGCGAAGGAGCCGAAGCCGCCGATGGAGCCTTCCTCGATGGTCACCAGCACTTCGTGCTCGCGCGCTAGGCGGAGCAGCATGTCGACGTCGAGCGGCTTGGCAAAACGCGCATCAGCGACCGTGGTCGAAAGGCCGAACGCGGCCAGTTCGTCGGCCGCCTTGAGGCACTCGCCGAGGCGGGCGCCGTAGGATAACAGCGCGACCTTGGTGCCTTCGCGCAGGATGCGGCCTTTGCCGATTTCGAGCGGCTTGCCTTCCTCCGGCATCTCCACGCCGCGGCCTTCGCCGCGCGGATAGCGCAGCGCCGACGGCCGGTCGTCGATGACAACCGCGGTCGCCACCATATGCACCAGCTCCGCTTCGTCGGCCGCCGCCATCAGCACGAAGCCAGGCAGGCAGCCCAGATAGGCGATATCGAAGGCACCGGCATGGGTCGGGCCGTCGGCGCCAACCAGGCCGGCGCGGTCCATGGCAAAGCGCACCGGCAGGCGCTGGATGGCGACGTCGTGCACCACTTGGTCGTAGGCGCGCTGCAGGAACGTCGAATAGATGGTGGCAAACGGCTTGTAGCCTTCGGTGGCAAGGCCTGCGGCAAACGTCACGCCGTGCTGTTCGGCAATGCCGACGTCGAAGGTGCGGTTGGGAAACTCTTTCTGGAACAGATCGACGCCGGTGCCCGACGGCATCGCCGCGGTGATGGCGACGATCTTGTCGTCCTTGCGCGCTTCCTTGATCAGGCTCTCGCCGAACACTTTCTGATAGGCGGGCGCCGCCGGCTTGGATTTGACCTGGGCGCCGGTGGCGACGTCGAACTTGACGACGCCGTGATATTTGTCGGCGGATTTTTCCGCCGGCGCATAGCCCTTGCCCTTTTGCGTCACGACGTGAACCAGGATCGGCCCGTTCTTCATGTCGCGGACGTTCTTCAGCACCGGCAGCAGGTGGTCGATATTGTGGCCGTCGATCGGCCCGACATAGAAGAAGCCGAGCTCATCGAACAGCGTGCCGCCGGTGACCAGGCCACGGGCATATTCCTCCATCGCCAGCGCGCGCTGCTCGAGCATTTTCGTCGGCATGTGCTTGGCGATCTTGCGGATGATCTTGCGCACCCGATGATAGGCCTTCCCGGAAACACGGCGAGCGAGATAGGCCGACAGCGCGCCGACCGGCGGCGCGATCGACATGTCGTTGTCGTTGAGCACGACGATCAGGCGGGAATCCATGGCCCCGGCATTGTTCATGGCCTCGTAGGCCATGCCGGCCGACATGGCGCCGTCGCCGATGACGGCGATGACATTATTCTGCTTGCCTTGCAGATCACGGGCCACGGCCATGCCGAGGCTGGCGGAAATCGAGGTCGAGGAGTGCGCGGCGCCGAATGGATCGTATTCGCTCTCGGCGCGCTTGGTGAAACCGGACAGTCCGCCGCCCATGCGGAGCGTGCGGATGCGGTCGCGGCGATTGGTCAGGATCTTGTGGGGGTAGGCCTGGTGGCCGACGTCCCAAACTAGGCGATCGTTTGGCGTGTCGAAGACGTAGTGCAGCGCCACCGTCAGCTCGATGACGCCGAGGCCGGCGCCGAGATGGCCGCCGGTCACGGCGACGGCGTCGATGGTCTCCTGGCGCAGTTCGTCCGCCACCTGGCGAAGCTGGCCCGGCTTGAGTTGCCTTAAGTCGTCCGGGGTTTTGATACGGTCGAGCAAAGGGGTCTTGGAGGCAACAGTCACGCTATGCTCCTTAAAGGACCGACAAACGATACCGACACGCGGTTTATCGCCTAACGGCGTTTATTGGGGTCTAGTGCGCGCCCATCCTCACGCACGCTGATTTGCCTGTCTTTACACCATTGCGCCCGGAAAGGGCAATTTACCGGTTCCAGGCTCCGGAACTCCCAGGCATTATAGGCCCTTATACTTGGGTAGCGTCTGGAGTTTTACCATGGCACCGAGGGCGAATTGGAAGGGGTTCCTCAAGCTTTCCTTGGTCTCCTGCAGCGTCGGCTTGGTTCAGGCCGTCTCATCCCAAGAGCGCATCCGCTTCAATATCATCAACCGCGAGACCGGTAATCGCGTGCGGTACCGGCAGATTGACGCCGAAACCGGGGAAGAAGTTCCCGAGGAGGACCGGGTCAAGGGTTTTAAGGCGGCGGACGGCAACTACGTCCTGCTGGAACCCGAGGAACTCGACGAGGTGGCGCTGGAAAGCACCCATACCATCGACATCGAGTCCTTCGTGCCGCGCGAGGACATCGACGACGTCTACCTGGATACGCCCTATTACCTTTTCCCCGACGACGAGGTCGGGGTCGAAGCCTTCGCGGTGATCCGGGACGCCATGCGTTCAACCGCGCTGGTCGGGATCGCGCGTGTGGTGTTGCACAATCACGAGCTCGTGCTGATGCTCGATCCGCTCGACAAGGGCATCAAGGCGACGGCGCTGCGCTATCAGGACGAGCTCCGCGATGCCAAGGAGTATTTCTCCGACATCGAGACCGTGAAGGTGCCCAAGGACATGCTCGAGCTTGCCGAGCACATCCTCAAGACCAAGCGCGGACATTTCGACCCGTCGAAATATTCCGACCGCTACGAGGATGCGCTCAAGGCGCTGATCAAGGCGAAGCAGGCCGGCAAGCCGGCGCCGACGCCGCCTGAACGGCCGAGCAATGTCATCAACCTGATGGATGCGCTGCGCCGTTCGGTGCGCTCGGAGCGCGGCGGCGGCAGGGCCGGCGGCGCTGAACATCGCGGTAAGTCGCGCTCGGCCCGCTCCAGCACCGCGTCGCGCAAGCGCGGCGCCGTCAAAACCAAGCGCCTCAACCGCGCCAGCTGAACGTGGCGCTCGGGGTCTACCGCAAAAAGCGAAAATTCGGCGTTACGCCGGAGCCGCGTGGTCGCGCCAAGCGCGGACGTAGCGGTAACGCCTACGTCATTCAAAAGCACGCCGCGCGCCGGCTGCATTACGATCTGCGGCTCGAGCTCGACGGCGTGATGAAAAGCTGGGCCGTCACCCGCGGCCCGAGCCTCAATCCCGACGACAAGCGGCTTGCCGTCCACGTCGAGGATCATCCCGTCGAATACAACAAGTTCGAGGGCACGATCCCAAAGGGAGAGTACGGCGGCGGTACGGTGATGATCTGGGATCGCGGCCACTGGCATCCCGAGGGTGATCCGCACAAAGGCCTGGCCAAGGGCCATCTGGAATTCGAGCTCGAGGGTGAGAAATTACGCGGCCGTTGGCATCTGGTGCGGCTGCGCGCGAAGCCGGGCGATCGCCACGACAACTGGCTCCTGATCAAGGGCAAGGACAACGAGGCACGTGGGCCGCGCGACAAGGACATTCTCGAGGATGAGCCGCAGTCGGCCGCGACCGGCCGCTCGATCGAGGAGATCGCCGCCAGCAAGGGCAAGAAGCGGGTCTGGCACTCGAACCGCTCGGCCGGAAATCCTAAAGCTGCCGTCAAAACGGTCGAGCGGAAAAGAAGCGCCAACGTCTCTGACGCGCGCCTTCCGGATTTCGTCCCGCCCAGCCTTGCCACCCTGCACGACGCTCCGCCGCGCGGAAGGGAATGGCTGCACGAGATCAAATACGACGGCTACCGCATCGAAGCACGGCTCGATCACGGCAAGGTCAAGCTGCTGACGCGCAAGGGGCTCGATTGGACGCAGCGCTTCAAGCCGATCGCCGCGGCGGTTGCGGCGCTGCCGGCCGAAGCCGCGCTGCTCGACGGCGAATTGGTGGTGGAGAACGACAAAGGCGTTTCAAGTTTTTCGTTGCTGCAGACCGATCTGAAGGATGGCCGCGACGATCGTTTTGTCTATTACGTCTTCGATCTCCTTTATCTCGACGGTCGCGATACGACCGGCGAGCCGCTGGTCGAGCGCAAAGCGGCGCTGCAGCGACTTCTTAGGGGAATGGGCAATAAGGGCCGCATCCGCTTCACCGAGCATCTCGAAGCCGACGGTGCGACGGTCTTCAAGCACGCCCGCGACATGAAGCTCGAGGGCATCATTTCCAAGCGCAAGGACGCGCCCTATCGCTCCGGCCGCTCCGATAATTTCGTCAAAAGCAAAACCCATAGCGCCCAGGAGTTCGTCGTTGCCGGCTATAGCCCGGCGACGGCGCAGCCGCGCGCCGTCGCCGCCTTGATCGCTGCGGCGCGTGAGGACGGCGAGTTGCGCTATGTCGGCCGGATCGGCACGGGCTATACGCGCGATACCGCGCGCGACCTGTGGCAGCGGCTATCGCCGCTGAAGGTCTCTAAGCCGCCGGTCGCGCTGCCGCCGGATGAGCGGCGCAAGGACGTCGTCTGGGTCAAGCCGCAGCTCGTCATCGAGGTGGAGTACCGCGGCGTCACCCACGACAATCTGCTGCGGCAGGCGTCGTTCAAGGGCGTGCGTGAGGACAAGCCGGCAGGCGAAGTCGTGCGTGAAGTCCCGGTGGCCGCGGCGGCGCAGCGGCAGACGGTGCGCAAGTCGGCAAAGCCGAAGGCTGGGTCAGCCGCCAGAAGCATCGCGGACGTGGCCAATGTCCCCTTGACCCATCCCGACCGCGTCTATTGGCCGGACGCCGGCGTCACCAAGCAGGATCTGGCCGAGTATTACGTCGACGTCTGGGATTGGATGGCGCCGCATATCGTCGGCCGGCCGCTGGCGCTGTTGCGCGCGCCGGAGGGCGTCGGCGACGAGACGTTCTTCCAGAAGCATATCGCTGCCAATGTCAAAAATTCGCCGCTGCGTCACGCTGTCGGCTCGAAGGAGCACGACGTCATCGCCGTGGAAAAGCGTGACGAGCTGATCGCGCTGGTGCAGTCCGGGGCGCTGGAAATTCACGTCCGCGGCTCGCGGCTCGAACAGCTCGAGCTGTGCGACCGCATCGTGTTTGATCTCGATCCGGGCGACGGCGTGAGCTGGAAGGAGATCGTCACCGCCGCGCGCGAGGTGCGCGAACGGCTCGACGCGGTGAAGCTTAAAAGCTTCGTCAAGCTGTCGGGCGGCAAGGGTATCCACGTGGTGCTGCCGATCGCCGGCGCCGATTGGGACACCACGAAAAATTTCAGCCAGCGCATCGCGCTCGGCATGGCCGCCGACAATCCGCAGCGCTACGTCGGCAAAATGACCAAGGCGCTGCGCAAGGGCAAAATCTTCATCGACTATTTCCGCAATACGCGCGAGGCGACCTCGGTGGCACCCTATTCGACGCGCGCCCGCCCCGGCGCCGCGGTCTCGGCGCCGCTGTCGTGGGAGCAATTCGGCCGCACCAAGAGCGCAGCCGACTTCACCGTGCTCAATTTGAAGAAGCGCTTCCGCGACGACCCTTGGGCCGACATCGGCAAGGTGCGGCAGAAGCTGCCGGTCAAATAGCGTCACCCCGCGAGCTTGAAGCGCTCGGCCTTCGGCTCGAATCGCGAGCGGAAGATTTCCGCGTCCAGCGGGTCGGCGAAGCAGTAGCGCACGAAGGCGGCGTAATCGTCCTCGACATACATGTCGAATTTCTCGACGTATTGGATGAGGAAATCCATGATTTCGCTGTCATCGGCGAGTTGCCGCCGCGGCAGCACCACCTGATAGGGGCATTCCTCGTCCAGCTTGCGCAGCCATGCGCTTTTCTTGTCCGAATCCATTGTCTTCAGCCCTTGTTCGAACCGTCTAATGTTCACTATTTGTTCCAGATTGTCAAGCGATTTTCCAGGCAGTTTTCGCAAAAGGTTGGGGATTTCGGGAGGCGAGAGCGGCGCTGCCCCAAAAATCATTCGACGTCGAGCGGCTCGGTGCCGGTCGGCTTGCCTTGCGCATCCAGCGTGATCTTTTCCACGCGCGCCTCGGCTTGGCGCAGCAAATCCTCGCAGCGCCGTTTGAGCGCCTCGCCGCGCTCGTAGATGGCGACCGATTCCTCGAGCGGCACCTTGCCTTCTTCGAGCCGCTTGACGATCGATTCCAGTTCCTCGATGGCGCGCTCGAACGGCAATTGTGCAATGTCGCTGTTGGCTTTTTCCGCCATTCCCGGCTCTCCTGGTCGCAATGTCTCGATATTAGCGTGCTTGCGGCAGCGCCGTCGCTACCCTTGCATCAGCGTCGTGACGTGGGCCGCGACCGAATTGCCGAGCGCCCGGAGATCATAGCCGCCTTCGAGCAGCGACACGACGCGGCCCTCGGCGCATTGATCGGCGACGTCCATGAGCTTTTGCGTCGCCCAGACGAAATCGGCCTCGGTGAGATTGATGTTGGCGAGCGGGTCGCGCATGTGGGCGTCAAAGCCGGCGGAGATGATGAAGAGCTCGGGGCGGAAATCGCGCAGCCGCGGCAGGATTCTTTCTTCGAAAGCCGCACGGAACGCTTCGCCGCCGTCGCCGGGGCGTAGCGGTGCGTTGACCACGGTGTTGTGCGCGCCGGATTCGATGACGGCGCCGGTGCCGGGAAACAGCGGCATCTGGTGGGTCGAGCAATACATCACCGACTTGTCGGCCCAGAAAATCTCCTGCGAGCCGTTGCCGTGATGCACGTCGAAATCGACGATCGCGGCGCGGCCGATGCCGTGCTGCTTCTGCGCGTGGCGCGCGGCGATGGCGGCGTTGTCGAACAGGCAAAAGCCCATCGGCCGCGCGGTCTCGGCGTGATGGCCGGGCGGGCGCGCGGCGACGAAGGCGTTTTTGGCCTTCTTGGTCAGCACCTCATCGACGGCAAGAACGGCGCCGCCGACCGCGCGCAACGCCGCCTCGAACGTGCCGGGCGACATCGAGGTGTCGGCGTCGAGCTGCACCATGCCTTCCTTGGGTGAGGCCTCGCGCAGCTCGACGATGTAGTCCATCGGATGGCACAGCGCGACGGTCTCGACATTTGCCATCGGCGCCTGCTCGCGGGCCAGCGCCTGGAACTTTTCCGCTTCGAGCGCCTGCTCGATGGCGCGCAGCCGGTCCGGCCGCTCGGGGTGGCCGGCCGGGGTCAGGTGCTGCAGAAAAGCAGGATGGCTGATCAGGAGTGTCGACATCGGGCAAATGTAGGATGGGTCAAGCGCGAGTGAAACCCATGATTTGCCGCCGCCGCTACGCCAGCGCCGCATCGGCGCCGAGCACGCCGGGTGCGCCTTCGACCACGGCGCGTTCGAGGCCGCCGGCCTGAACGGCAAAATTCTCGGCAAAAAACCGCGCCAGGGTGACGCGCGGCGGCGCCGCTTCGCCGAGGCGAAGCGCGGCAAGCGCCTGCTGCGCCAGGTAGCAGCCGCCGGTGGCGATGCCGAACAGCCGCAGATAGGGGCTGGCGCCGGCCAGAGCCGCATCGGTGTCTTTGCTGTTTTGCGCGAGCAGCCATTGCGTGGCGCGGCTGAGGCTGTCGAGCGCCTCGCCGAGCCGCAGCGGCGCCCAGCCGAAGCCCGGGTCGTTGCTGGCGCTCACCGCGTCGACGATGCCGCGCAGCTCCTGCAGATGCGCCGCCACCACGGCGCCACCGCCGAGCGGCAGCTTGCGCGTCACCAGGTCGATCGCCTGGATGCCGTTGGTGCCTTCGTAGATCGCGGCGATCCGCGCATCGCGAAACAGCTGCGCCGCGCCGGTCTCCTCGATGAAACCCATGCCGCCGTGCACCTGCACGCCGAGCGAGGTGACCTCGTTGGCGATGTCGGTGGAGAACGCCTTGGCGACGGGGGTGAGCAGCGACAGGCGGTCGTGCGCGGTTTTCCGCGCCGTCTCGTCGGCCGAGCGCTCGGCGCGGTCGAGCGCCATCGCGGTCGAATAGCAAATGGCGCGCGCCGCGGCGGTGAGCGCGCGCATGGTCAGCAGCATGCGCTTGACGTCGGGAAAGGCGATCAGGGCCGCGGACTCCGTCGCCTTCATGCCGGGCGTGCGGCCTTGTTTGCGGTCGCGGGCATAAGCCAGCGCCTGCTGGGTGGCTGCTTCGGCGATGCCGACGCCTTGCACGCCGATCGCCAGCCGGGCGCGGTTCATCATGGTGAACATGCAAGCCATGCCGGCATTCTCTTCGCCGATCAAAAAGCCGATGGCGCCGCCTTCGTCGCCGAGAATCATGGTGCAGGTCGGCGAGCCGTGAATGCCGAGCTTGTGCTCGACCGAATGGGCGCGCACGTCATTGCGCTGGCCCGGCGAGCCGTCGGCATTGGGCAGAAATTTCGGCACCAGGAACAGCGAAATGCCCCGCGTGCCGGGCGGCGCGTCGGGCAGGCGCGCCAGCACGAAGTGAATGATGTTGTCGGTGAGGTCATGCTCGCCATAGGTGATGAAGATTTTTTGCCCTTTGATGCGGTAGGTGCCGTCGGGTGCGCGCTCGGCGCGGGTGCGCAGCGCGCCGACGTCGGAGCCGGCCTGCGGCTCGGTGAGCTGCATGGTGCCGGTCCATTCGCCGGTCACCATTTTCTCCAAGTAAATCAGTTTGAGCTCTTCGCTGCCGTGGGCGTGGAGCGCGTCGACCGCCGCGATGGTCAACAACGGACCGACGGCAAACGCCATGGCCGCAGAATTCCACATTTCGATGCAGGCGATGTTGATCGACTGCGGCAAGCCCTGGCCGCCCCATTCCGCGGGCGCCGCAAGCCCGTTCCAACCGCTATTGCGCCAGGTGGCATAAGCCTCCTTCCAGCCCGGCGCGGTGGTGACGGCACCGTCCTTGAACGTCGTGCCGATTTTGTCGCCGGTCCGGTTGAGCGGCGCGATGACTTCGCCGGCGAGGCGGCCGGCTTCCGCCAGCACCGCTTCGACCACATCCATGGTGAGATCGCCGAACAGCCCTTCGTCGAGCGCCGAAGACAGCGCGGCGCCGTGCTTGAGCGCGAAACCGATGTCGGCGAGCGGGGCCTGATAGGTCACCGGCGGTCTCCATAGGTTTCAACGGTTGTTACGCCCGGCGGCGGCGAAATGTCGTCCGGCAGAAAGAAGTCCTGCGCCAGCGGTTGCGCCGGATCGACGCGATAGCGGTCGAAATCGGTGACGCCGCGTTCGGCGAGAAAATTATCGTCGATGAGAAAGCGGCCGGTCAGTTGGCGCGACGGGCTTGCAAAAATCGCGTAAGCCGCGTCCGCCATGATGTCCGGCTTGCGCGCCTGGCGCATCCGCGCCTCGCCGCCGAGCAAATTCTGGATCGCCGCGGTGGCGATGATGGTGCGCGGCCACAATGCGTTCACCGCGATGCCGTTCGGCCGCAGCTCGCCGGCCAAGCCGAGCACGACGAGGCTCATGCCGAACTTCGCCATGCTATAGGCGGTGTGCGGCGCAAACCATTTCTCCTTCATGTCGAGCGGCGGCGAGATCATGAGGATGTGCGGATTGGCGGCCTTTGCCAGATGGGGGATAGCCCATTTCGACACGACAAAGGTGCCGCGCGCGTTGATCTGATGCATGAGGTCGAACCGCTTCATGTCGGTGTCGGCCACAGGCGTGAGCTGGATCGCGCTGGCATTGTTGACGACGATGTCGATGCCGCCGAATTTTTGCGCCGTTTGGTCGAGCGCATCTCGCACGACAGCCTCGTCGCGCACATCGACCGCGAGCGGCAGCGCCTTGCCGCCGGCACGCTCGATCTCCTCGGCCGCGCTATAGATGGTGCCCTGCAATTTCGGATGTGGCTCGGCGGTTTTGGCAGCGATGGCGATATTGCCGCCGTCGCGCGCGGCGCGCAGCGCGATCGCAAGCCCGATGCCGCGCGAGGCGCCGGTAATGAACAAGGTTTTGCCGGCAAGCGACATCGCCGCCTCACTTCTTGCGCGATAGAAACGCGGAGAACGCCGCGCGCGCTTCGTCCGACTGCAGACGATCCGTGAAATGCATCACTTCGGTATCGATCTGCCGCACCACGGCGTCAAGATGGCCGCGCATGAGCCGGCGCGATACCGCCACCGCACCGGCCGGCAGTGCCGCGATCTCGCGTGCCGCCTGCAACGCCACGGCGTCGACCAAGGCGGCATCGACCACCTTGTTGACGATGCCGGCTTCTCGCGCCTGCTCGGCCGAAAGCTGGTGCCCCATCACCAGCATCTCGAACGCGCGCGCATAACCCATGCGCATCGGCGCCAGCAGGCTCGACGCCGCTTCCGGGATCAGCGCCAGCTTCAAGAACGGCGTGGTGAAGGTGGCTTCCGCCGCGGCGACGACGTGATCGCAGTGGAACAGGAGCGTGGTGCCGATACCGACGGCCAGCCCGCCGACCGCGGCGACCATAGGCTTTTGGTTGTTGGCTAGCGTTTTAAGAAAGTCCAGCGTATGCGGCCGCAAACCGCCGCTTTGCGCCGACTCGAGAAACTCGCCGATATCGGCGCCGGCGCAGAACGCGCCCGGGCCGCCGGCGAGCACGAGGCAGCGGATCGCCGCGTTCGCCTCGGCTTCACGCATGGCGCGGGTCATCACCGCATACATCGGCTGGGTCAGCGCGTTCTTCTTTTCCGGGCGGTTCATCCGGATGACGCGAACGGCGCCGTCGTCGGTGACGACGATGGAATCGGACATGGTGTCGCCTCAATGCGCAATGCCGGTCGCCGAACGCGGCGGCGGCCGGGCCTGGACATTATTATATGATGCCTGACGGTCGGGGACAGCGGGCGCGGCCGGGCAAAATATTGCTTGGTGCAGGCCCCATCGCTATGGTGCGGCGGCCGGCCCAGGCGACCGGCGCCAATCCGACGGTATTGGGGCGTAGCCAAGTGGTAAGGCAGCGGATTTTGATTCCGCCATTCCCAGGTTCGAATCCTGGCGCCCCAGCCAGCCAGTGCGGTCTCCAAGGCACGATTTCTGGCGAATGGAAAAGCGGCGACATTTCCGCCTGTTAGCACGCCGTTCGTCGGTCTCCGCGGGGGAGGACCTCGGTTGATAGCCCCTAGCGCGCTTCCTTCAGCCTTCAGTCTCCACCTGCAATTTTTCGATATCCGAGATTTTAACTGGGAGACTTGGTTCGGAAGCGCGGAGACCGGTTCGAATGCGTTGGCAGTCAGATGGTGATGCCGAAACTTTCGTGGCGGCATCAATAGGCGGGCGGATGGATGCTCGGAAAATCGTATTGTGGGTGGATTGGTACAAAAAGAGCCAAAGCTCGCCAAAAGACGGCGCTCGCGACACAATCTCTGGCGGCGAACAGAGAAAACAGTGTGTGCAAATGATAAGCAGGAAAGCGACGGAAATACGCTAGGGCCGACATTGCCGTGCGCTTTCGTTTGTGAGACGTTTCGGTCGATCAGGCCAAAACAGCGGAGCATGGCAATGCCCAGCCAGAATTGGGTTCCGACATTTTCCGACGGCGATTCGACTCCGAAGACGATTACGTTCTTCGAGCTGCTGCCGCAGAATTTCTACATCAAAATAGAGCGCAGCGCGACGACGCACATTGGCGCCGCGCCGGTTGTGACCGTTTCCGTCAGTAAGGCCGGAAATTCGGATGTTGACACGAACGCCATCAATGAGAATGACCCGGCTCTATACGTGTCCGGAAACACCTGTAACGGTTTGTGCACGGCCAACGCGCGGCAGCCGGGCGAAACCGTTCAAGCAGATGTAACAGTAACTTGGCAGCCCGATCCGTTCGAATAATCGACCAGACGCGAGCGCCGCCGATCCGTGCTCATCCTTTATCACGAAAGCCCGAGAATTTGCGCTCACGCAAGTCCGTGACAATAGCCTCTCGTCGGGAGTAAAAAGATATTTCGGATTGGCCCGTCGTGGATTCCTATTGACATCTCCGGTTGCGCTCCTTCACAGTCTTCCCTTGGGGAATGCGGATCGCTTAGTCGCGGTTCGACAGCGGGGCTGTTCGATGAGTCAGAAAGCCTGGGGGCCACTTACTCTGTTGTTGCTGATTCTGCTTGCGGGTTGCGCAGTGTGGATCGCCAGATCGGCGGATAGTGCCGATATTCGATGGCAGTGGGGTGTCGTCTTAGCGATTATCCTCGGTCTCTGTGTTCTGGCCGGCTTTCTGGTCAATGGTCGGCCTGAGGGTATTCTGATCGACGATCGCAACCGGATGAGTTTGGAACGGGTGCAGTGGGTCGCCTGGCTGATTGTTTTGCTGAGTGCCTATTTCGTCGAAGCAGTTTGGAACGTTGCACACTCGTTTTCATTCCCGGCAATGCAGACGGAATTATTTGGACTGTTGGGAATCGTAAGCGGCTCCCCCGTGGTGAGCAACCTTATCGTGGATGCCAAGAAGCGGACCCCTCCATCGCCGACCGCGGCACAGGAGGTGCAAGCCGTGCAACCGCTCGCCGGGGCCGACGCTCCGGGCCAAAAGGGTTTGATGGATCTCAATCACAGCGTCACCGAGGCGAGTTGGGCCGATCTTTATCTCGGCGAGGAGGCTGCGAACCGGTACGTGGTCGACGTCAGCCGGTTGCAGAAGCTTATAATTACCGTGCTCCTTGTTTTCGCGTACGTCGTGTACCTGTGGAAAACGTTTGCGCCGCCCTCGTCGGACGAGGTGGCAGCGGCGGCAGCGGCGCTTGGAATGCCGCCAGTAGGCACTGATTTTCTAGGTCTGCTCGGCGTCAGTCACGGCGCTTATCTCGCATCCAAGGCAACGCCCAAAACGCCGAGCTGAGAGACAAACAAAAATACCGTGGTGCCGCTCCGCAACGAGATCCCGCTTCGCCTAATCGAGTGTCGTGGAAACGTTTCATGTCAATCCGGTCGTGCAATTTCAGTGAAATTCATTCGAATGTCATTCGACTGCAAGCTTGCCGAAAGGAGTCGTCGGTGACGACATAATCTAGTTTGCCCTTTGCAGGGTGGCGGGCAGTGATGGAGAGGGCGTTGGACAAGGTCGTTGTGAAGCTGGATATCGGGACATCCAGCCCCGATACCCTGATCTACCGGAACAATAGCCTCACCCATGACCAACCGTGGCCGCTGCCCAACGGCCGGGTGCGAGATTTCAGAGCGTATCGCAAAAATCAGGATATCAATTCGCCTTGTATCGTTTTCAAGTCGCTGCAAGGTAGCGACGTAACCGACAATCCCTTTGACACCAAAATTATTCTGCCACTGTTCTTTGTTCCATATACGGCGTTTGCATCGTCACCACAGCAGTATGAGTATTTGGTACTAAAGTTCCGACCGGCAACCGATCCATATCGTGCCGGCAATTCGCTTAGATCCTATGACTTTAAGGTGAACGCGGGAGCAAGCGGTCCTTATATTCAGCCTCCGACGACGATTGGGCCACAACAGTCAGGATCGGATGATACCGTAGAAAATATCTTTAAAGCCACAACTGCAGGCATAGTACCGTTTTCATTCAAAATCTACGGTACTGCGGGGGACACGCGGACTGGAGTCGATTTCGGCAAAGGCCATCTCTTTTCCGGGCAACCCGGTTGCTTGCCGCTGCAGTTGAGTGACGGGCGCATAATGTTCAGTCATGTTGGGGATCAATCCATCGATCCTCAAGGCGGCATCGATTTTTTTGCTCGCAGTTTCAATTTAAAGAACCTCCAGGGTGCCGACTTTTCATTTATCTCGTTTGGAGTTGGGTTCGGCGTAATAGTGCCGCCGGACGTGGCCTCTCCTAAAATCTCATTTCCGATCGGGTCCACGCGCTACGAGTTTCCGATCGATAATGAGCTGCTTGTTCGCATTTTTCAGTCGCCGAGGCTCGCCAATTCGTCGCCTGCCGATACTAAAGCCGAGTGGATACTCGAAATCACCGGCTTATCCGCTCAAGCCTTTGCTCAATTCTGGAACGAACATGTTGCGAAGCCGCATCTGGCCGCGATCGACACAATTGACGCCGCGCGTGGCCTGTCATTCATGCCTAGATTTACCGTGCCGGCGAATGAGGACAACGGCCGTTTCGGATTTGCATGGCTAGTCACGCAGCAGGACACGTCTTCCACTGCGTACGAAAAATTTACAGTCGACAAATTCATTGGCGCCTTCGCAGCGGACAACAGCAACTTCGCGGCGACTGCCACCTTTGATAAATTACGCGGCCGCGATGGCAAGCCATTCACGCGATCGGTCAAAGTAAGCCTTGCAGGGTCGACCATCGCGGGCAACCTTTACGACGCGCTTACGCAGGGACGAGCACGAGACCTCACCGTATCTCTCGCTCCGTCGGGTACCGTTTCCGACAGCGATGCAAATCCAACCGTGGCCCGCGTCGGAGCATTGGACCTTTCGTTGGCCCACAATGGTCATTTGGCGGGGACGATCAAACTCGATATCCAATCCCTGGCGACGTCCACGAAACCGTTTGTCAACATCGATCTCGAGCAAGGTCTTGCCCACGTCAAACCCGGCGGCCAGGACCCCGTGCCGGATTCGCTCCTAGCCGAAGATATTCTCAGCGACGCGGAGCGAGCACCCACGGCGTTGTCCAACCCGTGCACCGCGCGATTTCTGGATGCGGTCACCCGCGCGGCGCCGATCGTAGTGTCCGAAGGCGAACTCAGCGTCGACAACTCGAGTAAGATCTTGTTGCTCGACGGCCAAGAGCTGACTGATGCCGGACGCTCGCGCAATGTGGTGGTTCGGCTTCGCGCTGTCGACGAGGCGAGTCTGGCGGCCGGTGGGTCCCAGCCGCCTTCAGCGGTATCGCATGCAGCGGCGGCCGCGCCCCCGGCGGCACCGCCGCCTCGGGCAGCGCCAGTGCCGCAGCCGTTGCGCGTCGTCATTATCGACCCGGAGCCGTTTCTGGTCGCGGCGGTCGATGTACCGCCGCTGCTCGACAGCGCCGCATTCGGCGACGATACCGACGGCGAGTTCGCGATCTATCGGATGTCGGAGCAGCAGGGCCAGGGCTGGTCGCTGAGCAACATTCCCAGCGGATTCGATTTCTATTTGCCGCCGCAGGGCGTCGGCGAGGCCATGGAGAAGGGCAAGCCGTGGCCTGCGATCACCGATGACACCAACCCGACGACGATAGACTATCGGCTTTCGCCGACGGCGCGCTTTTGGCTTGCCGACCGAGAGCAAGCGCGACGATACGACGAGGCGCCGTGGAATCTTCGTCGCCGTTTCGGCAATCCCGGCGACAAAGCGCCGGGCAGCGAAGTCGCCGGCATGCGAGCCGAATTTCTTTATGGGCTGGCGATGCAATTGCGCGGCGATTTTCTCCGGCTCGCAGAACTCGGCTCCCGTATTGGCGCGCTCCAGCCCAATCTGGCCGCGCGCGAGGGCAAGGTCGATACGCCGCCGGGCGAGCGGCTCAAGGTCTTCAATGATTATCGGCATCGCTGGGCGCGGATCGGCAAGGCCTACAACACCCGTCTCGCTTACCTTCAACCGTGGCAAGAGGGAACCGCCGGCCCTCTCATCGTCGAGGATGGCGCCGCGTTCAGGCTCCGCACCGGCGGCGATCAAGGCGACTATGCCGCCGCCAACATGCGCAACCCCATCGATCCGACGGCAACAGTGGGCATTGCCGGCGGTGCGACTTGGGCCTTCGAGAGCAACAACGTCTACCAGGAAACTATAAAGGACCCATATTCGACGGGCGGCCGCGTCACTGCGCCGGCATTTTCCGCGCTTGGCGGATTTGGCAAGCTCACGGCGGAGTTCGCCCAAGGCAAAACACGAATTGGTGCGGAAGTCGCGTTCGGCCGCACCCACCGTTACGTGGTCGAACGGATCGGCCGCATCGGCATGGTCTGGAATCGGGCCAAGCATGTCATCGTCTACGAGCGGACGGTGCTGCCCACGCACCAGTTTTCCGGTCCGGATTATCCGATGCACCAAGGCCGGCCGGTGGTGCGCATCGTCGAGGAATATGTCGAGCTCCTGCAGCCGGAGCGCGCCTTCGCCGACCAGGATGCGCCGCCCGTTCGCCGTGGACCGGCCGAGGCTTGCGTCTTCAAGACGATCAAGATTCCGGTCGACGGCCGCCATTGGGGCCGCGATATTCCGGAAGGATGGATTGTTCCGCTGTGGCGTCCCGACGCCGACCAGAGCATCTATCCGAAGCCGGCCATCGCGATCCGATTGACCGCGACGGCCGACGCCGCCGAACCGAGCGTGCTCGCGACCGCCACGCAGCCCGACCGCTTGCTGTTTTTTACCTCGACGCGCGCCCAAGACGACGCCAACACCGATCTTTGGGCACCCGTTCCCGCGGTCGATTTCGTCAATGCGCCCCGGCCGGCTGGACTGGGATTGGCCGCGTCGAACAGCGACGACCTCGATGCGACGGTGCCGGACGATATTGCCGAAGATCCTGCTTATGCCGCCGTCACGATTCCGATCGATACCGGAGGCCGCCATGTGCGGCTGAGCGCCGGGCGCATTGCGGAAGATGGTCTCGGCGCCGAGCTTCACAATCTCACTTTCATGCGCGCCGCGCCGGCCACGGCGCCGGCGAGCGGCACCCAACACGGTGCGGGCGACTCGATCGTCCACGATCTGCAATCGCAAGTCGCCGCCGTGCCACGCGCTCTCGCCGCCGGCAAGGCACTGCTTGCGGCGCTGCCGAACAGCCTCGCAACGATCGTGCGAAATCAAATCAGCGCCCCGCTCGGATCGTGGAAAGACAATCTGAAAAAGGCGATCGGTCAGGAAGCGGACAGCGTCAAGGCGCAGCTCGGCAAGCTGGCTGCGGACGCCAAAGCCGCTATCCCCGCCGACACATCGGCGCAGTGGATCGCCCCCGGCGTTCAGGCCTGCACGGCCGAGGCCAATCGCCTTAGCGGGCTCATAAAATCGATTACGGCACGGCTCAACCAGGCAATCGGCGATGCACAAAAAGCGGCGCTCGACGATATTCAAACGGCGCAGGCATCTGCCAATAATGCGTGGGCGCAGCAGAAGGACGCGCTCAAGTCCGCGACGGCATCCAATTTTGCCGCGGTTCAAACAATCATCCAGTCGCTTTGGCCGGAACTTGACACGCTGAACGGGCTTGTCGTCGATAAAAGTTCGAACAGTCTGACAACGTTCGGCAGAAATCTTGACAAGAATATCAGCGACGAAGCGACAAGGCTCAAGGGCCTCGTCGCGGCGGCTGCGGCGCAAGGGGCCGACCTTGCCGTGCGGGCGAACAATCTTGTCACCAGGGTCGAACAAAGCGGCAATACGATCGTCGATCGCTCATTGGCGTTTCTCGGCTCGCTGCCGAAGCAGATCAGGCTGGCCCCCGACAAAACCGATACAATCCAAACGCAGCTCGCAAACGCCCGTCAGGCTATGGACCGTTTTGCCGCGACCGCGCGAAGCGTTATCGCCGACACTGCGAGCACTCCCCAGACGATTGCCGCCGCTTTGACGGACCAAATCAATAATGCAGCTTCGTCGCTGACAACTTGCATCGACGGTCTCATCGCCACCGCCATCGCAAATGTCAATGCAAGCATCTCGGCTGCGAACAGCAAGCTCAGCCCTCCCGCGCACGATGCCCTCGACGCGATTTCGAAATTTGCCGACAAGCTAGAGGCTCAGATCACGGGTCTGCTTGGAAAATTCGACGACATTCACGCCGATTTCGATTTTGTCAAGAAAGCGGTCACAGACGCGGCGAATGAACTCACGAAACTCGTGAGTACCGTCAGCAATATCGGCAGCGATGTCGTCAACCAAATCACGACTCAGTTCTGCGGCTTGCTGACGGATGTCGTCGACACCGTGTCAAAAGACGTCGGGACGGTCATAACCGCATTGAATGATCAAATCGATGGCTTTCAGGCTGAGGCCGACAGCGCGGTCGATGCCGCGCGCGATTGGGCTGATGGGCTCGTCGATTCGCTCGGCAATGATGTCGACACGGTAGTCAGCCAACTGACCGACGCGATCGCAGCGCGCGCCGGCGGCTTTGCCCAACAGGCGCTTGGCATGGCCGATGATTTGCAGAGCGGTCTCGCCGAAGGGCTCGGCCGGGTCGCTGCCGCACCGACCTTCCAGAACCCTGAATCGACGCTCAACCTCATTCGCGCGGCAGGGCACTCGCCGCTCGTTCCCAATTTCAATTTTAATCGTGATCGGATCGCCTACATTTTCGACGATTTCCAGGAGGCGGTGCGCACTTCGCCGATGGCGGGCCTGGTGAATCGCGCCGGCGCGGATCTCAAGGCCTTGGGCATGCGTGTTCCAACCGAGCAACTTGCCGAACGCATTGTTCCGGCCGCGCTGCAGAATTTCGACATTTCGAAGATTTTTCCGGATCTCGCCGGATTCAAGCTCGATGGCCTGTTCAGCGGATTCAAGCTGCCGAGCATCGCGCAGGACAACGTTATCGTCACTCACGGCTTCGACCGCGCCAGTCAAAGCGCATGGGTCAAAGCCACTAGCAATGTGCCGCTCGCCGGCGCCGTCGATGTCTTTAGTTTCGGTCCGCTCCGCCTATCGATCTTGTCAGGCAATTTCTCGGCAGAGGCCGATGTTGTCGCGACGGTTCAAGGGGCTCCGCAGTCCACCGCCAATGCCGTGATCGTGGGTGACTGGCAACTCGGATTCTCAGGAATCAATTTGGTCACCTTCGAACAAACGCGGATCGTCTACGACAGCAAGAGCGGCTTAAAGATTGATATATCGCCACAGCGGATCCGAATGGATCAGGCGATTCAATTTCTCAGTGACATGATCCGCTCGCTGAGCGATCCGGATTCAGGACTGGTTTTGGAACTTGAGCGCGATTCGCGCGGCAATCCGATCGGCGTTCGGGCCGGGCTCGACCTACCACTGCCGCCGGTCGCCTCGGGCGCCTTTGCGGCGAGCGGCATCCGGCTGTCAGCTTCGACCGCGCTGGTTGTCGCAGGCGGCGACTTCAGCGTCGAGGTCGCGGCAGGATTGGGCCGGCCCGACGAGCCGTTCACGATATTGATCGCTTTCCTCAACGGTGGCGGCTATCTGGTCGCAAGCTCGCGCTACACGCCGAGTAAACACCTTATTACGGCCCAGGTGGTGATCGCCATCGTGGCGGGCGTCGGCGCCGATTTCACCTTCGGCGTTGCCCGCGGCAGCGTGTACATCCAGGTCGGCGCGCAGGCGACGTTCATGACGCCCGGCAGCGGACTGACGCTCGAAGTCTTTATCCTCATCCGGGGCGGCGTCACGATCCTGAGCTTGATCACCATCAATTTGGTGGTGCGGCTCGGTATCACTTACAATTCAAGCGATGGCTCGGTCGAAGCCAGCGGGCATATCAGCGTCAGCATCAAGATTTCGGTCTTCTTCACCAAGCACGTCGACGTGCCGATACACTATCACTTGGCCGGCCACGGCTCGAGCGGTGGCAACGCCGGTGGCGGCGCTTCGGCACAGCGGGCAATCGCGGCGCACGCAGCTGCTGCAGCGGCCATCGGGCCGGAACCGCCTGGACCGCCACCCGCGCCGCCGCACTATCTCGATCTCTTTGCCTGAGTACAGCCATGCGCATTGTCATTTTAGTCGACCTCTTGAGGCTGCAGGCTCATGACGAGCGCGATGCCGCGGGCAATTCGGTGTCTTACGCATTCGGCGTTTCGTTTGCGCCTTCGATCCAGCGCGATACCGATTTGGAACAAATCCCTCCGGTTTTCACCGGCGACCTGGTCAATCCTGCGGACCCCGACGGCGCGCGCGCCACGTTGGCACTGCGGGCCGGCCCGCTGGCACCCTGGTGCTGGGATTCCGTGTCGATTCAGGTGTTCAAGCAGGATGGTACGGTCGTTCCGGCGGGCGACGTCACACTCATCAGTCTTCCGCCCACGCGGGATCTTTCGCACGACGATCTCAACACGATCGAGCAAAAGATCGTCGCGAATTGTGTCCAGGGCGCCGCGGATAGTCCAAATGCGCTGACGCTGCCGGCGCAGGGCAACGCCGATCTGCCGCCCAATGACTTCTGCTATCCGGGATTTATTCAGAGCGCGGCGGCTTGGCCCGCGCCGGTGCCCCACGGCCGTTTCAATTTCGTCAAATTCTTCCATGTCAAAGCCAGTGGCGTGACTGGAGACAAGCCGTGGGTCGTTGCGATCCCGACCTTCTCGGTCGGCGGAGAAACCTTCAATACGGCGACATTGGTGCCGCCGCCGCTTCCGCCGCCACCGACGAACCTCATTACCTACAACTACTCGAACACTTGGAATTTGGCTCCGATCAACAATGTCGCCGTCCAGGCCTGTTGCGCGCAATGCTCGATTGCACTGCCGGCGAGCACGGCGAGTTTTGTCGATCTCACGACGCTTTGGGTGAGAGCGCAAAATCACCTGTCGGGAGCGCCCGCAATTTCCAAGGATGCGTGGTTCGAAGAGCTGCCGAGGCGACTGGAGCGCGCATTCGATCTTCCCAACCGTCTCCTCGATGCTCTGGGTCAGCGGGACGCCTCTTCACAGTCCCGACCTCCGTCGAGCGGGTCGGCTGCACCACCGACGCCGCGAAGCGACTTGCGCCAAGCGCTGATCGATCAAGGGAGTGCCGGAGTAAGCAACACCGACAAGGATAGGACAAAGAAAATCGCGGCGAATACGGCTATCTTGGCGACGAAGCTCGTGCTGCGGGGTCTGCACGACTGTCTCGGGCCAGTTTGGGTTTGGAACTCCCAAGACAGCTTCAATTTGTTCAAGACCCAAGGAGCCGTGGCGCAACGATTGATCACGCTGTTGCCTGATGTGGCTGCCAACGGTACCAGTCTCAAAGACAACAAAACAAATTTGCTGGCCGCTCTGGCGCAATCGCTTCCTGACATTCTTAAGAGCGAGCGCGCGCCGGCTCAGTGGGACGGTGACCCTGCGATCAAAGAGTCCCCGATTGTGGGGAACCCCTGGATCGCGAGGTTGGCCGCGCGATTGAGCGCGATCAGCGATTTGCCGGCGGATGTCACGCTATTTCTCAACGTGCTCAAAGATACGATGGTGATCGACCCGAATCACCCGGAGACGCCCTTCCAGCTCGACAGGCTGGCATCAGTCGTCGCAATGGCAACGCGTCCCGACATATTGGCCAATCTCATGGTCGATACGTGGAGCGCGACCCAAGGTCCGGGCAGCGCCACAGCTCTCTTGCAGGCACTCGAGTTGCTCGTCGACGTGCGCGGGACGCTCGCTCAGCGCGGCCTCATTCTCATGCGGACGCGCCGCGGCGTGCTGCAGCCGGCATGGTCCGCACCCGATGGGCTTTTCCAACGGCCGGCCGTTGGCCAGGACAAGTCTGACCTCGAGCTGCTTCGCAATAATGCGAGCGCGGCATTTCAAAGCTACGGCCTCGGCACTCTCGCGGCGGCGGGATCGGCGGCCGCTTTCGACCTGGAAGGGAGCTATGAAAAGAACTTCTGCCGAACCGGCTTGTTGCTGACGGACGCCCGTCGCGCCGCGCTGCAAAATGCGTTAAGCGCTGAAGCTCAGTCCGCGCTCGGGACGAATTTGTCCGACTTGTCTCCGGCATCGGTCCTCGGTCTGAGCGAAGATGAGGCGCCATCGCCGGGCACGGTCATCCCCGGCGGAGTGACCATTCAGTTCGATCGGGTCATTCGCGGGCCACAAACCCCCGGCGCGGGCTCGGCTGATGACGACTTCCATCAATATCTTGCCGGCTATGGAATCCTTGTGAACCTGGTGAATCCGGCAAACACGTCGGCGGCCGCGCAATGGCGCGGGCTTACCGTCGTGAATATTGGGATCGGAGGGCCTCCGGGTCCATTACCACCGCCGCTTAATGACGTGAGCGGCAAGCGCATTGAATGCGTGACGCCGCTTACGCCCGTCTACGATGACGAAGCTCTGCCTGCGGCCGCGGTGCATTACGACAATGCTCCGATCGTTGGAGCCGCAAATATCGTTCGGCGCGCTTTAGCTTCCGATGCGGGCAGTCTCCAGATCAATATCGATCCCGTGATCCTCCCGCTGCAACCGCGTCCGGGATTCGCCGGCGAGATTACCGGCCCATTGGCGCGATTGCCTTTCCTGGCATTTGGGGTCGGAATCCAATCCGCCTCCTTTGTCATTACCAATCATGGCGCGCTGCCGCGCGAGATCGCCGATCCATCTTTTCCGGCGCTGCTTAGCCAAGCCTTTTCAAGTCCACCGGATGGAGCCGTCGCTCCGGGGCCGACCGCGCCTGGTGCTCCTCTTTACACCCCGTATCTGCGCCGCGTCGCGGTCGGGGCGCTTGGAATGCCCGAAACCATTACTGCCGGCTACAACGCCTTTTCGATTGATCCCGCGATACGGCTGTTGACCGATGAACTCGTGCTAAGCGGACAGCCGGATAAGCCGGCGATCGATCTCCTGGATGCTGGCAAACGTCCAATGCCGCGCGCCGTTCTGCTGGCGGGCATGGTCGATCGAAATAACCAGCCCAAAAATAATCAGACGCAGTTCGCCATTCGGGCGCCGAGCGTGGACATCGAAGTGTTCGACCGCTGGATTGCATTCGATGAATTCCAGGCCGCCGGCAATGCCGCTCGGCAACAAAAAATACGGCAATATCGAAAGGATTTACGCGACGCCTTCGATCAAAACAGTGCCGACCTGCGGAAGCAAAAGAATGACGATAGCTACTCGATCGGGGATCCCGCGGTCAGCTTATTTTACATGCGCGCGAGATGCATATTCCGAAACGGCGTGCCAGTCGATTCCACGACCGCCCCGCCCGAGAATCCAATCTATCTCGACTGGTCGCTCTCGCTCGATGCTCTGCTCGCCAATCCGGCAAAGCCGAAAGGGACTCACCGTCCGCTCCAACAGATAACGCTTAAGGTCGTCGATTCATCGACGGCCCCGGGGCTTTCCAAAACTCCCGGAGTCACGCTTGGCGTGGCGGAGGGCGAGGTTTGGATCGCGGACGTGTTTGCCGGCATCGATCCGGATGTCGTGAACGCTCGATTCGATTCTGCCGTGCTGGGAAAGAATCCGACACGGGACAGCATCGACGGCAAGGCTTATTGGCTGGTGTCGCAGTTCAGCTTTACCGTAGAGTGCGCCACGCGCGATTTGCCTAAGCCCGAGGAAGTTTATGCCGCGTTCGTGCCCGGTTATTTGCCGGCGGACGGCAATATAACGTTTGCATGGAAACGGGAGCAGACCAGAGCGGCCGCGGCGGTTGGCGCCATCAACGTCGGATGGCAGCAATGGCGGCCCACCGGCCGGCCGCCGTCGCCGTTCCCTTACGATGCGATCGGTAATCTCGACAAATTTCCTCCGGCCAGGGTTAGCGCGCCGCTGACCTATCCCATCCTGTGGGACGTGGAGGGCTTCGCCGAGCGCCCGGAGGCGCCATCGCAAGGGCGACGCTTCGAGCCGAAGCTGGTTCCGACACAGGCAACAGGCCCGGAACTCCTGGCGTCCGAAGCGCCCAGCCCGGCCCAGCCGGCACGTTATGTGCGTTTTGAAATCGCGGCAGAGAGCCGCTACGCGCGGCTTTACGACCCGCCTCTGCGGCCGGTGCCGGGATCGATCACAAGCGGCAATTGGTCGACGCCTTGGAAGCGGGTGTTTCGGCCGGCCATGCCGACTGCGGTGCACGCGTTGAACGTGAAGGCCGTCGTGCCTTTGACGCGTTCGGTTGGCGAGGGCAGTCAAAACTCGCTCAGCGGCGTGCTGATGGTCATCGACGGCGCTTTTGGCGAGAGCGGCGGAATTGCCGAGAATATCGAGATTCGCGCCGTGCAGATCGTTCGCGAATTGCAGGGTACCCCCCAGCCCGTGGCCGCGACCGAGTTCGGTGCCGATCCCATCCTTCGCGCCAAGGCCCTGGGTAGGGCCAATGCGAGTGCGAGCTTCGGCGCGGATCTTCGCATCGTCGGACCGATCGGTCACACATTCGACATTGGTGCGCTCGCGCCGGCATTTCAGTCGACGTCTTTCATCGTCGCGCCTCCCGACTTCGCGCAACAGGACTACGGCGCGGGATGGATGGTGAAGCTGCGCGCCCGGCGTGTGCTCGATCCGCGCGGAGTGGCTGGTTATGGCGCGATTACGATCCGAGTGCCGCCACCCGGATCGCCACCACCCGATCCGGTGCGGCTCAGCGGCAACGGCGACCTTTCCTTGGCATTCGATAACCTGCCTCTCGCCCCCGGGAATACCATCACCATTGTCCTCACCGCCGATCGTGCCGGGAGCTTGCCGGCCGGTCAGTCGCCCCCGCGGTCCGCGTCGATGACCTCCCCGACTCAAATTCGATCCGCATCGACAAACCTCCCCCAGTCCTGGAACTTGACCTTAGCCGCGTCGGCCGCCGGCACTAGCCCTGCGACGACCACGATCAGCTTCGGCAACGTGATCGTTCAAGTTCCAGGCGCGCTCGCCGCGGTTCGCTTTCTTGTCGCCACCCGTCGGCTGCAGCGCGACAACCTGCCGGTGGACCGCTTTGAGGCGACGCTCGAAGCCATCGATACGAATGGCACGATCATTCGCGCCGGGGAAATCGCTTTCGAAGATGCTCCGGCGACTGGAGCGGTGCGCCTGAGCGTCACGACCGGCGGCACGGATCAGACGATTCCGGTCAAGGTTCTGCGCGCCCCGCTCGCCAGCGACTGGGTAGAAACTGGTTGGACCCAGTTCTTGCCTGACACAAGCGTGCAGATGCGCGACCGATTCAACGTGGGACCATCCACGCTGAAGCTAACGGTCCAGGGAACGGCAATTCAGGTCACGGCGACGCCGCCTCAGGCAACACCGCCGGCTTCGATGCCGACTGTCGCCTGGTGTACGTTCGATGGATTGGCAAATCGCAAACGGCAAGATGACCAGGGGCTCGTTCATTTCCTTCTGCTCACGCGTGTCGTGCCGTCGTTTGCGGGCGCCGATGAAGCCTATGTCGGGCTCTATATCTTGAAATCAGGATCCGAAAACGGCACCTCCGCACAATTTGTCCCGTTCGGTAGCCCAGAGCTTGTCCCGCTCGCGAATGACCCCGGCCTGCGGGCACGTCTTATGGTCGTCCAGGTCGATCCGAGACAATGGCAAAGCGACTACACGACCTGGTTCCAAAAGGCCGATCGCCCGTGGGATGCGTTCTTTCCGTCTGAAACCACTACAGGAAGCCAACTGGCGGATGACAATGCGCCCGACGCGTTGCTTTCGCCGCGAGACGCCAAGGTGAGAATCCTCACGGTCTACGCGCCGTTCGGTTCATAATGAGATGCAGGTAGCAGGGTCAGTTTTATGACGAACAACAAGTATCGGGTCTTGTCCCAATTCAGGCTATCACAATCCAAGACCGAGAGACCTGTGCGGGCTTGCGGCGACAGCGATTCTGTTCTTCCTGAACGCGCGACAGTCGGATAGGCGTTCCGCCGCCTGAGGTGAATGCTACGACAATGACCCCGCGTGACAAATTCCTGCAGATCATCGAGATTGCCCGATGGCACGCCGCCGTCTGAGAGCTGATCGTGGCACGAAGATAACCGCGGCAAACGATGCGATCAACTGCACCAACGTGAGGAGACACGGCAATGGCAAATGAGATTATAGCTTATGTTCAGAACGTATCGGCTGGGGACAACTACAGGGTTAGTGTATACGATCTATTCGGTGGAGGCACTCGGCAAGTGGACGGATCGCCGTTCAACCTCAATCCCCAAGACACCTCTCAAGGATTTGCGGTCTACGTAGATTCGAGTGGAAACGGAATGCTAAGATGTTTGGACGCGAATGGGCAACCGCTTTGCCCGGACGCGCCGGTGCCGAATAATAATAATAATAACACTGTTACATTTCCCGCTTAGAAATTACCCCTCTCCTGCCATGCATCGCGAGGGGCGCGGCGCGATCGTTAGAGCGCACTCGCGATGCTTGCTATTGACGCACTAGAAACGGGCACTCGCATTCGCCGTGGCGGCAGCTCATTGAAGAGCGTCCCCTCGACGGTTGCGCAAATCCGTCGCAGAATGTCGCGGACGTTGGAAAATAAAGTCAGCCTACTTTGAGCTCCTTGAGTGGCGCGTGCCGTATTGCTCGACCGCCAGCCGCTCGTGGATACGTCCAGCAAGGGGTAACCTGTGAAGCTCGTACTGTTCCAACAAAGTGATGCCGGCCCGCAGCTACCCGGCATGCTCACTGACCGTGGCGTGGTCGATATCTCTGGTGTGGTCAGGTCGAGCTATACGCCACAGCTGTTGATGGAAGGCATTATCGACGATTTCGAGAGGCTGCGTCCCACGCTCGAGACGCTCGCCCAGACCGCAAGCGCGCTGCCGCTGTCATCGGTGCGTTTGCGGGCACCTTTGCCGCGCCCCCACAAGATTCTTTGTGCGCTCGCCAACTATTGGGAGCACGCGCAGCGCGCGCCCCGCCCGCTCAACATGTTCATGAAGAATCCTGACGCCGTCATCGGACCCGGCGACACGATTCGGCTACCAGCATATACCGACCCTTGGATCTTCATGCACGAGGCTGAGCTCGCGCTGGTCATCAAGGGACCCTCGAAGATGATCAAGCGCGAAAGCTGGCGCGATGCCGTGTTCGGCTACACTTGCTTCATCGACGTCACGGCGCGCGGCGAGGGCCGGCGTACCTGGCCGGCCAGCCAGCCGATGAGCTGGCTCGGCAAGTCGTTCGATACCTTTGCGCCGCTCGGTCCTTGCATCGTCACCGCCGACGAGATCAATAACCCCAACGATCTCATTGTGCGCTTCTGGAACGATGGGCAGCTGCGACACAATTACAATACCGACGATATGGAGCATCACGTCCCCGAATTGGTCGAGTTCGCGACCACCGTGATGACCATGTTGTCCGGAGACATTATTGCCTGCGGGACTAATCACGAGGGATTGGGCGCGCTACAGGATCGCGAGACGGTCGAAATCGAGATCCAGGGCATCGGCAGGATGTCGCTCAAGGTCGCGGACCCACTCAAACGCTCTTGGGAGCGCGGCGTCTACATGGGTACCGATTCAACGCACCCTGAGGCAGTCAAGCGCCACCGTCCCCGTAACTCACCCACTTCCAACGCGCAACCGGAGACGCCGTCATCCTGAATTGCGTTGGGTGATGGCGATAATGCGGTTGGGATTAGGACCAAGTCGGCAGACCATTTAGGCGCCGCCGAAGGTGAGTGCGATGTCGTCGATAAAGCGGTGCACCTGCTCGCGCACAAAGGCGTCGGTGCGGATGCCGAAGTTGAAGTAGAGGATGACCTCGCCGATGCCGATCGCCTCGACTCGCTTCAAGGTGGCGGCAGCCTGCCCTTGCCGCCCAGGCTCATCGTCTTGCGCAAGCCCACCACGGTAATGTAGCCGACCATCCGCTCCAGTGCCCACTGGCACTTCTTCTCACCCTCGCCGATGTGGACGAAGTAGCTGCACTCGCATGAGCTGCTGGTCAGGGTTCTAAATGCCGTGAAATTCATGGCAGACTCCTATGCTGGCGGCACGATCAGATTACCCCAGTTCTCGCAGATGCGATGGCTTTAAGAATGCGCTCTGGGGTGAAAGGCTGGTCTGCGATTGTCGCGCCCAGGACTCTCAAAGCGTCATTGGTGGCGACCCAAAGCGCCCCCATGGCGCCAGTGAGGCCAAGTTCTCCGACGCCTTTAGCGCCAAGCTCGGTCGAACGTTCCGGCGTCTCAATTTGCTCTACGTAAATGTCGGGCATTTCATAAGCCATGGGTGCGAGGTAATCCACCAAGGTGCCATTAACGAGCGAACCGTGCTCGTCGTAGATGCACTCTTCATAGAGTACGGAGCCGATACCCTGCACGATCGCCCCGCGTACCTGGTCGTCGACGATCAATGGATTGATTACGCGTCCACAGTCAGTGATTGCCCAATAGTCAAGGAGTTTGATGAGGCCGGTACCGGGGTCGACATCCAGATAGACCCCGTGGGCGCCGTGTCCCATGTAGTAGCTCGCGTTATTGGCAACGTGGCTTCGCGTCACAGTGAACTGAACGTCGAGATCGGGCGGGAGCGTATCTTGGCGGAAATATCCGATCTTCGCGACTTCAGCGACCGTGATCACCGGCGCGTTGGAATGTTTGTTGTAAATTTGTCCGCGGACGATCCGAAGATTCTCCGGCCGAGTCTGGGTAATGGCCGCGGCAACGCGCAGAATATTCTGCCTAAGATCGCGTGCCGCCTTGAGTGCGGCTTCGCCACCGATGGCGATGCCGCGAGAGGCCCAGGCACCGCCGCCATAGGTCGAGATCGCACTGTCACCGCCGATCATGGCGACGTCGTCAATATCGACACCAAGCGTGTCGGCAATGATTTGCGCCAATGAATGGATCGTCCCTTGGCCTTGGTCGGTAATACTTGTCACACATCGCAGCACCCCGGTCGGCTCAAGCCGGATTGTGCAGCCGTCCTGCACCGAGATTGAAGCACCTGTGGGGCCGTAGAAGACCGGTCCATATGCGGTCGGCTCGACGAAGGTCGCGATGCCGATGCCGCGGTAGATGCCCGCCTTGCGCAGTTCAGCCTGCTCTTGCCGCAGCCGGTCGTAGTGCATGACCTGAACGAGCCGATCCAGACACGCCTCGAATGAAATATTGTCGAGCTTGCTGCCAGCAGCAGTCACGCACGGCATCGCGTCTATTTTCCGATAGTTCAGACGCTTGAAGGCAACCGGATCCATCGCGAGCTTCGAGGCGGCCATGTCGGTCAATACCTCGCTGACAATGGTCGAAAGGGGAATACCGACGCCGCGAAACATTCCGATCAGTGGCTTGTTGACGAACGCGTTGCGCGTGCGCGCCCGGTAATTCGGAAAGTCGTAAGCCGCGCCGGTGTTGGTCACTAACATCATGCTTTCGGTAATATTGAACCGCATCGGCATGCCGTAGGCGCCGATCGCAGAAATGTCGTCGACGCTCATTGCAGTGATCTTGCCATCGGCCTTAAACGACATGCGAGCTTTAATGACGTGATCGCGCACGTGATTGTCGGATACGAATGATTCCAGCCGATCGGCGCAATATTTGACCGGCCGGCCGATCATCATGCTGATGACTGCGACGGCAACTTCCTCGGCATACACGTTGATTTTGATGCCGAAGCCGCCGCCAACATCTGGCGCGATCACTCTAACTTTGTGCTCGGGGAGTCCTAACTGTCGGCTGAAAACACCCTGCATCTGATAGGGTGACTGGTGTGAGTGATAGACCGTGAGCGTTTCGCCGCCCGGATCGAAATCTGCGATAAGGCCGCGCGGTTCGAGCGAAAGCCCAGTTTGGCGGTGAAAATTGAAGGTCTTCTCGACGACATGATTGGCCGCCGCAAACGCGCCGTCGGGGTCGCCAGCCTTGATATTGTGCTCATAGGCGAGGTTATCGTTTAGCGACTTGTGAATCGCGCTGGATTGGAGGGCAGTCTCGCCATCGAGCAATGCCGGTAATTCTTCCCATTTGATATCGAGAAGCTCGACGGCGTCTTCAGCCTCGGCGCGGGACTCCGCAACCACGGCGACGACCGGTTGCCCCTGAAAGTGCGCGACGTCGATGGCGATCAGTTCTTGAGGCGGTACTTTATGGCCCGGTCGATTGTGCGCGACCCCGTCCGACACAAATCCCTTACCGTGGATCAATAAATCCCGCCCAGTGAAAACGAATGCAACGCCGGGGGACTGCCTTGCAAGCTCGACGTCGATGGAGACAATTCGCGCATGCGCGTGCGGGCTCCTAGCAAAAGCAAGATGCAGCATCCGCGGTAATTTCATATCGCCGACGTAGCGACCTCGCCCGCGCAGGAGGCGCATCGATTCTCGACGCGGAATGCGCTTTCCGATCAGCCCCTCAGATTTTTCGGATTGCAGCGACGGCTCAGCTTCCCGCGATTGATGTTCGCCAAGCTGGCTGCGCTTGCGAAGCACGGTCTCGATCGCATCTACAATGGACTCATAACCGGTGCATCGGCAGAGATTTCCAGAAATAAATTCGCGAATATCGGCGCGGGTGAATGCTTCTTCTGTGCCGAGCAATTCGTACGCCGTCAGTAGCATGCCGGGCGAACAGAAACCGCACTGCGCTGCGTTACGTTCGGCGAAGGCAGATTGCAGCTCTGCAAGTGCGCCGCTATCCGACATGCCCTCGATTGTATCGATCCGCTTGCCGTCTGCCTGTACCGCAAACATCAAGCAGCCGCGCGCGATTTTGCCATCAACCAATACCGAACATGCGCCGCAAACGCCATGCTCACAACCAAGATGGGTCCCTGTGAGTTCAAGCTCCTCGCGGATGAAATCAGCCAGATGTTGGCGGGGATTGACCAGTCGGCGCAGTTGCTTGCCGTTGATGACCGTTTCGATTGCGAGTTCGTGCTCCATCCATCGATCATCCCGAAAGACACGCCCAGATCAACCGGTCGGTGCCGAACCGTTCCAAATGCCGCCAGATGTGTCAATCCGTGCTCTGGCAGTGCTTGCGCTACGGGCAACGCCGCGCGCGATGTAGGACATATGGCAATCGGTAATTTACTCCACCTTGATGTTGGCCGATCGGATAGCCTTGGCTCGGGTTTGTCAGGAGCAAGCAAGTCATGCGGCCGTTTGGAATAACGATGCCGATTCCGAATATCGGCCGCCATAGCGAAACAGCCGAAACCACCGCGGCGATACCTTGTTGAGCACCAGCCCGGCAATTTGCTGCGCATCCGTATCCAACAGATCGAGAGCTTCAGACACGGCCTGCCGAGGAGTGCTGTCCCATTCCACGACCAGCACGGCGCAATCCGCCCCTTTGAGGTACGGCGCTATCCCGCCGATCGGCAAGATCGCCGGAGTGTCGAGAACCACGAGATCGAACTCTTCGCGGCATTGGCGCAGCAGCGATTCCAGACGCGCGGCGTCGATATTCTCCGGCTGTGCGGCCTGCGCCGGGTGGCCCGCTCCCAGCACGCACAGCCCCGTAGCGGGGTCCTTCGCCAGCGCCTGGCGAAGAGAAATCTGCTCATTGAGAACTTCAGACAGACCGGCTTTTTTCGTGCCAAACATCAGGCCGGTTTTTCCGGTATAGATGTCGCCGTCGATCAGCAGCGTGCGCAGGCCGATATCGGCGGCGGCCAGCGCGAAATTGCAGGCAAACGTCGACTTCCCTTCACCGGGCGCCGCCGAGGCCACTGTGACGATTTTATTCGTCGTCATATCGTCGAATAGGCGGGCCTGTATTGCGCGCAACTGCCGGGCGTAAGCGGACCGGGGATGGCGGAGCGCAAATCGGCAAGCCTTCCCGCCAGTGTCCCCTTTCGATGGCGAACTGCGCCAACTGCGAGACTCTTCGGTCTCATCCAGTTGCATCGGCAGCATGCCCAGCGCCGGCAACGATAGAAATTGCGCAGCCTCGCGCAAGCTGCGAAAGCCTTGACGCATCTGCTCCATCAGGAGCGTGATCGCGATCGCGAGAAGCAATCCAAGGCAGGCTGCCGCGCCAAGCAGGAGCGACATCGCCGGACGGCTCGGTTTGAGAGGCGGCAGCGCCGGGGCAACGATGCGTGCGTCGGCGATCTGCAAGCTTTGCTGTTCGGAGGTCTGCTTGGCGCGGTTGAGGAATTGCTCGAACAGATCACGGTTAGCCTGCGCGTCCCGCTCCAACTCATGCAGTTTGATCGCGGCCTGATCGGCCGCGGCAAATTGTTCCTTCAGCCCGGTAAGCGCGCCTTCCAGCGTATTCTGGCGGTTGACCGCGGTTTGATAGTCGTTGCGGACGCCGGCGAGAATGCGGGTGATTTCGTCGTCGATTTGCCGTCGCACGTCGGCGAGTCGGGCGCGAACCACGCTCAGTGCCGGATATCTCTCACCGTACATCGTGCTGTATTCCGACACCGTGCGGGCGGCTTCGGTGTATTGCGAGCGAAGATTGGCGATGACCGGCGACTGCAGCACCTCGCTCAGCGTCGACGGATCGTCCTTGTGCCGCGCAGCAGATTCGACCTGCTCCATGCGCGCGCGGGCGTCGGCGGTGTAGGTCCGTGCCAGGGCGATTTGCTGCGTCAAATCTTCGATCTGCCGATTAATGAGCTTGTTACCCTGCGTCACATCGACGATGTTATGGGACGATCGGTAGCTCTCGACCGCTTCATCCGAACGGCGAACGCGCTCGCGCATGTCCTGCATCCTGGCATCGAGCCATTCGGATGCGCTCGCGGTGGTGTCGCTGTGAATTTCCCGCTGGTCGGCGAGATAAGCTTGGGCAATGGCGTTGGCAATGCGCGCCGCTTTTGTCGCATCTTTTGCATAGAAATTAATCTCGAGGACGTAGGTCTGGCCGCGGCGGCGTACCGTCAAATTCTTCTGCAAATTGGATATGAGACGCTCATCTTTGGTCCGTTGCAGCGCACCGGGGTCGCCGCCGACAAGCGCCTGCAAGCCGTAGCTGATCTCGTCCCACAACGACGGCCGAGCGAATTCGGGATCGTCCTCCAACTTCATTACGGTAATGACTTTGTGGGTAAGAGCCGTTGATGTGATTATTTCCACCTGGCTTTCGACCGCCGCGGCGTCGGCGCCAATTCCGGTCAGCACGGTCGGCGTATCGGTGACGTGGAGCTGTCGAGGGTCCACGATCACGACCGCGGTCGCCTGGTACTTTGCCGGAATCACGATCAGTGCAGCGGCGGCGAGAGCCACCGTAGCCAGCGTAATGCCGGCGATTAAGCGTGCCCGCCAACATAGCGTCAGCCAGAACGTACGCAGATCGAAAGCATTGGCGACTGTGGAAGGGTCGACCCGGTCCGAAGTCCGGACGCGCACGAGCGCGCTCCGTTCCGACGAATCGTCGAGCTGCGGCGGATGAGCACTATTCCGCGTCAACATCGCGCACTCCCCATTGTGCTTTAAGCCTTCAAACAAATAGTTCTACAATTTGCCGCTGTTCGCTAATGCAATGTTTTGTCAACCTTAACCGATCCGGGCGCCTCATTAACTATAAAGATTCGCCATCGGCGCAATTTTTGCTCCTGGCCGCTCTACTTTCGCAGTGGTTCGATTTGCGAACGACGGGTGAGCGGTTACGATGAAACGTCGGATGATCATTCGTGCCGCGGCGTTCCCGGTGCCGCGCAGGCTGTCGCTAACGCAACCTCACAACGACCCGCGGAGATAATCGTGCCTCGGACCGCGAATAGCCTGGCTACATGGGCGATATGGGCAATGTTGCCCGCGATCATAGTGCTGTCCGTGGGTAATTTCGGTGGTTCTATCAACCAGTCCCTCGCGCAGGGTTTGCCGTATCTGCAGCAAAGCCTGGCGCTGACGCTTTGGATATTGGCGTTGTACGCGAGCTGCTTCATACCGCCGGTGCTACGGGTCGGCCGCACGCCAGACATCGTCGCGGCCTTTGCTTTCTTCAGCTTCGTCGTCCTATCCGTGGCTTGGTCAAACCATTCAGGCGACAGCATCGTGAAATCCGTCGCGCTGTTGATCACCACAATCGGTGTAGGCCGGCTCGCCTGCCGCATGTCGCTAAACGCCATCGTCGGCTGCGCAATCGTCGGACTTTTCGTTCTGACCGTCGTGTCTATCGCTGTCGTGCTGTTTTTTCCCGGCATCGGGGTAGCGACAGGTTGGCTGCAAGAAGGTCTGTGGCAGGGCGTTTTCGAATCAAAGCAGAGCCTCGGCCTCAGCGGAGCGCTGCTGATGTTCTTGGCCTGTCACAATGCACTGAGGCGGGGCGGGATGATCCAGTTCCTCGTCTTGTTCGGCGTGGGCGCGACTTGTGTCATTGGGTCGGGATCGCGGGGCGGCGGTGTGCTGGCGCTGGCCGCCATTGCCAGCTGTTATCTGTCGCGCCGGTCACCGCGCTTTCAGACGCTGCTGGCCTTTGGGCCAATCGCCATGACGATCGTGGCCGGCACACTCATGGCCTATATTGTGAGTACAGGACATGATTACGTGCCGTGGTTCGACGACCGGCTCAATTTCTCGAACCGGACTCTGATCTGGGAATATGCGCTACGCCACTTGAGCGACCGCGCGCTTTTTGGCTTCGGGCTCAACGGTTTTTGGACGACACCGCAGTTTTACTTCGGTTTCCTTCACGAGCACGACTGGGTGCTCGACAACTATCACAGCGGCTATGTGGCTATCCTGACGGAAACCGGCATCATCGGCATGACTTTGTTCGCGCTTTGCGCGCTGCTGTTCGGCTTTCGGATGTCATGGTTGCGAATGAACCGGCTGATCCCTCAAGCCGATTACGATCTCATCGTCGGTTACGCAAATCTCATGTTTCTGATCAACTTCAGCGAGACATTGTTTCTCAGATCGACCGAATTCTATGAGGCCCTGCTGGTCGCATTTTTCATCGCCAGTTCCGGTGCGCGGTTGGAAATGCCTCAACCATGGCTGGGGCCTTCGCGAACGGCACAAAAGCGGCAGTTTGCCTGACAACGGCGTCGGTTGGAGCGAAGCGATGCGCGAGCGAACAGACGAAGTGGAGCGGGTGCTGACCTCGATCATTCGCTCCAGCAATGCACTGCTCGCGGGCATGGCCAGATCGGCGATGCTATGCTCGGCTATCGTCTTGACCTGTGTTCTGCCGGCGACGTCGCCCTGCACGGCGCAGGACAAAGCGGCAGCCACGGCGCAGCAAATGGCCGGGGGCGTCAATATTCTCGGCTATGACGGCATTTGGGACGGCGGCGTCGATGCTCCGTTCAAACAGCGTTATTTCAAAATGATTCGTGATGCCGGCTTCCATCACGTGCGGATCAATCTGTCCGCGTTCAAATATATGAACGGCAGAAACGATCTTGATCTGCGAATACTGGCGCGGCTCGATTGGGTGCTGGAACAAGCGGTTGCCAACGATCTTATTCCAATCATCGACGAACATGACTACGGTCAGTGCCAGCGCAATCCGGACGATTGCGGCATCAAGCTGCACGCTTTCTGGAAGCAACTCGCAGATCATTACGCGGGCCGATTTCCCACGGCAGTGTTCGAGCTTCTCAATGAGCCGGGCGGCAAAATGACGGCGACCTGGTGGAACGCGTTCATCCAGTCCACCATGCAGGTGATCAGAGGCAACAATCCTCAGCGCACCGTCATCGTGGCGGCGATCAATTCCGAAGATCCTCTCGAAATTCGCAAGCTTGAGCTGTCACCTCAAGACCGCAACATCATCGTTACCGTGCATTACTACAAGCCGATGCAGTTTACCCATCAGGGGGCGCCGTGGTCGTGGCGTTTCGCCCTGTTGCGAGGCATCGACTGGGGCAGCGAGGAGGACAAGAGCCGGCTTAGCAGCGACCTAGCGACCATCGATGCCTGGGCGAAGGAACAGGCGCGTCCGATCTACCTCGGCGAGTTCGGCGCCTACGAAGCCGCCGCCATGGACGCGCGGGTGCGCTATACCTCCTTCGTGGCGGGCACGGCGGAACGTCTGGGCTGGCCGTGGGCCTATTGGCAATTCGATCACGATTTTGCGCTGTTTCATACCGACACCGACCAGTGGGTGACACCCCTTGTCGACGGATTGATGCCGCACGACGCGCATGACCGAACACCGAAACGCGCGGACTACAGCAGCCGGCGGACAACGCCGTAGAGCGGCACGATTGATCGTAGCGGACGAAGCACCTGGCGCGCTGCCCTGAGAACAGCAGCCATCCCCGAGGCGCGAGCCCAAATCTGGTTAACCTCAGGCGAGCGCTCGCGGATTAACGTAAATATGCTGCGGCGCGAGTTTCTCGCGTGCCGCTGGTTTACTTGTTCTATAGCAGCAGCGCGGCGACGAGAGTTGCGCAGCATTTGCGACGGAATTAAAGAAATCGGCGGCTCGATGATGAAAATCGCGCGAAGCATATCTTCCCGATTTGCCGAGTCCGGGATAGCGCAAGGCGCGCTGGTCGCCTTTCTGATCAAGCTCGGCGGCTCGTCGCTAAACATCGTGATGCTGACGATCGCGGCGCGCGTCATCGGGCCCGCCGAGTTCGGTCAATTCGCGATCTGGTTCAATCTGATTTCGTTCCTTGCCGTCATCGCATTATGCGGCCAGGAGACTCTGATCGTCCGCTCATGGAACGAATACACCCACCAGCACCGCTACGACCTTGCGCGTGGAGCGATTTCGTTCGGAATTGCTGTATGCGCAGGGGCGGCGCTGTTCTGGGCCGGTTGCGTTGCTGTCGGCAGCAGCGTGGCCGGCTGGGCCAACTCGCCGGGCTTCGTCGTCGCCGCCTGTCTGTTTCTGATCGTGCAGACGATGGCAAGTTTCAGCTCCAACCTGGCACGAACCGTTGTGGGTTTTCTGCTTGGCGAGAGTTTGCGCGAAGCCTGGCGCCTTGTGGTGATTGTCGGCGCGTTGTTGCTGGCGCTCGGCCACCTTCAGGTGACGATGACCATGCTGTTCGCGTTGTGCATCGTCGGCCTGAGCCTGATGATTCTAATTCAATGTCTGGTCGTTCGACGTAGTCTGCCCCCGCAAATTCGCGGCGTCGCGCCGGCGGCCGACGTGTCAGGCTGGGTTAAGCGCTCGTTGCCGATGTGGGCCGCCGCCTTCCTCGATGCATCGAGCCAGTTTCTCGACGTCATCCTGCTCGGGCTGCTGCTGAGCCCGGTCGCGGCCGGCGGCTATTTCGTCGCCGCGCGGCTCGCCAACGTATTCGCCATGATCGCCGGCGGGATGGCAAACTATTCGGCGACGCCGATCGCCTCGCTGTTCTTCACGGGGCACCATCCCGAGCTGCAACGATCGCTGCGCATGGTATCGCTCGCGGTCGCCGCGCTCGTCGTGGCAGGCCTTGCGGTGATCTTCGTCGGCGGTGATTTGTTGTTGATGATCTTCGGCGAAAGCTATGTCGACCAGCACGGCATCCTGGTGGTGCTGTCGATCGGCACCGCAGTGGCTGCCCTAGGCGGGCCAGCCATGTACGTGCTGCTGCTGACCGGACATGAAGCATTGTACTCGCGGGTCGTGGTGATCGGTCTCGTGCTGCGAGTCATCGCGTTGGTTATTTTCGCGCCAAGGTTCGGCGCGATCGCCGCCGCCTTGTCGTGGAGCGCGTGCTTGATCGGAACCACGATTGCTTTGAACGCCGTGTGCCGGCGCTTCGTCGGCATCGATCCTTCCGTGGTCACGCTGCTCAACCCCGCGAATGCGCTGCTGGCCCCGGTTGCGGCGGTCGGCGGCGGCAAGGGGATCAAACCATGACGAGGGCGGTGCGCATCGCGTTAATCCAGCCGCAAGCCGAGAGCGCCGGCGCCCAGGAAATCGCTCGGCTGCTCGACCGCGGGCTGCAGGCGCGTGGCTACGAGGTGCATCACGTCTTTTTCTTTCGTCGCACCAAAGCTTTCGACCATCTGGCGAACGCGATCTTTTGCGCGCGCGAGCGGCCGGTCACGCCGTGGTCGCTGGCCCGGATGCTGCTGTCGCTGTTTGGCCATTTGCGCCGACTGCGCCCCGACGCGGTGCTGTGTTTCCAACACTATGGCAGCTTGATCGGCGCGCCTATCGCGCGGGCGGCCGGCGTCCGCGTCGTCATTGCCAACTGGAACTCGGCGCGCGAATTGACTCCGGCTTGGTTCAAGCTGACCGATCGTTGGCTTGGGGCGCTTGGTCTGTTCGCGCGAGTCGTCACCAATTCGCGTAGCGTCACCCAGGACTTCGCCGATTACCCGTACGCCTATCGCCGGCGGCTGGTACGAATCGATCACGGGTTCGAGCGTAAGACATGCGATATCTCCCGCGCGGCCGCGCGGGAGCGGCTGAACCTGCCGGTCAATGCCGTACTGCTCGGCTGCGTCGCACGGCTGCATCCGCTCAAGAATTTGACCCTCGCAATCAAACTATTGGCATTCGATGCGCGTTGGCACCTGGCCATTGCCGGCCAGGGCCCCGAGCAGGCTGGCCTCGCCGCGCTGGCGCGCGAAATCGGCTGCGCTGATCGCGTCCATTTCCTCGGCGAACTCGCGCCCGATCGGGTGGCGATCCTGCTCAGTGCGCTCGATGTGTTCGTTTTTCCGAGTCTCGCTGAAACTTTCGGGCTTGCGGTTGTCGAGGCGGCGCATGCCGGTGTCCCGGTTGTCGCCAACCGGCTTCCCGTGCTCGAGGAGGTGTTGTCGCCCGATGGTGAGCCGTGCGTGCTGTTCGCCGATGCCGGCAACCCGGCAGCTTTCGCGACGGCGGTCCTTCGCCTCTTGGAAGATACGGCGTTAGCGGCAACTTTGTCGGCCCGAGCAGCAAAGCTCGCCACATACTATTCGCGCGAAGCCATGGTTGCCGCCTACGCCGCGCTAATTGAATCGGAAGTGAACGGCAAAGCGGCCCAAGGCGGCCCCAGACAGCCCCTGCGCCACAGCGCCACATGATGCAACCCCACAACGCAATCTCCTCATGCGCCTGACCATCCGTCTCGACCCGAATCGATTAAGGCAGTGGCACCTGCGTCTGGTCCAGCGCCTGGCTCGGCGGCCGCTGACGCGGGTTGCCGTCGAATGGGGCGGCGGAACCATGCCGCTTCCGCGCGCCGCGACCATTGTCGCGGCGATCGAACGTTTGATCTACCGCTTGCCCGGGCGAAGCCCATTTGCCGTTGCCACACCAGCGGATCTTGCGCTGTTTGTGTCGCGCGACGTTGGCGGCCCGGACGACGTCGTCGTCGATCTTAGCGGCGGCGACCCGCGCCCGGGCGAACCGACTTGGCACCTGTACTTCGACGGCCGCCGCGAGGAGGCCGCCGCCATCGGAGCCCTGGTCCGGTCGCGGACTCCGGTCGTATCCATAGTGGATGCCGCCACCGGCAGCGAAATCGCCAGCGGCCATCCCGGCGTTCAAAGCAGCCGCGTGCTGGCCCGCGCATTCGACGACGTCATGGCACGCACCGCGACACTGGTGAAGGCGGCGCTCGATGGCGCAACGCCGCGGCTTCACGGCGAACGTCTTGTGCACGCGCGCGCCGGTACGGCGGCGATCGCCTGGTTCTGGCTCAAATCGGTGTCGTTCGAGGTCCTGTCTCGGCTTTATCGGCTCTTCTACAATACGCCGCATTGGCGAATCGGCTACCGTTTTGTGCACAGCCGCGACGTGGTTGACCTGCGCGCCCATCCGATTGGCGGTTGGAGCGTGCTGCCGGATAACGGCTTGCGCTTCTATTCGGATCCGTTTCCGGTCGAGAAGGATGGGCGCACGTTTTTGTTTCTCGAAGACCTCGAGCACCGCCTCAACCGCGGAGTCATCTCGGTGGTTGAATTCGATTCGCGCGGGCCGATCGGGACACCGCGACCTGTGCTCGATACCGGCTCACATCTGTCCTATCCGTTTGTGTTCGAGCACGGCGGCGAAATGTGGATGGTGCCGGAGAGTTGCAACACGGCGACCGTCGATCTGTATCGGGCCGAACGCTTCCCGGACGGCTGGGTTAAGCAGGCGACTCTTGTCTCCGGCGTGGTCGCGAGCGATGCAACGCTGTTTGAGCATGACGGCCGCTGGTGGATGTTTGCGACCGTGCAGGATGGCGGCGGCTCCTACTCCGACGCGCTTCATTTGTGGTCGGCGCCCGAATTGCGTGGCCCCTGGACGCCGCACCGGCGCAATCCTGTTCTTGTCGATCTGGCGACGGCGCGGCCCGGCGGCCGCGTCGTGCGGCGTGGCGACAAGTTGATTCGCCCATTTCAGGATTGTCGGAAGGGCTACGGCACAGCGCTGGGTCTCGCGGAAATCATTCGCCTCGACGATGATCGCTTCGAACAGCGCGTCGAGACCATCCTGGGGCCAGGGCCGCTGTGGCCAGGGCACCGTCTGCACACCCTCAATCGCGCCGGATCGCTCGAATGCATCGATGGCTCGGCGTCGCCGAGAAAACTCCTGCCAGTCTCTGGCGGTCGGCAATGCCGCCCACGCATCAAACGTTCGCCGATGACGGCGTGAACCGAAGCCGAGGGATTCGAGCCGTCGGTCGTCTTCCGAAAGCGGCGCTTGCCTCATCCGGCCAAGTAGAGGATCGCGCCAGTTGCTCCGGAAAGACCCAGGAGAGCCGCGATCCAGACGGCGCCGATCAGAATCCAGACAGGCAGATATCGCTGTTCGCCATGCGTTTCCGAGTTGGGCTGCCAGGGCTCCAGCGCGGGTTCCGCTTGACGTAGCGCGGCAGAAGCAATTTCGATTTCTGCTATGGCGCGCGCCAGCGCGTCAGAATCGACTGGCGCGGGTGGGGCAATCGAGCGCGCTACAGCATTCGCTGCGTTCCGTAGGCGACCGACGGCGAAGGTTTCAATCGATGCCGGGCCTGCTCCGAGGTCGTGCAGCACCGTGTCGCGCGCGCTGCCGAGCCTGGACACCGTTTGGCGAGTGTCACTTGAATGTGCCTTGTCGACAAGTCGCAAGCCCGGCGCGTTTTTGTTCAGCATCGCGAAGCACCCAAACCAAAGCCGCCCGATTTCACTAGTTAAGGTCGCATTCACTAGCAATATTAATCAATTCGTATCCTTAATGTGACGCTTGGGCGCTGCGCGAGCGCTGCGCCCGGCTGCAACACAGGCGGCCGACGCCGATTTCACACCTAGACCGATGTGGGGGCGCCGTTTTATCCGCAGGCAAGCCTCAGGTCAGTGATAGATCGACCCCGGATCCGTTCGCAGCACGGTATTTCCGGCAGCGTCGATCGCCGCGGATGGCCGGGGGAAGTCCTTGCGCAAGTACGCAGTCAGAAACGCCGCCGCGTGTTTGGCGCCGTAGACAAAGCGCATGACCGGGCCAAACGACTGCGCGCTGGCCACCCCGACGAAATGCAAACCCGCGGCGGAGGATTGAAGTGCTCGATCCAGGATCGGCACTCCGTCGTATGTCTTTATCTTTGCCCGCAAGCCCGCAGATAGGTACTGAATGCGGTCGAGATCAACCCGGTATCCCGTCGCCGCGATGACATGATCGGTTTCGACGGTCACCGTTTTTTTCCGGTTCTGTACCGCCAAGACGAGCTTGCCAGCGCGCTCGACCGCGTGCGCGATGGTATGCAACGTCAGTAAGGGGAACCGATCGCGCGCGCGCTCCTCAAGCCACCAGGCGCCGGCAGGTCCCCAACTCCGTGCGACATAGTCACGGCGAGTCTGCAGGGGCAATCGCCAGAAAATTTTCGGTAACTCCGAGACAATCACGCTCCGCCAGCCCGGTCCGAGACCGGCATCGGGATGACATAAACGTCGGAACAGCGACCGTGACAGATCGGGATCGCTGCCCCACTCGACGCGGTCGGCGCGGGCGAGAAGGCGCACATTCACGCCCTGTTCGTGCAACATCACCGCCAATTCGAGCGCGGATTGGCCGCAGCCGACGATCGTCACATCCTTGCCTGCGAACTGCGCCAAGTCGCGATGCGCTGAGCTGTGCGATATCAATTCGCTCGGCAAGCTGTCGAGCACCGCCGGAATTCGCCTGAACGGCAAAAATCCTGTCGCCAGGATGACGCGTCTTGCCCAAATGACGCCGCCGTCCGCCAGGGCAAGCTCAAACCCATTGTCCGCCTGACGCAGATCAATCAGAGTTGCGTCTACGACCTCGATGCGCGTTTGCTGCTGAAACCACCATGCGTATTCCAGGAAATCCGCAATCGACAACGGATGACCGATGGGCCGATACGCCGTACCGCGCGAGGCGTAGAAGCGCTCAAGCGTGTACAAGCGCTGAGGGTCGGACAGGTTGGAGGCGAAAGGCTCGGATCTCAGGATCATGCCCAAAGGCATGTTGTTCCGCCAAGAGGCCATCGGCTGTCCAATGACGAGGCTTTCGATGCCCGCGGCGCGAAAATGCGCCGCGATCGACAACCCGTAAGGGCCCGCGCCGACAATGGCATTTTCAACCTTCACCATGAAAAGCCGTCCCTAAATTGCAAAATGAATGACTTCATGACTGCTTGCCGCGGCCAAGGCTGCGCACGACACCAAGACCGTTGAGTTCGGCGCCGACCACGACGGCGCACGGACTGTCGGTCATAGCGGTCTCATTCCGCTTGTGCTCACGACGTCTCGCCTATTTCGTTTGCAAACAAATACATAGCGACGATGCCGCAAACACGCCAAGCTTTCGCAGAATTAGCAGAAATGAGCCGGCCGGCTGCAGCCGACCAAAACGCCCGAGAGCCTTTTTCAGCGGTTATAGTTACTCGGCACCGGCAACATCGCTCAGTGCCGGCCACCGACCAGCATCCGATACACCTGATAAGCGCCGCGCCAGGTCGGGGATTCGCGCGGCAGGTAGGCGATGGCCGTGCCACGGACGCGATCCAGCGTGTTCTCGTAGAGCCGGCGATAGTACCAGTCGGCACCGGCGCGGCGGCGATATTCCCGCAGATAAGCGTCGACTTCGCGGTGGGTCTTGGCCCGGCCGTTGTCGCCGAACTTGGTCACGGCATAGTTGAATTCACCTCGGTCGTAGAGCGAATCGAACCTGTGCAGGGTGGTCTTCATGAAATTGCCGATCAAGAGATCGTCGAAAGTCTCGCAGTCAACGGCCGTCATCAGGCTGTTGCGCGGTACTTCGAAGGTGATCCCGCGGTCCTTCTTGCCATCGAGCGCGACGAAATTGTCGCGGCCGCCGACGCGCAAATTGATGAAGGAGAGATAGTCGCGCACCAACTCGCGGCTGCGGAAATAGTCCGATAGCTTGGCGAGGTCGCCGCGTACCAGGCCGTCGCTCCAATTGTCGCCGAAGGCTTCCGGCGGCCGTACCACGGTTTCCATGCTTTCGGGATTGAGCGGCGTGATCTCGCCGGTCGCGCAATCGATGTGCGAGAATGCTGGGATGAAATTGTGGTTCTTGTGGTCGAAACCGCGCGAATAGTCGTCGAGCGGCGTGACGTAGTTCTGCGCCCAGATCGAATCACTGCGTTGGTAGGAATGAAACGAGCTGAACGGAATGACGTTGCGGATGCCGAGCGTAAGCGCGCGCAAGCTGATCTGGCGGCCCGGCGGCGGTTTCATGCCGGCCGGCGGCGGGATGAAGACGCCGTTGTCATCGTAGAAATTGATCATGTCGGCGTCGCCATAGCCCGAGAGCCCCATCATGTAGCTATCCGGATATTGGGCGGCGATCTTTCGAATGAGCAGCGTGCAGTCGCGGCTGCCGGCGTCGTTGAGATCGACGAACAGCCGGTTGTTGACGTCGACCAACAGGACGCTGTCCTGGATCATGGTGGAGATGCAAAACACCTTGATCCGCGGCGACAGCTCGACCCACCGCCGCTCGGGCAGGATCGAGACTTCGAAACCCTGGGCCCGCAGTTCATTGGCGATGCGGCCGCCGACGTGGTCGGCCAGCAGGATGTGCCGGCCGCGCAGCTGTTGCAGGCTGTCGGCATTCAGATGGTCGGGATGACCGTGGGAGAACCAGATATATTTGGCGTTGAGAATATCGGCCTTGCATTGCGGCGGAATGCGGTGGCTCAAGCCCCAGCTGCCGAAATAAGCCGGATACTCGTCGCCGAACCACGGATCGGTGGTGAGGATGGGCTTGTCGTCATAGGCAATGAGCGTGGCATTGCCCGTCGTCGAGACGCCAAGCATGTGGGATGCACCGTGTTTCGCCCGACCATAGTGCGGACATGTATCGAATGCGCGCGGCTTGCCCGACCGAAACAGGCAAATATGCGGTTAGGGTGAATTTCGAAGTTTGTCGCCGCGGCGAATGTCCGACACGCGTCGGTTAACATTAACGCCAACAAGCATTCTCGACGCGCTGATTTTCTTGGTCGAGGTGTCTAATGATCTCGGACTCTATGATTCGCCGAATTGCAGCGGTGCGTCCGGCTCAAAAGACTGGAAGCTGTATGACCGATTTCCCCCACGCAGTTGTCGTCGGCGGTAAACTCAACGGTCTCGGCGTGGCCCGCAGTCTCGCAGTGGGTCGCGTGCCCACAATAATCGTCGATACGGGACTGCGGCATCCAGCCATGTGGTCGCGGTCCTGCCGCAGGATGATTGTCAGTGAACTTTCGGGACGAAAATTTATCGACGAATTGTTCGTGTTACAAAGAAAACTGGGGGGGCGGCCGGTTCTGATCCTTACTGACGAAATGGCGGTCCACACCGTTTCCAAATACCGCGAGGACATCAAAGCGCTATACCGCTTCCAACTGCCGTCGCCCAATATGGTGGAAACGCTAGGGAACAAAAGCCGGTTTCATGATTTCGCTCAACGCCATAACTTTCCGGTGCCCAAAACTATTATTCTGCAGCAGGAGGCAGACTTAGCGAAGCTTTCGGGCCTTCGGTATCCGCTCATTGCGAAGCCTGCCGAGAAAAGCAGTGTCTTCACAGGTCACACCCGACGTGTCGATTACATTGTCACGGTGCACGATGCGGAGGCCGTTTGCAGACGAATGTTGGATACGGCCGGAGAGGTCGTCGTTCAAGAGTGGATCGATGGGCCGGACAGCAATATCTATTTCTGTCTCTTTCATTGCGGTAACGAACATAAGTCCGCTGCTATCTTTTATGGCCGAAAGGTTGTGTCGCATCCGCCGCGTGTCGGCAATACGGCGATCTGCGTCGCCGCGCCCGAAGCGGCTGCCATTTTGCGACCTTTGACCGAAAGATTTCTCGACGCGGCAGAGTACCGGGGGTTGGGAAGTCTCGAGTTCAAATGGGACGCGGCAACGCAGCGCTTTTTGATCATTGAACCGACCGTAGGCCGCACCGATTGGCAGGAGGAGATTGCGACGCTCAGCGGGGTCAATCTGCCGCTCATTGCCTATCGCCATGAACTTGGTTTGCCGGCACTGCCGCAGCGACCCGTCGGTCACGCCGTAGCGTGGCGCGCATCCTTTCGGCATCTGAAACGTTGGTCAACCTTACCAGAAGGCGGTCAAATCTACGATGGCTACTGGCGCATCGACGATCCAGTGCCGGCCTTGATATTTTATGCAGATTGCTTGTGGCGGGCGGTGTTCCGGCGATTGACCTCTACGTCAGAAGGCAATCGGCATTCCAGGATAGAAAGGGAATCGCGTAGCCAGACTCTCCACGACGGTTCTCAGGTCCCATTCAAGCAAGAAAGCTCCCTTTGATGTCGATCGTCGAAGCCGTCGTCGTCGGAGCCGGACCATACGGTCTTTCCGTTGCAACGCACTTGCGTGCGGCAAATTGCGTCCAATTTTCAGATGCAACGGGTCGCTATACGGGGCCGCTCCGCTGCCGGCGGCCTGATCTCTTTTGGGCCTGATCTGATCGGCAACTACCGACATGCGGCCGGCTACGTCGACCGCATCCTCAAGGGCGCGAAACCTGCCGACCTGCCGGTGCAAGCGCCGACCAAGTATGAGACGGTCATCAACCTCAAGACTGCCAAGGCGCTTGGCCTGACCATCCCGCAGACGCTGCTCGCCACCGCCGACGAGGTGATCGATTAGGTAGCCTTTTTGCTGCAACGCACTTTGGTCGCTCATGGCCCAAAGCGTCATTTCGCGGCAGCGCAGCAATCGGACGATTTGGGAGGCATAACCGACATCGACTGAGGCAACGTCGTAGCGAGGATCGGGACCCGGTATTGGTGTGCCCTGCACGAGGCATCGGATGCGCGATGGGAAGCAGCGCCAAGCCCAGCATAAGCCCTTCCTCCGCGCTCGCGGGGAAGGGGCCACTTGGAGCCGAATGACTTCCCTGTTCGGGGTAATTGCTTCCCTGTATTCTCGCCCAAAATTCCCTGTTCGATTGCTTAGGGAAACTCGGCCAAAAAAGGCCGGAATACGGAGACAACTAAGCAAATGCAGACGCTGCGACGGCCCAGTCTCGCAAATTTCCCTGTTAGCAGGGAATTTGGGGGCGGAGACTGGTTCGCAACGGACTGCGTCGTCAGCCAGCTAGTTCCGTGTGGGCCGGTGCTCGATTCGCATTATGAAGCAATATCCGCCGATTAGGTTGCGTGCTCCCCGTATTCCCCGTCGTAAATTCCTGCGGCTGACGGCGGGTGCTGCTGCACTTCCGGCTTTGCCTCACGTCGCACTGGCGCTCGATTACCCGACGCGGCCGGTACGCTGGATCATCAGTGCCGCGCCTGGGGGCGCGGCCGACATTCTTGCACGCCTGATGGGCGCATGGCTTTCAGAACGCCTCGGCGAGCAGTTCATCGTCGAAAGCCACCCGGGCGCCGGCGGCAACATCGGCACAGAGGCGGTCGTTCGGGCGGCGCCCGACGGCTACACGCTGCACCTGACCGCAACCTCAGACGCTATCAATGCGACTCTCTACGACAATCTGGATTTCAACCTGAATCGTGACCTAGTCTCGGTCGCGGGACTCATTCGCGGCCCCTTTGTCATGGTGGTCATTCCGTCGTTCCCGGCCAAGACGGTTCCAGAATTCATTACCTACGCTAAAGCGAATGCGGGCGTCATCAATTTCGGCTCGGGAGGCGTCGGGTTCGCTTCCCATGTCGCGGGCGAATTGTTCAAGATGCTGGCCGGGGTGAATATGGTTCACGTGCCTTATCGCGGCCAGGGCCCGGCCATGGCCGGTCTCCTTGGCGGCCAGATACAAGTCCTGTTCGACCCTGTTGTTTCATCGCTTGCGCATATTCGCGACGGCCGGCTGCGGCCCTTGGCCGTGACCGCGGCGGCGCGCTCGGATGTATTGCCGGAAGTGCCGGTGGTGGGCGATTTTCTGCCGGGCTACGAGGCGAGCATTTGGTTCGGCGCCAGTGCACCGCGGAATACGCCCGCCGCCATCGTCGACAAGCTCAACCAAGAGACTAATGCGGGCCTTGCCGATCCGACGTTGAAGGCGCGGCTGATCGAACTGGGCAGCATTCCAATGCCGGGGAGCTCGGCCGATTTCGAAAAATTCGTCGCGGACGAGGTCGAAAAGTGGAGCAAGGTGATCAAGTTCGCGAAAATCAAGGCTGGGTGATCAAGCGATAGTTACCGTGTGTTCGGCGCGCGCCGTTGACGCCGCCGGCTATCGCGGGACCTTACATCGTTTCGCGCGCGAGCGATGTACGCTCTACGGCATGTGGCGGCAGCACCAGACGCTCGATGAGCCCGATCAGCGCAAAGAACACGATGCCCAAACCCGTCAACGCCACGATGCCGGCAAACAGCAGCGCCGTGTCCATGTTGCCGTTGGCGATAAGCAGCAGATAGCCAAGGCCACCCTGGCCACCGACGAATTCGCCGACCACGGCGCCGACGACGGCGAACGTGATGGAGATTTTAAATCCGGCAAAGATCGAGGGTAGCGCGTTCGGCAGCTGGATCTTGAAAAACGTCGCCACAGGCCCGAGCCCCATAGAGCGCGCGAGGTAGATCTTCTCCTGCTCCAGCGCCGCCAATCCCATCACGGTGTTGATGACGACGGGAAAGAACGCGATGAGGAAAGCGATCAGAACCTTGGGCAATAGACCGAAGCCGAACCACACCAGGAACAACGGTGCCACTGCCACTTTCGGCACCGCCTGAGAGGAAACCAGAATCGGATAAATGGCGCGGGCGAAAGGCGTCCACAGGTAAATGGCGAGCGCCAGCGGCACGCCAACCGCGACGCTGAGCACGAAGCCGAGGACGATCTCCATCGTTGTGGCCGCGCTTTCCCTGATCAGCACCGCGGAATTTTCGCCCATCGACCACACGATCGCGCTCGGCGCCGGCAACAGATACGGCGGCAGCGAGAATAACCGCGCGGCCGCTTCCCAGATGGCGACCAGTACGACGAGCATGCCGATCGGATAGACAAACGCCGCGATCCGATCGCGGCGGGCGCGTTGGCGTCGGCGCTGCCGGATCATCGTCTCAAGGCTGCCGGGGTTGCCCACATGCTTCGACGCGGTGAACGGCGGCGAGCCGAATATTTCCGTCATTGTCGCACTCCTCGTCAGGACTTCGCGCGGTGCTCGCGCAGGACGCCTCGGGCCAGAAACAGGTCTAGAATCTGACGGCTGTATTCGCCGAACTCCGGTGTCTCGCGCATCGCCAGCGTTCGTGGTCGCGGCAGCTTGATATCGATAATGCGGTCGATCCCGCCTGGCCGCGGCGTCATGACGATGACGCGGTCCGACAGAAACACGGCTTCGGCAATGCTGTGGGTGATGAACAGCACCGTCATTCGTCGCTCGCGCACCAGGGCCTCGAGGTCGAGAACCAGTTGATCGCGGGTGAGGGCATCGAGCGCGCCGAACGGCTCGTCCATAAGCAGATGATCGGGATTGTGGATGAGCGCACGGCAGATCGAGACGCGCTGGCGCATGCCGCCGGAAAGCTCATGGGGGAATCTTTCCTCGAAGCCGCCAAGCCCGACCGACTCCAGCAGCGTGCCGGCGCGCGCCTGCGCTTCCTTGCGGTTCATCTTGCGCGCTTCCGCCTGCAGCATGACGTTGCCGAGCGCTGTGCGCCAATCGAGCAGAACGGGATTCTGAAACACGATGCCGATGTCGGTACGCGGCCGGTAGACTTTGCGGCCGCTGACCAGCACGGCGCCACTCGACGGCGCCAGCAGGCCGGCGGCGATCATCAACAGCGTGCTCTTGCCGCAGCCGCTCGGCCCGACGTGGGATACGAACTCGCCGCGCTGCTGCGTGAAGGAGACGTCGTTGAGCGCCCGCACCTCGCCGTCGCGCGTCGCGTAAACCTTGGACAGATTCTCGATGCGCAAGTACGCGTGATCTTGGTCGGCGATACTGTTCACGCTGAAACGGCCAATCAGCTCTGCTGCGGCGGAATATACTCCGCGCCGGTCGGGACGAATTCGTTAGTATAGAGCTGGCTGGTTTCAAGCGGGCTGGTTACGCCGCCATATTGCTTGAGGACCGACATCGCGGACGACCAATCCGCCTCGGCACCCCAGCCGAGCGGTTTGCCCTTGGTGTTAGGCGTCACCCAGGTCTTCCACGACACCTCGAACTCCCGCTTGATGATGGCGACATCGATGGTCTCCGAGTACTTTTTCACGGTTGCCGCCGCTTCGTCCGGGTGCTGCCTGCCGTAAAGGAAGCCCTTGATCGAAGCCGGAACGAACGCGCGAACGAGTTCGGGATCGCTCTTGATGAGGTCCTGATGGGCGATGATGCCGTTGCTGACCACGTTGACGCCGTAGTCGGAGAACCAGAAGGCCCGTGTTTTCTTCTGGCCGCGGATTTCGATAATCGGGACATAGCTCTGCACGTAACCGCCAATGGCGTCGACCTGACCGCTGATCAGTGCCGGTCCGAGGCTCGGCGGCGTAAGATTGACAATTTTGATCTTGGCGGCGTCGATGCCGGCGCCCTTGACGAAGGCCGGCCATTGCTGGAATTGGCCGCTGCCCGCGATCATCGCCAGCGTTCTGCCTTCGAGGTCTTTGGGCATCTTGATAGGCGAATCGTCGAGCACCATGATGGCAGACGGGTTGCCGCGGTAGATACTGGCGACGGTCTTGATCTCCATGCCCTTGGCGATGCCGTTGCTTGCGGCATAGCCGTCGGCGAACCCGATTTGCGCCGCCTTGTTGGCGACCAGCTGGGCGGTGTTGCCGGAGCCTTTCCCGGCGGTGATCGTGACGTCGAGGCCGGCATCACGATAGAAGCCTTGGTCATGAGCGACGAGGAAACCAAGGTTCGGGCCCTCATAAATCCAATCGAGCGTCATGTTCACCGGCTTGGGTGAACCGGCGGCGCGCGCACCCCGGAACGGCGCAAGCGGCAGCGTGACGGCCGCCGCGGCCAGCGTTGTCTTTTTGAACAAGTCTCTGCGGGACATGGGAATGCGACGAAAGGCGTGAGAGCGCATGGGCATCACCTCCGCGAATTCATTCCGGCATCCGATCAGCATACAGGCAAGGTGCCGGCGCTGTCACCAAGCGCGATGTCGCGGCCGTCACCAAGCAAGACGCCAAACGACGGCAAAATTGGAGTTGCCTAGGCGGCGGAAATTCAAGACCATCGGCAGACCCTTCTCCGCTCCAAATCCGTGAGAGATTGCAATGGCCAATAAGGACCTTCGAGACTGGATCAGCGCGGTTGAAGCCGCCGGCCAACTCAAGACCATCAAGGGGGCCGAGACCAAGGAGGAGATCGGCGGCTTCGTTGATATCTATCAGCGCAAGATGGGCAACCCGGCGTTGCTGTTCGACGAAGTGCCGGGCTTTCCCAAGGGTCACCGCGTCATCGCCAACATCCTGACGTCGGTGCAGCGGATCAACGTCGCGCTTGGGCTGCCGCCGCAGTCATCGGAAATGGAGCTTATTCAATGGTGGCGCAACTATATGAAGCACGCGCCGTCACATAAGCCGAGGGCGGTCAACGGCGGTCCGCTGCTCGAAAACATCTTCGAGGGCAAGGACGTCAATATTGAAAAAATCCCGACGCCGGTCTGGCACGAGCGCGACGGCGGTCCATACATCGGCACGGGCTGCATGGTCGTGATGAAAGACCCCGACTCGGGCTGGCTCAATTACGGCTGCTACCGCATTCAAAGCCAGGGACCGGACGTTGCCAACGTCTTCATGTCGCCCGGCAAGCATGGTCTCATCATCATGGGCAAGTATCACGATCGCGGTCTGCCCTGTCCGGTTGCCGCCGTCGTCGGAATGCACCCCGCATATTTGATGCTTGCGGGCTTGGAGATTCCGTACGGCAAAAGCGAAATGGAAGCCGCCGGGGGAATTCTCGGCGAACCGGTCGAGGTGTTCAACATGCCGCGCACCGGGCTGCCGGTGCCGGCAAATTCCGAAATTGCGTTCGAAGGCTTCATCCATCCGGGCGATAAGATGGACGAGGGGCCGCTCGGCGAATGGACCGGCTATTACCCGTCCGGTAGCCGGCCCGAGCCCGTCATCCGTATCGCCACCATGATGCATCGGAACAATCCGATATTGACCGGCGCCATCCCCGCCGTGCCGCCCAACGACAATACATTTTATCTGGGCACCTATCGCTGCGGAGCGGTCTGGAATCAGCTCGAGGCGGCCGGCATACCCGAAGTGAAAGGCGTATGGGCGCACGAAGCCGGAGGCAGCCGCTTCATGCTGACCATTTCTATCAAGCAACTTTACGGCGGACACGCCAAGCAGGCCGGCATGGTCGCCTCACATTGCCATGCCGGCGCTTACTGCAATCGTTGGACGATCGTCGTGGATGAGGACATCGATCCGACCAATATCAACGACGTCATCTGGGCGATGTGCACCCGCTGCGATCCGCGCATTCAGGTCGATATCATCCATGGCGGCTGGAGCTCGGCGCTCGATCCGATGTGCTATGACAACGTCAACGACAAGCGCAATTCCCGCGTCGTCATCGACGCCTGCATTCCATTCAATCGGCAAAGGACGTTTCCAACCATCGCGCGCGCCAGCAAGGAGCTCGACGCGCGCATGCGGGCAAAGTGGGCGCACGAGCTGCCGGACTTTTAGGCCCCGGCGCCGCCAATCTCCCGGCCGGCCGCGATCACGGCCTTGATGATGTTGGCATAGCCGGTGCAGCGGCAAATCTGGCCGCTTAGCTGGTTGCGGACGGTCTGCGCGTCCGGATTCGGAAAACGCAACAGGATATCGCGCGCCATCACCAACATGCCGGGCGTGCAAAATCCGCACTGCAACGCATGGCACTCGTGGAACTGCCGGCGCAGCACGTCCATGATGCGATCGTCGCGAAATCCTTCGAGAGTCTGCACGGCACAGCCATCGCACATGACCGCGAGACGAAGGCATGAACGGGTAGCCTTGCCATTCACGAGCACCGTGCAGGCGCCGCAAGCGCCGTGCTCGCAGCCGAGATGCGTCGCCGTCAGCCGGCACCGGTCACGCAGGAAATCGGCAAGCGTTTCCCGCGGCTCGATGTCGTGGATAACCTTGGCGCCATTCAACGCGACGGTGACCGATCTCATGGGTTGCGCATCTCCCGCACGGCGCGCATGACCGTCGATGCATGGAGGCGCATCAGATAGGAATCGACCTCCGGCGCGTTCGCTCCGAGGTCCTGCGCGATCGCGGCGCGCAACTCGCTTTCCGACGCTTCCCTGCCGCTCAGCTGCTTGGCCGTAGCCGCGAGCACAAAGGGATGCGGCACGGCGCCGCCAAGCGCAATGCGAGCGGCTTCGCCATCACGCTGTACCGCTACCGCGATCGAATCGGCAAATGCGCCGCTTTTGCGCGCCACTTTGTGCAATCCCCATCGCAGCGGCGCGTCGGAGCGTGGAACGTCGAGCCCGGTGACGATTTCGTTCTGGCGCAGTGAAGTCGTGTACGCGCCCGCGACGAATTCGGTGATCGGCTGCGACCGGGCGGCCACGCCGTCGGCACAGCACACATCGGCGCCGAGCGCCATGAAGCAAACCGGCCAATCGGCGGCAGGGTCGGCAAGCGCGATACTGCCGCCGACGGTGCCGTAGTTGCGGATCGACCGGTAGGAAATTCCGGCTGCCACTTTTCGCAACAGCCCGCTAAACAGATCGGGGATTTTGCCGTCCTCTATGTCGGCATGAGTGGTCAGGGCTCCGATCCTCATTCGGTTTGCCGTCAGACGCGTCGACTTCAGCTCCTCTATTCCGGAAATGTCGACCAGCACGTCGGTGGTGGCAATCCGTAAATTCAGCATCGGCACAAGCGATTGGCCGCCGGCGATGATCGCCGACGAAGCTCCAGCCGAGGTCAGCAACGCCGCGGCATCCGCGACCGTCTTGGCGACAAGATAATCGAACTTTGCCGATTTCATGCTTTGGCGGTTTTCGCGCGGCGCGCCAGTTCGATGGCCTCGGAAACGCGCCGGGGCGTGAGCGGCGTCTCGTTGAAACTGGCACCGATATCGGCAAATGCGTCGGCAACGGCGTTGGCAATAGCGGCCGGCGGCGCGATGGCGCCGCCTTCGCCGAGACCTTTGACGCCGTATTCGGTCGTGAGCGCCGGTGTCACGAGATGCTCGATGCGCACCGTCGGAATCTCCGGAGCGCACGGCACCATGTAGTCCGCGAACGTCGTGGCGAGCGGCTGTCCGGCTTCGTCGTACGGAATCTCCTCATAAAGCGCGGTGCCGATGCCCTGCGCGATGCCGCCTTGCACCTGGCCGTCGACGATCATTGGATTGATCATCGTACCGCAGTCCTCGGCTACGACGTAGTCGAGCAGCTCGGTCACGCCGCTGTCCGGATCCACCGCCACGACCACCGCATGCGTGCCGTAGGCAAATACGCCGCCGGAGTCGGCCGGCTCGTAGGTGGCGATCGCCTCCAGCAACGGATCCATGCCGGTCGGCAATTGGTCGGGACGAGCGTTGGCGGCAAAGGCGATCTCGGCCAAGCCGATTTTGCCGGACGGCCCGTGAACCATGCCGTCGGCGATGTGGGTCGAGGCAATATCGGCCTGCAACAGGTGGGCGCCGATGCGCAGGATTTTCGCCGCCAGCGCCCGGGCAGCCTTGGCCACGGCACCGCCGGCGAACACAATGGAGCGGGATGCAAACGTGCCAAAGCCGTAGGGCCCGATCGCGGTGTCGCCATAGCGGACGGAGATTTGTGCGGGATTGATACCGAGCTCATGCGCGGCGATCTGCGCCAGCGTGGTTTCGTGGCCTTGCCCGTGGTTTTGCACGCCGACAAAAAGCAGCACGCTGCCGTCCGGCAGCATGCGTGCATTGGCCGATTCGTAGCCGGGAATGACGCGAAACTTGCGTTTGGCGAATTCCACTATGCCGTGTCCGCTCTGCTCGGTGTAGAAGGCAAATCCGACGCCGATTTTGCGGCCGTCAGGCTCCGCTTTCGCCTGACGCTTGCGGATGCCGGCCAAGTTGATCTTGTCGCGCGCGATATCGAGCGCGGTGACATAATCGCCGGTGTCAAGCCTCATGCCGGCCGCGGTCCTATAGGGAAGCTCGGCGGCGGTCACGATGTTCTGCCGACGCAGATCGAAGGGCTCGCGGCCGAGCGCGCGGGCGACCTCGTCGACCAGCCGTTCGATCGCAAAGGTGGCGCCGGGTCGCGCCACGCCGCGATAAGGGCCCATCGGCGCCTTGTTGGTCGCGACCGTGTGCGCGTTGAGCTTCAGATGGCGAATGCGATAGGGCCCGGTCAGGTTGCGAGACGCCATGCTCGCTTCCTGAAAAGCGCCGGTCGGCCACAACGCGTAGGCGCCGGCGTCGACATAGATGTCGCCCTCGATGCCGAGAAGCGTGCCGTCCCGGTCAGCGCAAATCGTGAGATCGTAAGTATGGTCGCGGGCGTGCGGCGAAGCCAGCAAATGTTCCCGCCGATCCTCGATCCAGCGCACCGGGTGCCCGACCTTCAGCGCGATCGCGGCGACGGCGACGTCCTCCGGCATGATCCGGTTCTTGCCGCCGAAGCCGCCGCCGACGTCGGGCGCAATCACGCGCACCTTGTGTTCGGGAATGCCAAGCATTCGCGACAACGCCAGCCGCTTGACCTGACCGCCTTGCGTCGAAAGGTAGACCACGAGCTCATCGAGCCGATGATCCCAGTAGGCGAGCACGCCTCGGCCTTCCAGCGAAACGGTGGCCTGCCGATTGAGCCGCGGCCGGCGGTGCAGGCGAATCGGCGCCGCGGCCAGCGTCTCCGGATTGCCTTCGACCACGCTGATGCTGATATAGGCGTTGCTCGGCCATTCATCGAAGACGTGCGGACTGTCGGTCCGCATGGCGGCGACGACGTCGACAACGGTCGGCAGCTCGTCGAGCTCGACGCGGACCTCGTCGGCCAAATCCTCCGCTTGCGCTCGCGTCGGCATCATGCAGGCTGCGATAGTCTGCCCGACATAGCGGACCCGCCCGTCCGCAAGCGGCGGATAGGGGCTGTGGCGATGGGCGGACAGCTCCGGCCCGGCCTCGAGAATGTTGAGCGGGCCGATGTCGGGCAGCGTGAACACCCGTCCAACGGCCGGTGAGGGCTTGATGACGTTGCGGACCCGGGCATGGGCCGTCTGGCTGCGCACGAAGGCCACATCCTGGACACCCGGCACATCGACGTCGGCGATAAACATGCCGTGGCCGTAAAGATGCCGTGCATCTTCCTTGCGCAGCAGACTGGCGCCGATCCAGCCCGTGGCACTTGCTTGCTGCGTCACTCTTGGCTGCTCCCTGCGCCGGCGGACCGCTCACGCCGTTTGCGGTGGCACGTATTCGGCGCCGGTCGGCACGAATTCGTTGGTGTAAAGCGCACTCGCCTCGAGCGGAGTGGTTACGCCGCCGTACTGCTTGAGCACCTTGACGGTCTCGCCCCAGTCAACATCGGAGGCCCAGCCGAGCGGCTTGCCCTTGGTGTTGGGCGTGACCCAGGTCTTCCACGACAGCTCCATTTCGCGCCGCGTGATCGCCGGATCGATGGTTTCCGAGTATTTTTTGATGATCGCGACGGCCTCATCGGGGTTTTGCCGTCCGTAGAGAAACCCTTTGATCGTTGGAGCCACAAAGGTGCGCACCAGGCTGGGATCGCTTTTGAGCAGGTCCTGATGAACGGTGATGCCGTTACTGACAACATTCACGCCGTAGTCGGCAAACCAGAAGATGCGCACTTCCTTTTTGCCGCGGCTCTCGATAGCCGGCACATAGCCCTGTGCGAAGCCGCCGATGGCGGGAACTTGGCCGTTAATCAGAGCCGGTCCGACCCCGGCCGGATCGATGTTGACGACTTGGATTTTTGATCCGTCGATGTTCGCGCCCTTGACGAAGGCAGGCCATTGCTGGAACTGCGCGCTGCCTGCGGTCATTGCGATGCTTTTTCCCTCGAGATCCTTTGGCGTCATGATTCCCGAATTGGCAAGCACCACGACCGCCGCCGGGTTGCGTCGGTAGATGCTGCCGAGACTCTTGATAGCCATTCCCTTGGCGACGCCGTTGCCAACCACATAGCCGTCGCAGAATCCGAATTGCGTCGCCTTGCTGGCAACCAATTGCGCAGTGGCGGCGGAGCCTTTGCCGGATGTGATCGCCACATCGAGCCCCGCCTCGCGATAAAAACCCTTCTCTTGCGCGATGATGAAACCGTCGTTGGGCCCCTGATAGACCCAGTCCAGCGTCATGGTCACCGGCGTGAGACCTGCGGCGCGCGCTCGAAACGGCGCGAGCGGTAGCGCTCCGGCGACCACAGCGGATATCTTTAAAAAGCGGCGGCGAGAAATCGGTCCGCGCCCAACATCACGCTTGTTCATGGCATCACCTCGCAGGGATCACCATTCCACCTCGGACAGCATACTGGCAAATCGCCGTGGCTTCCATGGCCGTGCCTGAGGGACTCGCGACGGCCGTCGCTGAGTAAGATTGCCACTCGCTTTACCGCACGGTTGCTCGGTATCATGTCGTTCAGTGCATATCTCGACTGATCCTGCGCCGAGGCCGCATCCGACGTGACGCAAACTCATACCATCGGCAAGTCAGTGCTGCGGCTCGAGGATGGGCCGCTGCTTCAAGGTCGCGGTCGCTTCGTCGACGATCTCAAGTTTCCGGGCACGCTTGAAGCCGCCTTCGTGCGCAGCCCGCACGCGCACGCTGCTATTCGTCGTATCGACACCAGCGCGGCGCGCCGGCTTCCGGGCATACACGCCGTGTTCACGTTGGCTGATATTGCGCCGATGCTGACGCAAGAGCGGCTGCCGCTGCAGTTCCGCACCGACCAATTGCCGCCGGATGTCAGCCCCCTCGTTCTGGCCAAAGATGAAGTCGTCTTCGTCGGTGAAGCTATCGTCGTCGTGATCGCACAATCCCGCGCGGTCGCGGAAGATGCGGCGGCGCTGGTTGACGTCGATTACGAGATGCTTCCGGCGATATCGGATTGCCGCGCCGCGCTGCGTCCGGGCGCCGCGCTCGCGCATCGCGGCAAAGCCGGCAATCTTCTTGTCGAGTTTCGCCAAAGCTATGGCGACATCGAATCCGCGTTTGCGCGCGCGCCATACCGCGCGCGGGTCAATCTCAAGCAGCACCGCGGGGGCGCACACTCGATCGAAGGCCGCGGTGCGCTTGCCTTGTATGACACCAATGAGGATCGCCTGACGCTGTGGTCCTCGACGCAACTCGCGCACGAGGTACGGGCGTTCCTGATGCGGTTGCTGCGGCGCGACGAGAACCAAATTCGGGTCGTGGCGCCGGATGTCGGCGGCGGCTTCGGCGCCAAGTTCGTCTTGTATCCGGAGGAAGTCGTTATCTCAGCCGCCGCTTTGCGTCTGCAGTGCCCGATCAAATGGATTGAAGACCGGCGTGAGCACTTTCTGGCTGCGGTGCAGGAGCGCGACCAGTATTGGGACCTCGAAGTCGCATTCGACGGTGAAGGACGCGTCTTCGGTTTGCGCGGCGAGCTCACCCACGACCAGGGCGCTTATACGCCGCAAGGTCTTAACCTGCCTTACAACGCCTCTACCGGCGTGCCGGGGCCCTATATCCTGCCCGCTTTCGATCTGCGGGTGCTGGTGGTCGAGACCAACAAGGTCGCGACCATGCCGGTTCGCGGCGCCGGCTATCCCGAAGCGGCGTTTGCCATGGAGCGCGTACTCGACCGGATTGCATGCCAACTTGGCCTCGATCGGACCGAAGTGCGGCGGCGCAATCTCGTGCCGGCAGACAAGATCCCGTATGTCACGCCGCTCAAGACGCGTGCCGGCTCGCCGGTTGCGCTCGACAGCGGCGATTTTCCGCGCTGCCTCGCCATGGCGCTCGAGACAATCGATTATGCCGGATTTTTCGAACGGCAGCGTCGCGCGCGCGAACAAGGCCGCCATCTCGGTATCGGCATCGGCAATGGCGTGAAGGGGACCGGGCGTGGACCGTTCGAGTCCGGCATCGTGCGCATCGGCCGTTCGGGGCGTATCTCGGTTTATACCGGTGCCATGCCGATGGGGCAGGGGATCAAGACGGCACTCGCCCAAATCTGCGCCGAGCAATTCGCCGTTGCCGCTGATAGCGTCACCGTGGTCGCGGGCGACACCGCCGTCATTCCGCACGGACAGGGCGGCTTCGCCAGCCGACAGACCGTCACCGCCGGGTCCGCCGTGCACCTTGCGGCGCTCGCCGTGCGCGAGAAAGTGCTCAGGGTTGCCGCGCATCTCATGGAGACGAGTGTCGAGGACCTCGACCTGCGGGATGGTCGCGTCGAGGTCGTCGGCGCTCCTGGCAGCGGCCTCACGCTCCGCGAAGTTGCCGAAGCAGTCTCCGGCGTGCCCGGCTACGCCATGCCGGGAAAATTCGAGCCCGGGCTTGAGAGCCTGCAAAACTTCCTGCCGAGTGCGCTCACCTATGGCATGGGCTGTCACGCGGTCGAGGTTGACGTCGATGTGGAAACCGGTGGCGTACGCATCCTGCGTTACGTCGTGATCAACGACAGCGGCCGCCTGATCAATCCGATGATTGTCGAAGGCCAGCTTGTCGGCGGCACCGTGCACGGCATTGGCAATTCACTCTTTGAATGGATGGGCTACGACGATGGGGCCCAGCCGCTCACCACGACATTCGCCGATTATCTGCTGCCGACCGCGACGGACGTGCCGAAGATCGAGGTCCATTTTCTCGAATGCCCTTCGCCGCTCAATCCGCTCGGCGTCAAAGGCGTCGGCGAATCTGGTTGCGTACCGGCCGCCGGTGCGATTGTTGCCGCCGTTGAGGACGCGCTCTCGCCTTTCGGCGTGACGATCACCGAATATCCGGTCACGCCGGCCAGGCTGTTCGCGCTAATCGCCGCAGCGCGCCGTCTTGATGTCCGTGCAACAGTGGAGATTCCGTCGCCATGACCAAAATGTCGCTGATATGTGGCGCGATCTTTTTTGCCAAAGCGTCAATGGCAAGCGTCGCGATAGGCGAGCCACTGTCAGTCGCGGAATTCTACAAGGGCAAGACGATTTCCATCGTGGTGGGGTCTGATTCCGGGGGCGGTTATGATCTCAACGCCCGCGTTCTTGGGCGCCATCTGGGCCGTTACATCCCCGGCAATCCGAATATCATCATCCAGAATAAGCCGGGCGCAAGTTCGCTCGTTGCCGCGAATTATGTCTATGAGCTCGCGCCCAAGGACGGCACCGTCATCGCCGCGGTGCAGCGCCCTATCCCGTTCCCGACGCTGTTCGTCGATGACGGCGCGCGTTACGACGTACGCAAAATTCAATGGCTCGGCAGTACGATGAACGAACTCGGTCTGGTGGTCGCATGGCACACTGCGCCCCAGCAAACGATCGCGGATGTCCTCAAGATGCCGATGCTTGTCGGCGGCAACGGCCCGGCCACCGACACCGAGATTTTCGCCCGCGCCCTCAACAACATGCTCGGCACCCGGTTTAAGATCGTCAGCGGCTATCCGGGACAGGCGCAGATCGTCCTTGCCATGGAACGCGGCGAAGTCCAGGGCACGGCGAATTGGTCGTGGTCCGATATCCAGAAGGGACATCCCGACTGGCTGAGGGACAAGAAAATCCGGCTGCTGCTGCAGCTCGATTTGAAGAAGAGTCCCGACTTGCCGGACGTGCCGTTCATCATGGATTTGGCGCGCACTGACGACGAGCGGCAGGTTTTCCAGATTCTCATGGGCATGAAAGCATTGGGCCGGCCATATTTCGTCGCGCCGGGCGTGCCCGAAGACCGCACCGCCGCGTTGCGGGCGGCTTTCATGCAGACGATGACGGACCCGGAGTTCCTGGCGGAAGCGAAGCAGTCGTTGGGAACGATCGATCCGGTCTCCGGAGCTGACATGCGGACCATCGTTACGCGGGTCTATTCGCTTCCATCCAACGTCGTCGACAAGGCGCGCGATGCCGTGAAACGATAGAATGACGACGGCCAGGCGGTACCCAGACAAGATTTCAGACAAACGGATACAGGGGGGCGTGATGAGTGAGTTTAAGAGTCCGGCTCTCAAAGCCGCCAGCAGCGTTCAATACACCGCGCCGCGGCGCGCGAAGCCAACCGGCATCCTGCACTTCACCATCAGCGTGACCGACCTGGAGCGATCGCGTCAGTTCTACGAAGATGTCGTGGGATGCACGTTCTGGCGTCGGAACGACACCACGGTCTTCATGCGCTGCGGCGAGGACCACTTTGTGCTGTCGCGGACAGGCTATCACGCAGCGCCCAATCGCGGGCGCGACACACTGATCCATCACGCTTTCATCATCGAGTCCCAGCACTTTGACGCGGCAAGCGCCTATCTCGAAGCGAGCGGCGTTGAGGTGCTGCTCTACGAAGATACCGGACATCGCAGCTTCACCGGCCGGCATCTTTACTTTCACGACCCGGACGGCAATGCCATCGAATTCATCGATTTTCAGGGCACCGGCGACGTCGACGCGCCCGATTACGACGGACGAGAACGACGACGGCCCAAGGCACATCTCGCCTGATGAATGACACTTGATCGGTCAGTAAGGCTGGTTTGGCGCGACGCATGCCGTGATGCGGCAATTCGGTCGCCGTCGCAGACAAAGCGTCAGCTTTCCAATCGCCGAATAAACTCCCGCCACAACGGCGCAATGCGCTGGCCTTGCCAATCTGATACTTGCGGGAACGGAATGACGTTGAAAATTTTGGCCCATTCCTCGGGCGTCGCTACTGGATCGTGGTAGCGGCAATTCTGCATGACCGCGTGAAGGTTCTTTGCCACTTCGGTCGGGTGGATCGGATCGTTGCCGCCGATGACGATGGCGGGTGTTTTGATCGAAGCAAATTCGTCGGCGCTCGCCGTGCAGCCGGCGATCGGCAGATCGGCGCTGGTCAAAAAAAACGACTCCCAAAACGCCATCTGCCGCACGAACACATAAGGCTGCATGCCGAGCAACCGTGCGCGATTTTCAGGCCGCTGTTCGATCGAGCGGGCAAAGCGGTCGACCTCGACCACGCCGGCCATGCCCTGCCGCAACGCTGCCCGGATGTACTGCCGATAAAAACTCTTCGGCAGCCGCTCGGCGGCGTATTCGCCGCCGGACGGCCAAGCCAGCATCAGGCCTTTCACCATTTCCGGATGCTTTAGACAAAGCAGCGGCGTGACGCGGCATCCGGCGTACTCGCCGACATAGCATGGCCCGAGCTTCAGCGCCGAGATGAGTGCGGCGAGATCGTCGGCCCAGAGCTCGGCCTCCGACTGCTCGCCGGCGATCATGATGTCGGCCTGCGCGTCGGTGTTGCGGCGGTCCCAGGTGATGACCCGGCAAGTCTTCGCCAGCTCGGCCGCGATCACGCGCTGCACATAGCCGCCCCAGCGGCCGCCGGGCGTCATGACGACCGGCACACCCGCACCGATGTCGTGATAGTGGATTGTGCAACCGTTGATGAGGAGATCGGGCATTGCGGGCCACTACTCGGCCGGCTTAAGCTTGGTAAAATGACATCGTACCATCTCGCACATTCGATCGGAATACAATGAACGTCCGCGTCGCAGGCTTTTTCGCCGTCATCGCACTCGGCGCGTGCCTCGCCGCGCCGGCACTCGCGCAATCGTATCCAGATCGCGCGGTACGCATCATCGTGCCGTACCCGGCCGGCGGCTCGGTCGATGCGGTGTGCCGCATCGTCGCCGAGAAGATGCAAGAGATTTGGGGCAAGCCGGTCATTATCGAGGATATCGTCGGCGCCGCCGGCATGTCGGGCACGCGCCAAGGCGTCAAGGCCGATCCCGATGGCTACACCATGACGGCGATTGTCAGCACGACGACGACACTCCTTGCCAACGTGCGTCAGGATATTCCGTACGATCCGATGAAGGATTTCGAGCCGCTGGTTCTCTTCGGCACGTTTCCGAACATCCTCGTCGTGCGGCCGGGATTGGGCGTCAAGACCATTCCGGAGCTGATCACGCTGTTGCGCGCCTCGCCCGGCAAATACACCTACGCCAGCACCGGCTATGGCGCGAGCTCGCACATTGCCGCCGAATGGTTCAAGCTCGAAACCAAGACCGATATTCTGCATGTCCCGTTCACCGGCAGCGCGGCGGCGCTGCCGGCGCTGCTTGGCGACCACATTGACATGATGTTCGACGTGGTGGCGACCATGTGGCCACAGGTCGAGTCCGGCAAGCTCATCGCGCTCGGTGTCGGCAGTTTAAATCGCCTGCCGTTTGCGCCAAACGTGCCTACCATCGCCGAGACGCTGCCGGGTTTCGAGGTTTCCTCCTGGATCGGCGTGGCGCTGCCGACCGGCACGCCGCCGGAGATCGTCAAGAAAAGCTCCGAGGTCATTCTCGAAGCGATGAAAGACCCCGGCGTGATCGAACGCATGCGCGCGCTCGGCGCCATCGCCGACGTAAAGAGCCCGCAAGAGTTTCATGCCTTCATGAACGCCGACTATGAGAAGTGGCGCCGCGTCATCAAAGCGAATAACATCAAGATCAACTGACGTATTGCGCGAAGCGAAGCAGCAATCCAGGGGCAGTACTGTTTGGCTGGATTGCTTCACTCGCAATGGCGCAACTGGAGCACCGAATGGCGCAGTCCGAAAAAATCCGTCGCTTGCCGCCGCTAGCCGATGACTTCGTTTCCACGATGCCTGGCACGCCCGCGGGCAGCTATCTGCGCCGGTTCTGGCAGCCGATCTATCATGGCGCAGATCTGAAAGCCGGCCGCCCGGTACCGCTTCGCATCATGAGTGAGAGCTTCACGCTCTATCGTGGCGAGACCGGCGAAGTATTTCTGGTCGAGGCACGCTGCCCGCATCGTGGCATGCAGCTCTCCGCCGGCTGGGTCGAGGGTAATGCTCTGCGCTGCTTCTATCACGGCTGGAAATACGAGAGCGACGGCCGCTGCTCCGAGCAGCCGGCCGATGAGTCGCGGTTTTGCGACAGGATCTCGATCCGTACCTGGCCGGCGCGCGAATATCTCGGTCTGATCTTCGCCTATCTGGGCGAGGAAGAACCGCCGCCGTTTCCGGTCTATCCGGAATTCGAGCGCTTCGCAGGGTTCCTCGAGACCGACTCTTATTTCCGCCGCTGCAATTATTTTCAGAACGTCGACAACGCCTTGGACATGAGTCACGTGGCGTTCGCCCACGGCAATAACCGCGTCGCCTACGACAAAATCGGCCTTGGCCGCAATTTGCAGGCCGAGGAATCCGACTGGGGTGTGACCTACACGTTCACCCGCGACGACGGCCAAAAGCGCGTCAACCAATTCGGCATGCCGAATATTCTGCACATCGCGGCACTGCCCAACGATCCGGAGATCGGCTGGCAAGAATCGCTGTTCTGGTGGGTACCGATCGACGATCTGAGCCATATCCAGTTCAGCATTCACCGTGTGCCGGTGACCGGCGAAGCGGCGACGCGCGTGCACACTCGCCGCCAGGCACGCCGCGCGCAAATCGACATCGCCCATCAGGACGCATGCGACACGGTGTTGAGCGGACGCGCGCGCGTCGACGACTTCGACGCCAACCGCGTCGACCTCGTACGCCTGCAGGACGACGTTGCGCAGTTAGGCCAGGGCATTGTCGCCGACCGCAGCCAGGAAAATCTCGGCCGAGCCGACGTCGGCATCACCGCCATCCGCCGGCTGTGGCGCCGCGAATTGGGCAACCTCGCCGCCGGACGGCCGCTCAAGGCGTGGCAGAAATCCGAGGCGATCAAGGTGCGCGCCTGGAAGATCGCCGGCAATCTGGCGCAAGTGACCGGCGAAAACGCCGCGGACGCAAGCAACGCGAGCCCTGACATCGTCGACGTACGGCCCTTCGTCGAGATCGAGCAGCAGCTGCGCGCGCTGCATTCTTCGCCGCATCTTCCCCCTCACGCCACTACCGAGAGATAAGGATAATTGAGCAATTTTCTGCAGTGCATATCCCGCAAAGCTTCGACCTCCGGCGGTCTGCGCTAAAGTGTCATCATGAAATTGCAAGTCCTTCTCGCTCAGGTGGCCGTAATCTTGGTGCTGATCGGTGCGTGGCAATATGGCGCCGCAGTTGGCGCATTCGACCTGAAGATTCTTCCTTCGCCCTCCCAGGTTATTCTCGCCATGAAGGGGCTCCTGCAGAGCGGGGCCTTCATGGCCGATGCGTCGGACACGCTCGTGCGCGTGATCGCCGCTTTCCTGATCGGTGCGCCAATCGCGTTGGCGACGGGCTTTTTGATGGGCGAAAATCTCGGCGTCGGGCGTTCGCTTGCGCCTATCTTTAATCTTGTCCTGTCGGTGCCGCAGTCGATCTTCCTGCCGATCTTCGTGCTCGTCTTTGGCCTGGGTTTTACCGAAAAGCTAATCTTCGGTATCACCCACGTATTCTTTGTCGTGGCGGTGAATGCCATGGCCGCCGTGCGTGAAGTCCCGCACGGACAAGTCGTGCTCGCGCGCTCGTTCGGCGCGAGCAATCTTCGCATTTACCGTTCGATCTATTTTCCGGCTATGGCACCGCAGGTCGTGACTGGACTGCGGCTGGGCATAATCTTCGACATTATAGGTATATTGCTTGCGGAAATGTACGCGTCGCGCAGTGGGCTTGGCGTGTTGCTGCTCCGATGGGGCGAATCCTACACCGTCGACAAGTTGATGGCAGCGACCGTGCTGATTTCGGTCGTGACAATCTTGATCAACGAGCTGATGCGGATGTGGGAACACCGGATCGGCCGTTGGCGCGAAGCGATGAATTTCCAATGACGTCTTCAAGGTCGATCGTCATCGAGACGCGCGCGCTGGGCAAAATTTTCAGCATCGAACGGGCGCCGATCGTCGCGCTCAAGAATATTTCGTTTGCCGTCCAGGAAGGCACCTTCGTGTCCCTCGTGGGTCCGAGCGGGTGCGGCAAGTCGACGCTGCTGCAGATGCTGGCCGGCCTGGTTCCGAGCACTTCAGGTGAGATTTATTTGGACGGTTCACTTGTGCGCCAGCCGATGCCCAATAAGGTTTCGGTGATGTTTCAAGACGCCACGCTATTGCCGTGGAAGAAGATATCGGAAAACATCGAATTCCCCCTGGAAATTCGCGGCCTGTCGTCAACCGACCGGCGCCAACGCGCAGCCGAAATGCTATCGCTCGTCGGCCTGGCCGAATTCGCCGAACGATACCCGCACGAACTGTCGGGAGGCATGCGGCAGCGGATCGCCATCGCCCGCGCGCTGGCTCCGGATCCGAGAATTCTGCTGATGGACGAGCCGTTCGGCGCGCTGGACGAACAAACTCGCATCAAGATGGGCCATGAGCTTCTCCGTATCTGGTCGAAGACCGGAAAGACGATCTTCTTCATTACCCACAGCCTGACCGAAGCCCTGTTCCTTTCGGATGTCGTGCTGGTCATGAGCCATCGGCCCGGACAAATCGTCGACATCATCGACGCCGGGCTGCCACGCCCGCGGACTTACGACATCATTGGCAGTGCCGAATTCGGCGCCGCGCGCAACCGCATCTGGAAGCTCATCAGCCAGGACGACGACGCGGCCGGGGAAAACGGAATGGGGCACCTATGAGCATGCGGCGGCTCGTCGCGATCGGTATTGTTCTTATCGCGTGGGAAGCGATCCGCCGGTTCAATCTGGTCGGGCCGCTGCTGCTCGCCTCGCCGAGCGAGGTGATTGGCGCCTTGATCAAATCGTGGCCGGAATATCTCGCTGCGCTCCGCTTCACGGTCGCCGAAATCGCAATCGCGCTGTCGCTCGCATGGGCGCTGGGCATCGGGACAGGCGTGATTGCCGGCATGATCCCGTTTCTGAACGCAACTTCCGGTCCACTGTTGTCGTCGCTTTTCGCCGTTCCGTTGATCACGTGGTATCCGCTGTTCATGGTCTGGTTCGGCATCGGCATGACGTCGAAAATTGTTTACGCGGCGGTCTCCGGGTTCTTTCCCATCGCCATCAACACGATGAACGGTATTCGCGGCATCGATCAGCGCTATATTCTGTTCGGACAGGCAATCGGCTGCTCCCAGCGTCAAGTCGCGGTGCGGATCCTGCTGCCGATGGCGATGCCGTCGATCGTTTCCGGACTGCGGATCGGTACGGCGCTGATCGTGATCGGGGTCATTGTCGCGGAAATGCTCGCCTCATTGGGCGGCATCGGTTATCTGATCTCGTATTACCGGTCGATCTACGCGACCGATCACGTCTATCTCGGTATCCTCTTTGCACTCGCTTGCGCGCTCGCCGCCAATTGGGGACTGAGCATGTTCGAGCGCCGTTTCACGCACTGGCGTGAATTGCAGATCGGGGAACGCTGAGGCCTTCACCCGCGCGGTGAGGTGAATAGCCGTCTCGGCGCCTCGCGCCCGTCAATCCGACTTGATCGGGGTGAATGCCGTCGAATAGACCTGCTCGACGGTCAGTTTTGTCGCGAAGTTCGCGCTCGCCGCCAGATCCAGTGACGCCTGCATCCATTCCGGCTTCATCACGCCGTCCGGACTGATGTTCTTGATGAAGTTGTCGTAGACCAGCTTGATCACGCGATCGTCTTGTTCGTCGAAATAATGCTTCAGGAACGTGATCGTCCAATCTTGATGCGACTTCATATAGGCCAGTGTTTTGGCGTTGGCCTCGAGCCAGCGGTGCAGCACGGCCGGTCGCTTCTCGATCATATCGTTGGTCGCCGCCCAGCCTTCGGACACCGAAGGCTCGAATGTCGCGCCAAGATCGTCGATTGACCTGAAGTCGCCGTCGGCGAGGCCTTTGTAGCTGAATACCGGCCAGAGAATGGCGGCGTCCACTTGGTTGGCTTTGAGCGCCGGCATCACGGCGGGAGCACCGAGCGGGATTGTCTGCACGGTGATTCCGGCTTTGGTCGCGGCGCGCTGGACCCAAAAATCGGTCAGCGAGCCCTTCTGCGTCACGCCGACATTTTTGCCGTTCAAATCGGCCATGCTTTTGATCGGCGAAGCGGCCGGCACCAGGATGTACCAGCCTTGCGGCGTCGGCGGCACCGACAGCGCGACAATTTTTTCCTGAACGCCTTTGGCAATGGCCAGCGCTGCCGCTCCGGGTGCGATAGTGCTGATGTCGATGGCGCCTGAGGCCAGTGCTTCCTGCGTCGCGGGGCCGCCGCGGAATTGCGTGACTTCGACGTCGAGATTCTTTTCCTTGTAGAAGCCCAATTCGTTGGCGGCGTAGGGGATCGAATAGGCCGGATACACGGCCGCCAGCCCAACGCGCACGCTATCGCCGGCTTGCGCGGCGGAAACGATCGCGGAAAGGAATGGAATTGACAGGGCAACAGCGCGAGCGAGCTTCCATGTCACACGCATGAGGTCATCTCCTGCCGCAGTTGCACTTAATCGAGAATAACACACCATCGGTGGACCAGCCAGGACGTCCGCTACAATCCACCCGTGTGTCGCGGGACCGCGCCATCGTGTTTTTTGCAAGCGCAACATATGCGCGCGCATAAGGCAGATGGTATGATTGCGGTTACGCGGCTGCGTTCTGGACGACCTTGAATTGAGGAAATGGACTTGAATTTGGTTGATTTCGGTGACTGGCCAGGGCGGATTGTGTCCGGGGTCGGCGCAGTCTCTAGATTGGCGGAAATTGTCGGTCGCGCAGGCGGCAGCCGCGCCATGGTCATCTGCGGTTCGACCGTGGCGCGAACCGAGATGCTGCACAAGGTGAAGGCAGGCCTCGGCGACAAGCTTGGCGTCGTTTTCACCGAGGCCGCATCGCACACGCCGATAGAAATGGTAAAGCGTGGCGTGGACTGTTTCCGCAACAGCGGCGCCGATGCTTTGGTCACGGTGGGCGGTGGATCGACGATCGACGCCGGCAAGGCGATCGCGATCATGCTGGCGACCGGTGGTGATTTGGCCCGCTATGCCATTCGCTATGCACCGGGCGGTGAGGTCGAACGACAATTGCTTCCCGTTCGCACCGTGCCGCACATCGCGGTGCCGACGACGGCAGGCTCCGCGTCCGACGTCATGTCGACCGCAAGCTGCCGCGATCCGGCAACAGGCCGGAAGCTCCTTTTCTGGGACGACGACCTCACACCCGCCGCGACGGTGCTCGATCCGGAAATGGCAGTGCATGCGGCTGCGTCTTTGACGGCGGCTACGGGAATGACTGCGGTAGCGCGCGCGGTGGAGGCGATTTATTCGGGCCGAAGGCATGCGTTCTCGACGGGTCTTGCATTGCACGCGATCCGGTTGCTGCGTGACGGTCTGCCTCGGTCAATCGAGGCGCCGGACGATCTTGACGCACGCGCCGCATGCCAGATGGCCGCATCCATGTCGGGCACGGCGGCGATCAATGCGATGGTGTCCGTGGTTCATGCCGTCGGTCACATTGTTGGAGGTCGCTACGCACTCCAACACGGGACTTCTCACGCAATTCTGCTTGCTCCCGCAATGCGCCAACTCCTTCCCGCCATCGGCAACGAGCAGGGTCTTTTGCTTGAAGCTTTGGGCGGCACCACCTGCGGCAATCCGGATCGAGACGGCGCTGTTGCCGCAGAGTTCATTTCAATGTTTGTCAGCCGGTTGCCGCTGCCGCAGCGGCTGCGCGATGTCGGCATTGTTATAGATGAGCTGCCGGAATTGGCGCGGCTAACGATGTCGGACTACATGATGGCTAATTTGCCGCGGCCGATGACGGAAGCTGAAGTGCTCGCTCTGCTTACGAGTGTGTGGTGAATGGCAAGCGCGATGACGCCCCTTGAAAATTTGGCCGCGTGGGCAAGCTCAACTGGCGCGGGCGATATTCCGGCTGAACAGCATCGTCGCGCCCGCTTGCGCATTCTGGACACTTTGGGACTCGTAGCCGCGGCGGCCGAGCTTCCGGCGGCTCGCAGCCTTGCCGCTTGGTCGGTTGCCAATAAAGGCAGCGGCGCTCATGTCCTGATCAACGGCTGCGCTGCGCCGCCGGCAGTGGCGGCATTGGTGCACGGCAGCTTGGCTCATGCGCGCGATTTCGATGACTCGTTTTCCGATACAGTCGTTCATCCTGGCAGCATCGTGATTGCAACTACCCTGGCCGCAGCCGAAGTCACCGATGCAACCTTTGACGCAATCACCGCCGCCATCACCATCGGTTATGAAGTTACCGGCCGGCTCGCTGCCGTTGCCGGCCGCGGCTTTCACGCCCGCGGCTTCCACGCCACCGGTGTCGTCGGGCCGATCGCAGCAGCCAGTGCCGCCGGTCGAATTTTCGGATTGGATGATGCAACAATGGCTGATGCGCTCGGCCTCGCCGCCAGCATGAGCAGCGGTCTGCTCGCCTTTCTCGCCGACGGCGGCTGGTCCAAGTGGATGCACACCGGATGGTCGGCTCACGGTGGAATTATCGCGGCCGAGTTGGCCCGCAATGGCTTTCGCGGCCCACATCATGCGTTCAACCATCCGTACGGGCTTTACGGCGCCTTTCTTGGCAATCCCGCGGCTGACCTAAGCGGCATAACCGCCGACCTCGGGCGGAATTGGGTCGGCGCGGCCGCGTCAGCCAAAAGCTTTCCCTGCGCCCATGTCATCCATCCCTACATTCAGACAATTCTGGCCCTTCGTGCCAAGGGCGAGATAACGGCGGAAGACGTCGTATCCATTAATTGCGTAATGGCGCCGTGGGCTGTGCCTATTGTCGCCATTCCTCGCCAGGCAAAGATTGCACCGCGCAACGATCTTGAGGCTATCGCGAGCCTGCCGTTTATGGTTGCAGCAGCGCTTTGCGATGGTCGCTTGGACGTGGCGACGCTTCGCCAGGAGACGTATGGCCGCACCGAAATCCTGGCCCTGGCGAGGCGCATCGAATGTACGGCTGACAATGCTCTCGGCGCGAGTTTCGATGGATTAATGAACATTGAAATGCGCGGCGGCCGCCGGATTTCTCGCGAGGTCATGCTTTCGGCTACCAGCGACGAGCAAATCATTGAAAAATTCCGCGTCAATGCGGCGCGCTTGCCGCATGACGCACGTTCAAGGCTGGAAGATGCGTTGCTGAGCGATGCGCCGCGCGGCCGAGCGCTCGCTCAACTCGCACTCGCGGCGATGGCGGAACATCCAACCGTCCCGGTAAGCTAAAATGCCAACTCGGTCCGCCCGCATTGGAATCGACGTCGGCGGCACATTTACCGACGCCACTTTGATCGACGGGGCAACCGGCAACCTTTATTCAGCTAAAGCTTTTACGACGCCGAAAGATCGCTCGTTAGGCGTGATCGACGCGATCCGGGCAGTCCTGGCCGAAGCCGGAATCGACCCATCGCGCGTGAGCGAGGTCGTGCACGGATCGACGACCGGCACCAACGCCTTGATCGAACGCACGGGCGCCAAGACCGGCCTTCTCGTCACGGCGGGGTTTCGCGATGTGCTCGAAATCGGCCGGGTGATGCGGCCGGCCGAGGGTTTATATGACATGTCGGTGGATCGCCCGCCACCCTTGGTGCCGCGCCACCTTTGCCTTGAGGCAAAGGAGCGTATCGGGCCGCGCGGCGAGGTGATTGTCGCGCTCGATGAAGCGTCAGTTGAACAGGCTTGCGGCGTGTTCGCGCGGCACGGCGTCGAAGCGGTCGCGATTTGCTTTCTGTTTTCGTTTCTCAATCCGACCCACGAACGTCTCGCCGCCGCGATTGTCACGCGTCTGCTGCCGGGCGTCCATTTGAGCCAGTCGCATGTCGTCAATCCGGAATATCGCGAATACGAACGTGCTTCCACGACTGTCATGAACAGTTATCTCGCTCCGGTGATGATGTCGTACCTCGATCGCCTCAACGAACGCATTGGTGACGTTTTGAACGAGACGAGACTCTTCATCATCCAGGCCAACGGTGGCGCGACCACGGTGGAGAATGCACGTACGCGCGCGGTGGCGACGGTCAATTCCGGACCGGCCGGCGGCGTGGTGGCTGCGGCGTGGTATGGATGCGAGCACGGTCGTGACCGCATTGTCTCCGTCGATATGGGCGGCACCAGCTTCGACATCGGACTGGTCGAGAATGGCGCCTCGCAAGTGACCACGGAGGGCAATTTTCAGGGCTTGCCGGTCAAGCTGCCCATCATCGATTTGCACATTATCGGCGCCGGCGGCGGCTCGATCGCGTGGATCGATGCCGGCGGCGCGCTCAATGTCGGCCCGCACTCGGCAGGAGCAGAGCCCGGTCCCGCCTGCTACGGCCGCGGTGGCAAAGCGGCGACCGTGACCGATGCCAATCTGGTGTTAGGACGGCTTGATCCGAAATTGTTTCATGGCGGCAGGACGCCGCTCGACGTTGCGGCGGCCCAGGTCGCCGTAGCCAATATCGGCACCCAGCTTGGACTTTCCACCGAAGAAGCTGCGCTCGGCATCATCAAGGTCGTGAATGCCAATATGGTCAAAGGCATTGCCACGGTGACCGTGCAACGCGGCATCGACGTGCGCGAATTCGCGCTGCTCTCGTTCGGCGGGGCCGGCGGCGCGCACGCCGTGGATCTCGCCGAAGCGCTGGATATGGCCGAGGTTATTGTGCCGCCGTTGCCGGGCGTATTCTCGGCACTGGGACTTCTGGCCGCGAACATGCGTCACGATTTCGTCGCCGCGCTCGGCGGTGTGGTCAGCAGCGCCGCCGACCCGGATCACCTGGAACGCCAGTTTCAGGCGATGGAACAGGAAGGGCGCCGCGTTCTGGCAGGCGAGGGGTTTTCCGGCAGCGCCGTTCGGCTTGTCCGCAGTGCTGATCTCAAGGTCGTCGGACAGACCTACGAACTCAGCGTGGCTTTGCCGCATGCCGGGCCGGTGACCTGCGATGGGATCAAAAAGCTGGTCGCTGCGTTTGGTAGGCTTTATCGCGAGCGCTATGCATTCTTTTTCGAAGGCGAGCCGATCGAGTTGGTGAATTTAAGGCTTGCGGCCATTGGCGCCCGCGAAGCGATCCACCTTCGGCATTTTGAGGGGGAAGCCGTTGATCCGGACCCGGCCCGCATCGCCCGGCGGCCGGTCTATTTCGAGAAGCGTGGATTTCTTGACGCGAGTGTGTTTGATCGCAACCTGCTCCGCCCCGGCATGATAATCCGCGGGCCGGCGGTTGTCGAAGAGCCGACCTCGGTGACGCTGATCCCGGTCGACAGGACCGCGACCGTCGCCGCCGATCAGGGGTTGTTCGTCAATCTGCGGGGCGCGCCGTGACCGATCTTATTTCCATGCAGGTCATCCGCTACGCGCTGGAGCAGATCGCGGACGAGATGGGCTACACGCTGGTGCGCACGGGGCGCTCCACCATCATCACGGAGATCAAGGACATTTCCTGCGTGATCACGGATGCGAAGGGACAAACCATCGCCCAGGCGCATCATACGCCAAGCCTTCTCGCCGGCTTTGAAATCACAATGCGGGAATTGGTGAAAGCCTACGGGCCGAAAGATTTGGCGCACGGCGACGTGATCGTGACCAACGATCCATACCGCGGTTGCCAGCACATCATGGATCTCTATGCCATAGCGCCGGTGTTTCACGGCAACGAGCTGATCGGGTTCGTCGGCAACATCACCCATCACACTGATCTCGGCGGCGTCGCCGCCGGCGGCGTCGCCGGCGGCATCCGCGAGATTTATCTCGAAGGCCTCCGATTGCCGATGGTCAAGCTCGTCAAGCGTGGCGTCGAAGATCGTGAAATCTTCGGCATCATCGCCAATCAGATCCGGGTTCCCGACAAAACCCTCGGCGACATCCGGGCGCAGATTTCATCGCTCATGGTCGGTGTCGATCGGCTCGACCGCCTGTTCCGAAAATACGGTAAAGCCGGCGTGCAGACCGCGTGCGCCGATCTGCTCGATTATTCCGAGCGGCGGATGCGCCAGGGGCTGCAGACCATCCCTGCTGGAATCTATCGCGGCGAAGACTTCATCGACGACGATGGCATTAACGATCGCCCCATCCGCGTCGCGGTCAAATTGACGATCGATGGCGGCCGCGCGATCGTCGATCTCACGGAATCCGATCCTCAGGCCGAAGGCAATACAAACTCGACGATCGCCAATACATATGCCGCGGTCTATTACGTGATGATTGCAGTCGTCGATCCGCTGATGCCGCCAAATTCCGGCTGCTATCGGCCGATCGAGGTCTTGACCAAATCCGGCACTGTTGTCGACCCTTTGCCGCCGGGTGCGGTCGCGGCGCGCACCAATTGCTCGCAGAAAATAGTCGAAGCGCTGTTTCGCGCGCTAGCGTCGGCCGTTCCCGATCGGGTGCCAGCCGGTGGCCATGCGCAGATCACGACTTGCGCGTTCGGTGGATATGACCCCGAGACGAAACAACGCTTCGTCTTCACCGATATTCAGGGCGGCGGCAATGGCGGCCGGCCGCAAGCCGATGGCAGCGACGGCCAGGACAGCCACCTGCCTCGCTTCATGAACACGCCGGTCGAAGCGGTCGAACAGCGCTTTCCCATCCGCATCGAGCGCTATGAGCTGGTGCCCGACAGCGGTGGGGCGGGGAAATTCAGGGGCAGCTTGGCGTTGCGGCGCGACATTCGTGTGCTCACCGGGCCGGTCAGCTTCGCGCGCTACGCCGACCGCCACACGATCGCACCGCAGGGCCTGTTCGGTGGACATGCCGGGACGACGGGCCATTTCGAGCTCAACCCCGAGACAAATCACGCAACGCCGCTGCGATCCAAAGGTCTGGATACGTTGCAAGCGGACGATCTCGTTCGGCTCACGCTTCCCGGCGCCGGCGGCTACGGCGACCCAAAGGAGCGCAATCTGGATGCGCTCGATCGCGACCTCATGGACGGCAAGGTGACGCCCGAGGCGGCCGAAGCGCATTATGCCGTTGTCGTCGATCGCGCCGTGCCTTGCATAGAGCGCGACGCGACGCAGCGCCTGCGAGAAAAAATCGCGAAATCCGAGGAGTGATTGGATGGCGCGCGGGTTTTCAATATCGGAAGATCAAGCTGGAGACGCGTGCTCAATAGTGGAGTGCCACCCATGCCGCTACCGCTCTTTCCCACCTCGCTCGTCGGCTCTTATGCCCAGCCCGAGTGGCTGATCGATCGGAAAAAGCTTGCCGGCCGCTTCCCGCCGCGGGTACGGGCAAAGGAGCTGTGGCGGGTGGCGCCCGAATTGCTCGACGCGGCGCAGGACGACGCCACCAGGCTCGCCATCCTCGACCAGGAGCGCGCCGGTCTCGATATCATCACCGACGGCGAGATGCGGCGGGAGAGCTATTCGAATCGCTTTGCCACCGCGCTCGACGGTGTCGATGTCGACAATCCCGGCACCGCGCTCGACCGCTCCGGCCATCCCAATCCGGTACCGCGCGTCGTCGGCAAGGTGCGGCGCAGGCATCCGGTCGAAATTGAGGACGTAAAATTCCTGCGCGCCAACACCGACAGCGTCGTCAAGATCACGGTGCCCGGTCCCTTCACCATGTCGCAGCAGGCGCAGAACGACTTCTACAAGGATGAAGGCGAGATGGCGCTGGACTACGCCGCCGCGGTCAACGCCGAGATCAAGGACCTGTTCGCCGCCGGCGCCGATATCGTGCAGATCGACGAGCCCTATATGCAGGCGCGGCCCGAGAAGGCGCGCCAGTTCGGTCAAGAGGCCTTCAACGCGGCGCTCGCCGGCGTGACCGGCACGACGGCGGTCCACATCTGCTTCGGCTATGCCGCCGTCATCCACGTGCGGCCGTCGGGCTACTCATTTCTGCCGGAATTCGCTAATTCGCCCGTCAAGCAAGTGTCGATCGAGACCGCTCAATCCGGCCTCGACTGCGCGGTGCTGGAAAAGCTCTCCGGCAAGACTATCATCCTCGGTACGCTCGACCTGTCGGACATGGCCATCGAGACACCGGAAACCGTCGCTGCGCGCATCCGCCGCGCACTGCCTCACGTACCGGCGGAGCGAATTGTCGTCGCGCCAGACTGTGGCCTCAAATATTTGCCGCGTGCGGTTGCCTTCGGAAAGATGTGTGCCATGGTCGCGGGCGCGGCGATCGTGCGGCAGGAAATTGAGCACGCGTAAGCAATACAAGGTTTCCGAAAAAAGGCAGAGCGATGCAGAATGTGTTGAACCACCGATGGCTTCTCGCCAGCTACCCGGAGGGTATGCCGTCGCGGGAAAACTGGACCGCGGATGCGCAGCCAGTACCCGATCCCGGGCCCGGTCAGATCCTCGTCAAAGCAAAGTGGCTTTCCGTCGACCCCTATATGCGGGGGCGCATGAGTCCCGGCACAAACTATGCAAGGGGGGTCGGAATCGGTGAGATCATGCAAGGCGGCGGCGTCGGCGAAGTGGTGGCGTCCAATCATCCGGCTTGGAAAATCGGAGACATTGCTGAGTCCATGAGCTTCGGCTGGCAGGAATGGTCGGTCTTGACGCCCGGTATATTCGGTCCCGCCGGCGTGAACAGGATCGATCCCAAATTGGCCCCGATCGAAAGCTCGCTGTCTTGGCTCGGCATGCCCGGCGTGACGGCCTATTTTGGCCTCCTTGATGTAGGTCGTCCGCGGCCGGGCGAGACGGTGGTGGTTTCCGCCGCATCGGGAGCGGTTGGTCAACTCGTCGGCCAAATCGCCAAACTGGCGGGCTGTCGTGCGGTCGCCATTGCCGGAGGGGACGACAAGCTTCAGTGGTGCCGCGAAATCGGCTTCGACGCAGCGATCAATTATAAAAAAGCTGCCGACCTTGCTGCCGCCGTGAAGGAGCCCTGCCCCCAAGGCGTCGATGTGTTCTTCGACAACACGGCCGGTCCCATCCATGACGCGGTCATGAAAAACCTGAGCATTGGTGCGCGGGTGGTGATTTGTGGTCGTGTAGCCCTTGCCGGTCAGTTCGGTAAACCTGACATTGGCGAGCGATTCATGGGCCACTTGATCGTGACCAGAGCCAGTGTTCACGGATTTCTGGTTTTTGACTGGTGGCATAGGCGCCAAGAAGCATTGCAGCGCCTGGCCGCTTGGCAACAGGCGGGCAAAATTCGCTTCAAAGAAGACGTGCTCAACGGGATCGAGCGAATGCCCGAAGCATTTCTTCGATTGTTGCATGGCAAGAACTTCGGAAAGCAGATCGTCAAGATCAGTTAGACGCATAATGAGGTTGCCTTCGAATAGCAGAACGACGAAGCCAAGGCCCTTTGAGCGATGAGGCCCACGATGATCAGCCGGCGCTCAGCGACGATAATCCTGCTCGCATCAGTGCCGGTTCTGGCGACGCCTCCGGACTCGATCGCGCAGGACTATCCAAGCCGGGTCATCCGTCTCATCGTTCCTTATCCACCCGGTGGCCCGGCCGATGTGATCGCGCGCATCGTGGCAAACGGCACATCGCCACTGCTGGGGCAAGCGATCGTGGTTGAAAACCGACCGGGAGGCGCGGCCGGCACGGTCGGAACCAGGGTCGCGGTTTCGGCCGAACCAGACGGCTATACGCTTCTGCTGTCGATTGTCGGCTCGCTTGCGATCGCGCCGGCGCTCTACAAGCTCGATTACGATCCGCTCAAGGATTTGACGCCGATCGCGATTGTCGAGCAGAGCCCGGAAATCCTCACCGTCAATCCGGCGATGCCGAGCTCGCTTGCGGAGTTCATCGCCTATGCAAAAAGCAATCCTGGCAAAATAAATCTTGCGTCGCCGGGGATCGGCGCGCTGCCCCACGTCCTCGGCGAGTTTTTGCAGTTGGTCAGCGATATCAAACTGACCCATGTCCCTTATCGCGGCGCCGCCCCGGCGATCACCGATCTTCTGGCGGGGCAGGTGCAGGTGATGTTCAATAATCCGTCGGTGGTTCTGGCGCACCTCGCGTCGGGCAAGCTGCGCGCGCTTGGGGTCACGAGCGACACGCGCTTTGTGCCACTCCCTGATGTCGCAACATTCATCGAACGGGGCTATCCGCGCCTCTCGGCCACCGAATGGCTGGGACTGCTTGCGCCCACGGGGACTCCGGAGCCGATCATTAGAAAACTCAATTTGGCCGTAAACCAGGCAATGCAAACGCCCGAAGCCCGGGCGTCACTGCAAAAACTCGGCGTGGAGACCAAAGCGGTTACGCCGCAGGAGTTCAAAACGTTTATGGCGGCGGAAACTCGAAAATGGGGGCAGGTCGTCGCCGAGGCCGGTGTCAAGGGGGAATGAGCCGACCGTGCTTAGCGTCCGGGATTGCTAAGTTTCCCTGTCCTCGCGAAAAGTTTTCGGCAATCCAGTCGAAGCTCACGCGGGGGCCTTCATCTGCTTGAGCGCGGCAAGATAGTCCGCGATGCCGCGTTCCAGATCGAATTCCGGTTGGTAACCCAGCTCGGCGCGCGCCCGCGATATGTCATAGATGCCGGTTGCGGGATAGGCGAAGCCGTAAAAGTTCAAGCCGCCGCCGATCTGCATCTGCGCATCAGGAATATGCTTCTTGATGACGCGCTCGAAATCGCGAAGGGTCACGCCGACGCCGGTGCCGATATTGTAGACGCGGCTCTTTATCTTGTCCGCAACGGTTGCCAGATAGATGCCGAGTGCGGAGTCCTTGTTGTAGATAAAGTCATCCTTGTCGTCGCCGCCCTGCTCGAGCTTGAACGGCAACCCTTGCGCCGGATTCTCGACGATGCGGCTCATGACCGCCATCGGGCCGTGTCGCGCGGTCTTGCCCGGACCGTAGGTCGAAGCAAAGCGCAACGACACCGTCTCGACGCCCATATTGTCGTTGTAATACGTGCAGACGTTTTCGCCCATGAATTTGGCGGAGTCATAGATACGCTTGGGTTTGGCCGGCAGGTCTTCGGACATCGGCTTCCAGGTCGGAGAGCCGTATTCGCCCGTGACCGGCCCATAGACGCCCTTCGCGCTGGTGAAAACGACGCGCCTGACATTGAGCGCGCGAGCCGCTTCCAGGACATTGACCAGGCCCATGACATTGACCTGGATGCTCAGCGCCGGGTTCGCGGCCGACACCGCGCCGACAAACGCGGCGGCGTGCACAACGTGGGTGACCTGATGCTTCTTGATGGCCTGCAGGATACGCGGCAGGTCGAGCACGTCGCCCTGCTCGAAATCGATTCTGTCGACGATGTCGCCGATCAAGCTCGTGTCGTGATGCCGTGCAAAGACGACGGGACGATGGCCTTCCTTGATGAACTTGCGGCTGGTCTCCGCGCCGATGACCCCCATGCCGCCCGTTATTAGGACTTTCATTTATGTCCCTCACTCGACCTTTACGCCGACGGCCTTGATCAACGCACTCCAATGGTTGAGATCGTCGTGAATGAGCTCGCCGAACGCCTGCGGAGAGAGATCGACACGCTCCAAGCTGTTGGTTTTGAAGAATTGCTTGGTTTCGGGCAGATCCAATGCCTTGGAGACGTCGGCGTGTATTTTGGCAAGCAGCTCCGGCGGCATTTTCGCCGGTCCCCACAGGCCGAACCAGACAGCGGTCTGAAAACCGGGGACGGTCTCGGCCACGGTCGGCAAGTCCGGTAGCTCCGGCACCCGCTTTTCGGTTGCTGCCGCAATCAGCCTGACTTGCCCGGTCTTGGCATATTGCTCAACGCCGGACAGATTGACCAACACCACCGACACCTCATTGCCGAGGAGCCCATTCAACGCCGGCGCCGCGCCTCGATACGGCACATGCTCCATCTCGATTCCGGTCCGCCGTTTGAAGTCCTCCATGCTGAGGTGAGCGTAGGTGCCGATGCCGAACGAGCCGTAACTGAGTTTGCCTGGATTGGCTTTGGCATAGGCGACCAAATCCGACACCGTCTTCACCGGCAGGGACGGATGCACGACGAGCATCGGCGTACCGCGGCAAAGCACGGCGATCGGCGTGAAGTCGTCCGGGTCGTAGACCAGCTTCGAGAACAGCGCCGGGTTCGCGGTGAATGTCGAATCGGGCGCGACAAGAAGGGTCAGCCCGTCTGCCGCAGACCGTTCGACGGCGAGCGCGCCGACACCGGAATTGCCGCCGGGACGATTCTCAACGACGACCGGTTGGCCCCAAATTTCCTGCAAGCGCTGCCCGACAATGCGGGCCATGACGTCGGTAAGGCCGCCTGCCGGAATTGGGACGATCAGCTTGACCGGCCCGTTCGGGTAATTTTCAGCCGACGCTGTCGCCGCGAACAGCGTAAGCGCGGCGCACATTGCTATCCGAACAAAACTCAGCACGGCTTTTCCTCCCGAGGTCATCTTGCGCTGTGCGAACCGGTAACCGGCGTTCCGATCCCCAGCGGTTCGGCATCGACAAGCACGAAAGCGACCCGCGCGCGTCGCCCGCTGCGATTGGCCCAAGCGTGGTTGGTGCCACGCTGGATCATGATGTCGCCGGCCTTCAGCTTGACCGTCGACGCATCCAAATCCATTTCGATTTCGCCCTCGATGACGATGACATAGTCGATCGTTTCGGTGCGGTGCATGTGCCACTGATTGCCTGGAGGAAAATCGATCACCGCAAATCGTGTGCCGTTTCGCGGCGGCGCCGTGCCCAAGATCCGGGCGCCCATATCCTCCGGCTGCTCGCCGAGTGGAATTCGCGCCGGCGCGCCGTCGGTGCACCACATCATGGTCGAAACCAGTCCCGGCTGAGGATACTTCGCATTGGTTGCCGGCGTGTCGAGCAGCACCTTTGCGGTCCCGGCTTGATCATGTCCTGTCACGACGCGACGAATGGGCGGGGCGTCCGTCTGCATTATTTCCTCCCGGCTGTCCCGATGTATGATTGCATACGAATTAAGTCCACAGTCAACGGCAGGGCGTTTCGCCGCCGAGCGCACGCGTTCTAGATCTCACCCGAATGAATTCTCGCGAAAGTTGGGCGAGCGCATGCGAGGTCGCCAAAATCCATATCAATTGGGGTGTTGCGCCGCGAGAGCATCTGCGAGTCCCGCAATGACGTCTTCGATATCCTGTAACCCGTTGAACCGTGGCGACCCAGCCATGTGAGGCGTGAGGATGACGTTGTCGAACGAAAGCAACTCGTCATCAGGGCGGCCGGGCTCCTGGTATAGCGGATCGAGCGCGAAGCCGCCGAGATGGCCGGAGCGTAGCGCGTCCAACAGCGCGTCGCGGTCGACGAGTTCGGCGCGCGATACATTCACGATGCAAGCGCCGGGCTTCATTGAATTCAAGCGCTCGCGATTGATGAAGCCGAACGTGGAAGCGTCGAGCGGAAGCTGGGGTATGACCCAATCGCTGGTCGCGAGCAACTGCTGCAACGGCCGGTAGGAAACGTTCAGGATGTGCTCGTCTTCCCGGTCCAGTTTTGTCCGTTGAAAGTAGTGGATCGTCATGCCGAATGCAGCGGCCCGCATGGCTATTTCACGGCCGATCTCGCCCAGTCCGATGATCCCGAGCGTGCTGCCGTTGAGGTTGCGCAGCCCCGAGAACCGCCCCCAATTGGCGCCTGGCGTATGGCGCCTGTCAAAAGGCGCATAGCGATGTCCGCGTGGGGTGATTTGCTCGATACTGATCAACCCGTTCAGATCGTTCATTCGCCTGGCGAGCGTCAGCATCAACGCAAAGGCATGCTCGGCGCATGAGATGTTGGCGCGACGGCGCACAGTCAGGATTTTGACGCCGCGCGACTTGCAGGCGGCGACATCGACGTTCCGTAGTATTGCGCCGTACTTGTGAACGACTTTCAGTCGCGGCGCCGACGCCAGCTCTTCCGGACCGATTTTCAAGCTTTCGGTGATGATCGCCTCTGCCGCTGCGAGATTGCCTTGCAGCTCGTGCTCGGACTTCACCAGCCGGACGTCGCTGGGATACAGGGATTTTGCAGCGGTTTTGACTCGGTCACACCAGGCACGGAAGTCCGGCAAATCCGGCGACATGAAATCCGCGAATGCCGTCCAGCGCTCGTCGCTGGTGGTTGGATCGAGGACGACGCCTATCAGGCGCGCCCAAACGTCGTCTTCCACGATCAGCACGGGTTTGCTGCATCCCATCGATGGGCGCTCAATTTTTTTAGCGAGGCGCGAGTCATTTGCTTATGGCACGTGAGACGCGGCAGTTCTAACGCCAATATTGTTCTCGGCACGCCGACCAGGTACTCTTCGCCTCGATTGACTCATCCTTGAGGAAGACGCCCGCCCAGGCTGCGCATCGAGCGCGGCGCGGCGGCCTTCGGCCCGCAGCTGCGCGAGGAATTCGAGATGAATGCGCGTCGGTTGCCAGCCGATGCGGGTGGCGATGCCGTCGAAACGGCGCAGATGCGGCGATCGGAATGGCAATTGCGCCAAAGATTCTATGTCGTTCAGCTTGGCTTCGAATTGAGACATCAGGGTGAGTTGGTCCGTTGCGGTCAGAATCGTGCGGTAGATTTGCAATGACGTTGTTTCGATATTGATCTTTGGCTCCGCGCACACGCTCTCCAGCATGTGATGCAAAGCCTGCTGGCGTGGCGTCAACGGGCCGGGCATGATCCAATCGAAATTGGCCAAGTCCCGATTGCGCACTCGTTTCAGCCGATGCAACGGATGTCCATGACGGGCGACCACGACGTAGTGATTGGCGAACAGAAGCTCTTCCTTGACGTCGGTGGCCCAATCCGGCCGCCTGAGCACGCCGTACAAGAAGTCAAGCTTGCCTGCGCGCAGCTGGTTCAACAGATCTTCGTAATGACCATCGACGATTCGTACGCGGGCCGTCGGATATCTGGAGAGAAATTCCCTGATCGCATTCGACAGAATCTGCGTGGCCGAGTGCGGGATATTGCCGATCGCGATCCGTGAAACGACGTTGCCCTGTGCCGCCTCGAGCTCATCCAAGCCGTATTCTATCTCACCCAGCGCAACCTGAACTCTTCTGGCAAGCTCGGATCCGTATGGGGTCGTCGTGACGCCGGTTGCGGTCCGCCGGTAGAGGCTCCGCCGCAGTTCACGCTCCAGCTCGCGGGCAGAGCGGTGCAGCGAGGGCTGCGAAATGCCAAGCGACCGCGCCGCGGCGTCGAACGACAGGTTCTCGGAAACAGCGATGAGGCCTTGCAGTTGCGGCCTCGTCATCCTGTTGACCGTGGCGTCCACACTTTGCCGCCCGGCCGGCGAGTTGCCGGTAGCTTCGGTCAATGCCGAACGAAGGTGTTCTAAAAAGCGTCGTACCCGCGGCAGCAGGATCGCACCGAACTCAGTGACGTAGCATCCGTGTCTGCGACGCTCGAACAGCCGCGTGCCGAGGCCGTTTTCCAATGCCCGGATCGCTTGGCTCACTCCGGGCTGCGAAAGATGGATGTTTCTGGCTGCCGCGCTGACACTTTCCAGCCGCGCGACGGCTTCGAATGCGCGCAGTTGTCGCAGCGACGGAATTTCGCGCGCGATCAAGGAACGATCCTCCGTTGGGCGCCCGCGGCGCCGGGAATATCCGCACCCCTTTATAGCAAAAACTTATGGCGCCACGCGCAATTTCGATAGAGTCCGCCGCGGCGGCCATGGCAGAGTTTCGGGCGCGGATATCCCACAGGACCGATAAGAGGCTCCAATAGCCCAGATTGGTCCGCACCATGGTTATGCCGCTAGGGAGAGCCCATGAATTATCTGCCCATCGTCGCGGCGCCCGCGCGCGTATTCTCGCACTGCCGCTTGGTTGCGGCGATGGCAGCTGTGCTTGCGATCCTGGCCGGGGGAGCGCTGGCGGCCGCGGACTATCCGATCAAGCCGGTGCGCGTGTTCGTGCCTTATGGGGCCGGCGGGGTCGGCGATCTGACGATGCGGTTGCTGGCCGACAAGCTCGGCACTCAACTCAAACAGCAGTTTGTGATCGAAAACCGCCCGGGGGCAGGCGGCATCGCGTCGGCGACGCAGGTGCTGCGCGCTCCCGCCGACGGCTACACGCTGGGCGAGATCGGCAATGGACAAGCGATCAGCGCCTCGCTCTTCACGCACCTGCCCTTTGACGTGTTGAAGGATTTTGCGCCCGTGTCAGTGGCGGCGAGTTTTGAGCTGCTGCTGGCCGTACCGGGCAATTCGCCTTACAAGTCGCTCAAGGATGTCGTCGACGCCGCGAAGAAGAGTCCCGGAAAGCTCAATCTCGGCGCCATCAATCCCGGCAGCACCCAAAACCTTTCGGCGTATCTGTTCCAGCAGGTCACAGGAGCCGAGTTTGCCATCGTCACCTATCGCACGACACCGGAACTGGTGACGGCGTTGCTGCGCGGCGACGTCGACCTTGGCTTCGATTATTACGCCGGGTTTGCCGGCGAGATTGCCGACGGGAAACTGCGGATCGTCGCGACTTCGGGCGAGGAACGCGACCCATTGCTGAAAGACATCCCAACCGCGAAGGAAAGCGGCTTCCCCCAATATGTCGTCACCAGCTGGAACGGGGTCGCGGGGCCCGCCGGCTTGCCGCCCGAGATCGTGCAGACTCTCAACGCCGCGATCAATAGCGCCCTTGCCGCGCCGGACCTTCAGGAGAAGGCGCGCCGGCTCGGCATGGATGCGCGTGCCAGCACGCCGCAACAAATGCATGACCGCATGGCCGCCGACATCGCCAAATGGCGGGAGGTCATCGATAAGGCGGGCATTCCAAAACAATAGCGCGCCTGCGTGGTTTCGGATTGGCTCGTGATCAAACAGCGCGCAGTCACAGGCAGAACAGCCTCGGGAGAATGGAATGGCGGGCCAGCCGCAGTTGAAGGTGGCGATCGCAGGTTACGGCCACACCCGCGCCTTGAAACAGGGTGATGTCCACATAGAGGGCGTCGATCCCGCGTTTGTCGAGGTGGTGCCGATCATCGGCGCATTTCGACGCATGGTGCGCGACGTCGAGTTCGATGTCTGCGAGATGGCGCCGACGACCTACATGATCGCGCGGGCGCTTGGCGCTCCATTCATCGCCTTGCCGATTTTTCTGATGCGACGCTTTCATCATGGCGGCTTCGTGGTCCGCCCCGATTCCGGCATCAAGGTTCCCAAGGACCTGGAAGGAAAAAAGGTCGGCGTCCGCGCTTATTCGGTCACCACCGGCGTCTGGACGCGCGGCATTTTCGTCAACGAGTACGGGCTTGATTCCGCGAAGGTGACCTGGGTGGTCGATGACGAGGAGCACGTCACCACGCTGAAGCTGCCGGCGAACGTGGTGCACGCGCCGGAAGGCAAATCGCTGCAGAGCATGATGAAGGCGGGCGAGATCCAGGCCGGATTTACCGGACCCGCCGGTGTCGGCCGCGCCGGTCCGCCGATCAGCGGTTGGGACAAGGTCGGCGCGGCGGCGGCCGCGGCCGATACTTATCCGGAATTGATCGCCGATGTCGAAAAGGTCGAGGCCGATTGGTTCCGCCGCAGCGGGATTTACCCGATCCACGGTCTCATCGTGGTGAAGGACGAGCACATCAAACGCCATCCGTGGCTGGCGCGGTCGCTGATGAGCGCCTTCGTAGCGGCGAAAAAGCCTTATCTCGAGGAACTCAGGCGCGGCCAGGGCGACGGCCCGGAAGACAAGCGTTATCGCAATTTCCTGTCGCTGATGAGCGATCCGCTGCCCTACGGTATCGCCGCGAACCGCCCCAGCATCGAGGCCCTGGTCACCTACAGCTTGCAGCAGGAACTGATACCGTCACGCCCGCAACTCGATCGGGTGTTTGTCGATATCGATCCTTGAAAATCTCCTGTAAACGAGTGAGCACCCATGCCCGTCATCGATATCCATCCGCATATCGTCTCGCCTGATACCCAGCGGTATCCGTTGGCCCCGCTTGGCGGAACGCAATCCACCTGGTCGAGCGAGCGGCCGACCACCTACCAGACCTTGCTCAAGGCCATGGACGACGCCGGCGTCGACAAGGCGGCGATCGTGCATTCCTCGACCGCTTACGGTTACGACAACAGCTACGTGGCGGATGCGGTCGCCGCCGTTCCGTCGCGTTTCACGGGGGTCTATTCCATCGACGTCATGGCGCCCGATGCGGTGAAAACGTTCGACTACTGGCTCGCCCGCGGCTGCACCGGCATGCGCCTGTTTACCACCGGCTCGACCTTGCCGGATCAGGCCACCTGGTTCGTCGATCCAAAAACCTATCCGTTCTGGGAGCATGCATCGGCAAAGAACATTCCGGTCTGCATGCAGATGAAGCAAGAAGGTTTGCCGCTGCTGCGTCAGGTCATGGATCGCTTTCCGAAGGTCACGATGATCCTCGACCACCTGTCGCGCGCGCCATTCGAGGACGGGCCGCCCTACAGCGGCGCCGCCGAGCTCCTCGATCTCGCAAAATACGAGCAGGTCTATCTGAAGATCACGCCGGTCAATGTGACGCCCAAGAGCTGGGGCAAAGGCACGCCGGAAACGTTTTTCGGCCGTATCGTCGATACGTTCGGAGCCTCGCGGATTGCCTGGGGTTCGAATTTTCCGAATTCGGTAGGCACACTTTCGGAAATCCTCGGCACCGCGCGCAAGGCGTTTGCCTTCGCCAAGGCGTCGGATCAGGATTGGATTTTCGGCAAGACCGCGCTTACGCTCTATCCCGCTCTGGCCAAGTAACTGAGTGACAAAGCGACAAAGGATCAGCGCTCATGGCGACCGCGACAAAGCTCAAGCTGCACACGATGTTGGGCAACTATGCGAACACCCAGGCGCTCAAGAGCGGCGCGGTTCGCTCCGACCTGGTCGATTTCGAATTTGCCGAGGTGAAGGTCGCCAATAACCTGTTCAAGCAGGTCGTGCGCGAGGCCAAATACGACGTCGCCGAACTGGCCATCGTGACCTATCTGCAGGCTAAGGCCTACGGCAAGCCCTATGTGTTGGTGCCCGCCGTGGTGGTCAGTCGCGGCCAGCATCACACCATCGCCTACAACCCCGAGCGCGGTCCGCTCAAGCCATCCGAGCTCAACGGCAAGCGGGTTGGCGTGCGCGCCTACACGGTGACCACGGGGACATGGGTGCGGGGCATTCTGGCGAGCGATTACGGCGTCGATATCAACATGGTCGAATGGATCACCTTCGAGGACCCGCATGTCGCCGAGTATCACGACCCGGGCATCGTCAAGCGCGCGCAGGCAGGTAAGGATTTGACGCAGATGCTGCTCGATGGCGACGTCGCCGCCGGCATCGTCGGCGACAAGCTGCCCGATCCGAAGCTCAAGCATCTCATTCCCGACGCCGACGCGGTTGCCCAGCAGTGGGCCGAGCGCCACCACGGCGTGCCCATCAATCACATGGTGGTGGTCAGGCAGGAGCTGTCGCGCTCTCGGCCCGATGTCGTCAAAGACATCTTCCGCCAGCTGCACGACAGCAAACGGGCCGCCGGACTACCCGACGGCGGCGCGCTCGATCCCTATCGTTTCGGCGTCGAGGCCTGCCAGCCGATATTGGAAATCATCATCGACTTCTGCCACCAACAGCAACTCATTCCGCGCCGCATGTCGGTTGACGAGCTGTTCGACGATACGACACGGGCGCTGGGAACGGCTTAATTCCTGAAATCGATTTGCAGCGCCGGCACAACCTGAGCGGCGAACAGCTCGACCGAACGCAGCATTTCGTCGAGCTTGAGATCGCCGAAGCAGAATTGCCCGACGATGTAGTTAGCGCCGCTGTCCTTGATCTGTGCCGCGAGGAAGGCGCGCACCGTGTCGGGCGAGCCGGCGATCGCCTGTCCCTGTCGGATCAGCGTATCGAAACTATCGGCGCGCAACGGCGAGTCGGGCAGGGTGCCGTTCATTTCCGACAAATAGGTGAAGCTCGATCGCCAGCGCAAATAGGCGCGGCGCGCGCTCGCCATCGCCTGCGCATCGCTGTCGGCAACGACGATGAACCGCACCAGGCCCATTTTGGGCGGCGACGCGGAACCTTGCACCTCGCGCCAAACCTCTCGGTAGCGAGCGACGATGGCACGCGCATTGGCGGGCATGTCGTTGGTGACCATGTTCAAGCCCTTGCGGGCCGCGCGTTCGGCGCTGTCCGGCGAATGGGCGCCGTACCACAATGGCGGATGCGGCTTCTGCAGCGGCGCAAGCTCCATGGGTACGTTCTCGAACTGGTCGTAACGCCCGTTCCAGCTTAACGTGCCGACCGAGAACGCCTTGAGGATGAGCTCGAGCCGCTCGGCATAGATCTGCTGCCGCTCCTCGGCATTCTGTCCGTAATAGGAAATCTCGAACGGCACCGAGCCGCGGCCGAAGCCGATTTCCAGCCGCCCGCCGCTCATGTGGTCCAGCATGCAGATTTCCTCGAGCACGCGCAGCGGATGATGCACCGGCAGCGCATAGACGAAGGTGCCGAAGCGCAGCCGCTTGGTGCGCTGCCCGATGGCGGAGAGGAACACGCTGGGGGAGGGCGCCATGCCGAGCGGGGTGAAGTGATGTTCGGCGACGTGATAGGCGTAAAAGCCGGAGCGGTCGAATGCCTCGATGACCTTCAACCTCTGCTCGTAATAGTCGCACAACGGCAGATCATTGCGGTCGAGATGATCGAAAATGCCGAACTCCAATGCCATGTCGTCCCCGCCCACGCGACATGCGCTTCGCGCGCTTGCCTCGGCTTGTTATCGCACATTTTCGACCGCGACCTTCGATCATCAGTCTGCTTGCCGCGAGGGTCAACCGCGCGCAAACGCCCCTAGCGATCCGGGTCCGGTCGCGCCTACTATGACGGCGGCCGCCGGCATGACCGTGCGGCTAAGGGAGGGCCACCATGAAAAAAATCAGCTCACGCGTCCGCCGCCTGTCACGGCGGACATTCATGAAAAGCTCGGCCGGCGCCGGCGCCGCGCTGGTATCGACGCTCGCGGCACCGCCAATTCTGGCGCAGACGAACGCGCCAATTCGGATCGGCAACCTCAATTCGTACACCGGCGGCATTGCCTATGCCGCCGAGAATAATCTCAACGGCATGAATCTTTATTTCGACAGCATCAATTGGACCGTTGCCGGCCGTAAGATCGAGATCATCAAGGAAGACGATCAGTTCAATCCGCAGCTTGGACTGCAAAAGGCGAAAAAGCTCGTCGAGAGCGACAATGTCGATCTGTTGCTCGGCGTTCAGGCCAGCAATGTGGCGCTCGCGGTGCTCAATTACATGAAGCAACAGAAGGCGTTCTATGTGGTGTCCGGCGCCGGCACCGACGCCATCACCTGGGACCGCTACCCTTATCTGTTCCGCACCTCGATTTCGACCTATCAGTTGTCGACGCCGATGGCGAACTACATTTACGACAACCTCGGCAAAGAGATCGTCACTACGGCTTCCGACTATGCCGGCGGCCGCGATGTCATGGCGCAGTTCAAGCGACCCTACCTCGCCAGGGGCGGCAAGGTGCTCAAAGAAATCTGGCCGCCGCTCAACACCACCGACTACAGCCCGTATCTGACCGATATCAAATCGATCAATCCGCCGGTGACTTACGATTTTATGCCTGGCGCCGACGCGGTGCGCTTCATCCAGCAATATTCCGAATTCGGCCTGAAGGAGAAAATGCCGCTGACCGGCTTCACCATCATCGACTCGCAGACGGTGAGCGCACTCGGCAAGGCCGCCGTCGGGGTGATTTCCGCACTCACTTATGTCGACACCGTCGACAACCCGGAGAGCAAGGAATTCGCGAAAAATTTCCGGGCCAAATACAAAATCTCGCCGGATCTGTTCGCCGACTACGGCTATGTCGCGGCCAAGGCGCTCGGCGAGGCGCTGAACATGACCGGCGGCGACGCGAGCAACAAGGACAAGCTCGCCGAGGCGATGTCCAAGGTCAAATTCAATGCGCCGCGCGGGCCGTTCCGCATGGACCCGGCGACCCACAATCCGATCCAGGACATCTATATCTGTCAGGTCATCGACAGCGGCAGCGGGATTTCGACCAAAATCCTTTCCACCGCCAAGGATGTCCAGGACCCGGGCAAGAAGCTCGACTGAAAACGCGTATCACGCTGAACGGCCGGCCGAGGGACGCATGGAGGTGTTTGTCGCCCAGCTTCTCAACGGGCTGGTCTACGGCGTCCTGCTGTTCCTGATCGCGGCTGGCCTTTCGCTCATCTTCGGCCTGATGAACGTCGTCAGCCTGGCGCACGGCTCGTTTTTCATGCTGGGCGCGTTCTTCGGGCTGTCGATCTTCAAGATCACCGGCAGCTTCTGGCTGGCACTCATCCTGGCCCCAATTCCCGTCATCGTGCTCGGCGTCCTGATGGAGCTCCTGTTCCTGCGACCGCTCTATCGCCGCGGCCATCTCGATCAGGTGCTACTGACGTTCGGCTTCACCTTTGTGTTCCTCGACCTCGTGCAAACGCTGTGGGGCCGCACGGTGCTGCGCCTGCCGGTGCCGCCGTCGCTGCAGGGCACGGTGCAGATCGGGCTCGGCGTGTTTTCCCTGTATAGGCTGTGCCTGATCGGTTTCGGCTTTGCGATCGCCTTGCTGTTGTGGCTGTTTCTGGAACGCAGCCGCATCGGCGCCACGGTGCGCGCCGGCGTCGACAACGCGGTCATGGCCGCCGGCCTCGGCGCCAACATCCCGGCGCTGTTCACCGGGATTTTCGGCTTCGGCGTGGCGCTCGCGGCGCTCGGCGGCATCGCCGCCGCGCCTGTGCTCGGCCTTTATCCCGGCATGGATTCGGAAATCCTCATTCCGGCCTTCATCGTCATCGTCATCGGCGGCATGGGCAGTCTGCGCGGCGCGTTTGTCGGCAGCCTCTTGATCGGTGTCGCCGATACGTTCGGCAAGGCCTATTTTCAGAGCATCGCCTTGTTTCTCATTTACCTCGCCATGACGGCGGTCCTGCTGATCCGGCCGCAAGGCCTGTTCGGCATCAAGTACACCGACGTCCCGATCGCGCCTGCCATCACCACGACCAGCCGGCCGAGCACGCTGCACAGAAGCGCCATCGAACTTGTGGTGCTATCGGCGCTTTTGGCGCTGCCGTTCCTGATGACCGATTATCCGCGCGCGCTCATCGCGGAAATCTATATTTTCGCCATCTTCGCCATGAGCCTCGATCTGCTTCTTGGCTTCACCGGGCTGATGTCGCTCGGGCACGCAGCGTTCTTCGGCCTCGGCGCTTATGCGGTTGCCGTCCTTGGCGCGCAATTCGGCGTCAATGCCTGGCTCGGCCTCGCCGCCGGCGTTGCCATGGCTGGCTGCGGCGCGGCGCTGATCGGCTTCTTTTGCGTGCGCATCGGCGGCATTCCGTTTTTGATGCTCACGCTTGCCTTCTCGCAGCTCGTGTTCTCGGTGGCGCTGAAATGGCGCGACGTCACCGGCGGCTCGGACGGCATAGCGATCGCCGAGAAGCCGAGCTTTTTCGGGTTCGACCTGTCCAATTCGCTGGTGATGTATTTCATGGCGCTGAGCTTCTTTGCGCTCGCTTACTGGGGCCTGCGGCGCCTGCTCAACGCGCCGCTCGGTCACGCCTTTGTCGGCATCCGCGAAAACGAGCAGCGCATGGCGGCGATCGGCTATCCGACCCGCGCCTACAAGCTCATCTCGTTTACCATCGCCGGCGCGATCGCCGGCCTTGCCGGCGGGCTTTATGCCATCTTCAACGGCTTCATCTCCGCGGACGCGGTGTATTGGACCGCGTCCGGCGACATTTTGATCATGACCATGCTCGGCGGCGCCGGCACGTTGATCGGGCCTGCGGTCGGCGCCGCTATCGTTCTTTTGATGAAGAACGTGGTCAGTTCCTACAGCGAACATTGGCTCGCCATCATCGGCGTCACATTCATCTGTTGCGTGATGTTCTTCCCCGGCGGCCTGTGGGGGACGCTGCGGACATTGCGATGGCGTCAGGTGCGGCCATGAACGTGCTTCTCCTCGAGCATCTCAACAAATCGTTCGGCAGCCTGGTCGTGACCGACGACGTCGATCTCACCGTCGCGGCGGGCGAGCGGCACGTGATCATCGGGCCCAATGGCGCCGGCAAGACCAGCCTGGTCAACCAGATCGGCGGTCAGCTCCGGCCGAGCTCGGGTCGCATTCTGCTCAACGAGTGCGATATCACCGGGGCATCGCCGCACCGGATCAGCCGCATGGGCGTGGCGCGCACGTTTCAGCGCAACAACCTGTTCCAGAATCTCAGCGTGATCGAGAATATCCGGCTCGCTCTGGCAGTTCGGCGCGGCCATCCACTCGACTTCTTCACGCCGGTCGGCCGCGACAAGGCGCTCTCCGAGCGCGCCGGGGACTTGATGGCCCGGGTTCATCTTGACGGCGACGGCGCGCGGCTTGCGCGTAATTTGTCTTATGGCGAGCAGCGGCAGCTCGAAATCGCATTGGCGCTCGCCGGCGAGCCCCATCTGCTTTTGCTGGACGAGCCGACGTCGGGCATGTCGCCAAGCGAGACCGAACGGATGATCGGCCTGATCGGGACGCTGCCGCGAACGCTGTCGATTCTGATGATCGAGCACGACATGAAAGTGGTGTTCTCGGTCGCCGACCGCATCACGGTCCTTTATTACGGCAAGGTGCTGGCCACGGGCGCGCCCGCGGAAATCCAGGCCAACGGGCGCGTGCGCGAAGTTTATCTCGGGATGGCGCACTGATGCTCGAGCTCGACAACATCAACGTCTATTACGGCGACAGCCATATCCTTCACGGCGTGTCGCTGTCGGTGCGGGACGGCGAGATCGTCTGCCTGCTCGGCCGCAACGGCGCCGGCAAGACCACGACGATCCTCACCATCATGGGTTACTTGCAGCCGCGACCCGGCCGCATCCGCTACCGCAATCGCGACATCGCCGGGCTGCCGCCTTATGAGGTGGCGCGACTCGGCTTCGGCTTCGTGCCGCAGGAGCGCGGCATCTTTCCGAGTCTCTCGGTGCGGGAGAACCTGACCGTGTTCGCGCGAGCGGGCCGCAAAGGCTTTTGGACGCTGCAGCGAATTTTCGATCTATTTCCCGTCCTGCGTGCGCGCGAGCGCAATCTCGGCTTTCAGCTTTCCGGCGGCGAACAGCAGATGCTGTCGATCGCGCGCGCCTTGATGCTCAATCCGGCCATGCTTTTGCTCGATGAGCCCTCGGAAGGGCTGGCGCCGATGATCGTGCAGCAGATCATCGAAGTGCTGGCGCGGCTCAAGCAGGAGGGCCTGGCCATCCTCCTGGTCGAGCAGAGCTTGCGCACCGCCTTTGCGGTAGGTGACCGCCACCACGTCATGAACAAAGGCGAAATCTGCTTTTCCGGCAGCGCCGCGGAGCTTGAAAACAACGAATTCGTGCTGCGCAGTTATTTGAGCGTGTAGGGCCTGAGCGCGATGCAGCTATTCCGGCGGCGGCATTCCTTTCGCGAGGTCGATGTGCAACGCTTGCGCCACAACGCGATGCCGACGGCTACAGGTTTGCCAAGGGTATCGCCACGGGAGGCATTCGCGTGCAATCGACCAAGCTGAAAGTCGCGGACGTCGAGCTTGAATTGCTCGATACCGGCCAAGGCGGAGTCCGTCCCGTTCTGTTTCTGCACGGCGGCGGAGGTTTTAGCCCACAGCAGCCATTCGTGGCGCCGCTCGCCGAGAAGCGCCGCTTCGTCGCACCGACGCATCCGGGCTTCGGCAAGTCGACTCTGCCGGATTGGCTCGACAGCATCGACGATATTGCCCATCTCTATCTCGAATTGATTGATATCTTGAAGCTCGACGGCATCGACCTCGTCGGCTGCTCGATCGGCGGTTGGATCGCCGCCGACATGGCGACCAAATCGCCCGAGCGTTTTCGCCGCCTCGTCTTCTGCGGGCCGGTGGGCGTCAAAGTCGGCCCGCCCGACAAGCTCGATATTCCGGACATCTTCGCCATGCCGCAGGCGGATGCGCTGAATCTGATGTTTCACGACCCGGAGCGAATGAAGCCCGATATCGCCAAAATGTCGGACGACGAGCTCGCCACTATGTTCCGCGCCCGCGAGACGCTCGCGCTTCTGACCTGGGAACCGTGGATGCACAATCCGAAGCTCAAGCGGCGTTTGCATCGCGTCGCGGCTCCTGCGCTCTTCATCCGCGGTGAAAGCGACGGCCTCGTGTCGCAGGCGTATCTCGACGCCTATGCCCGCCTGCTGCCGAACGCGCGCACGATGACGATCAAAGCCGCCGGACACGTGCCGCAGCTGGAACAGCCCGCGGCCTTTGCAGCCGCCGTCCTCAATTTTCTTGGAGAGTAACAATGCGCGCGTGGCATTTCAGCGAAACCGCGTATCCCTACCTGCCGCCGGTGGACAGCTATCCGTCGATCCGAGTGTCGCTGCCCAACCGCATCTACGATCCCGCCAAGGGCGCGGCGCTGTACGACCGCTACATCGACGAATGGCTGATCGCTGAAGAGGAAGGCGTGGAGATCATGCTCAACGAGCATCATCAGACCGCGACCTGCGTCGATCCCGCCGCGCCGCTGATGCTGGCGGCGCTCGCCCGCCTGAGCAAGAAGGCGCGTCTCCTGATCCTCGGCAATCCGATCGCCAACCGGCGGCAGCCGGTTCGTGTCGCCGAGGAGATGGCGATGGTCGACGTGCTGTCTCATGGCCGCCTGGAGGCAGGCTTCGTGCGCGGCGTGCCCTACGAGATTTTGCCGGCGAACAGCAATCCGGTGCGGATGAACGAGCGCCACTGGGAGGCGCTCGATCTCATCATCAAATGTTGGACCCATCACGACGGCCCGTTCAGTCACGAAGGCCGCTTCTTCCATCACCGTGCGATCAATATCTGGCCGCGCCCGATTCAGCAGCCGCATCCGCCGATTTGGGTCAGTACGACGAGCACCGGCGGCGCCGCGCAGGTCGGCGCGCACGGCTACATCCAGGCGACGTTTCTCACCGGTTTCGACACCACCAAGCGTATTTACGAAGGGTATCGCCGCGGTTGGCGCGAGGCCGGACGCGGCGAAAACGTGCCGATCGACCGGCTGGCCTACGCGGCGCTGATCTATGTCGGCGAGACTGAGGCGAAGGCGCGTGCCGGCGCCGAAAAACTGCTGTGGTACATCACCGCCAACAAGGTGCCGCCGCACTTTTCAAATCCGCCGGGTTATGTGCCGGTGGCGATGAACGTGCAATTGGCGCGAGGCGCGCACAACGTGGTCAGCGCCTTCGGCACCAAGCAAGCCACTGTAGAAGGCGCGATCGAAGCCGGCACAATGTTTGCCGGAACACCCGACCAGGTCTTGACGCAGATCAAGAAGCATTGGGATTTTGTCGGCGGCTACGGCCATCTGCTCATCATGGGCCAGGCCGGCTTCCTCGACCACGACGACACGGTCCATGGCATCCGCATGTTCGCGCGCGAAGTCTATCCACGGCTCAAAGAGATTTATCCCGACACCATGATTTCCGGGATGCTGGAAAAATCCCATGCGGCCGCTGCAAACTGAAGTAGAGACAAATCGACGTAATGCCTAGGCGCTTTTGCAACCCGCAATGATCCGAAAAGCCCGGCAAGTTCTAAGAAATCCGTGGGCGAATTACGCCGTTTCGGATAACGCCCGCTTCAATCCTTTCATGCGACACTGACCGGAGAGGAGTTTTGCTGAAAAGGTGAGGAGCGTGCGATGAGCATCTTTCAATCGATTTTTATTTTAATCGCCATCATGCTGTTGTTAAGTACCCTGTTTACGGAAAAGATGCCGCGGCGGCGGGGTGGCGATTAGGCGCAGGTGTGCCGATTGCCGCTCCTATTCTGACGGAATAGCCCAGGCGCGCCGGGCCTGATCCACCGCCTTGAACGCCGCGATCCGGTCGCGGAAGCTTTCGGTGAGCGCAATATCGTCCCAACCGTTAAGCAGCCGCAGCCGCCGGACCGGATCGATGGTGAAATCAAAGCTGAGATTGCCGCAAGTGATGGCCTGCCGTTCGAGGTCGGCGGTGATGGGCATTTGTGGCATCGCCGTCAGCAGCGACATCAGCTCCGCCGCCACGTCGTCGGTAACGGCGGCGGTAAGCAGCCCATTCTGAACGGAATTGCCGGCAAAAATGTCGCCGAACGACGGCGCGATCACGCAGCGAATGCCGTAGTCGTACAAGGCATAAACCGCAGCCTCACGGGAGGAGCCGCAACCGAAATTGCGCCCGGCGACGATGATCTTCGCGTCACGCCATTGCGGCCGGTTGAGCGGGAAATCGCGCTGTTCGCGGCCTTCGGAATCGAAGCGCAGGTCCTGAAACAGAACCTTGCCGAGACCCGCCGCGCGCGGCCATTTGAGATAGCGCGCGGGCAGCAGCTGGTCCGTGTTGATGTTGGTGGCATTGAGCGGGCAGGCCGTTGCCGCTATGCGCGTGAACTTGTCCATGACGCTCAAACCTTTCGGCCGGCCAGGAGCGGCCGCACATCCGCCAGGTGGCCCACCACCGCGGCAGCCGCGACCATGGCCGGCGACATCAGATGGGTGCGCGCACCGGGACCCTGCCGGCCGCGAAAATTGCGATTGGTGGTCGAGGCGCAGCGCTCGCCGGGCGCAACGATGTCGCCGTTGATGCCGACACACATGGAGCAGCCGGATTCGCCCCATTCCAGGCCGGCGTCGCGGAAGATGCGATCGAGCCCTTCCTCTTCCGCTTGGCGCTTGACCAGCGAGGAGCCGGCCGACACCAGCCCTGGCACTTTGCTGGTGCGGCCCGTCAGTACGGCGGCCGCCGCGCGCAAATCCTCGATGCGCGCATTGGTGCACGAGCCGATGAAGGCGCGATCGATCGCAACCTCGGTGAGTTTTTGGCCCGGACGCAGGCCCATATAGTCGATTGCCCCGCGCAGATCGTTGGCGCGCGCCGGGTCCGCCTCGCTCGCGGGGTCCGGCACGCTGCTATCGATCGGCAAAGCGTGTTGCGGGCTCGTCCCCCACGTGACAACCGGCGCGATCTCGGCGGCATCGAGCCGGACCTCGCGGTCGAACACGGCGTCATCGTCGGTCTTGAGCTTGGACCATGCCTCGACCGCCTGATCGAACGCTGTGCCTTTCGGCACGAACGGCCGGTCTCTCAAATAGTCGAACGTCATCGCGTCGGGCGCAATCATTCCACAGCGCGCCCCGGCCTCGATCGACATGTTGCACACCGTCAGCCGTCCCTCGATCGATAGCGCGCGGATGGTGGAACCGGCGAACTCGATCGCATGACCGGTGGCGCCATCGGCGCCGATCTTGGCGATGATGGCGAGCACGATGTCCTTGCCCGCGATTCCGGGTGCGGTTTTGCCGTCGATCGCAATGCGCATGCGCTTGGGTCTTTGCTGCCAAATGGTTTGGGTCATCAGCACATGCGCCACTTCCGAGGCGCCGATGCCAAAGGCGAAGGCGCCGAGCGCGCCGTGGGTCGAGGTGTGGCTGTCGCCGCAGACGATCAGCAAGCCGGGGAGGGTGAGGCCCTGCTCGGGCCCGACCACATGCACGATGCCTTGCCGCCGATCGTTCAGGCCGAACAGCCTGATCCGATGCCTGGCGGCGTTTTCGTCCATCTGCCGCACCATGCGCGCGATCTCGGGATTCTCGATCCTGTCGCGCGGCGCGCGCGTCGGCACGTAATGGTCGGCCACGCCGAATGTGAGGCTGGGCTCCGCAACCGGCGCACCGCGCTCCGCCAGCCGGCTGAAGGCGTGGAATGAGCCTTCATGCACGTAATGGCGATCGACCCAGAGCAGGGAATCGCCGTCCTCACGGCGCACGATTTCATGGGCGTCCCAAAGCTTATCGATCAGGGTTTGGGTCATGCCGAGGGTTTGCTCGCGTCCGGTGGAGCGGGCGCCAATATAGCAAGGCCCATCGGACTAATGTTAGTGTGCCACCTGGTCATCAGGGGGAGAAAGCCAATGTTCCGTCCATATTCGAGCGTCAGCCGCCGCCGGTTTCTGCAGTCGACGGGACTGGGCGCTGTTGCGGCCGTCGGTCTCGTCAGCGCGCCTGCAGTATTGCGCGCGCAGGGGGCTGCGGTGAAGGTCGGCGTCCTGCATCCGGTGTCCGGTGCGCTGTCCTATTCGGGCCAGCAGGGTCGGCTTGGCGCGACCACGGCGATCGACGAGATCAATGCCGCGGGCGGCATCAAGGCGCTCGGCGGCGCCAAGATCGAGGCCATGCTCGGCGACGCGCAATCGACGCCGGATGGCGGCAACGCCGAAGTCGAGAAGATGAACTCAGCCGGCGTCGCCGCGATCGTCGGCGGCTATGCCAGCGCGATCTGCCTGGCGGCGAGCCAGACCGCGGCCCGCTATGATCTGCCCTATGTCGTCGATGTCGGCGTCGTCGACAGCATCGTCACCCGGGGACTGACCAACACGTTCCGCTTCGGGCCGGGTTTTGGCGTCATTGCCAAGACCGCGCTCGACAATCTCGTCAGCATCAACGATCAGGCCGGCAAGGTCGCCAAGACCGTGGTGATCGTCCACGAGGACTCAGCTTTCGGTGCGGGGCTCGCGAAATTGCTCAACGCACAGCTGCCCGACCACGGCTTCCAGGTCCTGGCAACCATTCCGCATCCGACGCCGACCCGCGACTTCAACAATGTGGTGCTGCAGATCAAGGCGCAGAATCCCGATCTGGTCATCCCGGCCAACTACTACAACGAATATGTGCTCTTGGCCCGCACCATGCAGCAGCAGCGCGTGCGGCCGAAGGGCATTTACTCGGTGCTCGGCGGCGCCGCGTCATCATACAAGTTCGTCAAGGAATTTCCCGAGGCCGCGCAATACATCATGGATTGCAATCACTGGTTCGATCCGAAGAACCCGAAGGCGATCGAGCTGAAAAAGAAGATCGAGGCCAAGGGCGAGTTCTACACTTATGAAGTCTACATGAACTATTCCTGCGTGCTCCTGCTCGCCGACGCGTTGGAGCGCGCCGCCAGCGCCGATCGCGCCAAGATCATCGCGGCGCTGGGGAGCTCGACCTTCTCCGGTCACGTGATGCCCTATGGCCCGACCAAATTCGTCAACGGCCAGAACCAGGGCGCAGCACCGGTGAACACGCAAGTTTTGGGCAACGATATCCAGGTGATCCTGCCCGCCGCGTTCGCCTCAGCGAAGCCCGTGTTCCCGATGCCGCCGGCATGACGCCGGTGTAACGGGACGGCGCCGTACGCACGCCGTCCACGCGGATCCGCTTCATGCTGTCACCGGCCATCCTCGTTCCGGCGGTGCTCAATGGACTGATGACCGGGGCGGTCTATGCCCTGATCGCGCTCGGGCTGACGCTGATCTACGGCGTGCTGCACATCATCAACTTCGCCCATGGCGCGTTGTTGACCGCGGCGATGTTCGCGGCGTTCTTTGCCTACAAGGCGCTCGGCCTCGATCCCTATTTCGCGGCGGTGCCGCTGGCGGCGCTGTTTTTCGCGCTGGGTTACGCGCTGCAGCGCTTTGTCATCGGTCCGGCCGGCCACGGCGAGGACCGCAACATTCTCTTGGTCACGCTCGGGCTCGCGGTCGTCATAGAGAATGCGCTGCTGGTCGCCTTCCGCGCCGACACCCGCACCATCAACCTGCCTTACGCCTTCGACGTGATCGAGGTCGGCACCGCCTTTCTCGCCGTGCCGCGGGTCGTCGCCTTTGCCGTTGTCATCGTGGTGGCGCTTGCGCTGTGGCTCTTCATGCGCTGGACCGACACCGGCAAAGCGATCCGGGCGGTGGCGAAGGAAAAGCTCGGCGCCGAACTGTCAGGCATCGACGTCGGGCACATCTACGCGGTGACGTTCGGGCTCGGCACCGCCTGCGTCGCCGTCGCGGCGTGCCTGTTGATTCCGAGCTATTACGTCAATCCGACCGCCGGAAACGCGTTCGTACTGATCGCCTTCACCATTGTCGTGCTGGGCGGCATGGGCTCGGTGGCCGGCGCGCTGGTCGCCGGCCTGTTCGTCGGCGTGGTGGAAAGTCTCTCGGGCCTCTATCTCGGCGAATCGCTGGGCCAGATCGGCATATTCGTCATGTTCATCCTGGTTCTCTTGTTCCGGCCGAGCGGCCTGTTCGGAGAGCGGGCATGAGAGCGCTGGCGTCTATTGCTGTCGTGGTGGCGCTGCTCGCCGCCGTGCCGCTCGTCACTGCGTCCAACGTCGTGCTCAATTTCCTGGTGGTGGCGCTGTTGACGGCGCTGGTCGGCCAGGGCTGGAACCTGCTCGGCGGCTATGGCGGACAGTATTCGTTCGGCCATGCCGCGTTCTTCGGCACCGGCGCCTATGTGACCGCCGTTCTCCAGGTGCGCTACGGCGTCAACGCTTGGCTCGGTTTCGCCGCCGGCATTGCCGCCGGAGCCGCAGTGGGCGCTTTCATCGGCGCGCTGAGCTTCCGTTCCGGGCTGAAGGGTTCGTATTTCGCGCTGGTCACGCTCGCCTTCGCCGAAGTGCTGCGCATCATCGCCAGCGTCGCGCCGATCACCGGAGCGGGCGTCGGCACGCTCATCAAGCTCGACCTGCGCCCCGAGGCGCTACAGTTTCAAAGCCGCGTGCCGTTCTACTGGATCATTCTCGGGCTTGTCGCCGTATCGCTCGTGACGATGCGCATGATCGAAGATGGCCGCTTCGGCGCCTATTTGGTCGCGCTACGCGAGAACGAGGACGCCGCCCAGGCGCTTGGCGTGAATACGACGCTGGTCAAGCTCCTCGCCATGACCATTTCGGCGGCGATCGCCGCCGCGGGTGGCTGTTTCTACGCGCAATATTTCCTGTTCCTCGATGCCGGCATTGCCTATGGCCCCTGGATTTCGATCGAGGCGCTGCTGGCGCCCATCGTCGGCGGCGTCGGCACGGTGTTCGGACCGCTGCTCGGCGCGCTCGCGGTCAAGACGTTGGGCGAAGCGACCAAGCTTGCCGCCGGCGACGCGCCGGGGCTCGATCTCGTCATTTACGGCTGTGTCCTCATTCTGATCGTGGCTTTCGCCCCGAGCGGCATTGCCGGGTTGTGCCGCAAGGTGTGGCAACGTTTCGTCGCAGTGAAATCCTTGCAACCGGAGCAGCCCCATGGCTGAGCCGCTGCTCCGCGTCGATGGCGTCAGCAAACGCTTTGGCGGCTTGCTGGCCGTCGACAACGTCTCGCTCGGCGTCCAGTCCGGATGCATCACCGCGCTGATCGGACCGAACGGCGCCGGCAAGACCACCTTGTTCGCGATGGTCAGCGGATTCTTGGCGCCGAGCGCCGGCCATATCTTTCATCGCGGCGAAGAGATCACCGGCGTTCCGCCATACCGCTTAGCGCGGCGCGGCATCGCGCGCACCTTCCAGATCGTGCGGCCGTTTGCCGGGCTGACCGTGCACGAGAACATCGCGATCGGCGCGCATCTGTCGCGGCGCTCGCGCGCAGAGGCACGCGACGCGGCCGCGCAAGTCGCGCAGCTGGTCGGTCTCCACGATGTGCTCGACAAGCCCGCCGCGAGCCTGACGGTCGCGGGACGCAAGCGGCTGGAGCTCGCCCGCGCGCTGGCGACGGAACCCGGTCTCCTTCTGCTCGACGAAGTATTGGCCGGGCTCAATCCAACCGAGCTTGCCGCCATGGTGCCGACCGTCCGCGCCATCATCGACCGCGGCATGACGATCCTGATGATCGAGCACGTCATGCAGGCGGTGATGAGTCTGGCACAACACGTCTTCGTGCTGGCCGAAGGCCGCATTCTCACCGAAGGCTCACCGCAAAACGTGGTCGGCGATCCGCGGGTGATCGAGGCCTATCTCGGCCGGGGCGCGGCGGCGCGTCTCGCGGTGGCGGGGACTGCACATGGCTGAGCCATTGCTCGCCATCAGCGGCCTCGCCGCCGGCTATGGCGCGACCGAGGTGCTGCGCGACATCGATCTTGCTGTCGACGCAGGCGAGATCGTCGCCATCCTGGGAGCCAACGGCGCGGGAAAATCGACGCTCAACCGCACCATCTCGGGCGTGCTTCGCGCAACGCGCGGCACGATCCATTTCGCCGGCAGCGCCATCGAGCGCGAGACGCCGGCGGCGATCGTCGGGCGCGGGCTCATTCACGTGCCGGAAGGGCGCTGCATATTTCCGGACCTTACGGTAGCGGAAAATCTTGATCTCGGCGGCTATCGTCGCGCCCGCGCCGGGCGTGATCGCAATCGCGAGCGCGTATTCACGATCTTCCCGCGCCTTGCCGAGCGGCATGCGCAGCGCGCCGGCACGTTGTCGGGCGGCGAGCAGCAGATGCTGGCGATCGGCAGGGGCTTGATGGCCGAGCCGAGACTGCTCATTCTGGACGAGCCGTCGCTCGGCCTGTCGCCGCTCCTGGTCGAGGAGTTGTTCGCCTTGATCCGACGCCTCAATGGCGAAGGCATCACGCTGTTGCTGGTCGAGCAGAACGTCATGCAGAGCCTTGAGGTCGCGAGCCGCGCCTACATTCTCGAAAACGGCGCCTTCGTGCTACAGGGAAGCTCGGCCGACATTCGCGAAAATCCAAAGCTCAAACGCGCCTATCTGGGGCTGCAATGATGACCGAACCGGACAGTTTGCGAGCCCGCCTGGCGCGGAAGCCCATCGTGCTCGCTCCCGGCGTCTACGACGCTTTCACCGCGCTGGTCGCCGAACAGGCCGGCTTTGGAACGCTTTATGTTTCCGGCGCGGCGATCGCCTATACCCGTCTCGGGCGGTCCGACATCGGCCTGGTCAGCATGAGCGAAGTCGCCGACGTCATCGGCTTGATCCGCGACCGGGTTGCTGCCGCTCTGATCGTCGATGCCGATACCGGATACGGCAACGCGCTCAATGTCGCGCGCACCGTACGCCTGTTCGAACGCGCCGGCGCCAACGCGATCCAGATCGAGGACCAGTCATTTCCCAAGCGCTGCGGCCACCTCGACGAGAAGCGGCTGGTGCCGGCGGCCGAAATGGTCGGCAAGATCAAAGCGGCGCTCGATGCCCGGCAGTCGCGCGACACGCTTTTGATTGCCCGCACCGATGCGGTGGGGGTCGAAGGTTTTGATAAGGCTATGGCGCGCGCTCTCGCCTATCGCGATGCCGGTGCCGATGTGCTGTTCGTCGAAGCGCCGCAGGCGCAAGCCGAACTCAAGCGCATTGCGCCGGCGCTGGGCGGCGCGCCGGTGATGGCCAACATGGTCGAAGGCGGAAAAACGCCGCTGCTTGCGGCGTCCGAGCTCGAAGCGCTCGGCTTTGCGCTGGTGATCTTTCCCGGCGGCATCGTGCGGGCGCTCGGGCATATGGCGAGCGAATACTACGCCTCGCTGGCGGCGCACGGCACCTCCGAGCCGTTCCGCAACCGTATGCTCGACTTCACCGGCCTCAATGATTTGATCGGGACGCCGGAATTGCTCGCAGCCGGTAAACGTTATGACGCGTAGTTGGTGAGGAAAGCTGAATGTCGAAGCCGTTCGATCTGGTCATAAAAAATGTTCGCGTCGTGCGTCCCAACAAGACCTCCGTCGATTGCCTCGACATCGGCATCAAGGGCGGCAAGATCAGCTGTCTCGCGCCGGAGATCGAGGCCGAGCAGGCGGAGCAGGTTTTCGACGGCAAGAACCATTTGGCCTTTCCCGGTTGTGTCGATGCGCACATGCATATCGGCATCTATTCGCCGCTTGCCGAGGACGCGGTCTCGGAAAGTAAGGCCGCGGCGATGGGCGGCGTCACCTCGAGTCTGAATTACATTCGCACCGGCCATTATTATCTGAATCGCGGCGGCCCCTACCGCACGTTCATGCCGGAAGTGTTCAAGCAGTCGGATGGGCGATTCTGGGTCGACTATGGCTATCACATCGCGCCGATCGAGGCCGCGCATATCGACGAGATGGAGCATCTCGTTCTCGATCACGGCGTCACGTCTTTCAAGATTTTCATGTTCTATGGCGGCTACGGCCTGCACGGACCTTCGTCGCAGCAAAACGAATTCCTCATGACCGGGCCGGACGATCGCTACGACATCGCGCATTTCGAGTTCATCATGCGCTCGGCGCAGCGCCTGATGGAAAAATTTCCCGACAAGGCCCCTTATATCAGCGTCAGCCTGCACTGCGAGTTGGCGGAAATCCTCAACGCCTATACGAAAATCGTCGAGCGCGAGGGCAAGCTGACGGGGCTTGCCGCCTACAGCGCCGCGCGGCCGCCGCATTCCGAAGGCCTGGCCATCTGGATCGCGTCTTATCTCGCCAACGAAACGAATTGCCTGAACATCAATCTGTTGCACCTAAGTTCGCGCAAGGCGATCAACGCTGCCTGGACCATGCAGCAGGTGTTCCCGCATGTCGCGTTCCGCCGCGAAGTGACCGTCGGCCATCTGCTCTTGGATACGAGCTGCGAGTGCGCCGTGCACGCCAAGGTCAATCCGCCGATCCGGCCGCGCGAGGACGTCGAAGCGCTATGGCAAGCGGTGCTCGATCGCAAGGTCGACTGGATCGTCAGCGATCACGCCTGCTGTTCGGCGGAGCAGAAATGGTCCAAGGACGATCCTAACGATATTTGGCTGGCAAAAGCCGGTTTCGGCGGCACCGAGTATCTGCTCTCCGGCGTGCTCAGCGAGGGCAGCCGGCGCGGCATGTCGTACAACCACATGGCCGAGCTTTTGAGCTGGAATCCAGCACAGCGTTTTGGCTTGCGCGGCAAAGGCGATATCGCGCCCGGCTACGACGCTGACATCGTTCTCGTCGATCCTCATGCCAAATTTGTAGTCCGCGCCGCGGAATCCGAATCCCATCAAGGCTATACGCCCTTCGAAGGCGTCGAGCTCACGGGGTGCGTGAAAAGCACGTTCCTGCGGGGCGCGCTGATCTACACTGACGGCAGGATCGTCGGGCCGCCCCGTGGTGAATATTTGCGTCGACCGCTGGCCTGATCCGATCTTTCCATGGCGGCGAGCCCGCGCCGTCTCCCGCGCACGGGAATTCGCGCGACATTACGTATTTTCGCTTCGCCCGCGCAGTCGCTCCGCGACGATGAACAGCAGCGGAATAAGAAAAACTCCAAAAACAGCCGCGGCGATCATGCCGCCGAACACCGGCATGCCCACGGCGTGGCGCGTGGCTGCGCCCGCGCCTTTGGCGATCACCAGCGGGAACAGTCCGAAGATGAAGGCAACGCTCGTCATCATGACGGGGCGAAATCGCAGCGCGGCCGCTTCGATGGCGGCCGTGTAGGTGTCTTTGCCGAGCTGCCGCTGTTCCACCGCGAATGCGACGATCAATATCCCGTTCTTGGCGGCCAGCGCGATGAGCGAGACCAGGCCGATTTGGGCATAGACATCGAAGCTCAGTCCGGAGATCGCCACTGCGACTAGCGCGCCGAGAATCGCGACGCTGACCGACAGCAGGGCCGGTATCGGTATGTTCCAACTTTCATACAGCGCCACCAGAAACAGATAAGCGAACAGAATGGCGACCCCGAGCACGATCCCGGTTCGCCCGGCTGCGGCCTTCTCCTGGAACGCCGTCCCGGTCCATTCATAGCTGTAGCCGGCCGGGAGCGTCGTCGCCGATATGCTCTCCATCGCGGCGAGCGCTTGGCCGGAACTAAAGGGGGGTTTTGGCGCGCCGTTCACCACGGCGCCGCGGTAGCCGTTATAGCGCACCACGGTCTGCGGCCCTTGCACGAGCTTGGCCTGCGCCAGCGCGCGGATCGGCACCATGCCGCCTTTGGCGTTGCGCACGTAGATGCGTTCGATATCGTCCGTGCGCTGGCGAAACGGCGTGTCGGCTTGGATGTTGACCTGCCAGGTTCGGCCGAAAACGTTGAAGTCGTTGACGTAGAAGCTGCCCAGCGTCGACTGCAGTGCGCTGAAAATATCGCTGATCTTGACGCCGAGGACCTGGGCCTTGTCGCGATCGATGTCGAGATAGATCTGCGGCGTGTCTGCGGCATAGGTGCTGAACACGGCGGCGAGCTCGGGTCGGCTGTTCGCCGTCACGGTCAGTGCCCGCAATACGGCAGCGACGTCGGTGGGCGACTGGCCCTGCAAGGCCTCCAACACATATTGGAAGCCGCCGGTATTGCCCAAGCCGAGGATCGGCGGCAGGTTGAACGGAAACACGATGGCGCCCTCGATCGCCGCCAATTGCGGCCGCAGCCGCGCAATGATCGCGTTGGCGCTCTGTGCCGGATCGGTGCGCACCTCGTAGGGCTTGAGCCGAATGACGAAGAATGCCTGGTTCGACGCCGCGACATAATCGATGAAGTTCAACCCGACTACGGACAGCACGCCTTCGACGCCAGGGGTCCGCTGGACGATGTCTTCGACCTGCTTGACCACGGCCTCGGTGCGGTTGACCGAAGCGCCTTCCGGCAACCGCAAAGCGGCGAAAATCGCGCCCTGGTCCTCGTCCGGCAAAAAACTCTGCGGCGTGACGCGGAACAGCAGCACCGAGGCCACCAGCACGCCGGCGACGATCACGACGCTGAGCACCGACACCCGCACCAGCCGACGCACCGTCGCGACGTAGCCGCCGCGAACCTTATCGATCGCCCCCAACACGTAGCGCATCGGGCCGCGGCTGCGCTCCCCGCGCTTGAGCAGCACGGCGCACAGCGCCGGACTCAAGGTCAGCGCGTTGAGCGCGGAGATCAGCATGGCGACCGAGACCGCCACCGCGAATTGGCGGAACAGTTGCCCGCTGATGCCGGGAATGAAGGCCACCGGAACGAACACCGACAACAGCACGAAGGTGATGGCGAGGATCGGGCCGGTGATCTCGGTCATCGCCTTTTTGCAGGCTTCCGGCACGGTGAGTTCCGGCTGCTCGTCGATAACTCTTTCAATATTCTCGACAACGACGATGGCGTCATCGACGACGATACCGATGGCGAGCACCAGCGCCAGCAAGGACACCGTATTCGCCGAATAGCCGATGAGCAACAGCACGGCAAAAGTGCCGACGATGGATACTGGCACCGCGACCAGCGGGATCAGCGTGGTCCGCACCTTGCCAAGAAACAGGAACACCACGATACCGACGAGAATGATGGCGATGACAAGCGTGCGCACCACTTCGACGATAGTCGTCGTCACGAATACGGTCGAATCGAAGAACACGTTATAGGTGAGATCGGTCGGGAAGCGCGTCGCCAGAGTATTCATGGTGTCGCGCACTTGCTTGGCCACATCGACCGCGTTGGAGCCCGGCGACTGGTAGATGCCGATCGCGGCGGCGGGGGCGCCGTTGTAGCGGCTATAGCGATCCTGCGATCTGGCGCCCATTTCAACGCGCGCCACGTCGTCGACCCGGATCACCGAGCCATCGGGATTGGCACGCAGAATGATGCCGGCGAACTCCTCCGGCCGCGTCAACCTGCCCTTGGTCTTGATGTTGATCTGGACCTGCTGCTCGCTGGCGGTCGGCGCGGCGCCGATGCGGCCGAGCGCGGCCTGGACGTTCTGATTCTGCACCGCCGCGATGACGTCGTTCGGCGTCAGATTGAGCTCGGTCAGGCGGTCCGGATCGAGCCAAATGCGCAGCGAATAATCGAGCGGCCCGAACAAGGTGACCTGGCCGACGCCCTTGATCCGCGCCAGCGGGTCAATGACATTGATGGTCGCGTAGTTGCTCAAATAGACAGCGTCGAAGGTGTTCTTCGGCGAATAAATATTGATGACCTGAAGCAGGGCTGCGGATTTCTTGCGGACCGTGACACCGGCGCGTGACACCTCGGCGGGAAGCTGCGGCGTAGCGAGGCTCGAGCGGTTCTGCACGTTGACGGTGTCGATATCCGGATCGGTGCCGAGCGCAAAGGTCACGTTCAACGTGTAGCTGCCGTCGGAGCCGCTGGCGGACTGGTAATAGATCGCATTGTCGACGCCGTTGATCTGCTCCTCGATCGGTTGCGCCACGGTGGTCTCGACCACTTCGGCGTCGGCGCCGGGATAGTTGGCGGTGAGCGTGACCTGCGGCGGTACAATGTCCGGAAACTGCGCGATCGGGATCGACGTAATGGCGATTGCGCCAGCCAGCGTGATCACGATGGCGATGACGACGGCGAACCGCGGCCGGTCGATGAAAATGCCGGAAAACATCGCCGCTAATTTCCCGGCGCCGGCGCGACGGTCGCCGCCACGATTTGGCCGGGATGGACTTTCTGAATCCCCCCGACGATGACAAGCTCGCCTTCCTTGAGGCCGCTGGTCACGACGATATCCGGACCCTGCTCGCTGCCGGTGCTGATGCGCCGCAGCTCGACCTTTTTCGTGTCGTCGACCACCATGACATAGCGCCCGGCCTGGTCGAGCTGGACCGCGGATTGTGGAACGACCAGCGACGGGTGCGGCGCTTCGCGTTCGACGATGACGCCGACAATGCCGCCGGGGATCAGGATGCCGTCCGGATTCGGCAGCTGCGCCCGCACCACGACGGTATCGGTATCCGCCTCGACCTGGACATCGAGAAAGTTGGTCAGGCCGGGATGCGGGTAGATGGTGCCGTCAGGCAGCTTGATATGCACGGTGACGTGCGGGTTCTTCTCGGCCGAGGCGGCCACACGGTGCTTATATTCGATGACATCGGCTTCGCTGGCCTGGAAGGTAACGTAAATCGGATCCTGGCTGACGATGGTCGCCAGTCTTCCCGACGACGGGCCGACGAGATTGCCGACGGTGAGATTGGCAAGCCCGATGCGTCCGTTGATCGGCGACCGAATCTCGGTGTAGCCGAGATTGATCTGCGCCTGCTCGAGCAGTGCCTGGGCTTGCAACACGTCGGCCTTAGCGGCCTGCTCGGTCGCCTCCTGCTGATCGACGGTGGCCTGCGGCACGTTCTGGTTCTTCACCAGCACTTGGCTGCGTTGCAGCTGCAGATTGGCGTTGACTTCCGTGGCTTTCGCCTTGGCGAGATTAGCGTTCTGCTGGTCGACCGCGGCCTTGTAGGTGTCCTGCTCGATGCGGAAGAGAAGGTCGCCGGTCTTTACCTGCTGGCCTTCGGTGAAATTGCGCTGCTCGATGAAGCCGGCAACCCGGGCGACGACGTCGACTTTGTCGATCGCCACGACGCGGCCGATGAAGCCGTTGCCGGTGTCGGTCACTTGGCGGCTTGCCACGGGGCTCACGGTAACCGCCGGCGGTGGCGGCGGCGCCGTCTGCGCCATGGCGGCGCTGCAGCAAATGCCAAAAATAAGTGCAACGATAGGGATATGTTCGGGGCAGGAGCTATTGCGGTGAGCCATCAACCCAACTCCAACCGTAAGGTTTCGTCAGTAGCCTGACCGAAGCATAGGATAATAGGTGTGCGCTCCGCAGTTGAAAACAAGCCTCGTCAGCTTCGCGCATGTGCCGACAAAATCGCAAGGGGCAGGGGCTTTGCTTCGCGCAAGATGTGAAGGCTGCGACTGAGATTCGACCCCCAAGGTTCAGCGCACGAGGCAGGGACGCTTGTTGTCGAACGCCCAGCCGGGTTTGAGGTATTGCATTGCCACCGCATCGTCGCGGGCGCCGAGGCCGTGCGCTTTGTAGAGTGCGTGCGCCTTGTCCACCTGGTCGAGATCGACTTCGATGCCAAGGCCCGGCTTGTCGGGGAGCGCCACCTTTCCCTCTCTGATCCGCAGCGGCTCCCGTGTCAGCCGCTGCCCGTCCTGCCAGATCCAGTGGGTGTCGATTGCCGTGATCTTGCCCGGCGCGGCCGCCGCCGCGTGGGTGAACATCGCCAGTGAAATGTCGAAATGATTGTTGGAATGCGACCCCCAGGTGAGCCCCCAATCGCGGCACATCTGCGCCACGCGGACCGCGCCCTGCATGGTCCAGAAATGCGGATCGGCCAGCGGGATGTCCACCGACTGCAAGGTGATCGCATGTCCCATCTGGCGCCAATCGGTCGCAATCATGTTGGTCGCCGTGGGCAGGCCGGTGGCGCGGCGGAATTCGGCCATCACTTCGCGGCCCGAATAGCCCTGCTCGGCGCCGCAAGGGTCTTCCGCATAAGCGAGCACGGCGTTCTTGCCGCTGCAAAGACGGACCGCTTCCTCGAGCGACCATGCGCCGTTGGGGTCCAATGTGATCCGGGCTTTCGGGAAACGCTCGGCGAGCGCAGTCACCACTTCGATCTCCCGGTCGCCTGACAGAACCCCGCCCTTCAGCTTGAAGTCGTTAAAGCCATAATGGGCATAGGCCGCTTCGGCGAGGCGCACCACCGCCTGCGTGGTCAGCGCCTCCTCATGTCGCAGACGAAACCAATCGGTCTTGGCTTTCGGCTCGGAGCGGTACGGTAAATCGGTTTTGGTGCGATCACCAACAAAGAATAGGTAGCCGAGCATCTCGACCGCGTCGCGCTGCTGGCCTTCTCCCAGGAGCGCCGCCACCGGAACACCGAGGAATTGACCCAAAAGGTCGAGCAGCGCTACTTCCAGCGCCGTGACCGCATGAATGGTCACGCGCTGGTCGAAAGTCTGCAATCCGCGTCCGCCGGTATCGCGGTCGGCAAAGCGTTTGCGCACCGCGCCGAGGATGTTGTTGTGCCGCCCGATCGGCTGGCCGACCACCAATGGCCGGGCCTCTTCCAAGGTCTGCCGAATCCGCTCGCCGCCCGGTACCTCGCCGACGCCGGTGTGGCCGGCATTGTCGCGAAGAAGCACCACGTTCCGTGTAAAAAACGGCGCGTGCGCCCCGGAAAGATTGAGCAACATGTCGTCGTGACCGGCCACCGGGATGACCAGCATTTCGCTGACCTTCGGCGACGATGGGAAGTCGGATGGGATGGTCATCAAAGCTCTCTATTCGAACGCCCGGGCCGACAGCGACCCTAACGTGCATCGGAGCGTTCACGGAAGATATCGACGCTGTTTCGCTCGCTCGGGCGCGAGCGATGCGACCGGAAAAATCCTCGCGATAATACGTCTGTGCCGCCATCGCCTGCAACCGACGTTGACTTTCCAACCGGTTCTCCAAATACTGAAGGCTCAGCAAGAATACCGGCCGCAAAAGCGGTGAAGTCAGGGAGGAACGCCATGACCACCACACGCCGTTCGCTGCTTAAGAAGTCCGTTGCGACAGCTGCCGCAATGAGCCTGTCCGGGCGCTTCGCCAGCGCCGAGACAGAGACCATTCGCATCGGCGTCGTCTACGACCTGTCCGGCCCATTCGCCGCCGGCGGCTCGGTTGCCTGCTCGATTGGCGCCCAGATCGCCATCGATCTCGTCAATGAGCGCGGCGGCGTCGCCGGCAAATACAAGGTCGTGCCGATCAATGCCGATTGCCAAAGCAAGGTGGATGTGGCGATCAACGAGGTCGAGCGGCTGATCAGTCAGGAGAAGGTCGAGATCATCAACGGCGTCTATGCCAGCGCGCATGCCGTGCCGCTCGCCGCCAAGGTGGACGCGCAGAAGAAAATTCTCTGGATCACGACGGCGATCGCGACCGCGGTGTTCAAGGACAAGAACCTGCGATACGTCTTCCGCGGGCAGATCCATTCCGATCAGTACGGCCAGGCGTTCGCCTCCTTCATCGCCGACAACGCCAAGGCCAAGCTTGGCGCCGAGCCGGGCAACGTCAAGATCGCGATCATCCACGAGGACGGGCCCTATGGCGTCGGCGTCGCCGATGCCAGCGAGCGCTTCGGCAAGGAGCGCGGCCTGCAAATCGCGATGGTGGAAGGCTATTCGGCGACCGCGCCCGATCTCTCCTCGCTGGTCACCAAGCTCAAGCGGACCGGCGCCGATGTCGTTTCCCAAGTCGGCTATAATCCCGACATCACGCTGTTCCTACGCCAGGCGCGCGAGAGCGGATTGCGGTTCAAGATGCTGGTCGGCAATGGCGCCGGATACAGCCAGCTCGACAAGCTGCGGGCGACTTTCGGCGCGGACATCGACAATTTCTGCAACATCGATCCGGTCCCGGCGCAATTGCTCAATCCGGCGACCCTGGCGCCGGGAATGGGCGATCTCATCAAGATCATGGTCGAGCGCTACAAGGCCAAGACCGGCGCCAACGACGTGCCGCCGCACTGCTCGATGGGCTTCAACCAGACCTGGGTGCTGCTCAACAATGTGTTGCCGGTCGCCAAGGAGAAATACGGCGGCTTCGACGCCGAGGCGGTGCGCCAGGCCGCGCTCGACGTCGACATTCCGCCCGGCGGCACCATCCAGGGCTACGGCGTGAAATTCTACCGGCCCGGCACACCGCTCGCCGGCCAGAACGAGCGCTCGACGCCGGTGGTCATGCAGAATGCCGGCGAGCACATTTCCGTGGTCTGGCCGAACAACATCAAGACGCAGGAGCCCGTTCTACCGCTGCCGGCGTCGTCCGTCTACGCCATGCGCTGAAGATGCTCGCAGTCGAGCGGCTGTCCAAGCGCTTCGGCGGTTTTCTGGCGGTCAACCAGGTCTCCTTCGAAGTTCGCCAAGGTGAAATTCTGGGCCTGATCGGCCCGAACGGCTCGGGCAAGAGCACGACGTTCAATCTGATTGCCGGCAACCTGCGCCCGACGGCCGGATCGATCCGATTCGAGGGCGACGACATCGCAAGCCTCGCCGCGCACACGATCTGCCGGCGGGGCGTCGCCCGCACCTTCCAGATCCCGCGGCCGTTTCGCCGGCTCTCGCTTCTGGAGAACGTGGCGCTGGCCGCGCATTACGGCAAAGCCGGCGGCATCACGCGCGGCGAAGCAGAGCGCAATGCGGCGGACGCGCTCGGTCTCGTCGGGCTGCCGACCGACGCCGCGACAACGACGAGCGGGCTCGGCGCGGCCGCGCTGAAGAAGCTCGAGCTCGCCCGCGCGCTCGCCACCAAGCCGCGGCTCTTGCTCGCCGATGAATGTCTCGGCGGGCTCGACTCGACCGAGATGGAGCACGCCGCCGACCTCCTCGAAAGCATCCGCAGCCGCATGGGGGTGACGATCATCTGGGTCGAGCACATCATGGGCGTGCTGATGCGCGTCGTCGACCGTGTCGTCGTGCTCGATCACGGTGAAAAGATATTCGAAGGCGCGCCGGCGCAGGCGGCGATCGATCCTCGCGTTGCCGAGGTTTATCTCGGCAAGGGCCGGGCATGAGCGCAATGCTGTCCCTTGCCGCGGTCTCGGCCGGCTACGGCTCCTTCCGCGCGCTGTTCGACGTCTCGCTCGAAGTGCCGCAGGGCGAGGCGGTGGGCGTGATCGGCCCCAATGGCGCCGGCAAAACCACTTTGATGCGCGTCATTTCCGGGCTGGTGCCGCTGCGCGGCGGCGCGATGATGTTCGATGGCCGGCCGATCGGGGGGCTACCGGCGCATCGCATCGTCGAGCTCGGCATCGCCCACGTGCCGGAGAACCGGCGGTTGTTTCCACGGCTCACGGTGGAGGACAATTTGCGCATCGGCGCCTTCATCCCGCAGGCGCGCGCGCAGTTCGCGCAGCAGCTCGACCGCATCTACGCCATGTTTCCGCGCCTGAAAGAGCGCCGCGATCAGCCCGCCGGAACGCTGTCGGGCGGCGAGCAGCAGATGTGCGCCATCGGCCGCGCCCTGATGTCGCAGCCGAAATTGCTGCTGATGGACGAGCCCTCCGCCGGGCTCGCGCCGCTCGTCGTCGAGCAGGTCTTCGATCTGGTCCGCCGCATTCGCGCCGAAGGCCTGACCGTGCTGATCGTCGAGCAGAACGTGCAACAGGTGCTCGACGTGGTCGACCGCGCCTATCTGCTGGAAGTGGGCGGCATCAAGCTTTCCGGAACGTCGCGCGATCTCAAGGGCCACGAAGTCATCCGCAAGGCATATTTGGGATTGTAGCGGCGATGGACATCTATCTCCTCGAAGCGATCATCAACGGCATTTTGCTCGGCGGCGTGCTGGCGCTCTTGGCGCTCGGCCTCAACCTGATCTTCGGCGTGATCGATGTGGTGTGGATCGCCTATGCCGACCTCGTCATGTGCGGGATGTACGTGGTCTATTGGCTCTATGCGGGGTTAGGCTGGCCGCTGCTACTGGCCTGCGCGGTGGCCATCGCCGGCGTCGCCGCGCTCGGCGTCCTCGTGCATGTTCTGATCATCGCTCCCATCCTCGGCTCGGCGCCGATCAATCAGCTTCTTGCCACCGGCGGCCTGTTGTTCTTTCTGCAGAGTTTCTCGACCCTTCTGTTCGGCACCGATTTCCGCAATCTCGGCATCCGCCTGCCGATCATCGACCTCGGCGAGGTCTATATCAGCACCGCGCGTCTGCTGGCTTTCTCGATCGCCCTCATCGGGGCGGTCGCGCTTTATTTCTTCCTCAAGCGGACCTTCATCGGCACCGCGATCCGCGCTATCGCGCAGGACCGCGACATGGTCGGCTTGATGGGTGTCGACCAGCGGCGCATTTATCTGGTGACCTCGGCGATCGGCGGCGCGCTCGCCGGATTGGCGTCCTGCCTTCTGTCATTGCAGTACGACGTTCACCCGTTCATCGGCAACACGTTCGGTCCGCTCCTTTTCATGATCTGCGTGCTCGGCGGGCTGGGCGACATGATCGGCGGCTTCGTCGCCGCCTTCATCATCAGCCAGATCATCTCCATCGTCGGCTATTACTCCAACACCGAGCTCGCCTATGTGCTGGCCTTTGTGTTTTTCATCGCGCTGATGTTCGTGCGCCCGCGCGGGATTTTCGTGCGATGAGCGCGCGAAACGCCACGCTACTTGTCGGGTTGGCAATTCTCTTGGGCGTGCCGTATGTCATGCCGACCTATTTCCTGCACCTGCTCATCCAGGTGCTGTTATGGGGCTTCATCTACACGGCGTGGTCGATGATGGGTCGTTTCGGCTTCGTCTCGCTCGGCCACGGCGCCTTTATGGGCGTGGGCGCCTATGTGCCGGCGCTGCTGTGGAATTTCTATGATGTGACGCCTTGGGCCGGCATTCCGCTCGGCGTACTGCTGTCCGCGCTGCTGGCGCTGGTGATCGGCTATCCGTGCTTTCGCTTCCGGGTGGTCGGCCATTACTTCGCGCTGGTGACGCTGGCGCTGAGCCAGGTGGTGATGCTCTCGATCATCGCGGCGCGCGACATTACCGGCGGATCGCTCGGTTTCACGCCAAGGGGCGTGGGCCATTCCTGGTACGCGCTGCAATTTCCCGAGAAAAGCTATTTCTATGGCATCGCGCTCGTGCTGTGGCTCGGCGGGCTCGGCATCTGGCGTTGGATCGATCGCGGCATCGGCCGCGAGGCGCTCGATGCGATCGCCGAAGACGAGGAAGCGGCCGCTGCGATCGGCATCAACGTCATGCGCGAGAAGCTCCGCGTCACCGTCGTCAGCGCGGCGCTCACCGCGCTCGGCGGCGCGATTTACGGGCAGTACTTCATGTATCTCAATCCCGAGACCGTGTCCGGCATCAGCGTATCGCTGCAGATCGTGTTCGCGGCCATCGTCGGCGGCATGTATGACCTGCTCGGCCCAACCGTCGGGGCGCTGGTGACGATTTCGTTGAACGAGGGACTGCGGGTCGGCTTTGGCACCCACTTCATCGGCGCCGCCAACACGATCTACGGCATCCTTCTCATCCTCTGCATCATCTTCATGCCGCGCGGCATCGTCGGCATGCTGCAAAGCATGACGACGCCGCGCTTGCCTGCCAAGGCCGTACCGACGGAATAGACGTCAGTCGTACTACAAGGCGATCCGCCGCCCCTCATCGGCCGACCAATAGCCGGCGTAATTGACCTTGATGGTTTCGTAGGCCAGGCCGAGACCGGCCCGCGGCTGCCGTCCGACCGAGACGCATTCCATAAAATCCTGAATTTCCTGCAAGTAGCCCCGCGTCCACTCTTCTTCGAGGCAGACGAACTGCCAGCCCGTCTTGCGGTCGACCTTCTCGGTGATGTAGACGCTCGCCAATTTCTCCTCGTCGGTCAGATAGCTCATCATGTGGTTGTTGGGCGTAATGTTGGCGAACAGCGAGCCGCCGCTTGTATATGTCTCGATAAGATTACGGACCCCGCCCATGATCATATCGCCGGAGAAAACCGTGCCCTTGGTGCCGTCGGAGAAGGTCAGCGTCAGCATGCCCCAATCTTCGACATCGACGGGATTGGACTTGATGAAGGCATGGTCCTGCGCCGGCAGACCGGCGGCGACATTGCCGACTTCGGCGGTCACCGCCGTCACCACGATCCGTTCGCCGCGCGCTTTCGCTTCGACCTGCTTGAGAAACAGCACGGCCGAGATGGGGTGACAGCCCATGCGGATCAGCGAGCCGCCGCCGGTCGTCGACCACTGAGCAGCGTGGGCGGCGTGCGATCCGCTGTGGCTTTCCTCGGCCTTCATGAACAGGATCTTGTCCTTGGTGGCTTGCAAGATCTCGACGGTCTTCGTGACCGCCGGCGCATAGATCCAATCTTCCGCATACATGAACAGGCGGCCGCTGGCATTGACGACGGCGCAGGTTTTATCCATCTCCTCCATGACGCGCTCGTACATGAGCGCTTTCGGCACATGCTTGCCGATCGGGGTCTTGTCGCCGTCGCGGCCAAAATAGCCGGCGAACGGCTTTTCGCAGATGACATGCTTGCCTGCCTGCAAGGCCGCAACGATCATCGTCGCGTGCAACATCGGCGGCGTGCAGATGTCGACGACATCGATGGCCTTGTCGGCGAGCAGCGCCTGGAAATCACGGTAGGTCGTGGGAATTCGATGCTTTTTAGCGAAGTCGACGACGTGGTTGCCGCGCGCGGCGACCGCGCTCACTTCAACGTCGACGCCATAAACCCGCCGATAGGCATACATGTGCAATTCGGCGACAAAGCCACATCCGACCAAACCGACTTTCAATCTCGCCATTGTCGCTTTCCCGTCGCTGTGGAAGGACGATAATACTCCCTTTCGTCTTGCGGGGCCCCGGTAATGGCCTCGATCTTGCACCTTGGCAGCCATTGCAGACCCAGGAGATTGTGATGGCGAGCGTAAATCTTGAAGCCGAACCCGAGCCTGTTTCGGTCGACCTGGACAAATCGGCGCTGGTGATCATCGACATGCAGCGCGATTTTCTCGAACCCGGTGGCTTCGGCGCCGCGCTCGGCAACGATGTCTCGCGACTGCGGTCGGCCGTCGTGCCATGCCGCGAGGTGCTTGGCGCTGCGCGACGGGTCGGCATGCTGGTCATTCACACCCGTGAAGGCCACCGCCCGGACCTCACCGATGCGCCGCCCCACAAGGTCCTGCGCGGCGATCCGGCGAACCGCATCGGCGCCTGCGGCCCGATGGGCCGCATCCTGGTGCGCGGCGAGCCCGGCCACGACATCATCCCCGAGCTCTATCCGTTGCCCGGTGAGCCCGTGATCGACAAGCCGGGCAAGGGCGCGTTCTATCAGACCGACCTCGAACTGATGCTGCGCAACCGCGGCATCGACACGCTGTTCGTCTGCGGCGTGACCACGGAAGTGTGCGTCAACACCACCGTGCGCGAGGCCAACGATCGCGGCTTTCGCTGCATCGTGCTGTCCGACTGCTGCGCCTCGTATTTTCCGGAATTCCACGCCGCGGGGCTCGCCATGATCAAAGCGCAGGGCGGCATTTTCGGCTCGGTCGCCGGATCGAAGCCGCTGCTCAATTCGCTGGCAGGGGTGCCTTGATCGGCACCCGCCACTGACTTTTGGTGGCGAATTCTCGCCAGATCGTCTGCCTCATTCTGCAGCGCGCTGCTTGGTCGCCTGCTTAATTTGTTGACAGATTGACGATAGTGAACGAACCGCCGCGCCCTGCTGCCCGTCGCTCAATTGGCGAAAACACACGGCGCCGGGAACGCTCCAGCCTTCTTGAATCCGCAGTGTTTTTCATAGTTTCCCGCGCCGCCAGTCAGCCACCGGCGTGATTGGCATGCCACTTGCGAGGATTGTCCGGCAATCGCTTGGGATTTCGCGGAACCCGGAACGGATCGAAGCAAGGGGAGGCGGCGGTCGACGACCTGTCGGCCATGGTCCGACAGATCGAGACTCGCTTGCCATGATGAGGAGCGTGCGATGACATCCACCACATCGACGGCGGGTTTCCGCCCAATCTTATGGGCGCCGGGCGACTGGAACGCCTTTTTCGGCTTTGGCACCAATATTCTCGTCAACATGCTGGTGCTCACCGGCCTGTTGCGGTTCGTGCTGAAAATGCCGGACGCAATCGTCTTCGGCCGTATTCTGCCGGCGATGGGCCTGATGATGTGCCTGTCGACGTTCTATTACGCCTACCTCGCCTATGGCCTGGCGAAGCGGACCGGCCGCAACGACGTCTGCGCGCTGCCGTCGGGCATCAGCGTGCCGCACATGTTCATTGTCACTTTCGTGATCATGCTGCCGATCGCGCTGAAGACCAATGACCCGATTCAGGGTTGGGAAGCGGGCCTGGTCTGGGTGTTCTTCCAGAGCTTCATCCTGATGGCCGGCGGCTTTATCGCGCCCTACCTGCGCAAGATCACGCCGCGCGCCGCGCTGCTCGGCACGCTTGCCGGCGTGTCGATCACCTTCATCTCGATGCGTCCGGCGCTGGAAATGTATCAGACGCCGGTGATCGGGCTCACCTGCTTCGCCATCATCCTGGTGAACTGGCTCGGCGGCTTCAAATATCCAAAGGGCATTCCCGCCGGCCTCATCGCCATCGCGGTCGGCATGCTCATCGCCTGGGGCTCGAACCTGGTCGGCCTGAATTACGGCGGCTTGAGCCTGAAGGGCGTCGGCGACGCATTCGCGAATTTCGGCTTCTACATACCGCTGCCGGCGGTCAATCACGTGTTTTCCGGCTTCCACTACCTCGCCATCATCCTGGTCACGGCGGTGCCGTTCGGCGTCTATGACCTGGTCGAGGCCATGGACAATGTCGAGAGCGCGGAAGCCGGCGGCGACGCCTTCCCGACCACGCGCGTGCTCACCGCCGACGGTGTCGTCAGCCTGATCGGCTGCCTGATGGGCAACCCATTTATCAATGCAGTCTATATCGGCCATCCCGGCTGGAAGGGCATGGGCGGCCGCATCGGCTATTCGGCCGCGGTCGGCGTCATGGTGATCGTGCTGTCCTGGTTCGGCATCATCTCGCTGTTGCTCGCCATCGTGCCGGTGGTGGCGATCTCGCCGATCCTGCTCTACATCGGCATGCTGATCGGCGCGCAGGCGTTCCAGACCACGCCCAAGGCGCACGCCCCCGCCATCGTGCTGGCGCTGACCCCACATCTGGCGGCCTGGTGTCAGACCTTGATGGACGGCGCCCTCGGCGTTGCCGGCACCAGCGCCGTGGCGCTCGGCTTCGACAAGCTTGCGGGCGTCGGCGTGCTCTATCCGGGTCTCGCCACCATGGGCGGCGGCGCCATCCTGACCGGATTGGTGCTGGCCGGTATCGGCGCCTGCATCATCGACAAGAATTTCATCAAAGCGTCGATCTTCGCCTCTGCCGGCGCCGTGCTCACTTTCTTCGGCTTCATGCATGGCTCGGCGGTGGGCATTGCGGTATCGCCGACGCTGGCCGTCACTTACGCGATCGTCGCGGTCTTCCTCTATGCGCTGAGCCGCTATCCGGCGCTGGCGCCGGCGCTGACGGCGCCGAGCGAGGCGCTGGCGCCTGCGGAGTGAGCGGCAGCGCCGAACGCCGCCGTAACGAAAGGCGGCTTCGCAATCTCTCTGTGACGCTTGGGGCTGGCACATCGCTGTGTCGGCCCCAACGGACATCCTTCACTCATGCTTTACTCATGCCAATATTGGCCCCGATCTTGCTTTGGGTTCCCTTCGCCGCGAAGGCTCCCCACCTCGCTTCACCGGTGCCGGCTGGCCCGGTATGCAGCTTGCAAATAAATTGGACAGGGACGAGGTTGTGCAATAAATAAAATACACGGGCCTAACCCATTAGGAACCTCTGTCATGATCGCACGTCGAACCGTACAAGTTCTGGCTGCCGCGATTGCCGTCTTTATGTTGAGCCTGAACGGCGCTGACGCGCAGCAGCTCCGCATGCGCTGGCAGGACTTCATCAGCGGTCCGGACGGCGCCAGGCGCCTCGCCAGCCTGACGGCCGCCGTGACCAAGATGAAGTCACTTGATGCGACTGATCCGGTTCAGGACCCCGTGAACTACCGCAGAAGCTGGCACTACTGGGCGAACATCCACGGGTACTACGGGAGCCAAAGCCCCGACGGCACCGTTCAGCAACAAATCGACTTTCTGAACGCCAACGGCTTCGCGCAGGACGTGAAGTACTATGATGGGACTGCGAGCGGTGGACCGCCGATCACCGATCAAACGCCCCCTGACGATATCGCTCAGAAAATCTGGGCGACCTGCGAGCACGGGGACGATGCGAACTTCTTCGGTTGGCACCGCATGTATCTTTACTACTTCGAGCGGGTCCTGCGCTGGGCCGCAAACGACGACACGTTGCGGCTGCCCTACTGGGACTATACCGATCCAACGCAGGAGGCCATCCCCGCGGCATTCCAAGACATCGCCTCAGCACTGTACGACACGAAGCGCCAGCCAGGTATCAACGACGGCAGCGCTACCCTCGACCCGAATGCAACGAATGTGAACGACGCTCTGAAGGAGTCGGATTACCGCACGTACGAGAACACAATCCAAGATAACATCCATGGCTACGTGCATTGTACCGTGGGCCCCACGTGTCCGGTGGCGCACATGGGCGACGTACCGGTGGCGGGAAACGATCCCGTCTTCTACTTCCACCATGCGAACATCGACCGGCTCTGGGCCTGTTGGCAGCAGGCCAACGTGACGCCGCCAGGTCCGTGGCAGGACCAGATGTTTAGCTTTGTCGACGAGACGGGCGCCTTGGTGACGCGGTCTGTGAAGGACTTTCTCGACTCGACCACACTTGGCTATGTGTATGACAACGTCAACTCGTGCGCGCGCCCCGTTGTGGTCGCCGCAGAACGCGCGGCACCGCCCCAGGCTGCGACCCCCGCGCCCGCCACGACAATGGCCAAGGTTCACGCCACCGAGAGCGTAGCCATCAGGACCCCGACGACCAGTGTCAACCTGAATGTGCCGCCTACCCCGCTTGCAGGCCTTTTTGCCGACGTACGTCGCCCGGCGGCAAAGGTCCAACTCGTCCTGCGCGACATCACCGCGGACAGGCATCCGGGCACGATGTTCAACGTCTACCTGGAGAAGACGGCCAATCCGGGGAACCGCCAGTACGTCGGCACGATTTCGTGGTTCAGCGATTTCAGCCATCGCCACCTAGGCCACGGCGGGGCAGTGACGAAGACGCTGACCTTCGACGTCACCGATCAGCTGCGTGCGCTTGGCGGCGATACGACCGGACTGACTACGGTGATCGACGCGACAAACGGCCTCGTAGCCAACAATCCGGCGACGCTCTCGACGCTGCGTGCAGCGGCGGCCAGCTCCTTCCAACCCGAGGCCAACCTGCGCATTGGGTCGATCGAGCTGCAGACCGCGCCGACTCCGGGGTCGAACAGGTAGGCGTTGGTCCTGAGTTCCGCGTGGTCCAGGCGATCTTACCACGCCGCGGCGACACTTTTCTCGAGCCAGGTTGCGCGACTCAACTCGATCGCCAGAAAGAGCGTATTCTTGAAAACTGCGGACTCTGCTTTCGCGGCGAAATCGATTTGATCGTTATGTTCACCTATGTCAGCGAATCAGAAGCGTCTATCCCGGGACGGTTGTAAGCAGCGTGTACGAAACCCTTTACCGCTTATGGCTGCGGGCCTGGCATTGGCTTTTCCCCATTGGGCTGCAACTATGTCCGCTCCGTGGAACATAAGCCGGAGCAACGCCCTTAATTTGCGTCCCCGTTCCAGCTCGGATCGCTGCGTCCGATAGAACACCGGTCGGCGGCCAGAATTTCTCCCCGGTTTTCGTTTCTTTATTCCACGAACTGGGGGCCATTCAAAGAGTTTCGGAGGTTGAGTTGAAAAGGACCCGCTTAACATCGTCCGCGACGGGGGTGCGAGCGGACGGGTCATCCGCCGTATTTCGGGCCTTCATCTACGCCGTCGCTTTCGTCACCGGCGCGATCGTGATGAGTTTCGAAATGCTCGGATCGCGTTATCTCAATCCGTATTTCGGCAGCGGCATCTATACCTGGGCGGCGCTGATTTCGACGGTGCTGGCTGCGCTCACCGCCGGCTATTTCCTCGGCGGGTTCATCGCCGATCGCACCGTCTCGCCGACCGTCCTGGGGGCGGTCCTTACCGTTGCCTCGCTCTATCTTCTGGTGTTGCCGAGCTTTGCCGAGGCCATACTCGGTTTCGTTCTCGACACTGTCGACGACGTGCGCGTCGGCAGCCTCTACGCTGCGCTGGCGATCATGTTCACGCCGGTGGCGCTGCTCGGGGTCTATTCGCCGTTCGCGATCAGACTTGTGTTGCGCGCCACTCGGCATTCCGGAAGCGTCTCCGGCACCGTGTATGGGGTTTCCACCGCGGGCTCGATCGTCGGCACGCTGGGCACGACATTTTTCCTCATTCCGACGATTGGGACGCGCGCCATCACTCTGGTGCTGGGGGCCGTCGGCCTATGTTGCGGGCTGATCATGTTTGCGCTCGACCGCATGCGGTTGCCGGGAACGGGCGCCCCTGCGGGACTTGTCGCGCTCGCGGTGCTGATGCTCGCCGGCCATCGGGCGTGGTCGGACAGCCTGTTCGATGAAAACGTGCGGGCGCAAATGCTCAAACACGGAGACGGCCGCGTCGCTCACCTCGAAACCGAGTACAACAATCTGTTCATCGACAAGCACGGTGCATTGCTCGGGCTCAGCAGCATGTTCAAGGGGCGCCCCAACTACATCGAATCGATCGTGGATCTCAAAGACCCCGACGCCATGCCGGTGCCCTACAACCGGGTCATGCCGGTGACGCTCGCTTATCCGCCGACAGCCAAGCGCATTCTCATGATCGGGCTCGGCGCCGGATCGATATCGACCTATCTGGGGCGGGCCATGCCGGAGGCCCAGATCGACGTGGTGGAGCTCGACCCCGGCGTTATTGCCGCCGGAAAGGAGTATTTCGGTCTGCGCGAGACCGACAGGGTCCGGTTCATCGCAAGCGACGGCCGCGTCTATCTCAACCGCCACAATGACCTCTATGACGTTATTCTGCTGGACGCATTCCGCGAGCTCGGCATTCCATTCCAGATGCTGACCCGGGAGTTTTATGGGCTTGTCAAAGAGCATCTTGCTCCCGGAGGCGCCATGGCGTCGAACGTGGCGGCAAACACAAAACTCTACCTGTCGACTTTGGTCACGCTGCGCGCGGTGTTTCCCACGGTCGACGTCTATCCGGAGTGGCTGGAGCCAACCGAGGCGCAGGCGATCGCCGTCGCCATGCCGTCATCGCGGCCGACCGCCGACAGTTTGCTGCAGCGCGCGCTCGCGCTGCAGCAGCAGTATCATTTCCGCTATTCATTGTCCGCCCTTATTGACAAGCGGGTGACCGATTGGCATGCGGAGGGCGGCGATTTGCTGACCGATGATTTTGCGCCGGCCGATCTTTATCGGGTGACGCCGGTAAAATTGCCGAAGCGTCAATAGAGCGATTGCATCGGCGCGAGGCGCGGCGACGACGCGCTGCTACTGGCCGGTGGCGACATAGGGTCTGACCATCTTGGCCGGGTCGACGATACGGTCGAATTCGGCCTCGGTGACGTAGCCGAGCTTCAGCGCGGCGGCCTTGAGCGTGAGGTCGTGGTTCTTGGCGTAATGCGCGATCTCCGATGCTTTGTCGTAGCCGATCACCGGCACCAGAGCGGTCACCAGCATCAGCGAGCGCTCGACGTACTCTTCGATCTTTTTGCGGTTTGGCTCGGTGCCCTCGACGAGGAATTTGCGGAAATTCGTCGACCCGTCGGTCATGAGCGTGATCGAATGCATCACATTGTAGATCATCACCGGCTTGTAGACGTTCATTTCAAGATAGCCGCCGGCGCCGCCGAAGCCGACGGCGACGTCGTTGGCCATCACCTGAACGGCGATCATGGTCAGCGCTTCGCATTGGGTCGGATTGACCTTGCCGGGCATGATGGACGAGCCCGGCTCGTTCTCGGGGATCAGCAGCTCGGCAATTCCGGCGCGCGGGCCGCACGACAACAGCCGGATGTCGTTGGCGATCTTGTAGAGCGAGGCGGCCAGCGTCCGCAGCGTGCCGGACAGCTGCACCAGCGCGTCGTGAGCGCCCTGCACGGCGAATTTGTTCGGCGCGCTGACGAAGGGCAGGCCGGTCAGTCTGGCGATGTTGGCTGCGGCGGCTTCGGCAAAGCCCGGCGCGGCATTGATGCCGGTGCCGACGGCGGTGCCGCCGATCGCCAGGCGATAGAGGCCGGGCAACGCGCTCACGAGGCGTTCGAGGTCATCGGCGAGCATGCCCGCATAGCCCGACCATTCTTGGCCGAGCGTGAGCGGGGTGGCGTCCTGCAAGTGGGTGCGGCCGATCTTGATGATGTCGTTCCAGGAATCGGCATGGGCGGCGATGGCGTCGTGGAGCGCTTTGACCGCCGGCATCAGGCGCTCCTTCGCCGCGACCGCGGCGGCGATATACATCGCCGACGGAAAGGTGTCGTTGGAGGATTGCGACATGTTGACGTGATCGTTGGGATGAACCGGCGTCTTGCTGCCGAGCGGCGTGCCGGCAAGCTCGCAGCAACGATTGGAGATCACCTCGTTCACGTTCATGTTGAATTGCGTGCCGCTGCCGGTGGTCCAAACGTGCAGCGGAAACATGTCGTGATGCCGGCCCGCCAGAATCTCGTCGCAGACCTGCACGATCAAGGCATGGATCTTGTCAGGAAGCCGCTTGCCGGCATGATTGGCGTTTGCCGCCGCCTTTTTCAGGATCGCATAGGCGGTGATCATTCCGCGCGGCGTCAGGTCTTGGCCGATGCTGAAATGCTCGAGCGCGCGCTGGGTCTGTGCGCCCCAAAGCTTGTCGGCGGGGACACGGACCTCGCCGAGGCTGTCGGTCTCTATGCGGAATTCGCTCATCTTTCGCTCCTCAACGGCAGCGGCGCGTCGCGGCGGACCATGAGCGGACATGGCAACAGGGTCGCGAAATGTCCAGGTCGCGGAGAGTTTGGGGCGCCAGCAGGTTCGCGATAGACTTGACCCGTCAACCCTGACGGTCGCGGTCGGACCCATCTGCCCAGTGCGAAAACCTCATATAATTCCGGTAGTTAGAGTGAGAACGGCGCTATGCGTGATGCGCGGCTGCCGCGATCGATAATGCCATGACCGAAACGGTCGCCGAAATCCTCGCTGCTTATCGCGGCGGCACGCTCAAGCCCGCGGATGTGGTCGCGCGCAGCTTTACGCGCGTCCGCCGCCACGGCGATCCCGCTATCTTCATCGCGTTGCGCGACGAAGCCGACGTCGTTGCCGAAGCGAAAGCGCTGGCGCGCGACGGCGACATGGCGCTGCCGCTCTTCGGCATCCCGGTTGCGGTCAAGGACAATATCGACGTCAAAGGCTTGCCGACCACGGCGGCGTGCCCGGCATTCGGCTATCGGCCGGCCAAGGACGCCACCGCCGTGGCGCGGCTGCGTCAAGCCGGCGCGCTCATTCTCGGCAAGACCAATCTCGATCAGTTCGCCACTGGTCTGGTCGGCGTGCGCACGCCTTATGGCATCGCCCGCAACCTGTTCGACGACAAATTCATCGCCGGCGGTTCGAGCACCGGCTCGGCGCTGGCGGTTGCCGCCGGTTTTGTACCGCTCGCGCTCGGCACCGATACCGCCGGATCCGGCCGCGTGCCGGCGGCGTTCAGCAACATCGTCGGGCTCAAGCCGAGCCGCGGCATGGTGTCGTGCGCCGGCGTCGTTCCCGCCTGCCGCACATTGGATTGCGTGTCGGTCTTCGCGCTGACCGTCGACGACGCGATGGCGACGCTGAACGTGATCGCGGGCGCTGACGCCGCCGATCCCTATTCGCATCCGCGACCGGTCGGCGCGCTTGGTCCGATGCCGGATGGCGTAAAACTCGGCGTGCCGCTGCCGGGCCAACGCCTGTTCTTCGGCGACACGATGTCGGCCGCCGCATACGACGAAGCGCTGACGCGGCTGACCAGCCTCGGCGCCAAAATCGCCGAGATCGACATCGAGCCGTTCTATGCCGTGGCGCGGCTGCTCTACGACGGGCCATGGGTAGCCGAGCGTTATCTGGTGGTCAAAGCGCTGATCGCGTCGTCGCCGGAATCGCTGCATCCGGTGACGCGGCAAATCATTCTCGCCGGCGCCCACCGCACCGCGGCCGAGACTTTCGCGGCGTTCTACCAGCTCGAAGAGCTGCGCCGCGTCGCCGATCATACCTTCCACACCATCGACGCGCTGGTGCTGCCGACGGCGCCGACGATCTACACGGTCGAGCAAGTGCTGGCCGATCCGATCCAGCTCAACAGCCGGCTCGGCACCTACACCAATTTCGTCAACCTGCTCGACCTGTGCGGGCTTGCGGTGCCGTCGTCGATGCGCGCCGACGGCGCGCCGTTCGGCATCACGCTGTTGGCGCCGGCCGGTGCGGACGCGGCGCTCGCCGCAATCGGGCGCCAATATCACGCCGCGACCGGCTTGCCGCTCGGCGCGCTGACGCGCGGCAAATAATCATTTGGTTTCGTCGATCACGCTGACATGGGCGGCGACGACGCGCCAGCCTTCGGGGAAGCGCACCCAGGCCTGCATCTGGCGGCCGACTTTGCCCAGCATGGCCGGGCGATGATAGAGCGTCGACGCCACGGCGTGATCGCGGCCGTAGGTAGTGATGACGGTCTTCGACAGCGTGCGCGCAAGGCCTGCCGGCGCGCGCGCGGCGCGGAATGCCGCGATCTCGGCGTAGCCATAAAGGATCTCGGCGCCGCCGTAGCGGATGGTGCGTGAGTCGTTGCGGAATGTCGCGTCCAGCGTGGCGACATCGTTCGACACCAGGGCCTTTTCGTAACGCGCGAATTCGGCCGTGACTTCGGCAACGACCTCCGGCAGGTCGAGCTCCATGGTCGGCTCCTTTATTAGGCTATGCTCGCGGTATAGACGACAGACGGCGGATGACAGACGACGGAAGATCGGAATGCCTGCTTCATCCGTCGTCTGTCATCTGTCGTCCGTGGTCTACAATTCCGGCCTCGGTGCCGCGACAACGCCTTGCGCTTCGAGCGCGTGGGCGATGCGCAACGCTAAGTCCTCGCGCCACGGCGGCGTGATGATCTGCACCGCGATCGGCAATGGCGCAAGCGGCACCGGCACGGCGACGACCGGCAAGCCGATGAAGGAGATCGGCTGGGTGTAGATGCCGAGATTGGCGCGCACCGGCAATTCAGTATCGTCCAACATGAAGGTCTGCTGGCCGATCAGCGGCGCCGTGCACGGCGTCGCCGGCGCCAGGATGGCATCGACCTCGGCGAACAGTTTCAAGACTTCCTCGCGATACCAGCGGCGGAATTTCTGCGCCTTGACCACCAGCGAAGCCGGCGTCATGGCGCCCGCGATCAGCCGGTCGCGCACGGCGGGATCGTAATCTTTCGCGCGCGTGCGCAGGCGGTCGAGATGCAAACTTGCGCCCTCGCTTGCGGTGATGATGAAGGCCGCCGAGCGGGCGCGTTCGGCTTGCGGAATGTCGATATCGCGGTTGGCGCCGAGCGCCGAGGCGACGCTATCGACGGCGGCGACGGCCTCCGCGGTCTTGCCTTTGAAATAGCCGGCGGCGACCGCGATGCGCAGGCCGTCGACGCCCTTGTCCAAATGCGGTGTGACCGGCTCGACCGCGCGATCGGCGCAGGCCGGATCGTCAGCGTCAAAGCCCTGCATGGCGTCATAAGCCAACGCGAGATCGCGCGCCGAGCGCGCCAACGGCCCGACGTGATCGAGGCTCGCCACGAACGGAAAGGTGCGCGCGCGACTGAGGCGCCCGTAGGTCGGCTTGAGCCCGAAAATGCCGCACAGCGACGACGGCACCCGGATCGAGCCGTTGGTGTCGGAGCCGAGCGCCAGCGGCACCAGGCCGCCGCCGACCGCGGCGCCCGAGCCGCCCGACGAACCGCCGGTCATGCGATCGAGATCATGCGGATTGCGCGAAGGGCCGTCGTGGATGTTCTCGCCGGTGAAGTCGTAGGCGTATTCGCCCATGTTGAGCGCGCCGACGAGGATCGCGCCGGCCGCCTCCAGCCGTTCGATCAGCGCCGCATCGCGCGGCGCCGGCGGCAGGTCGCGATTGATCTTCGAGCCGGCCAAGGTCGGCAGGCCGGCAACGTCGAACAGATTCTTGGCCGCGAACGGCACGCCGGCCAGCGGCGGCAGCTTTTCGCCTTTCGTCCGCGCCGCATCGAGCGCGTTTGCACGGGCCAGCGCACGCCGCTCGGTGACGGCGGTGAAGGAGTTGAGCAACGGGTCGCGCTCGCGGATGCGCGCCAGCGTCGCTTCGACGATGTGCGTGGCGCTGGCGCGGCCGGCCGCGACGGCGGCGGCGACAGAGGCCGCGGAGTCCCAGGCAAAATCGCCGGCCGCGGTCTCAAGCATGGAAGACCGGTGCGGGTTCGGCATCGTCCGGCAGCGCAAATTCGTCGACCAGCGCCGCGTGGCGCAGGATCAAACGCAGATTGAACGCGACGCTGTCGTGCCAGGCCGGATCGAGCGCCAGGCCGAGCACCTGTGCGCTTGCGGCGACGAACGCGTCGATGGCATCCGCGCGCTTCGCCTCGGCGGCTGCGCGAGCGCGGCGCTTGGCGCTCGCAGGATTCTTGGCGCGAGCGGATTTCGCCTTGCGGCCGGCTTTGCGTTTCATGCCTTCGGCACCAGCAAAAACTCTTCAGCGAAATGGCACGCCACCTGCCGGGCACCGAAGCTGCGCAGTTTTGGCATCGTCGTCTTGCACATAGCGGCGCTCAGCGGGCAACGGCCATGGAAGCTGCAGACTTTGGGATCGGGATCGATCGGGCTGCGCGGCTCACCGGTCAGCCGCAACCGCCCGGCGCCATTCTCATGCAAGCGCGGAACGGCCGCAACCAGCGCCTGAGTATAGGGATGCAGCGGATGTTCGAACACTGCCGCGGCGGGACCGGACTCGACGATCTTGCCGAGGTACATCACCAGCACCCGGTCGCAGAGCAGCCGCACCACGGAAAGATCGTGCGACACGAACAGATAGCTCATGCCGAGCTCTTTCTTCAGCCGCTGCAGGAGCTGCAGGATGACCACCTGGACGGAGACGTCGAGCGCCGCGGTCGGCTCGTCGAGCACCAAAAGCTCGGGCTCGACAGCGATGGCGCGGGCGATACCGACGCGGGCGCGCTGGCCGCCGGACAGCTGATGCGGGAAACGCGACAGGAATGGCAGCGGCAGCCCGCATTGCGAAGCCACGGTTTCGACGCGCTCGGTCAGCGCCTTGCCGCGCAGCTTGCGCAGGCGGCGCAGCGGATCGGCAATGGCGTCGAACGCGGTGAAGCGCGGATTGACGCTGTCGCCGGCATCCTGGAACACCATCTGGATGCGGGCGCGGTCGCGATCGCGGGCGAAGACGCGCGACGGCTTCAACGACAATTCGCGGCTGCCAAGCTTGATGCTGCCGTCGCTGACGTCGACCAGACGGGCGAGCGCACGCACCAAGGTCGACTTGCCGCAGCCGGACTCGCCGACAAGTCCGACCGTCTCGCCCTTGTTGATGATAAAACTGACATCGTCGACGGCGTATACCTTGGGGAGTTTCTCCGGTCCGCCGGAAAAACGCCGCTTGAATCGCGCCAGCGGACCCGGGCCGCCGCCGACCGGGAACAGTTTCGATACGTCGGCAATGTCGAGCAGGATGGTCATGCTGCGCTCTCCGTCGGCACGTTGGGGATGTGCTCGGGCAAGGGATTCCAGCACGCGACCATATGGCCGGCAGCCGAAGCCGAACACGGCAACGGCTGCGCGCAGGCTCCGATCTTGCGCGGGCAGCGCTCGGAATAGCGGCATGGCGGCAGGTCGGTACGGCGCAGGTCGGGCAGGGAGCCTGGAATCGCGGCAAGCTCATCGAGGCTTTGCGCGGAATCCGGCGTCGCCGCGATCAGTTCCGCCGTATAGGGATGGCGCGGGTGCGCGAATAATTCCCTGGTCGGCGCGTTCTCGACCACGTGGCCGGCATGCATGACGACGATGCGGGCGGAGCGCTGGCCGGCGAGCGCCAGGTCGTGGGTGATGAAGATCGTCGCCATGCCCATCTCCTTGGCGAGATCGTTGACCAGATCCATGATGACGGCCTGCGTCGTCACGTCGAGGCCGGTGGTCGGCTCGTCGGCGATCAGGAGCGACGGCTTGGCCGCAAGCGCGATCGCGATCATGACGCGCTGGCACATGCCGCCCGACATTTCGAACGGATAGGCGTTGGCGCGCCGCGCCGGATCGGTGATGCCGACGGCACGCAGCATGTCGATCGCCTGGGCCGGCGCGTCGCGTCGCGGCACATTGCCGTGGCGGACCAGCACGTCGGCGATCTGGCGGCCCACGGTGCGGATCGGATTGAGCGCCGTGCGCGGGTTCTGAAAGATCATCGCGATCTCGCGGCCGCGCACGTCGGCAAGCTGGCTCGGCGTGGCCGTAAGCAGATCGAGGCCGCCGAGCATGGCGCGCCCGGCGGTGACCTTGCCGGCGGGATCGAGAATGCCCATCACCGCGTAGGCGGTGACCGATTTGCCCGATCCGGATTCGCCGACCAGCGCGATGGTCTCTCCCTTGTCGACGGCAAAGCTCACATTGTCGAGCGCGCGCACGATGCCGGAGCGGGTGCGGAATTCGACGGAAAGCCCTTCGACGCTGAGCGCGGGCGCGGCGGTCGTCATGGGCGCCACCTCATGTCCGCCTCCTGGGATCGACCATGTCGCGCAATCCGTCGCCGAGCAGGTTGAAGCAGAACACCGCGACCATCAGCGCCAGGCCGGGGAAGAACGCGTTCCACCATTCGCCCGACACCATGAAGGCCGCGCCCTCGGCCACCATGATGCCCCACTCCGGCGTCGGCGGCCGCACGCCGAGGCCGATGAACGACAGGCCCGCGGCGTTGAGGATGGCGTAGCCCATGGTCAGCGACATCTGCACGACCAGGATCGGGAACACGTTCGGCAGGATCTGGAACGCCAGGATGCGCCAGTCGGAATTTCCGGAAAGCCGCGCCGCCTCGACGAAGCCGGCTTCGCGCCGCACATTGGCTTCGGCGCGGGCGATGCGCGCATAAAGCGGAAAATTCACGATCGCAGTCGCCAGCACGATGTTCTGCACCGTGTTGCCGAGCGCCGCGACGATGCCCATGGCGAGCACGAACAGCGGAAACGCCATGATGGTGTCGGCGATGCGGCCGACGACCCGGTCGGTCCAGCCGCCGAAGAAGCCGGCGGCGACGCCGGCGAGGCCGCCCATCAGGAACACTAGCGCGACGGAGGCGACCGCGATGAAGAAATCGAGTCGCGTCGCCACGATGACGCGGCTGAACACGTCGCGGCCGAGCTGGTCGGTGCCGAACCAGTGATGGGCGTTCGGCGGCTTGAGCGCCTGGGCGGTGTCGCTCGACAGCGGATTGTACGGCACGATGCTTGGGCCGAGCACCGCGGCGAGTACGATCAAGACGAACAGCGCGAAGGCAAAGCCGGTGACCGGATTCTCCGCGATCACGTAACGCGCTTGGCGCAACAGCGCGGTCAAGCCGCCCTGACGTCGCGTGTTGGCTGCGATATCGGTCATGCTTCCAGCCTCACGCGCGGATCGATCAGCCCGTAGAGCACGTCGATCATCAGGTTGAGCGCCACATACATGACCGCCATGGTCAGCACAAAACCTTGCACCGGCGCGAAGTCGGAGGCGAGCAAGGCCTCGACCGCGTAGGAGCCGATGCCCGGCCATGCGAACACTTTTTCGACCAGCACATTGGCGCCGAGCAGGAACGAGAACACCATGCCGAGCGTGGTGACGACCGGCAGCATGGCGTTGCGGAAGGCGTAAGTGACGATCACGGTGAACGGCGCCAGCCCGCTGGCGCGCGCGGTGCGCACGAAATCCGACGACAGCACCGCGAGCATCGAGGCCCGCGTCATCCGCGCGATCGGCGCCAGGGAGAAAATAGCGAGCGTCAGCGCCGGCAGGATGAGCTGCTTCAAACTCGCCAGGAAGATTTCCGGCTGGCGGGCGATCAGGCTGTCGATCAGATAAAAGCCGGTGATTTGTGGCGGTGTGTCGAAGAACACGTCGAGGCGCCCGAGCGGCGCCGGCGCCCAGCCGAGCAGATAATACAAGACATAGACCAGGATCAGGCCGGTGAAGAACACCGGCAGCGACACCCCGAGCGTGGCGATGACGCGGCAGGCGTGATCAATCAGCGAATTCGGCCGCGTCGCGGCAAAAATGCCGAGCGGCACCGCGATCACGATCGAGACCAGAAGGCCGAGCAAGGTCAATTCCGCCGAGGCCGGCAGCCGCGTGCGCAACTCGGTCAGCACCGGCTGCCCGGTGGTCAGCGAATTGCCGAGATTGCCGTGGCCGAGATCGACGACATAACGGCCGAACTGCTCGATCAGCGGCTTGTCAAGGCCGAGCTTGACGCGGACTTCTTGGATCGCCTGCGGCGTCGCCGCCGGTCCGGCGAAATAGGCGGCCGGATCGCCCGGCAGCGCGCGGGTGAGAAAAAACGTCACGATCACCACGCCGATCAGGCTCGGGATCGCCATCGCCGCGCGCTTGAGGATCATCATCAGCATGGATGCCTCTTCACCTCTGCCCGCAAGCGGGGAGAGGGAGGAGATGACGACGAGTCACAGCCTCACCCCTTCGCGAACGCGCGATAGTCGAGCCGGCGGTGGAACCAGTACTGGTAGCCGGAAATGTTCTTCTGCATCGCGACGTTGACGTAGGGCTGGTACAGCGGAATGCGCGGCATGTCGGTGAAGGCGAGATCGACGAAGCCTTTGACGTTCTTGTCGTAGCCATCCTTGTCGCCGGTCGCCGCCGCGGCGCGCGCGCCGTCGATGAACGTGTCCATGGCGGGCGACTGGTAGTCCATGGTGTTGAAGATCGATTTGCCCGAGTGGTAGCACCAGTAGAAAAAATATTCGGGATAATCGAGCCAACCCGAGAACACGTTTTCGAACAGCGGCATGGTCTTTTTGGTCAGCTCGGTGCGCCAGTTCGCGCCCGGCACCTTGTTGATCGTGGTGGTGATGCCGATCTGCGCCAGGCTTTCCTGCACCAGCACCGCGATCGGCTCGTTGACCCCGGCAAAGCCGAGGTCGAACGAGATCGGCACGTTGATGTTGCTCACGCCAGCTTCGGCAAGGAGTTTCTTCGCCTTATCGAGATCGGTGATGAACTTGTGTGGTTGCGGCCAGGCGACCTCGATCGGCGCGTCAGCCGGCGCGCCGAACATCGGCTTGGCAAGGCCGTAGAGCACCGCATCCATGATCTTCTGATACGGAATGGCGTAGGCCATGGCGTGCCGCACTTTGACGTCATTGAACGGCGGGTTCTGCACGTTCATGCCGATATACTGGATGCCGTTCGAATACGGCGTCGACACGATGGCGAGCTTGCCGTCGGTTTTCAGCTCGGCAAAGTCCTTGTTCGGCAGATCGTAGGACACGTCGGCGTCGCCGCGCTCGAGCAAGGCGCGGCGGTTGCCGGCATCCGGCACCATGCGCCAGACGATGCGCTTGACCTTGGGCAACGGCCCGCCCTTCCAATTGTCGTTGCGTTCCAGCACGACCTGAGAGCCGGCGGTCCAGTTGGTGACCTTGTAGGCGCCGCTGCCGACGGTATTGAGCTTGGTGTATTCGAGACCCCACTTGTCCTGCTCGGTCGCCTTCGACTTCACCAGCTCGGAATTGAGCACGCAGGGCACGATGACGGCGAGATCGGGAACGGTCAGACGGTCTTTTTTCATGAAGTCGACGCGGAAGGTATGATCGTCGACGGCGACGAATTGCTCAGGCTTGGTCAGCGAGCCGGCACTCATCTGAAAGGTCGGGAAGCCGCCGACGGTCACGGCGCGGTCGAACGACCACTTGACGTCCTTGGCCGTGACCGGCGTGCCGTCCTGGAAAGTGGCGTCCTTGCGCAGCTTGAAGGTCACCGACATGTCGCCGATGGCCATGTCCTCGGCGAGCTCGGGCTTGAATTTGTATTTGTCGTAGTACGGCGTGCCGTTCGGCAGCGTCTTCATCTCGTGGCTGATCAGCCGGTCGTAGCAATTCCACGACACTTCGTAGCCGGGCACGTTGGTGCCGACGCCATGGATGTCGAGATTGTTCGGCCCGCTTTCGGAGACGATGAGCAAAGTCTCCTGGCGCGATTGCGCCTTGGCCGGCGACCACACCGCCGGTGCCGAAACGGCGCTGGCGGCGGTCAATGCGGTCAGCGATTTGAGGAATTCGCGGCGCTTCATGGAGCTCTCCCAAGGTGTGCTGCCTTGGGTTCCGCAAGCCGCGTGCCACTCTATGCCGTGCCGTTGCCGCAGGTGTAAGCCCTTGAATCCGGCGCACTTGTCCGCGCTTTTTTCGGCGTGCGAGCAGGTCCATGAACTTCCTGGGCAGAGGCCGCACATTTATTAGGCAGTTGGCCCGGCCTTTATCCAGCAGGCCGCGGCGCCAGGCCGGACGGCGCCGGCCCAGGTGAACTCATGGCCGCAAGCCTTAGGACGGCGGCGGAACCGCGCCGGCCAAGCGGCGTGGTTGCGCCGGCTTTATTTTGCATTGCGGTAAATTCTGATTTGTCGGGCTGGGCCTGACACGCCAGCGCTAAAAGCCCCCATTTTACCGTAAATTACTGGCGATCCCGGAAATCAACCTTAAGTAACATCCCGGCAACAACCTGACGCTATCCACCGGGGCGCCCGGAGTGTCTGGTATGTCCTTGTTTGGCCATGTATAAGACGGCCAAGTGACAACAATCTAGGATTGGATCGAATCGATGAAGACGAGCAGAGGCCCGCAGAGTTTGGACAAAGTCGTCGGCCGCAATGTCCGCGTTCACCGGCTCGCCAAAGGTATGTCCCAGACCGACCTGGCAAACGAGCTTGGCATAACGTTTCAGCAAATTCAGAAATACGAGAAAGGCACGAACCGCGTCGGCAGCGGCCGCCTTTTTGAAATCAGCGTGATCCTCGGCGTTTCAGTCATGACGCTGTTCGAGGGCGGCAAAGCGACCATGGCGAAGGGCGGCGACGACTCCTCGCCGTTCAATCTGTTGGCCGATCCGCTGTCGCTGCGCCTGGTTCAGGCGTTTTCAGAGATTTCCGAGCGGCGCATGCGGCACTCGCTGGTCGATCTGGTCGAATCGATGAAGGCGCGAAAAGGCTAGTTCGCGGCGCGGCGCCGGCGGCACGCCGCCGGAATTTTGCTCTTCAATGCGAGGAGGTCGATTGCAGCGGCTGGATCGGCGTGTCCAGCGTGGTCTCCTCGGTGATCGTTGCGATCGTCATTTGCAGGAAACGCGATCCCGCTTCGCTGAGCGCGCGAACGTCCTCGAGCGCATAGGACAGATACGCAACGACAAGCTCCCGCTCGCGCGGGCTGATGGCTTTGTTTTCTTTTTCGCCGTAAAACATCCTGATACTCCCACATGTCCAGGGTGTCCCCACGATCAGGCCTGAACGGTTAAACGGTTTACCGGCTTTGCCGCTTTCACTTCACTCCCGCGACGATTGATCGGCGCCCCGATCCTGTTGCAGTACTTCCAACTCTCTAGCCTTCTCCATCAATTCATTACCGATCGCTTCGAGCTCATGACCGATCGCTTCGAGCTCATCCGCGGTCGCCGAATCCCGGCAGCCACGCGCGAGGCGAACACAGCGGTGCGCCTGCTGGCGCAGGTAATCCGCATCGGTGCAGATCCAGGTATAGGGTTCAGCGGAACTCGGTATCATCGGCTGGCCCGCCGCTATTTCAGCTTTGAGTCCCGCAAGTCAGCGGTTGGGCGCGCGGCTTAGCGCGAATTCGGAACAGCTTGCCTGTTTTTCGGAGAGGCGATCCCCGCGGCTGATTGCATTCCGTGCCACTACCCACCGGTGCGCCGTTTTTATCATGGCTGCGGGGGCGTTCGACATCATGCAAAGGTACCGGCGCCGGCGGCCCGGTCGGTACTAAAGTACTGGGTCGCGCGGCGTGGCTCAGCCGGTCATTCGGAAACCGGCTCCATGCGCGCCGCATGAGCCGCTTGTTTGCGCACCGCGACGGCATATTGCCCGTGTTTGCGCTCCGGCGTGGTGTTGGGCACGACCACGGTGCGATGAAATGCCGCCCAGTTGTCGGCGGACAGCTCGTCCAGGCTCTTTACCGAGAAATTCTGCAGGAATTTGTCGGCATAAAACTCCTTGCGGACCGGCTGCACCTGCAGGAAGGGCACGTCGCTGCGGAATTCGATGGGGACGTCGGTCTTGAGCAGGCGGACGTTGTCGAACAGCGGGCCGAACCAGGTGTCGGTTTCGATGATGCCTTCCAGCATCTGGTAGGACGGGCTCTTCGACAGGTTCGCCACCCCGCGGACCAAGAGGCTCCAGCCCGGCGCGGTCTTGGCGACGCAGCCGCTCCAAATCTGCAGCTGGCCCGGCTGGATCGACGGCGACAGGAACGGCGGCGAGAAGCCGCGGACGTCCTCCGGCGCATGCCGGTCGAAATGCTCGCGAAAGCCCGGATATTGCGCCGCGTCCCGTGTCAAAGGCAGCCATTCGTCGACCCCCGGATAGGTCCACAGCATGTCGTGGCCGTCCCAGACCACCTTGAAGTTGATCGGCAGGAACACGTACCAGCCGAACGCCGAGGCGCTGGTGATCGCCTCGCAATAGCGCAACGCCCGCGCCGGAATGACCCCGCCGACCGACTTATCCGCCCGGCGCGGCGGCAGGCCGTCGGGAACCAGTTGAAAGAACTGGGCGAGTGGGGTGTCGGGTGGGGCAGGAGTGTGCATGGCGTCAAACTCCTCCGATGCGGGTTTCTTCGGACGTGGTTGGTACAAAGACGTTTGTCCGCGGGCGCGGATTGCATTCCCGCGGACAAACAATCATTCGGAACGTCAGCCGACCGAGGGCGGGTCGCGTCCCCATGGGCGAGAATCCGTCACTTCTTCGGAGCGAAAACGGGCGCCATTTCCCCAAGGCGCACCTTGCCTTGGTTCGTGGTCGCGGCGTCACGGCTCACCTTTTCGCCCGAGCGAATGGGCCGGAACATCGGGGCGGATTCTCCCAACCGGACCTTGCCCTGATCTTGGCTTGCCGCATCCCGCACGACCTTGTCGCCCGAGCGAATGGGGCGGAACATCGGGGCGGATTCTCCCAACCGGACCTTGCCCTGATCTTGGCTTGCCGCATCCCGCACGACCTTGTCGCCCGAGCGAATGGGGCGGAACATCGGGGCGGATTCTCCCAACCGGACCTTGCCCTGATCTTGGCTTGCCGCATCCCGCACGACCTTGTCGCCCGAGCGAATGGGGCGGAACATCGGGGCGGATTCTCCCAACCGGACCTTGCCCTGATCTTGGCTTGCCGCATCCCGCACGACCTTGTCGCCTGAGCGAATGGGCCGGAACATCGGGGCGGATTCTCCCAACTGGACCTTGCCCTGGTTCCGGGTAGTGGTGTCACGGATCACTTTGTCCCCCAGCCTAATCTTGATCATCGATATCTCCTTTGCTGACAGTCACTTCTCGACTGCGCTTACCAAGCCTAAGGCGCGCTCTTGACTGGTCGCAATCAAACACACGGCTTTTCCACTACGCTGAAGTCCTAGGACCCGCGCTCTCAATGAGCCGACGAAAGTAGGTGTGTTCTGCGACTTCCGGCCGCTTTATTTTCAACGCAAAGTAGAACAATGATTCAGCGTTTGTCGCCGGAATGACATCATGAAAACGCCACGCGCCAACAAGCTTGTTGTTGTTATAGACGATGACTCACTTGTCCTTGAGGCAACCGAAGGCCTCCTCCGCTCATGGGGTTGCCGGGTGGTCACCGCAGAATCCTACGGCGAAGCGATGATGAAGCTTTCCGAAATCGGACAGCGACCAGATTTGATAGTATGTGACTATCGACTTCCGCAGGGACCCACCGGGGTTGACGCCATCGAAATGCTGCGCGACGCTTTCGAGATTCCTGCGCTTCTCATTAGCGGGGATGCAAATTCTCCGCCACCTGAGACGCGACAGGGCGGCTACCATCTTTTGCACAAACCAGTGAATGCGGCTGCATTTCGTGCGGCTTTAATCGAGGCCTCCGTATTGCGACGATAAGGCGCAAGAGACCACATCGATGCATGCGGACAACAACAAGACGGCCTTTCTTGAAGCCGCTCTGCTCGTGCTGCTCGGGTTTCTTTGGGGGATTCCCTACGCGCTGAACAAAGTCTCCTTGGCGACAATCCCGCCGATGACGGGGGTTGCAGCGCGTGTGTCGCTGGCCGCAATCGCGCTTTGGATCATTGTTTTCATGCTGAAGTGCAAGATGCCGTCGCGCAGGGATTTCATTCCGCGCGTGTTTATTCAAGGTTTTATAGGGTGCTTGATCCCCTATACATTTATTGCTTTTGCTCAACAATTGGTGGACAGCGCGCTCGCGGCGATTCTGAACTCAACAACGCCGCTCTTCGTTTGCCTCATCAGCCTGGCGTGGATTCGGCACGAACCGTTGACTTTCGGCCGGCTGTTTGGCGTTTCAATTGGTCTGGCTGGCGTCATCATGATCGCCGGCGCAAGTGCGTTGCTCGGCCTTGGCCAATCCGCCTTCGGCCAAGCGGCGGTTATTTTGGCCAGTGTGGCATCCGCTGCCAGCGTCATTCACGGCCGTCGGTTTACTGATGTTGCGCCGGAGATTACGGCGGCTGGAACGCTGACATCCACTGCGGTCATACTTGTCCCACTGTGTTTTATCGTTGAAGCGCCCTTCCAGTCCGCACCCTCGGCGGCTTCCGTTGCCGCTTTGCTGGTCAATGCGTTTGTCGCGACCGCATTCGGATTTGTAGTCTATTTTCGCCTGATCCGAACGATTGGCAGCATCGGTACGGCAAGCGTTGGGTACCTCAAGCTAGCTGTCGGCGTACTCATTGGCTGCACGTTGATGGGCGAGTCGCTCACATGGACAACAGCAACGGGCTTGTTGGCGATTCTCCTCGGCGTCGCCGCAATTAATCAACACCAGTCATCGTGGGTCCCGTCATGGTTTGCATCCAAATTTGTGATGCCTGCCGCGCGGACCCTCTAAAAAGGCGTCAGCGATATTGAAATATTTGAAGCGCCGCCTCGCAGAACCGATAGCGCTTCACTCTATCAGTGCGTCGGCGCCTGCGAGAAGAATCCGCGGTACGACCAGGCCGAGAGTGCGAGCGGTCTTTAGATTGATGACAAGTTCGAATTTCTTCGGCGCTTGAACGGGGAGATCCGAAGGTGTGGTGCCATGCAGGATACGATCGATGTAATCGGGCGCCCGTCTGTACAGATCCAGGACATCAATGCCGTAAGACAGTAAGCCTCCCTCATTGACAAAATAACGATACGGATAAATGGCGGGAATCCGCAGGCGAGCGGCTAGTAAAACAATTAATTCACGGTGGAACGAGGTGAAGTTGTCGGGCATCACAATGAGTCCGCTGCCAGGTGCGGCTCCCAGGTCAGCCATGGCCGTTTCAATTTCATCCGAACTATGGACTTCAGCCGTGATCACAGTGATATGGAAGTCCTTTGCAGATTCTATGAACGTAGGCAAATAAACCGCTTCGCCTTTAGGTACAGATTCGGGATTGTACATAGCGGCGACACGGGTGAGTTGCGGCTTTAGCTCTCTCAATATCGATAGATATTTGCCTGTTATCGTTGGCAGAAGATTGGTGAAGCCAGTGACGTTCCCTCCTGGCCGTGCCAGGCTTTCGACGAAGCCGCTACCGATCGGGTCGGAAACGGCTACAAAGACAACCGGAATTGTTTGGGTCGCCTTTTTCAGCGCTGCGACGACTGGAGTACTTTGGCCGAGGATGCAGTCGCACTTTAGGCCGACAAGCTCGGCGGCAAATGTCTGCATGAGCCGCTGGTCACTGTTGGCATACCGATACTCGATGCGGAGATTTTGACCGACGACCCACCCTCTTTTCGCGAGGCCTTGCTCAATGATCTTGGCGCGAACCTGAGCCTCCGCATCGTTGGCTAGTCCCATGAGCACCCCGACGATGCGCAAACTGGACGCCTGCTGCGCGCTCGCCGGAAATGAGCGCGTTGCCAGCGCGGCACTTAATGTTGCTACGAACGCGCGCCGTCTAGGGTCCATCGCTTTATCCGTACACCAAGGCCTCGGAAGTCGGACCTCAATGATGGTGTTGTTGCCGGGTGAGCGCCCAGCGTCGTGACAATTGCACTAACTGGGGCAGCCACAAAGCAGCATTCTGTCGCATTTTGCCCGTCCTGCGCTCCTTCCGTCGCCGCGAGGGGCTGATATGATGTCTGAGAACGGGAAGCCGCCCTGGCACACGTGCTGATTGAAATGCTTGATTTCTCGCCAAAAGGAGGCGACACCGGCTCGGATGAGCCGGGGATCAAACCCCGTTCGACCGATGAACAGATGAATCGAATGCCAGCCAAGGTGGACTCGGACCCCGATAGGCCACCGCCCGCGCGTGGCGGACTGTTTCGAAAATATGTTGTGATGTTCGTCGCTATCGTCAGCCTCGCGCTGGCGATCAACGGCGCTTCCGATATCTGGTTCTCTTACCACGAGCAGCAAGATCTCTTAGTCCGCATTCAACGCGAGCAGGTGAAGTCCGCGGTGGACAAAATCGGCCAATTTCTCAACGAGATCACGGCGGGATTATCTTGGGAAACTCAACTGTCCTGGAGCGATACTACTTTAAATGACTGGCAGTTCGATGCCGTTCGTGTAATGCGTCAAGTGCCCGCATTGACTGAGATCGTGCAGCTCGATGCGACCGGGCACGAGCAGTTTCGTATGTCCCGAGAGGCGCCGGATGTTATCGAGAGCCACGTGGATCATTCGCACGATGCCGCATTTATTCAGGCAACGGCCAACAAAATCTATTATGGGCGGGTTTACTTCATCGACGAGTCACAGCCGCACATGACGATAGCTATGGCCGGCGTCGGACCTGAATTTGGGGTAGTCGTCGGACAGGTGAATCTCACTTTCATTTGGGACGTCATTTCGCAAATTCGGGTCGGCAAGCACGGCCAAGCCTACGTGGTTGATGAGGCGGCACGTCTGATAGCCCATCCGGATATCAGCCAAGTGCTGCGGAAGACCGACATGTCCGCGCTTAAGCAGGTGCAAACGGCCCGCTCTGGCCTTTCGCGGATGCAAGCCGCCCGTTCGGGAAAATTCACTGACCAGCCCGATCAATTGTTCCAAGGCGTCGACATGCAAGGCGTCGACATCACGGGGCGCAGCGTCCTGAGCGCCTATGCCGAAGTGACGCCGCCAGGCTGGCTTGTCTTTGCCGAGTTGCCTGCAGATGAAGCCTATGCGCCGTTGTACAGTTCGATATTGCGATCGGGCGTCGTGATTTTGGTAGCGCTCGTGCTGGCCATTTTCGCGGGACTGTTGCTGGCCCGCCGTATGGTCGTGCCGATCCGCTCGCTGCGCGACGGCGCCGTGCGCATCGGCGGCGGCGACCTCGGGCAACGTATTTCCATCAATACCGGCGATGAACTCGAGGCGCTCGGTGAGCAGTTCAACGCCATGGCCTCCCGGCTCCACGAATCCTACGCCGGCCTGGAAAGCAAGGTCGAGGAGCGCACCCGCCAACTCGAAGCCGCCAATCAGGCGAAGTCGCGCTTTATCGCCGCCGCCAGCCATGACTTGCGGCAGCCGCTCCATGCCTTGGGCCTCTTCGTGGCGCAGCTGCACGGCAAGCTGCGCGCTAGCGAGCGCAATCAACTCATCGGCCGCATCGACGATGCGCTCGCCGCGATGAACGAGCTGTTCAGCGCGCTGCTCGACATTTCCAAGCTCGATGCCGGCGCGACCACGATCAACATCACGGTGTTCCCGGTCGCGCAGCTGTTGGCTCACGCCGAGACGACCTTTGCCGGAACGGCGCGGGAGAAGAAGCTGTCGTTTAAGGCGTTGCCGAGCGACGCTTGGGTGCGCAGCGACTTCATCTTGTTGCAGCAGATCGTTTTCAACCTGGTTCAGAACGCGCTGCGCTATACGCGCAGCGGCGGCGTTCTGGTCGGCTGCCGCAAGCGCGGCGATCAGCTGCGCATCGAGGTGTGGGACACCGGCATCGGCATCCCGCCCGATCAGCACGACAAAATTTTCGGCGAATTCTATCGCCTGGGCGAACCGGACCGCGACCGGCGTGCCGGGCTCGGTCTCGGCCTTGCCATCGTCGACCGCCTGTGCCGCCTGCTCGGTCACCCGATCGCCGTGAAGTCGACCGTGGGCAAGGGTTCGGTCTTTGCCGTCAGTGTGCCGCTGGCGCCGGCGAACAAGCGCGCCATCGAGGCGTCCATCGTGCCGCGCACGCAGCCGAGCGTGCCGGATGGCAAGCTCGTCCTGGTGATCGACGACGATCCGCTGGTGCTCGAGGGCATGAGCGGGATCTTCCGCAAGTGGGGTTGCCGCGTCATCACCGCCGATAGCGACAGCAAGGCGCTCAAGGCGGCGGCCGAGCAGGACGATCGGCCGGACCTGATCATCTCGGATTATTACCTGGCCAACGGCCGCACCGGCATCGACACCATCGAATGGCTGCGCGGTGAATTGTCAGCGGAAATTCCCGCATTCCTCATCAGCGGCGATACCGATCCGGCGACGCTGCTTGAAGCCAAAGCCAAGGGTTTCCATTTGCTGCACAAGCCGGTCGACCCGATGGCGCTGCGCGCCATGTTCCATCAGGCGGTCAAGCCGGTGCCGCGATCGGTCGTGCGCAAGTTGCCTGAAACGGAAGAATCCAGACCGGACGCGACCTCACCTTGAACGACGCCGTCACGTCTTTGGCGGTGTCGGCGGTGTCGGGGGCGTCGGCAGCTTCCAGCCCAACTCGGTAACGGCGACCACCGCCGCGGTGCGGTTCGACACTTTCAGCGCCCGCAAGATCGCGGTGACGTGATTTTTGACGGTCGGCTCGGCGAGATTGAGCGCCCGGCAAATGACCTTGTTGCTCTTGCCTTGCATCATCAGCGCGAGAACGTCCTGCTGGCGCTCCGACAGCTTGAGGTCGGCGAGCGAGACGATCTGGCGATTTTCACCCGGGCGGTTTTCAGGCTGCTCGCTCGGCGCGGCCTCGGCAAATCCCTCCGGCCCCAGAATCTCCGGCGGAATATAGACGCCGCCGGCGAAAACCAGTTGCAATGCCCTTTCCATGACCTCGCGCCGCGCCGATTTTGGAATGAAGCCTAACGCTCCGAGGTCGAGCACTTTCATGACATTGGCGCGGTCCTGCAGCGCCGACAGCACGACAACGCCGATAGCCGGATAGCGCTCGCGCAATTCGGCAAGCACCGAAAGTCCGTCGCGGTCGGGCAAAGTCAGGTCGAGCAAGATCAGGTTGATATCGGCGTTGCCGGCAATGATGTCCATCGCCTGCTTGCTGTCGGCCGCCTCCAGCACCGTGACGCCGCGCTGGAGCTTCTTCAGCAAACCCTGCAACGCATCACGAATCAAAGCGTGATCGTCGACAATCAGAATCTTCATCCCCAACCGCCCCAACCTCGCCGGCACAAATGTCGTTCGCCGCAGGCCAAAATGCTGCGTCTATAACCCCAAGCGTCGCGGCCGACGTCCCTCGGTGCCCCACCCGACGCGGATTTAATCCCCGACCCAACCCACAAGACAAGGATTATCATCCGCCTGCCTGGGGTTGAAATGGCTCAACCCAGGCTCCCGCAACCGATTTCAGGTCCGCCGCGGCAGCGCGACAAATGGCGGCTGCCGGCGAAAAAAGCCGCTGTTCTCAGATATAAACAAGCCATGGCCGGAAATTGGGGGTGTCCCGGGCCGCGGTTCCCGTGGCGACCGCCGGTCGAGCCGCGGGGAGGCGGCGACTATTTGTCCTGGCGCTGCGCCAGGTAGCTGACCAGCTCGACGATGGAGCGGCGCAGCTTTGCCGAGCGGATTTTCACGAAGCCGGCGACCAGCGTCAGCCCGTCGGGCGTGGCCAGGAATTCCGAGACATGGGCGAGCGACGGTGTGTCGGCGGCGTCCGGCTTGGCGCCGGGGACGCTGGGCGCGCCTTCAAAGAAAAATTCCACCGGCACCTTGAGAATATGCGCGATCTGCTGCAACCGGCTGGCGCCGACCCGGTTGATACCCTTCTCGTATTTCTGGATCTGCTGGAAGGTGAGGTCGAGGCCGTCGGCCAAGCGGGTCTGCGACATGCCGAGCATCAGGCGGCGCATGCGGATGCGCGCGCCGACATATTTGTCGGTCGGGTTCGGAGTTTTGATCGCCATCATTCGACAATTCCACTTGGTAACTTGCGCGGCGCCGATGCAGCATCGCATCGGGACGTGCAATCGTTCGGCGCAATCGGCGGCTGAATTGAGCGATTTGGACACGCGCGCATATATGCTGGAGCGGCTTTCGTCGAAGTTTGTGACCCAGCAAAAGCAACAAAAGGTCGGGAAGAGATTCGGTCAGCATTCACAATGCCAATGTCTATGTCATTATAGCCGCGCGTTCGGTTCATTCGATGACGTCTAATGAATGGCTGACATTGAGACCCGGTTGTTTCGCTATTTCGCGGTGCTGGCGCAGGAGCAGCATTTTTCCCGCGCCGCGCATCTGTTGAATATCACGCCGCCGACGCTGACCCATCAGATCAAGAAGCTGGAGCGCCTGGTCGGCGCGCGCCTCGTCGAGCGCAAGGGCAATACCCATGTGGCGCTCACCCAGGCGGGTTTGCGGTTTTTCGAGCGCGCGCAACACGTGCTGCGTCAAGTCGAGGAAGCCAAGATCGTCGCGCAGCAGGCGCAGCGCGGCGAAGTCGGCCGCATCGACATCGGCTTCATGGCGACGGCGGTCTGCTCGGGAATCTTGCAGCGCTCGCTCGGCGACTTCCGCCGCGCCAATCCGGCGATCGAGATCAATATGCGCAAGCTCGTGCCGATGGATCAGATCAAGGCGATCATGGGCAAGGATCTCGACGCCGGCTTTACCCGCAGCCCGCACAAATATCCGGCGGGGCTCGAAGGTTTCGAGATCTATCGCCAGCCGATGGTACTGGCGTTGCCCGCGAAACATCCGCTGACGCGCCGCAAGACCGTCAACCCCGCGGCGCTGAAGGAGGAGCTCTTCATCAATACCGGCCCCGAGCTCGACGTCGGATTTTGGGGGCATGCCGAAGCCATTGCCGGGCACTTCACGCCGCGGGTGGTCAAGCGCGACGATGATTTCATGACCGTGCTGACCTACGTGTCCATGGGCTACGGCATCGGCGTCATTCCGCAGACCATGACCAGGATGAATATTCCCAACGTCGTGTTCCGCGAGCTCGCGACCAATACGGTGCCGAAATCGGCGATCTGCCTTCGTCTATCGCCGCAACGATTCCTCGCCGCAGACCGATCTGTTGATCAAGCACATGCGCAGCCACGCGCTGCGGCGCTGACCCGCAGACCTGCACATCAGCTTTTCGGGTAAGATCAATCATGCTCCGGGAAAAATTCTCGACTATGATCCAATTCAATTGATTGGATCATGGTCCAGGGAGGCCTTGATGAAACTCGGCATTGTCGGCCTCGGCCGCATGGGCGCGGCGATGTCGCGCCGTCTGCGCCTTGAGGGTTTTGACGTGACCGGCTGGGACCAGAACGCCAAAGCCAACCAGGCGCTGGCCGCGGACGGGCTGCCGATCGCGGCCGATGCCCGCGGCGTGGCCGCGGTCTCCGAGATCGTCATTTCCAGCATCACCGAAGACCACGGCGTACGAAAGATTTTCACCAGTCCCGCGGGTTTTCTCGACGGCGACATCAACGGCAAGCTGTTCATCGAAATGAGCACGCTGCAGCCGATGACCGGCCGCGAGCTTAAGCCGCTGGTCGAAGCGCGCGGGGCGCGGCTGATCGAGGCGCCGGTGCTCGGCACCATTCCGCAGGTGCAGGCTGGCACGCTGTTCGCCATGGCCGGCGGCAGCCCCGAGGACATCGAGCGGGCGCGGCCGGTGCTGGAAAAGCTGACCCGGCGCATCGTCCATATGGGCCCAAACGGCAGCGGCTACGCCATGAAGCTTGCCGCGAATCTCGGGCTGGGCGCCTATATTCAGGCGGTGGCGGAATCGCTCGCGCTCGGCCTGCAGCAAGGCCTTGCGCTCGATCTCATGGTCGACGTGTTGCAGGAGAGCGCCACGGCCTGCGGCTGGCTCAAGAGCAAGGCAGCGGTGCTCAAGGGCGACAAGGGCGACATGACGCTCGACATTCGCACGCTGCGCAAGGATATCATGTCGGCGGTGGCGACTGGCGCGCTCACCGGCGTGCCGATGCCGCTGGCGGCCGGCACGCTGGCGTCGTTGTCGGCGGCGGTCGACGGCGATTACGGCGACGGCGATCTCGCCGAATTGCCGAAATTCTTTCGTGATTCGATGCTGCAAAACTTCGACCGCTAAGCCGACGGGAGGAATTCGTGGGCATTACACTGAGAAGGTTCGCCGAACTCGCCGCGGTTTCTTTGGCGCTGATCGCGCCGCGCGCTGCACTGGCCGATCCGTTTCCGCCCGGCGGGCAGGCCCAGAACGTGAAGCAGATCGGATTTTCGGCGCTCGGCGGCCGCTACGGCGCCTTCAAGATCGCCATCAAGCACACCGCGGACGACAAGTGGTACCTCTACACGGGCCATTCCTTCAATCAGGGCTGGAGCATCGTCGACGTCACCGACCCGGCCAATCCGCGCTATGTGAAATTCATCCCGTTCGCGACCGGCGACAAAAGCATCATCACCTCGCAGGTGACCCTGCACGACAATCTGATGATCACGTCGTTGAACAGTTTTCGGCCGCAAAAGGACCCGCTGCCGGCGATCCTATTGTGGGACATTTCCGATCCGGAAAATCCAAAACAGGTCGGCTCGTGGATGGGCGGCGTCACCGGCGCCCACCGCAATTCCTATCCGGGCGGCAAATACGCCTATCTCTCGACCAGCTATCCGGGCTTCAAGGCCCATATTTTGGTGATCCTCGACGTCAGCGATCCGGCGCACCCGAAAGAGGTCGGCAAATGGTGGCAGCCCGGCCAGAAGGACGGCGAGCCGGCGTCGCCTTATCCGGAAGGCTTTCACGGGCCGGTCAATGTCAGCCCAGACGGCAAAATGGCGTCGCTCGGCTATACGCCCGACGTGGTCAATCTCGACCTGACCGATCCGGCGAACCCGAAACTCATCGGCAAGCTGCACATCACCGAACCGTTCGCCAAGGTCGGCACGCAGTCGGTCCATACCGTGCTGCCGCTGTGGGACCGCAAGCTGCTCTATGTCAGTTCCGAAGCGCAGAAGGAAAAATGCCAGGACGATGGCTTCAACTTTGCCGGCATGATCGACAACGCCGATCCGGCGCATCCGCGGCTGATCTCGATTTTTCCGACGCCGGTGCCGCCGGCCGACGCGCCATATAAGGATTTCTGCGACAAAGGCGGCCGCTTCGGCCCGCACAATACCAGCCAGGAAATCCACAATCCGGCGATCCAACAGCCGGGCAAGCTCATCGACGTCGCCTGGTTCAATGCCGGGCTGCGCATCTTCGACGTCAGCGAGCCGCGCATGCCGAAGGAAGTCGGCTATTTCATGCCGCCGGAGCGGCCCAACATGCCGGCGCAATCCGGCGCGCACGCTTCCGAAATCAACTGGAGCGAGGAACTCGCCGTCGACGCTCGCGGCAACATCTACCTGAATGACGACAAATGGGGGCTGTTCGTGCTGCGCTATAGCGGCGAGGAGCCGAAATAGCCCTGCCGCAAAAGCCTCGCGCCGGTCACCAAATTTACACGTTTGGCCGGGCAAAATGCCGCCGGCCGGGACACCTCATGGAGCGATTGAGGGGTCGATCGAATGACGGACAGCACCTATCTCGCGTGCCAGGTCGGCATCATCTGCGGGCTGATGTTTCTCGTCGCAATCACCGCAGTGAGCCAGCATCCGCAGTGGTTCGGCTAGCGACGCCGGCCGCGTTGGCGCAGCTCGCCTTCTGAATCATCTGCCGGGAAAAGTCGTCAGCGCTTGATCGCGATGAAGGAGGCGACGACCCCCGCGGGAGCGCCGTTGTGCGGCTTCGCCCTTATGACGGTGCCGACGAGCGTTGGCACTTGGTTGACGCCATTCGGCCATTTGGGCGTTGTCGTGGCCTTGTAGTCGTATTCCCAGTTTTCAGTCTTGGTGCCGGCGCGGCCGGTGCCGATCACCGCGATGCTGATGTCACCCGTTGGGGTGGTCTGCATCGTGCCTTTGAGATCCAGGACGAGACCGCCGCCCATGTCCAGGTTGCCGGTCAGCGCGTCTCCCGCCGGCGGATCGAAGGTGATGGTGCCCTCGCCGAAAATGAGATTGAGCGCCTTGACCGCCGCGGTGGCGTTGGCAACGTTGTCGCTACCATAGATCGGGCTGAGCGCCTGCACGGCGGGATCGGGATCGGCGTTGACCAGCACCGACGGGTCATTCAGATAGCTTCGATAGGTCCATTTTCCCGCCAGCGCGTTGTCCCAAGCGGGACGCGGCGTCGCATTGCTCTGCAGCGGCAGAGCTTTTTGGTTCAGCGATTGCGCGACGGCGGCGGTCAAGGGAAGCAGCAACAACATCGAGGCGACGACGAGCGACGGTGTCGTTCTCATTGGCCGTTTCCTCTCCCGGCGTGGTTTGCCGGACCGCGCGGCTGGGTGGCGCGCAGCCATCAACCATCGCTTCACGCTGTGTTTAATGTCTGTGACAGCCTAAGCGTCAGTCATCACATGACAACCCCACGATGTTGTCAAGGCCTTGCACAATTTGTGACCAAGGCATCGGCCGTGCCGGCGGCTCGTTACTCCGCCGCCTGCGCCATGACGTGCTGGCGGAATTTCGGCATCACCTCTTGCGCTAGAAGCCGCATCGAGTCGCGCTCCCAGGCGCGGTTCGGGCCGCTCCAATCGAGGCCGGTCATCAGCAACGTGCCGAACGGGCCGACCGTGTCGCGGAAGGCAACGAGCTTGTCGAGAAACGTTTTTGCCGAGCCGTAGATCATGCAGCCTTCGGTGATGGCTTCGACGGTGGCCTCGTCGTCCGACATGTTCGGGTCGGGTTTTAGCACCGAGAGAATGCCGACCCGGGAGAGCACCTCGCGCATGTACGTGTAGAAATAGCGGTTGGAGCCGTACTCGCTATGGATGCGATCGCGGGCTTCGGCGTCGCTCGGCGCGACCATGACGCTGCGCGCCACGCGCCAATTCTCGCCCTTCGGCGCAGTTCCCATGTCCAGACACGCTTTCGAATAGGTCTGCCAATGGGACGCGATCGCGCTCGACGGCACATTGTTGCCGGAGATGATGCCCCAGCCTTGCTTTGCGGCGATGCGCGCGGTCGGCGAATCGCGGCTCGACAGCGAGGTCGAGATCGGCGGCCCCGGTTTTTGAAACGGCTTCGGCATATAGCCGATGCCGAGCTTTGGGATGATCGCCTCCGTGAGCTTCACGCTGCGGAACTCGCCCGGGAAATCGTACGGCGGATCCTGCGCCCAGATCTGCTGAATGAGCTTGATCGATTCGACGAATTTGCGCGTGCGCACACCGCGGTCGGCATTGCCGAACAGCTCGAAGTCGGACAACAACCCGCCCGGGCCGACGCCGAGCATGAAGCGGCCGCGGGTCATGTGGTCGAATTGCGCGACTTCGGCCGCGACTGTCACCGGATCATGGTTCGGCAAACAGATCACCGCGGTGCCGAAGCTCAAATTCCTGGTCCGCGGCGCCAGCGCGGCCATGAACATCAGCGGCGAAGGGATCGGTTCGGTGGTCGCGGAAAAATGCTCGCCGACCCATAATTCGTCGAAACCGAGCTCATCGGCATAGAGCGACTTCTCCTCGTCCTCGGCCAGCGTGTCGGTGAACGAGCGCGTCGGCGGATGCACCGGCATCATGAATATCCCAAGTCGCATCGCGCTTTCCCTCCCGGCTGCAGCCGCCGCGGCCGACACGATAGCGCCGCCGTTCCTCGGCGCAAGGCTTGATCGGCGCCGCTTGCCGGCGCAGTCTTGCGCCAACACAGGAGGAAATGCCATGAGCGTCGCCGAGCTGCGTCCGGCCGCCGCGCCGGGCGCCATTCCGACCGCCGACGAGTTGATCGCGCGCGCCCGCGCGTTGGCGCCAAAACTGCGCGAACGCGCGGTGCGGGCCGAACGCGACCGCAATATCCCGCAAGCGTCGGTGGACGAATTCATCGACCTGGGTCTCATCCACACCCTGCAGCCGAAGCGCTGGGGCGGCTACGAGCACGACCACGAAGTGGCGTTCGACATCGCCGTCGAGCTCGGCAAGTCGACCTGCGGCTCGTCGGCCTGGTGCCTGAATTATCTGGCCGATCACGCCTGCATCCTGGCGCTGTTTCCGGAAGAGGCGCAGCACGACGTCTGGGGCCGCGACAAGGCGGCCTGTATCGCCACGTCGGCGGCGCCGACCGGCAAAGTGGCGCCGGCGCCCGGCGGCTACCGGCTCGACGGCCGCTGGTCGTGGTGCTCCGGCTTGCGGCATTCGCAGTGGATCATGATCGGCGGGCTGGTGCAGCGCGAGGGCGGGGACCATCCCGACATGCGGCTTTATCTGGTGCCGGTGTCGGACGTGAAGCAGGACGACACCTGGTACTGCGCCGGGCTGCGCGGCAGCGGCTCGAACACCGCGGTGCTCGACAACGTCTTCGTGCCCGAGCACCGCAGCGTGTCGTTCTCGACGCTGCGCGATGCCTGTGCACCGGGATCGAAAGTCAACACCAATCCGATTTTCAACACGCCGTTCATCGCAGTGCACAGCTACGCGCTGCTCGCGCCCGTGCTCGGCCTCGCCCGCGGCGGCTATGCCGACTTCGTGCAATGGACGCGCAAGCGCTACCTGACCTACACGGCGCTCAATATCGCCCAGCACGTGCCGGTGCAGATGCGCGTCGCCGAGATCGCCGCCGAAATCGACGCGGCCGAGCTGTTGGCGCGGCGGGCGTTCAAGCTGGTGCGGCAGGATTATTCCGGCATGTCGCTCGAGACCCGCACGCTATTGCGCCGCGATTTCACTTTCGCCGTACGCAAGCTGCGCGAGGCGTTGGACGACTTGGTCAAGATCTCCGGCTCGAGCGGGCTGATGGACGACAATTCCATCCAGCGCTGCTGGCGCGACGCGCACGCCATCTCCTCGCACGTGGTGATGAATTGGGACGTGCCGGCGGAGAATTTTGGCCGGATGGAGTTCGGCCTGGGCCTCAACCCGGCCTATCCGATGTTCTAAATGTGTTTCCCGGATGCGATGCAGCACGAAGTGGTGCATCGCTGATCCGGGACCGTCGCGGTCTCTGAGTTCGTTACGATCCCGGGTCTGCAGCGCACCACTTCGTGGTGCGCTGCGCCCGGGAAGCAATTCAATTCCACCGCCACACGCCATAAGCGTGGCCGTTCTGCATTTGCGGCGCCACGTAGGTTGGCTTGCGGTTGCCGATGGCGCCGAGCATGGCGATCCAGTTCAACAATTCGCCGCCGACATTGCCGGCTTTGAGCATGCGATGCTGGGTCGACTCGGCGATGAGCTGATCGACCTTCTGCTCCTCGATGAGTTTGATCACGCGTGCCGCCCAATCCGGGTCGGGCACGCCGTCGGAGCGGCTCGCCGCCATGCGCGGGCCGCCGACTTCCAGCGAAAAGCTGCCGCTGCCCATGATGACGACGCGCAGCGGCGCCGGCCAGGCTTCGATGGCGCGCGCCACCGCCTGGCCGAGCGCATAACAGCGTTGCGCCGGCGGCAGCGGCGGCACGTGGCCGCTGATGAAGAACGGGATGACCGGGATTTTCATCTCCGGGGTGAGAAAGTGCAGCGGCACGATCACTGAGTGATCGACCGAGAAATGCTGTGTCATGGCGACATCGTAACCGGCAGTGACGGCCGCGGCCCGGATATGCGCGGCAAGCGCCGGCAGCGACGGCACGACGTAATTGGGTACGTCGCGCGGCTCGTCGTTCGGCGCCTTGAAATTCTTGTCGATGCCGATGGCGAAGATCGGCAGCGCATCGAGAAAGAAGGTGTTGAGGTGATCGGTGTCGAACATCACGATCAAATCGGGCCGCGTCGCGGCAAGCTCGGCCTTCTGGGCGCCGAACAGTTTTGCGATCTCGCAATCGGGCCCGTCGCGTTTGACGAAATGCGGGAAGATCGGGGTGTGCGGCACGCCGAAACCGGCGACGATCTGGGCCATGGGTTGCGCTCCTGTTGTTGCCGCTTCACGCCACCGGCTGGCCGATCTCGTCAACCTTCACCGCGCGCATGCGCTGGTTGTAGATCGCGGCGTTCAGCCCGCAGACTTCGAAGCGGGCCAGATAGTTCATCAGGAAGCCGTTGGCCCCCATGCGGTAGAGCTGCCCGACGTCGCCGGCCAGGAGGCAGCGGCGTTCTTCGTCGGTGAGGTCGAGGGGTGCCAGCGCCTTGGCTGGATCGGCCTTCATGGCGGCGCGGAAGGCGTGGTCGCGCAAAACCTCGCGGCAGAGATAGTTCACGGCGAAGATCGACATGGTCGGCTCCGGCTTTGGATAGCGTTATTTTTCGCACGATCGCGCGCCAATTGCCACAGCGCGGATGCATTCGTAAGCTTTCGGCGCACGCGTCGGAGGAATGCCAATGCAGCGCCGCAGCACCAATCCGGTCTTCAACGATAGAAAACTCAAGCTTGGAACCTTCGGCACCAATCTCGACCGCGGCTGCGCCATTTCCACCATCGACGGCGTGCTCGAGATCAATTGGCCGAACACGCTGGAACTGGCGAAGATCTCCGAGGCGATGGAGTTCGAAGCTTTGGTGCCGATCGGCCGCTGGCACGGTTTCGGCGGGGTCACCAATTTCAACGGCCCGGGCTTCGAGTGCTTCTCCTGGGCCTCGGCGATCGGCGCCTCGACCCATTATTCCGGCATCTTCGCCACCTCGCATGTGCCGACCATCCATCCGGTCATGGCGGCCAAGCAGGCGGCGACTATCGACCACGTCACCGGCGGCCGCTTCGCGCTCAACATCGTGACCGGCTGGAACCGGCCCGAGATCGAAATGTTCGGCTCGCCGCTGATGGAGCACAACGACCGCTACGATTGCGCCGCCGAATGGCTGCATATCTTGAAAGAGCTGTGGACGCGGCAGGAGCCGTTCGATTTCGAAGGCCGCTTCTACACGATCAAGAAGGGGTATCTCGAGCCGAAGCCGATCCAAAAGCCGTTTCCGGCGGTGATGAATGCCGGCGGCTCGGACAAAGGCCAGCATTTTGCCGCCAAATATTGCGACATGGTCTATGTGGTGTTCGGCTCGCACGATTTCGACGACTGCAAGGCCAAGGTCGACTCTTACCGCGCGCTCGCCCGCAAGGAATACGGACGCGACATCCAGGTCTGGAGCTACGCCTATGTGGTGCAGGGCGAGACCGAGAAGGAAGCGAAAGACTATTTCGAGGACTATGTGAACGCGAAAGGCGACTGGGAGGCGGTGTCAAATTTGGTCGAGACCATGATCGCCAATGCCAAGACGTTGCCGCCGCCGGTGCTGGCCGAGATGAAGAAGCATTTCATCGCCGGTTGGGGCGGCTATCCGCTGATCGGCACGCCCGAGCAGATCGTCGACGGGCTCGTTCGGATGTCGAAGATGGGCCTCGACGGCACGCTGTTGAACTGGCCGCGCTACATCGAGGACCAGCGTTGGTTCAGGGACAGGGTCTATCCGCTGGTGCAGCAGGCGGGATTGCGATGATTGTCGCGGCACGTTTCCCGGGCGCAGCGCAGTTTTCTGTCATCCTGAGGTGCGAGCGAAGCGAGCCTCGAAGGATGCACGGCCCGGGCCGTCGCCCTTCGAGGGCCGCTTCGCGGCCACCTCAGGGTGACGGGGAACAATTAAAAATACGGCCGGCTGGCATCGCGCCCCAGCCCGAGCTCCATCCGGCCGTAGTGCGAAAAATTCATCTCGGTGTTGACGGCGATGTGCATGGACATGAAGTGGATGTCGCGCCAGGCGCGTTGCAGCGGGTGCGAGGTGTTGAAGCTCGCCGTGCCGCTCAAGGCGACCAGCGTATCGATCACCGAAACCGTGAGTTCCGACACCCGTGCGAAATCGCGCACCGAGCGGGCGAGATGATTTGGCGAATAGTCTTGCGGCGCGTCGGTGACGTTCACGGCGCGGCGCAGCAACAGTTCGGCGGCATCGAGATCGGCGGCGGCGCGGGCCATGCGCACCTGCACGGAGGTCTTCTCGGTGAGCGATGAGCCGTCCTGCGCCCGGCGTGTCTTGGTCCAGTCGCGGAAATGCTCGTAGGCGCCAAGCGCCGCGCCGAGCATCGGCGTCGCGAACGAGATCGGCGCATAGTAGAAAAACGGCGTGTGGAAGATGACGTCCTTGTGCATGGCGCCGCCCGGCGTCGTGGCGTCACGTAATTCCGTCAGCTTCAGTGCCCGCGCGCTCGGCACGAAGGCGTTGTCGGTGACGATGGTCTTGCTGCCGGTACCGCGCATGCCGGCGGTGAACCAGGTGTCCTGCACCGTGTAGTCGCCGGGCGCGACCAGGAAGAATTTCCATTCCGGCGTGGCGCCGTCCTGCGCCATGCCGCCGAGCATGACCCAGGTGCAATGATCGACGCCGCTGGCGAACGGCGAGCCCTTTCCGGAGATGCGATAGCCGCCGTCGACTGGCACCGCGACCGTCGCCGGCGCGAACGACGCCGCGACCGGCACATCGAGGCCGCTGGCCCACAGCGTCTGCTGCGCGGCTTGCGGATACTGCGCGATCAAATGATTGTGGTGGATGATAAGGCTGGCGCACCAGCCGTGCGACGCATCGGATTTGCAAAGCTCGCGCGTCACCTCGAACCAGGTGTCGAAGCGAAGCCCATAGCCGCCGACGCTCTTCGGCACCAGGATGCGGGCAAAGCCGGCGTCGAGCATTTCGTTCACCGACTCTTGGGGAATACGCCGCGCGTCTTCCGCCGCCGCGGCGCGCTCGGCAAAGCGCGGCGCCATGGCGCGGACGCGGTCCATGATCTCCTCTTTGGTCGCGCTCTGGGTCGGGGAGGGCGGCATGCGCTGCTCCTATGGCTCGGATGTTTGCCGCGGCGTCGGCGGCGCCAGTGCTAGGCGCCGGCCGACCGGGAAAAGCTGCAAGTCGTAGCGCTGCACCACCCAGCCCCAAATCCCCGACGGCGCCTTGAGCATCACCGCAATGGCGATCATGCCCATCAGGATCAGATAATAGGTACCGTAGTCGGCCAACAGCTCGCGCAGGATAATGTAAACCAGCATGCCGATGAACGGCCCTTCGATGGTGCCGATGCCGCCGATGACGACCATGAAGATCACCACCACGGTCCAGTCGTTGACGCTGAAACCCGCTTCCGGCGAGATGCGCAGTTTCTGCAAAAAGATCAGCGCGCCGATCAGGCCGGTGCAGGCTGCGGTGGCGACATAGATGATGAATTTGGTGCGGAAGGTGTTGACGCCGAGGCTTGCGGAGGCCGGCTCGGAATCGCGGATCGCGGTCAACGCCAGGCCGTGCCGCGAGCGCAGCAACAGATAGACGATAGCGCAGACCACCACCGAGACCCCAAGCGACATCAGATAGAGGAGGGCATCGCGGTTGGCGCGGTCGGGCGAGATCTGCCGCAGGATCGCCGGCGTCAGCGACAGGCCGGAGCCGGCGCCGAGCACCGCGATGAGGCTTGCCGAGAGCGCAAAAACCTCGGACATCACCCAAGTGCCGACGGCAAAATAGGCGCCGCGCAGGCGGAACACCGCGAACGAGACCGGGATCGCTATCAGGCCAGCGAACGGCCCGGCGATCGCGAGCGCCAGATACACGTCCATGTTCTGCGCGCCGGTCAGGTAGAACAACGCATAGCCGCCGAGCCCGACATAGGCCTGCTGGCCGACCGAGACCAGGCCGGCATAGCCGGCGAGCAGATTCCACAACTGCGCCAGCGCGAGGTAATAGGCCATCTCGGCGATGAGCCGCATCCAGCCGGCATCGCCAAACCACGGCAGTGCCGCGAGCGCCACCAGCGCCGGCACTGCGACGACGGTGAAAGCGCGGCTCGCTTTCGTTGCACGCTCGACGCGCACGGGCTCCATGTCAGTCCCTCGTGCGCGGAAACAGCCCGCTCGGGCGGACGATCAGGATGACGAGAAAGGCGATGTGGCCGGCGAGGATTTGCCAGGTCGGTGACAGCGCTGCGCCGACCGCCTGCGCCACGCCGAGCACCACGCCGCCGATCAGCGTACCCCACATATTGCCCAGCCCGCCGATGATCACCGCCTCGAAAGCCAGAATGAGCCGGATCGGTCCCGCAGCCGGATCGAAGATGGTGCGGATGGCGAACAGTACGCCGGCTATTGCGGTGAAGATCATGGCGATGCCCAGCGCCAGTGCGTAGAGCTTGCGGTTATCGATGCCCATCAGCTCCGCGGTGTCGGCATCGTCGGACACGGCGCGAAAGGCGCGGCCGAGGCCGGTGCGGTAGAACAGAAGCTGCAAGCTGGCGATGGCGAACACCGCCACGGCAAAAACCAGGAGCGGATAGACGCCGATCGAGATGCCGCCGGGAATCTGCACGCTCGCGGTCTCGATGGCGCCCTGGTGCAGGCGCTGCGTATAGGCGCCGAAACCTTGCAGCAGGCCGTTCTGGATGATCACCGAAATGCCGAAGGTGACGAGCAGCGGCGGCAATAGCCCGCCTGAGAGCGTGTGATTCAACAAGCCGCGCTGGATGGCGTAGCCGACGACGAACATCACCGGCACGACGATGATCAGACTCGAGATCGGATCGAGCCCGGTGCCCTGGGTGACCACCAGCGCCACATAGGCCGACAGCACGATGAAGTCGCCATGGGCGATGTTGACGAGCCGCATGATGCCGAACGACATCGACAGCCCGATGGCGAACAACGCGTAGATGCCGCCGAGCAGGCTGCCCTGGATGAGAATGTTGAGCCATTCCATCGCGGCCGCCCGCCTTACAGGCCGAAATACGCCGCCGTGATCGCGGCGCGGTCGAAATTCTTGGTCGGCGCGCTCAGCGCCAGGCGGCCCTCCTGAAAACAATAGAAGCGCGCCGATGCGTCGAGCGCGCGGTTGATGTCCTGCTCGACCAGCACAATGGTGGTGCCTTCGGCGGTGATGGCGCCGAGGCATTGATAGATGTCGCGGATGACGACCGGCGCCAGCCCGAGCGACAGCTCATCGCACAACAAGAGCCGCGGATTGGCCATCAAGGCGCGGCCGATCGCCGCCATCTGCTGCTGGCCGCCGGATAAATTCGGCGCCGGCAGGTGGCGCAAGTCCCGCAAGCGCGGGAACAGCTCGTAGACGCGCCGCAAATTCCACGGCCCTTTGCGCTCGCTGTGGCCGCCGAGCAGCAGGTTTTCCTCGACCGACAAGCTCGGAAACAGCCGGCGGCCTTCCGGCACCATGACGATGCCGAGCCGCACGACTTCGTGCGGCGTCTTGTGGCCGATCGGCTCGCCGTCGAACATCACCATGTCGGGCTTGGTCGGCAGCGCGCCGGCGACCGCGCGCAGGAAGGTTGTCTTGCCGGCGCCATTGGCGCCGATGATGGCGACGGTCTCACCTTGCGCGACGGTGACGTTGATGTCGAACAGCGCCTGGAAGTCGCCGTAGAACGCCGAGAGATTGTTGGTCGTGAGCAGACTCATGACACCGGCATGCCCATATAGACTTCGCGCACGCTAGCGTCGGCCATGACCTCGCGCGGATCGCCCTGCGCCAAAACTTGCCCGAAATTCATGACGACCAGCCGGCTGGCGACCGACACCAGGGCGTGGACGATGTGCTCGATCCAAACGATCGTGGTGCCATTGGCGTGAATGGTCCTGATGGTCTTGACCAGCTCGCCGCATTCGAATTCGGTGAGCCCGCCGGCGATCTCGTCGAGCAGCAACAGTTTTGGCTGGATCGCCAGCGCCCGCGCCAGCTCCAGGCGCTTGCGTTGGAGCAAGGTCAGCGTCCGCGCCGGCACATTGGCTTTGTCGTAAAGCCCGGTCACCCGCAGCACGTCGCAACAGCGCGGATAGCTGTCGCGCTCGCTCCGGCCGCCGCCATAGATCGCCCCCACCAGCAAGTTCTCGAATACGCTCATATTCGCGAACGGATGCGGGATCTGATAGGAGCGGCCGATGCCGAGCCGCGAGCGGGCGTGCGGCGCCATCGCCGTCATGTCGGTGCCGTCGAACGCGATGCGGCCCTGGCTCGGCGCCACGTCGCCGGTGATCAGATTGAACAAGGTGGTCTTGCCGGCGCCGTTGGGGCCGATCACGGCGAGCGCCTCGCCGGCTGCGACGGCAAGGCTCACGGCATCCACGGCTTTGAGCGCGCCGTAGGATTTTGACACGCCGTCAAGTTTCAGAAGGACTGTCATGAACCGCTTTTATGGACGGCCGCCACGTGAGCCGCGACGGCTTTCCTTCGCCGAGCCGGATCGCCGTCAAGAATATTTAATCGGTTCGAGCGGGCTGTCGAGCGGGATATTCGGCGCGGTCTGATTATAGACGATGTTCAAGTCGTACTTGAACTTGGCACCCTTTTTCCATTGGCCGCCGACGAGCGGCGTCGTGCACACGTTCGGCACCGGATTGGTCGGCCCTCCCTTCCAGGTGATGGGGCCAACCAGCGAGTCGTAGCTGGTTTCCTTGATCGCGTCGCGGATCGAGGCGGGCTCGAGCTTCTTGGCGCGCTTGAGCACGTCGATCGCGACCTCGATATTGGCGTGCTTAAAGCCGATCGGCTGGGTCCATTGCTTGCGAGTGGCGGCCTCGTAGGCATCGCAAAACTGTTGCGCGGTTTGGCCGGTGAGGCCGGACTTGAATGGATGGTGATGCGACCACCACACCTCGGTCGACGTGCCGCCGCCGCGATCGCCCAGCGCCTCGACGGCGGTGGGGAACAACAGCGCCTTGGGCGGCGTCATGATCTTGGGCTGATAGCCTTGCTGCGCGCATTGGGTCCAGAAGATCGCGAATTGCGGCGGGTTGAAAATGCCGCAGGCGATATCGCAGTTGTTGGCCTTGAGCTGCCGAATCTGTGCGGTGAAATCGTCGCTGAGCGGTGGATACAGACCAAGATTGACGACTTCGAGGCCCTTCTTGCGGAAGGTCGGCGGCATGCCGTGTTCTTCATTGCTGGCGGCGATGCCGTCCGGGTCGTTGGTGAGCATCAGGCCCACCTTTTTGTTCGTCGGCAGCGACAGCCACATGTCGGCGAACAGGTTGCCGACCATGCCAAAACCCCAGAAGAAATGGTAAGTCCAATCGAAGCCTTTGGCTGGATTGCCTTTGCGACCGAAGAAGAAGTCTTCCCAGGGATCGTCGGCGGTGATGCAAGGAACGCCGGCGAGCTCGCACTGATCCGCGACCGGAACGACGGTGTCGCCGGTCGAGGAGCCGATCACGATGTCGACCTTGTCGCGGTTGATGAGCTGCGCCGTAACTTCGGAGGCCCGGTTCGGGTTGGACTGACTGTCGCGGTAGAGAATTTCGACCGGATGTTGTTCGCCGGCGACGCTGATGCCGTTGGCCAGGGTTTTATTGGCCTCGGCCAGCACCCATTGATCGGCCTCGCCGAATGCCGCGATGGGCCCGGTCGACGGACTGATCATGCCGATCTTGATGGTCTTCGCCGCGGCGCGCGAGGATTGAAACATCCACGGCGACGCAATGGCGCCGGCGCCGCCCGCCGCGATCAGCTTGACCAGCTTGCGGCGCTGCCGGTCGATTTTTCCGCTTTTCTCAGCCTGCGGTGCCCCCGCTTTTGGCGTCATGGTCGATTTCTCCCTTGTCACGTGTCCTGTCACTTGCCTTCTGACTGGCCGGCCCACTGTTGCGCGCGAGTGGGATCGGCTCCAACGCATCATCGCAGACAAAGCGCGCACCGGAAACGGTCTTTTCGTCGCCGCTTCGATCGATCCGATCCTTGCATGAGCCGCCGGCGATCCAGCGTTCGATGCGGGCTCGGACGTCGACAATGAGCGTCTCCGGTTGCTTCAACGTGGCGGAAGAGAGAGGGAGTCGAACCCACCAAGGACCGGCTCGCGGCCCCTCCCGGATTTGAAGTCCGGACGCCCCACCGGGGACGAGTCTCTTCCTGAATCGGATGTGTTAAGGCTCGCCGCCTCGGCGCGGCGGAACAGATCGAGCCGGTGCTTGTTGACGCGGCGCAGATCGCCGCGGCGCAAGGTGACGCCGTGGCGGTCGAAGAATTCCAGAATCTGAATCGCGACCTTGCGGCCGTTTTCGACCTTGTCGCGGAACTGCGCCGCGGTGAACTGGCCGTTGGCCGAAGTGACGCCGAGATCGACCACGATGCCGACCATCTCGGCCACGGTCTCGCGCAGGAAGAAATGATCGGGCGCGACCTCGTCGGTCTTGCCGATGCGGCCGACGAGTTTGAGTAGGCGGCGGATGTCGGCCTCTCGCTGCCTCAGCAATGTAGCAATGTCGCGCACGCGCGGCGGCCGGAACCGCTCGGCGCCGCCGAGGAGCGGCGCGATTTTTTGCCAGATCTTTTCGTCCGCCGGCGTGAGGCGGACTTCGTGGCCGGATAGCCGCACCCAGGCGCCGTCCAGCGCGATCTCCTTGTTGCGCGCAAGAGCTTGAAGAATCGAGATAAATGCCGGCGCCGGCAGACGCGGCTGCAGCTGCAGGCGCAGCCGCTCGAGCCCTATGCCGGGGAGATCCGGGTTGCCGGCGTGAAATGTTTGTAGCGCCGCGAGCAGGCTCTGCTTGAATTGCAGCCAGACCGGCGCCGCCAGTGCGAAGGTGCGCTCGGCGGCGGTGGCCCTGATGACGCCGAGGCGTTCGCAAATGCTTTGCATCTGCATTTCGCTGAGCGCACGGTCGCGAGCAAACGCAGTGAGATCGACATAATGCGGCGCGGTGTCGAGCAAGGCCGCGAGCGCGCGCTCCGCATCGCCGAACATATGCGCCTGCAATTGCGCCAGCCGCTCCGGCGCGCGCCGCTTGCGCGAGGGCGCGCGCAGGTCCAAAAATTTACCGCCGCCGATGGTGCGTTGCGCCGTGGTGTCGCGCAGCACGAAGCGGTCGCCGGTTGCCGCCGCGATCGGATGTTCGAGCACGAGCTGCACGATTGCCTCACCGCCGGGCGCGATCGGTGCGTCGCCAAGCAGCACGATGCGGGCGCCGACTTCGGTCGCGGCATGATGCAGCCGCGCCGGCATCCACTGCGTCACCGGCTTTGGCTCGGTGGCAAGCAGCCGCAAGGTCGAGTCGATGCGATCGGTCGGCGCGTGCAGGTCGGGATCGAGCACCACCTGGCCGCGGGTGATGGCGTCCTTAGTGATGTCGTCGCCGGCCAGATTGAGCGCACAGCGCTGTCCGGCGACGCCGCGTGCGGTCGGCCGGTTCTGCGCATGGATCGAGCGCACCCGCGCGTCCAGGCCTGATGGGCTGATGGTCACGCGGTCGCCGGTCGCGACCGCGCCCGACAGCACAGTGCCGGTCACCACGGTGCCGGCGCCGGGCAACGTGAAGGCGCGGTCGACCGCGAGCCGGAAACGCTCCGCCGTCGCCCGCGCCTGGATGGTGTGCGCCGTGTCGAATAGTTTTTCGCGCAAGTCGTCGATGCCGACGCCGGTCACGGTCGAGACCGCAACGACCTCGGCGCCTTCCAGGCTGGTGCCTTGCAGCAACTGATCGATCTCGGCCAGAGCTTTCGCCTGCTGCGCCGGCGCAGCGAGATCGATCTTGGTGAGCGCGACGACGCCGCGCGCGACGCCGAGCAGATCGACAATGGCGAGATGCTCGCGGGTCTGCGGCATGACGCCGTCGTCGGCGGCGATCACCAGCAGGACGAAATCGATGCCGGTGGCGCCGGCCAGCATGTTGTGGATGAATTTCTCGTGCCCCGGCACGTCGACGAAGCCGAGGACAGCCCCGTCCGGCGCCGGCAGATAGGCGAAGCCGAGATCGATGGAAATGCCGCGCGCCTTTTCTTCCTTGAGCCGGTCGGTATCGACGCCGGTCAGCGCGCGCACCAGCGAGGTCTTGCCGTGGTCGATATGGCCGGCGGTTCCGACGATCATGGTTTTGGCTCCGCAGCATCGAGCGCGGCAAGATTGGCGATAAAGGCTGCTTCGTCGTCGAGGCAGCGCAGGTCGAGGATCAGCGCGCCGTTTTCGATCCGGCCGACCACCGGGACCGGCAGCCGGCGCAATGCGATCGACAGCGCCGTCAGCAGCCGCCCGCCGCGTTTGGCGGTGCGTGGCCGCATAGCGAGGCCGGCGCTCGGCACCGTTTCCGTCGGCAGTGAGCCGGAGCCGATTTGGCTGGCACACGCGGCGATGGCGACGTCGAAGCCGTCGCCGAGTTTCGCGGCGGCGACCGGCAACAGCCGCCGCGCCGCGGCCTCGATTTCTTTCTTGGGCCGCGCCAGCAAACGCAAAGTCGGCAGGCGTTCGGCGATCCGATCCGGATCGCGATAAAGCCGCAGCGTCGCTTCCAGCGCGGCAAGGCGGACCTTGTCGATGCGCAGCGCCCGCTTCATCGGGTTATTCTTGATGCGCGCGATCAAATCCTTTCGCCCGACGATGAAGCCGGCCTGCGGGCCGCCCAACAGCTTGTCGCCCGAAAAGGTGACGAGATCGGCGCCGGCGGCGACGGCTTCCTTGACCGTCGGCTCGTGTGCCAGGCCGTAACGGGCGAGGTCGATCAGCGTGCCGGAGCCGAGGTCGTTGACCAGCGGCACCTTGCGCTCGCGGGTCAGCGCGGCGAGGTCGCGCGCGGAAACCTCCTTGGTAAAACCCTCGATGCGATAGTTCGAGGTGTGAACCTTCAGGATGAGCCCCGTCTTCGGCCCGAGCGCGCCGGCATAATCCTTCTTGTGCGTGCGGTTGGTGGTCCCGACTTCCACCAGCCTGGCGCCGGCGCGGCTCATGATCTCAGGCATGCGGAAGGCGCCGCCGATCTCGATCAGTTCGCCGCGCGAGACGATCGCCTCGCGTCCTTTTGCCAGCGTGTTGAGCACGAGCAGAACCGCGGCGGCGTTGTTGTTCACCACGGTGGCGTCTTCGGCGCCGGTCAGTTCGCAGAGCAGATCGTGAATGAGATCGTCGCGATCGCCGCGATGGCCGGCGCCGAGATCGAATTCGAGCGCCACCGCGTTGCGCATCGCCACCTGCGCCGCCGCGATCGCCGCTTCCGCCCATAGCGCGCGACCGAGATTGGTGTGCAGCACGGTGCCGGTGAGGTTGAACACCGGCCGTAGCTTCGGCTGCTGCGCGATTTCGAGCCGGGTCAGCGCCGCCGCCGCGACATGATCCGAGCCGGCGGGTGTGGCGCCGTTGGCGCGCGCCGCCGCCAGGGTCTCGCGCACCGCGACCACGAGCGCGGGGCGTCCGTGGCGCGCGGCCGCTTCCGCCGCCAACGCGGTGCGCAAAACTGCGTCGACCGAAGGCAATGCGCGCAGCCGCGGGTCAGGCGCGGCTGCCGGAATCCGGCTACGCTTGCGCTTGCCGATCTGCGTCATGCTCGAACCTCACGAACCACACGGGCCACGTGACGCGTCGGTTCGCTAGCGCCACCAAGGCGGCCTTCCCAACGGCCGGTCAGTACAGCACATTGGCGCCTTCGAACAAAGACGGCCGACGAGCCTCATCGCGGGAACACAGCCATGAATATCCCAATGGTGCGATTGACCAGCCTGGCCCACGGCGGCGGCTGCGGCTGCAAGCTGGCGCCGTCGGTGCTGCAACAGCTCTTGGCCGATCAGCCGCTGATGGTGCCGTACCGGCAATTGCTGGTCGGCACCGAGATGCCCGACGACGCCGCGGTGTGGCAGCTCGACGACGGCACCTGCGTGATCGCGACCACCGATTTCTTCATGCCGGTGGTCGACGACCCTTACGATTTTGGCCGCATTGCCGCGACCAACGCCATCTCCGACGTCTATGCCATGGGCGGCAAGCCGATCATGGCGCTGGCGATCCTCGGCATCCCGGTCGACAAGATCGCGCCGGAGACGGTGCGCGACATCCTCAAAGGCGGCACCGCGGCGTGCGCCGCTGCCGGCATTCCGGTCGCCGGCGGGCACTCGATCGATTCGCCGGAGCCGATCTACGGCCTCGCCGTCATCGGCCTCTGCAGGACCGAAGACGTGCGCCGCAAATCCGGCGCCAAGCCCGGCGACGCGATTATTCTGACAAAACCGCTCGGCGTCGGCATCTATTCGGCCGCGATCAAGAAGGGTGTGCTGTCGCCTTCGGGCTATGCCGAGCTGATCGCGACGACGACGCTGCTCAACCGGGTCGGCGCCGAGTTGGCAAAGGATGCCGCGGTGCACGCCATGACCGACGTCACCGGCTTCGGGCTTTTGGGCCATGGTCTGGAAATGGCACGCAGCTCCGGTCTCACGCTCGTCATCCGTTCAGGCGACCTGCCGTTGTTGTCGGAGGCGGTGAGTTTCGCGCAGCAGGGCGCCGTCACCGGCGCGTCGCTGCGCAATTGGGCGAGCTACGGCCATGACGTGACGCTGCCCAAGAACCTGCCGGACTGGCAGCGCCATCTGCTGACCGATCCGCAAACTTCGGGCGGGCTTTTGATCTCCTGCGCGCCGGAACGCGCCGACGCCATCGTGCAAACCATCATCGCCGCTGGTTATCCCGCGACGCGTGTGATCGGCGCCGCCGAGGCCGGTCCGCCAAAAATTCGTGTGACGGCCGCTTAGCCGCTGGTCGCGACGGCCGGCGTTCTTACTTCGCGGTGCCGGCGGCTTACGAATAAAGCGCCTGGTGGATCAGGCGGCCGAGCGCGGCAATCTGATAGGGCTTGCGTAGTACCGCAAATTCCGGATCGCTGTCGAAGGCGCGCGTGTAGCCGGTGGTCAGCACGATCGGAATGCCGCTGTAGCTGTCGGTGACTTTTCGCGCGAGAGCCAAGCCGTCGAGCTGGCCGGGCAGGGCGACGTCGGTGAAAATCAAATTGACCGTCTGTCCCGAGGCCAGCACGTCGAGCGCTTCGGCCGCCGATTCCACGGCGATGGTTTTATAGCCGAGCTGCTCCAACAGCGACACCGCGACGTTCTTCACGTCTTCATTGTCTTCCACCACCAGGATGGTGCGCGGATCGGCCGCCATGTAGCGCGAAGTATCTTCCGGCGACGGCGCGGCGATCGGCGCGCCGCTACGCGGCAGGTAGATCGTGACCTTGGTGCCGTGGCCGATCTCGCTCGCGATCTGCACGGTGCCGCCGGAACGGTGCGCCAGGCCGTAAACCTGGGACAGGCCGAGGCCGGTACCCTTGTCCGGCGCTTTGGTGGTGAAGAACGGTTCCACCACGCGCGGCAACAGATCGGAGGGAATGCCGCAGCCGGTATCGGCGACCGACAGCGCGACATAGTCGCCGGCGGCGACGTGCGGCGCGTCGTGGCCGTGCAGGGAGACGTTCTGCGCCGTGATCGCAATGCGGCCGCCGTCGGGCATGGCGTCGCGGGCGTTGACCGCGAGATTGACCAGCGCCAGTTCGAGCTCGGATTTGTCGACGCAGACCGGCCAGGTGGCGGCCGGAACGTCGATCAGGAACTCGATATTGACGTGCATGGTGCCGGCCAGCACGTCGCGAATGGCGGCAACCGTATCGGCAAGGCTGATCACCGTCGGGTTGAGCGGCAAGGTGCGCGAGAACGCCAGCAATTGCCGGGTCAAATTCTCGCCGCGCGTCGCCGCCATCTCGATGGCCTGCACGGCGCGGATGTCGCGCGGCTCGCTCAAGCGTTTCTTCAGGCTCTCCGCGTGGCCGCTGACGATCATCAACAGATTGTTGAAATCGTGGGCGACGCCGCCGGTCAATTGCCCGATCGCTTCCATTTTCTGCAGATGCGCGGCCTGCCGCTGGGCGCGTTCCAGGGCGGCGGCGGATTCCTTTTCCGCGGTGACGTCGCGGCCGGCGACATAGATCAGCCCGTCGTGCTCGGTCATAGTCCATTGCAGCCAGCGCCAGGAGCCGTCTTTGTGGCGCAGGCGGTTCTCCATCCGCACGGTCGGCACGCCTTGCGCGAGTTGGTTGCGGCCGGCCTCGGAATGGGCGGTGTCGTCGGGATGGCGCAACTCGCTGACATGCATCGCCCTGATCTCATCCTCGCTCCAGCCGAGGAGCCGGCTCCAGGCCGGGTTCAAACTCAGGAAATTGCCTTCGAAATTCGACACTCCGAGCAGATCCTCCGACACGTTCCAGATGCGGTCGCGCTCCAGCGTCCGCCGTTCGACTTCCTGCTCGAGCTTTTCGCTGAGCTCGCGCAACTCACCCTCGATGCGGTCGCGCTCCTGCTCGGCCTCTTTGCGCGCGGTAATGTCGCGGGCGATCTTCGAGGCGCCGACGATGGTGCCCTGGGCATCCCTGACTGGCGACACGCTGAGTGAGACAGGAATGCGGCTGCCGTCCTTGCGCCGGCGGACGGTCTCATGGTGATCGAGACTTTCGCCGCGCCGGATACGCTCGAGGATTTCCGGCTCCTCGTCCTGCAGCTCGTCCGGAATGAGTATCGTGATCGGCTTACCGATGACTTCCTCGGCGGCGTAGCCGAACAGGCTCTCGGCGGCGCGGTTCCAGCTGACGATGATGCCGTCGAGGTCTTTGCTGACGATGGCGTCGCCGGACGATTCGACGATGCTGGCGAGCTGCTCGCGCGCCTGCACGGCGCGGCTTTGCTCGGTGATGTCGAGGAGGGAGGCGATCCAGCCGTCGACCTTGCCCGCGGCGTCGGTTTCCGGCCGGTAGGCGATATGCAGGCGGCGCACTCCGACGTCGGGAAAGTCGATTTCGCAGTCGAATTCCACCGCTTCGCCGTGCAACACCCGTTCGATATGCGGCCGCAGCGTGGCAAGACCGTTCTGCCCGATCGCTTCGGCGATGGTCTTGCCGACAATGTCTTCGCGGCGTAGCCCGACCAGTTGCGCATAGGCCTGGCTGACGAAGCGGTAATGCAGGTCGCGGCTGCAGCGGACCAGCATGAATGGCGTGCGGTTGATGACCGATTGCAACTCGGCCTCGCTGGCGCGCAGCGCTTCCTCCACGCGCTTGCGTTCGGTCAGCGCCTGAAAGCCGCAGACCGCACCTTGCAAGCGACCGGATTTGCTCCTGAGCGGCGCGACGTTCATCAGCACCGGCACTCGCGCGCCGTCGGGTTGCTCGATAATGACCTCGGCGCCGAAGATCGGCCGGCCGGAGCGCAACACCTGGGCGACCGGCGTCGCGGCAAAGGGGATGGGTGCGCCGTCGGCCTGATAGCGGCGGAAGCCGGAGTCGTGTTGCTGGATTGGATCGCCGAGCGGGAGCGCTTGGCCCCACAGTTCGACGGCGCTGCGGTTATAGCGAACCAACGCGCCTTGCGCCGTGCACACGCAAAGGCCCGTCGGAATGGCATCCAACGCCGCCTGGTCGATGGCGTTAAAGACGTCGATTCCGAACGGTGCCGCGGCAGCCTTCAGGCGCTGACCACGCATCACACTCTCCCCCACAGCACGCAACGCGGGTTCGGCTGTCGGGTTCCGCACGGCTCGGTGCTTTTTCCTTTTCACTGGGAAGCGTTCGATACGCTGTCGGCGATCATGCCGGAGGTGGCAATAGCCGCGGGCCGCGGCTCAGTGGACGTTCCCGTTGAAATAGGCGGCGCTCCAGATCACGACCACCCAGATCGCCAGCATGAACCCGATGCAAAGGGCTGCGAGCATTTTCGATTCCCTCCCTGCCGAATCTTGTGCCCGGGGTCTTGTGCCCAAGGCTTGTCGTTATTTTACGACAAGCCGGGCGCGCGGACCATCCCGGTCGAAATCATCCGGGAATAGACACCCGCCGCAATGGCGATCCGGCGCGGACGAAAATTTTAGGCAAAATAGATGGCGTAAAGCACCACAAAAGCAACGATCACCGCGGCAAGGCCGAGGCCCAGCACGTAACGCACATTATGCCCGGTCACGCCTTGGCGCGCTTGTTGGGTCGCCACGACGGTGCGTGGCTCGGTCGGCTCTGATACCGGGCGGTCCGGAGAAGCGCTCATGGGACATTCTCCCACGCTCTGTTGCTGTTTGAAGACAACGATGATGCCGCGAGGCAAGTTCCCAAAAACGGCGCGAGGACGGGCGCAAAAGCCCGTCCCCGCTGTCGCGCTCGTCGCGCGGCGCCGCGCGTTCTTACGCGGCTTTGTCTTGCGCCTTCAGCCAGTCGTCGACGTCTTTGCGCACCATGTCTTTGGCCAAGCCATAGCGCTGCTGGATCTTGCCTTCGAGCTGGTCGCGCTTGCCGTTGATCTGGGCAAGATCGTCGTCGGTGAGCTGACCCCACTTCTCCTTGATCTTGCCTTTGGTCTGCTTCCAGTTTCCTTCGACGCGGTTCCAGTCCATCGTAAGCTCCACACGGTATTGGTGTCGCTTCGATAACGCGCGCATCGGTGGGCGGTTCCGAACGCCGCCTTGACTTGAGTGCGCCGCCGCCTTCAGGATTTGCCCGGCATGAGGGCGCAGCAAAAGGACCGGCGCGACACCAATCCGGCATTCGGCGGCCGCAAGCTCAAGCTCGGCACCTTCCAGACCAATCTCGATTCCGGCTGCGTCATGTCCGATCTCGACGGCCGGCTCGAGATCACCTGGCCGAACACGGTGACGCTGGCCAAGCTCGCCGACGACATGGATTTCGAGGCGCTGGTGCCGGTGGCACGCTGGCGCGGCTTTGGCGGCGCGACCGACCCGCAAGGTCCGGGTTTCGAAACCTATACCTGGGCGGCCGGCATTGCCGGCGCGACGCAGGCCGCCGGCGTGATCTCGACCTCCCACGTCGCGCTCAATCATCCGATCATCGCCGCCAAGCAATCCACCGTGATCGATCACATTTCCAATGGCCGCTATACGCTCAACGTGGTCAACGGCTGGAATTTTCCGGAAATGGAAATGTTCGGCATTTCGTTGCTCAACCACGAGGACCGCTACGCCTGTGCCGAGGAATGGCTTTCCATCGTCAAGCGGCTGTGGACCGAGGACGAGCGCTTCGATCACGACGGCCGCTTCTACAAGATCAAGGGTGGCTATCTGCAGCCGAAGCCGATCCAATATCCCTATCCGGCGATCATGAATGCCGGCTCCTCGGAACGCGGCCGGCATTTCGCCTGCAAGTACTGCGACCTCGTCTTCACCAATCTGCGCAGCCACGATGTGGCGACCCACATCGCCCACGTCGAAGGCTATCATCGGCTCGCCCGCGAAGAGTACGGTCGCAAGGTGAAAGTGTGGACCAACGCCACCGTGATCCAGGCCGAGACCGAGGCGGAGGCGCGCGCCTTCTACAAATATTACGTCCACGAGAAAGGCGACTGGGTCGCCGCCCGCAACGTCATCGACACGATGGGCGCCGAGATCAATCAGCGCGACTATCCGGAAGAGCGCCGCAAGGCGATGTCGGAGATGATGATCTCGGGCTGGGGCGGCTTCCCGCTGATCGGCACCAAGGAGCAGATCGTCGACGGCTTGGCGCGGCTGTCGCAGGTCGGCTTCGATGGCGTGCTGCTGTCATGGCCGCGCTATATCGCCGGCATGACCGAATTCCGCGACCTGACTTATCCGCTGCTCAAGCAGGCGGGGCTGCGCGGATAGTAGCCCGGGTTGAGCGAAGCGAAACCCGGGAACAGCGGTGCAGTTGAAGCACTGACCCTGGATTTCGCTGGCGCTCAATCCAGGCTACTCTCAGACAAACCGGAGGAAACCCAATGGCCGCGCGACAAAAACAAAGCTACGTCCACGGCGCGAGCGAAGTCCCGCTGATCGGCGAGACGATCGGGCGGTTCTTCGATGACGCTTGCGCCCAATGGGCGTCGCGCCCGGCGCTCATCGTGCGCCATCAGAACGTGCGATTGAGCTATGGCGAATTGCGCCGCGAGGCCGACAAGCTCGCCGCCGGGCTGTTGACGCTCGGCCTTGAGCCCGGCGACCGCATCGGCATCTGGTCGCCCAATAATTCCGAATGGGTACTGACGCAATTTGCCACCGCCAAGGCCGGGCTGATCCTGGTCAACATCAATCCGGCCTATCGCATCGCCGAGCTGGAATACGCGCTCAACAAGGTCGGTTGCAAGGCGCTGATCCTCGCCGAGCGTTTCAAGACCTCGGACTATGTCGGCATGCTCCGCGAGCTCGCGCCCGAGCTCGGCCATGCGACGCCGGGAAAACTCGAAGCGGCGCGGCTGCCGGCGCTGCGCTCGGTAGTCCTGCTCGGCGACAGCTGGCATCCCGGTACGTTCAAGTTTTCCGAAATTTTGGCGCGCGGCGGCGAGACCGAAGCCAAGCGCATTGCCGAGCTTGCGCCGATCCTGCAATTCGATGAGCCGATCAACATTCAGTTCACCTCGGGCACCACCGGATTCCCCAAAGGCGCGACGCTGTCGCACCACAACATCCTCAACAACGGCTATTTCATCGGCGAGGCGATGCGGCTGACGCCGGAGGACAAGCTTTGCATCCCGGTGCCGCTCTATCATTGCTTCGGCATGGTGTTGGGCAATCTCGCCGCGCTCACCCACGGCGCCTGCATGGTGTTTCCGGGCGAGGGCTTCGATCCGTTGGTCACGCTGCAGACGGTCGCCGAGGAGCGCTGCACCGCGCTGCACGGCGTGCCGACCATGTTCATCGCCCAGCTCGATCATCCGGACTTCGACCGCTTCGATCTCACTTCATTGCGCACCGGCATCATGGCCGGCTCGCCGTGTCCGATCGAAGTGATGAAGCGCGCCGTCGCCAAAATGCATCTCTCCGAGATCACCATCGCCTATGGCATGACCGAGACCTCGCCGGTCAGCTTCCAAAGCTCGACCGAAGACCCGCTGGAACGCCGCGTCTCCACCGTCGGCCGCATCCAGCCGCATCTCGAAGTGAAAATCGTCGACTTGAACGGCCGCATCGTGCCGCCCGGCACGCCCGGCGAATTGTTGACCCGCGGCTATTCGGTGATGCTCGGCTATTGGGGCGACGAGGAGCGCACCCGCGAGGCGATCGACGCCGCACGCTGGATGCACACCGGCGACCTCGGCACCATCGACGCCGAGGGCTATTGCAACATCGTCGGCCGCATCAAGGACATGGTGATCCGCGGCGGCGAGAACGTCTATCCGCGCGAGATCGAGGAGTTTCTCTACCGGCATCCGAAAATCCAGGACGTGCAGGTGATCGGCGTGCCGGACGATCGCTACGGCGAGGAGATTTGCGCCTGGGTCAAGCTGCGGCCCGGCGTGACCGCCAGCGAAGAAGAGATCAAAGCGTTCTGCCGCGACCAGATCGCGCACTACAAGGTGCCGCGCTACGTCAAATTCGTCGACGAATTCCCGATGACCGTGACCGGCAAGATCCAGAAATTCATCATGCGCGAGCGCACCATCGCCGAGCTCGGCCTGAAGGTGCAGAAGACGGCGTGAGTGCGGCTCAAATCCCGATCACGATATCGCAGATCAGGCCGTCCGGGCGCCAATCGAATTTGACCTCGCCGTTGAGCTGCTCGCAGAGGCGCGTCATGACGCGGGTGCCGAAACCCTGGCGCCGCGGCGGCGCCACCTGAGGTCCGCCGGTCTCGGCCCAGCGCAGCGACAAGCGGTTGAACGATTGCACACGCCAGGTCAGCGCGATCCGTCCCGCCGGCACCGACAGCGCGCCGTATTTGACGGCGTTGGTGGCGAGTTCGTGCAGTGCCAGGGCGACGGCCTGCGCCGGCTGCTGCTCCAGCATCAGGTCGGGGCCTTCGATCTGCGCGCGCGACGCGTCTTCCGTGCAGTAGGGCGACAATTCCTCCCGCACCAAAGTACGCAGGTCGGCGCCGGCCCAGCGCGATTGGGCCAGCAATGTATGGGCATTGGCCAGCGCCCGCAGCCGGCCTTCGATCGCGCTCTTGAGCTCGGCGGCCGATTCGCCGTTGGTCAGATGCACCGCGGCCTGCGCCAGCGCCAACAGGTTCTTGGTGCGATGGTCGGCCTCGCGGGCGAGCAGGTTGATCTGCTCCTCGCGGCGCTTCTGCTCGGTAATGTCGCGGGCGATCTTCGAGGCGCCGACGATGCGGCCGGTGCTGTCGGTGACCGGCGACACCGTGAGCGAGATCGACACCAGGGTGCCGTCCTTGCGCTGGCGCACGGTCTCGAAATGATCGAGGCGCTCGCCGCGGCGGATGCGTTCCAGGATCCGGGTCTCTTCGTCGCGATGCTGCTCGGGAATCAGGATCGTGATCGGCTTGCCGACGATCTCCTGCTCGAGATAACCGAACAGCCGCTCGGCGCCCTTGTTCCAGGTGGCGATCACGCCGTTGAGGTCCTTGCTGACGATGGCGTCGTCGGACGACTCCACGATCGCGGCGAGGTGGTGCGACACCCGTTCGGCGCGCTGGTGCTCGCTCGTGTCGATCAGCATGTTGACGGCGCCGACAAAGGCGCCGGAAGCATCGTACAAAGGGGTGGGGAACGCCATGAACGGCACGCGGCTGCCGTCGGGCCGCTCGGCGATGGCGCGGCCGCCGCGAACCGCGCGGCGCTCCTTGAGCGCGATCGCCATGGGGCAGGCGTCATGCGGCATCGGCGTCCCGTCGGGCCAGAACAGCCGCCACGAGCCGCACCACAGATCGCTCTTGAGCTTCGGCCGGCGGCCCCACATCGCGGCCGCGGCTTCGTTGAAATAGGTGATCCGGCCCGCGGTGTCGGTCATATAGATGGCGGCCGGCAGCGCATTGAGAAACTGGTCGAGGCGTGGCGTGGAATCCGGCGATGCCTCGGTCAGCGCGATAGGCGAAACAATGCCGGCTGCGCGCTCGGGCAAATCAAATCCCACCTGTGACATTGCACTGACCCCCGGACTACGCTCTGACCAGGAACACCGCCGGGCCATTTGAGTTCCGTCATCGAAACAAATTTTTTCTTCCGCGACCTTAAATCGCTTTGAACCATTTGTGAAAAGATTTGGCTCGGAACTGACAGGCGCGGCAAGGGTTACCCTAGAGCACACGACGAGCCCGCGCGGCAGACGAACTCGATGTTCACGGGCTCCGAGAGGGACGACACCAGGAGGAACATGATGAGGAATAAGCTATTGGCTACGGTGGCGATGACGGCCCTGATCGGGTGTACGTCATTTGCCGTGGCGCAGAACGCCGGAACACAAGGCGGCGCGATGCAATCGCCAGGCGCCCAGCAGCAACATCAGATGGGCGGCCCGTCCGGCGGCAGCGCGCAAAACGAGGCGACGCCGTCGAAACCGACAAAGCCGACACCGAAGGGCGAGCAGGGCAAGGGCTTCTCGCAGGAGAATAAATCCCAGCCTGGCGCCCAAGGCAGCGCATCGGCCCCGAAGGGCGAGCAGGGCAAGACCTTCTCGCAAGAGGAGCGCAACAAATCCTCTCAAGAGGAGCACAACAAATCCCAGCCCGGCGCCCAGGGCAGCGCGCAAGAGCAGCGCGGCTCGCCGAATCAGCGCGGTGCTCAGGAGCAGCGCGGCAAGGAGGAGCAGCGTGGCGCGCAAATGCAGCGCGAGGAGCGCGGCGCTCAGGACAAGGACCGCACGCAAGAGCGAACGCAAGAGCGCATGGGTCAGGACCAGGATCGCGGCAAGACGTTCCAGGGCCAGGCGCAGCAAGGCGGCGGCGTCACGACCGGCCGGCCGGGTCGAGCATCCGTCCAGCTCTCCGAAGACCAGCGCGTCAAGATCAAGGACGTCATCGTCCGCGATCGCAATGTCGCGCGGATCAATAGCGCGAGCTTCTCGGTGAGCGTCGGCGCGAGGGTACCGAGAGACGTTCACGTCACGGTGCTGCCGCCCGAGGTGGTGAGGATCGTGCCGGAATACCGCGGCTACGAATACGTCCTGGTCGGCGATCAGCTGTTGATCATCGATCCGGACACGATGGAGATCGTCGCCATCCTGCCGGCTTAACTTTCGCCCGGCTGAAGCGAACGGAGGCCCGCGTCGGCAACGGCGCGGGCTTCTTCTTGCGCGTTCAAACGATATGCGCCGGCGACAGCTTGCACGGCCGGTCGCCGCGCTCGATTTGGATCGTCGGGTGGCCGATGCCGAAGCGCTGCTGCAGGCCGATATAGACCTCGTCGAGAAAATCCGGCTGCGAATCGCCGTCCGGCATCACCAGATGGCAGGTCAGCGCGGTCTCGGTGGTGCTCATCGGCCAGATGTGCAGGTCGTGCACTTCGACGACGGCGGGCAGCGATTGCAGATAGATGCGCACCGCGCCGGGGTCGATCTGCGGCGGTACCCCTTGCAGCGACATTTTTGCGGCGTCGCGCAACAGTCCCCAGGTGCTCCACACGATCACGCCGGAGATCACCAAGCTCGCCACCGGATCGACCCACAGCCAGCCGGTGACCAGAATGATTAAGCCGGCGACGACCACGCCCGCGGACACGGCGGCGTCGGCGAGGAGATGCAGGAACGCGCCATAGACGTTGAGGTCGCGGGTGTTGCCGCGCGCCAAAATCGCGGCGGCGGCGCCGTTGATGATGATGGCGAACGCCGCCACGGCCATCACCGTTGTGCCGGCGACCGGTTGCGGCGCCGACAGCCGCTCGATCGCCGCCCAGGCGATGGCGCCGGTCACCACCAGGAGGATCGTGGCGTTGATCAGCGCGGCGATGATCGAGGTCGAGCGGAAGCCATAGGTGTAATGCTCCGTCGGATGTTTTTGCGAAATGGCATGGCTGCCCCAGGCCAAGACCAGCGCCAGTACGTCGCCGGCATTGTGGCCGGCGTCGGCAAGCAGCGCCATCGAATGCGCCAGCACGCCGTAGGCGACTTGAACGATCACCAGTGCGACATTGAGAACCGTGGCGATCGCAAACGCGGTGCCGAACGTGGCCGGCGCGTGGCTGTGGCCATGGTGGTGATGACCGTGATCGTGGCCATGCTCGTGCGCGTGATGCAACGACATGCTTTCGACTCTTGATCCGCCGCGTCCATGGTAGAGCAATTTCGCGCCCGCGGGAAACACGCGCCGGGCTCCCTGCAATGGAATAATGTAACATCGCCAATATGGTGCGACCGTTCGGCCCTTCCTAGGTGGGGAGCCGCGGTGTAGCGTGGTGGCGCCGCCGCGGCGGCACCTGCAAGCGACAAAAGGGAGGATCTCATGCCGACATTCATCTTGTCGCTGAACTGGACCGAACAGGGTATCCGCTCGGTCAAGGAGACGCCCAGGCGCTCTCAGGCCGCCCGTGAGCTCGGCAAGAAAATGGGCGTCGATATCAAGGCGACCTATCTGACCACCGGCGATTCCGATCTGCTCGCCATCGTCGAAGCGGCGGACGACGACACGATCGCCAAATTCGCCATGACAATGGCCGCCGCCGGTAATGTGCGCACGCGCACCGTGCGGGCCTGGCCCGAGGCCGAAGCGCTGAAGCTGATTGCCGAATTGCCGTAGCCGCACGCGAGCGCCACCATGACATTGGCACGCCGCCGCTTCCTGCAACTCGCCGGCACCGCGGCTGCGCTGCCGGCGCTGCCGCACTTCGCCGCCGCGCTCGATTACCCGGTACGGCCGATCCACTTCGTCGTCGGCTTCGCCGCCGGCAGTGGGCTCGACATCACCGCGCGACTGATCGGCCAGCCCATGTCGGAGCACCTCGGCCAGCCCGTGGTCATCGACAACCGGCCCGGCGCCGGCACCAATATCGCCACCGAAGCGGTGGTGAACGCGCCGCCCGACGGCTACACCATCCTGATGGTGTCGACGGCGTCGTTCACCAACGGCGCGCTCTACGAGCACCTCAATTTCGATTTCATCCGCGACATCGCGCCGGTGGCGAGCGTCAGTCGCGGCGCCTTCGTCATGCTGGTCAATCCGGCATTTCCGGCCAAGACGATTCCGGAGTTCATCGCTTACGCCAAAGCGCATCCCGGGATTACGGTGGCGTCGGCCGGCAACGGCACCGTCACCCACGTCTCCGGCGAAATGTTCAAGATCATGACCGGCATCGAGACGGTGCATGTCGCCTATCGCGGCGAGCCGCAGGCGCTGACCGACCTGATCGCCGGCCAGGTGAATTGCGATTTCAACACGCTCTCGGGCGCGGCCGAGTTCATCAGGACCGGCAAGCTGCGCGCGCTCGGCGTCACCACGGCGCAGCGCTCGGAGATTTTTCCGGACATTCCGGCGATCGGCGAATTCGTGCCCGATTATGAAGCCAATCTGTGGAACGGGATCGGCGCGCCGCGGGCGACGCCGCCGGAGATCATCGACAGGCTCAACGTCGCCATCAATGCCGGCTTGAACGACCCGAAGGTCAAGGCGCAATTCGCAGCGCTGGGCAGCCTCACCGCGCCGCTGACGCCGGCCGAATACGGCAAGATCATCGTCCGCGAGACCGAACGCTGGGGCAAGGTCATTCGCGCCGCGGGAATCAAGGCGGAATGAGCTCAAATCACCGGAGGAGTCGGTCGACATGAAACGTTCACGGCGGAGTTTTCTGACGCTGGCGACCGGCGTCGCCGCGGCCCCGGCGGTGGCACGTTTCGCCGCGGCCGACGATTATCCGTCGCGGCCGATCCATCTGGTGGTGCAGATTCCGCCCGGCGGCTCGCCCGACATCGTCGGCCGGCTGATGGCGCAATGGCTGTCGGACCGGCTCGGCCAGCCGGTCGTGGTCGATAATCGGGCGGGCGCGAGCGGCAATATCGCCACCGAATTTGCGCTCAAGGCGGCGCCGGACGGCTACACGATCCTGCTCGCCATGTCGGCGAACGCGATCAATCCGTCGATCTACAGCGACCTGCATTTCAATTTCATGCGCGACGCCGCGCCGGTGGCCAGCATTTCGCTCATTCCCTTGGTGATGGAAGTGAATCCGAACGTGCCGGCGAAGACCATTCCGGAATTCATCGCCTATGCCAAGGCCAATCCCGGCAAGATCAACATGGCGTCCGGCGGCATCGGCACCCCGCTGCACGTCGCCGGCGAATTGTTCAAGTTGATGGCCGGCGTCAACCTCACCCATGTTCCTTATCGCGGCGAGTCGGCGGCAATGCCCGATCTGCTCAGCGGCCAGATGCAGGTGATGTTCGGCGTCATGCCGGCGTCGCTCGGCTATATCAGGGACGGCCGGGTACGCGCGCTCGGCGTGACCAGCGCGAAGCGCCAGGCCGTGCTGTCGGACGTTCCGGCGATCGCCGAATTTCTGCCGGGCTACGAGGCGAGCGGCTGGTACGGCATTACGGTGCCCGGCGGCACGGCGCCGGACGTCGTCGCCAGACTCAACAAAGAGGTCAACGCCGCGCTGGCCGATCCGCAGATGCGAAAGCGCCTCGACGATCTCGGCTGCGGCGTGTTCTCAGGCTCACCCGCCGATTTCGGCAAGTTCATCGCCGAGGAGACCGACAAGTGGGCCAAGGTGAACAAGTTCGCCAATATCAAGGCCGATTGAGCCGGCATTGTGTGGAGGTTTGACGTGAAACTTTTTCGCCGCGAATTTTTGCAACTGACCGCGGGCGCCATGGCTGTTCCGGCGCTGCCCGCCGTCGCCGCGGCGCAAACCTATCCCGAGCGGCCGGCACGGATTATTTCCGGTTTCCCGCCCGGCGGCATCAGCGACACCTATGCGCGGCTGTTGGCGCAATGGCTGTCGCAGCAGCTCGGCCAGCAATTCATCGTCGAGAATAGGCCGGGCGCCGGCGGCAATCTGGCCGCCGAGGCCGTGGCGAAAGCGGCGCCCGACGGCTACACGCTGTTGCAGACGACGTCGGCCGACGCTTGGAATGCGACGCTGTACCAGAACCTCAATTTCAATATCGTTCGCGATTTCTCGCCCATCGCCACGATCTCGCGTGGCTCGGGCCTGCTTGTCGTCAACCCGTCGCTGCCGGCGCAATCCGTTCCCGAATTGATCGCTTATGCCAAGAGCAATCCGGGCAAGCTCACCATGGCCTCGGCCGGTGTCGGCAGCGCGCCGCACATGTTCTGGGAGCTGTTCCGCGCCAAGACCGGAATCGACATGGTGCATGTGCCGTATCGCGGCGGCGGGCCGGCCGTCGTCGATCTGCTCGCCGGTCAAGTCCAAGCCTATTTCGGCACCTTCCCATCGACCATCGAACAGGTCAGGGCCGGGAAATTGCGGGCGCTGGCGGTGACCAGCCTGAAGCGCGCGGCGGTGCTGCCCGACGTTCCGGCAATGGCGGAATTCCTGCCGGGCTTTGAAGCCAGCATCTATGTCGGACTAGCCGCGCCCCGCGACACTGCGCCCGCGATCATCAACAAACTCGGCGACACTGTCAGTCGCGCGCTCGACGATCCGGGCATGCAAAAGCGGATCGCCGATTTTGGCGACGTACCGCTGCGGCTGTCGCCGGCTGCGTTCACCAAGCTGGTCGCCGACGAAACCGAAAAATGGGCCGACGTGATCCGCACGGCCGGCGTCAAGGCGGAATGATCATGACACTGTCGCGCCGGATCTTTCTGTCGCTGGCGGCGGGCGCCGCCGCGCTCCCCACCGCATCGCGAGCCGCGCTGGCACAAGCCTATCCGGCGCGGCCGATCCATCTCCTCGTCGGGTTTTCCGCCGGCAGCGCTTCCGACATCATCGCCCGGCTGCTTGCGCAAAAATTATCCGAGCAACTCGGCCAGCCGGTCGTGGTCGAGAACCGGGCCGGCGCCGCCACCAATCTTGCCGCGGAAGCCGTCACACGCGCGCCGGCCGACGGCTATACGCTTCTGCTCGCGACCTCGACCAACGCGGTCAACACCACGCTTTATCAGCACCTCAGTTTCAATTTCGCTACCGATATCGCGCCGGTCGCCTTGATCGATCTGGTGCCCTACGTGCTCGAGGTCACGCCGTCGCTGCCGGCCAAGACGCTGCCGGAATTCATCGCCTATGCCAAAGCCAATCCGGGCGGGATCAACATGGCGTCGAACGGCGTCGGCTCGGGGCCGCATGTCGCCGGCGAACTGTTCAAGATGATGGCTGGCGTCGATCTGGTGCACGTGCCCTATACCGGCAATCCCTATTCCGATCTGATCGGCGGCCAGGTGCAGGTGATGTTCTCGCCGATCCCGGCCTCGATCGCCTATGTCAGGTCCGGCCAGCTGCGGCCACTCGCCGTCGGCTCCACGGCGCGGATCGCTGTGCTGCCCGACGTGCCGACCGTGGCCGAATTCTTGCCCGGCTACGACGCCAGCGGCTGGCACGGCATCGGTGCGCCGAAGAACACGCCGCCGGACGTCGTCCAAAACCTCAACAAGGCGATCAACGCCGATCTGGCGGACAGCGCCTTCAAGACCAAGCTCGGCGATCTCGGCGGCGTGCCGGCGCCGATGACGCCGAAAGAGTTCGGCAAGTTCATCGCCGACGAGACCGGCAAGTGGGCCAAGGTCAACACATTCGCCAATATCAAAGCCGAATGAATTTGCCGCGCCGAAAATTTTTGCGCTTGGCCACGCAGCTGGCCGCGGGCGCGGCGCTTGCGCCGGCGTTGCCGCGCCAAGCATCGGCGCTCGATTATCCGGTGCGGCCGGTGCGGCTGGTCGACGGCTTCGCCGCCGGCGGTCCCGTCGACATCGTGGCGCGGCTGTTGGGCCAATGGCTGTCGCAGCAGTACGGCCAGCCCTTCGTGGTCGACAACAGGCCGGGCGCGGCGACCAACATCGCCACCGAGGAAGTCGTCCGCGCCGCGCCCGACGGCTATACGCTGCTCTGGACCACGACGGCGAATACCACCAATGCGACGCTCTACGATAATCTGAGCTTCAATTTCATGCGCGACATCGCGCCGGTCGCGACCATCGACCGCTTTCCCCTGGTCATGGAAGTGAATCCGGCAGTGCCGGCGAAAACCGTGCCCGAGTTCATCGCCTATGCCAAAGCCAATCCGGGAAAAATCAATTACGGTTCGGGCGGCATCGGCACCATCCAGCACGTCGCCGGCGAGCTGTTCAAGTTCATGACCGGCGTCGATCTGGTGCACGTGCCGTATCGCGGCGCGGCTTTGGTGCTCAACGATCTGTTGGCCGGGCAGGTGCAGGCGAGCTTCAGCCCGATCGCGTCGTCGCTCGGCTATATCCGCGCCGACCGGCTGCGCGCGCTGGCCGTGACCGGCACGGCGCGCTCGCCGGCGCTGCCGGACCTGCCGACCGTTGCCGAGTTCCTGCCGGGCTACGAGGCCTCCGCGGTGGACGGCATCGGCGCGCCGGCCAAGACGCCGGCGGAGATCATCGACAAGCTCAACAAAGCGGTGAAAGCCGCGGTCGCCGATCCGGCGATCACGGCGCGCCTCGCCGACCTCGGCAGCGTGCCGCTATCGATGTCGCCGGCCGAGTATCGCGCTTTCATCGCGGCCGAGACCGAGAAATGGGCCAAGGTGATCAAGTTCGCCGGCATCAAGGCGGATTAAGACGGGAGAAACCCATGGAACGCCGAAAAGTCCTGCAGCTGGCCGTGGGTGCCACTGCGCTGACGCTCGCGCCGCGCCGCGCGCGTGCACTCGATTATCCGACGCGGCCGGTGCACATCGTCGTCGGGTTTGCTGCCGGTCTCTCGCCCGACATTATCGCGCGCCTGATAGGGCAATCCGTGTCGGAACGCCTCGGTCAGCAATTCATCGTCGACAATCGGCCGGGCGCGGCCAGCAATATCGGCACCGAAGTCGCGGCGCATGCGGCGCCGGACGGCTATACGCTGCTGCTGACCGTCTCGGCCAACGCCATCAACGCCACGCTTTATCAGCATCTCAATTTCAGTTTCGCCCGCGATCTCACGCCGGTCGGCGCCATCGGCCGCACTCCGTTCGTCATCGTGGTCAACCCGCAACTTCCGGTGAAATCGGTCCCCGAGCTGATCGCCTATGCCAAGGCCAATCCCGGCAAGGTCAACATCGCCTCGGCCGGCGTCGGCACCGGGCCGCATGTCGCCTGTGAATTGTTCAAGATGATGACCGGAACCGACATGGTGCAGGTCACCTACAAGGGCAGCTACATGACCGATCTGCTCGGCGGGCAGATTCCGATCGCGTTTGCGCCGATCGTGCAGATCATCGAGGACGTCAGAGCCGGCAAGCTCATCGCGCTCGGCGTTACCACGCCGACGCGTTCGGCTGCCGCACCGGATATTCCCGCCATCGCCGAATTCGTGCCGGGCTATGCGGCGGCCGGCTGGTACGGCATGTGCGCGCCGGCCGGCACACCGGACGAGATCGTCGAGAAGCTGAACGCGGCGATCAGCGCCGGCGTCACCGATCCCGCGCTGAAGGCGAAGCTGCTCGGTCAGGGCGTCGAAACGGCAGCGATGCCGGTTGCGGAATTCAAGAAATTCGTCACCGCGGAAATCGCCAAATATGCCAAAGTGATCGAGTTCGCCGGCATCAAGGTCGAGTGACTGATTGATCGGGCAAGGAATCGACCGCCGCCGCTTGATGGGAGGAGACTTATGAAAAAACTGCCGCGCCGGGAATTTTTGCAGCTGGCTGCGGGCGCCACTGCGCTGACACTCGTTCCGCGCCGTGCGCGTGCGCTCGATTTTCCGACCCGGCCGGTGCACATCGTCGCCGGCTATCCGGCCGGCGCCGGGCCCGACATCATCGCGCGGCTGATCGCGCAGGCGCTGTCGGAGCGGCTCGGCCAGCAGTTCATCGTCGACAACCGGCCGGGCGCTTCCAGCAATATCGGCACCGAAATCGTGGCGCGCGCGGCGCCGGACGGCTATACGCTGCTGACCACGGTGTCGACCAATGCGGTCAACGCCACGTTCTACACTCACCTCAATTTCGATTTCGGCCGCGATCTCAAGCCGGTCGCCGGCATCGGCCGCACGCCCTTCGTGTTCGCCGCCTATCCGGGATTTGCGCCCAAGACCATCCCGGAGCTGATCGCCTATGCCAAGGCCAATCCGGGCAAGGTCAACTTCGCCACCCAAGGCGTCGGCTCCGGACCGCACGTGGCGTGCGAATTGTTCAAGATGCTCACCGGCGCCGATCTCGTGCATGTGCCGTATAAGGGCAATTATACGACCGATCTGATCGGCGGCCAGATCCCGCTCGCGCTCGCGCCGATGGCGCAGGTGATCGAGTTCATCCGGGACGGCCGGCTGCGCGCCATCGGCGTCACCACGGCGACGCGCTCGGATGCGCTGCCGGACGTGGCGGCGATCGGCGAATTCGTGCCCGGCTACGAGGCGGCCGGCTGGTACGGCATCACCGCGCCCGCGGGCACGCCCGCCGATATCGTCGCCAAGCTCGCCGCCGCGATCGTCGCCGCCGGCGGCGATGCGACGTTCAAATCGCGCCTGGTGGCGCTCGGCGTCGAGTCGACGCCGATGACCACGGCCCAGTTCGAGAAATTCGTCAGCGACGAAATCGACAAATGGGCCAAGGTGGTGAAGTTCGCGTCGATCAAGGCGGACTAAAGCCCGATGCCCGATCCGACCGCCGCGCCGTCCGCCGCCGTCGAAGTGCCGCCGCACAACGATCCGGCGATCCGTACCATCGCCATGCCGGCCGACACCAATCCGCACGGCGACATTTTCGGCGGCTGGCTCTTGTGCCAGATGGACCTCGCCGGCGGCACCGTCGCGGTGCGCCGCGCTGGCGGCCGCGTGGTGACGGTCGCCATCACCGCCATGGCGTTTCATCGCCCGGTCTGCGTCGGCGACGAAGTCTCCTGTTACGGTTCCGTCGAGAAGATCGGCACCACCTCGATCACCATCAAGGTCGAAAGCTGGGCGCGGCGCGGCACCGGCCTGACGCCGATCAAGGTGACGGAAGGGCTGTTCACCTATGTGCGCGTCGACCTCGACGGCCGCCCGCAGCCGATTCCGGCGCAATAAGCGGAAAACCCCCGACAAGGTCGCTCGGATGCGTTATCGGCAGACCCTAACGCTCGATCCGGTCGATCAAGCGTGCGATGTGCGGCCGACGCGCACCAGGCGCTCGCTCAAGGTGCTCGGTTGTTGGCCCGGCCGCGCCTTGGTCTTGTCTTTTCCGCTTTCCAGCTGAAGCTTGATCCAACGCCACAGCGCTTCGATCTCCTGCGCCGCCCGGCCTTCGCCGGCATGCTCGGTGACGCCGAGGCCCGCGGCCATCGCATCCTGGAAATCGATGCGCGCGGAAATCATCGGTTCGGCGAGCACGCCAAGGCGCGCCAGCTCCTGTGCCGCCTCGTCCGCCCGCGCGCCGCGATTGGCCGGCGGGCACTGGTTGAGGATGAACGCGGCTTTGCGTTTTGCCAGATAGGCGGTGCGAAACGTCGCCGCGGTCGCCTCCAAATCCAGGCGCGTCGGCCGCGCCGGCAAAAGGCAAAGATCCGCGGCCTCGGCGACGAGGCGGACAGCAGAGCTGTCGGCGCCCGGGGTGTCGAAGATTGCGAGCGTGAAGCCGGCGCCGGCAAGCCCATCGATGATGGCGCCGACGCGCCGCAGGCGGTCGACTTCGAACGGCTCGACGATGACTGGGTTTTGGGCTGCCGCCGCTTCGCGCCGTTTGCCCCAGCGCACCAGGGAGGCCTGCGGATCGAGGTCGAGCGCGATCACCTTTTCGCCCGCGCCCGCCGCGGCGACGGCAAGCGACGCCGCCAAGGTGGACTTTCCCGCTCCGCCTTTTTGCGTAAGCAATGCAACGGTGCGCATTTCAATTCACGTTACGAACCACACACCGTCACGGTCTCACAATTCGACGATTGCGGAAAGCAGGCGAGGCGAAAAAGCCGGTGGAAAAGCCGCCGCGGTTCCACCGTGTTGCATCACGGCACCGAAACGACCGCGGCGCTCTGCAAATCCGCAGTCGAAACTTCCGGCGGGCCCCATTGCACGGTGCGATAATCGAAACCGGCGGCCAGCGTCGGTTTGACGATGGCGAAAAACGGCGAAACGTCGAAATCGCGCGGCGTGTAGAGGCCGTAGGTGCGGATGTGGTCGATCTCGTCCTGCACGAAGGGCGCGATGGCGTAGGTCTTGCCGTTGATCGCGGCGCGCTCGGGCAGGATCGGGTAGTGGATCGAGGCATAGGCTTGCGCGATCAGCGTCGAGCAGATCGCGCGCGTCGGATCGCCGCAGCCGATCGACAACATGCGGCGGCGAAACCACACCGGCACGGGAGGGTAGGGGAACAGATAGCGCGCCAGGTCGACGATGCGTTGCGAATCGTACCGGGTGCCGATGCGCTTGAGCGCATAGTCGATGACTTTTTGCCGGCTTGTGTCGTCGAGGCCCACGGGGCGGCAGATCCGGGTGTGGTGCCGGACATATTTCGATAGCGGCACGGTGACGACGCCGGTATCGGCCTCCGCCTCCAACAACACTTTCGGCTCGCCGTGCCGCGAGACGTCGCCCGGCCGTTCGCCGACATAGAGCGCGGCGTGCGACCAGGTGCTCTGGGTCAGATATTTGATGGTGGCGGCAAGCCGGCTGTTGCCTTCGATCAGGAGAATGTCGCCGGGCTGCAGCGCGTTGCGCACCACGTCGGGGGCGGGCGCGTAGAACGGCGCATAGCGGCCGGTCGGCTGCGCCAGATATTTGAGGATTTTGGCGCTGAGATAGGCCTCGATTTTGTCGAACATGAGCCGCAATCCTGCCTGCGGGCAAAGCGATTGGGGCCTTTAAGCCGGCCATGCCCGGTCGTGCCCAACGAGGGCCGTCACCCACGCGAAATTGTAACATTTCGCCCCACGGAACCTATAGTCTTGCAGCGAATCATCGAAACGGCGGCGCCGTGGCGGCGGCCGTCAGGCCCGGGGCAAGCCGATGTCGCAATCATCGTTCCGGCGGGATTTTCTCACCAAGCCGATCTTTCGCCTGGCGCAGCACGCGCTGCCGCGCCTGTCCGACACCGAGCGCGAAGCCATCGAAGCCGGCGACGTGTGGTGGGACGCCGAACTGTTCACCGGTAATCCCGATTGGAAAAAGCTTCTGGCCTGCGCGCCGGCGAAGCTCTCCGACGAGGAGCAGCAATTCCTCGCCGGTCCCGTCGAACAGCTCTGCCACATGCTCGACGACTGGAAGATCAATTGGCAGTGGCACGACCTGCCGCCGGAGGTCTGGGATTTCCTGAAATCGCGCAAGTTCTTCGCGATGATCATTCCCAAGCACTATGGCGGGCTCGGCTTTTCGGCCTACGCCCATTCGGAAGTGATCCGCAAATTGTCGTCGTGCTCGATCTGCGCCGCGGTCACCGCCATGGTGCCGAACTCGCTCGGCCCGGGCGAGCTATTGCTGCAATTCGGCACCAAGGCGCAGCAGGATTATTGGCTGCCGCGGCTCGCTCGCGGCGAGGAGATTCCCTGCTTCGGGCTGACCAGCCCGGAAGCCGGCTCCGACGCCGCCTCGATGATCGATTCCGGCGTGGTCTGCCGCGGCACCTACGAGGGTCGCGAAACCCTCGGCATCCGCCTCAATTGGCACAAGCGCTACATCACGCTCGGGCCGATCGCGACAGTGTTGGGCTTGGCGTTCAAGCTCCACGATCCCGATCACCTGATCGGGACCCGCGACGACATCGGCATCACGCTGGCTTTGGTGCCGACCCATCTGCCCGGCGTGAGCATCGGCCGGCGGCATCTGCCGGCCATGCAGGTGTTCCAGAACGGCCCGAACTGGGGTCACGACGTCTTCATCCCGATCGATAACGTCATCGGCGGCGTCGATCAGGTCGGCAAGGGCTGGAAAATGCTGATGAGCGCGCTGGCCGCCGGCCGCGGCATTTCGCTGCCGTCGTTGTCGGCGGCGGGAGCTGCGTTTTCCGCCCACGTCACCGGCGCCTATGCGCGCATCCGCGAGCAGTTCCACGTGCCGATCGCGAAATTCGAGGCGATCCAGGAGCGGCTCGGCCGCATCGCCGCCACCGCTTATCTGCTCGACGCGGCGCGCCGCATGACTTGTGCGGCGCTCGACGACGGCCACCATCCCGCCGTGGTCACCGCCATCATGAAGGCGCAGGCCACCGAGCGCATGCGCGTCGCGGTCACCGACACCATGGACGTGCACGGCGGCAAGGCCATCATCGAGGGGCCGTTGAACTATCTCGGCAGCCTCTATCGCGCCGTGCCGATCGGCATCACGGTGGAAGGCGCCAATATCGTCACTCGCGCCCTGATCCAGTTCGGCCAGGGCGCGATCCGCTGCCATCCTTACCTGCTCAAGGAAATCCAGGCGCTCGAAGATACCGACCGCGAACGCGGCCTCGATGCCTTCGACCAGGTATTCTGGGCCCATGTCGGTCACAGCTTCGTCAACGCGCTGCGGGCCTGCGGCCGCGCCTGGACCGGGGGCCTGTTGGCGCCGGCGCCCGACGCCGGCGCGGCGACCAAATTTTATCGCCAGCTCAGCCGGCATGCCGCGGCCTTTGCACTCGCCGTCGATCTGTCGCTGCTGACGTTGGGCGGCGCCTTGAAGCGCAAGGAAATGATCTCGGCGCGGTTCGGCGATATTCTGTCCGAGCTTTATCTCTCAAGCGCGGCGCTCAAGCGCTGGAACGACGAAGGTCGGCAGGACGACGATTTCCCGCTGCTGCAATATTGCTTGGAGGCGAGCCTCGCCACCATCGAGACGCGCTTCGATGAGCTCATCGCCAATTTTCCGGTGCGGCCGATGGCCTGGCTGCTGCGCTTTATGATCCAGCCGCTCGGCCCGCGCCGCCGCGGCCCGTCCGACCGCGTCACCGACACATGCGCCGATCTCATCACCACGCCGAACGCAACGCGGGACCGCCTCACGGTCGATCTGTTCCATCCACCCGAGAGCCAGACCGAAAACGGCGTGGCGTTGCTCGAGCGCGCCTTCGCGCTCACCGCCGCGGTGCAGCCGATCCGCGACCGCATGCACACCGCGCGCGTCCGCGACATCGATCAGGCGGTGAAGCGGCGCACCATCACCGCCGACGAGGCGGCAAAGCTCAAAGCCGCCGCTGAGGCCGTCGCCGCCGCCATCGCGGTCGATGATTTTGCGCCGGAAGAACTGACGTCCCGGGGCGCTTTTCATAAAGGAGATCAGCCATCTCAAGCGACATCTCAGCCGACGCCCCCGACGCCGGCACCGACGTCGGATCAGCCGGTGGAATTGCCTCTGCCGCAGGACATCCCGGTCCTGCCGCCGCCGCAAGCGGCGGAGTAGGGCACCGCCCGGTCTACATCGTCGACGGCAGCCGCACGCCGTTCATAAAAGCGCGCGGCAGGCCGGGCCCGTTCACGCCGGTCGATCTCGCCGTGCAATGCGGGCGGCCGCTCTTGCTGCGCCAGCCGTTCAAGCCGGACGCTTTCGACCAGGTGATCCTCGGCTGCGTCAACGTCATCGCCGACGAGATGAATCCGGCCCGCGTCGCGGCGCTCCGCCTCGGCATGGGCGAGGCGATGACCGCGTTCACCGTGCAGATCAATTGCGGCTCCGGCATGCAATCGATCGACACGGCCTATCGCTATATCCGCGAAGGCGTATCGGATCTGGTGCTGGCGGGCGGCGCGGAATCGCTGAGCCACGCGCCGCTGGTGTTCAGCCGCAGCGCGGTGAACTGGTACGCGCGCCTGTTCGCTGCGCGCGGCATTGGCGCCAAACTCGCGGCGTTCCTCGGCTGGCGTCCGTCGTTCTTCACGCCGGTGATCGGGCTCGAGCGGGGACTCACCGATCCGATCACCGAGCTCAATATGGGCCAGACCGCGGAGCTGGTCGGCCATCTGTTTCACATCACGCGGCGGCAGGCCGACGAATATGCCGCCGAAAGCCAGCAGCGTCTGGCGGCGGCGCAGAAGAACGGCTACTTCGCCGGCGAGGTCGAGCCGGCCTTCGCCCGCGACGGCACTTTGTTCGATCACGACGACGGCCTGCGGCCCGACAGTTCGGCCGATACGCTCGCCAAGCTGAAGCCGGCGTTCGAGCGGCCGTGGGGCAAGGTCACGCCCGGCAACGCGTCGCAAATCACCGACGGCGCGTCGTGGGTCATTCTCGCTTCCGAAGACGCCGTGAAAACGCACAAGCTCACCCCGAAGGCGGTGATCGTCGACAGCGAATGGTCGGCGCTCGATCCGTCCGTCATGGGGCTCGGCCCGGTCTATTGCGCCACCGCGATCCTGAAACGTCACCAGCTTGGGCTCGGCGACATCGAGCTGTGGGAATTGAACGAAGCCTTTGCCGCGCAGGTGCTCGGCTGCCTGGCCGCCTGGGACGACGCCGAATTCTGCCGCGAGGCGCTCGGGCTGCCCGGCGCCGCCGGCAAGATCGCGCGCGACCGGCTCAATGTCGACGGCGGTGCCATAGGGGTAGGCCATCCGGTCGGCGCCAGCGGCAACCGCATCGTGCTGCATCTGGTCAAAGCCATGAAGCGGCTTGGCTATAGGCGCGGCATCGCCACCGAATGCATCGGCGGCGGCCAAGGCGGCGCCATGCTGATCGAAGCGGTGTGAGGCGGCCATGAAAACCTCAGCCGCGCCAAAACCGACGCTGGCCGTTCTCGGCAAGCGCGACATCGAGCTTGGCCCGTTCGCGATCGGCGAGGCGCCGCAGGAGCAAGACCCCTGGGCGAATTGGCGGCTGCGCACCGACGAAGACGGCATCGCCTGGCTGCTGCTCGACAAGAAGGATTCCAGCGCCAACACGCTGTCCGAAGATGTACTCACCGAGCTCAACGCGGTGCTCGAAAAGCTCGAACGCGATCATCCGCGCGGGTTGGTCATTCGTTCGGCCAAGCGCTCGGGTTTCATCGCCGGCGCCGACATCGCCCAATTCCGCGGCGTCACCGATGCCGCACTGGGCGAAACCACGCTGGCGCGCGCCCACGCCGTGCTCGACCGCCTCGACCGGCTGCCGCTGCCGACGGTCGCGGTGATCCACGGCTATTGCCTCGGCGGCGGGCTTGAAGTGGCGCTGGCTTGCGATTTCCGCATCGCGGTCGAGGATGCGAGCTTCGGCTTCCCCGAAGTTCTGCTCGGTCTGCATCCCGGCCTCGGCGGTACAATGCGGCTGACCCGGCTGATCAGCCCGATGCAGGCCATGACCATGATGCTCACCGGCAAGACCGAGCGGGCGCGGCGGGCCCGCGCGCTGCGTCTGGTCGATGCCGTGACCCAGGAACGTCACGTGCGCGCCGCGGTGAAATCCGCGGTCACCGGCGAGATGATCGCGGCGAAGCAGAACCTGCTCGGCCGGTTGATGAACATGGAGCCGGCGCGTGGCTTGCTGGCGTCGCGCATGCGCGGCGAGGCCGCCAAGAAGGCGCCGAAGCGGTTTTATCCGGCGCCTCACGCCCTGATCGATCTTTGGGCCGCCCACGGCGGCAACGCCGAAGCCATGCAGAAGGCCGAGATTGCTTCCTTCGCAAAGCTTCTCGTCACCGAAACCGCGCAAAATCTGGTCCGCGTGTTCTATCTGCGCGAAAGCCTGAAAAAGCTCGCCGACGGCAATTGGGACGGCCGCCGCGTGCACGTCATCGGCGCCGGCGCCATGGGCGGCGACATCGCCGCATGGTGCGCCTGGCACGGTTTTGTCGTCAGCCTCGGCGACACCAAGCCGGAGCCGATCGCCGGCGCCATCAAGCGGGCGAGCGCGCTTTACGCCATCATCGGCCGCGACAACCGCCGCAAGCAGCGCGACGCGCTCGATCGTTTGATCCCGGATCTCAGGGGCGACGGCGTCGCCACCGCCGACCTGATCATCGAGGCGGTGCCGGAAGTGCTCGAGCTCAAGCGCAAGATTTTCGCCGGCATCGAGCCGAAGATGAAAGCCGACGCCATCCTCGCCACCAACACGTCGAGCATTCCGCTCGAGCAGTTGCGCGAAGGGCTGCCGCGGCCGGAGCGCCTGGTCGGCATTCATTTCTTCAATCCGGTGTCGCGCATGCAGCTGGTCGAGGTGGTGAGCCACGACCAGGTCGCAGCCGACGTGCTTGCCGAGGCCCGCGCTTTCCTCGGCCGCATCGACCGGCTGCCGGCGCCGGTGAAGAGCGCGCCCGGCTTTTTGGTCAACCGCGCGCTGACGCCCTATCTGCTCGAAGCCCTGGTGATGCTCGACGCCGGCACGGCCAAGGAGACCATCGACAAGGCGGCGGTGGATTTCGGCATGCCGATGGGGCCGATCGAGCTTGCCGACGAGGTCGGGCTCGACATCTGCCTGCACGTCGCCGAGATGCTGCGCGGCAGCATCCGTCGCGACATGCCCGAGCCGCCGCAATGGCTGAAGGAAAAAGTCGCCAAGGGCGAGCTCGGCAAGAAGACCGGCAAGGGCCTCTATACCTGGCAGAACGGCCACGCGGTCAAAGCCAAGGGCGACGTTGCCGCGCCGCCGCCAGACATGACCGACCGGCTGATCCTGCCGATGCTCGACGTCTGCGTCACCTGCCTGCGCGAAGGCATCGTCGCCGACGAAGAGATCGTCGACGGCGCGATGATCTTCGCCACCGGCTTTGCACCGTTCCGCGGCGGGCCGATGCATTATGCGCGCACCCGCGGCATCGCCAATGTCCGCGACACGCTCAAAAGCCTCGCACAAAAATACGGGCCGCGCTTCCAGCCCGATCCGGGCTGGGATTCGTTGCAATGATCCATGCTGGCGCGGGGCCGGCGCGCTTTTCCGATCCGGCGCGGCTGGCGGATGCCATCATCGAGAAGGTCGGCAAGACCGTCGTGCTGGCCCTGCCGCTCGGCCTCGGCAAGGCCAATCACATCGCCAATGCGCTCTACGCCAAGGCCGCGGCCGACCGCTCGATCAATCTGACCATCTTCACCGCGCTGACGCTCGAGCCGCCGCGCGCCAAGAGCGAGCTGGAACGGCGTTTTCTCGCCCCGATCGCGCAGCGGCTGTTCGCCGGCTATCCGGCGCTCGAATACGCCAACGCAATCCACGCGGACCGGGTGCCGCCGAATATCATGATCAACGAGTTTTTCTTCGAAGCCGGCCAGTGGCTCGGCTCGCCTTACGCGCAGCAGCATTATATCTCGGCGAACTATACCCATGCGCTGCGTTACGTGGTCGACCGCGGCGTCAACGTGGTGGCGCAGCTGGTGGCGCATCGCGCCGACGAAGCGCCGCATGCGTATAGCCTGAGCTGTAATCCCGATCTCACGCTCGATCTGTTGGCGCTGCGCCGCGACGGTGGCACGGATTTTCTGTTCGCCGGCCAGACCAATTCGGAATTGCCGTTCATGCTCGGCGACGCGGCGATCGGCGAGGATGAGTTCGATATTTTGCTCGACGGCGCCGCTACCGATTTTCCCCTGTTCGGCGCCCCGCGCGAACCGGTGGCGCTCGCCGATTATGCGGCGGGGCTGCATGCGGCGAGCATCGTGCCGGACGGCGGCACGCTGCAAATCGGCATCGGCTCGCTCGGCGAAGCCGTGGCCCAGGGCCTGGTGCTGCGCCAGCGCGACAACGACGCTTTCCGCACGCTGCTGATGCGGGTCGGCTACGACCCGGCCCGCGACCCTGCTGTCCACGCCGAACGGTTTGATGCCGGCCTCTACGGCTGCAGCGAATTGTTCGTCGAAGGCATGCTCGACCTGTTCCGCGCCGGCATCCTCAAGCGCGAGGTGGACGGCATCGTACTGCACGCCGGCTTCTTCCTCGGTTCGCGCGGCTTCTATAAAAGCCTGCGCGACATGCCGCGCGACACCATCAAGAAATTCGGCATGACGGCGATCGATTTCGTCAACGAGCTGTATGGCGACGAGGACAAAAAGCGGCGGGCGCGGAAAATGGCGCGCTTCCTCAACGACGCGATGATGGTGACCGTGCTGGGCGACGTGGTCTCCGACGGCCTCGATGACGGCCGCATCGTCAGCGGCGTCGGCGGGCAGTACAATTTCATCGCCCAGAGCTTTGCCTTGGCGGACGCGCGCTCGGCGATCATGCTGCGCGCCACGCGCGCGGCGAAGGGCGGCGACCGCTGCAACATCCTCTGGCGCTACGGCCACACCACCATCCCGCGCCACCTGCGCGACATGATCATCACCGAATACGGCATCGCCGACATCCGCGGCAAAAGCGACCGCGAGGTGATCGCCGCGATGCTTGCGATCACCGATTCGCGCTTTCAGGACGAGTTGCTGCGGCAAGCCAAGGGCGCCGGCAAGATCGAGCGCGCGTTCGAGCTGCCGAAGTCGGCGCGCGACAACACGCCCGACGCGATCGCGCGGGCGCTCAAGCCCGCAGCCGATGCCGGCCTGTTGCCGGCATTTCCGTTCGGCACCGATTTCACCGAAATCGAGCAACGGCTCATTCCCGCGCTGCAGGCCGTGAAAACCGCGTCGCCCGCGCAACTCGCGGCCTTGCTCATGCGCGGGCTTGGCAGCCGCGCCGAGGATACCGATCGCCTCGATCGTCTCGGTCTGGCGCGCCCGAAGAGCGTGACGGAGTGGTTTTATGCAGCCCTGGTGCGCGGCGCGTTGCAGGCGACGTCCTAGCCCCGGTTCAGCCGCCACCGATAATGCCTGGATTGTTGGCCACGCCCTTGAGCGTCACGCGGTTGGCGCGCTTGATGGTCAGTGTCTTGTTGACGCCGAGATATTTTTCGACCACGGCCGAGATCGGCGCGCCGTTTTGCGGATTGACCGAAGCCCAGCCGGCGACGCGATAGGTCTTGCCGGCCTCGATCGGCGCGCCGTCGTCGAGCGTCATGTCGGAAATACGGTTGCCCGCGATTTCGTTCGGCGCGCAAGCGTAATCCATGCCGCCGACCCGCACCATGTCGCCGCCCTGCTGCAGGTAGGGATCGGGATTGAACAAATTGTCGGCGACGTCTTCCATGATCGCCTTGAGCGCGCTGCCGGTCATGTCCTGCACGTAGGTTTCCGGATAGCTGATCGCGGTCTCCGCCAGCACGTCCTCGCGGGTGATCGCTTGTTGCGCCAGCAGCGTGGCGCCCCAGCGAAAGCCGGGCGACAGCGCGATCTGTGCATCGAGCGCCTGGCGCAGCGCGTCGCAGATCACCTGGTCCATCGGCCCGATGAAATTGCCGCGCCGGTACAGCAGTTGATCGGCGCTCGCGAGCTTTTCGGAGAATTGCGCCGCGTGCGGCGCGCGCAGCCGCTCGATCAGCGCCAGCATGGCGTCGTCCGGCTTGATCAGATTGGCGAACACCGGTAGCAGCGTGTAGCGCACGTTCTTCAGGGCACCCTTGCCGACCTCGAGATCGAGCACGCCTAAAAATTTGCCGTTCGAGCCGGCATTGGTGACCAATGTCTTGCCGCAAGGATTGGCGACGACGATGGGCCGCGGCACGGCGTCGTGGCTATGGCCGCCGAGAATAATGTCGATGCCGGTGCAGCGGCCGGCGAGTTTCAGGTCGACGTCCATGCCGTTATGCGACAGCAGCACCACCACGTCGGCGCGCTGGGCATTGCGCAGATCGTCGACCAGCTTTTGCAATTCCTGCTCGCGGATGCCGAACGTCCAGTCCGGCGTAAAGCGCTTGGGGTGCGCGATCGGCACATAAGGAAAAGCCTGGCCGATGACGGCGATGCGCATGCCGCCGACCTCTTTCACCGTCGCCGGCTTGAAGACGCGGCCGGATTTTGGATCGAACGCCGGCTTATCGTTGAAAGCGGCGTCGTCGGTCAGAAAAACATTCTGAGCCAAAAACTCGCCTTTGAAGCTCGCGAGGTTCTTGCGCAGGGCCGCTTCGCCATAGGTGAATTCCCAATGCCCGGTCATGGCCTCGACGCCGAGCAGATTGGCGGCCTCGACCATGTCGGCGCCTTGCGACGCCTTGGCAAGGCCGGTGCCCTGCCACGTGTCGCCGCCGTCGAGGAGCAGCGAATTGCCGGCTCCGGCTTCCGTGCGCAGCCGGTCGATCAGGGTTTTCAGATGCGCAAAGCCGCCCATGCGGCCGTAGCGGTGCGCGGCGTCCTGATAATCGAGAAAGGTGAAGGCGTGGGCGGTCCGGCCGCCCGGCACGATGTTGAAATATTCGAGGAAGGCGCCGCCGACGATGTGCGGCGGTTTTCCGCGCATGTCGCCGACGCCGATATTGACGCTCGGCTCGCGGAAATAGACCGGCTGCAGCTGGGCGTGGCTGTCGGTGAAATGCAGGATGCGGACATTGCCGAAGCGGCCGACGTCGTAGAGATCGTCGTCGGCCGCCAGTGCCACGCGCGGCGTGACGCCCGCGGTCGCCGCGACGCCAAGCCAGCGCAGGAAATTCCGGCGGTCCATCTCGTCTCCAGTTTCCCGGGCGCAGCGCAGCACCATTAGCGCGTTCACGCGCGTCTTCAACGCGCTATGGTGGTGCGCTGCAGACCCGGGATCGTTACGAACTCGGAGCCTTTTACGATCCCGGATCAGCGGTGCACCGCTGCGCGCTGCACCGCATCCGGGAAACGGCGGCGGTTACCGAATCACACCCGCCCTCCACGCACTCTGCTGCTCTTTCGCCTGCGCGATCGACGCCTTGGCCAAGGCCTCAGCCTGCTTGGCTTGGGCGACAGCGGTGTCGAAGTCGCCGGCGGCGGCTGCCTTCTTGGCCGCGGCCAGGGCCTGCTCGGTCGGGATCCATTGGTTCTTCAGCGCGCCGGCGTCCTGCTCGGCGGCTGCGGCGGCGGCCAGCGCGTTTTTGAAATCGGCCTCGGTGCTCGCCGCAAGCGCGGCGCCAGCGCTGAACAACGTCGCTGCAAGACATATCCATACGCGCATGGTGTCCGCTCCGCCGTTACGGCCGCGCGCCCGGCCCGGAAATCGGCAGGCCGTTGCTCATATAGGACAGGTAATATTCGACGTCGCGATAGAGCTCGTCTTGCGGCTTGAGCGGCACGCCGCGCACCTGGGCGTTGCAGGTGACCAGCCGCCGGCTCATCGTGCCCATGCCGTTCCATTCCGAGCGGTAGATCGGCATCGCCGCGACGATGCCGAGCGCCGGCGCCAGCACTTCGGTGCGGATGTGATTGCCGGGATTTTGCACGTGGCAGGAGGCGCAGGAGAAATTGAGCTGGCCGCGCCGGGCATAAAAATATTCGGCGCCCTTTTCGTAGGCCGCAAGCGCGCGCGGATCGTTCGGGATCTTGATGGCGAACGGTTTTCCGCGCGACGTGAACGCCATATAGGCGGTCAGCGACGCCATCTCGTCCTTGACGTAGGAATAGGGCTCCTCGCCGTTCTTCTCGCGGCAACGATTGAGCGCCAGCTCGAGCGTGATCACCTCGCCGCTCTTGTCGTCGAAATACGGATAGTTCTGGCGGATGCCGATGCCTTTGTCGGGAAAGCAGTCGCCGTAGCTCTTGCCGTTCTTGAACGGCGTTGCGAACATCTCCTTGCCGCGGTCGACGGCGAAATCGTACGGCGGGAAATCGTCGATCGCCTCCCATTGCTTGCGCAGCTCGGCGTCCATCGAATAGGGCCCGTTGACGAAATCGTTCAGCGGCACGTTGGGAAATTTTTGCGTGAAATAGTCGCGGAACGCCTTGAAATCGGCGTCGGGATCGATGCTGTCGGCGGCGGCCGCGGCGGCCGGCCGCGCGGCAACGACCGCAAGCGCGGCGATCATGACAGCTATGGCGCGAAAAATCTTCACATCATTCTCCGTCCCGCTCAGCGCGTGTAGAGAAAATCGACGATCGCGTCGATTTCCCCTTCGGTCAGAATGAGATTGCGCCCGAACGGCGGCATCACGCTCTGCGGGTTGCGCCTGGTCTCGTCGAACACGATTGCCGCCAGTTCCTTGCGATCGGGAAAGCGCGCTTTCATGTCGGCAAGCGGCGGCCCGAGATTGCCGGGCGCGTCGCCGCCCTTGATGTCGTGGCAGGTCAGGCAATTACCCTTGCCGCGGTCGAAGGCCAGGGCCTGGCCCGGCGGGGCCAGCGCCTGGCCCGGCGGGGCTTGCGCCTGGCCCGGCGGGGCTTGCGCCTGGCCCGGCGGGGCTTGCGCCGAGGCGCGATCGCCTGTGAACAGCACGACGGCAACAACCGCTGCGACAAAAAGCGCAATGCCGTGAGCGGTCCTGCTTCGCATGCCGTTTCCTCCGCTATGGCCGCGCAACGAGCAATGTCCGCCGCATCTTGTCAAGCATGGGGATTTTACCTCTTGTGGCGCGATTGTCGCAGCGTGAATGCCGGGAGCCGATTTATTTCACGGAATTAATCTGTCGAAGAATTAATACGCTCGTCAGGTCGCTGTAAGTCCGCACTGCCCATGTCTATCGGCAAGGGCGGCTGGGCCGCTCTCCCCGATGGAGAACCACGATGCTTCCGTACAACCAACGTAAATCTCTCCCGGCCCGGCGCCTCGTGCTGTTGGCCTCGGTCGCCGGTGTCGGCGCCGCGCTGCTGCTCGCCGGCCCGGGCGGCTATCACGCCGGCCTGCCGGCATGGACCGCGGCCGCGAGTGCTGCCGATTCGACCATGCAGCATCCGACCGGCTTCGCCGATATCGTCGCCAAGGTGAAACCCGCCGTCATCTCGGTGCGGGTGAAGATCGACGCGGCCGCCGCCGCGCCGGGACTGATGCAACCGCAGAGCAATGACGGCGAGGACGCCATCCCGGCGGTGCCCGGCTCGCCGTTCGACAAATTCTTCCAGCAATTCGGTCAGCAATTCGGTCAGCAGTTCGGCCAGCAGGGCCACGGCGGCCTGCGCGGTCAGTTGCCGCAAGGCCATCAGACCGTCACCGGCGAAGGCTCCGGCTTCTTCATTTCGGCCGACGGTTACGCGGTGACCAACAACCACGTGGTCGATCATGCCAAGTCGGTGCAGGTCACGACCGACGACGGCTCGATCTTTACCGCCAAGGTGGTCGGCACCGATCAGAAAACCGATCTGGCGCTGATCAAGGTCGACGGCAAGAGCGACTTCCCCTACGTGAAGTTCGCCGACAAGGCGCCGCAGGTCGGCGACTGGGTGGTCGCGGTCGGCAATCCGTTTGGGCTGGGCGGCACCGTCACCGCGGGCATCGTTTCGGCGCGCGGCCGTGATATCGGCGCGGGACCATACGACGATTACCTGCAGATCGACGCGCCGATCAACAAAGGCAATTCCGGCGGCCCGGCCTTCGACGTCGAGGGCAACGTCATCGGCGTCAACACCGCGATCTATTCGCCGTCCGGCGGCTCGGTCGGCATCGGCTTCGACATTCCGGCCGATACGGTCAAGACCGTGGTGGCGCAGCTCAAAGCGTCCGGCCGCGTCACCCGCGGCTGGCTCGGCGTGCAGATCCAGCCGGTCACCGCCGGCATTGCCGACTCGCTCGGCCTGAAGAAGGCCGAAGGCGCGCTGGTCGACGAGCCGCAAAACGGCAGCCCGGCGGCCAACGCCGGCATCGAAGCCGGCGACGTCATCACCGCGGTCAACGGCACGCCGGTGAAGGACGCCCGCGGGCTCGCCCGCACCATCGGCACGCTGGCGCCGAACGCTTCGGTGAAGGTCGATCTCATCCGCAAGGGTGAGGCCAAGACCATCGCGCTGACGCTCGGCGAAATGCCGAACGAGCAGCAGGCCAAGGCCGATATCGGCAGCGCCGAGCCGACCAGCGGCGTGCCGCATCTCGGCCTCTCGGTGGCGCCGGCCAGCGACGTCTCCGGCGCCGGCGGCCAAGGTGTCGTCGTCACCGCGGTCGATCCGGACGGCCCCGCCGCCGAGCAGGGTTTTCAGACCGGCACCGTCATCCTCGACGTCGGCGGCAAGGCCGTCGCCAATGCGGCCGACGTGCGCAAGGCGCTGCTCGACGCCAAGGCGCAAGGCAAGCATCAGGTGCTGATGCGGGTGAAGATGGGCGACGCCATGCGCTTCGTGGCGCTGCCGCTCGGTAATGCGTAGTCCGTAGCGTCGCGTACGGCGTAAGCAGCGGGGACGGGCGGTGAGCCCGTCCCCGTTGTTATGGGCACGATGCAGATCAACGCATCTGACATACGCCATGGCGATCCCGTTGTCGGGCGCGTCTCGGCGCCCGAGCTTTGTTATGCGCGCGCGAGCGCGAGTAAAATACGGTCACATCAATTGCGAAACCGGTCCGGTCCAAGGAAAGGGCAGGGGTGGGGCCTGGCTTTCTTTCTTCCGTTATTCCGGTTTCGCCTTGTAGCCCGGATTGAGCAGAGCGAAATCCGGGAACGAAGGTTTGGCTCGACTGCCGCTCCCGGGTTTCGCTCTGCTCAACCCGGGCTACGAAGAAGAAATTGAAGGAAGCGGAACGCCGGCAAACGCAGGGTAACCACCGCCGCATCTCGCGATGCGGCGCGCGCCCTTGTGGAGCGCGCACGCTTGACGGCGTTCCACCACGGCTCTCACCTAAGGGAGTTATTTCATCCCAAAGGCTCAGCTTCAGGCCAGGTTTCCTGGGACGCGGTCTGAACGGGCGTTACCCGCCTTCGCCTGTCCCAGTCCAGGGAAGCACCTCCCACCCCGGTCGTCATGCCGGGAGACATGATGCCCAAGCCGCCCGGGAGCAGGCTGCAAACCCGCCCGCGGGCACCGCCCCCGCTCCCGTGACGCGATGTGCCTCCGCGCCACGTCCTTCACTGGAGCGAGGATGACGGTGTAACCGACATAGAGACACATGTCAATAAAAAAGTGACGACTGGGCGACGGCCGTGATCTCCCTCTCCCCAGAGGGGAGAGGGAGAGGTGAGGGGGTTCGGAAGCTTCAGAATCAAACTCCACCGTCCGAACCCCCCTCAACCTGTCCTTCTCCCCATAGCGCGTCGAAGACGCGCGTAGACGCGCTGATGGGGGAGAAGGGACGCAGCGTCCACATTGCAATCTCCCTCCCCCGCAGGGGGGCTTTGCGCAACACGCCGTGTCCACCAAAACGGTTCGGGAAGCTCTGATGTCCCGCAATCGACGGCTCAAGCCCGAAGACGGAGCATTTTCCTACACACTCGCGCTCGCCGACCGCGGCAGCGATCTGTTGGTCCGCTTCGGTGCATGAGCGCGCGGGCACAGCGCTGCGCGCCTTTGCTTATCCCGCACTTGCTAGCCAGGCTCAGCCCGACCCGTGCGATGGTGCTGTCATTCAGGCGTTTAGTGCTGTCTCAATGCAGCGGCCCGGTGGAATCTTTTTGCCTGACGCCGCCCACTCGTCCCACGTCTGGAGCTTCAACCCCAGCCTCTCGTAATACACATACAAATAGCCGTCCCTACCGCGCACCACTGCCTCGGGCATAGTCGACTGGACTTCCTGTGCCATCACGCCGACGTAGACTTTGTCGCTTCCGTTATAGCAGAAACGATAAAGGCCAATGCCGCTATCGCAACGGCCAAGCAGGGCAATGTCATGCTTAAGCTGGATGTCAGACTTTTTCTTGGGCCTACGCTTAGCTTTTCGGGATAAAATTTTGTCTTTCATCGACTGCTTATAAGAATCCTTTGAGGGCGCCGCGTTCTTAAGCTCCTTAGCTTCTGGGTCTTCAATCTTGTCCTTGTCGGTCATCATGGCATCCCCCTCATGCTATCGACAGTACAATAAAGCACGCGTGAAGAACAATACCTCCAAGCAAAGCATATCCGGCAATTACCAACTGAAATGCCTTTTTATCGTTCACTTTGCAATTCCTTTCACTGGCGACGACGAAATCTGCGATCCTATTATCGAAAAACTCCTCGTCACTCATGGGCTTGTCGCCGAACTCATCGACAATGTCTTCAGGATTATTAGTAACCTCAAAACTTGCAATTCCTGAACCCCAAAGCGCCAATAGAAACGCTAATAGCATACAGATTACGCTTGCAAGGAAAATAGCTATTGGGAGGGTTGTCGAAGGTTTTATCTGCTGAACAACAAAGGCAACAAACGCGGAATAAAAGGTCACAAGCGAGAGGTAATTTTTCGCATGATCCCGAAGCTGCTGCGTACGTTGGACTTCCTCGTCGTACAGCGACTTGAAGAATAAATACTGCTTCTCAGAAGCCATTTAGTCCTTCATCCAGAAAATGACGTTCTTGATCTACGCATCATATCAAATCGAGTATATCGGGCAACTCATTGGGGCAAGTGTCAGCAAGCGCAGGGCGCGCAAAGCCGCAAAGCGCGGCGCCCACCAAAGCGTTTCGGGAAGCACTGATGTCCCGCTATCGGCGGCTCAAGATCGAAGGGGAGCGTTTTTCCACACGCTTGCGCTCGCCGACCGCGGCAGCGATCTGTTGATCAGCATCGGTGAACGAACGCGTGGAGCATGAGGGCGTTTACGCCCGTCTTTGACGGGCTACCGCACTGGGTGCCTTCCCACTCTGCGCTTGCTGATTTTATATCGCGGCGTTCTACCATAAATGAGCAGCACCGCCGCTTACCGCCGCCCTGGTCGATCCACGCCCTAGGCTAATGGGCGCTCTGATATGCGAGGACCTGCGGCGTAGGGTTCGACACCCGAAGGTGAGTTTCCACCATAGCCACGACGCCAACGCAGAACGCGCACCCAGCAACAAAGAATGCCAAGTACCTACCCATGGCTATTTCCTCCCTTAGCGTCACAAAATTGCACCGACACAGCGGACTCCGGTGTGACGGGCGTCACGAAACACCGCTTTATCCCGATCCGACGTCCTCCTTAGCCCCCAAAAGTCGACAATCTTCGGGTTTCCCCGGCGCGTAGCATTGAGGCTAAGGGAAACAATTGCTTACCTCGGATTGCGATTGTTCGAGCAAAGGACGCCGTTGAGGGTCAAGTAACATTCACTCGCTAGAGTCCGTCGCAACACGAGCCCCGTTTCCGAATGACGACCTTCGAATGGACTGCCAACGCTACGGACGCGCGCCGAACCGATCGGCTCGACCGATGGACGCGCGTCCTTTGCGTGCTGTTCTTCTTCTCGGGCTTTCCGGCGCTGATCTATCAGCTCACCTGGCAGCGCGCCCTGTTCCGCATCTTCGGCGTCAATATCGAGTCGGTGACGATTGTCGTCACCGCATTCATGCTCGGCCTCGGGCTTGGCAGTCTCGTCGGCGGCTGGCTGTCGAAGCGGCGCGGCATTCCGCTATTGCCGCTGCTGGCCGCGATCGAGCTGATGACCGGCGCCTTCGGTGTCTTCTCGCTTGAAATCTTCGATCGTGTCGGTGAATTCACCATCGGTCTGCCGTTGACGGCGCTGGCCGCGGTCAGTCTGGCGCTGGTGATCGTCCCGACCTTGCTGATGGGCGCGACGCTGCCGGTGCTGGTCGCTCATCTGGTCCGGCGTTCCGGCCATGGCGGACATGTGGGCAGCGCGGTCGCGCTGCTTTATTATGTGAATACGCTCGGCGCCGGTGCGGCGTGTCTGGCCTGCGTCGCCATACTGTTTCCGTTCGCCGGCATGCAAGGCGCGATCCATGTCGCGGTCGCCATCAATGCGGCGGTGGCGGCAGGCGCGCTCATCGCCTATGGGCGCGACCGCCATGATCCGACCATCGCCTCGCGGAATGCGTCGGAGGCAGCGGCGCCGCGGCAGCCGCTTCTCGGCCTCGTTCCGGTCTTGCTGCTCGCCGGCGCCGGCGGTTTTGTTGCGCTGTCCTACGAGATCTTTTTCTTCCGCACCGTAGCCTATCTCGACGGTTCGAGCGCGACGGCCTTCGCATTGACGCTCGCAGCCTTTCTGATCGGGCTCGCTTCGGGATCGCGGCAAGCCGGCGACGACTGCGCTTTGACAAGCGAGAGCGTCGTGCGGCGGGCAATCGGCGCCCTGATGGCGGCAAGCGTGCTCGGCCTTTTGTTCCTGCCGCTCCTCGACCATCTGGCTTGGCTCGGCGCCGGCGTTGCCGGGGTGGCTTTCGTGCTGGTCTATTTCGTCGCCCGGTATTGGGGCACGCTCTTGCCGTACCTCGCCGAATTCGGCGTCGCCGCCGATGGCCGTGCCGGCATGCGCACGGCGCTGCTCTACCTCGCCAATATTCTCGGCGCCTCCGCCGGTTCGATCCTCACGGGATTTGTGTTGACGGAGCGTCTGAGCCTGACCGCACTCGGTTCGGTCCTGGTCGTGGCGAGCTGCGCCTGCGCCGCCCTGCTGGCGGTCGCGCTGCCCTTGCCGCGTCGGGAAAAGCTCGGGCGGGCCGGCCTGGCGGGCGGACTTGCCGTGCTGGCGGTGGTCGCGATCCCGTTCTTGTCGGCCAACATCCTCGAAGCACTGCAATGGAAAGGCGCGCCGCAGGGCGTGCCGCTCGTTCACATCGTAGAAAACCGCAGCGGCATCATTACCGTGGCGGCGGATGGCGCCGTTTACGGCAACGGCATGTATGACGGGCGCTTCAATACCGACCTCACCCACGACACCAACGGCATCGTGCGGCCCTATGCGTTGAGCCTGTTTCATCCGGCACCGCGCGACGTATTGATGATCGGTTTGTCTTCGGGCTCATGGGCGCAAGTCATCGCCAACAATCCGGACGTCGCCTCGCTGACCGTGGTCGAGATCAATCCCGGCTATCTGTCGCTCATCGCGCAGGAGCCCGAAGTCGCCTCGCTGCTGCACAATCCCAAGATCGCGATCGTGACCGACGATGGCCGCCGCTGGCTGCGCGCCAATTCGGGCCGGCGCTTCGACGCCATTGTCTCGAACACGACATGGTACTACCGCGCCAACGTCACCAATCTGCTTTCCAGCGAGTTTCTCGACCTCGTCAGGCAGCACCTCAATCCGGGCGGGATTTTCTTTTACAACACGACCGATTCGGCGCGCGTCCAACGCACCGCCTGCCTCGGCTTTGCCTACGGGGCACGCTTCCTCAACCACATGGTGGTCTCCGATGTGCCGATCCGCTGGGATTTTGCGCGGTGGCGAGACACGCTCGAGGCCTATCGCATCGATCACCGTCCGGTGTTCGATACCTCACGCAGCGAGGATCGCGCCGAGCTGGACCAGCTCCAGGCTTGGCGGACAAGCTTGACGGCGGCCGGCAATGATCCGCGGCCGATCGAGCCCTGTTCGGATATCCTTGCCCGCACCGCCGGCGGACAGCCCGTCACCGACGACAATATGGGCAGCGAGTGGCGGCATGCGCTCGGGCTGGAATGATCGCGTCATCTGCCGGCTACGCCGGCAGCGGAACGCTTTGCGCGTGGCGGAAGAAATTCGTCGGATCGACCGCAAGCTTGATCGCCGACAGACGCGACAAGTTTGCTCCCCAATAGGCGGTCGGGTAAACGGTCGGGCTCAAATCCAGGTCGCAATAGTTCACATAACACGCGCCCGGCATGAACGGCCGCAGCGCGGCATAGACCTGCGCGACCCTGGCCAGGTGCGCCGGCGTGTCGGCGGCGTGGGCCCAACTGGAAAAATATTGGATGCAGTAGGACGTTCCGGCGCGGTGCGGGAACGCGGTGTCGGCGGCCGCCACGTCGGCGACGCGTCCGCCATAGGCGTCGCACAACAGAACGATGGCGCCGGCGGACAGCGGCGCCAGCGTGCCGACCATCGCGTCGATGGCGGACGCCGGCAGCGGCGCCAGCACGTAGTCGGATTTGGCCTTGAAGTAGGTCGATTCATAGTCGGTGCCGCCGGCGAAGTGAATGACCGAATCGAGAAACGACAGCGACTGGGTTTTTAGCGGCGACGACGGTTTCGCCACGGCGATGAGCGGCGCAAGCTCATGGCTCAGCTCCGCCTGCGAGCCGACCGTCTGGCCGATGCAGCGCATCGAAATTGTGCCGTTGCCGCCGGGGCCGAGCTTCATGATCGAGGTGATGGACGACGGCGCGCCGGGGCCCCAGGCCTGCCAGGCGCCGAACACGCTTGCCGCGCGCGCCGGCGGCAACAGCCACGACACGCCGAACACGATCACGCTATCGAGGCGAAACACCTCGAAGCTGAATTGGGTGGCGACGCCGAAGCTGCCGCCACCGCCGCCGCGGCACGCCCAGAACAAATCCGCTTGCGCGGCGGCGCCGGCCGTCACGATCTGGGATTGGGCATCGACCATGGACAGGCCGGTCAGGCAGTCGCAGGTCAGCCCGTGCGAGCGCGACAGGAAGCCGAAGCCGCCGCCGGTTGCGTGGCCGCTGATGCCGACGGTCGGGCAGCTTCCCGCCGGCAGCGCCAGATTATGGGCGGCCAAGGCCTGGTAGATTTGCATGAGCGAAGCGCCGGCGCCGACGGTGACCGAATGGTTCACGGTGTCGACCGTGACCTTGTTCATCTGCCGCAGATCGATGGCGACCGCCGTGGACTGCGAGAAGCCTTCATAGGAGTGACCGCCGCTGCGCAGCGCGAATGGCAGATTGTTGCTCCTGATCCAGTCGAGCAGCGCGGTCACGCCGGCAGCGGTCTTGCAGACGGCGCGCAGCGCCGGCCTTTGCTCGGTGCGCAGGTTGGCGGCTGGCATATAATCTTCGTACTGCGCCTGGCCCGGCGTCAGCAGCAGCGCGTCGCTCGCCGGGATGTTGGGCAGGGGCGGCAAGCTTACCGGTACTGCCGCCGCTGCGGCAAGCGGGACCGGGCGCGCAGCCGGTTGGACCGCAAGTGCGTCGCGATCGAGCTCTTCGATGCGGAACGGATGTTCCATGGGCCGGCTTCGCCAAAAGCAAAAATACGGCAGACGCAAGCTGCAGCTGGGCGTGAGCTTACGCTACCCCGCCAGCTTGAAAAAGCCGGCGTTGATGGTGTTGGCTTAGCCCTGCCTGCAAGGGGAGGGGAAATGAAAAGTTTGAAACGCTTAGAAAGCGGCCCTCCCGGCTTATTGACAGCCGCGTCCCCCGCGCGCTGGATTGGCTTATCCTAAACGGAGACAGCGGCCATGCTGCGTAGCGGCAAAGAGCATCTCGAATCGCTGCGCGACGGCCGGATCGTCTATATCGGCAACGAAAAGGTCGACGACGTCACCACGCATCCGGCGTTCCGCAACGCGGCGCAAACGGTGGTGGCGCTCTACGACATGAAGGCCGATCCGGCGCTTCGCGCCGAGATGAGCTACGAGGAAGACGGCGGCCGCCATTCGATCTATTTCCTGCGCGCGCGCTCGCGCGAGGATTTGCAGCGGCGCATGATCGGGCACCGGCGCATCGCCGATTTCACCTACGGCCTGTTCGGCCGCTCGCCGGATCACGTCGCCTCGTTCATCACCGGCATGGCGATGAATCTCGGCGCGCTGCCGGCGCCCAACGCCCATCCCGACAACGTGCTGCGCTACTACAAGCATGCCCGCGACAACGATCTCTATGTTGCTTATGCGGTGCTGCCGCCGCAGGCCGCGCGCGACCCGAATTTTTATCTCAAGCAGAATCTGCCAGTGCCGACCTTGCGCGTGGTGCGCGAGGCGGACGACGGCGTCGTCATTTCCGGCATGAAAATGCTCGCCACCGGCGCGGTGTTCGCAAACGACATCTGGATCGGCAATGTCATTCCGCTGGCGCCGGAGCAGAAGAAGGAATCGATCACCTGCGCCATCCCCTGCAACGCGCCGGGTCTGCGGCTGTGGTCGCGCAAGCCGATGGAGCTCGACGTCACTTCCGAGTTCGATTCGCCGTTGTCGTACCGCTACGACGAAAGCGACAGCATGCTGTTGTGCGACGAGGTCAAGGTGCCGTGGGAGAAGGTCTTCGTCCACGACGACGCCGTCCTGGCGCGCGACATCTACATCAAGACGCCGAGCCATTGCTTCGGCAATCATCAGTCGAACGTGCGCTACTGGTCGAAGATGCGCCTGATCGTGGGCTTATGCGCGCGGATTGCCAACGCCACCGGCGCCGACCAGGTGCCCGCGGTCAAGGAGACGCTGGGCCGCATCGCCGCCCAGGAAGCGATGATCGCCGGCATGGTCAACGGCCAGATCAACGCCTTCGAATCCTGGCCGGGCGGGCCGGAAAACTACGTCTGCTTCAACCGGCGCATGATGTACGGCGCGCTCGATTGGTGCACGCAGAACTATTCGCGCTTCATCGACGATCTGCGCGAACTTTGCGGCGGCGGCGTGTTCCAGATGCCGGCCGACATTTCGGTGATGCAGGATCCCGAGCTGGCGCGGCAGTTCGAAACTTTCTGGCAGACGCCGCAATGCGACGCGGTCACGCGCATGAAGCTGTTCAAGCTCGCCTGGGAGATGGTCGGCTCGGAATTCGCCGGCCGCCACCAGCAATACGAGAAATTCTACGCCGGCGCGCCGTTCATCATCCGCAATCATTCCTACCGCGAGACCGACTGGGCGTCGTTTACCGCGATCGTCGATAAGCTGATGGCGGGTTATGATTATCCGGCGGGCAGTCGCAGGCCGTCAGCAAAAGCTGGCAGCGAACCGGCGCCAGGGCGCATTCGGTAGATCACTCGATCACCTCGTCGGCGTTCTGCAGCAAGAAAAGGGGAATGGCAATATTGAGGGCTTTTGCCGTTTTCAGATTGACGATCATCTCCAGTTTGGTGGGAAGTTCGACAGGGAGATCGGCCGGCTTCGTTCCTTTCAAGATTTTTCCGATATATTCGGCGGCCCGGTGATAATTGTCGGCCGGATTGATTCCATAAGTGATGACCGCGCCTTCCCCGGCAAATATGGGTTGGCCTGCCATGAGCGGCAATCGCGCTCCGGCCGCCAACCCCGCAATTCGACCTCTTTGCGCACTCAGCATGGCATCCTGTGCCACCAGGACAATGCCGACACGTTCTGCGGCAAGCCGTGCAAACGCGGCGTCGAGATCGTCGGGCGAGCGAACCTCTGCTGTCATGAGATCGATGCCAAGCCGGGTGGCGGCATCGTCGAATTCCTGGCGTTGAAAAGCGATCCCAGGGTTGGCGGCGTTGAAAAGCAACCCGAGCCTCTTTGAACCGGGCACCACGTCGTGAGCGATCTGGAGTTGTTTGCCGGCCAACCCTTCCAAATTCACGAGAATTCCCGTCACATTTCCTGCAGGATGGGCGTCGCTCCCTATCATACCCAAGCGGTCTGCCATGGCGGCGACCACAATGGGGATGGTTTTTGTCGCCCGGCTCGCAACCAGACCCGCTGACGAGGTTTGCGCCAGGATCGCATCGGGATTGAGCCGCACCACCTCCTCGGTGATTGCCGGGAGTCGATCCAGAAAGCCGTCTGCATAACGCTCGACAAAATCGACATCGCGTCCTTCCATGTAGCCGAGCTCATGAATTCCCCGAAAGAACGCATTGTTGTAGTAAACGGAACTAGCTTGGGTCCCCGGACTGAGCAGAGCGACAAGCGGCCTCCTGGACGACGGCTGAGCACCGGCCTCGGGCGATAGAAGCACAACAGGTCCCGTCAGTGCTTGCATGGCCCAGCCTGAAACGATGGCGTTGAATTCGCGTCGTCTCATTGTTTCGTTTCCGAATTCATCAACAAGCGATTCGGACGCATGGTGTTGCGGTGAGGCGCCCGCCCCACGCCGCGCGCAAACGCTAGCACACGGGACGCGGCCTGAACATTATCATGTGGGCGCAGATGGCGCCGGCCCCGCCCGGACCGCGTTGCTCAGCCCGCGAGCTTGAAAAAGCCGACGTCGATGGCGCCGGCGCGGAAGCCGACTTCGCAATAGGTCAAGTAATATTCCCACATGCGGCGGAAGCGCTCGTTGAAGCCGAGCGGCTCGATTTTGGGCCAGGCGCGCAGGAACCGGTCGCGCCATTCGCGCAAGGTCCGCACATAGCTGTCGCCGAACGATTCGTGGTGCACGAGTTTTAGCCCGGCGCGCGCCGCCTCGCGCTCGATGATCGAGAAGGTCGGCAGCACGCCGCCGGGGAAAATACAGCGCTGGATGAAATCCGGGCACTTGCGGTAGGCGACAAAGCGGCGTTCGTCGATGGTGATGGCCTGCAACAGCGCGACGCCGCCGCCGGCGAGACAGTCGCGGATCTTGCCGAAATAGCTCGGCCAATAGCGCTCGCCGACCGCTTCGATCATTTCAATGGAAGCGATGCGATCGAAACGCCCGGTGACGTCGCGATAATCCTGCAGGCGCAGGTCGGCGCGGCCGCGCGCGACGTCGCAGGCCAAGCGCGTCTGCGCGTAAGCGAGCTGTTCGCTCGACAGCGTGATGCCGAAGACGCTTGCGCCGTAATGGCGGACGAGCCGCTCGGCGAGCGCGCCCCAGCCGCAGCCGATCTCCAGCACCTTTTCGCCGCCGCTGAGCTCCAGCAGCGCCGCGGCGCGGTCGAGCTTGGCGGCCTGCGCCCGTTCCAGCGTGTCGCAGTTGTCGTAGAGCGCCGACGAATAATTCATGCCCTCGTCGAGCCACGGGCGGAAGAAAGCGTTGCCGAGATCGTAATGCGCGGCGATGTTGCGCCGGCTGCCGCGCCGCGTGTTGCCGCGCCGCCAATGGGCGAGCCGGTTGCGCAGGACGCCGAACCAGCCGCTCGCCGCCGTTGCCGCCAGCGCGGACTCGTTCATCATGCAGAATTCCAGCAAGGCGGCTAGATCGGGCGTCGACCAGTCGCCGTCGAGATAGCCGTCGGCAAAGCCGTGTTCGCCATCGAGCGCCAGGCGCCGCAAGCCGCGCCAGCGCTGGACGATCATCACCGCGTCGGGCCCGGCAGTGCCGCCGCGGCGTTCGATCACTTTGCCGTTCGGCAGCGTCAGCCGCAATCGCCCGGCCGGCAGCGACGGGATGGTGCGATCCATCACGCGGCAGACCAAGTTTTGCCTCGCGCGCGCGAACATCACGAGCCTTCGGCATTCACGACGGTGACCGGCGCGGCGGGCGGTGCCGGCCGCGGCCGCAGTTTTAAGCCTTTGAGCAAAAGCTGCAGCGCGTGCCAGTGGATCGCGCCGATCACCTTCAAGGTCAGCAGCGGATGGCTCGCAATGAGGCGCAGCAGCGCGGCGTCGGTCAGCGCGATGCGCCGCCCGGTCAGCGCCGCGTTGAGCAGCGGACCGTCCTTGTCCGCGGCCCGGATCGCGACCGCCACGCGGGCGTCCGGCACCGCGACACGGAACGTATAGGTCATGTCCATGTCCATGAACGGCGAGACGTGAAAACCTTTGCGGCAATGTTGATTGATGACCGCCCCGGCGGCATCCGCAGCCCCCGCACCCCCCACACCCCCCACAGCCCCAGCCTCGCGATCGACGGGAATCAAATACGAGTGTCGCTCGCGAAAAGTATTGTGAACTTCGTAGAGGAGCGCGGCAAGCGAACCGTCGCGTTGATAACAGAAATAGACGCTCAGCGGATTGAAGCCGTAGCCGAACAGCCGCGGCATGCAGAACAGCCGAATCGGGCCGCCGGTTGCAATGCCGGCGGCCTTAAGATGCTCCTCAACTTGCGCACGCAGCGGCCGGCCGGTGCCATCGCCGTGATCGGCGGGAAAGAAGCTCACGGCATTGAAGCGGTTGTGCGAGAACAGGCGCAAGCTTTGCGGCAGGTGCTCGATCTCGTCGAGATCGAGCAGCATCCAGAACACCCGGTAGCGCAGCCGGTGCGGCCGCGGCCGCAGGCGGCGGTGCATCACGGTGCCGACATAGAGAGCCGAGCGCAGGGTCATGCGGCAAGCTCCGGCGTTGCTGCGCTGCCGCGCGCGATGCGGCCGGATTCGTTGGCGACGGTCCACGGCCGCCGCACGCCGCCCAAAGCTTCGGCGACGGCGAGGCCGGCCTGCAGGCCGTCTTCATGAAATCCGGCGCCGAAATAGGCGCCGCAGAACCAGGTGTTGCGGCGACCCTGCAGCGACCACAGCTGCCGCTGCGCGCTGATCGCCGCCGAATCGAACAGCGGATGGTGGTAGATCTCGCGGTGCCAGGCGTGGCGCGGCTCGCGTTGCGGATTGAGCGTGACGAACAACAAGGTGTCGTGCGGGATGCGCTGCAGCGAGTTCATCCAATAGGTCACCGTCGGGCAGCCGTCCGTGTCGGCGCCGCCGTCGCCGCCGTCGGCGCCGCCGCCGATGTGATTCCAGCTCGACCATACCGCGCGCCGCCGCGGCATCAGCCGGTGGTCGGAATGCAGCACGGCGACGTTGCGGCTATAGCGGAAGGCGCCGAGCAGCCGCCGCTCTTGCGGCGTCGGGTCGTCGAGCATCGCCAAGGCCTGGTCGGCATGCGCGGCGATCACCACGTCGTCGAAGGTTTCGACATGGCCGTGGCAATCACGGACGGTGACGAAGTCGTCAGCCCTGTGCACGGCGGTGACGCCCGCCGCAAGACGGACGCGGTCGGCGTAAGCGGCCGTCAGGCGCGCGACATAGGCGCGGCTGCCGCCGAGCACGGTGCGCCACGGCGGCCGGTTGCGCAGGCGAAGCAGCCCGTGGCTGTCCTGGAACCGGATGAAGGCCGCGGCCGGATAATTGAGGATGGTCGCCGCCGGCGCCGACCAGATCGACGCCGCCATCGGCAACAGATGATCGCGCCTGAACGCCGCGCCATAGGCGCCGGCATCCAGATAATCGCCGAGCGTGGTGTGGAATTCCTCGAGCAGCGCCAGATCGCGCGGCGCCTCGCGATAAAAGCGTTGCAGGTCGCGCAGCATCGACCAGAACCGCGGCCGGAACAGATTGCGCTTTTCGGCAAACAGCCCGGCGAGATTGCCGCCGGAATATTCCAGGTCACCGTCGGCGAGCGACACCGCAAACGACATGTCGGAGAGTTGCGTCGGCACGTTGAGGTGCGCGAACAGTGCGGTGAGGTTGGGATAGGTCGCCTCGTTGTAGACGATGAAGCCGGTGTCGACCGGGATGGCGCCTGTCGCGCCCTCAACCATGACGGTATTAGAATGGCCGCCGACGCGACGGTCGCCTTCATAGACCGTCACCTTGTGCCTCTGGCTGAGCAGCCAGGCCGCCGCCATGCCGGCAATGCCGGTGCCGATGACCGCTATGTTTTTGCAGATGGCAAAATTGCCGTGCATCGCTCGCCCCTCGGCCGGGTCCGCCGGCCACGCCCGGTTGTCCTCGTTTCACCACACGCCGCGGTTACGCTCGGCCGGACGCGTTGGATCACCGGCGATGGCTGGAATTGGCGTGCCGGCGACTGATCCAAGGGCGCGCGCCGGTCGTACCGCTGCGCATGCATGTCGAGACCGCAGCACTTTGTGCCGAATTCCCCTGGACCTATCCCGGTGCCGTGCAGCGTGGAGGCGCCATGCTGCTTGATGGGCACGGGGCGACCGGGAACAGCCCGGCGGACTGGATCAGGGCGATTGCGGAAAAACAGGACCGCGCCGCCTTTGCGGCGCTGTTCGAGTTTTATGCGCCGCGGATCAAGGCGATGCTGACGCGGCTCGGCGCGGCGGCCGACGCGGCCGAAGACCTGGCGCAGGAGACGCTGCTCACGGTGTGGCGCAAGGCGGCCTATTTCGACCCCGAGCGCGCCAGCGCCGCGGCCTGGATTTTTACCATCGCCCGCAATCTGCGCATCGACCGGCTGCGCGGCGACAACCGGGCAAAACTTTATGCGCCCTACGACATGGTCGAGCCCGAAGGACCGGACAATCCCGACAGCGCGCTCAACGCCGCGGAGCGCGACGCGCGGGTGCGCGCCGCGCTCAAGGAGCTGTCCCAGGAACAAGTTCGCGTGTTGCAGCTTTCGTTCTTCGAAGGCCGCGCCCATGGCGATATCGCGGCGCTGCTCGATCTGCCGCTGGGCACGGTCAAGTCGCGCGTTCGGCTTGCCATGGCGCGCTTGCGCAATCTGTTAGGTGACCTGCAATGAGCATCATCCATCATCCAAGCGACGCCGCACTTGCGGCTTTCGCGTCCGGCAGCCTCGACGAGGCCCGCGGCGTCGTGGTCGCCGCCCATCTGTCGCTCTGCGCGCAATGCCGCAAGGTGGTACATGCCTTCGAAGAGGTCGGCGGCGCCTTGCTCGACGACGTCGAGCCCGCGGCAATGTCGGCCGGGGCCTTGCAGCGCGCCATGGCCGCGCTCGGGCCGCTCGACATTATTGCTCCGGCCGGCGTTGGCGCAGCAGCGGGCGACCTGCCGGCGCCGTTGTCGCATTATGCCGTGGGGCCGTGGCGCTGGATCGGCCGCGGCGTGCAATGGCGGCCGGTCGACGTGGCGTCGAACGAGGGCGTGCGCGTCTTCATGTTGAAAGCCAAGGCCGGCACCAAATTGCCGCGGCACCGCCACACCGGCACCGAATGGACCTGCGTGTTCGAGGGCGCCTTCACCCACGATCTCGGCCGCTACGGCGCCGGCGACTTCGACGAAGCCGACGAAAGCGTCGAGCATAATCCGACGGTGGACGCCGAGCATGGCTGCGTTTGCCTCGTCGCGCTGCAAGGCCATATCGAGCTGCAAAGCTGGCTGGGGCGCCTCGTTCAACCGTTCGTGCGCCTCTGATCGGACACGCCATGACGATCGCAGCCGCCGCCGACACGCATGCGTTCACCGCAAGCCGTGATCGCCGCGTGCCGGCGCGGCGCATCGCCTGCACCACGTCCATCCCTTACGCGCAAGGCGCGCGCCATACGCTCGACGTGTGCCGGCCCGGATCCGCGGCGGCGGCGCCGGTCGTGGTGTTTTTCTACGGCGGCGGCTGGCGCAGCGGCAACAAGGCACTCTACCGCTATGTGGCCAAGGCGCTGGCGCGGCGCGGCTACGTGGCGGTATTGCCGGATTATCGCGTCTACCCGCCGGCGCGCTATCCGGATTTTTTGGACGACGGCGCCCAGGCGGTGCGCTGGGTGAAGGACAACGCGCAAAAATTCGGCGGCGATCCGCAAAAAATCTTCCTGATGGGCCACTCGGCCGGCGCCCATATCGCGGCGATGCTGGCGGTCGACCCGACCTGGCTGCACCAGGTCGGGCTCGAGCCCGGCGGCGATATCGCCGGCCTGATCGGCGTCTCCGGTCCGTACGATTTCCTGCCGCTCAAGGACGAAGTGTTGAAGATCATCTTCGGCGGCAACCGGCCGCAGACGCAGCCGATCACACACGTCACGCCGGGCGCGCCGCCGGCGCTGCTGTTGACCGGCGGCAAGGATAATGTGGTCGGCGCCGGCAATTCGACCCGCTTCGCCGAACGGCTGCGCGCCGCCGGCAACGAGGCGACGGCGGTGGTCTATCCGCGCATCGGGCACTACCTCATCATCGCCGCGCTCGCGCCGATCATACGGGCTCTTGTCCCGGTGCTGCGCGACACCGAGGCCTTCATCGCCAAGGTGCTGAAATCCCGCGCGCGCACCGGGAAGGCCGCGCCATGACGGCGCTGATATTTCTGACGGTCGTCGTTGCCGTCAGCGTCGGCCTGGCGGCGATCATGACCGGCGCCTGGCTGGTTTGGCGCGGCGCGCGCAATTCCGGCTGGATCGATACGACCTGGACTTTCGGGCTCGGCGCGGTCGGCTGCCTCGGCGCGTTCACGCCGTCGCTCCTGAGCGGCGGCGTGACCACCCGCCAGGTGCTGGTGGCGGTTCTGGTCGCGGTGTGGTCGCTCCGCCTCGGCCTGCACATCGCGCGGCGCACGCGCGGCATCGAGGACGACCCGCGCTACGGCAGGATGATCGCTGCGTGGGGCGCCGACGCGTCGCGGCAGATGTTCGTCCTGGCGCAGAAGCAGGCGCTGGTCAGCATTCCGCTGGCGCTGTCGATGGTGCTTGCCGCGTGGAATCCGTGGCCGGGCTTGCGCCTGCAGGACGCGCTCGGCGTGCTGGTGCTGATCGTCGCCATCGTCGGCGAGGGGTTATCCGACGCGCAGCTGCGGCGTTTCCGCGCCGATCCGGCCAACCGCAACCGGATTTGCGACGTCGGCCTGTGGGGCTGGTCGCGGCATCCGAATTATTTTTTCGAATGGCTCGGCTGGCTCGCTTATCCGCTGCTCGCCATCGATCTCAGCGGCTCCTATCCGTGGGGCTGGGCCGCGCTCGCCGGCCCGGCCTGCATGTATTGGCTGTTGGTGCACGTCTCCGGCATTCCGCCGCTCGAGGCGCACATGCTGGAGCGCCGGCGCGACGAATTCCGCGCCTACCAGGCGCGCACCAATGCGTTCTTCCCGGCGCCGCCGCGGACGTGAAGGGAGCGACCCATGAGCCTGGTGCAGACGATGACTGGCTTTGGCGAAACCGTGTCGCTGCCCGACATGGTGACGCGGGCGGCGATCAAGCTCTTGGTCGGGCGGACGCAGCGGCAGTTGTCGCGCGCGGCAAACGACGCCGACCGGCGCTTCGCCCGCGATATGGCGCCGTTTCCGATCGCGCTCAACACCGCAGAGGCCAACGCCCAGCACTACGAAATCCCGGCCGCGTTCTTCGCGCTGGTGCTCGGCCCGCAGCGCAAATATTCGTCGTGTCTCTATGAGGACGGCATCGATACGCTTGCCGCCGCCGAAGAGCGCGCGCTGCAAATCAGCGCCGAGCATGCAGCGCTCGCCGACGGCCAGCGCATTCTCGAGCTTGGCTGCGGCTGGGGCTCGCTGTCGCTGTGGATGGCGCGGCATTATCCGGCGGCGCGGATCATTGCGGTGTCCAATTCGCATTCGCAGCGCGAATTCATCGCCGGCAAGGCGAAGGCGGAAGGTCTTGGCAATCTCACCGTCCTCACCGCCGACATGAACGGGTTCGAGCCGCAAAACCGGTTCGACCGCGTGGTCTCGGTGGAAATGTTCGAGCACATGGCCAATTGGCGGCCGCTGTTGCAGCGCCTGCGCGATTGCCTGGAGTCCGACGGCCACATGTTCATGCACGTATTCGCCAACCGGCACGCCTCGTACCGCTTCGCCGTCGACGACAAGGAAGACTGGATCGCGCAGCATTATTTCACCGGCGGCATCATGCCGAGCCGCGGCCTGATCCGGCAGTTTCCCGATTGCTTTGCGGTGGAGGCCGAGTGGTGGTGGAACGGCCGCCACTATCAGCGCACCGCGCGCGACTGGCTGGACAATTTCGACCGCAATGCCGATGCGGTGCGCGACGTGCTCGAGCGCGTCTACGGCCGCGACGCAAAACTGTGGCAGCGGCGCTGGCGGCTGTTCTTCCTCGCCACCATGGGCCTGTTCGGCCACGCCGGCGGCGAGGAATGGGGCGTCAGCCACTACCGGCTGACGCCGGCGCGGTGATCGCGGTCAGCGCACCAGCAGCCGCACCGCGAAATAGGCGGCCGTGGCGGCGATGCCGGAGGCCAGCGCGCCATAGCCGATGTCGAGCACGGTGATTTGCAGGGTCCAATTGCGTAACGTCGCGTAGTTGGTCAGGTCGTAGGTGGCGTAGGCCAGCGCGCCGAACAGCAGCGCGAGCGATGCCGCCGTCGTGGCCGAAGGCCCGCGCAACCCTGGCAGCACGGCGAAGACGACGACGCCGATCGGATACATCAGATAAAACGCGATCGCCGGCCAAACGCGCAGGCTTTGCGCCAAAATATCGCCGAGCGCCGGCCGGTACAGCAGCGGCCCCATGGTGGTCAGCCACGCCGCGTCGATTGCGCCGAACACGGCCAAGACGGCGACATAGGCAATGGCATAGGTCATGGTTCGCTTCCCGGGCAATTTAAGAACAACCGAATCGGCTACGTTCGGCGGCAGCTTTCGGATCACCGCGGCCGGAAGAAATGGCCGGAACAACGGCGGCGGGATGGCGCAATTTTGCGCTTATCCAGGCAACCGATTGCGATCACAAGGGTTATTCAATGTGTTGCCGTTCGAAGCGGGAGTGCGGCCTGCCGAGCGTCGCGCGACACGATGGTGCGAACAATAGTCTGGAGGAAAATGCCAAATGGCCAAACGCAAACGAAAATATTCCCCGAGCGCCGGGAGCGACGTCGAGAGCGAGATGCGGCGCTATAAGCGCGGTACCGCCAAGAGCGGCAAGGGCGGCAAAGGCGGCAAGGTGAAAAGCCGCAAGCAGGCCATTGCCATCGGCCTGTCGATCGCGCGCAAGAAGGGCAAGAGGGTGCCGAAGAAGAAATAGCCAATTCAGGGGGGAGCACAATGCCAGGCAAGCGGGTGCAATTGGATGACGAGACCTGGGCCTCGCTCGATCTGTTGGCGCGGGACCGGATGATGACGTTTCAGGAGCTGGCCGACGAAGCCTTCGCCGATGTCCTGAAGAAGCACGGCCGGCCGGTCGACCTGCGCGCGGCGCTGCGCAAAAGCGCGCAGGCCGCCGATGCGCCGGAGCAGGGCGGCGCCAAGCGCCGCAAGGAGAAAACCGGGCGTTAAAGCATCCCGGGCCGGAACAGGCTTTTGCGGCTGATGATCCTGCCCGACACCATGAACACGCCGTCGCCGGTATAGTGCAGGGTCTGCGGATATTTCGGCCGGCGCGCCACGTGGGCCGCGTCGCGTAGCCATTGTTTAAGGGGAGGCGGTGTGGGCATGAACATCATGCCTCACGTGGTCAAAGAAATAGAAAATAGCGCGGCGCGGGACCAAAAACGGTACGGACAAGCAGTAATTTCATGTGATTTATTAGATCGTTGTGCTCACGTATCCCGTTATACTGTGAGGCTTTAGGATTAGGATCGCCAATGACGTATTACGCCAAAATGAATGTTGATTCGAGTGATGAAATTCCCCCTAGAATGAGGTTTTATATCTACCCGTTAGATAACGGCTGGAAAGACCCGCTGGTAGAAATCTTCTTGAATAATGTTGAAATACTTTCCGATGCGATTGGGAGTGATAGGCTAATGGTGTTCGGCCCGTCTGGGGATGATTGGGTGACCGAAGTCATGAGAAAAAATCTCGGACCAGAATATCAAGAGTTTTTGGCAATGCTGCCTGCGGTACTTATTACTGATAGGAGTATCAATATGATCGAAGACGGCGACAAGAGTCTTCGATTGTTGGTGCCGCTGGGATCGGCGGAATCGAAGTTTGATAACTGGTCACAGTTTTTGACGCTAATGGTGAAATTCCTTTTGCATGGCAGCGAGGAATTTTTAGAGCGACTTCAGCCAAAGGAAGGCGCCTTTGACGTTGCCAATAAAATTGTCGGCCTAAAGCCTGGTTTCCTCGGAATCTCGATAAACCTAAACGAGCTGGTTATGCGGCTCCGGAGATACTGGAGGACAGGGGAAAAACATCGACGTAAGCTTATCGCAAAAGCAGTCCGGGAGGCCAAAAGGAAGCCTATCGCGCGAGATTAGTCGTCAATTTATGACGCGTGTCCGCGACGCGGCGCTGCTCCTCAACGCCACTAATAAACTGTGCAATTTCGCTTGATACCTAAAGCATCCCCGGCCGGAACAGGCTCTTGCGGCTGATGATCTTGCCCGACACCATGAACACGCCGTCGCCGGTATAGTGCAGGGTCTGCGGATATTTCGGCCGGCGCGCCACGTGGGCTTTGACCACTTCGAAGATAAAGAAGTTGTATTCATCGACCAGGCGGTCGTCCTTGAGCTTGCATTCGAAATTGGCATGGCATTCGCGGATAAGCGGCGCGCCGACCTCTTCGGCGGGTTCCGCGGTCAGGCGGAATTTCTTGAACTTGTCGACCGCGGCGCCCGAGCAATTGCCGATGCCGACCACCTTATTGGTGAGCGCCGTGGTCGGCAGATTGATCACGCATTCGCCGCTGCGACGAATGAGATCAAAACTGTGATTGCCCGAAGAGATCACGCAGCCAATGAGCGCCGGCGTGAATTCCAGCACCGTGTGCCAGCCCATGGTCATGATGTTGCGTTCGCCGCGCCACGCCGACGACACCAGCACGATCGGGCCGGGCTCGAGATAGCGCCGGACGTTTGAGACCGGAAAGTCGCTTTTGCCCTTCGCCATTTGCGCCGCCGGCAATTTTCAATCCGCCGCGCCGGGCGAGCGAGCGCTTCAGTTGCGCCGGGCCGTGACCGTCGTCGTGTCGATCCTGGGCGCGACGTCGGTCATGCGCAGCAGAATGTCCGCGACCGGATTGTCGGCCCAGGCATGGGTGACGAAATCGCGGTGCGAGACGTCGCCGGCGGGCAGGAACGTCACCATGCCTTGCAGATGATTGCGGCGCAGCTCGGTGCTGTAGGGCACCGCGCGCTCGCGGAGCTCATGCTCGAGATCGGCGTTGTGGTGGGCGGTGTGCGGCGTGTAGGAGCTGACGAAGAACGCCGAACGGTTCTCGGCGATCCAGTCGGCGAACTGGTCGATGCCGGCATAGAGCGCATCGAGCAGCACTAGGCCGCGGATGCGCGCCTGCGCGCCGCCGCGGGCGAGCACCGAGAGGGTGGGGCCAAAACCGCCGCTATAGGCGACGATCACGATCGGCATATTGGCAAAGGCCGCGGCGCTGCGCTGATCGCCGTGGAGGCCTGCGAGCTTCTTCGCCGACTCGTCGAGGAAGCGCCTAAACCCGTCGGGCTCCCAGAATTTTCCGGCGCTGGAATCGGCGGCGTCGAAGGCGAATTGCGGCGCCACCAGCACGGCGTTCAGGCCGGCTGCGGAAATCTGGTCGGGCAGGCGCTGGCGGTCGCGCACGTCGCGTTCCAGCGTGGCGCCATGGCCGTGGAAGAACACCACCATGACGGCGGGGCGGTTCGGATCGAAGCCGGCCGGGATATGCAGCAGCACGCGGTCGTCGCCGAAAGTCTTGGATTCCAGGAACATGCGGCCGCGGAAATTGACGTGGCCGCGCGCGCCCGGCTCGCCGGCATCGAGGAACGCTTTGTTCGCGCCGGGCACGGTGCCGTGATAGGGGAACGGCGCGGTCGCAAAATCGACGAGGCTGGTCTTGGCCTGGATATTGGCGAGCGGCACATGCGGTGCCGGCTGCGGCGTCGGATTGGGCGCGTAGGCCAGCATCTGCGGCGCTGGCTTTTCGATGGCGGCGGTGTGGACCGGGTCGAGGGAAGCGGTGCGCACAAGGGCGGGGGCGGGGGCAGGCGCAGCGGCGGCCGCGGCAACGCGCGCTTTCGCCGGCACCGCCGGCGCGCGCGACGCATCGGCGGTCCGCTTCGGTTCGAAATAGCTCCAATCGCGCGCGATGATGCTCGAAGCCGGCTCGCCGGCGGCGGCGGCGACGGTACTGCGCGGCGGCGCCGACGGCGCATAGGTCGACATCGCGAACGGGTCGCCTTTGGCGGCCGCCGAGTCCGTGAACAAGGTCTCGGCGTAGGTCGAGCCCGGCGCCGCGCCGGCGCCGATCAGACCGGAGGCGCGGAATTCGCTGTAGAGCAAAAGCCCCCAGCCGGTGACGCCGACCAACAGCAACGCCGAAGACATCGGCAGGAGATTCTGCTCGAGCAGACGCCGCAAGGCGTTGGCGCGCGAGACCGGCTTGCGGGTGACGGGAACGCGGCGCGGCGGCGCCCGGCGCGGCGCGACCGGCTCGACGCGGCGCCGCAATTGCGAATCGAGGGGAAAATGGCGCGCAACATGCTCTCCGCCCGAGCCGATGACCGGCCGGCGAATAGCCTGCGTTTGTAGACTTCGACCCCGTTCTGCCAAGGTATCCCCACCCCGACGACGGGCCGACTGTCGGCGAGGACTTTGTCCCTATTTGGGCGGTCGCGGCCGGCCGGCTGGGTCGTCAAACCCGAAAACACTGAAGAATCCGCGCAATCCGTCGGGTCGGCGCGGCGGGTTTGAGGCGGTCGGGGACCGTTTGCGGTTCGATTTCGGCCCCGCGATCGCGGTCGGGGGACTGTCCGATCCTATGGTTAACGGCGGGTTAAATTCGGCTTCGCCGGGCCCGGGCGGCAGCCGCGTCGCCAGCAGCAGGTTCGATTCGTTCTTGCGCCACAGATAGCCGATGCCGAAATCGAGCGGGGCGGCGTCGCGGAACAGCTCCGCCATGCGCGGCTGATAGGTGTTGGGGAAAATCCCCAGCGGCGCGAGATAATGGCCGAACGGCTGCAGGCGCCATGTCTTCGGGTCGAAATAGCCGAGCGGAATGCCGCTGTCGTCTTCGAGGACGGTGGCGCTGTGCTCGATCAAAAAGCCGCGCACGCGGGTGAAATTGCCGCCGTGCATCAGATAGGACGCGCTTTTGAGGAAGCTGTCGGCCGGCCCGAGCTTGGCGCAGAATTGCAAAAAGCCGGAAATCTTCACGCCGCCGTCGGACAGATCGGTGCTGAAATAATACAGCGTCTGCCGCGGCCCGTCGCCGGCGGAGAACACGATCTTGACGCCTTTGGCGGCGCTCTGCGTCGTGGCGCGGCCGGCGCGCCGGCCGGAATCGTCCTGGACGATGAAATTGCCGTCTCTGTCGAGGCTGACGAAGCTCGTCTCGTGGACGGTTTTGCCGGTGCGCGCCAGGAAGACATAGAGCAATGGCAGCGTGCCATAGACCGGCCCGGTGGTCAGCTGCGTCTTCATGTTCTTGGTGATGAAGAAGCTCAGATTGAGGATCGAGCCGAGCGAGCCCTCGATATTGCGCAGGCTGGCATCGACCTCGCCGCGCGGCAGGGCGGTCAATTGCGGCACGTCGCCGACCGGTTCGAGGCCGCTGAGCACATAGGTCGAGGCCGACGGGAAGAACAAAGTGGCGTAGAGGAAATCCGGCCCGCTGAACATGTACAGCATGGTGTCGTGCGGCGGCGGCAGACGGTCCTTGGCGAAGGCGCGCACCTTCGACAGCGTGGTGGCATCCTCGCGGGTAAAGATCGAATCGAAGAAGCGCGCGTGCTGCGCCCAGGCCGGGTCTTTGGCCAGCGCCGCCAACGGGGAGTCCGGCGCCGGAGGCAGGCCGGCGAGGAAGCGTGCGGTGTCGTCCGGCGTCTCGGCGCTGCGCGCCGGCGCCGGCGCGATCGACAGCGCCACGGCGACGGCAAACAGCGCGGCCGCGATCAGCCTAGACACCGGCATCGGCCTTGAGCGATAGGGGTTTGCTGGAATCCGACGGCGGCACGGGCGGCACGTTCGAAAAGAGTGTCGACGCATAATAGATCACAAGCCCCGCCGCCATCAGCCCGAAGCCGCCAAGCGATTGCAGCGGCCGATTCACCACAAGATAATACATCATGAAAAAGGTCAAAGAGAGGAAAACCAAGGGCGTGATCGGGTAACCCCAGGCGCGGTACGGCCGCACCATTTCGGGGTGGGTGATGCGCATCTTGATCAGGCCCAGCACCGCGAAAAACGAGCAGAACGTCAGGCTGAACTGGATGAAATCGAGCACCGCCTCGAAACTTTGGGTCAGCAGCAAGAGGTCCGCGACCAGGAGCTGAAAGGCGATGGCCGCCGCCGGCACGCCGGCCTTCGACTTGCGGGCGAATAGCCGCAACGCCGGCATGTCCTCGCCCATGGTCATGGTCACCCGCGGGCCGATCCACATCATGGCGCTGATCGAGGAGACCAGGCCGAGGCTGATCAGGCCGCCGACCAGCCGCGCGCCGAGCGGGCCGAAAATGTGGCGGCCGGCGACCATGGCGACATCGAGCTGGCCGTTGAGTTCCGATAGCGGCGTCGTCGCCAGCATCACCGCGTTGAGCCCGACATAGAGCACGATGACGATGGCGGTGCCGATCAGCAGCGCGCGCGGCAGGTTGCGCGCCGGGTCGCGCACTTCGCCGACGATATAGGTGGCGGCGTTCCAGCCCGAATAGGAATACATCACGAAGACCAGGCTGATGGCGAACGGCGCGCTCGCGACCGCGGCGACATCGCCGGCCTGCGGCGCAAACGAAATCGGCTGGGCATCGCCGGCGGCAAAGCCCGCGGCGATGAAGACGACGATCAGCGCGAGCTTGAACAGGGTCCAGGCATTATGGAAGGCGCCGGCGAATTTGAGGCCGCACAGATGCACCAGCGCCAACAGCCAGGTCAGGCCGAGCCCGAGCAGGAGCGGCGGCGCGCTCGGCGCGATGGCCTTGAAATAGACCCCGAACGCCATGGCCGCGAGCGCGATCGGCGCGGCGAAGCCGACGGTCGCCGACAGCCAGCCGGCGACGAAGCCGAAGGCGGGATGGTAGATGCGGCGCAGGAAATTGTACTCGCCGCTCGAGCGCGGCAGCATGGTGGCCAATTCGGCGTAACAGAGCGCGCCGCACAGCGCCACCGCGCCGCCGACGATCCACAACAGGAGCAGCGCGAAGCCCGATGTGATGTCGCCGACCTGGAAGCCGAGGCTGGTGAAGACACCGATGCCGACCATGTCGGCGATGACGATCGCGGTCGCCGTCAGCCCCGACACCACTCCCGACACTTGGCCGGCCGACGCGCGGTTTGCAGCGGAATCGCTCATGCCTGCCTAAGCCCGGGCTTCGCCATTACCGGCCGCCAAGGGTGAACTCAACAGCGTTATGCGGACACTACCGTTTAAATAGCAAACGGCTTGACCAGTACGGTTCCGTTTCGCTACCGAATTGAACGCGCTGACGCCGGCCGGGGGGCTGAGGCGGCGGCCAAGACATTGTCTTGGGCCGCACGGAGGGGCTGTCTGATGGTATTTCGGTCCGCAATGGGATCGGGGGCCGGCGCGCGCGGCCGGTCGCGCCGTGCATTTGGCGCCGGTGTGGCGCTCGGCGCCGCCTGCCTGGCGCTGGGCCTGATGGCGCCGCTTGCCGTGACGCCGTGCCGGGCCGCAGCGGCGGCGGGCGCGGCGGGCGCGGCGGGCGCCGAGGCATCGAGCAAGATCAGGATCGCCTTCGCCGGCGATTCCATCGTCGACAATTACTGGTCCGGCATCGGCCGCATCGTCGACGCCAATGCGTGCCTGAAAAACACCGTCGAGCTCGGCCGCTTTGCCCGGAACGGCACCGGCCTGACCCGCGGCGACCGCGTCTACTGGCCGCGCGAGATCCGGCGCATCGACGACGTCTTCAAGCCGACCTTGTCGGTGCTGTCGATCGGGCTCAACGACCAGCAGTTCATCGTCGACGGCAACGGCGCCCGCACCGCCTGGGGCGCGCCGGACTGGACCGACAAATACCGCCGCGAGGTCCTCGAATTCCTCAAGGCCGCCGTCGCCACCAAGGCGATCGTGCTCATGGTCGGCATGCCGGCGATGCGCGAGGCGCGCGAGAATGCCGCCATCGCCGACAAGAACGCCATGTTCGCCGAAGCCATCGCCGCGCTCGGCGATCCCAACCTGCACTATGTCGAGCCATGGCGGCTGCACGCCGCCGGTGCCGAGAGCTTTGCCTCCTACGGCCCGGACCGGAGCGGCCGGCTGGTGCAGATCCGGACCCCCGACGGCGAGCACTTCACCGTCGCCGGCGAGGATCTGGCCGCGGGCTATCTGTTCCCCAAGATCGTCGAAGTGCTCAACGCGGCGGGAAAAAATCTCGATCAATGCCTGACCAAACAGTCCAAGGACGAGCAACAGTAGGCGTTTCCCGGGCGCAGCGCAGCATGGAGCCTAAAGCGCGTTTACGCGCGTCTTCGACGCGCTATGGCGAAATGATGCGCTGCAGACCCGGGATCGTTACGAACTCTGAGTCTGCAACGATCCCGGATCAGCGGTGCACCGCTTCGCGCTGCACCGCATCCGGGAAACGCGGGATTTAGCGCACATCGCAAACGCAGATGCTGTTCCCCACCATCGAATTTGCGGTCTTCTTCGCCGTCGTTTTTCCGGTCACCTGGCTGCTCAACGCGCATAACACCTGGAAGAAAGTCTTCCTGGTGGCGGCGAGCTATTATTTCTATGCGGCGTGGCGGCCGGAATTCACGCTGCTGCTGCTGGCGAGCTCGGTGTTCAATTATGGCGCGGCGCTGGCCATCGATCGTTTCAAGTATCGCGCCCAGCGCCTGACCGTGCTGTGGATCGCGGTTGCCGGCAATCTCGGCCTGCTCGGCTATTTCAAATACTACAATTTCTTCGCCGCTTCCCTGATCAACGCCTTCGCCGCGATCGGCGTCAAGCTCGATATCGGCTTCATCGAAGTGGCGCTGCCGATCGCGATCTCCTTCCTCACCTTCCACGCGCTGTCCTACATCATCGACGTCTACCGGCGCGTGCTCCCGCCGAGCAGGTCGCTGATCGACATTATGTTTTACATCGGCTTCTTCCCGCATCTGATCGCCGGGCCGATCGTGCGCGCCAACAAATTTCTGGCGCAGACGCTCGGCCCGCGCGACCCGGCCAAGATCAGGCTCGGGCAAAGCGTGTTCCTCATCCTCGGCGGCCTGTTCAAGAAGGTGATCATCGCCAATTATCTGTCGACCGGCTTCGTCGACGGCGTGTTCCGCGATCCGACGGCGAATTCGAGCCTCGATCTCATCTTCGGCATGTATGGCTACGCGCTGGTGATCTATTGCGACTTCAGCGCCTATACCGATATCGCCATCGGCATCGCCAATCTGCTCGGCTACGAATTTCCGCAAAATTTCAATTATCCGTACCGGGCGACCTCGGTGCAGGATTTCTGGCGGCGCTGGCACATGTCGCTGTCGAGCTGGCTGCGCGACTATCTCTATATTCCGCTCGGCGGCAACAAGTTCGGCACCTTTGCGACCTATCGCAACATCATGATCACCATGGCGCTCGGCGGGCTGTGGCATGGCGCCAGTTGGGCGTTTTTGATCTGGGGCAGCCTGCACGGCGCGGCGCTGGTGATCGAGCGCATGCTCGGCGTCACCGGCGATCATGCCGCCGCCGCCGCCGCCGCTGGAAAGCGCGGGACATTGGCCACGGCGCTCGGCTGGCTGGTGACGACGCAATTCGTCTGCCTCGCCTGGGTGTTCTTCCGCGCGCCTTCGACCGACGCCTGGCTCGGCTATTTCGCCACGATGTTCAGTGGGCGGAGCTGGTCCACCGGCGTGACGCCGTTCGTCGCCTTCATCTTCGTGCTCGGCGCGCTGTCGCACGTTTTGCCGCCGCGCTGGCTCGACACGCTGGAGCAGCGCTACGACGAGGCGGCGCTCCCCATAAAGGTGCTGGTGCCGTTCGTGGTCATCTATCTGATCGCGGTCGCGGCGCCGAGCGGCATCGCGCCGTTCATTTACTTCCAGTTCTAAAGGATTTTTTCGATGAAGCAGGTCAACCCATCCGCGTTCGAACCGGTGCGCGCCGGGAACGCGCTGCGCACCGCGACGATCGTCATCTTTGCGACGCTGGCGTTGCTCGCGGTCACCATCCCGCAGAGCGTGGTGAACTGGCTCAACGACATGAACGGCAACCCGGTCCAGGAGACGGCGTTGCGCGGCGCGCAGCTTTTGCGAAACCTGTCGCAGCGGGCCGGCGTTGCGGCCGTGTACCAGCGTGCCCGGGACATTTTCATCGCCATTTCCGGTGCGGAACCCGATTAGGCCTTATTTTGCGCCTATTCCTGGCCGGAAATTACGGAAAATGACCGTGGTTTAATCGTTCTTTGATCATATTGATCAAGAGATTAGCGGCGGGGTCGGAGCGGAAGCGGGACGAATGTTGCGTTCGAAATGGGTGTTGGGCGGCCTCTTTGCGCTGGCGGTACTGCCGCCGGCGGCGACGTCATTTGCCGGCGGCACCTATGTGCTCGGCGACAGCATCGGCGACGGTCTCGCCACCACCATGGGTTTCAACAATCTGGCCCAGATCGGCATCCACATCCGCGGCCCCAAGGCGCTGGCGCAGATCGAGCGGACGCCGCCCGGCGCGACGGCATACATCTTCCTCGGCACCAATGACGCCGAAGGCAGCATCAAGAATATCGACAAGAGCATCGACGACATTCTCGACGCTGCGGCGCGACGCCAACTCACCGTGATCTGGGTCGGGCCGCATTGCGTGCGCAAGGCTTGGGACAATCAGGCCAAAGCGCTCGACGAAATTTTGCGCAGCCACCTCGCCAAGGCCCAAGCCGTCAATGCGAAGGTGAAATATATCAGCACGCGGGACTCAGGCCTCTGCGCCGGCAAATTCCACGAGCCCGACGGCGTGCATCTCACCGCCAAGGGCTACCGCTATGTGTGGGCCATGATCGACAGCACCGTCGGCCCGTCGGCCACCGCGGTCGCCAGCGCCGCGCCGAAGCCGGGCGACGCCAATATCACCACGGCATCGCTCCTGCCGAAGCCGGCGCAGCCGCCGCAGCCGCGCGTCGACCATCGCCTGGTCATGGAAATCCACGTGCCCGGCTCGCCGTCGGAGCCGCTGGTGTGGACCCGCAGTCAGAATTAAAGCATGATTCGGAAAAGTGGAATCCGGTTTTCCGATAAGGTCATGCGCTGCTAAAATGCCGGAGCGCAATCGATTCACAGAAACGATTGCGCTCTGGCGAACGCGGCGCGTGGCTTTGGCGCGTGGTATTGTGATCGCGTAAGAAGACGGCCGCGCATTTTTCGGCCGTAATTTTTTGGATCGAGATTGATGGCTCGTACGCAACGGGACCGCTTGTCGTTTGCTGCCGTGCTGCTCGGTGGCGCCTGCCTCGCCCTGATCGCGGCCGTGCTGATTGTGGTGTTGCGCGCGCCGGCGGTGCCGCGGCCGCGCGGCTTGATCACGGTGGTCGAGGAGGTGGCACCGGCAGTCGCACAGCGGCCGCAAGTCAGCCGCGACGATGCGCGCATTCCGTCCGCGGCCGAGCCTGCGCCGCCGGCGCGCGTCGCCAGCGCGCCGCCGGCGGCGGATAGCGGCGCAGCTCCGCCTGCTGCGACCACGCCCGTCGTGGAAACCAGCACGCTGCCGCTGAAGTCGAGCACCAGCCCGCCGGGAAATTCCGCTGCGAAAACCCAAGGCCAACGCGGCCTCGTCATCCTGCAGATCGGCGACAGCCACACGGCTGCGGATTATTTCACCGGCGAGCTGCGCCAAAAACTGCAAGCGCGCTACGGCAACGGCGGCGTCGGCTATATCGACGCCGGCAAGCCGCATATCGGCGTGCGCTCCGGCGCCATGAAAATCACCGCGTCGGCTGGCTGGACCTATCACGCCATCCAGCGCTCGGACAATATCGGCGAGTTCTGGCTGTCCGGCTTCAACGCGGTGGCGACCGCGTCGGGCGAGGCGCTGACGTTTGCTTCCGATACGCCGGTGCCGTTCGACGCGATCGAGATCGAGGCGCTGCGCCAGCCGGGCGGCGGTGCGATCGACATCAGCCTCGACGGCACGATCAAGAGCAGCGCCGATCTCGGCGGCTCTGCCGTCGAGCCGGTGGTGCTGCGCCTGCGTCCCGACGGCGCCCCGACCGATCGCGTCCGCAACATCGAAATCCGCACCCGCGGCGGCGGCGCGGTCAGCATCGCCAGCATCGGCATCTATCAGAAGCAAGCGGGCGTCTCGTATAACAATATCGGCTATCCCGGCGCCACCATCGATCTCGTCAACAAGTTCGACGAGAAGCTGATGGCGGACGGCCTGCGCCGGCTCGATCCGCAAATCGTCGTGCTGGTGTTCGGCACCAATGAGGCGTCGAAGCCCAATCTCGACGCAGCGCGCTACGAGCGCAATTACGAGAAGGCGATCGCGCGAATCAAGGCGGCGCTGCCGAACGTGCAGATCGTGCTGGTCGGGCCGCCCGACGGCGCCGAGCGGCCGCCGCATTGCTCAGGAAAAGGCCCGGCCGACGCCGCCTGCCATCCGGCGCCGCCGAGCGACGGCTCGCTGTGGACGGAGCCGGCCGATTGCGACTGGCACACCATCGCCCACCTCGATCTCGTTCGCGACATCGAGCGCAGGATCGCCCAGCGCCACGGTTTTGTTTATTGGAACTGGGCGACCATCAATCCGAACCAGTGCGCCGCTCATCAGCTGGTCGCAGCTTCCCCGCCGCTGATGACGCCGGACCACGTGCACTTCACGCCCGCAGGCTACGTCAAGGGCGCCGACCTGTTCCTCGACGCCTTGATCCCGGTGATCGAGAAGCTGCAAGTGCGGCCGAATATCACTGCGAGCAACTAGCCTCTCAGGCGCGCCAGAACGGCTTGCTCGCCTCATTCATGGCGTCGCATCGGGTGATGCCGATGTCGCGCAGCATAATGTCGCTCATGGTCACCAGCGTCTGCCGCTCCTCGGCGCGGCGCCGCCACGTTTTCAGCAATGCGATCAAGCCGCGACCGCCGCGATCGCGCTTTCGCCAATGCAGGCCTTCGCTGATCTGCGCCATGCTCATGGCACTCTCCTTCATTTCAAATTCCGCCAGACCGCGCCAATGCCGCCGCCGTCAGGGCACGGCGACATAGAGCGCGCCGATGTCGGCAAGGCTCGGCGCCTTAAGCGCGATGACCGCCGCCTCGGCAATCAGCACCGCCAGATAAAGTGCGGCGGCGATCCATAATCCACCCGATCCCTGCAAGCCGCCGTGATGGGCCGGCAGCGCGTGCACTGCGTGTGTCATGGTCGATCTCCTGTGCCAGCGCATTGTGCGCTTCAGCCCGATTTAATGTTTCGGGCGTTTCCGAATAATCCGCGCCGTGGTAATGTTATTCATCACTGGCAGTGATAGGTGCGGCGATGCAGGACCTGCGCACTCTGGCGATTTTCGTGAAAGTGGCGGAGCGCCTGAGCTTCGTGCGCGCCGCCGCCGACCTCGGCATCACCCAGTCCGGCGTCAGCAACGCCATCAGCCGGCTCGAGGACCAGATCGGCACGCCGCTGCTCGCCCGCACCACGCGCAAGGTCAGCCTGACCGAGCACGGCGCGGCTTTTTTCGAGCGCTGCCGCCAGGCGCTGGCCGACATCGAGGAGGCCGAGCTCGTGCTCAAGAGCGCGCAGCTCAAGCCGGCGGGCAATCTGCGCATCGACATGCCGGTGTCGTTCGGCCGCATCAAGGTGGTGCCGCTGTTGGGCGCGTTCCAGGCGCGCTATCCCGACATCGCGCTGCGCCTCACCTTCAACGACCGCTACGTCGATCTCATCGAGGAGGGTATCGACGTCAGCATCCGCTTCGGCGTGCTGCAGGATTCAAGCCTGATCGCCCGCCGGCTCGGCGGCGCGCAGCTCAGCGTGGTCGGCGCGCCGCGCTATTTCGCCAAGCACGGCACGCCGAAGCGGCCGGAAGATCTCTCCGGGCACAATTGCCTGGGGTTCACGTTCCGCGAAACGCGGTTGGCCCGGGAATGGCGTTTTGCGCAAGGCGGCGGCGAAACGGTGCTCACGCCCAAGGGCAATATCAGTCTGAGCGACGGCGCCGCGGTGTGCGACGCCGCGCGCGCCGGCTACGGCTTGGCGCAGCTGCAGGATTTCTTCATTGACGCGCTGATCGCGCGCGGCCAATTGGTGTCCGTGCTCGACAAATTCAAGCCGCCGGCCCAGCCGATCTGGCTCGTCTATCCGCAGACCCGGCATCTGTCGCCGAAGGTGCGCGTGTTCGTCGACTTCATGGTCGAGAAGTTCAAACCGCGCGCCGGTGCATGATGCCGGGGCGTAGCAGCCGTTTTCCAAGATCCAGCGCCGGCCGCCGCGAGCGAAAGTTCGCGTTGGCCGTACAATTTCGCGCTGGAACAATCTTGGGTGCGCGTGAGAAAGATCATTAAGATTTTATTGGTATTGTTCCACATTATTCAGTCGGGCTCTCCAAGAAACGACCTGCATGATGACAGTTGCGCTTCGTCGCTCGCCGAGGTCGTCGGTATTTCGCTGGCTCGATCTGGGGCTGATCGCAATCCTGGCGCTTGCAAGTTTCGCGGTAATTTTGCGCGTCGGGTTGGCGCCGGCAAACCCCGACGCCGGCGTCGCGGTCATCTACGCGCCATGGACAACAGCAGACCAGACCGTGATTCGCGCGGTCGGCGCCGGCGCGCGGTTTGTGCGGTTCGGCGGCTTTGATTTCATCGCCATCGTCATGCCGGAACGGCCCGATTACGTCGCGCGCGTGCTTGCCGGTTCCGCGCTTCTGGCGGTCGACCCGCAGGTTCTTGCGGGCTGTCTGCCCGCCTCGTTTCTGAAAAAGGCTGCTGCGCCATGAGCGACCTGCGATCATTCCAACTGACACTCGCCAAGGTCTTGACGGGTCTGGGTGTCGTGCACGTGCCGGTGCTGGTCGCGATCTGCGCCGTGCTGGGGCGGGACGTCACGGCAAATGCGATGGCCTGCGCGGCTCTCGCGCTCATCCCGATCGTGCTGACCTACGCCGGTCGGTCGATCACCACGATTGCCTTCGGCATTGCCATTACGCTGGTCGGCCAGACCTCGCTGCTGGTGCTCGCGTTCAGCGGCCATCCCTGGCAGGTCGAAATGCACTTCTACTATTTCGCCGTTCTGGCGATGCTGTCGGGATTCTGTGACTGGCGCGTGCTGGCGCTGGCGGCCGGCCTTGTCAGCCTGCATCACCTGAGCCTCAATTTTGTTTTGCCGGATGCCGTCTATCCCGGCGGCAACAATCCATGGCGGGTCAGCGTTCATGCCGTCGTCGTCGTGATCGAGGTGGCGATGCTGATCTTCATCGGCCACACCATTCGCGAAGCTTTCGCGACGGCGGCGCAGGCGCGGCAGCGCGCCGAGGCGGCCGCCGCCGAGCTCGAACGCATCGGCGGCCAGCGGCAGAACGACCTCGTCGCCACCAACCGGCGCGCCGACGTCATGGGCAAGCTGTTGGAGAACTTCAAAGCCGAGATGGCGCGCTCGATCAATGTTCTCAATGACGCCGCCTTCGAGCTCGAGCAGAGCGCCGATACGCTCGGCGCCAGCGCCGATCGTGCCAAGACCCAGGTCGCGACGGCGTCGTCGGCTTCGGGAGAGACCACGGCCAAGGTGACCACCGTCACGGAAGCCGGCAAGGAATTGGCCAAGACCATTTCCGAGATCAGCGCGACCGTGACGCAATCCTCGCGCCTTGCCAGCGACACGGTCAGCCGCGCCGATACCGCGAATCAGACGATCTCCGAGCTGACCACCGCGGCGAGCGAGATCGGCGACATGACCGGCCTGATCAATCGCATTGCGGCGCAGACCAATCTTCTGGCCTTGAACGCGACCATCGAGGCGGCGCGCGCCGGCGCGGCCGGCAAGGGTTTTGCGATCGTCGCCCAGGAGGTGAAGGCGCTGGCCGCGGAGACCGCGCGGGCGACCGAGGACATCGCCCGGAAGACGGCGGGAATCCAAAGCACCACGGAACGCTCGGCGGCGGCGATCGAGGCGATCCTGACCATGGTTCGCGAATTGGACCTGCTGTCCGCGCAGATTGCTGCAGCGATCGAGCAGCAGGCCTCGGCGACCCGCGACATCGCGCAAAACGTCGACGCGGCGGCGATCGGGGTGGGCCATGTCGCCGCCTCCATCGGCGACATCGAATCCATGGCCGACGAAACCGCTCATGCGACGGTCGGGCTGCGGCGCTCGGCTGTCGAACTCGCGGCCCAGACCAAGGCCATCCGCGAGCGCATCGTCAGCTTCGCCGACGACGTGCGCGCCGCTCAGGCGTGACAGCCGGCCTACGCGCCGGCGACCGCGGCAAGGACGCTTTCGGGGATGCGCTCTAGCGCCCGCCGCCGATCAGCACCATCGAGATCGCCGGCACGTAGGTGATCACCAACAGCGCCAAAAAGTTCACCAGCACGAACGGCAGCACGCCGCGATAGATCATGGCCATCGGCACGTTGAAGATGGCGCGGGCGGCGAACAGATTGAGCCCGAACGGCGGCAGGTAGAGGCCGACGCTCAGATTGACCGCCATGATGATGCCGAAGTGCAGCGCGTTGATGCCGGCGGCTTCGACCACGGGCAGCAAGAGCGGCGTGAGAATCAAGATCGCGGCCGGCGGCTCCAAAAAACTGCCGGCGACCAGGAGGCCGGCATTGACGAACAGCAGCGTCTGCCAATGCGGCAATTGCAGCGCGGTGATCCCGCCGATCAGCTTTTCCGGAATGCCGCTCGTGGTCATCAGCCAGGAATAGATGCCGGCGCCGGTGACGATGATCAAGATCTGCGCGATCAGATAGATCGAGTTGACGATCACCTGCCACAGGCCGGCAAGATCGATCTCGCGATAGACGACCATGGCGACGAACAGCGAATAGACCACGGCGACGCCGGCGGCTTCGGTCGGCGTGAATACGCCGCCGTAGATGCCGCCAAAAATGACAACGATCGTTCCGATCGCCCAGCTCGCCTCCTTGGTCGCCGCCCAAATGTTCTTCCAGCGCGCCGGCGCCGACAGCGGCACCATTTTGATGCGCGCGTAGATCAGCACGTAGACCGCGTCGACCACGCCGATCAGCAGGCTCGGCAGGATGCCGGCGGTGAACAGCTTTATCGCCGAGACCTGCGCCGTCATGGCGTAAAGGATCATCGAGATCGACGGCGGAATGATCACGGCGACCGCGCCCGAGGAGGTGATCAGCGCCACCGCGAAGCGCTCGCTGTAGCCGTGCTTGGTCAGCGACGGAAACAGCAGCCGCCCGATGGCGACTACCGTGCCGACGGTGGTGTGCGCCATGGCGCCGAACAGTTCCGACGACGCAACCGTGGTCACCGCCAGCGAGCCGCGCACGCCGCCGACGATCGACACCACCCAGGTGACGACCCGGTTGGCGATGCCGCCGCGGCCCATGATCTCGCCGGCCAGCACGAAGAACGGCACGGCGAGCAGCGGAAAATTGTCGAGGCTGCCGAACATGTAGGTCTGCAGCGCCTGCGTCGGCACGTGCGCCACGAACACCAGCGCCGCCGTCGAGGTCAGGATCAGCACCACGAAGATCGGCAGGCCTGCGATCAAGAGCAGCGCCGGCAGGATGAAATAGACGAACGTCGCCGCCATTTCAGGGCTCGATCTCGCGGCTCGAGATCACGTCGTCGTGGCGCACGCCGTGCACCAGGAGCCGCACCGCGATCAGCAGGGCCATGAGCAGGAGCCCGAGCGGCAGCACCGCCTGTGGGATGACGAGGGGAATATTGGCCATGTCGCTGCGCTGATCGAGCTCGGCCAGCATGGTCATCACCGGCCAGGCGAACACCGCCAGCAGCACGCAGGTGGCGATGGTGACCAGGTCGGACAAAATCTCGAACGCCTCGCGGGCGCGCGGCGGCAACAGCGACACCACGACGTCCATGCGGATATGGCGGCCGAGCCAGCCGACCGGCCCGGCGGCGAGGAACACCGCGCCGATCATCAGGAACAGCATGGTCTCTTCGGCCCACGGGATCGACACCGCGAGGAAGTAGCGGCCGATGATGTTGGCGAAGTTGATGGCGACGCTTAAGACCAGCATGGCGCCGGCGGCGACGCGCAGCGCACTCATCAGCGCGTGGGCGCTCCGCCGCAGGAAATTACGCATCGCTCGGCTCTTTGCTCATTGTTTCCCGGGCGCAGCGCAGCACCATAAGCGCGTTCACGCGCGTCTTGCGCGCGCTATGGTGGTGCGCTGCTGACCCGGGATCGTTACGAACTCGGAGTCTGCGGCGATCCCGGATCAGCGATGCACCACTACGCTTCGCTTCGCGCTGCACCGCATCCGGGAAACGGGGCTTTAGCTCTTCGCCGCGGCGGCGCGGACCTTGAGCAGCATGTCGTGTACCGCCGGCTGATCCTTGGTGGCCTCGTCGGCGACCGGATCGAGCAGTGTCTTCATCTTGGCGAGGTCGTCGGCGGAGAACCGGTGCACGGTGCCGCCGAGTCCGTTCCATTGCTGCTCCAATTGCTTGGTGAACTCGAACTGCCAGGCCTGGGTCTTGGCCTGCACCGGCGCGCCGCTGTCGACCACGATTTTCTGCAGGTCCGGCGGCAGCGTGTCGAGCCAGGCCTTGCTGACGACGACGATCGAGTTGATGAACGTGTCGTTGGTCACGGTGATGGTCTTGATCAGGTCGTTCATCTTGAACGCGACGAACACCGACAGGCCGGAGATGGTGCCGTCGATGGTGCCCTGGTCGAGCGCCGGCACGACTTCGGACAGCGGCATGCCGATGCCGGTGGCGCCGAGCTTTGCCATCTTCTGCCGCTCGAGCTCGGTGCCGTTGATGCGCAGCTTCTTGCCGGAGAAATCGGCGAGCGTCAGGATCGCTTTCTTGGCGCCGTAATTGGAGGCGCCCAGCCCCAACGTGGCGATGCCGACCATGCGCTTCGGCGTCACCAGATCGACCATGGCCTTTTCGATCGCCGGATCGTGGATAGTCGCCGCGGCGTTGGTTTCGCTCGAAAACAGCATCGGCGCCGAGAACACGCCGAAGCGCGGATCGATGCCGACGAAGAAATCGACCGGGCCGCTATAGGCCTGGATGGTGCCGAGCTGCACGCCCTCGATCTCGCGCGGGATCGGGCCGAGCTGGCTGTTCGGATAGATCTGCACCTCGATGCGGCCGCCGGAGGCCTTCTCGACCTCTTCCTTGTAGAACTTGAGGAACTGATGCTGGCCCTCGTTCATGGTGGCGCAGCCGAATTTCATGACGAAATCCGCGGCGGCCGCCGGGGCGGTTGGCGTGAGACATGCGAGCGCGGCTGTGGCCGCTACGGCAAAGAGCTTCCCTAACATTGTTCCCCACCCTGATGCTTGGCCGCCCACACGGCTCTTGGTGCGGCGACTATAGTGGGCCGGTGGGGCTTGCCAAGGGCGTGGCGGCGTACCGCGACATTCCGCATCTCCTGATCGGGTCGCGGCCTTGATCGCTTGGACGCTGAGTTGTTCGTGTTGACGATCTTGTCAAGGATCAAGGACCGCCGAAGGCGGCGGCGCTACGCGCCGTCCTTGACAAGATCGTCAACACGAACACAGTGCTGTCCAAGCGATCAAGGCCGCTTTCTCGGCGTCCGAAATATTTCATTTTGAACAGGGCAGGGGACGTTTTCGCCCGCAGTGGTAACTCCGGCAGGGAAAAACGATGGTGGACAGCGTGACGCTCGCAGGGGCAGGCCATGGCACCCAGCACGGCCTGAAAAAAGGCGCCATCTCCTTCTGGTCGAACGTCGTGATCGGCGTCGCCTCGACCGCGCCGGCCTATTCGCTCGCCGCGGCGTTGCCGGCGCTGGTGGCGGCGGCGAAATTCGGCGTGCCGGCGATCCTGATCCTCGCTTTCGTGCCGATGCTGTTCATCGCGGTGGCCTATTATCATCTCAACCACGCCGATCCCGACTGCGGCACTACGTTCTGTTGGGCGACGCGCGCCATCGGCCCGTATAGCGGCTGGATGGGCGGCTGGATCATTTTGGCCACCGACATTCTGGTCATGCCGGGTCTCGCCCAGATCGCCGGCACCTATACGTGCCACCTGTTCGGCTTCGATCAGCCGCCGGTCGAGGCGGTGACTGCGATCGGCATCGCCTGGATCGTGGCGATGACCGCGATCTGCTATCTCGGCATCGAGCTCTCCGCGCACACACAAAAAGCCCTGCTCGGCGCCGAGGTCGTCATCCTCATCGTGTTCGCCGCGGTGGCACTGGAGAAAGTCTATTCCGGCCACGCCGACGGCACCCGCGTCGCGCTCGGCTGGTTCAATCCGTTCACCATCGGCAGCGCGGGCGATTTCACCACAGCCATGCTGGTCGCGGTGTTCATCTACTGGGGCTGGGACACCGGCGCCGCGGTCAACGAGGAGACCGAGGATCCACACGGCGCGCCGGCGCGCGCCGCCGTGCTCTCGACCGTGTTGCTGGTCGGGCTTTACGTGATCGTTGCCGTCGCCGCGGTGGCCTTCGCCGAGCCGGGGCTGGAAAAATTCAGCGGCGACGATTTTTTGGCCCCGCTCGCCACCGACGTGCTCGGCTCCGGCATCGGCAAGCTGTTGATCTTGGCGGTGCTGACCTCGGCCGCGGCCTGCACCCAGACCACCATCCTGCCGGCGGCGCGCACCGCGATCTCCATGGCGCGCATGGGCGCGCTGCCGCAAAAATTCGCAAAAATCCACCCGCGCTACCTGACGCCGAGCTTTGCCACGCTGGCGATGGGCGCCGTCTCGATCGCCTGGTATCTCGGCATCGTGTTCATCTCCGGCACCGATGTGCTGACCGATTCCGTCACCGCGACCGCGATCGGCATCGCCTTCTATTACGGCCTGACCGGCGTCGCCTGCGTGGTCTATTACCGCCACGAGCATCTCAAGGGCGTGAAGAACTTTTTGTTCTACGGCGTGCTGCCGGCGCTCGGCGCCCTCATCATGCTGGCGCTATTGATCGCCGCCTGCATCACCTACTCCGACCCCAGCCAGGGCAAGACCGCGATCCACGGCATCGGCGCGCCGCTGGTGTTCGGCGTCGGGGCGGTGGTGTTCGGCGTGATCCTGATGGCGCTGGCGCGGCTCACGCTGCCGGATTTTTTCCGGCGCAGGCGGGAGGTGTTCAGCCCGAGACACGTGCTAGGTGGGTTGAAATAGCGAAGCGTATTCCGCCGTCCCCCAATACACCGCTTAGTCGGTGGACAGACCGCGCCGGAAAAACTCGTATATCAATTGACGGAGCTCATCATCACAAGAACGATTCTCGTCAACGATATCAATGATTTTGTCAATTTGTTCATTCGAACCGCGCTCGAGAGAATTGACGATCGCAAGTTCCGAGGCCGTCAGATATCGAGGCAAGTGATTGTATGGATTCGGCGGAGATGGCCAGTTCAGCCAATTCATAATTAACCCTCGCCATAGGAGCCGTGTAGCAAAATTTTTGTTCTCCTGAATGCAACTTTCGTAGTCACGTAACTGCACAAATACTGGTGAGGCAATGGTTGAAGAAAGCCAAGCATGAAATCCGTTTGCGCGGCGGCGGTATTCATCAAAAACTGTCCGAACATCGATTCTGTCGGGTGATGCAGCGAGGAATGCACTGATCCTGCCCTGGGCCTGGGCAGTTATTCTTGGGCTTTCGCTAAAAGCAATGGCGAGCGTTTGTTTGTCAACCGTAAATGTTGCGCTATGGGAGCCCTGCAGGTAGTCCTTCTTAACATTCCAAGCCGCTTCAACCATGTTGAAGTGGTGAAGAACGTTGCGAAGTTCGACGATAAACTCAGATAACCCATCATCGCCAAAATAAGACGCTATATGATTCTTATACTCAGGGATTTTGGCTAATTCATTCAAGCGACGCGTTGAATGATCGACAAGTGAATGAGCTGCGCTCGCTGCTGCAAAGAGTTCTTTTTGGATGGATCGTTCAATTTCCTGAAGTTCGGACCGCCGTACCCGATGAAAGATTGTCCCGTCTTGTGAGGCCTCTTCAAATTCACGAATCTCATTCAGTAGATCTGCAAAAGCCTTCTCAAAGACGGCGAGGCTTGTTAGATAAGATTGGCAACGTTCAGCTAAGGCGAACCCGGGATGTTCACGAAGGATATTCGCGGCATCCCAGGTGTTTTCGTGCACTATCTGTTGCCGGAGATCATTCGGAAGCGGAATAGGAGCCGATTTGATCTTTTCTCGGATTCTTTGCTGCCGAAGACTGCGCTCTTCCGCCATCCGTTTAGTAACGGCAGCCATTAGATTCTCTGCACTGCGGAATGGGAGACTGCTTTGGTCGGTCATTCGGGCCTATAGAATGTGTTGAGCGGAGCGAAACCCATCATCGTGCGGCACTATATCGGTGGGTTTCGTTTCGCTCGGTCCACTCTACAGTGCTTTTTTTCGTCCATGACGTAATATTGCACAGGTCGCGCCACGCCTGCTGTACCGCATCGAGTGCTGAGCCGCGTGAGCACGGCGTCGCGCGCCTTTGCCCACCCTATCGAGTCGCCTGGGCCGCGGCTTTGAACAGGTCGCGCCAGATTTGCTGGAGCGCTTCGACCTTCTGACAGGCGAGCCAGGCGGTGGAGGCGACGGCGCGCGCTTCGCGTTCGTTGGCGAACTCGCGCAGGCCGTGGCCGATGATGTGCACGGCGTGCACCGCGTCGAGAGCTTCGTTCAATGGCTCCTCCATGTCGAAGCAGAGGTCCATCAGCTTTTTCGCGGCGGCGCTGGGCGCGCGCAAAGGTTTACCCACACGCTTGCGTGGCGCAGGCATGGTGAAACTCCGGCGAATCCGGCATTATATGGTATTGTGGCCTGTCGTTTTTGATATGTCAAGATAAAAATGCCATAATATGACTATAACCGCGACCCAGTGCCGAATGGCAAGAGCGGCGCTCCGCATTGGCGTGCTGGAGCTTGCCGCCATGGCAAAGGTAGCCACAGGCACGATTACGCGATTGGAGGCCGGCGGGACGCTGAAGCCCCGCACCGTCGAAGCCATACAGCACGCCCTCGAAAAAGCCGGCGTCGAGTTCATCGACGGCGACAAGCCGGGCGTGCGGGTGAAGTAAGCATCGCCTGTGCTATATTGGTGCCATGACCATCGAAGACATCGAAAAAGCCGTTGCCGAACTTCCGCCTGACCAGCTCGCGCAATTTCGCGACTGGTTCGAGCGGTTCGACGCCGCGCGCTTCGACCAGAAGATCGAGCGCGACGCGGCCGCCGGAAGGCTCGACAAGCCTGCCGAACAGGCGATCGACGACTTTCGCAAGGGTCGCGCCCGCGAGCTATGAAGCACTTTGCGAGCCGTGCCTTCTGGGAGGCTTACGGCAGGCTTCCCAAGCGGGTCCGAGATCTCGCCGATAAGAACTACGCCTTGCTGAAAGACAATCCACAGCACCCTTCATTGCAGTTCAAGAAAGTCGGCCGATTCTGGTACGCGCTGCGCTCCATCCGGGCTAACGAGCTCATCGGCCCGCAGCCACCTCCAAATGTATTCCGGATACCCGTTGTAGCTTGGCAATGACCGCGAGCAGGTTATTGGCGCGCGGATTGCCATTGGCCGAAAACATGCGCATCAGGCTCTTGGATGGCGTGCCCGTGGCTTTGGCGAGCTTTTCGAAGCCGACCGTCGCGTTGATGTAATCGCGCAGCACGGCCTTGCCGGTTTCAACGTCGCCGGCAAGAAGCTGCTCGATGGCTTCGGTGAGCAGGGCTTCGCGGAAAGCAGGATCGCGCTCGGCGCGGGCTTTCACGGTCTTTTTGAATTCGCGAGTGAGTGCCATTGTTGTTCCATTCGACTTTTGTTTGCGTGTTCGGTCGACTTACTTTTTCTTTTTCTCCGTGTCCGCTTTCTTCTTAAGCGCCGTGCTTCTCTCCTTGTAGTCGCCCCAGCGGGCTTTGGCGGTCTCAATGTCCTGCTGCTGACCCTTCTTCGCGCCGCCTCCCAGCAGGATAATGATCTCGCTGCCGTCGCGACCGAAGTAGATGCGATAGCCCGGTCCGAAATCGATCCTGAATTCCAGCACGCCTTCGCCAACCGGCTTTACGTTCGAGAGGTTGCCGAGGCCCATCCGGGTCACGGCTACGGCTACTTTGGCAGCCGCTTGCGCATTTAATCCGTCGAACCAGTCCTTGTAGGGGCTGCGGCCGCTGGTGTCGTTGTATTCAAGGACTCGCACGTCAACATGGTAACCCATGGGTTACCATGTTGCAAGTGCCGCTGAATGCTGGGTTTCGCTTTCGCTCCATCCATTACACGGACCAGCCAGGCGCCTTCAACTTTGGCGATCCGGTTGCCACCGCTGCTCTTGCCCGCACGTGAAGCAATAAGAGCCCTGGATCAGCGTGACCGCCCCGCCGATTGTCGCGGCGCCGGCCGCTTCCAACGCGTCGTCGGTGACTTCATCGGTGAAGGCTTCTTCGTCGCTCTGTTTCATCGCAATTGCTGCTCGCGAAATGCCTCATAGCACCGATATCATAAGCGAAAGTCTCGCACTGGCGAATCTTTTCGCAGGCTGGAAGCCGATCTACGCTCCGCCGCCACCTTCCGCCCCGCGAAGCGGGGGAGGGGGACCACCCGAGACTCGCGAAGCGAGCGGAGGGTGGTGGAGGGGGCGCTTGCCTCTCCGCTTCGTTGCCGCCGCAAGGCAATTATCGTCGGCGCCGACATTGCCTTGAATCGCCGATGTCGCGGCGAGTCCTGCGCCCCTTCCACCACGCTTCGCGTGGTCCCCCTTCCCCGCTATCGCGGGGCAGGATTAGGTTAGATCAGCGGGCGCTGCGGCAGCTCTTCGTCGAAATATTGGCCGATCTTCTCCAGCACGCGCGGATTGGCCAGGGTCAGCGTGCCGTTCATGCGGTTGAACATGCCCATTTTGCGCAGCCGCGCCAGCGTCTTGTTGGTGTGTACCAGCGATAGACCCAGCGCGTCGGCGATGTGCTGCTGGGTCAACGGAAACAGGAACGTGTCATCGACCACGAGCCCCAGCGCCTTGGCGCGCTTGTAGAGCATGACGATCAGCGCCGCGGTGCGTTCCAGCGCGGTGCGGCGGCCGGCGCTCATGAGGTTCTCGTCGACGTGGCCTTCCTCGCGCGAGCCGAGCCAGGCGACGTCGAAGGCGAGCCCCGGCATTTCGCCGAACAGCCCCCAGACCTTGCGGCGCGGCAACAGGCACAGCTGCACCTCGGTGAGCGCCTCGACGCCGTGCTGCGCGGCGTCGAACATGGCGGCTTGGAGGCCGACCAGATCGCCCGGCAGCAGGAAATTCAAAATCTGGCGGCGGCCGTCGGGCAGCACTTTGAAGCGAAACGCCCAGCCGGAATAGAGCGTGTAGATTTCCGGGCTGTCGTCGCCGGCGCGGACGATCTCGGCGCCCGCCGGCAGCACCAGATGGTCGCGCTTGATCTCGTTGATGGCGCCGAGCTCGTTGGTGCTGATCGGCTTGAACAAACCGCAAGCGCGCAAATTGCATTCAAAACATGAAACGTGCATGGCCTGAAATGCCTCAAGTTAAAGCATCGCGTTGAGGTCTTGCTGCAGGAAATTTTCTTCAGTCGCAACGTCTCTTGCCGGCTGACAATCTTGGTCAGCGGCGCACCGAACTCATGGATCAAGTTCCAGCGCCGGGAAAAGTTCCAACACCGTAAGTGGCGGCGCGCTTTGACAAAACCGGCGGGCGGCTGCGCCGCAGCGCCAGATTGCCGTTGTCCGGCCGGCGGCGATCCTCTAACGTCCGGGCCGGCAGAGCCGCCAAGCCGCCAACAAAAGCGCTTAAAAAAAGCGGCCGGCGATGGGGGAGGGGAGCAATGAACGGCATCGGGGTCAAGACTTTGGCGTGCGGCGTCGCGGTCGCCTTGATCGGAGCGATGACGTTCGGCGCGGCTCGCGCGCAAGACAAGCCGCCCATCGTGATGAAGATATCGTTGGCCGCGCTCAACGAGGCCTTGCACCAGTTCGCCAAGGATTACGCGGCCCTGATCGAGAAGGATTCCGGCGGCCGGATCAAGACGGAGATCTATCCGGCGAGCCAATTGGGCTCGATCCCGCGGCAGATCGAAGGCACGCAGTTCGGCGCCATCCAATGCGTGGTCACGCCGCCCGAGTTCTATTCCGGCGTCGACGAACGTTTCGAGGTGATGGCGGCGCCCGGATTGGTCGACGGCCTGGCGCAGGCGCAGCGCCTCACCGGCGATGCCGACGTGCGCAAGCTGATGCTCGGGCTCGGCGCCGACAAGGGATTGCACGGTGTCGGACTGTTCACGTCGCAGCCGTCCTCCATCATCGCCAAAATGGCGATCCGCCACCTTGCCGATCTCAAGGGTAAGAAACTGCGGACATTCGCGTCGCAGTTTCAAAGCGAAGCTTTTGGGCGGCTCGGCGTGACGCCGGTGGCAATGACGCTGGGCGACGTGCTGCCGGCGCTGCAGCAGGGCGCCATCGACGGCGCGGTCGCCGGCACGGTGATCTATGCGGCGATGCACTATATCGACGCCGCCAAATTCGTCACCGACATCGGCCAGCCGGTCGTGTTCGGTCTCGCCGCGGTGAGCAAGAAGTGGTACGACGCATTGCCGCCGGACCTGCAGCAGATCATCGACAAAGCCGGCGCCGCGGCGTCGATCCAGGTCAATCCCGAGACGGTCGCGATCAACGACAAGGCGGACAAATCCTGGACGGCGGCCGGCGGTGAGCTCATCAAGCTGCCGGCCGATGAGCAGGCGGCGATGCTCAAGACCCTTGCCAGCGTCGGCGAAGACGTGTCGAAAACCAAGCCGGCGCTGAGCGCAGCCTACAAAGTGGTGACGGACGCGGCGGCGCGGACCAAATAGGGCGCAGCGCCGGTTCGGCTGTCCCAAAAAAAGGGGGGAAAACATGCGGTTGGCAAAACGTAAAATCTGCGTGCTGGCGCTTGTTGCGGCCGGCGCGGTTGTCCTGGCATCGGCGTTCGGCACCGCGCGCGCCGAAGACAAGACCTATGTGATGAAGATCGGCACGCCGACGGTCAACGACAGTCCGGAGGCGTTCGTCGCGCTCTTTGCCCCCATGGTGGAAAAGGATTCCGGCGGCCGCATCAAGATCGAGCTCTATTCCGCCAGCAAATTGGGCCCGATGGCGCGCGAGATCGAAGGCCTGCAATTCGGCTCGATCGAAGGCGCGATCATACCGCCGGAATTCTTCGTCGGCGTCGATGAGCGCTTCGAGGTGCTGGCCGCGCCGGGGCTGCTCGATTCCCGGGCGCACGGTGAGCGGCTGGCCGCCCAGCCGGACGTGCTGAAGGCGATCCTCTCGCTCGGCGCCGACAAGGGACTGCACGGCATCGGGCTCTTCATCGCACTGCCGTCGGCGCTGATCGCCAAAACGCCGGTCCGGCATCTGGCCGATATGAAAGGCAAGAAAATTCGCGTCACCGCCTCAAAACTTCAGCTCGAGGCGTTCGGGCGGCTTGGCGCCTCGCCGGTCGCGCTTAGCACCGGCGACGTGCTGCCGGCCTTGCAGCAAGGCACCATCGACGGCTCGGTTTCCGGCATCACCGTTTTCAACGCCATGCACTTCCAGGACGCGGCAAAATACGTCACCGAGATCAATCAGCCGGCGATCTTCCTCGTCGTCGAGGTCAGCAAGCGCTGGTACGAGGCGCTGCCCAAGGATTTGCAGGAGATCGTCGACCGCGACGGCGCCGCGGCGTCGATCGCCGTCAACGCGCCTTCGGGCGCATTGTTCGAGAAAGCGCGCAAGTCGTGGACCGACAATGGCGGCGAGCTGATCGGCTTGCCGGCCGACGAGCGGGCGGAGATGATGAAGGCGCTTTCTAGCGTCGGCGAGGATGTTACCAAGCCCAAGCCGCAACTGTATGAGGCCTTCAAGCTGGTGAGCGACGCCGCAAAGCGAACACGATAAGATCAAGTGGTTGTCGTCCGGTGCCCGGACTTGGGCGCCGCGGATAGTCGCAAGTGCCGATAGCACGTAGGGCTCGATGGGGGTCGACATGGTGCTCACGGGACGTGGAAATACGATACGGGTTGCCGCCGCTGCCGCCGCTGTCGTTGCGTTGAGCGTATTGCCGCTCGCGCTGCCGGCGGCGCGCGCCGCCGACGACAAGCCGATCGTGATGAAGATCGCGCTGGCGACGCTCGACGACGTTCTGCATCAATACGCCAAGAATTTTGCCGCCGCGGTCGAGAAGGATTCCGGCGGCCGCATCAAGGCCGAAATCTATCCGGCGAGCCAATTGGGCTCGATCCAGCGCCAGGCCGAAGGCGTGCAGTTCGGCGCCATCCAATGCCAGATCGTGGCGCCGGAGTTTTTGGTCGGCATCGACGAGCGTTTCGAAGTGCTCACCGCGCCCGGCCTGGTGACGTCGATGGCGCAGGGCCAGCGGCTGGCCGCCGATCCGGCGGTGCGCAAGCTGATGCTGGGGCTGGGCGCCGACAAAGGGCTGCACGGGGCCGCTTTGTTCATGGCGACGCCGTCCGCGGTCATCGCCAAAGCGCCGCTCCGGCATCTGGCCGACTTCAAGGGCAAGAAAGTCCGCATCTTCGCCTCGCAATTCCAGGCCGTGGCGATGAAGCGGCTCGGCGCCACGCCAAAGCCGATGACGCTGGCCGAGGTGCTGCCGGGCTTGCTCGACAACTCGCTCGACGCCGCCGTTTCCGCGCTCGCCGTCTTCGAACCCATGCATTTCGAGAACGCGGCGAAATACGTCACCGAGATCGGCCAGCCGGCGATCTTCGGTGTCGTCGAGCTGAGCAAGAAATGGTACGATTCACTGCCCGCCGACCTGCAGCAGATCCTCGACAAGGATGCGCTGAACGAGTCGGTTAAGATCAATCCGCAGGCGATCGCGATCGACGACGGCGCCCGCAAGGCCTGGCTGGCGATCGGCGGCGAATTGATCAGCCTGCCGGGCGAGGAGCAGGCGAGCCTGCTCAAAATCGTTGCAGGCGTCGGCGACGAGGTGTCGAACGCCAAGCCCGAGCTCAGCGCCGCCTATAAAATCGTCACCGAGGCGACCCAGCGCACGCGTTAGGCCAGATTCCCGTTGTCGCGGGGAGGGCGATCATTTAACGTCACGGCCGGACGCAAAGAGGTGGGGAACCGGTCTTGGGATCGGGCGCGGCAGTCCGTCACAAAGAAAAAAATCCGCCATCGGCGCAATATCACAGCCATCCGGGACGTCTTTAGGGGAAGAGCCCGGCGGCATTGCGATGGGTATGTTTCGGCCTGGGCCGGATCAGAGGGAGCAGAACATGCATTCTGGGAATCGTGCAATTTTCGCGCGTGCGGCGGGTGCCGCCGGCGCATTGGTCTTGGCACTGATGCTGACGTTCGGCGCCGCGCAGGCGCAGGACAAGACCTACGTCATGAAGATCACGCTGCCGACCATCAACGACGCGCCGCATCAGTTTGCCAAGGATTTCGCCGCGTTGGTCGAGAAGGATTCCGGCGGGCGCATCAAGGGCGAGGTCTATCCGGCGAGCCAATTGGGCTCGATCCCGCGGCAGATCGAAGGCGTGCAGTTCGGCGCCATCCAGGCCGCAACCGTGCCGCCCGAATTCTTCGTCGGCGTCGACGAGCGCTTCGAGGTCATGGCGGCGCCGGGCTTGGTCGATTCCATCGAGCACGGCCAGCGCGTTGCCGCCGATCCCGCCGTGCGTAAGCTGATGTTGGGGCTTGGCGCCAACAAGGGGCTGCATGGCGTCGGTCTCTACATCGCGCAACCATCTTGCATCATCGCGAAAATCCCGATCCGGCATCTCGCCGACTTCAAGGGCAAGAAGATCAGGATCTTCGCGTCGCAGTTCCAGTCCACGGCGTTCGATCGCCTCGGCTCGACGCCGGTGGCCATGACGCTCGGCGACGTGCTGCCGGCCTTGCAGCAGGGCGCCATCGACGGCTCGGTTGCCGGCATCGGCCCGTTCGTTCATCTGCACTTCGTCGACGCGGCGAAATACGTCACCGAGACCAACCAGCCCGCGATCTTCCTGATCCTCGAAGTCAGCCAGAAATGGTACGACTCGCTGCCCAAAGATCTGCAGGAGATCGTCGATCGCGACGGCGCCGCGGTGTCGAAGTCGATCGAGCCGGTGGCGGTGAAAATGTATCAAGAGCAGCGCAAGGCCTGGACCGACGCCGGCGGCGAACTGATCAGCCTGCCGCGCGACGAGCAGGCCGAAATGATGCGCATGCTGTCGAGCGTCGGCGATGACGTCTCCAAGACCAAACCGGCGCTGCGCGATGCCTATGAGATCGTCGCCGATGCGGCCAAGCGCACCCGCCAGGCACCGAGCCAATGATCTGACAGCCGTGTTGCGGGTGCGGCCATGATGGAGATTCTCGTCAACGGCGTGCGTTGGCTCCTCGTCGTCACCCGCGCGGCGGCCGGGATTTGTTTGCTCGCCAGCGTGGCGATCAATTTCGTCAACATCATCGGCCGCTACTTCTTCAGCGTCTCGATCCCGTGGGCGGAAGAGATCATGCTCTTCCTCATGGTCGGCTGCGTGTTCACCGGCTGCTGCGCGGTGGCCTGGGAGGGACGGCAGATCCGCATGGACGTCGTCGTCACCATGTTGCCGCTGCAAGTGCGCCGGTTTCTGGCGCTGTTGTCCGAGCTGGTGACGATCGCGGCCGCGGCGGCGGTCACGGTGTTCGCCTGGCCGGTGATCTCGCAACTCGCCGCCTTCGACCAGCGCAGCCAGGCGGCGAATTTTCCGCTGGTCATTCCGCAGGCGATGATCCCGCTCGGCTATACCTTGATGGCGCTGCTCGTCGCGGTACGGCTCATGCAACGTCCGTCGCGCGGCGGCGCCGGCGGCGCCGACGCTTCGCATTAAGGGGCGGCAGCGATGGCCTATTTCGTCTACTTCGGGCTGCCGATCATTCTCCTGATCATCGGGTTCCCGATTTACCTGATCCTGCTGGTGACCGCGATCGTCGCGGTGCTGACCGTCGCCGACGTGCCGACCGAGGCGCTCCAGACCTATATGTTCGGCAGCCTGGATAATTTCCCGCTGCTGGCGGTGCCGTTCTTCGTGCTGGCCGGCGAGATCATGGCGCAGGGCGGCATCGCGCGCCGGGTCATCGCCATGGTGATGGCCATCGTCGGCGGCATGCGCGGCTCGCTCGCGGTGACGACGGTCGCGGCCTCCGAACTGTTCGGCGCCATGTCGCATACCGCCGTCGGCACCGTGGTGGCGATGGGCCGCATGATCTATCCCTCGCTCAAGGAGGGCGGCTACAACGACCGCTTCGCCGTCGGCCTCATTGCCTCCTCGGGCGCCATCGCGGTGGTGATTCCGCCGTCGATCGCCATGATCCTTTACGCCATTTCGGCGGAGCAATCGGCGGTGCTGCTGTTCACCGCGGGCATCCTGCCGAGCCTCCTGATCGGCATCATCGACGCCGCCTATGTGATGGGCTACGCCAGATGGAAGGGCGTGCCGCTCGGCCCGCGCGCGCATTGGGCGACGATCTGGAAGACCACCAAGGACGCGAGCTGGGCGATCGGTTCGCTCGCCGTGATCTTCGGCGGCATCTATGGCGGCGTGTTCACGCCGACCGAGGCCGCCGGCGTCGCGGTGGTCTATTCGCTCGCCGTCACCATCTTCGTCTATCGCGAGGTCGATCTCGCCGGGCTGTGGCGCATCCTGATGGCGTCGGCGTTTTTGATTTCGCAGATCCTTCTGATCGTGACCTCGGCCGGCATCTATTCGTGGCTGCTGACGACCAGCGGCATCCCGCAGCAGATCGTGGCGTCGATCACCGCCTTGGACATGCCGCGCTGGGAGCTTTTGCTCATTCTCAATGTCGGCCTGTTGCTCGCCGGCAGCTTCCTCGAGCCGCCGGCGGCGATCCTGATCTTGACGCCGCTGCTGTTGCCGATCGTGCGCGGCGTCGGCGTCAATCCGATCCATTTCGGCATCATCGTGGCGGTCAATCTCAGTCTCGGCATGTACACGCCGCCGTTCGGGCTCAATCTGTTCTCCTCGCAGGCGATCTTCGATGCGCCGCTGAGCAGGATTTATCTCGGCGTGTTGCCGTTCCTGTTGGTCAATTTCATCGCCTTGATGATCATTACGTACGTACCGGAAATCTCATTGGTGCTTGTGAACCATTAGTTTCAAATCGCCGGCGAGTTCCGCGCGCGCGTGGGAACCAACATCCCTGAGAGTCGTTGCCGCTTTGCGGGGTCATCCCGCAATCAGGAGACGTTTCCAATGGCGAACATGAATCAAAATCAAGGCGGGCAGCAGGGCGGCCAAGGCGGTCAACAGGGCGGACAACAGAAACCCGGTCAGCAGCAGCAGGATCCGGGCCAGCAGAAGCCCGGCCAGCAGGGCGGCCAGCAGAAGCCCGGTCAGCAGGGCGGCCAGCGCTAACCGGCCTCCAAAAGGTCGATCTAAAAGGTCCCCCGGCTTCGGCTGGGGGACTTTTTTATCGCTATTTCATTGTTATCTCGGCATCGGAATCGCGTTAGAAGGTCGTGATACGCGACTCGCTGGCCGGGTGACATGAAACTTTTCCGATGCCAATTCTGCGGACAGTTGCTCTATTTCGAAAACACCAAATGCGAGAAATGCGGGCGCCGTTTGGGCTACCTTCCGGGCGCCGAAATCTTGTCCGCGCTCGAGCCCGAGGGCGACGCCTGGCGCGCGCGCGCCACCAAGGGCAAGCTCTATCGCTTCTGCGCCAATGCCGATTTCGGCGTGTGCAATTGGCTGGTCGAGGCCGACGGCAACGATAAGCTCTGCATCGCCTGCCAGCACAACCGCACGATTCCCGACACCTCGATCGACAGCAATGTCGCGGCCTGGCGCAGGATCGAGCTTGCCAAGCACAATCTGTTCTACACCCTGCTCAAGCTTCGGCTGCCGCTCGACGGCCGCCCCGATCAGAACGAGCAAAAGCGCGAGCGCCTGGCTTTCGACTTTCTGGCCAGCGCGGCGATGCCGGGTGCCAATGCCGTCATGACCGGCCACGACAACGGCCTGATCACGGTGGCGCTCGAAGAGGCCGACGACGTCGAGCGGGAGAACCGTCGCGCCGCCATGCACGAGCCCTATCGCACGCTGCTCGGTCACTTCCGCCACGAGGTCGGACATTATTACTGGGACGTTTTGGTGCGCGACGGCGGCCAGCTCGAGGGCTACCGCGCCATCTTCGGCGACGAGCGGGCCGACTATGGGCAGGCGCTGCAGAATTACTACGCCGTGGGCGCGCCGGCGAACTGGCAGGACAATTTCGTCAGCGCCTATGCGACGGCGCATCCGTGGGAGGATTTCGCCGAAACCTGGGCGCATTACCTGCACATCGTCGATGCCTTGGAGATGGCGCGCGCCTTCGGTATTTACGTCAATCCGCCGCTGGCCAAGGAAGGCGAGCTGGAGGCCGAAGTCGATTTCCAGCCTTATCGCGCAGCCGACGTGCCGACCCTGGTCGAGACCTGGATTCCGCTCAGCAATGCGCTCAACGCGCTCAACCGCACCATGGGCCAGCCCGACGTCTATCCGTTCATCCTGTCGCCGGCGGTGATCAAGAAGCTGGGCGCGGTGCACGATCTCATTCACGGCGACGGCATTGCCGCGGCACCGTGAGCGGCGGTATTTCAGTTCGCCGACCAGATATTGATCGTCTTGTCCTCGCCGCCCGAGGCGAAGCGGTGGTTGTCGGGCGAGAAGGCCAGCGCCTTCACGCCGCCGCCATGGCCGATCAGCGAGTGTAAAAGCTGCGCGCTGTCGGCATCGAACACCGCGATAATGCTGTTGGCGCCGGCGGCGATGATCTGCCTGCTGTCGGCCGAGAAAACGACCGACACGACGCGGTCGGATTCGGCGGTGATCTTGCGCACCAGCTGGCCGGTTGCGCTCCAGACGGCGATCGTACTGCCGAAGCCGGCGGCGGCGAGCCGCTTGCCGTCCGGCGAAACCGCAACGGAGAGGACCGGGCCGGCATGGTCGATGAGCGTGCGCTGAATGAGTCCGGTGTCGGCATCCCAAATCTTGACCGTGCCGTCCCTGCTCGCCGAAGCGATGACCTTGCCGTTGGGAAAGAATGCCACCGACGTGACCACGTCGTCGTGCTCTGAATTACGGCCTCTGAAGGGAGCGAGCTGCTCTCCGGTCTCGAGGCTTCGGAGAATGACGCTCCAGTCGCCGCTGCCGACGACGACGCGCGTGCTGTCGGGTGAAATCGCAATCGACGACACCGACGGCACCTTGTTCCACGCACCGCTCATGTCGGCGCGTGCCGAAAGCAGCACTTGGCTGGAATTGCTGTCCCAGACATTGACGGAACCCTCGACCGTGCCGGCGACGATGCGCTTGCCGTTCGGCGTGAACGCAACCGACGTCACCACGCCGCCGGACCCGCTGGGCAGCGTCCGCAACAACTGGCCGCTGCTCGTATCCCAAACCTTGACCGACCTGTCGGTGCTGCCGGAAACCAGCGTCTGGCCGTTGGGTGAAAACGCCACCGCGTTCACCGCCCCGGCATGTCCCACCAGGGTGTGCAAATGCTGGCCGAAATTGGCGGAGCCGCCGGGTTGGCCGATAACCAAAGCCGTGACCGCCAGCACCGCGACCGCTCCGGCAATGGCGAGCCGCAGCATCCGGCCTTGCTGGCTTGCCGGCCATACGGTGGCGCGCCAGTGGAGCGCGGCCGATTTCGCCGACATGAACGAAGCCGGCATGGCGGCGACGGCCGCCTTGGCGCTTGCCGCAGGCGCCGGCGCCGATGAGCGGCCGCCGGTGTCCTTGTCCTTCTTGCGCGGCGCCTCCGCGGCGGGTTCGGCCTGACGGGAGGACGTGCTCGATTTCGCCGCGGCCGGCGCCTTGATTTCGCCGCTCGGCGGCGACTTCGGCGCCTGCTCGAGGATCGCATCCATGGAGCGGATCAACCGGTCCATGTGATAGTCGAAGTCCTGACCGGTATCGACCTTCACCGCATTGCGGAAGGCGAAGTCCTTCAAGCTCGGCGGCAACTGGTCGGAGCTCGGCATTTTGGTCGTGCCGATCAGGACCGGAATGAGCGGCACGCGGCGGCGCAGCCCCGTCTCGACTTCGACGCGGACCGGATCGGTTTCCTCATGGATGCGGTCGGCGCCGCCGTCGGAGGCCATGCCGAGCCACTGCGGGCCGACGATGGCCAGAAGGATATTGGTCTTGAGCAGGGTCTGGCTGATATGGACGCGAAAATCGATGCCCGGGGGAATATCGTCGATGTCCCGGAAGATCGCTTCCTTGCCGTAATGGGCGATCAGCCGGTCGAAAATCCGGCCGGTCATCGCCTCGGAATCCGCACGGCGGTAGGAGATGGCGATTTTGGGCATCAGAGCCGGTCCTGCCGGGTATCAACCATTCTGACTGACCTCTGAACTCCCCGTTGCGCTGCCGGTCCGTGCGCCTGGCAGGCCTATAGCACGCCCCGCCGCCGGACGCGGCGCGACATGCGAGACGTCGTTACCGGCCTGGTTTACCGGCTTGGCGCCGGCATGAGAATTGAGGTCGCACCCCCGGCTTTGCCGAGGTTGATGGACAAAATTTGAACTGTGCGGTCGCTCAACCCTCGGCCCTATGATTCCGGACGTTTCCTTTGGCTGTCAATGCCTTGCCCGGCGCTCTGGCGGACCGCCCGGTCGATGGCTAAAGGCCGATTCTGCCGGCAATATCCGTGACATAAACGTGAAAAAATGCCGGCTTGGTTCGGCGCCGAAGACGGTCATGCACAGGTTCGGCAAATCCTCGATCCGTCGCGCTGAAGCGAAGCCTGTTATTTGACCGAGGCTAGCCGGTCGAGCGCGCGTTGCGCTTCGACGCTGCCGTTGCGGACGGCCTTGGTATATTGGTCGATGGCCAGCTGGTTGTTCTGATCGACGCCCAGGCCTTTTTCATACATGAAGCCGAGCCGGAATTGGGCGTCGGCGAATTTCTGATCGGCGGCCTTGGTGTACCAGGTCAGCGCCTGGGCATAATCCTTGTCGGTGCCGTGGCCGAAGAAATACATGTCGCCGAGGTTCTTCTCCGCCTTGGCGAATCCCTGATCGGCCGCCTTCTGAAACCAGTCGAGCGCTTGCTTGTCGTCCTGGGCAACGCCGTTTGTGCCGGTGGCGTAGAGCGTGCCCATCAAATTCTGTGCTTCGGCGTAGCCGTGTTCGGCGGCGCTGCGATAAAGCTGCACCGCCTTGGCGGTGTCTTTGCTGGTGCCGATGCCTTTCTCGTACATGTAGCCGAGCCGGTATTGCGCGTCGGGCGCGTCCTGTTGCGCCGCTTTCAGGTACCAGGACAGCGCGTCGAGATAGCTCCGCAATAGTCCGCCGCGGCCGTAGTAATACATGTCGCCGAGATTGACCTCGGCCTTGGCGAAGTTCTGGTTGGCGGCTTTGCGGTACCACTCGACCGCTTTGACGTCGTCGCGCGCCAGCCCGTCTTCGCCTTGCGCGTATTTGACGCCGAGCAGATTTTGCGCCGCCGGATCGCCGCGATTGGCCGCGGCCACGGTGTCGGCGAGCGGTCCGGCGAGCGTAGCCGCATCAGCCGGGTTCGGCGGCGTTTGCAGCTTCGGGATCGGCGCACTGACGGTCGTCGTCGGAACGGAAGCCGTCTGGAACGTGGCGGGTGGCGCCGGCGGCGCCGAACGATAGAAAAAGACGCCGGCGCCGGCGACTGCCGCGAGCGCCGCGATGCCGCCGCCATAGACCACGGCGCGCAATTCCGGCGACAGGCCGGGAATGTTCGGCAGCCTTTCGACCACGGAACGTCGCGGCGGCGCGATCAGGATCGGATCGGTCGGCGCCTCGATCAGCCGCGTGTCGTTGTGCAGGATCTTCGGCGCATCGAGCCGCATCGCCGAGGCGCCGAGCGCATCGCTGAAGGCGCGCGCCGAAGCAAAGCGCTGGTTCGGCTTTTTCGACAGCGCACGCATGATGGCGGACTCGACTTTCGAGTCGAGGCCGGGCACGCGCGAGACCAGGCGGGCAGGGCGCTCGTTGATCTGCGCCTGCATCAGGTCGTATTCGCTGTTGGCGGTAAACGGCGGCGCGCCGGTGAGCAGCTCATAGAGCACGATGGCGAGGCTGTAGATGTCGCAAGCCTCGTCGCCTTCCTCGCCGCGCAGCTGCTCGGGCGCCATATAGGCGAGCGTGCCGACGATGCTGCCGGTGCGGGTCAGGCGCTGCGAGCCGCGCACGCGGGCGATGCCGAAGTCCATGATCTTGAGCACGCCGTTTTCGGCGATCATCAGGTTCGACGGTTTGATGTCGCGGTGGATCACGCCCATGCTGTGGGCGTAGGCCAGCCCGTCGGCGGCTTGTGAAATGATGGCGAGGCTTTCCGCAACCGCGAGCGGCGCTTTGCGCTTGGCCAGAATGTCGTCGAGGGTGTGGCCGCGCACCCGCTCCATGACCATGTAGAGGTTCTTGCCGTCGGGAATGAGCGAGTAGAGCGTGGTGATGTTCGGGTGATTGAGCCGCGCCAGGCTGGTCGCCTCGGCGCGGAAGCGGTCGGCGAAATTGGTGTCGCTGAGCAGTTCCGGACGCAGCGACTTCATCGCCACTTCGCGCTGCAAGACGGTGTCGTAGGCGGCGTGGACCTGCCCGATGCCGCCTTCGCCGAGCAGGTCGCGAAGCTCGTATTGGCCGACCGTTTGCGTCATTGCGGCGGCGGGCTCGCGCTGGGATTGCGGTCGGGGCCGATCGGCAGCTTGATGCGCCGCGTGGTCGGCTCGGCGCGTTTCGGCGTGGCGTCCGTCGTGGCGGTCGTGACGCTGAAGACGCCGAGCGAGGCGTTGTCGTGGCCGCCCGCGGCCAGCGCCGCCTCGATCAAGGCATCGCAGGCTTCCTGCGGTGGCAGGCGGGCGGCGACGTCCGCGATCATGTGGTCGGCGACCATATTGGTGACCCCGTCGGAACAGAGGATCAAGACGTCGCCGGCTTGCAGCGGCAGGCCCTTGGCGCCGATCATCGGATTGATGTTGGACGTGGTGCCGAGCGCCTGCAGGATGACATTGTGCATCGGGCTGCGGTCGGCGGCCTCTTGGGTCAGCGCGCCTTCGCTGACCAGCTTGGCGACCAGGGTCTGGTCCTCGCTGAGCTGGACCAGGTGGCGGTCGCGCAGCAGATAGGCGCGGCTGTCGCCGATATGGGCGAGCCAGGCGTGGCGGTCGCGAAAGGCGAGCACGGTGCAGGTGGTGCCCATGCCGCGGCATTCCGGATGCTCTTGCGCATATTCGATGATGGCGCGGTTGGCCGCGGCAAAGGCGCTGGCCAGAACCTGCGGGATCGGTCCGTCGAGATCGTAATAGAGACGGCGGATCACGTCGGCCGCCAGCGCGCTTGCCACTTCGCCGGCGGCATGGCCGCCCATGCCGTCGGCGACCAGGGCGAGGCTGCCGCGGTTGGCGGCGACATCGTCGTCATGCGGCGTCACCCAGGCCACCGAGTCTTCGTTCAGGGTGCGCACCAACCCCGTGTCGGTGCGCATGGCGCCGACGATTTCCATGCCGGCCGATGCTTGAACCATGTTTGAACTCGGTTATGCGTGTTCTTGTTTTTGCCGACCGGCACGGGGCAGAGCAAACGCGTCAGCTATGCACACCTCGGCTATGGTGAAGCATTGCGCTGCGGCTGCAGCAGTTCACGCACATAGGAGACCGGCACCGCAAAGGACACGTGCTCCGCGGTGGTGCGGCGCATCGACATGATCGCGATCACCTTGCCGGTGGCGTCGATCACCGGCCCGCCGCTGTCGCCGGGGGCGGCGAAAATGTCGAGCTGATAGGTGTCGCCGGTCGTGCCGAACATCTGCATGCCGCTGCTTTGATCGCGGCGGTCGGTCTTGGTCGGCAGCTTGGCGACGACGCCTTGAGTGACCGTAGGTTCGGGGATGTAGATGGCGCGTTCGCGCACCCGCCCGCCCTCGGTCGATTTCTGCACGGCAACGGTTTCCTGCGACACGCTGGGATAGCCGAGCAGGATGATCTTCTCGCCGATCTGCACGGTATTGTCGTCGGCGAGGTCGAGCTTGGTCAGGAGCTGGGGCGAATCGATCTTGATCTCGGCGACGTCGGCGTCGATCGAGGCGCGCAACAGCGTGGCGTGGATTTCGGTGCGAGTGCCCGGGAACTGCACCGTCAGCAGTTCGTTGCGGCCGAAGAAATCACGTTCGCCGTTGGTGATCGGGTTGGCGCGCGTGCCTTCGAACAGATAACCGCCGTTCTCCGGTATCCACGTGTTCAGCGAGCGAACATTGTCGACGTTGCGCATGGTCTCGTGCCGCTCCGAGCGGATGGTGTAGACCGAGCCGCGACTCCAACTGTTGACCTGGAAGTCCTCGTAGACGCCGCCCCAGCCGGAGGCGACGTGCTTGTTGGTGAGAATGAAACCCTGCTCGCTGACGACAAAGCCCGAGCCGGTATGATCGACGCCGACCGTCATGTAGGACAGCGACTTGTCGTTATCGAGCGTCAGCCAGCGCACCAGCCTGCCGTCCTCCAAGCGGACAAAGCAGGGCAGCCACTCGTCGCCGACCTTGGTCATCTTCTGAAACACCGGCTTGTCGGTGCTGCGGTCGTACAGCTGCCATTGGTTGTGGATGTAGACCGTAGCCTCGCCGAGCCGCTTGATGTCGCCCGGCTTGATGCCGATGGATTTCGACAGCGCGTCGGCCGCCTCGGTGCGGATCGCCTCGGAGCGCGCGGCGGCCGCGGCGACCTGCTGCTGCAATTGCGTGCTGACGGTCTGGCCGTGCCACCAGATGACGGCGCCGCCGGCGATCGCCAGCACCACCACGGCGGCGATCGCGGCAAGCCAGGTCTGACGGCTGCTGCGCCGCTCGTCGGATATCAAACGCAGGATGGTCGATTTGCCGACCGGCCTGCCAAGCGTCGAGGGCGGGGACGTCGTCACTCCCGAACCGGTCGTCGCCGGAACGCTTTCCCGGGTTTCGGGAATGGCGTTGCGTTCCGCCGTCGCGGCCTCGGCCTCGGCCGTGGTTACGGCGACGACGCGGGTGGCGGCGGCGTCGACCGCGGCCATGGTGCGGGTGCGCGACGGCAGCGATGCCGGGCGCGGCTGTACGTCGAAGGTGAATTTCGGACCGCCGGTGCCGAGCTCGACGACGTCGTCGGGCAAAAGCTCGACCTCGCCGCCGATGCGCTCGCCGTTGAGCAGCGTGCCGTTGCTGGAGTTGAGGTCGGCGATGCGGAAGTAAAGCTCGTTGTCGTTCTTGACGCGGATCACCGCATGGCGGCGGCTGACCGCATCGTCGCGCTGCAGGTCAAAGGCGACGGTGGATTTCGGATCGCGGCCGAGCGTGATTTCCTGCAAGCCGGCAAGATCGAATTGGTCGATCTGGTTGACCTTGGATCCGCTGAGATGGCGGATCACAATTCGTGTTCCGGATTCCGTCATGGATTCCCCCAAAAAAAGCCCGCGTGCCCATCGGAGGCGACATTACTTGAAATGCGGCGATTTTCAACGGCAATGACGGTTCCGCCGCGGCGGCGCCGGCTGAAATTCACAAGTGTATTCAGCCTGTTAAAGAGGCGGACGGCGGCGGACGAGCGGTAAAGTCATGCCGTGCCCGAAAGAATCTCGGTCAACTCGGCCGCCATGTCGATCATGACAGCGTGGCCGCACGGAACTTCGGGTTGCAACGGCGCCAGTATCCCGCGCCCTGCCAGCCGCCGTGAACAAGATCGAAGGTCGTCACGCTGAAGCTTCAGCGATCGCGCAGCCGGTCCATCAGCACCTTGTCCTGCCCGCCGTCGATCTCGATCATGGTGCCGTTGACGAAGAAGGCAAGATCCGACGCGAGATAAGTGACGAGATTGGCGACCTCCTCGCATTCGGCGATGCGGCCGAGCGGAATGCTCGACGGCGCCGCCTTGTCGGCCTCCGCGAAAGGCAAATTCATGTCGCGCGCCATCGCCTTGACCAGGCCGGTCCAGCGCTCGGTGCGCACCGGGCCGGGATTGACGGCGACGAAGCTGATATTGTCCTTGCCGTATTGGCTGGCGAGCGACAGCGTCAGATTCTGTCCCGCCGCGTTCGCCGCGCCGGGCGCGATCTCCCAGTAGGAGACTTTGACGCCATCGTTGCCGATCAGGTTGACGACGCGGCCTTTCCTCTGCGCCCGCATGATCGGCAGCACGTGCTTCATGCAGCGCACATAGCCCATGAATTTCAGCTGCAGCGATTGCGCCCAATCCTCCTCGGTCAAATGTTCGAGCACGCCGCCGGGCGAGGAGCCAGCATTGTTGACCAGGATGTCGATGCGGCCCAATGCGGCGTGCGCCTTTTTGATGAAATTTTCCGCGTCGGCGGGCTTGGTGAGGTCGGCCGGAATGGCAAAAATCTTAGCGCCGGTCGCCTTGGCGATTTCGGCGGCGGTGGCTTCGAGCGGCTCCTTGCGGCGTGCGCAGATGGCGACGTCGACGCCCTCGCGCGCGAAAGCCAACGTGATCGCCTTGCCGATGCCCTCGCTGGCACCGGTGACGATCGCCTTTTTCCCGGTCATTGCCAGGTCCATTGCAGCGTCTCCCCTTTATCGTGCGGCGGCAGGCCGCGCGATCCGGCCATTATCGTCCAGGTTTGCCCTGATCGCCACCTGGCGTCGGGCCAAGCCCCGCCGCTGCGATCGGCGAACGAAATTTCAGGCCGGGGCTGTGTTTAGCGCAGTCCTTAATGATCCCTTAACCACGTTACGCCCAAAATATGTGCGCCGGCAGTCTGTTCGGACGGACAGCAATGCCGCTGCGCGACACGGTTCACGTGTCCCGAGGGGAAAGCCAATGAACCGCAATCGATTTGGAATTGCATTCATTCTTCTTGCCGGCATCGCCGGCGCCGCCTTCGCCGAGGATGGCGTCACCGACAAGTCGATCGTCTTTGGTCAGGTCGCGGCGCTGACCGGACCGGCCCAGGATCTGGGCCAGGGCATGCGCCAGGGAATTTTGGCGGCATTCGAGGACGCCAATCGCGGCGGCGGAATTTCCGGCCGCACGCTGGCGCTCAAATCCCGCGACGACGGCTACGAGCCGGAGAAAACCGTCGAGGCGACCAAAGCCATCCTCGACGAAGACAAGGTGTTCGCGCTGATCGGCGCCGTCGGCACGCCGACGTCGAAGGCGGGCCAGCCGATCGCCACGGCGGCCAAAGTGCCGTTCATCGGCCCGTTCACCGGCGCCGAATTCTTACGCAATCCGTATAACCGCTACGTCGTCAACGTGCGCAGCTCCTATTTCGAAGAGACCGAAGCCTGGATCGAGCATCTGACCAAGGATCTCGGCATTTCCAAGATTGCCATCCTCTATCAGGATGATGCGTTCGGGCTCGCCGGCCTCGAAGGCGTGCAGCGGGCGATGGCCAAGCGCAACATGACGCTCGCCGCCGCCGGCGCGTTCAAGCGCAACACCGTCGCGGTGAAATCGGCGCTGCTCGATATCATGAAGGCCGAGCCGGAAGCGGTGGTGACGGTGGCGCCGTACAAGCCGGTCGCGGAATTCATCAAGCTCGCGCACCAGGTGCGGCTCAACGCGGTGTTCGTCGCCATCTCCTTCGTCGGCTCGGATTCGCTGGCCAAAGAGCTCGGCAAGGATGGCGCCGGCGTCATCGTCAGCCAGGTCGTGCCGTCGCCGTGGGATGACTCGCTGCCGGTGGTGGCGTCCTATCAACATGCGCTCACCGCGGCCGACGCGACCGCCAAGCCCGGCTTCGTCTCGCTCGAGGGTTATGTGGTCGGCCGCCTCGTGGTGGAAGCGCTCAAGCGCATCAAGGGTGAGCCGACGCGCGAAGGCTTGCTCGACGCCATTGCCGCGGCGCCGTTCAACATGGGCGGCGTCACGCTCACTTACGGGCCGGCCAAGAACCAAGGCTCGGATCGGGTGTTCTTCACCATCCTGCAGGCCGACGGCACGTTCAAGCCGGTGACGCGGCTTGCCAAGATGGCGGGACAGTGACGTGAACGCGAGGTCTTGCATTTTGGCTGCGAGGTCGTAGGTGGCTCAACCCGTGATCAAATGGAACGCTGCCGGCATTCGCGGCTGGCTCGATGTATTGCCTCGCTTCAGTACGATCCGCTCGCGGCTCTATCTGGCGTTCGGCGTTGCTGCCGGCATGACCGTCGTCGGCTCGCTGTTTGCGCTTTACGCCTCGGCCAATATCAGCGCGACGATGACGGAAATCGTCTCGCGCAGCATGCCGGCGACGGTGGAATCGCTCCGCCTCGCCGAGGAGGCGAGCACGCTGGTCGCTTCCGCGCCGCGCCTGATGACGGCGTCGGACGATAAGCGCCGCGACGAGGTCGCCCGCGATATCGCCGCGCAATCGCGCCTGCTCAGCGACCGGATCGCCCGGCTGCGCCAGCTCGACGCCAGTCAGAACGACGAGATCGAAGTGGCGCGCACCGCCATGGTCGAGCGGCTCGACGCGCTCAACCAGGCGGTCACCGAACGCATCAAAATTTCCGCAGCCCGGCGGGCGCTGGCGCTCTCGGTCAGGAAAGTCCACGAAGACATTCTCGAAGCGATCACGCCGGCCATCGACGACGCCAATTTCGACCTGATGACGCGGGACCAGAGCGCGGGCGGCAACGCCGCCCTGAATCAGTCGATCGAGGCGCTGCGCCGGCTCCTGGAAATCCAGTCGGGCACCAACTTGCTGTCCGGGCTGTTGATCGAATCCTCGATGGTGACGGATGTCGCCAGTCTGGCGCCGATACGCGACCCCATAGCGTCGGCGCAGCGCGGCATCGAAGGCAACTTGAAAGCGCTGCCGCAGACCGAGCAGACCCAGAAAATCGCGGTGCTTTATCAAAAGCTCGCGACAGTCGCCGGCTCTGACGGCATCGTCGCCCAGCGCACCAGCGAGCTCAACCGCGAGCAGGACGCCAGACAAGTCTATGCCGCGGCCACGGCGGAGGCGGCGCGGCTGCGCAACGCCGTCGAGGGCCTGATCGAGCGGCAGGGCAAATTCGCGCAGGCGCTGTCGGGTCGCGCCATTTCGCAAATCAGCGTCGGCCGCATCCTTCTCATTATATTGAGCATCGCCGCGCTGGCGGCGGCGGGCCTCATCGCCTGGCTCTATGTCGGCCGCAGCATCGTCGGCCGGCTGACCTTGCTGAGCGGCGCGATGCGCCGTATCGCCGACGGCGAGTCCGACGTCGCGGTGCCGGTCGGCGGCCAGGACGAGATTGCCGGCATGGCCAAAGCGCTCCTGGTGTTCCGCCAGGCGATCGCCGACGTCAGCGTCGGGCGCCAGCGCGAGGCCGACCGCGCCGAGGATTCCGAATTGCGCCGGCAGCGCGTCGAAGCGGCGACGCAAAATTTCGAGCACGCGGTCAACGAGGTCATCCAGGCGCTCGATGGCGCCTCGAAGTCCATGGACGGCTGCGCCCACATCATGGCCGATGCCGCCGACCACAATAAGACGCGCGCCGCGGCCGCCGCGACCGCGTCCGAGGAAGCCACCACGAATGTCAGCAACGTCGCCATGGCGGCCGAGGAAATCGCCCAGTCGGTCGAGCAGATCTCGACCCAGGCGGCGCGCTCGGCGCATATCGCGCGCCAGGCTTCCGACGAGACCAAGGCGATCATCGCCACGGTGGAGCAGCTGGTCGCCTCGGTCGGCCAGATCAACAATGTCAGCAACCTGATCCGCGACGTCGCCGCGCAGACCAATCTGTTGGCGCTCAACGCCACCATCGAGGCGGCGCGCGCCGGCGACGCCGGCCGCGGTTTTGCCGTCGTCGCGCAAGAGGTCAAGAGCCTTGCCGGGCAGACCGAGAAGGCGACCGGCGACATCACCCAGCAAATCTCGTCGATCGAGGTGACGACGTCGCAGGTGGTTCAGGCCATGAAGGCTATTGCCGGCACCATCGCCCAGCTCGACGAGAATGCCAGCGACATTTCGGTCGCGGTGCAGCAGCAGGATGCGGTCAGCAAGGAGATCGCCCGCAGCGCCAATGCCGCCGCGGAGCGAACTCGCGACGTGTCCATGAGCGTCGTCCAGGTCTCCGACGCCGCGGCCAAGACCGACCAGGTGGCGAGCGCCATGCTCAATGCCGGCGGCGAACTGGCGACGCGCTCCGGCAAGCTGCGCGCCGAAGTCGAGCGCTTTTTGGCCCAGGTGCGCGTCGCCTAGCGACGCTTCTCGACAGCGCCAACCGGCTTTCGGCCGCGGCCGGTTCGCGGCCGGCGTGGGCAGATGTCAAACAAGCGCGCTGCCAAAATTTTGAAAATTGCCGAAGTGCGCGAATTAAGTCGGTGTCCGGCCTGACGAATTCCGCCACCTTCTCCTTATTACAATCATAGACTAGGCATTTCTGGATTTGTAATAGTTAAAAACTAGTCGTAGCTAAGATGTAAGCATTCTAATATTTTCCAATACTGTTGACATTAAAGTCTATCGCCTCGCAAATACTGATTATTGGCCGCTGCAACACGGGGTTTGCGATCTTCTGCCGGCCAAAAATCTGCCAGCGGGGACACGCCATGGGCACGGATCAAATTGCGTCACGACTGACGAACGGTCGTGGTGCGTTGATGGTCACGGCCGCGACCGCCGCGATGCTCTGCGCTCATATCGGGCCGGTGCGCGCAGCAGATGACGCTCCGGTGCAGCCGAACGCGCCCGCCGAACAGAGCTCCAACGCCGCGTTGCTGAAAAAGCTTCAGGCCATGGAGGAGCGCATCAAATCGCTGGAAGGGCAGATCAAGCAGAAGTCCGCGGCATCTGCGGCGTGGAGTCCGCAAGCATCGGTCGTCGCTGCCGCGGCGCGGGACCCGCAGGCGCCAACCGCCGCGACCCCGGCAGCAAGGCCGCCGGACAAATCGGGCAAGCTCTACGACGCCGCAGCTGCGGCTCCCAAGGCAGCGGCGGCCGCGCCAAGCGACAGCGCAAAAACCAAGGACAAGCCCATCCTGGGATTGGCCGCTTCTCCGGTAGCGGGCTTGAGCATCGGCGCTTACGGCGAGGTCAAATTTGGTTCGATGCAGAATCCGGCGGCAAACGGCCAATGGCAGAACGGTTTCGATACCGCCCGCTTCGTGCTGCTGCCGACCTACGCCATCACCGACAACATCATCTTCAATGCCGAGATCGAGTTCGAACACGCAGGTGCCGGATTCGATAACGACGATAAGCTCCACGGCACCGCCGAGATCGAGCAGGTCTGGGTCGATTTCAAGATCGTCGATCAATTCAACTGGCGCGCGCCGGGCGTCGATCTGGTGCCGATCGGCTACATCAATCAACACCACGAGCCGACCCAGTTCTACAGCGTCAACCGGCCGGAGCTTTACAACGGCCTCATTCCGTCGACCTGGAAGGTGCCGGCGAGCAGCGTCTACGGCACCATCACCGACGGCGTGAAATATCAAGTCATGCTCAGCACCAGCAACGAGGACTTCGGCGATGGGTTTGTCAATCGCACCGCTGCGAATACCGTGCCGCCGTTTCCGACGCCGTATTTTCCCGGCATCGACGGCGTCACGGCGCTGGCATTCTCCAATCCACCGCTTGGCAGCTTCGCGCAGCTCAGCAACACCATGGCGGTTTCCGGCAGGCTCGATTTCGCGCCACCGCCGATTCCAGGTCTGGCCTGGAGCGTGAGCGGTTACTACTCGCCGAATACGACCCCGCGCGGCGCCCACGGCGACCTCGGCAACATGCTCGGTCCATCGAGTCTCGGAATGTTCGACGCCGAGTTCCGTTACCGCGTTCCGGACTCCGGCTTCGAGTTGCGCGGCGAAGGCGTCTACGCGACCTTCGGCAATCCGGCCAACCTGCGCGCCAACAACGACACCGATCCGACCAATAACGTGGGCAAGACCATGTACGGCTATTCCGGCGAGGTGGCCTATCACGTGCCGCTCGGCACCATCCTGCACAGCGAATGGGAAGCGGTGCCATTCTACCGCTACACCTATCAGAACTTCCAGACCGCCGGATTTGCCGGGACCGATCTGAACATGCCGACCGGCGCCGGGCAGATGCAGTTCCATACCGCCGGCGTCGCCGTATTCCCGTCGCCCAGCCTGGTGCTCAAAGCGACCTACCAGAAGGCGATCAATCGCGATCCGGCGGGAGCCAATGCCGACTCGATTCTCGGCGGCGTCGGGTTCTTCTTTTGACGTCGGATAGGCGCGGCGCCGGCCGCATCGGGGACAAAAGCGCAATGGCTGAATGGCTGCGATGGACCGCTCCGGCAGCGATCGTGATCTCGGTCGGCGGTCCGGCCTACGCGGTTCAATATCTTTCCGTCGGCGAAGCACAGCGGCTGGCGTTTCCGTCGGCGAGCTTTACGCCGGTGCAGCCCGACCGCGTCTGGAAAGCCAGCAGCGGCGGAATTTTCGTCGTCGACCATGTCGTCGGCAAGCATCTCTACATCGACTATGCGGTGTCGATCGATCCGGGCGGACGTATCCGCCGCGTCGATATATTGCAATATCGCGAGTCCTATGGCGGCGAGGTGAGGAGCCCGAGCTGGCTGGCGCAATTCGTCGGCAAGACCAGCGCCAGTGCTTTGAAGGTCGGCAGCGATATTCGCAACATTTCCGGCGCGACGTTGTCGTCGCTGCACGTCACCGAAGGCGTGAAACGCATTCTGGCGGCCTATGGACACCTGTAACGGCATCCGCCGCGCCCGGCCGTTGCTCGGTACATTCGTGGACATCGCCGCTGCCGATGCGGCTCGCCCCGCCATGGAAAGCGCGATCGAGGCCGCGTTCGCTGCCGTCGCGCAAGTCCATCGGCTCATGAGCTTTCACGACCCGGACAGCGACGTCAGCCGGGTCAATCGCGATGCCGGCGCGCGTGCCGTTGCCGTCCATCCCTGGACTTATCACGTGATCGAGACGGCGCTTGAATTGCATCGTGGTTCGAACGGTGCGTTCGATATCGCGGTGGCGCCCGTGCTGCAGAATTTAGGTATGCTCTCCCGCACCGGGAACGATACGCAACCGATCCCGGCCGCGGCGAGCACCGCGGACGCAATTGAGTTGCTCGCGGGCCATAGCGTCCGGTTTCGCAAGCACGACGCGGCTATCGATCTCGGCGGCATTGCCAAAGGCTTTGCGGTCGATCGCGCCGTCGCGGTCTTACGTGGCTGCGGCGTGGCGCGCGGGCTGGTCAATGCCGGCGGCGATCTCGCCGCCTTCGGGCACCTGCCGGAAACCGTCCACATTCGCGACCCACGCGACCCGTCGCGGCTGTTGTGCCACGTCGAGATCGCCGACGCGGCGCTTGCATCCAGCGGACCCCGCTTCGATCCTCTCCAATCAAACGATATTCAGAGCTCGGCAGTCATCGATCCGCTGACGCAAGCGCCGGTACGCGACATCGCCGGAGCGAGCGTGCTCGCGCCATCCTGCATGATTGCCGATGCGCTCACCAAGGTCGTCATGATCGCGGGCGAAACCGCCACCGATCTTTTGGCACGGCACAAGGCAAGCGCGCTTGCGGTCCTGAAATCCGGGGACATCCGGGTTACGCCGGACTGGCGCCATGCCGTCCGCCTCGCAGCTTGATCCGCGATTTCGCCGCGCGCTCTACGCAGCCTTTGCGGCGCTGTTCATCACCGGCGTCGCCTGGCTGATTGCCGATGCGCGCAAGGATTCCGCCAACGGAGAAGCCTGGCAGGCGGCGTCGGCCTATTTGCTCATGATCCACGGCGGCGCCGCCATGGTGCTGCTGTTGCTTTTGGGCGCGCTGTTTCCCGTGCACATCCGGCGCACCTGGGCAAGCCGAAGGAATCGCTTCGCCGGCACGGTCATGGTGACAATCAACGCGCTCCTCATCGTAACCGCATTCGGTCTCTACTATGCCGGGTCGGAAACATTGCGCCCGTGGATCAGTGACGCGCACATCGCCGCGGGGTTGCTGTTGCCGGTCCTGATTCTCGTCCATGTGGTGTTGGGCCGGCGAAGCCGCTCTGAGAGGCGGAATCAGGTGCGCAGCCGCTGATACGCCGCATAGACCGGCTCCCACATTTTCGCCCTGACCGCGGCGGCGCGCTGTTCGTCCGAGGTGGCATCGGCAAGGCCGTCGGCCTGCGCCTGCTTGGCGACGGCGACCGCCACGCGGAACGAGAGCTCACGCGACCGCACCAGCGGCGGCAGGAGGTTCGCCTGCGGATCGTGCTTGGCCGGCGACATTTCGGCCATGGTGCGCGCCGCGGCGAGAAACATGCCGTCGGAAATGCGGCGTGCGCCAGCGGCAATGGCGCCGAGCCCGATGCCCGGATAGACATAGGCGTTGTTGGTCTGATCGACGCGGAACGGCCGGCCGTTGTGTTCGATCGGCGGGAACGGACTGCCGGTGCCGATCACGGCGCGGCCTTCGGTCCATTCGAACAATTCCTGCGGCGTCGCCTCGGCGCGCTCGGTCGGATTCGACAGCGGAAAGATCACCGGCCGCCGCACGCGATCGGCCATGGCGCGCACGACGGCCTCGTGGAAGGCGTGCGGCTGGCCCGACGTGCCGATGAGCACGGTCGGCCGCGTATTGACCACGACGTCGCCAAGCCCGATCCGGTCGGGCGCCGCCAAGGTCCAGGACGAAAGCGCCGCGCGCTGCTGCGCGAACGGCGTCTGGAACGGCTGCAGGCTCATGCCCTCGACCAGCAAGCCGTTGCGGTCGACCAGATAGAAGCGGCTCTTCGCTTCGGCTTCCGACAGCCCAGCCTCGACCATCGCCCGCAACAGCAGCGCGCAAATGCCGGTGCCGGCGGAGCCGGCGCCGAACACCGCGACGCGCTGCTCATCGAGCGGCGTGGCGGTGACGTTGATGGCGCTGAGCAGCGTGCCGACGGCGATCGCGGCGGTGCCCTGGATGTCGTCGTTGAACGTGCACAGGTCGTCGCGGTAGCGCGCCAGCAAGCGGTTGGCGTTGCCGATGGCGAAATCTTCCCAGTGCAGCAGCACGTGCGGCCAGCGCTCGCGCACCGCATCGACGAAGGTGGCGACGAAGGCGTCATAGGCGTCGCCGCGCATCCGCTCGTGCTGCCAGCCGATATATTGCGGATCGTCCAGGTGCTCGCGGCTGTCGGTGCCGACGTCGAGGATGATCGGCAGCGTGGTCGCCGGATGCAGCCCGGCGCAGGCGGTGTAGAGCGCGAGCTTGCCGATCGGAATGCCCATGCCGCCGGCGCCCTGGTCGCCCAGCCCGAGGATGCGCTCGCCGTCGCTGACCACGATGGCCTCGACCTTGTCGAAGCGCGGATTGGCGAGGATGCGGCGGATATCGGCCTTATGCGGATAGCTCAGAAACAGGCCGCGGGGTTTGCGGAAAATGCTGGAGAATTGCTGGCAGCCGAGACCGACCGTCGGCGTATAGACGATCGGCATCATCTCTTCGATGTTGCGGGTCAACAGCGCGTAGAACAGAGTCTCGTTGCTGTCCTGCAGGCCGCGCAGGAAGACGTATTTCTGCATGTCGCTGCCGAGCTTGCGAAAAGCGTCGAGCCGGCGCTTGACCTGGTAGTCGAGGGTGGCGACGTGGGGCGGCAAGAGCCCGTGCAGCTCGAACGCGTCGCGCTCGGCCTCGGTGAAGGCCGTGCCCTTGTTGAGCAGCGGATCGTTGAGGAGCTCATAGCCGCTGAGCGCGGTGCGGACCGTCCGCAGAGATTGATCGTTCATCGGCGCCGTGTCCCAGCCGACCAATACGTTACCCGTTCGCGGCGCCGTTCCATAGTGTCGTTACGGGGAAGCCGTGATCGCCCGATGCCGCGAACGGCGGTACCGGCGGGAAATCGAAGCTGCTCGTTCAGCCCTCGACGTCGGTTTCCGGACGGTCGGTGCCGGGCGACAGTTCCTCGTGCCAATGGCCATTGGCGTCTTCCCACGAGATGGTCCGGGTTTCGCCCGGCACGTGCTGCTCGCGGGCGGCGCGCTCGGCGGCCTTGCGGGCGAGGTCGTGGGACGGGAAGGACTCGGAGAAGACGCCGTCGACCTTGTAGGCCCAGCCGCCGTCGTGCTCGACGATATGATAGGTGATCTTGGCCATGGTTCGCCTCACGGATGACGGTCTGGACGCCAATCATCGCCCCGGATTGGGCGACCGGCAAGCGCATTTGCGTCGTGCGGCCTTCAGGCCGGTGGCGCGCCGGCATTCTCGCGCTTTCGCCGCGCTTGGTAAGCCCGCAAATGCGCATAGGCGATGCGCAGCAACGGCAAGTCGTTCGGCGCGCCGCCGCCAAGCCCGATCAGATCGCCGAGAGGCGGCGCCTACGAATGATCCTGCGCCACGTCGATCAAGGTGCCGTCGGGATCGGCGAGCTGGAGCGTGCCGTGCGGGCATTTCTGCAACAGCTTTAGCCGCGCGGCGCCTTCGGCATCGAACGGGATCGGTTTTGGCGCCAGCTGGATGTTGGTCTTGGCCACCCTATCGCGATTGGCTTCGAAGGCTTTGATGTCGGGCACGCGAAAGCCGATGTGATCCATGCCCGGCTGCTCGATGCCGGCGCCGTTGAACGAGGAGATCTTCCACGGCACGATCGCCATGGTCATGCGGCCGTCGGTCAGGTGATAGCCGCCTTCCTCGGACGGCAGGTTGCGCGCCTCGAGCTCGAATACGTCGGCGTAGAAATCGGCGAGCCGCTCCGCCTCGCGGGCGCGGATGGCGAAATGGCTGAACGTAGTTTCCTGCTTCCACTCGCCCTTGTTCCAATCAGTCTTGGCATAGACCTCGGCGCGGTTCTCATGGCCGGGCTGCGACAGGTCGAAATAATTGCCGGCCGGATCGTGGGCGCTGTAGCTGGCGAACGGCCGGTTGCCGGGCCGCTTGACGATCTCGATGTCGGGATATTTTTTCGCGACCTTGCTGCGCACCTTGTCGAGGTCCTCCACTTCGATGCCGAAGTGATCGAGGCCGGCCTTGCGGCCGCCGCGCCGCGGAATAAGCGTCATGCCGACATAACCGTCGCCGACCGAAATGGCGCCGATCTCGCGCGCGGTGTCGCCGGACGCCTTCAGGCCGAACATGGCGCGGTAGAACATGCCGAGCAGCGTGTAATGGTCGCTGGTAATGGCGAGATGATTGAGCTTGCCGAACATAACGGGTTCCTCGCGTTAAATTGCCAAATCAGTCGACCAGGCGCGTAAGCCCGGGCACCACGACCTTGTCGGGGGTGATGTCGGTCTTGATGTCACCGAGCGCCTTCATGGCGTTGATCAGGTTCTGCACGCGCGCGCGCGAGATGTCTTTGGTCGGCGAAAAATAGTTGATCTTGCGCAAGAAGTCGTAGCTGCGCTCGACCGGCGGGCGGGCCGACTTCATCTCTTTCACCATGATATCGACGGCTTCCGTGCGATTGGCCGGATCGTCGAACCAGGCGACGCTTTTATCGATGACCGCGAGCAATTTCACCAGCGTGTCGCGATGCGCCGCCGCGTAGGCGAGCGAGACGTCGGTGCCGGAAAACGGCAGGTCCGGCGCATAGTCCATGATCAGGCCGATGCTGTGGAAGCCGGCGTCCTCGGCGAAAAAGCTCACCGGCGGCGCCAGCATGGTGGCGTCGGCGGCGCCGGATTTCAGCGCGGCGAAGCGGCCCGCGGTATTGCCGACCACGGTGATGTCGTAGTCGCCGTCTTTCAGGCCGTTGGCCTGCATGATGCGCTCGAGATAGATGCGGTTGATGTCGATCAGGCCGCCGATGCAGACGGTCTTGCCTTTGAGATCCTTCACCGTGGCGATGGTCGGCTTGGCCACCATCTCGTAGGCCGAAACCTGGCCGACGATGCGCAGGAGCCCGACCGGCGCGCCTTTCTCGACGGCATGGATCGGCTCGACCACGCCGACGTCGGCGACGATATCGAGCGAGCCCGCGGAGAGTTGCTGCACCAGACCGGACGCGGTCGGCACATAGATGATGTCGAGATTGATTCCGGCGTCGGCAAAAAAACCTTTCTGAATGCCGATATACCAGGGCCAGCCGACCGCATTGGCGGCGCCAATCATGCCGGTCGAGATGGTCTCGGCGGCCTTGACCGATGGCACCCCGAGCGCCAGCACGCAACAGAGCGCGCCGATGCATTGCGTCGGTCGCGACGAGGCCATGGGAGGTCCCTCCGAATTTTCAGCCGCGCTTCTTAAAGTCGCGGATCGGCGCATACCTTGCCGGTTTCTCCGGCCGGCGACAATGCGGCGGAGCGTCTGGGCGGCGCGTCACTCAGCCGGCGAACGGCGCGGCACCAACAGGTTGCCGGTGAACATCTGCACCACTTCGTCGTTCTGATTGAGCGTGGTGTTCTTCACCCGGATCATGCCGCGATCGGGTTTTGATTTCGACGGCCGCACTTCGAGGATCTCGCTCTTGACCCGCAATTCGTCGCCGGGCCGCACCGGCAGCGACCAGCTCAGCTGGTCGAAGCCGACGCCCAAAATGCCGCCGGCCGGCCTGAACTCGCCGTCGACCATAAGCCGCATGGTCATCGCGGCGGTGTGCCAGCCGCTGGCCGCCAGCCCTTTGAACGGCGATTTCAGCGCCGCGACTTCGTCGAGGTGATAGAATTGCGGATCGAACTCGGTGGCAAAAGCGACGATCTCGTCCTTGACGACGCGTTTCTTCCCCGACCAATAAATCTGCCCGACGGCATAATCTTCCAGATACTGCGCTGTCATCTTTTTACCGGCTCTCGTGCAAACCATGCGCCGCCGGCGACCGCCGCGGCATTGATCAGGCCGAACGTAGCAAGCGCAACCGACAGCGCAATGAAGACTTCGGTGAGATTGCCGGTGAAGCGCAGCGCCAAGTAGCCGCCGAGCGCGGCGATGACGAGGCGCGCCAGGTTGGCGAGGAACGGCCACAGCAGGCGCCCCGCGCCCTGCGAGGCAAAGTAGAGCGCCATGCCGAGCCCGAACAGGCCATAGGCCGGGCCGACCACATGCAGATAGCGCGTGCCGGCATCGAGCATGGCCGGCGCAGTGTCGAACAGCGACAGCCAGGCGACCGGAAACGCGGCGGCGCCGAGCCCGATCAGTTCGCACAGCGCGGCGGCGATGGCGGCGCCGATCCACGCCACGCGCAAGGCGCGGTCGCGGCGGCCGGCGCCGATATTGGTGCCGACCATGGCGACCAGCGGGCCGCCGAGACCGAACACCAGCGGGATCAAGAGATATTCGAGGCGCGAACCGGTGCCGTAGCCGGCGATGGCCGCTGGGCCGAAGGCGCCGACCAGGCCGGTGGCAATGGCGATGGTGAGATTGGTCTGCACCGTGATCAGCGCCGCGACCGCGCCGACGCGCAAAATGTCGGCGAACAGCGGCCAACGCAGGCGGACGCCGAAAAGGGAAAGCCGCACGATGCTGCGTCCGGAGCGCAGATAGGCGGCAAGTGCCACGCTGCCGATGGCGTAATAGATCAGCACCGCGGCGGCGCCGCCGGCGACGCCGAGCCGCGGCAGCGGGCCCAAGCCGAAGATCAGGCACGGCGACAACGGGATCAGCACGACGACGCCGATGACCGTCACCAGTGCCGGCATCGACATGTTTCCAGTGCCGCGGATCACATTGGCCAGCGAATTGAACAGCCAGACCAGGATGGCGCCGGCGAAAACGACGCCGGAATAGGTCAGCGCCGCGTCGAGCGACGCGCCGCTGCCGCCCATCGTCGTGTAGAGCCAGCGGCCGCCGAAGAGCAGCGCGACCGTGAAGGCGAGGCCGAACAAGAGCGCGATGACCAGCGCGTGCAGCGCCAGCGCGTCGGCATCGGCGCGGCGTCCGCCGCCGAGCGCGCGCGCGATCGCCGACGAGATGCCGCCGCCCATGGCGCCCGCCGACATCATCTGCATCAGCATGAGGAGGGGAAACACCAGCGCCACGCCGGCCAGCGCATCGGTGCCGAGCTTGCCGACGAAATAGGTCTCGACCAGGCCGACCGAGGTTTGTGCCAGCATCACCAGCATGTTCGGCGCGGCGAGCCGGATCAAGGTCGCCGCGATCGGCCCTTCGATCAGCGCGCGGGTGCGCGGGTCGTATTTGGCTTTGTCGGGAATGATCGCTGCTGCCGCGGCCGGCTGAGGGGAGGCGAGATCCAATGACGACATGCCGGCACTCCCGCTACCCCGAATGGGCAATCCGCCGTATTGAACATAGCACCATATAGGAGTATATACGCCTATATCAAGCGAGCAAGACGGCCATGCAATCCATTTCGACCAATCCGGCGGCCTGCAACTGCCTGGCGCTGCGCCAGGCCACCCGCCATGTCACCCAATTCTATGATCAATTCATCAGCCCGCTGGGCTTGCGCGCCACCCAGTATTCGATTCTTGCAAGGCTGCACCGCAGAGGCGCGATGACGATCAACGCGCTGGCCGCCGAGCTGGTGATGGACCGCACGACGCTTGGACGGAATATTTTACCGCTGCAGCGCGATGGCCTGATCGCCGTCGGACCGGGCAAAACCGACCGGCGCAGCAAGGAATTGCGGCTGACGCGCGCCGGCATCGAACGCTTTCAGGCCGCCCGAAAGGGCTGGGCCAAGGCGCAGGCGCAGTTCGAGCGCGCCTACGGCACAAAACGCGCCAAGGCGTTGCGCACGTTGTTGGAGGACGTGACGTCGCGGGAGCTGACGGCCGGCTGAAATAGATTACAGCGCCGCCACCGTCTGCACTTCGAGCAGATAATCCGGGTCCGCCAAGCGGGTGATGATCAGAAGCGTGTTCGGCGGCGAGCCGCCGGGAAACATTTTTGGAAATTCCCGGGTGCGCCAGGCGCGGAACGCGGCCGCGTCCTCGGCGCGCGTCAAATAGCTGGTGAACTGTACGACATTGCTCCAGTCGGCGCCGACCGCGCGCAGCGCGGTCAGGATATTGGCGTAGACCTGCACGGATTGCGCTTCGATGTCGCCCTTGCCGACGGTCTTGCCGGATGCATCGCTCGGCACTTGGCCGGCGATGAAGACGACCTGCCGCGTCCGCGCTTGGGCAATATGCGTATAAGTTCCGGGCGGCTTGGCGAGCCCCTCGGGATTGAAGATTTTGATATCCGCCACGTTGGTCCTCCTGATGCTTGTTTCTGTTTGCGCGTCTTAAGCGTAGCGCGAAAAATCGCGGCCTTCCTTGACCAAGAATTCGAGCAGGAACGGATCGCCTTTCTCGGTGACGCCGACCGCGTCCTTGATGGCGCCGACGATGTCGCCGGGCTTTTCCACCCGCGTCGCCGCGACGTTGAGCCCCTCGGCGACTTTCTTGTAATTGCCGCCGACCGTCATGGCGCCGTACTTTTCGTCGGAGATCTTTAGAACATCGCGCTCGGCGCCCATCACGCCGTTGTTGAACACGACGGTGAGGATGGCGATGCGGTTGCGCGCGGCGGTCTCGATGTCCATGCCGGTCATGCCGAACGAGGCGTCGCCCATCACGTTGATGCAATGTTTCTTCGGCGCGGCGAGCTTTGCGCCCATGGTGATGCCGAGCCCATAGCCGAGCTGGGTCGACTTGCCCCAGCCCATATAGGAGCCGGCGACGGTGGTCTCCCAGAACGGGATCATCTGCTCGCGTGGGCTGCCGGAATCATGAGTCATGATCACGTTGTCGCGGTCGAGCGTGCGCATCATGTCGCGGATGACGCGGTACTGGTTGAGCGGCATCTCGTCGGAGTTGAGGAATTTTGCCCATTCGTCGAGCCAGGCTTTCTTGCCGGCGGCGACTTCTTCCTTGAGCGAGGCGAGCGCATTGCCGCCGCCCGGGCCTTTCTGCTTGCCGACCTCGGCGATCAGCGCGTCGATGACGAGACCGGCGTCGCCGACCACGGCGAGATCGGCGCGGTATTCCTTGTTGATGTCGCCAGCGTCGTTGGTGGAATGGATGATGGTCTTGCCGGCCGGCACGGCGGGTCCGAAATTGGTGATGGTCAGACTCGAGCCGATCGCCATGACGACGTCGGACTTCTTCATGAAATCGGCGAACACCTTCGAGCGCGAGCGCGTCGCGCCGCCGAGCGCCAGCGGATGGCTGTCGGCAATCGCGCTCTTGCCCGGATTGGTGGCGACCACCGGCGCCGGCAAGAGTTCGGCGAGCGCCGCGAGCTTGTCGCCGGCTTCGGCATAGTGCACGCCCTGGCCGGCCCACAGGATCGGGTTCTTGGCCGCGAGCAGCATTTCGGCGGCTTTCTTGATCGCATCCGGATCGGGCGCGGCGCGCTGCACCGGCACCGGCTGGTAAATCAGCTCGCCCTTGAATTGCACCTCGGCGACTTCGTCCGGCACTTCGATCAGCACCGGGCCGGCTTTGCCGGTGCGCATCGCCTGATAGGCGCGCCGCATCAGGTCGGGCAGTTCCTGCACGTTGTGCGCCAGCGCCGACCATTTGGTCACCGGCCGGTAGACGTCGGCGGCGCGGAACGCTGGGCGGACATATTGCTTGGCGAGCGGCATGCCGCCGGAAATGATGAGCAGCGGCACGTTCTCGGAATAGGCTTGCGCGATGCCCGGAAACGCGTTCTCGATGCCGGGCCCGGCCTGGGCGCCGAACACGCCGTTACGCTTGCCGCGCTTGATGCGCGAATAGCCGTCGGCGATGCCGACGCCGACGCGCTCCTGCCGGCACAGGATCGGCCGGATATCGATCGCCGCACAGGGCTCGATCACCTGGTTGCGCGGATAGCAGGAAAAAAACTCAGTGCCTTCGCGCTTGAGAATTTCGGCAATGATTTCGGCGCCGTTCATGACGTTTCCCCTCACTTGTCTTATCGCGCAATCGGTGAAATCCTGACCCACTATAGCGAAGTCGGAGCACGAGTATAACCATGGTGCGGCTTGTGGCGCTGTGCGGCCTTCTGGTTCTCGGCTTTGCCGCCGCGCCGGCGCGGGCAGGGGACTTTTGGGCCTGCAACGATACCGCCTATTGGTGCACGCGCGACGCGATTTACCGGCAGGTCAAGCTGATCGCCCGCCTCGAGGCCGATCCGGACATCGATGAGGCCGTCAAGGGGCCGCTGATCACCGCGGCGCGCGCCGAGATTCATCGCTTGCGCGCAACGATCAGCGAGCCGCCGCCGCATGCGTGGGCGACGATCGCCTCGCCGCTGCCCGAGCGGCCGGCGCCGTGCTGTTATACGCGCAAGCGGCTTTACCTGCGCTGAGCCATCCGCGCGTTCGGATTGATGCAGACAATGGTCGGTTCGCATGGCCGTTTCCTCTGGTACGAGCTGGCGACGACTGACGCCGCGGCCGCCACGGCCTTCTATGCCGGCGTCGTCGGCTGGGGCACGCAAGACGCCTCGGCGCCTGGCGCGGCCTATACGTTGTTCACCGCCGGCGAAGTCGCGGTCGCCGGACTGACGGCTCTGCCGGCCGAGGCAAGGACAATGGGCGCGCAGCCGCGCTGGATGGGCTATGTCGGCGTCGACGACGTCGACGCCGCAACCGACAGACTGAGACACTTGGGCGGCACGGTTTATGTCCCGCCGACAGACGTCCCCGATGTCAGCCGCTTTTCCGTCGTCGCCGATCCGCAAGCGGCAACGCTGGCCTTGGTCAAGGGATTGAACTCCGGCCAACAGCAGCCCGACGCATTGGGAATGCCGGGCCATGTCGGCTGGCACGAATTGTCCGCCGTCGATTGGCAGGAGGCGTTCGCGTTTTACGGCGAGCTTTTCGGCTGGCAGAAAGTCGATGCCGACTTCGGCGGCATCGGCGGTACCTATCTCCTGTTCTCTGCCGGCGGCCAGACGATCGGCGGCATGGCCACCAAGCCGCCGACGGCGCCGCTGCCGTTCTGGCTTTATTACTTCAATGTCGGCGATCTCGACGCGGCGGCGCGGCGCGTCAAGGCCGGCGGCGGCAAAATTCTCGAGGGCCCCATCGAAGCGCGCGGCGGCAACCGCATCGTCCGCTGCACGGACCCCCAGGGCGCCATGTTCGCGCTGCGGGCCGGTCGCCCCGAGGCGATCGGCTATTTCGGGCCTGCCGCGGCGGACGACCCTGCGGCCACGCGTTTGTTTGTACCCAAGAAGGGTGGGCCGAACGGGTAGCCCCATCGGGTTGTCACCGCGGCGCTTCCGGTTTCGCGCCGCGTCCGAGCGCAAATTGACCGACCGGACCCTCGACGTGAAAGGCCAATCCCGTCATTTTCGCGAACAGATCGATATTGGTGGTGCCGATCGCGCAGCCGCCGAGACCCATATCGGTCGCCATGACGTAAAACGTTTGCATCAAGGCGCCGACGTCTTTGAGAATGAGCGCATAAGCGATCGAGCTGTATTTCCACGACACCCGGCCGAAGCGCGCCGCAATGGTGATCAGGATTTGCGGCGCGGCAGACACGCCCATGGCGAATTCGGCGCTTTTGAGCAGTGCGTCGAGCTGATTGCCTCGGGTCTCGATCGGCACCAGCGCGTAGGCGCCGGCATCGTAGTGATAGAAGCCGCGCGGCAGCCCTTCGCATGCGTCGACGGCGAGATAGAGCTCAAGCTCGTAGCTGGCGCCGCCCGAAGGATAAGGCCGCACCGTGTAGCTGAGTTCCGGACCGCCGCCGCCTCCGCCGCCGTGGTCGAGTGGAACCTTGAATTCCGATTGCACGCGGGCGGCGCCGTCGAGAAATCGCGCCAGCTCGGCGAGCGTGATCGGCCGCCGGTTGTCGAAATCGCGTGTTGAATGCCGTTCGCGCAGAAGCTTCGCGGCTGGCGACAGTGCTTCCACCGACGGGGGCGAGACTTCCCGCAGATCAATCTTCGTTCCGGGCCAAGGCGGGCGCACGGCCGGCAGCGGTGCGACCGTGTCAGCGTAGGGATAAGCGCCGCCCAGCGGATTGGCGTGGCGGCCCTCGGTGCTGCGCGCGTGGAACAACAGGTCGTGAAAGTCCCACAGAACGAGGGCGTTGTCGCCTTCGTCCGGCCGCAGGCCGTCGTGGCCAGCGTCGATCTTGAAAAGGATTTGGCAGTCGACGAGGAGCGCGAGCAGCTCAAGCCCTGGAAAATTTTGCTGCCGACGAAGTTTCTTGATCTGTTGCGGCGTGGCCAGCAAGGCCAAAGCGGCCGCCATCTTCGGATCGCCGATTTTGAACAACGCACCGGCGCGAGGCGATTCCAAAACCATCTCGTCGGCGCGCCGCCGCATATAGGCGAACCGCGACAGCACCAGCGTGTCGGCATCGTCGAGCTGCGACGGCTGCGGCCAATAATCGGGCAGCTGCGGCTCGATGACGACAATGTCCTCGTCTTGCGCGCGCCCAAGGCGGTACTCGATGAGACCGCGCCCGGCCAATCGCCGGACCAGGACATGAACTTCCTTATCTGTTTCGCGGCTTCCGGATGCAAACGCGCTCAATGGCAGGCCGGCGCGCAATTGCTCCGCGCGCTCCGCCGTTGCCGCGCTGAACTTTCCCAAGCCGAGCGAAACGTCGTCGAAGCGCGCGACAATGTCGCCGCTCGCCTGCGCCTGCAGCGTGATGTGGCTCAGGAGGCGGACGGAAAGCGTTGCTGCCGTGCGTCGCCCACTGTTTTTTCGCGGAGCGCGCACGACGGCATGACTTCAGGTATGGGGATGAAGCGGATTGAGATCGCTTTCCGCGATCGGCGTATCGCGCAATCCGAGTTTTACCGGCACGTCGTAAAGCCGGCCGGGCCCGAAACGGCGATAGAAATGCCGCAAGCCCGGAACGATGACGCGGACCACCGGGGTCTCGATGTCGGGCCGGGTCTGATCGAGCACGAGGAAATCGAGGCCGGCGCGTTTGACGATGTCGACGCAGGCCAGCGCCTGCTCGCGCGTATCGAGGCTGCCGAATTTCATGTCGAAGTGCGGCCGGATCGCCGGTTTGCCGTCCGAGATCAAATACGGGTGCTCCTTGAGGCGAAACGGGCCGGCGCTGTCATTGCTGGCCTGGCCGGCGTCGCGCGCGCCCATCAGCCCGATCGACAGGAATTGATTGACCTCGGTCAGTGCGCGCAACAGCGCGATGCGCGGATCGAAGTGCGAGCCGGAACCATATTCGACAAATTCCTGTCCGGTGATCGTCGAATACGACATCGCCACATAGCTCGGAATGCCGAGATCGGTGGTGATGTCGAGCACCCACAGCCGGCGTCCGGTTTCGGCAAGCTGGTTTTTCAGATCGCGGACGTAAGAATCGTCGAACTGGCTCAAATCCAGCTCGGTCCGCTGCGAGCGGTTGTACCACCAGATGGCGTAGGAATCCCGCTCCACCAGTTCGAGGAAGCCCTGGACGATCGCCTCCTCGAGCGTATTGCCGGCGGCGCAGCCGTTGGAGTCGGCGTGCATATGGCTGTCGGATGCGTCGCTGTGGAAAAAATACAGCATCCCGGTCGGCAGATATTTGAACCGCTGATCACGCAGCGACCACGCCGGCGTCCATTCGATCTTGGCCGCCGGATCGAATGGCGGCGGCGTCGGCGTCACATCCTCTTCGCTCGGCGGACGCCGGTACTGCGCCTCGCTGAACAGCAGGACGTCGTTCGGCCAAATGGCCTCGCCGGGCGCAAAGTCGACAAACCGCCGCGCCACCCTGATCTCATCGCCCTGAAAGATTCCGGAATAGCGCTCGATCGCTTCCATCAGCGCGCTGGCTTCGCCTTGTTCGGCGGTGCTGCCTTTGCCGAAGCTGCCGCCGCTGCGTCCCGAGCGCAGCTCATGGATCGACTTGGCGGGGCCGGAAAAATTATGCGAGGCGTAGTAGTTGGTGTTGAGCGGCAGGTCGACCTCGACCCGTTCGAGCTTCGACACCACGCCGGTCAGCGCGCTCACGTGCTTGCGGTATTTCGCGACCGTGGCTCGCGATGAAACGGCCCGGTAGCCGCCGCTGGTCATGACCGGCTTGGCGCCGGCGGTCAGCACGAGCGGCGCCGGCGCGCGGCGCGGATCGCGCAGCTTCTTAGGGCCGCAGGACGGACATTGCGGCCGGCGCGGCACGTAGTGCTTGACGATGGTTGGCCCCGACAAATCGAGGCTGACCAGATGATCGTTCAAGGGGGTGCGGAATTCGCTGGCGATCGCCTTGGCGATCTCGACGGCCGCAAGCTCGATGCCGCTATGACCAAGCGAGTCCTTGGCGAGCGGCGACACCGCGACGCGACGCGCTTGGCGGCGGTCGAGCATCGCCCTGACCTCGCGGTTCCGTTTCATGCGCTCGGCGAGACAGGTCCAGCACGGACCTTTGCCCGGACTGAACACCGGCCCGACCAGAGGAAAAACTCCGGACGGCTGAACCAACAGCCACGGCGTGCGGTCGGACAGGTGTTGCCGGTTCAATTGCTCGAGCTTTCCTTCGAGATAGTCGTTGACCAAGACGACCGTGAGGTCGGCAGAACGATCGACGACGCGAACGCCGAGCTTGCGCAACGCCGCGCCAAGCTGCTTGGTGCCCTTGGCATCGACCGATTGAACGCGCACCTTGCACTTCTGCAGATTTTTCGCCGCCATCTCCAATGGGATGCCCAGCGTCGCCCAATAGCCGGCGGCGGCGTCGACGGCAGTTTGCCGTTTGGGCACGATGTAGCGCCGGTCGATCAGCCGCTTGATGGCCTGGTCGACCACGTCGGCCGGAAATCTTTTCGTCAGCTCGCCGACGATCTGGCCGAAGCTTTTTCCCGCAGCGATAGCGTCGGCGACGATGCAAAACAGCTCGCCGTGCAGAAAGAATTTGCGGTCTTCGGAATAGAAGCACACCGAATCCGGCGGCAGCACATAGACGGAGAAATTCGGCGCGAATTGCGGAACGTCTTTGCCGTTGAACCGCGTCGTGCTGTGAGCTTGATCGCCTGCCGCCACGCCGGCGTGCACGCCGCCAAATCTATTGTCGCCAGGTCTATTGCCGCCAGTGTGGGTCGCCATTGCGAGGCAGGTGCTCTCGAATTGTGGAACCGTCGTGGTCTAGCTAGCCCGCACGCCGGCCCGTGTCGACGTTATTGACCGCGCCTGCGGCCAGCGCCGCAAGAAACCCAGGTCGCAAAAAAACGCAAAGGGGGCCGGGTCAAGCAGGACCCGGCCACGACAGCTTACATCTAAAACGTGGTCGAACGTGGTTCCGCCTTAGCAGGCGCGGCAACGTCCAATTGACCAGCAGCAACCGCCGCAACCGCCGCAGCCGGCGCAGCCGCGCCAAGCGCATCCGCCGCAGCCGCCACATCGGCCGCAGCCGCCGCATCGCCACCAAGCCAATTGCTGGCCGGCCTGGGGTTTTGCGGTGTTTTCCTTGTCGAAAACGTAGAATGTCGCGAGGCTGACGTCGGAGAGCTCTTCCTCACTGAGGAAGACTTCCTGACGCGGAGAGGTATTCTGGGACGGTATATCGGCTGTCGGCGCGCTCGCTGACGCGGCCGCTCCTCCTGCCAACGAAAAAGACACCCCGGCGATTCCCAGTACCGGGAGGGCCTTCTTCAGACGCTTTTGCTTCGTAGTTTGCTTCTTTTGCGCCATCGTAGAGAGCTCCTCTACTTCAGTAGTTTTGTGCTCGACACAGCTTTGCTAGCATTTCTTAGCTGCATTGCCTAGGGCACCGGCAATGCCATGCTAAGTGTCATCTTACCTAAGTCTCATCCCGCCGCCGAGGTTCCGTACAGGCCGGGCAGCCAGCGCTGCCGCTGCCGCAGCGACCATTGGCCGAGCCGGTCCATATAGAGATAGAGCACCGGCGTGGTGTAGAGCGTCAGCAATTGGCTGATGACCAGTCCGCCCATGATCGAGATGCCGAGCGGCCGGCGGATCTCGCCGCCATTGCCGAAGCTCAGCGCCAGCGGCACCGCGCCGAGGATCGCCGCCATGGTGGTCATCATGATTGGGCGGAAGCGCAGCAGACAGGCCTGGAAGATGGCGTCGCGCGGGCCGAGATTGTGCAGCCGTTTCTCGGCAATGGCGAAGTCGATCATCATGATGGCATTTTTCTTGACGATGCCGACCAACAGGATGACGCCGATGGTGCCGATAATGTCGAATTGGGTGTGGAACAGCATCAGCGCCAAGAGCGCGCCGACGCCGGCCGACGGCAAGGTCGAGAGAATGGTGATCGGGTGGATGTAGCTCTCGTAGAGCACGCCGAGCAGGATATAGACCGCGGCAATGGCGGCGGCGATCAGGACCGGTTCGTTGCTCAGCGATTGGGCGAACACCTGCGCGGTGCCGGTGAGGCTGCCGTGGATCGAAGCCGGCATGTGGATTTGATTGATAGCCTGGTTGATCTCGGCCGCCGCTTCGCCGAGCGTCGCGCCGGCCTGCAGATTGAACGAAATGGTCGAGGAGACGAACGGACCCTGGTGATTGACCGCGAGCGGCGTGTTGCCCGGCTGGTAGTGCGCGACGGCGGCGAGCGGGACCATGGTCTCCTTGGTGGTCGAGACCGCCGCGCCCGACGACGTGCTGCTGCGGCCGGCATTGGCGAGCGCATTGGTGGCGGCATTGCGTGCCGCATTGTTGTTGGCATTGGCGGCGGCGGTCGCGCTCGCTGACGCAGCCGACGTCGTCTTGGTCTTGGTTGTACTCGACACCGTTCCGGCCGGAGAGTTCGACTGCGCCGTGCCGGCGGCGCCGGCGCCCGACGTCGCAATATAAATGTCGCTGAGCGAAGCCGGGTATTGCGTGTAGCGCGGATCGATTTCCATGACGACGTGGTACTGATTGATGGCGCTGTAGATCACCGACACCTGACGCTGGCCGAAGGCGTCGTACAGCGTGGCGTCGATTTGCGACGCGGTGATGCCGAGCCGCGAGGCGGTGTCGCGGTCGATGACCAGATCGGTCTCCAGGCCTTTTTGCTGCTGATCGGAATTGACGTCGGTGATCACCGCGCTGTGCTCGAGCGCGGTGACCAGTTTCGGCGCCCAGGTGAACAGGTCGTCGATCTTGTCCGACTGCAGCGTGTATTGATACGCCGAATTGCTCTGCCGGCCGCCGGCACGGACGTCCTGGACCGCGACCAGGAACAGGCGGCCGCCGGGGACGCGGGCGAGCTGCGGCCGCAGCCGGGCGATGACCTCGTCGACCGACGGCCGTTGCGTGATCGGCTTTAAGGAAACGAACACCGAGCCGGTATTGATCTGGCCGCCGCCGCCGCCGGAGCCGACGCCGGTATAGCCGACGACGTGATCCACGGCGGGATCGCTCTGCACGATGTCGATCATCTGCCGCAGCTTCTGCGTCATCGCCTGGAACGACACGCTCTGATCGGCCTGCAGCGAGCCGATCAGGCGGCCGGTGTCCTGGGTCGGAAACAGGCCCTTCGGCACGATGGTGAACAGCACGACGTTGAGGCAGACCGCGCCGAACAGGATCAGCATCACCAGCCCGCCGTGGCGCAGCGCCCAAGCGAGCGAATGCTCATAGCCGGCAAGCACGCGGTCGAACAGCGTGCGCCGGCGCGGCGCGGCGTCTACTTCGCGCGGTTTGAGCCACAGCGCGCACATCATCGGCGTGGTGGTGAGCGAGATCGCCAGCGAGATGAGAATGGCGATCGACAGCGTGACGGTGAATTCGCGGAACAGCCGGCCGAGAATGCCGCCCATCAGCAGGATCGGAATGAACACCGCGATCAGCGACAGGCTGATCGACAGCACGGTGAAGCCGACCTCCCGGGCGCCGCGCAGCGCCGCTTGCAGCCGCGGCACGCCTTCTTCGAGGTGGCGGGAGATATTCTCCAGCACGACGATGGCGTCGTCGACCACGAAACCGGTGGCGATGGTGAGCGCCATCAACGACAAAATGTTGAGGCTGTAGCCCAACAGATACATGCCGGCGAACGTGCCAAGGATGGAAATCGGCACGACAATCCCGGGAATGAGCGTGGCGCGGAAATTGCGCAGGAAGAAATAGACCACCAACGTCACCAGCGTGATGGCGATCAAGAGCGTCAGTTCGGTATCGCGCAGCGAGGCGCGGATGGTGGTGCTGCGATCGATGGCGACGGTGACGCTGACGTCGGCCGGCATCGCGGCCTGCAGATGCGGCAACGCCTCCTTCACGCTGTCGATGGTTTCGATGATGTTGGCGCCGGGCTGGCGGAAGACGATGACCAGCACCGAGCGCTGGCCGTTGGACAGGCCGAGATTGCGCACGTCTTCGACCGAATCGTTCACCGCGGCGACGTCGGACAATTGCACGGCGGCGCCGTTGCGGTAGGCGATGACCAGCGGCGCGTAATCGGCGGCCTTGGTGGACTGATCGTTGGTATAGACCTGATAGCGCTGGTCGCCGTCGTCGATGGTGCCCTTCGGGCTGTTGGCGTTGGCCGAAGCCAGCGCCGCGCGCACGTCTTCGAGCCCGATGCCGTATTTGAACAGCGCCTTCGGATTGAGCTCGACGCGCACCGCCGGCAGCGCCGAGCCGCCGATGATGACCTGGCCGACGCCGGTGATCTGCGACAGCCGCTGCTGGAACACGTTGCTGGCGGCGTCGTACATCTGGCCCTGGCTGAGCGTGTTCGAGGTCATCGCCAGGATCAGGATCGGCGCGTCGGCCGGATTGACCTTGCGGTAGGTCGGATTGCTTTTCAGGTTCGCCGGCAGGTCGGCGCGCGCGGCGACGATGGCGGCCTGCACGTCGCGCGCGGCGCCGTCGATGTCGCGATTGAGCTCGAATTGCAGCGTGATGCGCGCCTGGCCGATGCCGCTCTGCGAGGTCATCTCGGTGACGCCGGCGATCTGGCCGAGATGGCGCTCGAGCGGGCTGGCGACGCTGGTCGCCACCGTCTCGGGGCTGGCGCCGGGCAGTTGCGCGCTCACCGAAATGGTCGGGAAATCGACCTGCGGCAGCGGCGCCACCGGCAATTTCGAGAATGCCAGTGCGCCGGACATAGCAATGCCGAGCGTCAGCAGCGTGGTCGCCACCGGCCGCGAGATGAATGGCGCGGAAATGTTCATTCGGGCGGCCCGCCGCCAAATCGGTTGGCGGGGCCGCGTCCGGTGAAACGCACCGCCAGCCGGTCGAAATAAAGATAGATCACCGGCGTGGTGAACAAGGTCAGCACCTGGCTGACGATCAGGCCGCCGACGATGGCCAAGCCGAGCGGTTGGCGCAGCTCGGAGCCGGTACCGGTGCCGAGCATCAGCGGCAGCGCCCCGAGGATCGCCGCCATGGTGGTCATCATGATCGGCCGGAACCGCAACAGCGACGCCTGGTAGATGGCGTCACGCGGCGTTTGCCCTTCGACGCGCTCCGCCTCGAGCGCGAAGTCGATCATCATGATGGCATTTTTCTTGACGATGCCGATCAACAGGATGATGCCGATGATGGCGATGACGTTGAGGTCGTAGCCGAGCAGCATCAACGACAGCAGCGCGCCGACGCCGGCCGAAGGCAGCGTCGAAAGAATGGTGACCGGGTGGACGAAGCTCTCGTAGAGCACGCCCAGCACGATATACATCGCCACCACCGCGGCGATGATCAGGAAGACCTCGTTGCTCAGCGACGACTGGAACGCGGCGGCGGTGCCCTGGAACGCGGTGATGAAGCTGTCCGGCAGGCCGACCTTGGCTTCCTCCTGCTCGATGGCGGCGACGGCGGTGCCGAGCGAAACGCCGGGCGCGGTGTTGAACGATATCGTGGTGGCGGGGAATTGGCCGAAATGGGTGATCACCAGCGGACCGGTCTGCTGCTCGATATGCGAGAAGGCCGACAGCGGCACCTGGCCGTTGGTCGAAGACGACGATGACGGCAGATAGATCGAGGACAGCCCGGTCAGCGATTTTTGCAGCGCCGGATCGAGCTCCAGGATGACGCGGTACTGGTTCGACTGGGTATAGATGGTGGAGACGATGCGCTGGCCGAACGAATCGTACAGCGCATTGTCGACGGTGGCCGGCGTGATGCCGAAGCGGCTCGCGGTGGCGCGGTCGATGACCAGATTGACCGTCAGGCCCTGCTGCTGCAGATCGCTGGCGACGTCGGCGAGTTGCGGCAATTGGCTGAGCTGCTGCACCAGCTTCGGCACCCAGGTACCGAACTCCTTGGCATTGGCGTCCTCGAGCACGAAATTATAGGGCGCCCGGTTGATCGTGGAATCGATGGTCAAATCCTGCGCCGGCTGCATGTAGAGCGCGATGCCGACGACGCCGGAAACCTCGCTTTGGATCCTGCGGATGATCGCGCTGGCATTGAGGCTGCGTTCGTCGTGCGGCTTGAGCGTGATCAGGAAGCGGCCGGAATTGAGCGTCTGATTGGTGCCGTCGACGCCGATGAACGAGGTCAAACCCTCGACGTCCGGATCTTTCAGAATCTCTTCGGCGAGCTTGCCTTGCAGCTCCACCATGGCCGGATAGGAGATGCTCTGCGACGCCTGCGTAATGGCTTGGATCATGCCGGTGTCCTGAATCGGGAAGAAGCCCTTCGGGATCAGCACGTAGAGAACGACGGTGAGCGCCAATGTCAGCACCGCGACCAGTAACGTCGGCGGCTGGCGGTCCAGCACCCAGTTGAGCGCCCGGCCGTATTGCGCGATCACCGCGTTGAAGGCGCGCTCGGCGGTGACGTCGAAATAGCTGCGCTCGGCTTCGGGGCGGTGGCGGATCAGCTTGGCGCACATCATCGGCACCAGCGTCAGCGAGACCACGGCGGAAATGATGATGGTGACCGCAAGCGTGATGGCGAATTCGTGAAACAGCCGGCCGACCACCGCGCCCATGAACAACAACGGGATCAGCACCGCGATCAGCGAGATGGTCAGCGAAATGATGGTGAAGCCGATCTGCTCGGAGCCGCGCAGCGCCGCGTCGAGCGGCGCCATGCCGCCTTCGACGAAGCGCGTGATGTTCTCGATCATCACGATGGCGTCGTCGACGACGAAGCCGGTGGCGATGGTCAGCGCCATCAGCGACAGATTGTCGAGGCTGAAGCCGAGCAGGTACATCACGCCGAAGGTGCCGACCAGCGACAGCGGCACCGAGAGGCTCGGAATGATGGTGCCCGGCAGCGTGCGCAAAAATACGAAAATCACGATCACCACCAGGATCACGGCGAGCCCCAGCTCGAACTCCACGTCGGCGACCGAGGCGCGGATCGTCACGGTGCGGTCGCTCATTGCGTTGACTTCGACTGCGGCGGGAAGTCCGGCCGTGATTTGCGGCAGCAGCGCCTGGATGCGGTCGACGACCTGGATGATGTTGGCGCCGGGCTGGCGCTGCACGCTGAGGATGATCGCCGGCGTGGTATTGGCCCAGGCGCCGAGCTTGGTGTTTTCCGGGCCGCTGACGACGGTGGCGACGTCGGCAAGCCGCACCGGGCCGCCGTTGCGGTAGGCGACGATCAGATTGCGATATTGATCGGGGCTGCTGAGCTGATCGTTGGCGTTGATGGTCGAGGCCTGCGCCGGGCCGTCGAAATTACCCTTCGGCGTATTGACGTTCTGGTTGCCGATCGAGGTGCGAATGTCGTCGATGTTGATGCCGTAAGCCGCCAGCGCCTGCGGATTGACCTGCAGCCGCACCGCCGGCCGCTGGCCGCCGCTAACGCTGACCAGGCCGACGCCGGTCAATTGCGAGATTTTTTGCGCCAGCCGCGTCTCGCTCAAATCCTCCAGATCGGTCAGCGCCATTGTTTTCGAGGTGACCGCAATGGTCAGGATCGGCGCGTCGGCGGGATTGACCTTGGCGTAGATCGGCGGCGCCGGCAGGTCGGCCGGCAACAGATTGCCCGAGGCATTGATCGCGGCCTGGACCTCCTGCTCGGCGATGTCGAGGCTCAGATCGAGGCTGAATTGCAGGGTGATCACCGAGGCGCCGGCGGAGCTCGCCGACGTCATCTGGTTCAGCCCCGGCATCTGGCCGAACTGCCGCTCCAGCGGCGCCGTGATCGAAGACGTCATCACCTCCGGGCTGGCGCCGGGATAGAGCGTGCGCACCTGGATGGTCGGATAGTCGACCTCAGGCAGCGTCGACAGCGGCAGGAACGAATAGGCCACCATGCCTGAGAGCATGATCGCCGCCATCAGGAGCGACGTGCCGACCGGACGCAGAATGAAGGGCTCGGAGACGTTCATCGCACCGTTTCATCGTCGCGCACGCGCGCTGCCCGCTTGCGGCGCTCTATTGGCCGTTGTTGCGCCGGTTCTGCGCAGGCGCGCCGCTCGGATTTTGGCCGCCGCGGCGTCCCGAAGGACCTGCCCCCGCCCCAGCCCCCGCCGCCGGAGCGCCGGCGCCTTGCGGCGGCTTGCCGTCGAGCGTGGAGACGTTGACGTGCAGGCCTTCGCGCAAGCGGTCGGCGCCGTCGATCACCACGTGATCGCCGGCCGCAAGCCCGGAATTGACGGCGGTCATGCTGCCGTCGGTCGGGCCGATGGCGATCGGCCGCACCGATACGGTGTTATCGGCATTGACCACATAGACATAGGAGCCTTGTTGCCCGTTGGGTGAGCCGCGCTGGATCGCGACCGTCGGCACCGTGACGACGTCCGTCAAGGTCCTGAGCAGGAGCTGCATGTTGACGAACTGGTTCGGAAACAGCGCGCCATCCGCATTGTCGAACTGGGCGCGCAGCTTCACCATGCCCGTCGTGGTGTCGATCTGACTATCGACGGCGGAAACCTTGCCGGTCGCGAGCTGCTTGACGTTGGCGCGGTCGAAGGCGGTGACCTGCAGCGCCGTGCCGGCGGTGACTTGCGGCATGATGTCGGGAAGATAGTCCTCGGCTACCGAGAAGATCACCGTGATCGGCTGCAGTTGCGTGACAACCGCGATGCTGCTCGCGCTCGAGGTCTGCACGTAATTGCCCGGATCGACCAGGCGCAGCCCGATGCGGCCGGTCACCGGCGAGACGATGTGGCAATAGGCGATGTTGAGCGCCTGCGCGTCGACCTGCGCCTGATCGACCTTCACCGTTCCTTCGTCTTGCTGGACCAGAAAGGCCTGATCCTCGGCCTGCTGGCGCGCGATCGAATTCTGCGCCACCAGGATTTGATAGCGCTTGAGGTCGGTTTGCGCCTGCGCCAGCAGGCCTTGATCGTGCGCCAGCTGGCCTTCGGCCTGGGCCTTGGCGATCTCATAGGGCCGCGCGTCGACTTGCGCCAGGAAGTCGCCCTTGTTGACCAACTGTCCTTCGGTGAACGCGACCTCGGTCAGTTGGCCGCTGATCTGGGTTTGCACGGTGACGGTGGCGAGCGGCGTCACCGTGCCGAGCGCGTTGACGATGACGCGGATATTGCCGGGGCCGACCGTCGCCGCGCCGACCGACTGCAGCCCGCCCGCGGCAGCGCGTGGATTGGCCGGCTGCGGCGCGCGGTAGGTATGGACGATCACATAGGCGGCGACGACGAGGCCGACGGCGATGGCGAGGCCGAGACCGATGCGCAGCTTTGAAGTGGGCCGGCTGATGACGTCCGGTTCGGGCGTCGTCCGGCGAAGATTGGGCGCCAGTTCGTCGTCGCTTCGGCGTGTGCGCTCGTCCATCTTGCGTTCAATATCCCGGCATTGTCGGCATAGTAATGGGCGCCCACATCGCCCCCTAATGAAAATTCGCTAATGCGCCCGATGGTTCAGGCCCAAGGCGGGCAGGGCGGTCAAGCATGGCGCCCTGGAATTTCCGGCGCCAAGCCGCGCGGCCCGTAGATTCAGTCGTAAAATCAATAATTTGTGCGAAATGCGCAGGGCTCGGGAGTGTAATCCGGTCAAGCGGCAATCGGAGCCCGTTATCGGGTGTCTTACGGCGCGCTTTGCGGGTTGCGCAGCGTGGTGTCGGCAGGCGCCGATTCGACAGCGTGCGGCGTTGATTCGAGTTTTGGCAGCAGCGAGAAGCCCTTCATCAGTTGCACTTGCGTCGGCAGCAACGTCGTGTCCCAGCCGCCGCCGAGCGCTTCGATCAAGCTGACGCTGGCGAGGAACAGATTTTGCCGGACGGCGAGCTCGGTTTCCTCCTGGCTGAGCAGGTTCGTCTCCGCCGTCACCACGGTGGTGAGGTCGACAATCCCGGAGCGGTATTGATTGGTGAAGACGCGCACCGCTTCGCGCGCGTTCTTGACCGCCTGCTGGTCGATGGCGAGCTGCTTGGTGAAGATGCGGATCGCCGCCAGCTTGTCCTCGACCTGCTGGAATGCGGTGAGCACGGACTGCCGGTAATTGGCGACGCTTTGCCAGTAAGTGGCGCGCGCGGCATCGACCTGGGCGCCGGTGAGCCCGCCGTTGAACAGTGTTTGCGCGGCGCTGGCGCCGATCTGCTGGATCGAGCGCGCGGCGCTGAAGGGAAGGGGAATGGGGCCGATGAACTGGACCATGGCCGAGAGCGAAACGTCCGGGAAATATGCGGCCTCGGCGACGCCGATCAGGGCGTTGTCCTGCTGCATGGTGCGCTCGGCCGCCGCGACATCGGGACGCCGTTCGAGCAGCGCCGAGGGAATCGCAACCGGGATGTTGGGAATCCTGGAACCCAGCAAGCGCGGTCCGATCGTCAGCTCAGCCGGCGGCCGGCCGATCAGAACCGCGATGGCGTGCTCGAATTGCGCCCGCTGCACGCCGACGCTCAGCTCCTGGGCTTCGATGGCGAGCACCTGAGATTGGGCCAGCGCCACATCGGCGCTGGTCGTTCCGGTCGTGGCGCTGGGCCCGTAGCCGGCCTTGTATTTGTTGAGCGTGATCTCGTAGGTTTCGCGGAACTGCGCGGCCGAGCGATGCAGCAGATCGCGCAGTGAGTCTGCCGCGAGCAGATTGAAATAGGCGGTGGCGAGCTGGGCCTGCGCCAACAGTTTGGCATTGTCGAGATCGGCGGCGCTGGCCTGCGCCGCCGAGGCGTCGGCCTCGATCGAGCGGCGCACCTTGCCCCAGACGTCGAGGTCCCAGTTGCCGGCGATTGGTGCCGCGTACTGCGTCGTGTAGCGGGTGCGCAGCGATGAGCCCACGGCGCTGCCGCCGGTGGTGCCGGCGAGTGCGCCGGTGCGCGTGCGGGTGACGCTGTAGCCCGCGGTCGCGGTCGGAAACAGCGCCGCTTGCGCCTCGCGGACGATGGCGCGCGATTGCTCGTAGGCGGCGGCCGCCGCCGCCACGGTCTGATTGGAAATCTCGACGTCGCGCAGCAGCCGATCGAGCCGGGAATCTTTGTACGGCGTCCACCAATTGCCGCGATCGGCCGTGTCGCTGGGAGTGGCGAGCTTCCAACCTTTAAGTTCTTTGTACGTCGGCGGAACCGGCGCCGGCTCGCGGGAATAGTCCGGGCCTACGGCGCAGCCCGACAGCAAAAGCGCAAGCAGCAATGCGGAGGCGGAAGCCTGTCCGCGTAACGCCACGACGCGCCGGACCCAAGCCCCCTGACGCCATCCAGCATGGGCCAACGCATGCACTGCCGCAAACCCGCCGCTGCAACCCCCAAACACAACCAGGAACACGGTCAATTCGGGAACGATGCCGATGCGCTCCGGCGCGTGCCAGCCGGCCGTGCTCCTGCGATCCCGACCCCCGAGCGATCGCGTTAACCATGCCCGACGCATGGGTGAATATCAACGCCGCAAGCCCATTGGCACGAGACCCTGATCCGATCTGCGAGACCTGTGATATTCAAGCGACAGTGCGTGCGCCGCGAAAGATAAAGATCGTCACTGCCGATTGAGGCGTCGGGCCGCGGCTGCGCGAATGTGCCATTCGGTTTTTGATCGTGTGTCCGGCGCATGTGCGATTTGCGATTCCATTGGCGAACGAAGCCGGTGCCGCGGCGCCGACGCGGCGTTCCATTCTTGCGGTTGTGATCGCACGTGAAGAAAATTTAAGCCGGAGAGGTGTGGCGCGCGTGCTAGACTGCGCCCATGTTTATTGAAGCGTGGGCGCTTTGGTTTTGGCGCCGGCATGATGCGATACGCATCTAGATGTGTGTGCACTGCAGCATCATGGTTCGATCCGCCGGAACGGGACCGGGCGATCTGGCGTTGATTTTGCGCATTTGGCCCGACGAGGACGTCATATCATGTGGAAAATCACGACGAGCGCGGCCGCAATAGCCCTTTCCCTTTGTTTGGCGACGTCTGCTGAAGCGGCGCACGCCGGTTTCGGCGGCGGCGGCGGCGGCGGCGGCGGCGGTGGGGGAGCACATTTCGGCGGAGGCGGTGGCGGTGGCGCTCACTTCGGCGGTGGCGGCGGCGGTGCCCACTTCGGGGGCGGCGGCGGCGGAATGCATATTGGCGGCGGCGCCGCACACTTCGGCGGCGGCGGTGTCCGCATGGGTGGCGGCGCCCCGCACATGGGTGCCGTACACATGGGCGGCGCGCGTCTTATGACGCACGGTGCGCCGCATATGTCCGGCGGCCGGTTCAACGCCGGGCGCCTCAATTCGCATGCGGCCTCGCAAATCGGTCATCCGGGCCGATCGGCATTCCATGCCGCAATCCACGGCCAAGGCGCCCATAGCGCGCTCAATCATGGCGCGCTCAATCATGGCGCGCTCAATCGTGGCGCGTTCAATCGTGGTGCGCTCAATCACGTCGGCAACCCGGCATCCGTTCGCGCGGGCTTGGCCGGAACGCATTTCGCCCATGCCAACGCGGCGTTCGCCGGTCGACGGTCGTTTGCGGCGAACCGCCAGTTCGCCGTCGGCGGCGCCTTCCATCCGTTCTGGAACCACGGCTGGCATTGGCACAATCATCTGGGCTGGATCGGCCCGCTGTTCTGGCCCTTCGCCTACGGCGATTTCTTCTATTACGCGCTGTGGCCCGACGATTATTATTATTACGACCCGATCTGGGTCTACGGCTATCCCGACATCTACGAGGGCATCTTCTCGCCCTACGACTACAGCGAATACGTCCAGGGACCGAGTGCGCCGGCGCGCATGAAAGCGCTGACCGAGAACATGGCGCAAAGCTGCGAGGATGAGGCTGTCGAGGTCACCAGCTGGCCGATCGATCAGATCAAAGAGGCGGTGCAGCCGAACCAGCAGCAAGTCGCGTTGCTCGACGATCTCGGCAATGCCGTCGTCAAGGCGAGCGACACCATCAAATCCCATTGCCCGACCAGCGTATCGTTCACCCCGACCGGACGGCTCGACACCATGCAGCAGCGGCTGCAGGGATTGGTTCAGGCGGTCAGTATCGTGAGCGAGCCGCTGGGCAAATTCTATGATTCGCTCAACGACGAGCAGAAAGCCCGCTTCAACAGCATCAAGCCGGCGACGGATAAAGCCGCCGCGCCAAACGCGGCGGCTGCCGGCGCAACCACGCCGAAATCCGACTGCGATGCGTCCGCCATGGCCTGGCCGAGCGAGCAGGTCGAGCGCGTCGTGCAGCCGAACGACGCGCAGCGCGCCAAGCTCGATGCATTGCAGGCCGCCGCCGGCCGTGGCGCCGACATCATCAAGGCGGCCTGCCCGAGCGAGAGCCCAAGCACGCCGCCGGCGCGGCTCGCCGCGGTCGGCAAGCACCTGGAAGCCATGCTGCAGGCGGTCGACATGATCCGTCCGCCGCTGCACGATTTCTATAATGCGCTGAGCGACAATCAGAAGGCGCGCTTCAATACGATGGGCAAGCAGCTGTTCGCGCAAAGTCGGTAGGTTTAGAAGTAGCGAATAGCGAATAGCGAATAGTGGGTTGGCGAATAGGATCAACCATTCGCCATTCGCCATTCGCTACTCGCCATTCGCGTTTTTAGTGAAACAGCTTCGGGAATTTCGCCCGCAGCTTCGTCCGCAATCCGGCGCTGACGTCGACCACCGGCGGGAACGTGCCCTTGAGCTTCATGTCATAGGGGATGCAGGCGTCGATCAGGATGCGGTTGTTGAAATTGCCGGGTAGGAAAAGCGGGTCGCGCTTCGACGCCCAGGCTTTCTGCACCAGATCGATGTCGGCCTTGGGATCGAACCGCGTGCACATCGCCCACAGCACCGCATCGAGATCGCCGGCGTCGATATCGTCGTCGACCACGACCGTCCATTTGCCCGCATAGGCGCCGCCCTGGCAGGCGCAGGCGACGTGCAGCGCCTGCCGCGCGTGGCCGGGATAGCGCTGGCGCAGCTGGATCGCGGTGAACCGCGTCGCCGGTCCGGCCTCGTGATTCCACACGCCAAGCACGTCGGGCACGCCGCAGGCATCGAGCGCGCGCCAGATTTGCGCGGCGCCGGCGATGCCTTTGAGCAATCCGGTCTCGTCGACCGGCTTGTGCTGCGGCGCGCAGGTCAGGATCGGATCGTTGCGGTGCAGGATGGTTTTGACGTTGACGTAGGGCCGCTCCTGAGTGTCGTCGGAGTAGTAGCCCATCCATTCGCCGAACGGGCCTTCCGGCCTGGTCTGGCCGGGCACGGTCTCGCCTTCGATGGCGATCTCGCAATCGGCCGGAATCGGAAACCCGGTAAAAGGCCCGCGCACCACGTCGATCGGCTCGCCGCGTAGCCCGCCGGCGATGTCATATTCGCTCACCTCCGGCAGCGGGCTCGACGACAGCATGAACAACAGCGGATCCTGGCCGCACAGGATCACCACTTTCATCGACTCGCCGCGGGCGAAATATTTGTCGCGATGGATGCGGCCGTGCTTGCCCTCGGTGATCTGGCAGCCGACGGTCTTGCCGTCATAGACCTGGCTGCGGTAGGCGCCGAGATTGAACCAGCCGGCGTCGGGATCCTTGGTCACGACGCAGCAGGCGGTGCCGATGAAGCGCGCCTTGTCGGCCTCGTGATGGCGCGGCACCGGAAATTTCAGCACGTCGATGGCGTCGCCTTCGATGACATTCTCGAAGATCGGCCCGTCATTGACGAAACGCGGCGGCAGCGGGTTCAATTCCTGCATGCGCGCGTGATAGCGCTGCACGATGTCGACCTTGCGCTCGTAATCGAGCGGCAGGCCGAGCGTGAGCGCGATGCGCTTGATCGAGGACAATTGGCCGTACAGCGTGCGGTAGCCCTTGGCGTAGCCCGGCACGTCGTCGAACAGGATGGCCGGCGCCTGGCCGCGGCTTTTTTCCGTCAACATGTGGGTGACGGCGCCCATCTCGACGTCCCAGTTGGCGCCGGACACGCGTTCGAGCTCGCCGAGCTTTTCCACCGTGTCGAGCCAGCCGCGCAAGCCGCGGTAGTCTTGGCGTTGTCCCGCCGTAGCGCCCGCGCCCGTCATGCTGGTCTCCATGTTTGAAAGTAAGGGCGGTATGAATGTGGGCTCCAAACGTGTCAAGCTAGCGACTCCCTCTCCCCGCGTGCGGGGAGAGGGGTGGGGTGAGGGGGCCTCTCCGCTGGGTGCAGACTTGCGGCGCTCAGAATCGCGGAGAGGCCCCCTCACCCTCGTTCGCTTCGCTCACATAGCCGATCCTTCGGATCGGCGTTCTTTAGGTCAAGAACGGCGTCCGAAGGACGCCTACGCTCTCCCCGCGCGGCGGGGAGAGGTAAATATACCGGAGTCCCTCGTGCCCATCCCTAAACCCAACTACAACCCGCCCTTCAATATCACGCGCGCCAGTCATTCGGTGCTGCACGTGAAGGATCTGGCCAAGAGCCGCGCCTTCTATGTCGATCTGATCGGGTTGATCGTCAGCGACGAGGACAAAGACACCATCTATCTGCGCGGCGTTGCCGAAATCTGCCATCACTCGCTGGTGCTCAAGCGCGCCAGCGCGCCGCAAGCCGAGCGGGTCGGCATGCGCTGCTTCACCGAGGAGGATTTGGAAAAAGCGAAGCGCCATTTCGAGAAGGCCGGCCTGCCGGCGCTTTGGGTCGAGCGGCCGCACCAGGGCCGCACCTTGCATGTCAGCGATCCGCTCGGCCTGCCGCTCGAATTCTGCGCCACCATGACCACCAAGCCGCGGCTGATGACGAGCTTCGAGCATCATCATGGTGCCGTGCCGCACCGCATCGATCACTTTCAGATTCTGGTGCCGGACGTGCAACGCGAGCTGGATTTTTACACCGGGCTGGGCTTCCGGCTGTCCGAATATATCGCGCCGGACGGCAGCGACGATCCGCTGTTCGTGTTCCTGCAGCGCAAGGGCAATCCGCACGACATCGTGTTTGCGCCCGGCGCCGGGCCGCGGCTGCATCACGCCGCCTTCAGCATCGGGGAATCGTATCACTTCTTTTATGTCTGCGATCTCGCCTCGAACTTGGGTTTCGCCGAAAACATCGAATTCGGCCCGGGGCGCCACGGGCCGGGGCTGGCTTTGTTCGTCTACATGCGCGATCCCGACGGCCACCGCATCGAGCTGTTCAACACGCATTATCAATGCATGGACATCGAGGACGAGCCGGTGCGCTGGGATGCCTCCGTTGCCGGCAAGCGGCGCTGGCAATTGCCGGCGCGGGCGATGTGGTTCGCCGAGGCCAGCCGTTTCGTGGGCGTCGAGCCGCGCGAGCCGGCGCATAAGGGTAATCCGATGACGCTCGAGAGATACGTCGCAGCGGCAAGATAGGGGAGAGTGTCATGGCGATTACAGTCAAAGCGCGATGGGCTGCCATTGCATCGGGACTCATCATCGCGCTGTCGTGGCCGCTCGCCACGGCGCAGGCGGCCAATCCGAATGCGTTGTGGGACATCGTGCACGGCAAATGCGTGCCGGACGAGCTGCAGCACGGCGACCCTTGGCCGTGCGCCAAGGTCGATCTCGCGCGCGGCGTCGGTGGCGGCTTCGCAATCCTGAAGGATCTTAGCGGCGCAACGCAGTATTTGCTCATTCCGACCAGGCGAATAACCGGCATCGAAAGCCCGGCGCTGCTCGCGGCCTCTGCGACCAACTACTTCGCCGAAGCCTGGGAAAACCGCGGCTTCGTGCCATGGGCGCTGTTGCATCCGATGTCGCGCGACACGTTGAGTCTCGCGATCAATTCGGACGTCGGGCGCTCGCAGAACCAATTGCACATCCACATCGACTGCATCCGCGCCGATGTCCGGCAAGCCTTGCTGGGCCAGCGTGCCGCTATCGGCCCGCGCTGGGCGCCGCTGAAAATATTGCTGGTTGGCCATCGCTACCGCGCCATGCGCATCACCGGCGAGACGCTCGACGGGCATAATCCGTTCAAGCTGTTGGCGCGCGGCGTGCCGGGGGCGAGGGCGGATATGGGCCGGCACACGCTGGTGGTCGTCGGCATGCTGTTCGACGGCGACGTGCCCGGCTTCATTCTTCTCGACGATCACGCTGATCCGGCGCACGGCGACTGGGGCAGCGGCGAGGAATTGCAGGATCACGCCTGCGCGGTCGGCCATTAAACGCGCCGATGCAGCCGGTGCTCGATCCACAGCAAGAGCGCATTGGCGCAGGCGGCGAAGACGAACAGGATGATGGCGACCGTCACCATGTCCTCGCTTTGCGCAAGCGACATGTCGCTCATGATCATGGAGCCGAGGCCGAGCTTTGAGGCGAACATTTCGCCGAGCAGCACGCCGAGCAGGGTGACGGTGAAGCCGATGCGAAGCCCGGTGAACACCTCGGGCAAGGCAGCCGGCAGCAGCACCGTGGTGATAGTCTGCCACGGCGATAAATGCAGGGTGCGCGCCGAGCGTAAATAAACCTGCGGGATGGCGCGGATCGCGCCCATGGTGAGCAGCGCCACCGGCAGGATGCCGTGCATGGCGCCGAACGCCACCTTGCCCGATATGCCGAGCCCGAAGATCAGCAGCACCACCGGATAAAGCGTGATCTTCGGCAGCGAATAGATCACGACCAGGATCGGCTCGCCGACGGCGCCGGACAGCCGGTGCGCGCCCATCCACACGCCGATCCCGAGCCCAATGGCATAGGCGAGCAGCAGCGCCAGGCCGAATGCTTGCAGCGTCGCCGCGGCGTTTTCGGCGAACCGCGTCGTCGGCACCATCTGCACCATATACGCCATGGTCGCCAGCGGCGCCGGCAGCGCCGTCGAGCCGGCGATCTCGTGCAAGATCTTCCACACCACCAGCATGACGGCGACGATGATCAGCGTGTCGGTGGCGCGGCGCGTTGCGGTCACGTCCGGCCTCCGCTGCGCCGCTCGGCCCAGCGCACGTCGAGCGCATGCAGGACCGTGTTGACGACGGTCGCGATGATGAGCAGGAACAGGATCAGCGCATACATGCGCCGATTGTTGAAATCCGTATAGGCGTCGGAAATGTCGCGGCCGAGGCCGGCCGGCGACAGAATGAACTCGGCGGCGATCACCGCGATGAAGCCGTAAGACACCGAAAGCTTCACGCCGGTGAAGAGATACGGCGCGGCGGCGGGAAGCTGCAAGGTCACGGCGGTCGTTACCGCATCCAGGCGGTGCACGCGCGCCACTTTGGTCAGCACATGCGGCACCCGATCGAGGCCGTTGAGGGTGGCGATGATCATGGCGACCACGGCGGTGGCGACGCCGATCAGCACGATCGGGATCGGGGAGAGCCCGAAGATCGCGATCAGCACCGGATAGAAGATGAAGATCGGCACCGCGTAATAAGTCGCGAACAGCGGATCGAGCGCCTCGCGCAGCCGCGGCAGCGCGTGAATGGCAAGGCCGATCGCGAAGCCGAGCACGATGGAGACCGCGATCACGATGGCGATGATGCCCAAGGTGCGCTCGATGTCGGCGTTGATGGCGCCTGAGGCGAGGAGCGCGTAAAGCGACGTCGCCATCTCGGACGGCGCAATGATGGTCTGGCGCCTGATCAGACCGGTCTGGCAGGCAAGCTCCAGCGCGCCGATCATCGCCACGATCACCGCAAGCCGGATCAGGCCGACGCGTGTCATCCCGCGGCCGTCATGCCCGAATGGCCGAGCGCCTTGAGCGACTCGCCGCGCAAGCGCTCCCACAGCCGGCCGGTGATCTCACCGAACGCCGGCTCGGCGACGATCGTGCTGTCGCGCTCGCGCGGCCAGCCGGTGTCGATGATGTCGATGAAGCGGCCGGGGCGCGCCGACATGGCGCCGACCCGGTCGGCGAGCATCGCCGCTTCGTCGAGTGCGTGGGTGATGAGCAGCACGGTGGCGCCGGTCGAGCGCCACAGCCGCAACACCTCGTCGCCCATCAGGAGCCGCGTCTGCGCGTCGAGCGCGCCGAACGGCTCGTCGAGCAGGATGAGGCGCGGCTGCAGCACGAGCGTGCGCGCGATGCAGACGCGTTGGCGCATGCCGCCGGACAATTGCGACGGGTAGGCGCGGGCGAAGTCCTTGAGCCCCATGAAGGCCAGAGCGTCGTCGACGCGGCGGCGTATCTCGGCCGCGGCGACGCCGCTGCGGCGCAGCCCGAACGCGGCATTGTCCCAGACCGTCAGCCACGGGAAGCTGGCGTCCTCCTGAAACACGACGCCGATGCCTTCGGCGACCTCGCCGCTGACCGGTTTGCCTTCGAACGTCACCGTGCCGGCGGTCGGCCGCTGCAGGCCGGCGAGCACTTCGAGGAACGTCGACTTGCCGCAGCCCGACGGCCCGACCACGGCGAAGAATTCGCCCTTGCGCAGGTCGAGATCAATCGGGCCGAGCGCATCGACCGGCGGCTGATGGCCGCTGCCGGGAAAGACGCGCGTGACGGCTGCAAGCTGCGCGTGGATGTCGCGCGCCAAGGCGGTCATTTTACTTCTGCAGATCGGCGGGCAGGAACGAGGTATCGATCATCTTCGACAGATCGGGATCCTTGTCGATCATGCCGACATATTTCATCGCCTTGACGGTATTGACCAGGAGCGGCATTTCGATCCGGCCTTCGCTGTAGAATTTGGCATCGACCAGCATCTGCATCAGCGTGTCGACGTCCTTTGCCGGCAGCGGCGCATAGATCGGCTCGAGAATCTTGCTGGCTTCGGCGGTATGGCTATCGATGAATTTCACCGCTTCGCGCCGTCCAGCCAGGATGGCGCGCAACTTCTGCGGATTCTTCTTGATCAGGTCGCCGGTGGCGATGCCGACCGCGGGCGGCAACAGCGGCAAATCCTTCGGTCCGACGATGACGCGGTATTTGCTCTCGCCGCCGCGCGCCAGGAACAAGACTCCCGGGATGCTGGTCGCATCGACCACGTTGTTTTCCAGCGCCGTGAGCGCGCCCGACAGATTGCCGAGCGCCACGCGCTGGACGTCGTTGGGGTTGATGCCGGCATTCTCCGCCGCCAGCACCGCCGTCATCTCGCCCAAGGATTTGGGATTGGAGATGGCGAACTTCTTGCCCTTCAAATCCGCCATGGTCTTGATCGGCGAATTCGGCATCACGATGATGACGTTGCTCGCCATCGACCGCGAGCCGATATCGACGATCTTGATGTCCTGGCCTTCGTTGATGGCGGCGATGATGCCGGCGGGCGAGGTCTCGCCGTAGCCGAGATCGCTGGCAATCACGGCGCGCACCGAGGAGCCGCCGCCTTCGCCTGAAATCACCCCGGTGATGTCGACGCCGGCGGCCTTGAAGAAACCCTTGGCGATGGCGACGCCATAGGGCGCGCCGGACGGATCGGCCTTGTACTGGGTGACGAGGATGTCTTCGGCAAAAGCCGGCGCCGCGGCGGCGGCCAAGACCAATGCTCCGAATGCGGTCCTGGCCAACGCGCTGGCCGAATTGTTGTGGTGCAGCATCCTCATCTCCCTGTCGTGACACAGGCATTATCGCCCGCCGCCGCCGGAATGGGAATGCGACCAGTTCTCAGTTTTTTAATGCGCCGGGCGTTTACTGGGAATGCCAGCGTTTGCATTGCCGGTGCTCTGATGGAAGAATCCTTGATTACGGCGGGCAGCCGCCCCACATCCGCCATGTGGCCGGAAAGCAATGAACGCATGACGCTCCCAGTGGAGAGCGCTCCGCCCCCGGCCCCGGCCGGCGCGGTGGACCCGATCTGGCTCAAGTCCTACCCGGCGGACACGCCCAAAACCATCGACCCGGACCGCTATCGGTCGGTGCACGCCATGCTGCTGGAATCGTGCCGGCTGCATGCGGCGCGGCCGGCCTTCGAATGTTTGCAGGCGCGCATGAGCTTTGGCGAGTGGGACCGCGACAGCCGCGCCTTCGCCGCCTTTCTGCGCGAGGAATTGAACTGCCGCGCCGGCGACCGCCTCGCCATCATGCTGCCGAACATGCTGGCCTATCCGGTCGCGTTCCTCGGCACGCTGCGTGCCGGCTTGATCGTGGTCAACGTCAATCCGCTCTACACGCCGCGCGAGCTCAAGGAGCAGCTCAAGGATTGCGGCGCCACGACCATCGTCATCATGGAGAATTTCGCCCACAAGCTCGAGCAGGTCATCGGCGAAACCGACATCCGCCATGTCGTGGTGGCGCGGCTCGGCGATTTCGTGCCGACGCTCAAACGCTGGGCGTTCAATTTTGCCAATTCTTATATCCAGCGTGCCGTGCCGGCCTGGAATTTCGATTCTTTTACGATGCTGCAGGATGCCTGCAGCCGTGCGCCGGGCGAGCATTACGCCGATGCGGACACTCAGGCGACGGAAGTGGCGCTGCTGCAATATACCGGCGGCACGACCGGCGTGCCGAAAGGCGCGATGCTGACGCACCGCAACCTGATCGCCAACACGCTGCAATGCCTGGCGTGGACCGGCGCCAGCGACAAATACGAGAAGGAAACCACGCTGACGCCGCTGCCGCTCTATCACATCTTCTCGCTGACGGCGAACCTGGTGTCCATCGCCGTGGTCGGCGGCTTGAACGTGCTGGTCATCGATCCGCGCAATCTCGACCGGCTGATCCGCAGCTTCCGCGATTCCCACATCGCGGTGATGTCCGGCGTCAACACGCTGTTCAATGCGCTGGTGCACCGGCCGGACTTCGCCGCTTTGGATTTCAGCGCGATGCGGTTGACGCTCGGCGGCGGCGCCGCGATCCAGAGCGAGGTGGCGCACCGCTGGCGCGAGATCACCGGCACCGATCTGGTCGAGGGTTACGGTCTGACCGAGGCATCGCCGGTGGTGTGCATCAATACGGTGGTCAATCCGAAGCTCGGCACCGTGGGCCTGCCGGTGCCCTCGACCGAGGTGAGCATCCGCGACGACCACGGTGCGATGCTGGCGCCCGGCGGTCACGGCGAAGTCTGGGTGCGCGGCCCGCAGGTGATGAAGGGCTATTGGCAGCGTCCCGGCGAGACCAAGGACGTTCTCACCGCCGACGGCTGGCTGCGCACCGGTGACATCGGCATGCTCGATGCGGAAGGTTATCTGAAGCTGCTCGATCGCAAGAAGGACATGGTCAACGTTTCCGGCTTCAAGGTGTTTCCCAGCGAAGTCGAAGACATCGCCATGCAGCATCCCGACGTCATCGAGGCGGCGGTGATCGGCGTGCCGGACGAACGCACCGGCCAGGCGGTGAAGCTCTTTATCGTCCGGAGCGATCCGGCATTGACCGAGGCGGACCTAAAGGTATTTCTTCACGAGCGCCTGGCGAACTACAAGGTGCCGCACGTGATCGCATTCCGCGACAGCCTGCCGAAGAGTAATATCGGCAAAATTCTGCGCAAAGAATTGCATTGAATTTGCCCTCTCCCCAGCGGGAAGAGGTCATACCCTACCTTCCTGCCCCATATGCGGCATACTAACCGTAACGCCGCAAGACAATTGAGGGGAGGACGGCAAGCCCATGGCTAAGCACACCCCGTCTGCAACACGCCGCTTAACCACTTCGGCAAACCAAGTTCTTTAGATCGTTTAGATCAGGACCATCGTTAGAATGAACATTTTTCAGCAGTGTCAATAACAGCCGGCGCACCGGCCAACCGCACCGTTCGACGAGCAAAAGCCCTTCTTGTACGGCCGCTTGGCACGTCCGCGTATCGCCTCCGCGCTTCGCCAGAATTGCCCGCCCGGCCCAGGCCCACGCTTGGGGCCTTCGATTGTGCAGGTCAGCTGGCAGACTGCAAGCTTGTTCAAAGCAAGACAGGGCCGAAGGCACGGATTCCTCCAACGCATGTATTATTCCGGCAATTGCAACGGTAGCTGCTCCAAGTTCAGTGGAGGCGAGGTCGCCACGCGGCTGTTGCGAGATTGCAGTCCAAGAAGCACCGATGACATCTAACGCTAGGGCCAAATTACCTTGCGCGAGATGAGCCTGCGCTTCGATCCGCTTGAGCGTCGCCATGCCCGTAATGGATGGATTAAGCTGTTCCGACTCTGCAATTAGGCGTTTGGCCGCTTCGTAGTTTCCTTTGGCGATGTACGTTTGCGCTAGGTGGGCTTTGGCATTGATTACCCAGCGACGGGCAAGCGTGCTGCGGCCCGCTTTCTCGGTGTCGAGATCGGTTGCGAGGTCGTTGAATCGACTTACGCTTTCCATCAAAATGGATATTGTCGCGTCTTCCAAGCCTTCTTCATAAGATATTGCCGCCAATTCCGTTCGAGCGATCTCGGCGCCTACAGGATCACGCGCGATATCGCACTCGGTTTCGCTGCGCTGGAGCGCCGACCGAGCCGCCTCGGCATCGCCTCGCAACCGATGCAAATAGGCAATCTCATAGAAAACTCGGCCAAGCTCCTTATGAATAGCCTGTTCTTGCAGTCCAGTGCGTGTGGGGTCATCGGTCAGGATCGCTTTGGCGTCGTTGTAGCGTCTCTCGCCTTTGTCCAAATACCCGCGTCGTCGATTGTACTCGCCGGCCGTGATCAGCACTGATGTCGGATCAGGTATCCACGGTACACGCTGAACTGCGCGGTCTGCCAATTTGTCCAGCACGTCCTCGGCCACGGAGTAGAAGGAGTGCGCTTCAGCAAGCTGCCCAAGCAGCAGCCCATAGCGAAGCAAGCCGGCCCCCTCGATATCAAATCCTCCATCGAGGGCATTCCTCCAAGCGCTCGCCCAGGCGCCAATTTTGTCGGCAACATTCGGCGCTTCCTGCAGATGAAGGCTCGCAACAGCCGCATCGATTTCCGTCAGGAAGACACCGAACAGTCTCGCGTAATACTGCGATAATGCGGCCTTGTCGAATTGGGGGCTCACGTAAAGCGCGACCGAAAATAGGTTTGGGTGATCGGGTGCATGGCCAGTAAGCTGAAGTCGCCCCGCAGTTCTCTGTGTATGCAACTGGCTTCAAACAGTTTGTCTAATGCCGCACGAAATTGTTGGTCGGGCAGCCCGCTGGCCTTTCGGGCGGAGTCTTCGGCGATCCCGTCATCCGTGATCGCCATTGCGTAGAGCAGGTTCGCGCCCATCTCGCCAATATGTCTAAAGAAGGCATCATCGAAAATATTTTCGCACAGAACGGACAAGAACTCATCATTCAATTTCTCGGGTGCGCGTCCGGCCCAATCCTGGCGCAGCTTGAGAACCGCGCCTTGCCCTTGAGTGATCAGCTTGCCCGCGAGCAATTCAAGTGCAAGTGGGTGCCCGTGACCGATTTCGAGGATGGCGTCGATCGCGCTGCCGGCTTCTGAGGCTGCCGAAAGGCCATCGCCTAGCCGATTTACCACCAGGCTTCGGCACGCCGATTGGTCTTGAATGGCACTTAGCGAAATGACGGCGATCTGTGAGTGGTCTTCGGGGAAACGGCGGGTGGTCATCAAGGCGCGCCGTGTGGGTGGAACGCAAATCCGTTCCAAGAGGCCAAGGACATCCGATATGGAATCCACGGTCTCCAAATTATCGACGATGACAAGTGCGCTCTTGCCGTCAAGCTGTCGCAGGATTTCACCTTCGAGGTCTGAATCGGTCCGGGTGTCCGGAGCTCGCACCCCAAGCTGCCCGCCGATCGTGACCAGAAGGTCTCGCGACCCCAAAACCGTTCCCATCTGATCGAAGCGGATCACGTTATTTTGAGAGCCGCGCGTATCGACAGATATCTGACGTTTAAGCGCCTGAGCACCAAGCACGACGTCGTATAATTTCCAAATCTCCCGCTTGACGCAACATTCGCGTGCAAGGGCTGTCTTTCCCATTCCGCCGATAGCTTGAATGGCAACCCCCTTGTGCGGGGATTCGCGCGACAACATCTGCGCCAGGGTCTCCAACTCCTGTCCTCGGCCGTAAAGCACGTTATGGTGCGACGGCAGAATTGCATAAACGCGTTCCAGATTTGCAAGACCAGGTGGCGCCCCGACGCGCTTTTCGCGTTGCCCGTCCAGTGCTGCCAATTTTTCCATGAATGGGCGTTGCGCCTCGGCAAAGCGACGACTGGCTTCCTCTTCATCCAGGCCAATCTTGATCTGGCTATTACGCACACCGCCTCCAATCGCGACTCCGCCGTGGTCCGCTCGAACCACTGCGTCCAGCGCGCTGGATTTGCCGCGGCGCAACCATCGCAGCCAACCCATTGGAATGAACCCTCTATTGTTTCTTCTTCTCTGCCGTTTTTCCGGCGCCTGTGTTGATGTCGGTATTGGTGACGCTGCCGCCGATGGCGACACCGCCCTGCGTCGCGGAAACCGTGGGAGGTCGCTTGTCCTTGTCGCCGCCCTTTGAGGAATAAAATTTTACCACGGCCCAGAGGCCTCCAGCCACCGCCACAATGCTGCCGCCCACCCAGCTCAGCATTTCGCGGTTGTTTTCATCGAGCAAAAACGACCAAATTTTATTGAACATGAACCGCTCCCAGACATTAATTTTAACTATTCTACTATGAGTTTAATCTTTTGTCTTGCCGTCCAGCCTGAAGCGACGCGCAAGTATCTTTTGTGCCGGAAAGTCTCTACGTCTTCTGCGGTCAATCATGCTTCTTGAAATCATCCGGGTCGGCAGCAGCCTAGGCTTCCTGCCCCCAATGCGGCATGCTAACCGTAAGCCGCAATCGTAATAGGGGAGGGCGCCAGACCTATGGCCAAATTGCAGCTTTCGTTCGCGTGCGGGCTCTACGATCGGATGCAGCCGCTCTATACGGGCGAGGTGCGGCCCGACGGCATCGATCTGAATTTCATCGCCATCGACCAGCCGCGCCCGATCTTCGACCGCATGTCGGGCGGCGAGGAATTCGACGTTTCGGAATATTCGCTGTCCGAATTCAGCCAGCGGTTCACGCGCAACGAATGCCCGTTCGTCGCCATCCCGGTGTTTCCGTCGATCGCTTTCCGCCTGGGCTATATCGCCATCAACAAGAAGTCCGGGATCAAGACGCCGAAGGACCTCGAGGGCAAGCGCATCGGCGTGCCGCTCTATACGATGACGGCGGCGATCTTCATCAACGGCATGCTGCATCACGAATTCGGCGTCGACCTCACCAAGGTCCGCTGGGTACAAGGCGCCATGAACGAGCCGGGGTCGCACGGCAGCCCGACGGTGCTGCCGCTTTTGAAGAAGATGTCGATCGAGAACAACAAGACCGACAAGACGCTCGGCCAGTTGCTGGCCGCGGGCGAGATCGACGCCACGCTGGGCACGAGCCTGCCGGAAGAGATCAGAACCGATTCGAATATCGCGCGGCTGTTTCCGAATTTCGTCGACGTCGACAAGGACCTCTACAAGCGCAAGGGCATCTATCCGATCATGCACACCGTCGCCATCAAGAAGAGCATTTTCGAGCGCTACCCGTTCGTGGCGACGAGCCTGTACGACGCGTTCGTGAGATCGAAACAGATCGCGTTGCGGAAACTGTTCAATCTGCGCGCCGTGCGCTACATGACGCCGTTCCTGATGCGGGAGATCGACGACATCTGGGAGGTGTTCGACGGCGACCCGTGGCCTTACGGCGTCGAGCCGAACCGCCGCACCATCGAAGCCCTCATCACCTATCAGCAGACGCTCGGGCTGACCGACCGGGCCGTGAAAGTCGACGACCTGTTCGTGCCCACCTACGGCTGATTCATCACTCGGGAAGAACCATCATGAGCCAACTCGACAATATCCTGCGCGACCTCGTCGTCGCCAACCGCATTCTCTCCAACGAAGACGTGGTCGATGCCTACGGCCATATCAGCGTGCGCCATCCCGACAATCCGAAACGCTTCTTCATGTCGCGCTCGCTGGCGCCGGAACTGGTCGAGCGCCACGACCTGATCGAGTTCGACCAGGAGGGCGAGCCGGTCAACGACAAGCGCCAGCCCTATCTCGAGCGCTTCATCCATGCCGCGATCTTCGAGGCGCGGCCCGACATCGTGGCGGTGGTGCATGCCCACGCCGAGGACACCCTGCCGTTCGGCATCGTCTCAAAACCGCTCGAGCCGGTGATCCATTCCGGCAGCTTCATCGGCGGCAAGGTGCCGGTGTGGGACATCCGCAAAAAGTTCGGCGACACCGATCTGTTGGTGCGCAACATGGCGCAGGGCCGCGATCTGGCCAAATGCATGGGCAAGGGCGCCGTCGCGCTGATGCGCGGCCATGGCTTTGCCTCGGCGGCGCGCTCGATCATCGAGGTGGTGCGGCTATCGGTCTATCTGCCGCGCAATGCGCGGGTGCAGATGAACGCCATGCGCATGGGCGGCAAGCCAAAACCCTTGTCCAAGGGCGAGATCGCCGCGCGTGGCGCGGGCTACCGGCCGAACATGCCGGAAACCTGGCGCGCCTGGGAATACTGGGCGACCCGCGCCGGCTGCGGCGACAAGATCGGCAGTCCGCACGATCATTCACACGAAGGCTGAAAACGCGGGCGCGCCGGCGCTGTCATTCGTCCTTGCTCGAAGCGCGCCAAGATGTGCGGGGACAAGACTTGACGCGAGTAATTTGACCATATTTGCGCGGCACTTTTGGCGGCAGAAATGACCGGCGCTGCGGCGCTCCGTCAAAGGGAGGCGAACATGGGTCTGATCGACGTTCTCAACGGCATGCAGAATGGGCCGCATGGCCCGCGCGGTCCCTCTAGCGGTGGCGGCGGCGGCATGTCGCCCATCACCATGGCGATCCTTGGCCTGCTTGCCTACAAGGCGGTGAAAAGTTTCACGGCTCAGCCGGGCACGGCGCCAGCCGCGCCCGCCGCTCCAAGCTCCAGCCAAAGTGTCGGCGGCGGCCTCGGCAATCTCTTAAAGAGCGGCCTGGGCGGGCTATTCGCCGGCGGCGCCGCGGGAGGCGTGCTCAGCGGCGGCCTGAACGATCTGCTTAGGCAGTTGCAGCAGGGCGGCCTGGGCGACGTTGCCAAGACCTGGGTCGCCAACGGGCCGAACCAGGCGGTGTCGTCCGACGATCTCGCCAAGGCGCTGGGCGGCGATCAGATCAACACGCTGATGGCGCACACTGGATTGTCGCGCCAGGATTTGCTAGCGGGTCTCAGTCAATATTTACCGGAGGCCGTCAACCAACTGACGCCTGACGGGCGGTTGCCGACGGAACAGGAATTGTCGCGGTCGCTTTAGCCGGCCGTCGGAACGGTCGAATTATTCAGGCAGCAACGGAGGAACACAGTCATGACAATACGTTACGCCGCCATTTGCGCGGGCGCGGTGCTCGCCGCCATCGCCATGCAAGGCACGTCGGCTCAGGCGCTGACGATGACCGAGTGCAGCGCCAAATACAAAGCCGCCAAGGATGCCGGCACGCTCAACGGCATGAAGTGGAACGATTTCCGCAAAGCCCAATGTGGCTCCGACGCGGCCGCACCGGCGGCGGCGCCGGCGCCGGCGCCCTCCACCGCATCCGCGCCAGCCGCGGCCCCTGCGCCCAAGCCGGCGCCGGCAGCCGCCGGCAACGCCGTCTTCCCGCACGCGGTCGATACCAAATATTCAAAGGATTCCCCGGGCAAGGCCCGCATGGAAACCTGCCTCGATCAGTACAAGGCCAACAAGGCCGGCAACGGCAATGGCGGGCTGAAGTGGATCGAGAAGGGCGGCGGCTATTACAGCGAGTGCAACAAGCGCCTGAAGGGCGCCTAAGCACGTCGGGAAATTCCTGACGAACAACAAAAGCCCGAAGAACAAAAATCGGAGCGCGGGGTGCCGCGCTCCGATCGTATTTTCGGCCGAGCTCTAACCGTTATTGCAGCGTCAGCTCGGCGACCTTGCCGTGCTTGTCGCGCCCTTGCGCGTAATACTGGCCGATATTGTGCATCAGCGCCGCGTCGGACACCGAATAGATCACGGCGTCGGTCTTGCCGGTATTGATGTGTCGCCGCCACAGGAAGTTCGGCACCACGAACAGATCGTTGTGGCCCCATTCGAAGCGCTTGCCGCCGACTTCGGTGACGCCGGAGCCCTCGATGCACACATAATAGGTGCCGGCGGTCTCGCGCTTGAGCTCGGTTTCCTCGCCGGGGCGAAGAAGCTGCGCCGCGTAGTTGAGCGTCTTGAACACCGGCTCGCCGGTCACCGGGTTGACGAAGTCGACCTTGATGCCTTCGTAGGGGTCGCCCTTTTCCTTGCGCAAACTGTGCAGCATTTCGAGCACGTCCGCGCCGCGGAAATGGAACAGCGGCGCGGGCGCGTGGCCGACGCCGCGCTGGTGGCTGACGAAAGTCGGCTTCAGTCCGCCGTGGCCGTAGAGATTGCGCGAATAGCCTTCGGTGACCGAGATGGCCTGGACGTTGGTGTTGCCCTGCGCGCCCGGCATGTTGTGGTCGACCCAGGCGGCGTCGAGGAATTCCATCAGCGGCCAGTCGAGCGTGTCGATCCAGATGCACGGCTCGTCGGAATCGTTGCCGTGGTCGTGCCAGGTGCCGTTCGGGGTGAGGATCAGATCGCCGCGGTTGGCGGTGACGCGCTCGCCCTCGACGACGGTGTAGCCGCCCTTTTTGGACAGGATGGTGCGGCTGGCGTTCGGCGAATGCAGGTGCACCGGCGCGACGTCGCCGGGATTATAGATCGAGATGGCGCAGCGGATGGTGTTGGTGACTTGCAGCCGGCCGTTCAGGCCGGGATTGAGCAAAAGGATGCTCTGGCGGTCGGCGAATTCGATCGGGGAGACGTCGGCCTTGCTGGCGATCTCGGAAATCTGCTTGAGGTAGCCGGAATATTCGTTCCACTTCCACATGAACGGCGCCGTCTTCATCTGGTTGACGGCGACGCGGCCGCTGCCGAGCTGGCCGGAGCCTTCGCCTGAAGTCTCGCTGAACCACGGCCGTTGCGCCGGCGCGTTGGCTTGCGTCCGGATCCAGACGTTGTGCTTGCCGGCCTCGGTGTTGATGGCCTCCATCATTTCGCGCGCTTTGTTGGAAAGCCCGCCCGGGGCAGGGGCCTTCATCGTCACCGTGGCCATGGGGTTTTCTCCTCAAATAGCGGGGCGCTCGCGTCCCTTTGGCAATGGGCCCTGGATGAGTGGTGCGATGCCAATCCCGGGCCTTTGCCGGAGGTATAGTGGCTTGGCCAAGGGTTTGCAAAGGCAAGAGAACCGCGTCGCAGGCGGCATACCCCGCCAAAAAGGCATACCGGGCGATCAGCCGGCGGCGATGAAATCGCGGATCGCTTTGGTAAATTCCGCCGGGCGGTCCAGGTTGGAGATATGCCCCGCGCCGGGAAGCTCGACGTAGCGCGAGCCGCCGAGCTTTTCGTGCAGCTTGCGCATGGCGGGCGCCGGCGCGTCCTTCTCGCCGCAGAGAAACAGCACCGGCCGCTGCACCGTGGCGATGGCGGAGGCGTAGTCGTGGTCGGCCAGCGCCGCGGCGCAGCCGATGAAGCCGTTGACCGGCGTCGAGCGGAGCATGGCGCGCACCTTGTCGAGATGCGGCGGGTTCTTCGCCACGGTCTCGGGCGGAAACCAGCGCGACACCGTCGGCTCGACCAGCGCTTCGATGCCCTGCTTCTGCGCCACCGCGATGCGCTCCTCCCATTGCGCGCTCGACTGCGGCGTCGATTGGCAGGGCGAGTCGCAGACGATGATGCGATCGAAACGGTCGGGATGGCGCTCGACGAGGCCAAGCGCGGTGGCGCCGCCCATGGACAGGCCGGCGAAGTGCGCCTTCTTGATCGACAGCGCGTCCATCAAGCCGAGCGCATCGGCCAAGAGCGTATCGAACGCATAGCGGCCGGCCGGCACCTCGGTGCCGCCGTGGCCACGCTGGTCGTAGCGCAACACGCGGAATGAATCTTTCAGCCCGGCGGCCTGGTCGTCCCACATCGCGGTCGAGGTCGCGAGCGAATTGGAAAACACGATCCATGGCGCGCCGTCGGGGCCGTCGATCTGATAATTGATGTCGATGCCGTTGGCTTTGACTTTCATGACTTTCTCACATTGTAGCCCGGATTGAGCAACGCGAAATCCGGGAACGAGGTCGCGGCGTGTGATCCCGGATTTCGCTTCGCTCAATCCGGGCTACGGTTTCGGCAGAAAATCTTCGAGCAGTGCGATCAGCGGCTCCGGCCCCTGCGTCGGCATGAAGTGGCCGGCCTCGATCAGCTCGAAGCGCGCGCCGGGAATTTTCTTGGCCAAGTCGGCGCTGCCGGCGTGCGGGCGCACGGTGTCGTGGCGGCCGGCGACCACCATGGCCGGGCAGCGCACCTGCGGCAGCATGTGCAGCATATTGGTGCGCGCCAGGGCGCGAAAACCGTAGCCGAATCCCACCGGATCGTTGCCGAGATAGCGGCCGCGATAGGCGTCGTATTCGGCCGGGTCGCCGAGCGTTTTTGGATAAGAGATATCCAGCGTCGTCGGCAGCGAGGCGCGCATGCCCTCGCGCATGGCAAACGCCGCGCGCTCGTCGAGCGCCGCGGCCCGGCTCGGATCGACGCCCGGCGCCGGATTGCACAGCGTGAGCGATCCGACTTGCTCCGGATGCTTTTCCAGAAAGCGCAAGGCCTGGGTCGCGGCCGCCGCGACCGTCACGAAATGATAAGGCGGCATAAGCCCAAGTCCCTTGGCGAGCGCTTCAAAATCCTCGACCAGCACATCGTTGGAGAATTCCTGGCGCACTTTTTCGGAAAGTCCCGAGCCGCGCTGGTCGTAACGCAGCACGCGATAGCGTGCGGCAAGCCGCGGCGCCACCTTGTTCCAGGAATTGAGCGTGCCGCCGAGCTCGTGCAGCAACACGACGGAAGGCCCGCGCGTGCCGGCAAGCTCGTAATGCAGGCTCACGCCATTGGCGTCCATGAAAGGCACGCAAGTCTCCTTAAAATTCCCGGCCGATCAGGTGATCGAGCGAATAGCGGCCGCCGCCGTGGATCAGGAAATAGAACGTCGCGAACAGCCACATCAGCGTATATTCCATGCCGAGCTTGTTCCAGAAATAGCGCCCGACCCGCCAGCGCTCGAAATTGGTGACAATGAGGAACAGCACCAATGGCACGCAGGCCAAGCGCGTGAACAGGCCGAGCGCGAGCATCGGGCCTGCGATCAGCTCGGTCGCCGAGATCAACGGCGCCCAGAACCAGCCGGGCCGATAGCCCCATTTGTCGAGATCGATCGCAAGCATGCGCACGCTGCGCTGCGGCAGTCCGGTCGTGGGAAAAAACCCAAAACTCATGCGCAGGCCGTGCGGCACCATCCATAAGCCGACGACGACCCGCAGCAGCGCTTGCGATATCGGCGCCAGCGTCTCATAGAGCGACGCCAATTGCGGCAAGATCAGCGGCGTTTCACTCATGGCGGTATGCAGGTTGGCGATACGCGAGCGTGCGTTCAATGCGCCATCAGCACGGGCAGCTTGGCATTGGCGAGGATGTGCCGCGTGGTGCCGCCGAAAATCATCTGGCGCAGCCGGCTTTGCGTATAGGCGCCCTTGATGATGAGGTCGCAGCCGAGCTCGTCGGCCTTGGCCAGCAGCGTCTCGCCGGCGTTGCGTTTGCCGGCAGGTTTTAGCGTGATCGGTTCGGCATTGATGCCGTTGAGCTTGAGCGAGCGCGCCATCTGCTCGCCGCTCGGTCCGGCGACGGTGGCGCCCTCGACGGTGCAGATGGTGATGCGCTCGGCGAGGCGCAAAAGCGGCATGGCATCCGCCATGGTGCGCGCCTGCTCGGTGCTGCAATTCCAGGCGATCAGCACATTGCTGGCGAGCGTGCGCGGCGAGGTCGGCGGCGCGATCAGTACCGGCCGGCCGCTTTCGAACAAAGCGGATTCCAAGGTCACCATGGACGGGCTCTGCCACTCGTCGCCCGGCCGCGCCAGCACGATGGCGTCGAACACGCGGCCGTAGCTGCCGACGAAATCGTGGCCGCTCGGCGCCGAATCCAGCCATGAATACGACGGCGCCGTCTGCGCCGTGCCGGTGTTCAGCGGCACCTGATGCTGGGTCATGAAGGCACGGAACAGGTCTTCGGCCTGGCGCACCATCTCGGCGTCGTTCTCCTTCACCGCCACCATGGTGAGCCCGCTGTCGGGATCCATGGCGACGAGGTCGGCGACCGCCGGGCGCAGCGCAAAGCCCTCGATGCAGGAGCCGAACTTTTGGGCCAGCAGCAGCGCCGTATCGAGCGCCGACGCCATCGCCGCATTGTGTTCGGTGGGTACGAGAATGGTTTTCATGCACACGCCCCACATGCCCCCGGCAAAGCCGGCGGGCCGTTTGCCCCTTGCTGGTACCTCAGCCGTGCAATCATACTGCCGCGTGGCGGGATGCCGGACAAGCTCTTGCTGTCCGCGCCGATGCCAATTGTTCCGCCGCTGGGACGGAACGGCCAAGAAACGCCTGGAGGGAGCCCATGGTCCGGCGCGCGCTGCTTGCGGCATTCGGTCTCGCACTGCTGTGGACGGCGGCGGCCGGCGCGGAGACCTTCCCGGCCCGGCCGCTCAAGCTGGTGGTGACTTTTGCCGCCGGCGGCGCCGCCGACCTGTTCGCCCGGGTATTCGCCAACACTATGGGCGCCGACCTCGGCCAGCAGGTTTTCGTCGAGGTCCATGCCGGCGCCGGCGGCATGACCGGGGTCGACTTCACCGCCAAGAGCCCGCCTGACGGCTATACGCTGTGCTTCAACGGTGCCTCCGCGGTCTCCGCCATTCCCTTCATGGTCGCCAAAATGCCGTTCGACTGGCAGAAGGATTTGGCGCTGATCACCACCGTGCTGCGTGTGCCGGAAGCGATCGTCGTGCCGTCGTCGCTCGGCATCGACACCTTGCCGGCCCTCATCGCCTATGCGCGCGAGCGTCCGGGCAAGGTCAATTTCGGCTCGGCCGGCGCCGGCACCATCACCCATCTGGCGGTGGAATTGCTCAAGGAAGAGGCCGAGATCGACCTCGTACACGTTCCGTATCGGGGCATCGCGCCGGCGATGTCGGACCTGCTTGGCGGTCAGGTTCAGCTGCTGGTGGCCGACGTGCCGTTCCTGTTGCCGCAGGTCAAGGCCGGCACGATCAAGGCGCTGGCGCTGACCTCGGCGGCTCGCACGCCGGTGCTGCCCGACGTGCCGACGACGGCGGAACTGGGCTATCCGCGGGTCAATTCCGACAATTGGTACGGCCTGGTCGCGCCGGCCGGCGTGCCGGCTGACGTGCTCGAGCGTCTGCACCGCGCCGCCATCGCAGCCCTCAACAGCGAGGACCTGAAAAAACAATACGCGACCTTCAACGCCACGCCGGCGCCGGCGACGCCGCAGCAATATGCCGCGTTCGTGCTCGCAGAGCAGGCCAAGTGGGGCCCGGTGGTGCGCAAGACCGGCGTGAAGCTCGACTGACGCGCGCGGTGAATGCGATGGCCGATTTGCTGATCGATGACGACGGCGCGGTGCGCATTCTCATCATGAACCGGCCGGAAAAGCGCAATGCGCTGAACTTGGCCCTGAGCGAAGCGCTGTTCGACGCGCTGCGCGAAGCCGACAGCGCCGCGGATGTTCGCGCGATGGTGTTGACCGGCGCCGGCCCGGCATTTTGCGCCGGCGCGGATTTGTCCGAATTCGCCGCGCTGTCGTCGGCCAATGCGGCGCTGGTGGAGCGTCGCGCCGATATCACCGCCAAATTGCACGGTGTCTTTTCGCAGCTGACCAAGCCGGTGGTGACCGCCATCAACGGCGCGGCGATGGGTGGCGGCGCCGGCCTGGCGCTCGCCGGCGATATCGCCGTCATGGCGGCGACCGCCAAGCTCGGCTATCCCGAGGTCAAGCACGGCATCGTCGCTTCCGTGGTCATGGCGAACCTGGTGCGCCAGGCCGGCCGCAAGGCGGCGTTCGAGCTTGTCGCCACGGGCGAGGCGATCGATGCGGCGCGCGCGCTCGAGCTCGGCCTCGTCAATCGTGTCGTCGCGCCGCAGATGTTGATGCACGAGGCCTTGCAGTCCGCCCGCACCATGGCGGCCGTGGCGCCGCAGGCCATGGCGGCAACCAAGGCGCTGTTCTACCGCGTCGCCGAGTTGCCGTTCGACCAGGCGCTCGAAGCCGGCCGCGAGATGAACCAACGCATGCGCGGTTTCCGCAAGGACAAGCCATGAAGCTCTCCACCGTGCGTTACGGCGTCGATGGCGGCGTCGCCACATTGACGCTCGATCGCCCCGAGGCGCGTAACGCGTTGAACCGCGCCATGTGCGACGACATTGTCGCGGCGACGGCGGCGGCACGCGACGACGCCGAGGTGCGCCTGGTGCTGATCCGCGGCAGCGGTCCGGTATTCTGCGCCGGCGCCGACCTCAAGGAACGCAAGGGAATGACGCCGGACGAAGTTCGCGCCCGCCGCCTTGCCGCCTACGCCGCCTATGGCGCAATCGAAAACCTGCCGATGCCGGCGATCGCCATCGTGCACGGCGCGGCGGTCGGCTCGGGCTGCGACATCGCCGCTTGCTGCGACTTTGTCATCGCCACCCCGCAGGCGACCTTCGCCACGCCCGAGGCCTTGTGGGGGACGGTCGGCGCCACCCAGCGGATGCCGCGTATCCTCGGCAAGCAGCTGGCCAAGGACATGATGTTCACCGGCCGCAAGCTTAACCCCGAGGAAGCCCGCGCTGCCGGCTTGGTGACGCGCATCGCCGAAGCCGCCGCGCTCGACGGCGTTATCGCCGAGATTGCCAAAACCATCGTCGCCGCGCCGCAGGCGGCGCTGCGCCAGGCCAAAAGCTGCATCGATCAGGGTATTGAGCTCGATTCGCGTGGCGCCCTGGCGCTCGAACTGCAGGCCATGGAAGAAAATATCGCCCGCGACACCTGGCGCGCCGGCATGGCTGGCTTCGGCGCTGACAAAAGCTGAGCTGTGGCGTTTTTTTGGCGCCGACTGTAATCAGCCTGCAATAATACTGAGGATAATTATCCGGGTAAGCGGCGCCGTCCGCGGGGCTGGCGGCGGCCGTCTGCTAAAATCCCTGTGATTCGCGGCAAAATAATTGCGCGCCGGCCAAGAGGCGCAAAGAGGCGATCCTCATGGGGGACATTTCCAACATCCGGCAGCTGATGTCGGCGGCGCGCAGCCGCATCCTCTTGATCTGCCCGGATTGCGGCCAGGAGCACCTGGAATACGCCGACAAGCTGCGCGGCTCGCGGTTTTACGCCTGCAGCGGCGAGGGCTGCGATTACCGCTTCGACTTGGTCGCCGGGCCGCGGCCGACGGCGTTGCAGGAATTTGCCGCCGCTTTGCGCCGGTTCTACGCGGCGCTGATTCCGGCGGGTTGAGGCCTCGTAAAATTAGCCTATCGCTGTCGCCGCCGCCTTCACCAGCGCGACCGGATCGGTAAAGGCCGAAACGCCCACCGCGCGCAACCGCTCGACCGCCTGCTCCGCGCTCATCTTGCGCGCGGCGGCGTGGCCGGCGGCGATGCCGACGAACAGCGGTTTCGGCAGCGGCTCGGCGGCAAGCCATGTGGTCAGCGCGTCGATGCGTTCGGCCAGCGAGCGCGAGGCGAGCGTGGTCTGGAAGATGATCGCCTTGATGTTGGGCCGCGCGGCGAGTGCACGCGCGATCTTGAGCCGCTCGGTCATGGTCTCGTCGGGCGCGCCGCGCAGATTGTCCATGAAGCTCGCGGCGCGCATGCCGTGGTCGCCGATCAAATCCATCATCATCATGCCCAGCCCGGCGCCGGAGGTGACCAGCACCACATCGCCGTCGGTCTCGACCAGCTGAAAGCCGAGCGCTTGCGCTTCGCGCTCGAGTTTCGTCATGGCATGCTCGGCCAGCCTCCGGCTGATCGCGAATTCTTGCGGATCGTGGCGGAAGTCGGCGGCCGCGTCGCGGACGATCTTGGCATCGCAGGCGATGAGCGTGCCGTCTTCGGTCAGCGCCAGCGGGTTGATCTCCAGCAATTCCAAATCTTCCTGGCGGGCGATATCCGGCAGCCGCGCGGCGTAGCGCGCCAGGCGTGCGGCAAGATCGGCCGGAAACAGTTTTTCTCCCAGCGCGGCAAAGATTTTTTCCGGCGTCGTCAGGACGCCAGGCTCGATTGGGATGCGAGCGAGCTTGGCGGTCGCTTCGACATTCTCGCCGCCTTCTGGGGCTATCAACAGTTCCAGCCGCTGCGCGCTGCCATCGATGCGCAGCGCGATAAAAATTTCGCGGGTGATCGGTACCGCTTCCTCGAGCAGCAGCGGGATATTGGCGTCTTCGAGCGCCGGCAGGATCAGCCGGCGGGCGTCGCGAAAGTCGGCGAGCTTGTCGAAGACGCGCACCAGGCCGCGCTTGCCGCGGCCGCCTTCGAGGAGTTGCGCCTTGAGCACGAAGCCGGGCCACCCGGCGACCGCGTCGGGCGGGCTTTCGCCGGCATGAACCAGCACGCCGCGCGGCACGGCGATGCCGTGGCGGCGCAGCAAGGCTTTCCCGTCGTACTCGGCTAGTCGCATAATGGCGGTTCTCTTCTGGCGCCGTCCGGCGCATCGTCTCCCGGAGCTTAACCCATGTCAGGCCGATTGCCGTCAGACCAATTGCGCCTGCCGTTCCTCGCCGACGAACCATGGCGTGTCGCGGTGGTCAGTCCCACCGGTCGTTATGCGCGCAACCAGGTTGCCGGCATGATCGAGGCCGGCACGCCGCTGGTCGGCGGCGTCGCGCTCGGCCGTGGCGGCACCGCCATGGACGGGCTGCCGCTCTACGATCGCATTGCCGAACTTCCGCAAAAGCCGAACATCGCCTTGATCTACACGCCGGCCGAGGGCGTGCGCGACGCGGTCATCGAATGTGCGAAGGCGCGCATCGAGACCATCATGGCGGTGGCCGAATATGTGCCGGTGCACGACGCGCTTGCCGCGGCGCATTTTGCGCGCGCGGCTGGGAGCTGGCTGATCGGCCCGAACACGCTCGGCCTCTATGTGCCCGGCCGCGGACTGCTCGGCTCCATCGCGCCGAGCTTTTGCATGCCGGGACGGCTGGCGCTGATCATCCGCAGCGGCACATTGGCCTTGGCGATGGCGCGGCAGCTCACGCTCGCCGGTATCGGCCAGCGCATCGTCGCCCATGTCGGCGGCGACACCGTGATCGGGCGCAATCCGCACGAATATTTGCAGGCACTGGCCGAGGACGAGGCGACTGCGGCGATCCTGTTCTGCGGCGAGATCGGCGGCGACAAGGAATATGCCTTCGCGCAGGCCGTGCGCGGCTTCCCCAAGCCGGTCTACGCCATGGTGGTCGGCCGCCACGCACCTGCGGAAAAGCAGATGGGCCATGCCGGCGCGCTGATCGGCAGCGCCCGCGAAGGCGCCGAGGCAAAGCTCAAGGCGCTGGCTGCCGCCGGCTGCCGCATCGTCAAAGGCCCGGAGGAAGCGGTGGCGATGCTGTCGGCGCTCAACGAACTGCGCTGAGGCGCGTGCTTACACAAAACCGAAGAAGCGCGCCGGGTTGTCGACCAGGACGCGGTCGCGCGCCGCGCGATCGGGTAGATAACGTTCCAGCAGCGCGACGCGCGCCATCTCGTGGTCGAGACCGTAGTCCGAGTGGCCGTCCTTGTCGGGCCGGATGAAGCGATGGACGTGCGGCCAGTCGGTGCCCCACAGGCAGTGCTCCGGCGCGGCCGCATAGAACAGCCGCCCGAATTCGACCGCGTCGTCCCACGGCTGGCCGGTGTGCGAGCGCAGGTCGCCGTTCGACAGCCCGATCCACCAATTGCCGTTGTTGAGGAGATCGAGAATGAGGCGGACCGCCGGCTGGCCGGTGCCGCGCCGATAATCGGGGCCGCCCATGTGGTCGATGATCGCGGGAAAGTCTATTCTGCGCAGTTCGTCGGCGACGGCCAGAAAGTCATCTTCGAAGCCGAACACTTTGACGAACCAGCCAAGCTCACGAACGCGATCAAGTCCGCGGCGGAATTCGGCAACGCTTGGCGCCAATTTGAATCGGCCGCCGAAATTGAACCGCGCGCCGCGCACGCCGACGCTGTTCAGTTTCTCCAGCTCCGCGTCGCTGACGCCGTCGTCGACGATGGCGACGCCGCGATAATTCCGCTGCGAGGCACTTTCAAGTACATCGTACATCAGCCGGTGATCGGTGCCGTAAATCGTCGGCTGCACGAAGACCGCGCGCTCGACGCCCATGGCGTCGTGCAAAGCCTTCACCGCCGCAAAGGTGCAATCTTGCGGCGGCGCATAGAGCGCGTTGCGATTGGCGGCCGGATAAGCGGCGGCGTTGCCGAAGACGTGCAAATGGGTGTCGCAGGTATTTTTCGGCAGTCGTTCGGTCATGGTTGCTGAAGAACCGGCTACTGCAAGACGATGTTGGCGTCCCGGATGATCGGTCCCCACTTGGCATTCTCTTTGGCGATGTAATCGGCGAGCTGTTGCGGCGTGCCGCCGAGCGGCGTCATCCAGATTTTGCCGAGTTGCGCTTTGCCGGAGTCGCTCGCGAGATACTCGTTCACGCCCTGATTGATTTTGCCGACGATGTCGGGCGGCGTCCCGGCCGGTGCGAACAGCGCGGTCCAGCCATTGGCTTCGAAACCGGGATAACCTTGCTCCGCCACCGTCGGCACATCCGGCAACTCGGCCATGCGTTTGGGGCTGGTGACGGCGAGGCCTACGAGCATTCCCGATTGCACGTTCGGCACGAAGGTCGGAACATATTGGACCGAAAGCTGCAAGTCGCCCGACGCCAGATCGGGCAGCGCCTGCGAGGTGATGCGATAGGGCACGTGGCCGATGGCAATGTCGGCGGCCTTGTTGAGAAGCTCGATCGTAATGTGCGCCTGCGATCCGACGCCCACCGTTCCGGCATTGAGCGGGCCGCGATGGGCTTTGGCATAGGCGACGAGCTCGTTCAGAGTCTTGACCGGCAATTTCGGGCTGCCGACGATGATGAGCGGCGAATAGGCGAGCAATGCGATCGGCGCGAATGCTTTATCGGGGTTGAAGTCGAGGTTCTTGTACATGAACTTGTTGTTGACGATCGGTCCCACCGTGCCGATGAAGAGCGTGTAGCCGTCAGGTTCGGCTCTCGCCACCACGCCAGCTGCGATATTGCCGGTTGCGCCGGGGCGGTTCTCGACGATGAAATTCTGGCCGAAACGCTGGCTCAGCGATGCATTGACGAGGCGCATCAGCGTGTCGGTGCTCGTGCCGGCGGCAAACGGGCACAGCACCGTCACCGGCCGTGTCGGCCACGGCTCGGCCGCCGGGGTTTTAGCCGGCGCGGCGACAAGCCAGATCGCGAGGGCCGGCAACGCCAACAAGCCCCGATAGCCGCGAAGCCGAACGCTATGAAAGAGGACCGCGAGTCTCATGGTTCGGAGTGTCATGGTTGGCGCCCCCCGGATTTTTGCCGGGCGGCGATCCCGTTGAAGAGTGCGAGCGCCCGTTCGAACTTATCATTGAACAGCCACATCGCAGCGAGAATTTCGCTGAATGTCGCGGAGGGTTTCGCCCGGTCCGCCCGTCCGAAGGCAAGGATGCTGTTGTTGCGCAAATAGCCCATGACCGTCGCATCGGAAATTTCATAAGAGGTAAAGTGCCCCGAAGCGAGCGCCGACTTGGTGGGGCTGGGAACGATTTGAATGAGCTCGAAAACCTTCATTTGATCGATGGGATTTGGCAGCGCCTTGGCGACGCCCGGGATGCGCGGGAAAAGCTCGGCGTGGCCGTTCATGAGACCGTCTCGGACCGCGGTCCAATGATTGAAGCGATGATCGAGATTGCCGGCGCGCGCCTCTTCCTCGGCGTCGCGCGCGGCGAGTTCGGGATCGAGCGCCATGATCGTTTTTCGAATCGCCTGCCATTTCATCTGGCCGCTTCGATCCTCCGATGGCCCGGTTTGAAAACTTCCCTTGTAGGTGTTCGAGCGCGCATTGCCGATGTTTTGATTGCCGTTGGTCTCGGCGAAGAACAGGCCCAAGCTGATACGGCCGGCTATCGCTGAATTTGCCGAATCGAGGCCCTTGGCCCGCGCGATCACGGTGCCCAGGTCGACAACGTCCTTGAACGGCGTAGCGGAGTTTTGCGCGTTTGCCGGCGGTGCCTGCATGATGCTGAACAAGGCCAGGTATTCGTCGATGAGAGGCTCATTGTCGGCGTCGAAATAGGCCGGCGGGATGGCAAATTTATTGGGCCGCCCGATCCGGCCGGGAAGCGCATCGGTGAGATCCTTGTAGGTGCTCATCATGGCGACGCGGGCCAGATAGAGCGCCTGTCCGGGCAAATTCGGCAGCGGTTGATGGGCGTTGATCTGGGCGCGTCGCTGCTCGAGGATCGCTTTGAAGCGACTGAGCGCATCGGTGTAGGCGTGGAGCGCATCCGACTGCGATGCGTTAAGGGCCGCGGGTTGGCAAACGGCAATGGGCGGCGCGAAGACAAGCCCGAGGCAAACAAGCACCGCCCGCCGGGTGATATGCGCCGCCACGGCCGTCGCCCCTAGATCCGCCGCATCTCGAAGATGTTGTCGACCACCGTGTAGTCGCCGCGATAGCCGAGACGGGCGATGGCGCGAATGCGCGACATGTCGATCATGCCGTCGACGATCACCGCGTCGTCGACATGGACGTTGACCACTTCGCCGATCACCACCTCGTATTTGTGCAGCTTGCCGTTGCCGCTCCTGAGCGACACGGTTTGCGAATAGACGCATTCGAGCGCGATCGGCGATTTGGCGACCCGCGGCGGCTTGACCAGGCGCGACGGCGCCATGGTGAGCTTGGCCAGTTCCGGCTCGCTGATGCCTTCGGGATAATTGCCGCCGGAAATGTTCATCTGGCTGCGCAACTCATAGGTCGCCAGGTTGAACACGAATTCGCCGCCGCTCTGGGCATAGTTCTGGCTGTGCTTGCGCGTGTTCGAGGCGAACATGACGAAGGGCGGTTGGCTGGCGCATAGATTGAAGTAACTGTAGGGCGCCAGATTGACCACGCCGTCCGGGCTGATGGTGGAGATCCAGCCGATCGGGCGCGGCACCACGAGCGAGGTGGTCGGGTCGTGGGCGAGATTGTGCGGCTCGCTGCGCGGGTCGTAGTCCATGGCGGATTTCCGGGATGTGGCGTGGGCCGGCAGGCGGTATGGATCGTTGGTCGGCGATGATACAGAATGCTTGAGCCGCGAATGTCAACGCCGGGATCGCCGATGAAGCTGCACTGGTCGCCACGCTCGCCGTTCGTCCGCAAGGTCATGGTGGTGGTCCATGAGCTTGGGCTTTCCGACCGCGTCACCTGCGTGCGCACGGTCGCGGCCACGACCAAGCCCCACGCCGAGCTGATGCAGGACAATCCGCTCTCGAAGATTCCGACGCTGGTGCTCGACGACGGCACGGTGATCTACGATTCGCCGGTGATTTGCGACTATCTCGACTCGCTTTCCGGCGCGCCAAAGCTGCATCCGGCCGAGCCCAAGGCGCGGCTCGCGGCGTTGCGCCGCCAGGCGCTCGGCGACGGATTTTTGGACATGCTGGTGTTGCTGCGCGACGAGCGGATGCGCGCGCACCCTTCCGACGTGCACAAATCGAGCGCCGCCGTGCGCAAGGCGGCGGTGTTCAAGAGCCTCGAACGGGAGGCGGACGCTCTCGCCGCCGCGCCGTTCGGCATCGGCCATATCGCCATCGGCTGCGCGCTCAGCTACCTCGATTTCCGTTATGCCGACGAGGATTGGCGAAAAGCTCATCCGCGCATTGCCAACTGGCACGCGACATTCACGGCGCGACCGTCGGTGCGCGCCACCGAGCCGGTCGACGACGCCTAGGATAAAAGCGGTCCGTCAGCCAAGCGTCGGGTCGAGCACGATCTTGCCCTGGCCCTCGTGGGCTTCGACCATGCGGTGGGCGTCGGCGGCGCGCGACAGCGGCAATACGCGCTCGATCTGCGGGATGACTTTTCCCGCCGCCGCGGCTTCCAGGCAGTGCGGCAGGTCGGACGGCGTAAAGCCGGGCCGGCCCTTGATGGTGATGCGCTTGTGGTAGAGGTGGGAGAAATCGATCGACACGTTCGGCCCGGCATGGGCGCCTGCGGTGACCAGGCGGCCGTCCATGCCGATGGCGCGAAACGCGGTCGGCAGCACTTTTGGATTGGCAATGTTGTCGTAGAGCACGTCGACGCCCTTGCCGCCGGTGATCTTCATCACCTCGTCGTAGATGTTGTGCGTCGTGTAATTGACGGCGTGATCGGCGCCGAGCTTTTTGCCGAGGACCGCGCGCTCATCGGAGCCGGCCGCGGCGATGACATGCGCGCCAATCACGTTCTTGGCGATCTGAATGCCGATGGAGCCGAGATTGCCGCCGGCGCCCATGATCAGCACGGTCTCGCCGTAGGTCAGTTCGGCGACATGAACCAGGAGATTCCACGCCGTCGGCACGTGGCGCATGACCACGGCGGCGCGGTGAAAGTCGAGATTCTGCGGAATGGCGACGCCGGCGCAGGCCGGCACCGCGACCAGCTCGGCAAAGCCGCCCGGCCGCTTGATGCCCATCATGCCCTGCGGCCCGTCATAGCCGCTGCCGTCCTCGTCGCAGATATTGAGCGGCATGACGCCGGCGGCGGAGACGCGGTCGCCGACACGCCAGCGGCTGACTTTCGGCCCGACGGCATCGACGATACCGGCGCAATCGACGCCGGGAATAAGCGGCAGCACCGGCCCGCGATACTGCTCGCGGCCGGCGCGCAGGCTGACGTCGAGCACGCGGTTGACCGTGGCCGCATGGACCTTGATGCGGATCTCACCCTGGCGGGGGACTGGGTCGGGAAGGTCTTCGTAACGGAGAACGTCGGGCGGGCCGTATTCGTGGATGACGATCGCTTTCATCGCTGTTCCCGTGTCATACCCCGCGAATGCGGGGCACCCAGTAATCACTGGGCGCGGAGTTAAGCAACACGCATTCGAGAATACTGGATCATCCGCGGAGCTTGTCATCGGGCCGGCCACTTCGGGCCGGACCCATTGGCGGATGATGACACGCTGGTGCGGCTATCGGGATCGTTCTATCGTTTGCGAAAGTGGAGGAGACACAAACTTGGCCGACACTGGCTTAACCGACAAGATCGCCTGCGCCGAATTGATCCAGGCCTGGGGCATCGCGCGCGACCAGGGCAGGTGGAAGGAATTGCGCGCCACGTTCACGCCGGACGGGCACATTTCGGTGTCCTGGTTTCGCGGGCCGTTCGAGCAGTTCGTCGAGCGCTGCCGCTCAGCCTTTGCCGCCGGCCATGGCTGGTCGCGCCATCATCTGTTTCCGCCGACTATCAAGCTCAACGGCGACCGCGCCACTGCCGAGACCAGCGTCATCATCCGGGTGCGGCAGAGATTCAACGACATCGACGTCGATCTCACCTCGTGCTCGCGCTTCCTCGACCGCCTGGAGCGCCATTCCGGCGGCTGGCTCATTGCCGAGCGCGCCGCGATCTACGAGCGCGACCGGCTCGATCCGGTCGAGCCATCGGCGGCCTTCGACGAGTTGTTCGCCGCGGCCAATACCGCGCAGTATCCGGAGCAGTACCGCTACATGGCGTTCCGTCTCGCCCACGCCCAGGGCCGCACCTTGGCGGCGGTGATCTATCGCGACGGCGGTCCGGAGACGGTCGACCTTTATGCGCGGTTTGCCGGCTGGCTCGCCGGCAAAGCATCCTGAAAACGGCCATGCTATCTTGACGGCCACGCGCGCGCCGGGCTAGCCGCGAGGCCCTGGAGATTTTCATGGCGGTTTACACCGATGTCGCGGCGGAAGACCTCGCCCGCTTTCTCGCCGGCTACGACGTCGGCGAGCTATTGTCCTATAAGGGCATCGCCGAAGGCGTCGAAAACTCGAATTTTCTGGTCCATACCAGCACCGGCAATTTCATCCTGACGCTCTACGAGCGCCGCGTCGCCGAGCGTGACCTGCCGTTCTTTCTGGGGCTGATGGAGCATCTGGCGAGCCGCGGCATCACCTGTCCGCAGCCGGTCAAGACCAAGACCGGCAAGACGCTGGGCAAGCTCGCCGGCCGGCCGGCGGCGATGGTCACCTTTCTCGACGGGCTGTGGATTCGCCGGCCGAGCGCGGCGCATTGCGCGGCGTTGGGCGAAGCGCTGGCGCGGCTGCATCTCGCCGGCAGCGACTTTGCCATGCGGCGCGACAACGCGCTCTCGGTCGCCGGTTGGCGGGCGCTCTACGACGGCTGCCGCGAGCGCGCCCACAAGGTGGAGCGCAATATCGAAGCGCTGGTCTCGGCCGAGCTCGACGTGCTCGAGCGCGACTGGCCGCGTGGTCTGCCGCAGGGCGTCATCCACGCCGACCTGTTTCCCGACAATGTGTTTTTCCTCGGCGACCGGCTGTCCGGGCTGATCGATTTCTATTTCGCTTGCACCGACACGCTCGCCTACGACGTCGCCATCTGCCTCAATGCCTGGTGCTTTGAGAACGATCACTCCTACAACGTCACCAAGGGCCGCGCGCTATTGGCGAGCTACACCAAGACGCGGCCGTTCTCGGCGGAGGAATGGGAGAAGCTGCCGCTGCTTGCCCGCGGTGCCTCGGTGCGTTTTCTGCTGACGCGATTGGTCGACTGGCTCGACGTGCCGCCGGGCGCCATGGTGCGGCCGAAGGACCCGCGCGAATATGCGCGAAAGCTTCGCTTCCACCAGAAAGTCAAAAGCCCGCGCGATTACGGAGTGAGCGTGCCGTGAACGCCGGGCTGCCCCAAGGACTGCCCCACGTCGTCATCCACACCGACGGCGCCTGCTCGGGCAATCCCGGCCCGGGTGGCTGGGGCGCGATCTTGAGCTACGGCGATCACGAGAAAGAGCTCAAAGGCGGCGAAGCCAACACCACCAACAACCGCATGGAGCTGATGGCTGCGATCTCCGCGCTCGAAGCGCTAAAAAAGCCGTGCCGGGTCGATCTGCACACCGACAGCCAATATCTGCGCAACGGCATCATGTCGTATATCAACAAGTGGAAGCAGAACGGCTGGCGCACCGCCGACAAGAAGCCGGTGAAGAACGTCGATCTATGGCAGCGGCTCGACACGGCGCTCAAACCGCATCAGGTGCGCTGGCACTGGGTCAAGGGCCACGCCGGCCACGATCTGAACGAGCGCGCCGACGTGCTGGCGCGCGAGGCGATCGCGGAAATCCGCGCGGTGGGGAGAGCGACGGCAAAACCATAGCCGTCATTCCGGATGCCGCCAACGGGTCCGGCCCGAAGTGGCCGGCCCGATGACAGGCTCCGCGGCAGTCCGGAATCCATAACCCCTGTTTGTGCAGAAATAATATCGACCGGGGTTATGGATTCCGGGCTCGCGGGCTAAGCCGGGACCCCACGATGCTACGCGTCGTGGGAGCCCGAACCCGCGCCCCGGAATGACGAGCTAAATCGACTTCAGCAAATTATCGGCGCTGGAGATTTCGGCCTTGCCCGGCGCATCCTCGACGTTGAGCGTCTTCACAACGCCGTCGTCGACCACCATGGCATAGCGCTGCGAGCGCACGCCAAGCCCGCGCTCGGTCAGGTCCGCGGTCAGGCCGAGCGCCTTGGCCCAGTTGCCGCTGCCGTCGGCGAGAAACTCGATGGCGTCGCCGCCGGACGCCTTCTTCCAGGCGTCCATCACGAACACGTCGTTGACGCCGGTGACCGCGATGGCGTCGATGCCCTTGGCCTTGATCGCGGCGGCGTTCTTGACGAAGCCGGGCAGGTGGTTCTTGTGGCAGGTCGGCGTGAACGCGCCCGGCACCGCGAACAGCACCACTTTCTTGCCCTTGAACAATTCGTCCGTGGTCTTCGGCTTCGGCCCGTCGCCGGTCATCACCGTGAAGGAGCCGTTGGGTACGCGGTCGCCAACTTTGATAGCCATGACTTCAATCCTCTTGGGGGTTCTCTTCGGGGGTTATGGAAAGACGTTTCTCAGGCACACAAATTAGCGCGGCGGCAGCGAGCTAGTCGAGATGGATCGGAACCTCGATTGCCGCGTCGCCGGACACCGCGGTGAAGGTCAGGGTGACGTCCTTGGCGCTGGCGCCGGGCGGCAGCCCATCGAGATCGAAGGTAAAGCGCCGCCGCTCGCCATCGGTCCCGCTCGGCTCGGGCAGCGGCAACGACCAGTCGGGCGTCGGGCCTTCGACAAAGAGATCGAGCGGCGCGTCTTTGGGCGCGGCGACCTCGACGATAACGCGCTCATGCTCGCCGCCCGGTTCGCGATGGGCCGAAATCACCGCCAGGTCCTTGCCGGCGCCGGGCGCGACGCGGCGCGGCACGCGCAGCTCTTCCTTTTCCAGCGCCGCCTCTTCGGCGCCGTCGCCGGACAGCGCTAGCGCCAGCGTCGCCTCGGCCGGCACGCACAGATTGGCGCAGACGGCGTAGCCGAGCTTCACATGCAGCGCCGAATGCTTGGCCGGGTCCTGCTGCAAAACGTGCAGCGGCAGCACGAGCCGGCCGACATAGCCGATCGAATGACCGCCGGCGCCGTCGGGAAAGCGCTCCGGCGCCGGCCACAAGACGGTGACAGACTTGACGTTCTCGGAGCCGGAAAAATCGAACGTCGGCGGCACGCCGGAATCACCCGGATCGCGCCAATAGGTCTTCCAGCCGGGGTCGAGCCGGATTTCCACCCCGGCCCGCAAATAGGTCGCGTCGGCGGATTTCATCACCGAGCCGGCAATGAGTCGCGCTTGCGCATGCGGTTGCTTGTCCCAGGGCGAAGCGTCCTGGGCGCGGGCTGGGCCGGCGAGAGCGGCCAGCGCCATAGTCACAATCGTTAATCGCGGAGCGGCGCGCATGACCGCTGTCTAGGGCGAAACCCGCGCTCATGCCACTGACATGATTGTGACTACCGGCAAATTGACATGATGCCGCCGCAACGCCGCCATTGCGCTCCAGAGTTGGCACCTGTGACACGGCCAACGTGGGCATATCATGAACTTTTGACCGCGTCGTTTGTTTGCAAAAACGGGTCGATCGGCTAACCTTCGAGCATGAAATTGCCACGCAATCCTTCGGCAAAGCGCGAGCGCGGATATCTGGACGGCCAGATGCTGATCGCCATGCCGGCGATGCTGGACGAACGCTTCGCGCGCTCGCTGATCTATATCTGCGCGCATTCCTCCGAAGGCGCCATGGGCATCGTCGTCAACCATCCGGCGCCGAACATCAGTTTCTCCGATCTGCTGGTGAAGCTCGACGTCATTCCGGCGGCCGACCGCATCCAGTTGCCGCCGCGGGCCGGCGGCGTGAAGGTGATGCGCGGCGGGCCGGTCGAGACCGAACGCGGCTTCGTGCTGCACTCCGCCGACTTCTTCATCGAGAACTCGACGCTGCCGATCGCCGAAGGCATCTGCCTCACCGCCACCATCGACATCCTCAAGGCGATCGCCCGCGGCGACGGCCCGGCCAGCGCGATTCTCGCCCTCGGCTATGCCGGCTGGGCGCCCGGCCAGCTCGAGACCGAAATCCAGGGCAATGGCTGGCTGCACTGCACGGCCGATCCGGAGCTGGTGTTCGGCCCCGACATCGGCGCCAAATACGACAAGGCCTTGAAGAAGATCGGCATCGATCTCGGCATGCTGTCGAGCGAGTCGGGGCACGCTTAACAGCGATCAGTAATCAGGGATCAGTAATCAGGTATCAGGAATCAGCGGGCACTTTCTTGATACCTGTTTCCTGATACCTGACACCTGGATCCGGCTGCAGCAATTCGCGCGCTTTCTCCGCCGTCATCGGCGCGCCGAACACGAAACCTTGGGCGTATTCACAGCCGAGCTGCGACAGTTCGACCGCGTCGGAATCGGTCTCGGCGCCTTCCGCCACCACGTCCATGCCGAGATCGTGGGCCAGCGACACGATCGAGCGCAGGATCACCGGGCGCGTGCCCTTGGCCGTGGTGCGCACGAACGACTGGTCGATCTTGATGGTGTCGAACGGAAAGCGCTGCAGATAGGACAGCGACGAATAGCCGGTGCCGAAATCATCGAGCGCCAGCCCGGCGCCGAGCTCGCGAATCCGCGCCAGCATCTGGGCTGCGTGTTCCGGATTTTCCATCACCACGGATTCGGTGATCTCGAGCTTGAGCGTGCCGCGCGCCAGCGCCGAGCGCGTCAGCACCGAGCGCAGATCCTGGATCAGATCGTGGCGCAGCAATTGGCGCGACGACACGTTGACGCTGACGAACAGCGGCGTGCGGTGGCGCATGGTGCGCTGCCAGGCGCTGAGCTGCCGTGCCGCGCGCTCCAGCACGAACAGGCCGAGCTCGACGATCAGCCCGGTCTCTTCGGCGATGGTGATGAATTCGGCGGGCGACATCCGCCCGAGTTTTGGATGGTTCCAGCGCGCCAGCGCCTCGAAGCCGGCGACGGCGCGGTCCTCGAGCCGCACGATCGGCTGGTACAGAATGGCGATCTCTTCGCGTTCGATGGCGCGGCGCAGGTCGGATTCCAAGGTCAGCCGGTCGGTCTTGCGCGCGCGCATTGCCGGCTTGAACACTTCGATGCGGTCGCCGCCGCCGCGCTTGGCGTGATACATCGCCAGCTCGGCGTCCTTGAGCACCTCCTCGCCGCGCTGCGGCTCGGTGTCGCCGAGCGTCATGCCGATCGAGCCGGTGACGAAAATCTCGCGGTCGTTGAAGGTGATCGGCGCGCGTAACGTGCGCCGGATGGTTTGCGCCACGGCAGTGACCTTTTCGGCGCCGCTCTCCGACAACAGGATCAGCGCGAACTGATCGCCGGAAAGGCGCGCCAGGGTGTCCTGCGGCTTGATCACCCGGCCGAGCCTTCGCGCCAGAGTGAGCAGGATCGAGTCGCCGACCGCCATGCCGACGGAATCGTTGACCTGCTTGAAGCGGTCGAGGTCGATGACCATCACGGTGGCTTTAAGCGCGCTGTCGGTCTTGGCGAAGCTGAGCACGGCATCGAGCCGGTCGAGAAACAATTCGCGGTTGGGTAGCCCGGTGAGATTATCGTGCACGGCATCGTGCAGGAGCCGCTCCTCGGCGGTTTTGGCTTCGGTGACGTCGGTCAAGGTGCCGACCAGACGGATCACTTCGCCGTCGGAGCCGACCACCGGCCGTGCCCGCAACGCCAGCCACAGATAATGGCCGTCCGCCGTGCGCAGGCGGAAGTCCTGGGTGACGCGGCCGCGGCGCTGTTCCAGCACATTGTCGAGCGTGGCGCGGAAGCGGTCGCGATCGAGCGGATGCAGCACGTCGAGCCACTTCGCCGCCGGGCCTTCCAGCGCGCCGACTTTGAGGCCAAGCGCGGTTTCGGTCTCGGCGCTGGTAAAGACCTTGTCGGCGGCGACGTCCCAATCCCAGATCATGTCGCCGGCGCCGGTGAGCGCCAGCGCACGGCGCTCGACGTCGGTGACGATGCCTTGGGTGATGCCGCCGGCGAAGGCGTGTTGCATCACGGTAAAGCCGATCAGCATGACGATGAGAACGAGGCCGCCGAGCAGCGCCGGGCCGACAATGTCGTTGGTGACAAGGCCGAGCACGGTCAACCCGGCGCCAACCACCCAGACCACCAGCAAAAGCCAGGTCGGGATCAGCATCACCGCGCGGTCATAACCGTGGGTAGAGAGATAGACGACCAGGATGAAGCCGAACACGGCGACCAGAAACAGCGAAATGCGCGCGATGCCAGAGGCGATATCGGGTGAGAACAGTGCGATGCCGACCAGCGCGCCGAGGAAGGCGAGCCAGCCGACGGTGATATGGGCATAGCGCACGTGCCAGCGATTGAGGTTGAGATAGGCGAACAGGAACACCAGCAGCGTCGCCGCCAGGATCGCCTCGCCCGAGGCGCGCCAGATGCGCTCGGCGCCGGCCGACATGTCGAACACCTTATTCCAGAACCCGAAGTCGATGCCGATATAGACCAGCACCGCCCAGCCGAGCGCCGCCGCGGCGGGAAACATCACGCTGCCTTTGACGACGAAAAGAATGGTCAGAAACAACGCCAGCAAGCCGGCAATGCCGATGACGATGCCTTGGTACAAGGTCAGGGAATTGACCTTGTCCTTGTAGGCATCCGGCTCCCACAGATAGAGCTGCGGCAGGTTCGGCGAGCGCAGCTCGGCGACGAAGGTGATCACCGTGCCGGGATCGAGCGTGATGCGGAACACATCGGCATCGGCGCTGTCCTGCCGCTCCGGCGGATCGCCCGACGACGGCGTGATGTAGACAATGCGCGAGCGGCCGAGATCGGGCCAGATCAATCCGGAGCCGACCATGCGGTAATGCGGCGCCACGATGAGGCGGTCGATCTGCTCGTCGCCGTTATTGGCGAGCGCGAACACCGCCCAGTTTCGGCCGGCTTCGCGGGAGCGCACCTCGATGCGCCGCACGATGGCATCGGCGCCCGGTGCGGTCGAAACCTGGATGCGATCGCCTTCAGTGTGCTGCGGGTCGACGGCGTCGGTGAGATCGATGGCGGAAGCATCGGTGCGCACGTTGACGGCCTCGACCGCGCGCGCGGCGGGGATTGCGGCAACGGTGATGATCGCCAAAGCGACAAGGGAACCGCAGGCGCGGAACCTCGCGGCGCGCAGAAATGCCAAGACTCGACCTCCGAGGCCGGCAACCGGCGCCGATCGCGCCACATGTCCCCCGGAACAATAGCGAACCGGCTTTGCGCCGAATTCACGGCCGCTGGCTTGCCAAACGAGCCAAAACCCCTGCGCCATAAGGTCTTAGTAACCTTTGCCACGGCGCAGGGCAAGGTTATTGCCGTTTACTTTCAAAGGGTCAGGGCGAGCCGGATGGCCTTTTGCGGCCTGCGCAAGTATCGGCACGTGTGACAAGCGCGGCGGCCGCCGTTAACATTTGCTATCCAAGGAAGCCAACGATGCCCGCAATCGATCCGGACGATCTGCCGAAGAAAAAGATCACCCACGAGATGGGGCAGGAATTGGCATTGCTGTCGGTGGGCGAACTCAGCGAGCGGATTGCACTGCTCAAGGAAGAGATCGCGCGCCTTGAAGCGGAGATGAAGCGCAAGAACGCATCCAAATCGGCGGCGGATGTGTTCTTCAAGAAATAAGCTTTACAAATTTGGTTAACGGCGCCGATCCGCGTATTTCAAGGCAAACCGATTTGGTTAACGACAAGCCGCCGCACGCCTCACATCAAGCTGTAGGAAGATTCGGCAAGTTTCTGCGATTCCTTAACCTTTCGTTAAGCTTTCTCGTTCATTACAGCGAGTGTCCAACTTCTGGACATCGAGTGGCTCCTGTCCACTCTGTTTGACGCCTCCCTGTTATCACCTTGAGCCGCCGGCAACGGCGGCTCTTTTTTATGCTTTTGCGCTATCAGGGCATTTGGCGCGGCAACTATGTCCAAACCTTTGCCGGCAACCCCGCTGGACTCGAAGCCCGCCGCGAGCGATGCTGTCCGCCGGTGTGAGGCGTATCCATGTCCGAGAAGCGTTCGATCGAGGCCGCGACGGTCTCCTTCAGTGAGCGGCTGGCCAATTCGCAAGTGTTTGCCACCCTGTTTCGCGACGGGATGGCGCTGGTCGAGGAGACGGCGAGCTATCTCGACGGCGCGGGCCGGACCGAATCCAAGAAACTCGAACGCAGCGCCGCTCTGGTTTACGCCACCGAGAGCATGCGGCTCACCACGCGGCTGATGCAGCTTGCTTCTTGGTTACTGCTGCACCGCGCGGTCAAGGAAGGCGAGATGACGCTCGCCCAGGCCAGCAAGGAAAAGAGCAAGGTCCGCCTCGCGGCCTGCGATCCGGGCGACGCCAAATCGATCGCGCTGTTGCCGGACAAGCTCCGGGAGTTGATCGGCCGCTCGGTCAAGCTGCAGGCCGAAGTGCGCCGGCTAGACGCCACCATGCACGCGCCGCAGCCGATGAGAATGGCGATCGGCAATCCGGTCGAGCGGCAGATGGGGCTATTGAAGGCCGCGTTCGAATCCGACGGGCTGTAAGCCTCACTTCACCGGCGCCGCATCGGGAATAAAACGCTGGCCGAACACCGGCTCCTTGTAGGGCGTCGGCGGCAATTCCCAGGCTCCCGTCGACGGCGGCCGCACTTCCGCATCGACATGGACGTCGAGCAGAAACGGCTTGTTGGCTTTGATGGCGTGTTCGAGCGCGCCGCGGAAATCCTCCGATTTGGTCACGGTCAGCGCCTCGACGCCGGCGGCTCTCGCCCAGGCGGCGAAATCCGGGTTGAACGGTTTTTTGTTGGCGCCCTGGTGAAACATGGTGCCGTATTCGCGGCCGCCGAACATGCCGAGCTGGATGTCGCGGATCGAGACCCAGCCGAAATTGTTCCAGATCACCCACACCACCGGAATGTCGTATTCGACCGCGGTGCACAGCACGTGCGGCACCATGGTGAAGCAGCCGTCGCCGGTGACCGCGACGACCGGACGATCCGGCGCCGCGAGTTTTGCGCCGAGCGCGCCGGAGGCGCCGAAACCCATGCCGGAAAAACCCCAGGAGTTGAGCATGGTCTGCGGCTGCCGCGCGTTCCAGAATTGCATGTACCAATTGTGGCTGACGCCGACGTCGCAGCAGATGATGCCGTCGGGCGGCAGCACCGCCTGGCAATCGGCGACGACGCGCTCCGGCCGCATCGGCGAGGCATGGATGTCGAAATTCGGCCGAACGAATATTTCCCATTCGGCGCGCCATTTGGCGATGTCGGCAAGCCATGCCCCCTCCCTTCCCTCCCCCGCTTGCGGGGGAGGGTTAGGGTGGGGGTTTTTGGCGTTGCGGCGCTCGATCTCGGCGAGAAGCTGACGCAGGAAAGTGCGCGCGTCAGCAAGGATGCCCAGGTCCGGCGGATAGTTGCGGCCCAGCTCGGCCGGATCGACATCGACATGGATGAGTTTTGTGTGCGGAAAATTCCACGAATAGCCGGGCATCCATGACGATGCCGAGCGATCGTCGAAGCGCCCGCCGATGGCGATGACGACGTCGGAACGGCGGCCGGCTTCGTTGGCGGGAAACGCGCCGTTGCGCCCGATAAAGCCGAGCGACAGCGAATCGGTCATGTCGATGCAGCCCATGCCGTTGGGCGAGGAGATCACCGGGATGCCGAGCTTTTTGGCAAACGCCGTCAACTCGCGGCTCGCTTCCGACAGCGTGACGCCGTGGCCGATGAAAAGTACCGGCCGTTGCGCGGCAAGGATCATGTCGAGAGCGCGCGCGATGTCGTCGGGCGAGGCGCCGCTTCGCTGCGTGTTGAACGGCGGCGCCGGCGGCGGCATCTCGACGTCGTCTTCTTCCTGGAAGACGTTGAACGGCACGTCGATATTCACCGGCCCTGGCCGGCCGGATAGCATCGTGGTCATGGCTTGGCGCAGCGCCAGCGGCAGCATGTCGACGCGGGTCGGCTGAAAACTGCGCTTGACCACCGGGCGCAGCACGTTGACGAAATCGGCCTGAAAATGCCGGTTGATCTCCTGGAACGGGCTGCGGTTGAACTGCGAGGTCGGCACGTTGGCGGTGATGGCGAACACGGCCGACGAATCGGTCAGCGCGCAGGCGAGCGGCATGACGATGTTTGCCGAGCCCGGCCCGCACGAGGTCAGCGTCGCCACCGGCTGATGGCGCACCCGGAAGTAGGCGTCCGCCATATGGGCCGCGACCTGCTCGTGGCGCGGCGAAACGAGCTTGATGCGGTCGCGCGCTTCGTAGAGCGGATCGAGCATGCCGACATTGCCGTGGCCGCAAATGCCGAAGACGTAGGGAATATCGTTGGCGATCAGATAGTCCGTGATCAGCTCGGCGCCCTTCATCCGTGGCATTGGGACCCCTTAAGGTGCTCAAAGCGATTGTGCAGTGCAGCCTAGACTGCGCTAGAGTCGATCCGCAATAGTGGCGCCAAGATAACTGACGCAATGACAGCTGGCGCAAAGGATGGACCGATGATCCTGCTTTCCAACGGCGGAACGAATATGCAGCGCAGCCGCGCCGCCTCGAACACCATGATCATAGGCACGGTCGACGGCGTCGTCATGCTGGAACGCGCGGCGCACGGTTGGATCGTCAAGCACCGTGCGCTCGGCGGCTGTTCGGTCAGCGCCGTCACCGCGTCCGAGGACGGCACCTTGTATGCCGCGACCCACGGTTTTGGCGCCGCGAAGAGCGACGACGGCGGCTATACCTGGACCTGGGTCCTTGGCGGCCTCGACCACATGGACCTGTGGTCGGCGCGCGCCGGCAAGCTCCAAGGCCGCGACGTGGTCTGCGTCGGCGCGCTGCCGGCACATCTTTATATCAGTGAGAACCGTGGCAAGACCTGGCGCGAACTGCCGGCGCTGCGCAGCGCGCCCAGCGTCGGCAAATGGTGCTTTCCGCCGCCGCCGCGCATCGGCCATGTCAAGGATATCGTGTTCGACGGCGACCGTTTGCTGGTTGGCATCGAGATCGGCGCGCTTCTGGTGTCGAAGGATTTCGGCCAAAACTTCACCGAGCTTGTTGTCGATCCCGATCCGGTCGAGTGCGATATCCATCGCGTGCTGGTGCATCCCGATCGGCCGCGCCGGCTCATCGTCGCCAACGGCATCGTCGGGGTGATGTCGAGCGACGACGACGGTGTGACGTGGCGCAAGAATCCAATGCCGCCCTATGCCGATTATCCCGACGCCATCGTCCTGCATCCCGACGCGCCGGACACGGTGTTCCTGACCGCGGGCGTCGGCTGGCCGTCGCAGTGGTACGCGATCGGCAAGGCGCGCGGCAAGATCGCGAGGAGCCGCGACGGCGGCAACACCTGGCAGCGGCTTCTCGGCGGTCTGCCGAACGGCCAGCGCGCCTTGTTCTCGGCGCTCACCATCGAAGCGTGGCCGGGCGGCTCGGCGCTGTTTGCCGTCGACACCGACGGCGAAGTCTTCGAGAGCGCCGATGAAGGCGACACCTGGACCAACGTCGCCGAAGTGCCGCCGGTATCGAAGGGCGAATTCTACCGCGCCTTGGCCCGCGACCGCGGCAAGCTTGCGGTCGACGACATCGTCGTCAGCAATTCCGCAACCGAGCGGCTCGCCAAAGTGGCCGCGCGTCGCTGAGCAATCAGAAGCGCGGTTTGTAGCCGGATTCGTCCTTCTCGATATGGCCGGCGAACGGGAAGCCGACGTGGCCGGGAAAAACCAGTGCGCCGGTCGTTGCGCAATCGTCCAGCACGCGGCGGCGGCTGACGCGCGCCTGCTGAATGTCGGAATTCTTCGGAAAATTCCAGTCCGGATAATAGACCTGCAGCAGATGATGAAAGACGTCGCCGATGAGCGTCGCGCGATGGCCGCCGACGTTCAGGTTAAAGACGAAATGTCCCGGGGAATGGCCGCCGGCGGGCGCAATGTCGATGAACTCGTCGAGGCGATGCGGCCCGGTTACCAGATCGGCGCGCCCGACTTCGACCACCGGCACGACACATTCGCGGAACGAGCCGAACTCCGTCGGCGCGGTGGCCGGATCGCCGTCGAGCTTGCTGAAATAATCGAAATCGAGCTTTGAGAACACGTAGCGGGCGTTGGGAAACGTCGGCGCCCACTTGCCGTCCTTGAGCTGCGTGTTCCAGCCGACATGATCGTGGTGCAGGTGCGTGCACATCACGAGATCGATCTCGTCGGGCCGCGCACCGGCTGCGGCGAGGCGATCCAGCCACGGCTCGTTGAGCATGTTCCAGTGCGGACGCAGCGGACGGGATTTCTGATTGCCGCAGCAGCCATCGATCAAAATCTTGCGGCCGTCGAGCTGCAGGAGCCAACTGTGGACGCTGAGCTTGATCTTGCCGGATGCCGGATCGTAGTGGTGGGGGCTGAGCCAGTGCGCGTGCTCGGCAAGATGCGCCTCGGTCAGCGCCGGGAAAATTTCCGCCGCCGGATAGATCGGCAGATAGGTTTCCTCGATGCGGGTGACGGTGGCCTTGCCGACCTTGAAGACCGACATCGGCCCCGCCCGCTATCGCGCCCGTGCCGCCGGCTTTACGTCTTGATGAAGCCCGAGAACTTCTTCTGGAACCGCGACAGGCGGCCGCCGCGGTCGATCAGGTGCTGCTGGCCGCCGGTCCAGGCCGGGTGCGATTTCGGGTCGATGTCGAGATGCAGCACATCGCCCGGCTTGCCCCAGGTGGTCCGGGTGGTGAATTCGGTGCCGTCGGTCATGATCACTTTGACGGTGTGGTAGTCGGGATGGGTGTCGGGTTTCATGGCCTTACCGTCTGCTGATGGCTGAGATTTGGCGGCTCTATAACGCGCCGGCGCCTTGGCGGCAAGCCGCCGCAATTGACCGGCATCGGCACGACAGGGCATTAGCATCGCGCCCGGTCACGGCGTCGCGTAAGGACTGTGGACCCAGGCCGGAGAAGCGAGACGATGCAAAGACAGGAATTGCGTGCCGCCGCTTCGCTTGCGGCCGTCTTCTCCGTCAGGCTGCTCGGCCTGTTCATGATCTATCCGGTCTTTGCCGCCTATGCACGCGGCCTCGACGGCGCCACGCCCTATCTGATCGGCGAGGCGCTGGGCATTTATGGGCTGACGCAAGGGCTTTTGCAGATTCCCTTCGGGCTATTGTCGGACCGGGTCGGACGCAAAGTCATGATCGTTGCCGGCCTCATCTTGTTCGCCGCCGGCAGCGCGATGGCGGCGGTCTCCACCTCGATCGGCGGCGTCATTGTCGGCCGCGCGCTCCAGGGCACGGGCGCGGTCGGCTCGGTGATCCTGGCGCTGGTCGCCGATCTGACCAGCGAGGAGAACCGCACCAAGGCCATGGCCTTGGTCGGCATCAGCATCGGCGCCTCGTTCATGATTGCGATCGTGGCCGGCCCGATTCTGGCCAATTTCATCGGCGTCACCGGCATATTCTGGCTGATGGTGGGGCTGGCGCTGATCGGCATCGCCATCACCGAGTTCGTCGTGCCGACGCCGCGCCGCCTGAGCGCGCACCGCGACGCCGAGGCGGTGCCGGCATTGATCGGCGCGGTGCTGCGCGACCCGCAGCTGCTGCGGCTCGACTTCGGCATATTCGCGTTGCACGCCATGTTGACGGCGAGTTTTTTGGTCGTGCCCGGCCTGTTGCGCTCGACGTTCGGCGTGCCGGTCCAGGAGCAATGGAAGGTCTATCTGCCCGTGCTCCTCGTTTCTGTTGCCGTGATGGTGCCGGCGATCGTCGTCGCCGAGAAATATCGCCGCATGAAGGGCGTGTTCGTCGCCGCGGTGGCGGCGCTGGTCGGCAGCCAGATGCTGCTCTATTTCGGCGCCGGCAGTTTCGCCGTCGTGTCGGCGGCGCTCGTCGTCTTCTTCTCTGCCTTCAACGTGATGGAGGCGAGCCTGCCGTCGCTCATCACCAAGACGGCGCCGCCGGATGCCAAGGGCACGGCCATGGGCCTTTATTCGAGCCTGCAGTTCCTCGGCATCTTTGCCGGCGGCGTCATCGGCGGCTGGGCGCATCAATATGGCGGGGATACTGCGATTTTCATGATGACGACGGTGATCGCGCTCGTCTGGCTGGTCGCGGCGGCGACCATGGCGCAGCCGAGCTATCTGACCACGCGCCTGCTTCCTCTGGCCGACGGCCGGGAAAAGAATGCCGAGAGCCTCGCCGCAAAACTGCGGCAGGTGCCCGGCGTCGCCGAGGCCGTGGTGATTGCGGAGGAAAAGCTCGCCTACCTGAAGGTGGACGCCAAATCGTTTGACGCCGCCATGGCGCAAGCGCTGGCCGGGGCGCCGTGATTTTTGTTGGAGCATGATCTTATCCGAAAACCGGTGTCCAGCCTCGAATCAAGTCCGAGGGCAGGCGTTTTCGGGATCGTATTCTACGGCCGCCAGCTCATGCGGTGCACCGGCTTGCCGGAGATCGGATTTTTGCCGGCGCCGCTGATCGCAAAGCCGTGCTTGGCGTAAAAGGCGATGGCGCGGACGTTGTCGATGTTGACGTCGAGGTCGAGGCCGGCCGGCGAGAGGCGTTTGGCTTCGGCGAGCAGCGTCGCGCCGATGCCGGAGCGCCAATGTTCCGGCGCCACCACGATCTGGTCGAGATAAAGCGTGCGTGGATCGACCGTGACGAAGCCGATCATCGTGCCGTCGCTCTCGGCGATCACGACTTCGGCAATCGGGAGAAGCTCGTTACGCCAGCGCTCGCGCCACCAGTCGAGCCGCTCGGCGAAATCGAGCTGCGGATAAGCGGCTTGCCAGGTCCGAAGCCACAGCGCGACGGAGGCATCCTCGTCGCGGGGTTGGTAACGGCGCAGTTTGTAGCCCGCATGGAGCGCAGCGGAATGCGGGGACGTCGCTCCCGGATTTCGCTGCGCTTCATCCGGGCTACGGTTCATCGTCTCACCGCTCCGTCAATTTCAGCTCGATGCGGCGGTTGTGGCTGAAGGCTTCGTCGCTGGTGCCGGCGTCGATCGGCTGGAACTCGCCGAAGCCGGCGGCGACCAGGCGCTGCGGCGGCACGCCTTTGCTGATCAGATATTGCACCACGGAGATGGCGCGCGCCGACGACAATTCCCAGTTCGACTTGAACGGCGAGGTCGCGCTGAGCTGCCTTGTGTCGGTATGGCCGTCGACGCGCAGCACCCAGTTGATCTCGGACGGAATCTGCTTTTCCAAATCGAGCAGCGCGCTCGCGAGCTGATCGAGTTCGGCGCGGCCTTCCGGCCGCAGCGCCGCCTGGCCGGAATCGAAGAACACTTCCGACTGGAACACGAAGCGGTCGCCGACGACGCGGATGTCCGGCCGGTTGCCGAGGATGTCGCGCAGCTTGCCGAAAAAGTCCGAGCGGTAGCGCGACAATTCCTGCACGCGCTGCGCCAGCGCCAGGTTGAGGCGCTGGCCGAGATCGGCGATGCGCAGCTGCGAATCCTTCTGCTTGGCTTCGGACGCGCCGAGCGCCTCTTGCAGCGCGCCGATCTGGCTGCGCAGCGCCTTGATCTGCTCGTTGAGGTTTTCGATCTGCGCCACGGCGCGGGCGGTGGCTTCCTTTTCGAGATCGAGCTTGGCGTTATCGTTTGCGCTCGGCCCGGGCACTAGACTTGAGCCAGCGCCGGCCGAGCCGCGCAGCCGGTCGCGCTCGCCTTCGGCGGCGGTGAGGGAAGCGCGCAGCTGTGCCACCTGGTCCTCGAGATTGGTCTTGCCGGTCTGCTCCAGCGACAATAGCTGGCTCAGCCGCGAAATCTGCGCGTTGAGCCGCGCCAGCGCGGTGTCCTTGCCGGCGACCTCTTGGGAGAGAAAGAATTGCGCCACCATGAACACGGTGAGCAAAAAGATCACCGACAGGATCAGGGTCGACAAGGCGTCGACGAACCCCGGCCAGTAATTCATGCCGCTATCGCGGCGGCTGCGGGAGAGCGCCATGGGGCCTCCTGTATTTTTGCTCGCCGATTATCTTTCGACCGGCTCGCGCGCCACATGCTCCATGAAGCGGCGCAGGTCGCGGTTGAGCTTGGCCTGCTCGTCGGCCCAGTCGCGGATCATCTGCTGCTCGTTGCGCATATGTTGCACGAGCCCCTGGATCGCCTCGGCGAGATTGGCCATGGCGACGGTGGTGGCCTTGTTGGCGCCGCCGTCCTCGACCGAATGGCGCAGCCGCTCGAAGGCGTCGACGATGCCGGCGGGGAGCGCCGCCGCGCCGCCGGTGCCGCCACCGACGCCAAAATCCTGCACCGTGGTGGCGAGCCAGTCTTCGAGATTGATATAAAAACGGTTCTGCGCCTGACTGGTCTGCAGATCGAGAAAGCCGAGCACCAGCGAGCCGGCCAGCCCGAACAGCGACGACGAGAACGAAATGCCCATGCCGCCGAGCGGCGCGGCGAGGCCTTCCTTGAGCGCGTCGAACACCGAGTCGGCGTCGCCGCCGATCTTCAGGCCGTTGATGATGCTGCCGACGGAACCGACGGTCTCGATCAGGCCCCAGAACGTGCCGAGCAGGCCGAGGAAGACCAGGAGCCCGGTGAGATAGCGCGAAATATCGCGCGCCTCGTCGAGCCGCGTCGCCAGCGAGTCGAGAAAGGCGCGCATGGTCTGCGCCGAGATGGCGACGCGGTCGACCCGCTCGCCGCCGAGCATCGCCGCCATCGGCGCCAGCAATTTGGGTTCCCGCCTGCCGGCAAGTTTCGGATCGGCGCTGCGGAAGCCGTTGACCCAGGCTACCTCCGGGAACAGCCGGATGACGTGGTGGAACGACAGGATGATGCCGATCAGAAGCACGCCGATGATCAGGCCGTTGAGCCAGGGATTGGCCAAAAAGGCGTTGAGGATTTGGCGCTGCAGCACGAACGCGATCAGGCCGCACAGAATCAGGAACACCAGCATCCGGATCAGGTAGATGCGGGGGGAGGAGAGTTTGGTGAGGTCGCTCGCCATCGGTTGCGTTCAGCGCGCGGAATCGCCGCTTAGTCGCCGGATAATGGCACAGCGCCCATGACGGGAGAAAGCATTGTTCGGCCTCCTTGACGATCCGCCGCAGCGTGCTTCCCGGCGGTCATCGGCTCGATTAAGCGACTTGGCGCAGCCTTTGCGGCGGCCTGATGGCGCGGCCTATGGGGCCACGGCCTCCTTGCCGGCCGCCTTGAGCAGGCGCAACAGCTCGCTGTGCATGGTCTCGTTGCCGGCGACGATCTGCCCCTTGGTGATGATGGCGTCATGGCCCTCGCAATCGCTGACGAAGCCGCCGGCTTCGCGCACCAGGATCATGCCGGCGGCGAGATCCCATGGCGATAGATCGCGTTCCCAATAGACATCGAGCCGGCCGGCGGCGATCCAGGCGAGATCCAGCGTAGCGGCGCCGAAACGGCGCAACCCGGCAAAGTGCTGCTGCGCGGCGGCGATTTCCAGGCGCGCCAGCTTGAGGTCGCCGCGGCCGTAATGGGGCAGGCCGCAGGCGACCACCGCATCGGCGAGGCGCTGGCGCGCCGCGACGCGGATGCGCTTGTCGTTGAGGAAGGCGCCCTTGCCGCGCTCGGCGATGAACAGTTCCTCGGTCGCCGGGTTGTAGGTGAGGCCGGCGACGATTGAGCCGTCGCGCTCGAGCGCGATCGACACCGCGAAATGCGGGATGCCGTGCAGAAAATTGGTGGTGCCGTCGAGCGGATCGACGATCCAGCGATGACTCTTGTCGGCGCCGGGGCGCGTGCCGCCTTCCTCGCCGAGAAAGCCGTAGGCCGGCCGCGCCTTGGCCAGTTCCTCGTAGACGATCTCTTCGGCGCGGCGGTCGGCGGCGGTGACGAAATTGCGCGGGCCCTTGAGCGACACCTGCAAATGCTCGATCTCGCCGAGATCGCGCTTGAGGCTGCGCCCGGCGCGGCGCGCAGCCTTGATCATCACATTGAGCACGGCGGAATGCAGCATGGCGGTTGCCGTACCTGTCGCGGCGCTGCGGCGCAAGCCCGCCGCCGCGAAGCAGGGCAGGGGGCTCCCGAGGTTCGCGAAACAAGCGGAGGGTGGTGACGGAAGCGGCCGCGCCCGGGGCGGCGCTACGGCGGGCAGATATAGCCGGGTCCGCTCGGGTTCTTGAAGCACCCGACCGACGCGGGGATGACCTGCTTCGGCAGCCACAGCACGACCTTGGGAAAATAGATCGCAAACGAGATGGTGACCAGAAACACCACATAGATCGGCAGCGCCGCGCGAAGCGCTTTTGAGAATCGCACGCCGACGAATTTCGAGGCCATCAACAATACCAGCCCATAGGGCGGCGTTATCAGGCCGAACGCCAGCGTGGCGATCAGCACCACGCCCATGTGCACCGGATTGATGTTGCCGGCTTGCGTCAGCGCATTCACCAGCGGCATGAAGATGATGATCGTCGGCACCGGTTCGATGAAATCGCCGATGATGGTGAACAGCACCACCATCAGCAGCATCATCAGATGCGGGTCGTTGCCGGCAATCGCGGTGATCCAGTCGGCGATGACCAGCGCGCCGCGCAGATAAGCCAGCATCCAGCCGAACGCGTTGGCGGCGCCGATGGTGATCAACGGCAATGAAAAGATCAGGCCGGCGAGACAAAAATCGTACGGCAATATCCTGAGATGCCCGCGGTTGAGCGCCGGGATGACCGCGACGATGATCCAGACCACCGCGACCACGCCGGCTTCGGTCGGCGTGAACCAGCCGGTCAGGATGCCGCCCATCAGAATGACCGGGATCATCAGCGGCAGCGCCGCGTCCTTGGCGGCGAGCGCGACTGAAAACAACGACGCCCGCGGCCGCCGCGTGCCGAGCGGACCGAAGAAATAGCAATAGATCATCAGGCCGAAGCCGATCATGAAGCCCGGCACCACGCCGGCCATGAACAGGCCGGCGATCGAGACATTGCCGACGGCGCCATAGACCACGGCGGTGATGCTCGGCGGCACCAGTGCCGCGATCGTCGAGGCCGCGGCGATGATCGCGGCGATGAAGGGCGGATCATAGCCCTCGCGCTTCATCGGACCGCCCAGGGCGCGACTGATCACGGCGACGTCGGCGGTCGTCGAACCCGACATTTCGGAGAACATCATGCTGAAGACGGTGACGACCTGCGACAGGCCGCCGCGAATATGGCCGACCAGCGCCAGCGCCAGATTGGCGACCCGCATGACGACGTCGGCGGAGCTCATCAGTTCGCCGACCAGAAGGAAGAACGGAATGGCGAGCAGCGCCTCGCTGTCCACCCCGTCGAACATCTTTTGAATGATCGCCGGCATCGAAACGTCGGTGAACGCTGCGCCCACCAGCACGCCGGCCAACAGCGAGAACGCGACCGGCACGCCCATATAGCCGAAGACCAGGAACAGCGCGGTCATCAGACCGAGAATGAAAGGCGCGCTCACGAGAGCTCTCGCGTCGGTGGAAGCTCGATCGGCGTGATGTGGATCGGTTCCTCGGGCGGCTCGGGATGGTCGAAGCCGTTGCGGATGCCGTTGACGAGCTGCTCGATGGTGAACAGCGCAATCAGAGCCCCTGAGATCGGGATCGCCGCATAAAGCGAGGCAATCGGCGTCATCGAGGGCATGCGAAAGCTGCCGAAACCGCGCAGAAAATTGAGGTAGCCGAAATAAACCAGGCAGATGGCGACGCCGAGAACGACGCCGCGAATGACGATTTCAATGACCAGCCGGGGCGCGCCGTGCATCGCCTCCGACAGCGCCGTCAGATAGAGGTGATCGTTGCGCCGCGTGGCGACGGCGGCGCCGATGAAGATCGCGTAGATGAAGAAGGTGGATGTGACTTCCTGGAGCCACAGCCACGGATGCCCGATGCTGCGGGTGACAATATCGAAGGTCACGGTCGTCGAGAAGCCGAACAGCAAGAGCCCGCACAGCATCATCAAGCCGAGCTCGAGCACATCGAACGCGCGCCATTTCAAATGGCGCTGACGCTGCAGCACGAGCTTGTCAGCAAACCGCATGATCCGGCGCCCGGATGAACGCGACGCGGAGAAGCCGGAAGGCCTCTCCGCGCAGGCGGCACGACTATTTGATGCTGCTGATCAGATTTTCGATCTTGGCGGCGTGCGGGCCGAGCTGATTGGAGAACTTGTCGAGATACGGAGTGGCGATGTTGGCGAAGCCCGATTTGTCGACGTCGGTGACGATCTTGACGCCGATCGCCTTGAGCTTGCCGATCGACTGGTGCTCGAGCTCGAACGCCTTGGCCGGCTCGTTCTTGTTGACCTCGGCGGCCGCCGCCTGCACCCATTGCTTCTGCTCGGCGGTAAGGCTTTGCCAGAGCTTGTCGCTGATCCAGACCAGGCTGTTATTGGCCTCGTGTTCGGTGAGCGACAGCACCGGCGCCACTTCGTAATGCTTGTTGACGAGATAGACGTTGATGCCGTTTTCGGCGACGTCGACGACGCCGGTCTGCAGCGAGGTGTAGACGCTGCCGAACGGCATATGCACGACCTGAGCGCCATAGGCGGGGAAGATGGCGTCCTCGGTCGGCGTCGCCTGGACGCGGACTTTCAGGCCCTTGATGTCGTCGATCTTGTGGATTTCCTTCTTGCTGTACATCGAGCGCAAGCCGAGCGTGGCGAGCCCGATCACGTGCGAGCCCTGCACCGTCTCCTCGATCATCGCCTTGACGGCGTCGGAAACCCGCGGGTCGGCGAGCGCTTTGGTCAGATGCTCTTCGGAGCGAAACAGAAAGTGCAGCGACATCACGCCGGCCTGCGGCGACACCGTCGCGGTGTTGGCCGAGGACGTGATGGCGAAATCGATGTCGCCGGATTTCAACAATTGCAGCACCTGCGGCTCCTGGCCGAGCTGCGCGCCGGGATATTGATCGACCAGGAACTGACCCTTGCTCAGCTCCTTCATCTTGCTGGCGAAAATGTCGCCGACGACGCCGTAGCCCGTCGTCGTCGGCTGGTCATAGGCGAAGCGATAGTGCTTTTCCTGCGCGTTGGCGCCAAACGAAACGGCTGCGGCGGCGGCAGCGAGCAGAGTACCGCGCACAAGCGATGAAATCTGAATGACAGACATTGGGACTCCCCCCTGATTTGGTGGCGTCTTGCACGGCGGGTTGCCGCGCCCGACGTCTTGCCTTTGGGCGTGATTATTGGGCGAAAGGGTTGTCCGCTAATTCTCTTTTGTCAACGAGAATACGTCTGCTTCGGTTATAAAGATCCGCGCTAATTGGTGGCTTCACTGCGCGGGGGAAAGAAAAGCTCATCGCCGTTGATGCGGTATGACGTGATCGCGGCAAGGCCGACCTTCGACGTAAGCCAGTCGTGCCATGTCTTTGCCTCCCTGAATTTTACCTGCGGCCATTTGGCGGGATTCATGAGGATGCTGCCATATGGATTGAATAGAATTGGGTCGCCTTCAGTCAGAATTTCGAGGTTCTGCCGGCTCCTGAAGCTGGCCCAAGCGGCTCGATCCGTGAGAGTGTAAGCATTGAGCGCGGCAGCAAAGTTAAGAGTGGCACCGATGCTTTGGGCCAAATCGGGATACCAAGGTTGGCCCAGTGGCTGGACGCCTGACAACTTCCACAGTCGAAGCTCCATCCGGTAGGTGCCCCCGTCATCGCCCCGACTCGCAAATAAAGCTCCCTTAGCGGCGATTGCCGCAAATGCTCTGCGGGCATCTTTGAAACCGCGAATACCTGCGGGATCGGAGCTTGGTCCGACAATGACAAAATCGTTGTGCATTACGTCGCGACGATCAATGCCATACCCGTCTGCCACAAGCTGGCTCTCTCCAACCCTATCGTGAACGAGCAACGCATCGACGTTACCACGCGCTGCTATCGAAAGAGCACGGCCGGTTCCAAGCGCCTCAACGTGAACGTCCAAGCCGGTTGCGGCTTGAAAGATTGGGAGGATGTGGCCAAAAAAGCCAGAGTCCTCAGTCGAGGTGGCCGACCCGAGTGTTATAAACGACTCGGCAGCTTGCGCGGTGCCCGTGCTATTGGCGTCAACGTCTCGAACCAGCTTAGTGTGGAGTTCATTATCGTGTTCTTGATAGTAGAACCATTCAGGGTAGTGCCAAACTATCTCCAGCCCGAGCATGGAGAGCAAGCAGCAGATGGTGCAGATTTGCAGCATCGTGTACTTGTGTGCCGACATTAGATCGCGGCGCCTCTCACGCCAACAGCCGCTTTCGTTGCACTTTCTCCGTCAATCTCGGTCGCTCGAATGCGGCACAGGGGAGTTTAGCGACTTTGGGCGTTCACGTAGGTAGATTGCATGCCAATAGCCGAAACGATCCCACTCACGTTCTATCAACGCCTCCTCGCATTTATCGAGGGCATAACTCGCGAGTGGATTTTGTCGTCTAGCCTCTCGACGCTGATACCATTCCCAAAAATCGACGATCACATCGTAATCGTGCGTTTTTTCGATCATGGAGCGCCTCTTAGAGCCACCCCGCCAGCGGCGTTACATCATCTCGGTGCGCCTCGTACTCGGCCGTCTCACCGAGGTCTGAGTTCGTCCATCGGACGATGACATAGTCACCTTGAACCCTGGTAACGACCGCTATTCGGTTTCGGCCGCTGCGCCGGACGGACACCTTCATTCCTAGCTCGATACTTCCGTTGTCATTGCCGTCGTTCATGGCCGCCATCGAGCAACCTTATCGAAAGGCGTGAGTGAGTTTCCGTAACACCAACCCTATCATAACGGCAGGTCCGTCCGTATGCTCAAGGTGGTGGAATCAAGGGTCCACGAGGTCTACTTTAGCGAAAAAGTTTGCAATATTCGACTACGATCAATGCGCCGGCGAGCATCGGCGCCAAAATCCATAAGGCGCGAGCGAGATGGAAAGCATGGTACTTCTCGACCTAATGGGCGGCGTAGCGCTGCTGCTGTGGGGCCTGCACATGGTCCTCACGGGAGTGCTACGAGCTTTCGGCCCCGACCTGCGCCGGATTCTAGGCAAGGCTCTCCGTAACCGTTTTGCCGCTTTCTGTGCCGGCCTCGGGCTCACCGCTCTGCTGCAAAGCAGCACGGCCACTGGACTGATGACGGCCTCGCTTGCCGCCGACGGGACCGTCAACCTGGTTCCGGCGCTTGCAATCATGCTTGGCGCCAATGTCGGCACAACTTTTATCGTGCAGCTTTTATCTTTCAACGTCGTCGCGGCGGCTCCGGTACTTTTCGTGATCGGTCTAGTGACCTTTCGCCTGGCTGGCGGGAATACGCTCACTAAGGCCCTGGGCCGCGTCGCCATTGGTCTCGGGCTGACGCTGCTCGCACTGCATATCCTGATCGACACCCTGGCGCCGGCGGAGCAAGCGCCAGCGGTCCGCGCACTTCTTGGTTCAATCACCAATGATCCGGTTCTATGCATTGTCATCGCGGCAGCGCTGACCTGGGCCGCGCATTCGAGCGTCGCCGTCGTGCTTTTGGTGATGTCGCTCGCCTATTCGCAGTTCGTGACCACAGAAGCGGCTCTCGCTCTTGTGCTCGGCGCCAATCTCGGCAGCGCCATCAATCCTTTGATCGAAGCGGGCAACCGTGGGGACCCGGCGAGCCGTCGCCTGCCCGTCGGGAACATGCTCAACCGATTGGTCGGTGTTTGCCTCGCGCTCGCGCTCTTGCATCCCATCGCGCAGGAATTGAGCGCGTGGCAACCGGACGCCGCGAAGCGCATTGCCGAATTTCACATGCTCTTCAATATCGCGCTGGCCTTAATCTTTATTGGCCTGCTCGATCCCGTCGCTCAACTCCTCATTCGCTTTCTGCCGGAAAGGAAAAAACCGGACGATGCCTCGGCGCCCCGCTATCTCGATGATGCGGCGCTGGAAACGCCGTCGCTTGCGCTCGCCAATGCGGCGCGTGAGACGCTGCGCATGGGCGATACGGTTGAGACAATGCTGCGCGATGTGATGGCTGCAATCATGGCCAACGATCGCAAGCTGGCCGGCGACGTGGAACGCAAGGATAATATCGTCGATAAATTGAATGAGGCGATCAAGCTCTACATCACCAGGCTGACGCGCGACAGCCTCGATGATGGGGAAGGCCACCGCGCCATGGAGATCGTATCGTTCACCATCAATCTTGAGCATATCGGCGACATTATCGACAAGAATCTGTGCGAGCTGGCGATAAAAAAAATAAAGGGACGGTACCAATTTTCCCCGGAAGGGGCGGCCGAGCTCATCGGTTTTCACAAGCGAACCATCGAGAGCTTGCAGGCCGCCTTCGGCATCTTCATGACCGGTGACATCGAAGCGGCGCGCAAGCTGCTGCGAACCAAAATCGAACTACGCAGGGCCGAGCTTGAGGCCGCAGACCGGCATTTCGAGCGGTTGCGAGAAGGTCGGCCGGAGAGCCTAGAGACAACCTCGCTGCATCTCGACATCCTCACCGATCTCAAGCGTATCCACTCGCACATTTGCTCTGTCGCCTATCCCGTGCTTGAAGCTGCCGGCGAGTTACCAGCGTTGGAGACCTCAACGAGGGGCGATCAGGCGACGGATGCCTTGGGGGTTCAACCAAAGCTGCCGTGAACCCGCGCCGTCTTGGCCGGGCGTTGCCGATTAGCGTCATGTCCGCTTCGCCAAGCGCGGACCGGGAACCGATTGTCGCGGCCTCCTTCGCGGACATGCCGGGCATGGCTGCTTCTATCAGCAGCGCCAAGCATGTAGACACACACGATTGCGATATTGAACGCGGAGAAAACCTGCGATGACGATTTTTGACCTGCAAAAACGCGTGGCCTTCATAACCGGCGGCAATGGCGGCATCGGTCTCGGCATGGCGAAGGGCCTTGCCGCCGCGGGTGCTGCCATTGTCATCGCCGGCAGGAACCAGGCCAAGGCGCAAGCGGCGCTGGCGGAATTGCAGGCGCTGGGCGCTCAGGCCGCGTTTGTCGAGTTGGACGCCCTCCAGGAAGCGTCCTGCCGGCAAGCGATCGAGCGCGCCGCCGAGCGATTTGGCCGTCTCGACATCCTCGTCAACAACGCCGGGACGACCGTTCGCGCGCAACCGCAAGACCTGACGGCGCAGGATTGGCATCTGGTGATGAATACCAACCTCACCGCCGCGTTTCTTTGCTCGCAGGCGGCGTATCCCCACATGGTGCGCGCCGGCGGCGGCAAGATCATCAATATCGGATCGATGATGTCGGTGTTCGCGTCGTCCTATGCCGCGCCCTATGCGGCGAGCAAGGGCGGCATCGTGCAGATGGCGCGGGCCATGGCGGTCGCGTGGGCGAAGGACAATATCCAGGTCAACACGATTTTGCCCGGCTGGATCGATACCGATCTGACCCGAAAGGCGCGCGAGGAGGTCGAAGGCCTGCACGAAAAGGTTTTGGCGCGGACGCCGGCGCAGCGCTGGGGCAGCCCGGATGATTTCGCCGGTATCGCCGTCTTCCTGGCCGCGCCGGCTTCGAATTTCATTACCGGTACGGCCATCGCCGTCGACGGCGGGTACTCAGTCCAGGCTTAGAGCGTGGTGATTTAAGTTGGTGCTTCTGTAGAGGCAGAGCAAGGCATTGATCGCAATGGCAGCAAGCGCTTCCGGTCTATTGATCCTGTCAAGGGTCTTTGACCGCCGAAGGCGGCGCTTCGCGCCCTTGACAGGATCAATAGACCGGAAGAGGGGCAGCCGTTGCGATCAATGCCGTCCCGCGACCAAGTAGACGCTTCTCTTATTCGTCGGGCACAGCGTGCCTAGAACGGCTTGTCGCCGACGATGGTGCAGCGGCGCATCACGCGCTTTTGGCGGGCTTCGTCGAAGCCGGTGGCGCGGTGCAGCAGGCAGCGGTTGTCCCACACGATGCATTGGCGTGGCGCCCAGCGGTGCGTGTAAACGCGCGCCTGCGGCGTCACCATCGTATTTAAATCCTCGATCAGCGCGCGCCCTTCGCCGTAGTCCATGCCGACGATATATTCGGCATGGTCGCCGAGAAAAATCGCCTTGCGCCCGGTTTCGGGGTGGGTGCGCACGATCGGATGCGCGATCGGCGGCACCTTGGCCTTCTGCTCCGCCGTCAAAGGATCCTCGCCGTGGCGGCGCGTGCGCGAGAAGTCGAAATTGTGGATCGCCTGGCGGCCCTCGATCCTGGCCTTGATCGCGGCGGGCAGGAGCTCGTAGGCGGAATACATGTCGGCAAATTCGGTTTCGCCGCCCTCGGGCGGTACGATCTCCGAATACATCATGGTCGCCTGGCCGGTGCGCTCCTTCCAGGATCCGTCGGTGTGCCAATACAGCGTGCCGCGGTCGGGATGCTTGCCGCTCGGGTTGCCGTCCTGGTCGAGGTTGGACAGCATGTATATTTCCGGGTGCTCCTTGTAGCCGTGATACTGGCTGAGCACGTGAACCTGCACCTCGCCGAAATTGCGCGCCAAGGCGACTTGCGTCGCCGGCGGCAGATCGACGTCGCGGAACAGGATCAGCTGGTAGTCGAGAAACGCTTCATAGACTTTCGCGAACAGCGCCGGCGACACGGCTTGCGCCAGCGTGATGCCGGTGATTTCGCAGCCGAGCACCGGGTGCAGCGGCTTGACCTGGAACGGCCAATCGCGGTTCGCGCGTTGCGGGTTAAGCTGGGCTTGGGCCATGGCGACCTCCCGGCAGGTTTCTCGCCGTTGAACTCTACCGCGTTCGCTGTGCGGCGTCGGTCACGACCCGGTAGGCCTCGTCGAGCGCCGGTTTCGCCTTCGACACGTCCGCGCCGACGCTGGCAAACGTCGTCATCATTTGCGCCTGTTCGTCCGGTGGCAGGCTGATCAACTCGCCACCGTTGTCGGTCCAGCCCTTGCGCGCTTTGCCGACGATTTCGATTGCCACGGGACCGATCGCCGCTTGCTCCGTGGCGGCGGCCTTGTCGACGATCTTTTGCAGGTCCGCCGGCAACGAATCGTACCAGGCCTTGTTGATCTCGGCGACCGCGAAGACGGCCGGCTGGCCGGTTTCGGTCACAAATTTTGCCGCATCCTGAAAGTGCATGGGCGTGAAGACGACGATGCCGCCGATCGCACCGTCGATGGCGCCTTGCTGCATTGCCGGCACGACGTCTCCCAAGGTCATCGCCACCGGCGTCGCACCCAGCCGCTCGATGGGCACGGTTTGAAACTTCGAGGCCAGCACGCGGATCTTCTTTCCCTTGAAATCCGCGAGGTGGCGGATCGGGACTTTCGCGATCACGGACGAGGGTGAGTTCATGAACATCGCCACGCCGTGCAGCCCTTTGTCGGCGCCGAGGCCGAGCATCAGTTTCAATGCCGCCGGATCGGCGGCAAGGCGTTCGCCGTGCGCCGTGGAATCGACCAGACCGGGCGCCGCCATCACCTCGAAGCGCTCGTCGACGCCGACGAAGAATTCCGGCGGGATGACCGCGCACTGAATGGCGCCAAACTGCGTGCCTTCGATCTGCCGCGGAATCGACCCGAGCTGGCTCGCCGGATAGATTTCCGGCTTGATGCGTCCGCCGGAATCCTTCTCGATCGCCGCGGCGTAGTTTTTGGCGAAGAAGTAGCTCGGATCGTTCAACGTGGGCAGAGTTATTTTCATCGTGTAAGTCTTGTCTTGAGCCAGCGCTGCTCCTGGCGCCAGTGTCAGCCACAAGACGAGCGTGCCAGCGGCCGCGGCAGCCCGCACCACGAAATGCCGTCCGACGAAGATCATGCAACCCTCCCTCAACGAAAAGCAGTTTCAGCGAAGCGCAAATGCCGCCAGTCCGCAAGACTTAAAGCCGGCAATGTCACGGGCGCAACCCGTCCTGCAGGCTGTCACAGTCGAAAGAGCCGTTCCGCATTTTCGTGCGCGATGCGCTCCTTGTCGGCGGCGCTGACCGGAATTTGCTCCAGGAAGGCGCGCGCCTGCGCCATGGATTGGTAGGGATGGTCGGCCGAGAACATGATCCGGTCGACGCCGCCGAGCTCGAGCAGCAGGTCGAGAAATGTCGGCGGGAAATTGAAGCCCGAGAAAGTGTAGTGAACGTTCTCCTTGAGATAGGCGAGGACCGGGCGCTTCAGCTTCGTCACCGCCATGGGGATGATGTCGAACCGCTGGAACATGAATGGCAGCCCCTCGCCCATGTGGCCGATGACGAATTGCAGTTTTGGAAAGCGGTCGAACACGCCGCCAAAGATGATGCGGATGACGTGAACCGCGGTTTCGATGTGCCAGCCCCAGGCGCCGCCGGCGAGCATGTCGGTCACCATCGGCGCAAAGCCGCCGTACGATATGTCGATGACCGGCTGCGGCGGCGGTGTCGGGTGGAGATAGATCGGGACGTTGAGCGCTTCGGCGCGCTCCAGGATCGGCCAGTAGAATCGATCGTCGAGATAGCGGCCGCGATTGTGACCGTTGATGACCGCGCCTTTGAAGCCATGCTGGACCCGGCGCTCCAATTCGTCGGCGGCCTGCTCGGGAGCCCCGGTCGGCACCGCGGCGAGGCCCGCGAAACGCGTCGGATGCTTTTTCACCGCATCCGCGAGGTAATCGTTGGTGTCGCGCGCCATCGCAATGGCGTCTGCCGCCGCCATCTGCTCGACGCCGGGCGCACTCAGCGACAGGACCTGCATGTCGATGCCGGCGGCATCCATCTCCGCTATGCGCTTGGCGCCGACGTCGCAAAGCCGCGCCATGAGGTTGGCATAGCGGCCGCCGACCTGTTCGGCCCGGTCTTTGAGAAAACGTGCCGGACCGTCGAAAAATTCCGGGGTGGCAAAATGCTCCTCGAGAGTGATGGTGCGCATGGTCGTTCTTTCTGCCTGTCGCGGCCGCGATCCAAGGAATTCGTACCTCGTTATTCCACCTTGAGGCCGCTTGCCTTGATCACCCCGCCGAAGCGCTCGTCGTCGGCGCGGATCAGCGCGGCCATTTGGTCCGGCGTCGTGGCAAAGGGCTCGCCGGACCCGGCGGCGGCGAGCTTTTCGGCGAACTCGGGCTGCGCGATCACCGCATTCACCGCGGCGCGAAGCCGCGCGACAACCTCCGGCGGCGTTGCCGCGGGGACGAACAAGGCCTGCCATATCGTCACGTCGTAAGTCGGATAGATTTCCGAAATCGACGGCAGGTCGGGGAATATCGGCGAGCGCTTGCGGCCGCTGATGGCCAGCGCGCGCAACTTGCCGGCCTGCACCAGCGGCGTCACCGAGCCGCCGCCGAACATCGCCGCCACCTCGCCGCCCATGAGGCCGATCGCTGCCGGCCCACCGCCGCGATAGGGCACGTGCGTCATTTGAATTCCAGCCTGCTCCTTCAAGAGCTCCATCGCCAGATGGTGCTCGCTGCCGTTGCCGATCGACCCATACAGGAGCGGCGGCCTGGCGCGGCCGGCATAAGCGATGAAGTCGCGAAAGCTTTTGGGCTCAAAAGCGGGATTTTCCGTCAGCAGCAGTTCGTCCGAGGTAATGGTCGCGACCGGCAGCAGATCCTTGAAAGGATCGAACGGCATCGTGGCATAGAGATGCGGGTTGACGGTGAGCAGCGAACCCGCCGACTGCAAGATCGTATAGCCGTCGGCGGCCGCGCGCGCGACGAGGTCGCCGGCGACATTGCCGTTGGAGCCCGGCCGGTTCTCCACCACCACGCTCTGCCCGAGGCGCGCCGACAGCAATTGCCCGAGCAGACGAGCCACGAAATTGGCGCCGCCTCCCGGCGGAAACGCGACGAGCAGGTGAACCGGCCGGTCCGGATAGGATTGCGCCAGCGCCGCCGTCGCGAACAACGCGCCGAATGCCGCGGCGGCGAAGCGGGCGAACCATCCCATGGTCGGTCTCCCCCTCAAGCGAGGTTTTCGGATGCAGAACTGGCGCATACCAAGAGGACAGGCAATGCGCGCTGCGAGCGCGGATCATAATACGAAGTAAAGCAGGCTTTAGATGTCACCACAGCCTATAGCAAAAGATCAACGTCCGAATCCGAGAAGCTGACCGCCATCGTGCCCGCCGATATGTTCGCGCTCGGCCCCTTCGGCAGCCACATATATTGCGGCGACCGGTGTGACAGCACGCGGCCGAGCAGTGGAAAATCGGGCGACAAGAATCCTGCCTTGGCGAGCGCGGCTCGCTGGCTCGGTTCGTTCGTGGCCGCCAGGACAACCGTCGTGCCGAGCTCAGACGCCACCGCGACCGCCCGCGTGGCGAGCGCACGCAGCACGGCCGGCTCATCGTGAACCGCCACCAGGTCGGTTATCAGGGCGCCGGAGACGCGACCGAGTTGCCGGCTCGTGCCCGGTGTCAGCCGACGCACCGCCACATAGCCGACCGGCTCGCCGGCGCTACGGGCCAGGCAAAAGTGGTAGCTGCGCTCGCCGCATACCGATAAACGCCAGCGCCATTCGGCTTCTCCGCGCTGCATGTGCGCCCGTCCGTCTGACCGTCGGCTCGCCTCGATCCGATCAAGGGCCGACCAGAATGCGCCTGCATCGTCCGGCTGGCGAACCTGCCTTCGCTTCGCCGCAACATGGGCAAGTCCCGCCGGACCGATCAGCCAATCTTCGAGATCGACCGGCACGCGGCCGCCGAAGACAATGGCGCGAAGCTTGGCAATGCTCGGCAACGGCAGCGCCATCAGGGAGGCGCGGTGCGGTCCTGTCCAGCCGAGCTTCTTGAAAATTGCGATGGCGGCATCTGATACCGAAAACGCGTAGACGAATTGGTCGACCATTTCGAAATGCTGCATCAGGTGTTGCCCTAGACCCTTTCCGGCATGGGCCGGGTCGACATACCAGTCGCAGATGGCAATGGCCGGAACCGTCTGCCCGTCGATCACCCAGTGTGAAGGGCGCGCCGAGCAGAAACCCGCCATGGCACCCGTCGGCTCGTGCACCGCGGCAACCGCGCAGCCCGGTTCCGCACGCCGCCACCAGCGCGACACCAACTCTGATCGACGATCCGGCCAGACTGCGGCCGCAAATGCGATGAGGCGCGCCTCGTCGATCGACCTTGCCGGGACAAAATCGTAACCGGGCGCGCGAGGCGGGTCCGAGCGATTGGCGGTCATGCCACGGCGCGCGACGCAACGTTGCGGGCTTCCGCATCCGCCGCGTAAGAGCCCATCGTCCGAAATTCGATATGGCCGCGGCCGGCTTGGTCGGCGGCGCGCTCGAGGAACCAGGCGAGCGTCGCCAATTGCTCGTCGTGACGGTGATAAAAGTTGGACGGATGGAACCACAGGTGAAACGTGCCGCCGCTGCGCCGGGCGCGTTCCAGCCCCAGCCAAAGCTTGGCGCGCGTGACTTGCGGCAGGATGAAGCGGCGCAATCCATTTCGCCCCATCATCAGCATCGATCCGGGAATCTCGACGAGTTGGCCCAAGGCATCGGGAAACGACGGCTGCGGCGGAACGGGAAGGAACTGGTCGACAAAATTCGCGGCGCGGGCCGTGAGGCGCGCCCCGTACTGGGCGGTCCGCAACAAGCCGACGTCACGGCTGCGCACGACGCGAAATCCGGCCCGCGCCACGATATCGACGTGCCCGGCCGCGCCACGAGGAAATACGAAGGAGTCCAATCCCAAGCCATGGGCACGATGCATGCGCTTGGCGAAATCGAGGTCGTCCTGCGCCGCGTCGGCCGAAACGCTGTCGAAGTATATGTGCCGGCCGCTGTGACTGCCGGTTTCATGGCGCACCTTCGCCGCGACGATGCGCGCGATCACGTCCGGCGCATACCAGCACGACTTCGATCCAGGGCGCGATGTCGCGCTGCTTTCGTCGAGCAATGCGGCGACCACGAGCCAGGTCGCCGGCACCTGATAGCGATCGAATAAGTCGAGGAGTGCGATGCAGATTGGGCGCTCTGCCGTCTCGGCCAATCGCAAATCGTCGGCCGTGGCTGTGTCCCAGACCCCCCAGGCGAGCTCAAGATCGATCGATATGGCCACCTTGCCGATCGGCATTCTCGGCTTTGCTCCGCAGACGAGTTTGACCGATTTCTGCACCGACACCGGGTTCGCGACGGCGGCGGATGAGCATACTGGGAGGTCCGCCAGCGGGTCAAACCCCACGGATTTGCGACATCGAGGGAGCGCGTGCCACGGCCGCGCATTGAATAACAGAGACGGGGTGTTTCCTTTGTGAGAAAATCCGTGCGTAATCGCGACACTACTCCCTGTAAGCCCGCCGGAGTGCCGATATGCAAGGGGTTGCCAGCGCGTCGCCGCTCAAAGTCGTCATCATTGGCGGCGGCATCGGCGGACTCACCGCGGCGCTGGCGCTGCTCAAGCGCGGCATCGATGTCGAAGTGTACGAGCAATCGGCCGTGCTCAAGGAGGTCGGCGCCGGTGTCCAACTCGGCTCGAACGGCACCCGTGTCTTGTATGCGCTCGGCCTGCGCGACGCCTTGAGCGGCGTTCAGGTCATTCCGGCGGCGCGCGAGATACGGCACTGGCGCAGCGGCGAAACCTGGAACTGGTTCGATCTCGGCGCGACGTCGGCCAAACGCTACGGCACGCCGCACGTCATGCTGCATCGCGGCGACCTCCTCGGCATTCTGGCCGAGGCGGTGCAGCGGCTGAAGCCGAACGCGATCGCGCTTGGCAAAAAGTGTGTTGCCGTCAGCCAAACGGCCGAGCACGCGGAAGCGAGCTTTGCCGACGGCCATGTTGCGCGGGCGGACTTCATCATCGGCGCCGACGGCATTCACTCGCAGGTGCGTGCCTGTCTGTTCGGCGCCGGCCAAGCCGAGTTCACCGGCTGCGTGGCCTGGCGCGGCCTGGTGCCGATGGATCGGCTGCCGGCGCAGCTGGCCCGCATGGTCGGAACCAATTGGCTCGGACCACGCGGCCACGTGCTGCATTATCCGGTACGGCGCGGCGAGCTCATGAACTTCATCAGCATCGTCGAGCGTGAAGACTGGCAGGTGGAATCCTGGACCGTCGAAGGCAGCAAAGGCGAGCTCGCCGGCGATTTCCGCGGCTGGCATCAGGATGTTCACACCCTCATCGACGGCATCGACACGCCCTACAAATGGGCGCTGATGGTGCGCGGCCCGATGCAGCAGTGGACGCAAGCGCGCATCACCTTGCTCGGCGATGCCTGCCATCCGACCCTGCCATTCCTCGGCCAGGGCGCGGTCATGGCGATCGAAGACGCCTATGTGGTCGCAGCCTGCGTGGCGAAATATGCCAAAGAGCCATTGCTCGCGCTTGACCGCTACCAGGCCATCAGGCGCGATCGCACGGCGGCCGTCGTGCGCAAGGCGCACGAGAACCGCAGGCAGGCGTTCAGCCCCGAGCTTGCCGACGAGGATGCGGTGGCGATTTCGGTGGCGCGCGAGTGGCAGCAGGTGCGGTTGCGCGAGCGCATGGATTGGCTCTACGCCTACGACGCTACCGCAGTGGAAATCTAAGGCATCGCCGCGGCGGCCGGCCGCGCGGGAATCGAACAGGAAACGTTCGCTGAGGAGGAATCCATGAAGTCATTGCTTTACGCGGCCTTGTTGGCCGCAGTCCCCGCCGCGGCGCTCGCGCAGACCGCCGACGAGATCAAGAACGCGCCGGCGACGCCGCAGCATGTCCTGACCTACGGCATGAGCTACAGCCAGCAACGCTTCAGTCCGCTCAGCCAGATCAATCGCGACACCGTCAAGCCGCTGGTGCCGGTGTGGTCGTACAGCATGAACAACAATACCGGCGAGGAGTCGCAGCCGCTGATCTACGACGGCGTCATGTATGTCACCAGCCAGAACAAGACCGTGGCGCTCGACGCCTTGACCGGCAAGGAGCTCTGGAACACGCCGGTCGAGTACGCGCCCGACACCACGCGGGTGGTTTGCTGCGGCATCGTCAATCGCGGCGCGGCGATTTACGAAGGCAAGGTGTTTCGCACCACGCTCGACGCGCGCGTGATCGCGCTCGACATGAAAACCGGCAAGCAAATCTGGAGCACCAAATCGGGCGAGGCCAAGGACGGCATCGCCATGACCGGCGCGCCGCTCATTGCCAACGGCGTCCTGATCACCGGCATGGCCGGCGCCGAATACGGCAGCCGCGGCTATATCGAAGGCTACGATCCGAACGACGGCACGCGGCTGTGGCGGCACTACAACGTGCCGCGGCCGGGCGAGCCCGGCGCCAATACCTGGCCGGATGACGCGGCCAATGCCAGCGGCGGCAGTTCGTGGACCACCGGCTCGTATGATCCGGCCCTCGACCTGGTGTATTGGGGGATCGGCAATCCGGCGCCCTGGAACGCGCTGTTGCGCAAGGGCGATAACCTTTTCACCAACTCGATCCTGGCGCTGCGGCCGCAGACCGGCGAGGTGGTCTGGTATTTCCAGATGTCGCCCAATGATCCGTTCGATCACGACAACGTCACGTCGATCATCCTTGCCGACCTCACCATCAACGGCAAGCTGACCAAGGCGCTGCTGCAGGCCGGACGCAACGGCTTCTATTATGTGCTCGACCGCGCGAGCGGCCAGCTGATCGCGGCGAACCCCTACATCAAGGTGACCTGGGCGACCCGAATCGACAAGGAAACCGGCAAGCCGGAATGGACCGAGACGACCAAGAAGGCGGTCGCCTATACCGAGGAGATCGAAACCTGGCCGCACATTTCCGGCGGCACCAACTGGTATCCGTCCTCGTTCGATCCGCGCACCGGGCTCGCCTATGTCAACACCACCGACTACGGCATGAAATACAAGCCGGACCCGATCGACGAAATCAAGAATCTGAAACCCGGCGAGTCGCATCGCGCGGTGAAGATTTCGCCGATTTTCAACGCCGACGGCATGCGCGGCCATTTGCGTGCCATCGATCCGCTGACCGGGCAGTCGAAATGGGCCATTCCGTTCAAGAGCCCGAATTGGGCCGGCACGCTGGTGACGGCGGGCGGCCTGGTTTTCACCGGCGAACTGACCGGAGAATTCATCGCAGTCGACAGCGACGCCGGCAAGATCTTGTGGCAGTTCCAGACGCCGTCCGGAATCATCGGGCAGCCGATCACCTGGGACCATGACGGCAAGCAATATGTCACCGTCACCAGCGGGACCGGCGGCGTCTATGTCATGCGCACGCCCGATCCGAACCTGGCGCACGTGCCGCCGGGCGGCACATTGTGGACATTTGCGCTGTTCGACCGGTGAGCGAATAGACGCTCGTGGAACGGTGGCGGTGCGGACGCTGAGTTGCTTGTGAGCGGGCGAATGCGCATCCTTCTCGTCGCGGCGTGCTGCGCCGCCGTCACACTTGCGAGCGCGGCGGCGGAGGAGGGCGCCACGGCCAGCGGCGCAAGGCTTTACGAGAAGTACTGCGCCACTTGTCATGGCGACGATCTGCAAAACAATTCGGGCGTAGCCTTCGACTTGCGCCGATTGCAAACGGGCGACGAGGCGCGCTTTGTCAATGCCGTGCAGCACGGCAAGAACGCCATGCCGTCATGGCAGGGCGTGCTCAGCCAGGATCAGATCGAGGCGCTATGGGCCTATATCCGCGCGCACGCTTATCAGCCGTGATGGCGCCTGCGCTCTAATCGGCCTCGAAAAGCGCCAGTGTCGCGCCAGTCGAGCCGCCGGCCGCCATGTCCGGACAGACGCTGACCGCCGCAAGCAAATTCATCTCGGCGCGCAAGGTCACGTGAGCGCCCGGCGGCTGGGGCCGGATATGAGAGTGCTCGAGCTCGCCGGTGTCCTGGTGGATGATCATGTGCTGGAAGATGTTGAACGGGCTTGGGACGTCTTCGACGGCGATGCCATAGGGCGCCAATACGCCGCCGAGATTTTCGGTGCAGCCGCGCGGCGGCATTTCCGACAGCGGCCGCTTGTAGGTTATTTCCCAAATTCCGCGCTGGGCGGCCAATTCGTGGCGCTTGCGGCTGCACATGCCTTCCTGCAGATCGTGGTGACCTTCTTTGAACGTATCCTCGGTGATGGTCATCATCGTGTTGTTGAGCTTTGAGATCAGCGCATCGCCGACCGATATGAAGACTTTGCGCTGATTGGCCTTGGTTCTGGCCTGGTCGAATCGCTCGCGCAGATTTTCGCGATTGAAGCAGACGAAATCGATGATGGTTTGCGACGTGACGCGCAGCAACTGGCCGGCTGTCATGTCGAGCGCGAACCCGGTATTGCGGGGAAGCTGCCGCTCCCACAGCATCTTGTCAGGCATGATTTCGATTCTCCGCGAGCATGGCGTGGTTGGTGCGATCGAAAATGCTGTGCATCTGCGCTGCTATTCGGCAACGGCCTTTGCGGCTTTGGCGACCACGTCGGCGGGAAGCGCGTAGAGTTGCGCGAGCAGCGCCTCGATGTCATGGCCGGTCATGGGCGCGATGTCCATTTTTGCCTTGGCGGTTTCGGCGAGGAATTCGGGATCCTTCATCGTCGCATCGAACGCCTTGATCAGCGCCGCCTTGCGGTCGCCTGGGATATTGGGCGGCGCCGCGTACGGGCGGCCGATGGCCTGCGGCGCGAAATGCAGGGAGAGAATCTGTTTCTTGACCGGATCGTCGATCACATCGAGCGCCAATGGAACATCGGCCAGTTCGGGTTCTTTCTTCAACGCCGCCTGCAGCAGCAAATTCACGCTTTTTCCCTTGACCCATTCCGGATGGGCGATCTTGATCGTTCCCCATGACAGGCCGCAAATTCCATCAACCTCGCCGCGTTCCATGGCCAGCGTGATGTCGTTCGTTCCGGGATAGCCCGAGACCAGTTTGATCTTCGCCCCCAATACGTTGTTGTAAAGCCGCGCATAGATGTCGGAATCGGCCGCCGCATATTGGCCGCCCATGACCACGGGCGTCGTCAGCATGTCCCGCCAGGTTTTGACCGCGGATGCGCCGCGGGTGAGACAAAGGCTCGTGTCGCTCGACATGCTGCCCAGCCAGGTGAACTTCCTGCCGTCAAAGCTGAGCGATGAGTCGACGAGCGGCATGGTCGGAATGCTGCGCGAAAAGGTACCGATGACCGAACCGTCCTTTGCAGCCGCCGTATAGAGATAATTGCTGGCGCGCAGTCCGCCGGCGCCAGGCATGTTCTCCGGCACGATGGTCGGGTGCCCGGGAATGTATTTGCCCAGATACCTGGCGAGCACGCGCGCGTAGAGATCGTAGCCGCCGCCCACGCTGAACGAGATGACCACGGTGAGCGTGCGGCCGCGGTAGAAATTCTCGACATCATCGGCCGCGGCCGCACGGGTGGTCGCTAGGAGAAAAGCGGCAGCAAGGATCGCGCAGCGCCGGCGCCCGAATGCGCGATCGCAAGGTTGGTCCATGTGACTGTACCCCAAGATTTCCATGAGCACCGGCGTGGCGTTCACCGGCAATGTCGCGCAATCCTTTGCTGCAAACAAGCGACCGAAAATTGCGCGGAGCGGCTTGGATAAGGCACCTCGTCGACCGCGCCAAACGAGGTGCTTGTCGCCCATACTTGCATGGCGGCGTTTTCGCTGGGATGTTTGGCCGACTTCAGGCTCAGCCATGGCCAATCACCAGATCGGACCCAGATGACGACATCGACGAATGGCGCAGACGCGGTCGCGGAGCGCGTTGCGGATGCCGCCGCGGCGTGCGGCATCTCGCTCGTCGCCAGCCTGCCGGATGGCTGGATCACCCCGCTGATCGCGCGCTTTGCCGCCGACGCGCGATTTCGCCATGTGGCGGTCAATCGCGAGGAATCCGCCATCGGACTGTGCTCGGGCGCCTTTCTCAGCGGCGTCGGCGCGTTGGCGCTGATGGGTGCGTCCGGATTCCTCACCTGCGTCTATGCCATCACCAAGATCAATTACACCTATCAAATTCCGCTGCTGATCGGCATCACGTTGCGCGGGCGTCCCGGCGACGGCGCCAAATTCCATCAGTCGAACGGTCTTTATCTCGAGCCGGTCATCGCGACGCTCGGCATGCCGTTCGTTGCGATCGAGCGCGGCGCCGACATTACCCGCATCGCCACCGCTTATCGCCACAGCCGCGTGATGTCGCGGCCGGTGGTGGTCGGTTTCACCCGCGAAGTGCTGCGAGGTGAGGCATGATGAATTTCGAAGCCTGCTTTCGGCTATTGGCGGATCGCCTCAAGACCGAAATTATCGTGACCTCGGCCGGCAATTGCTCCGAACTGTGGTGGGACATCACCGGTGAAAGCGAGCGCGTGTTCTACCTGGAGGCGTCGATGAGTCTCGCCTCGCTGTTCGCGGCGGGAATTGCGCTCGGGGCGCCGGAGCGGACCGTGGTGGCGTTCAGCGGCGATGGCGCGTTCTGCATGAATCCCGGCATGCTGCTGGTCGAGCGCCAATTGGCGCTGCCCAACCTCAAGCATTTCATGGTGGCAAACGGCTGCTATGGCTCGACCAACGATCTCGCCCATCCGTTCGGCGACTTCGTCGATTACGCCGGCATGGCGAAAGCCACGGGTATCGAACGCGTCTACGAATTCCCGACCCAAGAGGGTCTGGCGCAGGGCCTCGACGACATGGTGCAAAACCCCGGTCATGCCTTTGCGGTCTTGCACGTCGCGCCGCTCGGCCGACACCTGCCGTCGCCGCCGCTCGACGGCCCGGAAGTGAAATTCCGCTTCGGCCGTTATCTGGAGCGAACCGGCGGGCGTCCGGTCTTCGATGCGCCTTTGCATCGACCTCAATCGTAGGCCACGTCCGGGCAGGGACTCCTTCAGCTGCTACTTCACCTGCGCCGCGAGCCCGGTGATGGCGGGATCGACGAAGCGACCGATGTCGCGGGGCCCGTCGAAGTCGTCCATCTGCTGCATCGCCTTGATGAGATTGCCGACGGTCGCCGATTCGATCGAGCCTTTGTGATCGAAGACGTGGAGCCGGCGATAATAATCGTACGTCGCCTCGACGTCGGCGCGGCTCAAGCCGGACTCCTTGACCAGGATGTCGATCGCTTCGTTGCGGTTGCCATCCTGATAAAACCAGTCGACGCCCCTGGCCATGGCGTTGAGGAAGCCGAGCAGCAACGGCTTATGCGCCGTGGCCCATTCGATGTTCGTGGCGTAGCCGGTGAACGGCAGATCGCGGGCGTAATCGGCGACGTCGGCCAGGTGCGTCAGACCGATGCTCTGGGCCTTGAAGCTGAACGGCGGTATCAGCAGCGACGCATCGACGGCGCCCGACGACAGCGCCGCAAAGCGCGCTGCGGTCGTGCCGGCGAAGATCATGTCGTATTCGCCGGGTTTGACGCCGTTCGGGATCAAGGTCCGTTCCAGATAAATGCGGGTGATGTCCTTGGCGCCGCCGATGCTGATGAGCTTGCCGCGCAGGTCGGCGATCGACTTGATCGCGGGCTTCGCCCACAGCGAATAGGGCGCGACCTGGGTTTCGACCCGCAGCACGGCGATGTGGGCGCCCTTGTCGATGGCGAGCAGCGGATCGGTCAGGCCGCCGGATTCCAGGTTGGCGGATCCGGCGGCAAGCTGCTGCACCGCTGCAGCGGACGACTGCGCCGCAACCAGATCGAGCGCGACGCCGTTCTCCGCCATGTAGCCCTTGGTGATGGCGATAAAGATCGGCCATTGCTGCGCCGAGCCTTTGCCGGTCGTTACCATGGTGATGGTTTCGGCGGCAGCCGCCGGCGGCACGCCCGAACCGGTCGCGGCGAGCGCTGCCAGCAAGCCGAGCCATCCGAACGAGGTCAATTTCATGCCATGTCTCCAATTGCATTCTGCGGCGTCGAAACCAATCAGGCGCGCCGCGCCAGCCGCGGCGCGGCGCCGATCGCCGGCAAGAGCGGCATCACAGCGCTTGCGAATGTCTCCAGTCCCGGCAGCATCGGATGGAAGTTGAGCAAGAACAGCTCGACGCCGATCTCTTCATAGCGGCGCATGCGTTCGGCGATGAGGTCGGGCGTGCCGACCAGACAGGCGCCGAGCCCGCGCGCCGCCGTCGAGGAAACACGATCGCGACGCCCGTAAGCTTCGAGCTCGTCGGCGCGCGCATGCGCTTGCGCCAACGTATCGGCGCAGATGACGTGCGCGCTCATGCCGAAGGCGAGCTTGCGGCCAAAATGCCTGCCGCGCGCGGCGAGATCGGCGATGTCGCGCCGCACCGCGGCGAAGGTCTCCTCGTATGCGCGATAATCGGCCGCATAATTGACGAACCACAGGTCGCAATGCCGGGCGATGACGTCCTTGCCCGAATCGGTCCGGCTTGCGGTGTAGATCGGCGGATGTGGCACGCGCGCCGGCTTCATCGGCAAACTGGCGTCGTCGGTTTGGAAGAATTCGCCGCGGAACGTGAAATGATCCTCGGTCCAGAGGCCTTTGAGCACCTGGACGAACTCGTCCATGCGGTTGTAGCGGGCCTGCGAGGAGGCGATCCAGCCGCCATTGCTGAACAGCTCGAATTCCTTCTGGTACCAGCCGTTGACCACATTGATGGCGAAGCGGCCGCCGCTGATGCGGTCGAGCGTCGCTCCCATCTTGGCGGCGAGCTGCGGCGTTATCATCCCGGGATAAACCGCCGGCATGATCTGAATGGTCGTGGTGCGGGCGGCGAGCGCCGCCGTCAGCATCCACGCTTCGAGGTCGGGACCGAGCAGCCGTTCGGCGATGAGCGTGATATCGAAGCCGAGTGCCTCGCCTTTCGACACGACGTCTAGGGCAAATTCGAACGATTTGTCCGCTCCGCCGTCGCCGCGCGTTTTGACCTGCCGCACGCCGTCTTCCATGGCCGGTTCGGCTCGGATCGTGTGCGGCAGCGGCGTCCATATGCCTAGACGCATGGGCCCACACTGACAGGTCTCGACCGGGACATGTTGCGCCACTTTGCGAAAGATGCCGTCGAGCATAATCCCGGTGACGCCAAGCGTGAAGATGCCGGCGAACATGAAGACGATGCCGACGGGTCGGGCTCCTTTTGCAACTTGCGCGAATAAGCCATCATAGCAGCGCGGCGACTTCGGCCGTTTCGACGTCGTCATGAATCGATGGAGGGTAGTCATGATTGTCCGCTACGAGTCAGACGGCTCAATCGTGATGATCACCCAGAACGATCACGCGCAGCTCTCCGGGCTGTTTGCCGCACATTGGGGCAACAACGCTTTCGAAAAGCCGCGGCCTTACGGGTCGCTGGTGCGCGCCGCCATGTTTCACGACCGCGGCTGGATTCGCTACGAGACCGGCCCGCAGCTCAATCTGGAGACCGGCAGGACGCCGAACTACCGGGACGTTGCCAACGATCACGCCCAGCTCGAAGCGTTTGCCTGGGCGGGCGACTGGCTGTCCGCCATCGACGCTTATGCCGGTCTGATGATTGCCAAGCATCGGACCGGGCTGTGGCAGGGCCGCTATGGCGTCATCAAGCATCCACCGGCGCGGGAACGTGGCAAGCTGCCGCCGGATATCGAGACATTCATCGCGCGCAGCGAGGCCAAGCAGAACAGCGCGGCGGAAAACCTCGACCCCGACGAACTGGCGATCAACTACAACCTGCTTCAGGTCTGGGACATGATGTCGCTCTATATTTGCAGCACCGAGAGCCTCAAGCCCGACCGCATCGAGCCGGTGCCCGTTTCCTATTCCGGTGAGGCAGGTGTCGCCATGACGCTCGTGCCGCTGCAGACGCATACGATCGCACTTGATCCCTATCCGTTCGATCAACCTTCGCTGTCCGCCAGCGTGATCTTCCGCCGGCTCACACAAACCAAGTTCAAGGATTCCGCCGAGCTGCAGTCGGTGTACTTCAAGACGGCGCCGCAAATCACCTCGTTCCGATTGGTGCCATCCGGCGCGGCTCCATAACAACTCGGTGCGCGACAGCATCGAGGCTGCTGCGGGCGCGCGGACAAGGCCGTTGTGGGCGTGCCGAGGCTTGGCTAGGCTGCGCCGTAACGCAAGAAGCCATCAGGCTCAACGCACGACCGTGGAGGGCGCCAATGGCGGGTGATCTTAAAATCAAAGTCAACGGCCGTTTGTGGCCGGTGAGCGCGAGCCCCGACACGCCGCTGCTCTACGTGCTGACCAACGAGTTGGAGCTGCGTGGCCCGCGCTTCGGCTGCGGTCTGGCGCAGTGCGGCTCCTGCTCGGTGCTCGCCGACGGTGTCGAGATTCGCTCCTGTGTCACGCCGGTCGCGGCGGTGACGAATAAATCCATCACCACGCTCGAAGGCCTCGCCGCCTGGTACGCGCAGAAGAAAGGCTTGCCGCAAGCGCCGGCGCTGCATCCGCTGCAGCAGGCTTTCATCGACGCGCAGGCTTTGCAGTGCGGCTATTGCTACAACGGCATGACGGTGAAAGGCGCGGAATTGCTGGCGAACAATCCGAAGCCGAGCGAGGCGGACATCCGCCAGACCATGAATGGCCACCTGTGCCGATGCGGCACTTATCCGCGGGTGATGAAGGCGATTCAGCTGGCGTCGCGGACCATGGCGGGAGAGACGCCATGAGCGGAATCGGCAGTCCCTTAGCAATGGACGTGACCTTCTCGCGCCGCGATCTGCTCAAGGGCGGCGGCGCCATGATCATCGGCTTCAGCTTCGCCGGTGAGCTGGCGTCGACCGCGCCGGCTTTGGCCGCGCGCGGCGACGTCGCCGGGCCGCCCGATCCGAATGCCATCGATACCTGGATCGCGCTGCACGCCGATAACACCGCGACGCTTTATTTCGGCAAGTGCGAGCTCGGCCAGGGCAATACCACCGGTCTGTTGCAGATCGCCGGCGAAGAGCTTGATCTCGACATGAGCCAGCTCTCCGCGGTGCGGCTCGACACCAACGTGACGCCGAATCAGGGCGCGACCAGTTCGAGCTCGTCGATCGAGCGCGGCGGGCCGCAGGTGCGCGCCGCCGCGGCGGAAGCCCGACAGGCGCTGCTGTTGCGCGCGTCGACGCGCCTTGGGGTGCAGATCGGAAGCCTGACCGTGGCGAAGGGTGTCGTTGCCATCGATGGCGATCCGAGCCGCGCGGTGAACTACGGCGAGCTGCTCGGCGACACGCCGTTCAACATCAAATTCACCGGCACGGCGCCGCGCAAGCAGGCGAGCCTGTACAAGCTCGTCGGTACCAGCGTTCCCCGCGTCGACATCCCCGACAAGGTGTCGGGCAAATATGAGCACATGCAGCACGTGCGCATGGCCAACATGCTGCACGGCCGGGTGGTGCGACCGCGCGGCCAGCGCGCCTATGGCAGCGGCCCCAAGGTCCGCAGCATCGACAAAGATTCGATCGCCAACATACCCGGCGCAAAAATCGTGCGCCGCGGCGATTTCGTCGGCGTCGTCGCCGAGCGCGAGTGGGACGCCGTCAAGGCCGCCCAACAGCTCGCCGTCACCTGGGAAGACAGCCCGGCCTTGCCGGATCGCGCCAAGCTTGCCGAAGTGTTCCGCGCGACAAAGACGACCGACACCGTGGTCGTCAATATCGGCGATCCGGAAAAGGGATTTGCCCAGGCGGCGCATGTGGCGTCGGCCGCTTATTTCTCGCCGTACCAGGCGCACGCGCCGTTCGGCCCCAATTGCGCGCTCGCCGATGTCGGTCCCGACAGCGCGCTGGTGCTGTCCTCGACCCAGGACATTTATGCGTCCCGCAAAATGCTTGCGGCGCTCCTCGGACTGCCGATCGAACGGGTGCGGGTGCAGTATTACGAAGGCTCCGGCACCTTCGGCCACAGCTGCTACGAGGATGCGCCGCAGGCCGCCGCCATCATGTCGCAGGAGGTTGGCCGCCCGGTGCGCGTGCAGTTCATGCGCTGGGATGAGCTGGGCTGGGATAATTACGGTCCGGCGCAACTGGCCGAAGTGCGCGCCGCCATCGACGCCGATGGCAAGATCATCGCCTACAGCTACGACGGCTGGCAGCACGGTTGGCATGTCAACGAGACGTCGACGGAACTGGCGATGCAGACGCCGCCGGCCGAACGCAGCGCCGGCACGCTGTCCATCGTCGTGAACCGGATGAGCACCGGCTCGATGTATCTCATTCCCAATCGGCGGGTCGTCAGTCACGCCGTTCCGATGGTCGGGCTGCTCAAAGGTTCGCCGCTGCGGTCCCCGCTCGACATGGCGTTGTCGTTCGCCTCGGAGCAGACCATCGACGAGCTTGCGCACGCGGCCAAGATGGATCCGCTCGAATTCCGGCGCAGCAACATGGGCGACACGCGCTGGCGCGGCGTTCTCGATGCCGCGGCAAAGGCGGCGGGCTGGACGCCGCGGCCGGCAGCGTCCCGGCTGTCCGACGGCGAGGTGGTCACGGGCCGCGGCATCGCGGTCGGCACCCACCATGTCTCCTACGGCGCGGCCGTTGCCGAGATCGAGGTCAACAAGCGCACCGGCAACATCGTCGCCAAGCAGCTTTACGGTGCGCTCGATTGCGGCCTGACCGTCAATCCGGCGCTGGTCGAGAACCAGATCGTCGGCATGATGATCCAGGCGACCAGCCGCATGCTCAAGGAGGAGGTGGCGTTCGACGCTGGCGGCGTCACCAGCATCGATTGGGCGAGCTACCCGGTCTTGCGCTTCGCCGAGCATCCGAACTGCACGCCGGTTGTCGTGCAGCGGATCAACGAACCGCCGAGCGGCGCCGGCGAGGAGGTCATGGGCGCGGCCGGTGCGGCAATCGCCAACGCCTTCTTTGATGCGACCGGCGTGCGGTTGCGACAGTATCCGCTGACGCCGGAGCGCGTGCGCGCCGCTGTCGCGGCCGGCAAGACCGGCTGAGCCGGCCGGGCACTGACCATGGCGAACCAGGATTTCAGGAGCTTCCTTTCGGCCATCGAAGCAACGGGCGACCTGCGCACCATCAACGACGAGGTGGACTGGGATCAGGAACTGTCCGCCATCGGCCGGCTCGGCTGCGAGCGCAACGGGCCGGCATTTCTGTTCAACAATATCAAGGACTACGGTTCGCGCATGCGGATCGTCGCCAATCCGATCGCCACCTGGCGGCGGGTCGCGGTGGCGCTCGGCCAGCCGGCCGATACGCCGCTGCGGCGGCTCTATCAGATTTATGCCGAGCGGGAAGACAAGCTGATCCCGCCGATTCTGGTCAACGACGCGCCCTGCAAGGACGTCATCATCCCCGGCGACAAGGTCGATCTGTTCGACCTGCCGGTGCCGATGGTTCACGAAGGCGACGGCGGCCGCTATCTCGGCACCTGGGATTTGGTCGTGTCCAAGGACGCCAAGACCGATTGGGTGAACTGGGGCACCTATCGGTTCATGGTTCACAACGAGCGATTGCTCACCGGCTTTCCGCGTCCGACCAGCCATTTGGGCCGGATGTTGCTCGAAGGCTACGTGCCGGAAGGGCGGATGATGCCGATCGCCATCGTCATCGGCGCCGACTTGCCGAGCCACATCGCGGCTGCCGCGACGTTTCGCATTGCCGGCAACGAAGCCGACCTGGCCGGCGGTCTCGGCCAGCGGCCGGTGGAATTGATCAAGTGCGAGACCTCGGACCTTTATGTTCCGGCTTCGGCGGAAATCGTCATCGAAGCCGAAGTCTATCCGGACCGCGTCGCCCAGGAGGGCCCGTACGGCGAATATCCGGGCTATCGCAGCGGCGAGATGGGCAACGCCATCTGCGCCCGCGTCACCGCGATCACCCATCGGCGCGATCCGATCCTCACCCTCGATACCACGGGTTTTATGGATTCCAGCGCCACCACGACGTCGATCTCGGGCGCCATCGCGATCAAACGCCGGCTCGAAAAGCATCACATCCCGGTGGTCGACGTCTATGTGCCGCCGGAAGGCGCCGTGCATCTCACGGTGGTTTCGGTGCGCCGCGGCGGCGCCGCGGTGGCGCAACAGATCGTCGAGGTGCTTACCGCGCGCCGCGCGCTGATGTCGAAGATCATCGTCGTCGATGAAGACGTCGACGTTTTCAACATGTCGGCGGTGATCCACGCCTTCGCCACCAAATGCCATCCCGACCGCGGCACCCACCTCACGCGCTACGAGGGCCGCGCCAACACGCTCACTCCGGCCTATAGCGCCGAAGAGCGCGTCGCGCGTTCCGGCGCCACCATCGCTTTCGACGCCACCTGGCCGCCGCAATGGCCGGCCGAAAATATTCCGGTGCGCGCTACGCTCGATTCGATGTATTCGCCCGACGTGCAGCGGCGCGTCAACGAACGGTGGAAAGCGCTGGGTCTGTGATTTTGCGGGTGGCGCAATGGCAACCGAATACGAAGCCTTCGTTCGCGACCGCGCCCACGTCCTGTCGGGACGCGAGGTGGTGCTGACGCTGCGCGATCTCACGCCGGGCCGCAGGAAATATCGCGGCGTCAATGTCCGCGCCGTGGTGTCGCGTCCGCCGCGCGCCGGCGAGCCGCTGCTGTGGGTTCGCTCGGTGGTCGGCGTCAAAGATCCCGATCCGTGCAGCGTGCGCATCGTCGAGGAATTGCCCGAGGCTTTCATGGCCGAACCGTACAGCGACTTCTTCGACGCGATGAAGAAGGCGGAGCGGCGTTGATCGAAACCATCACGCAGGCGCTCGCCCGCCAGGCGCGGGAGCGGCCGGCGGCGTTGGCGCTGCTCGACGATCGCGTGCGGCTCGGCTGGGGCGAGGTCGCGGCGTGGGTTGCGCGCGCGGCCGGCTGGCTCCGCACGCTCGATCTGCCGCGCGGCGCGACGGTGCTCGGCTGGCTGCCGAATGGCGCGGAATGGTATCTGTTGCGATTGGCTTGCGAGCAGGCCGGGTTGTTCTGGGTCCCGGTGTCTGCGGGGCAGGGGCGGCGCGAACTGACCTCGATCGCCGCGCGCGCGCGGCCGCGCGTGCTGATCAGCCGCGGGCATTTTCGCGACCGCGATTACGCCGCGGAAGCCGATGAAGTTTGCGCGCAGCTCGCGCTGCGGCCGCTGCGGATCGCGGTGCCGGACGACGGACTCTTGCGTCTCGACGGACCGCACGACGACGGCGGCGCGGCATTGCGGCTCGACGAGGCGGCACATGCGCTGCCCACGTCGGGGTCGGCCGGAATTCCGAAGCTTGCCATCTATACCTTGGCGGCCGCGTGCGAACGGGCCCACGCGCAAGCGCGGCTCCTCAGCATGCGTGCGAGCGACATCGTCCTGGTGCTGTCGCACGGCACGGGACCCGCCAAACCGGCTTGGCTCGCCGCGCCGATCGCGGGGTCGCCGGTGATCGGGATGCCGGTGTTCAGCGCCGATGCGGCTTTGAATTTGATCGCGCGCGAACATCCGACCATCGTCTGCGGCACGCCGGCGCAGCTTGTCATGCTGGCCAAAAATCTCGGCGGCATCGACTGCGCTTCGGTGCGCATCTGGTACACGGCCGGATCGGTTTTGCCGCCGACGCTCGCCGGCGAGCTCGAGGCGACGACGCGCGGCATCGTGCTGTCGACCTATGGCGGCGCCGACTTCGGCGGCTGGGCCGCGGTCGAGCCGAGCGACGGCGCGGCGGTGCGCCATCGCACCGTGGGCAAGCCGCGCGGCGGTACGGAATTTCGCATTGTCGACGGCACCGGCGGCGATCTTGCCGCCGGACAAACCGGCGAATTGATCGGCCGCGGACCGTGCTGCGTCGCCGGCTATCTCGGCGAGCCGGGCCGCGAACAATGGCGTGACGGCTGGTTTCATAGCGGCGATCTCGCCGCCTTCGACGCCGATGGCAATATCGTCATCAAGGGGCGCATGACCGAAGTCATCACTCGCGGCGGCGACAAGATCAGCGCCACGGAAGTCGAGGCGCTGTTGCGTACGCATCCCGCCGTCGCCCAGGTTGCCGTCATCGGCGTGCCCGATCCGGTGCTTGGCGAGCGGATCTGCGCCTGCATCGTGCCGGCGCTGCGCCGCAACGTCGACCTCGACATGCTGCGCCAGCACCTGCACAACCACGGCCTTGCGTCCTACAAGGCGCCGGAGCAGATCGTCATCCTCGACGACCTGCCGATCATCGGCGACAAGATCGACCGCCGCGCGCTTACCGATCGCGTGCCGATGCGCTAATGCGACCGCGATTCGTGATGCCATGACCACGGGGAAAAGCTTGTGACTCGACCGTTTCTTTGGACCGCCTGCGCACTGGTATTGAGTCTCCTGCCTATTCAAGGCGCGCGCGCCGATGAGACGGCCGCGTTCTACAGCGGCAAAACCTTGAATCTGGTCGCCGGTTTCAATGTCGGCGGCGGTGCCGATCTTTACGCGCGGCTGATCGCGCAATACCTCGGCAAACATGTTCCCGGTCATCCCGCCGTCATCGTCCACAATATGCCGGGCGCCGGCAGCATGGCGGCGGCCAACCACATCTTCAACGTCTCGCCGCGTGACGGCTCGGAAATCGGCCTGTTCGCCGGCAATATCGCGGTCGATCCGGTGATCGGCGGCGTACCGAGCCAGTACGACGCCAGAAAATTCAATTGGATCGGCGCTCCCGCTTCCGAGACCGCCGTTTGCCTGGCGGCGAAGACGACGTCTTTCAAGACGTTCGACGATGTCCTCGCGCGCGAGATGGTGACCGGCGCGGCGGGCACGGGCACTTACGATTTCCCGGTCGCGCTCAACAGCCTCTTGGGAACGAAGTTCAAGCTGGTCAAAGGCTATAACGGCAGTTCGGCCTTGCGGCTTGCGCTCGAGCGCGGCGAAATCGAGGGTTTTTGCGGCGTCGGGCTGACCTCGGTGCGCAGCCTCGGCCTGACCGACGACAAGATCAACATTTTGGTGCAAATCGCGCTGCGGAAAAATCCGCAGCTCGGCGACGTGCCGCTGGTCATGGACTATGCCAAGTCGGAGGAAATTCGACAGGTCATGCGGCTGATTTTCGGCTGGCTGGTCATGGAGCGGCCGCTTGCTGCGCCGCCGGCGACGCCCGATAGCCGGGTCGAGGCTTTGCGCGCCGGGTTTGATGAGACCATGCGCGATCCGGCCTTCGTCGCCGACGTTGCCAGGGCGTCGCTCGCCTTGGCGCCGATGAGCGGCAACGACATCGCCGGTTTCGTCGACGAGGTGTACCGCACGCCGGCCGCCGTCGCGCGCAAGGCCGCGCAATTGCTGGGCCGCACCGGCCATGAGTAAGTTCATGGTTGCGACCTTGGCGCGAATTGCAATGCCGCGGCGCTGAAGCCACAATGAACGCCAATAATCGATGGAGGCGGGCTCGTGCTCACCCAAGACGAAAATGAACTGCTGACGCGCGTCGGTCCCGGAACGCCGATGGGCGATTTGATGCGGCGCTATTGGATTCCCGCGGCGTTTTCCCATCAGATCGCCAAACCCGACGGTCCGCCGCTGCGGGTCAGGCTCTTGGGCGAAAACCTGGTGCTGTTCCGCGACACCAAGGGACGCATCGGGCTGATCGACGAACGCTGCCCGCATCGCACCGCATCGCTGTTTTTCGGCCGCAACGAAGCGGGCGGCCTGCGCTGCGTCTATCACGGCCTGAAATTCGACGTCGAAGGCACCTGCGTCGACCTGCCTTGCGTGCCGCAGATGACCGAGGCTCACAAGGCGAACGTGCAAAGTCAGCTCAAGGTCAAGGCGTATCCGTGCCTGGAGCGCGGCGACGTGGTGTGGACCTATATGGGCCCAGCCCAGCACCAGCCGGAATTTCCCGCGCTGGAATGGACTGCGCTGCCGCCGTCGCAGCGTTACGCCACGCGCCACATCCAGGAATGCAATTGGCTGCAGGCGCTCGAAGGCGGCTTCGATGCGACGCACCTGACGTTTCTGCACGGCGCCGAGAGCGATCCCAGCCGCCGTATCGTTGCGACGCTCTACGAAGTCATCCCGACGGATTTCGGCTTCGTCGTCGGCACCGGACGCGAGCGCGGCGACGGCACGGTGATGTGGAACATGAACGTGATGCTGTCGCCGTTCCACAAGATCATTTCGTCGATCCCGCACGCCGCGCATGTCTGGGCGCCGATCGACGACGAGAATACCATGCTCTACAGCGTCGATTTCCACCCGGCGCGGGCGCTGACCGAGGAGGATGTCGCCCGCTCGAAAGCCGGCCTCGGCATCCACACCGAAAATATCCCGGGCACCGATCATGCCGTCCGCAACCGCGCCAACGACTACCTGATCGACCGCGAGCAGCAGGCCAGCGGCGAATCTTATACCGGCATGAAGGGATTTGGCACGCAGGATTGCGCGATCCAGGAATCGATGGGGCCGATCGCCGACCGCACCGCCGAGCATCTGCTCGCCTGCGATGCGGCGATCGTCAAAATCAGGCGGCTGCTCCTGCAGACGCTCAAGGACCACGCCGCCGGCAAGCCTTTGCCGGGGATGAATCCCGAAAGCTACCGCGTGCGGTCCGGCCGCTTCGAGGCGGCGAAAACAGTGCCGTTCGCCGATGCCATGGAGCAGTATGTTCGCCGCGACACGCCGATCGCGGCCGAATAGACGCGGCGCCGGCGCCGCCGGCGGCGCGCGCGACAGCCGCGTGATCGAGCCGATGGCCGCAGCCATGAATGCCAAGATCGCGCCGAGGAGTTTTCGCCGCGCCTGGCTGGCGCGCATCCTCTCGTGCGCGCTGCCGTTAGTGGCCATAGCGCCCGCCGCGGCCGGGACGCCGGATCCGGCCGAGTTCTACAAGGGCAAAACCATCACGCTGATCACCAGCACCGGCGTCGGCGGCACCTACGACGTCATCGCCCGCCTGGTCGCCCGCTTCATGCCGCGTTACATTCCGGGCCATCCCGGCATGGTCGTGCAGAACATGCCGGGCGGCGGCAACGTGCTCGCCACCAATTTCATCTACGGCATCGCGCCGAAGGACGGCACCGCGATCGCCACCATCCACAGCGCCATGCCGTTGCACCAGGTGCTGGACAGCCAGGGCATCCGCTACGACGCCGATCGATTCAACTGGCTCGGTTCGACCGGCCCGCAAAACGAGGTGATCCTGGTCTGGCACAGCGCCGGCATCAGGACCATCGCCGACGCCACCGAGCGCGAGGTCGTCGTCGGCGGCACCGGCACCGGGTCCGGCATGGTCATCATTCCCACCATGATGAACAATTTGCTCGGCACCAAATTCAAGATCGTAAGCGGCTATCGCACCTCCGAAGAGGTCAATTTCGGCATGGAGCGCGGCGAGGTCCAGGCGCGCGCTTTCAGCTTTGGCTCGATCACCAGTCAGCATCCGGACTGGCTCACCGAGCACAAGGTCACGTTCATCGCCCAGGAAGGCGCCAGGCGGGAAAAACTGTTGCCCGACGTTCCGCTGCTGACGGAGCTGGCCAAGAGCGAAGAGCAACGCCGCATCTTTCAGCTCGTCTCCTCGGCGCCGGCGCTCGGCCAGCCCTATGTGGCGCCGCCCGACCTGCCGGCGGACCGGCTCGCCGTGCTGCGCAGCGCCTTTGCCGCGACGCTCAAGGATGCGGCGTTCCTGGCCGAGACGGCGAAGATGCGCTTCGACATCGATCCGCTCGGCGCCGACGACGTGGCGCTGATCGCGCGCGACACCACGCATGCGCCGCCGGACATCATCGCCAAGGCCAAAGCGGCGATGGGCATGGCCGATCGATAGCCGCCGGCGTTTGCCGATGAATGGCCTCCGCATCGCATCGGAGACTGAAAAGGTTGCTGCCGCGTGATCGAAAGGTTTCGCTATTCGCTTCGTTCTATTCGTTCATCCCTAAATCTTCTCATCATTCGTAATCTCGTCCCTCATAAAAGCTGAGGGGGCGGAGCGCTGATAGACGCAACTGTCTGGTTCCGCGCCGCGCAAGGCGCATGTTGCCATACGCTTTGCGCTCGGGGCGCAGGCGCGCGATTACGGGCGCGCTCGCCTACCGGCGCTCCGCCGCGGCACTTGCGGGGGCGAACGAACGCCGCCGCTCAGCTTCAGCCCGCACTTCCTGGGACCTGGCGTCATCGGGTGTTACCCGCATCTGGCCTGTCCATTCAGTCCAGCGGGTTGCCCCGCAGTACCGGTCATAGTGCCGGACGGGCGTATCCGCCGAAGCCGCCCGGGAGCGGGTTACGAAGCCGCCCGCGGGAACCGCACTCGCTCCGCTTCAGGGATCGTCTCGAGAAACGCCCTCACACGAGCGAGATTTGGCGTTCGTAACTGAAGTAGAGACGTATGTCAATATAAATGTGACGACCCGGTTCCCGGACCCTGGTGCGCCTGTCGGCCCCCCAACGGCCTCCGAAGAAAAAATGTTGCCACCCTGGCGCCAGCGGCCATGGCATCTTACAAATGCTATGATTGGGACATAGTTCGGACAGCGGCCGCATCCGCGGCAGGTCGAATGGAGGGGTCAATGGCTGGAACCGGCAAAGCGTCACTCATGGCAGCCACGGCCTTGGTGGCTGGTCTGGCAGCTTTGGCGCCGACCGAGACCATGGCCCAAATCCCGTTCCCGATGATCCCGAATTTCAACTTTGGACCGCAGCAGCATTATCGGTCGGGTCCGTCGGGTCCATCGCATTATTCGACCCGCAGCCGATCGCGCCACGAAGATGACAGGACTCCGGATAAGTCCAAGGAAAGGGACGCCACCCAGCCGGACGCGACCGTGAACACGTCCGCGCCGCGCCAGCAGCAGCAGACCTCCGGCGCGCCTCGTGACGTTGCGCCGCCCGCCGGGTCCAGCGCTTCGGCCGGTCCGCCGCCGTCATCGCCGCCGCCGTCCGCGCCGCCGGCGAATAAGGGCAACGACGAGCCCGCATTCCAGCCGTCGCGCTGATCTCGCCTTACTCCGGACTGCCCGCCCGCATTTCGCCCGTCTGCCGCCCGCATTCGGTCAGGAAACGCTTTTAGCGTTTCCGGCGTGAGGGGCGATGTACGCCCCGCGACTGTCGGCCTTTGTAGCGTAGCGTTCAGTAGAGTCGCGTATATGTGGGTGCCGGAAGGCGGCGGAGAGCTTGCGGCTGCTCTCGTCAACGCGGTCTTGCTCGCGTTGTGGGTGGTGCTGCCCGCGCTCATTCTCGGCTACATCCGGCAGGTCCGGGCGGCGCGGCATATGCGGCCCGACTTCGCGCTGCGCAAATCGGAAATCTCCGAATTGGACCGCGCGGTGCGGCTCTTCGACCAGGTCTGCTGCCGGCTCGAGACCAGCGAACAGCAAACCGAAACGCGCTTCTGGCACGCGCTGTTCGATTGCGACGACGATGTCGGGCAGGCAGACGCCGAGGAACGCGACGATCTGCAAGCCCACGCCCAGCATTTGCGAGCGACCATCGCGCGGCTCAAGCGCCGGCCGCTGCAGCGGCTGCGCGCCTGGATCCACGTCGCCAGCGCGCGATGGGCTCTGGCCGGTGCCATAGCGGCTTATGGCGCGGCCCTTGCGCTCTTCATCGCCGCCGCGCAAGCACCCGGCGAGGCGGCCTGGGCGGACGAATTGAACGCCGGCGGCGCCGGGCATGCGCTCGCCTGGTATCCGCTCGATGTTCGCTTGTTCTACGCCAACGCGCTCGCTGCCGGCTGCGCGATCGCCATAGCCTCGGTATTTTATCTGCTGGGCCGCGCCCGTCTGCGCCGCGACTACGAGTTTGAATTATGCGCGTTCCGGGACCTGGCCGAGTCCGATCCGCGCCGGCCGGTCGAGCCGCCGCCGGCGGATGAGGCGGCGTCGGATGGGTCGCAGCAGACTGAAGCGAACGAGAACAACCCGGGCGACAACTGGTTTGCCGTGCTCGGCCTGTCATCGGCCGCGACCATCGACGAGGTCCGGCTCGCCTATAAGACGTTGATCAAGCGGAACCATCCGGACCGGGTCCACGACATGGCGCCGGTCTTCCGGGCGCTCGCCGAGGCCGAGACCAAGAAGATCAATGCCGCGTATCGGCAGGCGCTGCTGTTCATCCCGCTAACGGAGTGCGATGCGGCCTAGCCGCTAGCCGCCCAGACTGTCCGGCTCGATGATGGCGCGGGCTTTTCGCCCCGCTGTCGTGCGCGGATGCTTGTCGTGCAGGAACACGGCCAGCCGCGGGCGGATGTCGACCTCGCGCTCGGTCACGGCTTCCTGAAACAGCTGGCTTTGCAGCGCATGGGGCAGATGGCCCCACATCTTGACGACTGCCTCGCCTAACGCGCGCGACAGCAGCTCCGCAGTCTCATGAGCGGAAGTCTGGGCGATGCCGTCCATAGCCAGCTCCTCGGTTGAGACGATTGGGGGAAACGCGGGAAAGCGCGTTCCGGTTCCATTGGCGCTGCCGCCATTTTCACTCCTAAGCATAAGGCGCGGCGACGGGCTGGTCGAGCGAATTGATGAACATCCGCTCGTTCGGTCCTCCAGCTACACTTTCCCGACCAGCGAAATATCCGAGCCGTCCTTGTACGCCGGATGCTTCCAGCCGTCTTCGTCGTAATCGGCCATGCACGCTTCGGCCAGCGCTTCCATCTGCTTCAGTTGCCCGGTGAACTGCGCCTGCTGCAGCGGGAAGATGCGCACCAGCTCGTGGCTGCCGGAGTAATTCATTTCATAGAGCTCGTGGCGGGCGCCGAATTCGGTGCCGATGGCGTCCCACAGCAGCTTCATGATCTTGATGCGGTCCTTGTAGCCGATGTCGTTTGAGCCGCGGACGTATTTGGCCAGGTATTTGTCGATGTCGGGGTTTTTGAAATCGCGCGCGTTCGACGGCAGGTAGATCAGGCCGGAGGCGACCACCTTCTCGATGATGTTGCGGATCGCCGGATAGGCTTCCGTCATGAACAGCCGGTAGGTCGAGCAGGCGCGCCCGTTCGGCAGCACCGCGCCGTTGACCCAGGGCTCGGGGTTGTAGGCCATGGCATCGGTCAGCGACCAGAATAGATTCCGCCAGCCGACGATTTCGCCGATCTGCGCCTGCACGCCGCGGAAGCCGTCGACGCCGGTGGCGCGCGCCGCCTTCACCAGCACGCCGATCAGAAAATCGAGCTTCACGGCGAGCCGCACGCAGCCCTGCATGGTGAAGCCGTTGAAGAAGCCGGATTTCGGATAAAAATTCTTCAGCCGCTCGACGTCGCGGTGGATGAACACGTTCTCCCAGGGGATGAACGCATTGTCGAACACGAAGATGGCGTCGTTCTCGTCGTAGCGCGAGGTCAGCGGATAATCCCACGGTGAGCCGGTGGCGGCGGCGGCGAATTCGTAGGACTGCCGGCAGATCAGCTTGATGCCGGGCGTGTTCATCGGCGCGATGAACATCACCACCATGCTCGGATCGTTGATCTCCTGGCCCATGTTCTGGCCGAGAAAATTGTAGTGGGTCAGCGCCGAATTGGTGGCGACCACTTTGGCGCCGGAGACGTAAATCCCGGCGTCGGTCTCTTTTTGAATCGTGATGTAGACGTCTTTGACCTCTTCGACCGGTTTGTTGCGGTCGATCGGCGGATTGACCAGCGCGTGGTTGAGATAGAGCACCGCCTCTTGCGCGCGCTTGTTCCAGGCCCGGGCGTTATCGGCGAACTTGCCATAAAACTCGGCATTGGCGCCGAGCGTGTTGAGGAAGGCGGCCTTGTAGTCCGGGCTCCGCCCGAGCCAGCCGTAGCTGATACGCGCCCAGGCGGCGATGGCGTCGCGCTGCGCCACCACGTCGTCGCGCGAGCGCGCCGCCTTGAAGAATTTGTGAGTGTAGCCGGGCGAGCCGGTATCGGTCGGCGCCGTGAGCGCGGCCTTGGTCTTGTCGGCGTGCAGCGCGTCGTAAAGCAGCGCGATCGAGGCCGCCGCGTTGCGGAACGCCGGATGGCTGGTGACGTCCTTGACCCGCTCGCCATAGATATAGACCTCGCGGCCGTCGCGCAGCGATTCCAGAAACTCGGCGCCGGTGAACGGGCGGTTCTTGCCGTCGAGGATGGCTTCGGGGTGGTCGGACATTGAGCTGCTCCATATTCACCCTCCCCTGCAGGGGGAGGGTGGCCGCGAAGCGGCCGGGTGGGGAAGCGCGCGGCCCGGCCCCACCTGACGTGCTTCGCACGCAGTAGCCGACGCTTCGCGTCGGCGCTCTTCAAAGTCAAGAACGGCGGCGGACGGCCGCCTATGCTCCCCCTGCAGGGGAGGCTGATTCAGGTTCTTCTTTCCCGATAAAGCGCCCAGAGCGCAAGCGCCGCGACGATGGCGACGGCGAGCAATGCGCCGCGCACATTGGTGGCGGCAAAGGCCACGGCGCCGGCCGAAGCGCCAATGAGGAAGCCAACCGCGCAGGCCAGCACGGTGAGAAGCTGCTCGCGCACCGCCGCGTAGTCGCGCGCCGCCGCGGCGCCGTGCGCGCTGTGGGCAAGGCGCTGCCGGGCGATGATCAGCTCGGTCACGGCGATGCCGAGCTGGGTCATGTTGCCGGTCATGACGTTGGTCTGCGGAATGCCTTTCATCAGGAGCCGCACCAGCACGCTCTGCGCGCCCATCGCGCTGGCCGCGATCAGGCCGGCGACGACACCGTGCCAGTCGTTGGCGTCCTTGATCGGCGGGCCGAACAGCAGCATGGCGGTGAACGCGGCGAGCAGCGCCGCTTCCAGCGCCAGCATCGACGGCAGCGCCGCGCCGCCAGAGTTGCGCGCGAGATGGATCAGGCCTGCGGTGATCGCGGCGGCGACCAGGAACGCGACGATGGCGAGGAGTTTTCCAGCGACGCCGTAATCGTGGGTGATGAACTCGGCGCCGGCGATGACGAAGCTGCCGGTGACTTGCGCGGCGAACAGGCCGAACAGCGCCAGATAGGTGTAGCTGTCGACATAGCCGGCGACGAAGCTCAGCAGCATCGGCACGGTTTTCGGCAGCGGCGCTGCGCGCTGTTGGGTGACGTCGGTCATGGCGGATCTCCGCGCGCAATAATGCTTGTTCCCCGGATGCGGTGCAGCGCGTCAGCGGTGCACCGCTGATCCGGGGCCGTCGCGAACTCGGCTCTAAATACTTGGAGATTGTAACGATCCCGGGTCAGCAGCGCACCACCATAGCGCGCGCAAGACGCGCGTAACCGCGCTTATGGTGCTGCGCTGCGCCCGGGAAACGCCGCTCGACAACCATCAATCCAGCGGCTCGACCTTGACGATCGAGGCGCCGTGGTTGCTGCCGACCCAGAGCACCGGCCGCGCGCCGCGATCGTCGACGAAGACGCGGCGGATATTGGTCGGGCGCGGCAGTTGATATTCGGTGATGGCGTCGGTCGCAGGATCGAGCCGCGCCACCCGGTCGGTCAGCATCGAGCCGGTCCAGATCTCGCCGTCCTTGGCCTTGACCACGTCGTAGGGCTCGTCCCACGGCGTCGGCAATTGCCATTCCTTGATCTCGCCGGTTTTCGGATCGAAGCGGCCGATGCCGTTGGCGCCGTATTCGGCGAACCAGAGGATGTTGTCGGCATCGACCCGGCCGCGGCGCGGCCGCGAGAACGGCAGCGGCGTCTTCCAGATCGTCACTTCGTTGGTCTTGGCGTCGCGCCGGCCGATGGTGGTGCCGCCGAAATTCAACAGATAGACGTTGTTGGCGAGGTCGGTCGGCATGCCGTAGGCGTTGATATGGGTGCCGTTCTTGTCGGCCGCCGGACCGAGGTCCTGGTATTGGCCGCTTGCCGTATCGAGCCGGTAATGCACGTGGCTGTCCTGGTTGTTGGTCCACACCTTGCCGTCGACGTCGTCGTGGGACGGCGACACCATCGACGCCTGCGTGGTCGGATTGAGCCACGCCGCCGGGAACGGATAGGCGGTGATCGCTTTGGTCTTGCGGTCGATCTTGTAGAGACCGGCCTGGTACATGCCGGCGAGCCAGAGATCGCCGTGCGGGTCGAGCTCGAGATCGAGCGAGCCCTTCGGCTCCTCGGGCCGCAGCGTCGGGATTTCGTGATCCGTCACCTTGCCGGTTGAAGGATCGAGCTCGCCGACGAATTGCTGGCTGAAGTCCGAGTACCAGACGATACCGTCGCCATCCATGACCACGTCATGCGGCTGCGCGTCTTTGCGCGGCAGATCGTATTCGGTGATGACGACGCGGGTGGAGCGGCCGGTCAGCCGCGGGAACGGCTGCAATGGGAATTCCACCGTCTCGGCGTTGCTCAAATTCACGCCGGCCAGATAATCGGCCATCTTCTGCTGGATCGCCGCCGGGATCGGCGAGCGGTCGGAATTGTTGCCGCCCGGCAACAGCGATTGCGGATGGGTCGGCGTCGAGCCCGGCGCGTAGGTGCCCATGCGCTTGAACACCTGCATGAACTCGGCGGCGTCGTGGGTCGATTGCACGATGCGCTGGATGGTGTGGCAGCCGACGCAATTGGTCAGCGCGGCTTTGAGCTTGTCGTCGCCCGGCAGGCTGTTGAGCCATTCGCCGTTGGAGAGCTGATTGGCGAGCGCATTGGTCTTGTTGAGTGTCAGATCGGCGGTGGTCGCGGCGCCTGCCGAAACATCAGCCGCCTTCGGACCATCGAGCTTGTAACCCACCGCGCGGGTCGAGATGGTGTAATGGCCGGGCGCGAGCTTGTCGGCCGGGAAGCTGTAGACGCCTTGGGCGTTGCTGACGACCGTCGTCGTGATAGGGCTGCCGTCGCGCCTGGCGCTGACCAGCACGCCTTCCATGGCCGGCTCTTGCGCCGAAGTGACCTTGCCGGACAGCGCCGTGCCGTTTTGCGCCGGCGCGGCGGTCGCGAGCAAAAGGCCGGCGAGGCCGCAGGAAGCTTGCAGCAATTTTTTCGTCAGCAGCAGATGTTTTGCCATGGTCGTCTCCGAAGGCGTTTCATCCCTTCGCAGCATTATAGCCTATTGCCTGGCGCGCTGGCAGGCTTGCCACAGCCGTGGCGCCGAGGCCGGCATGTCGAGGTGATTGCCGGCGCCGCCCGGAATGGCGTCGGCGACGGCGTTCATCACCGCGGAAATCGCAGCCGTAGTGCCGGCTTCGCCGACGCCTTTGACGCCGAGCGGATTGGTGGTCGCCGGCACGTCGTGGAGCGCGTCGCGCAGCGGCGGTATGTCGTCGGCACGCGGCATGGCGTAATCCATGAACGAGCCGGTGACGAGCTGGCCGCTGCCCGAATCGTAGACCGTATTCTCCATCAGCGCCTGGCCCAGGCCCGCCGCCACGGAGCCGTGCAACTGGCCCTCGACGATCATATGGTCGAGCGCGCGGCCGCAATCGTCGACCGCGGTGTAGCCGGCGATGGTCATGCGGCCGGTATCGGGATCGATCTCGACCTCGGCAATGTGCACGCCGTTCGGAAAAGTGAGCGGCGTTTCCGTGGTCGATTTGGTGTCGAGGTCCTCGGCGATCTCGCCGCGCTTTTTCATTTCGGCGGCGCGCGCGGCGACGTCGAACAATGTCACCCGGCGGTCGGTGCCGACCACTTCGAAATTGCCGTTCTTATAGACGATGTCGGCCTCGCCGGTTTCCAGCATGGTGGCGGCGATCGGCTTACCCTTTTGCAGGACGGTATCCATCGCCTTGACGATCGAATGCCCGGCAGTCATCGCCGAGCGCGAGCCGACCGACGCATAGCCGGGCAGCTCGTTCGATGAATCGCCGTGGGCGTGGGAAATCTTGTCCGCCGGGATGCCGAGTATTTCGCCGATCACGCGCGGAAACACCGTGGCATGGCCCTGGCCGGTGTTCTGCACGTTGAGCGTCAGCAGCAGCGAACCGTTGCCGGGGAAACTCAGCTTGGCGCTCTCCACCGGCGCGCCGCCGGAATGTTCAAGGAGGCAGCAGATGCCAAAGCCGCGATACTTGCCGCGCTTTTGCGCCTCGCGGCGGCGCTTCTTGAAACCGTCGTAGTCGGCCAGTGCCAGCGCCTTGTCAAGAATCGGCTCGAAGTCGCCGCTGTCGTAAGTGGTGCCGACCGCGGTCTTGTACGGCATCGCCGATTTCTTGATCAGGTTGCGCCGGCGCAATTTGGCCGGATCGATGCCGGTGACGCGGGCGGCCTCATCGACCACGCGTTCGAGGATGTAGCTCGCCTCGGGCCGGCCGGCGCCGCGATAGGGCGCGGTCGGGATGGTGTTGGTGAAGGCGCATTTCGCCGACACGTCCATGTATTTGATGTCGTACATGCCGGGCAGGCAGCGGGTGAAATTCTGCGTCGGAATATTGGCGCCGACCGGGCCCACATAGGCGCCGAGATTGCCGACATTGCGCACGCGCAGCGCCAGGAATTTCCCTTTCTCGTCGAGCGCCAGCTCGGCCTCGGAATAGATGTCGCGCGCCTGGTTGTCGGACAGAAACGCCTCCGAGCGCGTCGACATCCAATGGAGCGGCCGGCCGAATTTCTTGGCGCCGACCAACAGCGCGATGTTTTCCGGATACGGCCCGGTCTTCAATCCGAAGGCGCCGCCGACGTCCTCGGTGAGCACGCGTACGCGTTCCTTCGGCAGGCTCATGATCGCCATGATCGGCTCGCGCATGGCGCCGGCGCCTTGCGAGCAGGTGCGCGTGAGGTAGCTGTCGGTCGCCGCGTCGTAGCTCGCGGTGGCGCCGCGCGGCTCCATCGAATGCACCATCATGCGCTGGTTCATCTGCGCGACTTTGGCGACGTATTTGGCGGCGGCAAAAATCTCGTCGACTTTCTTGGTATTGCCGTCGGGATCGGGATTCGGCCCCGGCCAATCGACCGCGAGATTGCCGGGCGCCTGCGGCCAGATTTGCGGCGCGCCGTCGCGCAACGCTTCGCGCGCGTCGGTGACCGGGCTGAGCTCTTCGTATGCGACCGCGACCAGTTCGGCGGCGTCCTGCGCCGCGGCCGCACTCTCCGCCACCACCATCGCCACCGGCTCGCCGATATGCATCACCCGCTCGCCAGCCAGCGCCGGCCGGTGCGGCAGGATCAAGGTCTTGCCGCCGCGCCCCGGCACCGGCGGATGGCGGCCGAGATTGCCGACGCCATCCATGTCTTTCGCGGTCAGCACGCCGACCACGCCGGGCGCCTTCAACGCCGCCGATGTGTCGACGCTGACGATGCGGGCAAAGGCGTGCGGCGAGCGGACGAAATAGGCGAAAGCCTGGTTCGGCAGCGGCGCGTCGGCCATGTAGCGGCCGTGGCCGCGGACCAGAGGATTGTCCTCGACGCGGACGTGCTTCGGCTCGTGGTGTTGGGTGGTGGCGTCCATAGGGAAGTCCCGAAATGCTTTTTGCGGAGGGTTTTGGCGGCCTCTTTATAGCCGAAACGACCGGGAGCTAAAGGCCTCAATATCCACCATAAGTCCGACTCTCTCCCGGAATGCTTTTGTCCTATCGATCGCCATGTTGCCTTTGATGATTGAGTTACCTCAGCTAACCGGTTCGACGATAAACTGAAACATTACGCCGCGTAGATCTCGGCCCCACCAATAGCCGCGCTCGGGGTTATATCCGTAGCCGCCGCCATGACTCGCGGCTACGCGCTGTGCCATTTCTTCGGCTTCGGCTCGATTTTTAAACGGGTGCGGTACTACCTTGCGTAAGTGTTCTACCACCTCACCGAATGGACCTTGCTTCTTGATCTCAATCTCAATCATCTTAAATGGGCCGTCCTCCGGCGGAGCAGAGAATGTTGGAGCGATCCCAAACGTGAGTGCTGCGCAGGCCAGCTCAACGATTTTTGGGATAACTACAGGTCTATTGTCTTCGCGCCGTGTGCCGCTCTCATAATTGATGACCGTCGCTTTAGAAATGCCGAGTGCGTCAGCGGCTGCCTGCTGAGACATTTGCATTCGTTCGCGCCACTGTTTGAATTGACCGCTAGTCATTGGTCCATCCTTCCCAACTGCTATGGCTCACCTATCACTGAACCGGTGCATGGTACAATTAAAATAGTTAAATAAATGTACTGTGTACAACAAATCGCAGTTACCTTTGCGTGACTACTGTGATATTATCACAAGTGAATTTATCATAATGGAGGAAGCCAACCTCATGCGTCCAGAACAATCACGGATGGCGCGCGCACTGCTAAATTGGTCGCTGGATGATTTAGCTAAAGTATCGGGTGTTCATCGGAATACGATTTCGAATTTTGAAACCGGCAAGTACGCTGGCGAACCAGCGAAGCTAGCTGCTGTCAAAAATGCCTTGGAATCCTCTGGCGTGATTTTCGTCTACGAAAACGGAGAGGGTTCGGGCGTAAGACTAAGGAGATTCAGGGCTGGCGACGTTGTTCGTTTCAGGTCGCAAACAAAAGTTAGGTTTAGCTTCGACATCGCAGCCGAGGAACTAGGAACGGTTGTCGATGTGGAAGCGCACCCTGCACAAACTGGCCCAACGTACCGAATGGACGTTCAGTTTCCGCGGGTGCGCATACCTGGTGTCTTCAGATTCGAATATGAACTCGTGAAAGCAGCGCCCGCCTTATCCATACAAAGCTTCATCGAGGCTGGAGGCAGATCGATGATACCGCTCTCGTGCTTTATAGCGAACCCCTCACTGGATTTGCCGGCAATACTCGAAACCGATTTAAATAAACTGCCGCAGGAACTGGGCTCCCTGATCCTTATCCCAACTGCAGACAGTGACTTACGTCGCAAGGTTGATGCGCGGGGTTTTTTCCCAAAAGAGGAATCTCGATCTCTCATTCTAATGTTTCGCCAATTTCCAGATGGGGTGCTTTACACCGGGTCTCGGTAACAGATTATTATAAGCCAATGAAACGGCCCTCGCACTTAACGCAATGGGCGGCACAGTTCGCTGTAGCGAGCGAACTGTGCAAGCGTGGCTATCAAGTTGCTCTCACCCACGGCAATCACCCTTCAATCGATTTGATGGTCAGAAGCCCACAGGGCGCGGAATTCGATGTCGATGTTAAGGGCCTATACAAAAAGAACTTCTTTCTTCTCAGTCCAAAAGATGATCGGAAAAACCTTTTTTATATTCTTGCTTGCGTTCCGCAGGATAATGAGAACCAGTTTTTTGTGTTAAGCCAAGCGGAAGCGAATAAGGAGGTCCAACAGGATATCGAACGCGCCCGTGCGAGGCAGATTTCCAAAGGAAACACGGGGGAAAATGCTGGCGTAATGCCGGGAATAAGCTGGGCAGCGGCGCAGCGCTATAAGGATCGATGGAAAGAGACCTTGCCGCAATAATTTTAAACTAGTCCAGAAGGAGGGAATTCCTTCAATTAGTAGCGCGCGACGCGAACTCGAGCGCGGCCGTGATATCGTCATCTTCCAAATATGGATAATCGCGAAGTATTTCTGCCCGCGACGAACCACCCGCGAGCATGTCGAGGATGTCCTTCACGCGAACCCGCAGCCCGCGGATGCAAGGCCGGCCGCCGCACATTTCCGGATCGACCGTTATACGGTCCAAGAGGCTGGCCATGATTGACCCTAATCGTCACTGCCGGGCTCTGCCCGGCGATCCACGGCACGTTTCGGCACCGAAAGCAATTTAGCACAATCTATCGGGCGAATCTTCCGCATGGATGCCCGGGTCAAGCCCGGGCATGACGGCTGAGATGCGCGTGGCTACCTTGCGCCGCCGCGTCCGTTATGCGCAAAGAAGCCCGCCATCCGGGGAGAACCTATGACCAAAACCATCGACATCCACACCCACGTGCTGGCCGACGCCACCGTGAAGCTCATGCAGAAGGAAGTCCCGAGCCTCGGGCTGAAGATGGCGCCGTATGACGCCGACAACTCGATCTGCGAGGTGGCCGGCGTGGCGTACCGGCCGTTTCCGCGCGGCGGCCACGACATCGAGCTGCGGTTCAAGGACATGGCCGCGGCCGAAGTCGACGTGCATCTGCTTTCGGTGGCGCCGCAGACTTGGCTCTATGGCCAGGAGGCGGCGGTCGGTGTCGCGGCGTCGGCGATCCAGAACGACGAGATCGCCCGCCACGTCAAGGAGCATCCGGACCGCTTTTCCGGCATCGCCACCTTGCCGATGCAGGCGCCGCAAAAGGCCGCCGACGAATTGCGGCGCGCCATGCGCAAGCTCGGGCTGCACGGCGCCATGATCGGCTCCAATATCGGCGGCAAGAATCTCGACGATCCGAGTTTTGAGCCGGTGTGGGCGGCGGCCGAAGAGCTCGACGCTTTCATGATGATCCATCCCGGCAATGTCGCCGGCGCCGACCGGCTGCGCTCCTATTATCTCGGCAACCTGATCGGCAATCCGCTCGACACCACCATCGCCGGCGCCTGCCTGATCTTCGGCGGCGTGCTGGAGCGGCATCCCAAGCTCAATTTCATCATGTCGCACGGCGGCGGCTTCATCCCGTACCAGGGCGGCCGCTGGGTGCACGGCTGGGAGGTGCGGCCGGAGCCGAAAGTGCATGTCAAACATTCGCCGGCGCCGTATCTCGACCGCTTCCTCTATGACACCATCTTGCACGCCAAGGCGCCGCTGGAATTTCTGATTTCCTCGGTCGGCGCCAATCGGGTGTTCCTCGGCAGCGATTACCCCTACGACATGGGCACCGGCGAATGCGTGCGGCAGGTCCGTGCCGCGAATATCTCCGCGGCCGACCGCGACATCATTCTCGGCGATCACGCGGCGACGATCTTGAGCAAGAAGCGTCTGGGATGAAACAATGGCCGATGCCGGCATGACACGTGTCTCCGCGCGCGCGGTCACTGCGTTGCTCACGGACTCTTTCGTCGCCGCCGGCCTCCCCGCGGCCGACGCGGCGCGCTGCGCCGAATTGATGACCGAAGCCGATCTCACCGGCGCCGAGGGCCATGGCATCTTGCGCCTGCCGCAATATGTGCGCCGGCTCAAGGCGCGCGGCTTCAACGCCCATCCCAACATCACCGTGACAAAGTCGGCGCCGGCCACCGCGCTGGTCGATGGCGACAACGGCATGGGGCATCTGGTGATGACGCGCGCCGCCAACGAGGCGATCGCCATGGCGCGCGACACGGGTGTGGCTTGGGTTGGCGTGCGCCGCTCCAACCACGCCGGCCCAGCCGGGCTTTATGCGGAAATGCCGGCGGCGCACGGCATGATCGGGCTCTATGCCGCGGTCGCCAACGCCAACCACATGGCGGCCTGGGGCGGCACCGATTTATTGCTCGGCACCAATCCGCTTGCCGTCGGCGTGCCGTCGGGCGCGGGCCCGATGGTGCTCGACATGGCAACCTCGATCGTCGCCTACGGCACGGTGAAGAAATACGCGCTGCGCGGGCTGACCATGCCGGAAGGCTGGTTCGTCAAGCCTGACACCGGCGAGGCCATCACCGACCCGAACCGCTCCGGCGAAGGCATTCTGCTGCCGATGGGCGAATACAAAGGCGCCGGCCTGGCGCTGATGCTGGGACTGCTCGGCGGCGTGCTCAACGGTGCCGCGTTCGGCCGCGACGTGGTCGATTTCAATGCTGACGACGCAAGCGAAACCAATACCGGGCATTTCATGGTGGCGATCGACATCGCGCGCTTTGTGCCGCTTAAAACCTTCACCGCCGAAGTCGATCGCCATATGCGCGATTTGCGCGCCTCGAAGCGCTTGCCCGGCGTCGACGACATCCGCCTGCCCGGCGACCGCCGCGCGCAATGCCGCGCCGAACGGCTGCGCGACGGCGTGCCGATCGCGCCGGCGCTATTGGCGCAGCTCGACAAGCTCGCGGCGGAGCTGAAGATCAAGCCGCTGTGCGAGCGGCGGTCCTGAATGCGTGGCGAATCAGGCCGCCGTTCGCAAGCGGCGCCGCGGAATCAGCCCGCCATTTTCTCGACGACGCCGGCCAACATGCGCCTTGCGTCATCGGTGAGAGCACCGCGCACATGGTCTTCAAAATTGCGGACGCGCTCTTTCTTGTCGAGATACTGCACCGTCTCGGCAAGCGTGTTGGACGCCTCCCGGCACAGCACCCGCAGATGCATGAGAGCTTCCAGGTCCATTTCGCGCGATTGCAGCTGCCGCATCTGCTCCAGGATCCTTTTCAGCTCGGTCTTCGACTGCGCGAACTCGTCGTCATACTTGAGATACTCGTCGGCGTCGCCGACGATCAGCGACCGCAGCGCCTGCAATTCGGCCGGCGCCAACGCGCCACCGTCGCGCAGCTTGGCCAATAGCGGCCGGTATGCGACATGAGACCGGAGCAGCTGCCCGACCGAGGACTCGATCTCGCCGAACTGCTCGCCCAGCAGACTGTAGTTTCGTGCGGTTTCCGTCGTGGCGCATTGCCGCGCCGTATTCAGGGCTTCGGAGATTTTGTCGGTGATGCTTTGCGCTTCGTCCACGGCCGTGCCTCGTTGTTGGTGGACGCAACACTAGCCAAAAATCATGAGTAACCGGAAACAAGAGTCCTTCAAATCATGCGGATGTTCGGTATGACTCTATTAATCTTGGCGGCCGCCTCCGGCGCCGCTCGACGGGCGTGTGCTCGTCAAGCCCGGCCATGACGTATCGGTGACTGTCGCAATGCTCCGCCCCGGCACGCTGGCGCTGACATTATTACTGTCGCTGTTGACGGCGCTCGGGCCGATGTCGATGGACATGTATCTGCCGTCGCTGCCGGATATCGGCCGCGCGCTCGGCGCCTCGACGGCGCAGGTGCAATTGACCATTTCCAGTTATCTGTTCGGCTTTGCCGTCGGCCAGATCATCTACGGTCCGGTCTCGGACCGCTTCGGCCGCCGGCCGGTGATTCTGGCGGCGCTGGTGCTCTACGGCATCGCCAGCGTGGTCTGCGCCACCGCGCAATCGATCGAGACCTTGACCGCGGTGCGCTTCGTCCAGGCGCTCGGCGGCGCCGGCTCGATCGTGTTGGCGCGCGCCGTGGTGCGCGACATGTACTCGGGCGTGCGCGCCGGGCGGGAATTGTCGCTGATGGGATCGATCACCGCGTTTGCGCCGATCGTGGCGCCGGCCGTCGGCGGCGTGTTGCAGACCGCGTTCGGCTGGCGCGCCAGCTTTTATCTTTTGGTGATGTTCGCGCTGGTCTCCGCGGCCGCCACCGCGCGCTATTTGCCGGAGACCTTGCGGACGCCCACGCCGGGACCGTTTTCGCCGGCCGCCATGGCGGCGCTCTATCGCTCGGTGCTGGCGCATCGCTCCTTCGTCGCCCATCTCGGCATCTTGACCGCGACCTTCGTCGGCCTGTTCGCCTGGGTGTCGGGCGCCTCGATTGTGATGCAGGGCGTTTACGGACTGTCGCCGGTCGCGTTCGGCGCCACCTACGCGATCGGCGCGGCGGGCTACATGGTGGGCGCCTATGTCGCCGCGCTCATCGTCATGCGGCTCGGGCTCGATCGCACCATCGGCATCGGCACCACGATCATGGCGGCCGGCGGCCTGATCATGGCAGCGGCGGTGGCGCTCGGCTTGAGCCATGTCGGCTGGCTGGTCGGCGCCATGACCATCTATCTCGCCGGCATGGGCTTGGCGCTGCCGCAGACCCAGGCCGGCGCGCTGACGCCGTTCCCCGATCGCGCCGGCACGGCGTCGTCGCTGATGGGATTTTTCCAGCAAACCTGCTCCGCCATCGCCGCCGCCGCGATCGGTCTTTATCTCGGCGCTTCGGCCTGGCCGGTGGCCGGCACCATCGCGGCGATGGGGTGTCTGGCGCTTCTGATCTGGGCGGCGACGCGGGGCGTACGCAGAGCGTAGGGCGGATTAGCGAAGCGTAATCCGCCGTCGCTCGCGCCGAAGTGGCGGATTATGCCTTCGGCTAATCCGCTTTACCGACTGGCCCGCCCTACGCAGTTTTATTCGCGCTCTCCGAATGAACCTCGCACTTCGACCTCGCCGGCCCAATCGAGGGGAAATATGCCACGCCGGACATCGCGGTGAAATGAGGAGTAAGGCCAGTCCTGTACCCGTCGTACCAGGCCATGCTTGACCGGGTTGATATAGCAATACTCGACGTGACGCGCATAGTCTTCATCGTTCCGTATCAGATGCTCCCAGAAGCGGCGCTGCCAGATGCCGCGTTCGCGCCGCGCCTGACGAACGGCTGATCGACGCTCCTGGTTCGGCAACGCCTTCGCGAATCGCGTTTTGATCAACCGCCAGCGCGTCGAAAAATCTGCGTCATCAGGCGGCAGCGTCCAAATCGCGTGCAAATGGTCCGGCAGCACGACGATCGCCGCAATCGTGAATGGATATATCTTTTGCGTTTCCTCAAACGCGGTTCGCAGCACGTCGGCATGGTCGATGAGCAATGTCTGTCGCCGGTTCAGCAGATTGACGGTATAAAACCACGATCCTCCCGGAACAAAGGCGCGGCGATAATTCGGCATGTGAGCAAAGTAATAATAATTCTCGGGGCGCGCTACGCCGTAGGACGGGTTAGCCGAAGGCCCGCCGCCTAGGCGCGAGCGGATGGCAGATTACTGAAACTTGCGCCGTCTGAACGCAGCGACATCGGAAGACGTCAGCTTAAACCACTCACCGTTCTCGGCGCGCTTGTCCGCAAAGCGCCGATGCCAATATGCCTCAATACCGGGAGGATCATCGGTTTTGATCGAGTGGACCAAGCTGCCGCTGTCAGGAAGTCCAGTGCGGACTTGCTTCACACGCCGTTCGAGTTGGTCGCCTCGCCCTATCTTATAATGAGCTCCCCATCGTATGAGGTATACGAAGCCTTCTCCCCTACGTTTACCCGATGGTTCAGATTCGGCGAGTCGGTCCGCAAGCATCCGCGTAATGTCGATGCGAGATTTGTCGGCACTGGCCCATTCCGCCAGCAGGCGATGCATGTTGGCGGTTGTTCGGAATCGTCTTGCTATGGCCCTGTCGTTTGGAAAATCGGGGTGAGACTTCCTGTAGAGACGAAATTCCATAGCAGTTGGAAGCTTGCCGAAATACCGGCACGATTCAGCAATCTTACTAAGCACAAATTGCTCTTCAAATCCGACATTCTTCAGGTTTGGTTGCAAGCCTGCTTCCGCAACGGCATCACCCCATCGCGCCCAATAGACGCCGCGCCAAGTCGACACGCGAATGCCAGTTTCGCGCTCGAAGGAACGATGGCCCGGCGGCTGCCCTCCGTTCGCCGCTGCAAGCCTGCGTATCTCGCTCAGAATTTGCTCGCGCATGCGTCTATTCTAATGCGCCACATTGCGCGGTCCTACTAATCTTGATGCCCTTCACTGCGAGTCGGCACCGCCGAACGGCGGATTACGCTTCGCTAATCCGCCCTACGAAACGCCGGCATCACGTCCTTGGCGAACCAGCGCAGCTGCTCCTTGAATTCCTTGGGCGAGAGACCTTCGGCCCAATGCACCATGAAATTTTCCAGCCCCGGATATTTGGCCTCGATCGACTTGATGCCGTCGATCACCTCGGCCGGCGGCCCGCAGAACCAGGCTTTTTGCTTCACGCCGTCGGCAAGCTTCGGCACGGTGGTCGGCGCGCCGGGTGAGCCCCAGGTGCGGCCCTGCTCGTCGGCGTAGCGCACGAAGCCGAACGGCGCGAACCATTTGAAACGCTCGTCGTGGGCCGGCTCGAGTTTTTTGATCGCTTCCTCGCGGCTATTCGCCAGATAGACGCCGGCGCCCCAGATCACGTCCTCGCCGAGCTTTTTGTTGCGGCCGTGCTTGAGGCAGGCGGCGTGATAGGCGTGCACCACGTCGTCGAGGATTTTCTCGCCGTTGAGCGTCACCATCGCTTTCAGGCCATATTGCGCCATCAGCTCGATGGTCTTGCCGCTGGCGATCGGCATCCAGATTTCCACCGGCAGGTGCTTCGGCCGCGGCACCATGGTGATGTCGGTGAGCTTGTAGCCGCGGTAGTCCACCGGCGGCGGCGCCTCGAAGTATTTGCCTTTGAAGTGGAACGACTGCTCGCCGAAGCAGGTCAGCAACAGCCGCAGCTGCTCCTCGAAGAATTCGCGGTTCTTCTCGGCGTCCAAGAGCGGCGCGCCGAACGACTCGACCTCGCGGCTGTGGTAGCCGCGGCCGACGCCCATGATGACGCGGCCGTCGGTGACGATGTCGGCCATGGCATAGTCTTCCGCCAGCCGGATCGGGTGCCACATCGGCAGCACGTTGAAGGCGCAGCCGAACTTCAGCCGCTTGGTCTGGGTGGCGAGCCACAGCCCGAGCTGGATGAGATTGGGAAAGACCTCGTAGCCCTCGCGCTGGAAATGATGCTCGGCGGTCCACAGCACGTCGAAGCCGAGCTCGTCCATGAGCTGGGCGACGTCGCGCGCGGTGAAGAAAGCCTCGCGCAGCTGTTCGTCGGAATAGCGCCGCTCGTTGGCCGGCGTGCCGCTCAAGCCCACATTGTCGAGCTCGATCTGGCCGACATAGAGGACATGGAATTTTTTGATCATGGGTTTGTTCCCTGGGCTCGTTATGACACCGACGATATCCGAGGAGTGCCGCCGCCGCCACGCCGTGATCAATATGCCTGCTACTGATCGGATGGCGGCCTTGATCGCTTGGATGCTGGTTTGTTCATGTTGATGATCTTGTCAAGGATCGCCTTCGGCGACCGCCGTAGGCGGCGGCACCATAGCGCGTCGAAGACGCGCGTAACCGCGCTGATGGCGCCGTCCTTGACAAGATCATCAACATGAACAGAAGCGCTGTCCAAGCGATCAAGGCCGCTTTCTCGGCGCCGTGGTCGGCGTGGCAGGGTGGTTTTGTCGGCGAGATCATACTCATGCCGCCCGGTAGCCGTACACCAGGCGCCGCGCGCGACTGCCTTGCAGGGACGCCGGGAAAGCGCCGATACTCCGGCCGATTGGGGAATCGCACGGGGGAAGTCGCAGGCGTGGCAGTCAGGTGGTGCCGTGGTGCTTAGGCGTCGCAGCAAGCGGTTGAGGTGGTGCGTCCTTGCCGGCGCGCTTGGCGCCGCGGCAATCATGGCGGCGCCGGGTGCGGCGCAGGCGCAAGGCTTCTTTGATTTCCTGTTCGGCGGCCCGCAGCAGCGGCCTCCGCCGCCCAGCTATCCGCCGCCGCCGCCGGCGATCGGGCGCATCGCGCCGGCGCCGCTCGGCCAAGAGCGCGTCAACGAGAATGCCGGCACCACCGGACACGGCGTCGCGTTCTGCGTGCGGCTGTGCGACGGCCAGCACTTCCCGCTGGAACGGATGGCCAATGCAACGCCGGCCGAGACCTGCAAGGCGATCTGCCCGACCAGCGCCACCAAGGTCTATTTCGGCTCCGAGATCGACGGCGCGACGGCCGGCGACGGCGCCCGCTATGCCGATCTCAACACCGCGTTCCTCTATCGCAAGCGCCTGGTCGCCAATTGCACCTGCAACGGCAGGGACGCGTTCGGGCTCGCCACCCTGGACGTCAAGACCGATCCGACCTTGCGGCCCGGCGACATCATCTCCACCAAGGAGGGGCTGATGACCTATAGCGGCCGCAGCGGGCAGGGCGCGTTCACCCCGGTGGCTCCGTCCGCGCTCGGCCCGCAATTGAATTCGGTGTCGTCGCGGCAGAAGCCGGTGCCGCCGCCGGCCGCCCCGCCGCAGCAAGCCGAAGACGAGCCCGGCACCATCGTGCACCCGCAGGGCGGCCCACTCCCGCCGCCGCAAATGGGTGCGCCGAATGCGGCCCCGCGCGCGCCGGCTGGCCGCTGAGCGGCGGCGCTCCGGCCCCGAGATATAAACTGCAAATTGCGCTCCGGTTGCAGCCGCTGATCAAAGTGGCAGCAGCTGGCCAACCTGCTGGCGCGCGACACAGATTGGGCACCATGCCGGCAAGCAATTGTGCATTGCGAGAAGCGCGGGTTTCAGCGATTTACCGGTCGGTCAACTGCCGGTAGTAGTATTATCGGCGGTTTGGGAATCAAATTATCGATCTCGACGCGCCGAGTCGGTACCGGCCGGCTTGCCGCATCTCGCACGCGTTGGAAGCAGCGCCATGGCTCTGAACCCATCGATGTCCGTGCTCCTGGTGGACGATTCCAGGTCGATGATCGGCATCATCCGCAGCCTGTTGCAGCATCTCGGCTTCAACGACGTCGACGATGCCAGCGACGGCGCCGGCGCGCTCGCCAAGCTGCGCAGCAAACGCTACGGCCTGGTGATTTCCGATTGGAACATGACGCCGATGAGCGGCTATGACTTGTTGCGCGAGATACGCAGCGACCCGGCGCTCAAGCGCACGCCGTTCATCATGGTGACGTCGGAATCGAAAACCGAAAACGTCATCGCGGCGAAGAAGGCGGGCGTCGACAATTACATCGTCAAGCCGTTCAATGCCCAGACGCTCAAAGCCAAGATCGAGACGGTGTTCGCCGCCCGCGCTGTGCCGCCGCCGGAGCGGTAGATCGTCAGACGGCGAGAACCTTACGATGCCAAATCCACGGCCATGGTGTCGGCGATAAAGCCGCGCAGCATGACGGTGTCGAACGGTTTGCGCAGGATCTTCAAGTCGGCCGGCGCGGCCTGCGCGGCGTCGCTATAGCCGGTGGTCAGCACCACCGGCAGGTTCGGATAGCGCGAGCGGATTTCGCGGGCCAGCCCGACGCCGTCGATCGTTCCCGGCATGACGATGTCGCTGAACACCAGATCGATCTTGCTGCCTTCCGCCAGATATTTCAGCGCCGCGTCGGCGGAATCGCGATAGTCGGTGTTGTAGCCGAGACGCTCGAACAGCGACGACGTCACCTCCGCCACCTCGGCGCTGTCGTCGACGATGAGCACCGTCGGGCGCTGCGCCCGCGGCGCGTCCTTGGCGGGAATTTCCCTGCCGGCGATGTCTTTCGCCGAACAGGCCGGCAGGTAGACGGTGATCGTCGTGCCTTGTCCGACCTTGCTTTCGGCATTGATCGTGCCGCCGGCCTGATGGACGAAACCATAGACCTGCGACAGCCCGAGCCCGGTGCCCTTGCCGACTTCCTTGGTGGTGAAGAACGGATCGAAAATCTTGGACAAAAGGTTCGGCGGAATGCCGACGCCGGTGTCGGTGAACTGGATGGCGACGAAATCGCCGTCCTGCGGCTCGCCGTCGGCCTCGGCCTCGGCCTCCGCCGGCACGTTGCCGAGGGTCACGGTGAAGGTGCCGCCGTTCGGCATGGCGTCGCGGGCATTGACGGCGATATTGACGATCGCCAGCTCCAGTTCGGCGAGATCGACCTTGACCGGCCGCACCGCCGGATCGATCGCTTCGTTGTAGACGATGTTGCCGCGCAGCGAGCTTTCGATCATCGGCCGGATGTTTTTGATGCTGGCGTCGAGATCGACGACGGTCGGGCTCAGATGCTGGCGGCGCGAGAACGTCAGCAATTGGCGGGTCAGGCTTTCGCCGCGCTTGGCCGCGGTCTGGATCGCCTCGATGGCGCGCGGCAGCTTCGGGTCGAGCAGCCGCTCGAAGGTCTGGGCGTTGCCGCCGATGATCATCAAAAGATTGTTGAAGTCGTGGGCGATGCCGCCGGTCAATTTGCCGATCGCCTCCATCTTTTGCGCCATGGCGAGCTGCTCGCGCGCCTCGACCAGCTTCTCTTGGGCGTCGCGCCGCTCGGTTGAGTCGCGCAGCACATTGGCCAGCCCGATCAGGTTGCCGTCGTCGTCGTGGATCGCCCGGATCGTCCCGGTGACGAAGAACAGCGTGCCGTTCTTCTTGATGCGCCATCCTTCCACGGCGTGCTTGCCGTTCTTGACCGCCAGTTCGAGCACGCGGTTCGGCTCGCCCGAGCGGCGCTCGTCGGGCCGGTAGAACACGCCGAAATGCTTGCCGATGATTTCGTCGGCGGTGTAGCCGATGATCTGTTGCGCGGTCGAGTTCCAGCTCGCCACCCGCCCCGACCGGTCGAGCAGGAAAACGGCGTGATCGACGACGCCTTCGATCAGGATCTGAAAGTGACGCTTGGACCGCTCGAAAGATAGCTTGGTCTCAGCGACTTGCCGGTTTAACTGATCCTGGTCGGCTCGCAGGCGCGCTTCCGCTCGCTGGTGGCTGGCGATCGCGGCGGCCAAAATCAGTGCCGGTACTGCCGTTGCCAGGACAAGCGCCAAGAGCAGCACCGAAGAGCCATTGAAGTCGAAGCTGGTGGCAAAACCCCACGCCGCGATCGCGCAAAAAACCAGCGCCGCCGCCGCGGCGTCCCGCGGATTGCCGCGCAGGCTCGCCCACAATAGCGGCAGCGCGACCAGGAATCCAAGCAAGCTGCGGGAGGCAAGGAGCTTATCGAGGTCGTTGTCCATCAGCGCGCTGCCGACTTGCGGGCTGAAGGCGGCGATGCCGATGACGGCCGTGACGATGACCACGGCGGCCGTTTCCAAAAAACTCCAGCGCGACCAGGAACGCGACGGCTTGGTCGCCCACAGCAAGATCACCGGAGCGATGAGCAGCGTTCCGCTGCCGTCCGCCAGCCACCGTGCCGTCCACGTGGCGATGGGGCGGGCAAGACCGACGTCGTTGGCGAGCGCCAGGCCCGCGGTGGCCACGGTGGCGCTGATCATCGCGGTCGGCGCAAAGGCGATGAGCGCGAATTTGGCGACGCCGAGCGGCGTGGCGAAAGTCTCGCGGCCGTGCGACCAGCGCTCGATCAGCCAGGCGCCGCCGAGCGCCGCGATCGGCGTGCCGAGCGCGATGCAGGCTGCTTCCGAAAGCCCGCCGCCGCCGACGGCGGTGGAGAAAAACGCGCCCACCAAGAGCGCCGGCCAGATCCGATAGCCGCGCAGCAGCACCAGCGCCAGCGCCAGGCCGGTCGGCGGCCACAGCGGCGTTGCGGTCGGATTGATCCAGGGAATCAGCAGCCCGGAGACGGCAAGGCCGAAATAGGCCGCGGCGATGGCCATCAGTTCGAGCGTGTAGGTCACCGCCGCAAGGACGCCGCGCAGACCGATCGATGGCGGTTTGCCGATTGCCGCGCTTGTCATGCGGAGAGCCTCGCCGTGGTCGCCACAAAAAAGACTCGATCTCGCTCGCGGCAGTGTAGCATCGTTCCGTTCCGGCCGAATAATCGGCCGGTGCCCGCGGGAACGAAATCCTCAGCTGTAGCGATATTCGGCGGAAACGATGGCGACATTCGGTCAAGCGCCAGCCGTTCGCGGCACCGCACCCGGGATGTGCACAGCGATCTGCGGCCGGCAGTCGCCGATTTCGGGTGCCGTCGCCGGCCGAATCAGTGGCCCGCAAGTCCCCTTCCAGAGCGATGGCCTGGGCAATACGATGCCGCGCCGACGAAAGCAGCAGCGATGCAGAACATTCCGCCACGCCAAGATGTGAGGCCGCCATGACCGTTCGCGCGGGTCGTGAATTCCTGGCGGTGCCGGGGCCGACCAATATTCCCGATGAAGTGCTGCAGGCGATGCACCGCCCGGCGCTGGAGATCTATTCCGCGCCGCTGATCGCGCTGACCGACACTCTGCTCCGCGATCTGCGCACGGTGTTCGGCACCGCGGGGCCTTGCTACATCTATGCCGCCAACGGCCACGGCGCCTGGGAAGCGGCGCTGACCAATGTGCTGTCGCGTGGCGACAAAGTGCTGGTGCTGGAGAGCGGCCGCTTCGCCGTCGATTGGGGCGATGCCGCGACGCGGCTCGGCGCCGAGGTCGAGATCATCAAGGGCGACGGCCGCCGCGCGGTGCGGCCGGACGACGTCGCCGCCCGGCTGCGCGCCGACAAGGGCGGCGCCATCAAGGCGATCCTCGCGGTGCAGATCGAGACCTCGACCGGCGTCGCCAACGACATCGCCGCAATCGGCGCGGCGATCAAAGCCGCCGGCCACGACGCGCTCTATGTGGTCGATACCATCGCCTCGCTCGGCTGCGTGCCGTTTGCGATGGACGCCTGGGGCATCGACGTGGCGGTGGCGGGATCGCAGAAGGGTTTGATGTGCCCGCCGGGTCTCGGCTTCGTCGCCGCCGGCGCGCGCGCCCGCTCGGCGCACCGCACGGCCGGCTTGCGCACGCCGTATTGGGATTGGGCGGTACGCGACGGCGAGTTGCATTATCAGAAATATTGCGGCACGCCGCCGGAGCATCTGTTGTTCGCGCTGCGCAAGGCGCTCGACATGCTGTTCGCCGAGGGGCTCGACAATGTGTTCCTGCGCCACCGGCTGCTGGCGGAAGCGGTGCGCCGTGCGGTTGCGGCGTGGCAAGCGGGCAATGTCATCGACTTCAACGTCGAGCCGCCGGCCGACCGCTCCGACACCGTGACCGCGGTGCTGGTGGAGGGTTTCGATCCCAACGCGCTGCGCGGCTATTGCGAGGACAAATGCGGCGTCGTGCTCGGCCGCGGCATCGGCAAATTGAACGGCAAGGCGTTCCGCATCGCCCACATGGGCCATGTCAATGCGCCGATGGTGCTCGGCACGCTCGGCGTCGTCGAGCAGGCGCTCGGCGCGCTCGGCATTCCCCACGGCAAGGGCGGCATGCAGGCGGCGGTCGAGTGGCTGAGCGAGAGCGTGAAGCCTTAAACCTACTGCTCGCCTTTGACACGTGCGGCCGCCATCCGCTCAGTCGAAATGGATTGATCACGCACGCCGTCTCGACAAGCCGCCGCATGCGGAGAATAATGGCGCAAACCTGCGCTTGAAAAATTACGCAGTGGAGGAGCCGCCGTGACAACGAAAACGCTCAGTCCCGAGGCCATGGAGAAGCGCGTCGCCCGCTTCGACAAGCTGCAGACCTATCAGCAGCAGAATTTCGCCGCCCACGGCATTCCGCCCGGCGCGGTGGAGAAGATCACGGCGCGAAAGGTCTATCCGGTGATGGCGCCGGCCGATTATCAGGGCCGCAGCGCCGGCGCGCCGGTCAAAGGTCCGCGCGGGCTCATCGTCAGCATCGCCGAATGCGAAGCCGGCAACGGCCCGGGTCTGCACCGCCATCTCAACACCGTCGAGAACTTCATGTGCCTCACCGGCCGCTTCGAGATCGCCTGGGGCGACAACGGCGAGCATTCGACCGTGCTCGAGCCGCTCGACATGATCTCGGTGCCGCGCGGCGAGAACCGCCGCTTCCGCAATGTCTCCGACGTCACCGGCCGGCTCCTCGTGATGATCGTGCCGGAGACCGACGAACAGGTCGATCCGATCTCCTACGCGCCGAGCCTCGCCAAGGAGATCGCCGACGAATACGGCAAATCGGCGCTGGAAGGGTTGCAGAAAGTCGGCTTCAAGTTCGAGGAGCCGACGCCGGCCTGACCAGTCTTCCAGGCAAAAATTGCATTCGTTTCCCGGATGCGGTGCAGCACGAAGTGGTGCACCGCTGATCCGGGATCGTCGCAGACGCCGAGTTCGTTACGATCCCGGGTCTGCAGCGCACCACTTCGTGCTGCGCTGCGCCCGGGAAACGTGCTCGCTCCCGCCTGTCGCGATTAGGCCATCGCCGCTACAAACAAAAAGCCAAAAGGCGTGTAGAATCGCGCGCGCTTGAATGGAGGTCGTCATGCCCGCGCGCCGTTGCGAAAAACTCGCGTTCCAAGCCGCGCGACGCCGCTTTCTGGTCAGCGCAGTCCTTGCCATCGCAGCAATTTTTGTTGTGCCCCACGCGCAGGCGCAGCAGCCGCCGGCCCAGGCCGAGGCGCGCGTGATCGTCGTCGGCGAGGGCAGCGTCCACGTCGCGCCGGACTACGCGCAGATCAGGGGCGGCGTCAGCACCAAGGGCAAGACCGTCAAGGAGGCGACCGACGCCAATTCGAAACTGATGGCCGCCGTCACCGCGGCGCTGCTGAATGCCGGCATCGCGCAAGCCGACATCCAGACCGCGCAATTCTCGATCCAGCCGGTCTATGCGCCGCCGCAGCCGCAGGCGGAGCCAAAACTTGTCGGCTATAGCGTTTCCAATCAGGTCACCGTGACGGTGCGCGCGCTCGGCAAGGTTTCCGACGTTCTCGATCGCATGGTCGACGCCGGCGTCACCGATATCGGCAACGTCTCGTTCCTGCATTCCGACCCCGCCAAGGCGCTCGACCAGGCCCGCGAAGCGGCCGTCGCCGATGCGCGGCGCAAGGCCGAGCTGTACGCCCATGCGGCGGGCTTCACGCTCGGCCGTGTGGCCTGGCTCACCGAGGACACCGGCGCGATGCCGCCCGGTCCCATGCCGATGTTCCGCGTCCAGGCGGCCATGGCGGCGCCGGTGCCGATCTCACCCGGCGAAGATACGCTGCACGTGCGCATCACCGTCGGCTTCGACATCGCCAATTGATCGGCGGATTGCTTAGAGCATGATCCCGAAAAGTGGATACCGGTTTTCGGATAAGATCATGCTCAAACAAAGATTCTAGACTATGATCCGATTCAATTGAATTGGATCATAGTCTAGACCTTGACCTTCTCGTCCTCGACCACGCGGCCGACCGCCGGCCGCTTGAGCATGCGGTCCTTGTGCGCGGTGTAGTTCTTGAGCTCGCCCATCGGCAGCTCGCGGCGCGCGCCCCAGGTGTAGAAGACGAAGGCGTACGGATCGAGCACGGAATATTTGTCGGACAGCCATTCGCGGCCGGCCAGCATGCCGTCGATCTGCTTAAGATAGCCGTGGAAGGTTTTCAGGCCGGCGTCCTTGATGCCCGGATAGGCCGAGGTGTCGGCGGTGTAGCGCTCGGGCCTTCCGACATGCGCATGCGCCGGATGCACGCTGGCGGCAAAGAAGCCGATCGTCGACAGCGCCTTGGCCTCGGCCACCGCATCCTTCGGCCACAGGTCGAAGCGCTTGCCGAGATAGGGCAGGATCGCGGTGTTCTCCGCCAGCGGTTCGCCGTTGTCGAGACGCAGCACCGGCACGCGGCCCTGCGGGTTGATTTTCAGATAGGCCTCGGTGCGCTGCTCGCCGCCGGCGAGATCGACCTTCGTCGGCTCATATTTCTCGCCGCTCTCCTCGAGCACGATGTGCGACGCCATCGAGCAGGCGCCGGGCGCGTAATAAAGCATCAGCATGATGGAATGCTCCGTGAAATGTAGGATGGGTAGAGCGAAGCGAAACCCATCGCTTTTATCTCTCGCAGGCCGTTTGATGGGTTTCGCTGCGCTCTACCCATCCTACACAGGACTCAGACGTTGCGGTCGAGCAACTCGATCGACACGCCTTCCGGCGCGCGGATGAAGCAGACGCGCACGCCGGGCCGTACCGTGGTCGGTTCGCGGGTGAACTCGACGCCTTTGGCCTTCAGGTCGGCGGCGATGGCGTCGATGCCGCTCACCGAGAGCCCGAAATGATCGAGGCCGCGATACGGTATCGTCGGCGCGGCGTTGACGCCGTCGCCGGCCGCGACCGGGGCGATGAAGATATTGGCGCCGCCGAGTTTTAGATCGATGCGCGGCTTGCCCTGCTGCATGGTGCGGATCACCTCGGCGCCGAGCTTCTGCTCGAACCATTGCGCCATCGCCTCGGGATTGGTGGTGCGCAGGTGGATATGGTCCCACGTGTATGCTGCCATGGCGCGTATTCTCCCTGTTTACTCGTTTTGTCTACTCGCGAACCCTGGACGTTACGACAGATGGCAACGCGATGTCATCGGCCTTTTTGCCTGGGTGCCGAAACGGCCAACGTACCCAAATGTGCCTCGGATGTTCGGGATGAGAATGTGTGTGTAAGGCCCAGAAAGCGGCCTTGATCGCTTGGATAGCACTGTGTTCGTGTTGACGATCTTGTCAAGGATCGTAGACCGCCGAAGGCGGCGGCGCTTCGCGCCATCCTTGACAAGATCGTCAACGCGAACAACCAGCATCCATGCGATCAAGGCCGCCACCCGATCAGTGCAAGTGTCTTGCTGTAGCATGCGGTTAGCTGAACGACTACGATTGTCGCCAAGCTCGTCGGAAATCGATCGTGAGGGGGCTTCTTTGAACAATGTCGCGCGCGGCGCCTATGCCGAACTCCCCGGCGTCAAACTGTGGTTCACCGACGGCGGCGGCTCGGGCGTGCCGATCGTTCTCCTGCATCCGAACACCGGCACCGTCGAAATCTGGCAGCCGCAGATCGCGGCCTTCGCCGCGGCCGGCTACCGCGTCATCGCCTTCGATCGCAAAGGCTGGGGCAGGAGCGTGGCCGATCCGGCGTCCGGCGCCCAGCCCGGCAGCATCGCCGGCGATCTCGACGCGCTCGCCGATCATCTCGAGCTCGACAAATTCCATCTGCTCGGCGTCGCCGGCGGCGGCTTCATCGCGCTCGATTACGCGGCGTGGCGTCCGGAAAGAATCCGCAGCCTGATCGTCGGCGCCTCGACCGGCAGCTTCGAGGACAAGGCGATCGCCGATTTCATCGCCCGCATCGCCATCCCCGAGATCAGGAAACAGCCGCCGCATTACCGGGAAATCGGCGCGTCCTATCGCGGCGCCAACCCGGAAGGCACTAGGCGCTGGATCGAGATCGACGAACACGCGCGCCAGCCGGGCGCGGGCTTTCAGCCGCCGCTGCGCACGCCGAATACGTTTGCCAAGATCGCGGCCATTACCGTGCCGGCGCTGGTGATCGCCGCCGATGCCGATCTGTTGGCGCCGCCGGCGCTGATGCGCATCTGGGCGGCGCATTTGCGCCATCACGAATGGGCCGTCATCCACGATGCCGGCCACGCCATGGCCTGGGAGCAGCCCGGCGCGTTCAACGACAAGGTTTTGGACTTTTTGCGGCGGCACTGAATTGTAGGGCGGATTAGCGGAGCGTAATCCGCCATTCGCTCGCATCGAAGCGGCGGATTACGCCTTCGGCTAATCCGCCCTACATCAAAAACACTCCTTTGCCGGACGTCTGTTGGTCGAACAGTTTGTAGGCCGCGTCGGCTTGGTCGAGCTGCCAGCGGTCGGTGAACAGATGCTCGACGTCGATGTTGTTGTCGGCGACGAAGCGGGCGCAGTCGGCCTGGATGGTGGTGGAGAACGTCCACGAGCCGATGATGGTGAGCTGCTTGCGCAGCATCTGCGGGCTGACGTCGATGGTCACGTCGCCGCCTTCGCCGACGAAGCAGGCGACGCCCCAGGGCCGCGCGCCGCGCACCGCGATCAGGCGGCCGTCCGCCGTGCCCGAGGTGTCGAGCGTGCGGTCGGCGCCGGCGCCGTGGGTCAGCGTGCGGATCGCGGCGACCGCGTCGTCGGCCTTCGGATCGACCAGCGCGTCGGCGCCGAATTCCTTGGCGCGCTCGAGCCGCGCGGCGCTGACGTCGAGCGCGATGACGTGGGCGCCCATGGCGGCCGCAAGTTGCGTCGCCGACAGCCCGACCGGCCCCTGGCCGACGATGGCGATGGTATCGCCGCCAGCGAGATTCATCCGCCGCAGCGCCTGATAGGCGGTGCCGGTGCCGCACGAGATCGCGGCGCCGGTGGCGAAGCCGAGCGCGTCGGGCAGCGGCACCAGCGTATAGGCCGGCACTTTCATATAGGGCGCATGCGCGCCGTGACCGGTGGCGCCATAGACGGTTGAGCCGCTCGCGCACATCTGCGACCAGCCGGTCCGGCAATGCGGGCAGGTGCCGCAGCCGGAATAGTGATGCACCATGACGCGGTCGCCGACGCGGGCGGTGCGCGCATCGACGGCGCTGCCGAGGGCGGCGATGACGCCGCAGGGCTCGTGGCCGGCGATCACCGGGCCGCTCACTTTGCCCAGGCCCAGCGCGGCGGCGCCGCCCGAGGCGCGATAAAATTTCAGATCGCTGCCGCACATGCCGGACGCCTTGATCTCGACCACGGCGTCGTGCGGCCCCGGCGCCGGATCGGGAAACTCCATCAGTTGCAATTTGCGTTCGCCCAGAAAGGTCACGCCGCGCATGGATGGTCTCCTGGATGTCGCGATCGGCCGGTCTGTCCCTATGATACAGTAGCGGAAAAGCAGTGGGGGAGGGTGTTGTGAAGGTCGTTTCTTATCGCCATCAGGGCAAGCCGGGCGTCGGCGTCGTCACCGGCGCCAAGGGTGTTATCGCATTGGCCAAAGCTGCGCCGGAGCTGCCCGGCGATCTGCGCCAAATTTTGCAGATCGATCCGACGCTGGCCAAAGTGCGCGCGGCGGCGGCGGGAAAGGCCACCGATCTTTCGCTCGACGACATCGCATTCGATCCGGTGATCCGCGAGCCGCACGCCACCTGGGCGCTGGCGCTCAACTACAAGCTCCATATCGAGGAGACCGGGCTCACGACCTCGCAAACCTACCCGCAGATTTTCCTGCGCATGCCGATCTGCCAGGTCGGCCACAAGCTCCCGCTGTGGGCGCCGCGCAAAAATATCGCCGAGGCTTACGACTACGAAGGCGAGCTTGCGGTGATCATCGGCAAGCCCGGCCGCTACATCGCGCGCGAGGACGCCTTCGCCCATGTCGCCGGCTATTCCTGCTACAACGAAGGCTCGGTGCGCGAGTATCAGGGCCACAACCGGCAATTCGGCCTGGGCAAGAATTTCGAGCGCTCCGGCAGTTTCGGGCCGTGGCTGATGACGCCCGACGAGTTCGGCGATCCGGCCGATCACACGTTGATCACGCGGCTCAACGGCATCGAGCGCCAGCACGCCAAGATTTCGGGACTGCTGCACGACGTGCCGCGGCTGATCGAATATCTGTCCGAGGGCTATACCTTGCAGCCCGGCGACGTCATCGTCACCGGCTCGCCCGGCGCCTTGGCGCTGCGGCCGGGCGAACAGCCGGAAAAGCCGGTCGGCAAAGTGATCGTCGCCGGCCAATTGCACATGCGCCCCGGCGACGTCTGCGAAGTGGAAGTCGATGGGCTCGGCGTGCTGTCCAATCCGGTGATCGAAGACCCGACGCCGCTGCGTTAACCCGCCTTCATAGCCGCGTAGATGCCGCGTTCGAATTGGCGGTAAAGGCGCAACACCCGGCTGTCGGCAAACGGCAGCACTTGCGTCATGAACACGGCCGCGATTTTTTTGCCGGGATCGATCCAGTAATACGTGTTGAGGAGGCCGCCCCAGGTCAGGCTGCCGGCGCCACGGCCGCCGGCGACGGTCTGCATGGTGATCATGTGGCCGAATCCCCATTTGCGCGTGATGCCGGGACACAAATCGACGTCGTTGGAGAGCGCCGGCACCGTCGTTTTCAGGACGCCGACGTCGAGGTCGCCGATCTGGTTCTGGCCCATCAGCGCGACCGTGTCGGGACGAAGGATGCGGGCGCCGTCCAGCGCGCCGCCGGCCAGCAGCGCGCGGATGAGCGTCAAATAATCCGGCGCCGTCGAATAAATCCCGCCGCCGCCGGAGAAGGATTGCCGCGGCGCATTCTGCTCCATCGGTTGTGCCGTCAGCGATCCGTCCGGCGCGCGCCGATGCAGGCTGGCCTCCCGCGCGCGCTGCTGCGGCTTAAGCACGAAGGCGGTGTCATTCATGCCGAGCGGATCGAGAATGTGCTTGCGGAAATAAACGTCCAACGCCTCGCCGCTGATCGCTTCGACGATGCGGCCGACCCGGTCGATGCTGGGGCCATACTGCCAATGCGCGCCGGGATCGAACATCAGCGGGGTAGGCGGCGCCAATTTTCTTTGCGCCTTCGGCAATAGCTCGAGCGACCTGGCATAGCGGGCGGCCTTGGCGTCCCAGAGCCGGTAGGCGAAGCCGGACGTATGGGTCAACAGGTGGCGCAGCGTGATCGGCCGCAGGGCCGGGCGCAGCTGCGGCAATCCTTTGGCGTCGAAGCCATCGAGCACTTGCGGCGCGCCGAGCGCCGGCTCGATATCGGGCACCGGTGCGTCCAACGCGAGCTTGTTGGCTTCGACGAGTTGCAGCGCGGCCACCGACGTAATCAGCTTGACCATCGAGGCGATGCGAAACACCGTGTCGCGCGTCATCGCCGGCCCGTCGCGGAGCCGGCGGCTGCCGAAAATCCCCTCGTAGAGGATGCCGTGGTCGGTCGCCGCCAAAGCTACGATTCCCGGCATTTCTCCCGCCCGCGTCGCGGCGCGAAGCATCGCATCGATCTGGGAGTGCGTTCCAGGCTCGGGCTTGATCGGCGCGGCGGCGCGCGCCCGCGTTGCGTAGCGCGGGCTCAATGAGCCGACCGCCGTCAGTCCCGCTGCCGTCTTCACGATATCGCGTCGGCTGGGGCGATGGATCATGGCCGGCTCGCTCGAACGGGCATTGTCCGCGGGGCGCAAATTATCCGCAACGCGGGATGTTGCCGTCGAACGTCATATAGCTGCCCGCGCCGATTTGCCACGACAGGCGACGAGGAGGGATGCAGGCGCGTGAAGGGTGCCGTCGAGCGAAACGGCCGGCGTTGCGAAATTTTCGGTCAGGCCGATGCTGCCGATGCGCGACTAGAAGCGAAATCCGAAAATGCCGGAATGGTTGTTCCAATGCCGCGACCGATGACGTTGCGAGACATCGCTGGTGCGCCGATAAGTGTCCAGCGCGGCGTTGGCGCCGTAGTCCGGAGCTGCGCTCGGCGGAGCGGCCGGAAACACCGACTGCATGACCTGGGCCCGCGAGTCCGGCTGGCTCGGTGCCGCCGCGGTCGGCGGCGAGGGCGTTGCAGCGGCGGTCTGGGCGTTTGTCGGTGCGGCGGCGACGGTACTTGTACTTGCACTCACGCCGACGGCGGCAGGGGGCGCCGCCGCGGTGGTGACCGGAGCGATGGGTTTATGCTCATCGGCCGGCAGCGGCGGATCGACACGCCGCAGGCAGCGCGAGTCGATATAGGGCCAGGTCTGGTCCTTGCAGAATTCCGGCGCGATGATCGTGACCGGCGGCGTGCCGCTTTGTGGTGCCGCCGCGGCGACGCGCGTGGGCGTTCGCGCCGCGAGCAGGTGTCCTTCCGCCACGAACGCGCAGAGCGCCACGGCCACAACGGTTGCGGTCGTCGACACACGCCGTTGGTTCGCGGCCGGCGCTTCATCGACGTCGGCGCGATGGCCGGTCGGGATGGCATCGTGAGAAATAGCGACCTGCATGTGGCTCCTCCGCCGGCCGCCAAACGGCCTTGCCGCGCCCTTGCCGGAAGGCCGCGCCAGAAATAACGCTTTCCCGCAGGCTTTCGTTCCGGTCGAAAATCTCGCCAGGGATTGGCGAATGCATCTTCCGGGCGTGGTGCATGGTCAAACGCGGCGGCATCCAGGTCGACCAGTCGAGCAAAAGGTAATCCGTCATCCTGAGGTGCGAGCGAAGCGAGCCTCGAAGGATGCACGGCCCGGGCCGTCGCCCTTAGAGGGCCGCTCCGCGGCCACCTCAGGGTGACGGAAGAATATTCGCGCGAGCCGCTTAGATTTTCGTCCCAACGTCAATCGACCTGCGCGCCGGATGCCTTGATGATCGGCGCCCATTTCGCCAGCTCGGCCTTGACGAAGTCGGCCGTGGTCTCCGGCGTACTGCCCGGCGTCGGGGTGATGCCGGCCTTTTCCAGCGCCGACGAGACTGCCGGATCGGCCAGCGCCTTGTTGATGGCGGCGTTGAGCTTGTCGACGATCGGCCGCGGCGTGCCCGCCGGCGCCAGGATTGCGTTCCAGGTGTAGCACTCGAAGCCTTTGAGGCCCTGCTCGTCCAAGGTCGGCAAATCCGGCATCGCCGCGATCCGCTTCAACATCCCGGCGCCGAGCGCACGCAGCTTGCCCGACTGCGCCAGCGGCATTGCGGTCGGCGTGGCGTCGAAGGCCATGGTGACTTGGCCGCCCATCAAATCGGTGTCCATCGGCGCCGAGCCTTTGTAAGGCACGTGCGTGATGTCGAGCCCGCCGGCCATCGCTTTGAATTCCTCGCCGCACAGATGCAGGATCGAGCCGAGACCGGAGGAGCCATAATTGTACTTGCCCGGGTTGGCCTTGATCAGCGCCACCAGGCTCTTGACGTCGGTTGCCGGCATCGAGGGATGCACCAGCAACAGGGTCGGCGTCACCCCGACCCGCCCGAGCGGCGCGAAATCTTTCACCGCGTCGTACGGCATATGTTTGTACAGCCCGGGATTGATGGCGTTGGTGGACACCGTCGCCATCAGCATCGTGTAACCGTCGGGATCGGCCTTGGCCGCCATCTCGGCGCCGAGATTGCCGCCGACGCCGGTCCTGTTCTCGACCACGAAGGTCTGGCCGAGGATTTCGCTCATCTTCGCGCTCATGACGCGGGCGACGATGTCGGTCGGGCCGCCGGCAGAGAACGAAACGATCATGCGCACCGGCCGCGACGGATAATTGTCGGCGGCCAGCGTGGCGGTGGATGCAAGCACGATTGCGGCCGCGGCGGCGGCCAGCAGCCGATGATGTTGGCTCATGAAATTTCCTCCCAGATCTCACAAACAGGATAGCATTTCGCGGCGGCCGGAGCAGGCGGCTGCGTCAGCCAAACCCGCGTCAGATCAGCGCTGCTCGGCTTCCAGCATCTTGCCGAGGATGCGTTTATAGCGCACGCAGCCGACGTCGACGGCGAGGATCACCGGATCGAGCGGCTCGGTGGCCTGCTCGATCACGCGCTGCTGCGCCTCGATCACCGGCGCGTCCTGCTCCTCGAAGGCAAAACGCCGCATCTCGGCGACTTTCTTCTGCAGGTCGCGGTTGAGCTTGTCCTCGGTGGTGCGCACGCCCCAGCGCACCGCGGTGAAGAAATAATGCGTCGAGCGGTCGTTCTCCGGCGTCAGCAGATGGATGGCGTGGTAGCCGGTGCCGGTGTCGGGCGAAGCGCCCATGGTGCAGATGCCGGTGAGCAGCCGCAGCGTCGACGGCGCCATCCAGCGCATCTTGGTGAACTTGTCGACGCGCGGCGGATGGTCCGGCCAGAATTGCGCGAACATGCCGGGCGGCGCCGAATTGGTGGCGTGGCGGGCCACGACGACGTCGTCGCCGTCCTGCTCGACGGTGATCTCGGACTCCACGGTGTCGGCGTTGCCCAAAATGCCCTCGTGCAGATACGAGGTGTGGCTCAAGTCCAGCAGGTTGTCGATGATGAGCTGATAATTGGCCTTGATGACGATGCAGTCGCGCTTGGTGGTGTGCAATTCCGGCACGTTGTCGAGCACGCCGAAGTCCGGAATCTTGCTTTCGTCGGCCGGCGCTTCACCCATCCACACCCACACCGCCTTGTGCTTCTCGATGACGGAATAGCTTTTCACCCGCGCCCGCGGCGGGATGTTCTTGGTGCCGTGCGGATTGCGCACGCAGGCGCCGCTGCCGTCGAATTCGAGACCATGATACGGGCACTGGATGCGGTCGCCGCCGACGATCTTGCCCATGTGGAGCGGCGCGAAGCGGTGCGCGCAACGGTCGGCGATGGCGGCGACCGCACCGTCGGCCTTGCGAAAAAGCACGATCGGCTCGCCCATGATGGTGCGCGGCACCAGCTGCCCGTCGCCGACGCCGTCGGACCACGCCGCGACGTACCAGGCGTTGCGCAAATAGGCGCCATCGATCATATCCTGCCGCGGTTTTGCGCCGTTCGCTTTTGCATGATCCGTCATGGGTCCTCTCCTCGCGGTGCCGGGGAGCGTGGCAGCCGCCGCGGTGGTCTTTCTTGCCGCCGCCGCGTAGGCTCAACGCTACAAGAGAACGCCGAAGGAGGAAACCATGGCCGAAGCCGCAACGCTCGCCGCGCTGGCATCCCGCTTCATCCAGACCGAACAGGTGCCGTGGATCGAGACCGCGCCGGGCAACAAGATGAAGGTGATCTATCACGACCCGGCAACCGGCATGCTGACCATCCTGTCGAAGCTCGAGCCCGGCTCCGGCATCCCGGCCCATGTGCACGAGGACCTGGAGCAGACTTTCGTGCTCGAAGGCTCGCTGGTCGACGACGAAGGCGAATGCACCGCCGGCAATTTCGTCATCCGCGCCAAGGGCAGCCGCCACGCTCCGACCGCGCCCAACGGCTGCACCATGCTGGTGTTTTTCATGAAACCCACCGAGGGGCTGAAGAAGGCGTTGCTCAAACACGCTTGAGCGAGCATCGGCTGCGATGACATTGGCGCCAAAACTTGCGGCGCACGGCGCCGAAATTCCGGCTATCGGTTTCGGCACGTCCGGGCTGGGCGACGTCCGCGCCGAGCATATCACCACCGCGCTGCAAGCGGGCTACCGCCACATCGACACGGCGCGGAAATACGGCACCGAACGTGTCGTCGGCGAAGGCATGCGCGGCTGCGGCGTGCCGCGGGCGGATATTTTCCTGTGCACCAAGGTGTCGCACGAAGATCTGCACGCCGCGGATTTTGCGCGTTCCGTCGATGCAAGCCTCAAGGCGCTCGGCGTCGACTATGTCGATCTCCTCCTGGTGCACTGGCCGGAGAAGAACACCCCGCTCAAGGAGACCATGGGCGCGCTGGCCAAGGCCAAGCGCACAGGCCTTACCCGCCATATCGGCGTCGCCAATTTCAACATCGCCATGCTCGACGAGGCGATCCGGCTCTGCCCGGAGCCGCTGGTGACCTTGCAGGCCGAGTGTCACCCCTATCTCGACCAGACCAAGGTGATCGAAGCCTGCCGCGCCCGCGGGCTCGTTCTCACCGCTTATTGCCCGCTCGGCCGCGGCCGCCTGCAGGGTGAACCGGTGCTGGCCGACATCGCGCGGCGCCACGGCAAGACTTTCGCCCAGATCGCATTGCGCTGGCTGATGCAGCAAAACGTCATCGCCGCCATTCCGCGCTCGTCGAACGCCGCGCGCATCGCGCAGAATATCGACGTGTTCGATTTTGAACTCAGCGACGACGACATGCGCCGGATCGGCGCGCTCAAGCGGGCCGACGGCCGCATCGCCGATCCGATCGGCCGCGCGCCGGCGTGGGATTAGGTGAACGTCACGATCACGCGGACCCGCATAGAGTCAGCCTGTCCGGTCGAGCAGCGCCTTGGCGTCCTTGAGATCGCCGGTCTCGAAGCCTTCGCGGAACCACGAATAGACCGGCTGCAAAAGGTTGACCGCGTCCCGCCGCCGTCCTTGCCGCTCATAGAGCCGCGCCAGACTGAGCGCCGCGCGCAATTCGATCGATTTCGCATCGCGGCTGCGCGCCAACGCGATGGCGTCGCCGTACAGCTCTTCCGCAGCGGCCGCAGCCTCCGGATTTTGCGCCAGTTGCAGTTCGCCCCTGGCGCGCAGAATGAGCGGAGCCCAAACGGGCTCGCGTTTTTGTCTGGTGGCTTGCTCCAATCTGATGGCGGCCGCTTCGACATGGCCGGCAAGCAGTTCGGCATCGATCAAGGCCACCGAGAAAAGCGGCATCAGCACCGCCGCCGTGTTCGGGTAGCCGTCGATCGCGGCGCGTAGCTCGATGAGCCCGGCTTCGCGTTGTCCCGAGAAGGTCTTTGCCCAGCTGTGCAATATGGCGCCGATGGCCTGGTACTGCGCCAGGCCGCGCTCGCGGCTCAGGGCGATGAGCCGTTCCGCCGTATCGAGTACGATGCCGGGCTCACGCCGCAGCAAGTGGGTGACACCGGTAAACCACAGAGCATGGCCGAGACTCGGCGGATGCTCCAGCGCGTTGGCGAAGGCGATGCTCTGCCGGGCGCTCTGCGCCGCCTGATCGGGAAATCCGAGTGCCCAGTACGCGATGCCGCCTTGCCCGGTGCCGCACACCGCCGGATCGTGGCCGCCGTAAAGCAGCGCGTGCCGGCCGTGCTTTTCACGGTCGTAGAGCGTCAGTCCCTGCCGCACGTGCTGCTGCGAGCCGGCGAGATCGCCCTCGAATACCAGCGTCGCCCACGCCGCGTGATGGGCCTGCAGCACCAGGCCGGGATCGCTCAACGGTTCGGCCACGCGAAACAATTCGTCGACCAAATGCCGGCGGTGACCGTGCTCGTCGGTCTGTCCGAGTGCAAGCCACAGTCCCCACAGCGAAGCAAACAACGACCGGCTGTCGCGCGACGTCTCGCTCAGTTCCCGCGCCCGGCGATAGGCCGCCTCCGCTTCGGGTGCGCCGAAGCCGCGCGTCGCCATGACCGCCGGGCCCAGCGTCAGCTGCAATGCGAGCTCGAGGCGCATGCGTTCGTCGCTGTTCGGCTGCGCCGCCAATATCTCGACGCCGCGCCGCAAATGCGCCGCCGCCTCGATATTCGCCGAACGTGCGGCGGCGCGCCGGCCGGCTTCGAGCATGAACGTCGCCGCGCGCTGGAAGTGGCCGGCCTCGGCCAGGTGATAGGCCAGGATTTCCGGCTCGCGCTCCGCCCGATCCGGCGTGCGGGTCTCGATTGCGGCTGCGATGCGTTGGTGCAGCGCCTGGCGCGGCCCGCGCAGCAACGTGCCGTAGGCGGTGTCCTGCACCAGGGCGTGCTTGAATTGGTAGTCGGCGGTCGGCGGATTGCCGCGCTGAAACACAAGTCCCGAGGCAACCAGCCGCTCCAGCGCGGCGCGCGTATCCGCTTCGGGGCGCGCCGCCACCGCGGTGACGATGTCATAGGAGAATTCGCGCCCGATCGCCGCTCCGGTCTGGGCGATCTCGCGCGCCTCCGGCCCGAGCCGGTCGAGGCGCGCCATCAATGAGGCTTGCAGCGTCGCCGGTACCGCGGCGCGGTGGCCGGGGATCGCCGACAGCGCGTTGCGCGCGCCGCCGCCGCCGGCTGCGTCGGCGCTTTCGAGGATCGCCTTCGTCACTTCCTCGAGAAACAGCGGCACGCCGTCGGTGCGCGCGACGATTTCATCGAGGAGGTCGGCCGGAAGCTCGGCGGCGTTTCCGGTCAGCTGGCGCACCAGCGCCTCGCCGTGGCGCCGGCCGAGCCGCGGCAAGGTCATCAGCGTCACGTGCGGCTGGCCGGTCCAGGGCGGCTGAAATTCCGGCCGAAACGTCGCCATCAGCAGCACCGGCAGGCGCTCGACGCGCGCCAGCGTGCGGTCGAGCAATTCGCGCGACGTCGGATCGATCCAATGGATATCCTCGAACACCATCAGCAAGGGCTGCTGCCGCGCCGCCGCTTCGAGCGCGCGCGTGAGCACATCGAACGTCTTCTCCTTCTTGCGCTGCGGCGTCAGTGCCGACATCGATTTTGCGCCATCGCCGGGAAGCGACAGCAGATCGGCAAGCACGGCGACGTCGTCATCGGCCATGGCGGTCTTCGCCGCCATGTCGCCGAGCTTTTGCAGCCGCGTCGACGCATCGTCGCCGCGGGCAAAGCCGGCGGCGCGCTCCAAGTGGCCGATGATCGGATAGAAAGCGCTGTCCTGGTGATGCGGCGAGCAGAAATAGCGCAGCCGCCGGTGCGGCTGCTGAGCGATGCGTTCCTCGACCGCTTCGGTCAGCCGCGACTTGCCGATGCCGGGCTCGGCGGAGATCAGGACGGCGCGCCCTTCGCCGGTTTTCGCCTGGTCCCACCGGCGCAGCAACAGCTCGATCTCCTCGTCGCGGCCGACCAGCGGCGTCGACCGCGAGCGCAGCGCTTCGAACCGGCTGCCGGCTTCGCTTTCGGTCAGCACCTCGAAGGCGTGCGGCGTCCCGGAAAATCCCTTGAGCGATTGCGGGCCGAGGTCGCGCAATTCGAACAGACCGCCGACGTGGCGGCGCGTCGCGTCGGCAATGACGATGCCGTCGGGCGCGGCAAGCGTCTGCAAGCGTGCGGCAAGGTTGGGAGTCTCGCCGACGACCGCTTGTTCTTGCGCGGCGCCGGCGCCGATCAGATCGCCGACGACGGCCAATCCGGTGGCGATGCCGAGCCGGACCTGAAGGCGCTGCGGCAGATCAAGCCGCGCCACCGCCGCGACGATGGCAAGACCGGCGCGCACCGCCTGCTCGGCGTCCTCCTCGTGGGCATGCGGATAGCCGAAATAGGCGAGGATGCCGTCGCCCATGTATTTTGCGACAAAACCGCCGAAGCGCGCCAAAACCTCGGCGACGCAAGCGTGGTACTTGGCGATGATCTCGCGCAGGTCTTCCGGGTCGAGCCGCGTCGCCAATTCGGTCGAGCCGACCAGGTCGCAGAACATGATGGTGAGAAGGCGGCGTTCCGCGCCGGCACCTTCGGCCGCCTCAGGCGCGGCGGCGCCAGTATCGGCGGCGCCAGCCGCCGGTGTCGGGACCGCGGCCGGACCGGCCTGAAGCGCCTTGATCGCGGCCAAAAGTTTGCGCCGATGGCCAATCGAGGCGACGCCAAGTCCGACGAGATCGTCGGCGGTCAGCTCGGGCAGGACGTCGCGGTCGATATCGTTATCGCGAAAGGCTTGCGCGTACTGCTCAAGCCCCATTGCCTTCAGCCAGTCGCTGACGCTCGTCGACATTACTTGCTCTCGCGACCGGCCGGGCTATTGCCGCCGCCTTCCGCCGCGTGACAATGTAGCAAAATCCCGGAGCCAAGCATGCCCACCGCGCCGAAATACTTCATGTACTTCCCCGGCAATTACCGCTGGTCGGCGGCATTCGTGAACATGCTGGGCACGGCGCCGTTCGGCGGCGTCGATATCAGCGAGTTGCACCAGATCGGCCGCATGCTCGAAGGCAAGAGCGGCGACGACGACGAGGCGTGGTTTACGGCTTGCGTCAAGGTCGCCGACATCGTGCGCGGCCGTGCCGAAAAATTCCGCGCCGAGAATTATCCGATTGCCGCGGCGCCGTTCTATCTGCGCGCCTGTCACTATTATCAGATGGGCGAGCGCTTCCGCACGCCGAAGGACGCCCGCGCGCTCGATGCCTATCGCACCGCGGTGGAATGCTTCCATCAGTTCGCCGCGTTGTCGGGGATGAAGATCGAGATCGTCGACGTGCCGTTCGAGGGCAACAAGCTGCCGGGCTATTTCGTGCCCGCGCAGAATGCAAAATCCGCGCGCCCGCCCTGTGTCGTGTTCTTCGACGGCCTCGATATCACCAAGGAGATTCAATTCCTGCGCGGCGTGCCCGACCTCGTGCGCCGCGGCATTTCGGTTTTGGTCATGGACGGTCCCGGCACCGGCGAGGCGATCCGTTTCCGCGGCATGCCGCTGCGCCACGATTACGAGAAGGCCGGCAGCGCCTGCATCGATTACTTGGAGAAACGCGGCGACGTCGATCCAAAGCGCATCGGTATCGTCGCCATCAGCCTCGGCGGCTATTACGCGCCGCGCTGCGCGGCGCTGGATCGGCGCTTTGCCGCCTGCATCGCCTGGGGCGCGATCTGGGACTATTACGGCACCTGGAAGAAACGCATCGATGCCGGCTTTCAGGCCTCGATGTCGGTGCCCGGCCATCACATCATGTGGATTCTCGGCGTCGATACGCTGGACGCGGCGCTGAAGAAGCTCGAACCGTTCCGGCTCGACGGCGTGGTGCAGCAGATGCGCTGCCCGTTCCTGGTCGTGCACGGCGAGGACGACGAGCAGATTCCGCTCAAAGACGCGCAGGCGCTCTACGACGCCAGCGGCTCGACGGATAAGACGCTGCGCGTGTTCACCGCCGAGGAGGGCGGCGCGCAGCACTGCCAGCGCGATTATCTTTCGCTCGGCGCCGCCACCATGTGGAATTGGTTCGAGGACAAGCTTGTCCGCGCCTAGGCGCTTTTCTCGTACGCCTTCAGCGCCCCGCGCAAAATGTCCCGCGACGGCTGCGAGCCGTCGACCAGGCGGATGGTGCGGCGCTTGATCTTCCAGCCCGTGGCGGTGCGGGCCAGCTCCCAACAATTGGTCACCACGCGGTGGATGTGATAGCCGCGCGAACTGCCGTGATTGGGCACCTCGATCGGTTCGCCGGATTTATGCGGCGCCAGAATTTGCAGGTACGACGTGACGATGGCGCGGTCGCCGTCGAGCGCGATGTGCGGTAGCCCGGTAAAGTGGGCCAGCCCGCCGGCGATGGCGGCCTGGTGGCCGGGGCTTTTCAGGCTCGCCGCGATCGCCTTGTTGCCGGTCGCCCCGGAGAGGTCGGCGCCGCGATCGAACACGCCGTCCTCGGTGTAAACGGCTTCGGCATAGTAGTCGGCGCCGGTGTCGGCGCTCGGCGGATGGCCGGCAATGAGATTGTAGATTTCGAGCCGATCCTCGATGGCCCGGATGCGCTGTTCGAGGTTCTCTCCGACCATGACGTTTCCCTCAAATTTTGCAGCGGCCCGGCTATGGCCGAGCCGTGACCGTGCAGTATCATAGCCGTGACAAATTTTCCCGCTGGACGCGCGAGCAAAATCTGGCATCGTTACGGCGCGAGGAGGGGCTGGTCATGCGTTCTGGCGGCGAAGTTGATCGCCGTTCGTTTCTCGTTGGCGCCAGCGCCGCGGGAGGCGGCTTGGCGCTGGGCTTGGCGATACCGCTCAGCCGCGCCGGCATGGGCCCCGCCGAAGCCCCCTGCGACGTCAATTGCTGGCTGGCGATCGCCCCCGACGACACGGTGACCATCCGCACGGCGCACGCCGAAATGGGCCAAGGCGCCATGACGGCGCTGGCCATGCTGGTCGCCGAAGAGCTCGAATGCGATTGGAACAGAGTGACCACCGCATTCGTGTCGCCGGGCGAAAACTTGCGCCGCAACCGGCTCTGGGGCGACATGTCGACCGGCGCCAGCCGTTCGGTTGCGTCATCGCATCTCTATCTGCGTCGCGCCGGCGCGACCGCGCGCGAAATGCTGATCGCCGCCGCGGCGGTGCGCTGGAACGTGCCGGCGTCGGAGTGCAGCGCGCAAAACAGCGTCATCACCCATGCCGGAAGCGGCCGCAGCGTGACTTTCGGCGCGGTCGCCGACGGCGCCGCCAAGATCGAGCCGCCGGCCAACGTCGCCCTGAAGGATCCGCGCGATTGGAAGCTTGCCGGCACGCCGCGCCGGCGTCTCGACCTGCACGACAAAGTCACCGGGCAGCCGGTCTTTGCCATCGACGTGCGGCTGCCGGACATGCTGCACGCCGCGGTCATCCACTGTCCGGTGTTCCGGGGTGCGCTGAAGGCGGTCGACGAAAGTTCCATCGCCGGGATGAAGGGGGTGCGCCGCATCGTGCGGTTGCCGAACGCGGTGGCGGTGGTGGCGGAATCCTGGTGGCAGGCCAAGCGCGCGTCGGAAGCGTTGCGGATCGAATGGGACGACCGCGGCAATCGCCACCTGTCGAGCGCCGCCATCGAGAAAGTGGTGTGCGACGGCCTGTATGCGGCGTCGGCGCAAGTCGCCCACGCCGAGGGCGACGCTGTGGCGGCCTTGGCCGGCGCGGCGCGGCGCATCGAGGCGGAATATGCCGTGCCGTTCCTGGCGCACGCCACCATGGAGCCGCAGACTTGCACCGCGCACGTCAAGCCCGACCGGGTCGAGGTCTGGGCGCCGTCGCAGGATGTGATGACGACCCTGGTCACCGCCGCGGTCGCCGCCGGCGTCAGCAACGACAAGGTCACGGTGCATCCGATGATGCTCGGCGGCGGTTTTGGCCGGCGCAACGCGGTGCAGGACTACGTCCGCGAGGCGGTGCTGATCGCCAAGGAAGTCGCGCAGCCGGTCAAGATGATTTGGAGCCGCGAACAGGACATCGCCCACGATCTGTACCGGCCGTGCGGCATGGCGCGTCTGGTCGGCGGCCTCGATGCCGACGGCATGCCGGTCGCGTTGACCATCCGCCTTGCCGGGCCGTCATTCGTCGCCTCGCTGGTGCCGGCATTCGGTCCGGACATCATGGACCGCAGCTTTGTCAGCGGCCTGACCGACGAAATGCCGTATCGGCTGCCGAATTATCTGCTCGACGTGGCGCTGCGCACGACGATGGTGCCGCTCGGCGCCTGGCGCGGCATCAATTACACGCAGAATGCCTTTTACCGGGAAAGTTTTATCGACGAGATGGCCCATGCCGCCGGCGCCGATCCGTACCAGTTCCGGCGCCGTATGTTGCGCGACAGCCCGAAAAGCCTCGCCGTGCTCGATGCCGCGGCGCAGAAAGCGGGTTGGGGCACGGCGCCGCCGCCCGGCGTATTCCGCGGCATCGCGGTCAATGCTGCCTGCGACAGCTATTGCGCGCAGGTGGTCGAACTGTCGGTCGACGGCGGCCGCATCCGCGTGCATCGCGTCATCGCGGCGATCGACTGCGGTCACGTGGTCAATCCGCTGTCGGTCGAAATGCAGATCCAGGGCGCCGTCATTTATGCGTTGACGGCGGCGCTCTACGGCGAGATCACCATCAAGGACGGCGCCGCCGAGCAATCGAACTTCAACGATTACGAGATGCTGCGGCTGGCCGAGGCGCCGGACGTGGTGAGCGTGATCGTGCCGAGCGGCGATTTCTGGGGCGGCGTCGGCGAGCCGCCGGTGCCGCCGCTGGCGCCGGCGTTGTGCAACGCGATCTTCGCCGCCACCGGGCAACGCATCCGCTCGCTGCCGGTGAAGAACCACGATCTGCGCTCGATCTAGACTATGATCCAATTCGATTGAATCGGATCATAGTCTAGAATCTTTGTTTGAGCATGATCTTATCCGAAAACCGGTATCCACTTTTCGGGATCATGCTCTAAGATCAGCGGCTGGTGAGAGCGATGAAAAATAAAGTTGCTGTTATCGGCTGCGCACTTTGGCTCCTCGGCGCGATGTCGGTGCATGCCGCCGATACTGCCAAGGACATCGCGGCGCGAACCGAACTGCATGACATTCAAACGCTGACGCTGTCGGATCAGCATTTCCTCAAGGGCGAGGCGGACGGCAAGCCGACGACGCTGACCGGCGCGCTTCGCATCGCGCAAGGCAGCGGCCGCTTGCCGGTGGTCGTGCTGATGCACGGCTCCGGCGGGATGGGGCCGAATATCGAGATGTGGTCGAAGGAGTTCAACGCCATGGGCGTGTCCGCCTTCGCCATCGACGGCTTCACTGGGCGCGGCCTCACCGCGGTGAGCACCAACCAGGCGCTGCTCGGTCGCTTGAATTTCATTCTCGATATCTATCGCGCGCTTGACGTTCTGGCGCAGCATCCGCGCGTCGATCCGGCGCGCATCGTGCTGATGGGCTTTTCACGCGGCGGCCAGGCGGCACTCTACGCAAGCCTCAAGCGCTTTCACCGCATGTGGAACAGATCGGGCGTCGCCTTCGCCGCCTACATTCCATTCTATCCCGATTGCATGACGGCTTTCATCGACGACACCGACGTCGCCGATCGGCCGATCAGGATTTTCGGCGGCACGCTCGACGACTACAATCCGATCGCGCGCTGCAAGGACTTCATGGGCCGGCTGCACGCGGCCGGCCGCGACGTCGAGATCGCGGAATATCCCAACGCCTCCCACGGCTTCGATTCGCCGCTCGGCAACGGCCCGGTCGTCGCCAAAGGCGGCCAGACCGTGCGGCACTGTACGATCCGCGAGGAGTCCGTGGGATTGCTGATCGACGCGGCCGCCAAGGAGCCGTTCACCTACAAGGCCGCCTGCGTCGAAACCGATCCCCACGTCGGCGCCGATCCCGAGGCGAGGGAAGCCGCCAAGCTTGCGGTGAAGAATTTTCTGCGGGCCACGTTCAAGCTCGAATAGCGATTGGCGCTCGATTTGAACGGGTGTTCGCCGCACCGGTGTATTTGGCTGCAGCTATCCGGGTCAGATATACGCCGGCCTAGAAAGCGGCCTTGATCGCTTGGATAGCACTGTGTTCGTGGTGATGATCTTGTCAAGGATCGCAGACCGCCGGAGGCGGCGGCGCCATAGCGCGTCGAAGACGCGCGTAACCGCGCTGATGGCGCCGTCCTTGACAAGATCATCACCACGAACAACTCAGCATCCAAGCGATCAAGGCCGCCTCTCGATCGGGAGAGAGAGCCATTTCCATCGCGATGCACGATCGACGGCGAATAGCGACCGGAGTGCCGCTTAAATTCCGTCTTAGTGCCTGCTCTTGATCGTCAGCGGCATGCCGCCCTCCGGCCGCAAGGTCACGCGCAATAGCGGCCAGACTTGTTTGTCGGGCGCGAGCTTGAAGTCGAAATTCTTGACGATGGTGGCGAGGATCAGCGTCGCCTCCTGCAGCGCGAAGGCCGAGCCGATGCAGGTGCGCAAGCCGGCGCCGAACGGCAGATAGGCGTAGCGGTCGATCTCGGTCTTGGCCTTGCCGAGGAAGCGGCTCGGATCGAACACGTCCGGCTCGCGCCAATGCATCTCGTGGCGGTGCAGCACATAGGGCGCGATCACCACCAGCGAGCCGCGCTTGACCTTCACGCCGCTGAGCTCGTCCGGTCCCATCGCCACGCGGCTGATGGCGGCGATCGGCGGATAAAGCCGGATCGCCTCGTCGATGACGGCGCGGGTCTCGACCAGCCGGTCGGCGAGGCCTGTGACCGGGCCGCCGATCTCACGCTGCGCTTCGGCTTCGACGCGCGCGCGCCATTCGTCGGATTGCGACAACAGGAACAGCGACCAGGTGATGGTGTTCGCCGTGGTCTCGTGGCCTGCGGCGATGAAGGTGAGGATGTTGGAGCGCACCTCGGCCTCGGTCATGCCCTGGCCGGTTTCCGGATCGAGCGCGCCGAGCAGAAGCGTCAGGATATCGTTGGTACCGTCGCTGGCCCTGCCGTTGAGGCGCCGGCGCCGCGTGGCGATGATCTCGTCGATCGCGCTCTCGAAAAAGCGCAAGGTCGAGCGCACGCGCAAATGCGAAAGCCGCGGCACCGACGGCGGCAGGCCGATCAGGTCGAGCGGATCGATCTTGCCGATGGTGTTGAAATAGACGCTCATCGCGTCGCGGATCTCTTCCGCGGCGCGGCCGAAGCCGTCGGAGAAGATGGTTCTTTCGAGAACGTCCAGCGTCAGCCGCGAGGCTTCGGCGGCGACGTCGATGGTGGTGCCGTCCTTGCCGCGCCAGCGCGCGGTCAGCGCTTGCGCGGCGTCCATCATTGCCGGCGCGAAATCCAGGATGGTCTTGCGGGCGAAGATCGGCGCCAGGATGCGGCGCTGGGTACGCCATTGCTCATTCTCGGCGCTGAGTAGCCCGTCGCCGAGCCCGGCCGAGAGCACGCGGCGCTGGATCGAGTCCTTCTGATAATTGCCGGCATTGTCGAGCAGCACGCGCCGGATCGCGGCCGGCTCGTGGACCAGGAGAACGTGCTTGAACGGCAGCCCGCCGACCACGACCGGCTTTTCGAAATGCTCCCGCGTCCAGCATTCCAGCGGATTGCGCTTGAGCGTGGAAATCAGCCGTAGCGCGCCAAGCGGTTTGGGCTGCGGCACCGGCGCGGGGGGGCGGTAGCGGGAACCGGGCGGAAGAGGAGTAGGCTCAGCGTGTTCCAATGATCCATGCATGCGTCGCGCCTGCCCCTTGGAGCGCCCGAACACGCGCGCATTCCAGCCCAGCGCGCAACCGAAACTCGTTATCAATCAATCGACTGTGCGGGCGCTCTCACATGTTGTCAAGACTGCGGCAACACCGACAAGGAAAAGTCCCAAACCGGCTTCAACGACATAAATTTTGGGCTATGTAAAAGTTCCGCGCCGCCTCAGCGGCGGCCGAACAATTTGTCGAGCAGCCAGAAATCGAGCCCGCTGTTGTTGCGCGGTCCGCCGCGCTCGACAGCGGCGCCGGCGCCGGTTTCATCGACGCTGCGTGGCGGCGTCGGCGGCAGTGACGCCGGCGGCGTGAACCAGCCGGATTCCGCCAGTCCCGGCAACGCCGACGGCGCCGCGCCCTGATGGGCGACCTTCATGAACCGGCTCCAGATGTCCACCGGCAGGCCGCCGCCGACCGCCCGCTTGGTCGGCGAGTTGTCGTCGTTGCCGAGCCAGACGCCGGTGACCAGGCGCGAGGTGTAGCCGACGAACCAGGCGTCGCGGTAATCCTGGCTGGTGCCGGTCTTGCCGGCGGCGAGCCAGCCGGGCAGGTCGGCGCGGCGCGCGGTGCCGCTGACCAAAGTCTCGCGCATCATCGTATTCATCATGCCGACGGTGCGCGCGTCGACGATGCGGCCGAGCGTTTGCTTCGCGTGGATATAAAGCGTCTTGCCGTCGGCGCCGCGGATGCGCTCGACAACATGCGGCGCCACGGCGAGGCCGCCATTGGCGAAGGTGGCGTAGGCCGACACCAGTTCAAGCACCGAGACCTCCGAGGTGCCGAGCGCAATCGAGGCGTTGGGCTCGAGCTTCGATTCGATGCCGAGCCGGTAGGCGGTGCGCACCACCGCGGCGGGGCCGACTTCCATGGTGAGCCGCACCGACACCGTATTGAGCGAATTGGCCAGCGCCTGCGTCAGCGTCACCGGGCCGCGATAGTCACGCTCGAAATTTTCCGGCCGCCAGCCCTGCACCGAGATCGGCTTGTCCTCGCGCACCGTGTCGGGGGTGAGCCCATGCTCGAGCGCGGTGAGATAGACGAACGGCTTGAACGCCGAGCCGGGCTGGCGCCGCGCCGCGATGGCGCGGTTGAACTGGCTCTCGGCATAATTGCGGCCGCCGACCAGCGCCCGCACGACGCCGTCCGGCGTCATCGCCACCAGCGCGCCTTCGCCGACGTCGAGCTTGTCGCCCTTTTGGGCGAGGACGTCGTCGAGCGATTGCTCGGCCGCGGCCTGCAGTTTCGGATCGATCGAGGTCTCGACCACGATGTCCGTCTCGACATGGCCGATCAGGTCGTCGACCGCGTCCATCACCCAGTCAGCGACGTAATTGACCGAGCCGCCGCCCGAGGGCTTCACCGCGCGCGCCGGGCTGACCAGCGCGCGTTTGGCGGCATCGTCGCCGATCATTTTCAAATCCGCCATCGCCGCGATCACCATGCCGGCGCGGCGCTCGGCGCCGTCGGGATTGCGGCTCGGCGCCAGCCGCGACGGCGCTTGCACCAGGCCCGCCAGCATCGCCGCTTCCGACAGCGTCAGTTTGCGCGCCGATTTGCCGAAATAGCGCTGCGCCGCCGCTTCGATGCCGTAGGCGCCGGAGCCGAAATAGACGCGGTTGAGATAAAGCTCGAGGATCTGCGCCTTGGAGAATTTGTGCTCGAGCCACAGCGCCAGCACCGCTTCCTGCGCCTTGCGCGTCACCGTGCGTTCCTGGGTCAGGAACAAATTCTTGGCGAGCTGCTGGGTCAGCGTCGAGCCGCCCTGCGTGGCGCCGCGATGCAGCACGTCGCGGATGCCGGCGCGCAAAATGCCCCGCGGATCGATGCCGTGGTGCGAGTAGAAGCGGCGGTCCTCGATGGCGACGAACGCCTTCGGCACGTAGTCCGGCAATTCGCGCAGCGGCACTTCGGCGCCGCCCATGTCGCCGCGGGTGGCGAGCGTGGCGCCGTTTAGGCCGAGGATCAGCACCGAGGGCGGCCGCTTGGGAATTTCCAGCGACTGGATCGGCGGCAGGTGGGCGCCGATCCAGACCAGCATGCCGATGGCGGCGATCACCGCCCATAAGGCCAGAACCGCGCCCCAATAGATCAGCCGGCCGAAACCGGAGCGGCGCTTGCCGGCGCGGGTTTTTCTGCGCGGCTGCGGCGGCGGGGACTCGTCGCGCTGCCGGCGCGCCGCGGGAACGCTGCGGTCCTGCGGCCGCGGCCGGATATCGGCGTCGACATCACGCTTTTTGCCCGCTTGTCGCGACGCCATGTCCCGTCCCCAGCGCGGATAACGCGCTGAAACGACCGTAGTTTGTGCGGTTTAAGGGCGGGTTACTCGGCGACTTTTCACCTCTCCCCGCTGCGCGGGGAGAGGTCGAGGGAGCGTAGCGACCGAGGGTGAGGGGGCCTCTCCGCGATTCTGAGCGCCGCGGGTAGATGCGGGCGCGTCAGAGACACCCCCATGATTCCACGTCCAGCGGAGAGGCCCCCTCACCCCAACCCTCTCCCCGCAAGCGGGGAGAGGGAGGAATTACCCCGCCGCGGCCTCTTTCGCCGGCTTTGCCTCGGCGCTCGGCGGCGCGAACACGGCGATCAGCGGGCGCTTGATGGCGAGCTGGCGGGTCGGCTCGGAGATTTGCGCGCCGAGGAGGTCGGTGACGTAGAACACGTCGACGACGCGCTCGCCGAAGGTCGCCACATGCGCCGAGGCGATGTTGAGGTTGAGCTTCGACAGCGTCGCGGTCAGTTCGTAGAGCAAGCCGGGGCGGTCGAGGCCGGTGACCTCGACCACGGTGTAGCGGGCCGACCATTGGTTGTTGATGGTCACTTCGGGCTCGATGGCGAAGGCCTTGAGCCGGCCCTTCGGCGCGCCGCGCTTGGCCACCACGTCGGGCAATTTGAGCTCGCCGCGCACCGCCTGCTCGATGGCGTCGCCGATGCGCGCGGCGCGGCGCGCCTCGTCCTCGTCGCGCTCGAATTCGCGCGACACCGAGATGGTGTCGAGCGCCAGGCCGTCGGTGGTCGTATAGATCTGCGCGTCGACGATGTTGGCGCCGGCCAGCGCGCAGGCGCCGGCGATGATCGACAACAGCCACGGATGATCGGGCGCGAATACCGTGAGCTCGGTGACGCCGCGCGCGGCGTCGAAGCCGACGCTGGTGGCGAGCCGCTTGCCGGTCTCTTCGGCGGCGCGCACGAAGCGGGCGTGCGCCAGCTTGTGCGGCATGTCGACTTTGAGCCAATAGGCCGGATAGTGGCGCGCGATATAGGCGTCGCGTTTGTCCGCCGGCCAATCCTCGATCTCGGCGCGGAATTCCGATTGCGCCGCGGCGACGCGCTGGGCGCGGTTGACCTCGGAGAAGCCGCCGGTCAGCACCGGCTCGGTCTCGTAATAGAGCGTGCGCAGGAGCTGCGCCTTCCAGCCGTTCCACACGCCCGGCCCGACGGCGCGGATGTCGGCCGTGGTCAGGATGGTGAGCAGCTTCAGCCGCTCCAGCGACTGCGCCACCGCGGCAAAGTTCTCGATCGTCTTGCGGTCGGACAGATCGCGCGACTGCGCCACTGTCGACATCACCAGATGCACCTCGACCAGCCAGGCGACCAGCTCGGTATCGGCCGCCGACATGCCGAGCCGCGGACACAGCCGGCGCGCGACGCGGGCGCCGCCGATCGAGTGGTCCTCGACCCGGCCCTTGGCGATGTCGTGCAGGAACAGCGCCACATAGAGCACGGCACGGTGCTCCGGCTGGATCGTGTGTATCAAATCGTTGGCGAGCGCGAATTCGCTGTTCTCGCCGCGCTCGATCTCGTTGAGCACGCCGATGCAGCGCAACAGGTGCTCGTCCACCGTATAGTGGTGATACATGTTGAACTGCATCATCGCCACGATGCGGCCGAAGGCGCGGACGAATTCGCCGAGCACGCCGGCCTCGTTCATGCGGCGCAGCACGGTCTCGGCGTCGTTCTTCGAGGTGAGGATTTCCAGGAACAGCCGGTTGGCTTCCTTGTCCGCGCGCAAATCCTTGTCGATCAGCTTCAGCGAATGGGTGGCCACCCGCATCGCCCCGGGATGGATCGCCAGATTGTGCTTTTGCGCCAGGTAGAACAGGCGGATCAGGTTGACCGGGTCGCGGGCGAAGACTTTCGGCCCGGCAATGTTGATGCGGTTGTTGTCGATGACGAAATCATCGGTCTCGGTCAGCCGCTGCGGGCTGCGCGCCGGGCGCAGCCGCGCGATGATGCGGCTCAGAACCGGCGCCGGCATCGCTTGGCGCTCCTCGAGGCCCGCGCACAGGATGGCGGTGAGATCGCCGACATGCTTGGCGGTGAGGAAATAGTGCTTCATGAAGCGCTCGACGTCGCGCAAGCCGGGATGCTCGGTGTAGCCGAGCCGCACCGCGATATCGCGCTGGATGTCGAACGACAGCCGCTCCTCGGCGCGGCCGGCGAGGAAATGCATGTTGCAGCGGACCGACCACAGAAAGTCTTCGCAGCGGCGGAACAAGGTGTATTCGTCGCGGTTGAACACGCCGTGCTTGATCAATTCCTCGGGCTCGCGCACGCGATAGACGTATTTGGCGATCCAGAACAGCGTGTGCAGGTCGCGCAAACCCCCCTTGCCGTCCTTGACGTTGGGCTCGACCAGATAGCGCGACTGGCCGGCGCGGCGGTGGCGCTCCTCGCGCTCGGCGAGTTTTGCGGCGACGAATTCCGGCGCCGTGCCTTGCACGACGTCTTTGTCGAAACGCGTGGTGAGTTCCTCGTAGAGTTTGGCGTCGCCGAAGAGATGCCGCGATTCCAAGAGCGTCGTGCGGATGGTCATGTCGGCCTTGGCCTGGCGGATGCATTCGGCTACCGAACGCGTCGCATGGCCGACCTTGAGTCCCATGTCCCACAGACAATAGAGCAGCGCTTCGGCGACGGATTCACCCCACGCGGTCTGCTTGTAGGGCAGGAGGAAGAGGAGATCGATATCGGAGCCCGGCGCCAGCAAGCCGCGGCCGTAGCCGCCGGTGGCGACCACCGCCATGTGCTCGGCTTCCGAGCGCACCTGCGGCGGATAGATCTCGGTGCCGATGAACTCGAACAGGATGCGGATGATCTCGTCCTGCAGCTGGCACAGCCGCTCGGCGCAGCGGCGGCCGTGGCGGTCCTTGAGCAACAATTGCTCGGCGCGCGAGCGCGCTTGCGTCAACGCCGATTTCAGCCGCAGCGCCACCGCGGTGCGCAATTCGCGCTCGCGGCCGGCATGGGTCTTGGCCAGCGCCGTGAGATCGGCGACGATGGCCGCGCTGTCGATGAGCTCGACCTCGATGCGCGGCGATCGTTGGGTGTCCAGCATCATCGTATCGGCATAGCGGAGGCGCGGTTCGCTGTCATCGTGCGATCAGGCGTAGGCGAAAATGGACCGGCGTTTTGTTCGCATATCCGGGAATGAAATACTATTTTAGTTGCCGATATCAGTATTTATTTCCAATTGACGGCTATCCGAGCCTATCCTAGAGAAGGAAATAGCGCCGATTTGAGCGAGCAGCTTGCGGGCGCTTAACAAGTGCAGCTAAAGCGCGGGGCCTGCCCCGTCGCCTCGCTTAAGATGGCGGGCCGTCAAAATCCCGCCTCCAACTGCGATCGTGTTGCGTGTGAAAGCGTTGACGCGATCCGAACCGGAGGACGTCATGCTTTCACGCCGTCAATTGTTTGTCTCCGCCGCGGCCGCCGGCCTGATGCCAACTGGCCTCGCGCGCGCCGCCGGCAAGCCCGCCGAAATCCGCATCGATTGGGCGACCTACAATCCAGTCTCCATGGTGCTCAAGGACAAGGGCCTCCTGGAAAAAGAATTCGCCAAGGACGGCATCGGCATCCGCTGGGTGCAGACGCTCGGCTCCAACAAGGCGCTTGAATTCCTCAATGCCGGCTCGATCGATTTCGGCTCGACCGCCGGCTCCGCGGCGCTGCTCGGCCGCATCAACGGCAATCCGATCAAGTCGATCTACGTCTATTCGCGTCCCGAATGGACCGCGCTGGTCACGCGCAAGGACACGCCGATCAACAAGATCGAGGATCTCAAAGGCAAGCGCGTCGCGGTGACGCGCGGCACCGATCCGCACATCTTCCTGGTGCGGGCGCTGCTCTCGGTCGGCATGAGCGAAAAAGACATCCAGCCGGTGCTGCTGCAGCATCCCGACGGCAAGATCGCGCTCATTCGCGGCGACGTCGACGCCTGGGCCGGGCTCGATCCGATGATGGCGGCGGCGCAGGTCGAAGACGGCGCGCGGCTGTTCTATCGCAACAAGGACGCCAACACCTACGGCATCCTCAATTCCAGCGAAGACTTTCTGAAAGATTATCCCGATCTGACGCGCCGCGTGATCTCGGTCTACGAGGAGGCGCGCAAATATTGTCTCGCCCAATACGACGACGAGAAGCGCGTGTTCATGGACGCGACCAAGCTGCCGGCCGCGGTGGTCGACATCCAGCTCAAGGAGCGCACCGATCTCACCTTCAACCGCGTCGGGCCGCAACAGCGCGACACCATCCTGCAAGCCGGCCTCGCCTTGCAGCAGGCCGGCGTGATCCCGGCGAACGTCGACGTGAAGCAGACGCTCAACGATCTGATCGACGACCGCTACGTGGCGGGGGCTTAGCTCGGTCTGCCCGCTCGCTGCTCCTTCTCCCCGCGTGCGGGGAGAAGGCCGGGATGAGGGGGCCTTTCCGCCGGGCTCAGAATCGCGGCAGCGCCCCCTCACCCTCGTTCGCTTCGCTCACATAGCCGATCCTTCGGATCGGCGTTCTTAGTGCTAAAAACGGCGTCCGCAGGACGCCTACGCTCTCCCCGCGCAGCGGGGAGAGGTGAACTTGACCACATTGATTTTGCAGCACGCACAATGTCTCTTGTTGCTATGACGATCGCCGCCCAAGGCACCACTCAAGACGCCGCCCCGGCGCAACCGGCGGCGGCGCGACGCTGGTCGCGATGGCTGCGGCCGGTGCTCGGCCTGGCGCTGCCGGTCGGTCTGGCACTGGCGTGGGAATTCATCGTGCGCATGGGCTGGGCCTCCGGCCGGCTGGCACCGCCGCCGTCGGTCATCTTCGCGACCTTCGTCGATCTGGCACGCACCGGCGAATTGCAGCGCCATACGCTGGTGACGCTGTGGCGGGTCGCCGCCGGCTTCGGCATCGGCGTGGCCGCCGCAACCGTCATCGGCGCCGCGGCCGGCTATTCGCCGCTGGTGCGCCGCTTGATCGATCCGAGCGTCCAGGGGTTGCGCGCCATCCCGTCGATCGCCTGGGTGCCGCTGTTCATTCTCTGGCTCGGCATTTTCGAAGCCTCGAAAGTGACGCTGATCGCGGCGGGCGTGTTCTTTCCGGTCTATCTCGGCCTGATGGGAGCGATCCAGTCGGTCGATCGCAAGCTGGTCGAAGTCGGCCGCGCGTTTCGCCTGACCGACGTCGAGATGGTGCGCCGCATTCTGCTGCCGGCGGTGCTGCCGGCCTATGTGCTCTCGCTGCGCTCCGGCCTCGGGCTCGGCTGGATGTTCGTCATTGCCGCCGAATTGATGGGCGCCTCCGAAGGCCTCGGCTATTTGCTGATCGACGGCCAGCAGCTCGGCAAGCCGGCGGAGATCGTCGCCGCCATTGTCGCCTTCGCCATCGTCGGCAAGGCGACCGATTGGCTGCTCGTGCTCGCCGCGGCGCCGTTCCTGCGCTGGGAAGACGTGGTGCGGCAGGACTAATCAAATGCTCACCCTCGAACGCGTCGGCAAGACTTATCCCAACGGCGTGCATGCGCTCGGCGGCGTATCGCTCGACGTCGAACTTGGCGAAATCGTCGCCGTGATCGGCGGCTCGGGCTCCGGCAAATCGACCTTGCTGCGCGCCGTCGGCGGCCTCGATCCGCCGAGCGAAGGCGCCGTGGTACTGGATGGTGAGCGCATCACGGCGCCGCACGAAAAGATCGGCATCATCTTCCAGGAGCCGCGGCTCTTGCCCTGGCTCAAGGTCGCCGACAATGTCGGCTTCGGGCTTGGTCACCGGCCGAGGGCGGAACGCGCCGAGCGCGTCGCCACCGCCCTCAAGCGCGTCGGCCTCTCCGACAAAGCGGCGATGTGGCCGCGCGAGCTGTCCGGCGGGCAGGCGCAGCGCGTCGCCATTGCACGCGCGCTGGTGCCGCGGCCGGAGGTGCTGCTGCTCGACGAGCCATTCTCGGCGCTCGATGCCTTCACTCGCGCCGATCTGCAGGACCACCTGCTCGATCTATGGGCCGATGCCAAGCCGACCCTGGTCCTGGTGACCCACGATGTCGACGAGGCCATCGTGCTCGCCGACCGGGTCATGGTGCTGTGCCCGCGGCCCGGCCGCATCTTCGATGAGATCGACGTCGATCTGCCGCGGCCGCGCGACCGGCAGTCCGCCGCCTTCGATTTCGTCAAGCGCCGCGTGCTCGTCGCGCTCGACCGCTCGTTGAACCGCGCCGCAACCGCCGCCGACGCCGAGCCGAAAGCCACCGCCGGCGCGGCGTTGTGGTGGTAGCGGAGGACAGACGACGGACGACGGACGACGGATTTAAGGATTAGGCGATCCGTCCTCTGTCGTCCGCCGTCTGTCGTCCCTATATTCCCCGGCGTTGTTCACGGAAAGGATCTCCCATGGACGCCGCCGGGCTGCGCGCGATGCAGGCGCCGATCAAGGACCGCTACAAGGCCGATCCCAAGGCCGGCTTGATCACGCTCAAAGCCAAAGGCGCCATCGACGACGCCAACATCGCCTGCAAGGTCGAGACCGGCCGGGCGCTGGCGGTCGCGGGCCTGCATCCCGCCACCGGCGGCTCGGGGCTGGAATTGTGCTCGGGCGACATGCTGCTCGAAGCGCTCGTGGCCTGCGCCGGCGTGACGCTCAAAGCGGTCGCTACGGCAATCGATATCCCGCTCAAGTCCGGCACGGTGTCGGCCGAAGGCGATCTCGACTTTCGCGGCACGCTCGGCGTCGCCAAGGACGCGCCGGTCGGCTTTGCGCAGATCCGTTTGCGCTTCGACGTCGATACCGACGTTGCCCAGGACAAGCTCGATCAGCTTCTCAAGCTCACCGAGCGTTATTGCGTCGTCTACCAGACGCTGAAAAATGGACCTCCGGTCGAGGTAAGCCTGAAACGGAAAAGCTAATCGCTTTCGTTCCGTTTGTTGGCCCCGGCCGCTCCTTGTTCAGGCAGCGGCGTATCTCACCTTGGTGCATCCATGTCTCCGGAACTCGTTTTTCTGTCCGAGCTGGCGCTGAAGATGGCGCTGACGGCGTTCATCGTCGTCATCGTCTCGGTCACCGTCGAGCGCTCCGGTCCGTTCATCGGCGCGTTGATCGCGGCGCTGCCGACCGCCGCCGGCGCCGCCTATATCATCCTCGCCTTCGAGCATCCGCCGGGCTTCATCGCGGCGAGCGCGGTCGGCAGCGCCGCGGCCGTCGCCACCATTTCGATCTTCGCGCTGAGCTATACGGTGCTGGCGCAGCGCCATGGTCTCATTCTCAGCCTCGGCATCGCCATGGCGATCTGGTTCGTCGGCGCGGCGGCCTTGCGCTTTTATGACTGGACGCCGCCGACCGCGTTGCTGCTCAATGTTCTGGTGTTCGGCGCCACCGTGCCGCTGAGCTGGCGTTACCGCACCGCGGGCCCGGTGCCGAAATTCCTGCGCACCGCCTACGATATTCCGCTGCGCGCGCTCACCGCCGCCGTCGTGGTCGCCGTGGTGACCACCGCGAGCTACAGCATCGGTTCGTTCGTCTCCGGCGTGTTCGCGGTGTTCCCGATCGTGATGGCGAGCTCGATCGTCATCCTGCATCCCCGTGTCGGCGGCAAGGCGGCGGCGAGCATGTTCGCGCATTCGCAAATCGCCTTGGTCGGGCTATGGCTCGGCTTCCTGGCGCTGCATTATCTGGTCGCGCCGGTCGGCGTGTGGCCGGCTTTGCTGCTGGCGCTCGGCGTCTGCGTGGCATGGAGTTTGGCGCTGTGGCTGATGCGCACGCGCAAACGTCCGGCCTGAATAAAATGTAGCCCGGCTTGAGCGAAGCGAAAGCCGGGATCAGCGCTCGACTTGGTCGAACACCCGGGTTTCGCTACCGCTCAACCCAGGCTACGTTTTTGCCAGCTGCGCCTTGAGCGCGTAGAGCGCTTCGAGCGCGTCGCGCGGCGACATTTCGTCGGGATGCAGCGCCGCGAGCGCTTCGACAAGCGCCGTGAGCGCCTCGTCGCGTTGCGGCGCCGCGGGCGCCGGCCGCGTCGCGGCGAACAGCGGCAGGTCGTCGATCAGCTTGCGCGCCGGCGACGTGCGGTCCTCGGCTTCGATCTGCGCCAGCACCAGCTTGGCGCGCTCGATGACGCTTGAGGGTAGCCCGGCGAGCTTGGCCACCTGGATGCCGTAGGAGCGATCGGCGGCGCCGGGCACCACTTCATGCAGGAACACCACGTCGCCGTGCCATTCCTTGACCCGCATGGTGGCGTTGTGGATCCGCTTGAGCTTGGCGGCGAGCGCCGTCATCTCGTGGAAGTGCGTGGCGAACAGGGTGCGGCAGCGATTGCTCTCGTGCAGGTGCTCGATGGTCGCCCAGGCGATGGAGAGGCCGTCGAAGGTCGCGGTGCCGCGGCCGATTTCGTCGAGGATCACCAGCGCGCGCTCGCCGGCCTGATTGAGGATCGCCGCGGTCTCGACCATCTCGACCATGAAAGTCGAATGGCCGCGCGCCAGATCGTCGGCGGCGCCGACGCGCGAGAACAGCCGGTCGACCACGCCGATATGGGCGGCGCGCGCCGGCACAAAACTGCCCATCTGGGCGAGCACAACGATCAGCGCGTTCTGGCGCAGGAACGTCGACTTGCCCGCCATGTTGGGGCCGGTGACCAGCCAAATCCGTCCCGCTGTGGCGTCCGCCGGCGGAGACAGATTGCAATCGTTGGCGACGAACGGGCCGCCGTCGGCGCCGAGCGCCTGCTCGACGACAGGGTGACGTCCACCTTCGATCAGGAACGTCAGACTGCCATCGACGACGGGACGCACATAATCGCGCTCGACTGCGAGCGCCGCCAGCGCGGTCGCGGCATCGACCGTGGCCAGCGCTTCGGCGGCCTGCTTGATCGCGGCGCTTGCCGCGGTGACGCGGGCCGCCAGCGCATCGAAAATCTCGAGCTCCAGCGCCAGCGCGCGATCGGCCGCATTGGCGATCTTTGCTTCGAGCTCACCCAGCTCCGTGGTGGTGAAACGCACCTGCCCGGCAAGGGTCTGGCGATGGATGAAAGTTCCGTTCAGCGGCGCGGTGAGAAGCTTTTCGCCGTGCTGCGCAGTGACGTCGACGAAATAGCCGAGCACGTTGTTGTGCCGGATTTTTAGCGACTTCACGCCGGTGGTCTCGGCGTAGCGCACCTGCAAGGCGGCGATGACGCGGCGCGATTCGTCGCGCAGCGCCCGCGCTTCGTCGAGCGCCGCTTCGTAGCCGGCACGGACGAAACCGCCATCGCGTCGGAACGCCGGCAATTCGTCGCCCAGCGCTTGCGCCAGTTCCGCAGCGATGGCGGCGTCGGGGCGGCGCAGCGCCGCGATGGCGTCGGCGATATCGCGTGGCATGTCCGCCAGCGCTGCGAGCCGCGCGGAAAACTCCTCCGCCGCGCAAATCCCGTCGCGGATTGCGGCCAGATCACGCGGCCCGCCGCGGCCGATCACGATGCGCGCCAGCGCCCGCGCCAGGTCGGGTACGGTTTTGAGCGTGCCGCGTATGTCGCCGCGCAGCGCGCCGTCATTGACGAAAGCCGCGACCGCATCGAGCCGGTGCGCGATTTCGGCAGGGTCGGTCAGCGGCGCGGCCAGCCGCTGCGCCAGCAAGCGCGAGCCGGCCGCCGTCACGGTGCGGTCGATCGCCGCCAGCAGTGAGCCGCGCCGCTCGCCGCCGAGCGTGCGAATGAGCTCCAGATTGCTGCGCGTCGCCTGGTCGATGGCGAGCGTCGCGCCGGCGGCCTCGCGCGCCGGCGGCGACAGCGGCGGGTGCTTGCCGATCTGGGTGCGCTCGACATAGGTCACCGCGGCCGCCGCGGCGGTCAGCTCGACCCGCGAGAAGGCGCCGAACGACGCCGTCGTCGCCACGCCGAAGAACGCCGAGAGGCGCCGCTCCGCCGTGGCGCCGTCGAACACGTCGCGGGGGAGCGGCGTCACCGCCGGCAGCGAGCGCAGATAGGGCGAAAGCTCGACGTCGGAAAAAACCGCTTCCGCAACGATGATCTCGCCGGGCTCGATGCGCGCGATTGCCGCGGCAAGCCCTGAGCGGTCGCATTCGGTGATGTGGAATTCGCCGGTCGAAATGTCGATCCAGGCCAGCGCGAAGCCGTCCTCGGTGGAGGAGACGCGCGATCGCGCGATCGCCAGCAGATAATTGTTGCGCCTGGCGTCGAGCAGCGAATCCTCGGTGAGCGTGCCGGAGGTCACCAGCCGCACCACGTCGCGGCGCACTACGCTCTTGGCGCCGCGCTTTTTCGCCTCCGCCGGATCCTCGAGCTGCTCGCAGACCGCGACCCGGTGGCCTTGCGCGATCAGGCGATGCAGATACTCGTCGGCGCGCTCGATCGGCACGCCGCACATCGGAATGTCGCGGCCGAGATGCTTGCCGCGCTTGGTCAACACGATGCCGAGCGCCCGGGACGCCACTTCGGCATCGTCGAAGAACAATTCGTAGAAATCGCCCATCCGGTAGAACAAGAGGCAATCCGGATTGGCCGTCTTGATCTCGATATATTGCTCCATCATGGGTGTGATGCGGCCGATATCGTCGGTCGCTATGGGCGGGACGCGGCCGCTATCGTCGGCCGCCTTGGGCGCGTCCGGCTGCGCGCCCGTAATCGGCGGATCTTCCTCAATTCTTGTTTCGGCTATGGCCATGCCGTGCTCATCTAGCCTAATAAGTCGCGCCGATCACTAACGCGAAACCGCAGGACAGGTCGATGAAGAAAGAAACCCATGCCGCCATCAAGCAACAGCTCATCATAGCCGGCAAAGTGCTGGTCGCCGAGGGTCAGGACGATTTCACCCGCGGCCACATTTCGGTGCGCGTGCCGGGAAATCCAAAGCTGTTCTTCATGAAGGCGCACAGCCTGGGCCTCGACGAGATCACCATGCGGAACATCCTCACCATCGATCTCGAGGGCAACGTGGTCGCCGGCTCCGCGCGCCGCCACAGCGAGGTCTATATTCATTCCGAGATTTTCAAGGCGCGCGCCGACGTCAATTGCGTTATCCACACCCATCCGACCTATTCGGTGGCGTTTTCCGCCACCGGCCACCCGATGAAAGCCTATAGCCAGCCGGGCGCGCTGTTCTCGGGCGAAGTCGGCGTCTTCACCGATACGATCACCCTGATCCGCAGCCACGCCTTGGGCGCCGGTGTCGCCAAGGCGCTCGGCCATCGACGCGCCGTCCTGCTCAAGAACCACGGGCCGGTGGTGACCGGGAAAACCATCGAGGAAGCCGTGGTCTCGTCGATCATGCTGGAAAACGCCGCGCAGATTCAGCTCATGGTCGAGGCCGCCGGCGAGCCGGCGCCGGAGTTTCCACCCGACGACATTGCCAAGTTCAAGCACGAAATCGGCCAGCCCGAGCAGTTCAAGATCAATTTCGATTATCTGGCGCGCCGCGTGAAGCGTCGGGGGTGAGGCTTGCTCGAGAAGGCGCTCAAGCGCCTCAGAAAGCGGCCTTGATCGCTTGGACAGCACTCTGTTCGTGTTGCTGAACTTGTCAAGGATCGAAGACCGCCGAAGGCGGCGGCGCTTCGCGCCGTCCTTGACAAGTTCAGCAACACGAACAACCGGCATCCAAGCGATCAAGGCCGCAACCTCGATTGGTTATAGGGTCGCTCAAAGCCGCAACCCGATCAGTATTTTTAATGGATTGATTGGGGCTTTCACCTTGGCAACAGTAGCCGATAATGGAATGATTGCGTCACACGCCGCGCACAAGACGCGGCGATTGAAAGGGGAAATGCCGGTTTGAAATAGATACATCCAAGGAGGGAACGACTATGGCAGCGGTGACTGATGTCAACTATGCACTCACACCGGACCAGCACGCGCGCGAGCTCCGTCGCGCCGTCATCGCGGCGACGGTAGGCACCACCATCGAGTGGTACGATTTCCTGCTCTACAGCACCATGGCCGGCCTCGTCTTCGGCAAGCTGTTCTTTCCGAACGAAGACCCGTACACAGCGACGCTGAGCGCCTTCGGCATCTATTTCGTCGGCTTTGTCGCCCGCCCGATCGGCGCGTTTATTTTTGGTCACTATGGCGACCGCATCGGCCGCAAGTCGACGCTGATCGTCACGCTGATCCTGATGGGCATCTCGACCTTCCTGGTCGCGTTCCTCCCGGGCTATGCGGTGATCGGCATCTGGGGCGCGGTGATCCTGACCATCCTGCGCCTGCTGCAAGGCATCGGCGTCGGTGGCGAATGGGGCGGTTCGGTGCTGTTGGCGATGGAATGGGCGCGGCACAATCACGAGCGCGGCTTCCTGTCGTCGTGGCCGCAGTTCGGCGGTCCGGCCGGCTTGTTCCTGGCCAATCTCGCCGTTCTGGTGTTCAGCCAGATGTCGGGCGATCAGTTCCTCGCCTGGGGCTGGCGCATCCCGTTCGCGCTCTCCATCGTGCTGGTCGGCATCGGGCTTTGGATCCGGCTGCGCATCCTGGAAACGCCGGTGTTCCGCAAGCTCGTCGAGGAGCAGAAGATCGAGCGGGCGCCGATCGTCGAAGTGTGCCGCAAACAGTGGGGCACCATTATCCTCGGGGCGCTGGCGCGCACCTCGGAGCAGGCGCCGTTCTACATCTTCACCGCTTTCATCTTCGCCTACGGCACCACGACGCTGCATGCGTCGCGCGATCTGCTGTTGGCCGGCGTGCTGGCGGCGACCTGCCTGTCGGCGTTCGCCATCCCGTTCAGCGGTTACCTGTCCGACCGCATCGGCCGCAAGAAGATGTACATCATCGGCGCCGCCGCCATGGGCGTGTGGGGCTTCGTCTATTTCGGCCTCATCAACACCGGCTCGGCGACGCTGATCTTCGTGGCGATGATGTTTTCGCTGATCGCGCACGACATGCAGTATGGCCCGCAGGCGGCGCTGATCGCCGAGAGCTTCACGCCGCGGCTGCGCTACAGCGGCGCGTCGATCTCCTACCAGCTCGCCTCGATCACCGCCGGCGGCCCGGCGCCGCTGATCGCGACCGCGCTGTTCGCGTCGTATAAATCGAGCACGCCGATCGCGATCTACATTGCGATCACCGCGATCATCTCGATCGTCGCGACGCTGTTCCTGAAGGATTATACCGGCAAGGACGTATCGGCCGAGTACGACGCCGCCTGAGGCGTTGCCGCTCGCGACTCCCTCTCCCCGCTTGCGGGGAGAGGGATGGGGTGAGGGGGCCTATCCGCTGGGCGCAGAATCGAGGCGCTCAGAATCGCGGAGAGGCCCCCTCACCCTCGCTTCGCTCGACCTCTCCCCGCACGCGGGGAGAGGTGAATTTTACTTCACCAGCGTCTTGCCGGTGACCGCTTCGAGGTTCTTGTAGAAAACCTTGTCGTGGGTCGCCTTGTCCATTCCGAGCTTGTCGAGGATGCGCAACGTCTCGCGCACATACATGGTGCCGCCTTCCGGATCGAACGGGCAGTCGGAGGCGAACACGATCTTGTCGATGGGGAAGAACTCCATGCCGCATTTGGTCGCCGGCTCGGCGGTGAACGCGGCGGTGTCGGCCCAGAAATCGTTCTTGAAATAGTCGAGCGGCCGCTTCTTCAGGCTCTTGCGCAGCGACACGTAGTCGTGGTCCGAGGTGCGGTTGCCCATCACGTCATTGCCCGGGCCGAGCCGGCCTTCCAGCATCGGCACGATGCCGGCGAAATGGTGGGTGATGATTTTCAGGTTCGGATGGGTATCCATGATCTTGGAATAAACCAGCCGCAGCATGGCGGCGGCGGTCTCGTAGGACCAGCCGATGGTCCACCAGATTTCGTAGAGCGACTTGTCCTCGACGGACGGATAATCCGGCGTCTCGGCGCCGCGCGCCGGATGCAGCCAGATCGGCGCGCCGAGCTCGTTCAGCTTCTTCCAGAACGGCGCGTATTCCGGCCGGTCGAGCGGCTTGCCGGCGACGTTGGTGTAGATCTGCACGCCGAGCGCGCCGTTCTTGAGCGCGCGCTCGGCTTCGGCAACGCCGGCGTCGGGCACCGCCAGCGAGACTTGCGCCACCCAGCCGGGGAAGTGGTCCTTCTCCTTGGCGCACAATTCGACGAAGCCGTCGTTGATGATCTTGCAGAACTCGTCGATGTCCTGCGGCGTCTTGGCGAAGCGCTCGATCGGCGGCTGCGGATAGGACAGGATCTGCTGATAGTCCTTGTGGCCGTCGACGATCTTCTTGCGCACGTCGATATCGAACAAAGCCGGCAGCGAGCGGATGCGCTTGCCCATGTCTTTATAGTCGCCGGCGACTTCATTGAGCTTGTCGAAGAATTTCTTCGGAAAAAAGTGCGTGTACGCGTCGACCCGCATGGACGTCTCTCCCTTTTGGCCGGATGGCTTCTAGCACCGCATTCCCGTTCCGTCACCCTGAGGTGCTCGGCGCGAAGCGCCGAGCCTCGAAGGGCGACGGCCGCGGCGCCTCGGCCGCATCCTTCGAGGCTCGCGGAGCCTGTCATCGGGCCGGCCACTTCGGGCCGGACCCGTTGGCTCGCGCCTCAGGATGACGGCACTTAAGCTTGCGTAAGCTTGGCTATGACTTCGGCCGGGATCGGATGCGACTTTATGCGCTTCGGATTGGCGGGGTCGCGCACCACCCAGACCCGCGTCTCGGTGCCCTCGACCGCGACCGCGCCGGCGCTGGTCAGACGATGCTCCAGCTTGAAGCTCGACCTGCCGATGTCGACGAGCTTGGTCTCGATCAAAACCTCGTCGCCGAACCGTGTCGGCAGCCGGAATTTTGCCCGCGTCTCCGCCAGCGGATGGCCCATGAAGTCATAGGCCTTGAGATACTCGATCTTCTTCATGCCGAGCGCACGTTCGATGAGCACCGTGGTCGAGACGTCGAAGAAGTCGAAATAGCGGACGTAGAAAATAATGCCGGCGGGGTCGCAATCGCCCCATTCTACTCTGGTCTTGCGGATGTTGCTCAGCATCAGAAGACGGACGACAGAGGACGGACGACGGATCGCAAATGGTCACACGTCTTCGGCAGGTCGCTTATCATCTGTCCTCCGTCGTCTGTCGTCCGTCGTCCGCTATCGTGGCGCCATTCGCAGCGCGCCGTCGAGGCGGACGACTTCGCCGTTGAGGTAGCGGTTCTCGATCATGTGGCGGACGAGGGCTGCGTATTGCGACGGCTGGCCGAGCAGTTTTGGGAACGGTACCGAAGCGGCAAGGCTCTGTTGCGCGGCTTCTGGTAGCGCGTGCAGCATCGGGGTTGTGAAAAGTCCGGGCGCTACTGCGTTGACGCGGATGCCGAACTGGGCGAACTCGCGCGCCGCCGGCATCACCAGCGCGACGATACCGCCCTTCGACGCGGCGTAGGCGGCCTGGCCGATCTGGCCCTCGTAAGCGGCGACGGAAGCGGTGCAGACGATGATGCCGCGCTCGCCGTCCTGCAGCGGCTCGAGGTTTTGCATCGCGGCGCCGGCGAGGCGGAGCGCATTGAACGTGCCGATCAGGTTGATGGCGATGACGCGCTCGAAATCGGCAAGCGGCATCGGCCCGTCGCGGCCGACGATACGCTTGGCCGGCCCGATACCGGCGCAATTGATGAGGATGCGCGGCGTGCCGTGGTCGGCGGCGGCCTTGGCGAACGCGGCTTCCGTTGCGGCGGCGCTGGTGACGTCGCAGGTGACCGCGATGCCGTTGACGTCGATCGCCACTTCGGCGGCGGCCTTCTGGTTGACGTCGAAAATCGCCACCTTGGCGCCGGCTTCGGCCAACATGCGCGCGGTCGCGGCGCCGAGGCCCGAAGCGCCTCCGGTCACGATCGCGGCATGTCCTTTGATGTCCATGGTCGGCTCGTTCTTTTTGGCTAGCGGTCGGCGCTGATGACGTGGGGCGGCGGCGGGTCGGCGTACAGGTCTTCGACCAGCGCGGCGCGATTTGCAAGCACCGCGCGCTGGTTGATCGAGCCCTTGTCGGTCATCTCGCCGATGTCGAGCGACGGCAGCTCGGCAAGCAGGATGGCGCGGCAGATGCGGCTCGACGTGCCGCTGCTCGCTCGCAGCAAGGTATCGAGCAGGCGGGCGAATTCGGCGCGCACGCGTTTATCGGCGAGCAAAACGGCGACGGCAGCATCGGCGGCGAGATCGGGCGCAAGCTTGCGGCAGGCATCGGCGTCGGGAAACACCAGGGCGGTGATGTCGTCACGGTCGGCGCCGGCCAGCACGACATCGCGCACCAAGGGCGCGAAATGCGCGATGAATGCGGCACGCAGCGGCCCGACGCTGACCCAGGTGCCGGTCGCGAGCTTGAAATCTTCGGCGAGGCGGCCGTCGAATAACAGGCCCTTCGACGGATCGGCCGGGTCGGCGAACTTGACCGCGTCGCCGATCTTGTAAAAGCCGTCGGCGTCGAAGGCGTCGGCCGTAAGATGCGGCGCCTTGTAATAGCCGGGCGTGATGTTGACACCCTTGAGCCTCGCTTCGAGCTTGCCGTCGCGCGGCACGAGTTTTAGCTCCACGCCGGGCAACGGCAGACCGATATTCCCGGTGCGTTCCGATTCCCAGCAGCAGGCGACGGCAGCCGGCGCGGTCTCGGTGGAGCCGAGGCTCGCCAGGAACATGACGCGCTCGCCGGTGGTCTCGACCGCGAGCCGCTGGATGGCGTCGGCGACGTGCTGCGACAGGCTTGCGCCGGCGTAGAACATGACTTTCAGGCGGCTGAAGAATTTTTCGCGCAACGCGCGATCGGCGGCGAGATGCGGCAGCAGCATCTCGAATCCTTTCGGCACGTTGAAATAGATGGTCGGCGCGATGTCGCGCAGATTGCGCGCGGTGGCGTCGATGGCGCCGGGCAGCGGCTTGCCGTCGTCGATATAAAGCGAGCCGCCATTGTGCAGCACGAGGTTGAAATTATGGTTGCTGCCGAAGGTGTGGTTCCACGGCAGCCAATCGACGATCACCGGCGGCTCGTCGGCGACGAAGGCGAGGCCACAGCGGATCATCGCCTGGTTGGCGCAGAGCATGAGCTGGGTATTGACGACGCCTTTCGGCTGGCCGGTCGAGCCGGAGGTGAACAGGATTTTGGCGATGGTGTCGGGGCCGACATTTGCGTGCGCCGCTTCGACCGCCGGCGTCGGCGGCACGTCGGTCAATTCCGCAAAGAGCGTCGCCGGCCGATCGCCCGGCGGATTTGCCGTGACCGCGATTTCGACGCCGGGCGGCGCCGCGGCCGCGATGGCGCGGGCGAAGGCGGCGCCGTTGGCCGCGAAGACGAGGCCGGGCGCAAGAACCTCGATGATGGTTTTGAGCTTGCCGAAATCCTTCGACAAGAGCGAATAGGGCACCGAGATCGGCGCATAAGGAATGCCGACATGCATGGCGGCGAGGCCGAGCAAGGCATGCTCGATATCGTTGCCGGAGAGAATGGCGATCGGGCGCTCCGCCGCCAGGCCGCGCGCCAAGAGCGCCGCGGCGATGGCGCGCACTTTCGGCAATGCCTCGGCATAGGTCAGCGTGCGCCAGGCGCCGGCCGTGTCGCGCTGCGCCAAAAACACACGCTCGGGCGCGGCGTCGGCCCAATGCACCAGCCGCTCGGTGAGATTGCGCGGATAGGGCGGCAATGGGTGCGGTGAGCGCAGCACAATGGCGCCGTCGCTGCGGCGCTCGATCACGACGTCCGCAGGTCCGAGCGTGACCGGCCGCAGCGGCGGCTTCGCCGATGGGTCATGAATTTTTGCGGCAGTGAGCGTCATGGCCTCGTCACTGGCTCTAGCTGCGCGCGACTTTGGGGCCGCGTTTTTCCAGAAACGCCTTCATCCGCGCCTTGGCCTCGTCGTCGCCTTGCGCGATCGCCGCGGTCAGCGCTTCGGTGGCGAGACCGGCGGCCGGATCGCTGCCGGCGATGCGCGGCAGGATATGCATCACGGCGTAGTTGGTGAACGGCGCGTTGCCGGCGATCTTGTTGGCAAGCTCAAGGCCCTTGGCCAGCCCGGCGCCGTTGTCGACCAGATAATGGCTGAGCCCGATGGCCTGGCCTTCTTCCGCGGAGAGCGCCCGGCCGGTAAGCATCATTTCCATGATGCGCGTGGTGCCGATGAGCGGCGGCAGGCGCACCGAGCCGCCGCCGCCGACAAAAATGCCGCGGCTGGTTTCCGGCAGCGCATAGAACGCGGAAGCCTCGGCCACGCGCACGTGGCACGCCGCCGCGATTTCCAGGCCGCCGCCGACCACCGCGCCGTGCAGCACCGCGACCACCGGCACCTTGCCGAACTCGATTTTCTCGAAGGCGCGATGCCAGAAGCGCGAATGCTCGATGCCGGCAACGATATTGCGCTCGCTCAACTCGGCGAGATCGAGGCCGGCGCTGAAATTGCCGCCTTCGCCGGCCAGCACCACGGCGCCGATGCCGTCGGGAATCGCCGAAAAGAACGTCTCGATGCCGAGCACGGTCGCATCGTCGAGCGCGTTGCGCTTGTCCGGGCGATTGAGCTTGAGCACGGCAACCGCGCCGTGCCGCTCGGCGCGCAGCGTCGGCGGCAGTTCGGGAAAATCGGCGGCCGGTGCGGTCGGGGTCATGCCAATCCTGCTGTAGCGGCGGCCATTTGACCCTGTCTATAGTGCCCCGTAAATAGCCTGAACCGAGCGGGAAACGGCCCAAGCAAGCCGAAGGAGCGTCCGATGCGAGAGGTCTTCATCTGCGATGCCGCGCGCACCGCGATCGGCCGCTATGGCGGCGCGCTCGCCAAGGTGCGTACCGACGACCTGGCCGCGGTGCCGATCAAGGCGCTGGTCGCCCGCAACGACAAGGCCGACTGGTCGCGGCTCGACGAAGTGTTCTTCGGCTGCGCCAACCAGTCCGGCGAGGACAACCGCAACGTCGCCCGCATGGCGTTGCTGCTGGCGGGGCTGCCGGACTCCATTCCCGGCGTCACCATCAACCGGCTATGCGCGTCGGGGCTCAACGCCGTCGGCGACGCGGCGCGCGCGATCCGCTCCGGCGAGATGGAATTCGCCATTGCCGGCGGCGTCGAATCGATGACGAGGGCGCCGTTCGTCATGGGCAAGGCCGGCGAGGCGTTTTCGCGCACCGCCGACGTCTACGACACCACGCTCGGCTGGCGCTTCATCAATCCGCTGATGAAAGCGCAATACGGCGTCGATTCCATGGCGGAGACCGGCGAGAACGTCGCCGAGGAATTCCAGGTGTCGCGCAAGGACCAGGACGCGTTCGCGCTGCGCTCGCAGCAGCGCGCGGCAGCCGCCACCGCCACCGGCTATTTCGCCAAGGAGATCGTCCCGGTGCAGGCGCCGGGCGGCAAGGCCGGACCCATCGTCGTCAATGAAGACGAGCATCCGCGGCCCGACACGACGCTGGAAAATCTGCAAAAGCTCAAACCCATCGTGCGCAATCCCGGCACCATCACCGCCGGCAATGCATCGGGCATCAACGACGGCGCCGCCGCCATCATCCTCGCCAGCGAGGAGGCGGTGAAGGCGCATGGGCTCACGCCGCGGGCCCGCGTGCTCGGCATGGCGTCGGCGGCGGTGCCGCCGCGCATCATGGGCATCGGCCCGGTGCCGTCGACGCGCAAGCTCTTGTCGCGGCTCGGCCTGAAGATTTCCGACTTCGATCTGATCGAGCTCAACGAGGCGTTCGCTTCGCAAGGCATCGCGGTATTGCGTCAGCTCGGCGTGCCGGAGGATTCCGAGCACGTCAATCCGCACGGCGGCGCCATCGCGCTCGGCCATCCGCTCGGCATGTCGGGCGCGCGGCTGACCTTGACCGCGGTGCACGGCCTGGAAAAACGCGGCGGCAAGCGCGCGCTCGCCACCATGTGCGTCGGCGTCGGGCAGGGCGTGTCGCTCGCGGTGGAAAAAGTCTAGCCGTCATTCCGGGGCCGAGCCAACGGGTCCGGCCCGAAGTGGCCGGCCCGATGACAGGCTCCGCGAGGAGCCCGGAATCCATAACCCCTGTGTTCAGGGATTGGACTCTGACGGTGCAAACTTCGAACGACCGTGGTTATGGATTCCGGGCTCGCGCCTACGGCGCGCCCCGGAATGACAACAAGGAGAACTGCCGCGTGCCGATGTCGCCGGGTTACGTTCCGTTCCATCCCAATCCGTCAAAGCCGAAATACCAGCCGCCCGCCGGCGCCGTCGATGCGCACAACCACGTGTTCGGGCCGGAGGCAAAATTTCCGTTCGCGCCCAAGCGCAAATACACACCCTGCGATGCGCCGAAGGAGAAGCTGTTCGCGCTGCACGACTTTCTCGGCTTCGACAAGGCGGTGATCGTGCAGGCGACGTGCCACGACACCGACAATCGGGCGCTGGTCGATGCGCTGGTGACGTCGAACGGCCGGGCCAAGGGCATAGCCTTCGTCGACGAGGCCTTCACCGATCAAGAGCTCAAGGACCTCGACCGCGCCGGCGTCAAGGGCGTGCGCTTCAACTTCATCAAGCGGCTGGTCGATTCGACGCCGAAGGACGTGATGCAGCGCATCGCCGCGCGCATCGCGCCGCTCGGCTGGCACATCGTGATCTATTTCGAGCACGCCGATCTCGACGAGATGGGCCCGTTCCTCAAGTCGCTGCCGACCACGCTGGTGTTCGACCACATGGGCTGCCCGAACGTGCGCGAAGGCGTCAACGGCAAGAACTTCCAGAACTGGCTCAAGGCGCTCGACGCCAACGGGACCTGGATTACCAAGGTGACCTGTCCGGAGCGTTTCACCGTCGCCGGCCCGCCCTACGACGACGTGGTGCCGTTCGCGCGCGCCATCGTCGAGCGGTTTCCCGACCGCGTGCTGTGGGGCACCGACTGGCCGCATCCCAACATGCCGAAGGAAGCGCCCGACGACGGCCTCCTGGTCGACATCATCCCCAAGATCGCGCCCACCGCTGCGGCGCAGCAGAAGCTGCTGGTCGATAACCCGATGCGGCTTTATTGGGCATAGAAACACCGCCGTTTCCCGGATGCGGTGCAGCGCGCAGCGGTGCACCGCTGATCCGGGATCGTCCCAGGCTCGGCGTTCAGAGGCCGACGCTTGCGGCGATCCCGGGTCTGCAGCGCACCACTCCACTTCGTTACGTGCTGCGCTGCGCCCGGGAAACGGCGCTGGTTGTTGGAACGGTTCAAGACTAAAGCCAAGGCTTACGTTGCCAAGCTTTGCTGCGCTATATATGTGAGGCGGCAGGGAGATACGCCGATGGCCCGCGACCAGCACGATTACGACGACATCCCCGGCACTTTCGTCTTCGACCAGGACCGCTCGCGCCAGGGATTTGGCATCAACATGTTCTGCATGTCGCTGATGAAGGACGAGAACCGCAAGGCCTTCAAGGCGAACGAGGCGGAATACCTCAAGAAGTTCAACCTGACGCCGGAGCAGACCGACGCCGTCCTCAAGCGCGATTACAACCGCATGCTGGAGCTCGGCGGCAACATCTATTTCACGGCCAAACTCGGCGCCACCGACGGCCATTCGTTCCGCCATCTCGCCGCGGTGATGACCGGATCGAGCCAGGACGACTACGCCAACATGATGCTGGCCGGCGGCCGCTCGGTGGAAGGCAATCGCAGCAAGTCGGGCAAGGTCGCGAAGCCGGCCAAGGCGGCGAAGAAGCCGGCGAAGGCGAAACCGAAAGCAAAAGCGCGCAGCAAGTCGAGGTCAAAACGTGGCTAAAATCATCGCAGGCGTTTCGTCATCGCATGTGCCGGCGATCGGCGCGGCGATCGACAACAAGCAGACCGAGGAGCCGTACTGGAAGCGGGTGTTCTCCGGCTTCGAGAAATCCAAGGAATGGATGGCGCAGGCCAAGCCCGACGTCGTCATCCTCATCTACAACGATCACGCCTCGGCGTTCTCGGTCGAGATGGTGCCGACGTTTGCGCTCGGCTGCGCCGCGGAATTTCCGCCGGCCGACGAAGGCTGGGGACCGCGCCCGGTGCCGGTGGTGAAGGGCCATCCGCAATTGGCCGCCCACATCGCCCAATCGGTCATCCTCGACGAGTTCGATATCACGGTGGTCAACAAGATGGAGGTCGATCACGGCCTCACCGTGCCGATGAACCTGTTGTTCGGCTCACCCAAGGAATGGCCATGCCCGGTGATCCCGCTCGCGGTCAATGTGGTGCTCTATCCGCCGCCGACCGGCCATCGCTGCTTCATGCTCGGCCGCGCCATCCGCAAGGCGGTGGAATCCTATCCGGAGGATTTGCGCGTCGTGGTGTTCGGCACCGGCGGCATGTCGCACCAGATTTCCGGCCCGCGCGCCGGCCTGATCAACAGCAAGTTCGACAAGGCGTTCCTCGACAACCTCACCAAGGACCCCAAGAAGCTCACCCGCATTCCGCATCTCGAATATATGCGCGAAGCCGGCGCCGAAGGCATCGAGATGGTGATGTGGCTGGTGATGCGCGGCGCGCTCGAAGACAAGGTCGACGAGGTCTACCGCTTCTACACCGTGCCGGCCTCCAACACCGCCGTCGGCCATATCATCCTGGAGCCGCATCGCCGCGCCGCGAGGAAGTCAGCGGGCAAAGCCAAAAAACCTGCCGGCAAGATGAAGCGCGCCGCGGCGCGCGTGAAAGTTCAGCGCGTCCGCAGTTAGCACAATTACGTCATGGCCGGGCTTGACCCGGCCATCCACGTCTTTGGCCTGCGAGGCTCAAGACGTGGATGCCCGGCACAAGGCCGGGCATGACGGTACAGAGAAGAGGTCACCGATGAAAATTTGCGTAGCCGGGCAGGGCGCGTTCGGGCAAAAACATCTCGACGCGCTCAAACGTATCCCCGACGTCGAAGTCACCTCGCTGGTCGGCGGCAACCAGGATTCCACCGCCCAGGTGGCCAAGAAATACGGCATCCCGCATTACACCGGCGAATTGTCCGAAGGCATCAAGCGCGCCGACGCGGTGATCCTGACTACGCCGACCAAAATGCACTTCCGCCAGGGCGAGCAGGTGATGCGCGCCGGCAAGCATGTGCTGGTGGAAATCCCGGTCACCGACAGCGTCGAAGACGCCGAGGCGCTGGTGAAGATCGCCAAAGAAACCGGCGTCACCGCCATGGGCGGCCATGTGCGGCGCTTCAATCCCAGTCACCAATACGTGCATAAGAAGATTGTCGCTGGCGAGCTGAAAATCCAGCAGATGGACGTGCAGACTTATTTCTTTCGGCGCAAGAACATCAATGCCGCCGGCAATCCGCGCAGCTGGACCGATCATCTGCTCTGGCATCACGCCGCCCACACCATCGATCTGTTCCAGTATCAGGCCGGCGAGACTATTTCCGACTGCTACGCGGTGCAGGGGCCGATCCATCCGCAGCTCAACATCGCCATGGACATGGGCATCGTGGCGCGGACGCCGTCCGGCGCGTTGCTCACTCTGTCGCTGTCGTTCAACAATGACGGGCCGCTCGGCTCGTTCTTCCGCTACATCTGCGACAACGGCACCTACAAGGCGTTCTACGACGATCTCTCCGACGGCAAGGACAACAAGATCGACGTATCGAAAGTCGACGTCTCGATGGACGGCATCGAGCTCGAAGACCGCGAATTCATCGCCGCGATCAAGGACAAGCGCGAGCCCAACGGCAGCCTCGCGCAATTGCTGCCGTGCATGTACGTGCTCGGCAAGCTCGAGAAAATCATCGATCCGCAGCGCTTGGCGCACGCGTAGCGCGCGCTCATAACGACTGCACTCGATCTTGACTTGTCGCCCGGGTTCTGCGCCTCGGCGACCTTATTCGCGCGTCGCTTGAAATTCTCACGAATTGCAATCATGATGCCGGGTTGAGGGATGATCGATGGCCGTAACGGCTGAAAGGCGCAATCTCAAAACGCAGCCCTTACCGAAGCTGCAGCTGGGACTGTATTACGTAGCTGCCTTCGCCATCGGTTTGGTACCTTATGCCCTCCTGATTAGATCATTCGCGGTCTGGCTCGGCCTGCTGGCCATTCTTGCAATTACGTTCGCGGTCGCGAGCTGGTCGCGCGAAGGGTATGGAGGCGAGTCCCCCTCGCTTGCGGAAATTGCGTTCGCCATGCTTGGCCGCGGCGCCGCCGGCGCGATCGTGGGGCTGTTTGGTATCGGCGCCTATTACGGCGTCGGCGCGGGTCTGTCGCTCTTCGGTGTCGGCGACGGCAAGGCCGATGCTTGGGGCTTCTACAGCTCGTTTGGCCTGACCGTCTTGTTTACCCTTGCGGCGGCCGCCGGCGACATCCCCGACGTAGTACACGCGCTTTATCCCGACCGGCCGGGGCAGCGGTCGCCGTACTTTCCGCTTTCGACGCAGGCATCCGGCATGTGGCGTTTGGCGGCAAGCGCGCTGGCGTTTGCCGGATTCGCGGCTGCGGTCGCGGCCACCGTCTATTTCGAAGCTCTCGGCCAATATTTTGTCATCGCGGTGATCACGCTCAACGTCGCGTTCAGCGGCGTCGGCGCGACCTACCTCGAAGCCAAGACGCTGGACGCGGCTCACGGGACGCCCGAATCGGCCATCACGGTGATCAAGGCGCTGCTTGAAGCCGCGGGCTATCGCGTGATCCCGCGGCCGCGGACCGGGAACGAAGAAGCCGATTCCGTCATCTCGGTGCTGGATTTTCTCGCCATCCGCCCGGACGATGCGATCGCAGGCCGGGTCAGAGCACGCGCGGATCAGGCCGACAGGGATGTTCGCTATGAAGCGGCATCGCTCGAGCCCGCCGTGTGGGTCTTGGAGGATCAGCTCCGCCGCCAGCAAAGCGCCAAGATACGGCTTAGGCCCGTTCTGCTTGTCTTGGGCGGCGCGAGGAACATCGCGCTCGATGAATCCGAGCAGTCGTCGAGCGCAGGTAAAGCGGTCAAGATCGTGCATGCGCCGTCTGAGGAGGAACTGGCCGCGATGATCAAAGCCGGCGACAAGGGGGCATTGAAGAGCGCGGCCGAGCGCCTGTTTAAAGAATCCGATTTCTCGATGATGGCGCGGGGGCAGTCATGAGCCCCCCTGACGACGATGATGACGACGATAAAGTTCCATCCCTTTCCGAAGACGACATTGCGGGGATCGAACGGGCAGTGGAGTCGGCTCCGCCCACGCAGGCTGCAGCGTCCACAAGCCGGCGAGGATCCGTCAGCGCCCTGCTTCACATCGGTCAAGACACCACCGTCGACATCCTCAAGGAACTCGACAACATGACCGTCCCCGACCCCATTGTCGTTCGGATGGAACCGTTGTTTGAAAAGATCGGCTTCGCCTTGGCAAAGATGTCGGTAGAGGATGAGTATGATCAAACAAAAAGGCGGCCCTACACGGCCGCGACTAAGAACGGTTTCGAGCTCCCATTACTACATCTACCGAACTGGTTTTTGCAGACCACCGACTCGATCGGCTTTCTGAAACAGGCGATCGAAAAAATAAGGGACCAGCACGGCCGGATCATCTCCGAAGGCCTGCCCAATGCCGCAAACGGATATCGCAGGGCACTTGCCGCAATGTCGGAGCGCGAAGCAAATCTCTGGATGTTCGTGCCGTGGGGCGATATCGAGGAGGCGTTCAACGGCAAGACGGCGATCGAGACCGTATTCGTCATTCCTCAATCCGCGTTACGCGGCACGGTTCACGAGCCGCCCGCCGCTGCGCCCCCGCTGAAATTGCAATTGGACAAAGCGGACCTTGACGCGATCGTCAATATCTTTGTCATCGAGGCAGGAATAGATCAGAACTTCTTCAAAGCTCTGGTTCAGAACTCCGATTGGCCCGAACCACCCAAAGCCCAAGTCAGGGCGGGGTTCACGGGAAATGCCACAAACGATGGGTGGTATCTGTTGAATTTCCTGGTGGCGCGGAATCGATACGATATCGCTCACCCGCACCGCGGCGACACCTATCTCGGATGGTTGCTCCTGAGTCTTCTCAATTCCGTCGGTAACCCGTCCGATGAGACCCTTGCGCGCATCATCATCAAATACGGCCTCGTTACGAGCCCTGCGGATTTGCAGCGCGCTCGCGACAAACTACCCGGAGGCAGCTGACGTGCCGCTTGAAATTGCCTATAAAGACAAAGAAGCGCTGGTTACGGTCCTCGCCAAGCTGTCCGAGGTAGGTGCGCCCAATGGACCGCCCTATTTCCAGAATCTGGTGCGACAGGCGGCCTTCTCTGACCCGATCAAAATCAAGGGCACCGCCGGATACGTGGGCGACGCCAAATTCAACGCACGCCGGCTCGTCGACTTCGCTCTCGCGGTCGGCACAAATCCGAAGGACAAGAACGCCGCGCTCGGCTCCATCATCTATCCGCTAATCCCCGAACTGGGTGTGGAGGACGCGAGTTTCATCGCAGGCATGATCGTCACGTACCAGCTTGTCCACTCCGCGGTCTCGCTCAGCGAGCTCAGGGGCCGCTACCTGATTCCGGATCGTCCCGCCGCCGTGTTCGCGGCCGAGGTGGTGCCGCTCGTGCGCGGACCGTCCGTGCAATGGGCGAAAGAGACCGATGAGCTCGCGCTTCAGGGCTGGTTCACACCGGATCCGGAATGGCTTGATGTTGGCCTGCTCATGAAGGCGGCGAACCGCGCGCGCTCCGTATGCCGCGTCGAGGTCGGCGCCATTCACGAGATGGGCACGGGCCTGCTGATCGCGCGCGATCTCGTGCTCACGAACTATCACGTACTCGGCAAGGGACTGGACTCAGCGCCGCAGTTTCTCGAACAAAACGCGCCGAGCACGGTTCTGCGCTTCGGCGCTTTCACCGCCGAGGGCGCTAATTCAGCGGAAGGCCAAACGGTGCGCCTCGCCGCGCAGAACCCCATCGTCTCATGCAGCGTGCCGTATGACTTCGCGCTCCTGCGCATCGACAATTCCATCGATGCGGTGGTCGACGTCAGCCCCTTCGCGAAACTCGGACCCATGCCGGCGAAGCACGACGCGCTTTATGTCCTGCAACATCCCGAAGGCGGGCCGATGAAGCTCGCGCTCAGCAGCAATGGCGTAACCTGGGTCGATCCCGCTCTCGTCACGCTCCAGTACACGACGAAAGTCGCCGGCGGATCGAGCGGATCGCCGTGCTTTGACGCTGACTGGAATCTGGCGGCGCTCCATCACGCCGGTTCGAGCGTGAAGGGAGAGGGCATCCTGATGTCTTCAATATTCGAAAAAATCCAGGAGTACCTGAAGGTGTAACTATCACAGCAAGCACAGGGGGAAGTCATGCCAAGACGGATACGCGAATTTGCACTGCAGGCTGCCGGAGCCCCGATACCGGGAGGAGAAAAAGATGGCTACATCGACAAAGTCGTCAAATATGTTCCGGCAGATGTCATCGCCGCCTGGACCGCGGCCGTCGCCGTCATCAAGGGCGCGGCTGGGATCCCAAATGTCACCGTTTTGCTGATCTGCCTTGTCGTCGGCCTGGGAGTGACCTTTTGGTGGGTACTGACGCAGACCGCAACGACAGGGCAGCCGCCCGCTTATAAGCAGGCGATTATCGCCACTATCGCATTTCTTGTCTGGGTGTTGGCGCTCGGCGATCTCGACGCGGCGCTCGGGGCGATCATGAGTTGGAACGAGGCCTACGCCAAACTGCTGCTCATCGGCTTCACGCTCGTCTCCGGCAAGTTCTGAGCCGGCGCCTGCCTCCGCTCGCTGCGCGAGTCTCGGGTGGTCCCCCTCCCCCGCTATCGCGGGGGCGGATGGAGATCACTCCACGATCCCGATCAGCTTGGCCAGGTGCTCCGGGTCGGCGCGCAGCGGCTCGGAATAGCCGTCGTAGACGATGCGGCCCTTGTCGAGGATCACGGTGCGCGGCGAGAAGGCAAACGCGACGCGGCTGTTCTGTTCGACCAGGATGATCGACAGCGCGCTTTCGGCGCGCAGTTTTGCCAGCACGTCGATCAGCGTGTCGACCAGGACCGGCGCCAGGCCTTCGGTCGGCTCGTCCATCAACAGAACTTCGGGATTGGTCAAAAGCGCACGCGCGATCGCCAGCATCTGCTGCTCGCCGCCGGAGAGCTGATTGCCCATATTGCCGAGCCGCTCCTGCAGTCTGGGAAACAGCTCGAACACCCGCGGCAGCGTCCAGTGGCCCGGCCGCGCGCCGATGTCGAGGTTCTCGCGCACGGTCAGGGAGGGAAAAATCTCGCGCTCCTGCGGCACGAAGCCGAGGCCGGCGAGCGCCCGGCGGTAGCTCGGCATGCCGTTGAGCTTTTGCCCATCGAGCAGGACTTCGCCTGAGTGCAGCGTGGTGTGGCCCATGATGGTCGAGAGCAGCGTGGTCTTGCCGACGCCGTTGCGGCCGATCACGCTGATGCATTCGCCGGGCTCAAGTTTGAGATCGACGTCCTCGATCACCACGGTCTCGCCGTAGCCCGCCGAGACTTGCCGCAATTCGAGCGCGCTAGCCACGACTGGCCTGCCCGAGATAGACCGCGCGCACCTCCTGGCTCGCCTCGATGTCGCGCGGCGTGCCGGAAGCGAACACCGCGCCGCTCACCATCACCGTGACGTGCTTGGCGAAGCGGAACACCACGTCCATGTCATGCTCGATGATGAGCACGGCGATGTCTGACGGCAGCGCCTCGATGGCGTCGAGGATGATGTGGCTTTCCGCGCTCGGCACGCCGGCGGCAGGCTCGTCGAGCAGCAGCACGGCGGGCTTGAGCGCCAGCGTGATCGCGAGCTCGACCAGGCGCTGGCGGCCGTAGGGCAGTTCGGAGACGCGGTGGCTCGAGACGTCGGCGAGCTTCAGCGTCTGCAGAAGCTCGATCGATTCGGCGATGACGTCGCCGCGGCGGCCGACCGGATAGAGCATGGACGCCGCCACGCCTTTGCGCTCGGCGACCGCGATGCTGACGTTTTCCAGAACCGACAGGCCGCGGAACAGCCGGTTGATCTGGAACGTGCGCGCGACGCCGAGCTTCACGCGCTCGGCCTGGCCGGTGGCGGTGATGTCGCGGCCGGCGAGCAGCACGCGGCCTTCCGTCGGCGGCAGCACGCCGGTGAGCAGATTGATGAACGTGGTCTTGCCGGCGCCGTTGGGGCCGATCAGCGCGTGGCGGGCGCCGGCTTCGAGCTTGAAGTCGATGTTCTGCACGGCCTTGAGCGCGCCGAAATTGCGGCTGAGCGCCTTGGTTTCGAGGCGAGGCTCGCTCATGGCGTCCTGCGCCGCGCGCCATAGCGCTGCCACAGCGCCTCGCCGATGCCCAATATGCCGTTGCGGGCGAACAGCGCGATCATGACCAGGAGCAGCCCGAGCCCGAGCTGCCAGGCGGTCGGGTAGATTTTGGCGAGGAAATGCTCGAGCGCCAGGTAACCGACGGCGCCGACGAAGGCGCCATAGAGCCGGCCATAGCCGCCGAGGATCAGCACGATGAACACCGTGGCGGCGCGGTCGAGATCGAGCGCGCTCAAGTTCACATAGGCATTGGTCTGCGCCCACAGGCCCCCGGCGATGCCGGCGAGTGCCGCCGAGATGGTGTAGCAGACGACCAGCCGCAGCCGCACCGGCGAGCCGATCGCGTGCATGCGCAAAAGATTCTCGCGGATGCCGGTCAGGCTTTGCCCGAACGGCGAGTAGATCAGCGTGCGCATGAAGACGAAGCAGATCAGCAGCACGCCGAGACTGTAGAGATATTGGGTGTTCGGGTAGAGCGGGTTGAACTCGAACACGCCGAATACCGGCGCGATGGCGAGATCGGGCAGGCCGTCGAAGCCGCCGGTATAGGCGCGCGCCATGTTGGCGGCCTCTTGCAGGAGCGCCATGGTGCAGAGCGTGAGCATCAGCAGCGTCAGTCCGCGGGTGCGCAACAGCACGAGGCCCGACAAGAAGCCGATGACGGCAGCGGCGAGCGCCGCGAGCAGAAGACTCGTGATCGGCTCGGTCCAGATCTCGTAATACGCCAGCATGCCGACCGCATAGGCGCCGGTGCCGAAGAACGCCGCATGGCCGAGCGTGATGATGCCGGCATAGCCGAGCGCGAGATCGAGCGACAGCGCGAACAGGATCATGGTCAACAGCTCGGCGCCGAAGCCGAGATAGTCGGGCGCCGCGAAATAAAAGCCGATAGCCGCCAGCCACGGCAGCGTTTCCCACCAGCGCAGGCGATGGCGCGTGACCAGGCCGCGGGCGCCCGGATGATCGGTTGCGGTCGAGGTGGCGGCGCTCACGTCTCTTTCTTTCCCAACAAGCCCTGCGGCCGCCACAGCAGCAGCAGGATGGTGAGCGCATAGATGAAAATGGTGCCGCCCTTGGGCAGGTAGAGCTTCAGCACGAAGTCGAGCACGCCGAGGATCAGGGAGGCGTAATAGACGCCGATCACGCTGCCGAGGCCGCCGACCGACACCGCGATCAAGAAATACACCAGGTATTTGAGCGCGTATTGCGGATCGAGGCCCAAAAATTCGGCGCCCAGGCCGCCGCCGATGCCGGCCATGCCGCTGCCGAAGGCGAAGGTGATGGTGAACAGCCGATCGACATTGATGCCGAGCGATTCCGCCATGCGGCGGTTGTCGACGGTGGCGCGGATCTGGGCGCCGATGCGGGTGCGCTCGAAGGCGAGCGAGATGCCGAGCCCGATCAGAAAGCCGATCACGATCAAAAAGATGCTGTAGGTGCGGTATTGCAGGAAGCCGAGATTGATCTGGCCGCGCAAAGCCGCCGGCAGCTGCAAGGTCTGGCTTTCCGGGCCGACCACGATGATGGCGCCGGCGATGAAAATGAAAACCAGCCCGATGGTGAACAGCACCTGGTCGAGCTCGCTGGCGCGGTAGAGCCGGCGATAGAGCGTCCGCTCCAGCACCACGCTGATCGCGGCGGTGGCGACGAAACCGAGCGCCAATGCGGCGGCAAAGCCGAAATGCGCGCGGTTCATCGACAGCACGATCACATAGCCGCCGAACATGGCGAAGGCGCCGTGGGCCAGATTGACGAAGCCCATCAGCCCCATGGTGACGGACAGCCCGACCGAGACGATGAACAGCACCGTGCCGGCGGACAGCCCGCCCAACAAGATACCGGCGAAGTCAGTGATAAAGTCCACGGGTTACCCGAAATATGTTTCCCGGGCGCAGCGCAGCACCATAAGCGCGTTCACGCGCGTCTTGCGCGCGCTATAGTGGTGCGCTGCTGACCCGGGATCGTTACAGACGCCGCGCCCAGAGCGATCCCGGATCAGCTGTGCACCGCTTCGCGCTGCACCGCATCCGGGAAAGCATTTCAACTCACTTCTTCGGCGCGCACGGGCCGAGCGCCAGCACCTTGCACTGGTCCTTGACGCTATTGACCACGGCGAGCTGCTTCTCGTGCAGCTTGCCGTCCGCGCCCTTCACGACTTCGGACAGATATTCGTTCATGACGATGTCGCGGGTTTCCGGATCGATCGTGATCGGGCCCTGCGGGCTGTCGAACTTCCAGCCGAGCAGCGATTTCACCGCGGCGTCGCCGTCCAGCTTGCCTTTGGTGGCCTGCGCCGCATGGACGATGGCCGCCATGCCGTCATAGCCGCCGACCGAGGTGAAGTCGGGCGTCGAATCGGCGCCAAAGTCCTTCTTCCAGGCGGCGACGAATTTCTTGTTCTGCGCATTGTCGAGGTCGGCATTGTAATGATGCATGGTGATCAGTCCGACCGCGGCGTCGCCCATGCCTTGCAGCTTGATGTCCTGGACGATGTCGCCCGGGCCGATCAGCTTGATGCCGGCGGCCTTCATGCCGAGCGCGCCATAGGTCTTGACCACCGCGGTGGCATGATCGCCGGCCGGCACGAACACGAACAGCACGTCCGGCTTCTCGTCCTTGGCACGCTGGAAGAACGGCGTGAAGTCGGGCACGGCGCCGGGGCCGCCGGCCGGGATGGCGTCGATGACGCGGCCGCCATTGGCCTCGAAGGCGTTCTTGAAGGCATCCAGGCTGTCCTTGCCGGGCGGGTAGTCGGTATAGGCGACCACCGCAGTCTTGGCTTTCAGCGTCTTGGCCGCCGCCTCGCCCAAGGCGAAGCTCGAATGCCACAGCGTGAACGAGGTGCGAACGTAATAAGGCGAGAGGTTGGTGATGAACGAGGTGCCGGCGTTCATGATCACCGAAAGCTTCTTGCCGGCGTTGACCACCGGCGCCGACGCGATGGCGTCGGGCGAATAGACCCAGCCGGCGAGCACGTCGACCTTGTCCTGGGTGAGCAATTCCTGGGCGGCGATCTTGGCCTCGGCGCCGTTCGGCGCCTTGGAGTCGCGCTTGATCATGGTGAAGGTGTAAGGCTTGGCCTGAGCGGCGTTGAGCTCGAGATAAAGCTGCGCGCCGCGTTCGATCTGCTGCGCCAGCTCGGCGCCGACGCCGGTATAGGGCAGGATGACGCCGACTTTCACGTCCTGCGCCGATGCGGCCTGGGTCATGGCCGCGACGGTCACGACGGCAGTTGCGGCAACGGCCGCGATCATTCGTTTGGACATCAAAAATCCTCCCAGATTTCCGGAGATTTCGGTTGATTGCAGTGGGCCAAGCGCGAGGCGCGATAGTAGGGCGAAAGCCGGAAATGGCGCAAGCGAAGTCCGGGTGTGACAGATTCAACAATAAGCCGACCCGTCAAAGCCTTCGCGTCACCTCCCGACCCCCATTCCCATCCCTTCCCCACAAAGCTTGCACTCGGGCGCGCGCAAGCGCGGCCCGGCTGGGGGAAGGGAGCAGCGAGCCTCACGCCCACGTCGCAAAACTCAATCCCGTGCCGGTTCCAGCCGGCGTGCGGTAGCCGGGCACGTATTCGAACCAGTTCAAATCGAGATGCTCGGCGGCGCCGGCGACGCCGACCCAGTTGAGGATTTCCGAGCTGCCGGAATGCAGCTTGTTGCGCGGCAGGTTTTGCAGGAATTTGGCGTCCTTGTCGGCGCAGGCTTTGAGGATGGCGCGGTCGAAATCCTCGTCGACCAGAAAGTGGCTCAAGCCCCCCGAGGCGATGATGCCGATGCGCGCGTCGCCCGGATAAGTCTCCACCGCCCGGCGGATCGCCTGGCCGAGCTCATAGCAGCGCCGCGGCCGCGGCTGGTTCGGCGGGAAATAGGTGTTGAGGAACACCGGCACGATCGGAATCGGCTTTTGCCCGTCCATCAAGCGGCGATGCACATAGGCCATGCCATGGCCTTCGCCCTCGCCCTCGCGCATACGCTTCGACGACGCCGGATCGAAACCGTGCTCCATCAGCCAGTCGAGCAGATGCAGCGCCAGCTTGGCATCGACCGGATAGGCGCGCGGCTTGGTGTCCTCGAAAAAACCTTGCCGGTTCTTCACGTACCATTCCGGGAAGCGTTGGTGATACTGCTCGTGCTGCTCGTTGCTGTTGAGGATCGTGTCGCCGTAATAGATCGCAAATGTCGGCCGCGCGTCTTCGAGATAGGCTTCGTCCTGGTCGTCGCTCATGACGACAAGCGCGTCGAGCCCTGCGGTGTTGAGCGTCTTGCTCAGCCGCGTCATGGCGGCGCGCACCTTGTTCTGCCGCGCCACCAGCTCGGCCGGCGCGACCATTTCGGCCATTTTCGGATCGGCCTTTTCCAGAAGCTCCGCATAGGTGGTGGGCCGGCCCTCCTTGTCGCGGTGCTTGATCTTCTGGTCGGTCTCCTGAAAGCGCGGCAGCGTCTCGTCGGAGGCGAGCAGCATCGGCGTATGCGAGCTTCCGGCGCCGAGAACGATTTTGGCCATCTTAAACCTCCGGCAGGGTCCAACCACGTCCGCTGCGGCCGATGCTACCACAGCGGCTGCGGCGCGACAGGTGAGGCGACCCGTCGCTGGACAACGGCCGGCCGGAATGTTGGGATGCACCTCCTTCCGCGACCGAGAAGGGCGCATCTGGGAGACGAATAAGATTCACCTCTCCCCGCGTGCGGGGAGAGCATAGGCGTCCTTCGGACGCCGTGCTTTAGTATAAGAACGCCGATGCGTAGCATCGGCTATGGAGCGAAGCGAGGAGGGTGAGGGGGCCTCTCCGCGATTCTGAGCGTCGCAATCCTGAGTCCAGCCGAGAGGCCCCCTCACCCCACCCTCTCCCCGCAAGCGGGGAGAGGGAGACGGCAGCTTGAGCGCGAACAAACATGCTGACCATCCTGTTCGACGGAATTGCCTATGGCATGCTGCTGTTCGTGCTGGCGTGCGGGCTGTCGGTCACGCTCGGCCTGATGAATTTCATCAATCTGGCCCACGGCGCCTTCGCCATGGCGGGCGGCTATTGCACCGTGCTCGTGGTCAATCGCCTCGGCGTGCCGTTCGCGCTCGGCCTGCCGATCGCCTTCCTGGCGACGGCGATCATCGGCGGGCTGTTCGAGCGCACGCTCTATGTTCACGTCTACGCCAAGCCGCATCTCGATCAGGTGCTGTTCACCATCGGGCTGGTGTTCATGTCGGTGGCGGCCACCGACTACGTGATGGGCTCGTCGCAGCAATTCGTGCAGATCCCGCAGGCGCTGCAGGGCCAGCTCAACGTGTTCGGCATCGGCATGGGCAAATACCGGCTGCTCATCATCGCGGTGTGCGGGCTGTTGACCATCGCGTTGCAATTGATGCTGACCAGGACGCGGTTCGGCAGCCGGCTGCGCGCCGCGGTCGACGATCAGCGCGTGGCCCGCGGGCTTGGCATCAATGTCGGGGCGGTGTTCGCCGTCACCTTCGCGTTCGGCTCCGGCCTCGCCGGCCTCGGCGGCGCGCTCGGCGCCGAAATTCTGGGCCTCGATCCGACCTTCCCGCTGAAATACATGATCTACTTTCTGATCGTGGTCACGGTCGGCGGCACGTCGAGCATCACCGGACCGTTCCTCGCCTCGATCCTGCTCGGCATCGGCGACGTCGCCGGCAAATATTACGTGCCGAAACTCGGCGCCTTCGTCATCTACGCCATCATGATCGCGGTCTTGCTGTTGCGGCCGCAGGGCCTGTTCGCCCGCAGCGCGGCACGGTAAGCCCGATGATCCCGCTCGCCGGCGACGTCTCGACTTATCTCAAGCACCGCGCGCGATGGTCGCCGCTCGAAATCGCGTTCTGGATTTTCGCTTTCGCCACCATCTGGCTGTTTCCGGGCAAATATCTGATCCTCAAGGACACGGCGATTCTGGCGCTGTTCGCGCTGTCGCTCGATCTCATCCTCGGCTATGCCGGCATCATCTCGCTCGGCCAGGCGGCGTTTTTCGGCCTGGCCGGATATTTCTCCGGCCTCGTCGCCAAATACGGCATCATCAACGAGCCGGTCATCGCGCTGATCCTCGGCGGGCTGGTGGCGGCCGCGCTCGGTTTTGTCACCAGCTTCCTGGTGTTGCGCGGCTCCGACCTGACGCGGTTGATGGTCACGCTCGGCGTTTCGCTGATGCTCTACGAAGTCGCCAACCGCTATTCCGACCTCACCGGCGGCGCCGACGGGCTGCAAGGCGTCACCGTGGCGCCGATCCTCGGCCTGTTCCGCTTCGATCTCTACGGCCACAACGGCTATGTCTATTGCCTGATCGTGCTGTTCGTCTGCTTCGTTATCGCGCGCCGCATCGTCTATTCGCCGTTCGGCCTGTCGCTGCGCGCGGTCAAGGGCAACGCGCTGCGCGCCGCGGCGGTCGGCATTCCGGTGAAGTGGCGCATGGTCGCGATCTATACGGCGTCCGCCGGTTTCGCCGGCATCGCCGGCGCGCTGTTGACCCAGACCACGTCGTTCTGCTCGCTCGACGTGTTCTCGCTCGATCGCTCCGCCGATCTTCTCCTGGTGCTGATCATCGGCGGTACCGGCTATCTCTATGGCGGCCTGATTGGCGCGGTGATCTACAAATTCCTGCAGGATTGGATCGCGACCTTGACGCCGCAATACTGGCAGTTCTGGATCGGGCTGGTGCTGGTGGTGATCGTGCTGATCGGGCGCGAGCGGGTCGGCGCGGCCAACGAGGCGGTGCGCAGCACCATCTATCGGCTCGGCGTACGGCTGCTTGCGCGTCCGGCGGCGCTGCCCAGCGCCGCGCCGGATGGACCCTGAGCCATGGCGATCCTCGAAACCATCGGCCTGGAAAAGCGCTTCGGCGGCATCGTCGCGGCGCACAACGTTTCGCTCGCCGTCGAGAAGGGCGCCCGCCACGCGCTGATCGGGCCGAACGGCGCCGGCAAGACCACGGTGATCAATCTGCTCACCGGCGTGCTCAAGCCCACCGCCGGCCGCATCATGCTCGACGGCCGCGACATCACCGCGCTCGATCCGCATCAGCGCGTGCGGCTCGGCATGGCGCGCACCTTCCAGATCAACCAGCTGTTCCTCGACCTGACGCCGCTCGAGACCATCGGGCTCGCGGTCTCCGAGCGCCTCGGCGCCGGCGGCGACTGGTGGCGGCTGGTCGGCAGCAACAGTGCGGTGACCGACGAGATCGTCGAGATCGTCGAACGCTTCCGGCTCGCCGACGTCATGCACGAGCGCACCGCGATATTGCCCTACGGCAAGCAGCGGCTCTTGGAGATCGCGCTCGCCTTCGCCTGCCGGCCCCACGTGCTGCTGCTCGACGAGCCGGCCGCCGGCGTGCCCGAAGCGGAACGTCACGAATTGCTCGCCACCATCGCCGCGCTGCCGGCCGAGGTCACGGTGCTGTTGATCGAGCACGACATGGATCTGGTGTTCTCGTTCGCCGACCGCATCTCGGTGCTGGTCAACGGCGCGCTGTTCGTCGACGGCGCGCCCGAGGACGTGGCGCGCGATCCCCGCGTCAAGGCGGTCTATCTCGGCGAGGAAGCCGATGCGTGAGCTGTTGCGCATCGAGAATCTGTCGGCCGGCTACGGCGAGGCCGTGGTGCTGTCGAGCGTGTCGCTCGAGCTCGCCGAGGGCCAGGCGCTGGCGCTGCTCGGCCGCAACGGCATGGGCAAGACCACGCTGGTCAACACCGTGGTCGGCGTCACCCGCTATTTCGGCGGCACCATCGTGCTCGACGGCGCCGATATCACCAAACTGCGGCCCGACCAGCGTGCCCAGATCGGCATCGGTTGGGTGCCGCAAGAGCGCAACATTTTCAAATCGCTCACCGTGCAGGAGAACCTGACCGCGGTGGCGCGGCCGGGACCGTGGACCACGGCAAAGGTCTACGCGCTGTTTCCGCGGCTTATGGAGCGGCGCGGCAATCTCGGCAATCAGCTGTCCGGCGGCGAGCAGCAGATGCTCGCGGTGGCGCGCGCGCTGGTGCTCAATCCGCGCGTCATGCTGCTCGATGAGCCGCTCGAAGGCTTGGCGCCGATCATTGTCGAGGAATTGCTGGCGGCATTGCGCCGCGTCATCCGCGACGAAGGCATGTCGGCCATTTTGGTCGAGCAGAACGCGAAAAAAATCCTCGGCGTTACCGACAATGCCATCATCATCGAGCGCGGCGCGGTCGTTCATGCCGCCGACAGCGCCACATTGATCGCCGACCGCGCCGCGCTGGAGAAGCATCTCGGCGTCACCGATACCGGGCCGCGGCGCATGGGGCGGCGCGCGTAACCAAGCCCTCCTTCTTGCCGTCGAGTAGACGTTGAGTTTTTCACACGTTATAGTAGTGTCGCATCTGCGCGCTACAGCAGAGCTTTCGCTTTCGACACAGCAGCGAGGTCCCACGATGCCCGCGCCCGACACCGCCAATACGTCGCTGACCTACGATCCTTTGCAAGCCGCGTTCTACGGTCAGTTCGTCAATGCGGCCTACACGATGTACGACAACCAACCCAGCAATGCGACGCCGCCGCCCGTGCAACTGCCCGGCAATTACAAATTCGTCGCCTGGGTGCAGATGCAGGATTTCATCTTCTCGCCAACGGCTTATCTTTTTTACGGCATGCTGGCGCAGAACCCGTCCGGCGCCAACGACTACGTGCTGGCCATTCGCGGCACCAGCAATCCGACCGAATGGTGGGACGACCTCACCTCGGCGGTACCGTGGGCGTGGGACGCGTTTGGCGGCGACGTCGGCTACGGCTTCTTCCACATCTACAAGACCTTGCGCATCATCTATCCGCTGCAGGGGCATTCGCTGACCGCGGCGGCGTCGGCCGGTCAGGCTGAGTCGCTCGAAGCAGTGGGCAGCTTCGCCGACCAGGTGGCCGAAGCGGTGCGCCGCCATGCGGCCGAAAGCGCGCCCGCAGTACGCGCCGAAGCCGCCGCCGCGGCGCCGAAGTCGGTCACCGTCGTCGCGCACAGCCTCGGCAGCGCGCTGGCGACGCTCTATGTGGCGGACAATTCACTGACCAAGAAAGTGAAGACGCCCTTGCTCTGCACCTTGGCGTCGCCTCGCGTCGGCGATTACACCTTTGCCACCAACTTCAACAATCTCGGCATCGCCTCGTGGCGCATCGTCAACGAGCCCGACCTCGTGCCGATGCTGCCGATCTTCCCGTTTTGGCACATTGACGCGGAGCATGACTATAATTCCCTCAACTCGGCGGTGTGGTCGCCGGAGTGTTGGCATTCGATCGACACTTATCTGCACCTGCTCAATCCCCAGCTGCCGCTGCTGTCGCAATGCGTGCCGCCGCCGCGGCTGCTGGCGGCAACGCCGTTGCATGCGCCGGCGCCGCCGGCACTAAGGGCTGCGGCGTTGGCGGCCCCTCCAGCTCCGGCGCAGAAGGAAATTGCCGTCGCGGCGCCGGCCGGCACCACGATCAACATCACGATCAAGGTCGGCTGAAGCCTTCGCCGCTTACTTCGCCGCCTCTTTGGCCTTGGCGACGATGTCGGCCGGCGTGGCGTAGACTTCTTTCACCAGCTTCTCGACGTCCTCGCCGGACACCGGATTGACCTCGAGCTGGGCCTTGTCGGCTTCGGCGAGGAAATCCTTGTCCTTCATCGTGTCCGTGAAGGCCTGGCGCAATATGGCGACGCGGTCGGCCGGCAGGTTGGGCGGCGCCACATAGGGCCGGCCCATCACCTGGCGGGCGAAGATCATCTTGAGGATGGTGCGCTGCTCGTCGGTCTTGGCGAAATCGAGCACCGCGGGCACGTCGGGCAGTTCGGAATGCTTGTTGAGCGAGAGCTGGACCAGCACGATCATCCTTTTCTCGTCGATCCAGGATTTGTGCGTCGACTTCACGCTCGACCACGACCAGCCGCAGCGGCCGTTGACCTCGCCGCGCTCCATCGCCAGCACCACCTCGTTGCCGCCCGGATAGCCTTCGACGATCTTGAAATGGGTGCCGAGAATGTTGTTGAGCACGCGCGGGAACTGATCGGTGTCGGCGCTGGTGCCGGTGCCGCCGACGGTGAGCTCCTTGGTGAACAGGTCCTCGAACCTGGTGATGCCGGAATCCTTCAGCGCCACGCAGACGCTGACCTCGTTATTGGCGCTGCCGAGCCAGTTGAATTTTTGCGCGTCGAACTGATCGCCTTTGCCGATCAACAGCGGATCGAAAGCGATGCCGCGGCCGAAAGTGCCGAACACGGAACCGTCCTGCGGCGCGACGCGATAGAGCCAGTTGGCGAGGCGCAAGCTTCCGGCGCCTTCCATGTTGCGCGGCACCAAGGTCGGATTGCCGGGAATATGCGCGCCCATGTGGCGGCCGATGACGCGGGCATAGAAATCGTAGGCGCCGCCGGGCGAGTAGCCGATATATTCGTCGATGCTGCGATTTTTGTAGAACTCGGCCGGGTTTTGTTGCGCGGCGGCGATTTGTGTCGCCCCGAGCAGCAGCAGCGCGGCGGCAATGGCAATTTGATTTCGTGAAAGTCTCATGATCTTCCTCGTAACGCGTTCAAATGTGCCCGTGTTCCCACGCTATTTGCGGCAACCGATGCGGCAATGCAACATCGCCGTGCGGGCTTGACGCACCGGCGCCTTTGGTGCGCGATGCCGACCGTGGTCGGGGAGTAGCCGCTCGATGCAGCCGGATATGATCGCGAGCGCCGTGCACGCGCTGCATCTCTTGCTCGAGCCGACGCGGCTATTGCTGCTGTTCGTCGGGGTGATCATCGGGCTTGCCATCGGCGTGCTGCCGGGCCTGAGCGGCATCGTCGGCTTGGCGATGCTGATTCCGTTCACCTACAACCTCGACGAATATACCGCCTTTGCGCTGTTGCTCGGCATGGCGGCGGTGATCACGTCGTCGGATTTCATCACCGCGGTGCTGTTCGGCGTGCCCGGCCATGTCGGCGCCGCCGCCACCGTGATCGACGGCCACGCCATGGCACGCAAGGGCGAAGCCGGCCGCGCTTTTGGCGCCGGCTTTGCCGCCTCGCTCGCCGGCGGCGTGGTCGGCGCCATCGTGCTCGGCATCAGTATTCCAATTCTGCGGCCGCTGATGCTGTCGATCGGCTCGCCCGAGCTGCTCGCCTTCACCTTGTTCGGCATGTCGATGGTGGCGACGCTGTCCGGCCGCGCCCCGCTCAAGGGCCTGACCGCCGCCGGCCTCGGCCTGATGATCGCCATGGTCGGCTCGCGCTCGCAGACCGGCACGCTGCGCTGGACGTTCGGCTGGCTCTATCTGTGGGACGGCGTGCCGCTCATTCCGGCCACCCTCGGCATTTTCGCGCTGCCGGAGCTGTGCGAGCTCGCGGTGTCGCGCAAACGCATTGCCGGCGACAACGCGCCCGACATCAACCTCTCCAGCCAATGGCAGGGCGTGCGCGACGTGGCCGAGCATTGGTGGCTGGTGCTGCGCTGTAGCGTGCTCGGCACCGGGCTCGGCGCGATTCCCGGCATCGGCTCGTCGGTGATCGACTGGATCGCCTACGGCTATGCCCAGCGCACCGAGAAGAACGCCGAAACGTTCGGCACCGGCGACGTGCGCGGCGTCATCGCGCCGGAAAGCTCCAACAACGCCAAGGAAGGCGGCCATCTGGTGCCGACCATTGCTTTTGGGGTACCGGCAGGCGCCTCGATGGCGATCCTGCTCGGCGCCTTTCTGATGCACGGCCTGACGCCAGGACCGGAGATGCTGACCAAGCATCTCGATCTCACCTATATGATCGTGTGGAGCCTGACGCTCGCCCATGTCATCGGCGCCGTCATCTGTCTCGCCTGCAGCCGCTACCTCGCGCTGATTTCGCGCGTCCGGCCGGAAATCCTGTTGCCGATCATCATCGCGCTGGTCTTCGTCGCCGCCTTCGAGGGCGAGCACGACTGGGGCGATCTTTATGCGCTGGTGTTCTTCGGCGTCATCGGCTGGATCATGAAGCGGCTCGGCTGGCCGCGGCCGCCCATGGTGCTCGGCATCGTCGTCGGCGCCATCTTCGAGCGCTATCTGTTCATCTCGACCCAGCTTTACGGCTGGGGCTGGCTGTGGCGGCCGGCGGTGCTGGGCATCCTCGCCTGCGTGGTCTGGGCGCTGTACCGGCCGCTGTCGCAGATCGCGATGACCCTGATCGGCCAATGGCGTGAGGTCGGCGGCGGCAAGGCGCGGTTCGGCGCCGCGCCGGCGTTTTCGCTCGCCGTCATCGTGTTGATCGTCGCCGCCATCGCCTCGTCGGCGGCCTGGCCGCACGACGCCAAGATCGTGCCGCTCACCGCCTGCGGCATGGCGCTGGTCGCCGCCGTGCTCAATCTTGTCAACGAGCTGTTCGGCCGCGAGCAGGCGCCTGTCGCCCATGCCGACGCCACCGTGCACATACGCGGTCAGAGCGGCGATCCCGCCATGGCTCCGGATCTGGTACGCCGCCGCGCCAGCATCTTCTTCGTCTGGATGGCGGCATTCATCGCGGCCGTCTGGCTGATCGGTTTCATCCCAGCGATCGCGGTGTTCGTGTTCGCCTATATGGCGTTCGGCTTCGGCGAGCCGGCGCTGCCCTCGCTCGGCTGTGCCGCAGGCACCACGCTGCTCTGCTGGGTGGTGTTCCACTGGGCGCTCGGCGTCGCCTGGCCGCAATCGCTCCTCGGCGATCTCTTCCCGGAGCTGCGCGCTTATACCGGGCTGATCTGAAGCCTGGGGCTCCCTCTCCCCGCGTGCGGGGAGAGGGTGGGGTGAGGGGGCCTATCCGCTGGGCGCAGAATTGCGGCGCTCAGAATCGCGGAGAGGCCCCCTCACCCTCGGTCGCTTCGCTCCCTCGACCTCTCCCCGCACGCGGGGAGAGGTGAAGAAAGCGCATTGCCTCGCAACTCAGCCATGACATTGCGCGTGCAACCGAAATCCCCTAAACGACCGGCACGAAGCGCCAAGCACTTAGGAGCGCGCAATGACCGGAATGCTGGAACACGAAATGCCCGGGCTCGGCCATAACAAGCCGTCCGACGAAGACGCCGACGAGATCAAGCACGGCAAATGGGAGCGCTGGTCGAAGAAGCGCACCTTCGTGCGCGCGCTCGAAGGCACCTACAGCCACCTCTACAAGAAGCTCTTGGAAGAGCCGCGGGTCTATTCGTCCAAGGACCATCCCTGGAAGGGCGGGCCGGCGATGTACGGCAAGCACATTATCAGTCCGCAAGCCGTCAGCGTCGTGCAGTCGATCGAATCGCACATCGAGTGCTACGCGCCGCTCAATGCCGGCCAAAAACACGGCCATCTCAACAGCGCGGTGTTCTATGTGCTCAAGGGCCACGGCCATGACGTGCACGACGGCCGCTACATGAAATGGGAGGCCGGCGACGTCATGCTGGTCGAGAACGGCTGCGTGCACCAGCACTTCAACGACGACGAGAAGGAATCCTGCATCCTCTTGGTGTTCAAGGCGAAGCCGCTATTCCTGTTCATGCATCTTCTGTTCCAGAAGATGGTGGAATGGCCAACCGACAAATTGCCGCCCGGCGTCAAGGAATTCCATCCGCCGACGGATATTTGAGCGCGGAGGGCATCATGACGCTGTTCGAAGACAAACAGGCGGCGCTGTCCGGAGCCAACACCAGCGAGTTCCTCGCCGAGGCGATGGTCGAATCGGAAAAATTCCGCGCCGATTACGCCACCTTGCCGAACGTCATCAAGGCCGCGGACATGCCGTGGGAGCGCTCGCCCGACGGCCTGATCAAGCATCTGGTGCATCAGAAGATGCACACCCGCGAATGCTGCATCGAAGCCTATATGCAGTTCCTGAAAGATGGCGAGCGCTCCGGCAAGCACCGCCACATGTGGGAGGAATTGTTCTTCGTGGTCGAGGGCTCCGGCTACGACCTGCACTGGGATCTGAAGTGGGATTGCCTGGAAGCGTTCGACTGGCAATGGGCCGAGGCGCCGAAGAAGTTCGAATGGACGGTCGGCGACTATGTCTACATCCCGCCGTTCACCATGCACCAGCACTTCGCCAATGCCGGCCAGGAATGCCGCATCATCGTCATGAGTAACCGCATCGTCAAAGACATGGGCTTTGACTGGTACGACCAGGTCGAACGCGCGCCGGGGTTTTGAACGCGCTTATTGCAGGGTGATGTTGGCCTCTTTTATGACGCGGCCCCACAATTGCGTCTCTTCGCCGATGAATTTCACCGCGTCGGCGGTGGTGCCGCCCATCGGCTCGAGGCGGAGCGCCTGAATCTTGGCGACGATTTCGGGTTTTTGCAAAATCTCCGCGACGTCGCGATTGATCTTCTCGGCAAGCGGCGCCGGAAACGCGGGCGGGCCCGCCATGGCGAACCAGGTGATCGAGCGGAAGCCCGGAACGCCCTGTTCGGCGACGGTGGGGATTTCCGGCACGTCCTTGGAGCGTTCGGCGCTGGCGACGCCGAGGAGGTTCAACTTGCCGGCGCGGTAGAGCGGCACCGACGTGGTCAAGGTGTCGAAGAACATGTCGACAGTGCCGGACATCAGGTCGGTCAGCGCCGGCTGCGCGCCGTGATAGGGCACGTGCACCATCTTGATGCCGCCGAGCACTTCGAGCTCGCTGCCGGACAGATGCGCGGTCGAGCCGACGCCCTGCGACGCGAAGGTGAGCTTGCCGGGATTGGCCTTGCCGTAGGCGATCAGCTCCTGCACCGATTTGGCCGGGAAATCCGGGCGCACCGCCAGCACGTTGGCGATCTTGGCCAACAGCGCGATCGGCACGAACTTGGTCGGGTCGTATTTGAGGTCGTGATAGAGCAATTGCTGGATCGCCAGCGGCGACGGCGGACAGAGCAGCAGCGTGTAGCCGTCGGGCGCGGCGCGCGCCACGTATTCGGAGCCGATATTCATCGCCGCGCCCGGCATGTTCTCGACGATGACCGGCTTGCCCCATTTCTGGCTGAGCTGGTCGGCGACGAGCCGCGCCAGGATGTCGGTGGTCGAGCCCGGCGCCACCGGCAGCACCATCTTGACGACATGCGTCGGATAGGCGTCCTGGGCGCGGCCCGCACTCGCCGCGAGTACGGCGAAGAACAGGGTGAGGGCGAAGTCACGTCGTCTCGGCATGTCGATCCCCGGATTTACGCATTTGCGCAAGGCGCGCCTGCGACTATAGAAAAACCTGAGACTTCGAGCCAAGGCCCGGCGGCGCTCGCGTGCCGCGGCGTATTGCCCGGGCAAGTCGGGGGAAAAGCGTCCGAGCGATGGCGACGAAAAAATATCGATTGGGCGTCGACGTCGGCGGCACCCACACCGACCTGGTGCTGCTCGACGTCGCCGACGGCTCGCTCGCGGTCGAGAAGGTGGCGACGACGCCGAACAATCCGGCGCTCGGCGTCATGCGCGGCATCGGCAACTTTGCCGCGCGCGGCGTCGATCTGTCCTGCATCGAATTTTTCTCCCACGGCACCACGATCACCACCAATGCGCTATTGGAAATGCGCGGCGCCAAAGTGGGCCTCCTCGTCAACCGCGGCTTTCGCGCCATCCAGGAGACCCAAGGCCAGGCGCGCGACGGCAATGTGTTCGATTATTTCTTCCAAAAACCGCCGCCGATCGCACCGCAGAGTTTGACCCGCGAGATCGGCGGCCGCGTCGATTACGCAGGCGCCGTGCTCGAGCCGCTCGACGAGGACGCGGTGCGCCGTGCGGCGGCGGAGCTGAAAGCCGCCGGCGTCGTCTCGATCGCGGTGTGCTATCTGTTCGCCTTCATGAATCCCGCGCACGAAGAGCGCACGGGCGCGCTGATCCGCGAGATTTTCCCCGACGCGCATATTTCGCTGTCGTCGGAGGTGCTGTCGCGGGTGCGCGAATGGCCGCGCATGTCGGCGACATTGCTCAATGCCTATCTGGCGCCGGTGCTGGTCACCTATATCGCCGACCTGGAAACGCGGCTCAACGCGTCCGGCGTGACCACGCAGCAGCGTTTCCTGATGCAGTCGAACGGCGGCGTCATGCCGTTCGCCGCCGCGGTGACCGGGCACAAGACCGTGCACAGTCTATTGTCCGGCCCGGCGGCGGGGGCGCGGGCGAGCGCCTATCTGCCGCGCGACGATGGCGGCACGGGCGGGCGCGGCATCGTCACCCTCGACATGGGCGGCACCAGCTGCGACATCGCCTTCATCGAAGGCGGCGCGCCGCTCGAAGTCACCGAAGGCACGGTGGCGCGCCGGCAGCTCGACGTCCCGGCGCTCGATCTGACCACGATCTCGGCCGGCGGCGGCTCGATCGTCTGGATCGACCGCGCCGGTTTCTTGAGCGTCGGCCCGCAAAGCGCCGGCGCCGATCCGGGGCCGGTGTGCTACGGCCGCGGTGGCGCGGAGCCGACGGTGACCGACGCCGACATCGTCTGCGGCTTGCTCAATCCGGATTATTTTTTGGGCGGCACGCAAAAGCTCGATGCGGCGGCGGCGCGCGCCGCGCTCGAAACAAAAATCGCCGCGCCGATGAAGATGACGGTCGCCGAAGCCGCCGCCGGCATCCGCCGCATCGTCGACATGCGCATGGCTGACGAGGTGCGGGTGTTCGCGGCGCGGCGCGGCGTCGATTTGAGCGAATTCGCGCTGTTGCCGTTCGGCGGCGCCGGCGCGGTGCATGCCGCCGCGGTCGCCGATGAGCTCGGCATGCGCCGCATCGTCGTGCCGGCGCGCCCCGGCGCGTTCTCGGCGCTCGGGCTACTCTGCACCGACGTGCTGCACGATTACATCCGCTCCGAGCTTGGCGCGCTCGATCGGCTCGATCCGTCCCACGCCGAGCAACTCTTTCGCGACATCGAGGCCAAGGCGGCAAGCGAGCTCGCCGAGGAAGGTCTCGATCCGAGTGCCGCCGTGTTCGAGCGCGATCTCGACATGCGCTATGCCGGGCAGGGCTATGAATTGCGCGTGCCCTTGAACGGACTTTGGCAGAACGCGCTCGACGATCAAGCACTCAAGGCTGCGCGCGCCCGTTTCGACGAGGTGCACGCCAAAATTCACGGCCACGCCGCCAAGGAGAAGAGTGTCGAGGTCGTCAGCTACCGGCTGCGCGTGCGCGTGGCCGTGCCGAAATATCAGCCGCGGGCGTTGCCGTCCGGCGCCGCATCATCGCCTCCGCCGGCTTCGATCAAGGGCACGCGCCGCGTATCGTTCGATGCCGGCAAGGCGCTCGATACGACTATTTATGATCGTGACAAGCTCTCTGTTGGCGTCAGCTTGGCCGGTCCGGCCGTCGTCGAGCAGTTCGATGCCACGACGGTCGTGCCGCCCGGCTGGCACGCTTGCGTCGATCGCCACGGCAACCTCATTTTGGAGCGGACAGACTGAACATGGTCGACGCCATCACCACCCAGGTCGTACGCAACCGCATCGGCAGCCTGATGCAGGAGATGCACTACCATTTCTATCGCTCGGGCTATTCGACCATCATCCGCGAATCGCGCGACTTCTCCTGCGTGATCCTCGACCGCCACGGCGGATTGCTCGTGGCGCCGCCGATGTTTTTTCACGCGCCGGTCTATCGGCATCTGGTGACAAAGATTTTCGAGTTGCACGGCGACGACGTCGGCGACGGCGACATGTTCGTCTGCAATCATCCCTATGACGGCGGCCTGCCGCATGTGTCCGACATGGCTTTCGTTTCGCCGATCATGTCGGGCACGACACTGGTCGGCTTCGCCGGCTCGATCGCGCACAAGGCCGACGTCGGCGGCACCAATCCGGGCTCGACCTCGGCCAATGCCACGGAGATCTTCCAAGAAGGCCTATTGCTGCCGCCGGTGAAAATCTATTCGCGCGGCGTTTACAACGACGATCTCGAGCGTCTCATCCTCGCCAACAGCCGCCAGCCCGAATTGGTGCGCGGCGACATGCATGCGCAGATGGCGTCGACGCAAATGGGTGCGACGCGCATTCTTGAAACTTGTGAAAAATTCGGCGCAGCCGCGGTGATGGAGGCTTTCGCGGCGCTCTTGGCCGGCGCCGCCGCCGAGCTGCGCGCCGCCATCAGGGCGCTGCCCGATGGCGAGGCGTCGGCCGAAGGTTTCATGGACAATGACGGCGTCGAACTCGACCGGCCGGTGCGCTTTGCCTGCACGGTGCGGGTCAAGAGCGGCGACATCACCTTCGATTTCACCAAGGCCGATCGCCAGGCCAAGGGGCCGATCAATCTGCGGCCGTCGATGATCGAGGCCTGCGTGTTCTATTCGCTGATCGGCGCGCTCGATCCGAAGCTGGCGTTCAACGACGGCATGCGCGAGGTGGTGCAGTTCGTCTACGCGCCGAACACCGTCACCAACGCCAGCGCGCCGGCGCCGGTCAGCTCCTATCAGGCGGCGAACCAGAAGCTCACCGACGTGATCCTGGAAGCGCTGGCGCCGTTCCGCCCCGAGCGCGCGCTCGCCAATAGCGGCTCGAGCGGCGCCATGCTGATCTCGTGGAAGGACGGCGGCCGGCCCGGCCAGCCGTCGCTGCAATACGAGATCCTCGGCTCGGCCTATGGCGGCGGCAACGGCAACGACGGCGCCTCGGCGGTCGCCACCCACACCAGCAATCTGCACATCACCCCGATCGAGATTCTCGAAACCGAATTTCCCTGCCGCATCGTCGAATTCGACATGGTGCAGGATTCCTGCGGCGCCGGCGAATTCCGCGGCGGGCTCGCGTTCCGGCGCATCTACGAGTTGCTGCAGGACGCCAGCGTGGTGCGCCGCTACGACCGAGCGAGATTTCCGCCGAACGGCGTCGCCGGCGGCAAGCCCGGCAGCCGCAGCCGCTTTGTCATCCACTTGGGCGCCGAGGGCGAGCGCGAGACGCCGGCGTCGGGCCGCTACGAATTGCGCGCCGGCGAGCGCTTCCTGCTGCAGAGCGCCGGCGGCGGCGGTTACGGCGACCCGAAAAAGCGCGACCGCGCGGCGCTCGAGCGCGATATTGCCGAAGGCTATGTCTCGGCCGCGTCGGCCGAACGCGATTACGGAGTCAAATGAGCTCGTTTCCCGGGCGCAGCGCAGCACGAAGTGGTGCGCTGCAGACCCGGGATCGTTACAAACTCGGAGCCTGTGACGATCCCGGATCAGCGGTGCATCACTTCGTGCTGCACAGCATCCGGGAAACGACTGAGAAATTCGGGAGTAAGAGATGGCAAACAATAAAGATCGGGTCGGCATCGTCGGCGCGGGACGCATGGGGCTCGCCATGCTCAAGCACCTGATCAAGAAAGGCTACACGGTCACGGTCTGCGACATCAGCGACAAGCAGCGCGAAGCCGCGCGCGCCATCGGCGCATCGATCGCCGCGACGCCGGCCGACGTCGGCAGGGTGAGCGACATCGTCATCTTGGGCGTCGGCTATGATGACGAAGTCAACGACGTCGTCTTCGGCAAAAACGGCTTATCGGAAACCATGGCGCCCGGTTCGATCATCGCGGTGTCGTCGACGGCAAAGCCCGACACCGTCAAGGCGGTCGCCGCGCGCGTCGCCGAGAAAGGCATCGACGTGCTCGACGCGCCGATCTGCCGCGGCCGGTTTGCCGCCGACGAAGGCACGCTCTTGGCGCTGGTCGGCGGCAAGGCCGAGGTCGTCGCCCGCGCCCGGCCGGTCTTCGCCACCTTCGCCTCCGACATTGTCCATCTCGGCGACGTCGGCCACGGCCAGGTCGGCAAGACCATGAACAATCTGCTGCTCTGGGTGAACGCGGTCGGCCTCTTGGAAGCCGGCAAGCTCGCCGAAACCACCGGTATCGATCTCGTCAAATTGCGCGAGGCGCTGCTGATGAGCTCCGGTGCGTCGGACGCGCTCAAGGAATGGGACATGATCTCCTTCACCTGGGCGCTCAAGGATATGCAGATCGTCGCCGACATGACCGACAAAGCCGGTCTCGCGCTGCCGATCACCGGCGCCATCAAGGAGCTGGTCAAGGAGGCCCGCCGCATCAAGGCGAGCAATCCGCCGAACTGGACCGGGAAAGGGCCGACCAAATACGGTTAGTCCGTAGGATGGGTAGAGCGAAGCGAAACCCATCATGCAGCGTTGCGGTCGAAAGGCGATGGGTTTCGCTTCGCGCTACCCATCCTACAGGCTACAGGCCTTGCGAATCTTTCGGAGTGAAAGCGCGATCGGCAAGCGCAGCCGCATTCCGCCGTCGCCTCACGAATTGTTGTGCGGCCGGACAAATGAATGGCGCTCCAGCAACTTACACGGACCGCGGCGTGTCTCCTGCGATCGCATACTTGACGGCCGCGGCGCTATTGGCTGACAAGCGCTCCATCCCGCTCACGTAAGGGACGTCAACCGGTGACGCCGACTGACGGGGCGGGTGCGGTTCCTGCGGGCGGCGGCTCGTCACTGCCGCTCCCGGGCGGTCCGGGCATCGACCCCGCCGGCATTACGACCGGCGCGCGAGGTGCTTCGCTTAAGCGCGATGCCAAGGTGCGGGTAACGCCTGCGCACTGTATCGCGTGAAGCGCGGCCTGGATCGAACCTCGGCACATGGCCGAGGCGAGCGCCGAGAGGCGAGCGCGCTCCGATGAGCGCGCGGCCCCGCCCGAAGCGCGAGCAGGTGGCAACATCTGTTGGCGTGGCGAGGCCCCACGGGACAGTTGCGCCTACCGGCGCTCCGCCTCCCTTCATTTCTTTGAGGCGAAAGAATTTGTAGCTTGATCGGCAAACCTCGGGCGCACTGCGTCGCGAGAACGAGAGCGCGTGGCATTTGCTCGGTCGCGCCGCTCGCGACTCCTTCTCCCCGCCTGCGGGGAGAAGGTTGGGATGAGGGGGCCTCTCCGCGATTCTGAGCTGACAGGGAATGTCTCGGCGGCCCAGCGATGATTGCACAGCTCAGGCAGCGTCAGCGCCCCCTCACCCCACCCTCTCCCCGCACGCGGGGAGAGGGAGGAGCGAACGTCATGCGAGGAGATTTTTCATGGCGAGCGAAAATGTTTGGAAAGAGTTACGACAAATCCATCGCCGAGACGCCGCCGTCGACGAACAGATTGGCGCCCCAGACGAACGACGAATCGTCGGTCACCAGGAACAGCACGGCCTTCGCCGCTTCCGCCGGCTCGCCCGGGCGCTTCGCCATGTTCGGCACCGGGCGCGAGGCATCGAACTCGTCCTTGCCGACCGGCGAGCCGATCTTGTTCGGCACGATGGCGTTGACGCGGATCTTGTGCGGCGCCAGTTGCGCCGCCATGGCGCGCGTCAAGTTGGCGACGCCGCCCTTGGCGGCCGAATAGGCGATGGCGCGGCTTCGCCCCGTGAAGCCGGACGTCGAGCCGATATTGACGATGCGGCCGCCGCCTTGTGCCGCCATCTGCTGGCCGGCGTGCTTGCCCATGAGGAACTGGCTTTTCAGCGTCACCGCCAGCACGCGGTCCCATTCGTCTTCGGTGATGTCGAAAATGTGCTTGTTGTCGGAGATGGCGACATTGTTGACGAGAATATCGATGCGGCCGTAACGCGCGACCACGTCCTTGACCAATGCCGCGACGTCGGCGCCCTTCGACACATCGGCGAGGAACAGCGTCGCGTCGCCGCCGGCGGCCTTGATGGCGCCCGCGACGCGCTCGCCGCGCGGCTTGTCGAGATCGACGATGGCGACCTTGGCACCCTCGGCGGCGACCCGTTTTGAGATTTCCTCGCCGATATTGCGCCCGGCGCCGGTCACGATCGCCACCTGGTCCTTGAGCTTCATTTTTGCCTTCCTTCCGGCCTGCAATTCTACGATAAGCACTTGACCTTATTGCATAAATGAGAAGGCTGCGCTATCGCGTCGCCAACCCGGCCGCCGCCGTCTAAACTAACGCGGATCAGCCGGCGCGGGCGGCGGGCCGGGCAGAAGGCAAATAGCGGGAGAGCGATGTTCACGTCCCTGATGACGACGCGCCGTTTTGCGCCGCTGTTCCTGTGCCAGTTCTTCGCCGCCTTCGGCGACAATTTCCTGAAAACCGCGCTCGGCTTCTTGATCCTGTTCCACGTCGCCGGCGCCAATTCCGGAATTTTGATCCAGCTCGCCGCCGCGGTCTTCATCGCGCCGTTCTTCTTTCTGTCGGGACTCGGCGGCGAACTCGCCGACCGCTACGACAAGGCGTGGGTGGCGCAGCGCATCAAGTTCGTCGAGATGTTCGTCGCCGCGCTCGCTGTCGCCGGCTTTGCGTTCCATTCGCTCGTTCTGCTCTTCGTCGCGCTGTTTCTGTTCGGCACGCTGGCTTCGCTGTTCGGACCGATCAAATACGGCATCCTGCCCGACCATCTTGCCCGCGAAGAGCTGGCGGCCGGCAACGCGCTGATCGAAGGCGGCACGTTCCTGGCCATTCTGATCGGCACCATCACGGCCGGCATCGCCGCCAAGGGCGACAGCAATCCGATCCACTTCGCCTGGTTGATGATCTTCACCGCGCTGGCCAGCTGGATCGCCAGCCGGTTCATCCCGCCCACCGGCCAGGGCGCGCCCGAGCTTGCGATCAATCGCAACATCCTCGTCTCCACCGGCTCGTTGATCAAGCAATTGCGCGCCGATCCGCGGCTGTGGTGGGGCGCGCTGGTGGTGAGCTGGTTCTGGCTGGTCGGCATCGTCGTCATGTCGCTGTTGCTGCCGCTGGTGAAAATCGACATCGGCGGCAGCGAGGCGGTCGTCACCCTTTTCCTGACGATCTTTTCCATTGCGGTCGCGGTCGGCTCCGGTCTCGCCGCGTGGCTTGCCGCAGGCCGCATCATCATTTTGCCGACGCTGATCGGCGCCGTGCTGCTCGGCGTGTTCGCGATCGATCTCGGCTGGACCACGCATGTCTTTGTGCATCCGGCAGAACCGCTGGGGATCGGCGACTTCATCCGGTCGACGGGCGGCATTCACATCGCGATCGATCTCGCCATGCTGGCGATCGCGGGCGGCCTGTTCGTCGTGCCGACCTTCGCGGCCGTGCAGGCCTGGGCCGGCGCCGATCGCCGCGCCCGCGTCGTCGCCGCCGTCAATGTCCTCAATGCCGCCTTCATGGCGGTCGGCTCGGTGGCCTTTGCCGGCCTGCAGGCAATGGGGCTGAGCGTGCCGATGAGCTTCGTGCTGCTCGGCGCCGCTACCTTGGTCGTCGCCGTCATCATCGGCCGCACCATGCCGTCGAGCTGGATGAACGATTTCCTCTCCATGGTGTTTCGCGCCTTCTTCCGGCTCGAGGTCAAAGGCCTGGAGAACATCGACAAGGCCGGCGACAAAACCATCATCGCGCTCAATCACGTCAGCTTCCTCGATCCGCCGCTGGCCACCGCGGTCCTGCCGAAGCGGCCGGTCTTCGCCATCGACGTGGGGATATCGCAGCGCTGGTGGATCCAGCCCGTGCTCAAGGTCATGCGCACCATGGCGCTCGATCCGCTCAAGCCGTTTTCGGTGCGTGACATCATCAACGCGGTGCGCGACGGCGACACGCTGGTGATCTTCCCGGAAGGCCGTATCACCGTCACCGGCAGCCTGATGAAGGTCTATGACGGCGCCGGCCTGATCGCCGACAAGTCGGACGCCATGGTGGTGCCGGTGCGCATCGAGGGGCCGGAGGCGACGATCTTCAGCCGGCTCAAGCGCTCGCAGGTGCGGCGCCGCTGGTTTCCGAAGATCACCGTCACCGTGCTTGATCCGGTCAAGCTCAACGTCGATCCGGAGCTCAAGGGCCGCAGGCGGCGCCAAGCCGCGGGCGCTGCGCTCTATACGATCATGTCCGACCTGATCTTCCGCACCACCTCGACCGACCGCACCGTGATCGAAGCGCTGATCGACGCGGCGAAAATCCACGGCCCGAACTGGCTGGCGATCGAGGATCCGGTCAGCGGCCGGATGACCTATAAGCGGCTGTTGCAGGCGGCCGCGGTGCTCGGCGGCAAGCTGATGCCGCTGGCGCTCGAAGGCCGCGCGCTCGGCATCATGCTGCCGACCTCGAACGGCGGCGTCGTCACCTTGCTTGCGGTGATTTCGGCCGGGCGCGTGCCGGCCATGATCAACTTCACCTCCGGCGCCGCCAACATCCTCGCCGCCTGCCGCGCCGCCGATGTCGACACCATTCTCACCTCGCGCGCTTTCGTCGAGAAGGGCCGGCTCGACCATGTCGTCGAAGAGCTTTCGAAACAGGTGCGCATCGTCTACCTGGAGGACATTCGCCCGACCATCGGCGTCCTCGACAAGCTCAAGGGCGCGCTGCACTGGAAGAAGCCGATTGTGCCGCGCATGCCCGACGATTGGGCGGCGATCCTGTTCACCTCAGGCTCGGAAGGCACGCCCAAGGGCGTCGTGCTGTCCCATCGCAACATGCTGGCCAACGTGGCGCAGGCCGCGGCCCGCATCGATTTCGGCCGCGAAGACAAATTGTTCAACGTGCTGCCGATATTCCATTCCTTCGGCTTGACCGCCGGAACGGTGCTGCCGCTGGTCTCCGGCGTCTCGACTTATCTCTATCCGTCGCCGCTGCATTACCGCACCGTGCCGGAACTGGTGTACGGCACTTGCGCCACCGTGCTGTTCGGCACCGACACCTTCCTCAACGGCTATGCGCGCGCCGCCAATCCGTACGACTTCCGCTCGCTGCGCTATGTGCTGGCCGGCGCCGAGCCGGTGAAGGAAGCGACGCGGCAGATTTACCTGGAGAAATTCGGACTGCGCATCCTCGAAGGCTACGGCGTCACCGAGACCGCGCCGGTGATGGCGCTCAACACGCCGATGTTCAACAAGTTCGGCACCGTCGGCCGCCTGCTGCCGGGCATGACGGCGAAGCTCGAAAAGGTCGAGGGCGTCGAGGAGGGCGGCCGGCTCTATGTCAAAGGGCCGAACGTGATGCTCGGCTATCTGCGCGCCGACAAGCCGGGCGTGCTCGAGCCGCCGCCGGAGGGCTGGCACGACACCGGCGACATCGTCACCATCGACGAGCAGGGATTCGTCACCATCAAGGGCCGCGCCAAGCGCTTCGCCAAGGTCGGCGGCGAGATGGTGTCGCTCGCCGCCGTCGAGATGCTGGCCGCCGATCTGTGGCCGAACAATATCACGGCGGTGGCGGCGCTGCCCGATCCGCGCAAGGGCGAGCGGCTCGTCATGGTCACCGACAAGCACGGCGCGGCGCGCTCGGAGTTCATCACCTTTGCGCGCAGCCGGCACGCCTCCGAGCTGATGTTCCCGTCCGAAGTCGTCGTTCTCGACAAGCTGCCGTTGCTCGGCTCCGGCAAGGTCGACCAGTTGGCGGTGCAAAAATTCGTCCGCGAGCAGGCCGCGGCGAAGGCGGCTGCGGCGGAGTGATGTACTACGCCCATGCGCATAACAATCGAGATTGATGACTCACTTATTGCGGAAGCGCAGAAGCTTTCGGGTGACGCCACAAAGAAGCAAACGGTCGAGCAGGCGCTTCGGTTGATGATCCGGCTGCGACAGCAGCAGGAGGTCGGCGCCGCTTTCGGCAAATATCGTTGGCGCGGCAACCTGGCGCGCAGCCGGCAGACGGCTCATAGGACGCGCTAGTTCGCGCGCATCGCCAGCACCCGATCCACCATGGCGCCGGCCTCGCCGAGATAGTTCGCCGGATCGCACAGTTTCGCCAGCGCGGCGCGGTCGAGGTGCTTAGTGATCTCCGCGTTCTCGGCGAGCAGCTCGACGAGCGGCCGGCCGGTGGCGACCACCTTGCGGCAGATGTCGTAGACGAGATCGTGGGCGTATTGGCGGCCGAGATAAGGGCCGAGCCCCATCATCACCGCTTCCGAAACGATCAGCCCTTTGGTGATGTCGAGATTGGCGCGCATCTTCTTTTCGTCGACCTGCAGCCCGGTGAGCACGAACAGGGTCTGCGCCAGCGCGCCGGCGCTGAGACAGAAAATCTCCGGCAGCACGATCCACTCGATCTCCCACGGTCCGGTGGCGCGCTCGTGGTCCTCGACCATGGCGTCGAGCAGCGCCGCGGTCTGCTGGCGCACCACCGACGTGAGCGCGGTGATATAGACCGACGAGATCGGATTGCGCTTCTGCGGCATGGTCGACGACGAGCCGCGGCCTTCGTGGAACGGCTCGTAAACCTCCTCCACTTCGGTTTGCATCATCAGCTTGATGTCGAAGGCGATCTTGCCGCAGGTGCCGGTGACGAGGCCGAGGAAGCAGCCGACCTCGGCGATGGTGTCGCGCACGGTGTGCCAGGCGATCGCCGGCTGGCCGAGTTTTAGCTCCTTCATCAATTCAACCTGGGTCTCGAGCCCGCGGCCACCGAGCGAGGACAGCGTACCGGCGGCGCCGCCGAACTCGCCGACCAGGACGCGCGCGCGCAATTCCTTCAGGCGTTGCTTGTGGCGCTCGAAGGCGGCCAGCACGGTCGCCATCTTGTAGCCGAAGGTGATCGGCACCGCCTGCTGCAGGTTGCTGCGCCCGGCCATTGGCGTGTCGCGATACTTGCGCGCCAGGCCGGCGAGCGCGTCGGCGATGCCGTTAAGGTCGGCCTCGACCAGGGCCAAACCCTCGCGAATCTGCATCACGGTGGCGCTGTCGGTGATGTCCTGGGTGGTGGCGCCCCAATGGCACCATTCGCCCAGGCCGTCGCGGCACAGCGCCACCAGCTGCTGCACCACCGGCAGCACCGGATAGCCGATGCGCTCGGTCTGGGTCTTGAGCTTTTCGAAATCGATCTCGGCGACGTTGCAATGCTTGACGATCTCGTCGGCCGCTTCCTTCGGGATGATGCCGAGCCGCGCCTGCGCCCGCGCCAGCGCCGCCTCGAAGTCGAGATATTTCTGCACGCGGTTGCCGTCGGAAAACACCCGCCGCATCGCCTCGGTCGAGAAGATGTCGCGGAAGACGGCGGAATCGATCAAAGACGTGGGCATGAGCGCAATTCTCCTGGTAGCGTGGCATCATCCGCCTGCGGGATGCCCCGCATCCGTAGGCGCAATGACAGGAGTAATAGGTGCCGGTCAAGCCAGACAGTCTTGCGCTGCCGCCGCGGCTGCAGGCCATCGTCGACGCCGAATATCCGCGCTTTTCCGACGCCGAAATGGCGCGGCGCCGGCGCGCGATCGAGGATTTGCTCGGCGAAGCCGGCCTCGACCATCTCGTCTTCTGCGGCGCCAACCGCTTCGGCTCCGCCGTGCAGTGGCTGACCGGCTGGCCGATCACCACCGAGGCGGTCGGCGTGCTGACGCCCGGTGAGGCCGACGCCATGTTCGTGCAGCACGTCAATCATGCGCCGATGGCGCGTCGCATGGCCCGGCGCGCCGAGGTGGCCTGGGGCGGCGGCTCGTCGATCGGCGCCGCGATCGGCGTCTTGGAGAGACGCGGCGCCCGCGCCGGCAAGGTCGGCGTCATCGGGCCGATGACCTTCGAGCAGCACGGCATGCTTGCGGTAAAGTTCGGCGCCGTCGGCAATCTCAACCGGCCCTATACGCGGCTGCGCCAAATCAAGTCGGACGAAGAAATCGACTGGATGCGGATCGCTGCCGCCTTGACCGATCGCGGCATGACGGCGCTGCGCGACAATCTGCGGCCGGGCTTGAGCGAGCGCGATCTCGCCGATCTGGTCGAACGGTCCTACATCGCGCTCGGCGGCACCAATGTCATCCATTTCTTCGGCGTCACGCCGATGGCCAATCCCGATCTCGGCGTGCCGACGCAATTCGTCGGCAACCGCAATGTCGCGCGCGGCGATATCGTCTTTGCCGAGATCAGCGCCGCGTTCTGGGATCATCCCGCCCAGGTGCTGCGCAGCTTCGCCGTCGGCGATGAGCCGACCAAGCTCTATCGCGATCTGCATGCGGTGGCCGACGCCACGTTCGATGCGGTCGCCGCCGTGCTCAAGGACGGCGCGCTGCCGCAGCAGGTCGTCGATGTTTCGCGGCTGATCGAGGAGGCGGGCTTCACCATCATCGACGACTTGTTGCACGGCTACGGCGGCGGCTACCTGCCGCCGATCCTCGGCTCGAAGAGCCGGCCGAGCGCCCACGTCCCCGGCGAGCCGTTCCGCGCCGGCATGATCGTCGTCATTCAGCCCAATGTGGTGACGCCCGACGGCAAGGCCGGCGTGCAGACCGGCGAGATGGTGCTGATCACCAAGACCGGGATCGAGCCGTTCCATGCCGTTCCGCGCGGGTTCGTGCGCGTGTGAGTGTTCTGTAGATAAAGATGCGCCGAAGAGGCGGATTCTTCCTTAAATCGCACGGTTGCAAAAAGCGCAGAAAGAATTTGAAGTCAAGGACGGCGCGAAGCGCCGCCGCCTACGGCGGTCGCCCATAAGCGCGTTTACGCGCGTCTTTGACGCGCTATGGGCGATCCTTGACTTCAAATTCTTTCTGCGCTCCTGGTCGACCGTGCGATTTAAGGATAGGTGGCTGCGAAGCAGCAAGTTGACTCGTAAGCGCTACTCCGCCGCCCGCGTCGCCGCCACAGCGTCGTTGCGCGCCCAGTAATCGGCCCGCGCCTTCGAGGCCTTCAAGGCCTCTTCGGTCTCGAAGCCCGGCGCCATCGACGCGTCGGTGCCGGCCATGATCTGGTGGTGCTCGATATCGAGCGTGCGCAGCCAGCGCTGCTGGCCCATGGTCAGCGCGACGAAATAGCCGATCTCGACCAGCTCCGGCTCGGTGAAATGCCGCTTCAGCCGCGCCCAGAACGCGTCGTCCACGGGCAGGTCCCAGGTGATGGCCTCGGCATAGGACAGCGCCGCCTTCTGGCGCTCATCGTAATTTTGCGAGGATTCGAAATTGATCAGGTCGCGGTAGTCGTCTTCGACCAGGCCCTGCGCCGCCGCTTTCATCGAGCGCTGGTTGCCGCAAAACTCGCATTTCACCGAGCGCGACACATAGACCCGGCACAATTCCTTGATGTCGTGATCGGCGACGCCGTTCTTGAACACGTCACGCCAGGAATTGGCGAACGACCAGAACACCGCCGGCACGTGGGCCCGCACCGCCTGGCTTTCCGGCCGCGGCGTGCCCTCGCGCGCGCAACGCTCGAACTCGGCGAGCATCGCCTTGTCGGTGACTGTTGCCGGGTCGACGTAGCTGATGCGCGGCTTGTTCATCGGGATTTCCTCCGCCGGTTCCGCGACGTCCGTCGCGTGTCGTTAATGCCGTACTACCGCATTTCGTTAAAAGCTGCACGCGGGATTTGCAAGCCCGTAACCGGCGCGATGGTTGAAAGGAACGCGCGTGCCACACTGGTTTTCCGCGCGTTGAAGGCCGATGCCGCGCGTTGGCGCAGATTTCGTAAAGGATATCTCTTCACTTCGATCGTGGTGATACACGCGGCGTAAAGAATACCGCTTCAAGCAATCTTCAGCATAGGCCAATTCGCGCCAATAGCTTCACCAATTCCATACTACCGCCGGCCCAATAGTCACGACGACGAAACAAGAATTCCTGGCGTCATTGAAGGGGACAGTCGCGTGCGCACCAGTACCTTCGTCATGATCGGCTTCGCGGTCCTGTTCGGACTGCTCGCTGTATTCCTGGCGCAGATATGGCTCAACAATCAGGCCGACGAGCGCCTGAAGAGCATCGAGGCGCAGCGCAAAGCCGCGCCGCCGGCGCGCAGCATCGTCGTGGCAGGCAAGCCGATGCGCTTCGGCGACGAGCTCACGTCGGGCGCGCTTCGCGAAATGCCGTGGCCGGAAAATGCGCTGCCGGTCGGCGCGTTCGGCAAGATCGCCGATCTGACGTCGAGCAAGCGCGTCGTGCTGATGCCGATCGACACCAACGAAGCGGTGCTCGCTTCCAAGATCACCGGCCCCGGCCAGCGCGCCACGCTGTCGGCGATGCTCGGCGAAGGCATGAAGGCGGTCACCATCCGCGTCAACGACGTCGAAGGCGTCGCCGGCTTCGTGCTGCCGGGCGATCGCGTCGATATTGTGCTCACGCGCAGCGGCGAGAAGAACAACGCGGTCAACGACGTCGTCATCCAGGACGTGCGGGTGCTGGCGGTCGATCAGCTCGCCGACCAGCGCGCCGACAAGCCGTCCGTGGTCAAGGCAGTCACCATCGAAGTCGATCCGACCGAAGGCCAGAAGGTCGCGCTCGCCGCCACCGTGGGCACGCTGTCGCTTCTGCTGCGCAAGGCCGGCGACGCCGCCAGTGCCGACACCCGCCGCGTCACGACGCGCGATCTGATGACCGCGCCCGCCCAGGAGTCGCATTTCGTCACCATCAGCGTCACGCGGCCGTCCAAGGGTGAGCGCGTCGAATACACCGTGCCGGTCGAAGGGGGCGACGCGCATTCCGCCGCGCTCGTCAATCGCGAGCCGGCGCGCAACTAAAGACTCGGGGCGTCACAGCGGAGTGAGCAGGACTTTTAGGTTTTGGGGACAATGAGAGCCGGGGAGGCCGAAGTGAAAAGCCAGTACGACGCTACAATCATCGCCGGTAAAGGCCGGCCGCATTCGGACAGGGGCATGACGATGGCCGCGCTGTTGCGCTGCGCCGCGATCTGGCTGGCGCTGGCATTCGCGTTCGCCGCGGCGCTGGCGCCGGTGACCGCGCGGGCGCAGCAGAAGATCACCTTTGCCAACGCGCGCACCACGACGGTGACCGTGACGGTCGGCAAATCCCAGGACGTCCACACCGATCAGGCCCTGGTCGACATCATGGTCGGCGATCCGGACGTCGCCGACGTCAATCCGCTGACCGACCATGCGCTGTCGATCCTCGGCAAGAAGATCGGCACCACGCGGGTCATGGTCTACGGCCAGGACAAGAAGGTCGTCGGCATTTTCGACGTCGAGGTGTCCTACGACGTGTCGCGGCTCTCCGTGGAGATCGCGCGCTTCACCGGCGGCGGCATCAAAGTGTCCTCGATCGACGGCCGCATCATGCTCAGCGGCACCTCGCCGGACGCGGTCACGCTGGACAAGGCGGTGACCATCGCCAAGCAGTTTGCGCCGGACATCATCAATACGGTTCTGGTGACGCAGCCGCAGCAGATCATGCTGGAAGTGCGCTTCATCGAAGCGTCGCGCCAAGCCGGCCGCGAGCTCGGCGTGCAATGGAACGTGTTCGGCCGCCGGATGCTCGCCAATGTCGGCGACCAGCTTCCGGCCTCGCAATTGCCGGCCACGGTGCCGAACGGCTCGTTCCAGCAGCAGGCGCTGAGCGGCGCCGGTATCGGCGGCGCCAACATCCCGCCCGCCGCAGCGACCATATCGCCAATCGTGGCGGCCGGCCTGCTGTCGGGTGCGTCGCCGTTCGGCTTCCTGATCGGCCGCCTGGTCGGCGGGCAATTCCCGATCGACGTCGAGCTCAATGCGCTGGAGCAGAAGGGCCTGGTTCGCAACCTGGCGCAGCCCAATCTGACCGCGCTGTCGGGCGATACCGCCAGCTTCCTGGCCGGCGGCGAATATCCGATCCCGGTTCCCGGCTCGCTCGGCCAGACCGCGATCGAATACAAGAAATACGGCGTCGGCCTTGCCTTCACGCCGACCGTGCTCAAGGACGGCCAGATCAATCTCGTGATCAAGCCGAACGTGAGCCAGCTCGATCCGGCGCACGGCGTCTCCATCACCGGCGGCGTCTCGGTGCCGGCGCTGACGGTGCGCGAGGCCTCGACCACGGTGGAATTGCGCGACGGCCAGAGCTTCATGCTCGGCGGCCTGCTGCAGAACACCAGCCAGACCAACCAGGATCAGCTGCCCTGGCTCGGCGACGTTCCGGTGCTCGGCGCGCTGTTCCGCAGCGCCGCCTATCAGAAGAACGAGACCGACCTGGTCATCGTGGTGACGCCGCATATCGTGCGTCCGCTGCGGCCGGCCGATCAAGTTCACACCCCGCTCGACAGCACCTTGCCGGGCAATGACGTCGACTTCTTCCTGATGGGTCAGGCGGAAGTGAGCCCGGCGCTCGCCCGGCTCGCCGTCGGCGCGCTCAACCGGCCCTATGTCGGCCACATCATCGACCTGCCGAAGAATGGAGGCGTCTATGTCTCGGCCAAGGATTAATGGCGCGCAGCGGGCCGTTGCCGCCGCGGTGATGCTCGGCGCGCTGCTTGCCGGCTGCTCCGACATCTACTTCGACCGGCGCGAGACGGTTTCGCTCGGCGCCGGCGACTCGGTGGCCGCCAACGAGGTCGAGCAAATGGTCGATCCGTGGCCGCGCTACAGCAACAACAAGAACCTGACGTTCAACGGCGAGCGCATGCAGCGGGCGGTGGAGTGCTATCGCATCGACAAGGTCACCCAGCCGCTCGACCTCGATCCCTCGATCGCCGCGGCGCTGCCGCGGGCGACCGGACTGTGCGCCGGCAAGATGGAGCAGGGCAGCGCGCAACCGGCGGCCGGGACCGCGGTCGCCGGCGGCGCCGCTACCTCCGCCTACAAGTAACGCAGTCCCGCAGGTCTGAAACAAACATGCGCGCCGGCCGGTCCACAACGCAAGCGATGCAGGCAAGGGTGGTCGTCCTGACCGCCGATCCGGCATTCGAGGACTCCGTCCGCAGCACGTTCAGCGCCAGCCCGCAAATCGCGCTCGACGTGATTGCGGGAACGCTGGCCGACGGCGCCGACGCCATCGCGCTTGACGGCGCCACCGTCGTCGTCGCCGACATCGATGCCGGCAATGCCGCCGAATTGCTGGCGCTCGAGCGCTTGATGCTGCGCGTCGGCAATTGGCCGCCGGTGGTGGCAATCACGCAGGTTTTTGAGGAGAGCGTCGCCCGCCGCCTGATGCAGATGCGGGTCGCCGATTTCCTGGTCAAGCCGGTGTCGCCGGTCGAGCTGGTGCGCGCCTGCGCCCGCGTCGCCAAGGACAAGACGCCGGCCGCCGGCGAGATCTCCGAAGCGCAGATTTTCACCTTCCTGCCCGCGGTCGGCGGCGCCGGCGTCACCACGCTGGCGGTGCAGACCGCGATGCTGCTGCTCAACAGCGGCGCCCGCGGCAAAAACTCCACCTGCCTGGTCGATCTCGATTTCCAGCACGGCGCCTGCGCCGATTATCTCGACATCGAGCCGCGGCTCAATTTGAACGAGATCGAGCCGCGCCCCGAGCGCCTCGACCGGCAATTGCTCGAAGTCATGCTGTCGCAGCATCCGTCGGGTCTCGCGGTCATCGCCGCGCCAAACCGGCCGGCGGAAATGCGCTCGTTCGATCCCGACGTCGTCACTCGCCTCCTCGATCTGGTGTCGTCGCATTTCGACTATGTGGTGTTCGACATGCCGCGCACCTGGTTCTCCTGGACGGATAGTGTCTTGTTGGGCTCCAACAAGCTGTTCATCGTCAGCGAGACGACGGTGCCGGGGCTGCGCCAAGCCAAGCAGCTGGTCGGCGCCATTCGCGAACGGCTCGGCGACGGCCCAAAACCGCAAGTCATCATCAATCGCTTCGTGGGGAAAATGTTCTCGTCCGGCTTGCGCCGCGCCGACATCGAACAGGCGATCGGCGACGCGTTTTTGGCCTGCATCCCGAACGACTACGCGCTGGTGCGCGAGGCCATCGACCGTGGCGTGCCGCTCGAAGAGGTCAAGAAAGGCAACAAGATCACGCTGCAGCTCAAGAAACTGATCGTGCCGCATGGCCAAAGCAGCCCAATGAAAGAGGCCGCCGCCACGGCCAAGAAATTCACGCTGTCGTGGGCGCGGTCCTAGGTCTACCGCCAAAGCTGCGTCAAAAGCCGCGCTAAGAACATCGTAGGACGTCGACATTTTAGGACAGGGACATGGCAGGCCGTTTCTCAACGCACCGCGTCACCGCGCCGGCCCTGGTGCCGGTGCTCGAGGAGGCTCCGGACGAAACCGTCTCGCTGACCGGCTTGGCCGAGCCCGCGCCGGCGCCCGAGCCGGTGGCGGCGCCGCCCGCCGCCAATCCGCTGCTGACCGAAAAGCTCCTCGACGCCAAGGTCCGCCTGCATCGCCGCTTGATCGAGGAGATCAATCTCTCGGCGCTGGAAAAGCTGCCCGAAGAGGAAATGCGCGCCCACATTCAAGGGCTGGTGTCGCAATACGTGCTGACCGAGCGGCTGGCGCTCAACACGCAAGAGCTCAACGACTTCGTCCTGGAAATCCTCGACGAGATGACCGGGCTCGGTCCGCTCGAGCCGCTGCTCAAGGATCCGAGCGTCAACGACATTCTGATCAACGGCCATGAATGCGTCTATGTCGAGCGGCTCGGCATGCTCGAGCCGACCGGCGTGCGCTTCAAGGACGAGGCGCATCTGTTGCGCATCATCAACAAGATCGTCTCCGCGGTCGGCCGCCGGGTCGATGAGTCGCATCCGATGTGCGACGCGCGCCTGCTCGACGGCTCGCGCGTCAACGTCGCGGTGCGCCCGGTCGCCATCGACGGCCCGTTGATGTCGATCCGCAAATTTTCAAAAAAGCCGTTCAACCTGAACAAGCTGGTCGAGGTCGGCGCGCTGCGGCCGCAGATGGCCGAGTTGCTGGCGGCGGCGGTGCGGGCGCGGGTCACGCTGATCATTTCCGGCGGCACCGGTTCGGGCAAGACCACCATGCTCAACGCGCTGTCGGCGTTCATCTCGGAGAAGGAGCGGCTCCTCACCATCGAGGATGCCGCCGAGCTGCAATTGCAGCAGCCCCATGTCGGCCGCATGGAGACGCGGCCGCCGAGCATCGAAGGCAAGGGCGAAATCCGCCAGCGCGACCTGGTCAAGAACGCGCTGCGCATGCGGCCCGACCGTGTGATCTTGGGTGAGTGTCGCGGCGAGGAAGCCTTCGACATGCTGCAAGCCATGAATACCGGCCACGAAGGCTCGATGGCGACGGTCCACGCCAATACGCCGCGCGACGCCATTTCGCGCCTGGAGCAGATGATCGGCATGGCGGGGCTGCCGATGACGGTGGCCTCGATCCGCGGCCAGATCGCCGCCGCCATCCGCATCATCGTCCAGCTGTCGCGGCTGTCCGACGGCAAGCGCAGAGTCATGAGCATCGCCGAGATCACCGGGCTGGAAGGCGACATCATCCAGATGCAAGAGGTCTACAAGTTCGTGCGCACCGGCACCGCGCCGGACGGTGCCGTGCAGGGCCATTTTCACGCTACCGGCGTGCGGCCGCGCTTTCTCAACGATCTCATCGCGCTCGGGATCAAGATCCCGGGCTCCTATTTCGATCCCTCGCAGCCGCTGTGAGCATGTTGTTCGATATCAATCCGATTTATTTCGTCTGGCTGCTCGTCGCGGTCTCGGCCGGGCTGACCGTCGAGGCGGTCTATTTGATGTGCTATTCGGCTGCGTCCTATCGCAGCAAGATCAACCGGCGGCTGATGCTGTCGAAGGAGGCCATCAGCCGCGAAAACGTGCTGATCGAGCTGCGGCGCGAGCGCGGGCTGACCGCCGGCGGCGATTACCGGCTCGGCCTGGTGGCGCTCAACCGGCTGATCCTGCAATCCGGCCTCACGCTCGGTTTCGCCCGGCTGATCCTGATCTTCGGCATCGTCGCCGTCGTCGTCTTTGCCGCCCTCATGGTGTTTCGCGGCAGTCTCATCGAAGCAGCGCTCGGCGCGCTGTTCAGCTTGACGGCGCTGCCCTATTTCGTGCTGCGCGTGCTGCGCTCGCGGCGGCAAAAAAAATTCGCCGCGCAGTTTCCCGACGCGCTCGACATCATCGTGCGCAGCCTGCGCGCCGGCCATCCGGTGCCGATCGCCATCGCCATGGTGGGCCGCGAGATGCCCGATCCGATCGGCAGCGAATTCGGCATTGTCTCCGACGAGGTCACCTACGGCGCTGATCTGGAAACGGCGATGCGCAATCTGTACTCCCGCATCGGCTCCGACGATCTGCCGCTGTTCGTGACCGCGGTCGCCATCCAGGGCGCCACCGGCGGTAATCTCGGCGAGATTCTGGAAAATCTTTCCGGCGTCATCCGCCAGCGTTTCAAGATGCGGCGGAAAATCCGCGCGCTCGCCGCCGAAGGCCGCGCCTCGGCGATGATCCTCTCAGGCCTGCCGATCGGCCTGTTCATCGTCATCCAGGTGATCGCGCCGGAATTCTACGGCTCGATGTGGCACGAGCACCTGACCAAGGTGCTGCTGGGTTCCGCCGCGGCGTGGATGAGCATCGGCAACGTCGTCATGTTCAAGATGGTCAACTTCAAGATCTGAGCGATGGACACCAGCTCGACCTTTGCCATATTCGGCGACAGCGCAACGACCATGCTGAGCGCGCTGATCTTCCTCGCCACCGGCACGTTCGCCTTTGCGATCATGCTCGGCGTGCGCGCCCGCGAGGCAGTGCGCCGCCGCGCCGCGCGCGTCAATATCGACGACGATGCGCCCGGCGGCGGCCGCCGCGCGTTGCGCTATTCGGGGCTGCACGCCGCGCAGAAGCTGGTCGCCTACACCACCAAGCATTATTCGTCGGTCGACAGCAAAGACGTGAAGATGCTCCGCGCGCGTTTGGTGCAGGCCGGCGTCTACAACCCGCACGGCGCGGCCTATTTCTTCCTGGCGCGCGGCGCCTGCGCGGTCGCGCTGGCGCTGGTCGCGTTCATTGCCCTGCCGATGCTCGGCATCGTCACCAAGATGTCGTTCTGGCTGTTCGTGATGACCGGCGGCGTGCTCGGCTATCTGGTGCCGAGCTTTTATCTCGACCGCCGCATCAAGGGCCGACGCAGGGAGCACCAGGCCGGCTTCCCCGATTTCATGGACCTGCTGGTGGTCTGCGCCGATGCCGGCTTGAGCATGGAGGCGGCGTTGGATCGGGTCGGCCGCGAGCTTGGCGTCTCCTATCCCTCGCTCGCCGCCAATATCCACATGGCCAATCTCGAAATCCGCGCCGGCCGCACCATGAGCGAGGCGCTCGAACACCTCGGCGACCGGCTCGGCCTCGAAGAGGCGCGCTCCTTCGCCACCCTGATCCAGCAGTCCGACGAGCTCGGCTCGAGCATCAGCGACGCGCTGCGCGTCTATAGCGACGACATGCGCCACAAGCGGCTGTCGCGGGCCGAGGAGAAGGCCTACAGCCTGCCCGCCAAGCTCGCCGTGCCGATGATGATCTGCATCTTCCCGGTGCTGTTCGTCGTCATCCTGTGCCCGGTCATCGTGCGCATGGTGACCGGCACCTGGTGAGGGCGGTCGCCCCGCCGGACCGGGCCAAGGCCGGTACGAGGACTTCCTTAACGATCGTCGCCTAGCTTGGCTCGTCCGGTGCTGTCCGGCCGGTGGCCGGGACGGCCTATCCGCGCGTGGGGCGGGGGAATCCGGGCGGGCGGTGGTCCGGAGCGCGTGATGAGTATCCGAGTGGCGCGGATCCTGATCGTCGGCGCGGCATGCCTGACGAGCGCCTGCTCGACTGCGCCGAAACTCAGCGACGACACAACAGGCGCAGTGCAAAAGGATGGCGGCGTCACCGGCATCCTCAGCGATCTGTGGCCGTCGAAAAAAGACAAGACGGCGTCGATCGATGGCGGCGATACGACCGGCTCGGTGCTGACCCAGCCGGCGGAGCCTGGGCCGAGCGGCGAGCCGGTGGCGCCGCTGTCGCATCCGGGCCTGGTTGGCGACGATCCCAACGACGACCTGCAGCTCGGCAAGAAATATTTCCGCAGCAACAATTTCGGTCTCGCCGAGCGGAGCTTCCGCGCCGCCGTGGAGAAGCATCCGAACGATGCCGGCGCCTGGATCGGGCTCGCGGCGTCCTACGACCGGCTGCGCCGCTTCGACCTCGCCGACCGCGCCTATACGGCGGCCATCCGCCTGGTCGGCCCGACGGCGGAAATCCTCAACGACCAGGGCTTCTCCTACATGCTGCGCGGCGACTATGCCCGCGCCAAAAAGAAGCTCGACGAGGCCCGCGCCAAGGACCCGGCCAATCCTTACGTGCTCGCCAATCTGCGATTGCTCGAAGAGAGCTATCACAACGGCCGGGCCATCCAGTAAGGCCGCGCGTTGGGCGCCGGGCCAAGTCTTGAACGGCCAAGTCTTGAACGGCCAAGTCTTGAACGGCCAAGTCTTGAACGGCCAAGTCTTGAACGGCCGGCTTTACGTCGCGATATGAACGTGGGATTGAGGTCGCGCCCGAGCGCGGCCTGCAGGATGTCTTCATGTTCGAATCGTTCAAAAACTTCGTTGCCGAGTTCGTCGACGGCGGCAAACATCCCGATCAATTCGCCGAGGACGATTACCGGCTCGCCGCGGCGGCGATGCTGGTGCACGCCGCGGCGATCGACGGCGAAATGTCGCAAAGCGAGCGCGACAAGCTGCACGCCGTGATCAAGCAGCGCTTCGCGCTCGACGATGCCACGACCGACGAATTGATCACCAAGGCCACCGCGGCCGAGCACGAGGCCGTCGACCTCTATCATTTCACCTATCAGCTCAACCGCGTGCTCGATGAGCAGGGCCGCGCCAAGATCGTCGAGATGATGTGGGAGATCGTCTATGCCGACGGCCAGCGTGACGAGCTCGAGGATAATTTGATCTGGCGCGCCGCCGATCTGCTCGGCGTGTCGCCGGAAGAACGCATCGCGCTGCGCCGCCGCGTCGGCGGCGAGACATGAAAAAGATCGCGCTCATCACCGGCGCCTCGGCCGGCATCGGCGCCGAGCTGGCGCGGATTTTTGCCCGGCACGGCCATGAGCTTGTCCTGGTGGCGCGGCGCGAAGACCGCCTCAATGCGCTGGCCGATGAACTCGCGGCGCCCGGGCGGCCGCGGCCGGCGGTACTGGCGCTCGATCTCGAACAGCGCGATGCGGTCGCGCGTATCGCCGCGGAGCTTTCTTCGCGAGGCCTCGAGCCCGAAATCGTCGTCAACAATGCCGGCTTCGGATTAGCCGGTCCTGCCGCCGATCTCAAGCGTGACGAACAGCTCGCCATGATCGATCTCAATATCCGCACGCTCACCGAATTGTCGCTGGCCTTTGTCGACAGCCTGGCCCGGCACCGCGGCGGCATTCTCAACGTGGCCTCGGTCGCCGCCTTCCTGCCCGGCCCGGGCATGGCGGTCTATTACGCCAGCAAGGCCTATGTGCTGTCGTTCAGCGAGGCGCTGCATTGCGAACTGAAGCCCCGCGGCATTCGCGTCACCGCGCTGTGCCCGGGGCCGGTGCCGACCGAATTCCAGGCCCGCTCCGGCATGCGGACCGACCGCTCGCAACAGCTCCTGACACTGCCGGCCGACCGCGTGGCGCAAATCGGCTACGACGGCTTGATGCGCGGCAAGCGCGTCGTCGTCGCCGGCCTCGGCAACAAGATCGCGGTAGCGCTGCTCCGCCTGACGCCGCATGCGCTCGTGCTGCCGGTGATCGAGCGGCATATGCGCAGCTCTTAGACCCTGCCTTCAAAATCGCCGGTGAACGCGATAGGACGTGCTGCGCGCCCGTTCGAATTGCTTAGATCATGCAACAGTCGATCCTGATCATTCTGCACCAGGAGCATTCCACGCCCGGGCGTGTCGGCAATGCCTTGCGCGATCTCGGCTACCGGCTCGACGTGCGCCGGCCGCGGTTCGGCGACCCGCTGCCGCAGACCATGGCCGATCATGCCGCCGGCATCATCTTCGGCGGCCCGATGAGCGCCAACGACCAGGACGACTTCATCCGCCGCGAGACCGATTGGATCGCCGTGCCGCTGCGGGACAACAAGCCCTATCTCGGCATCTGCCTCGGCGCGCAAATGTTCGCCCGCCAGCTCGGCGGCAAAGTCTTTCGCCATCCCGAGGGCCACGCCGAGATCGGCTACTACCCGATCCGGCCCACCGCCGCGGGTCTCACCGTGGTCGAGCAATGGCCGGAATGCGTCTACCAATGGCATCGCGAAGGTTTCGACTTGCCGCGCGACGCCGAACTGTTGGCCGAAGGCGACACTTTCGAGGTGCAGGCGATCCGCTACGGCTCGGGTTACGCGCTGCAATTTCATCCCGACGTGACCCATGCCATGATGCACAAGTGGACCACCCGCGGCCACGACCGCATGGAGCTGCCCGGCGCCAAGCCGCGCGACAGCCATTTCGCCGACCGCGCGGTATACGACTACTCGGCGCGGGCGTGGCTCAGCGTGTTTCTCGAGCACTGGATGGCGCCGGCGTAAGCCGCCGAGCGCTTATTGATTCCGATCGGCGAGCTGCTGGGCGAAGGCGGCGACGGTCTTGGTGTAGACCTGCGACGCGTTCCACTGCAGCAGCACCTGGAAATTGGGCGTGCCTTCGCCCCACGGCTGGCCGCGCTGCCAGCCGTAGCCTTTCAGATAATTCGCCGTCGAGGCCAGCACGTCGGGCACGCTGTGGATGAGATCGCGGCGGCCGTTGCCGTCATAGTCCACGGCGAATTTCAGATAGGACGACGGCAGGAACTGGGTCTGGCCGATCTCGCCGGCCCAGGCGCCGTGCATGTCGGCGGGCGCCATGTCGCCGCGGTCGACGATTTTCAGCGCGGCGATGAGTTCGCCGCGGAACTTGTCCGGCCGGCGGCAATCGTAGGCCAGCGAGGCCAGCGACCGGATGGTGGGGAAATTGCCGTTGCCGGCGCCGTAATCGGTCTCCAGCCCCCAGATGGCGACGATGACCGCGCCCGGCACGCCGAACTGCTGCTCGATCTTGCTGAAGACCGGGCCGTATTGGGCCAGCATCTTGGCGCCGCGGGCGAGCCGCGGCGGTATCATACGGCCGGAGAACTGCTCGAAGCTTTGCCGGAACACGCCCTGGGCGTGGTCGTGGGCGATGACCGCCGGATCGGGAGTGATGCCGCCGAGGCCGGATTGGATGGCGCGCTGCGAAATGCCCTGTGCCGCGGCTTCGGTCTTGACGCCTTGCAGCCAGGCGCCGAAGTCGCCGCCGCACGGCGCCGTGGCCTGTGCGGATGCACAAACGCAGCCGAGCAAAAGCAGGCAGCAAGCGGGGATCCATTTGCGGAGAACTATACGGGGTCGCATGTTTGATCCTTCCAAGCACCCCGGAGTGAAGCAGCCCTTTGGGTCGCGATTATGATGCCCCAATAGGTATTTCCGTTCCAGGGCTAAGACTTGGCCGGTTCAAAGCGATCGGCTTGATAAAGTTCGCGGAAAATTCGGGTCGAAAGCAGCACCACCGCGATGGTGCAAAAGCCGCCGAACAGCACCGCGGGAATGGTGCCGAAGGCCGCCGCCGCGGCGCCGGCGCGGAAGTCGCCGAGCTGGTTCGACGTGCCGGTGAACATCGAGCCGACGGCAAAGACCCGGCCGCGCATCTGGTCCGGCGTGTGCAGAAGCAGGAGCGACTGCCGGATCACCACGCTCGCGGTGTCCGAGGCGCCGACGATGAACATCGCGCCCATGGCGAAGGGCAGCGTGGGCGACAGCGCCAGCAAAATCGTCCCGGTGCCGAAAATCGCCACTGCGAAAAACATGATATGGCCGACGCGACGAGCGATCGGCCAGCGCGTCAGCGCCAGCGCGGTGACGAGCGCGCCCGCTGCCGGCGCCGCGCGCAACGCGCCGAAACTCAGCGGGCCCGACATGAAAATATCGCGCACGAAGATCGGCAGCAGCGCGGTGGCGTTGCCGAGCAGCACGGCAAACAGATCCAGCAAAATGGCGCCGAGCACGACCTTGTGCTGGCCGATGAAGACCAGCCCGCTGAACAGCCGCTTGAGATCGACCGGTTCGCGCGGCGCGACGCGCCGTTCCATGACGATGCCGCGCATGACGATTCCGGCGGAGAGCCACAGCACCGCGCAGGTGGCGAAGACGACCGTCGGGCTGAGCGCGATCAGCAAGCCGCCGAGCGCCGGCCCGGCAATGATGGCGATCTGCGCCGCCGACGTCGACCCGGCAATCGCGCGCGGCAGTACGCTTGCCGGCACGATGTTCGGCAGCGCCGTTTGCAAACTGGGCTGCTCGAAGGCGCGGCCGGTGCCGACGCAGAACGCCATGGCGAGCAGAAGATGCGGCGTCAGCCGGCCGGTCGCGGTGGCGAATGCCAGCACCGTGACGGCAAGCGCCTCGACGACCTGCGCCATGAAAGCAATGGTGCGGCGGTCGTAGCGATCGGCCGCGTGGCCGGTAGCGAGGAACAGTCCGATGCTCGGGATGAATTGAACGAGCCCGACCAAGCCGAGCTGAAATGGGCTGCGCGTCAATTCGTACATCAGCCAGCCGACCGCGACGGCCTGGACCTGCAGCGCAATGGATGCCGCGATCCGCACGTAGAGGAAGCGGACATAGGCGCCGTGGCGCAACAGGTCGACGCTCTTTTCGCTTGCCATTGCGGCCGCTGATTGCGAGCTAGCCGCAATCCTGTGGGTCGGTGAAACCAAGAAAAGTCAGTACCCGGTCACCCAGCGGCGTGTAAACCAGCACGGCGCCGGCAACAATGCCGGCGAGGACGGCGAGCGCGATCATTCCCGCCTTGATCGAGCGCCGCCGCGCGGCGGCGCGCTTGGTCAGCTCCAGCGTTCCGTGCATGCAGCTTGGTCGGCTCGCGGCGGCAGCGGGTTCAAGGCCCTCATCCTTGACAGCATGGGGCGGCGGTCCTAAATGGCCGCACTCGCCGGAAGGCGCGATTTTGCCGATTGGCGGGGCCGTAGCTCAGTTGGGAGAGCGCCTCGTTCGCAATGAGGAGGTCAGGGGTTCAACTCCCCTCGGCTCCACCAACCTTCGCGGCTGCGCCGCTTCGGTTGGCAGGCCAGCCTCCCCCGCGAAGGTTGCCCGCCGTAGCTTCTGAGCGAAGGCGGGCTTTTCATTTCCCTGTCGGCTTGTTCGCGCCGTTCTAAGCCGCTAGGTTCCGTCAGCTTCAGCAGCGAATCCAAAGCCATGCGCGCCCTTTTTCTCGTCATCGATCTCGCCCTCGAGCTCTACATCTGGATCGTGATCGCGATGGCGATCTTTTCCTGGCTGGTGGCGTTCAACGTGGTGAACACGCGCAATCCGGTCGTCCATATGATCGGCGACTTTCTCTATCGCATCACCGAGCCGGCATTGCGGCCGATCCGCAACTTGATGCCCAATCTCGGCGGCATCGATATTTCGCCGGTGATTCTGTTCCTGATCATCATTTTCATCCGCTACGTGATCGCGCTTTACATCCTGCCGAACGTCTTCTGAGCGTCGCAACTTGGCAAACGAGCCGTGGACTCATTCGGCGGACGGCGTGATCGTCGACGTGCGGCTGACGCCGCGCGGCGGCCGCGATGCGATCGAAGGCATCGAGCGTCGCGCCGACGGCCGCGTCGTGCTCAAGGCGCGGGTACGGGCAGCGCCGTTCGAAGGCCAAGCCAATACCGCACTGTGCCGGCTGCTTGCAGACGTGCTTGACGCAGCGCCGCGACAGGTGACGCTGGTCGCAGGCTCAACTGCGCGGGTGAAGCGAATCCGCATCACCGGCGCGGCTGACGCCATCGTCGAAAAACTGCAACGCCTGGCCAAGGTCGCGTCGTGACCGCCCGCATCATCGACGGCAAGGCGATTGCCGCGGAGTTGCGCGCCGCCGTGGCGGCGGAGACGCGGCGGCTTGCGGCCGCGCACGGTCTCGTTCCCGGCCTGGCGGTGATCCTGGTCGGCGAAAATCCGGCGAGCCGAGCCTATGTGGGCAGCAAATCGCGCGCCGTGGTCGAAGTCGGCATGAAGCCGTTCGATTTTCATCTGCCGGCCGCGACCAGCGCCAATGAGCTGCTCGGCCTCATCGGCGAGCTCAACGCCGATGTCGCCGTACATGGCATCCTGGTGCAATTGCCGTTGCCGCCGCAGATCGACGCGTCACGCATCATCGCCGCGGTCGATCCGGCAAAGGACGTCGACGGCTTTCATCCGCTCAATGCCGGACGGCTGGCATCGGGTTTGCCGGCGCTTAAGCCATGCACGCCGGTCGGCTGCATCAAGCTCGCCAAGGCGGTGCACGCGTCGCTGAGCGGGCTCGACGCGGTGGTGATCGGCCGCTCCAACATCGTCGGCAAGCCGCTGGCCCAGCTTCTGCTCGCCGAGAACGCGACCGTCACCATTGCGCATTCGCGCACCCGCGATCTCGCCGGCCTGTGCGAGCGCGCCGATCTGTTGTTTGCCGCCATCGGCCGCCCCGAATTCGTCCGCGGCGGCTGGATCAAGCCGGGCGCGACGGTCATCGACGTCGGCATCAACCGCCTTACCCTCGACGGCGGCAAGTCGCGCATCGTCGGCGACGTCAATTTCGCGGAAGCCGTCGACGTCGCCGGCGCGATCACGCCGGTGCCGGGCGGCGTCGGGCCGATGACCATCGCGTGCCTGCTCGCCAATACCTTGCGCGCGGCCTGTCTGCAGGCGGGATTGCCGGAGCCGGTGGTCTGAGGAATGACGACAGAGGACGGACGACAGACGACGGATCAGAAGGACGCTCCAATCCGTCGTCCGTCGTCTGATGTCCGTCGTCCGATTTAGCTGTTCCAGCCGAAGGCGACTTTGTCGAGCACGCGGGTGCCGAACTTTTCGGAACTGCGCGCCACCGCCTTGCCGCCGAGCGCGCGGTAAAATTCCACCGCGTTTTCGTTTTCCGACAGTGCCCACACGATCAGCGATTTCAGCGCGCTCTGCGCCAGGTCGCGGCGCGCCGCGGTGAACAGCCGGCGGCCGAAGCCGAGCCCCTGGAATTCCGGCCGCAGGTAAAGCTCGTAGATCTCGCCGTCGTAATAGAGGCTGCGCGCGCGGTTGCGCCCGTAATTGGCGTAGCCCGCGACCTTGTCGCCGAATTGCAGGAGCGCGATGCGGCTGCCTTTGCGGATGGCACTGTCCCACCACGCCGGACCGCGGCGGTTGATCAGCTTTTCGAGCTCGGTGCCGGGGATGATGCCTTGATAGGCCGTCCGCCAAGCCTCATCGTGGGCAGACGCAACCGCCGGGGCATCAGATGCCTTGGCGCGGCGAATCTCGATGAGGATGGTGCTCATGGCGCGATCAAAGCAAGCGATTGTGGAGCCTTCAAGTGCCGAGAGTCACGAAGCGTTAACGATGCGGATTATTAGCGCAATCGCGCGGGTCGTCCATCGCCGCAAGCGGCAAAAACCGTGGTCAATGCGCAATCTCGGAAGCCTGTTGCAGAAGCGCAACGGTTGGTCGGATTTTGCTCCGGCGGCGCGCTGTTTCGCGAGAGTTTTGGCCGGTTTTGCGCATCGTTGGCGCGTGCTGCCGCCGGGAGGCGGCTCCGGACTGTGTCAAAATCGGACGCGTCAAACGCGCTCGGCTTCCTTGCGCCGCTCATCGCGCTTGCGGTCGACCGGATCGAGCAGCTTCTTGCGTAGCCGAATCGATTTCGGCGTCACCTCGACCAGTTCGTCGTCCTCGACATAGGCGAGCGCCTTTTCCAAGGTCATGCGGATCGGCGGGGTGAGGCGAATCATCTCGTCCTTGGAATGGGTGCGGATGTTGGTCAGCTTCTTGCCCTTGAGCACGTTGACTTCGAGGTCGTTGCCGCGGGTGTGCTCGCCGACGATCATGCCGCGATAAACCTTCCAGCCCGGCTCGATCATCATCGGGCCGCGGTCTTCCAGATTCCACATCGCATAGGCCACCGCGTCGCCCTGGTCGGTCGAGATCAGCACGCCGTTGCGCCGCCCGGTGACTTCGCCGCGGTACGGGCCGTAGGTGTGGAACAGCCGGTTCATCACCGCGGTGCCGCGGGTGTCGGTGAGGAGTTCGCCGTGATAACCGATCAGCCCGCGGGTCGGCGCAAAGAAGATCAGCCGCACCCGGCCACCGCCGGACGGCCGCATCTCGATCAGTTCGCCTTTGCGCTCGGCCATCTTCTGCACCACGATGCCGGAGTGCGGCTCGTCGACGTCGATCAGCACTTCCTCGATCGGTTCGAGCAGTTCGCCGGACGGATCGTGCCGGAACAGCACTTTCGGCCGCGACACCGAAAGCTCGAAGCCTTCGCGCCGCATGGTCTCGATGAGAATGCCGAGCTGCAACTCGCCGCGGCCGGCGACCTCCATGGAATCCTTCTCGGTGGATTCGGAAATCCGCAGCGCCACGTTGCCTTCGGCTTCGCGCAGGAGGCGCTCGCGGATGACGCGGCTCTGCACCTTGTCGCCTTCGGTGCCGGCGAGCGGCGAATCGTTGATGCGGAACGTCATGGTCAAGGTCGGCGGGTCGATCGGCTGCGCCGGCAGCGGCTCGGTGACCTCGGGCGCGCACAGCGTATGCGAGACGAAGGCGTCCGGCAGGCCGGCGATGGCGACGATGTCGCCGGCCATGCCCTCCTCGATCGGCATGCGCTCCAGGCCGCGGAAGGCCAGCACCTTGGTAATCCGGCCTTCCTCGATCAGGTTGCCGTTGCGATCCAAAACCTTGACCGGCTGGTTCGGCTTCACCGCGCCGGCGAAAATGCGGCCGGTGACGATGCGGCCGAGATAGGGATTGGCTTCGAGGATCGTGCCCAGCATGCGGAACGGGCCGTCCTCGACCTGCGGCGGCGCGACGTGGCGGATGACCAGATCGAACAGCGGCGCCATGCCCTGGTCTTTCGGACCGCCGGCATTGGCCGCCATCCAGCCCTGCTTGGCGGAACCGTAAAGGATCGGGAAGTCGAGCTGCTCCTCGCTGGCGTCGAGCGCCGCGAACAGATCGAACACCTCGTTGGCGACTTCGGTGGGCCGGGCGTCGGAGCGATCGACCTTATTGATGACGACGATGGGTTTGAGCCCCATCTTGAGCGCCTTGGAGACGACGAATTTGGTCTGCGGCAGCGGCCCCTCGGCGGCGTCGACCAGGACCAGCGCGCCGTCGACCATGTTGAGGATGCGCTCGACCTCGCCGCCGAAATCGGCGTGGCCGGGGGTGTCGACGATGTTGATGCGGGTGTCCTTCCAGACCAGCGAGGTGGCCTTGGCCAGGATGGTGATGCCGCGCTCGCGCTCCAGGTCGTTGGAATCGAGCGCCCGCTCCGCGACCCGCTGGTTCTCGCGGAACGAGCCGGATTGCTGCAGCAGGCGGTCGACCAGGGTGGTCTTGCCGTGGTCGACATGGGCGATGATGGCGATATTGCGCAGCTGCATTGGGCCTATGGGGCCGTGTTTTTGGGGCCGGAAACCAAAACGAGCCCCGAGGGGCCCGCCGTTGAGGCGCTATATAGTCACTTTCCGCCCGGAAGCAATCGGACAGGTGCACCAAGACGTGAGGCGGATGAACTCGACGGGGCGCCGTGCGTTCGCTTAATATTGCCATGCCGGCGGATGTTTCATGCGCTGCTCGTTACCTATCTCGAGTGCAAGACGCGTCCTTTGCGTCTTCCCGGCTTACACGCCGTCGTTCGGCACGTTTGCCCACGCCTTTCGCCTGATGTACCGGGTGCGCGCCTTCATGCCGCCGCAGGGGCTGTTGCTGATCGCTGCTTACCTGCCGGCGTCGTGGCCGGTGCGCTTCGTCGACGAGAATATCGCGCCGGCCAAGGCTGCCGATTTCGCCTGGGCCGATATCGTCATGGTCAGCGGCATGCATATCCAGGCGCCGCAGATGCACGATATCGCCGCGCGCGCCAAGGCTAACGGCAAGGTCACGGTGCTGGGCGGCGCTTCGGTCTCCGGCGCGCCGGAGCTTTATCCGGAATACGATTATCTCCACATCGGCGAGATCGGCGACGCCACCGATCGGCTCATCGCCTGTCTCGACGACAGCGTCGCGGCGCCGCCGGCGCAGCAGCGCTTCGAAACCGGCGAGCGCCTGCCGCTGTGCGACTTCCCGCTGCCGGCCTACGACCTGATCCCGCTCGGCCGTTATCTGATCGGCAGTCTGCAATTTTCCAGCGGTTGCCCGTATCGCTGCGAGTTCTGCGACATCCCCGCGCTCTACGGCCGGCAGCCGCGGCTGAAGACGCCGGAACAGCTCACCGCGGAGCTCGATGCCATGATGGCGCAGGCCTCGCATCCGCCGGTGGTCTATTTCGTCGACGACAATTTCATCGGCAACCGCAAGGCGGCGCGCGAGATGCTGCCGCATCTGATCGCCTGGCAGCGTAAGCACGACTACCCGCTGCAATTTGCCTGCGAGGCGACGCTCAATCTCGCCAAGCAGCCGGAGATTTTGGCGCTGATGCGCGAGGCGCAATTCGACACCGTCTTCGTCGGCATCGAAACGCCGGATGCGGACGCGCTCAAAGCCATGCGCAAGGAGCACAATGCCACGCTGCCGATGATGGAGGCGATCCGGACGCTCAACAGCTACGGGCTCGAGGTGACCTCGGGCATCATCCTCGGCCTCGACACCGACACCGCCGAAAGCGAAAGCCGGCTCAACGCCTTCATCGATCTTTCCGGAATTCCGATCCTCACCATCAATCTGTTGCAGGCGCTGCCGCGGACGCCGTTGTGGGATCGCCTCAAGCGCGACGGCCGCCTGATCGCCGACGATAGCGGGCTCGAAAGCAACGTGCGTTTCCTGCGCCCCTATGACGAGGTGGTGGCGACCTGGCGGCGCTGCATCGCCCATGCCTATGACCCCGAGCGGCTGTTTGCGCGCTTTGCCCATCAGATCGACGCCACTTACGCCAACCGCATGATCGCTCCGGCGCGCGGCAAGCTCACCATCCCCAATCTGCGGGCCGCGCTGGTGCTGGCATTCAACATCGTGCTTCGCGTCGGATTATTGTCGGATTATCGCCGGCCGTTCTGGCGCGCCGCGCGCCACGCGTTCCGCCGCGGCCAGATCGATGCGGTGCTCGGCATCGGCTTCGTCGCTTATCATCTGATCGAGTTTTCGCGCGAGGCGCTGCGCGGCGACCAGAATGCGTCGTTTTATTCGACCCATCGGCGCGAGCGCTCGCTCGAATCCCAGCCGCTGCGCAAATCGGCGTGACGTATAGCTGCAGCCTTACATCCACAATGCAAGACGATTCGGCTGAGCGCCGCGGAGCAGTCTTCCGCGTAAAACGCATATGCCGCTTAGTGTATTGTCAAAACACAACCAAGCGTAGCATAATATTTAGTGGGCTGGAGGACTTTTACGATGATATTGTTGAGAGCCATTGGCGAGTGGTTTTGGCAGCGCCGAGAACAAATTCTATTTATTGATCACTTTCTAATCCTTGCTATCGGTTGCATCGGCGTGGCGAGCGTCATTTACGCAAGCCGATCCTTTTATTTACAGGCGAAAATCTACGAGGAACAATCGTTTAATCGAGAGCAGGGTGCAGTTAGTCTTGCCTGGCATACCATTGCGGATGCTAACAACAACGCCAGCGAAATAGGTCAGTCAAATGCTGTTGCATTCCTTTTGAAAAGAAGGTCTCTAGCTGGAAAGATAACATTAAATCGCACTCAGTTGACTCTTCACCAGGAAACAAAAAACGAGCCAATATCCATCGATTTGTCGGGAAGTAACATTTGCGGCACCAACTTATTTATTATCGTTTTGTCGAACTCAAGAATCTATTTGAGCTATGCGTTACTCAAAGCCACAAAAATTTCGGGTCAACTGATAAAGACATACGCTGTGGGTACGAATTTTCAATCAGGCTCGTTTGATAACGTTCGCGCGCCGCACGCGATTCTTATGGCCACTGATCTTCGGAAGGTAAAATTCATTGGGGGCTCTTTCGAAAGGGCAGATTTCCAAGGCGCTGACATGCGAGGAGTTGAAACCTATAGAGGTTATTCAGGTGCCGGAACTGTATATAATGACAATGGCACGGAATATGGATGGAGTTATTTTTCGGAAGACTCGGACGATACGGATTACCCAGTTTATTTCTCTGAAGCTTCAGATTTGTCACCTTGGAAGCAAGATGTTGACATCAGCAATACCGTCTATCTCGTTGATTTTCGTCGAGCGCGATTTCTGAAAGCCGATATTAGGGGCGCGGATCTTTCAAATTCTACGATAAATCAGACGCAGGTGGACGAGGCTTGCGCTGACGACACAACAAAATTACCGAAGGGCGTGCACGTGAGCAACTATTGCACTCTGGAAGATTGGGTTCTGAAGCGACGCGATTTAGTGCAGAGAATGACCTACGAAGGGCGCACAAAGGCACTTGAAGAATGTGATGCGGCGTCCGAGAATCCAATTTGGAAATAGTGTGATGGCAAGAATGCAGGTAAAAACAATTTGTCGAGTATCCGGGCTAGGAAGAGGAAGTCTCGTGTGGTTCTGTACTATAACCGCATGGTCACGCGCGCCGGCGCCGGCGGCGCCGGCTCGAGCGTGATCGACCACAGCGCGCGATCGGCGACGTCCTTGAGCGTGACGGTCAGCGTCTCGGTCGCCCCGTCGATCGCCACATGGCCGAAGAATTGCAGCCCGTAGCATGGCGCGAGATTGTCGCCTTGCTCCTTGCTGGACGCTTTCTGAAACATGACCTGCGGGCCGAACGTGCGTTCCATCGGCTCCGGCGTCCAGGTCCCGGCATGGAGCGGGCCGGAGACGAATTCCCAGAACGGCGCGAAGTTTTGGAACACGGCGCAGTTCGGATCGTAGTAATGCGCCGCCGTGTAGTGCAGGTCGGCGGTGAGCCACAGCGTGTTGCGGATGCCGGCGTGCTTGATGAACGACAACAGATCGGCGATCTCCAGGCCGCGGCCGCGCGGGCCGTCGGCGTGCTCGATGCCGGTGGTGTTGACCACGTAGCCGATTGGCGTGTCGGCGGCGATCACCTTCCAGGTCGCCTGAGAGCGCGCCAATTCGCGCTTGAGCCAGGCGAGCTGCTGCGGCCCGAGCAGATAATCGTCGGGTCGCAAAATGCTGTCGGTATGCGGGCCGTCCGGGCCGCGATAGCTGCGCAGGTCGAGCATGAAAAGGTCGAGCAGGGGGCCGTAGGCAATTTTACGATAGACCCGGCCCGGCTCGGCCATGGTCTCGCGCACGGGCAGGAACTCATGAAAGGCGCGGCGGGCGCGGGCGGCGAAGGCGAGCGTGTTCTTCTCGCCGAGCGGCTCCTGCGGCAGATCCTCGTCCGGCCACCACGATTCCATCACTTCGTGATTGTCCCACAGCGCAAAGGTCGGCACCGCGGCGTTGAAGGCGCGCAGATTACCGTCGAGCAGATTGTATTTGTAGTTGCCGCGATAGTCGGCGAGCGTTTCGGCTGGTTTCGACTTCTCCTCGCTGACGATGCTGCGCCAGATGCCGCCGTCCGGCAGTTTCTTCTTCGCGGTGATGGGACAGTCGGCATAAATATTGTCGCCGCAATGGATGAAAAAGTCGGGCCGGTGGCGCAGCATCGTGGCGTAGGTGCGCATGCCGCCGCGCGCCGGATCGATGCCCCAGCCCTGGCCCATGGTGTCGCCCGACCACATAAACGAGACCGGGCGCCGTTGCCGCGATGGCGTGCGGAAGCGGCCGACTTGCGCCTCGCCGAATACCGCCGAGGACAGATCCTGGAAGCTCAAGCGATAGAAAATATCCTGGTCGGGCGGCAGGCTTTCGATCAGCGCCTTGGCGGTGAAATCGGCTTCCGGCAGCGCGTCGACGAACACCGCGCTCCTGACGTCGCGGAAGCTGTCGGTGGTCGCCACCTCGACCAGCATGCGCGACGGCCGGTCGGCGCGCGCCCAGACCACCCCGGAATCGGCGGACACGTCGCCCGATTGCACGCCGTGGGTGATCTGCGCCCGGTCGGGAGCGAAGCTCAGCGAGGGCCGCGCGATGCCGCCGACCGCGGTGAGGGCCGCCGATGCCGCCGCAGTCTTCAGGAGCGCGCGACGGGAGACCGCCGCGCGACGTCGCAGTCCGACGGCCATTGGGCCTCCGCCTTCGCAACGCGGCGGAACATGCTTGCTGATTCTGACGAAGGCCCGAATGTTATGCGACGACAGGGTGACTCTGTTGTGGATTTGTTGGGGATAGTTCCAGGTTCCGATAATATTTTAGTGGAGCATGATCTTTTCGGAAAACCGGCTTCCATCCTCGGATCAAGTCCGAGGACAGGCATTTTCCGGATCATGCTCTAAGCGGCGGCGGCCTTGGTGCCGCCGGCGTCGGTGCTCGCGGCCGCTTCCGGGGCGGTCTGCTCGTGGTCGAGGATCCCGGTCTCCTCGCGGTCGAGGATCGCGGTGCGGCGCGCGGCGATGGCGAAGCGCAGCTGATCGAGCGCGAACGAGAACGACATGCGCACCGACTCGTCGAACTCCTCGTGCTCGCTGAGATGGATGATCGAGATCACCAGGTTGTCGGCCTCGACCTGCAGATGCTCGATGGCCTCGAGCGTCTGCGCGGCGTGGACCTTGCGGACCAGGTCGAGCACCTTTTGCAACAGCCGCAGCCGGCGGGTGCGGCTGTCGGCGCGCAGATAGCTCGCCAGGCCGGCGATGGCCGAGCCGAACACCGGAAAGATCAGCATGCCGTAGAAGATGTCGTCGCCGTATCGGTCGAAGAAGGACTTTTGATCGTCGTTCAGATAGTCCAGCGCGCCCTGGTGCACCAAGGCGTCGGCGTCCTTGTCCGTCTTCGGCGCCTCGATCTTGACGTCGCCGTTAAGCTGCGCGGCGATCGTCAGCCGCGACGTGTAGATCACCTTGGCCAGGTCCGCGATGCTGCTGTGGCTGAACGATTTGCGCGCCACCAGATATTCGGGGAAGCTGAGACTGGTCAGCTTTTCGTCCGGCGTCGGCGGAACGCCGCCGAAGGTGCCGGCGTCGATCTCGACCGAATCGAAAGCGATGTTGCGTTTGGCGATGCCGTCGGCCTGGTCGATTTCGACGAAGGTCGGTGCCACGCCGTTCTGGGCCGCGGCCTTGACCGCGTCGCTGATGGCCTGTCCGGTGGCAGCGCCGGCGACGAAGATCACATCGACGGCATTCTTGTGGACCGCGTCGGCGAGATGGGCCGGATCGATTTGCGACACCTGCACCTTGTCGGGCGGCACGCCGTAATGATTGAGCACGACGTCGAGCAGATCGGTGGTCGCTTCGTTGCCGGTGACGATGCCGATGCGCTTGCCGGCGAGCTGCGGCACTTTGAGTTTGTTGCTGTCGTCCTTGGTGGTCTCGTCGCTGGAATCGTCGTCGGCGTCGGTATCCTTGTCCTTGGCGGTCTTGGCGGTCTTCTTCGCCTTCGCTGTTTTTGCCGGCTTGGCGGTCTTGGTCGCCTTGGGGGTTGCGCCTTTCTTGGCAGGCGCCGGTGCGGCGGCGGCTGGAGCCGGAGTGGGCGTCGGCGCGGGCGCCGGCACGATCAGCGCCATCACGTTCTGCCGCAGGATGGCGACCACGGGCCAATCCGGCGATTTGCCGACCGTGGTCGGGACGATGGCGAGATCGGCACTGCCGTTGCCCAAGGCCTGCGCGCTGGCATTGGCGTTGGCGGTGGCGACGAGGCGCAGCTGCAGCCGGTCGTGACTCTTCGCCAAAGTGCCGGCGAGCACTTGCACGATTTTCGTGCTGTCGGGCCCGGCGGCGATCCGCATCACGGTCTCTCTGGTGGAGTAATAGAACGCCGCCCATACGATGCCGGCGAGAACGATGGTGCCGAGAATGGTGACGAACCAGGTATGGCGCAGGAACATCCTGACCCGGTTGCGCATCATATGTTCCAGCGACCCGATACTCATCGCCTTACCCAATGAGCGGCCCGCCGTGCCGCTTTCGCCGGCCGAGCGCCGAAACAGCCATAATCTCATGGCCAGAGGCTGGTGCGGCAGTCCGGGAGGCATGGTTAATCCTAGCACGTGTCGGGGGTTTTGACGCCATGGCGCCGGCCCCGGTTCAGCGGCTAAAACGCCGCTTTGGTTAATGCGGGACGCGACGGACGCGGATTTTGCTCTCGATGCGGCCCGTGCCCCAACTTTGACATGACCTAAGACCTGATCGCGCCGGCCGGGCGACTCCACGGCCCAAGCTGCGCGCCGGCCGGCATGGCCTGATGCAGCATCAGCATTTCGCCGATGGTCTCCGATGTCACGAGGCCGATCAGCTTGCCGGCGGCGTCGACGACCCCGACGGCCGGCGCCGATTTTTCCTGCAACAGCCGGAAGGCGTCTTCCAGGCAGCGGCTTCTGCTCACGGTCGGGATGCGGCCGGTCATGGCGTCGGCGACGCGCGCGTTCGGGCCGCGTTCCTTGAGCGCGCGGATGAGGTCGTTGCGGCCCAGCACGCCGAGCGGCCGGGCATCGCCGTCGACCACGGGGAATTCGCCCTGGCTGGTGCGCAACAGCGTCTCGACCGCGGCATCGACATGCTCGTCGGGCGTGAGCGTAGCGAATTGCGTCATCATCGCCGCGGTGACCGGGACGCCGCGCGACATGGCGCGGATCGCCACCAGATGCGCCTCCGAGGCGGCGGCGAGATAGACGAAGATGGCGATGAAGATCAAGAGCGGATTGCCGAACAGGCCGAGGAAGCCGAGCGCGAAGGCGACCCCCTGGCCGATCCTGGCGGCGATCTCGGTCGCGTGCACATAGCCGAGTTTGCTGGCGAGCAACGCGCGCAGCACGCGGCCGCCGTCCATCGGAAACGCCGGAATCAAGTTGAACAAGGCGAGATAGAGATTAACCGCGGCGAGACGATCGACCAGGCTGGTGCTGGCGCTCTCCAGTGCAACAAGGTGGGTCATCTGCAGATTGGCGCCGGCGACAACGACGAGCAGGCCGGCAATGACCACATTGACCGCCGGACCGGCGATCGCGATCAAAAATTCCTGGCTCGGCTGCTCCGGAATCCGCTCGAGCCGCGCCACCCCGCCGATCGGCAACAAAATCACGTCAGGGGTCGAAACGCCGAAGCCACGGGCCGTGAAGATGTGGCCGAATTCGTGCAGCAGTACGCACAGGAACAGCAGCACCAGGAACAAAAGCCCGCTCCAGGCCTGCTGCGGGCCGCCATTGACGTAGCTGACGCCGAAAATCCAGGCGAGAAACAATAGAAATGTCACATGGATACGGACTGCCGTCCCGGCAACCGATCCGATCTTGAGCGACCAGCCCATAACGGCCTCCCAGGAAACCCGCGGGAACATCTTGGCGTTTGGTAGGTAGTGATTTTGCCCGGCATTTGCGAGACTAGTGCCGGCCACCAGGGAGTCTGCACATGGCGCAAAAGCTTTCCGGCGCGGCGCGCAAGAGCGCGCTTGCCCGGCTCAAAGGTTGGAGCGAAGTGAAGGATCGCGACGCCATCACCAAAAAGTTCGTCTTTGCCGATTTCAATGAAGCCTTCGGCTTCATGGCGCGCGCCGCGCTGGTGGCGGAAAAGCTCGATCACCATCCCGAATGGTTCAACGTCTACAAGACCGTCGAGGTGACGCTGTCGACCCATGACGCTGGCGGCTTGACCGAGCTCGACGTCAAGCTCGCCGAGACCATGGACAAGCTCGCCGGCTGATGCCGGCGGCCGGGCAAGGCGGCCGCCTTGCGGTCGCCGCGTTCCGCCGCCATTTTATAATCAGTCTCGGCCCCTATCGGGCCGTGCGAGGGGCCGATGTGGTTTTGGGCGCAAGCCGCCTCATGGCCGGACATCGCGGCGCTGACGCGCCGCATGGCCGGTAACGAGCAGGAGCTGCAGCGCGACTTCTGGCGCAAGCTCAAGGGTGCCGTGGCCGACCTGCCGTTCGCCGAAGATTTGCTCGCGGCCTATTATTGCGCGTTCGACCGGCAGACGCCGCTGCACGTCAAAGCGGTGCTGCTCGGAGCCATCGCCTATTTCGTCCTGCCGACCGATTTGATCCCCGACTACATCCCGGTGATCGGCTATATCGACGATGCCGCAGTCCTTGCCGGCGCCACCAAGCTCGTCACCTCGCACATCAAGCCGGAGCATCGCGAAGCGGCGCGGCGTACATTGGCGCGCCTGCGCGGCGAAGTGTGATCACGGCCGCAGCAGAATTTTTCCCATCACCTTGCGGTCGCTGATGGCTTTGAGCGCGGTTGCGGTTTCGGCCAGAGGATAGACCGCGTGCACGTGGGCGCTGAGCTTGCCCTCGGCGCACCATTTGACGAGGTCGGTCATCAGCGCGCGTTGTGCTTGCGGCTCGCGTTTGAGCCATGCGCCCCAGAACACGCCGCGGATATCGCAGCTGCGCAGCAGCACCAGATTGAGCGGCAGTTTCGGGATTTCGCCTGTGGCAAAGCCGATCACCAGATAGCGGCCGAGCCAGGCCAGCGAACGCACCGCCGGCTCGGCGTAAGGACCGCCGACCGGGTCATAGACGACGTCGATGCCGTGCTCGCCGCCGAGCCGCCGCAGCGCGTCGCGCAAATCTTCGCCGGCATAATTGACCGTCTCGTCGGCGCCGTGGGCGCGGGCGAAGGCGCACTTTTCGTCGGAGGAGGCGCAGGCGATGACGCGCGCGCCCATCATCTTGCCGAGCTCGATGGCCGCAAGCCCGGTGCCGCCGGAGGCGCCGAGCACGGCCAAAGTCTCGCCCGGCTTGAGCTGGGCGCGCTCGCGCAGCGCGTACAGCGTGGTGGCATAGATCACGTTGAGGCCGGCGGCGCGCTCGAAGTCGAGCGCGGCTGGCAGCTTGGCCAGTTGGCTGACCGCAATGGCGACGGCCTCGCGCGCCGCGCCCCAGCCCATATGGCCCATCACGCGGTCGCCGGGCGCGAACTCGGTCACGCCGGCGCCGACGCGCTCGACGATGCCGGAAAATTCCGCTGCCGGCGAGAATGGAAACTGTGGCTTGAACTGATATTTGCCGGCGATGAGCAGCGTGTCGAAAAAATTCAGCGCCGCGGCCTTGACCCGCACCACGGCTTCGCCGGGTCCGGCTTGTGGTTCCGGGATGTCGGCCAGTTCGAGCTCGTCGGCGGTGCCGAAATGGGTGCAGAGAATGGCTTTCATGACGCCTCCATGCGTGCGGCTGTTGTTATAGCAGAGCCGGGGGGTGTGACTCTTTGCTGGCAGCCGGCCGGCGTCGCCGGCTAAGCCTAGCGAACGCGTTCCGTAAAAGGCCGAATTGGATTAAACTTGAAAGGTTTGCTATCCAGCCCACAGGGGTGTTCGCGAGGCCCGATGCGCATCCACCGACGATGGCAGATTGCCCTGCCGCTACTTATGGGGGCGGCCTTGGCCGTTCCGGCCAACGCCCAGCAGCAGCCCGAGCCTGCCGCGCCTGCGGCCGCGGCGCCGAGTCCGGCAAAGCCGGCGCCGGCAAAAAAGCCTGCCAAGCCCAAACCCACGCCGGCGAAACCGGCCGAGGCAGCACCGGCGAAACCGGCCGAGGCAGCACCGGCGAAACCGGCAAAGCCCGCGGAGGCCGCGCCGGCAAAGCCCGTGACGCCGCCCAATATCGGCGGCGTGAAGCCGACCTTGCTCGGCCAGTATGGCGAGTGGGGCGCCTATGCGGCGTCGCCCGGCGGCAAGAAGGTCTGCTTCGCCATCGCCAAGCCGACGTCGTCGCAAACCAATCCGCCCGACCGGCCGCGCAATCCGGTCTACATGTTCATTTCCTCGCGCCCGGCGGAGAAGGTGAGCAACGAGGTCTCGGTCATCGTCGGCTATCCGTTCAAGCCCGGCACCGAGGCGTCGGCGGCGGTCGGCGCGACCTCGTATGCGCTCTACACCCAACAGGACGGCGCCTGGATCAAGAACGCGGCCGAAGAAGCGCAGATGGTCGACGCCATGCGCGCCGGCCAGAGCGCGGTGGTGAAGGGCGTTTCCGCCAAGGGCACGCAATCGACCGACACGTTCTCGCTCAAGGGTCTGTCGCAAGCCCTCGACCGCGTCGGCCAGGAGTGCAAATAGACGGTCGCGAGTCCTCCCCATGCGCCGGGAAGGAACTATCTATCTCTCAGCCGCGTCCCCATTTCGGATTGTCCATGACTGCCCCGCTAGCCGCACCTGATACTGACGGCGCCGCGTCCGCTGCTTTCATCGAGAAGCGGCCGCTCGAGCGCTACGTCGCGCCGGACAAGCCGTCGCTGGTCGGGCTCACGCGCGACGCGCTCGCCGCGGCGCTCGGCGGTATCGGCGTGCCGGAGCGGCAGCAGCGCATGCGGGTGCAGCAGATCTGGCACTGGCTCTACGTGCGTGGCGTGCAGGATTTCGACGCGATGACGACCTTGTCGAAGGAATTGCGCACCGAGCTGACGCGGCACTTCACCTTGGCGCGGCCGGAAGTCGCCGCCGAGCAGGTTTCCGTCGACGGCACGCGCAAGTGGCTGCTGCGGCTTCCGGGCGAAACCGACAGCCGGCCCTGTGAGGTCGAGTGCGTCTATATTCCGGAGACCGACCGCGGCACCTTGTGCATTTCCAGCCAGGTCGGCTGCACGCTCAATTGCACGTTCTGCCACACCGGCACGCAACGCCTCGTTCGTAATCTCACACCGGGCGAGATCGTCGGTCAGGTCGTGCTGGCGCGCGATCGGCTGAACGACTGGCACCGCGCGGCGTCGCCGAGCGGTGAGGGCGAAAAGCGCCTCGTCTCCAATGTCGTCATGATGGGCATGGGCGAGCCGCTGTACAATTTCGAAGCGGTGCGCGACGGCCTCAACGTCGTCGCCGACGGCGACGGTTTGAGCATTTCCAAGCGGCGCATCACGCTGTCGACCTCCGGCGTGGTGCCGAACATCGCGCGCGCCGGCGAGGAGATCGGCAGCATGCTGGCGATCTCGCTGCACGCGGTCACCGACGAGCTGCGCGATCAACTGGTGCCGCTGAACCGCAAATATCCGCTGCGCGAACTGCTCGACGCCTGCCGGAACTATCCGGGCGTGTCCAATGCGCGGCGCATCACCTTCGAATACGTCATGCTCAAGGGCATCAACGATTCGCTGGTCGACGCGCGGGCGCTGGTGCGCCTGGTCAAAGGCATTCCCGCGAAGATCAACCTGATCCCGTTCAATCCATGGCCGGGCACCCAATACGAATGCTCGGATTGGGAAGAGATCGAGAAATTCTCCGAGGTGATTTTCAACGCCGGCTACGCCTCGCCGGTACGCACGCCGCGCGGCCGCGACATTCTCGCCGCCTGCGGTCAGCTCAAGAGCGCGACCGAAAAGCTGTCCGCCCGCGAGCGGCTGGCGCTGCGCGCCATGGCGATGACGGATTGACGCCGCTCGATGGCCGTCCTCGTCCGCATCGCGATGATCTTCCTCGGCTATATGCTGGCCTGCATCGCCGCCTCGCTGATCCTCACCATCGGCACCTTGACGCCGCAATGGGATGATTTCACCGCGCTCGGCATGCAATCGGTGGCGATTTGGGCCGTCGTCATGGTCTTCGCCGCCGCGATCGGAGCGATTGCCATGATGCCGGCGCTCCTGGTGATCGCGCTCGCGGAAGGGCTTGCCTGGCGCTCGAGCCTGATCTATGCGGCGCTCGGCGGCGCGCTGGCACTGTCGCTGAGCTTTGGCCTCGATTTCGCCGGCTATGGCGGCGGTCCCGGAAACCCGCTCGTGCGCGAGCGCGAGGTGCTCGCCGCCGCTGGCATTGCCGGCGGTTTTGTCTATTGGTTGCTCGCCGGCCGCAAGGCAGGCTCGTGGACGTGATTCACTTCACAACGTCGTCAGGTCGGCGCCCATGAACCGGACCGGGCTTGTCATCGCGCTGTCGATCGGCGTCGTGGTGGGCGTCGTGTTCGGCGTGTGGCCGCGCCTCGACCTCGCCGTCTCCACGCCGTTCTACGATCCGAAGGTCCACGATTTTCCGTTCAATGCGCGGTCGTGGTCGCAGGACGCCCGCAATGCGGCGCGTGTGCTGATCACGCTCCTGATCGTGCCGGCCGGTGTCGCGCTGCTCGGCAAATTTCTTTTTCCGCGCCGGCCCATGCTGATCAAAGCCGAGGCCGTGCTGTTTCTGATCGGAACGCTCGCGGTCGGCCCCGGCCTTCTCACCAATACGCTATTGAAGGACCATTGGGGCCGGGCGCGGCCGATCGACGTTACCGAGTTTGGCGGTACCAGCCGCTTTACCGCCTGGTGGGACCCGCGCGGCGATTGCCCGAACAATTGCTCGTTCATTGCCGGCGAGCCGGCCGGCGCGTTCTGGACCCTGGCGCCGGCGGCGCTGGCGCCGCCGCAATGGCGGCTCCTCGCCTACGGCGGCGCGCTCGCCTTCGGCAGCGCGGTCGGCGTGCTGCGCATCGCCGGCGGCGGACACTTTTTCACCGACGTCGTGTTCGCCGGCGTGTTCATGTATTTGGTCATATGGGCGGCCTACGGCCTGATCTATCGCTGGTGGCCGAAGCGCACGGGCGACCGCACCGGCAAGCCGGACACGTGACCTATTCGGGCGCGCCGAGGACGCGGAAAATCTCCGCAAGCTGCGGGCTCATCGGCAGATTGAGCGTCTCTCCGGTCGGCAGCCGGCGCAGGAACCATTTGTTGTAGAGCTCTTCAAGGCGCCGCTCGCCCGCCATGCGCGTAAAGGTGCGTTCGACGATCGCGGCGAAGGCCGGATCGTCGCGGCGGAAAGCCAGCCCGTAGGGGTCGTAGGACAGATAGTCGCCGACCACTTTCATGTCGCGGGCGCTCGGCTCGGTGGCGATGAAGCCGTACAGCAGCACGTCGTCGGTGGCGAAGGCATCGGCCTTGCCGGCGACCAGCGTGGCCAGCGACTGGGCGTGATCGCGCGCCGTGATGATAGCGATGCCGAGCTTCTGCTTGTCGGACAGCGTGCGCAGCGCCGCTTCGTTGGTGGTGCCCGCGGTCACCACGACGGTCTTGCCGGCGAGGTCGCGATAGGATTTTACCGCCGACGCATTCGGCACCAAGAGCTTGGTGCCGGCGACGAAGAACACCGGCGAGAACGCCACCTCCTTCTGCCGTTGCAGATTGCTCGTGGTCGAGCCGCATTCGAGATCGACGGCGCCGGATTTCACCTTGTCCAGGCGATCGGCGGCGGTGACCGGCGCGAAGGCGACCTTGATGGCCATGCCGTCGAGCTCGGTCGCCGCCTCTTCGACGATCTCGCGGCACAGGTCGAGCGAATAGCCGATCGGCTGCTGGCGCTTGTTGAGGTAGGAGAACGGCAGCGAGCTTTCGCGATAGCCGAGCGTGATCGTTCCGCTATCCTTGATCTTCTTCAGCGTGCCCGACAGCGCACCGATATCGCCGTCCTGCGCTGCCGCCGGCAGCGCCAGGATGACGATTGCTAAGCCGACCAAGAATCCCAAAGCGGCGTTTCCCGGATGCGGTGCAGCACGAAGTGGTGCACCGCTGATCCGGGATCGTCGCAGACTCCGAGCTTGTGGCGATCCCGGGTCTGCAGCGCACCATTCCGCTTCGCTGCATGCTGCGCTGCGCCCGGGAAACAAGCTTAGAGGAACGGCAGCCATGACACGCTCAGGCCGCCTGCTTGGTCAGCACCGGCTCCGGCGCGACCGGCAGGTGGGCTTTCTCGCCTTCCCATTTCGCCACCACGGCGGTGGCGAGCGAATTGCCGATCACATTGGTGGCGGAGCGGCCCATGTCGAGGAACTGGTCGATGCCGATGATCAACAGCAATCCGGCCTCGGGCAGGTTGAAGCTCGCCAAGGTGGCGGCGATGACCACCAGCGAGGCGCGCGGCACGCCGGCCATGCCCTTCGACGTGAGCATCAGCAACAGCAGCATGGTGATCTGCTGGCCGAGCCCGAGCTGGATGTTGTAGGCCTGGGCGATGAACATGGTGGCGAACGTGCAATACATCATCGAGCCGTCGAGATTGAACGAATAGCCCATCGGCAGCACGAAGCTGATGATCTTGCGGCTGATGGGAAACTTCTCCAGCTGCTCCATCATTTTCGGATAGGCCGCCTCGCTGCTCGCTGTCGAGAACGCCAGCATGAACGGCTCGCGCACCAGGTGAACGAGCCGGATGGCGTGGCTGCCGAAGAACACGTAGCCGACGGCGATCAACAGGCACCACAACAGCAACAGGCCGAAATAGAACTCGACCACGAACTTGCCGTAGGTCACCAGGATGCCCAGCCCCTGCGTGGTGATGATGGCGGCCATCGAGGCGAACACCGCGAGCGGCGCCAGCTTCATGATGTAGCCGGTGATGCTCAAAATGACGTGGGAGAGCTGCTCGATGCCTTCGACCAGCTTGGCGGCGCGCTGGCCGAGCGCGGCGCAGGCGACGCCGAAGAACAGCGAGAACACGACGATCTGCAGGATCTCATTGGTCGCCATCGCCTCGACGATCGAGCGCGGGACCAGGTGGGTGACGAAATCCTTCGCCGACAGCGAGGCGACCTTCAGATTGGTCGCGGCCTGGGCGTCGGGCAGCGGCAGGTTGAGACTGTCGCCGGGGCGCAGGATGTTGACCAGGAGGAGCCCCATCAAGAGCGACACCAGCGAGGCCGAGATGAACCACACCATGGCCTTGGCGCCGATGCGGCCGACGATCTTGGGATCGCCCATATGGGCGACGCCGACCACGAGTGTCGAGAACACCAGCGGCGCGATGATCATCTTGATCAGCCGCAGGAAGATGTCGGTCATCAGCGAGATGTAGTCGGAGATGCTTTTCGCCACCGCCGGATCGGGCCACAGCGTATGGCAGGCATAGCCGACCGCGATGCCGAGCAGCATGGCGATCAGGATGATGGTGGTGAGCGTCGAACGCATGGGCCCCTCCAAAGCGTTTCGTCGGGGGAAGCCTAGGCGATACCGATGGGCGCGGGAACTGGATTCGTGGCGCTCCGGGCTCGCCAACCCGTCTGAAAGCCCGGCTTGCGTCGTTCCCGTGCGCGCCTATAGTCCGCGCCAATTTCGGGCAAGCCGTTGCCCCCATGAGGAATTTTTCGCAATGCCCAAAGGCGACGTGAAAAAAGTGGTGCTGGCCTATTCGGGCGGGCTCGACACTTCGATCATCCTCAAGTGGCTGCAGACCACGTATGGCTGCGAGGTCGTGACCTTCACCGCCGATCTCGGCCAGGGCGAGGAGCTCGAGCCGGCGCGCGCCAAGGCGCTCGCGCTCGGCATCAAGCCGCAGAACATTTTCATCGAGGATTTGCGCGAGGAATTCGTCCGCGACTACGTGTTTCCGATGTTCCGCGCCAATGCGCTCTACGAGGGCCAGTATCTGCTCGGCACCTCGATCGCGCGGCCGCTGATCGCCAAGAAGCAGATCGAGATCGCCGAAAAGGTCGGCGCCGACGCGGTCGCCCATGGCGCCACCGGCAAGGGCAACGACCAGGTACGGTTCGAGCTCGCCTATTACGCGCTCAAACCCGACGTGAAGGTGATCGCGCCGTGGCGCGAATGGGAATTCAAGTCGCGCGAGGCGCTGCTGGCGTTTGCCGAAAAGAACCAGATCCCGATCGCCAAGGACAAGCGCGGCGAAGCGCCGTTCTCGACCGACGCCAACCTTTTGCACACCTCGTCCGAGGGCAAGGTGCTGGAAGACCCTTCCGGCGAAGTGCCGGACTATGTCTATTCGCGCACCGACGATCCGGAGCAGGCGCCGGACAAGGCGGAGTACGTCACCATCGATTTCGAGCGCGGCGATCCGGTTGCGGTCGATGGTAAGAAGCTCACGCCGGCGGCGTTGCTGACGGCGCTCAATGCGCTCGGCCGCAAGCACGGCATCGGCCGGCTCGATCTGGTCGAGAATCGCTTCGTCGGCATGAAATCGCGCGGCATGTACGAGACGCCGGGCGGCACCATCCTGCTCGCCGCCCATCGCGGCATCGAATCGATCACGCTCGACCGCGGCGCGGCGCATCTCAAAGACGAGCTGATGCCGAAATACGCCGAATTGATCTATTACGGCTTTTGGTTCTCGCCGGAGCGCGAGATGCTGCAGGTGGCGATCGACAAGAGCCAGGAGTTCGTCACCGGCCGGGTGCGGCTCAAGCTCTACAAAGGCAATGCCGGCGTCGTCGGCCGCGATAGCAAATATTCGCTCTACGACCAGGATTTGGTGACGTTCGAGGACGGCAAAGTCGCCTACGACCAGCGCGACGCCGAGGGTTTTATCCGGCTCAGCGCGCTGCGGCTGCGGACGCTGGGGCAGCGCAGGCGCAAGCTGAAGCTGTGAAGAGCGCTCACTAGCGGCGCGGCGGCTGCAATTGCGGCGACCCGAACGGCAACGGCGCCGGCCGGGTCAGTGTCTCCGGGATGTTGACATCGACATCGATGAATTGAATGTGCGATTGCGTCTGCCTGTGGGTATCGCCTTCGACCCAGCGCCCGTCGCGCAGCTTCAAGTCTTGGATTTTAGCGAGAAGGAAGCTACGCCATCCAGGTAGCCTCGATCGCGGGCTGGTCTCGCCGCCGAATTGAAACACCAGAACCCGCTCGCTGCCGTCGGCCGCATAACCGAGAATGATCGGACAGGACTCCCGGTATTTTCCATCGAACGTGCAGGTGATCTGCTTGCGTTCGCGAACCGCGCGCCAGATTTGCTTGTAGACTGCGCTCGGCGTCACCGCAGATCGACCGTCACCTTGCGGTTCTCGCCGAGATTCGGCTTGCCGCCGGTGAGCCGCGCCTTGACGAATTCGAAGGCGGCGACTGTCTTGCTTGACGGGCCGTCCCAGAGCTCTGCCGTGAGCGGCGTGATGCGCAGCACGCAGACATTCGGATCGTCCGGGCCGTGCCACCACAGATTATCGGTGGAACGCCAGATCGCGGCGGCTTGGGCGTGATCGCGCCGAACTTCGGCGTGCGCGGTGATCGACAGATAAGCTTTTTCCCTGGCGTCGACGCAGGTCAGCCCGACGTCGTGCTCGGTCTCGATCTCGTGCTCTTTCTCGCTGCGCAGGTCGGTCACCACCCAGATCAGGCCCGCGGCGCGATCAAGCCGCGGCTCGACCGGCCGCGCCCGAAGGCCGCCGGCGAAGTGTGTCGTCAGCATGCTCACGCCGACCCGTTCGATGATGTCCCAGACGCGATTGAGGTGCTCCTGATCGGCCATGAGCACCTAACTCGCGATGCCGCCGATTGGTTGCCGCGTCCGCTAAACCTGCCGCTCGACCAGGGTGCGCTTGATCTCGGCGATGGCCTTGGCGGGGTTGAGGTGCTTGGGGCAGGCCTTGGCGCAATTCATGATGGTGTGGCAGCGGTAGAGGCGGAACGGGTCTTCCAGGTCGTCGAGCCGCTCGCCGGTCGCCTCGTCGCGCGAATCGACGATCCAGCGCTGCGCTTGCAACAGCGCCGCCGGGCCGAGATAGCGCTCGGAATTCCACCAATAGCTCGGGCACGAGGTCGAGCAGCAGGCGCACAGGATGCATTCGTAGAGGCCGTCGAGCTTGGCCCGGTCCTCGTGGCTCTGCCGCCATTCCTTTTCCGGCGTCGGCGACACCGTCTTCAGCCAAGGCTCGATCGCGGCGTGCTGGGCGTAGAAATTGGTCAGGTCCGGCACCAGGTCTTTCACCACCGCACAGTGCGGCAGCGGATAGACGCGCACCGCGCCTTTGACCTCGCCCATCGCCTTGGTGCAGGCTAGCGTGTTGGTACCGTCGATGTTCATGGCGCAGGAGCCGCAGATGCCTTCGCGGCAGGAGCGGCGGAAGGTCAGCGTCGGGTCGACGGTGTTCTTGATCCAGATCAGCGCGTCGAGAATCATCGGTCCGCAATCGCCGGTGTCGACGTAATAGGTGTCGATGCGCGGATTGGCGCCGTCGTCCGGATTCCAGCGATAGATGCGGTATTCGCGCTCCGCCTTGGCCTGGCGCGGATGCGGCCAGGCCTTGCCTTCGGTGATCTTGGAGTTTTTCGGCAGCGTGAATTGAACCATCGCGTTTTTGCTTTCAATAAACTCGTGCTTTGGGCTCGATATACGATACGTCATTGGTCAGCGTGTAGGTGTGTACCGGCCGGTAATCGACGGTGACCTTGCCGGTATCGGGATCAAGCCAGGTCAGGGTGTGCTTCATCCAGTTCTTGTCGTCGCGCTCCGGGAAATCCTCGCGCGCGTGGGCGCCGCGGCTCTCCGTACGATTGGCCGCTGCATCGACGGCGACCACGGCCTGCTCGATCAGGTTGGCGAATTCGAGCGTCTCGATCAGGTCGGAGTTCCAGATCAGCGAACGGTCGGTCACCCGCACATCGTCGGCGCCGGCAAGGATTTCGTGGATCAGCTTCGAGCCTTGCTGCAGGATCTCGCCGGTGCGGAACACGGCGCAGTAGTGCTGCATCGTGTTCTGCACCTTGGTGCGCAGTTGCGCGGTCGGCGTGCTGCCCGAGGCATTGCGGTATTTGTCGAGCCGCGACAGCGCCCGCTCGGCGGAATCCTTCGGCAGTTCGGGATGCTTGTCGTTGGGCGTCAAGATTTCGGCGCAGCGCAGCGCCGCGGCACGGCCGAACACCACGAGATCGATCAGCGAATTGGAGCCGAGCCGGTTGGCGCCATGCACCGAGACGCAGGCCGCCTCGCCGAGCGCCATCAGGCCGGGCACGACGTGGTCGGGGTTGCCGTCCTTCTTGATCACCGCCTCGCCGTGATAATTGGTGGCGATGCCGCCCATGTTGTAATGCACCGTCGGCAAGATCGGCACCGGCTCGCGGGTCAGATCGACGCCGGCGAAGATGCGCGCGGATTCGGTGATGCCCGGCAGCCGCTCGGCGAGAATCTTCGGGTCAAGGTGATCGAGGTGCAGGAAGATGTGGTCCTTCTTCGGCCCGACGCCGCGGCCTTCGCGGATCTCGATGGTCATGGCGCGCGACACCACGTCGCGCGAGGCGAGGTCCTTGGCCGACGGCGCGTAGCGCTCCATGAAGCGCTCGCCCTGGGCATTGACCAGATAGGCGCCTTCGCCGCGCGCGCCTTCGGTGATCAGCACGCCGGCGCCGTAGACGCCGGTCGGATGGAACTGGATGAATTCCATGTCTTCGAGCGGCAGGCCGGCGCGTAGCACCATGGCGTTGCCGTCGCCGGTCTGGGTGTGGGCGCCGGTGCACGAGGCATAGATGCGGCCGTAGCCGCCGGTCGCCAGAATCGTCATCTGCGCCGAAAAGCGATGGATCGTGCCGTCGTCGAGATTGAGCGCGACGACGCCGCGGCAGCGGCCGTCTTCCATGATCAGGTCGATGGCGAAATATTCGATGAAGAACTGCGCCGAATGGCGCAGCGCCTGGCCGTACATGGTGTGCAGCATGGCGTGGCCGGTACGGTCGGCGGCGGCGCAGGTGCGCTGCGCGGTGCCTTTGCCGTAGTGGGTGGTCATGCCGCCGAACGGACGCTGATAGATCTTGCCATCTTCCTCGCGGCGCGAGAACGGCAGGCCCCAATGTTCGAGCTCGTAGACCGCTTCCGGCGCGTTGCGGCACATATATTCGATGGCGTCCTGGTCGCCGAGCCAGTCGGAGCCCTTGACCGTGTCGTACATGTGCCAGCGCCAGTCGTCCTCGCCCATATTGCCGAGCGCCGCGGCGATGCCGCCCTGCGCCGCCACGGTGTGCGAGCGCGTCGGGAACACTTTGCTGATGCAGGCGGTGCGCAAGCCGGCTTCGCTGCAGCCGACCACGGCGCGCAGGCCCGAACCGCCGGCGCCGATGACGATGACGTCGTAGGCGTGATCCTCGATCGGGTAAGCGCGGCCGCTGACGGCCGGCGCCGCAGCTTTACCGTTGGTTCCGTTTCCCGCCATGCTCACAATCCGAACGACAGTTTGAGGATGCCGTAAGCCGCGGCCAGCCCGACCACGATGGTGAAGAAGCTGTTGGCGATCAACAGCGCAAGCTTTGCGGTTTCGCCATGGACATAGTCCTCGATGATCACCGCCATGCCGATCCGCATATGGATGGTGATCGAGGCGATGAACAGCAGCATGATGATGGCGATGACCGGCGAGCCGAGGATTTGCGCCGCCGCGGCCTGGTTGCGGCCCAACAGCGTGATCAGGATGATCACCGCCGTGATGGTCAGCGGGATATTGGCGATCGCGGTGACGCGCTGGCGCCAAAAGTGGCTGGTGCCGGATTTCGCCGCGCCGTAGCCGCGCACGCGGGCGAGCGGCGTGCGGATATGCGCGCCGCCGCTCATACCGAGCCTCCCATGGCGAGGAGCCCGATGATCCAAAGCACCAGCGTGATCACGATCGAGCCGATCAGATTGGCGGCGACCAGCCACTCGCGCTCGACCGGCCCCAGGCCGCGGCCGGTGTCCCAGATCAGATGGCGGATGCCGCCCAGCATGTGGTGGATCAGCGCCCAGGTGTAACCGAACAGGATGAGGCGGCCGATCCAGGAGCCGATGAACCACTCGAAGCGCGCATAGCCGTTCGGGCCGGCGGCGGCGATGAACCACCACGCCAGCAGCAGCGTGCCGAAGTACAGGGCGAAGCCGGTGATGCGATGCGCGATCGACATCATCATCGTCAGCATCGGCCGGTAAATTTGCAGATGCGGCGAGAGCGGCCGCGCGACGGGGGCCTTGGTGTCGGCCATTGTGCTCATCCGAATTCGCTCGACGCGGGCAGCGCCGAGCTTGGTAGTGTTCCTAGCCAATCCGCGCCGCTATCGCAATGCAGCGATCTGCACAGAAAGGCGCCGGCACACGCTTCATTTCGTCTTAGACGAAAGATTAGCGTTGAAATATCGAATGACAATGGGCATTGTATAAAGCTAGACTTCGTCAAATCCGAAGGCAAGGTCGCCGGCATGCGATTCGATCTCGCCGATCTCAGCCTGTTCCGCCATGTCGTCGAAGCGGGCAGCATCACCCATGGCGCCGAGCGCGCGCATCTCGCGCTGGCCGCAGCCTCGACGCGCATCCGCAACATGGAGGACGTGCTCGGCGTACCGCTGCTTACGCGCGGCCGCCAAGGCGTCACGCCGACGCAAGCCGGCCGCACGCTGCTGCAGCACGCGCGCACCATCCTGCGCCAGGCCGAGCGGCTGCACGAGGATCTCGGCGCTTATGGCGGCGGCTTCGCTGGCCAGATCCGCGTGCTGTCGAACACCAATGCGCTGACCGAGTTCCTGCCTGAAGCACTGAGCTCGTTCCTCGCCGAACATCCGAGCGTCAGCGTCGATCTCGAAGAGCGCCTGAGCGACGAGATCGTTGGCCTCATCGCCGAAGGGGTCGCCGATCTCGGCGTTGTCGCCGGCACGGTCGATGCCGGCGCGCTCGAAACCTATCCGTTCCGCCGCGACCGCTTCGTGCTGGTGGTCGCGCAAGATCATCCCTTGGCGAAGCGCGCCAAGATCAGTTTTGAAGACGTGCTCGAGCACGATTTCGTCGGCCTCGACCGCGCCAGCGCCATCCAGCGCTTCCTCGCCACCAAAGCCGTGCGCATCGGCCGGCCGCTGCGGCTGCGGGTGCAGCTGCGCAGCTTCGACGCCGTGTGTCGCCTCGTCGAATGCAAGGTCGGCATCGGCATCGTGCCGGAAACCACCGCGCGCCGCGTGTCGAAGACCATGGCGATAGCCATCGTGCCGCTGACCGATTCCTGGGCGGTACGCGACCTGACGATCTGCATTCGCAGCATGGGCGAATTGCCGCTCTACGCGCGGCAGCTGGTCGAGCATTTACGGGCGAAGGCGTAGCGGGGTCAGGTATCAGGGATCAGATATCAGGTATCAAGATCAGGCTTTTTTCTTCTTGATCCCTGATCCCTGACTACTGATCCCTGTCACCTCGGCATCAGCACCCAGTAATCCAGATCGAGCAGCACGGCGGGATCGTAGTCGTCGCCGGTCTTGAGCGGGAAATCGCCGCACGGCTTGTCGTTGGTGGCGACGGTGCGCAGCCGCAGCGCGCCGACGTCGCTGCGGCCCGGCAGCTCGGCCTTGGCCAGCACCTCGGACCAGGCGAACACCGTGCCGCCGGCGAACAGCGGCGCGACGTGGCGGCCGCCATTGATGGCGGCGACGTGAAAGGCGTTGGCGATGCCGTTGAAGGTGAGCGAGCGGGCGATCGAGATGACGTGGCCGCCATAGATCAGCCGCCGTCCGAAGCGGCCTTGCTTGGCGCTGAACTGATCGAAATGGATGCGCGCGGTGTTCTGATAGAGCCGTGTCGCGATCTGATGCTCGGCCTCTTCGACCGTATAGCCGTCGACATGGTCGATCTTCTCGCCGACCGCGTAATCGCCGAAACGATAGTCGCTGCCGGCGAGTGCGAAATCGTAGGCCGGGATGTCGAGCGCCGGGCAGGCTTCGCCCAGGACGTTCGGCTCGACCGCGGTCGGTAGCCTCGGCACGTGATCGCCAGGCGCCGGCGCCGCCTCGTCGCGTTTGCGCACCATGACCCAGCGCACATATTCCAGCACCGGCTTGGCATGCTGATTGAAGCCGGTGGTGCGCACATAGACGATGCCGGTCTTGCGGCTGGAATTCTCCTTCAGCCCGATGACCTCGGACAGCGCGGTGAGCGTGTCGCCGGGATAAACCGGCGCGCGGAAATAACAGCCGGCATAGCCGAGATTGGCCACCGCGTTGAGCGACACGTCGGGCACGGTCTTGCCGAACACCATGTGGAATACGAGCAGATCGTCGATCGGCGCCTGCGGATAGCCGATCGCCGCGGCGAACGCGTCCGACGATTGCACCGCAAACCGCGCACCGAACAGGCCGGTGTACAGCGCCGCATCGCCGACCGTGACGGTGCGCGGCGTGGCGTGGCGGATCACCTGGCCGATGCGGAAATCTTCAAAGCAATTGCCGGGGCTGGTCTTGGCCATTTTTTTGATCGTCCTTGTCTGTCGGGAAGCCGGCATTCCGGGGGCGTGTCATACCCCACGCGCGGCGACCGGAAAAGCCGTCGTGGCATCGGCCCCATGATCAGAGTGCGGCCAAGCGATCAAGCCGCTTTCTCGGTCGTAACCGGCTTTTTCTTGAAACCGTTGAGCTCGCCCGCCTCACGCAGCCGTTACCAGCCGCCTGAAACCGCCGCGAAAACCCAGCGTATCTCGGTGCGACGACGATCTCGATCGTCTCGCCCGCGGTTTCGCCGCGGCGACCCCAATGGATCAACATGGAGACTGTCATGTCCAAGCGTTTCGCTTTGCTCGCCACTGCGGCCGCTGTTGCCCTCGCCGTCGCCGCGCCCGCGCCGGTGGTTTACGCGCAGATGGCGGAGAAGACCGTCAATGTCGGCGGCGCGCCGATGTATCCGTCGAAGAACATCATCCAGAACGCGGTCAATTCCAAAGACCACACCACGCTGGTTGCCGCGGTGAAGGCTGCCGGCCTGGTCGATACGCTGTCCGGCCCCGGCCCGTTCACCGTGTTCGCGCCGACCAATGCGGCGTTCGCCAAGCTGCCGGCCGGCACGGTCGATACCCTGCTCAAGCCCGAGAACAAGGCGACGCTGACCACGATCCTGACCTATCACGTGGTGCCGGGCCGCATGACCGCGGTCAACCTGATGAAGGCGGTCAAGGACGGCGAGGGCGAAGCCCACCTCAAGACCGTCGCCGGCAAGGACCTCATCGTCAAGCAAGCCGGCCCCGGCAAGCTCACCATCACCGACGCCAAGGGCGACGTCGCCATGGTCACCATTGCCGACGTGCTGCAGTCGAACGGCGTCATCCACGTCATCGACACGGTGCTGCTGCCGATGTGAGTACTCCTCCCTCTCCCCGCTTGCGGGGAGAGGGTTGGGGTGAGGGGGCCTATCCGCTGGGCTCAGAATCGCGGAGAGGCCCCCTCACCCTCGCTTCGCTCGACCTCTCCCCGCACGCGGGGAGAGGTAAATCTGACACGAATGTGAGGCGCCCGTGCGCTGCCGTTTTGTTATAGGTCTGCGGCCATGACCATCGAAGCGACCGGCAATCAAGCCTTGGTGCCCAAAACCGCGGACGGGCCGATCATTCATCCGCGCTGGGTGCGGATAACCCATTGGATCAACGCGCTCGCCATTTTCATGATGATCGGCTCCGGCTGGCAGATCTACGACGCCTCGCCGCTGTTTCGATTCATCTATTTCCCGTCGCAGCTTGCGCTCGGGCAATGGCTCGCCGGCGCGCTGCTGTGGCATTTCGCGGCGATGTGGCTCCTGGTGATCAACGGCATCGTCTATGTCACGCTCGGCATCGCCACCGGCCGCTTCCGCCGCAAGCTGTTGCCGATCCGGCCGCGCGACGTCGTCAACGATTTCCTCGCCGCGTTGCGCGGCAAGCTCGCGCACGACGATCTGTCGGTCTACAACGCGGTGCAGCGGCTCTTGTATGTCGGCGTCATCCTCGCCGGCGTGGTCATCGTGCTCTCCGGCTTGTCGATCTGGAAGCCGGTGCAGCTCAAATACCTCACTGCGTTGTTCGGCGGCTACGACTTCGCCCGCTACGTCCACTTCTTCGCCATGGCGTCGATCGTGGGATTTTTGACTGTCCATGTGGCGCTGGCGCTGATCGTGCCGAAGAGCCTGCGCGCCATGATCACCGGCCGGTGATTAAGAGGAGCAGACGATGCCCCGTGAACGCAAAAAAATTCCCGGCGTCGATGCCAAGCTCCTGATCAAGGACGCCGCCAAGCTGTTGCCCGATCCGTCACGGCGGCTGTTCCTGCGCGGCGCCGCGAGCCTCGGCGCGCTTGCCACGCTGACCGGCTGCGACATCATCGACGGCCCGACCGCCGAAAGCGCGCTGCGCGTCATGTCGCGCTTCAACGATTGGGTCCAGGCCCGCCTGTTCAGCCCGACCACCTTGGCGCCGGAATATCCGGAAAGCGCCATCACGCGGCCGTTCCCGTTCAACGCCTATTATGCGCAGGACGAGGCGCCCGATGTCGACGGCGAGACCTATCAGCTCGAGATCGGCGGCCTGGTCGACAACAAGAAGCCGTGGACGCTCGCCGAGCTCTACAAGCTGCCGGAAGTCTCGCAGATCACCCGCCACGTCTGCGTCGAAGGCTGGAGCGCAATCGGCTCCTGGCAGGGCGTGAAGCTGTCGGACTTTCTCAAGATGATCGGCGCCGACACCAAAGCCAAATATGTCTGGTTCCAGTGCGCCGAAGGCTATTCCAACACCATCGACATGCCGACCGCGCTGCATCCGCAGACGCAATTGACGCTCAAATTCGACCGCCAGATCCTGCCGCAGGCCTACGGCTTTCCGATCAAGATCCGCATTCCCACCAAGCTCGGCTTCAAGAATCCCAAATACGTCACCGCCATGTGGGTGCAGAACAACGACGCCGGCGGCTATTGGGAGAACCAGGGCTACAACTGGTTCAGCGGGCAGTAGCCGCGAAAATTTCGACCCCTGCCGGCGATCACGGTTGGTTGCGCGGCGGCGGCACTTCGGTAATCAGGCGCGCCCCGCGCTGAAAAGTGATGTAACCCCACATCCAGGTCACCGCGACGACGAAGCGGTTGCGCAGCCCGATCAGAAAATAAATGTGCACGACGCTCCAGAACAGCCAACCGATAAAACCTTTGAGCCGTACAGGTCCGAGCTCGACAACGGCGGCGCGCCGTCCGATTGTGGCCAATATGCCCTGATTTCGATAATGGAATGGCGGCAGCGACCGCCCCGCGATGCGCGCCGCAATGAGCCTGCCGACATAATTCCCCATCTGTTTTGCCGCGGGTGCGAGGCCCGGAACTGGGTCGCCATCGGCGCCGAGCACGGATGCGGTATCGCCGATGACGAATATATTTTGCTGTCCGGGTAGGGAAAGATCAGGTCCGACGATCACGCGACCGGCGCGATCGTGCTCCGCCGCAAGCCATTGCGCGGCGGGCGAGGCGGTAACGCCAGCCGCCCAGATGACCGCGCCGGCGTCGATGCGTCCATTGTCCAAGCCGCCTTCCAAGTCGACGCTACGATCCAAGTCGACACCGCGCGCGTCGCAGCCGATCACCGGGCTCGAGGTCATGACGTCGACGCCCATCGCCGTCAACGTATCGCGCGCGTAGTTGGAATGTTGCACCGAGAAGCTGGGCAGCAGGCGCGGCCCGGCCTCGATCAGCACGATGCGCGCCGTACGCGGATCAATTTGCCGGAAATCGCGGGCCAGCGTCTGCCGGGCGATTTCGGCGATGGCGCCGGCCATCTCGACGCCGGTGGGACCGCCGCCGACGACCGCGAACGTCAGGAAACGCCGCCGCTGCGCTTCGTCGCGGGCGAGCTCGGCTTGCTCGAATGCGGAGAGCAGGCTGCGGCGGATGCGGGTGGCATCTTCGATCCGCTTGAGGCCGGGGGCGAATGCAATCCACGCGTCGTGACCGAAATACGATTCCCTCGCTCCGGTCGCGACCACCAGAAAGTCGAACGGAAAGTCGCCTGCCGTGGTCTTGACCAGGCGCGCGGCGACGTCGATGCCGTTCACTTCCGCCATGAGGACTGTCGCGTTTTGCTGGCGCCGCAGAATATGGCGTATCGGCCAGGCGACCTCGGCCGGCGAAAGCGCCGCCGTCGCCACCTGGTACAAGAGCGGCTGGAAGCAATGGTAGTTCTGCCGGTCAAGGAGCGTGATTGCGACCGGCGCGCGGCCGAGCGTCTTGGCGGCCTCGAGGCCGCCGAAGCCCGCGCCGACGATGACGACGTGCGGCCGTTGTTGTGGCATGGACTGGGCTTCCACGGCGGACGGTGTTGAACGCCTGATATGGCCATCCGGCGCGGCAGTTGCCATCCGCGGCGCTGCCGATTAGCACTGCGGCGTCCGTCACCAGCCTCAAGGTCAGACTATGCCTAGCTTCAATCTCCTCCTGCTCGCCGGCGACGGCATCGGCCCGGAAGTCATGGCCGAGGTGGAGCGGCTGCTTGGCTTCTACGCCAAGAACGGCGTGGCCGATTTCCAGACCGAGGAAGGGCTGGTCGGCGGCGTGGCTTACGACGCGCACCAGGTCGCCATCACCGAAGCGACCATGGCCAAGGCGCACGCCTGCGACGCCGTGATCTTCGGCGCCGTCGGCGGGCCGAAATGGGACAAGGTGCCGTTCGAGGCGCGGCCGGAAGCGGGGTTGCTGCGCTTGCGCAAGGAGCTTGGCCTGTTCGCCAATATCCGCCCCGCCATCGTCTATCCGGCGCTGGCCGATGCATCGAGCCTCAAACGCGAGGCGGTCGAAGGACTCGATATCATCATCCTGCGCGAGCTCACCGGCGGCGTCTATTTTGGCGAGCCGAAGACCATCACCGATCTCGGCAACGGCCAGAAACGCGCCATCGATACCCAGGTCTACGATACCTACGAGATCGAGCGCATCGCCCGCGTTGGCTTCGAGCTGGCGCGCAAGCGGCGCAACAAGGTCACCTCGATGGAAAAGCGCAACGTGATGAAGACCGGCGTGTTGTGGCATGAGGTGGTCGGTCAGGTCCACGCGCGCGACTACAAGGACGTGCAGCTCGAGCACATGCTGGCCGATGCCGGCGGCATGCAGCTGGTGCGCTGGCCGAAGCAGTTCGACGTGATCGTCACCGACAATCTGTTCGGCGATATGCTCTCCGACGTCGCCGCGATGCTGACCGGCTCGCTCGGCATGCTGCCGTCTGCGTCGCTCGGCGAGCTCGATGCAAAAACCAAGCGGCGCAAGGCGATGTACGAGCCGGTGCACGGCTCGGCGCCCGACATCGCCGGCAAGGGCATGGCGAACCCGATTGCGATGCTCGCCTCGTTCGCCATGGCGATGCGCTATTCCTTCAACATGGGCACGGAGGCCGACCGGCTCGAAGCCGCCATCGCCGCGGCGCTCGACAAGGGCTTGCGCACCGCCGACATCAAGTCGGAAGGCTGCAAGATCGTCTCTACCGCCGAGATGGGCGAGGCGATTGTCGGCGAGTTGGAGAAGCTTTCGGCCTGACCAGACACGGTCGCCGCTGCCCGATATGTCCCAGCTTATCCTCAGCGCGCATTCGGGAAGCCACGACGCGGTTGCCGCGGTCTTCGTCGATTATGAGTTGCGCGCCGCGGTGCAGCTCGAGCGGCTGACGCGCCGCAAGAGCGACGGCCGCGAGCATCCCGACCTTGCCATCGACGAGGTGCTGTCGATCGCCGGCGCGACGCGGCAAGACGTCGATGTCGTCTGCTTCAGCCGCTCGGAATTTCCGACCATCTTCTATCGCAATATCCGCGGCGTGCGCTGGATCCGCGAAAAATACCGCAAATATGTCGAGGGCAATACGCGCCGCTACATGCCGCCGGAGTTTTTGCGCTCCCACACTACGAAGATCGACGACATTTTCGACGTCGCCAAATTCCGCCGCGCCGGCGGCTTCCGCGACGGTGCGGAAATGTTTTTCTACAATCACCACGAATCGCACGCGCTGGCGCCGCTGTTCTATACCGACTGGGACGATGCGCTCCTGGTCACCGCGGACGGCGGCGGCGATACCGTCAACTACAGCCACCGCCATTTCGCCAACGGCGCGATGACGACGATCTATGGCGGCGAAGAGTGCCTGCTTAACCCCCTGCCGACCGACAGCCTCGGCCATGCCTATGAGACGGTCACCGGCGCGCTCGGCTTCATCCCGCGGCGCCATGAAGGCAAGCTGACCGGGTTGGCGGCCTTCGGCCGGCCGGTGCTGGCGGAGAAAATTGCTTCGCATTTTTCCGTCGATGATGCGGGCCGCGTGCATTCGGATTTCCGCGATTTTCGCGCCATGCACGAAACGATCCGCAGCCTTGCCGTAAGCGTGAGCCGGGAAGACGCTGCCGCCTCGATCCAAGAGGTGCTGGAAGACACCATGCTGCGCTCGGTCGAGCGGCTGCTACGGCGCCACAAGGCGCGCCATCTCGGCGTTGCCGGCGGCGTCTTCGCCAATGTGCGGCTCAACCGCGTGCTCGCCGAACGGCTGCCGCTCGATGAAATCTTCGTCTTCCCGGCGATGGGCGACGAGGGCATGCCGGCGGGCGGCGCGCTTTGCTATCTGCTGCAGCGCGACGGTCTTGCGCACTGGCTTGAGCAGCGCCGGCGGCTGCGCGACATGTATTTCGGCCGCGATTACACGGTTGCGATCGACGATACGCTCGAAGCCACCGCCGGCGTGCGCCGCACCGGCGAAGCGCCGATCGACGACGCCGCCAAGCGGCTTCATGCCGGCCAGCTCGGCGCGATCTATACCGGCCGCATGGAATATGGGCCGCGCGCGCTAGGCGCGCGCTCGATCCTCGCCAATCCGTCGCGCCGTGAGACTCATGATCTGCTCAACCAGCGCCTGGCGCGCTCGGAATTCATGCCGTTCGCGCCGGTGATCACCGAGGAGAAGGCCGCGACCGTGTTCGACGTCACGCCGGTCAACGCTTACGCGTGCCGCTTCATGACCATCACCTGCAATGTGAAGCAAGAGTGGCGCGAGCGCATCGCCGCGGTGGTCCATGTCGACGGCTCGGCGCGGCCGCAGACCATCGCGCGCGACACCAATCCGCTCTATTACGACATCCTCACCGCGTTCGAGCGCGAGACCGGCCTGCCGGTGCTGGTCAATACCAGCTTCAACGTCCACGAAGAGCCGATCGTCAACAAGCCGTCCGAATGCGTCAAAGCGCTGTTGGACGGCCGCATCGATTTCATCGTGACGACGCAAGGCATCTACGAGCGCGCACCTGCTGAGTAGGCCGCCGCCGTGAGAGGCAAACTGCGCTTATGTCAGAACGGCGCGCCCGGCGTGATGAAGGCGCGGGGCAGCGGGTAGCCATTGCTGCCGGAAAAGTCGGGGCCGATGAACCAGAACGACGATTGGCCGGGATCGCCGCCGGCCGGAAACGCATAGTCGGTGAATTTGCGGTCGCCGACCGACACTTCGGTGCCGGTGTCGAGATAAGAGCGCCGCGGGATGACGATCACCGTGGTGCGGCCGTACTGGTCGCGGATGATGGTCCGCGAGGGCTGGATGACGGTGCCGCTCGCGGTCCGCATCACCGGAGGCTGCGGCGGCTGCCGCCTGGTCGCGGCGTCGGCAGAACCGGCTTGGGCCGCAAATACGGCCAAGACGGCAACTGTGACGGCTGATGCGCGCATGATTCCTCGCTCTCCCGTGCCGCCAGTGTAGCCTGCTTCGGGGGGCGGCAATAGCGCTCCGGCAACGGCCGGCAGGGCGCCGGGGTTCCGGCCGGCTCGCCGCCAAATCGACCCTTGCAGAACAATCTCCTGCTATCGGCGGACTTTATGTCACGTTATTCTGCGGACAGGCGATGCAGTAGAACCATCGCATAGCTTGGCGCTCCGTTGGGTGGGCCAAAGCCAAAAACGCGCAGGGAGGATATGCCATGCTCACGCGACGATCCGTATTGGGCGCGGCCGGTGCCGGCTTGGCGCTCGCCGGCAGCGGTTGGCCGAGGCTTTCCGACAGCCGGGCGGCAGGCGCGCCGGTAACGCCGGGCGTGCCGGCGGGTGTCGTCGACACCGCCGCCATGGAGGCGCTGCCGGGCAAGAAGCCGCTGATCCGGCTCGCCTACCGGCCGCCGAACTACGAAGCGCCGCTGGATTATCTGCGCACGCCGATCACGCCGAACGACGAATTCTTCATCCGCTACCACCTCTCGGACATTCCCGCCGTCGATGCCGCAACCTACAAGATCGCGGTCGGCGGCGACGGCGCCAATGGGCAGACCGAGCTCACGCTCGACGATCTGAAAAAACTCCCGGCCGCCGAAATCGTCGCCGTCAATCAGTGTTCGGGCAACCGGCGCGGCCTTTCCACGCCGCACGTCGCCGGCGTCGAATGGGGTTTTGGCGCCATGGGCTGCGCGCGCTGGAAAGGTGCCCGCCTGAAAGACGTGCTCGCCATGGTCGGGCTCAAGCCGGAAGCGATCGAGATCGCGTTCAACGGCGCCGACGGCCCGGCCTTCGACAAGACGCCGGACTTCATCAAGAGCCTGCCGGTGTGGAAGGCGGTCGATGAATCGACGCTGATTGCCTACGAAATGAACGGCGCGCCGCTGCCGCACTTCAACGGCTTCCCGGCCCGCCTCGTCGTGCCGGGCTGGACCGGCACCTATTGGATGAAGCATCTCATCAGCGTCACCGCGCTGACCAAGCCGCAAGGCGGGTTCTGGATGAACCCGGCCTACCGCATTCCGGTCGGCATGTTCCCGGTGGTGGCGCGTTTCGTCACCCAGGAGAACGCCACCACGACGCCGATCACCGAGATGGTCGTCAATTCGCTAGTCAGCAGCCACGCCGACGGCGCCAAGGTGAAGGCCGGCAACACCACCGTCAGCGGGCTGGCGTGGGACGGCGGCTACGGCATCACCGCTGTCGAAGCCTCGACCGACGGCGGCAAGACCTGGTCGGCGGCGACGCTCGGCGAGGATCTCGGCCGCTTCGCGTTCCGGCCCTGGAGTTTTGCGTTCAAGGCCAAAAGCGGCAAGAACACGGTGACGATCAACGCCACCAACAAGATCGGCCAGACCCAGACCGCGGCACTGCTGTTCAATCCGGCCGGCTACCACAACAACGTGATGCAGACCATCACGCTGAACGCGGCTTGAGGGAGGACACCATGCGCATGATTGCTTTTGCCGTCCTCGCCGCCGCAGCGCTGGTCGCGCTTCCGGCGCTGGCCGATGAGCCGACCATCACGCTCAAGCCGGGTCCGGGTCTCGACAAGGTGGAAGGCAATTGCGGCGCCTGCCACAGCCTGGTCTATATCCAGATGAACTCGCCGTTCCTCAATGCGGCAGGTTGGAACGCCGAGGTCACCAAGATGATCAAGGCCTTCGGCGCACCGATCAGCGACGCCGACGCCAAGGACATTGCGGCGTATCTGGCGGCCAATTACGGGACGTAAATTTCGCAACTGTTTCCCGGGCGATTTCGGAAAATGTTTCCCGGGCGCAGCGCAGCACCAAAAGCGCGTTCACGCGCGTCTTGCGCGCGCTATGGTGGTGCGCTGCAGACCCGGGATCGTAACAAACTCCGAGCCTGCGACGATCCCGGATCAGCGGTGCACCGCTCCGCTCCGCTTCGCTTCGCGCTGCACCGCATCCGGGAAACGCCGTCAGTGCGTCGGCATACGTCCGCGGAGCGCCGCCTTCAGCTTCGCGGGCTGCTGCGGCGCGATGCGCTCTTCGCGTTCCGGCGTCGCGGCGAGAATCGGATTGCGCTGGCCGCAGAAGGTGCGCTTGACCTCGGCGCGGGCGAACATTTCGGCGAGCTTGGCGTCGCCGTTGACCAGGGTGAGCCGGTCGAGCAGGCACGCCACCGTCGTCCGATCCACCACCTCGCGGCCGGCGCTGCAATACCAGCCGGCGATCTGCATGGCGGGGTCTCGCAACAGCCGGGCGAAACCGAGGCAGCGGCGCTCGTGGCCTTGCGGCGCCACGGCAAAGTCGACCAGCGCCACGGAACCGAACTTGCTGTCGATCTGCCCGATCGGCTTGACGTCGTCGGTCACGGCGTAATCGACGATGCGGGCGGCGATTTCGCTCGACGCGTCGAGGAAGCGATCGCTGGCCACGGCCGGCCGGTAGATTTCGACCACGACATAGGGCCCGGCGCCGGCGGCCTCGCCCCAGCTCAGCAGATCCTTGCGCGCGCCGTCCTTGACCCGGCGCTGGATGGCGTAGTCGTAGGTGCTGCCGATAAGCTCGGGCATCAATAGCTCGAAGGCCGGGTAGGGGCGCTCGACGGTGCTCCAGGCCGGCCGCTGCGCCGCTGCCGAACCGAGCGCTGCGACGATGTCCGCAGGCGCGGCGAAAAAGCTGGCGGCAGCCACGGCAAGAGCCGCAAGACCCCCCATATAGGCCAGGAGGCGCACCAAGGTGGCGCGAATGTCGTCGGAAACGGAAGTGGCGGCCTGCCGCACGGGAAACGCCCCAGCAACGTTGTGTTAGGGACGTTTCTCGCTTAGAAGCGCTTCCGTTGCGGTTTCCAGGATGCTGAACAGGCAGTAAATTTTTCGGTGGAGCGTTAACAATGGGTTACAACGTCGCCGTGGTCGGGGCGACCGGCAATGTCGGCCGCCAAATGCTCGAAATTCTGGACGAGCGGTCGTTCCCCGCCGATGAAGTGATTGCGCTCGCGTCGCGGCGCAGCCTGGGCACCGAGGTGTCGTTCGGCGACCGCACGCTCAAGGTCAAAGCGCTCGAGCATTTCGATTTTTCCGGTGTCGACATCTGCCTGATGTCGGCGGGCTCCGCCGTGTCCAAGGAATGGTCGCCGAAGATCGCCGCCGCCGGCGCGGTGGTGATCGATAATTCCTCGGCGTGGCGCTACGATTCCGACGTGCCGCTGATCGTGCCGGAGGTCAATGCCGACGCGGTGACGGGCTTCCGCAGGCGCGGCATCATCGCCAATCCGAATTGCTCGACGGCGCAGCTCGTCGTCGCGCTCAAGCCGCTGCATGACCGCGCCAAGATCAAGCGCGTCGTGGTCGCCACCTATCAGTCGGTGTCCGGCGCCGGCAAGGAGGCGATGGACGAACTGTTCTCGCAGACCAAGGCGGTGTTCCAGATCGGCGAGATCGTGCCGAAGAAATTTGCCAAGCGCATCGCGTTCAATGTCATTCCGCAGATCGACACCTTCATGGAGGACGGCTACACCCGCGAAGAGTGGAAGATGGTGGTCGAGACCAAGAAGATCCTCGATCCCAAGATCAAGCTCACCGCGACCTGCGTCCGCGTGCCGGTGTTCATCAGCCATTCCGAGGCGGTGAACGTCGAGTTCGAGGAGCCGATCACGTCCGACGAGGCGCGCGATATCCTGCGCAATGCGCCGGGCTGTCTGGTGATCGATTCGCAGGAGCCGGGCGGCTATGTCACGCCCTACGAGGCGGCCGGCGAGGACGCGACCTATATCAGCCGCATCCGCGAGGATGCCACCGTCGAGAACGGGCTTGCGATGTGGATCGTCTCCGACAACCTGCGCAAGGGCGCGGCGCTCAACGCCATCCAGATCGCCGAATGCCTGATCAACCGCAAGCTGATCACGGCGAAGCAGAAGGCGGCGTAGGTCTATCGTCATTCCGGGGCCGAGCGTAGCGAGGAGCCCGGAATCCATAGTCCCAGCGTAGGGATTATGGATTCCGGGCTCGCCGCTTCGTGGCGCCCCGGAATGACGCGGTTGTTGGCATGCGCCGTGCAGGTCCGTTAGCTTAGGCAACCAGCCTGGGGGTTCCCAATGACCGTCCGTCCGCGCCGCAGCGTGCTCTACATGCCCGGATCGAACGCGCGCGCGCTGGAAAAGGCCCGCGAACTGCCGGCCGACGGCCTGATCCTCGATCTCGAAGACGCGGTGGCGCCGGAGGCCAAAGCGCAGGCGCGCGGCGCCATCGTCAAGGCGCTGTACGATGGCGGCTTCGGCGATCGCGAGGTGATGGTGCGCATCAACGGGCTCGACACCCGCTGGTGGGTCGAAGACCTCACCATCGTCGCCGCGGCCAAGCCCGATGCGGTGCTGGTGCCGAAAATATCCCATCCCGGCCAGCTGCAGGATCTGGCGGCGCGCATCGTCGACATGGGCACCGACCCCAGCGTGCGGGTCTGGGCGATGATGGAGACGCCACTGGCGATCCTCAATGTCGGCGAGATCGCAGCGGCTGCGCTCGATTCCGAGACCCGGCTCTCAGGCTTCGTCATGGGCACCAACGATCTCGCCAAGGATACGCGCGCGCGGATCGTGCCCGGCCGCGCGCCGATGCTGCCGTGGCTGATGACCTGCGTCGCCGCGGCGCGCGCCTACGGCCTCGACATTCTCGACGGCGTCTATAACGACCTCGGCGATGCCGAAGGTTTTGCCGCGGAATGCCGGCAGGCGCGCGATCTCGGTTTTGACGGCAAGACACTGATTCATCCGCGGCAGATCGAGCCGTGCAACGACGCGTTCTCGCCGAGCGACGACGAGGTGGCGATGGCGCGCAAGATGATCGCCGCGTTCGAATTGCCGGAGAACCGTGATAAAGGTGTGGTCCAGATCGACGGCCGCATGGTCGAGCGCCTGCACGCCGAGATGGCGCAGCGCACGGTGGCGATTGCGGACGTGATCGCCAAGACGAAACAGAAGCAGCCGGCATAACCCATGACCCGCGCTACCGCCGTTCTCGATCTAGGCAAGCCGGTGATCCTCGCCCCGGCCGCGGGCATCAGCTTCGAGATCGAAGCCGGCCAGAAGCTCAAGCTGACCCAGCCCGAGGGCGAACAGGTCGCCGACCTGATTTCGTTCATCCGGGACGACGTCCGCGAGCTGTTGTCGATGCATTCGAGCCGCGCCGTCAATCTGAACTGGAAGCTCACGGCGCCGCATGTGCTCTACAGCAACCGCACCCGCGCCATGTGGCAGATCGAAGAGGACCTCACCGGCGAAAACTATTGCGGCGGCGGCTATTGCAGCGAGCATCTCAACGTCGCCCGCTACGGCGACGCCGGCAAGGGCGCCGCCAATTGTCAGGGCAATCTCGAAGCCGCGATTGCCGGCTACGGCATGGACCGCTGGAATTTCAACATCGACGCCTGCTTCAACGTCTTCATGACCGTGGCCTACGACGCCAACGGCGTCTGGGAGATCCGGCCGCCCAAGGGCAAGCCCGGCGATTACATGATCATGCGCGCGCTGCTGCCGCAGATCGTCGCCATCTCGAATTGCCCGATCCTGTTCAACGCCTGCAACAACTTCCGGCTCAAGCCGCTGACGCTGGAGATCCTGAAATAGCCGATCGCGGCGTGCAGTCTTTTGCGGAAACCGGCCGTTAATTTTTCAGCCGGTAGCCGGTCTTAAAAAACCACCAGATGATGGCCATGCAGACGGCGAGGAACAGCACGGTCATCCCTAGGCTGACGCCGACATCCACGTCGGCGATGCCGAAGAAGCTCCAGCGGAAGCCGGAGATCAGGTAGACCAGCGGGTTGAACAGCGTCACCGTGCGCCAGAACGGCGGCAGCACGCTGGTCGAGTAGAACGTGCCGCCGAGAAAGGTCAGCGGCGTGAGGATCAGCAGCGGCACGATTTGCAGCTTCTCGAAGCTGTCGGCCCATAGCCCGAGGATGAAGCCGAACAGGCTGAAGCCGATCGCGGTCAGCACCAGGAAGCCGATCATCCACACCGGATGCACGATGTGGATCGGCACGAACAGGCCGGACGTCGCCAGGATGATGGCGCCGAGAATGATCGACTTGGTGGCGGCGGCGCCGACATAGCCGAGCACGATCTCGAACGGCGACACCGGCGCCGAGAGCAGCTCGTAGATGGTGCCGACGAAGCGCGGGAAATAAATGCCGAACGCGGCATTGGTCACGCTTTGCGTGAGCAGCGTCAGCATGATCAGGCCCGGCACGATGAAGGAGCCGTAGCCGACGCCGTCGATCTGCGTGATGCGCGAGCCGATCGCGGCGCCGAACACGATGAAGTAGAGCGCCGTCGAGATCACCGGCGAGACCACGCTTTGGAACAAGGTGCGCGCGGTCCGCGACATCTCGTAGACGTAAATGGCCCGCACGGCGTGGATGTTCATGGCTGATGCCTCAGCAGGCCGACGAAAATGTCCTCCAACGAGCTTTGCGTCGTGTGCAGGTCCTTGAAGCGGATGCCGGCGCCGTGCAGCCCATCGAGCAGCGCAGTGATGCCGGTGCGCTCGCTTTTGGTGTCATAGGTGTAGATCAATTCCTTGCCGCCAACGGCGAGCGTCAGGCGGAAGGCGTCGAGCGCCGCCGGGATGGCGTCGAGGCGTTCATGCAGCTCCAGCGTCAGCTGCTTGCGGCCGAGCTTGCGCATCAATTCGACCTTGTCCTCGACCAGGATGATCTCGCCCTTATTGATGACGCCGACCCGGTCGGCCATCTCCTCGGCCTCCTCGATGTAATGGGTAGTGAGGATGATGGTGACGCCGGAGGCGCGCAGCGCGCGCACCAATTGCCACATGTCCTTGCGCAATTCGACGTCGACGCCGGCGGTCGGCTCGTCGAGGAACAGGATTTGCGGCTCGTGCGCCAGCGCCTTGGCGATCAGCACCCGGCGCTTCATGCCGCCGGACAGCGTGATGATTTTCGAATCGCGCTTGTCCCACAGCGTGAGCTCCTTGAGCACCTTCTCGATGTGGCCGGGGTTCGGCGGCTTGCCGAACAGGCCGCGGGAAAAGCGCATGGTCGCCGGCGGCGTCTCAAAGGCGTCGGTGGTCAGCTCCTGCGGCACCAGCCCGATCATGGCGCGCGAGGCGCGGTAGTCGGTGAGGATGTCGTGGCCGTCCACCGTGACCTGGCCCGACGACGGATTGACGATGCCGCAAATGACATTGATCAGCGTCGTCTTGCCGGCGCCGTTCGGCCCGAGCAGCGCAAAGATTTCGCCGTGACGGATCTCCAGGCTGATGTCTTTCAAGGCCTGGAAGCCCGAGGCGTAGGTCTTGTTGAGGTGTGAGACGGAAATGGCGGGTGTCATGGCTGGCGCGATCCGATTATCTCGGCGTCATCACCGGGCTTGACCCGGTGATCCAACTTCAAGCGTCAAATCAGCATGGATTGCCGGATCAAGTCCGGCAATGACGATCAAATAAAGCATTTTACGGCCGGCTCACACCCAGGGCCGCTCCGACTTGGCCTTCTGCTCAAAGCCCTCGATCTTGCCGGCCTTGAGATTGGTCAAGCCGATATCGTCGAGGCCTTCGAGCAGGCATTTCTTGCGGTACGGGTCGATGCCGAATTTGACCACGCCACCGTCGGGACCGCGGATTTCCTGTTTCTCGAGATCGACGCTGAGCGTCGCATTGGCGCCGCGCTCGGCGTCGTCGAACAGCTTTTCCAGATCTTCCGGCGACACCTTGATCGGCAGCACGCCGTTCTTGAAGCAGTTGTTGTAGAAAATGTCGCCGAACGAGGTCGAGATCACGCAGGTGATGCCGAAATCCATCAGCGCCCAGGGCGCATGCTCGCGCGATGAGCCGCAGCCGAAATTGTCGTCGGCGACGAGAATCTTCGCCTTGCGGTAGGCCGGCTTGTTGAGCACGAAATCCGGGTTCTCGCTGCCGTCGTCGCGATAGCGCTTTTCCGCGAACAGGCCCTTGCCCAGCCCGGTGCGCTTGACGGTTTTCAGATATTGCTTGGGGATGATCATGTCGGTGTCGACATTGATCATTTTCAACGGCGCCGCGACGCCTTCCAGCACGGTGAACTTTTCCATGACCAGTTCCTGCGAAGTGTCGTTCCTGCGAAGTATCGGTCTTTGCGGATTTCAGCTGTCGGGACGGCTTAATGGCCCTTCGCCCGGCGCCGGTCAACCCCGCGCCGCCGCGGGCACACGTTTCGCGGCTTCGTCGGCATTGAACTTCGATTCGCGTTCGAGCGTGCAGACCTGAACGCTATACGCGCTGTAGTATTTCTGCCGCGCCAGCTTTTGTGCCGCGATATGCTCGGGATTGGTCCGCCAGGCGTGCATGCCTTCCTCGTGCGCGAACTCGACGATGGTGACGCGCTCGCCGTCGTCGGCAAAAAACCCTTTGTGCGAGATGTAGCCCGGCATGGTGCGGGCGAGCTCATTCATGCGCTCGACCAGGGCGACGTATTCGTCGCGCAGACCCGGCTTCAGGCGGGAACGGAAAACGGTGATGATCATGGCACTGCGTCCTTGCGGTCCTGGCGACGGCCGGTCGATGCCGCGCCATCATAGCACGGCCGTCAGGCCGGGGCCTGCTTCTCGTTTTTCGGCACGGCGTCGAGCGCCAGGACCCAAGGCCGCGCCGAGCGAAACCAATTCTGCCGCCGCGGCGTGAGCTGATCGCGCTGGCGCAAAATGCCGACCCGCACCGTGTAGGACGGCTGCACGCCTTCGCCCGGCGTCGTCGAATAGATCGGCGAGGCGCAGGTGCCGCAAAAGGCCTGCACCCGCGGCCTGCCGCTGTCGGCGGTGGTCTTCACGTAGATGTTTGGTTGCCCGGTCATCTTGAACGTCGTGCCGGGCACCGGGATCGAGACGCGAAACGCCGTGCCCGTAGACGTCTGGCAATCGGTGCAATGGCAGATCTGCGTCTTCTCCGGATCGGCCTCGCCTTCGATCTTGATGGCGCCGCAGGAGCACTGGCCGTCGATTCTCATGACATCTCTCCCTTCGCTTCATCGGCTGCTTGCTCGAGCGCTTCCATATCGGCATCCGACAGGCCGAAATGATGGCCGATTTCGTGCACCAGCACGTGCTGGACGATGGCGCCCAAGGTCTCGTCGTGCTCGGCCCAATAATCGAGGATCGGCCGCCGGTACAGCCAGATCATATTCGGCATCTGGACGGCGGCGCTTTCGGCGCGGAACGGCAGGCCGACGCCCTGGAACAGGCCGAGCAGGTCGAACTCGGTCTCGGCCTGCATCTCGCTGAGCACTTCTTCGCTTGGGAAATCATCGACCTGGATGACGAGGTCGGCGCACAGATCGCGAAAGCCCTTCGGCAACGCCCGAAACACCTCGCCGGCCAAAACTTCGAGCGCGGCGAGCGAGGGCGCCTTGACGGGCCGCCAGGCCAGCGGATCGGATGCAAGATCGGCCATAATTGTAATGTACACCGTCATTGCGCGGACGAAACGGGCTGCGCTATGAGGCCGGGATGGCGCTGAAGCGATGGATCTTCTTGACCGCTCTCGCTGCGCTGGCGATGCCCGGCGCCGTGCAGCACGCGGCTGCGCAAACTCAAGCGTCGCCGATGACCCGGCCGAGCCAGCCGCCGCCGCGCTACGCACGACCGCGCATCGAGATCAATCCGCGGCCGCTGCTGTACCGCCGCTGCATCGATTGGTACGAATTGCAATATCGGCCGAGCGGCACGGTGCTCTATCCGCAAATGCGCTGCTGGTGGGTGCGGGGGTGATTCCCGTCGTCATTGCGAGCGTAAGCGAAGCAATCCAGTTCGGCGACTCCGCCTGGATTGCTTCGTCGCTTCGCTCCTCGCAATGACGAGGATGCGGCTGGTTACTTCCACTCCCGCACGTCGACGAAATGTCCGGCGATCGCCGCGGCGGCGGCCATGGCTGGCGACACCAGGTGGGTGCGGCCCTTGTAGCCCTGGCGGCCTTCGAAATTGCGGTTCGAGGTCGAGGCGCAGCGCTCGCCGGGATTGAGCTTGTCGGGATTCATGGCGAGGCACATCGAGCATCCGGGCTCGCGCCATTCGAAGCCGGCCTTGAGGAAAATCTTGTCGAGGCCTTCGGCTTCGGCCTGCTCTTTGACCAGGCCCGAGCCCGGCACGATCATCGCCTTGACCTTGGCGTTGACGGTCTTGCCGTCGACCATCTTGGCGGCGGCGCGCAAATCCTCGATGCGGCCGTTGGTGCACGACCCGATGAAGACGCGGTCGAGCGCGATGTCGGTGACCTTCTCGCCGCCCGTGAGCGCCATGTATTCGAGCGAGCGCTCGGCGGCCTGCCGCTTGTGGGCGTCGGCGATATCTTCGGGGCGCGGCACGCGGCCGGCGATCGAAACGACCTGCTCGGGATTGGTGCCCCAGGTCACCAGCGGCGGCAGTTTTGCGGCATCGAGTCTGATCTCGCGATCGAAATGGGCGCCGTCATCGGATTGCAGCGTCGCCCAGTAGCGCATCGCCGCGTCCCAATCCTTGCCCTTCGGCGATTTCGGACGGTCTTTCACGAACGCATAGGCCTTCTCGTCCGGCGCGATGAAGCCGGCCTTGGCGCCGGCCTCCACCGACATGTTGCAGACCGTCATGCGGCCTTCCATGGTCAGCGCGCGGATCGCCTCGCCGGCATATTCCAGCGCATAGCCGGTGCCGCCGGCGGTGCCGATCTCGCCGATGATGGCGAGAATGATGTCCTTGGCGGTGACGCCGTCGGGCAGCTTGCCGTCGACCACCGCGCGCATGTTCTTCGATTTCGATTGGATCAGCGTCTGCGTCGCCAAGACGTGCTCGACTTCCGAGGTGCCGATGCCGTAGGCCAGCGCGCCGAAGGCGCCGTGGGTCGCGGTGTGGCTGTCACCGCACACCAGCGTCACGCCGGGCAGGGTGAAGCCTTGCTCGGGGCCGATGATGTGAACGATACCCTGGCGCCTGTCGAACTCGTCGTAATATTCGAGATCGAAGAATTTCGCATTTTCCGCAAGATAAGCGATCTGCGCCTCGCTCTCCGGATCGGGATTTTTTTGCCGGCGGTCGGTGGTCGGCACATTGTGATCCACAACGAGCAAGGTCTTGTCCGGCGCGCGCACCTTGCGGCCAGACAGCCGCAAGCCTTCGAACGCCTGCGGGCTCGTCACCTCGTGCACCAGATGGCGGTCGATATAGATCAGGCAGGTGCCGTCCGGCTGTTCGTCGACCAGATGGTCGTCCCAGATCTTGTCGTAAAGCGTGCGGGGCTTGGCCATCCCGAAGGGCTCCTCGTCGTACATATAGGCAGCGCCGTCCTTTAGCGCCTCGGGCGCTTGAGGAAAAGGGCGGCCATTCTGTCGCCGCCCGGAGCCATGCGATAGGATCGGGGAGCTCAAGGAACAGGCCCGACATGCAGCGCAGTGACATCGCGATCAGAACCACCCATGCCGGCCGGCTGCCGCCGGTCGGCGCGGCCGACACCGTGACCGGGCAGGTGGCCGAGGTGATCCGCAAGCAGGTGCAGCTTGGGATCAGTTGCGTCGGCGACGGCGAGTTCTGGAACGGCCGGAATTTCCAATATTATGCCCGAGAGTTCGAAGGCATCACGGCGCGCCCGCTGCGGCCCGGCGAACGTGGCTCCGGCCGGGAAGCGACCCGCGAACGCGACACGTTCCCAAAACTCTATGCCGACATGGATCGTGTCGGCACCATGTTCTGCGTTCCCGGCGAGGAGCCGCGATTTTCGCCGCCGACCAAGCTGGTCGTGACCGGTCCGATCAAGGGTCGCGCCACGGACGCGATCCGCCGCGAGATCGATGTCTTCAAAGCGGCGCTCGCGGCCGCCGGCGGCGCCGAGGAGGCCTTCATCTGCGTGTTCGCGCCGGGCTGGCTCGATCATCACATTTTCGACGAGCACTACGGCAACGACGAGGAATTCGTCTTCGCGCTCGCCGACGCGCTGCGCGAGGAATATCGCGCGGTGGTCGACGCCGGGTTCATCCTGCAGATCGACGACCCCGGCGTCATGACGTCATGGGACATGATCAAGCCGGAGCCGACCATTGCCGAATACCGCCGCTATCTGAAGTGCCGCATCGATGCGCTCAACCACGCGCTCGCCGGCATTCCGGAAGATCGCGTGCGCCACCACTTCTGCTGGGGTTCCTGGCATGGCGCGCACACCCACGACTTGCCGCTCAAGGACATTATCGATCTCGCGCTCGAAGTGCGCGCGCAAGCCTGCAGCTTCGAAGCCGGCAATGTCCGGCACCAGCACGAATGGACGCTGTGGCAGGACGTCAAGCTGCCGGCCGGCAAGATCATCGTGCCGGGCGTGGTCAGCCACGCCACCAACCTGGTCGAGCATCCCGAGCTGATCGCGCAGCGGATTGGCAATTTTGCCGCAGCGGTCGGGCGCGAGAACGTGGTTGCGGGCACCGACTGCGGACTCGGTTCGCGCCTGCACGAGGATCTGGTCTGGGCGAAGCTTGCCGCGCTGGTCGAGGGCGCGCGGCTGGCCTCGAAGGCGCTCTGGGCGCGGTGAAGGCGACGCGTCGGCGCCGCCGACGACTTACTCCGCCGCGCTCTCCTCGCCGGCTCCGGCGGTGTGATCCTGCCGCTCGATGATGCGGGCGGACTTGCCGCGGCGGCCGCGCAGATAATAGAGTTTTGCGCGGCGCACCTTGCCGCGGCGCACCACCTTGATGGAATCGATCATCGGCGAATAGAGCGGGAAGACGCGCTCGACGCCTTCGCCGTAGGAAATCTTCCGCACCGTGAAATTCTCGTTCAGGCCGGCGCCGGCGCGGCCGATGCAGACGCCCTCATAGGCCTGCACGCGGTGCCGTTCGCCTTCGATGATCTTGACGTTGACGATGACCGTGTCGCCCGGCTGGAAATCGGGAATGTCCTTGCCGGCGGTGAGCTTCGCCACTTGTTCGTTTTCGATTTGTTTGAGCAGGTTCATGGCGAATTCTCCATCGGCTGCGCTATGCGACGCGCGGCTCCGACCGGGGTCTAAGCGGGTTGGGCGAGCTTCTACGCTAGCCGGAAGGCTTTGTCACCCTCCGGTCATCCGGTCCGCGACCCGCCACGGAAGCGGCTCAGGAAGGTCGCCCAGAGGTCCGGCCGGCGCGCCTTGGTCAGCCGCTCGGCCTCGGCGCGGCGCCAGGCGGCGATCTTGGCGTGGTCGCCCGAGGTCAGGATTTCCGGGATCGGCCGGCCCTCCCAGACCTGCGGGCGGGTGTAGTGCGGATATTCCAGGAGGCCGTCGGTAAAGCTCTCCTCGGCACCCGAGGCGGCCGCGCCCATGACCCCGGGCAACAGCCGCACGCAGGCATCGATCAGCGCCATGGCGGCGATCTCGCCGCCGGACAGCACATAGTCGCCGACCGAGACTTCTTCGAGCCCGCGCGCCGCGATGACGCGCTCGTCGACGCCCTCGAAGCGGCCGCAGACCAGGACCACGCCGGCATCAGCGGTGAGCGCCTCGATCCGCGCTTGGGTCAGCGGCACACCGCGCGGCGACATCAGGAGGCGCGGGCGCGTGTCGGTCGCTGTCGAGTCGATGGCGCGGCCGAGCACGTCCGCCTTCATCACCATGCCCGGCCCGCCGCCGGCCGGCGTGTCGTCGACGGTGCGATGCTTGTCGGTGGCGAAGTCGCGGATATCGACGACGTCGAGCGACCATGCGCCTGAGGCCAAGGCTTTGCCGGCGAGGCTCAAGCCGAGCGGCCCCGGAAACATCTCCGGAAAAATAGTCAGCACGCTCGCGCGCCACATGATTTTAGCGCCGCCTGCCGCCGCGCTTGGCGGCAGGCGCTTGTTGATCCAGGTCAGGCGCGACGACCATGAGGCGCCCCGCCGCGAGATCGACCACCGGCACGGTGGCCTCGTCGAACGGCAGCAGCTGCGTCACGTGGCCGTCGGTCGGCCGCAGCTCGATCAGATCGCCGGCGCCGAAATTGTGGATCGCCACCACGGTGCCGAGCTTTTCGCCGGTGCGGTCGACCGCGGAAAGGCCGATCAGATCGGCGTGATAGAACTCGTCGGGCTGGTCGGGCGCCGGTAGCCGCTCGCGCAGCACGTAAAGTTTGACGTTGGTCAGTCGCTCGGCGGCGCCGCGGTCGGCAATGCCGGCAAGTTTTGCAACGAAGTGATCCTTGGCGCGGCGCAGCGCTTCGATCTGGATCACGCGGCCATCTTCAGTCTCCAGCGGGCCATAGCCGGCGATCGCTTGCGGATCGGCGGTGAACGAGCGCAACCGCACTTCGCCGCGCACGCCGTGAGCGGCGCCGATTTGACCGAGGCAGATGCGCGCGCCGCCCGCCATGGTTCGTGCCGGTTAGGTTGCCGGGGCGGCCGGTGCGGCCGGGGCGGCCGGTGCTGCCGGCGCCTTGGCCGGAGCGGCACCCGCGGCGGCCTTGGCCGCCTCTTCCTTGGCCTTGCGCTCCTTGCGCGGCACGGCCTTTTCCGGATTGTTGCGCTTGGTCCGCTTCATCACGCCCGCGGCGTCGAGGAAACGCATGACGCGGTCCGAAGGTTGCGCGCCCTTGGCGATCCAGGCCTTGGCCTTCTCGATGTCCCACTTCAGCCGCTCGGTCTTTTCCTTGGGCAATAGCGGATTGAAATAACCGAGCCGCTCGATGAAGCGGCCGTCGCGCGGGCTGCGGCTGTCGGCCACCACGATGTGATAGAACGGCCGCTTCTTGGTGCCGGCGCGGGCCATGCGGATGACGAGAGGCATTTTCAGGTTTCCTTTCTTGAAACGTTGAACGGCGTGTTTGTTTGAATCCCGGTTGTCATTTCTTCTTGCCGAAACCCGGAAAGCCCGGCGGCAAGCCGCCCGGCAGTTTCGGACCAAGCCCGGGAAGCCCGCCCGGCATCCGGCCCGGCAATCCGGGAAAATTCGGCGGCAGGCCGGGAGCGCCCGGTGCGCCGGGCATTCCTGGCGGCAAGCCGCCCGGCATCTTTTCGGCAAGTTTTGCCATCTCTTCCGGGCTCGGCATGCCGCCGCCCCCGCCGCCGCCGAAGCCCAGCATGTTGGCGAGGCCGGCCATCGGGCCGCGCTTGGCGCCGCCCATGGCCTTCATCACGTCGGCCATGGTGCGATGCATTTTCAACAGCCGGTTGATGTCCTCCGGCCTGGTGCCGGAGCCGGCGGCGATGCGGCGCTTGCGGCTCGCCTTGAGCACATCGGGATTGCGCCGCTCCTGCGGCGTCATCGAATCGATGATCGCCATCTGCCGCTTCAGCACGGTTTCGTCGAGATTGCGCTCGGCGAGCTGGTTCTTGATCTTGGCGATGCCGGGCAGCATCGCCATCATCCCGCTCATGCCGCCCATATGCTGCATCTGCGCGATCTGCTCGCGCAGATCGGAGAGATCGAAGGCGCCCTTGCGCATCCTCTCGGCGACGCGCGCCGCCTTCTCGGCGTCGATGGTGGTTGCGGCTTTTTCCACCAGCGAAACGATGTCGCCCATGCCGAGGATGCGGTCGGCGATGCGGGCGGGATAAAAATCCTCGATGGCGTCGATTTTCTCGCCGGTGCCGATCAGCTTGATCGGCTTGCCGGTGACCGCGCGCATGGACAAAGCCGCGCCGCCGCGGCCGTCGCCGTCGATGCGGGTCAGCACGATGCCGGTCAGGCCGACGCGCTCGTCGAACGCGCGCGCCAGGTTGACGGCGTCCTGGCCGGTCAACGCGTCGGCGACCAGCAAGATTTCGTGCGGATTGGCGGCGCGGCGCACCTCCGCGGCTTCCGCCATCATCGGCTCGTCGAGCGTGAGCCGGCCGGCGGTGTCGAGCATCACCACGTCATAGCCGCCGAGCCGCGCCGCCTGCACGGCGCGGCCCGCGATCTGCACCGGCGTCTGGCCTTCGACCATCGGCAAGGTATCGATCGCGACCTGGCGGCCGAGCACGGCGAGCTGCTCCATGGCAGCCGGGCGGCGGGTGTCGAGCGACGCCATCAGCACTTTGCGCTTGGCGCCGTCGGTCAGCCGCTTGGCGACCTTGGCGGTGGTGGTGGTTTTGCCGGAGCCTTGCAGGCCGACCATCATGATGACGACCGGCGCCGGCGCGTTGAGGTCGATCGGCTGCGCGTCGGAGCCCAAGGTCTCGATCAGCTGGTCGTGCACGATCTTCACGACCATCTGGCCGGGCGTGACCGACTTGATCACTTCGATGCCGACCGCGCGCTTTTTCACTTCATCGGTGAAGGCACGCGCGACGTCGAGCGCCACGTCGGCCTCGAGCAGCGCGCGCCGCACTTCGCGCAACGCCTCGTCGACGTCGGCCTCCGACAGCGCGCCGCGCCGGGTCAGCCGGTCGAGAACCGCATTCAGCCGTTCGGAAAGACTATCGAACAAGTTACCTTCCTTAAGACGGCCGACCCTGCGGGCGGCCTATGCCAAAACGCTTTTTGCGCCCGAGGGCGCATCGCGCTGTCGGGCGGTTGCCTCCGGCGTCGCGGGCCGGTCGGCGGTTGCAATTCGTTCTCTTAACGAGAGCGGGCGGAAAATAGGGGCCGCGGCCCCTGCCGTCAACCGTGGTGTTTCAGGTTAATGCAGCGGATGGCGGCCTTGATCGCTTGGATGCTGGTTGTTCGTGTCGACCATCTTGTCAAGGACGGCGCCATCAGCGCGGTTACGCGCGTCTTCGACGCGCTATGGCGCCGCCGCCTTCGGCGGTCTGCGATCCTTGACAAGATGGTCAACACGAACAGAGTGCTGTCCAAGCGATCAAGGCCGCTTTCTCGGCCTTTCAGATACGCCTGTCCCGAACATTCGATTTGGCATGTCCCGCTACTACACCGGCCCCGTCTCCGATCACTTCGACGGCGAGCGCTTCTTCGACCGCGAGGCGGCACCGCCGCGGAGCCGGCGTGAACTCTTGCGCTGGTTCGTGGAGCGCCGGTTGCGCGGCACCAAGGCAAAGTGGCCGGACTGGGCGCCGTCACCGTTCGCCGACCGACCGCCGCCGCGGGTCGACGGCGCGGCGTGCCGCGTCTCCTATGTCGGCCACGCCAGCTGGCTGATCCAGACCGCGGGTCTCAATATCCTGCTCGACCCCATTTGGTCGAAGCGCGCGTCGCCGTTCCGCCACATCGGCCCGAAAAGAGTCAACGATCCCGGCATTGCCTTCGCCGATCTGCCGCCGATCGACGCCGTGCTGGTGTCGCACGCCCATTACGATCATCTCGACGTCGCGACCTTGTGGCGGCTCGCCGTCGCGCATCGGCCGCGGATCATCACGCCGCTCGGCAATGACACGATCATGCGCAATCACGATGCGGCGATTGCGGCCGAAGCTTTCGATTGGGACGATCGCGTCGATCTCGGTGCCGCGGCGGTGACGCTGGTGCCGACCAGCCATTGGTCGGCGCGCAACCTGTCGGATCGCAACATGTCGCTGTGGGCGTCGTTCGTGATCGACGCGCCGATCGGAAAAATCTATGTGGTCGCCGATTCCGGCTACGGCGCCGGCCGGCTATTCCGCCGCGCCAGCGCGCGCCACGGGCCGTTCAAGCTCGCCATCCTGCCGATCGGCGCCTATGAGCCGCGCTGGTTCATGGGCGACCAGCACATGAATCCGGCGGAAGCGGTGCAAGCGTTCGTCGATTGCGGCGCCGAGCTGGCGCTGGCGCACCATTACGGCACGTTCCAGCTCACCGACGAAGCGATCGACGCGCCGCTCGCCGCGCTTGCCGATGCCCTGGAGGCAGCCGCTCTGCCGGCCGAGCGCTTCCGCGCCTTGCGGCCCGGCGAGGTGGTGCACCTGTAATTGTCGCGTGACGGCAGCGTGCAACGCTACTTGAGGAGAACCAGCACGTCGACGTTAAGATTTTTGCCGTCGGCGGTGGCCGGATCGGTCTCATATTGCTCGATGAACAGGTCTTTGGCCTCGAGCCGCTTCTCGTCGAGATAATTGGTGATCGCCTCGTAGGTATTGTCCAGTTCCTCATACGAGCCGTGATGGATGAATTTCAGCGCGTGGCCCTCCGGCGACTGGCCGAGAGCAATATCGCCGCGCGGCGGATTTTTCGGCGGCTCGGCGATCGGCACGGCGGCCTGGAACTGGAATCCGGTGTCGTCGGTCTGGGTGAAGATCGTCATCGGCGGTCCGTCGGTCTTCAGCCCTTCCTTGTCGACATAGGCTTTGAGCTTCTTGAACGAGCCGCTGATGGTGTCGAAGGCGGAGTCCCACACCCCGCTGCCCTTCACATAGACGATCGTCTTCGCCTTCAGCGTGGTGTCTTCGGCGAACGGTTCCGCGGGCTTGTCGGCGGGGCTGGTCGCCGCCGGCGGCGGCGTTTGCGCCCACGCGGGCAGCGGTGCGGCGAGGCCGGCGATAAGGGACAGGGCCGCCGCGGCGATGCACGGCGCAAAGCGCAGCACCATTCGATTCTCCTCAAATCTCCGGCGGTCCGCGTTGCCGGCCGTCGCGGTCGCCGCTTGCTTGATCCTGTCGCCCCGCCAGACTCTAACACGGAAAGCAGGCGCCGCGCCCATTTTTGCGATCGTCCGGACCGCCTGCAATCGGACACTGGCGCTCAAGCCCAAAGTCCTCATATAAGTTCCTGACATTCGGGCATTATCATGAGCGCGCTGGCGGACAGGGATTTCGTCAAGATGAACGGTCTCGGCAACGAGATCGTCATCGTCGACCTGCGCCGCGCGCCGAGCCCGATTTCGGCGGCGGAAGCGCGCGCGGCGGCGCGCCGCGAGCCCTACGATCAGCTCATGGCGCTCTATCCGCCCGACGGCTGTGCCGATGCCTCGATCCGCATCTTCAACAGCGATGGCTCGCAGTCCGGCGCCTGCGGCAACGGCATGCGCTGCGTGGCGGCGCTGATCAGTGCCGAAACCGGCAAGGCGAAGCTGGAATTCGAGACCGCGGCCGGGCTCATTCCGTGCTGGCGGGCCGACGGCGGGCTGTTCACGGTCGATATGGGCCGGCCGCGCTTTCGCTGGGATGAGATTCCGCTGTTGCACGATGTCGCCGATACGCGCGCCATCGATCTCAAGGTGCCCGGCGTGCCGAGCCTGCAGTCGCCGTCGGTGGTCAGCATGGGCAATCCCCACGCGATTTTCTGGGTCGAGGATCCACAAAGTTTCGACCTCTCCTTGATCGGCCCGCGGCTCGAGCACGATCCGATCTTTCCGGAGCGCGCCAATATCACGCTCGCCGCAACGCCGTCGCGCACCCGCGTCGTGATCCGCACCTGGGAGCGCGGCGCCGGTCTCACCAAAGCCTGCGGTTCGGCGGCCTGCGCCGCCGCGGTCGCAGCAGCCCGGATCGGCCGCACCGGCCGCAAGGTGACGGTGACCTTGCCCGGCGGCGATCTCGCCATCGACTGGCGCGAGGCCGACGACCATGTGCTGATGACCGGGCCCACGGAATACGAGCACAAGGGCCATTTCGACGCGGCTTTATTCGCCGCCGCGGACGCGCAGTCGTGAGCGTCGAGGTCGTCACCTTCGGCTGCCGGCTCAATGCCGCCGAGTCGGAAGTGATCCGCCGCGAGGCCGAACGCGCCGGCTTCAACGACACCGTAGTGGTCAACACTTGCGCCGTGACCGCCGAAGCGGTCCGCCAGGCACGGCAAACGATCCGCGCGCTGCGCCGCGAGCGGCCTTCAGCCAAGATCGTCGTCACCGGCTGCGCGGCGCAGACCGAGCCGCAGACCTTCATCGCCATGGCCGAGGCCGATCAGGTGCTCGGCAATGCCGAAAAACTTAAAGCCGCGTCCTGGGCGCAGGCGCGTGCGGCGTTCGGCTTGAAGGATGCGCCCAAGGCGATCGTCAACGACATCATGGCGGTCAAGGAAACCGCGGCCCATCTGGTCGACGCGTTCTCCGGCCGCACCCGCGCCTTCGTCCAGGTGCAGAACGGCTGCGATCACCGCTGCACGTTCTGCATCATTCCCTATGGCCGCGGCAATTCGCGCTCGGTGCCGATGGGCGCGGTGGTCGACGACGTGCGCCGGCTCGTCGGCAATGGTTATCGCGAGATCGTGCTGACCGGCGTCGATATCACCAGCTACGGCGCCGATCTGCCCGGCGCGCCGAAGCTCGGCACCTTGGTCAAGCAGATCCTCAAGCATGTGCCGGAGCTGGAGCGGCTGCGCCTGTCGTCGATCGATTCCGTCGAGGCCGATCGCGAGCTGCTCGATGCGCTGGCGCAGGACGCTCGATTGATGCCGCATCTGCATCTGTCGCTGCAGTCAGGCGACGATCTCATCCTCAAGCGCATGAAGCGGCGGCATTCGCGCAGCGACGCCGTCGCGTTCTGCAATACGGTGCGGCGCTTACGACCGGACGTGGTGTTCGGCGCCGATCTGATCGCAGGCTTTCCGACCGAGACGGAAAGCCTGTTCCAAAACTCGCTCGACCTCGTCGACGCATGCGCGCTGACGCATCTGCACGTTTTTCCGTTCTCGCCGCGGCCGGGCACGCCGGCGGCGCGGATGCCGCAGCTGCCGCGCGACGTCGTCAAGGAGCGGGCGCGGCGCTTGCGCGAGCGCGGCGCGCTGGCGCTGCGGCGGCATCTCGACGGTGAAGTCGGCGCGACGCGGCGGGTCCTGACCGAATCCCACGAGATCGGTCGCACCGAGCAGTTCACGCCGGTCAGGCTCTCGATACCGGTCGAGCCGGGAAAAATTCTTGATCTCACAATAGCCGCGCATGACGGCAGACAATTGCTGGCGGCTTAGAGCATGATCCCGAAAAGTGGAAGCCGGTTTTCGGAAAAGATCATGCTCCTTCGTAAAATCTGTTAAGCTCGCGGCAAACCGGAGACCTCGCGATGGACGGGCAGGACCACACGATCACGACAACCGAAGCGCTCGAGAGTCTATACAGCGATGCGCCTTACGGCCCGGCGGTGATCAAGGAAACCGACCACGTCACCGCGGAATACCGTAAGCTGATCGAGGCGGCGCCGTTCGTGGTGCTGGCGACCAACGGGCCGGAAGGCCTCGACTGCTCGCCGCGCGGCGACCCGCCGGGCTTCGTGCGCGTCGTCGATGAGCACACGCTCATCATCCCCGACCGCCGCGGCAACAACCGCATCGACAGCCTGCGCAATTTGGTGCGCGATCCGCGCATCGCGCTGTTGTTCCTCATCCCCGGCGTCGGCGAGACCATGCGCGTCATCGGCCGCGCCACGCTGTCGACCGATCCGGCGCTGACCGAAACCTTTGTCATCAACGGCAAGGTGCCGAAATGCGTGCTGGTGGTGACGGTCGAGAAGGCCTACTTCCAGTGCACCAAGGCGATCATCCGCTCAAAACTGTGGGACCCGGCGAGCAAAGTCGACCGCAAGACTCTGCCGACGCCGGGCTCGATCCTCGCCGAACTGAGCGACGGCAAGATGGGCGGCCCCGAGCATGATCGCCTGGCGCCCGCGCGCATCAAAGAAACGATTTATTGAGTACGTCATTCCGGATCCTCGCGAAAAGCGACGAGTCCGGAATCCATAATCATGATCGGCGCAGAACTTTAGCGTTCGTGGTTATGGATTCCGGGCTCCCTCGCTTCGCTCGGGCCCCGGAATGACATGTCCTCGCCCTGCCAGCCGCATTGCGTCAGCCGCTCCCGCATATGCGGCGGCACCGGCGCGCTGATCCGGATCGGCGCGCGGTTCTTGTAGAGCGGCACGACGATGTCACGGGCGTGCAGTTGCAGCGGCGGTCCGCCGGAACGCGGCGCCGTGCCGTAGATCGCATCGCCGACGATCGGCCAGCCCATCTCGGCACAGTGGACGCGAAGCTGATGGGTACGGCCGGTCAGCGGTTCGAGCGCGAGCCAGGTTATTTTCCCCTCCCCCTTGTGGGGAGGGGCAGGGGTGGGGGTGGTGAGGTTACGCGATGCGTCGACGTCCGCGCTTGACCTCTCGACCCCCACCCCTAACCCCTCCCCGACAAGCTTGCACTCGGGCGCGCGCAAGCGCGGCCCGGGTGGGGGAGGGGAATAGCGCCCCATCACCTTCCACCGCGTCACCGCCGGCTGGCCTTGGGGATCGTGCTTCATCCACCAGCCGATATTGGCATCGAGGCGGCCGAGCGGCAGCGCGATCTCGCCTTCGTCGGCGTCGGGGGCGCCCTCGACCACCGCCCAGTAGGTTTTGGCGATGGCGCCGTTCCTGAACAGCTTGCCGAGTTGCGCGAGCGCCTTGCGGTGGCGGCCGAGCACCAGGCAGCCGGAGGTGTCGCGGTCGAGCCGGTGCGCCAAGCCGGGCGGCCGCGGCAGGCCGAACCGTAAAGCGTCGAAATGATCCTGCAGGCTGATGCCGCCTTTCGGACCGTTGTGCACGGCCATCCCCGCCGGCTTGTCGATCACCAGCATCAGCCCGTCGCGGTACAGGAGCCGCGACACCATTTCTTCCGGGGTCATTGCGTACATCGCCGAAACCGCTATCACGGGCGCCGTATGAACGACAACGCGACGGGAAACTGGTGGCAACGCCTCGCCGGCGGCCTCAAGCGCAGCTCGTCGGCGCTCGGCGGCGCCATCGCGCATGTGGTGGCGAAACGCCAGCTCGACGCGGCGACGATCGACGAGATCGAGGACGCGCTGATCCGCGCCGATCTCGGCGCCGAGACGGCCGGCAGGATCGCCACCGAGCTGCGTTACGGGCGCTTCGATACGGCGATCACGCCCGATGAAATCAAAGTCGTGGTGGCGGCGGAGGTCGAGAAGGTCCTCGGCGGCGTGGCGCAGCCGCTCGCCATCGATCCGGCGATAAAACCGTTCGTCATCCTGGTTGCCGGCGTCAACGGCTCCGGCAAAACCACGACCATCGGCAAGCTCGCGGCGAAATTACGCGCCGAAGGCCGCACCGTGATGCTGGCGGCGGGCGACACGTTTCGCGCCGCGGCGATCGACCAGCTCAAGATCTGGGCCGAGCGCAGCGGCTCGGCGTTCATCGCGCGCGAAGCCGGCGCCGATGCCGCCGGTTTGGTATACGACGCGGTCGAGGCGGCGAAACAAAACAACATCGACGTGCTGCTGATCGACACCGCCGGCCGCCTGCAGAACCGCACCGAATTGATGGGTGAGCTGGAAAAGGTGGTGCGGGTCATGAAAAAGGTCGAGCCGGCGGCGCCGCACGCGGTGCTGCTCGTGCTCGACGCCACCGTCGGCCAGAACGCGCTGTCGCAGGTCGAGATTTTCCGCAAAATCGTCGGCGTCACCGGGCTTGCCATGACCAAGCTCGACGGCACCGCCCGCGGCGGCATTTTGGTCGCCATCGCGGAAAAATTCAAAGTGCCGGTGCATTTCATCGGCGTCGGCGAGAGCATCGACGATCTGGCGCCATTCTCGGCGCATGATTTCGCCCGCGCGCTCGTCGGGCTCGATTCGTGATTGAGGAAAAGCGCCCGCCGCGCTAGACACACGCCGCCCATGACGCCGAAGCCGCAGCTCAATCCGGTCCTCAAGCTCGCCCTCGATTTCGGGCCGCTGCTGCTGTTCTTCTTCGCCAATGCGCGTTACGGCATTTTCGTCGCCACCGCGACCTTCATGGTCGCCGTGCTGGTCGCGCTGGGTGTCTCCTACGCGCTGACGCGGCATTTCCCGATCATGGCGATCGTCACCGCGATCATCGTGCTGGTGTTCGGCGGCCTGACGCTGGTCTTGCACAACGACACGTTCATCAAGATCAAGCCGACCATCATCTATGCGCTGTTCGGCGGCGTGCTGCTCGGCGGGCTGTTGTTCGGCAAGCCGCTGCTCGGCGCCGTGCTGGATTCGATGTTCCAGCTCACCGACGAAGGCTGGCGCAAGCTGACCTTGCGCTGGGCGCTGTTCTTCTTCGCGCTCGCCATCCTCAACGAGATCGTCTGGCGCAACGCCTCGACCGATGTCTGGGTCGATTTCAAGGTGTTCGGCGTGGTGCCGCTGACCTTCCTGTTCGGCGCGCTGCAGGTGCCGCTGTTGAAGAAATACGCGGCCGAGCCGGCGGAGTAATTACGAGCCGGCGGCCAGCGCCTTGTCGATCTGCGGCTTGAGCACGGTGGCGAAATTGTCGGCGGTGATCGGGCCGACCAGCTTGTAGGCGATGCGCGCGTCCTTGCCGACCACGAAGGTTTCCGGCACGCCGTAGACGCCCCATTCGATGGCCGCCCGGCCGCTGTCGTCGGCGCCGGCGGCGGCGAACGGATTGCCATAGTGGCCGAGGAAGCGCCGCGCATTGTCCGGCTGGTCCTTGTAGTTGATGCCGATCAGGCGCACGCGGCTGTCTTGGGCGAGTTGCATCAGCAGCGGCGCCTCGTCGTGGCACGGCACGCACCACGACGCCCAAACGTTCACCACCGTCACCGCGCCGTTGAAACTCGCCGGATCGATGCCGGGCACCGGCGCGCCGTCGCGTTCGAGGCCGGCGACCGGCGGCAGGTTGGTTTGCGGCGCCGGATGGCCGATCAGCGCCGACGGGATGAGTGACGGATCGCCGGAATAGAGGCGGAGCAGGAACAACAGAACGAGCGCGAGAAAAACCGCGAGCGGCACCAGCACCGCGATGCGGCGCCGGCCGGCTTTCGCGCTCTCGGTCGGCACGCTGGTCACGCTTTTTCCTTCGCTTGTTCGATCGCGGGCTCGGATCGTGCCGGCGCCGAGCGGCGGGTGACGCCGCGCGTTTCCAGGTCGGCTAGCCTGAGCCGCTGGGTGCGGTAGTCGAGCGTCACCCACGCGATCAAGACGCCGACCACGGCAACGGCCACCGCGTAAGAGGCTACGATGAAGCCCATGTGGTTGGCTGCGTTCATCATCAGCTCACCGCGCTCGCCTGCATCAGCCGCAAGGTGCGCACGCGGCGGCGCAAAATCTCGTTGCGCATCGCCGCGAGATGCAAGGTGAAGAACAACAGCGTGAACGCCACGGCCATGATGAACAGCGGAACGAGGATGCTCGGATCGATGGTCGAGCCGCCGAGGCGGAACACCGACGAGCCCTGGTGCAGGGTGTTCCACCAATCGACCGAGAATTTGATGATCGGCAGGTCGATGGCGCCGACCAGCGTGAGGATCGCCGCGGCGCGCGCGGCGCGCGACGGATCCTCCACCGTGCGCCACAGCGCGATGACGCCGAGATAGAGCAGGAGCAACACCAGCTCCGAGGTGAGCCGCGCATCCCAGACCCAATAAGTGCCCCATTCGGGGCGGCCCCACAGCGAGCCGGTGACCAGGCACAACAACGTGAACGCCGCGCCGATCGGCGCCGCCGCTTTCGCCGCGACATCGGCGAGCGGATGCCGCCACACCAGGGTGCCAAGCGCCGCGACCGACATCAGCCCCCAGCCCAGCATGCCGAGCCAGGCCGACGGCACATGCAGGAACATGATCTTGACCGTGGCACCCTGCTGATAGTCGTCGGGCGCCAGCATCGCCTGATCGATGCCGTAGGCGAACACGATCAGCGTCAGCCCGCCGAGCCACGGAATCGTGCGGCTGGCGAAGTTGAGAAAGCGCGACGGGTTGGCGAGATCGGCGATGGCCATGGCGATGTCCAGTTCGCAAGCTTCCTAGTTCACGTTACGGCGCCGGCGCAATGCCACGGGCTCTGAGCGTTTCTCACGTTTGCATGACCACGATGGCTATTCCATTTCCTGCCGCAGCGCCGCCGCGGCGGCAAACGGACCGACCACCAGGCTCGCCAGCGTCAGCGCGCAGAGGATCGTAAACGGCGTTCCAAACGGTGTCGGCCCGCCAGCATTGGCCGCGGCGACGCCGAAAATCAGCACCGGGACCGTCAGCGGCAGCACGATCACCGCGAGCAACAGCCCGCCGCGCCGCAAGGTCACCGCAATGGCGGCGCCGATCAGGCCGATGAAGGTCAGCGCCGGCGTGCCCACGAGGAGCGTCAGCACCAGAGTGATTTCCGCCGCCGCGTCGAGATTGAGCAAAAGCCCGACCAGCGGCGCGGCGATGATCAGCGGCAGGCCGGTGGTGAGCCAATGGGCAAGGCCTTTGACCGCGACGACGAGCTCGAGCGGCGCACGACCCGTGAGGATGAGATCGAGCGAGCCGTCCTCGTGGTCGGCGGCGAACAGGCGGTCGAGCGCCAAGAGGCTCGCCAGCAGCGCCGCCAGCCAAAGGATGGCTGGGCCGATCTGCTTCAGCAGCGGCAAATTCGGCCCGACCGCGAACGGGATCAGCGTGACCACGACCAGGAAGAACAGCACCCCCATCAGCGCGCCGCCGCCGACGCGCACGGCTATGCGCATGTCGCGGACGAGGATTGCAGCGAGGGGGGTCATGAAGCCACGCTCCCCAGCCGCAACTCCCGGCCGGTTTCGAGCCCGATGCCGCCATGGGTCGCCGCCATGATGAGGCCGCCCTCGGTCAGATGCGCCCGCATCAGGCCGGCGAGGCGGTCCTGGGCCGAGGCGTCAAGGGTGCTGGTGGGCTCGTCGAGCAGCCAGATCGGGCGCTTGACGGCGACGAGGCGGGCAATCGACAGCCGCCGGCGCTGGCCGGCCGACAGATAGGCGGCAGGCAGGTCGGCCAGTTCGTCGAGGCCGACCGCGACGAGGGCAGGGTGGATATCCGGGGTCCCGGCGCCGAGAAATCCGGCCCAAAATCTCAAGTTTTCGGCGACCGTCAGCGACGGTTTGAGGGCGTCCTGGTGGCCGAGATAATGAGCTTGCTCGGCGATGGTCAGTTCCGGATCGCCGCCTTCCAGCGTGAGCTTGCCCTGGGCGATGCGGACCAAGCCAACGATGGTGCGCAGCAGCGACGATTTCCCCGCCCCGTTACGCCCGGTGACGGTCAAAGCCTCGCCGGACGCCACAGCAAAGCTTAAGGCCGCGAACACGTCGCGCCCGCCGCGGTGACAGGCCAGATCGGCAGCGGAAAGCCGCATCAGCAAGGTCCTAAGGGCAGCGCCAGCCCGCCCGGTAATTGCCACCAATGGCAGGTTGCCGGGCACTTTATCGACCATTTGTTGCTGATCTGGCACATTTGCGGAAAAGACCTTATAAGCCGCAAGTCGGGCTGCGCCGTGCCGGCGACGCCTCCCGCACCCGACCGCCAACGCTCCGTTGGGGCCCGATTCGGCAATAAATTACCGCCACTTTGCCCCGGCACCCGGCCGGAGGAATGGGAAAAAAATCATGAGTTCGCTCGACAGTTTCAAGTGCCTGCGGCCGCTCAAGGTGGGCTCCAAGACCTACGCCCATTACAGCCTCCCGGTAGCGGAAAAGAACGGGCTCAAGGGCATTTCGCGGCTGCCGTTTTCGATGAAGGTGCTGTTGGAAAACCTGCTGCGCAACGAAGACGGCCGCTCGGTATCGAAAGAGGACATCCAGGCCGTCGCGCAATGGCTCAAGACCAAGACTTCGGAGCGCGAAATCGCGTTCCGCCCGGCCCGCGTGCTGATGCAGGATTTCACCGGCGTGCCGGCGGTGGTCGACCTCGCCGCCATGCGCGACGCCATGGAACATCTCGGCGGCGATCCGAAGAAAATCAATCCGCTGGTGCCGGTCGATCTGGTCATCGACCATTCGGTGGCGGTGAATTTCTTCGGCCACAGGGACTCGTTCAAGCGCAACGTCGAAGAGGAATACAAGCAGAACCAGGAGCGCTACCGGTTCCTGAAATGGGCGCAGAACTCGTTCGAGGATTTCCGCGTCGTGCCGCCCGGCACCGGCATCTGCCACCAGGTCAACCTCGAATATCTGTCGCAGACGGTATGGAGCGCGAAGGCCAAGGTGACGTTCCCGGACAAGTCGGTCGCCACCGAACTGGCCTATCCGGACACGCTGGTCGGCACCGACTCGCACACGACGATGGTGAACGGCCTGTCGGTGCTCGGCTGGGGCGTCGGCGGCATCGAGGCCGAGGCCGCCATGCTCGGCCAGCCCTATTCGATGGTGTTGCCGGAAGTAATCGGCGTGCGGTTCAACGGCAAGCTCAAGGAAGGCGTCACCGCGACCGATCTGGTGCTGACCGTGACGCAGATGCTGCGCAAGCGCGGCGTCGTCGGCAAATTCGTCGAATATTTCGGCCCGGGCCTCGCCAGCCTGACCATCGCCGACCGTGCGACGCTGGGTAACATGTCGCCGGAATACGGCGCGACCTGCGGCTTCTTTCCGGTCGACGACGACACCATCCGCTATCTGCGCGACACCGCCCGCACCGCGGACCGCATCGCGCTGGTCATCGCCTATGCCAAGGCGCAGGGCATGTACCGCACCAAGAACACGCCGGACCCGGTGTTCACCGACGTGCTCAAGCTCGAACTGTCTTCCGTCGAGCCGTCGCTCGCCGGGCCGAAGCGGCCGCAGGACCGCATCGCGCTCAAAGAGGTCAAGAGCGGCTTTGCCTGGTCGATGGACAAGGAATTCAACAAGGCCGCCGAGATGGACAAGCGCGTGCCGGTCGAAGGCCGCAAGCACACGCTCGGCAACGGCGACGTCGTCATTGCCGCGATCACTTCGTGCACCAACACCTCGAACCCGAACGTCATGATGGCGGCGGGGCTTTTGGCGCGAAAGGCAATCGCAAAGGGCCTGACCGTCAAGCCGTGGGTGAAGACGTCGCTGGCGCCAGGCTCCCAGGTGGTCGCCGAATATCTGGACAAATCCGGCTTGCAGAAGGATCTCGACGCGCTCGGCTTCAACCTGGTCGGCTTCGGCTGCACCACCTGTATCGGCAATTCCGGGCCGCTGCCGGAAGAGATTTCCGAAGCGATCAACAAGAACGATCTGGTCGCCGCCGCCGTGCTGTCCGGCAATCGCAATTTCGAGGGCCGCGTCAACGCCGACGTGCGCGCCAACTATCTCGCTTCGCCGCCGCTGGTGGTCGCCTATGCGATCGCCGGCTCGATGCAGATCGATATCGCCAAGCAGTCGCTCGGCACCGACCAGAAGGGCCGCAAAGTCTATCTGCGCGACATCTGGCCGAGCAACCGCGAGATCGGCGATTTCGTGCGCAAGAACATCAACAAGCAGATGTTCACGCGCAAATACGGCAACGTGTTCAAGGGCGACACCAGCTGGCGCAAGATCGCGGTCAAGGGCGGGCTGACCTTCAAGTGGGACGACCGTTCCACTTACGTGCAGAACCCGCCCTATTTCGAAGGCATGCAAAAGCGCAGCCAGCCGATCGACGATATCGTCGACGCGCGCGTGCTCGGCCTGTTCCTCGATTCGATCACCACCGACCACATCTCGCCGGCCGGCTCGATCAAGGAAGAAAGCCCGGCCGGCGAATATCTGCGCAATCATCAGGTCCGGCCGAAGGACTTCAACCAATACGGCACAAGGCGCGGCAATCACCAGGTGATGATGCGCGGCACCTTCGCCAATATCCGCATCAAGAACCAGATGGTGCCCGGCGTCGAAGGCGGCTTCACCATCCACTATCCATCGAAGCAGCGCATGACGATGTACGACGCCGCCATGCGCTACAAGAACGAAGGCGTGCCGCTCGTGGTATTCGCCGGCAAGGAATACGGCACCGGCTCGTCGCGCGACTGGGCCGCCAAGGGCACGATCCTGCTCGGCGTGCGCGCGGTGGTCGCGCAGTCGTTCGAGCGCATCCACCGTTCCAACCTGGTCGGCATGGGCGTGGTGCCGCTGACCTTCGAGGAAGGCACCTCGTGGCAGACGCTAGGCCTCAAGGGCGACGAGCAGGTCACCATCCGCGGCCTGCACGGCGATCTCAAGCCGCATCAGCGCCTGCTCGCCGAAATCGTCGCCTCCGACGGCGGGCTCAAGCGCGTGCCGCTGATCTGCCGCATCGATACGGTGGATGAGCTCGACTACTACAAGAACGGCGGCATCTTGCAGTACGTGCTGCGCCATCTCGCGGCTTGAAAGCGTGAATTAGAAATAGCGCGTCCTCGGATCTGCCCGGGGACGGCTTTGTCCTTGCGAAACATCATGCTTTCATCAGCATTCGGCATGATTCGAGAAAAAGCGAGCCGCCTCACCGCGAATTGAGTGGCGGGTGACTTGCGCCGGGGCTAACACAGGCCCCGGGCGAAAATACTCACGAGGGGTCGGCGGGGTGGAGAACAGAATGCTGCGCTGCCGCTACGCGTCGGCATCCCTCATCGCCGGGCTTTTGCTCACGACCTATGGCATTGCGCGCGCCGAGCCGCGGGCGCTGCTCGAGCTGTTCACCAGCCAGGGCTGCTCGTCCTGTCCCACCGCCGACAAGCTCCTCGGCGAGTTCGCCAACGATTCATCGCTGATCGCGCTGAGCGTGCCGATCGACTATTGGGATTACCTCGGCTGGAAGGACACGCTGGCCAATCCGGCCCATTCGGCACGGCAGCGCGCCTATTCGCGGGTGCGCGGCGACCGGCAGGTCTATACGCCGCAGATCGTCGTCAACGGCGCCACGCACGTGCTCGGCAGCGACCGCGCCGCGGTTGAGCGCATGATCGCGCAGACCGATCAAAAAGCTTCGGTGATGTCGCTGCCGGTGCTGCTGACCGTGACCGGCAGCAATTTGAGCGTCACCGTCAAAGCCAAAGACGGCGACCATTCCGGCGGCGAGGTTTGGCTGTGTCCGCTGGCCAAGGCCGTGACCGTCGCGATCGGTCGCGGCGAAAATCACGGCCGCACGATCACCTACCACAATGTGGTGCGGCGCTGGGTCAAGCTCGGCGATTGGACCGGGACGGATTCGACCTGGAATGTTCCGATGTCGGAAATCAAGGCCGATGATATCGATGCCGCCGCCGTCATGGTGCAGGAAGGCACCCACGACAAGCCGGGGATTATTCTCGGCGCGTCGTACACGACGCTCGCGCCGCAGACGACGGACGACGGACGACAGACGACAGAGAAAAAATAACGAAGCCGCCGTCGCTATTCCTTATCTGTCGTCTGTCCTCTGTCGTCCGACCTCCGTCCTCCGCCCTCTGTCCTCCGATAAAAAGAAAAGGCCGGCAACTGCCGGCCTAAAAGTATTGGGGATTGAACCGTACGCGGAACTCTGGCCCGGTCCTTCGGCGCCCCGGGGGGCTGGGGGGCTGAGGAATCCGGAACGCTTTCCAGACCGGGCCCTGAGGCAACAGTCCCTCATTTCGCAGGCCAGCTTGGCGCGTGCTGGGCCGAATTAGGGCCGTATTATGATTCGCCTAACGAAGCCGTGATTCCGGCCGTCACAAATGTCGCAGGCGCCGTTTTCGGGCGCCGATGACCGGCCTTTTGCCGCGCCGCAGCCTCTTGCCGCCGGGGCCGTCCGGCGCGATCATGAAGCGACGATGACAAAAGGAGGCGCCGGATGGATATCGGCGAAATCGAACCGAGCGCGTGGCGCGGGGGCGAGCTTCGAGCGCCCGCCCCCGCGAGTGTGGTGACCTTCAGCCGGCGCGAGCTCGACCGCATTCTCGGCCTTTACGGCCGCATGGTCGCCGCCGGCGAGTGGCGTGATTACGCAATCGATTTTTTGAAAGACCGCGCGGTGTTTTCGGTGTTCCGCCGCGCCGCCGAAGTTCCCATCTACCGCATCGAGAAAAATCCGCGGCTCGGCCGGCGCCAGGGCGCCTACAGCGTGATCTCGGCGACCGGGCACATCCTGCGCCGCGGCCACGAGCTCGACCGCGTGCTCAGCGCGCTCGATCGCTCGATCCGGGTGGTTGCCGGCTAGTACATTGCACGTTTCCCGGGCGCAGCGCAGCACGCAGTGGTGCGCTGCAGACCCGGGATCGTTACAAATTCTGAGTATGCGACGGTCCCGGATCAGCGGTGCACCGCCATAGCGCGTCGAAGACGCGCGTGAACGCGCTTATGGCGCTGCATCGCATCCGGGAAACGCGACTGTTAAGGCGGCGCGCCATCGCCGCTGCCGAGCGCGCGCTGCATCAGCACGGTGTCGAGCCAGCGGCCGTGCTTGAAGCCGATCGACTGGAAATTGCCGATCAGCCGGAAGCCGACCGCGGCATGGACCGCGACCGACGCGGTGTTGGCCGAATCGCCGATCACGCCGATCATCTGGCGGAAGCCGCGCGCCTCCGACTCGGCGACCAGGCGCGTGAGCAGCGCCCGGCCGATTCCGCGGCGGTGCAATTCCGGCGCGATGTAGAGCGAATCTTCGACGCACCAGTCATAGGCGCGGCGGTCGCGGTATGGGCCGGCATAAGCGAAGCCCACGACGGCGCCGGCCCGCTCGGCAACGATATAAGGAAAATTCCGCGCCAATAGCGCGCTTTGACGGCGCGCCATTTCGGCTGCGTCCGGCGGCTCGAGCTCGAACGAGGCCGTGCCGTGTTCGACGGCGTGGGCGTAGATGCGCGTGATGGCGGCAATGTCAGCGGCAGTGGCGGTGCGAAAGCTGACGTCGTTCATCGTTCAGAAGGTGGAGAGCCGGCCAATAAAAACGCCCCGGGACAATGATCCCGGGGCGCTTCGATTGCAATCCGCTTCCGTTCAGCGGCGGTCGCCGAAGATGCGCAGCAGCATCAGGAACAGGTTGATGAAGTCGAGATAGAGCGACAGCGCGCCCATCACCGCCTTGCGGCCGGTCACGGTGCCGTCGTCCTGTACGTTGTACATCTCCTTGATCCGCTGCGTGTCGTAGGCGGTCAGCCCGACGAAGACCAGCACGCCGATCACCGAGATCGCCCAGTCGAGGCCGCTCGATTTCAGGAAGATGTTGACCAAGCTGGCGATGATGATGCCGATCAGGCCCATCATCATGAACGAGCCCATGCCGGTCAGATCGCGCTGCGTGGTGTAGCCCCAAAGACTCATGGCGCCGAACGTCGCCGCCGAGATGAAGAACACCCGCGTGATCGACGCCCCGGTATAGACCAGGAAGATCGAAGCCAGCGATAGCCCGAGCAACCCGGCATAGACGAAGAACAGCATCAGCGCCGTGCTCGCAGACAGCCGGTTGATGCCGAAGCTCAGGAGGAAGACGAGCCCGAGCGGCGCCAATATCAGGATCCACATCAGCGGGCCCTGGAAAATGGTCTGGCCGAACGAGGTGAGCTGCAGCGAGCCGCCGACATCGGTCACGGCGGCCGAGAACGTGAACCACGCCACCAGCCCGGTCAGCGCCACGCCGGCGGTCATGTAGTTGTAGACGCGGATCATATAGGCGCGCAGACCCGCATCGATCGCGATCTGGTCCGTGCGATAGCCCGGTCTCGCGGTCGCAAGATTCCGATCGAAGTCGGACATGGAAATACCCCTGGGTTGTCCCGGTATGAGCCGGGCCTTGGCGTCCGGCGGAACGACGCCGAATTCGCTTGCAGCGGAATCTAGTGCGAAAGGGTTGCGTGCGCCAGATGGGTGCGACGGCATATTCGCAAGGGTTAAATTTCCTTCATGCCGCCCGCCGCCGCCTTATTCAGAGATTCCGCAGCACCTCCGCGGGCTTACGGCCAAGTGCCGTAAACGTGCCGGCAAGGCCGAGCGCCAGCGTGACGGCAAGCGCGACAAACGCCGCGCCGGCGGCCTCTTCGGCGACGAAGACGAAGGGAAATTCCATCAGCCGGGTCACGATCAGACCGGCCGCAAGCGTGCCCATGGCGACGCCGAACACCACGGTGACGGCACCGATGAGAAGGTATTCCAGCGCATAGGCGGCAAGCAGCCGGCCGCGCGTCGCGCCAAAAGTCTTCAGCACCACGGCGTCGTAGATGCGAAAGCGCTGGCCGGCGGCCAGCGCGCCGCCGAGCACCAACGCGGCGGCGATCAAGGTGATGGAGCTGGCGCCGCCGAGCGCCAGCACCAGGTTCTTGATGATGCCGTCGAGCGTATCGAGCGCGTCCTTGACGTGCACGGCGGTGACCGTCGGGAACGCGTCGGCGAGCGCTTTGATGACCGCGGTCTCCTCAGGCACCGTGCCGCCGTCGGCAAAGGTCAGCGTGGCGATGTCGCTGTGCGGCGCACCGCTGAACGTGCCGGGCGAGAACACCAGGACGAAATTGATGCCGAGGTTCTCCCAATCGACGGCGCGCAGGTTGGCGATGCGGGCGATGACGTTGCGGCCGAGCACGTTGACGGTGATGGCATCGCCGATCTTCAGATCGAGGTCGTGCGCGGTCTTGTTCTCGAGCGAGACCAGCGGCGCGCCGGCATAATCGGCGTCCCACCATTGCCCGGCGACGATGCGCGAGCCGGCCGGGACGGCGGACGCGTAAGTAATGCCGCGGTCGCCTTGCAGCACCCAGCGCGAGCCGGCCGCGGGTTTGAGATTTTCCGCCTTGATGCCGTTGGCCGCGACGATGCGGCCGCGCAGCATCGGCACCCGTTCGAGCCTGGAAGCCGGCACGCGCTCGTGCACGAAAGCGTCGAAGCGAGCGGCATCCGCCGCGGGAATGTCGAGGAAGAAGAACGACGGCGCTTTTTCCGGCAGCGCCGCGGTGAACTGGCGGTGCAGGTTGCCGTCGAGCTCGATCACGGTCACCAGCAAGGCCAGACCGAGGCCGAGCGACAGCATCACGGTCGGCGTCAAGGATCCGGGGCGATGGATGTTGGCGATGGCGAGCCGCAGCGCTGGCGCGCGCGCGCGCGGCAGCCGGCGGGCGATCGCCATGGTGAGCATCGCCAAGAGCCGCAGCATGACAAAGACGCCGATGGCGGAGGCGACAAAGATCGCGGCGATGCGATGGTCATAGGTTGTCGTGACCGCGAGCGCGGCAAGCACCGCGGCGATCGCTGCGGTGGCGACGATGTAGCGCCGGCGCGGCCAGCGCCGCTCGGCGGCGATCTGGTCGCGAAACAGCATCGAGACCGAAATATCGTGGGCGCGGCCGAGCGGCCACAGCGCGAAGGCGAGCGCGGTCAGCAACCCGTACACGATGGACAGCGCCAGCGTGCCCGGATGCAGCGACGGCGCGACCGGCAGCGGAATGATGGCGCCGAACGCCCAGGCAATCGCATAGGGCAATGCGGCGCCGAGCGCGGCGCCGATCACGGCGGCAAACAGCGCGACCAGCACCATCTGTCCGCAATAGATGGCGAACACCGTGCCGCCGGAAGCGCCGAGCGCCTTCATAGTGCCGATGGCGTCGCGCTTGCGTGCCAGATGCGCGGCGACCGCATTGGCGACGCCGACGCCGCCGACCAGCAGCGTGGTCAAACCGACCAGGGTCAGGAACTGGGTGAAACGCTCGACATTGCGCTCGAGCTGCGGCGACGCCTTGTTGCGCGTGCGGACCTCCCAGCCGGCATCCGGGAACGCCGCCTGGGCCGCTTTCTCGACTGCCGTCACCGCGCGGTCGCTGCTGTCGGCCGGCGGCAGCCGCAGCCGGTATTGCCAGCGCACCAGGCTGCCGGGCTGCAACAGTCCGCTGGCGCGCAGCGTGGCTTCGCTGATGAGAAGACGCGGCCCAAGGCCGATGCCGCCGGCAAGCTTGTCCGGCTCGCTGGTCAGCGTCGCGCGCAGCTCGATCGCGATATTGCCGATGGTGATGCGGTCGCCGGTTTTCAGATCGAGCCGCGTCAGCAGCGCCGGATCGACGGCGGCGCCGAACGCGCCGTCGTGCTGCGCGAACAACGTCGGCAGCGGCAGGCTCGGATTGGTCACTACCGCGCCGAACAGCGGATAGGCGGCATCGACCGCCTTGATCTCCACAAGAGTCGAGCGGCCGTCGCTGGTGCGCGCCATGGCCCGCGTCGTCGCCGCGACGGAAACCGTGCCGTGACTGTTGAAGAAGGCCCGTTCGCCGTCGCTGGCTTCGCGCTGAATGAGCGCAAAGAACACATCGCCGCCGAGGATCAACTGCCCGGCGCTGCCGATGCCGTCGGCCAGGCTCGCCGCCACCGAGCCGACGCCGGCGATCGCCAAGACGCCGAGCGCGATGCAGGCGATGAAGACGCCAAAACCGCGCAAGCCGCCGCGCAATTCGCGCCAGGCAAGGCGCCAGGCGACTTGCGCCCTTTGTCCGACGCTCGGGCCGAGCATGGAACGCGTATCGGCCAGCGCGCTCATTTCGCCTCGTGCAGCATCGGTGCGGCAAGCCGCCCCGAATGCAGGTGCAGCACGCGGTCGCACCGCGCGGCGAGCTCGGTGTCGTGGGTGACCAGAACCAGCGTGGTGCCGCGCTCGCGGTGGCCGCGGAACAAAAGCTCGATGATCTCGTGTCCGGTCGCTTCGTCGAGATTGCCGGTCGGCTCGTCGGCGACGATCAGCGCCGGATCGGGCGCCAGCGCGCGGGCGAGCGCAACGCGCTGCTGCTCGCCGCCGGACAATTCGGCCGGATAGTGATGCCGGCGATTGGCGAGGCCGACTGCCGCAAGCTCAAGCTCGGCGCGGCGCAGCGCGTCGCGGGAGCCGGCGAATTCGAGCGGCACCGCGACGTTCTCCAAGGCGGTCATGGTCGGAATGAGATGAAACGCCTGAAAGACGATGCCGATATGCTTGCCGCGAAAGCGCGCCAGAGCATCCTCGTCGAGCTGTTGCAAATCTTGCCCGGCGACGACCACGGCGCCGGTATCCGGCCGCTCCAGTCCGGTCATCACCATCAGCAGTGTCGATTTGCCCGAGCCCGAGGGGCCGAGCAGGCCGACCGCCTCGCCACGGCCTATATTGAGGTCGATGGCTCGCAGGATATGGACGCGGGCGGCGCCGCGGCCGAGCGACAGGTTGACGCCACGGAGCGAGATGGCGTCGGAAGGGTGGCTCGAAATGTCGTTCATAATGCCCGCTGGCGTGAGAGGCTTATATGGGTGGCGGCGCTCGCTGCGCCAAATCGCTCACGCGGCGGTTTGTAGCGCGGCGCTCATCGCCGCGACAGCGCTGCCGTCGGCCAATGCCCAGGCGCCGGTGAAAATCGTCGCCTTCGGCGACTCGCTGACCGCCGGCTACAGCCTGCCGGACAACGAAGGTTTTGTGCCCCGCCTGCAAGCAGCCCTTGCCGCCAAGGGCATTGCCGCGGACGTCCAGAATGCCGGCGTCTCCGGCGATACGGCATCGGACGGGCTCGCCCGGCTCGACTGGTCGGTGCCCGAGGGCACCGACGCCGTCATTCTCGAGCTTGGCGCCAACGACATGCTGCGCGGATTGCAGCCCGAGGTGACGCGCGACGCACTCGACGCCATCCTGCGCCGTCTCACCGCGCGCCATGTCGCGGTGCTGCTGTGCGGCATGCGCGCTGCGCCAAATCTCGGGTCTGAATATGGGACTGCGTTCGAACGCATCTATCCCGAGCTCGCGGCGAAATATGACGTGTTGATGTATCCGTTCTTCCTCGACGGCGCCGCCGCCGATCTCAAGCTTTTGCAGCACGACGGCCTGCACCCGAACGCCGCCGGCGTCGACGGCATCGTCGCGCGCATTTTGCCGAAGGTGGAAGAGCTCATCGCCCGCGCCCGCGCGCAACGTCCGTCGTAAGGGTTGCATACCGCGCCCGATCACCGCATTGTGTTGATGCGGCGATTCGTCTCGAAAAGCAGGTCGTCATGCCCCGCCTGTTCACTGCTCTCGAAATTCCGCCGCATGTCGCCCAGTCGCTTGCCATGATGCGCGGCGGGCTGCCGGGCGCGCGCTGGATCGATCCCGAGAATTATCATCTCACGCTGCGGTTCATCGGCGACATCGATGACGCGCTGGCGCACGAAATCGCCCTCCTGCTCGGCCGGGTGCGGCGCCCGGCGTTCGAGTTGCGGCTCGACGGCCTGTCGTCGTTCGGCGGCCGCAAGCCGCGCGCGGTAGTCGCCGCCGCGACCCCGATCGCGCCGCTGATGGAATTGCAGGCCGAGCACGAACGGCTGTTGCAGCGGCTCGGGCTCGAGCCCGAGGGCCGCAAATATACGCCGCACGTGACGCTGGCGCGGTTGCGCGATTCATCGAGCCACCAGGTCGCCGAATATCTCAGCGCCCGCGGCCACTACCGCTCGGCGGCGTTCGAGGTGTCGCGCTTCGTGCTGTTCTCCTCGCGCGCGTCGGTCGGCGGCGGCCCCTATGTGGTCGAGGCCGACTATCCGCTCGCCGAGCCGGCGCTGCGGCGGGCGTAGTGTCGTCATTCCGGGGCCGAGCCAACGGGTCCGGCCCGAAGTGGCCGGCCCGATGACAGGCTCCGCGAGGAGCCCGGAATCCATAATCACAGGTCAGGCAGAATGCGCGCTGAGATTCTTCTGCGAGGATTGTGGCTATGGATTCCGGACTTGCCGCCAACCAAGTCGGCTGTTGCCGACTTGGATTTCTTAGTGTCGATCTCGGGTAAACCCGAGATCGATGGCGATCCGGAATGACGACTGAGGATTACGCCCGCAGCATCCTCGTCTGCAGATCGAGCATCGCGGTCGCAAAGCCGTGGCCGTCGGCCATGAATTCGCGCATCAGCGACAGCGGCGTCGGCCGTGACGATTCGACTTCGCCGATCACGCTGCCGAAATCGAACGACAGCTCGGCGTCGAATTTGCGCGCCAATTGCTGCATGCGCCGGTTCTCGGCGAGGCACGCCATGTGCAGGTGCCTGACGCCGCGGTTGCGCGCGGTGAGCAGGGTATGGCGCAGCAGCGCCGAGCCGACGCCGTGGCTCTGCCACGGCTTCTCGACGCTGATCGCGGCTTCCGCCTGGCGCGGAAAGCGCAAGCCCAGCGGCCGCAACTCGGCGACGCCGCGCAGCATGTTGCCGAGGAAAAAGCCGTGGATCACGGCGTCCAGCGATTGCGACAGATCGGCATAATTGCGGATGAAATCGTCGGACACGCCGCCGCCGAACCGGCTGTTGCGGCTTGCCGGATCGAGGCGCAGCATATGGTCGCGGTATTTTGCCGCTTCACCAACCCACAATTTGCGGATCACGCCGCCTTCTGGAAGAACGTCTTGCATTGGGTCTCCTGACATTGTCGTCCCACTAAGGACACTGTCGTTGACCCTCCCGATCGTTTCCTCCGCGCAGCAAATTGGCGTAGCAAGCAGTTTCGCCTGGACGCCGAATCAAACCATCATGTCGTGCGGCGCCAAAGTTTGGCAAGGCGAAGCATTGAGCAACATGCCTACATTCCGTATACGCATGGCTCGTAAATCTTTCACGACTGTTTGACTGCACAATCTTGGCATGCGCAATGCAAGGCTAAATCTCCGCGTCTTCCCGCCACGTTTCGTCCACAACGGTTAATCCGCCCGATGGCGAGCTCCATCACAGCGCAATATGCCGCCGGTGTCGCCGCCGGGCGCGTCGGCAGCGACGACGCACAGCTCGCCGTCATCGCAACACTCCAGCGGCTCGAGGCGCGGATCGCCGAGCACCGCCTGGCGCGCAAATCATCGTCGCTCGGCTGGCTGTTCGGCAATCGCAAGGATCCTCCGCTCAAAGGCCTTTACATCTACGGCGACGTCGGCCGCGGCAAGACCATGCTGATGGATTTGTTCTTCGAGGCGAGCCCGGTGGCGCGCAAGCGCCGCGCGCATTTTCACGAATTCATGCTCGACGTCCACGAACGCATCTACGGCTTCCGGCAAAAGATGAAGCTCGGCGAGCATGCCGACGCGGATCCGATCCGGCTCGTTGCCGAGGAGCTGTTCGACGAAGCCTGGCTGCTCTGCTTCGACGAATTCCATGTCACCGATGTCGCCGACGCCATGATTCTGGGCCGGCTGTTCGCGCAACTGTTCGAGCTCGGCGTCGTGGTCGTCGCCACCTCCAACGTGGCGCCGGACGAGCTCTACAAGGACGGCTTGAACCGCGCGCTGTTCGTGCCGTTCATCCATTTGCTCGAAGCGCATATGGACGTCATGCGGCTCGATGCGCGCACCGATTTCCGGCTGGAGAAGCTCGCCGGCCACCCGGTCTGGTACGTGCCGGCCGACGCCGCGGCGGACGCCGCGCTCGACGACACCTGGCGGCGGCTCGCCGGCGGCAATGGCGGCGCCGCCCAGGACTTGGCGCTGAAGGGACGCAGCGTACATGTGCCGCGGGCTTTCATGGGCGTGGCGCGCTTTTCCTTCCATAATCTGTGCGAGGCGCCGCTTGCCGCCGCCGACTACCTGCGCCTCGCGCACGAGTATCACACCCTCATCCTCGACCACGTGCCGATGATGACCTACGACACGCGCAATGCGGCAAAGCGTTTCATTATTCTCATCGACACGCTCTACGACATGAACGTCAAGCTGATCGCCTCGGCGGCGTCGGAGCCCGATGCGCTCTATCGCGCCGACGAGGGCTTCGAGGCGCAGGAATTCAAGCGCACCGCCTCGCGGCTGATCGAGATGCGCTCGCAAGCCTATCTGGCCCGGCCGCACGGCACCGCGCACACCCAGGAGCCCGCCTCGTCCGCCGGCATCGTCGAGACTTAACCGCTAACGCTCGTGATCAGCATTGCGGCGACGACGAGACCCATCAGGAATGTCGCGAACCAGCCGAACACCATCAGGGCGCGCGAGGCGGCGAACTTGCCCATGATGGGGCGGCTGGCGACGACCACCATCATGGCGACCATCAGCGGCACGGCGACGACGCCGTTGACCACGGCGCTCCAGAGCAACATGCGGATCGGATCGAGCGGGGTCAGCGCCGCACCCAATCCGGCCAGCGTTGCCGCGGCGACCACCAGGTAAAAACCCGGCGCGCTGCGGGCCGGCCTTTCGAGACTGCCTTCCCAGCCGAACGTCTCCGCCACCGCATAGCCGGCAGAACCGGCGAGCACCGGCACCGCGAGCAGCCCGGTGCCGATGATGCCCAAAGAGAACAGCAAAAACGCGGCCGGGCCGGCGAGCGGGCGGAGCGCTTCGGCGGCTTGGGCCGCGGTCTCGATATGCGTCTTGCCATGGGCGTGCAGCGTGGCCGCCGTGGTGACGATGATGAAGAAGCCAATGATGTTCGACAGGATCATACCGACCGTCGTGTCGAGCTTGATGCGAAGGCCCTCGCGCTGCCCGAGGCGCTTGGCGGTCGAAGAAGCCGTGTTGCTCGTCGTTCTGGCATGCAGCTTGCGCTCCTCGGCTTCGAGCGAGGCTTGCCAGAAGAACATGTAGGGACTGATCGTGGTGCCGAAGATCGCCACCAGCATCAGCATGAAATCGCGATCCCACGACACCCGCGGCAGCAACGTCGCGGCCGCCACCTCGCCCCACGGAATCCGGATGGTGAAAGCGGTGGCCACATAGGCGAACAGCACCAGCGTCAGCGCTTTCAGATAGCGTGAATAGGAATGATACGGAATCAGGATCTCGGCGGTGAGGCAGCCGATGCCGAACGCCGCGATGTAGAGCAGCACCGGACCGCCGATGACCAGCCGCAACGCGCCGCCCATCGCCGCGATGTCGGCGGCGATGTTGAGCGTATTGGCGATGAGCAAGAGCCCGACCAGAGCGTGCAGCATCATGGCCGGCATCGCTTTGCCGAGATTCGCCGCAAGTCCCCGCCCGGTGACGGCGCCGATGCGGGCGCTGACCAGCTGAATGGCGATCATGAACGGCGTGGTCAGGAACATCGTCCAGCCCAGCGCGTAGCCGAACTGGGCGCCGCCCTGGGAATAGGTGGCGATGCCGCTTGGATCGTCGTCGGCGGCGCCGGTGACCAAGCCCGGCCCGAGCATGGCAAACAGCGATCTTACCGACCAGCGTTTCTTAGCCATAAGGGCTCTTGTTGCATCGCTTCGGGCGGGCCCGTCCGCCCATCAATCATAGCGGGCCCCCTTTCGTTCCGTGTCGCCTTTTCGCTTGCTCCAGGCCGACTTGAACGCGTCACCCGAAAGGGCTAATGACCGCGGCAGCCAGGCCTCTTCTGCCTATCAATCAAGGACATTGTCGGATGGCGCGAAACAAGATTGCATTGATCGGCGCGGGTCAAATCGGCGGCACGCTGGCGCATCTGATCGGGCTCAAGGAATTGGGCGACGTCGTGATGTTCGACATCGCCGAGGGCGTGCCCCAGGGCAAGGCGCTCGATCTCGTCCAGTCGTCGCCGGTCGACGGTTTCGACGCCCGCTTCACCGGCACTAATTCCTACGAGTCGCTGGAAGGCGCGACGGTGTGCATCGTCACCGCCGGCGTACCGCGCAAACCCGGCATGAGCCGCGACGATCTGCTCGGCATCAATCTCAAGGTCATGGAGCAGGTCGGCTCCGGCATCAAGAAATACGCGCCGAACGCCTTCATCATCTGCATCACCAATCCGCTCGACGCCATGGTCTGGGCGCTGCAGAAATGCTGCGGGCTGCCGAAGCAGATGGTGGTCGGCATGGCGGGCGTGCTCGATTCCTCGCGCTTTCGTTATTTCCTCGCCGACGAGTTCAACGTCTCGGTGGAGGACGTCACCGCCTTCGTGCTCGGCGGCCACGGCGACACCATGGTACCGCTGGTGCGCTATTCGGCGGTCGCCGGCATTCCACTGCCCGATCTGGTCAAGATGGGCTGGACCACGCAGGCCCGGATCGACGAGATCGTCGAGCGTACCCGCAACGGCGGCGGCGAGATCGTGAGCCTGTTGCGCACCGGCTCGGCGTTCTACGCGCCCGCGGCGTCGGCGATCGCCATGGCCGAAAGCTATCTGCGCGACAAGAAGCGCGTGCTGCCGGCCGCCGCCTGGCTCAACGGTGAATACGGCATCAAGGACCTCTATGTCGGCGTGCCGATCGTCATCGGAGCGAAGGGCGTCGAACGCGTCGTCGAGATCGAGCTCAACGGCGCCGAGCGCGCCATGTTCGAGAAATCGGCGGGCGCGGTGGAATCCCTGGTCGAAGCCTGCAAGAAGATCGCGCCGGATCTGGGGAAGTAATCTCGTTTCCCGGGTCTGCAGCGCAGCACGAAGTGGTGCGCTGCAGACCCGGGATCGTCACATACTAAGGTCCCGGATCAGCGGTGCACCGCTTCGCGCTGCACCGCATCCGGGAAACACGAGTAAATCGAATGAACATCCACGAATACCAAGCCAAAGCGGTGTTGCGCGATTACGGCGTGCCGGTGCCGCGCGGCAATCCGGCGTTCAGCGTCGATGAGGCGGTGAAAGCCGCCAACGCGCTCGGCGGGCCGGTCTGGGTGGTGAAGGCGCAGATCCATGCCGGCGGCCGCGGCAAGGCCGGCGGCGTCAAGGTCGTCAAATCGGTCGACGACGTGAAGAAGGAAGCGGCGCGACTCCTCGGCTCGATCCTGGTCACGCACCAGACCGGGCCGCACGGCAAGCAGGTCAACCGGCTCTACATCGAGGAAGGCTCGCCGATCGACAAGGAATTCTATTTGTCGATGCTGATCGACCGCGAGACCTCGCGCGTCGCCATCGTGGTCTCCACCGAAGGCGGCATGAACATCGAAGACGTGGCGCACGATACGCCGGACAAGATCGTGACCGTTTCGGTCGATCCGGTCACCGGCGTCTGCCCGCATCATGTGCGCACTGTCGCCGATGCATTAAGGCTCGATGCCGAACTGGCGAAACAGCTGGGGCCGCTGCTCTCCAACCTCTACAAGGCCTTCATCGACACCGACATGAGCTTGCTCGAGATCAATCCGCTGGTCGCCACCTTGGACAAAAAGCTGATCTGCCTCGACGCCAAGACCGACTTCGACAACAACGCGCTGTTCCTGCATCCGAAGATCGCCGCGTTGCGCGACGAGACCGAGGAAGACGCCAAGGAGATCGAAGCCTCGAAATTCGATCTCAACTACATCGCGCTCGACGGCTCGATCGGCTGCATGGTCAACGGCGCCGGCTTGGCGATGGCAACCATGGACATCATCAAACTCTACGGCATGGCGCCGGCCAATTTTTTGGACGTCGGCGGCAGCGCGACGAAGGACAAGGTCGCCGCCGCATTCAAGATCATCACCTCCGACCACAACGTGAAGGGCATCCTGGTCAACATTTTCGGCGGCATCATGAAATGCGACGTCATCGCCGAGGGCGTCGTCGCCGCGGTGAAGGAAGTGGGCTTGCGCGTGCCGCTGGTGGTGCGACTCGAAGGCACCAATGTCGAGCTCGGCAAGGACATCATCGCCAAGTCCAACCTCAACGTCACCTCAGCCGACGATCTCGACGACGCGGCGCAGAAGATCGTCAAAGCGGTGAAGGAGGCGGCGTGATGTCCATCCTCATCGGCAACAACACCAAGGTCATCTGCCAGGGTTTTACCGGCAAGAACGGCACCTTTCATTCCGAACAGGCGATCGCCTACGGCACAAAGATGGTCGGCGGCGTGTCGCCCGGTAAAGGCGGCTCGACCCATCTCAATCTGCCGGTATTCGACACCGTCGCCGAAGCGCGCGAAAAGACCGGCGCCGATGCCAGCGTGATCTACGTGCCGCCGGCGGGCGCGGCCGACGCCATCGCCGAAGCGATCGCGGCGGAGATCGCGCTGATCGTGTGCATCACCGAAGGCATTCCGGTGAGCCACATGGTCAAGATCAAGCGTTCGCTGTGCGGCTCGAAATCGCGCCTGATCGGTCCGAATTGCCCCGGCGTCATGACCGCGGGCGAATGCAAGATCGGCATCATGCCGGGCAATATTTTCAAGCCCGGCAAGGTCGGCATCGTGTCGCGCTCCGGTACGCTCACCTACGAGGCGGTGTTCCAGACCACGCGGGAAGGGCTCGGCCAGACCACCGCGGTCGGCATCGGCGGCGATCCGGTCAAGGGCACCGACTTCATCGAAATGCTGGAAATGTTTCTCGCCGACAGGGCGACCGAGGCGCTGGTGATGATCGGCGAGATCGGCGGCTCGTCGGAAGAGGACGCCGCGCAGTTTTTGAAGGACGAAGCCAAGCGCGGCCGCAAGAAGCCGATGGTCGGCTTCATCGCCGGGCGCACCGCGCCGCCCGGCCGCCGCATGGGCCATGCCGGCGCCATCATCGCCGGCGGCAAGGGCGGCGCCGATTCCAAGATTGCCGCCATGGAAGCCGCCGGGATCAAGGTCTCGCCGTCGCCGGCGCGGCTCGGCCACACGCTTGCCGAACTATTGAAATCTTGATTCATTTCTAGCGTCTTTTGCCTGCCGCATCGCGCCATTAAATAGGCTACAAAGAGAAATCCCTGCGCCGGGCCGGGCTGATTCGCGTCTTTTCGCATCGTTCGGGTTCGCGTTTCGCGCTTCGTTTCTCGCCCTCTCGCTACGGATTCCCGCAGCAGGAATCGCCCAGGAAAAGCACCATGTCCCGCCAGGACGCCAACGCCGCCTTCGCCCGCACCTTGTTCCTTTACGGCAGCAATGCCCCCTATATCGAGGACCTCTACGCCCGCTACGAAGCCGATCCGCAGGCGGTCGATGCCGAGTGGCAGGCGTTCTTCCAAAACCTGAAGGACAGCGCCGCCGACGTTGAAAAGAATGCGCGTGGCCCGTCGTGGGCCCGGCCCGGCTGGCCGCCGCTGCCGGGCGGCGATCTGGTCGCGGCCCTCGACGGCAACTGGGCGGAAGCCGGCAACGGCGTCGGCATCAAGGTCAAGGCGCAGGCGCAAAGCCGCGGCGTCGAGTTGTCTGCAGCCGATATCGAACGGGCGACGCGCGACTCGATACGGGCGCTGATGCTGATCCGCGCCTATCGGGCGCGCGGGCACTTTCACGCCAATCTCGATCCGCTCGGGCTCGAGCCGGTGAAGAACGAGGAGGAGCTCGATCCGCGCACCTATGGCTTCGGCGAAGCCGATCTCGATCGCCCGATTTTTCTCGACAAGGTGCTGGGCCTCGAATTCGGCAGCATCCGCCAGATCGTCGCCATCCTGCGCCGCACCTATTGCCAGACGCTCGGCGTCGAATTCTTGCACATCTCCGACGGTGCCCAGAAGGGCTGGATCCAGGAGCGCATCGAAGGGCCGGATAAGGAGATCACGTTCACCCGCGAGGGCAAGCGCGCCATCCTCAACAAGCTGGTCGAAGCCGAAGGCTTTGAGAAATTCTGCGACCTGAAATTCACCGGCACCAAGCGCTTCGGCCTCGACGGCGCCGAATCGACGATCCCGGCGCTGGAACAAATCATCAAGCGCGGCGGCGCGCTCGGCGTGCGCGAGATCGTCATCGGCATGCCGCATCGCGGCCGGCTCAACGTGCTGGCGCAGGTGATGGGCAAGCCGCACCGCGCCATCTTCCACGAATTCAAGGGCGGCTCGGCGACGCCCAACGAGGTCGAGGGCTCGGGCGACGTCAAATATCACCTCGGCGCTTCGTCTGACCGCGAGTTCGACAACAACAAGGTGCACCTGTCGCTGACCGCCAATCCGTCGCATCTGGAAATCGTCGACCCGGTGGTGCTCGGCAAGGTGCGCGCCAAGCAGGATCATCTCGGCGCCACGCCGGAAGACCGCACCATGGTGATGCCGCTCTTGATGCACGGCGACGCGTCGTTCGCCGGCCAGGGCGTGATCGCGGAAAGTTTCGGCCTTTCCGGCCTGCGCGGCCATCGCACCGGCGGCTCGGTGCATTTCATCGTCAACAACCAGATCGGCTTTACCACCAACCCGCGTTATTCGCGGTCGTCGCCGTATCCGTCCGACGTCGCCAAGATGATCGAGGCGCCGATTTTCCACGTCAACGGCGACGATCCGGAAGCCGTGGTGTTCGCCGCCAAGATCGCGACCGAGTTCCGGCAGAAATTCCAGAAACCCGTTGTCATCGACATGTTCTGCTATCGCCGCCACGGCCACAACGAAGGCGACGAGCCGTCGTTCACCCAGCCGCTGATGTACAAGGCGATCGCCAATCATCCCTCGACGCTCGAAATCTACGGCAACAAGCTGGTCGGCGAAGGCGTCGTCACCGCGGGCGAAGTCGACAAGATGAAGGCGGACTGGCGCGCCCGGCTCGACGTCGAGCTCGAAGCCGCGCAAAGCTACCGCGCCAACAAGGCCGATTGGCTGGACGGCCGCTGGGCCGGCTTCAAGACCGCCGGCGAAGCCGACGATCCGCGCCGCGGCCGGACCGGCGTCGAAATCGCCAAGCTCAAGGAGATCGGCGACAAGATCACCACGCTGCCGCAGGGCTTTCATCTGCATCGCACGCTCAATCGGTTTCTTGAAAGCCGCCGTAAATCGATCGAGACCGGCATCAATATCGACTGGTCAACCGGCGAGGCGCTGGCGTTCTGCTCGTTGCTGCAAGAGGGTCACCGGGTGCGGCTGTCCGGCCAGGATTCCGAGCGCGGCACGTTCTCGCAGCGCCACGCGGTGCTGATCGACCAGGAGACCGAGAATCGTTACACGCCGTTCAATCGTCTCGGCGACGGCCAGGCGCGCTTCGAAGTCATCAACTCCATGCTCTCGGAAGAGGCCGTTCTCGGCTTCGAATACGGCTATTCGCTCGCCGAGCCCGATGCGCTGACGCTCTGGGAGGCGCAATTCGGCGATTTCGCCAACGGCGCACAGGTGGTGTTCGACCAGTTCATCTCGTCGGGTGAGCGCAAATGGCTGCGCATGTCGGGGCTCGTTTGTCTCCTGCCGCACGGCTACGAAGGGCAGGGGCCGGAGCACTCGTCGGCCCGGCTCGAGCGCTTCCTGCAGATGTGCGCCGAGGACAATATGCAGGTCGCCAATTGCACGACGCCGGCGAATTACTTTCACATTCTGCGCCGCCAGCTCAACCGCGACTTCCGCAAGCCGCTGATCCTGATGACGCCGAAGTCACTGCTGCGCCACAAGCGCGCGGTGTCGCGGCTCGACGAGATGGGACCGAACACCTCGTTTCACCGGCTGCTGTGGGACGACGCGCAGATGCTGCCGGGCGAGAAGATCAAGCTCGTCCCCGACGACAAGATGCGCCGCGTCGTCATCTGTTCCGGCAAGGTCTATTACGATCTCTACGAGGAGCGCGAAAAGCGCGGCATCAACGATATCTATCTGTTGCGCATCGAGCAGCTTTATCCGTTCCCCACCAAGGCGCTGATGCTGGAGCTTTCGCGCTTCAAGCAGGCCGAGATCGTGTGGTGCCAGGAAGAGCCGCGCAATATGGGCGGCTGGGTGTTCGTCGACATCTTCCTCGAATGGGTGCTCAACCAGATCGGCGCCAAGCATCGCCGCGCGCGCTATACCGGCCGGTCGGCGTCGGCCTCGACCGCGGTCGGGCAGATGTCGCTGCACCTCGGACAGCTTAAGAACTTCCTGGAAGACGCGTTGGGATAGCGGACGACGGAGGACGGATGACAGACGACAGATAAGGATTCTTTCTTTCCGTCGTCCGTCGTCCGTCGTCCGTCGTCGGTGTCGTCACGAATAAGGACCTGAACCATGGCCGAAATACGCGTCCCGACACTCGGTGAGTCCGTCACCGAGGCGACCATCGGCAAATGGTTCAAGAAGCCGGGCGATGCGGTTGCCGTCGATGAGCCGCTGGTCGAGCTGGAAACCGACAAGGTGACCATCGAAGTGCCGGCGCCGGCCGCGGGCGTGCTCAGCGATATCGCCGCCAAGGATGGCGACACCGTCGCCGTGGGCGCGGTGCTCGGCCAGATCAAGGAAGGCGCCGGTGCCGCGCCGGCAAAAGCCGCGCCGCAACCGGCGGCTCAAGCCGCACCGCCGCCGGCGCCGCCAAAACCCGCACCGGCGGTGGCGCCCGCCGCCGACAAGCCTTTGGCGCCGTCGGTGCGCAAGATCGCCGCGGAAACCGGCATCGACGCTACGGCCATGGCCGGCACCGGCAAGGACGGCCGGGTCACCAAGGGCGACATGCTGGCCGCGATCGAGCGTGCCGCGGCGCAGCCGACGCCGGTGGCGCAGCCGGCCGCCGCGGTGCAAGTCCGCGCGCCATCGCCGGCCGACGATGCCGCGCGCGAAGAGCGCGTGAAGATGACCCGGCTGCGACAGACCATCGCGCGGCGGCTCAAGGATGCGCAAAACACGGCCGCCATGCTGACGACCTTCAACGAGGTCGACATGGGCCATGTCATGGCGCTGCGCACGCAATACCGCGATCTGTTCGAGAAGAAGCATGGCACCAAGCTCGGCTTCATGGGCTTCTTCGTGCGCGCCTGCGTCGAGGCGCTCAAGGACATCCCCGCGGTCAATGCCGAGATCGACGGCGCCGACATCATCTACAAGAACTACTATCACATCGGCATCGCCGTCGGTACCGAGCGCGGCCTGGTGGTGCCGGTGGTGCGCGACTGCGATCAAAAATCGCTCGCCGAGATCGAGAAGGCGATCGCCGATTTCGGCCATCGCGCCCGCGACGGCGCGCTCAAGATCGAGGAGATGCAGGGCGGCACCTTCACCATCACCAATGGCGGCATCTATGGCTCGCTGATGTCGACGCCGATCCTCAACGCCCCGCAGTCCGGCATCCTCGGCATGCACAAGATTCAGGACCGGCCGATGGTGGTCGCCGGCAAGGTCGAAGTGCGGCCGATGATGTATCTGGCGCTGTCTTACGACCACCGCTTGGTCGACGGCCGCGAGGCGGTGACGTTCTTGGTGCGGGTGAAGGAATGCCTGGAGGAGCCGGCCCGGTTGGTGTTGGATTTGTAATTCCGTCATGCCCGGCCTTGTGCCGGGCATCCACGTTTTTGCGTCTCAGCGAAGAAGACGTGGATGGCCGGGACAAGCCCGGCCATGACGATTGAGAATTCGGAGTCTTTTTGATGCTCTACGACCTCATCGTCATCGGCTCAGGCCCCGGCGGCTATGTCTGCGCCATTCGCGCGGCGCAGCTTGGCATGAAGACCGCGGTGGTGGAGAAGCGCGCCACTTTCGGCGGCACCTGCCTCAATATCGGCTGCATCCCGTCGAAGGCGATGTTGAACGCGTCCGAGCTTTACGAGGAGGCCGAACACAAATTCGGCGATATGGGCATCAAGGTCGGCAAGCCGAGCGTCGATCTTGCGGCGATGCTCAAGTACAAGGACAAAGGCGTCGAGGGTAACGTCAAAGGCGTCGAATATCTGTTCAAGAAGAACAAGATCGAGACGTTTTTGGGCACCGGCCGCATTCTTGCGCCCGGCAAGGTCGAGGTGAAGGCCGACGACGGCAAGGCGCAGACGCTGGAGACGAAAGCCATCGTCATCGCCACCGGGTCTGACGTGGCGCGGCTCAACGGCATCGACATCGACGAGAAGCGCATCGTGTCGTCGACCGGCGCGCTCGAACTCGCCAAGGTGCCGCAAAAGCTTCTCATCGTCGGCGCCGGCATCATCGGGCTCGAGCTCGGCTCGGTGTGGCGGCGGCTCGGTGCCGAGGTGACGATCGTCGAGTTCCTCGATCACATTTTGCCCGGCATCGATCGCGAGATTGCCAATCAATTCCATCGCATGCTGCAGAAGCAGGGGCTTGCCTTCAAACTGTCGTCGAAGGTGGCGGCGGTTGATGCGTCCGGCAAGACCTTGAAGGTGAAGGTCGAGCCGGCCGCAGGCGGCGCGGCGGAAACGCTCGAAGCCGATGTCGTTCTGGTGGCGATCGGCCGCGTGCCTTACACCGAAGGCCTCGGCCTCGAAACCGTCGGCGTGAAAAAGGACAATCGCGGCCGCGTCATCGTCGATCCGCACTTCCGCACCAACGTCCCCGGCATCTATGCCATCGGCGACGCCATCGCCGGACCTATGTTGGCTCATAAGGCGGAGGAGGAAGGCGTCGCGGTCGCCGAAATTCTTGCCGGCCAGGCCGGCCACGTGAACTACGACGTCATTCCGAACGTGGTTTACACCTATCCGGAGATCGCCTCGGTCGGCAAAACCGAGGAGGAGCTCAAGGCCGCCGGCGTCGCCTACAATGTCGGAAAATTTCCCTTCACCGCCAATGCCCGCGCCAAGGTGAATCTCACCACCGAGGGCTTCGTCAAAATCCTGGCCGACGCCAAGACCGATCGCGTGCTCGGCGTGCACATTCTCGGCCCCGATGCCGGCAACATGATCGGCGAGGCCGCGGTCGCCATGGAATTCGGCGCCGCGTCGGAAGACATCGCCCGCACCTGCCACGCTCATCCGACGCTGACGGAGGCGATCAAGGAAGCGGCGCTGGCGGTGGCGAAACGCGCGATTAATTTTTGATGGTCATTCCGGGGCGCCGCAAAGCGGCGAACCCGGAATCCATAATCACGATTGTTGCAGTAAATTTTTCGGCGCCAGTTCTGCGCCGTCAGGGGTTATGGATTCCGGGCTCCTCGCTGCGCTCGGCCCCGGAATGACGTGCACTACAACGTCGCGATGAACGGCACCGCATGCGGCGCAAACAACCCGAGCGCCAGCAACACAAGTCCGACCACGCCCAGCCCGCCGGCGAACCAGGCCAGCCCGATCATGCCGGTGATCACCGCCGCCGAGGCGAGCACGATGCCGACCTGGAAGGCGGCGGACGACAATTCGTAATGATGATATTTCGCCATGGCCAGATCGCGCTCTTCCACGGCTTCCTTGGCCTGTTCGGCCAGTTGCTCGCGGCCGGTTTTCGGTTCCGATTTCAGGCGCTCGGCGGTGGCTTTCCAGGTTTCGATTTGTTTTTCCATGGCCGCCTTGACGGCGGGATCGGCGGCGCCCGCGGCCGCGACCGTCATTTCCTCGGCGGCGGTGGTGACTTGCGTGATGCGGATGTTCTTGGCCTGGAAGAACGCCCACAGGTCCGACGACTCGACATTCTTGCTGATCGCTTCGGTCTGCGCGCCTTTGCCGGCGGTCTCCGAGAAGGACAGGAACAGCGCCAGGATCGCGATCACCAGCGCGACCCGTTTGTTGAAGCCTTCGGCGTGCTCGCCTTCTTGTGCTTTTTCGATCGCTTCGTGGATTTCCGACATGGTGGCCGCCCCTTGTGTCTCACTCGTCAAACGACGAATAGCACAAATCTTACGCGCGCGGGTGGGCGGCGCGATAGGCGCCGATCAGGCGTTCGGCGTCGACTTCGGTGTAAATCTGCGTGGTCGCCAGCGAGGCGTGGCCCAACAATTCCTGGATCGAGCGGATGTCGCCGCCGCGGGCCAACAGATGCGTGGCAAAGGAATGCCGCAGCGCATGCGGCGTCGCGGTCTCGGGCAGGCCGAGCGCGCCGCGCAGCCGCGCCATGGCGAGCTGGATGAGGCGCGGCGACAGCGCGCCGCCTCTGGCGCCGACGAACAGTGGGCCGTCGTCGGGCAGGTCGTATGGACACAGCGCAACGTAGTCGGCGATCAGCTTGCCGACCTGCGGCAGCACCGGAACCATGCGCTGCTTGTGGCCTTTGCCGGTCACGGTGATGGCATCGCGGCTGCCGACATCGGCGCGCTTGAGGCCGAGTGCTTCGGAGATGCGCAGGCCGCAGCCATAGAGCAGCGCCAGCACCGCGGCGTCGCGCACGTGCACCCAAGGCTCGCGCCCGTCGCCGGCGGCGATGTCGGGATCGACGACGCGCTTGGCGGCGGGGACCGCGAGCGGCCGCGGCAAGGTCTTGGCGATTTTCGGCGCCCGCACCGCGGCGAGCGCGCCGACCTTGCCCTTGCCGTTGCGCTCCAGAAAACGGCCGAAGGCGCGCATGCCGGCCAGCGCCCGCATCAGCGAGCGGCTGCCGATATTTTTGGCGCGCCGTGCTGCCAGAAAGGCGCGCACGTCCGCCGGCGCCAGGCCGGCGAGGTCGCGCAGCGATGGTGCGCCGCCGAGGTGCTCCGAGAGAAACTCAAGAAACTGCAGCACGTCGCGCCGGTAGGCCTCGACGGTCTTCGGCGACATGCGCCGCTCGGCGCCGAGATGGCTCAGCCAGCTTGCGATCTCCGCAGCGACCCTTGGCGCCACGAAGTCGGGCAGATTTCCAGCACCTCCCCCTGAAAGGGGGAGATCGACGGCCGCAGGCCGCCGGGTGGGGGTCGGTCGCAATTGCATTTGTGAGCGGCGCATCATCGCCCCACATTACCGGTCACGCTCTTTATCCTTCCTTAGCCCCCTGGAATCGGCCGAAAGTTGGGTATGGCAAGACGCGTCGTCGATGTCCTGGTCCCGGTCGCCCTCGACCGGGCCTATTCCTACCGGGTGCCGGACCAGCTCGCGCTTAAGCCGGGCGATATCGTCTGCGTGCCGCTCGGCGCCCGTGAGGCCACCGCGGTGGTGTGGGCGGACAATCCCAAGCCCAATCCGCGGCTCGACAACCGGTTGAAAGACGTCGAGGAAAAGCTCGAACTGCCGCCGCTGCGCCCCGAATTGCGCAGCTTCGTCGATTGGGTGGCGAACTACACCGTCAGCTCGCGCGGCATGGTGCTGCGCATGTGCCTGCGCATGGGCGAGAATTTGGGCGCCGAGCGCGAGCGCGTCGGCGTGCGGCTTGCCGGTGCGCCGCCGCAGCGCCTGACGCCGGCGCGCCAGCGCGTGCTGGCGCTGTTCGCCGACGGCATGGTGCGCGGCAAGAGCGACGCCGCGCGCGAGGCCGGCGTCAGCACGGGCGTGATCGACGGCCTGATCGACGAAGGCACGCTCGAAACCGTCGTGCTGCCGCCGGAGCCGGTGGCGCAAAAGCCCGATCCCGATTTCGTCCAATCGGAATTCACGCCGGACCAGAGCGCCGCGGCGGCGGCGCTCAAAGCGACCGTGGCGCAGGGCGGCTACTCGGTGACGTTGCTCGACGGCGTCACCGGCTCGGGCAAGACGGAAGTCTATTTCGAGGCGGTGGCCGACACCATCCGCCGCGGCCGGCAGAGCCTGATCCTGATGCCGGAGATCGCGCTCACCGCGCAATTCCTCGACCGCTTCGCCGCGCGGTTCGGCGTGCGGCCGGCGGAATGGCATTCTGAGCTATCGCCGCGCAAGCGCGCGCGCACCTGGCGGGCGGTCGCCGACGGCGAAGTTTCGGTCGTAGTCGGCGCACGCTCGGCATTGTTTCTGCCTTACGCCGATCTCGGGCTGATCGTCGTCGATGAGGAGCACGATCCGGCCTACAAGCAGGAGGACGGCGTGCATTATCACGCCCGCGACATGGCGGTGGTGCGCGGCCACATCGCGCGCATTCCCATCGTGCTGGCGTCGGCGACGCCGTCGCTGGAGACGGTGGTCAATGCGCGGCGCGGGCGCTATCAGAAACTGGCGCTGCCGGAACGCTTCGGCGGCCAGCTGTTGCCCGCGGTCGAGGCGATCGATCTGCGCCAGGCGCCGCCGCCGCGCGGCCGCTTCATCTCGCCGGTGCTGGCTGGCGCGGTAGCGACCGCGCTCGAGCGGCGCGAGCAGGCGCTATTGTTCCTCAATCGCCGCGGCTATGCGCCGCTGACCTTGTGCCGCGCCTGCGGTTTTCGTTTCGCCTGCCCGAACTGCGACGCCTGGCTGGTCGATCACCGCTTCCGCAAGCATTTGGTCTGCCACCATTGCGGCTTCGCCATGCCGCATCCGGCCGCGTGCCCGAAATGCCAGGCGGCGAATTCCTTCGTCGCCTGCGGGCCGGGCGTCGAGCGCCTCGAAGAGGAGGTGCGCGAATTGTTTCCGCAGGCGCGGGTGCTGGTGCTGTCCAGCGACCTCGTCGTCTCGGTCGAGCGGCTGCGCGCCGAGCTCGACGACGTCGCCCAGGGCCGTTTCGACATCGTCATCGGCACGCAGCTGGTGGCGAAAGGCCATCACTTCCCGATGCTCAATCTCGTCGGCGTCGTCGATGCCGATCTGGGCCTGAGCAACGGCGATCCGCGCGCCGCCGAGCGCACCTTCCAGCTTTTGCATCAGGTAGTCGGCCGCGCCGGCCGCGATGCCGGCATCGGCCACGGCTATTTGCAGACCCACCAGCCCGAGCATCCGGTGATGCGCGCGCTGATCGCCCAGGACCGCGAGGCGTTCTACGACGCCGAGATCGAAGTCCGCGAGCGCGACCACTATCCGCCGTTCGGCCGGCTCGCCTCGATCGTCGTCTCCGGCCCCGACAAGCACGCCACCGAATCGCACGCGCGCGCCCTCGCCCGCGCCGCGCCGACCCACGACGAGGTCCGCATCCTCGGCCCCGCCGAAGCGCCGCTCGCGCTGGTGCGCGGCCGCCATCGCTTCCGCCTGCTCATCAAGGCGCCGCGCAATTTTGATCTCTCGGTTTATCTGCGCCAATGGCTCGCGGCGGCGCCGAAAGCCAAGGGCTCGATCAAGCGCGATATCGACGTCGATCCGCAGAGTTTTTTGTGAGGGGGATTTTTAAAAATCTTATCGCGAACCTATATCGCTTTTCTTCATTTCGCGTACGCGCCGATCATGCAGCTATGGTGGTTAGCTCTTGACTCTAATAGCCCGCATCTCATTCAACGGCATGCCGATTTACATCGGTGACTTGTTGTTGTCCGCGGATGTTAAGCCAAATCATGTTGTTGATATCCCGGCCATTAAGGACATCAATGCCCGGCTTCCGAAGGGGACGCCCAGGTCGGTGCATGCATTGCGGCAAAAGCTAAATCTGATTAGTGATCGCTTAATCGTTGCTTGGGCGGGCAGTTACTTGCAGGCGCGCTCTTTAATGAGCGAAATGAAAAGGGCTGCTGATAATGGAAACATTACGCTAGAGAATATTCGTCAAATCGTTGAAAGTCGCGACCCTGGCGATCGAGACGACCTACAGTTTGTGGGAACGCTCTTAACGCCGAACCATTTAGGGGATGGTCGCGTATACCTACAACACTTTGAATATTGCATAGACTGCATTTCAATGGGCGATGTCCAAATCTACGCCGGTGGCAGTGGAGCAAATGACCTATTGCGGATAGTTCCTCACGGAGTGGTTTCTAATCCCTTGCCCGATTGCCAACCTGAAAGCCCTGAACATTATGATTGGGCATTGGCCCAGGCAATGGCGGTTTCTGGTGCTCTTATAGGACACGAAACTACCACCGCAGAAAACATTCCAAATTGGTGGGGTGGCGGCATCGAAGTTGCCTCTTTTGTGGAAGGCAAATTTCAGAAGCTGACGGATGTGCTGCACACTGTTTGGAGGGCGATTAAGATTGATTCTCAGCGTTACGAAATCTGCTTTGTGCCAAAACTAATTAAGTACGATTACTTTGAAGACGCGCTGGTCGCGCAAACATTCAGTATTTCAATAAATAGCGCAAATCATAAAGCCGTCGTTGAAGATCATTCATACCGTATGTATACGCCCATCCTGAAGGGACGGCACAGTTATGATCTTTCCAGATTCGAACCTCGCGATCTCAGACATACAACGCTGTGCTGCTACGTGCTCATGGAGCCGCCAGATCCTTCGCTAGGTAATCTAGTTCGGGTCTACTATGATGCTATGGGCGATACACCATTCCGATTCGCTAAATCGGCTGACAATTTTGTTTTTAGCTTTCGTGGAGACTTACTGAATAACTTGGAAAGCGACGTATCACGTGCAACAGGCTTACCCGCCAAGCTCTGTCAAATTGGTTCGTGAGCAAGCATAAAAGCGGAGGGCCAACGTGGAATCCGCTAGTTTGGCGACCTCAACGCGGGCTACCTCCGTCTTGCTGGCGGCCCTCGCTTCGGCCTTGCGCCCGGAACCAATCTTTTGCGCTCCGCAATGGCAAACGAACGCGCCGCCCAAACCGCGAGCTCATCGGGATCGTCGTAGAGGCGCTCCGGCAGGCGCCAGTAGGGCAGGGCATGGCGCGTCGGTCGGCCTGAGCTTTTGCCGCGCGTATAGGTGAACGGCCGGCTGCCTTCGCGCTCGAAATCGGCAATGTTGGTCTCGTCCACTTTGAGATGGATGGCGCCGTCGACGATCAGGCCGAACATGAGGCCGTCGGCGAAAATGCCGGCGCCGCTGAACATGCGTCTCACCGTCACCGGGCGGAATGGCGCGAACAGGTCGCGGATGAATTCGGGGTCCAAGGGTAACCTTCGCCGTCAGCGTAGCGCAACAAATGTAAGACGGCCCAGAAAGCGGCCTTGATCGCTTGGACAGCGTTTTTGTTCGCGTTGATGATCTTGTCAAGGACGGCGCGAAGCGCCGCCGCCTTCGGCGGTCTACGATCCTTGACAAGATCATCAACGCGAACAACTGGCAGCCAAGTGATCAAGGCCGCCAACCGATCAGTGTATTGATCTGTATTGACCCAGAAGCCCGTTTGATTCTGCGCGCGAGGATGGATACTTCTGCCCCATGACGGCGACCATCCAAACCATCCTGCTCCTGCTCGCGGTCCTGGCCGTGGTCGCCATCGTCGCCCGGCGGCTCAACGCCGCGCCTTCGATCCTCCTCGTCATCGCCGGCATCGGGCTCGCACTCACGCCCGGACTGCCGCGGATCGAGCTGGCGCCGGAGCTGGTGCTGCTCGGCATTTTGCCGCCGCTGATCTATTCGGCCGGCGTCGCCATGAGCTGGCGCGAATTCCGTTTCAACCTGCGCCCGATCGCGCTGCTGGCCTTCGGCGCGGTCGTCTTCACCACCTGCGCGGTGGCGGCCGCCGTGCACTGGTTGCTCGGCATGCCGCTGGCGATCGGCTTCTTGCTCGGCGCCATTGTCTCACCGCCCGACGCGGTGGCGCCGCTGGCGATCGTGCGCCGTCTCGGCGTGCCGCGCCGGCTGGTCGTCGTGCTCGAAGGCGAGGGCCTCGCCAATGACGCCACGGCGTTGATCCTCTACCGCTTCGCGGTGGCCGCCGTCAGCACCGGCTTGTTCTCCCTCGGCGAAGCCGCGGGCACCTTCGCGTTCATCGTCGTGGGCGAGATCGCCTACGGCATCGCCGTCGGCTGGCTCAGCCTGCGCTTGCGCCGCTGGGCGCGCGATCCGCGCGTCGAGATCACGCTGTCGCTGTTGACCCCTTACCTGGCGTTTTTGGTGCCGCAGCAATTGGGCGGCTCCGGCGTGCTGGCGACGGTGGCGGCCGGCCTGTTCGTGAGCTGGAACGGGCCGCTGCTCATTCCGGCGGCGACGCGGCTGCAGGGCATCTTCTTCTGGGATTTGGTGGTCTATTTCCTCGAAGGATTTGTCTTCCTGGTGACCGGCATGCAGACGCGAACGCTGCTCGACCGGATGGACGCAAATTTGCTGCATGGTCTCACGTATACCGTCCTGGTCACCGTCGCCGTGGTCATCGTCACGCGATTCATCTGGATCTATCCGGTGGCCTATCTGCCGCGCTGGCTGAGCCCGTCGCTAAGGCGCCGCGATCCGACGCCGCCCTGGCAGTCGATCTTCTTTCTCGGGTTCGTCGGCGTGCGCGGCGTCGTCTCGCTCGCGGCGGCGCTCGCCATTCCGCTGACGACGGCGGCCGGCGCGGCGTTTCCCGACCGCGATCTTATTCTGTTCGTTACCTTCGGCGTCATCGTCGTCACCCTGATCGGGCAGGGCTTGCTGCTGCCGCGCGTCGTCGGCTGGCTCGGGCTGGCAAAACACGCCGCCGACGAACGGCAACGCGAGCACAAGGCGGAACTGGAGGCGCGGTCGCAAGCTCTCGACGTGGCGCTCAATCATTTGGGAAAAGTCGCGGCCGACGGCAAAATTTCACCCGAGGCGCTGGCAATCCTGCGCGCCCGTCACGACTATCGGGCCGGACGACTCGTGGAACACAAGGCGGACGGCAACGATGCGGCGGCGACGGCCGCGGAGCTGCGGATGCAGCTGATCGCGGCCGAGCGCGAATACATCTACCGGCTATTGCAGGAAGGCCAAATCACCGACGAAGCGCGCCGGCGCATCGAGCGCGAGCTCGATCTCGAAGAGGCGAGCATCGCCTGCAAGAAGGAAGGCGGCGTCGAGCCGCCGTTATAGAGCGTGCGCCGCGATCAAAAACGCGGCGGGCGCGGCGCCCGTGGCGGGCCGCCTCGTCCCGGAGCGGCGCCCGGTACCGGCCGTGGCTTCATCGGCAACAGGCCCTCGCGCTGCAACTTCTTGCGCGCGAGCTTGCGGGCGCGGCGGATGGCTTCGGCCTTCTCGCGGACGCGCTTCTCGGACGGCTTTTCGTAATGGCCGCGGAGCTTCATCTCGCGGAACACGCCCTCGCGCTGCATCTTCTTCTTCAGCACCCTCAGCGCCTGGTCGACATTGTTGTCACGGACGAGAACCTGCACGCGGCGTTCCTCTTCGTTCGAGCGGTTGCTGGAGCCGATGGCCAAGGCGCTCGGGCCTAAGGCGAACGGAAGAGATCAGTCGGGATAATCGCTCAAAAACGACCGCAGCGCCGCTTTGCCGGCGCGGTTGGCTTCCGTCATCGATTCGAAAAAGACCTCGGAGTGCTCGATCGGACTGGTCCGGCCGGCGCGATAGATCTCCCACCGCCACGGTTTGGGCGGCGGCGCCCGGTTCTTTACGACAACGGAAAAGTCGTCATGATCGATCATGGCCAAGGACATTAGCACATAATACTGTATAATTGGCCGGTAAAACGCCGCTTTAAAAATAAATAAAGCGCCGCCCTTGTTTAACAATGGCGCCCAAACGTACAATGCGGCACGAAAAACTACTCAAAATCTATTTTTGAAGGGAAAAAATACTATGCCAACCCCGCAACAGGACGCCGCGGCCAGCTTCGCCAACAAGGCAGTCTATTTTCTGTTCGGCGCCGTCGCTCTGGTCTTCGTCGGCATGCTGGTGCTGACGGTTCTCCATCCTTAAGCCGCTGCCCGCGCCAGGCATGCAAGCCGGGCGCGCCGACCAGCTATTGCGCGGTGCCAAACGGCCGCCGCGCCCGGACTTCCGTCACGAAGCCGCAGCCGGCGCTTCCACCAGGGTGTGGGTGTATTCGACGCTGTCATAGACCGCGACTTGAACGATCGGATAGCCCTTCTTGATGCGCAGCGCCGCCGCTTGCGCGGCTTCCGCCGTCGGGTAGGAGCCTTTGGTCTGGCGGTCGACCTGGAGCAGGTACCGGCCGGTTTCCGGCCGCTTGCGCTGTGAAGGGGCTTCGTCGGCGTCTTTGTCGGAATCGTCCTTTACAGGCATCTTGATTTGGCGCGAGGCCATTCGCTGCTCCTTTGTAGGGGGACGGACTTCATATAGAGGATACGCCGCGCCGCCGCCAGTAGTTCCGAACGGCTGATAGGGCTCAAGGCGCGGGTTTGGTGAACGCGACGGAGCAAAACAGACCGATGCGCAGACGTTTTTTGGCGATGATGGCGACGGCCGCGATTTCAGGATTTGCCGGCGCCGCGGCGGCGCAGTCTTTTCCGTCCCGGCCGGTCACCATGATCGTGCCGTTCTCCGCCGGCGGGCCGACCGACACCATCGCGCGCGTCGTCAGCGAGCGGATGGGGCAGTCGCTCGGGCAAGCGGTCGTCATCGAGAACGTCACCGGCGCCGGCGGCACCATCGCTGCCGGCCGCGTCGCCCGTGCGGCACCCGATGGCTACACGCTCGACCTCGCCACCTGGTCGACCCACGTGGTGACGCCGGTGCTTTATCAATTGCAATACGACGTCTTCCGCGATTTTGAGCCGGTGGTATGGCTGACGCAAACGCCTTTGCTGCTGGTTTCCAAGAAAGACGTTCCGGCCAACGATTTGAGGGAACTGGTGGCGTGGCTGAAGAGCAAAGCCGACCCCGTGCTCTTGGGCAGCGCCGGCGGCACCGATCAGGTCGCGGGCTATTTGCTGCAGCAGCAAACCGGGGCAAAGATCCAGATCGTGCCCTATCGCGGGCTGGCGCCGGCGATGCAGGATCTGTTGGCGGGCCGTATCGATTTGTTGTTCGACCAGCCGTCCGACGCCATGCCGCAGATCCGCAGCGGCGCGATCAAGGGCTATGCGGTCACCGCGAACAGCCGCGCCGCGGTCGCCGCCGATATTCCGACCGTCGACGAGGCCGGCTTGCCGGGCCTGCACATTTCGCCGTGGCATTCGCTGTGGGTGCCGAAGGGCACGCCTCCGGGGGCGATCGCAAAGCTCAATGCCGCCGCCATGGACGCGCTCGCCGATCCGGCCGTGCGCAAGCGGCTCGGCGATATCGGCCAGGACATCGTGCCGCGCGAGCGGCAGACGCCGGCAGCGCTGGCCGCTTATTACAAATCCGAAACGGATAAATGGTGGCCGATCATCAAGGCGGCCGGCATCAAGGCGGAATAGAAGCGCCGGGCCGAACGTTCCAGCGGTTACGCAAAGCGCTCTTTCGCCCTGGCGCGCGCTTTGGCCGCTTCCAGCTCGCGGTTCTTTGCCGGGCTCGCGGTTTCCAGCGATTGCAGCAGGCGGCGGGCCGCGCCGGTGACCTCGTCGACGGCGTGGGCGAACGCCGCTTCGTTGGCGCGGGACGGATGGGCAAATCCGCTTAGCTTGCGGACGAACTGCAGCGCCGAGGCGCGGATTTCCTCGTCCGTCGCCGGCGGCTTGAAATTAAACAGCGTGCGGATGTTTCGACACATCGGTTCCTCCATGGCGTCCCGTCAGGCATCGACGATCGTCTTGCCGATCGGCCACAGCGCGATGCCGGCGAGTTTCAGATGCGCCCAGGCGAACGGGATACCGATGACGGTCACCGCCAGCAGTATAGCCGTGAGCAGATGGCCGAGCGCCAGCCACCAGCCGGCCAGCACCAGCCAGATGATGTTGCCGAGCATTCCGAACGGCCCGGTGCCGATATCGTGAGTTCCCAGATATGCGGCGCGCGACACCGCCTTCCGGCCGAACGGCAACAGCGCATAGGAGGCGATGTTGAACGCCGCCCGCGCCCAGGGCAGGCCGATAATGGTGATCGCCATGATCGCGGCTGCGACAATCCATCCCACCGCCATCCAGAGGCCGCCAAAAATAATCCACAGCAGATTGAGCAACAGGGACATAGGGGACATGACGATTCTGTCGCTTGTTTGCAGTAAAGTACGGACAAAGTGATTCGCTTCGGGGTTGATTTAGCTATGGGGGCAAGCGTCCGCTAGACCGTGGGAGACGATCTATGGCCGTGAGTCAGCTGTTTATCAAACCGACGGCGGATTCCGCGCAGTCCTCGCCGCCCACGCCGCCCGCGCCGCCCGCTTCGATCCATCGCCTGGCTCCGCAACAAACGGCAGCGGCGCAGCGGACCGATCCGTTGGCCGTACCGCAGATCATGACGGCGGCGCGCATCTACCAGCTCGGGCCGCCGCAGATCATCGTTCTCGAACGCATCGACGTGCCGGAACCGCAGGAGCTGCAGGTCCTGGTGCGAGTGTGCGCCGCCGGCGTCGGACCTTGGGATGCGCTGGTGCGAACCGGCAAGAGTGGCCTGCCGCTGACGCCGCCGCTGACCTTGGGTGCGGAGATTTCCGGCATCGTCGAACAGGTCGGCCCCAATACGACCGGCTTCGCGCCGGGCGATGAAGTGTTCGGCGCCACCAGCCCGCTGTTCATCATGGGTTACGCCGAATACGCCCTCGCGTCGGTGCGCATGATCGCGAAAAAGCCGGCGGCGCTGTCGCATATCGAGGCCGCGGCGCTGCCGGTGGTCGGCGTGATGGCGTGGCAGATGCTGTTCGACCACGCCGCGGCGCGCGAAGGCCAGACCGTCGTCATTCACGGCGGCGCCGGCAATGTCGGCGCCTACGCGGTGCAGCTGGCGCGGGCGAAAAAACTCCACGTCATCGCCACCGTCCGCAACGGCGACGCCGATTATGTGCGCGGCCTGGGCGCGCACGAGGTGATCAATCTCGAAACCGACACGCTGACGAATTTCGCGCGGCGCGCCGACGTGGCGATCGATACCGTCGGCGGACCGACGCAGGATCAATTGTTCGCCTTGGTGAAACCCGGCGGCATCATCGTCTCGTCGGTGTCGCGGCCGAACCTGCAGCTCGCGCAAAAGCGCCGCGTCCGCGGCGACTATTTCATCGTCGACGTCAATACCGCGCAACTGGCACGGCTCGCCGAGATGCATGACAACAACGAACTGGTCATTCCGGTCGGCAGCGTGCTGCCGCTCGGCGAGGTGCGCGCCGCCCACGAAATGCTCGGCGGCACGCGGGCGCATCGGCGCGGCAAGATCGTGCTCGAGGTCGCCGGCTGATTCTCCGACGCCGTTTCCCGGGCGCAGCGCAGCACGAAGTGGTGCGCTGCAGACCCGGGATCGTCACGGACGCCCGGGAAACATGGAGCCGAGCGATCAGAAGAACGCCTGAATCCCGGTCTGCGCGCGGCCGAGGATCAGCGCGTGGATGTCGTGGGTGCCCTCGTAGGTGTTGACCGTCTCGAGATTGCACAACACGCGCATGACGTGGAATTCCTCGGCAATGCCGTTGCCGCCGTGCATGTCGCGGGCGAGCCGGGCGATCTCCAGCGCCTTGCCGCAATTGTTGCGCTTGAGCAGCGAGATCGCCGGCGGCGACGCCTTGCCCTGATCGATCAGCCGCGACAGGCGCAGCGCCGCGTGCAGGCCGAGCGTGATCTCGGTCTGCATGTCGGCGAGCTTTTTCTGCACCAGCTGGTTGGCGGCGAGCGGCCGGCCGAACTGCTTGCGGGTGAGCACATAATCGCGGGCGCGATGCCAGCAGAACTCGGCGGCGCCGATCGCGCCCCAGGCGATGCCGGCGCGCGCCACGTTGAGGCAGCCGAACGGGCCGGCGAGGCCGGACACGTTCGGCAAGAGATTGTCTTCCGGGACCACGGCGCCTTCGAGCACGACCTCGCCGGTGATCGAGGCGCGCAGCGACAGCTTGCCTTCGATCTTCGGCGTGGAAAATCCCTTGGTGCCGCGCTCGATCAAAAAGCCGCGGATCTTGCCGTCGAGCTTCGCCCAGATGATGGCGACGTCGGCGACGGGCGCATTGGTGATCCAGGTTTTGGCGCCGGTCAGACTGAAGCCGCCCGGCACTTTCTCGGCGCGCGTCACCATCGAGCCCGGATCGGAGCCGTGATCGGGCTCGGTCAGTCCGAAGCAGCCCAGTAGCTCGCCGGTCGCCATCTTGGGCAGATATTTTCGGCGCTGCGCCTCGGAGCCATAGGCATAGATCGCCTGCATGGCGAGCGAGGACTGCACCGACATCGCCGAGCGGAAACCGGAATCGACGCGCTCGAGCTCGCGCGCGATCAGCCCGTAGCAGACATAGCCGAGGCCGGCGCCGCCGTATTCCTCGGGGATGGTCGAGCCGAGCAGGCCGAGCTCGCCCATCTCGCGGAAGATCGCGGGATCGGTCTTGCCGTCGCGATTGGCGGCGATGACGCGGGGGAACAGCTTCTCCTGGGCATAGTCGCGCGCGGTGTCGCGCACCATGCGCTCTTCCTCGGTCAGCTCGCTTTCGAGGTCGAGCGGATCGTCCCATTTGAACGCGGCGTCCTTGATCAGGGCGCTTTTCGGCTGGCTTTTTTGCGTCTTCTCCGCAACCTGGGTCATCGCGCGTCTCCTCGGGTCCCCGCCGCGGTCGAGCTTAGGAGTCCATCTTCCATGCGGCAAGCGGCTGCCCAGACCCAATATACCTCCGCCTGATCGGGTGGCGGCCTTGATCGCATGGATGCTCGTTGTTCGTGTTGATGATTTCGTCAAGGGTCTGCGACCGCCGAAGGCGGCGGCGCTGCGCGCCGCCCTTGACGAAATCATCAACACGAACAGAATGCCGTCCATGCGATCAAGGCCGCTTTCTCGGCCTTTCTAAATATATCTCCACGACAGTGGCGGGCCGTTGCCGCACACGCGACGTTTCGCTATCAAAGCCCACACGCGCCCGTAGCTCAGCTGGATAGAGCGCTGCCCTCCGAAGGCAGAGGTCAGGGGTTCGAATCCCTTCGGGCGCGCCACTATTCGCCCTTCCATTGCGGCGCGCGCTTGCTCAAGAACGCATCCAAACCTTCGCGGAAATCGCGGCTCATATAGCACATCAGGATCAAATCCTCGCCCTCGTCGCGGGACAGCCGCCGCTGCAGCCGCGACAGCGCCTGTTTGGTGGCGTTGAGCGTGAGCGGCGCATGGCCGGCGATCAGCGCCGCCAATTCGTCGGCGCGGCGTTGCAGCGCCGCGACGTCCTCGACCACCTCGCCGAGCAGCCCGACGCTCAACGCCTCATCGGCGCCGACCAGGCGCGCGGTGAAAATCAGATCCTTCACCCGCGCCGGTCCGATCAGCGCGGTGAGCCGGCTGATATTCGACATCGACAGGCAATTGCCGAGCGTGCGGGCGATCGGAAAGCCGAATTTGGTCGTCGCGGTGCCGATGCGCAGATCGCAGCACGCCGCGATCCCGGCGCCGCCGCCGGTGCAGGCGCCGGTGATCGCCGCGATGGTCGGCACCCGGCAGGTCTCCAGCGTGCCGAGCACGCGGTCGATGCGGGCCTCATAGTCGAGCGCGTGCTGCGGCGTGGTGAAGGCGCGGAACTGGTTGATGTCGGTGCCGGCGGCGAACGCCTTGTCGCCTGAGCCTTGCAGGACCAGCACGCGGAGCGAATGGTCGCGATTGGCCTCCTCGCAGATCTCCGCCAGCCGTTCGTACATGGCGAAGGTGAAGGCGTTGCGCGCCTGCGGCCGGTTGAAGGTCACCTTGCCGATGCCGTCATGGCGGTCGAACAGCATGTCGTTGGCAGCGCTCGATTGCTCGGTCATGGTCCTGGTTCCGCCGCTCGGGCCTTTGTTCGGGCCTTTGTTCGGGCTTTGGCGCCCGCGTGATTGGTAACCAACTCGTTAACGCAACAGCAACGATTTTCACAGACCATGCGGCCTCTACGAGAGGTTGAGACTTTTCGCCATGCCGCAAACCGATCCGGTGCAGGCCTTCGAGGCTCGGGCGCAGATGTACAGCCTCGACGGCCGGGCGCGCCGCATTCTCGCCGAAACCTGGCCGGTGATCGAGCCGACCCTGGATCAGGCGATCGCCGAGATCATCGCCGCGATCAGCGTGTTGCCGCGCGTCGGCGAGATCGTCGCCCGGAACGCCGAGCTCTACAAAAAGCTCGAAGCCGCCCATTTTCGCGCGCTGCTCGGCGGCAAGCTCGACGGCGAATATGCCGAATCGTGCCGGCACACCGTGCAGCAGGAGGCGGCGATCGGGCTCGACGCCCGGGTGCGCTCTACTGCCGGCAGCTATGTGCTCAAGGCGGCGCTCGACGCGCTGGCGCGCAAGTACTGGTTTTCCGCCGCAAAAGTCGCCGCCCGCGGCCGCGTCATATCGCAGGCCATCAGCTTCGACGTCGCCAACGCCATGACCTTGCACCGCCAGGCCGCCGAGCAGGCCAGCGCCGCGCGGCGCAGCGCCATCGACGACGCCATCGCCGAATTTGCCGGCGCCATCGGCGAGGTGGTGGAGGCGATCAAGGAAGCCTCCGGCTCGCTGACCGCGACCTGCTCGACGCTCAATCAGGTCGCCGACGATAGCCGCGGCCGCATGGCCTCGGCGTCGTCGGCTTCGGCCGAGATCACGCAGCGCATGGCGGCGACGGTGGCCGCCACCGAGGCGCTGTCGGAATCCATCGACGAGATCGGCCAGCAATCGACCCGCGGCTTGAACATGGCGCAGTCGGCGGCAACGGACGCCGCGCGCACGCAGGACGTCATCCGCTCGCTCGACGATGCCGCCGAGCGCATCGGCTCCGTGGTCGGCGCGATTTCGGCGATCGCGGCGCAGACCAACCTGTTGGCGCTCAACGCCACCATCGAGGCGGCGCGCGCCGGCGACGCCGGCAAGGGCTTTGCCGTGGTCGCCGCCGAAGTGAAGACGCTCGCCAACCAGACCTCGCGCGCCACCGACGATATCTCGCATCAGGTCGCCGCCATCCAGGATGCGACCAAACGGTCGGTCGAGGAAATCTCCTCGATCGCGCGCGCCATCGGCGAGCTGACCAGCGTGTCGACCAGCATCGCGTCGGCGGTGCAGGAGCAGGCGGCGACGACGGGCGCCATCGCCGAAAGCATTCAGAACGCCGCCGGCCACACCTCGGACGCCTCCAGCGAAATCGGCTCCGCCGCCGAGGCGGTGAGCCGCGGCGCCGGCGCGGTCGGCGAGATCACCACCTGGACGGCGCGGCTCTCGGCGCGCGCCCACGATCTGGAAACCAAGGTCGCGACGTTCTTCACCCGCGTCCGCGCGGCGTAATCCTTTCCGCCCCCGCGAAGCGGGGGAGGGGGACCGCGCGTAGCGCGGTGGAGGGGGCGCGGGCCTCAACGCGCCGCAAGCGGCTTGGTGATATCCGAACATTTCCGCTCGCTCGCTTTCTTATTGCAGTGAGAATTCTCCGCACGCGCCGCTCGCGGCTCCCTCTCCCCGCGTGCGGGGAGAGGGCGGGGTGAGGGGGCGTTGCCGCCGCCTGAGCGATGAAGGTGGTGACTGAAACATCGAGAAGTTTCCTCAGGGCTCAGAATCGCGGAGAGGCCCCCTCACCCTCGTTCGCTTCGCTCACTCGACCTCTCCCCGCACGGCGGGGAGAGGTAAAATGAGCGCTCTCGTTCTCGCGACGCATCCGCGCCCGAGTTTTGCCGACCAAAGCCACGAAGCTTTCGCCTCCAAAAAAATAAGGGGAGGCAGAGCGCCGGAAGGCGCAAAATTTGGGCCGCATCATCGGATGCGGCGCGCGCTGAACGCAGCGCGCTCGCCTTTCGGCGCTCCACCGCGGCGCTCGCCCCGGCCATGTGCCGAGGTTCGATCCAGGCCGCGCTTCACGCGATGCAGCGCGCGGGCGTTACCCGCACCTTGGCACCGCGCTTAAGCGAAGCACCTCGCGCGCCGGTCGTAATGCCGGCGGGGTCGATGCCCGGACCGCCCGAGAGCGGAAGTGACGAGCCGCCGCCCGCAGGAACCGCACCCGCCCCGTCAGTCGGCGTCACCGGTTGACGTCCCTTAACACGAGCGGGATCAGGCCCGGTAATGCAATCGCGCAGCCAATGTCAAATGATTTGTTGCGCGCGAATTTGTCTCGATAATTCGCGCAGTTAGGCGCCATGCATTTTCGCGCAGCGAACGCCGGCGCTTATCGCGCGCGGCGGACAGCAAAGATTCGCAAAGCCGGCCGCTTGCTGTCGTGATGAGCGCCGTAGCCCGGATTGAGCGTAGCGAAATCCGGGAACGTTAGTTCAGCCCGCAACGGCGGCCCCGGATTTCACTTCGTTCAATCCGGGCTACGCTTGCTCCATCCGGCCCGCTACCGCGGGGGCGGATGGCGCGCCGGATCGCGTTGACGACATTATTTCGAGCATGTAGGCCGGATCAGCGGAGTGTCATCCGCCGTTCCATCGCTGAGAGGCGCGGAGATGAAAGAGATATTGGAGAAAATCCTTTTGTATTTGCCGCGATTTCTTTCCGACTGTGGGTCGATTATTGTTGGGCCGAAAACGTTCGTATTGAAAAAGGTCGAGGCGGAAACGCTGTTCGAATCCAAAGAGTATTTTTTGTTCCTGGCGCTGACCGTCGCCGTCATAACCATAGTCTCGATGCTTTATCCCAATCACGGCGAAATATATGCGACCTTGGCCAGAAACTTCGTTGTCATCTTCGTCGGCTTCATTGGCTACTCGCTTGCCGTCCGCGGCGCGTTTTGGGTCGCCGGCGGCCGCGCGCCATACGAGACGTTTTTTGCCGCTTACACTTACATATCATGTCCAGTGCTTTTGATTAACAATGTGATTGGTCTGATTGCAAATGGGCTCTTTCGACTTTTGGACCCGGACGCATACGATGCTCTGTCCAAGGCGGGCTCGTTAGCCGCCAGAAATCAAATCATCTCGAATAGCCCGGCCGCCGATGTATTCTATGTGTCGATAGCGATTGGGTTCGGGTTGATCGTCTTTTGGAGCTACATTTGTTGGGGCGCGTTTCGAGAAATAAATCACCTTAGTAGAATAAGGTCATCGGTGGCATTTGTGGTCGCTTGGATCTTCGCGCTGCCGGTATTTGTCCTGCAGGGCTTGATAGCCTTCGCAGTTGCCGCTCCGTGATGGAGAGCCCGTAGGATGGGTAGAGCGCAGCGAAACCCGTCATCTTGGTGCCGTGGAGCGGTGGGTTTCGCTTCGCTCTACCCACCCTACGAAACTTCGCGCATTCTTCTCCGCTGTGCGCCGCCCGCCTAATCGGTCAGCGCGGTCAGCATTTTGGCGGCGCGGCTCGGCTCGTTGTTGTTGAGCTTGGAGAGCTGTTGATCCGCTGCAGCAAGCGGCCGCGCTCGCCGGTCTCCATCCGCCCCCGCGAAGCGGGGGAGGGGGACCACCCGAGCACGCGCGCAGCGCGCGGAGGGTGGTGGAGGGGGCGCGGGCCTCGACGCTTCACGAACGTTTCGGCAATGTCCGCACATATTCGTGCGCTCGTTTTTTCCTGCAACGAGAATTCTCTGCGACGGCAACGAAGCTGCGAGTCAGACGCCCCCTCCACCGCGCTACGCGCGGTCCCCCTCCCCCGCTATCGCGGGGGCGGAAAGCACGCCGGCTCGCGTTGACGACATTATTTGTAGCCCGGATTGAGCACAGCGAAATCCGGGTACGGCAGTCCAGCGCCGAATGGCGACCCCGGATTTCACTTCGTTCAATCCGGGCTACGCTTGCCTAATCGGTCAGCGCGGTCAGCATTTTGGCGGCGCGGCTCAACGCGTTGTTGTTGAGCTTGGACAGCTGGATGTTGATCCGCTGCAGCAAGCGGCCGCGCTCGCCGGTCGGCACCGTCATGGTGCCGGCGCTGAACAGAATGGCTTCCGGGACTTCGAGCGCGGCGGCGATCTTCTCGACCGAAGGGAAGGACGGCGCCGCCTCGCCGCGCTCGATCTTGCTTATCATGGCGACCGATAGCTCGGCCGCGTCGGCGAACTCTTCCTGGCTCAAGCCCCGCGCCTTGCGGTAATGCCGCACATTGGCTCCGAAGGTCTGGGTCAGGCTCACGGCGCATCTTTGCCGTGAGGTGCCGGTTCAATACAACGGATTATAATTACACAATTGCGATGAATATCTACTCACAGTGTCTTTTTGAGGCTGGCGCCCTGTAGTTACATCCACACGTACAGCGGGTCAGCGCAGCAGGGGCGCGCCGGGATCGATCGAGGCAGGTCAGGGAAATGCGCCATGCCCGCCAGCCCGACGCTTACGACCGCGAGGTCGGACTGCGGGTGCGCACGCTGCGCCTGTCCCGCCGCATGTCGCAAAACGACCTCGGCCAAAGTCTCGGCATCACTTTTCAGCAGATTCAGAAATACGAGAACGGCGCCAACCGCATCGGCGCCGGGCGCCTGCAGCGCATCGCCGAGATTTTAGACGTGCCGGTCGCGGCGCTGTTCGGCGCGAGCCAGCGCGAGGGCAGGGCAGGCGTCGACCCCTTCGCGGGGCTGCGCACCCCGGGCGCGGTGCAACTGCTCGAAGCCTACGGCCGCATCGGCGACCGCGCGATCCGCCGCGCGTTCCTGCGTTTCGCCGAGCAAGTGGCGGTGACCTCGCAGCGATCAGGCCGCCGTTAGTGAGTAGCCCGGATTGAGCGCAGCGAAATCCGGGAACGTCAGTTCAGCCCGCAACGGCGGCCCCGGATTTCACTTCGTTCAATCCGGGCTACGCTTGCTCCATCCGCCCCCGCGAAGCGGGGGAGGGGGACCACCCGAGACTCGCGCAGCGAGCGGAGGGTGGTGGAGGGGGCGCGGGCGGCGACGTTGCACGAACGTCGCCGTCGGGCGCTGACGTTGAGCTTGCTTGTTTCCTCTCAAGCAAAGAAAGCAGCTCCGCCGCTGTGATCCCTTTGCTACAACAAACAAGCTGCGAGTCAGACGCCCCCTCCACCGCGCTACGCCGTAGCCGACGCTTCGCGTCGGCGTCCTTTACAAAAAGTACGGCGGCCGAAGGCCGCCTATGCCCCCTCCCCCGCTATCGCGGGGGCGGAAAGTGAGGTCGCTCGCCCGCGAAAATAACTACTCCGCCGGCGTCTTCGGCTTGGGCTTCGCGAAGGTGCGCTTGAGATTATCCCACAGCTCGATCTTGGCGCCGTTCTTGTGCATGATCACGCTCTGCTGCAGCACCGAGAGCGAGTTGTTCCAGGCCCAGTAGATCACGAGGCCGGCGGGGAAGCTCGCCAGCATGAAGGTGAAGATCAGCGGCATCCAGTTGAAGATCATCTGCTGCGTCGGATCGGGCGGCGCCGGGTTGAGCTTCATCTGCACCCACATGGTCACGCCCATGATCGCCGGCCAGAAGCCCATATGCAGGTACGCGCCGAACATCGGGATGATGGTCGGATCGAACGGGATCAGGCCGCCGAGGGTGAAAATGTTGGTCGGGTCTTGCGCCGACAGATCGTGGATCCAGCCGTAGAACGGCGCGTGCCGCATCTCGATGGTGATGAACAGCACCTTGTAGAGCGAGAAGAACACCGGAATCTGGATGGCGATCGGCAGGCAGCCGGCCAGCGGATTGATCTGCTCCTTCTTGTAGAGCTCCATCATCGCCTGCTGCTGCTTCATCTTGTCGTCGGCATAGCGCTCCTTGATCATCGCCATCTGCGGCTGCACCGCCTTCATCTTCGCCATCGAGGCGTAGGATTTGTTGGCGAGCGGGAAGAACAACAGCTTGACGATGACGGTGACGATCAGGATGGCGATGCCGAAGCTGCCGACCAGGCCGAAGTTCCTGGCCAGATGCGAGAAATAATCGATCGCCAAAAACATCGGCTTGGTGATGAAGTAGAACCAGCCCCAGTCGATCAGCAGATCGAAATGGTTGAGGCCGAGCTCCTGATTGTAGCCGCCGGGGCCGAGCGGGAAATTGACGCCGACCACGGAGACTTCCTTGGCGCCGGCGAACAGCCGCGCGTCGGCTGAGCCGGTCGTGCCCGGCGCGATGGTCTGCGGCGCCAACAGATAATCGGCCTGGTAGGTGTTCAGCCCGCCGGCTTCGGCTGCGGAAAAGCGGGCGCGCACCTTGGCGTCGGTTTCGGGCAACAGCGCCGCCGCCCAGTATTTGTCGGTGATGCCGAGCCAGACATTGGTGGCGTCCCAGCTCTCGCTCTTCTTGTCGTCGATCTTCTTGTAGGTCTCTTCCTGCAGGCCCTGGTCGCCGATGTCGCCGATCAGGCCCTCATGCAAGATGTAATAGCCCTGCACCTTCGGCGTGCCGTGGCGCGAGATCAGCGCATAGGGAAACAGCGTGACCGGGCCGCCGCTCTTGTTCTGCACATCGTCTTTCAAGGTGAACAGATAACGTTCGTCGACCTTGATGGTGCGGCGGAAGATCAAGCCCGCGCCGTTGTCGTAGGTCAGCGTCACCGGATGGTCGACGCCGAGCGAGCCAGAACCTTCCTGCTTCCACATCGTGTCCGGTCCGGGCATCGCCGCGGTGGTGCCGGAGGCCGCCACCCAGCCGAACTCGGCGTAGAACGCCTCGGGCGCGCCCGACGGCGAGAACAGCACGATGGCCGGCGAATTCGGATCGATGGTCTCGCGATAGCGTTCGAGCGCCAGGTCGTCGATGCGGCCGCCCTTGAGATCGATGCTGCCGCGCAGCGTCGGCGTCGCGATGGCGACGCGCGGCGAAGCGGCGATCACCGCGTTGCGCGATGCGGTTGCGACCGCGGGCGCGGCGGCGCCGGGCACCGGCGGCGGCGTGGCGGCACCGGATGGTCCTGCACCAGGCGTGGTGCTGGGCTGCGCCGCATTCGGTTGCGTCGCGCCGGGCTGGGTTTGCGATTGTTCCTGCTGCTTGAGCTGGGCCTGCTCGCGCTGCTTTTCCATCTGCGGATAGCCGACGAAATATTGCCAGCCGACCACGACCAGGAGCGACAGCACGATGGCAAGGACGGTGTTCTTGTGATCGCCTAACATTCAATGCTCATGCATGGCGCGGTTGCCGGCGCGCAGCGCGCCGCGATTTTGCCGGCTGCGGCGAACCCGCTTGATGTAGGGACCGTTCGCGGCCGCCACCAGTTGCCTGGGGCGGCTGCGGGTCATGAATCCGGCTGAGCGCCGCATCGAGTTCCTGCCTCATGTCGCTGAACGGCACGTTGAGCGCCGCGCGCCGGCCGATCAGCACGTAATCGTGGCCGTCATGCATGCCGCCGCCTTGCGCAAGCCGCACCATCTCGCGCAGCCGGCGCCGTACCCGGTTGCGCTCCACCGCATTGCCGACCTGCCGCGACACCGTGAACCCGATGCGCACCGGACCGGTCTCGGCGCGGCGGCGCGCCTGCACCACGAAGGCGCCGACCGACGCCCGCATCCCGGCCGCGGCGGCACGAAAGTCCGTCCGGCGCCTCAACCGTTCCATGGTCGCGGCAGACATGGCAGCAGCAGACATGGCAGCGGCAGACATGGCAGCGGCAGACATGGCAAAGCGCGAAAAACGATCACGCACTGAGCCGCTTGCGGCCTTGCGCCCGGCGGGCCGCCAGCACCTTGCGGCCGCCTTTGGTCGCCATCCGGGCGCGAAAGCCGTGGCGGCGCTTGCGCACCAATTTGCTCGGCTGGTAGGTCCGTTTCACGGGATTGATCTCCGACGGCGGGCCGGCTTCGCCACACAGAAGCGGCGTCAATTCAATCGGCGCGCGATTGGCGCGGCTTATACGCAAGCCCTCCCGGCCCGTCAATGTGACCGGGTCGGCCTCGCGCCGGCCCGCTAAGCCCCTGTAATGTATCGTTTTCGCTGAACCCTCGTGGCGCTGTATAAAAGTGGCGCGCGGATGTGTGAGGCCGATGACGCAAGCGCTTAAACCGGACATCTGCGTCATCGGCGCCGGCGCGGGCGGCCGGGCCGCAGCGTCGGCGGCCGCAGCCTTCGGCGTGCCGGTGGTGCTGATCGAAAAAAGCGCCGCGGCGGGCGCGGGCAACGGCGTGTCGGCCGCGGCGCTCGCGGTGACCGCCGAGCACGCCAATATCATCCGCCATGCCGCGCAGTTCGGTCTCAAGGCGGCGGCGCCGCGCTTCGGCGTCGATTTCGCCGCGGTGAAGGCGCATCTGCGCGACGTCGCCGCCGCCGCGGCGCCGCGCCAGGCGCGCGAGCGTTTGGCCGGTCTCGGCGTGCGCGTCATCGCAGGCGCGGCGCGGTTTTTGGATGCGCGCACGGTCGCCGCCGGCGATTGCACCATCGCGGCACGCCGCTTCGTCATCGCCACCGGCTCATCGCCGGCGCTGCCGGCGATCCAAAACCTTGCCGGCACGCCGCATCTCACCAGCGACACCATATTCGATCTCGCCGATTGCCCGCGTCATCTCATCGTCATCGGCGCCGGCTCCGTCGGCCTCGAGCTTGCGCAAATTTTCCGCCGGCTCGGCGCCGACGTCACCGTGCTCGAAGCCGGGACGCCGCTTAAAAGCGACGATCCCGAATGCGCCGCCATCGTGCTCGACGCGCTGGCGCGCGAAGGCATCGCGCTGCGCAGCGGCGTCGCGATCGCGCGGGTGCGGCGCGTGCTGGCGCGGATCGAGATCGACATCACGACGCCGCAAGGCGACGAGACCGTCACCGGCAGTCATGTTCTGGTCGCCGCGGGGCGCCGGCCCAATGTCGAAGACCTCGATCTCGATTTGGCCGGCATCCGCTACGAGCCGCACGGCATCATTGTCGACCGCCGGCTGCGCACCACCAACAAGCGCGTCTATGCCATCGGCGACGTCACCGTTGGGCCGAAAGCCACCCACCTCGCCACCTATCACGCCGAGCTCGTGGTCCGGCACGCGCTGTTCCGCCAGCGGGTCGGCCTCGACCCTCACACCATCCCGACCGTGACCCATACCGATCCGGAACTCGCCCAGGTCGGGTTTTTGGAGGACGAGGCCCGGGCTCATGCCGGCGCCATCCGGGTGCTGCGCTCGCCCTATCGCGAGAACGACCGGGCGCTGGCGACGCAGGCGACCGACGGTCACATCAAGGTCATCACCGACCGCCGCGGCGGCGTTCTCGGCGCCACCATCGTCGGGGCCGGCGCCGGCGAAATGATCGCCGCCTGGACCTTGGCGATCGGGCAAAAGCTCAATATCCGCGCCTTTGCCGGCCTGATCGTGCCCTATCCGGCCTATGGGGAGGTGGGAAAACGCGCCGCCATGACATATTTCATGCGGGGTTTGACGAGTCATCGGGTGCGTCGCATCATAGGGTGGCTGCGCCGTCTGGGCTGAAAGCAGGATTTCGCTGAGGCGAGACGGGCGCGGAGGCTTACGCGAATGAGTGAAGAAACCGCCGCCCGGCCGCAATCGGTCCGGGTGCCGCGCTTTGGCCTTTCGGGAAAACTCCTCGTCCTCACGATCCTGTTCGTGATGATCGCGGAAGTGCTGATCTATGTGCCGTCGGTGGCCAATTTCCGCGTCACCTGGCTGAAGGACCGCCTCGCCACCGGCTATACCGCGGCGCTGGTGCTGGAAGCCGCGCCGAACGGCACGGTGCCCGACAGCCTCGCCAAGCAGATCCTCGACTCGATCGGCGCCCGCGCCGTCGCCATGAAGATGGGCGAGCGCCGCCGCATGCTGGCGATCGACGACATGCCGCCGGCGGTCGACGACACTTACGATATGCGCAACGCCAGCTCGGTCGACGCCATCGTCGATGCGTTCAAGATCATGCTCAACGCGCGGCCCTATGTGATGCGGGTGGTCGGCCCGGCGCCGATGGGCGGCGAATATATCGAATTGATCATGAACGAGCGGCCGCTGCGCCGGGCGATGCTGCGCTACTCGGTGGACATTCTGCTGTTGTCGCTGGTCATTTCCGTGATCACCGCGGCGCTGGTTTATCTGGCGCTGCATTACATGTTCGTGCGCCCGATGCGGAGGATCACCGGCAACATGATGGCGTTCCGCGCCGATCCGGAAAATCCCGACCGCATCATCGCGCCGTCGGCGCGCGCCGACGAGATCGGCGTCGCCGAGCGCGAGCTCGCCACCATGCAGAGCGAGCTGGCCTCGATGCTGCATCAGAAGAACCGGCTCGCGGCGCTGGGCCTGGCGGTGTCGAAGATCAATCACGATTTGCGCAACCTGCTCGCCTCGGCGCAATTGTTTTCCGATCGCCTCGCGACCTTGCCCGATCCCACCGTGCAGCGCTTTGCGCCGAAGCTGATGCGCGCGCTGGAACGCGCCATCGCGTTCTGCCAATCGACCTTGTCTTATGGCCGCCTGCAGGAGCCGCCGCCGGAGCGCCGGCAGATTCCGCTCGAGCCCTTGGTCGAGGAGGTGCACGAGACGCTCAATCTCGGCCCCGACGCGCCGGTGCGCTGGATCAGCGCGGTCGAGCGCGGGCTGATCGTCGAAGCCGATTACGACCAGCTGTTCCGGATCCTGCTCAACCTGGCGCGCAACGCGGTGCAGGCCATGGAGAGCCGCGCCGCGCGCGATCCCGGCCGCGACCAGATCCGCATCACCGGCCGCCGCGAGGGTGCCGTGGTGGTGATCGAAGTCTCCGACACCGGGCCGGGCTTTTCCGACAAAGCGCGCGAGCATTTGTTCGAAGCCTTCCAGGGCTCGACCCGCACCGGCGGCACCGGGCTCGGACTGGCGATCGCCGCCGAACTGGTGCGCGCCCACGGCGGCGAAATCCGCCTGGTCGAAGGCACCATCGGCGCCACCTTGCGGCTCACCATCCCCGACCGCGCCGTCGAATTGAGCGCGCACCGCGGCGCGCGGGCGCACGGCTAAGGAACCTCTCGTATGCTCGCGACGCGAATTATCGGCTGGCTCAGCTTCCTCGTTATCGTCGGATTTCTCATCTACGGATTTCGCCAAGGCTTTCGCGCCAAGGCCGCGGCCGGGAAAAATCTTGCGCCGCCGGCCGGCAATCCAGGCGGCGATTCCGGCGCCGATAGCGCCCGTTCGCCTTGAACCTTGCTTGCCGGCCGGCGGCCGCCGCCGCAGCTTGCCAATAAGCGGCGAAGCCTATAGCTAAAACCCGCCGCGCCCGTAGCTCAGCTGGATAGAGCACCAGACTACGAATCTGGGGGTCAGGAGTTCGAATCTCTTCGGGCGCGCCATTTTGCGGGACTTTCCGCAGCGAGCCAAAATTTTTGGCTCTTTTTTGGCTCACCGGCCCGAAGACCAGAAACGCGTTTATTGTTCGACGAAGTAGATGAAAATGAGTGCCGCAGATATCGCTACTTTGCCCCGCCGCATCTCGCTGGCCGACCTTGCAGAAACGCGGCGCCGCTTCCCGGAAGAGGTGCGGTCCGATTCAGCGCGGGAGATTTTCACCGCTGCCGTGAGCGTCGTGCGCCATTTCTTCGGTGACGATTGGTACATGCGGCACATCTTTCAGGACGCCGGCGGCACGCGGCCGCCCGGCTTCATGCGGATCGATTACACGCCGGGACCGGAAGGCGAGAAGAAGACATCACGGCTGCTGGACTTCGCGGAAAACCTCTTCAACCTTCAGCAAATCGAAGGCTTCGACGACCGCGTCGAGCAGATGCGGACGGGCGACATTGAGGCAACCTTCGCCGAATTCGACTTCGGCCGCTTCCTCTATATCCACGATATCGACTTCAGGTTTGTTATCCCGAGCGGCGTCGCCGGCAAGGATTACGATTACCGCGTCCGTTATGCGGACGGCCGCGAGGCATGCGCGGACGCGAAGTGCCGCCTTGAAGGCACCGAGGTGCGTGCCGAGACGATTATGAACGCGCTGCGTAAGGCGCGTACGAATAATCTGCCGCCAGACGAACCGGGTATCGTTTTCGTGAAAGTGCCGCAGACGTGGCTGGAGAATGAAGAAACCCGGAGCGGTATCTATGCCACCGTCCGCGATTTCCTGCGCAACACCAAGCGCGTCGTGTCGGTCGTTGTCTATACCGTCGTCGTGATCGAGTTGAAGGCCGACAAGATGATGCTAATGCGGCATCGCTTCCACGAATTCGAGAACCTGGACCACCGTTTTGACCGCAGCAAAAGCTGGATACTGTTCCGGGACTATCAGGTGCCGGAGGAGTGGGGCGGCATGCCACCGAAGTGGCACCGGATTTTCTCGAAGGGCTTTTTGATGCGAAATAAGTGACGCTAGGGTGCATTTTGGCGCGGGCTCCGGCTTGGCGACGGATGTTCGCTGATGAGCATTATCCCCTGCCGAAGCGTCAATTTCTGGTCCGGCCATTGCTTGACTGCTTCATCGAAGGCGGCGCGCGCCAGGAACACAGATCCCGCGGCGGCGATAACCCAGCGGATATGCAGCGCGTGCTGGTCCCACAGCTCCACGCGGAAGCTCATGTTGCGGATGTCGTGCAGGTTCGGGTTCTCCAGCTCGCGCAGCAGTTTGTCCACGCGTTCGTAGAGGCCGCTGTACGTTCCCCGGACGAGGTTCGTGTCGGCACGCAAACGCTCTAGCAGGCCGAGCGTATGGAGCTGGCCGTCCTCGTCGCCGGGGTCTTGACTCATGAGAACAAAATGAGAACATTAAGGGCAAGAGTCAAGAGTATCGAGGCGTGCAATGAGCCATGAAATGACGGCAGAGCTTAAGGAGCGGCTGCACTATTCCGCGATCTGGTTCCTCGAAAAGGGCGAATATAGCCCGCTGACGGACGAAGAAAAAAGGAGCGTCAAAACGTTTTACACGCTCGAAGAATCCGTCCATGCGGCTTCGGCTACCGTGATTGAGCATATGTTGGAGTTGAACGAGAAGCATCCCGAGCTATTCGAGCTAGGCTTTCTTACGATGGTCGCCCGCGTAAGCGATAAATTCCGGCCGGCGACAGCTGGCGAGTTCGTGGGATTGCTGAACGACTTCATCCGCGATCTCGTGGAAAAGACGAAGTGTCCGAAGTGCGGCGAACAGCTAAAGCCGGAAATTAGGCCGCTTGATCCTCCGCGTTTTCATTGTGGAACGTGCGGGTTTAGCGCGGTAGCGGCCAACTAGGCCACCGACTATATTCCGCTCATGTGCGGGCGTGCCACCTACAAGCTGACGTGGGAAGAGATCGTTGCGCTGTACCGGCTCACGCTGGGACCGCCGCCGCATAATTTCCAGCCACGGTTCAACGTCTGCCCGACCACGACGATAGACGCTATCGTGGCCGAGGACGGGAAGCGGGAGCTGATCCGTGCTCGCTGGGGTATCGTGCCGGGGTGGTGGCCGAAGCCGCTCAAGGAATTGAAGTTGGCGACATTCAACGCGCGTGCGGAAACTGTCGATGAAAAGCCGATGTATCGAAACGCGTTCAAGCGTAAACGCTGCCTGATACCTGTCTCCGGCTACTATGAGTGGCAGGATACGCCAGGCGGCAAGCAACCGTGGTATTTCACTGCTCGCGACGGCTCGCCGGCATTGACGATCGCGGGCCTCTGGGACGAGTGGACGGACAAGGATACTCTCAAGCGGCTCAAATCTTGCGCGATGGTTATTACGACGCCCAGCAAATTCGTGGCGGAAGTCCACGACCGGATGCCGGTGCTGCTGACGGAAGAGCAATTCGATCCGTGGCTACGCGGGGAGGCGGGGGTCGCAATTTTGAAGCCAGCGCCCGATGATTTTCTGCAAAAATGGCCTGTGTCGAAGCGGGTCAATAGTTCACGGGCTGACGACAATGATCCGACGCTGATAGAGAAGGTCGAGCTGGTAGTGGCCTGAATTATGCGCTTCTTCAAACGCCCGTTGAATTGGGCACTTATTGCTCTTGCATTGATAAGCGTTGGCGCAATTCTATTGGGAACCGACGAGCCGTTCGGGCGAATAATCGTCTGCGCGCGATTGCCGTGTCCCAGTATTCCGCACTCGCACGTCTGGGAACGTATCGCCAATGATCTTGGCATCGGAAGCATCATCAGCCTGTTTTTTTATTGGCTCGTGGTGCGGATGCCCGAAAACGGGAAGCGACGTAGAATCAGGAACAGCTTTGCTCTCCACTACCGAGAATTCAAAGAAGACGCGATTGCCACGATGCTTATGGTGACAGACGGCACGTACACATACGGGTTTCATCAAGAGTTGGTCGATCAAAAAAGGTTTCGTGATTATTTTAACGAGAAAGATGGCAGCGAAAATAAAAGATGGTACGCCTTTTATAACAACATGACGGACTTCTATCTCAAGGAACTTCTTACGCACCTTGAGGTGCTTCGTTCCGAAATCCTCTTCACGATGGCGGCAGTGGATATTGACGATAAAGAGGTTCTTGAATTTATGAAGCGATTTTCCGCGAACATTATCCGCTACCGCGGCACTACGGTTGAATACGATTCAATGAAGACCTTTGGAAATTTTATGTGGGAAATCTTTGCGGGCTTCAGCATGGTGTCGGGATATATGAAGCGCGATTTCTTCGAGGACATGATAAACGCCATCTAAGAACGGGACTATTTCGCAGCGTATACATTTTGCGAAGTCTCACCGCAGGATTGCTGCTGACGTAGCGCCAAACGGGGCGTCGCGGCGGCGCGCAGCAAAAGTCTCGCCGATCGCAAGCTAAGAAAGGCAAGAAACGGATCGAAGGCCAGCGTGAGATGTTGCTACCCATATCCGGCAAGAAGGGGAAAGAAAGTACGGCGAAGCCTGCGCGGTCGGGCGGAAAGCAACGGAGGGCCGGTTGAGAGTGTCGCCCAGAAGGCCGGTAGTGTGGGGAACGGCGAAAATCGCTTGCAAGCGCGTCACGAAGCAGCTGTAGTCTAGCCGAAAACGCGCGGATCGTCGCCCAGCGGTCCGGAATATGGGCAGACCAACATGGCGGCAAAAAAGCGCGCTCGTCGGCGCGCGAATGGTAAAGCGGTCGCACCACTGTATACGACGCGACGCGGTCGCATGTTCGTCGGCAAGATTGAGAATGTACTGCCAACGAGCGCACTACAGAAGCTCTCAGGAAAAGTGGACTTGCTGTTCACGTCGCCTCCGTTCCCGCTGGTCAGGAAGAAGCGGTACGGAAACGAGACAGGAGACGCTTACCTGATTTGGCTGTCGAAGCTCGCCCCGCAACTGGCGAAGCTGCTGTCCAAATCCGGCTCCATAGTGATTGAGGTTGGGAATTCGTGGGTTTCCGGACAGCCTGTGATGTCAACGCTAAGCCTGGAGGCTCTACTGGCCTTCAAGCGGACAGCGAAGTTGCATCTTTGCCAGCATCTTATTTGCCACAACCCGGCCCGGTTGCCCGGACCGGCTCAGTGGGTGAACGTGGAGCGAATTAGACTGAAGGATTCATTCACGCACGTGTGGTGGATGTCCAAAACTGAAAGGCCCAAAGCTGACAATCGCAATGTATTGGTCGCATACAGCAAGCATATGAGGCGATTGCTCAAGTCTCAGAAATATAATGCAGGTAAACGACCGTCGGGCCACGTGATCTCTGAAGAGGGTTTTTTGAAAAATCGCGGGGGCGCAATAGCGGCGAGCGTTTTGAACGGCAGCGACGGAGACGCAACGACAATGCCGGAAGCGCTACTGAAGTTCGCCGGCACCGCGGTTGACGCCGAATATCGCGAATACTGCAAGAAGCGCGGATTAGAGACGCACCCCGCTAGGATGCAGTCCAGTCTCGCGGCGTTTTTCATTGAGTTTCTGACTGATAAGAATGATCTGGTATTTGATCCGTTTGCGGGGTCAAATACGACCGGGGCGATGGCGGAGGCCCTCGGGAGGCGCTGGGTAGGCGTAGAGGCGAACGCCGAATATGCGAAGGGCTCCAAGGGCCGGTTCAAGAAGCTCAAAAGAGGGCGGCGCAACGGACAAAAACCCTAGGGGGGTGCTGTGGCTGACGGGACAGAGGTAAGCGAGACTACCGATCTAATCATCGGCTCGCAGGCGATCGACGCATACAGCCGGCTCAGTTACACGATGTGGAACGCGTTGGCGGAGTTCATAGATAACTCCACGCAATCGCGACTGAACTACGACCGAATCATCGATGGTGTGCTGACCGAAGAAGGCAAGCCTCTGACCGTGGAGATTATTCACAATCGCCCGGAAAAGACGATTACCATCAAAGATAACTCGATCGGCATGACGAAAGACAAATTGATTGCCGCGTTGCAGATCGCCCAACCTACCGCAGATAGCAAAGGCCGTTCGCGATACGGCATGGGCATGAAAACGGCGGCGTGTTGGATCGGGAAGCACTGGCAAATAGTAACGTGCCAATGGGGGAGCGGCGAGGAGTGGACGGCGGATGTCGACGTAAAGGGAGTCGCGTATGGGCGGAAGAGGATCCCGCTGACCATGAAGAAGGTCAGCACTGATGAGCACTATACTTACATCATCATTTCGAACCTAAACAGGACCGTTCAAAAAAGGACCGAAGAGACGATCAGAGGCTTTCTTGGTTCGATCTACCGTTTCGATCTGATCGAAGGTTCGCTGAAGCTGCTTTACAATGGCGAAGAGATCGGGCCGCCGGATGAATACGAATACGATCGTGACCCACAGGGCCTCATAATGAAGCGTAATCTTCCTGAAGGCCTTACGTTAGGTGGCAAGTCAGTGTCCGGCTGGGTTGCGGTGCTTCTGAAGGGCGGACGCAAATACGGTGGCTTTTCGCTATTCCAGAACAAGCGGCAGATTCAAGGCTTCCCGAATGCTTGGAAGCCGCGCAACATCTTTGGTGGTATTGATGAGGAGGGCGCGAATAACCTCGTCTCGCAGCGGCTAACCGGCTTGATCGAGCTTGATGAAAAATTTGCGGTGTCGCACACCAAGGACGCAATTCTCTTTGATGATGACGAAGAGGAACAGTTGGAGACCGTTCTGGAAGATATCACGAAGGATTACAAAGATTACGCCACGCGGCGCAGGGGGAACCGGGGGAACCCACTGACGCGTGAAAACGTTCGGGACCTCGTAAATAGTTTGAAGCGCGAGTTTGACACGAACGAGATGAAGGACGCGGTCGCTAACTCCATGCTTCCACCAATGGAAACGATCCTTGCGAACAATCAGACGCTGGTGTCGAGCTTAAAGCCGGAAGATCAGATTGGAAGTATTCCGGTTACAGGCGAATTGACGGTCATCGTTTCGATGAAGGAGGTTAGCGAATACGAGCCGTATGTGACCCTGGCCGCGGCGGCCGAGGCGGGAAAGATTCACGTTATAGTCAACGGCCTTCATCCGTACTACGTCAATATCGACTCGGCGGACGCAATCGATGAATGCGTTAAACAATACATTTACGACGCGATGGCCGAATATCGAGTGTCAAAGCTCCGATCACAATTAAGCCCGACCAGCGTGCGGCGGTTGAAAGATACGCTACTCCGAGTGCAAGCGGTAAAGGCTGACAAGCTGTCCGCTAGTCAGCCGGTAGAGATCAAGGTCGATGCCGAAGCTAAGGCGTGAGCAGTGCGGTGAGCAAGTTCCCGCTGCGTCAGTGGCAAACAGATGCGCTAGCCGAATGGCGCGTCCAGAATAGGGGCATTATCGAGGTCGTAACGGGCGGGGGCAAAACCGTTTTTGCGCTCGCCTGTGTGAAGGATATTAAGCCCGAGACGACCCTGGTGGTCGTGCCGACAGCCGCGCTTCTCGACCAATGGTGGGAGGAAGCGGCTAATTTTTTTGATCTTCAATTAGATGAAATTAATATCATCACCGGGTCGAAGCGAATCCGGACGGGCACGATCAATATTGCGGTCCTCAACACGGCCGCGAAACTGCAAGAGAGCGGCCGCACGGTACCTTGCTTCCTCATAGTCGATGAGTGCCACAAAGCCGCAACGCCGACATTCAAGGCAGCACTGGATATACCGAAGATCGCGGCGATCGGTTTATCAGCAACGCCGGAGCGACAATACGACGAGGGGCTGGCTGACGTACTCGTCCCAGCGCTTGGCCCGGTCATCTACAAATACACCTACAAGGAAGCGCTGAAAGATGGCGTGATCGTACCGTTCGGGTTGCGCAACATCATTTTTGAGCTCGAAGAGGAGAATCAAAAGGGATACGACAAACTCACGTCCTCCATCGCGCGGTCGATCAGTCGTTTCGGGATGGAAGCCCCTGAAACACTATCGCTGCTGTTAAGGAGGGCGCGCCTGTTGAACCTAAGCACCAATCGTGTGCGGCTCACGCTGAAGATCATCGCGTCAAACAAGAACAGTAAGATCATCGTCTTTCACGAAGATATTCATGCCTGCAATGTTCTGCATGAAGTGTTGCTTGCGTCTGATGTGAAGTCGGGGGTGTATCACTCAGGACTTCCGCTTCGGAAGCGAGCAGAAGTGCTCAGTGCTTATCGGAAAGGCGCTTTGAATGTCCTGGTGACATGTCGGGCGCTGGATGAAGGCTTTAATGTTCCCGAGACGGAAATAGGCATCATTGCGGCAAGTACTGCCACGCGACGACAGCGGATACAGCGCTTGGGCCGCGTGCTGCGGCCAGTCTCAGGCAAGGAACGTGCAACCGTCTATACTCTCGTGGCGACCGGGCCGGAGATTGATCGATTGCGGGACGAGGAAAAAGAGCTTGAGGGTGTGGCCGACGTGAGCTGGAGCCGAGCATGAGGACATTCGTCGTCGGCGAGTGCTTGGAGGAGAACAAATTCGATCTTTGGGACCCCGACGGTACAACCGAGACCGAATTTGAGATGGTCGTGGCGCGCGCATTGTCGTGCGTATACCCGACCTATGTCTGCGTGATGTTTTCCGGCAGCTTTCGCTACGATGACCGCACCTATCATCCCGACATGGCGCTAATCGCAAAAGATTTTTCACACTGGTTCATCATCGAGGTTGAACTGGTCACTCATGATTTTGAGAACCATGTGCTGCCGCAGGTCAGATCTTTTCAATATGGCGATGCACAGCCTGATTGCGTCAGCAGCCTTGTAAAAACAAAGTTGATGAATGCGGTGCAAGCTGAGACCTTCATGTCAGTAGTACCAAGAAACGTTGCTGTGATCGCAAACAAGTGGAATTCAGACTGGTTTGTCGCGCTCAGCGCGTTGCAGATTCAACTTATGGCGATTTCAGTGTTCCGCTCCTCAAACGGTAAAGAGGCAATAGAGGTAAGCGGGCGGCTTGAGGCCTTCAGTGCGCATCTCGGCTTTGGGAGGTACGTGGCAGTCGATCGTGCGCTCGTCTTTCCAAAGGATGTGGTCCTGGCGGACGGTCAGGTTCAAATAAATGATCCGGCCGCCAGTATCGCCACGTGGACAGTGCGACGAGATGACCAATATACCTGGCTGGTCAAGGCGGCGGGGACTCCGGATTTGCCTGATAATTGTCTGATACAGTTGATTCGTACGGTCGAAGGCGGGCTCTCGCTTCGCAGACCGGCGCAACGAGCATTATTTAATCCATAGGGGGTTCGGTGGCACGGAGCTTGCGGCAATAATCGCTGATGCGGCAGCGCTAGGGACGGACAAGCATGACCTCGGCAGAGCTACCGAAGCGCGTGGCGGGGCTTTTGAAGCGTGCGAAGCCCGAAGATGTCCGGTTCATAAAGCTCGGTCGCAAGAGTATGTGGTGGCCCATTGCAAGAGATACCAACACGGTTAGGCTCGGCTTTCGACAATTCGATTTTAAGTCGTGCCTCAGTGGAGACTGGGAACGGGCAAGGACGCTTTTCGCAAAAACGACATCAAGGTCCCGACCGTCCGATGTTACGCGCGCGGTGAATCAGGTCAGAGAGTTCTTCGAGCTTCCGGAAACGACCCTTTGGATAACCATCGAGGATGGAGATGTCTGGTGGTGTTTTGCGGAGTCGGGGGTCCGTAATATTTACAATGGAGATGATACTGCGGAAGAAAAGCACGGGGCGCGGACACGAGAAGCTATCGATCGCTGGCGTAACACGGATGTGCAGGGTAAGCGGCTGCGTCTGGACGGAATGACTACCAAGATAACCAAGGTGGCGTCTTTCCAAGAGACGATTTGCAGGCCTCACGGCGCGACCGATCTTCTGCGGAGAATCCGGTGCGAGGAGTCAAAACAATATTCGCGCGCGGCGCGCGCGTACGACGAGTTGATCGTCAGTGTCGGCGATTTGCTGGATCAGCTGCATCAGAAGGATTTTGAGCTACTGATCGAACTGGTGTTTTCATCGAGCGGGTGGAAACGAATATCTGCTGTAGGCGGCACACAGAAGACTTTGGATTTGGCGCTCACGCTTCCGACAACTGGCGAAAGTTGCTTTGTCCAAGTTAAATCCCAGACAAATAGGGCAACGTTTGAAAAGCTTGTCGAAGAGCTCGACAACTATTCCGGCTATTCCAGAATGTTCTTTGTCTATCACACGCCGTCGTCACAGTTCGATAATTCGAACGTTGATCGAGTAACGGTGTGGTCGCGCTATGAGGTCGCGAAACAGGTTATCGGCGCCGGCCTCGTCAATTGGACCCTCGCGCGCACGACGTGAGGTTTTTATCTACCCCCTTTCCAGGGTATCGCCTAAAGGCGGCCGTTAACGTGGCGCCAACCCCCCCGCGGGCGGCAGCCGCCGGAACTCCCTGCCGGAGAGGCGGCAGGGCCCGGTGCGTTCGTGTCGTGCTAGAATTCCGTCAGGCTATCCAACCAGGCGTTCCAAGTCCTTCGCAAGCGAACCGAACAGGCTTTGAGTGTCGGCGTGGTCAGCGAACAGCTTGATGACGTAGCTGCGCTTCAGCGTTGCCAGTGAGCGGCGCATTTCGTCCGCCCGGTCATCGAATTCCGCGAGCTGCTTTGTAGTCGTGCCGGCAGTTTTAACCGCAAGGTCTCCACTGTAGTCGACCTTGTATCCGAGCGCATCGAGCTTCTTTTCTAGCTCTTCTCGCTGCTTCATCGCGAGATTGCGGCGCGCGTAGAGCGCCGTCGCTTCGGCGGAAGGCGTGCGCTCAAGTCGCTCGATGAGCGCCTGCCGTTCCTCGTTTGTAATCACGTCGTAGCGCGCTGTTGCCGAGTCGATGTCTGCTATCAGCAGCTTTTCGAGCTTGCGCTTTTCCTCCATGTTGAGCTTGCGGGACTCTGGTGCCTCCGCTTCCCCTTGCTTCTCACTCTTTTGTTTTTCCATAAGATGATTGTGTTTGTTTTTCTAATTTCGACCGTTGCAGCCCTCTCGCCGCAACATACCTGTGGCAGCGCGCGTCGCCGGCGCGGCGTCACGAGGCAGGCCCCAATGAGGGCGAGCAATAGGGCTCCGTAGCCCCGAGCGAACAATCGGGAGATACGAGAACGAGGTGCCTTGACGCCGCGACGCGATGCGCGATCATGAAATTGCGGCGAGAGGATCTGAATTTAAAAAGACTTTGGCCCCCAGCGGAAGCACGCCATACCCGCCGCGTAAGCGGCGGGTAAGAGCGGGCTAGTAGCTCGCAATGATACGGCAGGGCTCACCAATCGCCGCCTGCTTGCGCTCGCACAGCTCGACGAAGTCGACGAACGACTTCTGCACTGACGGAAGGGCGCCGGACGCGATGAGATTTTTCGCAGTCTCCAGACTTTCGTCCGTCAGGGTCTCGACAAATGCGAGATGCGACATGTCGGGTACCTCGTTCTCGAAGATGCCGACAATGCATTTGAGGAGCGCACTGGCGTCGGAACCGGCATCGATCTTCAATGCCTCCGGATCACCTTCGCCATAAACCTTGTGCTCGCGGTACATCGACATAAGGACCGCAGCAGGCAACCGCTCGCGCAAGACGCTTGCGGGTATCTCGGCTTCACCTGTCGCGCTATCGAACGCCTCCGCCACGAGGTACTTCGTCACGTAGGGTGCGCCGTGATACGCCTCGCGTAGGTAGCCGACGCAGCCGTGCTCGATGCTGAAGCCGGTCACTTGCGCCGCCTCTTCGGCCTCGGACTGGCCCGCCCAGTGGGCGTAGATATCAATTCCCATACGATTGAATGATGAGGGCTAATAAATTCGAACTCTCACCCGCGCCGTTGCCGGCCTCTGCCGATGTACGAGTTCACCGGCTTCGGAAGGTCGGTGCGCGGCACATACTTTGGACAGTCGCAACCGGACACCAGACACCGCCCGCGCAGGCGCCTTGGGTGTCGGCACTCGCAGTCGCACTCGGTCGCCGAGCACGGGGGAGAGGTCCAGTCATGATGCAGGCCGCTGTGCGGGCACATAGTGCAGATGGGCATAAGCTGGATGGATGAGAGCTGATAAGGTCGACCTCTCGCTGTTCGCTCCGCGAGACGCTCTCTGGCGCAGCGGCCGGCCAAGACCGCAGTCAAGGGCTTGTCCCTTGACGGCGGGCTGCGGCCGCTACCATGAGAGAGCGTGCGGAGCGAACCCTCGGTCTACGCGCGCATTTCCTGCCGCGGGATCCTTTAAAGCGACGGCCCGGTGACTCGTCGCCGTAGGCGACGCTCCGACGGGCCGGAGCGCCGTGCCCGCCGCGGGGTCGCGACGGCGGAGCCGGCGCGGCGGCGAGCACGCTCGATGGGAGGGTTGGGCGGCAGGCGTGAGCCAGCGCATAACGCGACGCCTGCGGCGGACTATCGGACGGCTCTGCTGTCCGATAGCCCGTAACGCGGGTGTTCGTTATGCTCCGCTTGTATTAGGGCAATCAGCGTCTTTTCCCGGTCGTCCTACGCACGTCAAACGAGGGCCCCGACCTTTAGGTCGAGGGCCCGAGGCACCAATGACAATTGGTCCAATTCAAATCCCGGGCCCCGCTCATGCGGGGATAAGCAAACAACAACAGAAACACATACCCAGTCGCGGCGGACAATCTGACCACGACTTTTCGAACACATTGATTATTCTAAGATATTTCCGCTCAGCCTGTGGTTACGGGTTATGGACACGGTAGCAAGGTCCGTACCCATAGCAGTAGCAAGGGGCGTAACCAGGGTGTGGACCCTGGCCTCAACCATGGAAATCTGGAAACATCTCCGAGAGGGACTTTGTCGGAAAAATGCGTTGCGCAAATGCTGTTGAGCTGTTGCCGGTGTGGATTATGTGGATGCATGAGCGGACAAAATCCTGCTTTCCGGTAGATTTGAAATTGACGTTGGCGACCACGGCGTCTGCGAACTCCTGATCTTCGCCATGATCTCGATCGGGAAAATGAACCGCTTCCCAAACCGTTCGATGGAATAAAAATGAAAAGCCATAGCCCCATGGATCGGTGACCCCTACCGGGGGGCGTCGCACGACGCTAGCAGCGTCCGGCGTACGAGGATCAAAGCACAAGTACAAAGGAAAATCTGTCTCAAGGTCCCAATATGCAAGTGTGCTGAGCGGCCGAAAATAGAGGAAGAAGCCGAAAAGCTTCACGAAATTTGCATTTTGTTCGGTCATGAACGAAACCATGTCTTGAATATAATGCGGGGCGTAAAAATCATCGTCGTCGAAATGGACGATTATCTCCCCCTTAGCGGCACGGCATAATTCATTCCGCTTGGCACCAATGGTCATCACCTTGGGTTCATGCATGTATTTAACGCGCGGGTCTTTGATGCCCGCAAACATTGGCGCAGGTTGCGGACTGCCGTCGTGGATAAGCCACTCGATGTTGTTGAGAGACTGATTACGTACGCACTCCCAGAGCGCCGGTAAAAACGCCTGACGATCCTTCGTTGGCGTGATAATGCTCACACGTGGCATTGAACAAGGTCCTTCGGTTGTGGGGCGGCGGCGGTACTAGCCATACATCACGGTTCCGCCGTGCGTCAGCAAGTGGGTAGAAACGAAAAATAAAAGCCGCCGGAAAAAACCGACGGCTCCTTCGTCTCCCCTCGCAGTGAGGGCGTCTAGCGGGATCGAGACCGGGACCTGTTATTGGGACGCTCGGCGGCCGGCGCCTGGTCCTGGCTGGTTTGATCATCCTTCGGCAGGCGAAGCACGATCTTTCCGTCGATCGGGAGTGCCTGCAGGACGATGTTGTAGCCGTCGCCATCCTGATGTTGGAAGGCGGCGCCAATGGAGAGCCAAAAGTCGTCTTGGCCTTCGCCGCGTTTGATCACGGTGTATGCACGATAAGTAGGTTGTTGAGCGGCCATAGCTGGCTTCCTTTCCTTTCAGTTTCGTTGGGGGTCAGTACTCGTCGGCGCGCATGATGGTTAGCACGCGCGTCGTCTTCTCCGGATCGGCGGGATCTTCCGAACCGCCGTCCATGTCGAGGGCGTAGTAGTCGATCTTGAAGAAGTAGATTGCTCCCTCGATCTCGAAGCTGCCGAAGTCATGCTCGCGATGCGGGTCATTATCGCTCGTGAACTGGTCGAACGATCGAACGGCCATGAGTGCGCGAGCTTTCGTGTCGAGCGGCAGTTCGCTGACGCCTTGCGTCATGACGACTTGGCCGCCGATAAACGTGGTCCTAAAGTTGTCGTTGAGCAGCCTAACGCGCTCGGCATTGGTGCACGCCATCGCGGCACCTTATGCAGAACGCAATGGCGCAAGCACGCCGACATTCTGCTGGATGATGGCGAGCGCCTGGTCCAGCGTTTGGACATGCTCGTTGGCAAGGTCCTGGCCGACGAATTCAAGTTCGTCTTCGTCGAGCAGGGTGGCTTGCATGACAACGGCAAACTCGCCGCCGATAAGTGGCGTGATTTCGATATGGACGAATTGTAGGGGATGAGGGCCCGCCGCGTTACCGCGAGCTTGGGTGTCAAGGGACATGGCATTCTCCGTCTTGCTCCGCCGACACCCGAAGATTCAGGGGGCGGCGTACAGGACGGAGACGCGACATAACTATACACCTGGCCGTCAGGTGCACAATTCACAGCAGGGAAGCGGGGCCGGGTTACAATAAGAACATGTATCTGGAGACGAGAGCGCGGGGACGATTATTCGAGCGACCGGCACAGCCAAGGGCGTTTCGAATTACGCAGCGCGATCTGGGCCTTTTGCGAAATCTATCGCGCTTACGGTTGGCGTCGGCCGAGCAACTGGCCGCGCTGGACGGCGGCAGTGAACAGAACGTATCTCGGTCGCTGCTGGCGCTATGGGAGCATGAATACGTTGAGCGTCTGCTCGGGCAAATCGAAACGCGGGTGCTTTACAAAGGATCGTTCCCGCTGATTTACGGCCTGACACGGCCGGGGGCGTGGCTGCTGCGCAAGAACGGTTACGATGTTCCGCGACGACTGCTGTACGAGACTGACAAACAGCACGGGGCTAGATGGCGCTTCATCGAGCACAGAGTAGATATCACAGAGTTCATGGTCAGACTTGAACTAGCGTGTCGCGGCCGATCGGACGTCACGCTGATCACGCGGACAAGTATCGTCGACACCGCACCAAAGACTAAGCTAGATCGTCGTGTGCGTCTGGTAACTAAAGTTCGAATTGACGGTGCCAACCAGCTGCTCTCAGTCGACCCCGACGAACTATTCGGTTTGCGCATTACCGGGGCCAAGCAAGAAAGCTACTTCATGTTCGAATGCGACCGCGGAGAAATGCCCGTGCATCGGCGCAAGAACAAAGAACAGACGTACTACGCCAAAAAGATGCTGACCTACTACGAAGCCAATAGGGTAGGGGAGCACGTTCGCGAGCTGGGCATTCCGAACTTTCGCGTCCTCACGGTCACGACGACAGTGGAGCGGGTGGCGCAGATGATCGAGGCGCAAAAGGAAATGAGCGACGGACGTGGATCGAACATATTCCTATTTGCTGATCAAGCGAACCTGTCGGCGAGTAATCCTCTGGATGTGCTGTGGACCACGGGGAAGGGGAGGCAGGCTCGCATCTTGGATTGACCGGCACACGCGCGTTCATGAGCGGACTTGCGCGCCATGAAAAACGCCAAGGACGATGATCTCGTCTTTCTTGGCGTCGACCTGACGCACGATGATGTAGGGGAGACCGGCGACCGTCCATTCGAATGTGCCCGGCGCCATTCCGACGTGGCCTATCTCGGGAAACTCGCTGAGGCGATCGCAATCCGTAAAAATGCGGTCGACGATATGCGCGGCAGCGCGAGCGCTCTTTGCCTCAATGTAGAAACGGATCGCGGCGATGTGATCAAGCGCTTCAAGCGTGAAGCGCAGCTTCATATCCGCGACCGTTTCCTCACGCGCTGTACTTCCGAATCAGTTGCAAGGCGGGTCGCGCCACTTTTGAGAGCGCGCTGAATCCGCTGCACCTCGGAAACTTGGTGAGGTAACAATCGATACTGCCGCTCATCGCTGGAAATAAATGCGAAAAGCGCGTCGGCCGCGCTGTCTTGCTCCTCTTCCGGCAAGTCGCGCAAGTGTTCAATGGCTTCTTCGAGCAGTTTGGTCATACACAACTATTATAGCAAATCTCGTGAAGGACGCATGTCGATGCCAACTTCGCAAAACAGATATTTCGCGAAGCTTACAACATTCCTGTGTTGAGCCATTCCCTGCCGGGCGAGATTCGGCGCAACGTATTTAGTGAGTCGTCAAGTCACGCGTGATTTCGACGCAGAATGCGTTAATAGATATAGGCGTTTATTGACGCCTCGGCGATTTCCTTCATTTCCTTGAATAATTCGTCCTCTCCCCACGCTTGTTCCCTGAAAAACATCGACACTGGGGCGTAATTCTCGCGCTTGTGCACGAAAATCCTATTGAGCGGGTAAAACTCGTTCATCGTAATAACCCTATCGCGGATCGAAGAACCCTCGGCGAAGTCGTCGCCCCATCCGAAGCACACGAACGGCGTTACTTTCTCATACTGAAGCGTGGCGCGTATGCCGATGAGATTTTTCCCGAGCCTCTCTATCGCGTTGCCCATTGACTGCTTTCCTTTGCCCTCGGCGAGCCGCTTGGAATTGGTACCCTGATGCTTCATCTCAACGGCAAGGGCAATTCGCTTGTAATGCTCGTCCTCAGCCTTTCGAAGTACCAAAATGCCTCCGTCCGGTTTGATGTAGGAGTCCTCTTTCGTGAGGGTGGCAAATTCTGTCCGCTTATCGTAGCCCTTGATGATGTCCACAAGCTCCGAGAGCTTGATGGACTTGACGTATTCGAGGTAGTAGCCCAGGTCCGCCAACTTGAAGCGTGTATCAAGGTGCTCAATGACCCTAGCCATCACGATGGCGATCTTCCTGTCATCGCCTTTCGAGAGCGTGTTTTTAGGCAAATGCTGGGAGGTGTTTTGTCGTAGTTGTTCGCTCGTGCTCATGACTAATGTCTTTTACGAAATAATGGCCGCCTAATTCCGGCATGTTGAAAATCAGTATTTCACTGTGAAAGAGAATATTCTCGAACACATCTTTTGGAAGTGAAACTATGCTTGTAATCGGAGGGTATTCCTCGTTGATGAACTTCAGCCACCGCTTGCTGTTTTCCGTCTGATTGAGGCGGAAGCCGTAAGGGGTGAACATGACGATGGGCAATTTCGAGCCGAACAATTCGACAGCTTTCGCAAACCACACTTCGGGCAAAAGAGGGCGTCCGCCGTAGTTTGCTTGGATGTACTGCTTTGTTTTCGCGTCAATGTTGAAGGGCGGATTCATTATGACCATCGAGATTTTCTTGTCTATTTCGCCCTTTTTTACTTCGAGATAGTTTTTTACTTTCGTGTTCGGGAAGCCTTGATGTTGGATGTCTATTCCCATCACATCGTAGCCGGCTTTTTTCCATGGTTTCAGGAGCGAACCTTGCCCCACGCACGGATCAATAATGACCCCGCTATTCTTTTTGACGTGCACGTGGAGCAGGTCGTAGAGAAATTCGCTTACAAAATCGGGAGTAAATATCGTAGCTTTTTTCTCATTCTTATAAAAGTTATTTCTATCTACTCGGTACATATATCGCATGGTACCACGTATGCATGACCGGAATACTCGTGGACGAGCGACACGTGGGGACAAAATCGACATTGCTATTTTGAGGGCAGTAGTAAAGCACCACGTAGGGCGGGAAAACGCTTGCTGACGTTGCGACGGCTGTTCGCGTGAAAGAGGCTTACGTCCGTAAAAATACAAAATGATTGATGGTCTGGCATCGAAGCGTTCAGAGAAGAGTGGCAGTAAGGTCCATATCATGAGGTTCTCTCAATTGCCTGCCTGGGCCGGCCGAACCTCTGCCGACTCTGCTCGCGAATCAGCGCGGCCGTGCCGAGCGGTTCATAGAGCTTCGGCTCCGCGAAGATGCGATCACGCCCGATACCGCGGCGAAGCCACGCGGTGAAGGGTTCCTGGTCGGCGAGGCCGCCAGGGTCCATCGGACGAAATTCTTGCGCCAAAAGCTCCGCATCTCGACTACCGACACGGAACACGGCCAGTGTGCCGGCATTGCCGATGACGGCGGATCGTACAGTGCTTGAGAGCTGGTCGGTGTACTGGTTCGCGAGACAAAAATGGAGCGCGAATTTTCGCGCCTCTGAAAGCAAGGAGGCGAACGCATCCGAGCTGAAGGTTTGGAACTCATCGACGTGCGCGAAAAATGGAACGCGCTCTTGCGGCGGAAGCGCACCGCGCTCCATCGCGATCAATTGGAGGTGCGATACGAGAAGCGAGCCCAAAAGATTTGCGGCCTGCTCCCCTATCGTTCCCTTCGCCAAGTTGGCGATGAGGATGCGCCGATTGTTCATCGTGAATGCGAGGTCGAGCCGCGGAGCGACTTGACCGAGAATGAGCCGCAGGTGCGGCGAGGCGGCGATCTGCCCGACCTTGTTCAAGACTGGTGCGACAGCTTCGGAGCGCAGTGACTTTGTGTAGCTCGGAAACTCTTCTAGCCAAAAGCGAAGCGTCTCAGGATCAGTCACGTGGCTGACAATGCGGTCGCGGAAACGATCATCGGTATAAAGGCGCGCGAGATCAATCAAGGTCGCGTGCTCGCGCGAGATGAGCGCCGCTATGCCGTGATACAGGAAATGCTCTAGCCTCGGTCCCCAGCTATCGGACCAGAGGTGCTTGAACGCCGCGACAATGCCGGAGGCCGCGAGCGCGCGCCGTTCGGGCGCAACCTTGGTCGCGGGATTGAAGCCGACAGGATACTCAGTCTCGCCGGCGTGGAGGTAGCACACGTCATTGACGCGCGATCGTGGAATGGCGTCGAGTATGTCTTCGGCGAGGTCGCCGTGCGGATCGATCACGGCAACGCCCTCGCCGGCGACGATATCGGACATCGCCAGGTTGAATAGGAAAGTGCTCTTGCCCGATCCGGATTTGCCGACGATCCAGACATGACGTTCGCGCTCCTCGCGAGAAAACACAACACCCCCGCCGTGCGAGGTCGTCGCAATTGGAAAAATCTGCGGCTCCATACGTCGCGCCAGCCTCCGGTGATAACGCGCTCTGCCAGAGCAGCCCGCGTTTGCCGTCGCGCGCACTTCCCTACTTGTGGAGATCGGGATGAACGCGGCACGCCGAGCGACCCGTGATGAGGTGTAGTCGGCGACCTACAAGAGACCGGCGCCACGCCGTGAGACGTGGAAGCTTCAGTTTACCCTGACGCCCGCTGCATGAAGATTCCGCACATGTGGATTCACGTGGGATACCGATGCGAAGATCTGCGCGCTCCCCGACCCATTCCCCCTGGTGGGATTCCGGTGGCATTCCCCCCGGAGCCGACGCGTGCGTGCGTGCGCGCCGACAGCGACCGTCAAGGTTGGCCGGGTTCGGCCGCCCGCACAGCGGGTCACCTTGACGGGCGCGTTCTGCGGTGCGCCACACTGACGTGTGACCTGGCTTGCCGGGAATAAGCTGATGAGAAGGGGTCAGAACAACCCGTTACAAGAACGTGCGCCATTGCTTGGCACGCGTGTTCTCGCCCCCGCTTTGTCGGAGCGAGCGCGCCGAGCTGGGTAGAGGATCAGTTAGGACCCGTTCTCTACCCAGCGAGGGAACCCCCCAGGGCGTGCGAGTGCCCGGCGAAGCCGGCCGACCTCGTGCCGACAGCCGAGCATCGGAGTCGCAAGACGAGAAGCGCAGGCCGCAAGCTCCGTCTAGCGCAGCTTTGCTGTGTGCGGAGTGGCGGCACGAGGTCGGGCGGTTGAGCCCGACAAAGCGGGGGCGAATAGTTAGGATTGAAGAGGAAATTTTGCTTGGTGTTTTGGGTTGAGGGTACAAATCAGGTGTACCTCTATTGTACCTCGCGATACGCCGAAGGATTTCGATCACATCAAGCACTGACAAGCGTTTGAGTGCTATTTCCTTTATTTGAAAAATGCATTCCTCTGCTGGGTATTATTTATATGAGTATTCTTAGATGGGTATTCTTATATAGAGTGAGCGGACGAATTTGCCGCTCTGGACCGGCTATGGGTGCCGCTCTAGAACGGCAATATTTGCCGGTCAGGTCCGGCGAGATTTTCGTGGCTTAACGGTGAGGAAAAGCCGGTAAAGATTCGTCTTTCCTAGACCGCGCTGTTTGATCTCCAATAACTCTGCCGCCTCAAGCTCTTTGAGATAGGTGCGGACACTGCGTTCTGCGGCTCCCATGTCCTGCGCGAGTGTAATCTGGCCCGGAAAGCACGCTTCGTTGGCCCAGGCGTATTTGAGAAGCATTGCGTAGGCGAGCTTGGCTCCGACGGAGATGTCACTCTTTGTGAGAATGAAATTCGGAACTTGCGTGAAGCCATGCCGCGTCGCGAGATCGGCACCGACTATTTCAATGTTGCGCTCTTTTAGGATGTCACCGATGTGGCGGCCTTCTGCGTATTCCATACCCGCTCATTATACGCGGTGAGAAAATCGCTGCGCTCCGCTTATCCCCCTTTTTTGTCCCGCTTCAGGCGGAAAGGATGTGGAGAGCAGGATTCCGCGGGTGCGCGGCGTGTCGCGACTAGTCGCGACACCTGACGACTGTGATGGATGCAGTGGAATCGCCGTTGAGTGTGAGGCAGAGGTTCTAAGTGAGTATTTTTAGAGGCCGACAAGTGTGCACGTAAGGCGAGCCTGCCGTGAGCTGATAACTTCACAGCAGGCTCCGCCATCTCCGAAATGAGCGAACTCGGGTTTATGCCGATTTCCGGCTCGGAAAGTGGACCACGTTCGGGGTGCCCAAATTAACCTCAGGAGCTTCCTCTTCAACGAGACGCAGCAACGGCAGAATCACCGTTTGCTCCCACAAGCTATTGACGATCTCCTCTAACTTATCCTTGAGATCGTTCCTGCTGGCAAACCACCTCTCTAGCCGTTCCGCGACGCGCATTTTGAACCCCGGGCCCCGTCCCCACTCGGCCGCACAGGGCGGCCAAACGGGAGCTTGCATAGTCGGCTCGCGGTAGACTTCGGTTCCAGCCTGCTGTGCAGCATCAAGAAGAGCGCGCTTCGATGCCGTCGCGCCTTCGGCGATTTGATCGATCGTACGCGTTGCGAGCGATAGACCTTCGTCGGCTTTTAGGGATTTTAAGAACGCTTCAAGTGACTTGAACCAGGTATCGCTACGTTGGCGCGCGTCGCGGGCGGCCCCAACACCGATCAGGTGGACGAGGTTAAGGCCCGAATATTCTCCGTTTCTTCGGGTCGACGCCCAAAGGGTAGCAGCATAGCGGACACCCTTGACGGTGTTGATGGCTTCCAAATAAGCAAGCTGTTCCCGCGCACCTAGGCTCCGATTGCCGTTAAGAAAGGAGCTGAGCCGATTCGCCACCTCCTCGATCGCGGCGTTGAGAGCCTGGGTTTCGTGATTCTCGATGATTTCTTGGACGGCGGCACATAGATCAAAGAGTCGATCCTCGATGGATTTTCTCATCCGGTGTAGTTGGCTGAATAGTTCTTTGCGAGCTTCCTTGGGATCATCGGACTCGACGTTGAAGAACATCATGGGCACACCAGCGAGATCATCTCCAGAAAGCTCACCGGCAACTTGCACGCGCTTGAACTCATAGCCTTCCGCGTCAGTCGTTACCAGTTCGCCCATGTCGTCCTTGGTGGCGCGAGACTCGCCCGATCGCGGCAGAGCAAGGATGGATACTTTTCCGGTATCAACCCGCTCAGAAAACGTTTTGCGCATGTGGTCCAGCAGGAGCCGGGTAGTGGTGCCCGGCGCATCGTTGAAGCGACTGCAAAACACGACGGCTGATCGGGAATCTTTTAGCCGCATATCGAGGTCTTCGCGGACTGCGACGTCGTCGACGCCTTTGGTGTCAATGACGGAGATTTGCAGCTCGCCGAAATCGCGACCAAAGTGCGGGATGAGAAGATCGATGCTGCGTGGGAGCGGTGCATCCTTCAGACGGCCGTTGTTCACGGCCTTGAAAGTTTCCATCACCCATTCCATGGGGTGCTTTCGCGTCGCGCTGTCGTACCAAAGCTCGCGGGAGGTTCGATCTGCGAGCCCGATGAGGCCCAAGACGCGAGTGCGGAACTCCTCCTCACTTGAACATGAGCGAGCCAGTTCGACTACCGGGTCGCTATAGGCGACCTTGCCGTCTTTCATTTCTCTACGCCGCGTAAGCTCCGACATATTGCGTATTGCGCGATCGATTTCTCTGCTTACGCCGACAGTTTCCGTTTCGTCGCGTTGGTCGCTGGTCAACAGCATCCATTTTGCGGCGCAAAAGTCGGCAACCAATTGTCGGTGCTCGGTGTCGCTCATCGGGACGAGCGATATTCCGAACTGCGGCCCGCCCTTGACGTGCACTTCACAGATCGTGGTCCCCCCGGCACCGGTCTCAAGAACGGGTCGGTTGATCTGTTTATCGGCAAGGGCCGGCGGGACGAGAAGATCGAATATGAAGCAGATAGCCGTCGATTTTCCAACGCCGAGGTCGCCGATGAAGGCAATGCTGTGGTTTTGACGGGTCAGAAATGTCGAGGCACGAAGGAGCGAGTCTCGATGGCGTTCGAGCTGACGCCGAAGGGGCCAAGGGGGGTCGGCTTGCTCGAAGAATGTTGTGATCTGCCCCAACGTCTCCTCGGCAACCTCCAAGCAGGCTCGTTCGGTGTTCCAGAAAGACGGAGGCTCGATGTATTGCCACTCTTGGGCAGCATAGGCCTTGAATTCAGCCGCATTCGGCGCCCCGAGGGCTTCCAAAGCATCCAGGACTCGTTCGACGTCGCCAGACGAGGCGACCTCACCCTTCTCGATGCGCGATACCCGGCTCTGATCGAGGCCGGCCTTCTCGGCCACGGCAGCTTGGGTCAGGCTAGGGCTTACGTCGCCTCGAATCCGAGCAATGGCGGCCGCGGTTTGCTCAGTGGAAAAGAACTGAACGGCATTCATGTCGCTCTCCCTCTATGAAATTAACATGCTGCATATATGCAGCATGCCATTTTATGAGTCAAGTGAAGAAATCGTCAGGATTTCGCTGGTTTTCGCGAGGGGTTGCCCAAAACGCCCCAAAAGCGGGGCCTCAGTCTGGGAACGGCGCATTTCCGGGGTCAGGTGTAGGTGGGTCGGTCAGCCCGGACTGGTGTGCGCGTCGTCAGGTCGGCCGAGGAGTGGGGCAAGCATTTTCTGCAAGCCGGCGACGAGATGGTTGGTTTCCCTATCGCGCTCCAGCAAAGCGTCGATTGTCTTGTCCTTGACCGCGAGCTGGCCGCGTAAAAACTCGTTATCGTTTTCGAGGCGCGCAACGTAGCGGGCGTCACTGGTCGCGACAGGTCGCGACAGGTCGGGGCTTGTCGCTGCTCTCTGTCGCTCCTCGTCGGGGCTGTCATGCAGAGCGACGGCTGTCGCGACTTGTCGCGGTAAGTCGCGACTTGTCGCGACAGGTCGTACCTCCTCGATATAGGCAATGTGCTTGTCCACTGATGATGGCGATATGAGATATTTTTCGCCGAACTGTGTTTCGATCCGACGGCAATCAAGGTGGCCTTTGGCACAATAACGCTGGACGCTGCGCGGCGTGCGGGGGAGTCCGGCGCGTGCGTACCGCTCAAGGGCATCGTCAATCGTGAGAGTGAATTCGCTGTCGGGGCTTGTCGGGGCTTGTCGCGACTGGTCGGCGGTCATGTATGAATGATAACTCGGCTCGTTCCACGCCTCGCCGGTTATCCCCACTGGAAAGAATAAGGGCGTATGGGCGAGTGCCGTAGGACAAGATGTCCGAGCCCATTCGCCAGCCCCGAGACCGGTTTAAATAGGGCAGCCGTAGGAGCGTCAGCATAGCGCCGCCGTAGGCGGGACGCGGCACCGACTGCCCCCGGCGAGGGGTGCCGTCCAAGAATGCGCGCGGGATCGTCACCGGATGGCCGAGACGCCAATCCCGCATGCGGAATCTCACTGGCGGCTCGGGGAGCGTGAGCGAGTAGAGCCCAGTCCAAAGGACGCGCCAAACTGCATGCTATGCTTTGCGTATCTATGCGGGAAAAGCCGCCGTATGGGCCGGCGATCGAGGCACAAAATAAAACCCTTACTGCAGCGGAGCTGTCGGCCGAACTCGCCAAGGACGCGAGGACCATTGATTATGATTATTTGCTCAATCGCGCAGGTAACCAAAACGAAGGTGCCAAGCGACGCGTATATTATGTTGCGATGGACGAGTTGGCACGGATGCCAGGTGGCATAGAGCGTCGGAAACAGGCCACCAACGAGTACTATACTAGTCACGGTCCAGATGGCGACGAAGTATGGTGGATCGCACGGCGATTGAATGAATTGATGGGCTCGCCACTCAAGCTCGACCCACTGCCAGAATGGGACAAAGCCTCGAACGATTGAACGAATGCTCAGACGTCGAAGCTACTGTAAATAGATCAATGTCCGTGAGCCAAAATGTCGTCAGTGGTATAGAGCGTAAGCACGCGAAAGGTCTCCCGCGGGTCGCACGGATCGGGGGAGAGACCAAGGCCGTCCTTGCTGCGGTATTCGATGCGCCACTCGAAGGCAAAACCCGCAAAGATGAACACGCCGCAGTCGTGCTCGCTGTTTTGAGCAAATTTGTTGTACCGCGCGAGCACAGAAAGAGCTCGGCCGCGGAGTCGATCGTCTAGGTCGTAGACGCCGCGCGTCATCTGAACCCGGCCGCCCTTGAAGGTCGTGCGGAGCTGGTCATTCAGCGCAGCTATTTTCTGCCTTCGGCCCATGTGTCAGCGGTTGAGATAAAGCGGAGGATTGCCCACCCGCTGCCATGGCGCGGTGAGCATGTGTCCGCCGGCCGGCGGCGGTCGTTCGGGCGAGGTGAAGCTCGGGACGGTTTTGAACAACAGTGTTTTCGAGCCGCGGCCGGCGGTCATGCGATGGAGCAAGTCCATCATCGTGCGCAGCCGGGCGTCGCCGGTGGTGACGAAGGGGACAAAGAAATTGGGAAAGCCGAAATGGGAATGATGCAGGCCCTGTTCGGCAATAGCAATGTAGGCAGCGAACTTTTTGGCGATCGAAGAACGGATAGCATCGCTGCTGTCGATCGGCTCGCTGGCGCAATCGGCCTCGATGCCGGGAAAGAACAGATAGCTGGCCTTGCCATCAATGTGGCGCTGCAATCCGAAGGGCCGCGCGTCCGCATTGATTTCATCGCAGCGTTGTTCGCCGCGCAATGTGTAGGAAACGCGGATTGCAGCCGGGGTGGCCGATTCGCGCGTCGCCTGTGGCGTTCGTTCGCTGGCCAAAATTTCTGACCAGGTAATAAGTCTGATGTCCGCAGCACCCTTGGCGCCAAGTTCGATCGAGGCGGTGATCTGCGCGACCATCAGCTCGTGAGCGAAATTGTGGTGATAGCTCTTCGACAGAAATGGCTGGCCGCGTTCACGTAAGGCGCGCGAGCCGCGTTCATCTAACTGATACACGAGTGGCCGGTAGTTGGCCCCGGCGTTCTGTCGCTGCTGGTAGGGGCGTGAGAGGTAAAGATTGGGCTTGCGGCACAATAGATTGAGCCGATGCAGGAGGGCTTTGGCGTTGCCGCCGACAAAGGCGTGAATGTAATCGCTCGGCAGGTAGCGGTGACGAACGAGTAACTGAAAAATCTCGATGTCACGCTCGGTCGGGTAGACGGCACGTGGCGCGCCGGCGCTGCCGATGACCGGTTCACGGGACCATCGTGAATTGCGTGTGAGCTTTTGCGGTGTCGCATCCATGGAGGATGCAAATAGTGAACGGAACGCGCAAAATAAACGGGCGGGGCGGTGCGTGATGTGGAGCGGCGCGGCACCACGGCGAACCGCGGACAAGTGAAATTATTTTTACGCGCTACCACTTATCCGAGGGCTCACCGGGATCGTTCGACAAGGGCGGGTGTGCTGGGCCAGCGGGGCGATTAGTGGCTTGAATAGATTGGGGAGAAACGATGGGAGGCTTGATAGCGTCTTGCGATTTTCTTGCATCGGCTTTTTCAGACAATCGAGTGTCCGAAGAACGATCGAGCGCGGGCTTCACGGCGTGTTTCGGCGCTGCTGGGTGGAGCTTCTGTTGCATTAGGGTCAGGAGTATGTCGAAATAACTCTGCGCCATATGATGTTCGGGGGTGATGTTTGGGTACTTAATCGAAATAGGGAATGGTGGATGGCCCTTCACGACGCAGGCAAATCGTACGAACTGCTGGGCTTTATCCTGGACCTGCGCGTCTAAAAATTCTTCGTTACATCCAAGGTCTTTGAGCATGTACGATCTGTCCGAGCCGTAAACCTTTGCACAGTATTTGATGGCTGTATTGCCGGAAATGGCGGAGCGCAGGGCATCGTTCAGCTCTTCACAGTACATGTTCTGGTGGGCGCAAATAATTCCAAGATTATATTCGCGCGCAAGGCGGAGCTGCTTTGCGGTTGCCTGGTCGTCAACGAAATCCTGGAACTCGTCGATGTAGAGGAACGCGGGTGGTCCATTGGTGCCACGGGCAAACGCCGCACCAATCGTGAGATTGATGATATGGCGGCCTAGTATTCGCGACTCCATCGGGCCAAGGGTAGTCAGGCCGGTATGGACAAGGACGATGGCCCTTTCTTGCAAACACCGCTCCAAGTCGAGGGGCGGACTCGGCGAGGTGAACGCCGCAAGGATCTCCGGCATGGATAGGATGTCATTAAAGCGACGTTTCACCTGCTCGCGTGTCGCCCGGTAGCCCTCCGCATAAAAATCCTTGGTGAAAAAGCGCTTGGCGCCAATGTCGGTAAGCTGGTCGATGTATGGCTGGAAGCGTGGGTCTCCTGGTTTGGATTCGAGAAAATCCATGAGCATGAGGATGTCGGCGTTCGGGATGGAAAACATGAGTCGCGCGCAAAACCGGAAAAGGGGGCGCATCATCGGCGAAAGTTCTGAACCTGCTTGCGCGAACAAATAATCGAAATTATTGATGGCGTAGTTGATAGATGCCGCGCTGCCGGTTTGCTTGAAAAGGTTCATCGGTGGCGCCGGCGTGTGCGTCGGGTTTATGATGACGACGCGCCGAATGAGAGGAGGTTCTGGGCCGGCGATCAGGTATTTCAGTTTTGCAATTCGCTCGACCATCCTTCCTTTCGGGTCAATGATGACAATCGCAGGCGGATTGGGTTTTGCGAGGTCCGCCATCACTAATTGTTGGATAAGGGTGGTTTTTCCCGAACCCGTCGGACCGAGAATATGGGTGTGCTCGAAGCGGTGGGCGTCGGTGATGGTCGGAGGTGACGGCGGTGCGTTGGCAATCTCGTAATCGTTGCGGGAAGTATGATAGACAGAAAATAACTTTAGCTTGGCGTCTTGGATAGCTTTTTCGAGTAATGTGGCGCGAGGCTTGCCTATTTTTCCCAACTCTTCAAAATAATTTGTTCGTATCCCATCAGTCCAATCAAGGTGCGACCGGTAAGCTTGATTTTTTTTGTCAATAGTCGATGATTCGTGATCGAGTATTTGGCGCCCGTCGTCACCATAAAAGTTTCCGCTGTAGTTGTCAGTGAGTCGAGCGATTCGCTTTATAAAAGCGTCATGGTCAGCATCGAGTTTCTTGCATTTATTTTTGTATTCATCTTCAGAATCTTTTATTCGACGTTCGTAAACGTTCTTAGCTGAGTCCCATTTGGTATTCAAATTCTTCAATTCGGCATCTTCAGAATAAAAGGAATCGACGGCGCTTTGAAGACAATGTGGTGAGCAAAAGTAGGGACGGTATTTATGAACGGCATAAGAGTTGTACTCGACGTTGTGAGGGGCAAACTTCGCGGACTCGGCAATTATCTTGCCGCACTGAGCGCATTTGCCGGGTTCGAGGTACATCACCGCCTCATAAGGAAAAGGGCGGGATTTGGAGTCCCGCCCTTGCTCCCTTTCGGAAGCCTACCGACTAAGGCCACATCGAGTTCAGCCAAGCGCGGATTTCACGCCGCCTATAGTAGAACCGAGAGCCGCGAGTTCTGAACGGTTTGAACCGTTGTGGAAACTTCTCGGCTTTCTCAAGCCTAGCTATATGAGTGCGGCTGATCTGAATTCCGTACTCCTGCTGTAGCCCGTGGTACGTGACCAAGCTGTCGTCGTCAGACATGTTCAAGCTCCTGTTGGGAGCCATCACATGTGACGGCGGTTAGGCCGGCAGGGCGAATCTAGGCAAACCGCGGGTTGAGTCAATTAGGCACGGTTCGCCGCCGTGCACCATGTGTAGAAAAAAGCGCCCGAAGACCGGGCGCTTAGGCGGCTTTTTGGAGCCGCAGTAAAGAGCTGAAGTGAGCCTCGAACGCGGCCACCGCGGTCCTCATCTGAGGCAGGTAGTGCCACCGATCGTATATCTCCTCCACGTCGGTTTGCACTGCGGCAGCGTGGTTTATCAGCCGCTCGGCTATTTCAGGAGGCGTTCCGACCTCGGCGTGGGTTGTCCGATACGTCCTGCGAAGGTCGTGCAAACGCCAATTCGGCACGCCGTCGGCCAGCTCCTTTTTGAACTTGCTCCAACCGGAGACGGGCCGTGTATCAGACGCCTTTGAGGGGAAGAGCAAATCGGTCGAGTTGCGGCGCGGAATACGGTCGAGAATGCACGCGACCAAATCGCCGTACGGGAACGAGTGCTCCTTCTTGTTTTTGGTCACTGTGTCAGGAAGCGTGATGATCCGCTCCTTCTGATTGATCCACGGCCAGCGTAGGGAAGCGATCTCACCCCTGCGTTGGCCTGTGACGGCAAGGAGCTGCACGATAGTTCCGTGCGGGTAGTCTTGTTGCTCCGCAGCGGCCCAGACGGCTTTCATCTCATCCGACGTGAGTACTCGTTTGCGCTTCTTCGTCGCTTTGATCTGCACGCCTTCGAGTGGCGAGGAGGTGATGTAGCGGCGCGGCGGCCGGAGACACCAACGGAGGAACGCCCGACAAACCGCCAGAGCGTGATCTGCTTCGCTTTTGGAGGCGCCTTTGATGCACTCCATGATGCCTTCGTACGTCAGCTCCGCGAGGCGTTTACGGCCGATCTTCGGGATGAAGTACTTTTTGAGCAGGCGCGTATACTCGACCTGCGTCTTTGGCTTCTTGTGGTCAATGACATCGGGCTTGTACTCGTCGTAGGCGGCCGAGAATGTGATTGCGGGCTTGCGGGTTGGCTCTTCAAGTAAGAGCTTCCTGGCCTCCTTGCGGGCGTCGGCCAAGCTCGTGCGGGGATAGTGTCCGATACGGACGCGCTGGCGGATTTGTCCCCGCATCACGATCCACGTTTTGCGGTTCTTGCCGACACGAATGCCGAATGCCGGCAGTGTCTCGTCCCAATAGGTGCCCGACTGTTGAAGTCGCTGCACCACGAGATCGGTGAGGTGCAGTTTCGACATTTTTTTGGCTCCGTTTTGGCTCTCAAAGTGCGCGGATAGAGGCGGTGTTCTGTGGTGCAGTATACACGAGCCAAACGGAATTACTTTCCAAATATCAAAGACTTAGGGTCACGGTGGTGAACCACGGTGAACCAAAATTCCTGCCTACGAATCTGGGGGTCAGGAGTTCGAATCTCTTCGGGCGCGCCACGATTTCAATGACTTAACGCGTGCCGCAAAGGTTCTAGGCTCGCTATCGGCTCGGATTTTTTGAGCGCAAAATTTTTTTGTTCGCGCAGCCTGAACGACCTAGTGAAAGTCTTTGCCGAGGCGGCCGTTGTCGGCGCTGAATGCCCCTGACGGCGCACGACTACCGTGGCCGCTTTGGGAGTATTTCAGCCGCGCCCGCAGAGAAGTGGCGAGGCAGTTAATGGCCTATCTCGCACAATGCCACACTGTTCCCATTTGGCTCGATGTCTTTTTCGTGTTTTGATAGTCAAGCCGTGCTTATGAGCCTCGTGAAGGCAATGCGACGACGCGATTTCATCACGCTGATGGGCGGCGCCATGGCGTGGCCGCTCGATGCGCTGGCGCAGCAGCAGGGGACGCTGGTTGGGTTTCTCATCAGTGGCGGCGCGGATTCTTCTGCGATTTTTGTTGACGCTTTCAGACAAGGCATGAGTGACAACGGGCTGATTGAGAATCGAGACTACCAGCTGGATCTCCGTTTTGCCGATGGTGACTATCGCCGCTTTCCAACATTTGCCGCCGAACTCGTGCAGCGCAACGCAGCCGTGATGGTTGTGACCACGATAAGCGCGGCGCGGGCGGCCCAAAGGGCGAGTACGACAATACCGATTGTCATGACTGGCCTAATCGATCCGGTTGGGCAGGGACTGATTAAGAGCCTCGCCCGACCAGGAGGAAATACGACCGGCCTCGCGAATCTCGCTCAGGATGTGATGCCCAAGCTCGTTGAGATTCTCCGCGTTGCCCTTCCATCGGTTAAAACCATCGCGGTGTTATTCAACCCTGCCAACCCGGCAAATCGTGAATTGGCTAAGGCAATGCCGGCTAATGCCAGTTCAATAGGGGTGACAGTTCTGCCGGTCGAATTCGACAATGCGGGTAAGCTCGATGCGACCTTGGCGGCTGTTATTGCACAGCAAGCGCCGGATGCCATGGTCGTCATGTCCGATGCAGCGCTCTACGACTTGCGTGAACCTATTTCCGCACTGGCCCTTAAATACCGACTGCCGATAATCGCTTACGTCCCTGAGTTCACCGACGTCGGCGCGCTGATGAGTTACGGCCCACCGCGGCGCGCAATGTATCGCGCGGCCGCCGGCTACGTGAAGAAGATACTTTCTGGGACTAAGCCTGCCGATTTACCGGTCGAGCAGCCAACGCAGGTTGAGCTGTCCGTCAACCTGCAAACAGCTAAAGCCCTCGGTATCACGATCCCAGAATCGGTCCTGACGCGCGCTGACCGAGTGATCGAATAGGCTGGTATTTTGCCGCACTGCACGAGTCCGCTTCTGACCTGTCTCGGCCGCGCCGACCGTTTGCCTCCGCGTCCGTTATCAGGGGTCTAGCCGCCTCGCTGGGTCGATGGTTGGGTGCTGACTACGAATCTGGGGGTCAGGAGTTCGAATCTCTTCGGACGCGCCACACCACACCAAAGCGACAGACTGCGCTCTCAGCGCGCAATATATTGCCACGCATTGTCCAAATGAGGTCTGAGGAATTGAAGTGGGTGTTCGGTCTTGGCGCCGATCAACACCGAGTATCCTTTTTTGCCATTGGCTGTGCCGTTCTCAGCAGCGCACATGAAGGCGCCTTGCCCGACAAAGAATCTGGTCTCCAGCCATCGCCAGGGCCGGATAGCCAGCGGCGAAATGTTTTTGGTGATCGCGTCGAATTTTTCCTCGACCAGCCACGTAGCCGATGCGCTGTATTTGGCGTGGCACATGATGGCCTCGAATAAGCACATCAGGATCAGGTGCTCGGAAAGCGAGATTCCCTCGTTTGCCCATCGCCCTCTGCCTTCGTAACGGCCGAAGACCGGCGGATCGTCGCCGTGCGGCAGCGTGGACCATTGGTACACGCCTTGGTTCTCGGAATAAAAGTAGAGACGACCGTTCGTGACGGTGATTTGGCCGTGCTTGCGCTCCTGGTCGCGCGGCACGAAGAGGTGATTTTGTCCGCTCATCACTTCCGGGCGCTTTCCGGCCCAGCGGTACCACCATCGCAGCGGCAGCGGTAACGGTACCCATGTCAGATCGGCTTCGCTCATGCCGTCCTCAGGGCGGATCGGGCCGTGCCAAAAATTGACCAAGCGTTGGAGAATGCGGAGTCGATCATGGACGGTTGTCGGGCGCCGCAGCAGATCGAGGGCGAGATCAAGCGAGGTAAAATTATGGTCGCTGACGTCCGACATTTTGTCGCCAAACCTCGGCTCACGCCGAGAGCTTCGGAGTCGCGATCGACTTCGTCGCTTCAAACCCTGGCTGCCCTCACGACCGGCTAGAACATAACATGAACATCGCCCGCTGACAAGCAGGCGACATCCGCGGCATGACGTCCAGGATGCGGGACGAAAACGGCCGCACGCGCGCTTTTTTTGAACAGCATCGACTCCGAGGAATAGAGTGTGTGGCTGGCGAGAGCTGCCACCCGCGCCAAACCAGATGCGACCGCGCTGTTATGTTTAAGCGCAATGCGATGAACGACGGAGGTGCGTCATGAGCGGCTCTGAAACAGGCTCACAAGCAGCGCAACCGGCGTCGCCGCACGCAACGCGTCGCCTGAGCTTTTGGATCCGCGAACTACCGTTCGCCCTGGTGCTGATCCTCACCACGCTCGGCATCGCCTATACGAGTTTTTCCAAACAGCCGATCGTCGGCTTCTGGGAGTTGTTGGCGCCGCTGCTGGCGCTGGTCTGTGTCGGCTCCGGATGGCCGAGTGCCAAGGACAGAACGGCGCGGCTGATATTGATCGGCTCGCAGGCGCTGCACTGGCTCGCCTTCATCGTGGTGATGAACATGCTGCTGCTGCCGAGCGTGCAGCGGAATTTCACCGCCAATTCGACCGCGCTCGCGGTGTTCACCTTGCTGGCGCTCGGCACCTTCACCGCGGGCCTGCAGGTGTTTTCCTGGCAAGTGTGCAGCCTGGGCCTGGTCATGGCGTTGTCCGTTCCGGCCATTGCCTGGATCGAGAATTCGGCGCTGATCGTCGTCGTGATCTTCGCCATGATGCTCGCCGTCGGCGTCGTGGTGTGGTGGCACTGGCGCAAAAGCGCGGCGGCCGATCCGGGGTGAAGCCGGGAGCGGATATTCGCTCACCCGGCATCGGCAACGGGTGACGGCGGCTGTCGGCCGCGAACGAACGCAGCCGCTTCGCGCATGACATCCGCATCGCTGTTGAGTCCCGCGAAGGCGGCGAGTCTCCGGGCATGCTCCAGCGGCCGCTCGATCAGCTCGGCGTAGCGCACGATCGTCGTCGGGTAGGCATGATTGATCAGCGCATTGAACATGTGCGAATAGATGATTCCGGCGGCCTTGGCGCCGTATTGGGCGCCCCACTTGCGGCGGCGGCGGCTCGCCTCGATGTCGCGGATCGGCCGCACCAGATAGATCAGCCGCGTCTCGAAGGCGGCGCAGATCTGCGGGATGATCAACGCGGCGAGCGGATGTTTCAGGAAGATCGGGATGGCGGCGCCGTCGTCGTAGGGGCCGAGCTCCTGATTGGCGATGCGCTCGCGAAATCGATCGAGCGCCGTTTTCACGTCGGCCCCGGGCAATAGCGTCGTGGTCTCTTCCGACGCCAGCGTCAGGATCAGATCGCGAAACGCGATCAGCTCGTGACTGTCGGGGGTGCGCTCGTCGGCCGGCCGGTAATACGGCCCGAACCCGATCGCCCCCAGCCGCGCCAGCAGGCCGGCGACCGCGGTCGTGCCGCTGCCGAACGGTCCGCACACCAGAAGTAATTTCATCCCCGCTCCCTGAACGACCGGTAGGCGTGAGCTTTGTGGGCCTCGGCGAAATTCGACATGTCGGTGTCGATCACGCCGGATCGGCGATCTCGGGAAAATCCTCGTTCAGCGGTTTCATCGACTTGAGCAAAGCGACCAGGCGGCGTTTGCGCAGCGGCGCGATCACCAGGCGATCGCCATCGCGGTGCATGGTCGCTTCATTGCCCGGGAGTTCGAACTCCACCGGAATACGCACCGCTTGGCTTCGGCCATTGCGAAACAACCTGACGCGCCGCGATTGGGACATGGGCGACCTCCTGGCATATGCCCAAGACATCCGTCAGGATGCGCCGTTTAGCAAGATGGCAGCTCAAAGCGCGGGCCGCCATCGACGCGGATGATGTCCCCAGCGCGCGGCGTCAGAGGCGAAGAACGCCACCGTTTCTGGCGGGTGCGGACGAATTGATTGCGCGCGTGTTGCAGGATAACAGCTGACTGGATCCGCCCGCCGCAGATTGCGGAAATCGGATACGATCATATGTCCATGCCATCGCATGGTCGGAGGACCCCACATGAAATTCGGCGTCGGCCAGCCCGTGCGGCGTTACGAGGATCTGCGGCTCATCACCGGGCGCGGCCGCTATACCGACGACGTCGTGCTGCCGCGCATGACCCAAGCCTTCGTGCTGCGCGCGCCGGTGGCGCACGCGCTCATCAAGCGCGTCGATGCGAGCGCGGCGCGCAAAATGCCGGGCGTATTGTTCGTCGGAACCGGAGAGGACGTCCGCGCCGACGGCCTCGGCGACGTGCCCTGCACGGTGCCGCTCGTAAGCCGCGACGGCAAGCCGCGTCACGACACGCCGCGGCCGGTGCTGGCGCTCGGCAAGGTGCGCCATGTCGGCCAGCCGGTGGCGCTGGTGGTCGCCGAGACCTTGGCGGCGGCGCGCGACGCCGCCGAAGCGATCGAGGTCGAGTACGACACGCTGCCGGCGGTGACCGATGCCAAGGATGCGATCGCCCCCGGCGCGCCGCTTCTGTTCGACCATATCCCGAACAATATCGTGTTCGACTGGGACAATGACATGGGCGACGCCAAGGCGACCGAGGCCGCGTTCGCCAAGGCGGCGCGCACCGTCAGCCTCGACCTCGTCAACAACCGCGTCGTGGTCAATTCCATGGAGCCGCGCAACGCCATCGGCGATTACGATGCGGCAAGCGGCCGTTCGACGCTCTACACGGCGACGCAAGGTGCGCATTTCGTGCGCGATCCGCTGGCCGAGATCGTGCTCAAAATGCCGAAGGACAGACTGCGCCTGATCACGCCCAATGTCGGCGGCGGTTTCGGCATGAAGGCCTTCGTCTATCCGGAGCACGCGATGGTGGTCTGGGCGGCGCGCAAGATCGGACGGCCGGTGAAATGGCAGGAGGAGCGTTCCGAAGGCTTTGTCTCCGACAATCAGGGCCGCGATCACGTCACGCGCGCCGAGCTGGCGCTCGACACCAAAGGCCGCTTCCTGGGCTTGCGCGTTTCGATCCTGGCCAATGTCGGCGCTTACCTGTCGCCGTTCGGCTGTTTCGTGCCGACGCGCTCGACCGATCTGGTGTCCGGCCTCTATGCGATCGGCGCCATCCATATCAACGTCAAAGGCGTGTGCACCAACACGGTGCCGGTCTGCGCCTATCGCGGCGCCGGGCGGCCCGAGGCCGCTTATCTGCTCGAGCGGCTGGTCGACGCCGCGGCGCGCGAGCTCGGCAAAAGCCCGGACGCCATCCGCCGCGTCAATTTCGTGCCGCCATCCGCCATGCCTTACACCTCGGCGACAAAACTGCTGCTCGATTCCGGCGAGTTCGAAAAGGTGATGGACCTGTGCATGGATGCGGCGGACTGGTCGTCGTTCGCCAAGCGGCGCAAACAAAGCGAGCGCGCCGGCAAGCTGCGCGGCATCGGCATGGCGACCTATACCGAACGCTGCGGCGGCGGCTTCCCCGAGACCGCCTCGATCGAGTTCAAGGACGACAAGGTCGAGCTGGTGATGGGCAACCAGGAATACGGCACCGGCCTCGTCACCGCCTACAAGCAACTCGTTTCCGACCAGCTCGGCATCGATGCCGACCGCATCGACGTCATCATGGGCGACACCGACCGCACGCCGGCCGGCCTCACCGGCGGCTCGCGCGCGCTCGCCGTCGCCGGCACCGCGCTTTACGAGGCCGGCAAGAGCATCATCGACAAGGGCAAAGAGCTCGCCGCGCATCTGCTCGAAGTCTCGGCGCAGGACGTGACTTTTGCCGATGGCGCGTTCAGCGTGCCCGGCACCGATCTGCGCCTCGATATCCTCGACGTGGCGAAGGCGGCGCGCGATCCGAAAAAACTGCCGGCCGGCATGGCGCCCGGCCTCGACACTACGCATACGCGGGTGCCGCCCGGCCAAACCTTTCCCAACGGCTGCCATATCGTCGAGGTCGAGATCGATCCCGCCAGCGGCGCCGCCACCATCGAACGCTACACCGTGGTCGACGATTTCGGCCGCATCATCAATCCGCTGCTGCTCGAGGGCCAGGTCCACGGCGGCATCGTGCAGGGCATCGGCCAGGCGCTGCTCGAGCACGCGGTCTACGACCCGGACAGCGGGCAATTGTTGTCCGGCTCGTTCATGGACTACGCCATGCCGCGCGCCGGCGATCTGCCGAATTTTACGTTCTCGACCCATAACGTGCCGGCGACGTCGAACCCGCTCGGCGTCAAAGGCGCCGGCGAGGCCGGCGCCGTCGGCGCGCCGCCCGCCATCATCAACGCCATCGTCGACGCGCTCCACCGCCGCACCGGCGCGCGCCACATCGACATGCCGGCGACGCCGCGGCGGGTGTGGGAGATGCTCAATGCCGCGCATTAGTCGCGGCGCTGGCGCGATCGCAGCGGGGCCCCTCGCTACAACCTCTGAACGACCCGTGCTAACCTCGCTACTGCCAAGACGGTCTTCTTGGCCGCCGCAAGCCAGGGGAGCGGGCCATGGCAGCGTTGTCGATCGAGCAAGTGCTGGCCGAGGAGGCCGAGGCCATCCAAGGCACGAAGGGTCTGGCGGATGCGCTGCTCAAGGATCTGGTCGCTGCACAAGAGGTCGATGCCAAGAAGGCCAATGCCAACGACCCCTATGCCAACGACCCCTATGCCAAGGACGCCAAGGTTGCGCGCTATCGCATGGATGCCGATCAGCGCAGCGGCGAGGATCTGCCCGTCGCGGAGGTCAAGGACCGCAAGGCGTTTTATCGCGCGCTCAACAAACTGAACCGCGCCGCGCTGTGCTGCTCCGGCGGCGGCATTCGCAGCGCAACTTTTTGTCTCGGCGTGATTCAGGCATTGGCCGCCTACGACGTCGGCGGCGCGGCGCCCGCGCCGGCGAACAACCCGCCCCAGCCCGACAAAGCAAAGCCCGAGACCAAAGCGGAAGGCTCGCTGCTCGGCTGTTTCCGCTATCTGTCGACGGTGTCCGGCGGCGGCTATGTCGGCTCGTGGTTGTCGTCGTGGCTCAAGCGCAACGAATTTCACCAGGTCATGGAGAACCTGACCGGCCGGCCCAGCGGGCCGGATGTCGAGCCACCGGAAATCTCCTGGCTGCGCGCCTACAGCAATTACCTGACGCCGCGGCTCGGCATCTTTTCGGCGGACGCCTGGACGGCGGTTGCGATCTTCGTCCGCAACCTCCTCCTCAATTGGCTCATCATCATTCCCGTCGTCTGTCTTGCGCTGCTCAGCCTGAAGCTGACCGCGACGGTCTCGGTGTGGGTTGCTCATGCCCTCAATGATCCCCCGATCATGGTTGCGATCGCTCTCTTTGGCGCGATTTGTCTCGTCGTCGCGCAAGCCTTCACCAGCCGCCACCGCCCGACGCGGCGCGCACCGCACGGTAACGTGGATGAACGCGCCTTCCTTTTGCGCGATCTGGCGTGGGCCGCCGCCTCGGCAATTCTCCTCACCGTTTTCTTTTCGTCGCACTATTTCGTTTCTGGTTTTGAGAAGTGGACCGGATCTATCGTCGGCTGGCTTGGTCTCACTGACGTTCTGCAGAAACTCGACCTCGATATCAGATCGAAGTTTCTGCTGCTGACGGCGATCGCCGGCTTCTTGGTCTACGCCGCCGGCTGGATTGCGGGATTGCGTTTTCGCAAGGGGGGCCTGGATTTCCTCGCCTGGGCGGCGTCGGGCCTGGTCTATGGAGCGCTGGTCGGCCTCGGCGCTTATCTGTTTTCCCGGCTCGGGCCCTATCCGGTAACCCCCGAAAAAATCAAGATTTTGCTGCTTTCGATCATCTTCGGCGTGCCCTGGATCCTGACGTCGCAACTCTTGGCCGAGAACATTTTCATCGGCTTGGTGAGCTATGAACCGGAATCCGATACCGACCGGGAATGGCTCGGCCGCGCCGCCGGCTGGCTCGCCGCCGGCGCCATCGCCTGGGGGCTGATCGCAATCCTGGTTTTTGCCGGCGAATATGCCGTCCGCGTCGCGGAAGTCATCAGCGTCAAAGCGTTGGCCGCGGTCGGCGGCGTTACCGGGATCGCGACCGCGTTGCTCGGAAAGAGTTCCAGCACGCCGGCCACCGTAAGGAGCGACGCTCAGGGCAGCTTCAAGGCCATCGCCAGCAATATCGCCTTGGCGGTGGCCGGACCGATCTTCGTCGCCGCTCTGATTGTCGTATTGTCGATCGCTCTCGATCAGCTGCTGCTCGGCCAGTCGCTGGTCAAGCAGCTGCAGATGCCGACACTGACGACGCGCGCCACGGTCGGCTGGCTCGCCGTCGGCTGGGTCGTTACCGCCATCGTCGGTTCGCTGGCGTCGTATTTCGTCAACATCAACCGTTTTTCCCTGCACGCGTTGTATCGCAATCGCCTGATCCGCGGCTATCTCGGCGCCTCGCGCCAGGAACGCGATCCGGATCGGTTCACCGGTTTCGACATCACGGACAATATTTCCGTGCACGAGCTGTGGCCGCCGAGGTCACAGCGGGGCGCGGGCGCGCATTGCCTCTTCCACGTCGTCAATATCGCGCTCAATGTCGTGTCGACCAAACGCCTGGCCTGGCAGGAACGCAAAGCGGAATCGTTTACCGTCACGCCGCGGCATTGCGGCAGCGCCTATCTGGGTTTCCGTCCCAGCGACCAGTATGGCGAGCCCAAGGGCAGAGGCGGCATTACGCTCGGCACCGCGGTGGCGATTTCCGGCGCGGCGGCGAGCCCGAATATGGGCTATCACTCCTCGCCGTCGATCACGCTATTGTTGGCGCTGTTCAACGTCCGGCTCGGCTGGTGGCTTGGCAATCCCGGCGAACACGGCGAAAAATCCTACCAATCGGACGGCCCGAGATGGTCGGCCAAGCCGCTGTTCTTCGAAGCGTTCGGCCAGACCACGGACGAAAGCCGCTACGTCTATCTGTCCGACGGCGGCCATTTCGAGAATCTCGCCCTCTACGAGATGGTGCGGCGACGCTGCCGCTTCATCGTCGCCATCGACGCCGGTTGCGACCCGAAATTCGCCTTCGAAGATCTCGGCAATGCGGTGCGAAAAATCTACATCGACCTCGGCGTCCGGATCCGGTTCGAGGGCCTGCAGGCGCTGCGCAACCATCCCACCATCATGGACGGCGACGCCACGAAGATTCCGTATTTTGCGATCGGCACCGTCGACTACCAGGAGGCCGACGGCGGCGAGCCGAAGGACAACGGCTACATCCTCTATATCAAACCGGCCTATCACGGCACCGAAGGCGCCGGCATCAGGAGCTATGCGGCGGCCAACAAGGATTTTCCGCACGAGGCGACGGCCGATCAATGGTTCACGGAATCGCAGTTCGAAAGCTATCGCTCGCTCGGGCTGGACATCGCCAACGACATTCTCGGCCGCGACATCGTGCTCGGCGCGGAGCCGAGACTCACGCTGCGCGACGCGCTCAGGGCGCTCAAGGCGCAGGCCCCGGCCTGAAACGCCAAGCGGCAAATCCACGTTGCGGCAGCGGCGGCAAACGCCGTTGCATCGCCGCGGGCGTACCACCTCCGCACGCCACCGCCCGCAGCTGCCGCCGCCGGTGCAGCGGCTGAAAATTGCGCTATAAAGGCCTCCTTGCCGGCAGGGTTTTGCGGCGTTCGGCGCCGTTTCGCAGGGGAGCACATCATGGCGTTCAAGCTCAAGCGCAGGTCGTTCCTGCAACTGGCCGCGGCGGCCGCGGCCGGCATATCGGCGCCGTTCACCCGCGCCGAGGCCGCCGGCAATGATGCGGCGACCATCGGCTGGCCGAACGACGTGCCGGCCTGGGATCCCAATCAGCGGTTTACGCCCGACGCGCAGCCGATCTTCAAGGCGGTGTTCGATCAGCCGCTCGACCAGGATCCGCAGCTCAAACTCATTCCGCATTTGATCAAGAGCTGGAATCTCGCGCCGGACGGCTTGAGCATGGCGGTCGAGCTGCGCGACGACGTCACCTTCCACAACGGCGACAAGATGACCACGGAGGATTTCCGCTACACCTTCTTCGAGCGCATCAAGGCCGGCACGAAACTCGACACCGCCAATTCCTGGAAGAAGGTCGAGGACATCGTCATCGAATCGCCCACCAAGGCGACCATGAAATTCAACGCGCCGGCGCCGACCGCGCCGCAATGGATGGCGTTCCTCGGCAGCTACATGGTGCCGAAGACATATATCGAAGGCCAGGGCCTCGACAATTTCCTGAAAAAACCCGTCGGCACCGGGCCGTACACGCTCGCCGAATACGAGCTGAATTCGCGCATCGTGCTGGAGCGCAACGACAAGTATTGGGGGCCGAAGCCGAAGATCGCGCGGGTCACCATCGAGATCATCAAGGATACTTCGGCGCGGGTGGCGGCGATCCAGTCGGGCCAGACCGACTTCACTATCAATGTGCCGGTGCGCGAGGCCGAGCGGTTCCAGAAACAGCCGGGGCTCTCAGCCGAGCTCGATCCGATCACCCGCGTCATCCTGATCCAGATGCGCGCCGATCTCGCCTTCGCCGACAAGAACGTGCGGCTCGCCGCGCACCACGCCATCGACAAGGCGGCGCTGTCGAAAGCGTTCTATGGCGGCGCTGCGGTGCCGCTGTCAGTGCTGGCGACGCCGGGCACGCCCGGCTATCTCACCGATTTTTCGTTCAAATACGATCCGGCGCTGGCCAAGGCGCTTCTGGCCAAATCGAATTTCTCCACCGCCAATCCGGTGAAGATCGGCTTTGCCTCCACCAACGGCCAGTTCCCGAGCGACTACGACATCGCGCGTGCCATCGTGCAGATGTGGAAGCAGGTCGGCATCGAGGCCGATCTGCAGGTCATCGAATACGCCAAATATTTCGAGCTCAACCGCGGCAACAAATTGCCGGAGACGACGCTGTACAGCTGGGACAACGCCACCGGCGATCCGGAGATCTTCTCCGGCTATCAGCTCAATCCGAAAATGCCGTTCTCACCGTGGAAGGACGAGGATATCGGCAACCGGGTGCTGGCGCTGTTCGGCATCGCCGACTACGACAAGCGCATCGCCGGATACAAGGAGCTCGAACGCTACGCGGTGGAAAACGGCGCCACCGTGCCGCTCTTGCAGAGCGTGGTGACGATCGTGCGCAAGAAGAATCTGGCCTATACCAAATATGCCAATGGCTGGGTGCTGCCGCAGACGCTGCGGTGGAGCTGAGGTTTTGCAGCGCTGCGCTTGGTATAAAGTAGGCGCAGCAAGATGACCGCGACCGTCTTCAAGCTCATCGCGCGCCGCTTGCTGGCGGCGATTCCCATCCTGCTGATCGTTTCGGCGCTGTTGTTCTGCATCCTGCGCGTGCTGCCGGTCGATCCGGCGGCGATGTCGCTGCCGCCGAACGCGACCATCGAGGAAGTCGAGGCCAAGCGCCGCGAGATGGGCCTCGATAAGCCGTTGCCGCAGCAATATCTGATCTGGCTTGGCGACGCGCTGCACGGCGATTTCGGCCGTTCCATCGCGCTGCGCCGCGACGCCGGCGAACTGGTCGCCGCCACCTTGCCGGCGACGATCCAGCTTGCCGCCTGCGCCATGGCGATCGCGGCGATCCTCGGCCTTGGCGGCGGCTTGCTGCTGTTCCGCTTGCGCGGCACGCTGTTCGAGCCGGTGGCGGACCTCGCCTCGATCGTGCTGTTGTCGATCCCGGAATTTCTCTGGGGCCTGATCCTGCTGTTCGTGTTCGGCGTCCTGCTGCAATGGTTGCCGTTCACCGGGCAGGTCTCGCCGGGGCTGCCGCTGCCGCATATCACCGGCTTTCTGCTGCTGGATTCCTTGCTGGTCGAGCGCCTCGACGTGTTTTGGAGCGCGTGCCGGCATTTGATCCTGCCCGCCGTCGCGCTCGGGCTGGCATTCTCGCCGACCATCATGCGGGTGCTGCGCTCCAGCCTGTTCGACGTTTATCTGGAAGATTACATCCTTCAGGCGCGGCTGCGCGGCCTCACCGAGCGCCACGTCCTGCTCGGCCACGCGCTCAAGAACGCGTCACTGCCGACGCTTACGCTCGCCGGCGTGCAATTCGGCATTTTATTTAGCGGCACGCTGTTGGTCGAGGTGATCTATTCCTACCCGGGCATGGGCAACCTGATGGTCGACGCCGTGCGCAACGCCGACCTGCCGCTGATCCAGACCATCGGACTCACCTATTGCATCGTCGTGCTGTCGATCAACACCGCGGTCGACGGTCTTTACGTCGTGCTCAATCCAAAGCTGCGGGTGCGCTGATGGCGAGCGCCGTGTCCCGTTCGCTGCGGTCGCCGCGGGTTTTGATCGCGCTCGGCATGGTTCTCGCTATCGGCTGTTGCGCGGTGTTCGCCGGATCGATCGCGCCGCACGATCCCGGCGATCAAAACCTGCTGGCGATCCTGCAGCCGCCGGCCTGGGCCGACGGCGGCGATGCGACCTATCCGCTGGGCACCGACAGCCTCGGCCGCTGCGTGCTGTCGCGGCTGATTTTTGGCGCGCGCACCGCGATGCTGGTGGCGCTGTTCGCGTCGCTCGGCGCCATGATCATCGGCACCGTCCTGGCGCACGTTTCCGGCTATTTCGGCGGCACCGTGGATTGGCTGATCGGCCGCCTGGTCGATATCTGGATGTCGTTTCCGCCGGTGATCCTGTCGCTGATCCTGATGGTCGGGCTCGGCGTCGGCCTGAGCAAGGTCATCCTCGCCATCGTGCTGGTGGACTGGACGCGGTTCTGCCGCGTGCTGCGCTCTGAAGTGCTGATCGTGACGCGGCACGATTATGTCGCCGCCGCCCGGCTGCTCGGCTTCACTCATTGGCAGACCATCGTCCGCGAGGTGCTGCCGGCGACGACACCGCTGTTGATCACGCTCATCAGCCTGGAAATGGCGATCGCGGTGGTGGTCGAGGCGATCCTGTCCTTTATCGGCCTCGGCGTCGGCGCCAACACGCCGGCTTGGGGCCAGATGATCGCCGACGCCCGGCAATACGTCTATCAATCGCCGTGGAATCTGCTGCTGCCGATTTTTGCGATCTTCCTCGCCGTCACCGCGTTCAATCTGCTCGGCGACGGGCTGCGCCGCACGCTCGACGTGCGGCTTGCGGAAACCGGGCGATGAGCAAGCTGGCGCTGCAAGTCAAAAACCTCATGGTCGGCGCCCGCATCGATGGCGCCATGGTGCCGGCGATCCGCGCGCTGTCGTTCGACCTGCCGGCCGGGAAAATTCTCGGCCTGGTCGGTGAATCCGGCGCCGGCAAATCCATGGTCGGCCGCGCCATCGCGCAGCTTTTGCCGGCCGGCTTCGCGATCACCTCGGGCGCGCTGCTGTTCGAAGGCGAGGACCTTTTGCGCATGGCGCCGGGCGCGCGGCGCGCGCTGCTCGGCCGCGCCATCGCCTTCATCCCGCAGGCGCCGATGACCTCGCTCAATCCGGTGCGCACCATCGGCGCGCAATTCGACGAGCATTTGGCGCGGCTCGGCGAGCACAGCCGCGGCGCGCGCCGCGACCGCGCGGTCGCCATGCTGACGGCGGCGCGGCTGCCGCGCGCCGCGGAGCTGCTCGCGCAATATCCGCATCAATTGTCCGGCGGCATGTGCCAGCGTGTGCTGATCGCCTTGGCGTTTTCGAGCAATCCGCGCCTGGTCATCGCCGACGAGCCGACCACCGCGCTCGACGTCACCATGCATCCGCCGATTCTGGCGCTGATCGCCGACATGCAGCGCGCGCACGGCACCGCGGTCATTTTCATCACCCACGACCTGCGGCTGGCCGCGCAACTGTGCGACCAGGTCACCGTGATGTATGCCGGCCGCGCCGTCGAGAGCGGGCCGGCGCGCGCCGTGCTCTCCGCGCCGGCGCATCCCTATACGCGCTGCCTGCAGCTCGCCAATCCGTCGATGGGCGCCGAGCGGCGCGCGCTTTACGTCATGCCGGACCAGATGCCGAGCCTGCGCCAGCTCAAAAACCTGTCCGGCTGCCATTTCGCGCCGCGCTGTCCGCTGGTCATCGAGGCGTGCCGCCGCGACGAGCCGCCGGATGTCGCCGTCGCCGCCGATCACCATGTCGCCTGCATTCGCGCGGCGGCCACGGCCGCCATCGAAAGCATGGCCCGCGCCGATGCCCGGCTGAGTCACGCCGAGCAGCCGCTGCTCCAGGTCGAAGGCTTGCGCAAGCTTTATGACGTCGGCGGCGGCTTGTTCGCAGGCGCGCGCACTGTCGCCGCGGTGAAGCAGGCGACGTTCAGCATCGCCGCGAACGAATTCGTGGCGCTGGTCGGCGAAAGCGGCAGCGGCAAAAGCACCATCGCCAAAATGCTGGTCGGCCTGGAGCAGCCGACCGCCGGAAAAATTTTGCTCAATGGCGAAGACCTGACTGCGCCATCGCAGCGCGGCCGCGCGCGCCGCGCCATGAACTTGCAGATGGTGTTCCAGGATCCGCAATCGGCGCTCAATCCGCGGCGGCGGGTGGCGAGCATCGTCACCCAGGCGATGGAGGCCGGCAGCCGGCACGCGAGCTGGGACGAGCGCCTGGCGCGGACCCGTGAGCTGCTCGCCGAGGTCGGCCTCTCGAGCGATTTCGCCGCGCGGCTGCCCGGCCAATTGTCCGGCGGCCAGCGCCAGCGCATCAACATCGCGCGTGCGCTGTGCACCTTGCCGAAAATTCTGGTTGCCGACGAGATCGTCTCGGGCCTCGACGTCTCGATCCAGGCGCAGCTTCTGAATCTGTTGGCGCGGCTGCGCGCCGAGCTCGGCTTCGCCATGCTGTTCATCTCCCATGATTTGTCCGTGGTGCGTCACCTGTGCAGCCGCGTGCTGGTGATGTATGGCGGCGAGATCGTCGAGGAAGGCGCCGTCGAGACGGTGTTCGCCGCCCCGCAGCATCCGCACACGCGCGCTTTGCTGTCATCGGTGCCGCCGGACGATCCCGAAGCGCCGTGGACCGCGCTTGCCGCGGAGCCCGCTCGCGCGCGATGAGATGCTGACGATTGTGCTTGGCTGGACTACAAGGTTTTGACGCAAGGACCCGCACGCTGATGTCGGACGCCCTCATCGACGACGCCATGGCCGGCGGCCGCGCCATGCCGGGCGCGCCGCCGCGCCCGTATCGTCGCCAAACCTACCGGCCCGACATCGACGGCTTGCGCGCGGTTGCGGTTCTGGCGGTCGTTGCCTTTCACTTCACTATCGGGCCGGTTCCGGGCGGCTTCACCGGCGTCGACATCTTTTTTGTCATTTCCGGCTATCTCATCACCGGCAACATCCTCGACAATCTGCGCGCCGGCTCGTTTACCTTCTGGGATTTCTATCAGCGGCGCATCCGCCGGATTTTCCCGGCGCTGCTGGTCGTGCTGTTGTTCACGTTTGCCGTGGCGCTCACGCTGCGCCGGGACGACGAGCTGTTCAGCGTGCTGCGGCCGTTCGGTGCGACTTATCATGGCATCGTCGCGGGCGCCGCCTTCGTCACAAATTTTACCTTGCTGCACAGCGCCAATTATTTCACCCAGACCGGGACCACCCAGCCGCTGCTGCATCTTTGGTCGTTGGCGATCGAGGAGCAGTTTTACATCGTGTGGCCGCTGTTCCTGTTCGGGCTGTTTCGCCTCAAGCTCGCCGCCTTGCCGTTGGTGCTGGCGATCGCGGTCGTCTCGTTCGGCTTCAATGTCTTGACGGTCAAGTCGAGCCCCGAGCTGGCGTTTTACTCGCCGCAGGCGAGGGCCTGGGAGCTGATGCTGGGCGCGGCCCTGGCGTGCGTCGGGGAAGTCGGCGGAGGCGGCGGAGCTTTGTGGCCGCGCACCGCACATGCGCGCTCGGCGATCGGCATGGCGTTGATCGTGGTCGGCTTGTTCGCGCTCAACCGCGACAGCGCCTTTCCCGGATGGGCGGCGCTGCTGCCGGCGCTCGGCGCCATCCTGCTCATTTCCGCCGGGCCGGACGCCTTGCTCAACCGTCATGTGCTCGGCACCCGGCCCGCGGTCGCCGTCGGCCTGGCGAGCTATTCGCTCTATCTTTGGCACTGGCCGGCGCTGCTGCTGTTCGAGAAATATGCGCCATTATTCGCCGCAAGCTCGCCGCAGCGGCAGCTCATCAAGGCGGCCGCGCTATTATGCTGCGCCGCGGCGACCTGGCTGACATTTCGTTTCGTCGAAACGCCGTTCCGGTTCGGCTCCTGGCGCAGACCGCGCCACGCCGTGCTGCTTTTGCTGGCGATGCTTGCCGTCGGCTTGGCGGCCGCGGCCGCGCCCACCATCGTGCTGCAGAGCGCCGCGCTATCGCCCTATCAGCGCGAGACCATGCCGCTGTTGCGGCGCGCCGCCGACCGAACCGACTTTGTCGCCATGTTCGGCCAACACCCGTGCTTCAGCTATCAGGCGGGCGAAACCGCCGCGACATTCAGGCAGAACAAATGTCTCGATGGCAAATATCCGGGGGCGAAAACGGTTCTGCTCACCGGCGATTCCCACGCCGGCTCGCTGTCGCTGGGACTCGGTCCGCTGCTGGAGCGCCTCAACGTCAATTTTCTTCAGCTCAGCGCCGGCGGCTGCGAGCCGATCGACACCGATGAGAGCACGCAAAGGTGCAAAGACATCAACGATCTGGTCGCACAGAGTATTGCGGCGGCGAAGCCGGACATCGTCATCGTCGATACCTGGTGGACCGATGCGATGAAGCCGCCAGCCTTTCTCGGCGGCGATTTCAACGCGGTGCTGTCGGCGAAGCTGGACGATTTTCGCCGTCGCGGCGCAAAAGACATCATCCTTGTCGGCGAAATTCCGGTTTGGTTTCCCTCGTTGCCGGAAAATCTCGCCCGCTATTTCGTGCAAAATGATCGCCCGATTCCGCAGCGGACGTTCGTCGGCCTTGATCCGGCTTCGCTCGGCGTGGATACGCTGATGAAGTCGTTTCACTATCCCGCGGGCGTGACATATCTGTCGATGCGAGACGTGCTGTGCGACGCCACGGGATGCCTGACCGCCGTCGGGCCCGACCTGGAACACGACATCGTGGTCTGGGACTATAGCCACCTGACGCCGGCGGCGGCGCGATACATCACCCACGTCCTCATCGAGCCGCGGCTCGTGGACGTCCTGGCCAAGCAAGCAAGCCCTTAAGCGTTATGCCGCCTTGCCGCGCCACGGCGCTAGCAGTCCGGCGCGCGGGCCTTGGCGCTTGCGGCGTAGCGGCCTTTACTGTGGTGGATGCTCGTAGTTGTTTCCCGGATGCGGTGCAGCGCGCAGCGGTGCACCGCTGATCCGGGATCGCTCTGGGCTCTGCGTCTGCAACGATCCCGGGTCTGCAGCGCACCACTTCGTGCTGCGCTGCGCCCGGGAAACACACTTCGAAAAATGTCATGCGCCGCCGGAATTTTTCGCGGCTTTCCGAAAATTTTAACCTTTGGGGCTACGATTTGGCGGCAGTATCTGCGGATCGCGCTATGTCCGAAGACCAGGATTTGACGGCGCTCTGCCCCAAATGCGGGGAGCCGTTGATCTATGTCACCTCGGTTCCGCACCCGAAATCTCCCGCGATGCAGCGGACGACATTCGTCTGCTACCCATGCAATCGCACCTGGAGCTACGCGCTGGCGCCGGCCATGGCCGAGGCCTATGCCGCGAGCGCGGCGCCGGCGGCTGCCGTCTGAAAGATCGAACCGATCAGGCCGCCGAGGGCTGCCTATCTTGGCCGCGCCATAGCGCAAGCAGCTCGGCCTCGCAGGCTTTGGCGCTTTCGACGTTGCGCGCCTTGATGTGGCCAAAACCGCGCATCTTTGCCGGCAGCGATGCGAGCTCGATGGCGAGCGCGTGGTTGCCGGGACTGAGCGACGCCGCAAGCTCGCCGATGAGCGCTTCGTAGTCGGCGATCAAGCGCCGCTCCATGCGGCGCTCCTTGGTATAGCCGAAAACATCGAGCGCCGTGCCGCGTAACGGGCGCAGCCACGTCAATAGCCTGAACACGTGCCGCATCCACGGCCCGAAGGCGCGCTTCTGCGGCTCGCCAGTTGAAGGATCGCGTCGCGCCAACAGCGGCGGCGCCAGATGATATTCCAAAGTGAAATCGCCCTCGAACTGCCGCTGCAGCTTTTGCAGGAACGCGCCGTCGCCATAGAGCCGCGCCACCTCGTATTCGTCCTTGTAGGCCATCAGCGTGAACAGGTTGCGCGCCACCGCCTCGGCAAGGCCGGAAAAGCCGCGGGCGAGCTTTGCTTCGGCGACGCGGATCGTTCCGACGCTGTCGCGATAGCGCTGCGCGTAAGCGGCATTCTGGTAGCTTTTAAGAAAAGCGGCGCGGTGTTCGACCAGAGCGTCGAGCCCCTGCGGTTCGGGCGTGGCATCGTCGCGCAACGCGCTGCGCACCAGCGCCTCGACTTGGGCGCGGTCATGAGCGGCGAGGCGGCCGAAGCCAAAGCTGCGCTTGTTGGCCTCGACCGCGACGCCGTTGAGCTCGATGGCGCGTTCGATGGCGGCGAGCGTGAGCGGCAAAGAACCTTTCTGGAACGCGTAACCGAGCATGAACAGATTGGCGGCGATGGAATCGCCCATCAGCGCCGCCGCGAGCCCGGTGGCGTCGATGCTGTCGGCGCCGCCGTCGCCCGCCGCCGTCCTGATCGCGTGGAGCATTTTGACGGTCTCGAAATCGACGTCGGGCTTGAAGATGAAGGCGGCGGTCGGTTGCGCATGGCTGTTGACCACCGCCTTGGTGGCACCGTGCCGGATGCGCGACAGCGCCGCCGGGCTCGCCGCCACCACCGGATCGCAGGCGAGCAGCATGTCGGCGCCGCCCGCGGCGACTCTCACCGCATGAAGCTCTTCCGGTGCCGGCGCGAGCCGCACATGGCTCATCACCGCGCCGTTCTTTTGCGCGAGCCCGCTGATGTCGAGCACGGTGCAGCCCTTGCCTTCGAGATGCGCCGCCATGCCGATGAGGGCACCCAGCGTGACGACGCCGGTGCCGCCGACGCCGGTGACGAGGATGCCATAGGGCCGCTCGAGCGGCGCCGCTTTCGGCTCGGGCAGATTGGCAAACAGGCTGTCGTTCGCCGCCAGTCCGAGCTTGCGCGGGGTGGCGCCGCGCACGGTGACAAAGCTCGGGCAAAAGCCCTTGAGGCAGGAGAAATCCTTGTTGCAGTTCGACTGGTCGATGCGGCGCTTGCGGCCAAATTCGGTCTCGACCGGCAGCACCGCGATGCAGTTCGACTTGTCGGAGCAATCGCCGCAGCCTTCGCACACCGCGTCGTTGATGAAGACGCGCTGCGGCGGATCGGGAAATGTGCCGCGCTTGCGGCGGCGGCGCTTTTCCGCCGCGCAAGTCTGATCGTAAATGAGAACCGTAAGGCCTTCGATGTCGCGCAGCTCGCGCTGCACGGCGTCGAGATCGTCGCGATGGCGGATGGCGATGCCCGCGGGGAAGCCGGCATCATATTTGCCGGGCTCGTCGGTCACGACGACGACGCGGCGCGCGCCCTCGGCCAGCACCTGCCGGGCGATCTGCGGCACCGTCGGCGCGCCTTCAACCGGCTGGCCGCCGGTCATGGCGACAGCGTCGTTGTAGAGAATCTTGTAGGTGATATTGACGCCGGCGGCGGCCGCGGCGCGGATCGCCATCAGGCCGCTATGGGCATAGGTGCCGTCGCCGAGATTCTGAAACACGTGGCGCTCGGCGGTGAACGGCGCCTGGCCGATCCAGTTGACGCCTTCGCCGCCCATATGGGTGAGCGTCGCGGTGTGGCGGTCGGGCATGAACAGCGCCATGCTGTGGCAGCCGATGCCGGCCATGGCGCGGCTGCCCTCCGGCACCCGCGTCGAGGTATTGTGCGGGCAGCCCGAGCAGAAAAACGGCGTGCGCTGGATGCTCGACACCAGCGCTACCGGCCGCTCGAAAGCTTCGAGCCGCGCCAAGCGCTCATCGAATGGCGTGCCGTCGCCGAGCCGCTGCAAGCGCGCGACGATGGCGCGCGCCACCATGGTCGGCGTCAGCTCGCCGGTGCTGGGGAGAAGGACCGCGCCGGACTCGTCGGTCTTGCCGACGATGCTCGGCCGCCGCGACGCCTCGACATTGTAGAGAAGCTTGACGAGCTGGTTCTCGACGAAGCCGCGCTTCTCTTCGACGACCAGAATGTCCTTGACGCCTTGCGCGAAGGCCAGCGCGCGCTGCGGCTCCAGCGGCCAGGTCAGCGCGATTTTGTAGACGCGGATGCCGAGCGCGGCGGCGCGCGCTTCGCTGATGCCGAGCTCGGACAAGGCCTGCCGCACGTCGAGATAAGCCTTGCCGGTGGTGACGATGCCCAGCCGCGGCTGCGGCGCATCGATCACCACGCGGTCGAGTTGATTGGCGCGCGCGAAGGCCTGCGCCGCGGCGAGTTTCGGACCGTGCAGCCGGCGCTCCTGCTCGACCGCCCAATCCATGCCGCCGCGCGGCCAGCGGATGTGCAGGCCGCCGGGAGGCATTGCGAAATCGCCCGGCATCGTCACCGTAACGCGCTGCGGATCGACACGGACCGATGCCGAACTGTCGACCGCTTCGCTCGCCGCCTTGAACGCCACCCAGCAGCCGGAAAACCGCGACAGCGCGAAACCGAACAGCCCGAGATCGAGATAATCCTGGATCGTCGCCGGATTGAGGATCGGCATCATCGCCGCCTCGAACGCCTGCTCGCACTGATAAGCGGTGGTGGTCGATTGCGCGCCGTGATCGTCGCCGGCGATCGCCAGCACGCCGCCGTGGGTTGCGGTGCCGGCCCAATTGGCGTGGCGCAGCACGTCGAGCGAGCGGTCGACGCCGGGGCCTTTGCCGTACCAGATGCCGAACACGCCATCGACCGTGGCGCCGGGAAAGAGTCCGACCTGCTGGCTGCCCCACACCGCGGTGGCGGCGAGGTCTTCGTTCAGTCCGGGCTGGAAGCGGATGTCGTTTTGCTCGAGCAGCGCCTTGGCTTGCCACAACGCGCTGTCGTAACTGCCGAGCGGCGAGCCGCGATAGCCGGAGATGAAGCCCGCGGTGTTCAGTCCGGCGGCGCGGTCGCGCGCCCGCTGCATCAGCGGCAGGCGCACCAGTGCCTGAATGCCGGAGAGATAGATGCGTCCGGATTGGAGGGTGTATTTGTCCTCCAGGCTGACGTGGGCCAATTCCAAGTCATTTCTCCGATTTGCTAGCGCCGGCTACTGTATTGCATCCATGACGGCAATTCGAGGATGCGTTCCAGCTCAGTACATCTGCCACGCCAGAGGGGGCGGATTCTTCCTTAAATTGCACGGTTGACGGTGAGCGCAGAGAGAATTTGAAGTCAAGGATCGCAGACCGCCGGAGGCGGCGGCGCTTCGCGCCGTCCTTGACTTCAAATTCTCTCTGCGCTGCGATCAGCCGTGCAATTTAAGGGAGGTTGTCTGCGACGCAGCGATCTCACATCAGGAAACACGAAGCGAGACATGACCGACTTCGTCTGTGAGATCGCCTGCACCGGCAGCGGCGACCAGGAGGACGCCGTGCAGGCTTGGGCCGACCGCCATGCGGCGCCGACATGGGCGGCGCTCCCCGGACTAACCGCCGTCGATCTTTACCGACCGTTGCGCGGCGGCACCCATGACCCGTTCAATAACGACGGCCCCGGGCCGCTGTTGATGGCCATGCTGCAATTTCCGACGCGGGACAAGCTCGAAGCCGGCCTTGCCGACCCGCGCTTCAAGCAAAGTCTTGGCAACGCGCCCGCGGGAATAGCCATCACCGGCACGCGCTTTGAACGGCGGTTCTACCCGGTGGCGGGCGAGCCAAATCCGGGACCGCTGCGCGCGCCGTTCTCCTATGTGGTGCGCTACCATCATCCGGCGGAGAACGCCGCGGAGTTCGTCGCCCATTACATCGCCGACCATCCGCCGATCCTCGGCAAGCTGCCGGAGATACGCGCGGTGCTGTGCTATCTGCCGTTTTCAAGCGGAGCGGAGGGTGTGTTGCCGGCAGCGGATTACATGGTCGGCAACGAGGTGGTGTTTGATACGCCGGACGCCTTCAACGCCGCGATGGCGTCGCCGGTGCGCCACGAGCTGCGCGCGCATTTTCACAGCTTCCCGAAGTTCACCGGAAGAAATACGCACTATCCGATGATGCGGCGGCAATTGCTCCCGGCTTGATCGGGCCCGTTTCCCGGATGCGGTGCAGCACGAAGTGGTGCACCGCTGATCCGGGATCGTCGCAGACTCGGAGTTTGTTACGATCCCGGGTCTGCAGCGCATCATTCCGCTTCGCCATAGCGCGTCAAAGACGCGCGTGAACGCGCTTTTGGTGCTGCGCTGCGCCCGGGAAACAAACTATCCCGTCTTCGTGAAATCCGCCGGGCGCCGTTCCAGGAACGCATCGATGCCCTCGCGCGCCGCCGCGGTGCAGGCGCTCGCGCCAAAGGCGCGATAGCCGATTTCCAGCGCGGCGTCGAAGTTTTGCGCCGCCGCGGCTTCGACGATGGCGCGCTCCAGAATCCGCGTGACGTCGACGCTGAGCTTTTGGCCGTTGGCGGCGATGGCATCGCCCGGCGCCGGCGGCTCGATCGCAACGGTACCGTCTCTCGGCGCTTGCACTTGCCCGCGCAGCGCGTGTACGCGCTCGACCGCGCTTTCGATCATGGCGGCGTAGTCATCGCTCAATTGATCGACGATGCCGAGCTGGTGCGCCTTCTTGGCCGAGACCCGCTCGGCGCGCCGCATCATGGCGTGAAACGTTGCCGCCGCTTGCGGCCAGCGCCGATACGGCACGACCATCGCGCCGAGGCCGGGCACGATGCCGAGCGTGATCTCCGGCAGTTGCAGCCAGGCGTCGCGCCGCGCCACGATGCCGTGGCAGCGCAGCGCCAGTTCCAGCCCGCCGCCGAGCGCCATGCCGTTGAGCGCCGCGACCACGGGCTTTGTCATGCGATCGATGTGCAGCAACAGCCGCGAGCAGTCCCGCGCATATTGCGCCGCGGCCCGCGCATCGCCGAGCATTTTTGGGAAGCGCCCGATGTCGGCGCCGGCGGAAAAGGCGCGCGGGCCGTAGCCGGTGATGACGAAGCCGCGCACCGCGGGGTCGGCTTCGCATTGCCGGATCACACCGAGGATTTCGTCGGTCAACTCGTCGTGCAGCGCGTTGAGCGCTTCCGGCCGCCGGATGGTGATGATTTTTACGCCGCGCGCGTCGTCGACCAGCACGGCGCGATGAAAATTCTGGTAGTCGGCCGGCGCCTGTTTCGGCAGCGGCAGGCCCGGGCGTTCTTCGGCGAGGCGCTTGCCGATCCGCGCCACTTCCGGCGCGCCGAGTTTTTCCATCAATTCCAGCGGCCCGGACTTGAAGCCGAGCGCCAGGCGGCAGCCGAGCTCGAGGTCCGCCGCGCCGCCGATGCTGCGGTCGAGAATGTCGCCGCTCTGCGAAATCAAAATACCGAGCAGGCGGTCGCGGATCGCCGCCGCGGTCGCCGCCGCAACCGGTACGGTCTTGCCCGGCGACACCGTGTTCCATGTCCCTGCGGTGCGGAATATCGCCGCCGGCCGATAGTGCTCGCCTTCCTCTTCGGCCTGCAGCGTGTTGGTCTCGATGATGATCGGATTGCCGTGCGCGAGATTGAGCACGAAGAACGGCCCGGCATGGACGAATTCCGCCGCGGTCGAATCGATCTCGGCGGTGCTGGCGCGATCCAATAGATGCGCCGCCTCGTTGCACCAATTGTCGAACACGCGGTCGAGCATGAAGCAAGGCACGTCGGCGGTGACCAGCGGCACCTTGCCGGTCATGCAGAACAGCCAGCGCAAATCCTCCAGCACCGTGCGATCGAGCGCCGGCGTGTCGATAACCTCGACCACCGGATTGCGCCAGGCCGGGGCAAAAAAATGCGTGACGGTGGCGCGGTTCTTGTGCCGCAGATCGGCGAAAATCCGCGCCGCGGGCAGCGACGAGGTGTTCGAAGTGATCCAGGCGTCGGGCCGCATCAAGGATTCGAGCTGTGCGAAAATCTTTCGCTTCAGCGCAAGATCTTCGGTCGCGGCCTCGATCGCCCAATCGGCGTCGCGCGCCGCCGCGTAGTCGGTCGTGGCATGGACGTTGGCGCGCACCTTTTCGGCGTCGCTCGCGCTCATCTTGCGCCGCGCCACGGCTTTGTCCGTATAGTCGGTGAAGCGCTGCATGGCGCGGTCGAGCGCCGGTTGCGATATATCGAGCAGATAAAGTTTCAGGTCGGGCAGGGCGGATTTCAGGTAATAGCCGATATCGGGGCCGATGGTGCCGGCGCCGACCACGACGACACAGCGCGGCAGCGGCCGCGACGGTTCTCGCAACAACGGATTTTGCAGACTCATGAGCGGGTGACGACCGCATCGGGGCCGGCGATGACGCGCGCCTCGCGCAGTTTGGCGATGCCGCCGGCATCATAGCCGACCTCGCGCAGGATTTTTTCCGAGTGCTCGCCGTAGCGCGGCGGAAACGAAAAATCGTGCGGTGCGCCGGCCTGATCGACCGCCATCGGCGGCAGCCGGACGCGACGGCCGTCCGGCGCGGTGGTGGTGGTCAGCCGCTTGGCGATGGCCTCGATCTGCATCGCCTGCGGCACGGTGTTGATCGGCGCATGCGGAATTTTGGCGCGCTTGAGATCGGCGATCATGTCGGCGGTGGAATGCTGCTTGGTGATCTTTGCGATGTCCGCATGGATGGCGACCCGGTCGGCGACGCGGCCGACATTGGTGACGCGCTGGGTTGTGGCGACGGAGTTGAATTTCGGTATCTCGGTGAGGCGCCGCCAGCCGGCGTCGCTGCCGATGGCGAACAGCACCGCGCCGTCGCTCGTCGGATAGGCGTTGGTCGGCACGAATTTGCGGTGCTCGTTGCCGGCACGGGTGATCTCCCACGGCTCGCAGTCGAAATCGATCAGCGGCAACAGCGTGATCAGCCACGCCGCCGCGGCCTGCATCATCGACACGTCGATGCGGCTGCCCTGGCCCGAGGTGGCGCGCTCAGCCAGCGCCTTCCAGACATTGGCGTAGACTTCGTCGCCGGCTTTGAGATCGACCAGCGGAATGCCGGCGAGCGTCGGCGGCCCGTCGAGCATGCCGGTGACTTCCATGTAGCCGACCTGGGCCTGGATCGCCGGGTCGTAGCCGGCGGCGTCGGGATAATCCGGCCCCATGGCGGAGATCGCGGCCCAGATCAGGTCGGGTTTCACGGCGCGCAAACTGTCGTAGTCGATGCCGAGCTCGCTGTAGCGCGACGGCAGGGTGTTGCAGCAGAACACGTCGACATTGAGCTCGCGGATCAGGCGATGCAGCACATCGCGGCCTTCGCGGCTCTTCAGATTGAGCGCGATCGATTCCTTGCCGACATTGGGGCCGATGAAATAGGAGCGACGGCCTTCGTCGGCGACCAGCGAGCCGATATAGCGGTTGGGATCGCCAGGCAGCGCGCCGTCCGACTGCGGCGTCGCTTCGAGCTTGATCACGCGCCAGCCGAGATGGACGAAGCGCAATGTCGCCGAGGTGAGCGACAGAGCTTGCTCCATGGAAAGAATGACGCCGGGCTTCATGATGCGCTTGCAAAAACTTCACGCGACCTTGCGCCAGAGTTTTGTCGGCTCTTGGAACCGGCCGTAGACATCGACCAGCGCGTTGGTCATCTCGCCGACGGTGGCGTAAGATTTCACCGCGTCCATCAGCGCCGGCATGATGTTGCGTCCGGCTTTCGCTTCGGTGCGCACGGCGGCGAGCGCGCGCTCGACGACGGCGTTGTTGCGTGTCGCGCGCACCTTCTTGAGTGCGTCGATCTGCTCGATGGCGCCCATATCGTCATAGCCGTGCAGGTCGACCTGCGGCTTCTCCTCGTCGCTATCGGTGTAGCAATTGACGCCGACCTTGCGCAGCGCGCCCGACTCCAGCGCCTTCTGCCGCTCGAAGGCGTATTCGGAAACTTTGGCCTGGATCACGCCGTCGGCCACCGCCTTGACGATGCCGCCCTGGGCATCGACCCAATTCATCGCCTCGACGATTTTCTCTTCGAGCTGGTTGGTCAGGCTCTCGATGTAATAGGAGCCGCCGAGCGGATCGACGGTGTCGGCAAGGCCGATCTCCTCGATGAGAAGCTGCATGGTGCGCAGCGAGATGCGCTGCGCCTTCGGGGTGGGGATCGTATAGGCCTCGTCGTAGCAGCACAGCGCCATGGTCTGCGCGCCGCCGAGCGCCGCGATCAATGCATAGTAGGCACCGCGCATAATATTGTTTTCCGGCTGCTCGATGGTGAGGCCGAAACCGCCGCCGCCGGCGATCATGCGCAGCCAGCCGGATTCCGGCTTCTTGGCGCCGTAGCCGTCGAGGATGATTTTGGCCCACAGCCGCCGCCCGGCGCGGAATTTCGCCACCTGCTCGAACAGATTGCCGAAAATGTTGAAGTTGAACGACAGCCGGCCGGCGAACTCGTCGATGTCGAGGCCGCGCGCCAGCGCCGCGTCGGTATAGGCCTTGGCGATGGCGAAGGCGTAGCCCATTTCCTCCGCCGGCGTCGCGCCCGATTCGCGGATGTGATAACCGCACACGCTCACCGGCGAATATTTCGGCGCCACCTTGGCGCAATATTCGATGGTGTCGGCGACGAGCTTGACCGACGGATCGACCGGAAACACCCAGGTGCCGCGGCCGATGAATTCTTTCAAGATATCGTTCTGCGCGGTGCCGCGCAGCTTCGCAACGTCGTAACCGCGCTTCTCCGCCATGGCGAGATACATGGCGATCAGGATGGCGGCGGCGCCGTTGATGGTGAGCGACACGGTGATGGCGTCGAGATCGATGCCGTCGAAGGCGACTTCGAAATCGCGCAAGGTGTCGACCGCCATGCCGACGCGGCCGACTTCGCCGATCGCTTCCGGCGCGTCGGAATCGTAGCCGCATTGCGTCGCCAGATCGAAGGCGACATTGAGCCCGGTCTGGCCGTTGGCGATCAGATATTTGAAGCGCGCGTTGGTGTCGGCGGCGTTGGCGAAGCCGGTATATTGCCGCATGGTGAACGGCCGCTGCCGGTACATCAGCGGATGGATGCCGCGCGTGAACGGCGCCTCGCCGGCGCGGCTGGCGTCGATGCCGCCGGTCGCAATCACATCCTCGGCGGTGTAAAGCGGCTTGATCTCGATGCCGGATTCGTTGACGACGCGACGGACTGGAGCTTCTCTGCGCGCGGGCTTCGCTGCTTCGGTCGGTTTATCCGTCATTTCACATTCTCCCGAATGAACGAAACGATGTCGGCGGTGCGGCTGCCGGTCGGAAACACGCCGCGAAAACCCAGTTGGCGCAGCACCATGCGGTCCTCTTCCGGAATGTTGCCGCCGACGATCCAGAGCTTATCGTAAAGCCCCTTCTCCTGCAGCAACTCGCGGATGCGCCGGCACAGCGGAACGTGCGCGCCGGACAGGATCGACAGCCCGATGACGTCGGCCTTGGCGTCGACCGCGGCCTTGGCGATGGCGTCGGGCGTCTGCCGCAGGCCGGTATAGATCACGTCGAAGCCGGCTTCCATCAAGGCCTGCACCACCACCTTGGCGCCGACGTCGTGGCCATCGAGGCCGGGCTTGGCCAGCAGCACCTTGATTGTCCGCTCCGTCACGCCGACAGCTCCTTGGCGATGACGAGTTTCAAAATTTCGCTGGTGCCGCCACCGATCAGGGTGAAGCGAATGTCGCGCAGGTGGCGCTGCACCGCATATTCCATGCTGTAGCCGTAGGAGGCGAGCACACGCGCCGCCTTGTCGCAAATGCCGGCGGCGGCCTCCGAGGCGAACAGCTTTGCCATCGCCGCTTCCTTGTGGTGCGGCTTGTCGTTGTCCTTCAGCCACGCCGCGTAGTGCACGAGACGCCGCGCCGCTTCCAGGTCGGTCGCCATCTCGGCAAGTTTCAGCTGGATCGCCTGATAGCGGTTGATCGATTTGCCGAACTGCTGGCGCTCGCCGGCATAGCGGATCGCCTCTTCGAGCGCGCCGCGGGCGCCGCCCAGCGCCAGCGCCCCGGTGACGATGCGGATTTCGGCGAGGAGCTTGCGCAAATGTCCCTCGCCGTCACCTTCGGCGTGGCTGAGGCGATGGCTGTCGGGCACGAAACAATCGTCGAAGGCGAGCTCGGAGGTCGGCATGGCCCACACGCCCATCTTGGCGATGGCCTTGCCGATGATGAGTCCCTTGAAGTGCTTCTCGACCAGAAAGATCGTGAGCTTCTTCTCCGCGCCGGCGCGGGCAAACACCGTGAAGAAATCGGCCACCGGCGCCGAGGTGACCCACATCTTCTGGCCTTTGAGCAGATAGCCGCCGTCGACCTTGCGCGCACTGGTCGAGATGCCGCCGAGGTCGCTGCCGGCATTCGGCTCCGTCATGCAGATGCCGCCGATCTTCTCGCCGCGCAGCGCCGGCGCGAACAGGCGCTGCTTGATGTCGGCATTGCCGAGCATGTCCAGGAATTTCGTCCCCATCAGCGACTGCATGGTGACGCAGCCGGCCAGCGACATCGAGCCGCGCGAAATTTCTTCCAGCGCCAGGCACAGCGAAATCAGATCGAGGCCGAGGCCGCCGCTTTCCGGCGGATAGCGCAGCCCGAAGAAGCCGAGCGCCGCGACCTCTTGGAATAATTCTCGCGGGAACGCGTGTGCCTCGTCGATCTCGGCGGCCCGCGGCGCGATGCGTTCGTCGCAAAAGCGCGCAAAGGTGTCGCGGATCTGGACCTGCTCGTCGCTGAGCTCGAAATTCATTTGTCCGATCCCAATTCTTCTTTACCAGCGTCATCAAAGCCGTAAATGTCGCGCGCCGCTTGCGGCGAGATTACGCCGTCGCGGACTTCATCGGCGACTTTCTTGCGGTCGCGCTGTTTCGGGTCGCCGTAACCGCCGCCGCCACCCGCAATTTGGCGATACAGCGTGCCCTTGGGCACGCCGAGGATCAAATCCTTGTTGCGCGGCACCACCTTGGTGCCGTCGGGATAATTGAGCTCGATGGAATTGAGCATGCTGTCGTGGCCGCCGAACAGGCCGAACGCCGGCTCGAAATCGCCGTCGCCGAAGGTCACCAGTTGCGTGGCGTCGGAGCCGATCTTGAACCTGGTCTCGACGCCGAGCCCGCCGCGCCAGCGACCGGCGCCGCCGGAATCGCAGATATATTCGTGGCTTATGAGCTGGTGCGGCGTCTGCAGCTCGAACATTTCGTAATCCTGGTCGAGCACCCCGCCCGACGCGTCGATCATGCCGATGTGATCGTAACCGTCGGTGCCGTGCATGGCGCCGGAGCCGCCTTTGAGCCCCATGAAGCCGATGTCGACATATTTCTCGTTCGTCTCCGGATCGAGGCCGGTGGTGAGCGAGCACAAGAGATTGTTCCAGCCGGCGGTGACGCGGTCGGGAATCACCGGTGCCAGCGCGCGGATGATGGCGTCGGCATTGGGCGGGCACAGGTGATTGCCGAACGTGGTGGCCTTCGGATAGCGCGCGTTGAGGATGGTGCCTTCCGGAATGACGATGTCGATCGGGCGGATCATGCCCTCGTTGTGCGGGATGTCGGGATTGATGAATTGCAGAAAGGTCAGCAAGGTCGCCGATGCGCTCGACGTATAGGTGCCGTTGACGAAGCCGTCGGTCTGGGCGTCGGTCTGGGAATAATCGAATTTCACCCGCGCGTCCTCGACCGTGATGGTGACGCGGATGGTGAATTTCGAGCCCTGGTGATGGCCGTCGAAATAGACCATGCCTTCGCCGCCATAGGTGCCGTTGGGGATGCGCGCGATCTCGGCCTGCATCATCTTTTCGGTGGCGTCGAACAGCGCGGTCTTGTGGCTCTCGAAAACGTCGCGGCCGTATTTTTGCAGGAGCGCGCGCATGCGGCGCTCGCCGATGGTGCAGGCGCCCATCTGGGCTTTCAGATCGTGCTGCACGATGTCGAAGCGAATATTGGCAAAGATCAGATCCCAGACGTCGCGGCGCAGCTTGCCCTTCTCGTAGACCTTTACGGGCGGGATGCGCAGCGCTTCCTGCCAGACTTCCTTGGCGTTGGGATTGTAGCCGCCCGGCACGGCGCCGCCGATATCGGCCTGGTGGCCCTTCACCGCCGCCCAGGCGACCAGCGCGCCGTCGTGAAAGATCGGCTTGTAGACGGCGACGTCGTTGTTCTGGTTGCCGAACGAGAACACGTCGTTGTGGAAGATCACGTCGCCGTCGTGGATGTCGTCGCCGAAATAGCGCACCAGGTGCTTGCACACCGGGCCGAGCGAGAAGGCGAGGATCGGCAGGTTCTCGGTCTGCTCCAGCATATTGCCGTGGGCATCGTACAGCCCGGTGACGAAATCCTTGGCCTCGCACAGGATCGGCGACCGCGTGGTCTTGACCACGGATGCGCTCATCTCGTCGGTGATCGAGCGGAAGGTGCGGGCCAGCACCGACATCAGGATCGGATCGACGGTCTTTTGGTTCGCGCTCATGATTTTGGTCCCAGACAGTCGCGGACCAAATCGTCGCGACCCTTGCGATACATCAAAAGTGAGCCGTAGGGGTCAGTGACCGCATCGTAACTGGCGCTGATGAACGCCGTGGTGGTGACCATTTCGACCAGCGCCGGCCCGGCGATACGGTTGCCGTGACGCAAGCGGTGGCCATCGAATACCGGAATCGTCGCGAACGCTTCTTTCTCGAACACGTAAGCAGAACGTTCTCCTTTGCGCGCGGCTGAGGCATCGGGGCCGGCGAACGGCTCGCCCAAAAGCTCGAGTTTTTCGGTCATGCCGATCGATTGCACTCGCACATTGACGATCTCGACCGGCGTGCCTTCTTGCTCAAGAGAATAGCCGAACAGCCGGTTATGCTCATCGTGAAAGGCTCGCAGGATAGCGCCCGCATCGCCGCTTTCGATCGCGGCGAGCGGCACTGGGAACGACACCTCATGGTATTGCTTGAGGTAGCGGCAGTCCAACGTCACCGCATGCTGGCGCCGCTCGGGCACGATATTCTCGCCGGCCAGCGTGCGGTCGCCATTGCCGATCATCCCGGCGATCAGCGCATTGAGCTTGTCCCAGCGCAAATCCGGAAGGCGGTCGACGAAGGTGCGCACGAAATCGTGGCGCAGGTCGCCCATCAGCATGCCCGACGCGCACAGCACCGAGCTTTCGCGCGGCACGATCTGCAAGGCGATATCGAGATCGTTGCAGATGACGCAAGCGTGCAGCGGCCCGGCGCCGCCGGCGACGACCAGCGGAAATTCGCGCGGATCGCTGCCGCGCTCGATGGTCACCGCGCGCACGCCTTGCGCCATATTGGTGCAGGCGACGCGGTACATGCCGGCGGCGGCGGCCTCGACCGTCATGCCGAGCGGCGCGGCGATCTTCTTGGCGATGACGTCGCGCGCGGTCTTGGCATCGAGCCTGATGCGGCCGCCGGAGAAGAAATCGGCGCTCAGATAGCCGAGCACCAGATTGGCGTCGGTGGTGGTCGGCTCTTCGCCGCCCTGGCCGTAGCAGGCCGGCCCCGGCGTCGCGCCGGCGCTGTGCGGCCCCATGCGCAACAGGCCGCCCTGATCGATCCAGCCGATCGAGCCGCCGCCGGCGCCGATGGTATGGATGCCGAGCATCGGCAGCGCGCAGCGCAGCCGGTCGATCTCGCCTTCCTTGATCACCACCGGCGTCTTCTCGACCAGCGCGGCCTCAAAACTGGTGCCGCCCATGTCGACCACGATGCAGCTGTCTTTGCCGTGGGGTCGCGCCGCGGCGAGGCCGGCGATCGGGCCGCCTGCAGGACCGGAGAGCAATGTCAACGCCGGCGATTTTCGCGCCACCTCCGGCGTCATCACGCCGCCGTTGGATTGCATGATCAGCAGCGCGCCGGAAAAACCGGCTTCGCCCAGGCGGCGCTGCAATTGCGCCAGATAATGATCGAGGATCGGCCCCACATAGGCGTTGAGCGCGGTGGTGCTGACGCGATCGTAGAAGCGGATGGCGGGCAACAATTCGGTCGATGTGGTGAGGAACGCGCCGGGCAATTCCTGGCGCACCAAAGCCGCAGCCTCCGCTTCGTGGGCCGGATTGGCGAAGGCGTTCATGAAGCAGATCGCCACCGCTTTGACGTCTTCCGATTTGAAAAGCGCGATGGCGCCACGCACGTCGTCGAGCGCAAGCGGCTCGACAACGCGGCCATGGCGGTCGAGACGTTCTTTCACGCCGACACGGAGATATCGCGGCACCACCGGCGTCACATTTGTGTAGCGGTTGTTGTAGCGCTCCTCGCGGACGCCGCGGCGCATTTCCAGCGCATCGCGCACGCCCGCCGTCGTAATAAGCCCGGTCTTGGCGCCGCGGCGGGTCAGCGTGGCGTTGGTGGTCACCGTGGTGCCGTGCACGATCACCTCGACGCGGCCGAGAAAATCGGCCAGCGCCAGCGGCTCGTCCAGCGCGCCGGCCAGCTCGCGCAAGCCGGCGAGCACGCCGACGGAAGGGTCCGCCGGTGTCGACAGCACCTTGTGGATGACCGGCTCGCGGCCGGGCTCGCGGACATAAAAGTCGGTGAACGTACCGCCGACGTCGATGCCGATCTTGAAGCGCCGCGCTGTTGCTGGAGCCGTCACCGACAATCCCCGGAAGCGTCAGTGCTTGCGCGTATCGACGTCGATCACCACCGCCATCGCCGTATCGCCGGCGGCGCAGCCTTGGAACAGGCCGCGGCCGCCGCCGCGGATGACCAGTTCCTCGGTCAATTCGATGATCGAGCGCAAGCCTGTAGGCCCCTGCGGATGGCCCCAGACCAGCGAGCAGCCGTAATTGTTCATCGCCATCAGATCGGCGCCGGTCTCGCGGGCAAAAATAATGTCGTTCACCGCGAACGGATTGTGCGACTTCACCGCAGCCATGTCCTTGATCGTCAATCCAGCCTGATCGAGCGCCTGCTTCGCGGCGGGGATAGTCGCTTCCGGCATGTGGGCCAGCTCGGCACGCGCCAGACCGAAGCCGAGGATGCCGATGCGCACATTCTTATCGCTCGCCATCTCGCGGCATTTGTCCGGCGTCGCCACGACCATCGCCGCGCTGCCGTCGGCCGGATGGGTCTGGCCGCCAAAGGTCACCGTGCCGTCGGGCATGACGGGACGCAGCTTGCTCAAGCCCTCGGCCGTCGACATCACCACGCCTTCGTCGCCCTGCAAGGTGCCGGCGCTCTTCTTGAAATTGGCACTGGGCACATCGAATGGCAGCGTCATGTAGCGTTTCTGGAAAGCGTGGTCGTTGGCCAGCGCCGCCGCATATTGCTCGCCGCGCCGCAGCACCACCTCGTGCTGCGCGGCGGTGGTGATTTGATATTTGCGCGCGACGTTCTCGGCGGTCGCCACCATGGCGTGGCCGCCGAGAGGATCGTTGCTGAAATTATCGAGCACCCAGTTCTCGTGCGCGGCGGTGCCGCCCGGCGCCGAAGGGTTCGGATAAACAATGTGCGGGCCGTTGGAGATGCGGTCGCAGGTCGCGATCAGCGCGGCGGTCGCGAGCCCGGCCTCGATTTCCTGGGCGCCGGCGAGCAGGCAGCGCACGCTGGTGGCGCAGGCCTGGGCGATGGTCGGGCCGCCGACCTTGCGGCCGCCGATCAGCCCCATGAACCACGGCAACCCGTAGAACGACGCCTTCTGCGGCACCGTCATGCCGAGCACGCCGTAGTCGAATGTCTCCGGCGCGATGCGCCTTTTGGCCAGCTCGGCCTTGGCCACATGGGCGGCGAATTCGACGCTGTGCAGGTTGGCAAAAGAACCCTGCCATTTGGCAAACGGCGTCGACCAATAGGCTCCGTAGGGAATTTCGGCGAGATACGCCATGCTTGAGCCCTCACTGCGGCGATGCGCCCGACGGGTTTACTCCAAAGGCCTCTGTCGGCGATATTCTATTTGAACTCAAGGGCAAGGGCGAATGCCGCAGGTGCATGGCAAACGGATGATCGACCGGCGGCGGGTCACTGCCGGCGCGGCGGCACTCGCGGCCTCGCTCGCCGCGCCGCGGCTCGGCCGCGCGGAAACCGCCGCCGAATTCTACCGCGGCAAGACCGTCCGCGTCCTGGTCGGCTCGCCGCCCGGTGGCGGCTACGACGTTTACGCGCGGCTGGTGACGCCGGCGCTCGCCGCAAAGCTCGGCGCCACGGTGCTGGTCGAGAACAAGGACGGCAATGGCGGGCTCGCCGCGCTGGCGACGCTTCTGGTGCGCCCGGCCGATGGGCTCACCATCATGAACGGCAGCGCCGAGGCCGCCATCATCAGCCAGATGCTGGCGCGGCCCGGCGCGACCTGGGACGTCACCAAGCTGAACTGGCTCGCCAAGATGGCGACCGCGCCAAAACTGTGGTTCGTCGGCAAGGATGCGCGCTATCAATCCGTCGCCGATGCCATGAAAGCCGACCGGCTGAGCTGGTCGGCAACCGGCCCGGCAGACGACATCAGCGACGTGCAGGCGGTGATCTCCTACGTGCTCGGGCTCAAGTCCAAGATCGTCACCGGCTACCGCGGCTCTGGCGACATGTCGCTCGCCGTCATCCGCAACGAAGTCGATTGTGGCCTCTTGTCGGCGGATTCGGCGCTGCAGCACATCGGCGAGATCAAGCCGCTGGCGCTGTTCGGCGCCAAGCGCTGGTCACATCTGCCGGATGTGCCGACGTTGAGCGAAGTCGCGGCGCTGCCCGCCGACAAGACCTGGATCGTGAGTTTGCGCGAACAGATCGGCGAGGCGCAGCGCGCCATGGTGGCGGCGCCGGACGTGCCGGGAGATCGCGTCGACTATCTGCGCGGGGTTTTTGCCGAAGTGCTGACCGATCCCGCGGTGCTAGAGGAGGGCGCCCGGACCAACCGCGAGATCGACTATATGTCGGGCGCCGATTTGCAGCGCCTGGTCGGCGATTTGATGCAAGCCGCCGGGCCGCGCTTGCCGGAATTTCATAAGATCGTGCTGGATATGTATTTCTAATTTTTCCGTCACCCTGAGGTGGCCGCGTAGCGGCCCTCGAAGGGCGACGGCCCGGGCCGTGCATCCTTCGAGGCCCGCCTTCGGCGGGCACCTCAGGATGACGGATAACGAGTCAAATCTTGTACCCGAAAATATCGCAGCCGGTCAGGCTCTCGACGTGGCGGCCGAAGCGGAATTTCAGCTCGGGGCCGTCGAACGGCGGCTGTTCGAGTTTCTGCTCGGCGTCCGAGAACGGCTGGACTTCGAGCACCACGAAGGTGTGTCCGGGCGTGTTCGAAGCTTTAAGCGCCGGCAGCTCGCGATCGATCGTTTTCAGATCGCGGAATTCGAATACGCGTTCGAGGCCAAAGCCGCGGGCGATCGCAGCGTAATCGTTGTCGGCGGCGTTCGGCAGGCCGGCATTCGAGGTCGCGCCATAGACGCGGTTGGAGACCAAAAAATGCGTCAGATTCGGCAGGTTCATCTGCCGCTCGACCATCAGCATGCCGGGATTCATGGCGAAGGCGCCGTCGCCCATGAACGCCCATATCTTCAGATCCGGCTGCGCAAGCGCCAGGCCCGAGGCGAACATGGTGGAGAGGCTCATCGAGGCATCGAGGTAAAAGCTCGCCACCGAGTCGCGTGTCGCCGCCCACCAGGCCTGGCCGGAATTGCCCGCCGAGGTGATGACGATCTCGTCGCTGCGATGTCGCGCGATGGCGCGGAAGCATTCGACGTAGTTCATCAATGCCCCCCGCGCAAAAGGTCGCGCGTGAACAGCACCACCATCGGCCGCGCGAACGTGCGGGTGTGGTGGTAGCAGCGCGAGATCAGGCCGACGTCGCCGGGCTTTTCGATGATCTGATACGGCATGCTGATCGCATCCAGCACCGGCCGCAGATAAAGCCCGTTGGAAATGTGATGCTTGTGATGATCGCCGACGGCGCCGCGCAAGGTCGCCATCAGGAACAGCGGAATTTCGTAAGTGTAGTTGATCTTGGTCAGCGCGTAGATCACCGTCATGAAGCCCGAGGCGCCCATCAGCGCGGCGGAGCCCATCGCGCCCATATAGGCGCCCGAGCACAGCCCGATCGCGGATTCTTCGCGGTTGACCGGAACATGGGTGAAGCGATCGTCATGCTCGATGATCTTGATCACGTCCATCAGCCAGTTGTCGGGCAGGCTGGCGACGAGTTTCACGCCGCACGACGCCAGCTCGTCGGCAATGCGGGTGGCGACGGTTGCGGTTCTCTCAGTCACGGTGCTGGCGCTCTCGGGATTTCTCGCTGGCTGACGCGCGTATTGGGAGTAAACCCAGACGGCCTGGAAAGCGGCCTTGATCGCATGGATAGCACTCTGTTCGTGTTGGCGATCTTGTCAAGGACGGCGCGAAGCGCCGCCGCCCATAGCGCGTCAAAGACGCGCGTAAACGCGCTAATGGGCGGTCTTCGATCCTTGACAAGATCGCCAACACGAACAACCAGCATCCATGCGATCAAGGCCGTACTCCGATCGGTGATTGATCACGCCTTCTCTTGCGCGGTTTTCAGCGCGCGCCAGACGGTTTCCGCGGTGATCGGCAGCGCGACATCGCGCACGCCGCGGTGCCACAGCGCGTCGATCACGGCGTTGCCGATGGCCGCCGGCGCGCCGATCGTGCCGCTCTCGCTGCCGCCCTTGACGCCGAGCGGATTGCTCGGTGCCGGCGTTGCGATGAAGCCGGTGTGGAATACCGGCAGGTCGGCGGCGCGCGGCATGGCGTAATCCATGAAGCTACCCGTGAGCAATTGTCCGTCGCGATCGTAGACGATGTGTTCCATCAATGCCTGGCCGATGCCTTGCGCCATGCCGCCGTGCACCTGGCCCTCGACGATCATGGGATTGACGATCATGCCACAATCGTCGGCACCGTAAAGCGCGCGCAGCGTGACGGCGCCGGTGTCGGGATCGACGATGACGACCGCGAGGTGCATCGCCTGCGGATCGTTGGTGTCGGGCGGATCGTAGAACTCGGTGACTTCGAGGCCGGGCGTTTCGTTATCGCCGAGTTTTGCGCCGTGATAGGCGAGGTCGGCGATTGCCGCAAAAGCGATGCTGCGGTCGGTGCCGTGCACCCGGAACCGCCCGCGCTCATGGACGATGTCGGTACTCGCGCATTCCAGCGCCTCGGCGGCGATCGACCGCGCCTTGGCGACGATGCGGTCCGCCGCCCGATAGATCGCGGTGCCGGCGACCGACACCGAGCGCGCGCCCCAGGTGCCGTTGCCGAACGGAATGCGGTCGGTGTCGCCCTCGACCAGGCGGATGTCGTCGATATCGAGCTTGAGCCGGTCGGCGGCGATCTGCGCAAACGTAATGTCGTGGCCCTGGCCGTGCGAGTGACTGCCGGCGAGCACGGTGACCTTGCCGTCGGAATGCACGCGCACGACCGCGCTCTCCCAGCCGCCGTGCAGCCCGCCGCGCATGGCGAGATTGGCGCTCGGCCCGGTGCCGGCTTTGTCGATGAAGCAGGCGAGACCAATGCCCATGAGAATGTTTTGCCGGCGCAGCTCGGCCTGTTGCTTGCGCAGTGCCGGGTAATCCGCCAGCGCCAAAAGCTTTTCCAGCAGCGCCGGCGGATCGCCGGAGTCATAGGTGCGGCCGCCGGGCGCCGGATAGGGAAAGTCGGCGCGGCCGATCAGGTTGCGCCGGCGAATCTCGACCGCGTCGATGCCGAGCTCGTGGGCGGCGCGCTCGATCAGCCGCTCGTTGGTCCAGGTCGCCTCCGGCCGGCCGGAGCCGCGATAGGCATCGACCGGGACGGTGTTGGTATAGACGCCGCGCACGCGCAGATGCAGGTGGGGCGTGCGGTAGAGCCCGGTGAGGGTTTGCGGGTACGAGTTGCCGGGAATGCTCGGCGCGAAATTGCTCAAATAGCCGCCGAGCGCCGCCAAAGTGTCGACCTGCATGGCGACGATGCGGCCGTCACGGTCGAAACCCATGCGGGCGCGGGTGTGGTGATCGCGCGCCTGGGCGTCGGACAGGAACGTATCGGTGCGCGTCGCGGTCCAGCGCACCGGCCGGCGCAGTTTTTGCGCGGCCCAGGCGATGGTCGAGACCTCGACGGCAAAATTTCCCTTCACGCCGAAACCGCCGCCGACGTCGGGCGAGACGACGCGGATTTTGTGCTCGGGGATGTGCAGCGTGTAGAGCGACAGCCAGCGCCGCAGATAATGCGGCTGCTGGGTCGTGGCGTAGAGCGTGTAGCGGTCGCTCGCCGCGTCGTATTCGCACAGATAGGCGCGCGGCTCGAGCGGATTGGCGGCGAGCCGGCTGTTGTGCAGATCGAGCGCGACGATCTTGGCGGCGCCAGCCAGCGCGCTTTCGGTTTTCTCGCGGCTGCCGCGCTCGATATCGAACACGATGTTGCAGCCGAAGCGCTCGTGCAGGAACGGCGCGCCGGGCGCGAGCGCCGCGCGCGGATCGCACACGCTTGGCAGCGGCTCGTAGTCGGCCGCGACCGCCTCGGCGGCGTCTTCCGCGGCGAAGCGGCTGTCCGCCACGACGGCGGCGACGATGTCGCCGACGTGGCGCACTTTGTCGGTCGCGAAAGCCGGCCGCGGCGCATTGTTCATCGGCCGGCCGTCGGAAAACGGCATCGGATGCACCACGGTGAGCTCGCCGTGGCCGGCGCGCTTCCAGTCTTCGGCGGTGAGCGTCAGCAGCACGCCGGGCATGCCATCCGCGACCGTGGTTGAAATTCCGCGGATGCGCGCATGGCCGTGCGGGCTGCGCACGAAGGCGCACCAGGCCGTTCCGGGCGGCGCCACGTCATCGACAAACTGTCCCCTGCCGCGCAGGAAGCGTATGTCCTCGCGCCGGCGCAGCGGCTGGCCGATGTAACGGACCTCGCTGCCGGGCGTCTCAACATTCATGAGCGCGCATCGCGGGTCAGCCGAAGACCGCCGGGCCGGCGCCGGCCTTGGCGCGTGCCTCGAGCTTGCGGCAGAAATAGCGGTACGAATGCTGCCAGTGCGCCGGCGTCGAGATTTGTTGGTGCCGCTTATCGCGCACCGCGCGGTCCGGCATATTGTTCTTGAGGTTCGCGGCGCGGCCGATGATGTGGGCCTTGCAGGCTTTTTCCAGAAATATTCCGGCGCAGACCGCCTGCTCGATCGTGGCGCCACAAAAGACGACGCCGTGGTTGCCAAGCAGCATGGCAAAATGCTGCCCGAGCGAATGCGCAATAGCTTCGCCTTCGCTCTTCAGCGTGATCAGCGCCACGTCGGCCTCGTGCCGCGGCACGTCGGCGAATTGATCGGCGTCGAGCGTGTAGGGCTGCAACGGCTCGACCGCCGCCGAGAACACGCTGGTATAGAACGGATGGGTGTGGACGACGAATTCGACGTCGGTGCGCGCGCGAAAAATCTCCGAATGGATCGGCCACTCGGAATGGCGCCCGCCGCTGCCGGCGATTTGTTGGCCGTCCCAATCGACCAGGACGAAATCCTCAGGCCCCAACACTTCACCGAGGCCGATCTGGTTGCGCTTCATCCAAAACCCGCGGCCGTCGGTCTCGCGCACCGAGAGATGGCCGAGCGTCATGTCGCCGTGGCCTTCCATGTCGAGAATCCGGCAGGCGCGCGCCGCTTCGGTCAGGCGCTCTCGCGTTGCGGTATCCATGTCGGCTTTGGTGTCCATCGGCGATCCTTTTTGGATTTCTACGCCCAGCTCATCGCTGCGGCACCACGGCGGTCGCTTCGATCTCGACTTTGGCCAGATCCTCGACCAAAGCCACGACTTGCACCAGCGTCATGGTCGGGAAGTGCTTGCCCATCACGGCGCGATAGGCATCGCCCAGTTCACGCAAACGCGACAGATAGTCTTGCTTGTCGATGACGTACCAGGTCAAGCGCGTGACGTGTTCGGGTTTGCCGCCGGCCTCGGCAACCAGCGCGACGATGTTCGCCAAAGCTTGCCGCGCTTGCGCGACAAAATCCGTGCTGTCGAATTTTTGTTCAGCATTCCAGCCGATCTGGCCGGCCAGGAACACCACGCGACCTTCAGCCGCGATGCCGTTGGCAAAACCCTTCGGCTTTTTCCAGTGTTGCGGATGCAGAAACTCGTGCGTCTCGCTCATTGCTCCGGCCTCGCTCATGACGCCCCCGGCCGCAGGCGGAAGCGCTGGATTTTTCCAGTCGGCGTTTTCGGCAGCGCGTCGGTGAATTTCACCGAGCGCGGATATTTGAACGGCGCGATGGTCGCCTTGACGTGATCCTGCAGGCGCTTGACCGTGTCGACGCCGGCGATGACGCCCTCGGCGAGCACGACGTGCGCCTCGACGATCTGGCCGCGGCCCTCGTCCGGCGCGCCGATCACCGCGCATTCCTTGACGTCGGGATGCGACAGCAGCGCCGCCTCGACCTCCGGCCCGGCGATATTGTAGCCAGCCGAGATGATCATATCGTCGTTGCGCGCGGCGAAATGGAAATAGCCGGCTTGGTCTTGCGTGAACGCGTCGCCGGTCAGGTTCCAGCCGTCGCGCACGTAAGCCGCCTGCCGCTTGTCCGCGAGATAGCGGCAGCCGGTCGGGCCGCGCACCGCGAGCTTGCCGACCTCGCCGCGCGGCTTCTCCTTCATGTCGTCGTCGACGATCTTGGCCTCATAGCCGCCGACCGGCTTGCCGGTCGTGGCCGGCGCGGCGTCGCCGAAGCGGTTGGAGATGAAGATGTGCAGCATCTCAGTCGAGCCGATGCCGTCGAGAATGGGCTTGCCGGTTTTTTGCACCCAATCGTTGAACACCGGTGCCGGCAGGGTCTCGCCGGCCGACACCGCCGCGCGCAGCGACGACAAATTGGCGCCCTGATTCATCGCCGCCAGCATGGCGCGGTAGGCCGTCGGCGCGGTGAACGAGATCGTCGCCTTGTAGGTCTCGATGATCTCGATCATGTTGGCGGGCGAGGCGTTCTCCAAAAGCGTCGCGGTGGCGCCGAAGCGCAGCGGGAAGATCGCGAGCCCGCCAAGGCCGAAGGTGAAGGCGAGCGGCGGCGAGCCGACGAAAATATCGTCGGGCGTCACGCCGAGCACTTCCTTGGCATAGCCGTCGGCGATGATCAGAAGATCGCGATGGAAATGCATCGTTGCTTTCGGCTCGCCGGTGGTGCCGGAGGTGAAGCCGAGCAGCGCGACATCGTCGCGGCCGGTCGGTACCGCGTTAAACGTCACCGCCTTGCTCAGCGCGATGCGATCGAGCTCGGCGTCGTGATTGGCGGTGCCGTCGAAGCCGATCACCTGCTTGAGGAATTTCGAGGTCTTGGCGCAGGTGGCGAGCTCGTCCATCAGCCGGGTGTCGCACAGCGCCAGCGCCACCTCGGCCTTGTCGACGATCTTGGCCAGTTCGCCTGAGCGCAGCATCGGCATGGTGTTGACCACGACGGCGCCGGCCTTGGTGGCGGCGAGCCAGCACGCCACCATGGCCGGATTGTTGGCGGAGCGGACCAGGATGCGGTTGCCCGGCTTGATGCCGAAATCCTCGGTGAGCGCGTGCGCAATGCGGTTGGTCCAGTCGGATAGCTCCTTGTAGGTGCGGCGGCGGCCGTTGCCGATCAGCGCCACGTGGTCGCCAAAGCCGCGCGCCACCATGCGGTCGGTGAGCTCGACGCCGATGTTGAGCGTCTCCGGATAATCGAAGCCCTTGAGCGAAATCTCCGGCCATTGCGGCGGCGGCGGAAGATTGTCGCGGGTGAAGGTGTCGGTGTGGGCCGAGCGGCCGAGCGGTGGCATGGTCATGCTCCTGAAAGCATTTGCCGTGCGATGATGATTTTCTGCACTTCGGACGCGCCTTCGTAGATGCGCAGCGCGCGGATTTCGCGATAGAGCCGCTCGACGATGTGGCCGTGGCGCACGCCGTCGCCGCCGTGCAGCTGCACCGCCTTGTCGATGACCCTTTGCGCGCGCTCGGTGGCGTAAAGTTTTGCCATGGCGGCTTCGCGGGTGACGCGCGCGGCGCCGTTGTCCTTGGCCCAGGCGGCACGATAGACCAGCAGCGCCGCGGCATCGACGTCGAGCGCCATCTCGGCGAGCGAACCTTGCACCATCTGCAGATCGGCGAGCGGTCCGCCGAACAGTTTTCGGCTTTTCGCGCGCGCGACGGATTCATCGAGCGCGCGGCGGGCGAAGCCGAGCGCCGCGGCGCCGACGGTGGCGCGGAAAATATCGAGCGTCGCCATGGCGACTTTGAATCCTTCGCCCGGCGCGCCGATCATGGCGGTGGCCGGCACGGTGACGCGCTCGAATTTCAGCCGCGCCAGCGGATGCGGCGCGATGACGTCGATGCGCACGGCGACGGAAAAGCCCGGCAATTTCCCGGGCAACAGGAAAGCCGAAAGCCCCTTGGCGCCGGGGCCTTCACCGGTGCGCGCGAACACGACGTAAAGGTCGGCGATGCCGCCGTTGGAGATCCAGGTCTTCTCGCCGTCGAGCACATAGCCGTCGCCGTAGCGTTTTGCGCTCAGCGCGATATTGGCGACGTCGGAGCCGGATTGCTGCTCGGTCAGCGCGAAGGCGGTGATGGCGCTGCCGCTGCGCGTGCGTTTGAGCCAGTCGCGCTGCTTGGCGTTGCCGAACAGGCTGATCGGCCCGGCGCCGAGGCCCTGCATGGCGAAGGCGAAATCCGCGAGCCCATCGTGCCGCGCCAGGGTCTCGCGGATGAGGCACAGCGTGCGCACGTCGAGCGCTGCCGGCGAGTCGGGATCGGGCGCGGTGTGGGCGAGCCAGCCATCGCGGCCGAGCTTTTGCACCAGCTCCCGGCAGGCGGCGTCGACGTCGCCGTGATCCGCCGGCAGGTTGGCGGCGCACCATTGCTCGAGGCTTGCGGCCAGCGCGCGATGGCGGTCGGTGAAGAACGGCCAGCTGAGAAAAGTCTTGTCCGCCACTAGTTGCCCTCGAACACCGGTTTGCCCTTGGCGACGAACGCCCGATAGGCGCGCTCGAAATCTTTTGTCTGCATGCAGATCGCCTGCGCCTGCGCCTCGGCCTCGATGGCCTGATCGAGGCTCATCGACCATTCGGCGATGAGTTGCGTCTTGGTGATGCCGTTGGCGAAGGTCGGGCCCGCCGCGATTTTTTGCGCGAGCGCCAGCGCTTCGCGCTCGAGCGCGTCGGCGGCGACCAGTCTGTTGAAAAAGCCCCAGGCCTCGCCTTCCTGCGCCGTCATGGCGCGGCCGGTGTAGAGCAATTCCGCGGCGCGGCCCTGGCCGATGATGCGCGGCAGAATCGCACAGGCCCCCATGTCGCAGCCGGCGAGCCCGACGCGATTGAACAGGAACGCGGTCTGTGCGGCGGGCGTGGCGAGGCGCAGATCCGACGCCATCGCAATGATGGCGCCGGCGCCGGCGGCCACGCCGTCGACCGCGGCGATGATCGGCTTGCCGCAATGGAGCATCGCCTTGACCAGATCGCCGGTCATGCGCGTGAAGGCGAGCAATTGCTTGGCGTCCATGGCGACCAGCGGGCCGATGATCTCATGCACGTCGCCGCCGGAGCAGAAATTGCCGCCATTGGGCAAAAACACCACGGCGTGGACGTCGTCGGCATGAGCGAGGTCGCGGAACGTGTCGCGCAGCTCCGCATAGGACTCGAAAGTGAGCGGGTTCTTGCGTTCCGGCCGGTTCAACTGGATCACGGCGACGGCACCGTCCATGCGCCAGAGAAAATGCGTGGGCCGCAGCGCCGCCATTTTTTTGCTCATGCTTCGCCCTCCCAGTCGCTACGGAACGATTTCAGCTTGGCCGACATCTGCTCGGTGTCGCGCACCGAGAGCCCGCCGAGCAATTCATCGACCCAGCTTTCGTGCGCCGCCGCCATGTCGGCGAACAGCGCGCGGCCCTTGCGGGTCAGGCTGATGAACGAGGTGCGGCGGTCGCCGTTGCGCTGCGCGCGCGCCACCAGGCCGTCGGAGACCAGGCGATCGACGATGCCGGTGACGTTGCCGTTCGACACCATCAAAAAACGCGAAATCTCGCTCATCAGCATGCCGTCGGGATTGCGGTAGAGCGCCGCCATGACGTCGAAGCGCGGCAGGGTCGCGTTGAACTGCACCTTCAGCCGCTCGCGCGCCACGCTTTCGATCAGCCGGCTGGCGCGCAGCAATCTGATCCACAGCCGCAGCCGCGCCTTGCTGTCGCTCTCTTTCAGCTCGGCGGCGGGCAGCGGCGCGCTCACCATGTCTCGCCTCCCGACAGCGAAATGGCCTGGCCGGTGATGCTGGCGGCCCCTTCGCTGCACAGCCACAGCACCGTGGCGGCGACTTCCTGCGGCGTGATGAAACGGCCTTGCGGATTTCTTGCCGCCAGCATGGCGCGCGCTTCCGCCGCGCTGCGCTTGGTGGTCGCCACGATGCGCGCCACCGCCTGCTCCAGCATCGGCGTCTCGGTGTAGCTCGGACACACCGCGTTCACGGTGATGCCGTCCTTGGCGGTTTCCAGCGCCAAGGTTCGCATCAGCCCGATGACGCCGTGCTTGGCCGCCACATAGGGCGCGATATAGGGCGCGGCGCGGATGCCGGCGGTCGAAGCGATGAAGACGATGCGGCCCCATTTTTTCGCCCGCATGCCGGCAAGCGCCGGCTGCACCGAAAAGAACGCGCCGGTGAGGTTGACGTTGAGGGTTTTGGTCCAAAGCTCCGCGGAAATCTTTTCCGCAGGCGCGCTCTCTGCGCCGCCCGCATTGGCGACCACGATGTCGAATTTTCCGCGCGCGGCTTGCGCGTGGTCATAGAGCTGCGCGAGCGATGTCTGGTCGGTCACGTCGGCCGTCTCGGCATGGATATTCTTGTGCCGCGCCGCCGTTTCGTCGAGCTGTTGCCGGCGCCGTCCGCAAATCGTCACGGCGGCGCCGGCTTCCGCTAATGCCAGCGCGACGGTTGAGCCGATGCCGCTGCCGCCGCCGGTGACCAACGCATGTTTGCCGCTGACGCTCATGGTCATACCGCCGTCGGTACAGGTTCGGCACTGCCGGCAAGCCGATAAAGCTGATCGCGGCCGGCGTAATAGGGCGGCGGCCACGTCTCGCCGCGATCGCCGAGCTTTGCCGCGGCGTGCAAGGTCCAATACGGATCGGCGAGATGCGGCCGCGCCAGGCAGACCAGGTCGGCGCGGCCGGCCATCAGGATCGAGTTGACGTGGTCCGGCTCAAAAATGTTGCCGACCGCCATGGTGGCCATGCCGGTCTCGTTGCGGATGCGGTCGGAGAACGGCGTCTGGAACATGCGGCCATAGACCGGCCGCGCGGCGATCGAGGTCTGGCCGGCCGACACGTCGCAGATATCGACGCCGGCCTCCTGCAACAGGTGGCTGATGGCGACCGCATCGCGCGCCTCGATGCCGTCCGAGCCGACCCAATCGTTGGCGGAAATGCGCACCGAGATCGGTTTCTCCGCCGGCCACACCGCGCGCACGGCGTGAAAGATTTCCAGCGGATAACGCATGCGGTTTTCCAGCGCGCCGCCGTAGGCATCGGTGCGCTTGTTGGTCAGCGGCGTGATGAACGACGACAAGAGATAACCGTGCGCGCAATGGATTTCGAGCATGTCGAAATTGCAGCGCGCCGCCATCTCGGCCGAAGCGACGAATTGATCGCGCACCAAATCCATGTCGGCGCGCGTCATGGCGCGCGCGACCTGGTTGCGCGGCGACCAGGAAATTGCTGACGGCGCCAGCACCGGCCAGTTGCCGGATTTGAGCGGCGCGTCCATCTCCTCCCAGCCGAGTTGGGTCGAGCCCTTGGCGCCGGAATGGCCGAGCTGGCAGCAGATCTTTGCGTCGGTCTCGGCGTGGACGAAATCGACGATGCGCCGCCACGCCGCCTCATGCGCCGGCGCGTACATCCCGGTGCAGCCGGGCGTGATGCGGCCTTCCGGACTGACGCAGGTCATCTCGATGCAGACCAGACCGGCGCCGCCCTTGGCGCGCTCGCCGTAATGCACGAGATGCCAATCGGTCGGGCAGCCGTCGATCGCCTTGTATTGCGCCATCGGCGACACAACGATGCGGTTTTTCAGCCGCAGGTCGCGCAGCCGGAACGGCGCGAACATCGGCCGGCGAATCAAATTGTCGCCGGCGCCGGCGAGGCGCTGGAACCAGGCCTCGGCGCCTTCCAGCCATTTTTTGTCGCGCAGCCGCAAATTCTCGTGGCTGATGCGCTGCGAGCGCGTCAATAGCGAATAGTTGAACTGCACCGGATCGAGATGCAGGTAGCGCTCGACGTCCTCGAACCATTCAGCGAATTTGCGCGCCGCGCTTTGCAAACGCAGCACTTCGGTGCGCCGCGCGTCCTCGTACTTCGCAAACGCCGCCGCCATGGTCGGCTCGCTGCGCAGATAATTCGCCATGGCGATCGCGCTCTCCATGGCGAGTTTGGTGCCGGAGCCGACGGAAAAATGCGCCGTCGCGGCGGCGTCGCCCATCAGCACGATATTCTCGTACGACCACTTCTCGCACAGCACGCGGGGAAAATTCAGCCACGCCGAGCCGCGCAAGTGCGCCGCATTCGACATCAGCCGGTGACCGCCGAGATATTTTGCAAAAATTGTCTCGCAGGCCCGGCAGTTCTCGTCCTGGCTCATCGTCCCGAAGCCGAATTTCTGCCAGGTGTCGTCGGCGCATTCGACGATGAAAGTCGCGGTGTCGGCGTCGAACTGATAGGCGTGCGCCCAGATCCACCCCTGCGCGGTCTCCTCGAAGATGAAGGTGAAAGCGTCGTCGAATTTCTGGTGGGTGCCGAGCCAGACGAATTTGTTCTTGCGCGTCTCGACGCCGGGCTTGAAATGGGCGGCGAATTCGTTGCGCGTCCTGGAATTCAGCCCGTCGGCGGCGACGACCAGATCGTGGGTCTTGGCGAGTTCCGCGGCGCTGGCGACCTCGGTCTGGAACCGCAGATCGACGCCGAGCCCGCGGGCGCGCTGCTGCAAGAGCTGCAACAGCTTCATGCGCGCGATGCCGGAAAAGCCGTGGCCGGTCGAGACGATCTTCTCGCCGCGATAATGCACCGCGATGTCGTCCCAATAGGCGAAATGGCGGCGGATTTCGCCGGCGCTCAGCGGATCGTTCTTGGCGAGGTTCTCGAAGGTCTCGTCGGACAGCACCACGCCCCAGCCGAAGGTGTCGTCCGGCTTGTTGCGCTCGAACACGGTGATGTCGTGCGCGCCGTCGCGCAGCTTCATGCTGATCGCGAAATAAAGGCCCGCCGGGCCGCCGCCGAGGCAAGCGATCTTCATGCTCTGTCGGACGACAGCAGACGGATGACGGACGACAGATTCGATCGCCGCCGTCTTCTTGTCCGTCCTCCGTCGTCTGTCCTCTGTCATCCAAATCTCAGGAAAGAATGCCACCTCCGTCGAGTTACTTCAAGCTTGAAGATTTAAGGTTGAAGCTTTATTCCAAGCCTTCCGCCGGCTTCCGCGCTGTGCCATCATGACCTTGTATTATCTAGGGTTTTCACGTCGGCAGTCAGGAAAAGGCGGCGCCATGAGCGGGAATCCAACGGTCGCGAGCGTGGTCGCCAAGGACCTCGCCGGCTACGGCGCCCGGCGCTGCTTCGGCCTTTTGGGCACCGCCAATTTCAAAATCTCCCACGGCCTGGTCGAAGCCGGCGTCGAATTGATTTCGGCGCGGCACGAAGGCAATGCCGCCGCCATGGGCGACGCCTATGCCAAGGCGACCGGCGAGCTCACGCTGGTGAGCGTGCATTCCGGTCCGGGGCTCACCAACGCGCTGACCGGCATCGCCGAAGCCGCGAAAAGCCGGACGCCGCTCCTGGTGCTGGCGGGCGATGTCCCCCATGGAGCAGTGAAGAACAATTTTTACATCGAGCAGGGCGAGATGGTGCGCGCCGTCGGCGCGGTGTCGGAGCGGCTGCACACGCCGGGCTCGGCGCGCGAGGATGCGCTGCGCGCCGTCACCCGCGCGCTGCGCGACCGGCAGACCGTGGTGTTGAGCATGCCGCTCGACGTCCAGCACGCGCCGCTGGCCTCCAATTTTTCGCCGCTCGAACTGCCGCCGGCGCCCGGCCGGCTGCACCCCGATCCGCGAGCCATCGCGCGCCTCGCCGATGCGCTGATGCGCGCGCAGCGTCCGCTCATCCTCGGCGGTCGCGGCGCGGTGATCGCCGACGCCGAGCAGGATTTGGTCGCGCTCGCCGACGCCACCGGCGCGCTGTTGGCGACATCGGTGTGCGGCCACGGGCTTTTTTCCGGAAATCCCTGGTCGGTCGGCATCAGCGGCGGTTTTTCCTCGCCGGTCGCCGATGAACTGATTTCCGAGAGCGATTTTATTTTGGCGTTCGGTGCCAGCCTGACGCAGTGGACCACCAAGAAAGGCAAGCTGATCGCGCCCGGCGCCGTGGTGGCGCAGGTCGATATCGACGCGCCGAAACTCGGCTATCAGATGCCAGTGCAGCTTGCGGTGCATGGCGACGCCAAGGCGACCGCGCAGGCGCTGCTTGAAGAACTCGGTAAGCGGACCCCCACCCAACCCTCCCCCGCAGGCGGGGGAGGGCAGGGAGGAGGCGGACGGCGCAATAACGCGATGCGCGAACGCATCCGCTCAGGCGACAATCATCATTTCCCGCATCCCGATGAATCGAGCAAAGAGTTCATCGATCCGCGCACCTTGAGCAAAGCGGTCGACGCCATTCTGCCGGTGGATCGCGTGGTGGCCTCGGACTCCGGGCATTTCTGCGGCTGGGTGCCGCGCTATCTGCGGGTGCCCAACGCGCGCGCCTCGTGCCTGAGCCACTCGTTCCAGTCAGTCGGCCTCGGCCTGCCATCGACCATCGGCCTCGCCGTCGCCAATCCGGGAAAGCTTGCGGTGCTCGGCACCGGCGACGGCGGGTTTTTGATGTCGATGGCCGATATGGAAACCGCGGTCCGCCTCGGCTTGCGCATGTGCATTCTGGTCTACAACGACGCGTCCTACGCGGCCGAAGTTCACTATTTCGGCCGGCAGGGCTTTTCGACCGACATCGTGAAATTCCCCGACACCGATTTCGCGGGAATCGCCCGCGGCTACGGCGCCCGCGGCGCCACGGTGCGCACGCTCGCCGATCTCGCTTCCGTCAAAGCCTGGGTTGCCGAAGGTGCGCCCGGCGTGTTCGTGATCGACGGCAAGATCAATCCGAACCTCGAAGCCGACTGGCACGCCGAGCATTTTCCCTCTTAACCCTCCCCCTTGTGGGGAGGGTAGGGTGGGGGTCGGGAGGTGACGCGCGATCGTAGACGGCTGCGCTACACCGCGCGATTTAACGCACGAACATTCGTCTGCGTTTGTGTGTGAACCTCCCGACCCCGACCCCCACCCCTGCCCCTCCCCACAAGGGGGAGGGGAAGCGCTAGAGATCGCCGCCAACGCTGCGCGCCGGCAAATAATGCAGGACGCGGCGTTCGACCAGAATCACGCCCAGATAGGCGATGGCGCCGACCACCGTGAGCATCACGATCGAGACGAACACCAGCGGCGTGTTGGCCTGGCCTTCGCCGAAGGTGAGCAGATAGCCGAGGCCCACATTGCCGCCGACCAGTTCGCCGACCACGACGCCGACCACCGCGAGCGTGGCGCCGATGCGCAGCCCGGCGAACATCGGCGGCATCGAGGTCGGGAATTCGATCTTCCAGAAAATCTGCGCCCGCGTCGCCTTGAAGGCACGGGCGAGATTGATCAGGTCGGGATCGACGGTGCGCACCGCGGTCAGCACGTTGACCATGACGGGGAAGAACACGATCAGGATGGCGACCAGGATTTTCGGATAGACGGTAAAACCCATCCAAAGAATGAACAGCGGCGCGAACGCCACCTTGGGCGCGATCTGCAGCGCCAGGATATAGGGCGAGAGCGCGAGCTCCGCGACCGGCGACATGCCGAGCATATAACCGGCGAAAGCGCCGAGCAGGCTGCCGAGGATGAAGCCGGCCAGCACTTCGGCGACGGTGACGCCAGTGTGCAGCAGCAAATGGTCGAACTTTAAGGCGTGGCCGAACTCGGCGGCGACTGCCGACAGCGGCGGCACGATGAAAGATGGGATGCCGAGCAGGCCGGGCCCCCATTGCCACGCGGCCAGAAAGGCGACGAACAACGCCGCGCTGGCGGCCGTGCCCTTGCGCATCTGCGCCGAGCGCGCGCCGTCGCTCATGCGGCGCCTCCCGCCTGCTCCAGCGAAGCGTGGCCGATATCGAGCTGGTCCATCAGTCGGGCGACGTAGTCGCCCAGCTTCGGATCGTGGCGCCGCGCGATCGGATTGTCGCGCTCCGGCATTTCGATGGCGATCTCGTCGATGATGCGGCCCGGCCGCCGGCTCATCACCAGCACGCGGTCGGACAATGTCACGGCTTCGGCGAGGTCGTGGGTGATGAGCAGCGCCGTCTTGCGCGCAAGCTGCAGCGTCTGCGCCAGGTCGCGTTGCAGCACCATGCGGGTCTGCGCGTCCACCGCGGAGAACGGCTCGTCGAGCAGCAGCACATGGGGATCGATCGCCAGCGTCCGCGCCAGCGCCACGCGCTGGCGCATGCCGCCGGACAATTGGTGCGGATAGTGATTGGAAAATTCCGCGAGGCTGAAATTTTCAAGGAGCGCCCGCGCACGCTGCCGGCGCTCGGCGGCCGGGATACCCTGGATCTCGACGCCGAACATGACGTTTTCGGCGACGGTGCGCCACGGCAGCAGCAAATCCTTCTGCAGCATGAAGGCGACGTGGGCGTTCGGCCCGGCGACTCGCTCGCCGTCGACGAAGGCTGAGCCTTCGGTCGGCGCCGTCAGCCCCGAGCCGATATTGAGCAGCGTGCTCTTGCCGCAGCCGCTCGGCCCGATCAGCGACACCACCTCGCCGTCACGCACGGAGAAGCTCACGCCCTGCACCGCGGTGAGCGCGCCGCGGTTGCCGGCTTCGGCGAAGCGCATCGTCACGTTGCGGTATTCGAGGCGGACCACGTCGGACATCAGCGGCTCGGTGTTTGGTGGGCCGATGGCACGCGTATCGCCGCCCAGAAAGCTTCAGTATAGTAGCGCCAGCACGAGGGAGCCAACCGATGTTCGGATTATCTCGCCGCCGTTTCCTGCAAAGCGCGCCGGGTGCCGCGCTCGGTCTCGGAGTTTTGGCCGCCGCGCCGCGGTCACAAGCCGACGAGACCATCACCTATCTGTTTCCGGCGCCGCCGCTCTTGCCGGCATTCGGGCCGATCCGGCTCGCCCAGGGCAAGGGTTACTTTCAGCAAGCCGGCCTCACCGTCAATTTTGCCACCGGCCGCGGCGGCGTCGATGTCGCCAAGCAGGTCGGCGCCGGCAATGTGCCGCTCGGCGGCATCGTCGCCGACGCGCCGATCGTGGTGCGGCAGAACGGCGTGCCGGTGAAGATCGTCTGCCTGTTCGGCGGCAAGGGTTTCATGCAGCTCGTGGTGCGCGCCGATTCCGGCATCCAGAAGCCGGCCGATCTCAAGGGCAAGACCATCACGGTGATGTCGTTCCAGGACACCACGTTCTATGCGCTGCTCGGGCTGCTGGCGAGCGCCGGTCTGACCAAGGACGACGTCGATATCCAGTCCGCCGGCCCGGTCGGCGTCTGGCAGATGGTCGCCACTGGTAAATCGGTCGGCATGGCCGGCGTGCCAGACTGGATTCCGCCGGTCGAAGCCGCCGGCGTCGCCGTCAAGGTGCTGCCGACCGACGAGTTTTTTCCGCACATGGCGCAGGCGGTCGCGGCGTCCGATCAGATCATCAAGGACAAGCCGGACATGGTGCGCGCCTTCGTCAAGGCGGCGCTGCACGGCATGAAGGACATCATGGACGATCCGAATACGGCGGCGACCGACTTCGTGAAATTCGTGCCGGAATGGACCGGCAAGGAAGACCAGGTCAAGGAAGCCTTCGCCTATTACGACAAGCTGATCTATCCGGGGCAGAAAGAGCTCGGCGCGGTCGATCCCGAGCGAGTCGCCAAGCTGCAGGATTTCTATTTGAAGGCCGGCATCATCGAGAAGAAGTCGCCGGTGGAGGATTTGTATACGAACCAATTCATCAAATAGCGGGCGCGTATCTCCGACTCGTCATGCCCGGCCTTGTGCCGGGCATCCACGTCTTAGCTGCTCCCTATGCCGAAAGACGTGGATGGCCGGGTCAAGCCCGGCCATGACGCGGAAGTCGCGTCACTTCTTCCCGTAACTGTCCGTGCCCTGCCAGCCGTTCTTGGAAATGTCGAAGATGACGCCGTCGGGGTCCTTGAACTTGCGCTCGAAATTGCCGTGACGCTCGTCGCCGAGATCGAAGAAGAATTTGCCGCCGGCCGCCTCGATCTTCTTCTGCGTCTCGACAAGATCGTCGACCTGGAAGCCGAAATGGTGCGCGCCGACAAAACCTTTGGGATTTTTCAGGTCCGAGGCCGCGGTACCGGCGCCGGTGGAGAAATTGAGCAAGGCGAGATTGATGGTGCCGTCGCTCATGTAGATGGCCGAGCCGATATCCAGATCCTCGCGGGCGATGCGCTTGAGGTCGAACACGGTCTCGTAGAATTTTGCCGCCTTGTCGAGATCGTTCACGCAGACGGCGAAATGGCGCAGACGGGCCATGGGTAGATCCTCCACTAGCTGGCCTACATCATAGTGCGATGACTTGCTTCCGTCACCCTACTGTCGATGGATCAAGTCAATACCGATCGGGGTGGCGGCCTTGATCGCTTGGATGCTGGTTGTTCGCGTTGGCGCTGTTGTCAAGGACGGCGCGAAGCGCCGCCGCCTTCGGCGGTCTGCGATCCTTGACAACAGCGCCAACGCGAACAGAGTGCTGTCCAAGCGATCAAGGCCGCTTTCTGGGCCTTCTCACATGCATCTAACCAGACATACGGAATGACCAAGCGACACGCCGAGATCGTCGGCGCCGGCTTTGCCGGCCTCACCGCGGCCCGCGCGCTGGCGCAGCGCGGCTGGAGCGTGCGCGTGCATGAGCGCGGCGACCAGCTGCGCACCACTGGCGCGGGCATTTACATCTACGAAAACGGCCTGCGCGTGCTCGAAGCCGTCGGCGCCTATGAGGCCGCGGTCAAGGGCGCGCCGTTCGCCCATACTCGCGAGGTCCGCGACGGCGACGACCGGCTGATTTCGGTGCACCGCTGGCAAGGCAGCCGCGTGTTCAGCATCGTGCGGCAGAACGTCATCAACGCGCTCGCCGCCGCGGCGACGCGCGCCGGGGTCGAGATCGTCGTCAACTCGGCGGCGGCGAGCGCGACGGCCGACGGCGAGCTTCTTCTGGTCGACGGCCGCCGCACCAAGGCCGACCTGATCGTCAGCGCCGACGGCAGCAATTCGCGGCTGCGCGACGGGCTCGGACTGTTGGCAAAGCGCAAATACCTGGTCGACGGCTGCACGCGGCTGTTGATGGACAAGACCGCGGCGGAGCGCGCACAGACCGACGGCGCCAAGACCGTCGAATACTGGTCGGGCACCCGCCGCCTGCTCTACACGCCGTGCAGCGAGACCGACATCTATATCGCGCTGACCATGCTCGACAGCGATGAGGCGGCGAAAGCGGTGCCGGTGCGCAAGGACGAATGGAAGCGCGCGTTTCCGCATCTCGAAGCGCTGATCGACCGCATCGGCGAGCAGGGCCGCTACGATCGCTTCGACCTGATCAAGCTCAAGCGCTGGTCGGCGGGCCGGGTCGCCATCGTCGGCGACGCCGCGCACGCATTGCCGCCGAATATCGGCCAGGGCGGCGGCTGCGCCATGATGAACGCGCTGTCGCTTGCGGTTTATCTGGCGCGTGAAGACGATGTCGCCGCGGCGCTGCAAACCTGGGAGCGCAACGAGCGGCCGCTGACCGAGCACACGCAACGCATCTCGTATTTCCTCGGCCTGCCGACCACCTGGCCGCCGGCGCTGCGCGCGTTCACGCTCGCGCTGGTGGGCCGCTCGAAATGGCTCACCGCGCAACGCACCCGCACCGCGCTGCACCGGCCGACGGGGACCTAAACCCTCCCCTGCAGGGGGAGGGCGATCACGCGCGCCGCGCGTGATCGGGTGGGGAAGTGAGCGAGCCTGGCACGTCCCCACCCGCTCGCTGCGCTCGCCACCCTCCCCCTGCAGGGGAGGGTGAAAATTCAGAACGGAATGGTAATCCCGTCCAACGGCGCGTCGCAATTGACCAGGTCGACGCGCTTCCAGGCGATCATGATGCGGCCGTCGGCCTGCACTAGGCGGTGCCGCGCGGTGCCGCCGAACAGCCGCTGCTGCTCACGGCGGTATTCGATCATGACGAATTTGGAGCGTACGGTGCAGGCGTTCTTGCGGCTCTCTTCGATGCTGACATTGCCGACCATGCGGCTGGTGCGCGAGCGCGGCTCCTGGGAATACATGCGCGGGCTGGCGAGGCGCCGCACCCGGGTCTCGAGCAGGCGGCGATCATCGTAGATCAGCGACACGGTCTCCACCGGATCGGCCTGGTCGGGCTCGCTCGGCACCCAGTACCAGGCTTCGGCGGTGAACAAAGCGAGCCAGTCGTCGAACTTGCCGTCGTCGAGCAGCCGCGCTTCGTGCAGCAAAAATTGCTCGCAGCGTTCGAGGTCGAGCGATTGCCGTGCCGGCAGTCGCGACGTTCTGCCGCGTGCCGCAAACGGTCGCCGCGAGCGTGTCGCCGGCCTTGAAGCGCGTTTCGACTTTCTTGCCATCGCCGCGTTATGAGGCTTCCCGCATGGCGGCATGGCCGTTCGTCATATAGCCGAGCCAGGCATCGAACATGTTGCGGATATAGACTTCGCTGGTCGAATTCTGGCCGCGCCGGCCGCCGTGGGCGTCGGGCACGTCGCTCGCAAAGCCGCGGCCGATCTCGATCCATTCGGCGCCGGCGCTCGAGAGGCCTAAGCCGATGCGATTGTAGATTTCCAGATCGTCGGTCAGCACCAAGGAGCCGGCGCCGTTGACGGTGTTGGCGAAGCTGATGGTGTTGCGGAACATCTGTTCCGGCGCGCCCTTCAAACGGAAATTATAGGTGTGTACGACGGTGCGGTTGACCGCGACCGGATGAACCACGCGCAGCTGCTGGAACTGGCTCATGAACGACAGGTTCGGATAGACGTTTGAGTTCCAGCGTCGCACTTCCAGCACGCGCCGCGCCTCGGCCTTGCCTTTCTTTCTCTCCAGCGCCGCGATGTAGTCGCGGAACGCCGGGTCTTCGAGCGCCGCGACCAGCTTGGCGTCGTCGTGATAGTCGCCGAGATAGGAATGTCCGTTCGGGTAGGTCCAGATGCCGACCTGGGATTCCCAGAAACTGTAGGGCGCACCGTTCTGGCGCATCTGGCGGATGGCGATCTCGCCGGAGCCGTCGGAATAGGCCTCGTCGGACTGCGCCTGCGCGGCGTCGATCGACGAGCGGTGGGTGAAGATCGGATGCGCGGCGTCGCACAGGTTTTCCAGATAGAGCTTCCAGTTGGCGTCGTAGGCGTGCCGGAACACGCCGCCCGCCGCCTCGATCTCGCCGTCTGGCGCGCGGTCGATCATGTCGTCGAGCGAGGTGGTCATGTGGCCGAGGAAGTCCTCCAGGCTCGGTCCATCGTCGGCTTCGCTGGCGAAGACAAAACCGCGATAGCTTTTGACCCGCGCCATTTGCGTCATCGCGGTCTTCGGATCGTTCGGGTCGAAATTTTCGGGATAGCCGTGCTGCAGCGGTATCCTCTTGAGCCGGCCGTCGAGATGATAGGTCCAGCCGTGATAGCAGCATTGGAATTCCGCCGCGTTGCCCTTGTCGTTGGCGACCACCAGCGAGCCGCGATGGGCGCATTGATTGTGGATGACGCGGATGGCGCCGCCGGAGTCGCGCACCAGCACCACCGGCTTGCGGCCGATGAAGCTGCGAAAATAATCGCCGGGATTCTTCACCTGGCTTTCATGGCCGACATAGATCCAGGCGGCGCCGAAAATCCGTTCCAGCTCGAGCTCGAAGATCGCCGGATCGGTATAGATCTGCCGGTGCACGCGGCCGGGCTGGATGAACGCCGACAAATCTTGTTTCGGCAACAAGCTTTGGCTCATCGCGTTTCCTATTTGCCGAAACTCGCCGCCAGATAATCGCTGATGGTTTTGGCTTCGTCCGGCGTCACGGTGGCGCCGCGCTCGACCATGTTGGCGACGATCATCGGCCACGCCTTGTTGCTGCGCTTGATGCCGGCGACCCGTTCGAGGTCGTGGCACAGACCGCAGCGCGTCTCGACCAGATCCTTGCCGTGGCCGTCCGGCAGTTTTACTGGCTTGGCCGGCGGCAGGTTGGCGCCGGGGCCGAGATTGAGCGTGAGATAGTTCACCACGGTCTCGATCTCGGGCGGCGTCAATTGCGCGCCGCGCAGCACCATGTTGTTGACGTAGAAGCGCCAGCCGGCGGCGCCGTCGCGGATCTTGGCGATGGTGCCGAGATAGTGGCATTGCGAGCACGCCACCGAAACGAGATCGCGGCCGTCGCCGGCCGGCAGCGGATTGGCGGGTTGCGCGTGCGCCGGCGCCGCGGCAGCGACGACGATGAACGCGAATAGATACGCGATGCGCATGATCACACCTTGCGGGTACGCAGGTCGGCGAGCGAATAGGGCGGATGCCATTCCGACACCGCGCCCAAGCCCTCGCGCTTGATGTGAATGTCGAGCAGATACGGACGGCCTTCGATCGTGGCGGTCTTGGCGCGCGCGAACGCGTCTTTGAGATCGCCCGGCTCCTTGACGGTTTCGCCTTCGACGCCGAAGGCGCCCGCCGCCTTGGTGTAATCGATGTCTGGATCGCCGTTGTAGCAGGTCATGTCGCGCGCGGCCTCGAACTGCCGCCCGGCCGAGTTCCAGATGCGGTTGCGCTCGTTGTTGTAGCTGTGATTGTTGAGCACGATCACGGTGACCGGCGCCTTGTAGCGCGCCATGCTCCACAATGGCTGCGGGCCGGAGAAGCAGAAGCTGCCGTCGCCGACCACGGACACCACCGGCACGTCGGGCCGCGCCAGCTTGACGCCGAACGCCGCCGCCATGCCCCAGCCCAGAACGTTCGGGCCGGTGCCGAAATATTGCTTGTCGTCGCCGCCGAACGCCATCAGCGGATCCATGGTCTTGCCGGAATCGACGTCGGCGACGTAGCAGGTATCGCGGTCGAGATTGGCTTCGAGCTCGAGGCCGAGCCGCTCCATGCTGATCGGCGAAGAGTCCGACAGGCTGCGCGCGATCGCCGACCGCGCTTCCGCCATCTGCGCCGAATAGGCGCGCGTCTTCGCCGTGCGCTGCTCGGCGATATCCTTGAGCTTAGACGCGGTCGCCTGGCTCTTGATCGCCGCGATGAGATCGGCGATGGCGAGCCGCAGGTCGGCCACCATGGCGAGATCGACCGGCGCGCTGCGCGCAAGGCTTGCCGGATCGAGCCGGATCGAAATCAGCTTGGTGCCGGGCGCCGCCACCTCGCCCCAGCGGTTGCCGAGATTGAGCAGCACGTCGGGTTTCCCCGGATAGCGCATGGTGCGCAGATGCGTGCCGATGTAGAGCGGATGCCGGGTCGGGAACGGTTTCGACCAGTAGCCGAGATTGGCCATCTCGCCGGCGACCGGCACGCCCAAAAGCTCGGCGAGCTCGAGCAACTCCCTCTGGCCGCGGCACCAGGTGACCTCGTCGCCGATGCTGATCATCGGATTCTGCGCCTCGATCAGCATGCGCGCCGCTTTGTCGACGTCGTCCTTGTCGGGACGAATGCGCATCGGCACGTCGAACTTGCTGCGCTCCCAGACCTGCGCCTTGGCGCGGCCGTCGAGCGTGTTGGTCGGCAGCGACAGGAACACCGGCCCGCACGGCGGCGTCGAAGCGAATTTCAAGCCGCGCCGCGTCGTCTCGGCGATCGCCGCGGTCGTTTGTGCCTGCCAGAACCATTTGGTGATCGGCTCGGTCATCAGTTCGTGGTGATCGGTCTCCTGCCACAGGTCACGGCCGAGCGCGTCCTGGTCGACGGACGCGACCGCGACCAGCATCGGAATCTGATCCTTCCAGGTGTTGACCATCTGGGTCATGGCATTGGGCAGGCCGATATTGGCGACCACGACCACGCCGGTGCGCCCGGAGGCGCGCGCATAGCCGTCGGCCATGGCGACCACGGCGCCTTCCTGAATGCCTTTGATGAGGTTGATTTCCGGCACGTCGACCAGCGCATCGAAGATCGGATGATCGCCGGTCGAAGGATTGAAGAAGATGTGCTCGACGCCGGCCGCCTTGAGCTGCTCGACGAACAGTTTTCCACCATTGCCCTCGACTTCGCGGATCGCGGCCGGAGCTGCCGCCGCGGCGGGCGCTGCGCTTTGGGCGGCAGGCGTGAGATTTTGCGCCATCGCTTTCGCAGCCACCGTGCTCATGCCGAGCGCGCTCAATCCGGAGACAAGCTGCCGGCGCGACAGCCCTTGATCGAGGTACTGCTTGATCAGGTCTTTCATGGAATCCTCCCTGGCGGTGCGCTCGTTCGGCGCGTGTCGTTGCCGTGCCGGCATCTGGTGCGACACAGATTACCACCGGGAAGACTGTCGCCAAAGGGCTTCCGTTCGAATGCACCCACTGAGCGGATCGCGGCCTTGATCGCATGGACGCTGGTTGTTCGTGGTGATGATTTCGTCAAGGGCGGCGCGAAGCGCCGCCGCCTCTGGCGGTCAAGACCCTTGACGAAATCATCACCACGAACACAGTGCTGTCCATGCGATCAAGGCCGCTTTCTCGGCGTTCTTGTGTTCTTTAGCGCTGCACAATAGAGGCGCCGCGCCGAGTGCTTCCCTCCGCGCGCCGAAATGTGTTGACGGCGGCCCGGAACTTGCATGGTTATTGCATAATTCATGGGCAAATCCGGGCGTAGCGCGTAACAGCATGTCGATCCTCGTCGGCCTCCATCACGCCACGCACTACACCTATGACCGGCCGATCAGCCTGGGCCCGCAGGTCGTGCGGCTGCGGCCGGCGCCGCACTGCCGCACCCGCATCCCGAGCTATTCGCTCGACGTCACGCCGGCCGAGCATTTTGTGAACTGGCAGCAGGATCCGCACGGCAATTGGCTGGCGCGCTTCGTGTTTCCGGAAAAGACATCCGAATTCTCCATCACCGTCGATCTGCTCGCCGACATGGAGGTGATCAACCCGTTCGACTTTTTCGTCGAGCCTTACGCGGAGACATGGCCGTTCAAGTTCGCCACCGACCTGCGCGAGGATTTGGCGTCCTTCGTCGATCCGGAGCCGGCGGGGCCGCGGCTGCAAGACTTGTTGCAAAAAGAATTGGTGCAATCGATCTCGCGCGCGCCGCGCAACACCGTCGAATTTCTGGTCGAGCTCAATCAGCGCCTGGCGCACATGATCCGCTACATCGTGCGCATGGAGCCCGGCGTGCAGACGCCGGAGGAGACGCTCGCCGCCGGCGCCGGCTCGTGCCGCGATACGGCGTGGCTGCTCGTGCAAATCCTCCGCCACATCGGATTGCCGTCGCGCTTCGTCTCCGGCTACCTCATTCAATTGCGGCCGGACACAAAACCGCTCGACGGGCCCGCCGGCAGCGAGCTCGACTTCACCGACCTGCACGCCTGGACCGAAGTGTATATCCCGGGCGCAGGCTGGATCGGGCTCGACGCTACGTCGGGATTGCTGTGCGGCGAGGGCCACATCCCGCTGGCGGCGACGCCGCATTTTCGCTCCGCGGCGCCGATCAGCGGCGCGGTCGAGGCGGCGGAGGTGTCTTTCGCCTACGACATGAGCGTCAAGCGGATTGCCGAGCGGCCGCGCGTGACCGCGCCGTTTTCCGACGAAGCTTGGCACGCGCTCGATGCGCTTGGCGAAAAAGTCGACGCCGATCTTGTGGCGCACGACGTGCGGCTGACCATGGGTGGCGAGCCGACGTTTGTTTCGGTGGACGACTATCAGACAGCGGAGTGGAACACCGCGGCGCTCGGTCCGACCAAGCGCGTGCGCGCCGATGAATTGATCCGCCGCTTGCGCGACCGTTTCGCCCCGGGCGGCTTCCTGCATTACGGTCAAGGCAAATGGTATCCCGGCGAGCCGCTGCCGCGCTGGGCTTTTGCGCTGTACTGGCGCCGCGATGGCGTGCCGATCTGGCGCGACGACAGCTTGATCGCCCGTGAAGCCGCCGCGGAGCAGCTGTCGCCCGACGACGCCAAGCGTTTCGCCGAGGGGATTGCCGCACGCCTGGGAATCACGGCGGACTACGTGCAGCCCGCTTACGAGGACCCGGCCGACCGGATGCTCAAGCAAGGTCTCGTTCCCGACAACATCGATCCCAGCGATCCGCAGGTCGAGGATCCGGTCGAGCGCGCGCGCATCCTGAGCCTATTCGATCTGAGCTTGTTCGATTCCCATCTCGGCCGGCCGGCGGGATTCGCGCTGCCGCTGCGACGCTGGAGCGCGCAAGCCAAGCCCTGGCTGAGCGAAATGTGGCGCACACGCCGCGGCAAGCTGTTCCTGGTGCCGGGAGATTCGCCGCTCGGCTTCCGGCTGCCGCTGCAATCGCTGCCTTATCTGGCTCCGGCCGATTATCCGCATGTCGTTCCGGCCGATCCGTTTGCCGAGCGCACGCCGCTGCCGCCGGCGCTCGCGCCGAAGCCGCCGGTCAAGCCTCAGGCGCCGCCTGCCGGCAGCATGCCGGTGCGCACCGCTTTGTCGGTCGAGGTTCGCGACGGGCGGCTGTGCGTATTCATGCCGCCGGTCGAGACGCTGAACGATTATCTCGAACTGCTCGCCACCATCGAAGCCACCGCGGCCGAGCTCGGCCTGCCGGTCCATGTCGAAGGCTATGCGCCGCCGCCCGATCCGCGGCTCAATGTGCTGAAAGTGACGCCCGATCCCGGCGTCATCGAGGTCAACATCCAGCCGGCGGAATCCTGGCGTGAAGCCGTCGCCATTACGCAAGCGGTCTACCAGGACGCCCGCGCCTCGCGGCTCGGCACCGACAAATTCATGATCGACGGCCGGCATACCGGAACCGGCGGCGGCAATCACGTCGTGCTCGGCGGCTTGAGCGCCGCCGACAGCCCGTTCCTGCGCCGGCCTGATCTGCTGAAGAGTCTTGTATTGTATGCGCTGCGGCGGCCGTCGCTGTCTTATCTGTTTTCCGGCTTGTTCGTCGGTCCGACCAGCCAGGCGCCGCGCATCGACGAGGCGCGGCAGGATCTGCTCTATGAGCTGGAGATCGCAAATTCCAAAGTGCCACCACCGGGCGGCGACGACCCGGCGCCGCCGTGGCTGGTCGATCGCCTGTTCCGCAACATTTTGGTCGACGTCACTGGCAATACCCATCGCACCGAGATCTGCATCGATAAATTGTTCTCGCCCGACGGCCCGACCGGCCGGCTCGGCCTGGTCGAATTCCGCTCGTTCGAGATGCCGCCCGATGCGCGCATGAGTCTCGCCCAGCAATTGTTGCTGCGGGCGATCGTCGCCGCCTTCTGGCGGACACCGCTCGACGGCAAGCCGGTGCGCTGGGGCACGGCGCTGCACGACCGCTTCATGCTCGAACATTTCGTCTGGGAGGATTTTTGCGACGTCTTGGACGACCTCAAAGCCGCCGGCTACGCCTTCGACCCGGCTTGGTTCGAGGCGCAGCGGCAATTTCGTTTTCCGCTATGCGGCACCGTGCATCACGGCGGCGTCGCGCTCGAACTGCGCCAGGCGATCGAGCCCTGGTACGTGCTGGGCGAGGAGGGCAATGCCGGCGCCACGGTGCGCTTCGTCGATTCGTCGGTCGAGCGGCTGCAGGTCAAAGTTTTGGGCTTCAACCAAGACAGCCACGTGGTGACCTGCAACGGCCGGCGCGTGCCGCTGACGTCGACCGGCCGCTCCGGCGAATATGTCGCTGGCGTGCGTTTCAAGGCGTGGAAGCTGGAATCCTCCTTGCAGCCGACTGTTCCGGTCCACGCGCCGCTGACATTCGACATCGTCGACATCTGGAACCGGCGCTCGCTCGGCGGCTGCGTCTATCACGTGTCGCATCCGGGCGGCCGCAACTACGAGACCTTCCCGGTGAATTCCTACGAAGCCGAAGCGCGCCGCCGCGCCCGCTTCCAGGATCACGGTCATACCGGCGGCTTGATCGACGTACCGCCTCTGGACATTTCGCTCGAATATCCTCTCACGCTCGATCTGCGGCGTTCGGTCTGAAAGATCCGGCCATGTCAGCGCAGCGCGATACCGCGACAGAGCAACACCAGACCGCGCTGGAACAATTCGTCGCCGGCTATCAGCGGCTGCCGGGAATTTTCGACGAGATGATGGACGGCGACGGCCGCGTCCGCGCGCATTGGCAGCCGCTGTTGTCGATGCTCGCCGGCCTCGGCAGCGAAGAGATCAACCGCCGCTTCGCCGCCGCGGATCGGTACTTGCGCAATTCCGGCGTGTTCTATCGCGTCTACGAGGACGCCGCGGGCATCGAGCGGCCGTGGCCGCTCAGCCATGTGCCGCTCATCATCGAGCCCGGCGAGTGGAAAGAGCTGGAAGCCGGGCTGATCCAGCGCGCCGAATTGCTCGAAGCGGTGCTGGCGGATTCCTATGGGCCGTCGACGCTCACCGGCGAGGGGCGCCTGCCGGCGGCCTTGATCGGCGGCAATCCGGAATTTTTGCGGCCGCTGGTCGGCGTCGCGCCGCCGGGTGGCGCGCATTTGCGTTTTTATGCGGTCGACGTCGGCCGTGGCGCCGACGGCCGCTGGTGGGTGCTCAACGATCGCGCGCAAGCGCCGTCGGGCGCCGGTTACGCCATCGAGAACCGCCTGGCGCTGTCGCGCGCCATTCCCGACATCTATCGCACCGCCCGCGTCGAGCGCGTCGCGCCGTTCTTCCAGGCCTTTCAGGCCGAGCTGGTCTCGCTCAATCGCCAGGACGATGCGCGCACCTGCCTGCTGACGCCGGGGCCGCTGAACGAGACCTATTTCGAGCACGCCTATCTGGCGCGCTATCTCGGCCTGCTGCTGGTCGACGGCGAAGACCTCATCGTGCGCGACGACGGCGTCTTCATCCGCACCGTGTCGGGGCTGCGCCGCACCGAGGTGATCCTGCGCCGCGTCGATGCCGACTTCGCCGATCCGCTGGAGCTCAACGCCGCGTCGCGGCTCGGCGTCGCCGGCCTCCTGCAAGCCGTGCGCGACGGCAAGATCGTCATCGTCAATTCGCTCGGCGCCGGCCTGGTCGAGGCCCGCGCGCTATTGGCGTTCCTGCCGGCGCTGGCGCCGACCGTGCTCGGCGAGGCGCTGAAAGTGCAGAATGTCGCGACCTGGTGGCTCGGCCGCGCCGACATGCGCGAGACGATGATCGAAAAGCTCGACAGCATGGTCATCGCGTCGGCCTTCACCGAATCGTTCAGCGACGGAAGGCCGGGCAGCGAAATTCTCGGCGCCAAGCTCGACGCCGCGCAACGGCAACAGCTGATCCAGGCGATCCGCGACCGTGGCATCGACTATGTGGCGCAGGAGGCGGTGACGCTGTCGAGCATGCCGGTGTGGCGCGACAACAGCTTGCAGCCGCGGCCGTTCACCTTGCGGCTGTTCCTGGCCAAAATCGGCGCGCGCTGGCAGGTCATGCCCGGCGGCTTCGTGCGCATCGCCGACAACGCCGATGCGCGCGCGGTGAGCCTGCAGCGCGGCGCCGCCACCGCCGACGCCTGGGTGCTGAGCCACGGTCCGGTCGGCGAGACGACGCTGTTGCCGACGCCGGAGCGCATGCAGGTGCAGCGCGCCTCCGGGCTGTTGCCGAGCCGCGCCGCCGACAATCTGTTCTGGGTCGGCCGCTATGTGGAGCGCGCCGAGGCGACGCTGCGGCTCGTTCGCGCCATGATCAATCGCAGCGCCGAAGCCGACGATGCCGCGGCTGCGGTGATCGGCAGCATCGGCGCGCTGCTCGCGGCCTGGAACGCGATTCCGGGCGACATGAACCCGGCACTGACAGCGCAGACCGCGCGCGCGGCGCTGACGCGAAACGATCTCGAAGGCTCGCTGCCCTACCTCGCCGGCTCAGCGCGTGCGGCGGCCTCGATGATCCGCGACCGGTTTTCGCCCGATGCCTGGCGGGCGATCAGCGATCTCGCCATCATGATCGGCACGCCGCTGCCGATCGGCCCGGCCGAAAGCGCCATCGCCGACCGGGTCGAAGCGGCGCTGCGCATCATCGCCTCGCTGTCCGGTCTCGCCCAGGAGAACATGACCCAGCTCGCCGGCTGGCGCTTTCTCGAGCTCGGCCGCCGCATCGAGCGCGCGCTGTTGACCTGCCGCCTGGTGCGCTGCTTTGCGGAGACCGGCGCGCCTGACGGCGGCCTCGACGTGATGCTCGAGCTCGCCGACAGCCAGATCAGCTACCGCCAGCGCTATGTGATGATCGCGGCGCTGGCGCCGGTGATCGACCTGGTCATGCTCGATCCGAACAATCCGCGCTCGGTGGTGTTTCAGCTCGACCGCATCGAGGTCCATCTCGGCGCCTTGCCGCGCAAGAATACCACCGGCCGGCTGTCGCCGGTGCAGCAGATCGCCGCCTCGGTCGCGACGCGGCTGCGCACTGCGGACGCCGCCAAGCTCGACGACACGCTGATCATGGATATCGAGCGCTCGCTGATGAAGCTGTCGGATGCGATCAGCGCGGCTTACCTCACCAACAACGAGCGTTCCGATGCCAACTGGGAGGCGCTGGCATGATCTACGACGTCCGGCAGACGACCACCTGCAGCTATGCGTCGCCGGTCGCGCACGCGCGCCACGTGCTGCGCTTGACGCCGGTGTCGCGCGACGGCGAGCGCGTGCATGTCGCCTCGCTGCAGATCGTGCCGGAGCCGATGCACCGGCGCGAGGGCAAGGATTTTTTCGGCAACGTTTTGACCTGGATCGAAATCGCCGAGCCGCACGACACGCTGACGGTGAAATTGCAGGCGCGGGTCGCCGTCGATGCGCCGCTCGAGCCGCTGGCGACGCCGGCCTGGGAAACGGTGCGCGAAGAGGCCTTTGTCGCGAGCGACATCGGGCCGATGTCGCCGGCGCATTTCCTGTTCCCGAGCCGCATGGTGTCGCTCGATCCCGAGATCCGCGATTACAGCCGCGAGAGTTTTGCCCCCGGCCGCTCCGTGCTCGACTCGGCGATCGAGCTGAACGGGCGGCTGAAGGCCGACATCGTCTACGAGATCGGCGCCACCACGGTCACCACCATGCCGCCGATGTCGTTCGCGCTGCGCCGCGGCGTCTGCCAGGATTTCGCCCATATCATGATTTCCGGGCTGCGCGGGCTGGGCCTGCCGGCGGCCTATGTCAGCGGCTATCTGCGCTCGGCGGCGGCGAGCGACGCCACGCGCTTACAGGGCAGCGAGGCGATGCATGCCTGGGTGCTGCTATGGTGCGGCGGCGGCGCCGGCTGGGTTGGGCTTGACCCCACCAACGGCATTCTCGCCGCCGAGGAGCACGTGACCTTGGCGGTCGGCCGCGACTATACCGACGTGGCGCCGGTGGACGGTGTTATTCTCGGATCGGGCCGGCAGCGCATGGGCGTGTCGGTGAACGTGACGCCGGTGCAGTAGGCTTCGGATTGCCTCGGCCGCATCAAGAAATTCTCGGGAGGAAAACGCATGCGTGCCTATCAACTGCCGAAGGGCGGCGCCGGCATTGAATCGGTCACCCGCGTCGATCTGCCCGAGCCGAAGCCGCAGCACCGCCAGGTCAAGGTCAAGGTCGCCGCCTGCTCGCTGAATTTCCGCGATCTCGGCATCGTGCGCGGCACCTACCGCATGCCGGTGCGCGACAACATCGTGCCGCTGTCCGACGGCGCCGGCGAGGTGGTCGAGATCGGCGCGGGCGTCACCCGGGTAAAGGTCGGCGACAAGGTCGCCGGCTGCTTCTTCCAGCGCTGGCCGGGCGGCGAGCCGAGCCAGACCGTGCAGGCGAGCGCGCTCGGCGGCTCGATCGACGGCATGCTGGCCGAATACGCCGTGCTGGAAGAGGACGGCGTCGTCAAAATCCCCGCCCATCTGTCGCTGGAGGAGGGCGCGACTTTGCCCTGCGCCGCGGTGACCGCGTGGCACGCCATGATGGTGCACGCCAAGCTGATCGCCGGGCAGACCGTGCTGCTGCAGGGCACCGGCGGCGTCTCGATCTTCGGCCTGCAGTTCGCCCATGCCATGGGGATTACGCCGATCATCACCTCGTCGAGCGACGACAAGCTCAAGCGCGCCACCGCGCTCGGCGCCGGCCACACCATCAACTACAAGACGACGCCCGATTGGGACAAGGCGGCGGTCGCCTTCACCGGCGGCCGCGGCGTCGATCAGGTGGTCGAGGTCGGCGGCGCCGGCACGTTGCAGCGCTCGTTCGGCGCCATCCGCATCGGCGGCAAAATATCGATGATCGGCGGCTTGAGCGGGGCGGCGACCGAGCTCAATCCGGGGCTGATCCTCGGCCGCCGCGCCAATGTGCAGGGCATCTCGGTCGGCTCGACGGAAATGTTCGAGGCGATGAACGCCGCGATCGCCGCCAACGCCATCAAGCCGGTGATCGACAAAGTGTTCGGCTTCGACGAGGCGCAGGCCGCTTACAAGCACATGGCGTCAGGCGCGCACTTTGCCAAAATCGTCATTCGCGTGGCGTAGGGTGCGTATCCACGATGATTCGGCAAGTTTCGTAGCGCCGATGTAAGGCGCTCCGCGCCTTTGCCCGACCTACGCTTGCCTGGGCTTTATTTGAATCGGTATATTACAGGCAAGATTCCGCGTGATCTGCTGGGCGCTTGGCATGTCGAGATTTCGCATTCGCACTTTCGTTTACTTGGCTGCCGCCGCTTTATTGCTACTGGCGCTCTCAATGGCACTGATATGGCAGAGACTTGATCAGTGCATGAATAGAGGTGGCGGCTACCAGCCTGATGAAGCGATCGAGGCCTGCACTACTGTGATCGGGGCAACCCACACGAAGCTGTTGGGACAATGGTCGATAAAGGCATTGACCTGGGCTTACAACAACCGCGGCAACGCATATGAGCGCAAGGGCGACTACGACCGCGCCGTTGCCGACTATGACGAAACAATTCGCCTTGATCCGAAATATACTTACGCATACAGCAACCGCGGCAATGTTTATCGCCAAAAGGGCGACTATGACCGCGCCATTGCCGAAGACGATGAGGCTATCCGGCTCGGTCCGAAACGGGCCTCTGCCTACAACAATCGCGGCCTCGCATATGACGGCAAGGGCGATTACGACCGCGCCATTGCCGACTACGACGAGGCTGTCCGGCTCGATCCGAAATCAGCCTTCGCCTACAACAATCGCGGCAATGCGTACAAAAACAAGCGGGATTACGACCGCGCCATTGCCGACTATGACAAGGCAATCCAGCTCAATCAGAAATATGTCCACGCCTACGCCAACCGTGGCAGCGCATACTGCGCCGCGGGCGACTGCGATCGCGCAATTGCCGACTATAATGAGGCAATCCGATTCGATTCGAGATTTGCCTACGCCTACAATAACCGCGGCCTCGCATACAATTGCAAGGGCGACCTCGGCCGTGCCATTGCCGACTACGATGAGGCAATCCGTCTCGATCCGAAATATGCTTTCGCCTACTACAACCGCAGCTCCGCCTACCGCGTCAAAGGCGACCTCGGCCGTGCCATGGCCGACTACAACGACGCAATAAGGCTCAATCCGAAGCTTAAAGCATTCAGCCCAAGTCAGTGAATGCTCCAAGAAATGGATCGGCCGAATGTCGCTGCAGACAATCCCGCCTTTATGAGTACGCGGCTCAGAGCAACGACAGCGGCACGCTGTTGCGACAACGCGCGCGTTATTTGATCGCCGTCGAGACCGTCGAGAACGTGGTTCTCAGCCTGGTGCCGAGACCGGTGATCACCGGGATGACCGCGACCGCGATTCCCGTGGCGATCAGGCCGTACTCGATGGCGGTGGCAGCGCTTTCGTCTTTCCAGAACTTGACGATGAGACGCATTCACGATGCTCCGTGCAGATCGATCGATCCTTATATTTGAAGTCTTATCGCGCCCTTAAAACCGCTTATGACGCATAAGGGAAAAAATTTAAGAGAGCTTTTACCGTCTCAAGACGTACCGCGCCGGTTGTGGCGTTCGCTATCAACTGGAATGGAACTCGTTCTCGATTCTTAAGATTTATCGCGCCATCTTGCCCGTACCGATCCGCTCTCAGCAGAGGTCCGAGCTCCGAGGATTTCATGAAACTGTACGCACCCAACGTCGCTTTGTTCGTTATTGCCGGCTGTCTGGCTATGCTCGGCGTGCTTGCCGCGTTCCCGATCGAGCTGCCGATCCCGGCGCTGACCGGAAACTCGGCGTGGTACATCTTCCTCGCCTGGTTCCTGCTGGCGGCCGGCAGCGCTATTCCGCATTCCGACGAGCACAACTCTGAGTAAAGACCGGCGCCGTCGCCGAGCGCGCCTGCAAAGCCGCGACAATGAGGGCGTCGACTCATTGACACGAAGCCACAGCCGTATTGATGCGAGCTGAACAAAGGCCGGATAGGACGGCAACCCATTCATAGTCTGTGAGTCCATAGCGCATGATTCGAAGCTCCCGGTTTGGGAGTTGGTCAGACGCAAACGTCCGGATCGGGTGGAGCGTACCTCAGCTTTCCGGTTGCAGCTCATCCGCTCCCCGGATTTCATCGGCCGATAATGTGCGTCGCGACCTCAGGCGACAGAAGACGTCCGTTCAAGAACACTCCAGTCAAACTCGCGCGCCCAGTCTGCAAAACTGTGCCAGCGGACCTCCGAAAAATCCCTACGCAATGCGGCGATATCGGCGTCGGCGCCGACGCGGTCGAACCATTCGAACATCAGCGCCACATCCTCGCTTTGCTGGCGAGCCGCGGCGATTGGGATTTCCTGATAGTTGATCGGGTGGCCTATGGCCTGCGAGAGGATTTTCGCCTGCTCCTCGCCGGATAACTCGTCCCCGGCCAAATCGAACCGCTTGCCGAACACCTGGTCGCGCCGCTCAATCAAAGCCGCGACGAAGGCGCCAATGTCGGCCAGGGCTATAAGCTGGATGACGCGTTTGGGAGGCATCGGGAAGGCGTACGTCCCCTGACGCAGCGCACCGATCGACCACGGCGCAACGATGTTCTCCATGAAGGAGGCCGGCGCGCTGATGGTGTAGGGAATGCCGAGACCGGCAACATGCTTCTCGACGAGATACTTGCTTTCGAAATGCGGGATGCCCGTCTTCTTGTTGGCATCGGCAACGGACGAATAGATCAAATGGCCGACGCCGGCATCCTTCGCAGCTTCCGCGGCAATGATTCCCTGACGGGTCTCTTCCTCGGTCCCAGCCTCGTTGCTGTTGCCCATCAGAAACACGGTGCCGACGCCACTTGCTGCCTTCAGAACCGACGCCCTGTCACCGAGATCGCCGGTCACGAGATCGGCGCCTGCCGACATCAACTGCCGCGCAGCGTCGCTATCCGGCTTGCGGGTCAGCGCCTTGACGCGATGTCCCCTGGACAGCAGTGCGCGCGCAACCGCGCCTCCCTGCTGGCCGGTAGCGCCGGTGACCAGAACGCTTCGCTTGGTGCTCATGTGACTGCTCCTCTTGTGGCCCGGTATCAGCCCGACCCAGCAGGCTCAGCCGGCACCGCTCCCGTAGGGCCGGGTGATAACTTCCAGGGAATGGCCATCGGGGTCGGGGAAGTAGACACCCCGCCCGCCGTCGTTGTGGTTGATCTCGCCCGGGCGGTGGCGCATCGGGTCGGCCCAGTGTTCAAGCCCTCGCTCGCGGATGCGGCTGAGAACAGCGTCAAAATCCGCCTCGCCGATCAGGAAGCCGTAGTGCTGTGGGCGGATCGGGCCTTCGGCGTTGGCGAAGTCGAGAGAGACCCCGTTGTCGAGTTCCACCACGTCGAAGTGGCCGAAGCGAGTCGGCGCTGGCCGACCCAGCATCTCGGCCAGGAAACGAGCGGACGTCGTCTGGTCGGACGACCAGACGATGGTGTGGTTGAGTTGAGCAGCCATGCCGAGGACTCCAGCTACGCCGCTTGGCGCAAAGTCGTCTCGCGCGCCCTTTTGAGCGCACCGGCCCACCACGCCAGCTGATCGAGCATCTGGCGGGCGGCCTGATTGAGATGATCGAGCTCGCTTAGCTTCTTGCCGTCTTTGACCACGGCCAAATAATCGGGAAAGAGAATGTGAACCGCGCTGCGGATCGGCGCCATCTGCAGTTCGATGGCATGCAGCCGTAACTGCTCGACCGCGCGGGCGCCGCCGACCCCGCCGTAGCCCACAAAGGCAACCGGCTTGTTGCTCCACTGTGCATAGGCGTAGTCGAGCGCGTTCTTCAGAACCGCCGTGGGTCCGTGATTGTATTCGGCGGCAGTGAAGATGAAGGCGTCGAATTCGGCCAGCTTCGCCTGCCAGCGCTGGGCGACCTGGTTTTTCGACGGAGCGTATAACGGCGAGGCCTCCTCGGCGAAAAGCGGCATCGGATAATCCTTCAGATCCACCAATTCGACGTCGAAATCTCCCCTCTGGCGGGCGATCTGCTCGATCCACTCGGCGGCATGGGCGGCGAAGCGATTGGATCTGACGCTCCCGATCACGATGGCGAGCTTCGGGTTGGTCATGGCGATTCTCCTGTAGGGCGCGCGTGATTGCGCTCCACAGACCAAGATGGACGCGAATGGGGGTAATCGGTAAGGTGGAATAGTCTTAATGAGCTATTCGGGTTTTTCGAATAATGGATCGCGCCGATGCATGGACCAAGCCTCGCCGAAACCACAGCCTTTGTGGCGGTGGTTGAGCTCAAAAGCTTTACCAAGGCGGCCAAGCAGCTCGCACTGTCGCCGCCGCGCATGAGCGAACTGGTCCGTAACCTCGAGGAACGGCTCGGGGTGCGCCTGGTCGAGCGGACGACGCGATCGGTTGCCCCGACGGCAGCCGGCGAGCGTCTTCTGGAGCGGCTTCGGCCGGTGCTTGACGAGTATCAGTCGGCGCTGGAATCGACCAATGAATTCCGCGGCAAGCCGGCCGGCATGTTGCGCCTGACAGCACCACCGCCAGCCGGCGATTTTTTTCTGGCGTCGGCCATTCCGCGCTTTCTCGCGCAGTATCCTGAGATTTCCCTCGACCTGTCATTGACCGACGCCCTGACTGACATCGTCACGGAGCGTTTCGATGCCGGAATTCGCATCGGCGAGCGGATCGAACGCGACATGATTGCGGTGCGCGTCACGGACGAACTGCCGTTCGTCGTCGCCGGTTCGCCTGCTTATTTCGCGCAACGTGGCAAGCCCAAGACACCCGACGATCTTGTCGCCCACGATTGCATCCGTATCCGATTTTCCAGCGGCACTTACGTTCCATGGCGCTTTCGGGTCAAGCGCCGCGATCTGGAAGTCCACGTCGAAGGCCGGCTGGTCGTTAATTCTGTGACGGTCGCGCGCCGCGCCGCCGTCGAAGGCCTTGCGCTCATACAAGGGCCGCCCGTCTTCATCGCATCGGATCTCGCCGAGGGCAGGCTTGTGACCGCTCTGGACGAATGGGCGCCAACCCCGGCGACAGGATTTTTTCTTTATTATCCGAGCCGCCGCCAGATGCGGCCGGCGCTCAAGGCGTTCGTGGATTTTCTGCGCAAAGAACGCCACGGCGCATAGCGACTTTTGCAACACAATCGGAGCGAAGCGGACATTGAGCCGGATTTATGAGTACCGGTCCGCGGGTCAGCCAATCCGAAGTCGCGGCCGGGCGGTCAACGCGAGCGTGGATCGAGCGCGTCGCGCAGCCCGTCGCCGACCAGATTGAATGACAGGACCGCGAGAAAAATCGCCAGCCCCGGCCAAACCGCCATCCAGGGCGCATTGACGAGAAAGCGCTGGGCGGAATTGAGCATGCTGCCCCATGACGGCGCCGGCGGCTGCTGACCGAGACCCAGAAAAGACAATGCGGCTTCGGCGATGATGGCGGCGGCCAGCGACAGCGTCGCCTGCACCAGCAAGGCGGGCAGGATATTCGGCAGGATGTGAACCAGCGCGATGCGCCAGTGCGGATTGCCGACGGCGCGCGCCGCCTCGACATAGTCTTCGACCTTCACCGCCATGACCTGGGCGCGCGTCAGCCGCACGAAGATCGGCGTCGTCGTGATGCCGATCGCGATCATCGCATTGCCGAGGCTCGGCCCCAGGAAGGCGGCAAGCGCAATGGCCAGAATGAGAAACGGGCAGGCCAGCATGGCATCGGTGATGCGGCCGAACAATGCATCGACGAAGCCGCCGACATAGCCGGCGATCAGGCCCGCCGGCACGCCGAGCGCAATCGCGATGGCGACCGAGATGATCCCCGCCATCAGCGAGGCTTGCGCGCCATAGATCACGCGGGCGAGCACGTCGCGCCCGACATCGTCGGTGCCGAACCAATGCAGCGCCGACGGCGCCTTGCGCACGGCGGTCCAGGTCTGCGAGCTCGGATCGTAGGGCGAGATCAGCGGCGCCAGCAACGCCGCCGCGACCAGAAGCGCGATGACGAAAAGCCCGAACACGGCGCCCTTGCGGCGCAACAGCCGCCGCATCGCGCGCGCCGTCGGGGTCTCGGCGCTGTCATCGTCCGTCGCACCGCCGAGCGTATGGGTGAGGACCGCTTCGGCCATCGCTCAACCGCGCAGCCGCGGATCGACCAGAATGTAGGCCATGTCCGCCAGCAGATTGAGCGCCATATAGATCGTCGCCGTCACCAGCACCACGCCTTGAACCACCGCGTAGTCGCGGTTGAACACGGCATCGACGATCAGCTTGCCGAATCCCGGAATGGTGAAAATCTGCTCGGTCAGCACGGCGCCCGAAAGCAGGGTGCCGAACTCGATCGCGCCAAGGGTGATGACCGGCGTCAATGCGTTGCGCAACACATGCTTGAGGATGACGTTGCGCTCGAGCAGGCCTTTGGCGCGGGCGGTGCGCACATAGTCGCTTTCCAGCACCTGCAGCATGGCGCTGCGGGTGTGCCGCATCAGCACCGCGGCGATCGCATTGCCGAGCACGAAGGCCGGCATGATCGTCGAAGCGAGGCTTAAGCGCCAGTCCTGCGCGAGCGGCACGTAGCCCGACGCCGGCAGCCAGCCGAGCTTCACCGAGAACAGGAAGATCATCATGATGCCGAGCCAGAAATTCGGCGTCGAGATGCCCCATAGCGCGAAGCCGTTGGCCACATAATCCCAGACGCTGTCCTTCTTCACCGCGGAGACGATGCCGGCGCCGATGCCGATGACGAGCGCGATGACGATGGCCATCGACGCCAGCTGAATCGTGACCGGGAGTTTTTCGGCGATCAGCGAAAGCACCGGCTGCTTGATCCGCATCGATTCGCCGAGATCGCCGGACAGCACGCCCTTGACCCAATAGACGTATTGCACCGGCAGCGGCCGATCGAGGTGATAGTGCCGTCGAATCTGCTCGATCGCCTCGGGATCGCGCTCTTCGCCGGCCATGACGCGCGCCGGATCGCCCGGCAGGAGATGTTGCAGCGAAAAGATGATCACCGACACGAAAAACAACGTCGGCAGGATCTGCAACAGCCGTTTGCCGAGCAATGTCAGCATGGCATCCTGCCCGTCCGGGTCCGGCGGCTATTTCAGCGTCAATCCGATCACCCGCACCAGGCCGTCGGGCATCTGCCGGTAACCTTCGAGCCGCGTCGTGTGGGCGATCAGCACGCGCGGGTGATAGAGATAGAGAATCGGGTGCTCTTCGAGAACGATCTTGGTCAGCTTCTCGTAGATCGACTTGCGTTGCGCCTGATCGGACGGAATGCGTGATTCATCGAGCAACTTGTCGACGTCCGCATTGCAATCCGCGGAATAATTCAGCGGCGCCTTGCACTTGTGGAAGCTGTACACATTGCCGTCGGGATCGCTGCGGCCGCTCCAGCCCAGCAGATAAGCCTGATACTCGCCGGCCTCGGCGGCTTTGAGCGACGTTGCGAACTCGGTCACGCGGATCTTCATCATGATGCCGGCCTCGGCCGCCATCGCCTGGATCACCTCGGCGACCGCCTGGGTCTCGGCGCCCCTGGCCACCATGAAATCGACGTCGAACGGAACGGTGACGCCGGCTTCCTTGAGCAGCGCCTTGGCCTTGGCGATGTCGCGCTTCCCGACCGGAAAGGCCTTCTGGTAATAGGGATTCTCCGGGCTCACCCACTGATTGCCCGGAACGAACTCGCCGTTGAAGACGACTTGATTGATCGCATCGCGGTCGATGGCGTAATCGAGCGCCTGGCGCACCTTGGCGGCGCTGCCGAGCGGATTTTTCGCCGGCTCGCCGCCGCCGACATTGATGTCCATGCCCATGTAGCCGAGGCCGAGCGCCGTCGCCAGCTTGAGCTTCGGGTCGGAGCGGACGTCCTTGATGTCGGTCGCCAGCACCCGCTCGATCAGTTCAAGCCCACCGCTCTTGAGGTTGGCGAGACGCGCGGTGTCCTCGACGATCGGCAAGTAGACGATGCGATCGATATGGACGTTGTCCTTGTTCCAGTAGTCGGCGAATTTCTCGACGACGATCCGGTCCTGCGGCACGCGCTCGACAAATTTGTACGGCCCGGCGCAGACCGGATGCAATCCGAAGCGGTCGCCGGCTTCCGTCGCCGCTTTCGGCGCCACCATCATGCCGGCGCGGTCGGTGAGCTGCGCGATCAGCGGCGCGAACGGCGTCTTCAGCACCAATTTGACGGTGAGCGGATCGACGACGTCGACGTGGTCGACCGCCGCGAGCTCCGGCTTGCGGAACGAGCCGGCCATGGTCATGTGGCGTTCGAGCGAAAATTTCGCCGCGGCCGCGTCGAAGCTTTCGCCGTCGTGGAATTTGACATTGGGCCGCAGCTTGATGGTCACTGCCTTGCCGTCGGGCGCGGTGTCGTAGCCGAGCGCAAGCTGCGGGACGACGTTGAGCTTTTCGTCGATGTCGAACAGCTTGTCGCAAAACGAGGCAAAGACGATGCGGCCCACATAGGTGCGCGCCAGCGTCGGGTCGAGAATATCGGGATCCTCGGCGAGCCCGATCCGCAGCGTCGACTGCGCGCAAGCCGTCCCGGCCGACATGACGAGAAGCGCGGCCGCGGCCGCAACACGAAACGTCTGCATCGGATTTTCTCCCCTCACGGCATCCGGGCCGTGGACAAGCCCTTGTCATTGGTCGTTTCGACTGTAGCAACACCGGCGCCGCCCTGCCTATCCGCCCGGTGCCGAAATGCGTCGACGAGCCGCGCCAAGGCCTGCGGCAGGCGGCCTTGGTGGGGGACGACGTCGGCCGCCGGCGGCAGTTCGTCGGCGCGGTGACAGGCGGTCGCATGCGAACCGCCGATGAGTTCCGGCTGTTCGGCCTCGCAGCGCGCGACGGTGAACGGGCATCGGGTATGGAACGCGCAGCCCGCGGGGGGATGCAATGCGCTCGGCGTCTCGCCGCGCAGGATGATGCGCTCGCGTTTGGCGCCCGGCTCCGGCACCGGAATGGCGGACAATAGCGCGCGGCTATAGGGGTGCCGCGGATTTGCGAACAAGGCCTGACTCGGCCCGATCTCGACGATGCGACCGAGATGCATCACCGCGATGCGGTCGGCAATGTGCTTGACCACCGCGAGATCGTGCGAAATGAAAATGTAGGCCAGTCCGAGCCGTTGCTGCAGGTCGCGCAAAAGATTGATCACCTGGGCGCGGATCGAGACGTCGAGCGCCGAAACCGGCTCGTCGCAGACGATGAGTTTCGGCTCGACCGCGAGCGCGCGCGCAATCGCAATGCGTTGGCGCTGGCCGCCGGAGAATTCATGCGGATAGCGGCCGATCATGCGCGGCTCGAGACCGACCAGCCGCAACAGCTCGTTGACGCGCTCGGCGCGGCGCGCCGGCGGCACGACGTCGTGCAGCGCCAGCGGCTCTGCGAGAATTTGCCCGACGGTCATGCGTGGATTCAATGAGGCATAGGGATCCTGGAAGATGAGCTGGGCGTTGCGGCGCAACGGCCTCAGCGCACGCTCCTTGAGCGCCGTGACGTCGCGGCCGTCGAAACGGATATGTCCCGCCGTCGGATCGATCAGCCGCAGCACCAGCCGGCCGAGCGTCGATTTGCCGGAGCCGGATTCGCCGACCAGCGCCAGCGTCTGGCCCGCCGCGAGCGAAAAGCTCACCCCGTCGACGGCCGTCAGCACCGCGGTGGGACGGCCGAGAACCGAGCGCCGAGCGACGAATTGCCGGCTGACGCCCTCGACCTCGAGCAGGAGCCCGCTCATGCCAGGATTTGCTCCAACGGCGCGCGGATGCAGCGCGACTGGTGGCTTGGACCGACCGGCACGATCGGCGGCGGCGCTTGCGTGCACATCTCGCGCACGAACGGACAGCGCGGCGCGAAGCGGCAGCCGGGCGGCAGCGCCGCCAGGTTGGGCACCGTGCCGTCGATGGCGGCAAGCTCGGCGTCGCTCGAATCGAGCCGCGGCATGGAGCCAATGAGGCCGACCGTATAGGGATGCTGGGGACTGGCAAACAGCACGTCGACCGGCGCGCGTTCGACGATCTCGCCGGCATACATGACGGCGACGTCGTCGCACACCTCGGCGACGACGCCGAGATCGTGGGTGATGAGAATGATGGCCGCGCCGGTCGAAGCCTTCAGATCGCGCATCAGATCGAGAATCTGCGCCTGGATGGTGACGTCGAGCGCCGTCGTCGGCTCGTCGGCGATCAAAAGCTTCGGATTGCAGGCGAGCGCGAGCGCGATCATCGCCCGCTGCCGCATGCCGCCGGACAGCCGGTGCGGATAGTCGTCGACGCGCTGTTCGGGCGACGGCATTTGCACCAGCCGCAACAGCTCGATGGTGCGGGCGCGCGCCTTTTGCCGGGACAGGCCGCGGTGGCGGATCAGGGTCTCGCCGATCTGGTCGCCGATCGAATACATCGGATTGAGCGACGTCATCGGTTCCTGAAAGATCATCGCCAGCCGGTCGCCGCGCAGGTTGCGCATCTCGCGGTCCGAGAGCGTCAGCAAATCGGTGCCATCGAAGCGAATACGGCCCGCCACTTCGGCGGAGTCCTTGGGCAGCAGGCCCATGATCGCCAGCGCCGTGACGCTCTTGCCGCAGCCGGATTCGCCGACCAGGCCCAAGGTCTGGCCGCGCCGGATCGTCAGATCGAGGCGATCGACGGCGTGCGTGGTCCGGCCGCGATCGCCGTGAAAGCTGACCTTGAGATTTTCGACTTCAAGGAGAGGATCGGCGGCGCTCACGCAGGACCTTCGGCAGCGATGGCCTTGGCGATCGCGCTTTCGATGACGCCGCGATCGATCACGCCGACCCGGTCGCGGCGGCTCGGCAGGAAGCGCTTGAAATGCACGAAATGCTGGCGGCTGACCCTTTCCAGGCGCTCGAGCTCGGCAAGCGGATCGGAGTGGTCGTCGACGCGGAGGTCGAGATCCGGCCATTCCTCGTCGCCGCAAATCACCAGCGCGGCCGATTGTCTGCCGCGCTTGTCGCCGCCCGCCGCCTCGCCGGCGCGCATCGCGGCAATGAGCCGGCGCGGAAACGGCAGCGCGGCATTGGCCGCATAGGCCGCGGCGGTGTCCTCGATGACGCGCGCTCCGGCGAGCATGTTGCCGGCGACCGAGACCGTGCCGCCCGAGATGTGCCCGCACCAGTCCAGGCAGGCTTTTCCGGTATGCGCCGCGCTACGGCCCTGCGCGTCCATCACATGGAGCTGGCGGTGGTCGCGGCCGGCGTCGGCGGCGGTGACCGCGGCCACGACATCGCCCGCGGACAAGCCCTGGTCCAGAAGGCGCAAGCCCTCGGTGCCGTAAAAGGAATTGATCAGCGCCTGGGTGGCGATCGCGCCGGTGCGCGATTTGACATAAGGCGCAAGCGCCCCGACGGCGAAGAAACGCGTCGCGACGGCGATGCCGAATTGCCCGGTATCCTGATCGCGCGCGATGATCGACCAGGTCATGCCAGCCATCGATCGAAGGGTTCAAACCGAAAGCGCCATCGCACGATGCGTATCATCGGCACCCTTTGGGTCATCGACCGCCACGCGCCCCGATGGCGTTCAGTCTATCGCATCCGCGGCCGGCGAGAAGGTCTTTCGCGCGGGCGCCGACATCAAGAGGCGCCTTCTCGCCGCCCTCGGGGACAGGTAAGGATTGACCTGCGCGCGTCCACGCGGGAAGAAGTCCCCGGCGACGCCAGGAGAACGCAGGAATGTCCGACGACCCCGAAGAAAAGAAAACAGGGGGCCATACGCTCGCCGACCACCTCTACGGCCAGAACATCGTGCACGAGCACGACGAGGATTCCGACCACGATCACGACCACGATTACGATTTCGAGAACGACGAGGTTCCGCTCGAGGACAATCCGCTGTGGCGTCAGGACAACGTCTCGCTGATGACGGTCGGCATCGACATCGGCTCGGCCGGCACGCAAGTGATCTTCTCGCGGGTCAATCTGCGCCGGCTGGCCGAGGATTTGACCAGCCGCTATTACGTCGTCTCGCGCGAGACCTTGTTCCAGTCGCCGGTGGCGCTGACGCCGTATCAGAGCGAGGAGCGCATCGACGACGAAAAGCTCGGCGCCATCATCGACGACGCCTATGACGCCGCGAGCCTGCATCCCGACAAGATCGACACCGGCGTGGTGATCCTCACCGGCGAGGCGCTGCGCCGCGAGAACGCGCAGGGCATCGCCAAGATATTGTCGGAGCAGGGCGGCGAGTTCGTCACCGCCACCGCCGGCCATCACATGGAATCGATGCTGGCGGCCTACGGCTCCGGCGCCGCGCGCGTCTCCAGCGACGAACGCAAGCGCATCCTCAACATCGATATCGGCGGCGGCACCACGAAACTCGGCCTGGTCGAGAACGGCAAGGTCATTGCCACCGCGGCCGTGCATATCGGCGGCCGCCTGCAGGTGGTCGAGAACGGCAGGATCGTCCGCCTCGATCCGGCCGGAAAGCATCACGCCAAGCGCGCCGGCTTTGCCTGGAATCGCGGCGACGCCATCGATGTCGCCGACATGGAGAAGGTCGCCGACGGCATGGCCGACGCGCTGGTCGCTGCCGTCACTGCGCAGCCGCTGCCGCACGACATCGCGCATCTGTATTTGACCGATCCGATCGCTGAGCTCGGCCGCATCGACGGCATCATGTTTTCCGGCGGCGTTTCCGAATACGTGTATCAGCGCGAGGAACGCGATTTCGGCGACATGGGCCCGCGGCTCGGCCGCGCCATCCGCGAGCGCATCGGCCGCGGCGCGTTTCCATGGCCGGTGCTGCCGGCCGGCGAATGCATCCGCGCCACCGCGCTCGGCGCTTCCGAATACTCGGTGCAGCTCTCCGGCAATACCAGTTTTATCTCGGCGCCCGGCGTGCTGCTGCCGCGCCGCAATTTGCAAGTGCTGCTGCCGCCGTTCGTCTGCGAGGAGACCATCGATGCGGAAAAACTTGCCGCCGCGATCCGCAGTCACATGACCGCGTTCGACGTCGATCCCGACCGCGAGGTGGCGCTGGCGCTGCGCTGGACCGGCATGCCGTCCTATGAGCGGCTCGCAGCCTTCGCCGAGGGCATCAGGCGCGGGCTCGCCGAGCGCATCGCCAGGAAGCAGCCGCTGTTCATCATGCTCGACGGCGACGTGGCGCAGACGCTCGGCCACATCCTGCGCGACGAATTGCACGTCGAGAGCGAGATGCTGGTGATCGACGGCGTCGTGTTATGGGATTTCGACTATATCGATCTCGGCCGCATCCGCATGCCGTCCTACACCGTGCCGGTCACCATCAAATCGCTGGTGTTCAGCGAAGACCCGCGCGGCCCGCGGCCGCGCCAGCGCTTGCATCATCACGATCATGAACATGATCATGATCATGAGCACGACCATGGTCATTCACATGATCATCATCATGATCACGAAGATGATCACGAACATGCAACGCCCACTCGGCGCTAACTCTCTCGCCTGATATAGGTCCAACGTCAGAAACAGTTGGAGCGTGGGCAATGAAGCTCGCGACAGCTTGATTCAGCCTAGAGAACCTGGTCAAGGAGTCCGGTTTTATCAAGCGAGTCTGTACTGATGGGAGCGTCATTTGGGTTTAAGCCTGCCAGTCGGGCTTCTTCAATCACTTGCTGCATGACGTTGACTACCTTCCGAGGAGTCCGAAACGTGAGCTGTCCAAGGATTGCATCAAGAGATTCATTGCTAAAGGGAAATGCACCCATTTTGGCGTTATTTGCCTTATCCAGACGCATGGCGTCCATAATCTGAATAGCAAATTCTACGGAAGATGCTCGGTCGAAAGGCTTAAATTCGATTTGTCGATTTACGCGCGTGAGAATATAATCGGCGAACATGGATGAAAGTAACTCCTGCTCTGCTGACACACCAAGTACTAACCCAAAGCAATTGGGACACAAATCATAAAGATGACGAATGAGGTCATTTATCTCGAGAATTTCTTTGGTTGAAGCCTGCCGAAGAATGTCGAGCTCATCAATCATCAAATGCACTGATTGGCGAAAGCGCTTTGTCTCATTTTTGAACCGAAGCTCATAAACAAAGAGATTGGTAATTCTAGTAAATGTGACCATCGCCTGATAGTCTGTTAGACCCTTTGGCACCAGGAGATCGCGAATTTCCTGCTCGCCATCTTGCTTATCCAGCTCCTTAGCAAAGTTGTAAAGTTCCACAGCTGGAATAAGTTTTTCAATTACTTCATCGTCAGCTACTTTCGCTCCAAGGTCTTGCTCCTCGCGATACTTCGTGATTTGCGATTTCAAGAATTGCCTATATTCGACGACATCTTCTAGAAGAGTTGTCTTGGCAATCAAGTCTTCTACAAAAGCTCCTGCGAATGTTGGCCGCCCTTTGTCCTTTTTTAGAGTTGGGATGTAATAGGCTGAGGACTTACCTCCTTCCTTAATTTGCTTAAGCCAGTGTATGCCCCACAAAAGAGCATGTGACTTTCCTGTTCCCCAATCGCCGTGTAGGAGAATTAAGTTACTGTTTCCGACCTGCTCCGCACGGGAGCGGCTAAGAAATTTCTCAAGTAGACTCCGCTCCTGCGCTTGTCCTGCCCAGATGGCTAATCGTGGGTCATCATCGAACGTCGCATTCGACCGAAACGGATTTCCATCCAGGTTGCAAGCTCGATAGAAGTCTGCGTTTGACATTGGCACGAGTGTGGTCCTTTCATCTCAGTACATTTGTGGCCACATAAGTCTCAAGATCCAGCGCACGGTCGGTCAGATGCAGGACGAACTCGTACGATCCATCGAGATCATCAAACGCAATTTCGTAGCACAGTTCTTCATCCGGTTCTTCGCCAACCAGCCCGGTGTTTAATCCCTTGGGTGTAAGCTCCGCCGAGCCGATCAAAGCGATGCTTTTATGGTGTGATAAATCAGGATGGATACGCTCACTATTGACCTCGAAATAGAACAATCGGGCGTTTACGTGCTGGTGAACTAACAAATCGACGCCACGTGCTGCCAGCCATCGATATTGACTGAGGTTCCTGTGTGCCGGAGGCCGAGTAATCATGGTTACGGTACCTTCGTATTCAATGACGCTATTGATCAGCTGACCCACCAATCCGTCAGGGGCGGCCAGGTTGGTCGAAATAGTCGGGCTTATAAGTACTACATTGCGATGTGCAACAAGTATTCTCGTGGCTAGGACCTCGCGTAAATATCGGGGATGGGTCGACTTTGTGTAGTGCGGATTGCGGTATTCGGTCAGTGCGTCCAACCCGACAGGAGCCTTGCCCGCTTCGGCGGCCACAGCCAGATCGCGCGGCGTGCGAAAACGGTCTTCAATCGAATGGCCGCCAGCCCTGTACCAGTATATGTCAGTTCCGCGGCGGATAAAAATCGCCCTATACGCGGTGGTTTGACGGCTGACGTAGCGAATCCAAGCACCTTCCGCGCCGTGAAATCGATGGTCGTCCGCATCAGGGACGAACGCACCATCAGGAGTGATGACCTTTTCAAGCACCCGCCTTGCGAAATTAGCATCGCCATGTTGGGTAAGATCTCTTATGAACTCAGGGCAAAAATAAACGGCCATGCTCCCTCACGCTGATAACGCAAATTCAGCCAACCTCGAAGGGCGTACCAAGAGTCGTGGATCTTTGCGCTTTCTCTCCTTATCGATTACCGTAGGATAAGGCACTATCCCTTCCTCGCCGATCGAAAGCGCGAGTGCGCAGCGATACGCCACCCTTGCAGGAAGCTCCACTCGAAGAATGCGCTTTGAACGATTGAGTGATCGATAGGTCTGAAATAATTCCCTGAGAATCGTGATTGCAGTATCATGACGCGCCTCGCTCCAGGTCATTATCTTTCCGACGAGACCGAGCGCATGACCTATTAGACAAATGTAATCCCAGAAATTCCGAACAGGTACTTTTTCCGACAGATTTTGGTCAGCAAATATTGGAGCAGTCAATTCGTGAGAAAGCGGCCAAACCGATAAACAAGACGCGCCGCCCATTTCTACCGCGCTCAATTGTTGAAGAAATGTTCTGCCGGCCGGAGTTTGGGACCCATCACTCGCGGCTAGGCCAAGTGAAATGGCCCACGCTTTGCGCCTCGGCAATGCTTTGGTCAGATACGCCTCAGAAAGTTTGGGTTCCGGCCTAATCATATTAGGACGCAAAAGCCCCGCTCGAGTCGCAAAGGGGGAGGGCCTTTGGGCCCCTACGAACAGGGAATGTCGACCGCGGCTACCTGGGTTATTTTCCTGCACTTCGATGTTGACAGCTTGATAGATTGCCTTTCGCTGTTCTGTAGTGTGAAAAACCTTCTCTAACACTGACCATTTGTATTCAAGCAAACGGTAAATACGCGTCTTGAATTCGTCTGGATCGAAGCAGGCTGCGAGCGCGTTCAGGAAGATGTCGCCGTCGGCGCGTAAAAGTGTATCTGTAAATATTAAACGCAAGCTGGTCTCGAACTCATCGTCCGGCTGGAGCCGTCGAAGTATACCAAGCGCATCGCCCACTTCTAAGACACCGACTTCGCCTCTCCGGACAGATACCACCTCAAGGCTCCGCAATACGTCAAGAACATGATCATTCTTTTGATCGAGGCCCCATCCTTGCGGCTTCTCGGCGTGGAGCAGACGGTTGATGTCGGCATAGCTGATTGCTTCTCGATCCGCGTACAGCGATGCAAAATCCCTCAGTCGGTCCAGTGTATGCTCAAGGCCGACGGAAAATCCAATTTTCCGTATGAAGACCGAGAACGGATTAAAGGGGACTTTGTCCGCCATGTGCCGTTATCCTTGGACGCATTTGAAGGAGCACTGTTCGGCTTGTAGCGTGATCACCCATAAAACATTGGCCGGCTTCAAGTAGCCGTAGAATATCACCAAAATCCGATATTTTAGTCCCGGCTATTCGTAGTGCGGAAAGTGTCTTAGTTGGAATTCGAGCGATTGCGGCCGCTATGTCGTTTTGGAACGTCAACCGGTGCGAGAACGTGAGATTGACTTGGCTTAGGACTCTGTCGTCAACCGCTGAGGGCTGTTGCGTAGCTAATACAAGCGATAAGCCGGCATCGCGCCCGCGCTTTACGTATTCAACTAGTGCTCCACGCGCAGCTGACGAGCCACTGTTGGGGCACACGACATGAGCCTCGTCAACGAGCAGCCATACCCGGCTAGGAAATTGTCTGTCTGGACCTGAAGTCGCAAAGAAATCGGACACACGCCGCTGCTGATGATAGCGCCCCATAATGGTAAAAAGCTGTCGTGCGAGGATCGCAGCAACAAGTGCCTTGTCCTCGTCGCGAAGATCTCGAAGCATAAAAACGTTGCATCTGCCCGGTACTAAAAGGTCTTCGATGTCAATTCCCGCTCGATCAAATAATCCTGTTCGAGCATAATCGGTTAGTCGATAAATAAGCGCGTTACGGGATATGTCCGCGACATTCGTTGCGAAATGTCCGTCACGCAGCAGACGAATCATATCCTCAACGCTAAAGCTTTCCGTTACGAGCCGGTCGAGGACTTCCGCGAGTAGGTGACCTTGTGGACCGTAGACCTCCTGTCCCAGCAGCGCGCACCATTCCTCGTGGAGAACGTCCCTCGGTCTAAGTTTCAAATCGATCTCATCACCGAGGAAGCGCACTGCGTTACGCGGAAGAAAAATCTGCACATCTGCTAACGCCGTTGTGTGAAGTTTCCATTCAGCGAGTTGCTGCTTCTGACTTTCGCCATCGTGCCCGCGTGGCGCATATCGCAATGTCCAAAATTGACTTTGCGTGTCAATTAAGAAAGTGGTCACGGGTGTAACGTCAATCTGCACTGGAGAGGGCTCTGTAAGCCTCGCCAAACCTTCAATCAATATACCTAGGTCCATGCTTTTGCCGCTGCCTCTCGTCCCCGTGATATACGCGACGTGCGGAAAGCTAGTGTCTAACCAGGCGTCCGCGCCAAGCATGTTGGCGCCCGAGGCGCTCTCAAACACTTTACCCAAATAGATCAGGTCCCGCGGCGTTGACTCTTCTTCCGAACGCCCGAATATGAGGTTCCGACCTTTTGTCGTATAGTTGCATTTCACAATGGGATCGAGAGCGACGTAAGGCGTCTGCTCAATAGATTTCCCAAATGCATCAACAAGTTTTGTGAGAAAAGCCACGGACGTAAGCTCCTCCCGGAACAAGCGTGCAACCCCCGCCCATCTCAAGCTTTATCACACGGGCCGGTCGCAAGGCTGCAATAAAGTGACTATGATTTGCGGCGGCGACCAAGGCAATGCGTTTCTGTTCTCTGACAGTTTGCCGCAACCGATGTGCGACAATACGAGCTGCTATCGGGTCCAAGTCGGAGCAAAACTCGTCGATTAGCCAGACATCCTCATTACCAAGTACGAGGTCGGCGAGCATTGCGCGATAGCGCTGTCCGCGACTAAGCATCCCGAAAGGCTTCAAAAAGAGCATAGCTTCGCTGAGGCCTACGCGAGCCAAGGCATCGAACGTTCGTTCTGGCCCGTGCTTTGTTGCCAGATGCTCGAAGAGAGGAGATTCTTCCGGGAGTGGCCTAAGCCAGCCGACAGTGTATGTGCGTGGCTTTACCTTTCCTGTTATGACTACGGTGCTGGATTTCCATGCGCGATCCAGCGCTGCTAGAAGCAGACTCTTCCCGCATCCACTTGATCCTGAAACAAACGTGACAGTGCCTGGCTGTGCCTCCATTGAGACTGGTCCAACCAAGCGAGTTTTTAGCGTTTTTGTGGTTATGCCGAACGCGTCCATTACCACCCGGCTGTAATTGGTGTGTGGCACTTCATAGTTGGACCAAAGGTCAATCCCGCAAAGTTCAAGTTCTCCAACACGAGGCGACTTTACCCCGTTCATAACTTGACCAGGCTTTGGGCGAGCTGCCGCACGAACATATGCATCTGAGTAAGCGTCCAGCCCGATCATATAATAAGGAATCGGTGATCGAATGACGGGGCGCAATGCAAGCCACTCATCAAGCGTCATGCGCGTCCACGGATTTTCCTCCGACAGCACGTCTGATAGTCGGGCTCGTAGGGATTCGAATGTTTCCCCAGTCGTTGCGCGATAATTTTCAAACAGCGCATAATAACGGCGTTGGAGACTTAGAATTCCGGACCTACCTTTGCGACCTTGCTTCATACTCACCATATCCTTGGCAAGTCGTGCACGATTACCTTCCGTATTCCCGAGGTAGTGAAAGCCACAGCTCGATACAAAGTCTATGTGGCGCAGCATCTCTGCCGAAATCTCGACAAACAGGGCGCGCTTGCCAGCTATATGCCAGCGTTCGCGCGCGAATTGCACGGCCGACTTCACAAGTAAGGCTGAAAGTCCAACTCCACGCAATTCCGGATGAATGACGACTCGTGCGATGCGGGCGATCCTATTGACTAAGGCCTGTCCGCCCTTGCGCCAAGATTTCCAAGCTACATCCAATCTGGGGTGCGAAAACGGCCGGTCGAATGCGACATGGCGAGGCTTCGCCATCATCAAAGGCATCTGTAATTCGATGTAACCTGCGGTTAGCCAGCTGCCTGTAAGTTTTAGCTGCAGAATGAGGACTGCACGTCTTCCGCCGGTTCGCTTTTTCGCGACTCCACCTCGTTCGGCGTTAGAGAAATCCAAGCCGCGATAGTGAAAGGCTTCCAATGCCGTTTGGTCGGCTAACTCCGAGGCGGTTGATATTTCAGCGACCCGAAACGCCACCTTTTCACCGGCGAAGTCATGAAAGGCACAGCTCTCAAAGAGGGGGACCAAAGGAATTTCACTTTCACCCGCCACCCAAACTCGCCTCTCTACTCCCTCCTGCACCATAAGCCTGTCAGAGTGGCCAACCATCGCAAATCGGTGAATAAGGAACGGAAGTCCAGAGGCAGAAGGCGGCTCGAACGTGAGTTGTTTCTGATGTCCCTTCGGCAGGATCGTTCGGATTCGGTGTGCTCGTGCCAGTTGTCGGGTAGATCGGCGCGAAGACACGGCAGGTTCGTGCAAACTCGTAAAAGTCATTGCAAAGTGCCCGTCCGGTAGTTGCCGTTTTTACGTCAAAGACCCTCGAATTAGGCAACCGCCCCCTTGTGCGAGCGTGGAACATCCGAGCCTGTCCGTTGAGCAATGGCTCGTATAGCACAACTCCGCAGCAGCTCGCACGGAGTTTTCCGCCCGCAATGACTTTGCTGAAGAATTTCGTTTCCTGCGTTCGGAGGAGGGAGCGGTATGCGCTACACTTGGCTTCCACACTTGGCTTCCGGCGTAGCCAGGAAACGCCGCCATCGGTAGCATGGTGGAGTAGGCTTCTGTGGGGAGGCGATGCGCGGCGGGTGGACTTCGATACCGATTGCCGCCGCCGTCGCGCTGGTCGCCTGGCTGGCGCTGGTGCCGCTCGGCTTCATGCTGTGGCAGAGCGTGCTGTCGCCGGAAACCGCGACCGCGCCGGCGCGCTTCACCCTGGACAATTATCGCACCGCCTATGCCAGCGCCGACACCGCGCGCTTGCTGGCCAATTCGCTGCAATTCGCCCTCGGCAGCGCCGTGCTGGCGTTCTCGTTCGGCACGTTTCTGGCCTGGATCAACGAGCGCACCGACACCCCGTTCAAGGCGCTGTTCTTCGCGCTGACCTTGGTGCCGCTGATCATTCCCGGAATCCTGTTCACGGTGGCGTGGATTTTCCTCGGCAGCCCGAAGATCGGCATCATCAATCGGGTACTGCAGCACGTCTTCTCAACCGATGCGGTGTTCATCAACATCTACTCGATCCCCGGAATGATCTGGGTCGACGGCCTTCATTATTCGCCGATGGCGTTCCTGCTGATGACCGCTGCATTTCGAGCCATGGATCCGGCGCTCGAGGAATCCGCCCTGATGAGCGGCGCGACGGCACCGCGCATTCTGTGGCGGGTCACCATTCGCCTGGCGTCGCCGGCGACCGCGGCGGCGCTGCTCATTTTGTTCGTGCGCGCCCTGGAATCCTTCGAAGTGCCGGCGCTGCTCGGCCTGCCGGTCGGCATCGAGGTCTATACCTCGGCGATCTACGACGCCATCCACGCCTATCCGAGCGCGGTCGGGCTCGCCTCCGCCTATGGCGTGGCGCTCTTGGTCATCACCTCGCTGTGCGTGTTTATCAATCTGCGCATCGCCGGCCGCGGCAGCCGTTACGCCACGGTGACCGGCAAGGGCTTTCGCCCGCGGGTCATGCGCATCGGGCGCTGGCGCTATGTCACGGCGGCGATTTTCCTGATTTACGTCGCGCTCGTGGTCGTGCTGCCGTTTCTGGTGCTGCTGTGGTCGTCGCTGCAGCGTTTTTACATCGTGCCGACGCTCGCCGCGCTCAAAAACCTGACATTGGATTCCTATCGCACGGTGCTGGCCTATCCGGCGATCGGCACCGCGGTCTGGAACAGCATCGTGCTGGCGCTCGCCAGCGCGACGCTGATCATGCTGGCGACGTCGCTGTTGTGCTGGATCGTGGTGCGCACCAAGCTGCCCGGGCGCGCGCTCATCGACAATCTCGCTTCGCTGCCGCTGGTGTTTCCCGGCCTGGTGCTCGGGCTATCCATCATGGTCTGCTACCTGGCATTGCCGATCGGCGTCTACGGCACGATCTGGATCATGCTGATCGCCTATGTGACGCGGTTTCTGCCCTACGGCATGCGCTACAACACCGCCTCCTTGCTGCAGGTGCACAAGGAGCTCGAAGAGTCCGCCGCCATGAGCGGGGCGTCGCTCGGCATGACGCTCTTCCGCATCGTGCTGCCGCTGTTGAAACCCGGCCTGATCGCCGGCTGGATCTACATCGTCATCGTCTCGATCCGGGAGCTGGCCAGCTCGATCCTGCTCTACAGCCCCGGCACCGAAGTGGTCTCGGTGACGATCTGGGAGTTGTGGCAGAATGGCCAATACGTTGAATTATCGGCGCTCGGCGTCATGATGATTTTGGTGCTATTTTGCTTCGTCATGCTGGCCGAACTGGTCGGCCGGCGGTTCGGCGTCGTCGAGGCCTGAGGGAGGAAGCGCGTGCTCAGCGTAAAATCGCTCCACACCGACTATGCGGGCGCGGGCGGCGCCGTGGTCCACGCCGTGCAGGACGTGTCCTTCGACGTGCCCGACGGCGAGCTGTTCACGCTGTTGGGCCCGAGCGGCTGTGGCAAGACCACGACCTTGCGCTCGATCGCCGGGTTGGAGCGGCCGCGCTCCGGCTCGATCGCGCTCGACGGCCGCGTGGTCTATTCCTCGGACGCCGGCATTTTCGTCGCGCCCAACCGGCGCAATTTCGGCATGGTGTTCCAGTCCTACGCCATCTGGCCGCACATGAACGTGTTCAAGAACGTGGCGTTTCCGCTGGAAGTGCGCAAAGCGCGGCCGAGCCGCAAGGAGATCGAGCAGAAGGTCATGCGCGTGCTGGCGACCGTGCAGCTCGCCGAGCTGGTCGACCGCGACGCCACAAAGCTCTCGGGCGGCCAGCAGCAGCGGCTGGCGCTGGCGCGCGCGCTGGTCATGGAGCCGCAGCTCTTGCTGCTCGACGAGCCGCTGTCGAACCTCGACGCCAAGCTGCGCGAGGCGATGCGGTTCGAATTGAAGCGCATGCAGCGCGACCTCGGCCTGACCACGATCTATGTCACCCACGACCAGAGCGAGGCCCTGGCGCTGTCCCACGAAATCGCGGTGATGAACGAAGGCCGCATCGTCCAGATCGGCTCGCCGCGCGATATCTACGAAAAGCCGCACAACAGGTTCGTCGCCGATTTCGTCGGCAGCACCAATTTCATCGGCGGCAGGGTAGCGTCCGCCGCTGCCGGCAACGGCCGCTGCCAGGTCGCTACGGCGTTCGGTGAGCTCAACGTGCAATGCGTCGAGCCGCTGGCCAAGGATGCGCCGGTCGTGGTGTCGGTGCGCCCCGAGGACGTCGAGCTTTACGAGGCCGCCCCGCCGCGCGAGGACGGCGACAATGTCTGCACCGGCATCGTGGAGGCCAAAGTCTTCCTCGGCGACTATCTGGATTTCCAGGTCAAAGTGGGCGATTCTGTGCTATTGGCCCGCGTCCATCCCTCGCTGCGGACGCCGACGGGCCACGCCATCCACGTGCGCATGCGGGCGGAGAAATGCGTGGCGCTTGCCGAGCCGTCGGCTTCGCGGGTTGCTGCCTAAAAGTTCAAGAAGGAGTGCCAAATGGCCAAGAACGCCGTCGTTTCCGAGGAACTCGCCAACAAGTTCAAGACCGAGAAGGAAACGCCGTATACCCACTGGGTAAAGGCCGAAGGCCTCGACATTATTCCATCGTTCTATGTGCAGAACCTGCGCACCGTCGAATTGAAGCCCTGGGCGCGCCGCGGCGGCAACGCCGTGTTCCTCAACCACGACGCCTCGCGCACCTCCAACGATTGCTACGTGATGGAAATTCCGCCGGGCAAGAGCTTGGCGCCGCACCGCCAGCTCTACGAGGAGATGGTTTTGGTCTTAAGCGGCCGCGGCTCGACCACGGTGTGGAACGATGCCGGCGCCCGCATCACTTTCGAGTGGAAGGACGGCGCGCTGTTCGCTATCCCGCTCAATTGCCATCACCAGCATTTCAACGGCTCCGGGCGTGAGCCGGCGCGCTACGTCGCCGTCACCAACGCGCCGCCGGTGATCAATCTCTACGAGGACATCGATTTCATCTTCAACACCAAATACGACTTCAAGGACCGCTTCGCCGGCGAGCCGGATTATTTCAGCGCCAAGGGCGAGCAGAAGGGCTTTTTGCTGGCGACCAATTTCGTGCCGGACGCGGTCAACATCCCGCTGATCACCGCGACCGAGCGCGGCGCCGGCGGCGGCCATATCCGCTTCAACATGGCCAAGGGCTCGATGAACTCGCACATCTCGCAATTCCCGATCGGCACCTACAAGAAGGGCCACGCCCACGGGCCGGGCGCCCATGTCATCGTGCTGTCCGGCGACGGCTTCTCGCTGATGTGGCCGGAAGGCGAGGAGCCGCAGCAATATAAATGGGAAGTCGGCACCATGATCGTGCCGCCCAATATGTGGTTCCATCAGCACTTCAATGCCGGCTCGACGCCGGCGCGTTATCTGGCCTTCAAGCACGAGGGCGTCGCCATCCGTAACGCCCAGGGTGTGCCGAAAGCCTGGATCAGCCGCCGCGTCGGTGGCGACCAGATCGACTATCTCGACGAGAAGCCGGAAATCCGCCGGCTGTTCGCGACGGAATTGGCCAAGCACGGCATCGCCTCGCGCATGGACGCGGCCTACGCCAAGGAAATGGCGGACCTCGGCGTCAAGACTGCGTAGCTTTTTTTCACCTCTCCCCGCTGCGCGGGGAGAGCGTAGGCGTCCTTCGGACGCCGTTCTTGAAGTAAAAGAACGCCGATCTGAAGGATCGGCTATGTGAGCGAAGCGAGCGAGGGTGAGGGGGCCTCTCCGCGATTCTGAGCTTAGGGTGAGTTTCGTAGCGGTTCAGCGACTGCCCGCAACGCTCAGGCAGTTGCAACGCCCCCTCACCCCAACCCTCTCCCCGCACGCGGGGAGAGGGAGCGCGCGGAGGATCGCCCGGCCTCATTCGATCACCTCGTCGGCGCGCGAGATCGGCGTGGACGAAGAACGGTCGGTATCAGATGAATTGATCGGACATCGGCAAAAAAGGCGCCGAGTTCGCATAAAACTGTCGCGACCAGAACCGTCAGGAGGGAAAAATGATCCGCGCATTGGTAAAGAACTTTGGCTTGGGGTTGGCTTTTGCGATGATATTCGTCGTAACTGCCCAATCTGGCGGCGCACTTTCGTATAACAATATTCTGGGAAAGTGGTGCGGAGTAAGTACCAATCCCAATTTGACCAACATGCTCTTTGCTCGCGATACTCTAACAATCACTCACTTGCCACAAAACACGACAACCGTATTCGCAGTCGATCATTATGAATTTACCGACACGATGGTGAAGCTCCATTATCGGGCTTCTGGTACCGCCCTAACGCCAGCGCCCGGCAAAGAAATATTCAGGGCAGATTATTCGGATTTCAGTTCCGACGGCAAAACAATGAGTCAACCAGCCATCCCCAACATCAACCGAGGCGCATACCATTTCATGCGCTGTTCATGATATTACTCGCCAGTACTTTTCAAGTATATAATTCCCCCACAAGGGGGAGGGGAACGCGACTGCGCCGCCTCATTCGATCACCCGGTTGGACAGCGCCAGCAGGTTTGGCGGAATGTCGAGCCCCATCGCCTTTGCAGTCTTGAGATTGAGTATCAGTTCGAACGTCGTCGGCTGCACGATCGGCAGATCGGCCGGCTTGGCGCCTTTCAATATCTTGTCGACCAGGACGGCGCCGACCGCGAAAAGCTCCTGGTAGTTTGGCCCGTAGGACATGAGCCCGCCGGCCTCGACCCATGAGCTGTCCTCGAACATCGCCGGAATCCTGTTGCCGTTGGCAAACTCGAGGATGCGGGCCAGATGACGTCGCGTGAACGCTTCGGTCGTCACCAACAGCGCATCCGGGTGTTGCGCGAGAAGTTCGGCAAGCGCAGCCTCCAGCTCCTCAGGATTCCGCGGCCCGACGACGTGCAGCAAGACGTGCGACTGATCGGCGGCGATTTGGGTTTCATGCACGCGTGCTGCCATGCCGGGGTTCGACGAATCCCACAAAATCGCAAAGCGGGAAATTTTGGGTGACAGCGTGCGCAGGATATCGAGCCGCTTCGCGCTCAGTTCGGGCGCCATCAGCGAGACGCCGGTTATATTTCCACCGGGCCTGGCGAGGCTTGCCACGAGGCCGACGCCCACCGGGTCGCTATTGGCGCCGAGCACGATCGGAATCGTGCCGGTTGATTGTTTGGCGGCAAAGCCCGCTGGTGTCCCCATCGTCACGATGACATCGACCTGCTGCGCCACCAAGTCCGCGGCAAAATCCTTCAGGCGCTCGATGTTCCCGTCGGCAGACTTGCGCGCGGTGACGACGTTCTTTCCCTCCGCGTAGCCGAGCTCGCCGAGCTTGCGCATGAACGCCGCGGTGAAGAAAGCATCGACGCCGCCGGTGTAGAGCATGCCGATCTTGAAGAGCCGCTGGGCGCGCGCGGCGAGAGGCCGCAGCAGCGAAGATGCCGTCGCGGCGCCGAGTGCGGTCAGGAATGAACGCCGTCCGATCGTGGTGATCATGTCGCTCCCTCGCAGCCGAGCGCGTTGCTGGCGCAGCCTAAATCAGTATGCCTCGATACCGGGATGTTCGATTGCGGCCCGCCGCGTCGCCTCATTCGATCACCGCGTCGGCGCGGCCGAGCACGGACGCCGGCAGGTCAAGGCCGAGCGCCTTGGCGGTCTTGAGATTGATGACCAGCTCGTACTTGGTCGGCGCCTGCACCGGCAGGTCGGCCGGCTTCTCTCCCTTCAATATGCGATCGACGTAGCCGGCCGCGAGCCGGTACTGGTCGACGATATCAGGCCCATAGGAGATTAGGCCACCGTCGACGACGTAGTATCGGGCGGGGTAAATTGCTGGCAGCCGATGCTGGGCGGCAAGCGCGATAATCAGATTGCGTCGAATAGTTGCTGACGTTCCCGCCGGCACGATCAGGCCTCCATTCGCGCCGTGCGCGAAGGCTTCAACAGCGCGTTCGAGCCCGCCCGGATCGCGCACGTCGATAAGGGTCAATTCCACTCCCAATGAGGGCGCTGCGCCCTGAATGGCACCAAGCTGTCCGAGCCCCGAGGGCGTGCTTGGATCGCGAATGACGCCCGCCCGTGTGACGCGGGGCGCGATCTGTTTGAGCAGTTCGACCAACTTTCCGCTAAGGCTGAATTCGAACTGGGAAAACCCGGTAAGATTTCCGCCCGGTCGAGCCAGGCTCTCGACCAGCCCGACCGCGACCGCATCGGTTGCTTGTGCGAACACGATTGGCACCGTGCGGGTCGCCTGCTGCAACCCCTGCGCGGTCGGGCCTATCGTCGCAAGGATGACGTCTGGCGCAAGAGCAACGAGTTCCTCCGCATATCTGCGAATGCGGTCGCGATCAGTACCTGTACCCCAACGGTACTCGATGCGCATATTGTCACCGTCGGTCCACCCCAATTGCTTCATCGCGCGCAGGAACGTCCCGATACGGGCTTGCGCTTCGGGATCGCCGGAGGCGAGGTTCATCAGCACGCCGATACGACGCATCCGCTCAGGCAGTTGTCCTCGCGCTGCGATCGGCCACACCGCCGCCGCGCCACCGAGAAGGGTGATGAACTCCCGCCGCCTCATTCGATCACCGCGTCGGCGCGCGCGAGCACGTTGGCCGGAATCGTGAGACCGAGCGCCTTGGCGGTCTTGAGATTGATCACCAGCTCGTATTTGGTCGGCGCCTGCACCGGGAGGTCGGCCGGCTTTTCGCCCTTGAGGATGCGGTCGACGTAGCTTGCCGCGTGCCGGAACTGGTCGACCCGATCGGGTCCGTAGGAGGTCAGTCCGCCGGCGGCCACAATGTAATCGTCGGCATAGACCGCCGGCAGCTTGTGCCGGGCCGCAAGCGCGACGATCAGATCGCGGTGAACCGACCCGCCGGCGCTTCCCGTCACGATCAGGCCGCCATTTGCGGAGCGGGCGAAAGCCGCGACGGCGCGCTCGATCTCGCCGGCGTCGCGCACGCTGATCGGGCTCACCTCCACCGCGTGCGACTGCGCCGCGGCCTGGATGGCGCTGAACTGGCCGATCCCGGAAGGATTGGCGGAATCGCGAATAACAGCCACGCGCGTCACCTGCGGCGCGATCTCTTTGAGGAGTTCCAGCCATTTCCCGCTCAAACTGTATTCGAACAGCATGAATCCGGTGGTGTTGCTGCCCGGCCGATCGAGCGTATCGACCAAGCCGGCGCCGACCGGATCGGCGACTTGCACAAACACGATCGGCAAAGTGCGGCTGAGATGTTGCAACGCGGCTACGCTCAGAGCGCCTGAGGCCAGGCAGACATCCGGCGTGAGCGCGATCAATTCAGCCGCGTATCTGCGAGTTTGGTCGACATCGTTTTCGCCCCAGCGGATGTCGAACCGCACATTGCGGCCGTCGTTCCAGCCCAGTTTTTGCAGGGCTTGCTGGAATGCGACGACTTCGTCCTGGCCTTCTCGATCGCCCGCGGCGCGGTTCATCAGCACACCGATCCGCCGTATCGGCGCGGGCTGCTGCGCGTGCGCGGCGAGCGGCCAGGTGGCCGCGGCGCCGCCAATGAGCGTGATGAATTCGCGACGCCTCATTCGATCACCTCGTCGGCGATGGAGAGCACGTCGGGCCGCACCGCGATGCCGAGCGCGCGCGCCGTTTGCAGGTTGATGACGAACTCGAATTTGGTCGATTGCAGCACCGGCAGGTCGGCGGGCTTGGCGCCCTTGAGGATTTTCCCGGTGTAGACGCCGACTTGCTGAAATGCGTCAGCGATGTCGGTTCCGTAGCTCATCAACCCGCCGGCCACCACAGGATCACGGATCGCATAAGCCGTTGGAATCCTGTCGCGCGCCGTCAAAGCGGCAATCTGCACGCGGCGGGAGGTCAAGAACGCGTCGCCAGCGACGAGGAGGGCATCGGGGCGCTCGCGCGCAAATGTCGCAAAGGCCGCGTCTATCTCGCCGATCGTACTGGCGTTGAGGATCTGGATTTGCAGCCCGATGGTGGGAGCGGCTTTCTGTGCCTCCCGCAACGTAGACTCGGCGACCGTAGCATTAGCTGGATTGAGCAGCACGGCAATACGAACGGCCTTGGGCACCAGGTCATGCAGGAGCCGCAGCCGCTTGGCCGTCACTTCGTTGACGAAAAAATTGATGCCGGTCGCGTTGCCTCCAGGCCGGGCGAGATTGGCGACAAGACCAAGTCGGACCGGGTCATCGCCGACACTGAAGACGATCGGGATCGTCGCTGTTGCGGCTTTGGCCGCAAGCGCGATCCCGGTGCCGGGCGCAGCGATCACGACTACCTGTCGGCGAACTAGATCGGCCAACAGTGCTGGCAGGCGATCGTACTGGCCCTCCAGCCAGTAGTACTCGACCGTCACGTTCTGGCCTTCGACGTAGCCGGCTTCGTTGAGGCCTTTGCGGAACGCGGCCACATTACGCGCGTCGGCATCGGCCGACCCGTCTCGGATAAACCCGACCACTGGCAGTGCCGGCTGCTGCGCGCGCGCATCCAGCGGAAACATTGCAACGCCACCGGCGAGCACAATGAACTCGCGGCGGCGCATGCCTAATCTTTTCCCTTCCCAACAAGCTTGCACTTGGGCGCACGCAAGCGCGGCCCGGGTGGGCGAGGGGAACATGAACGCGCGCCGCTTCATTCGATCACCTCGTCGGCGCGGCCGAGCATCGCCAGGGGGACGGCGATGCCGAGGGCCTTCGCGGTCTTCAGATTGATGTACAGCTCGACTTTTGTTGACTGCTGGACCGGCAGGTCGGCGGGTTTGTCTCCTTTGAGGACGCGGCCGGTATACACGCCGACCAGGTGCAGCGGCTCGGTGAAGCTTCCGCCGTAACTCAAGAGGCCGCCCGCGGCGGCGAAATCGCGATACTGATAGATGGCCGGAATCCCCAGGCGCAAAGCCGATGCGGCGAGTTCACCGCTGTGACCGTTGAAGAGCGGGTCGGTACCGATGAAAAGCGCGCCGGCGTGCAGCTGGCCGATTGTCTGGAAGGCCGCATCGAAGTCGCCTTCGCCGCCGGCATGAACGACGTGCAGATCAAGACCCATGGCATGGGCCGCGGCCTGCAGATCCGTGGCGAGCCGTCCGGTATTGGGATTGGCCGGATTGAGCAGCGCCGCGACGGTCGCCGCGCTCGGCACCAGTTCGTGCAGCAACTCCAAACGCTTCGGGCCCAACTCGGCGTTCAGCAAGCTGACCCCGGTGACGCTGCCGCCCGGGCGGCTCAGGCTGGCAACGAGTCCAAGCTCGACCGGATCGCCGCCAACCTCGAAAACGGTCGGTATCGCCGTGCCCGCCGCCTTTACGGCGAGTGCCGCGGGCGTCGTGATCGCCGCAATCACGTTGACCTGCCGGTGAACCAGTTCGGCGGCGAGCGAAGGCAGCCGGTCGTAACGATCGTCGGCCCAGCGATATTCGATCGTCACGGTCTTGCCCTCGGCGTAACCCGCTTCGCTCAGGCCCTGCAGGAAGGCGGCGACGCGCGACGCGTAGGCTTGCGGCGTGGCGCTGTTGAGCATCCCGACCACCGGCATCGCTCCCTGCTGCGCGCGCGCGGCGCGCGGCCGCAGCAGCGAGGACGCCGCCCCGGCGCCGAGCAGCGCAATGACCTCGCGCCGTCTCATTCGATCACCTCGTCGGCGCGGGCGAGCAAGGACGCCGGCACGTCAAGGCCGAGCGCCTTGGCGGTCTTCAGGTTGACCACAAGCTCATATTTGGTCGGCGCCTGCACCGGCAAGTCGGCCGGCTTCTCGCCCTTGAGGATGCGATCGACGTAGCCGGCGGCGCGCCGGTACTGATCGGTTGTGTCTGCCCCATAGCAGACCAGGCCGCCGAGGGTGGCGTAGCCGAGAACGGGGTAGGCCGCAGGCAAACGGTATTGGGCCGCCAGCGTGACAACCAGGCCGCGATGAAGCTGCATCGATGATCCGGGGCCCACCACGATCAGCCCGCCATTCGAGCCGCGCGCGAATTCCGTGATGCCGCGCTCGATTTCGCCGGCGTCGTGCACGCCGACAGGGGTCAACTCCACTCCGAACGACGGTGCCGCGGTCTGGATCGCAGCAAAGCCACCGGACCCGGCGGGCACGGAGGGATCGCGAACGACCGCCACGCGCGTCACACCGGGCGCGATCTCCTTGAGCAGTTCCAACAATTTCGCACTGAGGCTGAATTCGTACGCGGTAAAACCAGTGGCGTTGCCGCCCGGCCGCGCCAGGCTCGCGACCAAGCCGCTGCCGACCGGATCGATTGTCGACACGAACACGATTGGCACGGTGCGGCTCGCCTGCTGCAAGTCGGCGACGATCGAGGCGGCCGTGCCGACGATGACATCCGGCGCCGATGCGACCAAATCCGCCGCGTATTTGCGAAAGCGCTCGGTGTCGCCGGCACCCCAACGCGTGTCGATCTGCACGTTGGTGCCGACTTGCCAACCCAATTGCTGCAATCCCTGTGCAAACGCCGCGATGTAGGTCTGTCCGAGCGAATCGTCGGCGGCCGTGGACATCAGTACGCCGACGCGGCGCATACGGCTGGGCTGCTGCGCGCGCGCGGTGAGCGGCCAGAACGAGGCCGCGCCGCCAAAAAGCGCGATGAATTCGCGCCGCTTCATTCGATCACCTCGTCGGCGATCGAGAGCACGTCCGGCGGCACCGCGATGCCGAGTGCCCGCGCCGTTTGCAGGTTGATGGCAAACTCGAATTTGGTCGATTGCAGCACCGGCAGATCGGCGGGCTTGGCGCCCTTGAGGATTTGGCCGGTATAGACTCCGACTTGGCGAAACGAGTCCTCGAAGTTTGTTCCGTAGCTCATCAGCCCGCCGGCTGCCACAAAATCACTGTTCGCGTAAGTCGCCGGGATCTTGTTGACCGCCGTCAAGGTCGAAAATTGCACGCGGCGGCCGGTGAAGAACCCATCGCCCGCGACGAAGAGGGCGTCGGGGCGCTCGCGCGCAAGGGTGGCAAAGGCCGCATCGATCTCGCTGATCGTCGTGGCGTTGAGGATTTGGAGGATTTGCATCCCCATGGTGGGGGCGGCTTGCTGCGCGTCCCGCAATGTGGACTCGGCGATCGCAGCACTGCCCGGATTGACCAGCACCGCGATGCGAACGGCCTTGGGCACCAGGTCATGCAGCAGCCGCAGCCGCTTGCCTGCCAGCTCCTGGACGAAAATATTGATCCCGGTTGCGTTGCCGCCAGGCCGGGCGAGGCTCGTGACAAGACCAAGCTGCACCGGGTCTTGGCCGACGCTGAACACGATCGGGATCGTCGCGGTTGCAGCTTTTACCGCGAGCGTCGCCGGCACGCTGCTGGGCGTGGCGATCACGGCCACCTGTCGGCGGACCAGATCGGCCGCCAGTGCCGGCAGGCGATCGTATCGACCTTCAAGGTAGTGGTACTCGACCGTCGCGTTCTGGCCTTCGACGGCGCCGGCTTCGTTGAGGCCTTTGCGGAACGCAGCCATACGGGTCACGGTGGCATCGGCCGCCCCGGCGTTGATCAACCCGACCACCGGCAGCGCCGCCTGCTGCGCCCGCGCGGCGCGCGGCCGAGAAAGCGACAACGCCGCCGCGCCGCCGAAGAGCGCAATGAACTCGCGCCGCCTCATTCGATCACCTCGTCGGCGATGGAAAGCACCGCCGGCGGCACCGCGATGCCGAGCGCTCGCGCCGTTTGCAGGTTGATGGCGAACTCGAATTTGGTCGACTGCACGACCGGCAGGTCGGCGGGCTTGGCGCCCTTGAGGATTTTACCGGTATAGACGCCGATTTGACGACACATGTCCGCGAAGTCGGTGCCGTAGCTCATCAGTCCGCCGGCCGCGACATAATCACGGTTCGAATAAGTCGCTGGTATCCTGTCGCGCGCCGTCAAGGTGGCGAATTGCCCGCGCTGGCTGCCGAAGAATGCGTCGGGACCAACGAAGAGGGCGTCGGGGCGCTCGCGCGCGAGTGTGGCAAAGGCCGCGTCGATCTCGCCGACCGTCGTGGCGTTGAGGATTTGGATTTGCAGCCCGATGGTCGGGGCGGCGTCCTGCACCTCCCGTAACGTGGTCTCGGCGATCAAAGCATTACCCGGATTAACGAGCACGGCAATACGAACGGCCTTGGGCATCAGGTCATGCAAGAGCCGCAGCCGCTTGGCCACCACTTCGTGCGAGAAAAAATTGATGCCGGTCGCGTTGCCGCCGGGCCGGGCAAGGCTGGCGACAAGGCCAAGCCGGACCGGGTCTTCGCCGACGCCGAAGACGATCGGGATGGTCACGGCCGCAGTTTTGACCGCAAGCACAGCCGGCACGCTGGGCGTGGCGATCACGGCCGCCTGTCGGCGAACAAGATCGGCCACCAGCGCCGGCAGGCGATCGTATTGGCCCTCCAGCCAGTGGTACTCGACCGTCACGCTTTGGCCTTCGATGGCGCCGGCTTCGCCGAGGCCTTTGCGGAACGCCGCCACATCGCGTGCGGAGGCATTGGCCGATCCGCCGTAGATAAACCCGACCACCGGCAGCGCGGGCTGCTGCGCGCGCGTGGCGCGCGGCCGAAGCAGCGAGGATGCCGCCGCGCCGCCGAGCGTGGTCAGGACTGCGCGCCGTCCAATGCTGGAAATCACGGTGCCCCCGTGTAGGTGATCGCTTTCCTTGCGCAGACCAAATTACCATGCTTCGACGCCGGGGTCTGTGACCGCAAATACAGGCCATTTCTGTAGGAGTTTCTGGCCTTTCCGCGGAACCGGCACGCTGCCCAACGCCAAGATTCTGGCTTCACCTCTCCCCGCGTGCGGGGAGAGGTCGAGGGAGCGGAGCGACCGAGGGTGAGGGGGCCTCTCCGCGATTCTGAGCTTAAAGGGAGTTTCGCAGCGGCGCAGTGATCGCCTGCGACACTCAGGCAGCATCAAAGCCCCCTCAACCCACCCTTCTCCCCGCACGCGGGGAGAAGGAGGCGCGAGCGGCGCCGTTGCGCACCAAGTTGACCGTGCCGCGGGTAGCTCGCTTGCGGATTTTGCTGCGCTCCCTCTGGGCTAATCGCTACGCGAAATTCAGATTGAACATCGTCACGTTGTCCGGCCTTATCTCGACCGAGATAACCAGCTTGACTTGGCCATTCCCCGCGTCTTCCAGCTGCGGAGGATCCAGGAGCATGTCCGTCTCGACGGTCAGGCCCGTTACTAGGTCATCGTCTTCCAAGAGGCAGAAAAACGGGTCCTCGCCTGCGGCTGGCGTCTCATTGTTTCGCAACTCATTCGAGTTTCTTGGTATTCGGAGGGCATCAATTAGGGTCTTTATCCGATTGTCGAGATCGCCAGCGCTGACGACGCCAAGCGGAAAATCACGTCGTAGGAATAGGATATTAAGCGAACATAGAACCGAGATATCCTCCCGAACCAGCGGCACAAACCGATAACCGTTGCGCTGATATTTCGATGCGATGTACTCAGCCATTGGAATTTTCTCTTGATGCGGGCCTCCCAGCGAGCCGATAAATTGCACCATTTGAGCCGGAGTGAGGTTGAATTCAATTGGACGAACTTGGTGTTCTCTCAGGAATTTGTTGGTTTGCCAGAGTTGCTTAAGTTGGCCGTGAAATTCTTTTCGGATGAGTTGTTTGTGTTCGGCCAGTTTATTGCGCTGATCCCGTTCCGGGTCTCGTTGCGATGCCCTCAATTCGCCTTCGTAGGTCAGTCGAAAACGCATAAACGGCTCCTCGGCGTGGTCGCCCTCGGAAAGTAGCCCGGGTTAAGCGCGCAGGGCGGATTGGCGAAGCGTAATCCGCCGTTCGGCTATTCCGGCGCTGCTGTCGGCGAATTACGCCTTTCGGCTAATCCGCCCTATGCACTTTATTCGGCCGCTCGCACCCACGCCTCGGTCTTATCGATCGTGCTGGCCCAATAGGGCGAAGTCTCGACAATTTTGTCCGGCTCGTTCCCGGCGGTCGCGGCCTCATTGTCGGCGTAAACCTTTGCCAGTCCGCAAATCGCAAGCCACGCGTCCGCCCGTGCGGCATCGACCATGGCGCGGCTCGATTGAGTTGTAGTACCAGCGATTCCAGCCTTGCGCGCGATTTCATCGATGTGTTTCGACGTTGCGCTTTTCGTCCGCAACGTCATGAGCTCGCGGTGAACCTCGCGGGCAAGGTCGTAGTCCTCGAAGTGAGCCATTGTGTCCTCCGGGCGCCCGAATTTGACAGTACCCGTATTGTGCCTCATACGATACCAGACGTACCTTTTTCAGCGACAAACCTCTTGACATACGTCTCCGTTACAGTTACACCATAATCCTCGCTCCAATGAAGGACATGGCGCGGAGGCACATCGCGTCATGGGAGCGAGGGCGGTGCCCGCGGGCGGGTTTGCAGCCTGCTCTCGGGCGGCTTGGGTATCAGCCTCCCGGCACGATGACCGGGATGGGAGGTGCATCCCTGGACTGGGACAGGCGAAGGCGGGTAACGCCCGTTCAGACCGCGTCCCAGGAAGCCTGGCCTGAAGATGAGCCTTTGGGATGAAATAACTCCCTTAGGCGAGAGCCGTGGTGGAACGCCGTCAAGCGTGCGCGCTCCGAAAGGGCGCGCGCCGCATCCGCAAGATGCGGCGGTGGTACCCTGCGTTTGCCGGCGTTCCGCTTCCTTCAATTTTGTAGGGTGGTGCTGAGCCAACGGGTCCGGCCCGAAGTGGCCGGCCCGATGACAGGCTCCGCGAAGCCCACGCGGTCAGGCCGAGAGGAAAGTACAGCGTGGGCACGGCGCTCCGCGCCTCTGCCCACCCTACGAACGGCGAAACGGGCGTAACGGAAGAAAGAAAGACAGGCCCACCCCTGCCCTTTCCTTGGACCGGACCGGTTTCGCGCTTCACGTGACTGTATTTTTTCGCACGCGATCAATTTGCGATCGCGCGCATGACAAAGCTCGGGTGCCAAGGCGCGCCGCGGGGCGAGAGAGCTTGAGGGGCGTCGCCGCCGGGCTCAGAATTGCGGCGACGCCCCCTCACCCCAACCCTCTCCCCGCACGCGGGGAGAGGGAGTCATGAGCGGTGCGGTTGTGCGCCGGGCCAGCGCCATTTACGCTGTGAGCTTCGTTCAGTTGCGTCCGGGACAAATGAAGCCAGCTCCGTTCGACTATCACGCGCCGCGGCAGCTCAAGGAGGCCGCCGAGCTTTTGGCGACGCTGCCCAACGCCAAGATTCTGGCCGGCGGGCAGTCGTTGGTGCCGATGATGAATTTTCGCTACGTCGTGGCCGATCATTTGGTCGACCTGGGTGGTATCTCCGATCTGCGCGGCATCGCGGTGGTCGACGGCTGGCTGCGCATCGGCGCCATGATGCGCCAGCGCGAGCTCGAAATCGCTCCCGAGGTCGCGCAGCATTGCCCGCTGCTGGCGGAGGCGCTGCGCCATGTCGGCCATCGCCAGACGCGCAACCGCGGCACCATCGGCGGCAGCCTGGCGCATGCCGATCCGGCCGCCGAATTGCCGGCGGTGTGCGCCGCCTACGATGCCGTCATTCATGTCGCCAGCATCCGCGGCATCCGCCAAGTGGCGTTTGCGGATTTCTCCACCGGCTTCATGGCGACCGCGCTCGCGCCCGATGAGATGATCGCCGCCATCGACCTGCCGGTCTGGCGTCAGGGTCACGGTTTCGGCTTCCACGAATTTGCCCGCCGCCACGGCGATTTTGCGCTGGCCGGCGCCGCGGCGCTGCTCGACGTCGGCTCAGGCGACGTGGTGCGCCGCGCCGCGCTGTCGTTGTGCGGCGTCGCCACTGCGCCGGTGCGCGTCGAAGCCGCCGAAGCGCGCCTCGTCGGCCAGCGGCTCGATTCGACGCTGATCCGCTCCGCCGCCGCCGCGGCGTGGCTGGTCGAGCCGGTGTCGGATATTCACGCCGGCGCCGAATATCGGCGCCATCTGGCGCAGGTCTTGAGCGCGCGCGCGCTCACCGACGCGGCGCGCCGCGCCGGCGTCGATGTGCCGAGTGTCGTGTAGTGTTGGGTTGGGTAACGTGGTCGAGAGCGTATGAGTAAGCAGCCGACGCGGGTGACGGTCAACGGCAAGGCGCATGCGCGCCTCGTCGAGTCGCGGCTCACGCTCGCGGATTTCCTGCGCCACGAGCTTGGCCTGACCGGCACCCATCTCGGTTGCGAACACGGCGTCTGCGGCGCCTGCACCGTGCTGGTCGACGGCCATTCGACGCGCGCGTGTTTGATGTTCGCGGTGCAGGCCAACGGCCGCGAAGTGACGACGGTCGAGGGCCTCACCCCCGACGGCGGGCTGTCGGTGCTGCAGCAGGCCTTCGTCGACAATCACGGCCTGCAATGCGGCTTCTGCACGCCGGGCATGCTGGTCACGCTCACCGAATTGCTGCGCGAAAACCCGGCGCCGAGCGAAGCCGAGGTGCGCGAGGCGCTCACCGGCAATCTCTGCCGCTGCACCGGCTATGCCGGCATCGTCAAGGCGGCGCTCGACGCGGCGCAGCGTTTGCGCGACGGGCAGGGGAGCTGACGCCATGGGCGCAAAGCATTTCGGCGCGCGCGTCACGCGGCTCGAAGATCCGGCGCTGCTCGCCGGCCGCGGCCGCTTCGTCGACGACGTAAAACTTCCCGGCGTGCTGCACGCCTGCTTCGTCCGCTCGCCTTATGCGCATGCGCGCTTGCTCGGCATCGATGCCAAGCCGGCGCTGGCGCTGCCCGGCGTCCACGCCGTCATCGCCGCCGAGGATCTGCCGGATCCGATGCGCAGCGAGGCGATGCCGATGCTGTTGCCCAATCCGTCGATCTCGGCGCTGTGCACCCAGCACGTGCTGGCGCGCGCCGAAGTCTATTATGTCGGCCAGCCGGTCGCGGTGGTGATCGCCGACTCCCGCTATATCGCCGAGGATGCCGCGGCCGCCGTCGCCGTGCATTACGACGCGCTGCCGGCGGTCGGCGACTGCCGCGATGCGGTCGAGGACGGCTCGCCGCGGGCGCACGCCGCGCTCGGCTCCAATGTGCTGTCGACGTTCCAGCTCGCCTACGGCAACACCGATGCCGCCTTTGCCAACGCCCCACATATTTTCGAGGAAGAGTTCTGGCAGCACCGCGGCGGCGGCATGGCGATCGAGACGCGTGCGGTGCTCGCCAGCCACGACGCCGCGACCGACCTGTTGACGGTGTGGTCGGGCACCCAGACGCCGCATATCGGCCGCCGCACCATCGCCGATCTGCTCGGCCGGGAGCTCGAATCGATCCGCATGATCGCGCCCGACGTCGGCGGCGGCTTTGGGCCGAAGGCGATCTTTTATCCCGAGGAAGCCGTGATCCCGGCGGCGGCCTTAAAGCTCGGCCGGCCGGTGAAATGGATCGAGGACCGCCGCGAGCATTTTCTGTGCGCCACCCAGGAGCGCGACCAATACTGGAACGTCGCCATCGCGGTCGACGCCGAGGCAAAAATTCTCGGCGTGCGCGGCCGCATGCTGCACGATTCCGGCGCCTTCGTGCCGTGGGGCATCATCATGCCCTACATCGCCGCCGCCACCGTGCCGGGCCCTTATGTGATCCCGGCCTATCAGCTCGACACCATGGTGGTGCTGACCAACAAAGTGCCGACCACGCCGGTGCGCGGCGCCGGCCGGCCGCAGGCAGTGTTCGCCATGGAGCGAATGCTCGACCGCGTCGCCCGCGAATTGCAGCTCGACCGCGCCGAAGTGCGGCGGCGGAATTTCATCCAGCCCGAGCAGATGCCCTACGCGGTCGGGTTGCTGTTCCGCGACGGCAAGCCGCTGGTCTACGACAGCGGCGATTATCCGAAAGGGCAGGCGACCGCGCTGGCGCAGGCCGATTACGAAAACTTCCGCGAGCGGCAGCGCGCCGCGCTCGACGAAGGCCGCTTCATCGGCATCGGGCTTGGCAATTACGTCGAGGGCACCGGCCTCGGCCCGTTCGAGGGCGTGACCGTGCGGGTGCTGCCGAGCGGCAAAGTCGCGGTCGCGACCGGCGCAACGAATCAGGGCCAGGGCACGCGCACCACGCTGTCGCAGATCGTCGCCGAACAAGTCGGCTGCCGCCTCGAGGACATCGTCATGACCATCGGCGACACCGGCGCCATCGCCCAGGGCGTCGGCGCTTTCGCCAGCCGCCAGGCGGTGAATGCCGGCAACTCGGCGCTGCTCGCCGGCCAGTCGGTGCGCGCGCAATTGATCGCGCTCGCCGCGCGCGTGCTCGGCGTCAACGAGAGCGACATCGATCTCGACAACGGCCAGGCCGTCGCCGACACCGGCAACAAGCCGATGATCGGTTTCGGCGAGCTGGCGCGCATGGCGCAAGGCATTCCCGGCGTGTCGCTGCCGGCCGGCCAGGCGGCGGGGCTCGAGCACACCGCCTATTACACGCCGCAGCAGGCCGCCTATTGCTCGGGCACCCACGTCGCCGAGGTCGAGGTCGACGTGATGACCGGCGGCGTGAAGATTTCGCGCTACACAGTGGCCCACGATTCCGGCCGCGTCATCAATCCGCTGATCGTCGACGGCCAGGTGCAGGGCGGCGTCGCCCACGGCATCGGCAATGCGCTGTTCGAATGGATGCAGTACGACGAGAACGCGCAGCCGCTGACCACCTCGTTCGCCGATTATTTGCTGCCGATGGCGACCGACGTGCCGACCTGCGCCATCGCCCATGTCGAAACCGTCAATCCGCTCAATCCGCTCGGCGTCAAAGGCGCCGGCGAGGGCGGCACCATCCCGGCCGCGGCGGCGATCATCGCGGCAATCGAAGACGCGCTGTCGCCGTTCGACGTCCACTTCGCCGAGACGCCACTGACGCCGGAGCGCATCGTCGCGGCGCTGCGCGCGGCAGGGGCCTACGAAAAATTATTTGCCGCATGAGGCCGCCGCCATGAACGACACGCCAACCGCAACGACGCCGTTCTGGCGGTTCTCGCTGAAATTCTACGGCCAGTCCGGCGTGTCGGACGCCTGCATTGCCTTGCAGGACGGCTGCGGCGTCGACGTCAACCTGCTGCTGTTTCTGTTCTGGCTGGCGTCGGAGCGGCAGGCGCTTTCGCCGGACGAAGTCAAAAAGCTCGATGCCACGATCAAGAGCTGGCGCGAGCTGACCATCGTTCCGATCCGCGACACGCGCCGCAAGCTCAAAGGCGCCAAGACCTTCGTCGATCCGGCCAAGCAGGAAGCGCTGCGCGACAAGGTCAAGGCGGTCGAGCTCGAGGCCGAAAAGCTGCAGCAGGAAGCGCTGTACGCGTTCACCCAGTCCGGGCCGCTGGGCAAGCCGGCCGAGCCGCCGGCCGCGGCGCGCGGCAATGTCGCGGCTTTCGAGCGCGCAATGGGCGCAACCTTTCCCAAGGCTTCGGTCGACGTTCTGGTTAACGCATTCGACGGTCTGACTGGGCGCTGATCCCTACTGGAACCGCGCCCCGCCGCGTGGCACAACACGGCGCCATAAGAAACGAGGGTAGGAATGGCCAAAATTGCGGCGCGGCTCATTGTCGGCATATCCGGGGCGTCGGGCACGATCTACGGCGTGCGCATCCTGGAAATGCTGCGCCAGACCGACATCGAGACCCATCTGGTCATGAGCAAGTCGGCGGAGATGACTATGGCCTATGAGACCGACCTCAAGCCCAAGGACGTGCGCGAGCTCGCGCATAAATCCTATCCGGTCACCGACATCGGCGCCGCCATCTCGTCGGGCTCGTTCCCGACCATGGGCATGATCATCGCGCCGTGCTCGATCCGCACCATGAGCGAGATCGCCACCGGCGTCACCGCGACGCTGCTGTCGCGCGCCGCCGACGTCGTGCTCAAGGAGAAACGCCGGCTGGTGCTGGCGATCCGCGAGACGCCGCTGCACGGCGGCCATCTGCGCACCATGACCACGCTGGCCGACATCGGCGCCGTGATCGCGCCGATCGTGCCGGCATTCTACAACCGGCCGAAATCGGTCGACGACATCGTCAATCACACCTGCGGCCGGCTGCTCGATCTGTTCGGCGTCGATACCGGTGTCGTGAAGCGCTGGAAGGGCGGACCGGCGGAAGCCTGACGACGGAGGACGGACGACAGAGGACAGATTGAGAAATCTTCGACTACCATCTGTCGTCCGTCCTCTGTCGTCCGTCGTCTAATAGGAGGAACCACCATGGATCAGAAGCGCTACGATATCGGGCTAGCCAAACGCAAACAGGTGCTGGGCGACGCTTACGTCGACCGCGCGCTCAATAACGTCGACGATTTCAACCGCGATTTTCAGCGCATTCTCACCGAATATTGCTGGGGCGAGACCTGGGGCGACGAGACGCTCAAACCGCGCGAGCGCTCGATCCTCAACCTCGGCATGATCGCGGCTTTGGGCAAGATGGAGGAATTCGCCACCCACGTGCGCGGCGCGCTCAATAATGGGCTCACCCCGAACGAGATCCGCGCCGCACTGACGCAAGTGCTGATCTATTGCGGCGCGCCGATCGGCGTCGACTGCTTCCGCGTGGCGCGGCCGATTATCGCCGAGCACGAGAAGAACAAGAAGTAGATGCTGGACCAGCCCGACCCACGGAAGGCTAACCCTCGTCCCAACCCTCCCCCGCTTGCGGGGGAGGGCAGGGTGGGGGCGCCGCCGCTCGATTTCCAGGAGCACCTTGCGCGTCTTGAAGCGCAGGGGCTGCTGCGGCGCATCGAGCGGCCGATCAACAAGGACACCGAGCTGCATCCGCTGGTGCGCTGGCAGTTCCAGGGCGGGCTCAAGGAAGACGAGCGGCGCGCGTTTTTGTTCACCCATGTGGTGGACTCCGCGGGCCGCCGCTACGACGCGCCGGTCGCCATCGGCGCGCTCGCCGCATCGGCGCAAATCTACGCGGTTGGCATGGGCTGCGCGGTCGAGGATATCGGCGACGCCTGGATGCGCGCCATCGCCAATCCGATTGCGCCGGTGAAAGTTGCTGCGGCGCCATGCCAGGAGGTCGTCATCAAAGGCGAGGCGCTGCGCGCGCCGAACGGCGGGCTGAAATCCCTGCCGGTGCCGATCTCGACGCCGGGCTATGACCCGGGGCCGTCGCTGACGGCGACCTTGTGCATCACGGCCGATCCCGAAACCGGCGTGCGCAACATGGGCACCTACCGCGCCCAGCTCAAAGCCACCGACCGGCTCGGCGTGCGCATGGCGGCGCGCATCGGCGGCGCCGGCGGCTATCTGCACTGGCAGAAATATCGCAAGCTGAAGAAACCGATGCCGATCGCCATCGTGGTCGGCTGCGCGCCGGTGGTGATGTTCACCGGGCCGCAGAAGCTGCCGATCGATCTGGATGAAATGGCGGTCGCCGGCGGCCTGGCGGGTGCGCCGATCCGCGTCGTCAAGGCCGTCAGCGTCGATCTCGACGTGCCGGCCGACGCCGAGATCGTGGTCGAGGGCTTGATCGATCCGGAGCTGCTCGAGCCGGAAGGGCCGTTCGGCGAGAGTCACGGCCATGTCGCGCTCGAAGACTTCAACATGTCGATGCAGGTTACCGCGATCACCCATAAGCGCGCGCCGGTGTTCGCCTCGATCCTCAGCGAGGTGACGCCGAGCGAATCCAGCGTGATGAAGCGCGTCGCCTACGAGCCGCGCTATCTCGCGTATCTGCGCGACACGCTGGCGATCAAGGGCGTGCGCGCCGTCGTCATGCACGAGCCGCTCTCCAATCTGCGCAAGGTAGTGTTCGTGCAGTTCGCGCCCGGCGTGCCGCGCAGCGAAATCTGGCGCGCGCTGCAAGGCGCCGCGGTCCTGCAGGCCGATATCGGCAAGTACGTCATCGCCGTGAGCGAGGATATCGATCCGCACAATACCGACGCGGTGTTCTGGTCGCTGGCCTATCGGGCCGATCCGCGTCAGGACGTGCAGATCGTGCCGCATCGCGCGCGCGGCCATGGCCCGAAATCCCCCAACTACGAGCCGGCGCGCGGCGAAGCCGAAGGCGGCGGCAGCGAAGAATCGACCATGCTGATCGACGCAACCCTGAAAGAGATCGCGCCGCCGCTGGCGCTGCCCAAGCGCGAATTCATGGAGCGCGCGCGAAAAATCTGGGACGAGCTCGGCCTGCCGGCGCTCACGCCGCAGCCGCCGTGGCACGGCTATTCGCTCGGCGACTGGGACGCGGCGTGGGACGTTTACGCGGGCCGCGCCATCTCGGGCCAATGGGAAGACACCGGCAAGGAAACCTTCGCCCGCCGCCGCGGCGGCCTGACGCCGGAGACGCCGGTGAAGAGCGTGAAGGAGTAAGCTCTTCTTCCGCCCCCGCGAAGCGGGGGAGGGGGACCACCCTGCGAAGCAGGGTGGTGGAGGGGGCGCGGGCCGCACCGCTTGCGCAAGCGGCGAGGCCGAGCGCCCCTACCGGCTCGCTGCGCTCGCCACCTCCCCCGCGAAGCGGGGGAGGAAAGCAAAGAGCTACCGCGGCCGCACCACCGTATCGACCAGCGCCGGCTTGCCGGCTTTCACTTGCGCGATGGCGCGGCGCAGCGCGGGCGCGATGTCGGCGGGCTTTTCGATCGGGCCTTCGGCGTACCAGCCCATGCTCTTCGCCATGGTGGCGAAATCCGGTTCCGGGCCGGTGATGTCTTGCGCGATATAGGCGCGCTCGACCGGCGTGCCGCGATGATGGGCGACGCGGATCTGGTGCTCCCAGTCGTTGTAATAGGCGCGGTTGTTGTACATCACGATCAGCATCGGGATGTTGTTCTTGGCCGCGCTCCACAGCGCGCCGGCGTCGAACATCAGGTCGCCGTCGGGCTGGATGTCGACGACGAGACGGCTCTGGTCGCGGTGCGCCAGCGCGACGCCGAGCGAGGTGCCGATCTGGGTGCCGGTGCCGAGCGCCTGGCCGCAATGGCGGTACGCCTTGTCGAGATCCCAGAGCTTGTAGCACCAGTCCTGGAGATTGGCGCCGGTCAGCACCCAGTCCTCGGTCTTGATCGCGTCCCAGATTTCGCTGGCGAGGCGCGGCAAGGTGATCGGCAGGCCGTCCCAATCCTTCTTGGCTTCCTCGGCCCATTTTTTGAACATGCCGTCGTGCTTTTGCGCGACCAGCTTGCTGCGCTCGGCGATCGTCTTGGCCAACGCCGGATTTTTCGTGACGCGCTCGCGGCAGATGCGGGTCAGTTCGGGAATGGCGGTCAGCGTGTCGCCGAGCACGCGCAGGCTGCACGACGGCATGCGCCCATAGTCCATCGACCATTTGCTCAAATTGATCTCGCCGAAGCCGATCTCGATCATCTCGCAATTGGGCGGATAGTGCGGCACCACCTGGCGCTTGGTGCGGTCGTTGAAGTGGGTCGACTTCTCCCAGTCCCGCGTGTCAAGGGAGAGGATGAGATCGGCATCGCGAAAGATTTCCTTCTCGCAGCTCAGATTGAGCGGATGCCGGTTGGGAAAATTGAGCCGCGCATGGACGTCGAACACCGCGGCGCCGACGGTTTCGGCGAGTGCCACGAGATTGTCCAAGCCGCCTTCGCTGCGCGCCACATATTCGGCCATCAGCACCGGATATTTTGCCGCCAGCAGGCGGTCGGCGACCGCTTCGAGCGCCTTGGTGTCCGCCGCCATCGGCACCGGCACCTTGTTGTCGGATGCTTTCGGCAGCGCCACGTCTTTGGACAGCGGCTGCTCCTGCAGCCAGGCGTCGTAGCACATGTAGATCGGGCCCTGCGGCTCGGTCATCATCGCCGCATAGGCGCGGGCAAACGAATCCGGCACGCCCTCGATGCTGGACGGCTGGTAGTCCCACTTCACGTAGTGGCGCAGCTGCTCGCCGTTGACATTGGCGGTGTGGATCCAATCGATGAACGGCCGCCGCCGGCTTTCGTCCATCGGCCCGGTGGCGCCGATGACAAACACCGGGCAGCGGTCGATATAGGCGTAATAGATGCCCATGGTGGCATGCAGCATGCCGACCACGTCATGCACGATCGCCACCATCGGCCGGCCGGTCGCCTTGGCGTAGCCGTGGGCGATCTGCACCGCGATCTTTTCATGCTGGCACAGCAGGATCGGCGGCTGGTTGCCGCCGTAATTGACCAGCGAGTCATGCAGGCCGCGATAGCTGGCGCCCGGATTGAGCGCGATATAGGGAAATCCGTAATGCTTGATCAGATCGACGATGACGTCGGATTGCCACGCCTTCTCGGCGTAGCTGACGGGCGCGTTGGATTTTTTCGTGACGTCGTTCATCGGTGCGGTCCTTGCGGGTTTTTTCTTGCGCCGGACCATACGGTGCGAGGATGAGGTGAGCAACGGCGCGCGTCTCCCTCTCCCCGCGTGCGGGGAGAGGGTGGGGTGAGGGGGCCTCTCCGCTGGGCGCGGAATTGCAAAGATATCTGCGACGCCGTGCTTCATCCGCAACGCTCAGAATCGCGGAGAGGCCCCCTCACCCTCGCTTCGCTCGACCTCTCCCCGCACGCGGGGAGAGGTTAATCAGGGCCGTACCGCAGGCGATTCCATCGCCATGCCGCGGGCGCGCCACATCAGGAAATATTCGAGGTCGACCAGCTCCGGCGCGCCAAAATCATACGGCTCGGCGCGCATGCCGCTCATGCAATTGCGCAGGCGGCGCTGCAGCGAGCCGACCTCCTGCCATTCCAGGCGATAGATCGGGTAGCCGGTCGACATCGCCTGCGGCACCAGGTTGCCGGCAAGCTTCTTGCCCCAATTGTCGTCGTGACATTGCGCGCAGGACAGATCGAGCTGGCCCTGCCGGTGTTCGAACAGCGCGCGGCCGGCGGCGATGAACGGTTTCGCTTGCGCGTCGTCCTTGACCGCGACCGGCATGCCGCGCGATTGCCGCGCGATATAGGCGGTCAGCGCCAATAGTTCCTTGCTCTCGAACGGCAGCGCGGCCGCTTTCTGGTCGGTGACGCGGCTCAAATTGATCTGCTGTTCGAGATCGACGGGGCGGCCCAGTTCGGCGGCGAAGGACGGATAGCGCGCGGCGACGCCCTTCATGCTTTTTGCCGCGTCGCCATGGCAATCGGCGCACGACTTGTTGGACGCGCCGGCCTTGTTGTTCCACAACGTCTCGCCGTCGAGCACCACCAGCATCGCCGGGTTGGCGGTGTCGTCGTTCTGCATGGCGCGGGTGTCGGTGCTGATGAAGTCGCTGTCGGAGCGCCGCTGGTCCAAGGGAATGTCCGCGGCGCGCGCGACCGTCGTCGCTGCGATGAATGCGGAAATGACAAACGCCGCCCGGCTCATTCCACTTTGATCGCGGCGGTCTGCACTTGCGTCGCGCCGTGCTGGTCGGTCCAGGAGAACGCCAGCGTGCCGCTTTCGGTGGCGACGGTGAAGAACGTGATGTAGGGGTTGGCGGCGATGGCCGGATAAAGCTTGGCGTGAAAAACTTCCTCGCCGTTATAGGTGCAGACGAAGTCGTCGATGATGTCGCGCGGGATCGGCTGGCCGGTGACGCCGATGCGGTAGCCGGTCTCCATGACGTGCGAGATCAGCGTCTTGATCTCGATGACGTCGCCTTTCTTGGCGCTCGACGGAACATGGATCAGGGCGCGGGCCATCAGTGCACGGACTCCTCGATGCAGGCCGCCAAGGTGACGATGACCTCGATATCGTCGGACCAGAACGAGCCGTCGGACAGTTCGGCGATCGCGGTCACGGTCTGCGAATCGGCGAGCCGGATGCGGGTGGAAAAGCTAGCGCGGCCGGCGCGCGGGCCGAGCTTGACGCTGATCACGTTCGGCTGCGGATTCTTTTCATTGAAAATGTGGATGGCCTTGACGTGGTCGTCAGCCGTCATCGGGCTCTCGACCGCAACCGCGCACGGCACCGAATTGCCGTTCTCGACGAGCGGCGGCAGGTCGAGCTTGACCTTGCCCTTCTTGACCGGCGCTTCGCCGATGACGGCGCGCACCGCGTCCTTCATCATCTCGGGCGTGGCGGCGGCGGGCCGGACCGAAAGCCGCAGCAACGCGCCACAGCCGGCCAGCGCACCGGCCGTTTTCAGGATTTCGCGTCGTGAGCGGTCCCGGTCCATCTCAGGCTTCACTTCAAGGTCATCAGATAGGCAACCACGTCCTCGACTTCCACTGCCGTCAGCACCGGCTTGCCGCGATAGGCCGCAGCCACCCGGCGCAGATGATCGACGCGATAAAACGGCGGCATGATGGTCGCCGCATTGAGCTTGCCGGCATCGACGATGCGCAGCCGCAACTGCCCCTCGCTCCACCGCGCGCCGGCGCCGGCAAGATCGGGCGCCATGGTGCCCTGAAACTTGTCATCAGGGAACGGCCCGGAATGGCACAGCAGGCAAAGCCCGAGATTGTGATTGGCAACGATCGCCCGGCCGCGCGCGGCATCGCCCTTCTCGCCGGTCAGCGATGCCGCAATGGCGTCGCCGACGATCTTGTAGACCACAAGCTCCGCGCGGCTCGGCGCGGCAGACGCGGCGAGCAGCGCCAGCGCGGCCATGGCGGCGCTAGCCGAAAATCTCTGACGTCGCGGTGCGGAACCAGGCATCGGCTTTCTTGGCGTCCTCGGCGCGCAATGCGGGCGGCGCATCGAGCGGGCTGGATTGGATCGAGTGGTCGACTTCGGTGTATTCGCCGTTGACCGGGCGGAATTCGCCGGTGATCGAGATGGCGTAGCCGGGCGCAACGACGCTGTAGCAATTGCTCGACATCGGCGCGGCGTCCGGCGTGGCGCCGGCGAAGAGGCGCACGATCGCGGCGGCGCAGAGCCTGCCTTCGAGCAGGCCGGAGAACGCCGACTTCGGCATGGTGCCGGCGAAGGCGGAGTCGCCGATGACGTGGATATCCTTCTGCTTTTGCGATTCGAACGTCACCGCATCGACCGGGCACCAGCCGGTGCGGTCGACGACGCCGGCCAGGCCTGCGATCCTGCCGGCCTTTTGCGGCGGGATCACGTTGGCGACGGCGTATTCGTAAGTGTCGAAATCGGTCTCGATCGATTTCTTCGCCACGTCGATCGAGGCGACATTGCCGCCGCTCGACAGCGACTTCCACGCGATCATGTCGGGATAGAGCTTCTGCCACGCATCGAGAAACAATTGCTGCATGGTGAAAGTATCTTTGGCGTCGAGGATGACGATCTTGGCTTTCGGCTTATTGGTTTTCAGATAATGCGCGATCATGCTGGCGCGCTCGTAGGGGCCGGGCTGACAGCGCGATGGATTGGCCGGCGCCACGATGGCGACCACGCCGTCATCGGCCATGGCGGTGATTTGTTGCCGCAGCAATTCATACTGCGCGGCGTCGGAGGTCCAGGCGTGCGGCGCCTGCGCCGCCGCGGCTTCGCCGTAGCCTTTGATCGCATCGAAGCGCAGCTCGATGCCGGGCGCCAGCACGAGGCGGTCGTAGGATAGTTTATCGCCGGTCGACAGCGTGACGTTGCGGGCCTGCGCATCGATCGCGGTTGCGGTCGCGATCGCAACCTTGATGCCGGCGGCGGCGATCTTGTCGTAGCCGAACTGCTGCTGCGACAGCGTGCGTATCCCGCCGAGGACGCCGTTGCTCATCGGTGGCGCCGTATAAGTGGGCTGCGTCTCGACCAGCGTGATCGCCAGCTTGTCATTTGCCGCGCGCAGTGCCCGCGCACAGCTGGCACCGGCAAAACCGCCGCCGACGATGACGACGCGCGGCTCAGCCTGCGCGCGCAGCGCCCGCGGCCATAAACCTGCGGCAGCCACGGCGCTTGCCGCACCGTGCAGGATTTGCCGACGGGTTTTAGCCGCGCGTTGTCTCGCCATTACAAACAAGACGCGGCGGGTTTTTAAGCCCGCCGCTTTTGCTCAAGCCGATCTGAGGTCGTTGTTCTTGAGCGGGAAGTTGTGGATGCGCTTGCCGGTCGCCGCCGCGATGGCGTTGAGCACGGCAGGCGCGGCCACCGCAATGGTCGGCTCGCCGACGCCGCCCCAGAACTCGCCGTCCGGCATGACGATGGCCTCGACCTTCGGCATCTCGTCGATCCGCATCACCTGATACGTATCGAAGTTCTTCTGCTCGATGTGGCCGCCGCGCACGGTGCATTCGCCATAGAGCATGGCGGACAGACCGTAGACGAACGAGCCTTCGACCTGGCGTGCGATCTGCTCCGGGTTGACGGCATGGCCCGAATTGGTGCCGCCGACAATGCGGTGGATCTTGACCTGGCCGTCGGTCACCGAGACTTCGGCGCAGGCCGCCACATAGCTGCCGAAGCCCATGATCTGTGACAGCCCGCGATAGACGCCCTTCGGCGCCGGCGTGCCGTAACCCGCTTTGTCCGCCACCGCCTTGAGCACCGCGGCGTTTTTGGGCTTGAGATATTTGAGGCGGAACGCCAACGGATCTTCGCCGACTTCATTGGCCAACTGGTCGATGAAGGTCTCGACATAGATCGCGTTGTGGTTGGTATTGACGCCGCGCCAGAAGCCCGCTGGCACGGACGGATTGCGCATGGCGTGGTCGATCAGGATGTTCGGCACGTTGTAGCCGAACGCACCCTCCGGGCCGCCGGGGTTGAGGCCCTGGAAAACCACCGGATCGCGGCCGTCCTTGTCGAGCCGTCCCGGGAACACCGTGGAGAGGATCGACTGACCCGAGATGCGCATATGCAGCGCGATCAGGTTCTTGTTGGCGTCGAAACCCGCCGTCATCTTGCACTGGGTGATCGGGTGATAGAAGCAATGGGTCATGTCTTCTTCACGCGACCACAGAAGCTTCACCGGCGTGCCCGGCATCTCCTTGGCGATGGCGACGGCCTGACGGACATAGTCGGTCTGGCCGCGCCGGCCAAAGCCGCCGCCGAGGAAGGTCTTGTGCACGTCGCACTGCGCGACCGGCAGTCCTGACGCTTCCGCGGTCGCGGCCAAGGCGGCCTCGCCGTTCTGCGTCGAGCACCACACCTCGCAACGATCCGCCGTATAGAGCGCGGTGGCGTTCATCGGCTCCAGCGGCGCGTGGTTCTGGTACGGATAGGAGTACGTCGCCTCGACGACTTTCGCGGCGCCGGCCAGTGCGGCCTTCACGTCGCCCGACTGGTTGCCGACAAAGGCTTGCTCGGCGGAGAGGCCTTCCTTGAGGAAGTCCGCGATCGTGGCGCTGGTGACCTTGGCGTTGTCGCCTTCGTCCCAGGTGATCGGCATGGCGTCGAGTGCTTTCTTCGCCCGCCACCATGAGTCGGCCACCACCGCCACCGCGGCGTCGTTGACCTTCACGACCTTCTTGACGCCCGGCATGTCCTGGACTTTGGCGGCGTCAAAGCTTTGCAGCTTGCCGCCGAACACCGGACAGGCGGCGACCGCCGCGTACATCATCCCGGGCTGCCGGATGTCGATGCCATAGATCATCTTGCCGACGATCTTGTCCGCGGTGTCGAGCCGCTTGAGCGGCTTGCCGGCGATCGTCCAGTCCTTCGGGTCCTTCAGCGGCACGTCTTTGGGCTGATCGAGCTTGCCTGCGGCTTCCGCCACCTTGCCGTAGCTCACCGTGCGGTTCGACGCCTTGTGGGTGATGACGCTGTTGGCGGCGCTGCACTCCGACGCCGGCACGTTCCACGCATTGGCGGCCGCCTGAATGAGCATCATCCGCGCCATCGCGCCGCCCTTGCGGACATATTCGTGCGAATCGCGGATGCCGCGGCTGCCGCCGGTGGAGAAATCGCCCCACACCCGCTTGCGCGCCACGTTCTGGCCCGGCGTCGGGAATTCGGTCGTGACTTTCGACCAGTCGGCATTGAGCTCCTCGGCGACAAGCTGGGCGAGGCCGGTGAGCGTGCCCTGGCCCATTTCCGAGCGCGCGATGCGGATGACGATGGTGTCGTCGGGCCGGATCACCACCCAGGCGTCGACTTCGGGCGAGCCGTCTGCGGCGCGCACCACGTTGTTTGCGCCGAGCGGCAGATTGAAGCCGAGCGCAAGCCCGGCGCCGGCCGCGGACGAACCGACGATGAAAGAACGGCGATTGAATTTCGGCATATAGGTCATGGCTGTGTCCCCCCTTACGCTTTGCCGGCCGCCGCGTGGATCGCGGCGCGCACGCGCTGGTAGGTTCCGCAGCGGCAGATATTGGTCATCGCCGCGTCGATATCGGCGTCGGTCGGCTTCGGGTTGGTCTTGAGCAGCGAAGCTGCCGCCATCATCATGCCGCTCTGGCAATAGCCGCATTGCGGCACGTCGAGGTCGAGCCAGGCTTGCTGCACCGGATGCAGCTTGCCGTCCTGCGCCAGCGACTCGATGGTGGTGATCTGCTTGGGGCCGACCGATCCGACCGGGACCTGGCAGGAGCGCGTGGCGACGCCGTTGATGTGCACGGTGCAGGCGCCGCATTGGGCGATGCCGCAGCCATATTTGGTGCCGGTCAAACCGATCGTGTCGCGGATGACCCAGAGCAGCGGCGTGTCGGATTCAGCGTCGACGTTGTAGGACTTTCCGTTGATGGAAAGGGCAATCATACTGTCCTCCCGAATTGAATGGCGCGCATCCCCATATGGGATCGGTTGCAGTTCAGGCGCCCACCCTTCAGGGTAAAGTCTACTCCGTTCCAATTCGAATGCGAATTGCAAAATTGCGTGAGCGGAGAACTGGCCACGCCGGGAATTCTCCAATAACCTCGGTGTTTATGCCGCCCAATTAGCAGCCGGAACTTGGGCCACCGGAGCCTGGGCCGTCCGCTGGAACACCGATGGGATATCACGACATGAGCGACGATTTCGAAGACCATTGCTGGAAGGACATCGTCACGGCGGACATTTTGGACATCTATTCCCATTACCGGCGCAAGACCTTCGTCGGACCGGCGCCGGCGCTCTTGGCCATCGATCTCTATGAGCTGGTCTATCGCGGCGGCGCAAAGCCGCCGGCGGAACTCGCCAAGACCTTCCCCAGCGCCTGCGGTCAATACGCCTATGACGCCATCGAGCCGACCAAGCGCCTGTTCGCCGCGGCGCGCGCCGCCGGCTTGCCGATCTTCTATTCGACCGGCGACACGCGCAGCGAAAGCCGACCCGAATTCGTCGGCGCCACCAAGCGGAAGAATTCTTCGGTCGATCCATCGGACTTCGTCATCCGGCCGGAATTCAAGCCGCAGCCGGGCGACGTGGTCATCACCAAGCAGCGCGCCAGCGCGTTCTACGGCACGCCGCTGACCGCGCATCTCACCCAGCTCGGCGTGCAGACACTGATCGTATGCGGCGAAAGCACGTCGGGCTGCGTGCGGGCGAGCGCGGTCGATGCCTATTCGCACGGCTACCACGTGGTGCTGGCGGAAGAATGCTGCTTCGATCGCAGCGCGCTGTCGCACAAGGTCAATCTGTTCGACCTGCACCACAAATATGCCGACGTGATGCATGTCGACGAGGTGATCGCGCAGCTTGCCGCCAAAAGCCCCGCGGTGAAGAAGGCGAGCTGAACGATGAAGCCGTCGCGCTACGGTCCGTTTCCCTATTCGCCGATCATCCACCGCCCGCCGCTGCAATGGCCGAACGGCGCCCACGTCGCGCTGTGGGTCATTCCGAACATCGAGTTCTTCGGCCTCGACGAGAAAGTGCCGCCCGGCTCCGGCGGCACCGGCGTGCCGGTGCCCGACGTGCCGACCTGGTCGTCGCGCGACTATGGCAACCGGGTCGGCGTGTTCCGCCTGATGGAGGTGCTCGACCGCCACGGCATCCGCGCCACCGTCGCGCTCAACAGCGAGCTTTGCGCCGAGCACCCCGCCATCATCGAGGAAGGCAACAAACGGCGCTGGGAATGGATGGGCCATTGCGAAAGCAATACGCGGCGGCTGAACGCCGCGCCGCCGGGCGCCGAGCCGCGCATCATCAAGAATGCGCTGTCGACCATCGAGAAGGCGACCGGCGCGCGGCCGCGCGGCTGGCTCGGCTCCGGCCTGCAGGAGACCTGGGACACGCTCGATCACCTCGCCGCCGAAGCTTGCGATTACGTCTGCGACTGGACCAACGACGATCAGCCCTACATCATGGCGCTCGACGGCGGCAAAACGCTGGTCAGCGTGCCCTATAGCCACGAGATCAACGACAAGCCGGCTTTTGAGAAATTCAACCGGACCGCCGATCAGTTCCGCGACATGATCTGCCGGCAGTTCGACGTGCTCTATCGCGAAGGCGCACAATCGGGCCGCGTCATGGCGATCGCGATCCATCCCTATCTCACCGGCGTGCCGCACCGCATCGACGCTTTCGACGCAGCGCTCCGCTACATCAGCGAGCACGGCCGTGTCTGGAAGACGACCGGCGCGGAGATTGCACGCCATTACCGCGCGCAGGCCGGCAAGGTTTGATGAAAGAAGGCCTGAACGGAGGCGACCATGGTGTGTCAGGCGAAGTTGCGTGGTGTTGCGTTGTCCGCCGCCGTGCTGGCGTGCCTTGCCGCGGAGCCTGCGCGCGCGGCGGAGCCGGTGACGCTCGGCACCGTCGGCCAGGCTTCGGCCAATCTGTGGCCCGAGCTGATCGCCTTGGACCAAGGCTTCTTTGCCGCCGAAGGGTTGCAGGTCGATCTCGTCTACGTCCAGTCGAGCGCGGCGCTGGTGCAGCAAGTCGCGGCCGGCTCGCTCGGCATCGCCACGCAGACCGGGCTTGCCGACCCGTTGCGCGCCGTCGGCATGGGCGCCGCGATCGCGGTGGTGCGGATCGACGTCCAGGCGCCGCCCTACGATCTGGTCGCCAAGCCGGGCATCACCAACATGAAGGAGCTCAAGGGCAAGGTGATATCGCTCGGCGGGCCGAAGGACATCACCCGCATCTATGTCGAGCGCATGCTGGCGCCGAGCGGCGTCTACCCGGGCGATTTCGACATGGTGTTCGCCGGCGCCACGACGGCGCGCGCCTCGGCGCTGCTTGCCGGCGCGGTCGACGCCGCGATTCTATTGCCGCCGTTCGACTTCCAGGCGGTGGCGAAGGGATTCAAAAGCCTCGGCCTGACGGTGGATTATGTGAAGGACCTGCCGTTCTCAGGCACCGCGGTCAATGTGGCGTGGGCCAATGCCAACAAGGCGACGCTGGAGAAGCTGCTGCGGGCAAAGAGCAAGGCTATCGCCTGGTTCGACGACGAGCAAAATCGCCCGGGCGCGCTGCGCATCCTGAAATCCGCCTCGAGCATGAACGAAGACGACGTCTTCAAGGCCTATAACTTCTTCCGTGACGGTCATTACTTCGAGCCGACCGGCAAGGTTCCGCGCGCAAAGCTCAACGCGCTCGCCAAGGCGATGGAGAGCCTCGGCGATCTGCCCGGCGCGCTCGACGTCGACAAGCTCGTCCTGCCGGGCGTGACCCAGATGACGGATTGAGACGCGCCGACATGCGCAAATCGATGTTGCAGGGATTGGTCTTGGCCGCGGCCGTCGCGCTGTTGCCGCTGCGGGCCGGCGCCGCCGACCTCGTCTCGGTGGGTTCGGTCGATGCCACCTCGGCCAATCTCTGGCCGTTCCATATCGCCGTCAGGAACGGCTATTGCGACGCCGCCAATCTGAAGATCGACCTGGTGTTCGCGCAGTCGAATGCGTCGGTGATCCAGCAGCTCGCCGCCGGCTCCTACGCGGTGGCGCCGACCGCCGGCATGGTCGATCCGATCCGCGCCATCGACAAAGGCGCGCCGCTCGCCTTGGTGCGCATCGTCATCCAGGCGCCGCCCTATGCGCTGCTCGCCAAGCCCGAGATCAAGACGATCGAGGATTTGAAGGGCAAGACCATCATCATCGGCGGCGCCAAAGACATCACCCGCATCTTCACCGAGCGCATGCTGGCACCGCACGGGCTGCAATCCGGCGACTACGATTATGTGTTCGCCGGCGCCACCAGCGCGCGATTCTCGGCGCTGAAATCCGGCGCGGTCGATGCCGCGCTGCTCACCATGCCGTTCAATTTCTTCGCCGAAACGGCCGGCTATACCAATCTCGGCTTCACCTTCGACTATCTGCCCGACATGCCGTTCGCCGGCGTTGCGGTGAACCGCGACTGGGCTGCGGCGAATGGCGACGTGCTCAGCCGCTTTCTCGATTGCTACAACAAGGGCGTCGCCTGGTTCGCCGATCCGGCCAACCATGAGGCCGCGGTCAAGCTGCAGATGGAGGTGAGCAAGATCGGCCAGGACGACGTGGAAAAGGCCTACAGCTTTCTCCGCGGCAAGAATTTGTTCGAGACGACCGGCAAGGTCTCCAAACGCAAGGTCGGCAACGTGATTGACGCATTGCGCGCCCTTGGCGATCTTCCGGCGGATTTTACGGTCGATCGCCTGCTGCTGCCGGGCGTGACGCAGATTTCCGATTGACGGGCATCCGATGAGCGTGACCAGCGAAGGCGTCAAGACCGAGAGTGCGCCGGAAACCCGGCCGGCGGAGGTTGCGCCGGCGCCGCAGGTCGACGCTCAGGCCCTGCGCGGCCGCTTCGCCGGGCTGCTTTCGGTCGCCGGCGGCCTGCTGTTGTGGGAGCTGATCAGCCGCGTTCTCATCGATAATGCGCTGTTCCTTGCGGCGCCGTCGCAGATCGCCGTCGCTATCTACAATCTCACGATCACCGGCCAGATGGGGCATCACCTTGCCATCAGCGCCATCGAATTCGTGCTCGGCTATGCCATCGCCTGCGCTCTCGGCATTGCGCTCGGGCTCGTCATGGCCTCGAGCGACACCGCCAAGCAGGCTTGCCAGCCCTGGGTGGCCGGCCTCTACGCCACCCCGACGGTCGCGCTGGCGCCGCTGTTCATCCTGTGGTTCGGCATCGGCATCTGGTCGAAAGTGCTGGTGGTCATCTTCCTGGTGCTGTTTCCGGTGGCGATCAATACCGAGGCAGGCTTGCGCACCACCAGCGACCGGCTGATCGAGATGCTGCGCTCGTTCGGCGCCACGCCGCGGCAGATTTTCTTCAAGGTGTCGCTGCCGTCGGCGGTGCCGTTCATCCTCGCCGGCCTGAAAATCGGCATCGGCCGCGGCCTGATCGGCGTCGTGGTCGCGGAGCTGTTCGGCTCGCGCGCTGGCCTCGGCCGGCTGATTAGCCAATCGTCGGATGCCTTCAACATGCCCGAGCTGTTCGCCGGCGTGGTGGTGCTGGCGATCGCCGGCATCGTCATGACCGCGGGCTTCGCCTGGCTCGAAACGCGCGTCGTGCCGTGGACCAAGGATTGAGCAACGAGACCGGCGCGCGGCGATAAAGCTGTTGCCGGGATTATATTGACAACGTCAAGGAACCAGGGTCGAATTAATGCCACTTCCAATTGTGACCCGTCAATGACGGGCGCAGTCTTCGTTGTTCCCGTCACGGTTTCACCGACAATCCATCGATCGCGTGTGAGGAAACATCCATGCTTAAATATCCGATGAAATTTGCTGCCGCCGTCGCCGGCAGCTTGGTTGTGATTGCGCCGAGTTTCACCTTCGCCGCCATTTTTGACCCGAGAGAAAAAGCTGCGCCGCCGCAAGTTTCCGCTACTGCTCCGCCGAGCGCTCCGGCTTGCTATGTACCTTCGCCCTCCGGTAAGGCTCCTACGGTCGGTGTCTACCGCGCCAAAGTCTGGGTTACCGCCGCAAATGGATGTGGCTTTAATGCTAACGACCCAATTCCCGAATTCACCTATTACTATGGAGGTCCTGGCAGTCCAGCATCTTACTACGCACCGGGCCCCTGGGCTCCCGGGGAGATCTATACCGAAACGGGCTACACCGCGCCGAGTGGCATTTGCACCGATCCGCAAGCTGGAACGTTGGCTGCGACGGTTACGGGACAAGCAACGTCAACGATCTTGCCGGCAGGTGCCACGCACCCGGTCACCTACTCCGAGAAGTGGACTTACGTTGACCCGAATTCCTTTATCGTCACCGGACACTACAGCGCAGCGTCGTGCGTGGCCGACGAGACGATCGTGTACATTCGTACCGGCCGGTAGGTAGGCCCCCCCGGCGTTGCGTGGGAACCGATCGCCGCGTCGCATCTGACCCTCGCCGCGCGGAGAGTTTGCAGCTAAACTTCTTGGCGCTTCTCAACGTGCCGCGTGGAGGCGGGACCGAGCATGGCGCCGAAACTCGCCGTCACGCGCTTGTCGAAATCGTTCGGTGATCTCGAAGCGCTGCGCAGCATCAGCCTCGACGTCGAGCGCGGCGAGTTCATTACGGTCGTCGGGCCGAGCGGCTGCGGCAAGACGACGTTTCTGCGCATCGTCGCCGGCCTCGAACATGCCAGTTCGGGCGAGGTGCTGCTCGACGGCCGCTCGGTCAAGGAGCCCGGCAGCGACCGCGGCTTCGTGTTTCAGAACGACAGCCTGCTGCCGTGGCGCACGGTGCTGGCCAACGCCATCATCGGCCGTGAGGTCGCCGGCTCCATCGGCGCGGCCGACCGCAAGCGCACCATGGAGCTGTTGAAGCTCGTCGGGCTGGAGGGTTTTGAAAGCTACTATCCGCGGCAGCTCTCCGGCGGCATGCGCCAGCGGGTCAATCTCGCCCGCGCGCTGGCCATCGATCCGGAAATCCTCTTGATGGACGAGCCGTTCGCCGCGCTCGACGCCCAGACCCGCGAGATCATGCAGACCGAGCTGTTGCGCATCTGGGAGCGCGGCCAAAAGACCGTGCTGTTCGTCACCCACCAGATCGACGAGGCGGTGTTCCTGTCCGACCGCGTGCTGGTATTCGCGCGGCGCCCCGGCCGCTTGCAGGAAGAGGTCAAGATCGCGCTGCCACGGCCGCGCGATCTTAAGATCAAGCGCACGCCGGAATTCGTCGCCCTGGTCGATCACATCTGGCGCCTGATCGAGGACGACGTGCGGGCGGCGACGCTGTATGAGAATGCGTGACTCCCGTTACGCGCGTTCGCCGATCGTGAGAGCCTCAATGATCCATCCCCGTCGAGCATTTCTGCGGCTGACGGCGGGCGCCGCGGCGCTTGCGGCACTGCCGCGCGCCGCGGCCGCCCTCGATTATCCGACGCGGCCGGCGCACATGGTCGTCGGCTTCCCGCCCGGCCTCGCTCCCGACATCGTGGCGCGGCTGATCGGGCAGGTGCTGTCGGAGCGGCTCGGCCAGCAATTCGTCGTGGAGAACCGGCCGGGCGCCGGCGCCAATATGGCGACCGAGGCGGTCGCCCATGCCGAGCCGGACGGCTACACGCTGCTGTTATGCGTGTCGACCAATACGATCAACCAGACACTTTATCCGCACCTCAACTTCGATTTCGTCCGTGACATCGCGCCGGTCGCGTTCATCGGCGGCAGCCCGTTCGTCATGGCGGTCAATCCGTCGCTGCCGGTCAAGACCGTTGCCGAATTCATCGCCTATGCCAAAGCCAATCCGGGCAAGATCAACATGGCCTCGCCCGGCATCGGCACCGCACCGCATCTGGTCGGCGAATTGTTCAAGATGATGACCGGCGTCGATCTGGTTCACGTGCCGTATCGCGGCAACTACATGCCCGATCTTCTCGCCGGGCAGGTGCAGCTTGCGTTCGTCGCGGTGGCGCCGTCGATCGGCTATATCCGTTCGGACAAGCTGCGCGCGCTCGGCGTCACCAGCGCCAAGCGCCTTCCGGCCGTGCCGGACATTCCCGCCATCGGCGAATTCGTCTCCGGCTACGAGGGCAGCGGCTGGTTCGGCTTCGGTGCGCCCAAGGGCACGCCCACAGCGATCATCGACAAGCTCAACGGCGAGGTCGGCGCCATCATCGCCGATCCGAAGATGCAGGCGCGGCTCATCGATCTGGGCATTCCGCCGACGGCGATGACGGCGGCCGAATTCGGCAGCTTCATCGCCGCTGAAACCGGCAAGTGGGCGAAGGTGATCAAGTTCGCCGACGTCAAGCCGGAATGATCGGCGGCGCCGCGGCCGCAAGCCTGCCGCGATTGCGCGCTGCTGCGTTCCGGGGAATACTTGCGGCCGTCGCCAAACGGAGCCTGCGATGAACGTCAATGTCGCGCCGGACAAGCAGCAATCGGCCGCCGCGGCCGCCGCCGCCGCGCCGTTCCGCATCGAGCGCCTGGGCGCGAGCCTCGGCGCCGAGATTGTCGGCCTCGATCTCAAGGCGCCGGTCGCCGAAGCCACGTTCAAGGCCTTCGAAGCCGCCCTGGTCGAGCACAAGGTGCTGGTGCTGCGCGATCAGCATCTGACCACCGAGCAGCACGTGCGCTTCAGCCGCATGTTCGGCGAACTCGAAGTCCACCCGATGCGGCCGCAGGGCGAATTTCCCGAAATTTTGGTGCTCGACAATCACAAGGACAATCCGGTGCTGTCGACCGACGTCTGGCACAGCGACACCACGTTTCGAAAAAATCCGACCAAATACACCATCCTGCGCTGCCAGATCATGCCGGAACTCGGCGGCGATACGCTGTGGGCCAATATGGAAGCCGCCTACGAGGGCTTGAGCGACATTTTCCGCGGCATGATCGCCGGTCTGCGCGCGGTGCACGATTTCCAGAATTTCCGCGTGCTGTTCAAGAACACCGACGAGGATCGCGCCAAGCTGCACCGCATGGAGGATATGTTTCCGAATCCGTCGCATCCCGTGGTGCGCACCCATCCGGTCACGGGACGCAAGAGCATTTACGTCAATCCGCAGTTCACGCTGCGCATCGAGGGCATGGCGCCGGCGGAAAGCCGCGCCATCCTCGACGTCTTGTTCGCGCAGGCGCGCGTGCCGGAATATCAGTTCCGGCTGCGCTGGGCGCCGGGCACGATCGTGTTCTGGGACAACCGGTCGACCCAGCACTACGCCGCCAACGATTATTATCCGGCGCGTCGGCGCATGGAGCGCACCGCCGTGGTCGGCGACGTGCCGGCTTAAGCCCGGGAGCGGCAGGGCTCTGCCTGCCGCTGCAGAAGTTCCCGGCCGCCGCCGTCGCCGAAAGTTCCCGGCCCGCCGGAATTCACAAATTCGCGATTGCGGATTTTCCCCGGTTGCCGCGCCACGCTTTAAATGCTACGACTCGTAGCACTATGGAAGGTAGCATCGCGATGAACGACCGGATGGCCGACCTCGGCGAGCTCGAGCGCGAGGTCATGCAGTTGGTGTGGGACGGCGGTGCGGTCACCGCCGACGCCATCCGCATGAAGCTCGATCGCAAGCCGAAGGAATCCACCGTGCGCACCGTGCTGCGGCGGCTCGAGGACAAGGGTTACGTGACCCATACGGTGTCGGGCCGGACCTTCGTGTTTCGCGCCGTCGCGTCCCGCGGCGACGTCGCGGCGCGCGCGGTGAAGGACATTGTCGACTGGTTCTGCAACGGATCGCTGGACGAAGTGTTGGTCGGTATGGCCGACGCCCGCATGCTGGATCCGGGTACGCTGCAGGCGCTGGCAAAACGCATTGCCAATGCCAAGACGAAGGGAGGCAAGTGATGCTGGAAGCACTCCTCGGCGCCGCACTGCGGACCTTGCTGCTTGCATGCTTGGTCGAGCTTGGTTTGCGGCTCTTGCGCGTCCGCCATCCGCAACTCCTGCTCGCCGCCTGGACGGCGGTGCTCGTGGCCTCGCTGGCCATGCCGGTGCTGCAGCGCTACGCGCTGATGACCGTCCCCGTTCCCATCTCCATTCCGGTCGCGGTCGATCTGCCGCTGTCGCTTGCCGATCTTCCCGGCGGCGAAACTGCGGCCATGGCCGCGGTCGGCGGCGTCACGCCTGCGGACGCGGCGGCGGCGCCGGCGCCTGGTGGACCAGCCTGGCGGCTGCCGCTGATGGCCTTTTATCTCATGGTGGCCGGCGCGATGCTGGTGCGCTTGATGGTGGGTGTCGTCTTGTCCTGGAAGCTCCTGCGCGCGGCGCGGCCCATCGGCGACGCCTGGGCGGCCGGCGGCCGGGTTCGCGCTAGCGCCGCGATCGGAGCGCCGGTGACGGTCGGCGGCAGCATCGTGCTGCCTGACGACTGCGCCGGCTGGGCCGCGGCCACGCAACGGGCGGTATTGGCGCACGAGCGGGCCCATGTGGCCGGCGGCGATTTCTATTTGTTGCTGCTGTCGCAGCTCAACCGCGCCCTGTTCTGGTTCAATCCGCTGTCGTGGTGGCTGCACCGCCGCCTCGCCAGCCTTGCCGAAATGACCAGCGACGACGCCGCGATGCAGGCGCTCGACGACGGCCCCGGCTACGCGGCAATCCTACTCGACATGGCGCGCCGATCGGCGCCGGTGCACGGCGCCGTCGCCATGGCGCGGCCGAGCACCGTCTGCCGGCGCATCGAGCGCATCCTTGCGCAAGACGGCAAGCCAAAGCCGGCGCCTTGGCGCCATCGCGCCGCTTACGGCCTCGCCGTGGCGCCGCTGGCGCTGGCCACGGCGATGTCGGTCGCCGGCGCCGCGCCGCCGAGCAAGGCCGCAGTCGACGAGCAGCGCGAGCCGCACACGGCGATCGCCATCGATCCGAAATTGCTCGATGCTTACGCAGGCTATTACCGCAACGCCGCGACCGGTTCGATCATGATCGTCACCCGCGAGGGCGATCACTTGCTCACCGGCCGCGCCGGCAACCCGCGGGTGCCGGAATATCCCTACACCGACCGCGACTTCTTTCTGACGGTCGCTTCGCAGCAAAACAGCTTCGTGACCGACGCCGCGGGCGCGGTGGTGCGCGTGGTGCATCACCAGATGGGACAGACCGAAACGCTGGAGCGGCTCAGCACCGCGGACGGCGAGCGCGAAGTGGCGGCGTTCATGCAGCGGCTGGAAGCCCAGCGCGCGCCCCATGTCGAGGTCGCCATCAATCCGCAAGTGCTCGACGGCTACGTCGGCGCCTATCAGCTCACTCCGCGGCTGATTTTCACCGTCACGCGCGACGGCAACAAGCTGTTCGCCCGGCTGACCGGCCAGCAGAGCTACGAGCTGCACCCCTATTCGGACCGCGATTTCTTCTACACCATCGTCGCCGCGCAACTGTCCTTCGTGGCCGGCGCCGACGGCAAGGCCAGCGCCGTCATCCTGCACCAGCGCGGGCTCGACCGCACCGCGGAGCGGGTCGATCCGGCATTGGCGCAGACGCTCGACCGCAAATTGGGCGAGCAGCGCGAGCCGCACACCGCGATCGCCATCGATCCGCGTTTGATCGATCGCTATGTCGGCCGCTACATCAACGACAGACTGGAGATGACCGCGAGCCGCGAGGGCAATCAGCTGTTCGTGCAGGTCACCGGCTATGGCCGCTACCCGATCTACCCGTATACCGACCACGATTTCTTCGCCACCATCATGCCGGCGCAGATCAGCTTCGTCACCGACCAGACCGGCAAGGCCACGCAATTGATCCGCCACCAGCGCGGCAGGGATGCCGTGCTCAATCGCGTCGAGTGAGGCGCCAACGCTCATCAATTCATCAAAGGAGGAATGCCGTGAAGAAGCTCGCAATCGCATTTGTCTGTGCACTCATTATTCCAATGCTCGCGACGGCGGCAAATGCGCGCGGACGCGACAAAGCGGACTTTCATTACGACGGCACGACCAAGTGTTGGGTCAACGATACGCACTGTAAGCCGCCTAAATAGACCTGAAAGCGGAGCACCCGAATGATCAGATTGAATCTCATTTTGATTGCCGCCATCGCCGCCACGTTTTTCATCTTCGACGCGGCGATGTCGACGCCGGCTTTCGCCAAGTGGTGGGATTACCCGCATTCCGGCTATTGCCCGCCCGGCACATGCAACATGGTCGGCGGCTGGCGGGCGCTCAACGTGCGCAACTGCCGCCCCGTCTATTGCCAGCGCTAGCGCGGCCGCAACGCCTACGGCTGCTCGCCTGACTGGCCGCGCGCGGGCGCCCGCGTGAGCCCTGTTCCCTTCGCCGGCCGGGACCGCTAAGGTCCGCCATCATGTCGCTGACGGCTCAAGACGCCCCCCGGACAACGCCCCCATCCACTCACGCGCCGCGCAATTTCAGCGGCGGCATCGCCTCGCTCGCCGACGACAAGCTCTACGCCCTGCAAAATCCGTTCGCGCTCGACGGCCGGGTCAGCTCCTACCCGGCGAGCGCGCGCGGCTTCGCGGTGGCGAACAGCTATCTGTTGACCCAGCCCGACGCCGCCATGCTGATCGACACCGGCTTCGGCAAGGATGAGCCGGTGATCCGCGGTCAGATCGAATCGTTGATCGCGCCGGGCCTGCCGCTGTCGATGTTCCCGCTGCGGCTCAACGAATTCATGTCGATCAACAACGTCGAGAGCTTTGCCGGCCACTTCAACGTCGAGACCTGCTACACCTCCAATATTGACGCCGCGCTGTGGTTCGATTTCGGCGCCAAGGCCGAAGGCCGCGATATCCTCAAATCGATGAAGGTCACCGCGGTGACCCGCGCCGACACCATCGAGCTCGGCAAGGCAGGCCGCTTGATCGACGTCATGCAGGCGCCGATCCGCCTGATCGCCACGCGCTGGCTCTACGACCGCGCGACGCGCACCTTGTTCTCGTCCGACATGTTCACTCACGTCTGGCGCGACAGCGCGGCCGGGCCGTGGATCGTCACCGACGCCGACAACGATTCGACGTCGCCGGGTGACGTGCGTTCGTTCATGCTCAACACCCGCTACTGGTGGCTCGAAGGCGCGCCGACCGACTCGATCCGCCGCGGCATCGGCAACGCGTTCGACAAGTACGACATCGAATGCATCGCGCCCGGCTACGGTTGCATCCTGCGCGGCCGCAACGTGGTGGCGCGGCACTACGCGATGCTCGATGAGTTCCTGAAAGCCTGCGACAAGAGCGTGGCGGTGTCGCGCTACGTCACCCGCGACGAGGAGCGCTGACCATGCTGGACAAGCCTCAGACCAAAAGCATGCTCGACGTGCCGGTGGCGCAGCGCATGCCGCGCGAGATCGCGCCCGGCGTGTTCTGGATCGGCGACTGCCTGGCGCAGCGCCACAAGGGCAAGAGCTATCACGGCTATAACGCCGCCTATCTGGTCGCCGGCACCGAGGCCTCGATCCTGGTCGAGACCGGGCATCCGAAGGACTTTCCGGTCATCGAGCGGCACATGAACGAGCTGTTCGCCCGTGGCGTGGCGCCGCTCAAATATCTGTTCGTCACCCACCAGGAGACGCCGCATTGCGGCGGCCTCGGCCGCATTCTGAAAAACTTTCCCGACTCGCTGCTGGTCGGCGACGTCAGCGACTACCACCTCGCCTTCCCGCAATACGAACACCGCATGCGTTCGATGAACGAGGGCGACGAAATCGATCTCGGCGGCCGCACCTTGATGGCGGTCGAGCCGGTGATCCGCGATCTGCGCACCACCTGGTGGGGCTTTGACACCAAGGAGCGCGTGCTGTTCCCCGGCGACGGCTTTGCCTACAGCCACTATCACGAGGACGGCCATTGCGGCCTCATTGCCGAGGAAGCGGTGTCGCTCGATCTGCCCGACGTGTCCTCGACCTTCGCCGACCTGGCGCTATTCTGGACCAAATTCGCCGACATGAACGTCTATTGCGATCGCCTCGATCATCTGATCGCCCGCCTCGACGTCAAGATCATCGGCCCGACCCATGGCCTGCCGATCACCGACGTGAAAGCCACCGTGCCGAAGGTTCAGGCCGGCCTGAAGGCCGCGGCGCTGATGCCGGAGTCGGGGACGAACGAGAAAGTGGCGGCCGGCTAACGCGCGGAATCCATTGCTCTCCGCCCTTGCGGAGTGGCGGCGTCGACGGCCAACTGATTCTTTTGGGTAAGGCATCGCCGCCCGCACCCCGCACCCGAATTTTACTGTTGCGCCGTGCAGGAGCCCTCTCCCGCAAGGCAAAGGATACAATTTTGCTGCGTGCAATCTGGCTGATTGCTGACCTGAAGAGTTGTGCTAAATTCTATCGGAAGTAACATAAATCGCGCTATACAATCGCCGCCGACCGTAGCACCACTTGGAACGGAGACAACCCAATGGGCTTTATCAAGGTCACTCGCCTTTTTGAGAAGAAATCGCAGAGTATCCACGTCAATGTCGATCAGATTTGCTCAGTCGGAGCTGCCATTGATGCAGCGCCGGGATACCTGACCTTGATCACGTTGGCGAGTGGTGCACAGGCAGTAACCGAACCCGTCGAAACGGTCATGCAATTGATTAAGGAAGCGAAGGATGCGGATGACAAAAAAGGCGCTGCGTAGTGCGCTTGCCGGACTGCATTCGCAGCCTACAGGCTCATCCCGCGCTTTTCTGCTCGCGCTCGAGCGCCCATCGATTTGATGGAAACGGCAGCCCGAGATTTTCGCGCAAGGTCTTGCCTTCGTATTCGTGACGGAACAGGCCGCGGCGCTGCAGCTCCGGGATCAGCATATCGACGATGTCCTCGATCCCGCGCGGCACCGTCAGCGGCAAAATGTTGAAGCCGTCGGCGGCGCCGCCGCGGTGCCATTGTTCGAGCGCGTCGGCGACGTCGGCGGCGGTGCCGATGACGACGCGGTGGCCGCGCTGGCCGTAGACGCGCTTGTAGAGCTGGCGGACGGTCAAATTCTCGCGGCGCGCCAGTTCGACCATGACCTTGACGCGGCCTTTTTGCTCGACGTCGGGAGCCGGATCGGGCACCGGGCCGTCGAGCGGATATTTCGCCATGTCGAAACCGAAATGCGACGACAAATCCTTGATCGCCAGTTCCGGCGACAGCAGCTCTTGCAGCCTGCCGTATTTGTCCTGCGCCTCGGCCCGGGTTTGGCCGATCACGGTCATCACGCCGGGCATCACTTTGATCGAGTCGGGGTGCCGGCCGTAGGCTGCGGCGCGGCGCTTGATGTCGGCATAGAAGGCGCGGCCGGCGTCGAAATCCTGCTGCACCGTGAACGTGATCTCCGCGGTCTCGCCGGCGAGATCGCGGCCGTCGTCGGACTGGCCGGCCTGCACGATCACCGGATGGCCCTGCGGCGAGCGGTGCACGGTCAGCGGCCCGCGCACCGCGAAGTGCTTGCCCTTGTGATTGAGGAAATGCAGTTTTGCGCGGTCGAGATAGAGGCCGCTGGCCTTGTCGGCGATGACGGCGCCGTCTTCAAAGCTGTCCCACAGGCCGAGCACGACTTTGGCGAATTCGCGGGCGCGGGCGTAGCGGTCGCCGTGATGCGGATGGCTCTCGCGGCCGAAATTATAAGCTTCCGCCACGGCGAGCGAGGTCACCAGATTCCACCCCGCGCGCCCGCCGCTGATCTGGTCGAGCGACGCAAAGAACCGCGCCACATGGAACGGCTCGAAATAGGTCGTGGTCGCCGTCGCCACAAGCCCGATGCGCTCGGTGACGGCGGCCAGCGCCCCCAACAGCGTGATCGGCTCGAGCCGCGACGCCTGCGTGGTGCGCGTCCAGGTCTCGACGTCGTCGGGGCCGAACGTGGCATTGGTGTCGGCCATGAACAACAGGTCGAACTTGCCGCGCTCGGCAAGCCGCGCGATGTCGACATACTGTTTGAGCGTCTGCCGGCCGTGCGGATCGACGTCGGGATCGCGCCAGGCGGCGACATGGTGGCCGGTGCCTTCGACGAACAAGCCGAGCTTCATCATGGGTGCACCTGTTCCGCCCCGGCCGCGTAGGGTGGATTAGCGTAGCGTAATCCGCCGCTTTTCGGCAACGCAATGGCGGAATACGCTTCGCTATTCCGCCCTACAGAGGACACCCCATGCCCGAGAAAAAACTCACCGGCCGGATCGCGGCCGCGCGCGTCCGCATGCAATCGACGCCGAAGCCGCCGCCGGGCGCGGTCGAACGGTTCCTCGCGCTCGGCGAATGCACCAGCCTGATCTCCGACGTGATGGACGAGCTCGGCGTGCCCGAAGGCGTGATCGGCGCCAGCACGCTCAAGCCGACTTTGCCCGGCAAGCTGATCGTCGGCCCGGCGCTCACCGTGCGCAACATCAGGCAGCGCTCCGATCCGCTCGACGCCAAGACCCACGTCAACCGCATGGCCGAGTTCGAGGCGCACAATCTGGCCGAGGACGGCGACGTGCTGGTGATCGCTGGCGTCGAAGGCGTCTCCAACATGGGCGGCATCTCGTCTTACACGGGCCAGCGCCAGGGCGAGCGCGGCGCCATCGTCATGGGCGGCGTGCGCGACGTGCGCCATTCGCGCAGCATCGGTTACCCGCTCTGGGCCAGCGAGATCACGCCCACGACCGGCAAATGGCGGCTCGAAACCGTCGAGATCAACGGCGAGATCCAGATGGGCGACGTGCGCGTCAATCCCGGCGACCTCGTCGTCGCCGACGACACTGGCGTGTGCTTTATCCCGCGCGACAACATCCTGGAGGTGCTGGAGCTCGCAGAAAAGAAAAAGCAAGACGAGGACGCGCGCATCGCCGCGATCACGCAAGGCGTCCCGGTGCCGGTGTTTTATGGGCAAGGATGACAGTAGCCCGGGTTGAGCGTAGCGAAACCCGGGGACGGCATTTCGGGCGGACGCGCTGGCCCCGGATTTCGCTGCGCTCAATCCGGGCTACACTTTACCCGAGCTTGATGCCGGCGAACTTGATCACCTTGCTCCACTTGGCGTTCTCGTCGGCGATCGCCTTCTTGTACTCGGCTGGCGTCATCGCCTGCGGGAGGTTGCCGAGCTCGACGAGCTTGCCTCTGACCTTATCGTCGTTGAGCCCGGCCCGGACCGCGTCGTTGAGCTTGACGATCACATCGGCCGGCGTATCGCGCGGCGCGCCCATGCCCAGGCCGCCGGTGACCTCGTAGCCCGGCACGGTCTCGCTCACGGTCGGCACGCCGGGCAGCGAATCGACGCGCTGCGGCGTCGTCACCGCCAGCGCCCGAAGCTTGCCGGCCTTGATCTGGCCCAGGCACGAAATGATCGGATCGAACATGACGTGGGCGCGGCCGGCGAGCAGGTCGGCCTGCGCTTCCAGTTCGCCGTGATACGGCACGTGAAACAGGTCGACGCCCGCCATCATCTTGAACAGCTCGCCGGAAATATGGGTGAGGTTGCCGGTGCCGTTCGAGGCCATGTTGACCTTGCCGGGATTGGCCTTGGCATAGGCGATCAGCTCGGCGACGGTCTGCGCCGGGAACGACGGCGTCGCGATCACCACGAACGGCGTCGAGCCGATATAGCCGACCGGCGCGATATCGCGGGCGAAGTCGAAGCTGAGATTGTCGTGCAGCAAGCCGCTGAGCGTGTTCGGCGTCGCCACGACGAGCAGCGTGTAGCCGTCCGGCGCGGCGCGGACCACGGCCTCGGTCGAGAGATTGGTGCCGGCGCCGGGCTTGTTCTCGATGACGAATTGCTGGCCCAGCCGATCCGACAGCGATTGCCCGATCAGGCGCGCGGCGATGTCGGGCGCGCTGCCTGCCGTGTAGCCGACGATGAGGCGCACCGGCCGCGTCGGATAATCCAGCGCCGCCGCGGCGCGGGGCAGGACCGGCACGGCGGCGGCGCCCGCGGCCAGTTGCAGAACGCGACGGCGGCTAAGCTTCATGGTGTTCCCTCTTCCAGCATTGGCCGTGAATGTTAACCCGTAGGATGGGTAGAGCGCAGCGAAACCCATCATGCAGCGTTGCGGCGAAAGGTGACGGGTTTCGCTGCGCTCTACCCATCGTACGGGTTACCGCCTTGCGAATCTTTGCCGGTGAAATAGGGTGACCGACAAAGCGGTACCCAGCCATGGCCGCTCGCGCTTTTGTGAGATCGCGCAAAACAATTTGCTTTCCAGGAGCTTACACGGACGAAGCATCGTCACTTGGCGACGACGCTTGACCGCGGCGTCGGTTTTTGCCGACAAGGGTGCCATCTCGCTCGAACAAGGGACGCCATCATGAGGGTGCTCCTGATCGCGGAGCGAGAGCGGTGCCCGCGGGCGGACCGACACAGTCCGCTCCCGGGCGGCTTCGGGCATCATGTCCACCGGTATTACGGCCGGTGCGCGGGGTGCAGCCGCTGGACTGGGACAGGAAAGAGCGGGTAACGCTCGCCAACTGCCGCGTCCCAGGAAACCTGGCCTGAAGTCGAAAAGCCGAGGCCTAGAAACCTCGGACAGAGCCGCGGTGGAGCGCCGAGAGGCGAGCGCGCTCCGCTGAGCGCGCGGCCTTCGCCCGAAGCGCAGATGGATGGCGACATCCGCTGCGTGGCGAGGCCCCACGGGACAGTTGCGCCTACCGGCGCTCCGCCTCCCCTTGTTTTTTTGGAGGCAAAAGCTTGGTGGCTTTGGTCGGCAAACCTCGGGCGCGAGCGCGTCGCGAGAATGAGAGCGCGTGTCATTTGCTCGCCCGCGCCGCTTGCGACTCCTTCTCCCCGCGTGCGGGGAGAAGGATGGGTTGAGGGGGCGGTGCCGCTTGGCTGAGAATTTGTTGCGAAGCTCAGACTCGCGGCGGCGCCCCCTCACCCCGACCCTCTCCCCGCACGCGGGGAGAGGGAGTCGCTAGCGTCGTGCGAGGAGCAATTTCGACGCCGTCATTGCAGGATGAAGGAGGCACATTATGCCCAAACAAACCGAAGACGTTGCGCAGTCGATGCGACAAGTTCGCCGCGCTGCTCCATGACTGACGCGCCGCGATTGCTACTGCGCGGAAATGTGGTTGGCGCTGATCACATCGCCCCAAAGCTTGATCTCGCTCTTGAGCAGCGCCGCCGCCGCCTCGGGGGTTTCCTCGTCGGCCGTGTAGAGATCCATGCCGCCTTCGGCAAAGGTGTGTTGCACCCTGGCGTCGGCGAGCGCGACGCGGAGCGCGGCGTTGAGCTTGTCGACGATCGGGCGCGGCGTGCCGGCCGGCGCCAGCAGCATGTGCCAGAAATCGATGTCGAGTTTTTTGTAGCCGAGATCGCCGAAGGTCGGCAGGTCCGGCAGGCCGGCGAAATGCTTCCGGCCGATGACGGCGTAGGCTTTCATCTTGTTGTCCCGGACCAGCGGGCCGGCGACCACCGCCGAGATGACGCTCAGATCCACCTGGCCGCCCAACAGGTCGACCAGCGCCGGGCCGGCGCCGCGATAAGGCACTTGCGTGACCGTCAGGCCGAGCTCCTGCATGATCAGCACGTCGGCGAGATGGCCGAACGAGCCGACGCCGGGGTGCCCCACCTTGATGTTCTGCCCCGGCGTTTTCATCCACGGCAACAGTTCCTTGAAATTGTTCGGCGGCAGGTCCGGCCGTCCGGCGAACGTCGTCGACGCGGTATTGATCAGGCCGATGGTGACAAAATCCTTCTCGGCGTCGAAGCTGCGGTTCGGATAAAGCGTCATGGCCGCCGCCAGCGCATCCTGGTGCAGCAGGATGGTGTAGCCGTCGTGCTCGGCGCGCGCCACCTTGGCGGCGGCGATGGTGCCGCCGGCGCCGCCGAGGTTTTCGACCACGACCGGCTGGCCGAGCGCCTTCTGCATCGGATCCTGGATGATGCGCGCGATGGCGTCGTCGGCGCCGCCGGGCGGAAACGCCACCAGCATGGTGATCGGGCGATCCGGATAGGTTTGCGCTGCGGCGCTGCCGGTTGCGAAAAGAGACGCGGCGACAAGCGAAGCCGCAAGCGTGCGAGCAAAAATCATGGTGCCTCCCGAAGCGGACGACGGACGACAGACGACAGATGACGGACGACAGATGACGGACGACAGATGGAGAATAGCACCGATTGTCCAGCCACTGTCCTGCGGCCTGTTGTCATCGGATGACGGACGACGGATGAAGAATAATGCCCGTATCCGTCCTCCGTCGTCTGTCCTCCGTCGTCCGCTACCTCGCCCGCGCGATGTAATAGGCGAGGTCGAGAATTTGCGCGTCGGTGATCGGCGCGATGACGTCGGCCATCGACGCATCATAGCCGTGGCGGGAATTGTCCTTGTAGCCGCGCAGCGCCTTGACCAGATAATCCTCGCGCTGGGCGGCGATGTGGGGCACGTTCTGTTGCCCGGCAAAATTCGGCAAATGGCAGAAGTTGCAGCGGTTTTGCTCGGCCAGCACTTGCGCGCGTTGCATGCGGGCCTGGTCAACCGGGCCGGACGCAGGCTGCGGCGCCGGCAGGTTGGAAATAATGCCGGCGAAATTTTGCAGATCGTCGTCGCTCAAACCCTTGGTCATGTCGTTCATCGGATCGGCGACGCGCATGCGTTCGCGGAACATCAGGAGCTGGACGGTGACGTAAAACGCCTGCTGGGCGCCGAGCGAGGGTACGCCTTCGATTTGCGACTGGCCGTTCTCGCCGTGGCAGGCGAGGCAGGCCGGCAACCGCTCTTTCACCGTCTGCGCGGCGGCAGGCAGCGTCGCAAGGCATGCGAAGGCCAAAACAGCGGTGAGGGTGCGCATCGATCGCCTCCTACAAAACAGGTCGAGGGCGAACATCGCCCTCGACCAACGCGTAACGCGGCGAGCCTCGTTCTAGCGGCCCGCGACTTTCTTGCTCGGGCCGTAGGTGACGCGCCAGATCGCGCCATTCCAGTCGTCGGAGATCAGCATCGAGCCGTCCGGCATGTTCATCACGTCGACCGGCCGGCCGACGTAGTTGTTGTCCTGGAGGAATCCGGTGATGAACGATTCGACCGATTTTACCGAGCCGTCCTTGTTGAGCTTGACCAGCGCGATGTCACCGCCGAACTTTTTGCTCCGGTTCCACGAGCCGTGGCGGGCGACGAAAATCTGGTCGCGATATTCGGCCGGGAACATGGTGCCGGTGTAGAACCGCATGCCGAGTGCCGCGGCGTGCGGGCCCATCAGCGCGACCGGCGCTACAAATTCACTGCAGCTATGGCCCCAGCCGAATTCGGGGTCGGCAATATTGCCTTGATAGCAATACGGCGCGCCGAAATGCTGGCCGACCTTGGTGACGCGATTGAGCTCGTCGTTGGGGATATCTTCCGACAGCCAATCGCGGCCGTTGTCGGTGAAGTAGAGCTCCTTGGTCTTCGGGTTCCAGTCGAAGCCGACCGAGTGGCGGACACCGAAGGCGACCACTTCGGCGCCGGTGCCGTCGAGGTTGAGGCGGCGGATCTGGCCGTGATCCTTGTCGTGCAGCACGTTGTTGCCGGGCTGGCCGACCTCGACATAGAGCTTGTTGTCGGGGCCGATGGCCATGAACTTCCAGCCGTGCGCCTCGTCCTTGGGCAGGTCCTTGTAGATCACGACCGGCTTCGGCGACTTGTCGATCTGGTCCTCGACGTGCTCGATCTTGGAGATCTGCGACAGCTCGGCGATATAGAGCGTGCCGTCCTTGTAGGCGACGCCGTTCGGCCGATAGAGGCCGGACACCAGCACGTGGACCTGGCGTTTGCCGTCCTTGTTGGTGATGGCATAGACCTTGTCCTGCAGGCGCGAGCCGACATAGATCGTGCCCTTTTCGCTGAGTGTCATCTCGCGCGCGTTGGGCATGCCGCTGGCATAGACTTCGATGTTGAAGCCCTTCGGCGCTTTCAGCTTATCGAGCGGCAGCTTGTTTTCGGCCGCCGCGAGCGGCGGCGCCGGCACCGGCGCGAGTTTGGCCGCGGCCGGGTTGTTGTCCGGGCGTCCGATCAGCGGCGAGCCGGGCGGCAGCGCCGCGGCGGCGGGAGCGGCAGCGGGCGCGGGCGCAGGCGCGGCGGCAGCCGGAGCCGGGGCGGGCGCCGGCGCAGGTGCCGGAGCAGGCGCTGCGGCTGGTGCTGGAGCAGGCGTTGCGGCAGGAGCCGGCGCTTGCGCGGGCGTGTCCTGCTGCTGTGCAATGGCGGTTGTGGCGAGAAGGGCGAGTGTCGCGGCCAGCAAGGTGCCGCGCGGTACGCGTCTATTCATAGGGTCCTCCCAGGTGCGGAAGTCGGTTTCTTCCGGCCTCCCTGGCGACAGTGTCCGACATTTCGACCCCGGCGTGCAATCGGGTCGCGCACGATTTGGCCCGCCGACGAGGTGGTCTTTGCCCACTGCACTGCCGTCTAAGCCGGCAAAGTCGGGGCACATTGCCACGCTCTCTTTTCACCGCTGCCAAAGCAGGGCATCCTGTGGCCGACACTGTCACGTCAGGTTCCGCCGCGGGCGGCCCGACGGGTGCCATGAACGAAAAACCGCTTTCCGGAGGAAAATCATGAGTCAACGAATAACCCGACGCGGCGTGAATGCCGGTATCGGCGCGGCCCTGATCGGGCCGGCATTGACGACGCCGCGCGCTTTCGCGCAGGGCGGCGAGCCGATCAAGATCGGCTTCAGCATGGCGCTGACCGGCCCGCTCGCCGCCAACGGCAAGCAGGCCCTGCTCGGCGCCAAGATCTGGCAGGAAGAAGTCAACGCCAAGGGCGGGCTGATCGGCCGCCAAGTCCAGCTGATCAATTACGACGACCAGTCCAACCCGGCGACCGTGCCGGGCATCTACACAAAACTGCTCGACGTCGACAAATGCGACCTCGTCGTCGGCCCCTATGCGACCAACATGGTGGCGCCGGCCATTCCGGTCGTCATGCAGAAGAACAAGACCTTCATCGGCCTGTTCGCGCTCGCCGCCAACAGCGAATTCCACTATCCGAAATACTTTTCGATGCTGCCGTCCGGACCGACGCCGAAAGAGTCCTTCAGCGAGGGCTTCTTCGAGGTCGCCGCGGCGCAAAATCCGAAGCCGCAAACCGTCGCGCTCGCCGCCGAGGATGCCGAGTTCTCGCGCAACGCCGCCGACGGCGCCCGCAACAACATCAAGAAGTACGGCTTCAAGTCGGTCTACGACAAGACCTACCCGCCGAATACCACCGACTTCTCGCCGATCATCCGCTCCATCCAGGCCACCAATGCGGATCTGGTGGTGATCTGCTCCTATCCGCTGAGCTCGGTCGGCATGCTGCTGTCGGCCCGCGAACTCGGCTTGAAGCCGAAGATGATGGGCGGCGGCATGGTCGGGCTGCAGGCGACCGTGTTCAAGGACAAGCTCAAGGGCAAGCTCAACGGCATCGTCAACTATGAAACCTGGGTGCCGTCGCCGAAATTGATGGCGCCGGCCGCGGACTTCTTCAAGAAGTACCAGGCGCGCGCGTCATCCGAAGGCGTCGATCCGCTCGGCTATTATCTCGGCGGCTGGGGCTACGCCTATCTGCAGGTGCTGGCCGACGCGGTCACCGGCGCCAAGAGCGTCAACGACGACAAGGTCGCCGACTATATGCGCGGCCACGCCTTCGACACCATCATGGCGTCGGGCATCAAGTTCGGCAAAGACGGCGAATGGACCAAATCCGGCATGATGCAGGTCCAGTATCACGACCTCACCGACGGCGCGAACCTCGAGACCTGGCGCGGCATGAGCTACCAGACCGTGCTGACGCCGGCCGACCAGAAGACCGGCAACATCATCTATCCCTACGAGAAGGCGACCGGGTGAAATAATCCGCCCCCGCGAAGCGAAAGCGTAGCGGGGGCGGAAAGTCGCATGCTGTTTCCCACCTCTCTTGTCGGCTCCTATCCGCAACCGGACTGGCTGATCGACCGCGACAAGCTGTCGAAGCAGGTGCCCCGCGTGCGCGCCGACGATCTGTGGCTCGTCGCGCGCGACAAGCTCGAAGCGGCGCAGGACGACGCGACGATTCTTGCCATCCGCGACCAGGAGCGCGCCGGCCTCGACATCGTCACCGACGGCGAGCAGCGCCGCGAAAGCTATTCCAACCGCTTCGCCACCGCGCTCGACGGCATCGACACCGAAAAGCCCGGCACCACGATCAACCGCAGCGGCCGGCCGATTCCGGTGCCGCGCGTGGTCGGCCCGATCCGGCGCAAGCATCCGGTCGAATTGCGCGACCTGAAAATTCTGCGCGCCAATACCGACCGCGCCATCAAGGCGACCGTGCCGGGCCCGTTCACCATGGGCAAGCAGGCGCAGGACGATTACTACAAGGACGAGGAAGCCGTCGCGCTGGCCTATGCCGACGCGGTGAATGCCGAGATCAAGGATCTGTTCGCAGCCGGCGCCGACGTGGTGCAGATCGACGAGCCGTGGATGCAGCAGCATCCTGAAAAGGCGCGGCAATACGGCCTCAAGGCGCTCGACCGCGCGCTCGACGGCGTCAAGGGCACGGTCGCGGTGCATTTGTGCTTCGGCTATGCGGCGGTGGTGCACGACAAGCCGTCGGGATATTCGTTCCTGGCCGAGCTCGAGGGCTCAAAAGCCCAGCAGATCTCGATCGAGGCGGCGCAGCCAAAACTCGATCTCGCCATCTTGCGGGAACTGCCGTCGAAAACCATTATTCTGGGTGTCATCGACCTGGCCGATATGACGGTCGAGACGCCGGCGGCCGTGGCCGAGCGCATCCGGCGGGCGCTGGCCCACGTTCCAGCAAATCGGGTGGTGGTGGCGCCCGATTGCGGCATGAAATACCTGCCGCGCGCCGTGGCCTTTGCTAAGATGAAGGCCATGGCCGAAGGCGCCGCCATCGTGCGGCGCGAAATCGCCGGCAAGTAACAGCGGAATTCTTGAGGAGACGACCATGCCTTATGTGACGGAACAGACCTTGACCGACGTCGTGCGCGAGCGCTGGAGCGATATTCCCAATCCGCGCCTCAAGCAGGTGATGCAGGCGGTGGTGAAGCATGCCCATGCCTTCGTGCGCGAGATCGAGCCGACGCAAGCCGAATGGGCGGCCGCAATCGATTTCCTCACCCGCACCGGCCAGATGTGCGACGACAAGCGCCAGGAATTCATCCTGCTGTCCGACGTGCTCGGCATCAGCATGCTGGTCGACGCCATCAATCACCGGCAAGCGAACGGCGCGACGCCGAGCACGGTCGAAGGTCCGTTCCACGTGCCCGATGCGCCCGCGGTCGCCAACGGCGGCAACATGGCGGTCAACGCGCCCGGCATTGCCTGCTTCGTCAGCGGCACGGTGCGCAGCGTCAAAGGCGAGCCGGTTTCCGGCGCGGTGCTCGATCTGTGGCAGACCGACGGCGACGGCCTCTACGAGGCGCAGCGTCCCGAGATCGAGGGCCCGTGGATGCGCGGGCTTTATCGCTCGCAGCCCGACGGCTCGTATCTCATCCGCACGGTGGCGCCGATCGCCTACACCATCCCGATGGACGGCACGGTCGGCGAACTGATGAACCGCACCAATTTGAGCCACATGCGGCCGGCGCATATTCACTTCGCCCTCGACGCGCCGGGCTATCACGGCCTGGTGACGCACTTGTTCCAGTCCGGCGACAAATGGATCGAGCACGACGCGGTCTACGGCGTGAAGGAGCCGCTGATCGTCGACTTTCAGAAAATGCCGGCGGGCAGCAAGGCGCCGAGCGGCGAGTTGATGAACGAGCCGTTCTACGTGGTGACCTACGACTTCGTGCTGGACCGGAAGGCGCAAGCCGTCGCGGCGTAATCACGAACGCTCCAGCGCCGCGCGATCCCATTCCGCCAGATCGGCGGCGCCTTCGTAGGTGTCCTGCAAAAAGCCGAGCAATAGCGCGTCGGGATCGCGGGCGTGGCGCACCGCCTCGTAGGGCAAAATGAATTGCCCGAGGTTCTTGTCGTAGAAGGCGTCGGCGGTGCGCAGCGCCGTGTCACCGTAGCCGGCCGGCTCCGGATAAGCGTAGACGTAGAACGCCGCCTGGCCGTAGCCGCCGTTGCCGGGCCAAAAACCGCAGCTCGAGACTTCGTGCGAATAGGCCTCCGCCATCACCCAGGGGGCGACGTGGGGCGTGGCGCTGTGCGGCGGCGGCGCGGTGCGGCCGGAAAAGCGCGTGACCGCGAGATCGAAACTACCCCAGAAGAAATGCACCGGGCTTACTTTGCCGATGAAGCGGGCGCGGAATTCGGTCAACACGCGGGCCGACTGCACCAGCGCCTGGTGGAAGCGCGCCACATATTCGGGATCGTATTGCGCGTGCAGGTGATCCTCGTCGAACGGCACGGCGCTCTCGATTTCGACCGGTGTCGGCCAGATCGACGTCTCGATGTCGAGGCGCTGTAGCCGCTCCATGAATTCGCCGTAGAACGCGGCCACCGGCATCGGCTTGAGCGCGAAGCTTTCGCTGCGGCCGTCATTGGCCGCGATGTGCAGCGCGTGGTCGACGAAATCGAACACGATGTCGAAGGTGCGGTGGCCGCAATGGTTCTGCGGCGCGACCAGGCCGCGCGAATCGACGCGGAACGTGACGTTCCACCAATGATTGACGAGCGGCGTGCAGGCGAGCCGCACCTTGCCGGCGATCTGCGTCCACAATTGCAGGGTGTCGCAGGTCTCGCTCCAGGCGTCGAGCGGCAGGTCGGGCCAATGCGCATTCCAGCTCATGGGCATTGCTTTACAGCAAATAGGCGAGCCTTTGCAGCCCGTTGCGTCATTGGAGGTTGAATATTCAAATCGATGCTATGATGCCGGGTCGGACAGGAACAAGAGCCGACGCCGGGAGGACATTCATGTCGCATAAATTTTTAGTGCCGATTCTGACCGCGGTGTTTCTCATAGCGCCGGCGGTGTTGCCGCGTGTGTTGGTATCTGCCATGGCGCCTGGGCTTTCGGGGGCCGTCCAGGCAGCGAAGAATCTCAACAGCTCCAGATCAAACATCTACCGGACGACGAAGAGCGGCAGTCCCGTCACCACCCCCAAAGCGGGCGGCGACGTAGATCGCATGGGCGGCGGCGGAGGCGCGCGCGGAGGCGGAGCGCGCATGGGCGGCGGCGGTGGGGCTAATATGGGTGGCGGCAACGTAAATCGCATGGGCGGCGGCGGCGGGACGGGCACCAAATAATAATGGTGCCCAGCGCCGCCATAGGCCACGCCGGCGCCGGCCTGACGGCGATGATCAGAACGTGATGGTGCTGGCGAGCAGCGACGGCGTCGGCCCGGCCTTTATCGGCGCCGCCAGTTGCGGCTTGAGCTTCGCCAATTTGGCGAGTTCGCGGGCCAGTTCGGCCCATTTTTTGCGCGTCTTGTCGTTGGCGGCGGCGGCGGCGGCGCGGATCTCGGTTTGCTGCGCTTGAACATCGGCCGTTACAGATTCGAGCCGGCTGTTGGCCTCATTCAGTTGCGCCTCGAGCTGCGCAATCCGCGCATTGAGAGTCTTGATTTCATCGTCGGCGTGGACGAGAGCCGCATCGCGGCCTTGGCAGGTTTTCAGCAGCGCGTTGGTCGCCGCCATCAGCTTGACGCGTGCCTGTTCGAGATCGTTGATCTGGCACTGCTTCAGCCGCAGTAAATCCTGCAGCTGATGAAGATCGCGTTCGGCGTCGCGCCGGGCGGCGGTGGTGTCGGCGAGGTTGCGCTCGGTCGTGGTATTTTCCGCGATGCGGGCGAGCAGGCATTCGCGGGCGTCGGCGAGCAGCCGCTCGGCGATCTCGGCGCGCGACGTCATCCTGGCCAGAACGTCATTCAGTGTACTGGCTTCGATTCGGAAATCTCGCGCTTCGTTGAACAGTCTGGCGCACTCGGTCTCCGCCGTCGTCAGCGCCGTCCGCAGGTATTCAAGCTGAGAGCCCGTTGAATGCTGCGCGGCGGCGCTCTTAGCGAGGCGCTCGGTCAAGCCGGTGTTCTCGGTCATGGCCAGATCGAGCGAGGTTCGCAACGATTCGTTCTCGTTGTCGCGAAGCACCAGCTCATCGTGCGCTGCGGCAAGCTCGTTCTCGAGCTCGGCGATCCGTGCATCCGCCGCCTGAAACTGCTCGCTGAGCGTTTGTTTCGCGGCCGTCTCCTGAGTCAGGCGCCGTTCGAGGCCGGTCGCCCTGGCGCGCGTCAATTCGAGCTCCTCGGCAAGTACGGTTTCCCTGTCATCCGCTGCCGCGTCGAATTCCGTCTCGGCCGCGGCCGGCGAAGATTGCGCTCGCTTCGCTATGGGGGTCGCGTGGGTGACGGCGAGACGGGTGGCCTGATCCAGCCAACCGTTGCCTTGTGCCTTGCCGTTCAGTGCCATCTTCGGCGCGTCGATTGTTGTCCGATGCAACGAACGTGACGACGCAATGGTTAACGGCTGGTTACTTTGCCATTAACCGCTTGGAAACAACTGAAAATGCGCTGGCGACCTACAGATGCTCAGACCCCGCCCGACCAAACGCGCTATCGCCTAGCGGCCTGATTCGTCAAGATTAATCCGCAGCGGGCAGTTGTGCGCTGCGGGATCAACTCCGCATCAGATGCCCGAATTTCTGCAAGCCCAGGCGCCGCTCTTCGGCCGACGGCATGTTGACCGCCGGGAATTTGTCGCGCCAGTGCCACGGCCGGCAGGCGTCGATCACGGCGCGGCTGTTGGTGTAATCGCCGGCCGCCTTGCGCTCCGGCTCGATGCGCGGATCGAGCGGGGTCGACCAGGCGCCGCGGATGACGTCGATCGAGGTCGAGGGATCCGAGCGCGTGATCAGCGCCCAGATCACTTCTTCCAGGTTCGACACGTCGATATCGTCGTCGACCACGATCACATAGCGCCCGCAATAGGCGCCGACGTGGCACTGCGCGGCGATGTGGCCGGCCTGCTTGGCGTGGCCGGGATAGCGCTGCTTCACCGCGACGGCGAGGAACAGCCGCGCATTGCCGACCTCGTGCGCCCAGGCCGCGGTGACGCCGGGCACGCCGGCCTTCTCGATGTTCTCGCGCAACAGCGCCGAGCGCACGATGGCGCGGTAGCGGCAGATCTCGTCCGGCGGCCGCTGCGGCACGCAACCGAGCAGGATCGGCTGGTGGCGATGATAGATCGCCTTGATGTCGATCACCGGCTCGGGCCGATGGTCGCTGGCATAATAGCCGGTCCATTCGCCGAACGGGCCTTCGAGCCGCACATTGTCGGGCTCGACGAAACCTTCGATGGCGATCTCGGCATTGGCCGGGATCGGCAGGCCGGTGAACGGTCCCTTGATCACCTCGACCGGTTGGCCGCGCATGCCGCCGATGATGTCGAGCTCGCAGACGCCCGGCGGCACTTCGCTCGAGCCCATCAAAAAACTCATCGGATCGCCGCCGCAGACGATGACCACAGGCATGCGCTCGCCGCGCGCGGCATATTTGTCGCGCATCACCCGGCCGTGCTTGCCGGGCGAGATGTAGAAGCCCAGCGATTTCTCGTCGTGGATCATGACGCGGTAGGTACCGCAATTGATCCAGCCGTCGTCGGGGTCGCGCATGATGTTGTAGCAGCCGGTGCCGATATAGCGGCCGCCGTCCTGCGGATGCCATTGCGGCGCCGGGAATTTGGTGACGTCGATCGCTTCGCCCTGCATGACGTTCTGCATCACCGGGCCGGTGTCGACGAATTGGGGCGGGATGCGCCTGAGCATGCCGGCGTGATTGACGCGAAAACTTTCGCTCAGCTCGAGCTTTGACAGCTCGGTGGAAAATCCGAGCGTCATGTTCTTGCGCTTGCCGGCGAAGAAATTGACCAGGAGGCGGCTGCCCTTGAGCGTGCCGGGCACGTCTTCGAACACGAAGCACGGCGCATCGTCGGCATGGGCCGACATTTCCGCGACCATGCCGATATCCTGCTGGTAGGACAGCCCGCCGATTTCCCTGACCTCGCCGAGCTTTTTCGCCTCTTCGAGCCATTGCCGCAGATCGTGGTAGGGCAGAAACGGCGCCGTATTCGAGCCGGTGCCGCCCGAGGTTCCATCCCCGATCGGCGTCGACATTGGGTCCGGCATGAAGTTCTGTTCCGCCATCGACTGCACCCTTGTTTCGCGGCGCCGCGAAATGCTTATAATGCTAAGGAATTGCGCTTAAAACCATCCTACCATGCAAGAAGACGCCGGCTCAAATCTGCTGCACCACTGGATCGCGCGCGCCGCGCGCGCGGCGCCCGACAAGCCCTGGGTCGTGGCGGCGGATGATGGGCGCGTCGCCAGCTATGGCCAGTTGCGCGACACGGTCCGCCGCTTCGCCACGTTTCTGCGGCAGCGCGGCCTTGGGCCGAACGATCGCGTGGCGCTGCTGGCCAACAATTCGATCGAGCAATTGCTCTGCTATTTCGGCGTCATGGCCAACGGTGCGACGCTCTGCACCGTCCACGTCGAGATGAACCGCAATCAGCTCGGCAATATTTTCGAGCGGCTCAAGCCGAAGCTCATTCTGTATCAGGACGGCCTGCAGCTCGACGATCTGTTGGCCGCAACGTCCGCCCCGCGGTTGCGGATCGGGCGCTGGGACAGGCCGGAGCCGGAAACATTATTCGCCGAACTGCCGCACTGCGCGCCGAGCGATCCGCAGAGCCCGGCGGGTCCGCAAGACGACGCGATCATCCTGTTCACCTCGGGCACCAGCGCGCAGCCCAAGGGCGTGGTGCTGAATTTCCGCGAATATCTGCTCAACATCGATCCGCTCGCCGCCGGGTGGGGCATCACGGCGGACGACCGGCTTTACGATTTCCGGCCGTTCTCGTGGAACTCGGCGCAGACTTTGAGCGCGCTGACCATCGTCAACCGCGGTGCGACCCTGATCCTCGCCGAGAAATTCTCGGCCGGTCGCTTCTTCCAGCATCTGCGCGACCACGGCGTGACGATTGCCGCCGGCAATCCGACGACCCTCAATATCCTGCTCAACAGCGAACAGAGCGCGCATCGCGACAACTTGCCGAAACTGCGCTTCGTCACGTCGAGCTCGGCGCCGCTTTTGGTCGAAGAGTGGAAGCGGTTCGAGCAGAAATTCGGCATTCTCGTGGCGCAGGGCTGCGGCGCCAGCGAGGTGAGCTGGATCGCCGCCGTACCCGGCGAACAGCGTCGCCTCGGCACCGTCGGCAAGCCGTTGGCCTATCACGACCTCGCCATCGTCGATGCCGACGGACGGCGCCTGCCGCCGGGCGAGATCGGTTATGTCGAACTCGGCGGTCTGCCCGATCACCCGTTCCGCTATCTCGGCGACGACGGCGAGATTAAAATCCACAGCCGTGGCCGTTTCCGCACCGGCGACCTCGGCTGTCTCGACGCCGATGGGTTCCTGATGCTCACCGGCCGCGACAAGGAGCAGATCATCCGCGGCGGCGCCAAAATCTCGCCGGTCGAGATCGATTCCTATCTGATGCGGCGCCCCGACGTGATCGAAGCCGCCACTGTCGGCGTGCCGGATGCCGTCTACGGCGAGGAAGTGGTCAGCTACGTGGTGACGCGGCCGGGCACGCCGGTCGATGCCGACGAATTGTTGCGCTATTGCGCCAAAGTGCTGCCGGCGTTCAAGGCGCCGAAGCAGATCGTGATCAGCGCCTCGCTGCCGAAAACCGAGCGCGGCAAGCTTGATCGCCGGGCGCTGGTGGCAAGGTGGTCCAAGGATGCGCAAGCGTAGCGCGGCGACTCCCACTGCGTGCACTGGCCATTTGTGGTAATTCTAGCCGACCCGGCGTGGCGGCGATAAGTCTGCAAACAAGGAGCCAGCGGTTATGGAGCGGCCGAGCGGCACGGTCACGTTCCTCTTTACCGACATCGAACAATCGACTCGGCGCTGGGAAGAAGCTCCTGAAGCCATGCGCGAGGCATTGGCGCGTCACGATAGTGCTCTGCAAAGGGCGATCACGAACAACGGCGGGTGGCAGTTCAAACATACAGGCGACGGAGTCATTGCAGCCTTTCATACCGTACATTCCGCGATTGATGCCGCAATAGCGGCGCAACGTTCCCTCAAATTGCCGGTGCGCATGGGCATCAGTACCGGCGAGGTGGAATCGCGGGGTGAGGACTACTTCGGACCAGTGCTGAATCGAACAGCGCGCATCATGGCCGCCGGGCATGGTGGACAGGTGCTGGTCGGCGCCTCGACGGCGGCCATGGTCGAGCGCATCGATCTGGTCGACCTCGGCGAACATCGGCTGCGCGATCTATCGCAACCGCAACGGCTTTTTCAGGTTCGCGCAGAAGGCCTCAAAGAGACGTTTCCGCCGCTCAAGACCTTGAACGCCGTGCTCGGCAATCTGCCGGTCCAGGCGACAAGTTTCTTGGGCCGCGAAAAGAATCTCAAGGAGATAGCCGCGCTGCTGCGCACCGTGCGATTGCTGACGCTGACGGGCGTCGGCGGTGTCGGCAAGACGCGGCTCGCAATCCAGGTGGCCGCGGAAACATCGACCGACTACCGCGATGGGACTTGGTTCGTGGAGCTGGGCGCGGTGGGCGACCCCGCCGCCGCCGGTCACGCCGTCGCCGCCGTGCTCGGGATCGTCCAGCAACCGGGCAAGACCATCGAGCAGAGTATCGCCTCGGCGCTGCATGGTCGGCGGCTCTTGCTCGTGCTCGACAACTGCGAGCACCTGATCCAGGAAGCCGCCTCGTTGGCGCACGAAATTCTCACCCGGTGCGCCGAGGTGACCATCTTGGCGACCACGCGCGAAGCCTTGATGGTCGACGGCGAGAGCACCTGGCCGGTGCCCTCGCTCGGCTTCGGTGAAGGGCCGCGGTCGCCTGCGGTGCAGCTGTTTCTCGACCGCGCCCGCGCCGTGGCACCGGGCTTCGAGCTTGGCGACGAGGCCGAGACGATTCGCGAAATCTGCCAACGTCTCGACGGTATTCCGCTGGCCATTGAACTTGCGGCGGCGCGAACGCGTTCGATGAGCCCACAGCAGATCCGCGACCGATTGGCGGAACGTTTCCGTTTGTTGACGGGAGGATCACGACGCGGGCTGGAGCGGCACCAGACGCTACGTAACGCCGTGCAGTGGTCCTATGATCTGTTGTCGCCATCGGAGCAAGTGGTGCTTGCGCGCGCCTCGGTATTTGCCGGAGGTTTTACTCTTGAGGCCGCCGAAACACTCTGTGCCGGCGGCGAAGCGGCGGCGGGCGACATTCTCGACATTCTCGATTCGCTAGTGCGAAAATCGCTCGTCACGGTCGATCGATCGAATGCGCTGATTCGCTACGGCCTGCTGGAGACGATCCGGCAGTTCGCCGAGGAGCAGTGTGCATCAGCCGGCGAAAGCGAGGCGCTGCGAAGCAGGCATGCCCAATACTTCGCCGGCGACTCCGACGCTCATTTCAAGATGTGGCTCAGTCCGCGCCAACGCGCCGCATACCAGTGGCTCGACCGCGAGATCGACAATCTGCGCCTTGCGTTCCGTTGGGCGAAAGACTGCGGCGATGTCGATGCGGCGGCCCGGATCGCGTCCAATATTGGCGACATGGCGCGGTTTCGCGTGCGTGACGAGGCGGCGAATTGGGCGGAGGAGATCGTCGACGCAGCCCGCGCGGCACGACATCGCCGTCTCGCCGTCTTGCTCACCTGGGCGGCAAGCAGTGCCTGGAGCTTCGGCCGCCTCGACGACGCCAAGCGCTATGGAACGGAGGCGATTTCCCTTGCCGGCGAGGCGGGTTTCGACCCGTTCGTGTGGGCGTTCGCCGACTTGGCGATGGTGGCCTCTTACGAGGGCGATCGCGCTGAGGCAGTCCGGCTGATCGATGCCGGTGCAAGGCAGCAGGCCGATCAGCATGATCGCTTTTGCCTGGCGATGCTGTTGTATTTTACCGCGCTCGGTGCAGGCGCCGACGCCGCCCTGAAAATCGCCGATGAGATAGTCGTCAAGGTCGAAGCAACCGGGGTGCCGTGTTCCATCTGCGTTGCCTATTGGGCGAAAGCGGAAGCGCTGTCGGCCGTCGATCCGGCCGCGGCATTGCAGGCCTACGAACATGCAATTGCCATCGCGCGCCAATCCGGCAATCGCCTTTGGGAAATCGTCATCACTCCCAAGGTTGCCGTATTGCTTGCACAAAGCGGCGAGCCGATAGCGGCATTACGCGGCGCCGGCCAGATGTTGAAAGAGTGGTGGAGCACGAACGACCTGATGCTCGCCTCTCACGGTTTGGGTAGCCTGATCGTGCTGTTCGAGCGGCTCGACCGCGCTGAAACCGCAGCTACGCTTCACGGGACGCTGCGCAAGACCTTCGAAGCGCATACGATTTTGGCCGAGCTTCCGGAGACCATCACACGCATCCGTGACACATTGGGAGACGCGGCGTTCGGCCAAGCCTGTGGTCGAGGTGCCGCAATGACACTCCCCGAAGCGACCGACTACGCGCTTGAGCAGATCACGCAAGCACTGGCGGGGTCGGGGTCGGGCCATTAGCGAAGCCAAGCAGGGAATAATTTCAAAGCCCGGTGATCCTGTTATTGTGCTGCGCCGTGATACGCTGACGCGCCATGTGAGACCGCGGGCATGATTTGGAAACACGCCCTTTCCCGAAGCACCCTGCGGCTCGTCAGCGCGCTGGTGATGCTTTCGTTCGTGATCTGCCATCTCACCGCGCATGCGTTCCTGCTGGTGTCGCTGGAGACCGCCGGCAAGGTGCTCGACTTTCTGATGTTTCCCTGGCGGACCGTGGCCGGCACAGTGCTGCTGGCGACGGCCTTCGTCGTCCACTTCAGCAACGCTCTGTGGTCGATCTATATCCGGCGCTCGCTCCGCCTGATCCGCTGGGAATGGGCGCAGCTCCTGCTCGGCCTGTGCATTCCCGCGCTCCTGATCCCGCACGTCTCGGCGACGCGCGTCGCGGCCAGCGCCTTCGACGTCAACAGCTACTACAACACGGTGCTGCTCTCGCAGTGGCTGTTCGCGCCCCGGCTCGGCGTGCTGCAGGTGCTGGGCGTGCTCACGGTATGGACCCATGCCTGCATCGGCATTCATTTCTGGCTGCGCACCAAGCTCTGGTACCCGAATTGGCGCATCTGGCTGTTCGGCTTCGCGCTGCTGCTGCCGGCGCTGGCGCTGGCCGGCTACGTCTCGGCCGGCAACGAGGTGTTGCGCCAGGCGCAACAGGACCCGGATTACGTCCGCGAGTCGTTCGAGGATGCCAACGTCACCCAGGCGGCGGTAGACGGCGTCCACCGCGTCGAATACGCCGGCTGGAGCATCTATGTCGGGCTCCTGCTGCTGCCGTTTGCGGCGCGCGGCATCCGCGCCTGGTATCATCGCCGCCGCCGGCCGCCGATGCTGGCGCATGCCGGCGGACGCAGCGTGCCGATCCTGCCCGGCGCCACGGTGCTGGAGACGTTGCGTGAAAACGGCATCGCGCACGCCTCGGTGTGCGGCGGCCGGGCGCGCTGCACCACCTGCCGCATCCTGGTGACCAAGGGGCTCGACCGGCTTCCCGCCCCGTCGGGTCTGGAGGCAACCGCGCTCGAGCGCATCGGCGCTACGCCGGGCATGCGACTCGCCTGCCAGATCCGGCCGACCGCCGACATCGCCGTGATGCCGCTTTTGGCCGCCGACGCCGGCGCCATCGACGGCAGCGTGCGCGGCGGGCTCGAAGGGCGCGAGCGGCCGATCACCGTGGTGTTCGTCGACATGCGCGGCTCAACCACCTTGGGCGAGGCCAAGCTGCCCTACGACGTGCTGTTCATTCTCAACCAGTTTTTCCACGAGATGACCAAGGCGCTGGTGGCGACCAACGGACATTACTCACAATTTACCGGCGACGGCTTGATGGCGCTGTACGGGCTTTACGAGGACGATCCGACGCGCGGCGCCGCCGATGCGCTACGCGGCGCCCGCGAGATGCTGGCGGCGGTCGATCAGCTGAACTATCGGCTGCGCAACGACCTCAAGGAGCCGCTGCGGATCGGCATCGGCATCCACTACGGCGAAGCGATCGTCGGCGCCATGGGGCCGCCGCGCTCGCAGATCATCACGGCCATCGGCGATACGATAAACACCTGCGCGCGGCTGGAAAGCCTGACCAAGGAATTCGATTGCGTGATGATCGTGTCGCGGCCCGCGGCCGAAGCCGGCGGCCTCGACATCACCGGCTGCGAATTGCGCCAGGCGCCGGTCAAGGGCCGCATGGAGCCGGTCGAGTTCTACACGCTGCATTGGCCGTCGAGCATGCGGGCGTGAGCATGATCCCGAAAAAGCCTGCCCGCGGACTTGATCCGAGGGTGGAAGCCGGTTTTTCGAAAAGATCATGCTCCACTAAAATCCTGCGGCATTTCAGGCGCGGCGAAAAATCACGCTGAGATTGTTGGCCGGCATCGGCACGGTTTCGGCAAGGTCGAAACCATGGCGCTTCGCCAAACTCGCCACGTCGGTGAGATCGCGCACGCCCCATTGCGGGTTTTGCGCGCGCAAGCGGGCATCGAAATCCTGATTGCTCGGCGCGGTGTGGCGGCCGTCGATCTGGTAGGGGCCGTAGAGATAGATGAGACCGCCGCGCGCCAGCGTTCGTTCGGCGCCGGCCAGCAAACCTTCGGTCGCCGTCCAGGGCGAAATGTGGATCATGTTGCAGCAGATCAGCGCATCGGCGCGTTTGACCGGCCATTGCTCAGAGGTCACGTTAAGCACGAGCGGCGCCAGCAGGTTTGCGGCTCCGGCGGCGGCGCGATGGGCGGCGATGCTTTCGAGCATCTCCGGGTCGGCATCGGTCGGTTGCCAGCGCACGGTGGGTAGATGCTGTGCGAAGTAAGCCGCATGTTCGCCGCCACCGCTGCCGACTTCGAGCACCAGCCCCTCGCGCGGCAGTACGCGGCGCAAAACCGCGAGGATCGGCGCGCGGTTGCGCGCGACGTGGGGGAAATACAGGCGGTGATCGGATGTTTCGGACATCCCAGTATGTGCTCTTTCAATTACTCAGTGATCGTGGGGCAGCCAAGCGATCAAGGCCGCTTTCTCAAGCGGCGGAGAAATATTTGGTCTCTGATAGCGAGGTGGCGGTTACGGCGCGGCGATGTGCCAGACGCTGTTGACGCCGTCGCCGGTCACGTCGCCGGGCTTGGTGTCCTTGGCCCAAAGATAGAGCGGCTTGCCCTTGTAGGCCCATTGCTTGCCGCCGTCGTCGCGGCTGACGACGGTCCAGTCGCCCGACGGCTTGGCGTCGGCGGCGGCCTGAAGCGGCGGCCAGTTGGTGGCGCATTGGCCGTTACAGTTCGACTTGCCGCTGGTGTCGCGATCGAAAATGTAGAGCGTCATGCCCTTGTCGTCGACCAGCGCCTTGCCCTTGGACGTGTCGGCGGTCTTCGCCGGCGCAGTCTGCGCCAGCGCCGCGGCGATGCTGATCGAGAGAATGCCTGCAGCAATCGCACCTTTGATCAATTTTCGCATGACATACTCCTTTGTGATGTAGCCCGGATGGAGCGAAGCGAAATCCGGGAAGCCTTGCAAAGCCTCGCAGCCCATCCCGGGTTTCGCGGAGCCTGTCATCGGGCCGGCCACTTCGGGCCGGACCCGTTGGCTCAACCCAGGCTACAATTTACCGCCCCGTCCGCGCCAGCGAATGCACCCAGCCGTGCATGCGCTTCTTGGCGTTGGCGATGTCCTCTTTCGAGAACCAATCCTCCGGCTTTACCTTGTCGATCGGATAGACCGGCCGCAAAAAGTCGCTCTCGTAGCCGAACGGAACGGTGGCATCGATGCCCATGCCGCCTTCGAACTGGGTGTTCGACGCGGTCCATTGCCGCTCGCCCGCGGTCATGCGCTCGGCCGGCATGAAGGTCTGGCCGCGGCCGCCGGGGATCGGGTTCAAAATGTCGGTGCGCGGGTTCACCCGCGTGGTCAGGCACCACATGATGTCGTCCATGGAATAGGGATCGACGTCCTCGCTGACCGCGATAGCAAGCCGCATGCCCTGCGAGCACGACAGCGCGGCGGCCATGAAATTGCGCTGCCAGCCCTCGTCGATCTGGTGGCGCTTTTTGACCTGGATGATGCAGCCGCCCCAATCGGTCATGCAGTACGGGATTACCACGTTCTGCACGATGCCCGGCTGCAGCCGGTTGCACAGCTCGTAGATCGCCGCCTCGCGTACGCTGGTGTCGATATTGTGATCGTCGAGCATGTGGACGCCGAGCGCGAAGATGATCGGCTTCGATTCCGGCTTGCGCATGGTGATGCCGGTGACGTGGAAGGTCGGCGCCTTGTAGGACTTGCCCATGTAGCCGGCCCATTCGGGATGGAAGTGGTAGCGGCCCTGCACGCCGGCATCCTCGGCTTCCTTGGTCTCGAAGCGGCGGTCGCGCGGATTGACATAGCCTTCGAGCACCAGCTCGCAGTCGGCGAGCGCCATGGCGTCGACGGTGCGCGCTTTGACGAGGCGGATCGGCGCGCCTTGCACCGCCGACGCGATGCCGATCTCGTCGCAGCCCATCGGCAGCACCGCATAGTCGAAGCCGGCGCCGGCCATCAAGGTGCAGGCCGGCGGCACGCCGAAGCACATGGTGATCGGCACCGGCTGGTCTTCCTTGTAATATTTGTTGACCACCTGCCACATATGCGAGCCGGGCGAGATCTGGAACGTGCCGACATTGCCCCAGCGGAAATTCATGCGGTTGTAGCCGAGGTCGGAGCCGCCATCGAATTGCGCGCCGGTGACGCAGCGGATGCCGGAGCCGACGGTCAGCTCGGGCTCGTAGGTGGTGTGGCGGATCGGCACCATCCATGTGTTGACGTCGTCGGGCTTCTCGACGACGAATTCTTGGCACGGCGCCTCGCTCTGCGCGATTTCGACCGGCTTCACCGGATGCGACAGCGCGTGCGCCAGCTTCTTCACGCGCTCGGCATCGTCCTTCCAGCCGAACATGCGGTTGATGATCGCCATGTCGCCGAACAGGTTGGTGATGACCCGGTGGTTCGGCTTGCCCTTGACGTTGTTGAACAACACCGGGCAGCCGCCATCCATGTGCTTCTGCAGGCCGGTGACCTGCAGGTCGGGATCGACCTCCTTGTCGGTCTCGATCAGCTCGCCGGCGGCGCGCAGCCATTCCAGCGTCGCGCGCAGATCGAAGGCCTGGTTCGGCGTCGCGGGGGTTTGTTGTTGTTCCTTACGCACCGGCTGTTGCATTGTCAGCGTTCCCATTGCATAGATTTCTAAGTAATTATCCGAAAGCCCGCCCGACCTGTCAACGCCGATGCCACAGCGAGCATCACCGAAAGTCAAGCGGCCGTCGCCGCCGCGCCGCCTGAGCGAGTTCCCGCCGCAGCTGAGCTCCGGCTATCTGGTGCGCGACGCGCACCGCGCCTTCCAGCGGCTGTTGGACCGGCGCATCGCCGCCTACGGCGTGAGCCGCGGCCAATGGTATTTTCTGCGCGTGCTGTGGATCACCGACGGACTGTCGCAGCGCGAGCTTTCGGCGCGGGTCGGCATGATGGAGCCGACTACGGTGATTGCGCTGCGCAGCATGGAGAAATCCGGACTGATCCGCCGCGTGCGCGGCGCCGACGACCGCCGCAAGGTGCGGGTCTTCCTCACCGCGAAAGCAAAGCGACTGCGCGGCGAATTGCTGGCCTTGGCAAGGACCATCACGGACGAGGCGGAGGAGGGCATCGCGCCGCGCGATCTCGCCGCGTTCCGCCGCATCATCGCCCGGATGACGGAAAATCTCGATCGGATTGATCGCTAGAAGGCGCGGCGATCAGCCGAGCCATCGGCTCGTCAAGCCGGTTAGGCCAAAACGCGAAGCAATGCCGGGCCGGTGCGCGGCGACAAACTCCGCCGACGCCTGGTAATCGACATAGCGCGTCGTCACGGTGCGGCGCTCCAGATCGACGATCATATAGGTGGCGCGGCGTTCGGCCGACCGCGGCTCGCCGATGGTGCCGGGATTGATCAGGTAATAGGCATCGTCGCGCAACGCGACCTGCGCGTCGGCACGCATCGCGACGCGATCGGGGCGCAATTCGTAAACGCCGGCGCGGTGGGTGTGTCCGAAGGCGCAAATTCGCGCGCCGGACGGATGGATCATCAGCGCCTCGAAGCTCAATTGCCGCCGCTTGTCGTTGTCGAGGCGCACGCTCTCGACGCCGGTCTGCGGATGCAGCGCGCCGTGCACGGCAATGACGCGGTTGCCGATATTGGCCTTGAGCGGCAGGCGGGCCAGAAAATCGAGGTCGGCAGCGCTCAATTGCCGCCGCGTCCAGGCGACGGCGCGTGCCGCGGCGCTCGAAAAATTGCGCGTCGTGATGCGGCCGCAGACGGCGAGATCGTGATTGCCGGCGACGCACACGCAATCGACACCGCGAACGAGCGCGATGCAGGCGGCGGCGTCCTTGTTGTAGCCGACGATGTCGCCGAGGCAGACGATGCGATCGATCGAGCGAGCGGCGATGTCGTAAAACGTCGCCTCCAGCGCCTCGAGATTGGCGTGGATGTCGGAAATGAGCGCGAGCCTCATAGGCCGCTCCACGTCCGCTCGCGCAGTGGCGCGGGATTTGGCTCGCCATGACCTGCCGTGAGGCGATAGAGCGTCGAGCGCAGGAGCGGCATCGGGTCGCTCCACGACAGCGCCGATTTCGCCTCGCAGCGTACCGCCCACGACAGCCACGCCGTCAGCGGCATGCCAGCCGCACGCGCCGCCGGTAAATCCTTCCAGGCGCGGCACCAGCGCACGCCGGCTCTGGCGCGGGTCGACGCCGGCCGCGGCGTTCCGGTCAGATCGGCATAGACCAGCGCCGGAATGTTGAGGCCGGCGACGGCTGCCGGGTGATGCCAGAGCGTGAAGCGCGGATTGATCTCCAACAGGTGCAGCGTGCCGGTTGCGTCGCGCTTGAAATCGAGCTTGGCGACGCCGGTCAGTCCGAGCCGCTCGACGATGTCGCGGCCCAGCCGCTGCACGTCCTTCGCCGCGGTGATTTCGAGCGCGGTGGTGTGGCCGTAGGCGACCGGATAGGTGCGGATCTTGCGGCCGGTGAATTCGCCGGCGATGCTGCTGCGCTGATCGACGTAGCAGTGATAGCTTTCGATTTGCGTTTCGGCGCCGGGAATCTTTCGCTGCGCCAGGAGATCGACGCCGGCGTCCAGCAATCGCGGCCACAGCGCCCGCAGCGCGTCGAGGTTTTCGACATCGAGCGCCTTGCGCAAGCCGAAGCTGTCGTTCCAGCGCTCGAGCCGGGTCAGCGGCTTGATGACGACCGGGAAGGCGAGGTCGAGATCGTCGGGCTCGACGGCGACGGGATGGAAAGGACGCGCCGGCGGCACCGGCAAGCCGTGGCGTTGCGCCAAGTCGCCAAAGCGCGCCTTGTCGAGCAGGTCTTCGACCAGGGCTGCATCGGCAATGACGAAGCTGAACGACTTTGCCAGCCGCTCGCGATGGCGCGAGATGAACAGAAGCTGCGCGTCCTCCTCGTAGAACAGAACCGGACGCTGGCGTTGCGCCTTGCCGAAGCACTCGAGCGCGTCGAGCAAAGCGTCGGTGTTTTGCGAAAAATCATCCCAAGGCAGGCGCGATCGCGCGAAGCGCGAATAGAGCGAGGGCACGCCCGGCCGCGTCACCACGGCGCAGGGGATGCCGGCGTCGGCGATCGGTTGCAGCAAATCCATGTCGCCCATGACGCAGGCGAGCGCTCGCGGCGCCTTGCCGGCGCGGGTCTGGGCGGCCGCCTGCCGCGCCGACGCCTTGGGATGCGATAGCGCGCCGACCGTGGCACGCAGGCGCGAGACCAGCTTCCAGATCGGCGGCGTCTGCTTGACGAAGCGCTTGAGCCGGCGCCGCGCCATCGACGCGGCGTTCGCCAGCCGGCCGCGCCAGGTCGCCGCCGCGCTGTAGTCGTAAAGCTTTACGCTGGTATCGGACCATTCGTCCTTGTACGGCTCGTCGCCGATGGTGAAGTCGAAGCGCCGCAGGCCGAGCTTGATGGCGTGCGCGAGCAATTCGCGCAGATGCAGCGCGCCGGGCCCGTAATGCGACAGCAAGGCGTCGTCTTCGTAGCTCGCCAGCACGTGGTAATAGCAATCGCCGAACAGTATGGCGAAATTCGCCGCCGCCCAGGTGTCGCCGACTTCGACCCTGCTGATATGGAAACGATCGCGGATTTTCGGATTTGACGCCAGATCGAGAAAGAATTCCCGCAATCCGGGCCGCGAAAAGATGTCGGGAATGCCGCGACGCGCGAAGGCGCGGTGTTTTTGATCGATCAAGACCTCCAGCGTGCGGCGCGCGTCGTCGATCCCGGTCGCGGTGACGAAGCGGATCTCACCGTATTCGGCCATGTTGCGGCGCTTGGCGCGGTCGCGCCGGCGCGTCGCCGACGAGCGCTTGGCGAAATAGAATTTCTCCCAGTCGTTGCCGAGCTGGGTGAGATGCGCGCCGGAGGCATTGATGGTGACGTCGAGCGCAGTGAATGGATTGGCCTGGGCGCCGACCATTTGCGGCATCTGCTCCAACTCGATCCAATCGTGCCGCAGCCGCGGGTCGCGCTGCATCCGTTCGCGCAGCGCGTGCCAGGCGGCGAGAAAGCGTTCGGGCGCGACGCGCTGCGAGAAATCGCGCGCCAACAGCGGCGCGTTGTAATCGCACTGCTCCTGGCCGAGCCAGCACAGCCGCTTGATGCCGCGCTTGTCAGCGACGGCAAGCGGCAGAATGAACGCGGTCGCGCCATCGCCATAGGAGCCGACGACGATGACCGGCCGCACGCCGTCGCGCATGCCGATGTGCCGATGCCAAGCGGCGAGCCAATCGAACGTTTGGAACGCGGTGCAGTCGGCGCTTTGCTCGAAGCGGCGCCATTCGCTCTCGACCGCGTCCAGATTGTCGTGGATGACGACGCCGAGGTCGGCTGCGAATTCGCGCGACAGCGTTTCGAGACGCGCCACGGCCGCGTGTCCGGCTATCGCCGGCGCATCCGCATTACCATACGCCTGTGCTGATATCGCGCCTGTCACGGTTCACTGACGGAATAGGTGGCCGGTTCAAAGTGATAGGCGAGAATCGCTAAGGATGCATCGCCGCGGCGGCGCAATAACTTGTTAAGGTAAAGCCGCGCTGAAGCGGGTTTACCTTGAATCCGGCCGGTTCGCTTTCGATTCCGGCCAAATCGCGCCGCGGACCTGGCGCGTGCGGCGTTTGGTAACGTTGAGACGGGCGTCGTTGCGGGGAAGGATTGGCGGCCTTAAGGAGAGTTCCCATGACGACTTCGGTTTGGCTCGGCGTCGCCGGGCTTTGCTTTGCCACCTTGGCCGCAACGCCTGCCGCGCAGGCGCAGGCGGGCACCTATCCGGAAAAGACGGTGACCATCATCGCCGACGCGGCGCCCGGCGCCACGCCGGATGTCGACGCGCGCTTCGTCGCTGCGGGCTTGAGCAAAATGTGGGGCCAGCAGGTCATCGTCATCAATCATCAGGGCGCCAATGGCAGCATCGCCGCGCGCACCGCGGCCGAGGCCGTGCCGGACGGCTACACGCTATACATGCCGGCACTGTCGACCTTCGTCGCGCTGCCGTCGGTCGCGCCAAACCTGCCACTGAAGCTGCCGCGCGATTTCGTCCCGATCGGCTACACGGCCGAGAATCCGATGTTCTTCGCGGTGACGCCGTCGCTCGGCGTCTCAACCTTGGCGGAACTGATCGCGCTCGCCAAAAAGGACCCGGGCAAGATTTCCATCGCGGTGACCGGCGTCGGCCGGCTCACGCATCTCACCGGTCTGATGTTCCAGGATCGCGCCGGCATCGACCTGTTGCCGGTGCCCTATAACGGCGGCCCGGCGGCGGCGCTTGCCGACGTCGCCGGCGGCCGCGTGTCGACGATCATCGAGGGTTATTCGGGAATCGTCGGGTCGGTGAAAGCCGGGCAGGTGAAGCTCATCGCGGTGGCGTCGCGCGAGCGGCTGCCGCAATTCCCCGATCTGCCGACAGTGGCGGAAACGATCCCGGGTTTTTCCGCAACCGGCTGGCAAGTGCTGCTGGCGCCGCTCGGCACGCCGGCGCCGATTGTCAGCAAGGTCAGCGCCGATCTGGCCAAAGTGGTCAGCGACCCGGACTTCAAACAGCGCCTCAGCAATATCGGCAGCTATTCGCGCGCCATGACGCCCGAGGAGGTTCTCACCTTCGTGCAGAAGGAGCAGGACACCTGGCTGCCGGTGCTGCAGAAGATTTCACAGAAGTAAGCGCGCTAGCGCCGCCGCGTCGAGAGACCGACCGGCAGAAACACGATGGCGCCGGTGGCGGCCGCGAAGGCGTGCAGCTTATGAACGCGGGTCGAGCCGTCGACATAGCCCGGCATGAAGGTCGGTAATGAGCCGCCCGGCAGCGCGTAATACGTGAGGGCGACGATGACGCAGAGAATGCTTAGACCGTAGGCGAGCGTTTTCACCGGACGTCTCCTCTGCCAATTCCTGCAATGCCGTTAGTTCCTCATTTGCCCGCCGGCTGCGCGTTGGAGCGCAACCACGCTTGCGCAAGCGTGACGTCGGCCTGCGACAGCTCATGGCCGCTCGGCAGGGTGCGATGCTCGACATTGGCGCCACCCCGCTGCAAGCGCGCCGCCAGCCGCGCGGCGCCTTCCGGCGCCATCATCGGATCCATCGCGCCGGAAACGATCAGCACCGGCTTGCCGGTGAGCTCGACCGGCGGTGTTTGCGATAGCGGCAGCGTCGCCCGCAGCAGAATGCCGCCGGCCAGCGCTTGCGGCCGCAGCAGCAACAGCGCCGCGGCGATATTGGCGCCGTTCGAATAGCCGAGCGCAATCGGCGGCGCGATGGCGTAATGCGCTCGTGCCTGGTCGATAAAGTCCGCGAGCTCTTGAGCCCGGTGGCGTACGTCGTCCTCGTCGAAACGGCCTTCGGCAAAGCGCCGGAAAAATCGCGTCATGCCGTTTTCCAAAACTTTTCCGCGCGGCGAAAGTAATGGCGCTGCCGGCGCGATCACGCGGCCGAACGGGACGAGGTCGTTCTCGTCGCCGCCGGTGCCGTGCAGCAACAGCAGCGCCCGGGCATCAGCCGCGGCGCCTTTTTCGAAGCGATGAATGAGGGATAATTCGGCCATCAGGCCGTCCGTTCCGCGACTTGCAGTTTTGGAAGCACCGCCTCGATCTCCTTGCGCCGCGGTTCGAGAAACGGCGGCAGCTTCAAATCGTGACCCAGGGTTTCGACCGGCTCATCGACGGCAAAGCCCGGCGCGTCAGTCGCGATCTCGAACAGAATGCCGCCCGGCTCGCGGAAATAGACCGAGCGAAAGTATTGCCGGTCGAGCTGATGGGTCGGCCGCAAGCCGAGATCGGCGACGAGCTTTTGCGCCATCGCCGCCTGGCCCGCATCGTCCGCGGCGCGAAACGCGATGTGGTGGACCGAGCCGCGGCCGAGCCGGCCGGCCAAGAATCCCTTCGCTTCGCGAATATCGATGATGCCGCCGATCGCTTCGCTGGCACGCAAGCGCGCAAGCGTTCCGTCGCGGCCGGCATCCTTGAATCCCAGAACATCGGTCAGCACCGCGGCGGTGCGCGCCGCGTCTTCGACCATCAGCGTGACGCCGTGAAAGCCGCGCACCGCGTGCTCGGCGGGAATGGCGCCGGCGCTCCATGCCGGCTTGGTTTCGGCGCCAGGGACGCCGACCAGCGCCAGGCTCATGCCGTCGGGATCGGTGAACGACAGCACGGTTTCGCCGAAGCGCTTTTCCGGCGCTTCATGAGCGACGCCGTTCTCGACGAGCCGGTGCGTCCAGTAGCCGATCGCGCTTGCCGGCACGCGGAATGTCGTTTGCTGCGCCAGGCCAACGCCGCCGCGTCCCGGGGCCGCGTGCTCCCACGGAAAGAATGTCAGGATGGTGCCGGGATGGCCGACCCGGTCGCCGTAATAGAGGTGATAGGTGCCGGGATCGTCGAAATTCACCGTCTTCTTGACGAAGCGCAAGCCGATGACACGCGTATAGAAATCCAGGTTGCGCGCAGCCTTGCCTGAAATTGCCGTGACGTGATGGATGCCCGACATGGGTCTGTCCTCCATGAAAGAGGGAACGAAGGCCACGCCGTGATATTGTTATCGGAGCCCGACAACGGGGCAACCCCAAGAAACCAAGCCCAAAAAGGCAAAGCGCATGAAACTCGGTGTCGTCGGAACGGGCAGTGTCGGCTGCGCCATCGCGCTTGCCGCGGTCACCCGCGGCAGCGCCCGCGAAATCGTGCTCGTCAACCGGACGCGCAAGACTGCGGAGGCGGTTGCGACCGACATCCGCTACGGCACGCCGCTTGGTCCAAAGGTCGATATCAGCGACGGCGACTACGACACGCTTTCCGGCGCCGGGGTCGTTCTGATCACCTCGGGCGTCAACGAGAAAACCGGTGGCGCCACCGACCGCAACGATCCGCAGGGGCGGCTGAAACTGCTCGACAAGAACGCCGCGATCTATCGCGACATCGTGCCGAAAATCGCGCGCGCCGCGCCGGACGCCGTGCTGGTCGCCGTCACCGATCCGCCCGATCCGCTCGCCGACATTGCTCGCGAGGCGGCGGGGCACGAGCGCGTGCTGAGCGCGGGCACGTTCCTCGATTCCTTGCGCTTTCGTGTTCATCTCGGCAAGCATTTCGGCGTCGATCCGGCGCAGGTCGAGGCGCAGGTGATCGGCGACCATGGTACCTCGCAAGTCTTTCTGTGGTCGTCGGCGCGTATCGCCGGGGTGCCGGTCGCGGCGTTGCTCAAGGAGCGCGGTGAAAAGCTCGACGACGTGCGCGCGCAGCTCGAGCGCGACGTGCGCTATGCCAACATCACCATCATCGAAGGACACGACGCCAGCCAGTACGGCATCGGCATCGTCTCGGCGCGTATTGCCGAAATGGTGCTGCGCGACGAGCGCGCGGCGATCCCGATCGGCAGCTACCAGCGGGCGTTCGGCGTCACGCTGTCGTTGCCGAGCATCGTCGGCCGCACCGGCGTGAACGCGGTGCTGCCGCCGGAGCTGTCGGGCGAGGAGCGCAAGGGCTTGGAAAAGAGCGCCGCGACGTTGAAGGCCGCGCTAGCGCGAGTAGGCAGATAGCGCTGACGTTCATCCGCTCCGCGGGACAAATGCGGCATAATGTTGGAACTTGTTGCTGAGGGAACCATGATCGATCACTCCATTATCACCTGCCCGGGATGCGGCACCGCAAAGGCCGAGCGCATGCCGGCGGACGCGTGCCAGATCGTCTACGTCTGCACCTCTTGCGGCATGCGATTGCGGCCCAAGGCTGGCGATTGCTGCGTGTTCTGTTCTTACGGCTCGGTGCCATGCCCGCCGATCCAAGCGGAACGCTCGGGCGAAGCCGGCATCGCGGCCTGCTGCCGCGGGTAAAGGCGATCGGCTTCCAAAAAAATGGAATCGACCTCGCAGCTCAGCGCAATCGCAGTATGACGGCGACATCGCCCGCAGGTGGGGATGCAAGACCGTGGTCCGCCCAATGCGGGGCGTTTCAAAAAACGTCGGCTCGCCGCGGGGAACTGCGGGAACTCGCGGCGATTACCTTAAAGCAGGAGGTTTTGCGCATCGGACGGCGGCTCGTGATCAAAGAGACGGCCATAAGCTGGTCGAACCATCGCTGCGCGATGATGGGCGCCGCGCTGGCCTATTATTCGGTGTTTTCGTTTGGCCCGCTGCTCGTCATCAGCACCGCTATCGCCGGCCTGGTGTTCGGGCCCGAGGCGGTGCATGGCGAGATCGCCGCGCAAGTCGCCGGATTGCTTGGCCCTGCCGGGGCCCAAGCCTTGGCAACGCTGCTGGCGGCCGCGAACCATCCCTACCAGGGCACGGTGGCGACGATTTTCGGCATTGCCATGTTGCTGTTCGCCGCGATCGGCGTCGTCGCCCAGCTCAAGGAGGCGTTGAATATCGTGTGGGACGTCGCGCCGTCCGGGAACAGCGGCATCCTGCCATTGATCCGCGGCTACGTCGTTTCGCTCGCCGGCGTGCTCGCGCTCGGCTTTTTGCTGCTGGTTTCGCTGATTTTCACGGCGGCGCTTGCCGCCATCGGCAAGTTCGTCGCGCCTTATTTTCCCGAAACGGCATTGCAGATCGTCGGCTCGGCCGTTTCCTTCACGCTCATTACGATCCTGTTCGCGATGATGTTCAAGTGGCTGCCCGACACGCCGGTCGACTGGCGCGACGTCTGGCTCGGCGCCGCATTGACGGCGGCATTGTTCGAGATCGGAAAATTTTTGATCGCGTTCTATGTCGGCAAGCAGGCGCTGGAATCGGCCTACGGCGCGGCGACCTCGCTGGTGATGCTTTTGATCTGGGTCTATTATTCCGCGCAAATCGTCCTGTTCGGCGCGGAATTCACCCACGTCTATGCCAAGCGGCATCGCGCGCCGGCGCCGGACCGCCTCGTCCAAATCGGGGCGTGACCGCCGATGGCGCTGCCGCTGTGGCCGTCATTGGTACAGCTGGGTGGATTCGAACCACCGACCTCTTGATCCACAGTCAAGCGCTCTAACCAACTGAGCTACAGCTGCACGGCCCGCGGTCGGCGAGCGAGCGGAACCTATGGGCAACGCTCAATTTTGGCAAGGCTGAGGTCGAGCCGGCAAGAGGCCCATAAAGCAAAAGCCCGGGCGCAAACCCGGGCTTCCCCTCATCGTAATGTTGCGACGTGGACGAAAAGCGTCGGCCTTACGCGACCTTGCTGAACGCCTTGTTCATGCCGCTCTTGATCGGCTCGGCGGTCTCGGTGGCGACCTTCTGCGCCAGAGCACCGAGTTCCTTGCCCTGCGCCGTGAGCGCCTCGAACTGCTTGCGCGCATGCGCGCTCGACAGCTCGATCACTTCCGACAGCGTCTTTGCGGTGATGAGCTCGCCATAGAAATCGAAAGCGGCGTTGGTGTTCACGCGCGTCGCTTCGATGACCTTCAGGCCGTAATCGGCCGCGCCCTTGCTGGCGGTCGAATAGGTGGTCTCGAGCACGTCGGTCGCCTCTTCGGCGGCGGCCTTCATCTTCTCGTAGGTGTCCTTGGCCTGGGCCACGCCGCGCTCCGCGAATTCGCGGAAGGCAGCCGGCATCTCGACCTTCGGGATGTCGAACTTGGGCATTTCGAATTTCGGCATTTCGAACGCGCCCGTCGTGGGCTTGCTCGTCTTCACTTTGGGGGCTGTGCTGGCTTCGACCATGATCGTTGTCCTTGAACTCTTGCTGTTGAGCGACGAACTCTTGACTGTTGCGCGAAGCCCGAATGTGCCTCGCTGCTGATCCCGCGGCTGAACGCTGTACATTGCCAAGCCCGGGGTTTCCGGGACTCTATATAACACAATTTTGGTGCAATGCAATAGAAAATATTGCATTGCACAAAATAATTTAAGGGTTTGAAATGTCGGTTATTTTTGCGCCAAACCGAAGATTTCGGTCGAAATTCAGGCAAAATTCTTGCGGCGCAATCAGGTCTTCGGTTTGGCAGCATCCATCGCCATTTTGGCAGCACTTTGGCTCAACTCCTGAACCTGGGCCGAAATCGTCTGCATCTGGCGGGAGAGATATTCCGACTGCAGCGCCATGACCTCGGCGGCATCCTTGGCGCGCATCAGCTTTTGCGCGAAATCGAAGGTCGCCGCCACGTTCTGCTCCGCATAGGTCATCGACTTGTGGGCGATGTCCTGGGCGCCGCTGCGCGCCGCCTGAGCCTGTCCCTGGAACTGGCCGAGAGCCTGGTTCGCCGCCTCCATGAAACCGTCGAAGGCCTTGCGGGCTTGCGCCACGCTCTGCTCGGCGAAGCTGCGCATCTCGTTCGGGATTGCAAACTGCTCGAAGGGATCCTTGGCCATGGGTTTGCTCCGCAAAAGGGCCGATGGGGTGATCCTAGCTTAGTTCCGCCTCGGACGGGCAAGGCCAAATGGCGGTGACCCGCCGTCGGGCGCCGGCGATTAAGGTTATCCTGCCAAGGGGCGTGGCCTGCGGCTTCGCGCCATGGACGCCGTAACGCCCGCGCACTATTAAGAATTCATTAGGCAACGAGTTCCGTCGCATGACGCTTGTGGAGTCAGAGCTCGCCCTATTGCGTGATCCGCGACTTGCGGCGGCGGCGACGAGCCCATGGCCCGCTTGGCTGTGGAGTGCCGATGCCACGCGGATGCTGTGGGCAAATGCGGTCGGCGCGGCGCTGTTCGGCGCCGCCGACACCCGCCAATGCGTGCAGCGCCGCTTCGACAGCAACAATCCGGCCGCCGCGCAAATCGTCCGCCTCGCCGCCACCTTGCCGTCCGCCGGCGCGCCGCGCCTCGAACGCCTGCGCGGCTTCGGCCTTGGTTTCGGCCGCGCGCTGACCTGCGCCTGTGCGCGTCTCGTTCTGGCCGACGGCGAGGCCGCAGTGCTGGTCGCCGCGACCGAGCCGGCCGGACCGGCGCTGTCGCTTGTCGAACGCATCCGCCGTCTGTTCGACGATGACGAACCGCTCGCCGTCTTCGCGCCGGATGGCGCGCTGGTTCACGCCACCGCAGCGGCGCGCGCACAGCTCGGCGAAGCAAATTCGTTGGCAGCGCTCGGCGTCCAGGCCGCCACAGCCAAGGCGCTCGATGCCGGCAGCGCGACCACGCTCTTGCAGTTGGGACAAAAAGCCGTCGAAGCCAATCTGCAGCGTCTTGGCGATGGACCAGCGCGCGTGCTGGTGCTCAGCCTGCCGCAGCCGCAATCTGCCGCTCCGTCCGCCGTGGCTGATGCGGCGGTGACAGCGCCGCCGGCGGCGCCAACCGCTTCGCCCGCGGAACCGATCGTCGAGCGGCGCCATCCGTTGCGGTTCGTCTGGCAGATGGATGCCGACGGCCGCTTCATCGTCGGCTCCGATGAATTCGTCGAGCTCGTGGGACCCAAAACCACGGCGGCGTTCGGCCGCAAATGGAGTGAGATCGCCGCCGAGCTGAAACTCGATCCGGACAATCAGATCGCGGGGGCGGTGGCCAGCCACGAGACCTGGAGCGGCATCGTCGTTTCCTGGCCGGTGGATGAAGCCGACGACCGGCTGCCGGTCGAGCTGTCGGGCCTGCCGGTATTCGATCGCGACCGCAGCTTTCGCGGCTATCGCGGTTTTGGCGTCTGTCGCGACATTGGCCGCATCAATGCGTTGGCGCGCGTACGCCGCGAACGGCCGATCGGTTTCATGCCGGCAGCGGAAGCGCCGGCCGCCGAGACGCCGTCGCAGCAAAATCCCGTGGCCGCCGAGGCCGCTGCTTCGGCCGAAACCGCACCGCGGTCCGGGCGTCCGTCGCAAGCGCTCGCGCCGGCTGCGGCCAATGTGGTGCCGTTTCGCCAGGCACCGGCCGCGGAACCGAAAGCTCCGACGCTCAGTCCGGTGGAGCGCAAGGCGTTCCGCGAACTGGCGCAGGAACTGAATGCGCGCCTGCGCGGCGCCCCCGAGGCGTCCGCCACCGAGCCCAGTGTCGAAGGTGCGCTCGCCGAAGCGCCGAAGCCGCCGGACCAAGCTGCCGAACCCGTTGCCGCGCAGTCGCCATCCGAAGCGCCGCCGCGCGTGGACGAAGCCGAACGTCCCGCCGCAGCCGCGGTGCCGGCGCAGCCAGCCACGGTCATCGATGCATCGTTGCTCGACCGGCTGCCGATCGGCGTGCTGATTTACCGGCACGATGCGCTGCTCCATGCCAATCGTCATTTTCTCGAATGGACCGGTTACGACGATCTCGCGGCGCTCGCAGCCGCGGGCGGGTTGAATGCGCTGTTCGTCGCGCCCGATGCCGGATCGCTCGCGGAAAATACCGGCGCGCAAGCGCTGTCGATCATGACCCGCCGCGGCGACACGCTTCCCGTCGACGGCCGCTTGATCTCGGTGCCGTGGGACGGCGCCGCGGCGCTCGCGCTCATCCTGAGCAACGGTTTGAATGCCGAGCGCCGCCGCGCCGCCGAGCTTGCGCTCGCCGCCGCCGAGACCGAATTGCGCAACGCCAGGCGCGAAACGCAAAACGCCGCGGCCGCCAAAGCCGAGTTCCTCGCCAAGATCAGTCACGAGATCCGCACGCCGCTCAACGCCATGACCGGCTTCGCCGAAGTCATGATGGCGGAGCGCTTCGGCCCGATCGGCAACGAGCGCTACCGCGACTATCTCAAGGACATTCACAGCGCCGGCACCCATCTGGTGGCGCAGCTCAACGATCTGCTCGACCTGTCCAAGGTCGAGACCGGCAAGCTCGATCTCAATTTCAGCAATGTCGGCGTCAACGATCTGACCCAGCAATGCGTCGGCATCATGCAGCCGCAGGCCAACCGCGCCCGCATCATCATCCGCACCTCGCTGACGCCGGCGCTGCCGCAGGTCGTCGCCGACGAGCGCTCGCTGCGCCAGATCGTGCTCAATCTGCTGGCCAATTCGATCAAGTTCACCGGGCCGGGCGGCCAGGTCATCGTCTCCACCGCCGTCTCCGACAGCAGCGAAGTGGTGCTGCGCGTGCGCGATACCGGCGCCGGCATGAGCGAGCAGGACGTCGCGGCGGCGCTCGAGCCGTTCCGCCAGGCGGCAACGTCCGGCAGCTGGGGCTCCGGCGGAACCAGCCTCGGCCTGCCGTTGACCAAGGCGCTGGCCGAGGCCAACCACGCCAATTTCAACATCAAGAGCGCGCCGAATGCCGGCACCCTGGTCGAAATCGCTTTCCCGCCAAGCCGCGTGGTCACGAATTAGCCGGTAAGCGGTTGAAAGCTGTTCACCGGGCCGCATTCGATGGTGCCCGGACGCCGGAATCGGCTAGACTTGGCCGAGTTTGCGCCGGGCCGGGCGGCAAACGCGGTGAGGTGTGATCATGCGCACGATCAGAACCCTCCTGACGTCGATCGTCTTTGCCGCGATCTTTTCCGCCATTTTGGCTTCCGCGGCGGCGCGCGCCGCCGACGACGTCGATCTCTTGCTGGTGCTCGCGGTCGACGTGTCGCGCAGCATAGACGCCACCAAATTCCAGTTGCAGCGCGAGGGCTATGCCGCCGCGGTCGCCGATCCGCACGTGCTCGACGCCATTCGTTCGGGCCGCACCGGCCGCATTGGCCTGACCTTCGTGGAGTGGTCCGGCGTCGGCGCGCAGAAGGTGGTGATCGACTGGACCATGATCGGGGATACGGATTCAGCGAAAGGCTTCGGCGACCGCTTGCTGGAAGCGCCGCGTTCGTTCGCCGACCGCACCTCGATCTCGGGCGCGATCGAGTTTGCCATGGGACAATTCGACAAAGCGCCTTTTGCGGCGGCGCGGCACACCATCGACGTCTCCGGCGACGGCACCAACAATGCCGGCCGCGACGTCGCCATGCTGCGCGACGAGGCGGTGGCCAAAGGCATCACCGTCAACGGGCTGGTGATCCTCAGCGACAACCCGATGTCGTGGAATCCCGACCACACCAATCCGCCGGGCGGGCTTGCCAACTATTATCGCAACAACGTGGTGGGCGGGCCGAACGCCTTCGTCATGGTGGCGGAAAACTTCAATTCGTTCGGTCAGGCCATCATCAAAAAAATGATCGCCGAGGTGGCGCAGGCGCACGAGGCTTTGCCGCTGCGGGCCGCTGCGCGATAGCTCGGACCGGCGTCGAGCCAACCCGACGGCGTTGCGGCCCGAGGCCGTTTTTTGTTTTAAATCCGGCATTTGGCACTGGTTTGCCGCGCTGCCGGCCACGAAAGCGACACAGATGTCGCGCACGTTTGCTTGGTACCGATCGCTCGGTATAGTTCCACGGTTTTTAAGCAACATCGGATGTGCGTCCCTTGCCCGCAATTACCGGCTTGAAACGCCTTGCCATCGCCGTTGCCGCCATGGTCGCGGTGGCGTTCGTCACCTTGATCGCGCTGTCTTTTCTCATTCCCGCCGCGGCGGTACGCGACGCGGTCGCCAAACAAATCCAGGCCGTCACCGGCCTCGATCCGATCCTGCGCGGCGACGTTTCGGTGTCGTTGTTCCCGTCCGGAACCGTGAGCTTCCGCAACGTCCTGCTCGGCGACGACCGCACCGGCGAGCCGGCCGTGGTCACCGACGAGCTGACCGCGCGGCTGCGTTATTTTCCGCTGCTGGCCGGGCGGATCGAAATCGCCGACGTCACCTTGGTGCGGCCGACCATCACCGTCACCTTTATGCCCGACGGCCAGTCGAACTGGTCCGGGCTGATCGAAACGCTGGCGCAGGCGCTGGCGCCCAATCCCGACCGCGCCGCGTCGTTTTCGGAGATCGGCATCAACGACGGCACCATCGTCGTCCGCGACGCCGACAAAGCTACCATCGAGCGGTTCGATAACGTGGAATTCCAGATCGCCTGGCCGTCGATCTCGCGCAGTTTTGGCGCCAACGGCCATCTGGTTTGGCACGGCGAGCCGGTCGAGGCGAGCCTGACGCTGACCGATTTTCTCGCCGCCCTTTCGGGCCAGCGCTCCGGCGTCAAGGTGCGGCTCGCCGGCGCGCCGCTCAAGCTCGCTTTTGACGGCGCGGCGAGCGCGCAGCCGACGCTCAAGCTCGAAGGCACGTTGGGGGTCGATGCGCCGTCGCTGCGCGACGCGCTGCGCTGGACCGGCAAGAGCAAGGTGCCGTTCGGCGGCTTCGGCCGTTTCGCCTTGCGGGCGCAGAGCACGATCGGCGGCGGCGTGGTGTCGCTCGCCAATGTCAATGTCGAGCTCGACGGCAACACCGCTGAAGGCGTGCTGACGCTGTCGTCCGGCGATCATCGCATGGTGCAGGGCACGCTGGCGGCCGACGCGCTCGACCTGACGCCTTATGTCACCGGCATGCGGCTCTTGGCCACCAACGAGCGCAACTGGGATCAGCTGCCGATCGCGCTGGACGGGCTTGCCGATTTGAATCTGGACCTGCGGCTGTCGGCGGCGAGCATCAAGATCGCCAAGGCGCAATTGGGCCGCACCGCGGTCGCCGCCAATATGCGCGACGGCAAGCTCGACGTCACGATCGGTCAATCACAGGCTTTCGGCGGCGTCGTGAAGGGCGCCGTCGGCATCGCCCGCGCCAATGGCGGCGCCGAAGCGATGACGCATGTGCAATTCGTCGACGTCGATCTGGAAAGCTGTCTCGGCCAGTTGTTCGGCATTCAGAAAATCGCCGGCCGCGGCAATGTCGCGCTCGACATCGACGGCGCGGGCGATTCCGTGCTGGCGATGACCGGCACGCTCAACGGCACGGCGAGCCTGAATGCCCATAACGGCGCGCTCGTCGGCCTCAATGTCGAGCAGTTGCTGCGGCGGCTGGAGCGCCGGCCGCTGTCCGGCAATGGCGACTTCCGCTCCGGACGCACGCCGTTCGACCAGCTGGTGCTCAATCTGGCGATCGATCACGGCGTGGTGGCGGTGCAGGACATGCACGTCGACGGGCCGGCGGTGCGGCTCGCGGTCGGCGGCCAGGCCTCGGTGCCGATGCGCGATCTCGATCTCAAAGGCACCGCGACGCTGATCTCCAATGCCACCACCAACGAGTTCGAGCTGCCCTTCGTGGTGCAGGGCCGCTGGGACGACCCGATCATGCTGCCCGACCCGCAGAGCCTGATCCGCCATTCCGGAGCCGCCGCGCCGCTGCTCGATGCCGTCAAGGGCCGCAGCGCCGGCGAAGCGGTCCGCTCGGTGATCGACCAGCTGATGGCGCAGCCGCCGGTCGCCCCGACCGCGGCCCCGGCTGCGGCTCCCGCGCCGCCCAAATAACGCGCGAGGCAGGCTTTTTCGAACGCCTTGCTTTATGATTTGCGTGCACGAATCAGCGCGGGCTTGCTGCCCGCGACGGCCGCAAGATGCTCAACCGCCTTACTCGCACTGTGGTCAAGGTGCTGGTCGCTTCGCTGATCGTCGGTACGATCCTGGCGCATTTCGGCATTTCCACCGGCGAGCTGATCAAGACCGCGGGGCTGTCGCCCGAACGCATCGAGGAACTGGCCCGCGAGGGCTTTGCCTGGGCGCTGCCCAATCTGCTGCTCGGCTCGCTGGTGATCGTGCCGCTGTGGTTCTTGCTCTATCTGTTCCGGCCGCCGGGCGAGAGCAGGGACTAGCTTGCGGCTTTTTCATTACGGCCGCGCCGGTATTGCCCTCATCACATTGAACTTCGCCAGCAGCGAGGCGGCGATGACGGCGAGGCCGACGACGCCGATCATGATGCTGCAGACCGCGTTCATCTCCGGTTTCACGCCGAGGCGGACTTCCGAATAAATCCGGATCGGCAGTGTCGTCGCGCCCGGCCCGGTGGTGAAGCTTGCGATCACCAGGTCGTCGAGCGACAGCGCGAAGGCGAGCATCCAGCCGGCGGCGACCGCCGGCAGGATCAGCGGCAGGGTTACGGCGAGGAAGGTGGCGAGCGGCGAGGCGCCGAGGTCCATCGCGGCCTCTTCGAGGTTCATGTCGAAATCGATGAGCCGGGCCTGCACGATCACGGTGACGAAGCACGTCGCCATGGTGGTGTGGGCGATGGCGACAGTCCAGAAACCACGGTCGATCGTGACAGCGACGAACAACAGCAGCATGGACAGGCCGGTGATGACTTCCGGCATGACCAGCGGCGCATAGATCATCGAGGCAAACAACAGCCGGCCGCGGAACCGGCCGAGCCGCACCAGCGCCACTGCCGAGAGCGTGCCCAGGATCGTCGCCGCGGTTGCCGAGACCAGCGCCAGACGAATGCTGATGAAGGCGGAGTCGAGCAGCGGCGCGTCGTTTATCAGCTCGGCATACCAGCGCGTCGACCACCCGCCCCAGACCGCGACCAGCCGCGAGGCGTTGAACGAGTAGATCACCAGGATGGCGATCGGCAGATAAAGAAAGGCGAGGCCTAGTCCGATGGCGGCGAGATTGAATGCGGAGAGCTTGCGCATGATCAGCCTCGCTCCGTGGCGCCCATCGCCTGATGCTGGAAAATAACGATCGGCGTCACCAATAGGGCGATCAGCGTAACGGCAACGGCCGCGGCGGCCGGCCAATCCTTGTTGCCGAAAAATTCCGTCCAGATGGTCTGGCCGATCATCGGCGCCTGCGAGCCGCCGAGCAGGTCGGGGATGACGAATTCGCCGACCGCGGGGATGAAGCACAACAGCGCGCCGGCGACGACGCCCGGCGCCGACAGCGGCAACGTCACCTGCCAGAATATTTTTCCGCGCGGGCAGCCGAGATCGGCCGCCGCTTCGATGAGCGTTTCATCCAGTTTCTCCAGCGTTGCATAAAGCGGCAGCACCATGAACGGCAGATACGAATAGACGATGCCGATATAGATGGCGGTGTCGGTTGCGAGCCAGACCGGCGGCGCGCTGACGATATGCAGCGCCGTCAGCAGCTGATTGAGCGGCCCGTCGTGCTGCAGAATATTCATCCAGGCGTAGATGCGGATCAGGAACGCGGTCCAGAACGGCAGCATGACCAGCGTCATCAGCACGGCCTGGACGCGGCGCGGCGTGCGCGTGATGCCGTAGGCGATCGGGTAGCCGATGACGAGGAGGAGCAGCGTCGAGAACGCGGCGATCTCCACGCTCTTGACGTAGGACAGAACATAGAGCGGATCGGAGCCGATCAGGGCGTAGTTGTCGAACGACAGCGCGGCGAAGAATGCCGTGATGCCGTGCCAGCCGGCCGAGAGATCGAACAGCGGCGTATAGGGCGGCTGCGCCAGCGCCGGTTGCGACAGGCTGATGCGCAGCACGATCAGGAACGGCACGAGAAAGAATACCAGCAGCCAGGCGTAGGGAATCCTGACGGCAACCTTTTCCGCAAGCGATCGTTTCGCGTTCATGGCGTGTGCCGCGGCTTCATAGGGTCAGCACGATGGCGGCTTCGGGTGCAAAGCTGACCCATGCGCGCTCGTCCCAATCGATCGGGCGCTCGGCGGCGGAACCGGTATTGGCGATCGCCGCGGTGACGATGGTGCCGTCGGCGAGGCGCAATTTGTAGATCGTCAGCTCGCCGAGATAGCCGATATCGACAATGGTGCCGGCGGCGCAGTTTTCGGCCGGGGCCGGCTGTTGCGGCGGCGGCGCCGCCGCCGGCGGCTCAAGCGTGATGCGCGTCTTTTCCGGCCGCACCGCGAGCCACACCGTCGCGCCCGGCTTGGCGTCGATCTTGGCGGCGACGCGCAGCGTGCCGGCGGGCGTGCCTTCGACGCTTAAGCCGTCTGCGCCGACGACGCCTTCGAACACATTGACGTCGCCGATGAAGTCGGCAACCCAGCGCGAATTCGGCCGTTCGTAGATGTCCGCGGGCCGCGCCACCTGGCGGAGCCAGCCGCGGTCCATCACGCCGATTCGGTCGGCGACGATCATGGCCTCGCTCTGGTCGTGGGTGACGATGACGAAGGTCAGGCCAAGCCGCCGTTGCAGGTCCATCAGCTCGAAGCGGGTCTGGTCGCGCAGCTTCTTGTCGAGCGCCGCCAGCGGCTCGTCGAGCAGCAGCACGCGGGGCCGTTTCACCAAAGCGCGGGCGAGCGCCACGCGCTGGCGCTGGCCGCCGGACAGTTCATGCGGCTTGCGCCGGCCGAAACTTTCCAGCTTCACCATGGCCAGCATCTCGGCGACGCGCTGGGCGATCTCGGCTTTGGGCAAACCCTCCTGCTTGAGCCCGAACGCGACATTGGCTTCGACGTTGAGGTGCGGGAACAGCGCGTAGTTCTGGAACATCATGTTGACCGGACGGCGATGGGGCGGCACCGCCGCGAGATCGACGCCGTCGAGCAGGATGCGGCCGGAATCCGGCCGCTCGAAGCCGGCGATCAGCCGCAGCAGCGTGGTCTTGCCGCAACCGGACGGCCCGAGCAGCGCGAAGAACTCGCCCTGATAGATGTCGAGGGACAGCTGATCGACCGCGGCGGTGCCGCCGAAGCGCTTGCTCAAATCCTCGATGCGCAGCAGCGGGCGCTCGGTTGGGTCGGCCCACGGCGCAAAACTGCGTTTCGATCGGACGGTTGGCATCTTGACTCTAGCGGCGACAGCGCGCGTCCCCCGACGGCGCGGTCAGGCTAGAGCATTTTGCGTTGACGGGAAACGATGGTGCCGGTGCGGCTCAGTCCGATGACACGGACCAATCGACCGCCGCCAGCCGCGGGCTTTCGACGATCGGCGCATCGTCGAGGCTTTCGGCCATCATCTTGCGCGGCTCTGGGCCGTAATAGTCGCCGAGCTGCACCACCGGCCGCGGCTGCATCATGATGGAGACCAGGCGGTCGTACAGCGCCTTCGCCGACACCGGCTTGATCAGATATTCGTGGACGCCGAGCCGCACCGCCTCGACGACGCGCCAGCGCTCGCCGTGGCCGCTGAGCATGATGATCGGCACGTCGGGCATCGGAAACACGCCGGGCGAGCGGACGATGCGCACCAATTCGGCACCGCTCAACAGCGGCATTTCCCAATCGAGGATGACGACGTCGGGGGCGATGCTGCGGATGGCGTCAAGGGCGGCGATGCCGTCATTGGCCTCGTAGATGTCCTTGATGCCGCAATTGACCAGCAGATTGCGGATCATCTTGCGCATGTACTGGTTGTCATCGACCACCAGCACCGCCAGCGACTGGATCTGATCGGCGATTTGTTTCTTCGACGGGGTTGCGGTCATCGGTTTTAAGTGCCGGGCGGCGGATCAGACGAATACGACGTCGTCGAGCGTCGGATCGGCCTCCGGTTTGTAGCTCGACAGTTTGCGCGGCGCCGGGCCGTAGTAATCGCCCTTCCGCACCATCTCGCGCGGCCTGGCGAGGATGGAGACCAGCCGCGCCAACAGCGCCGTCGAGGACACCGGCTTGAGCAGGAATTCGTTGACGCCGAGCCGCACCGCTTCGACCACGCGCGAACGTTCGCCATAGGCGGTGAGCATGATGATCGCCACGTCCGGGTAGGGGAAGTGGCCGGGCGAGCGCACCTGGCGCACGAATTGCGGGCCGTTCGGGCTCGGCATCGCCCAATCGAGAATGACCACGTGGGGCGCCCAGCGGCAGATGGCTTCGAGGCCGCTGCGGCCGTCCGCGGCTTCGTAAATGGTCTTGACGCCGATCACTTGCAGGAGCGACCGCGTTACCTTGCGCATGGTGGCCTCGTCGTCGACGATGAGCACCTTCAGCGCTTCAAGCTGCTGGGTAAATTGGCTGGCGATCGGTTGCATGGGCATCCTTGCAATGCGTCGGAGATGACGCGCGCATTCCCCGTCGCGATCTGACCACAATTTCCTAATTTTGGCGTGAAATGGATCGATAAAATTCGATCGATCAATCGATCGATCAATCAAGCGCTGCCGGTCTTGCGGGCGCGGATCGGCCGGCCTTCGAGGCCGGCGTCGCGCACCTCCGCATAGGGCCCGCTCGGCCGCATGGTGAACGAAGACTCAACGCTGGTGTAGTCGTGATAGCCGAGCCGGGCCAGCGGGCGGATTTTCACCACGTCGAGCTTGCCCTCGGCGGTGAGCGCGTCGTCGCGGATATGCACGCCGACGACGCGGCCGATGACGACGTGATGAACGCCGTCGAGCGTGCGCGCCGGCAAGGCGGTCGCGGAATGGAATTTGCATTCCAGATGCACCGGCGAGGCCGCGACCCGCGGCGGCTTGACGAGGCGCGAGCCGATCATTTCGAGGCCGGCCAACGCCGCCTCGTCGACCTCCGGCGGCACGAATTGCGAGGTGATATTGACCGCCTCGCGCAACGCATAGGTCGCCATGTTGACCACGAATTCGCCGGTGTCGGTCGCGTTCTTGACGCTGTCCTTGCGCCGGCCGCTCTCGGGAAACGAGTTCGCCGAAAACATCACATAGGGCGGGTCATAGGCCAGATTGTTGAACTGGCTGAACGGCGCCAGATTGACGATGCCGTCGCGGCTGATGGTCGAGACCCAGCCGATCGGCCGCGGCACCACGATCGATTTATAGGGATTGAACGGCAGGCCGTGGTCGTCTTTGTCCGGTTCATAGAACATCGCGCGCGTCCTCTTTGAATGCCCGACTATACTCAAGCCACCGCCATGAAGCGCTCGAGCATCACGCGCTGGGCGTCGTTAAAACGCAGGCCGAGTTTCGAGCGCCGCCACAGCACGTCGTCGGCGGTCCGCGCCCATTCCTTGGCCATCAGGTAGTGCACCTCGGCGGCGGTCAGGTCGGCGCCGAAGTGCAGGCCGAGATCGGCCGGCTCCTTCGCGGCCTTGAGGACGGCGTCGACGCGGGTGCCATAGGCGCAGGTGAGGCGGTGCGCATGGTCGGGACTGAGGAACGGCCAGGTCCGCTGCGTGCGCGCCACCAGCGTTTCCAGTCCGTCATAGACGAAGTCGCCGCCCGGTAGCGCGCTGCGCGCGGTCCAGGCCCGCGTGCGCGGGAAGAAATGCGACAGCTTCGCCATGGCGTCTTCGGCGAGCCGCCGGTAGGTGGTGATCTTGCCGCCATAGACCGTGAGCAGCGGCGCCTCGCCGGACCGCTCGTCGAGGATCAGCACATATTCGCGGTCGATGTCTTGCGCTTTTTGCGCGCCGTCGTCGTAGAGCGAGCGCACGCCGGCATAGGCCCACACCACGTCGACGGCGCCGAGTGTCTTGCGGAAATATTCGTTCACCACGTTGCAGAGATATTCGATCTCGGCGCCGCTCGGCAGCACGACGGCCGGATCGCCGACAAAGGTCTGGTCGGTGGTGCCGATCAGGGTGAAGTCGCCCTGGAACGGGATGGTGAACACGACGCGGCCGTCGGCGGCCTGCAGGATATAGGCGCGGTCGTGGTCGTAGAGCCGGCGCACCACGATGTGGCTGCCCTTGTCGAGGCGCAGGTGCGGCTTCTGCGGCTGCCGCAGCACGTTCTCGCCGAGCGTCTCGACCCAGGCACCCGCGGCATTGACCAGAACCCGCGCGGTGACTTCTTCGCGCCGGCCGCGGGCATTGAGGATGAGCCGCCAGGTGTCGCCGCGCTCGGCGCGCACGCAGCGCGTCCGCGTACGGATGGTGGCGCCGCGCTCGGCGGCGTCGACCGCGTTGAGCACGACGAGGCGGGCATCGTCGGCGAAGCAGTCGGAATATTCGTAGGCGTGATGGAAGCTGCGCCGCAGCGGCGCGCCGGCAGGATCGGTCACCAGATCGAGCTCGCGCGTGCCGGGCAAGATGCGGCGCCGGCCGATCCAGTCGTAGATCAGGAGGCCCAGCCGCAGCAGGAGCGCCGAGCGCCGCGCCTCGTTTACCGGCAGCACGAAGCGCAGCGGCCGGATCAGGTGCGGCGCCGCGCGCAGCAGCACCTCGCGCTCCTTGAGCGCGGCGCGCACCAGGCGGAATTCGTAGTGCTCGAGATAGCGCAGGCCGCCGTGGATCAGCTTCGACGACGCCGACGACGTGGCGGAGGCCAGGTCGTTCTGCTCGACCAGCACGACCCGCAAGCCGCGGCCGGCGGCGTCGCGGGCGATGCCGGTGCCGTTGATGCCGCCGCCGATGACCGCCAGATCGAAGTCAGCCATGGACCCTGATTCTCTCCTCACCGAAGGATAGTGAATCTCCGTGTTCGCCGCTCGCGGCTCCCTCTCCCCGCGTGCGGGGAGAGGGTGGGGTGAGGGGGCTCCGCCGCTGCCTGAGCGTTGAAGATGGTCCCTGAACCGCCAAGAAGAATCCATAAGCTCAGAATCGCGGAGAGGCCCCCTCACCCTCGGTCGCTTCGCTCCCTCCACCTCTCCCCGCACGCGGGGAGAGGTGGGTTTCAGCCTTGCATCGAATTGCGGATCGGCGATGATACGACCATGGATTTCCGCGATCGTCATATCGTCGTCAGCGGCGGCGCGGGTGCGCTCGGCACCGCCGTGGTCGAGGCTTTGGCCGGCGCCGGCGCAATCTGTCACGTGCCGTGCCTGCACGAAGCGGAGAAGCGTGGTTGCCGGCTGCAGGAGAGCAAAAACGTCCACCTCACGATTGCCGGCAATCTGGCCGAAGAAGCGGCCGTGACGCGCCTCTACCAGGGCATCACGCCTTTGTGGGCCTCGATCCATATCGCCGGCGGTTTTGCCATGGCGCCGATGCGCGACACCACGGCGGCGCTGCTGCGGCAGCAGCTCGACATGAATTTCGTCAGCTGCGCGCTGTGCTGCCGCGCCGCAATCAATGCCATGGCGGGCGGCGGCGGCCGCATCGTCAATGTCGCCGCGCGCCCCGGCCTGGAATGGCGCAGCGGCGCCGGCATGGTGGCTTACACCGCCAGCAAGGCCGCGGTCGCAGCGCTGACCGCGGCGCTCGCCGAGGAAGTCGCCAAGGACGGCATTTTGGTCAACGCGGTGGCGCCCTCGATCATGGACACGGCGGCCAACCGGCAGGCCATGCCGAAAGCCGATTATGCGCTGTGGCCGAAGGTCGAAGAGGTCGCGGCGACGATCGTGTTTTTGGCTTCGCCCGAAAACCGCGTCACCCGCGGCGGCATCGTGCCGGTGTACGGCAAATCCTAATATCCCGGCCATAATCCCGGCGTCGCCAATTCGACGAGATGGTTGTCGGGATCGCGGAAATAAATACTGATGCCGCCGCGCGGCCATGTGGTGCGGCCTTCGATGGCGACTTTGGCTTCGGCAAGCTCCTTTTCCCAAGCGGCCAACTCGTCGGCGCCGATCGAGAAGGCGATGTGCACCGGGCCGCTGCCGTCGTGCGGCGGGATCGTGCCGCCGGGCATGTGCACGGTTTGCAGCGACTGGCCGCGCAGGAACAACAGCAGCAAGCCGCGGCCGCCGACGTCGTAGGCACACAGCCGTTGATCGCGATAGACGCTGTTGAGCCCGAGCAGCTGTTCGTAGAACGGGCAGGCGCGCTCGAAACTGTCGACGTAGAGCACGGTTTCGAGAATGCCGTGCAGGTTCGGCACGGTCAGCCCGAAACCGGCACGACTTCGCGCACCGGCGAGTGAACGAGCCGCGTCACCGCGCTCGCGGCGACCACGGCGTGCTGCTGCGCATAGGCCTCGTGGTTCTTCTCGATGTAACCGAGATCGTAGAGGTAATTCACCATCAGGCCGTAGGATTGCTGCAGCGCGCGCTCCGAGGTATCGGCCGGCCAGTTGAGCCGCTCGAGCCGCGCGCCGTTGCCGAGATGGAAGCGCGCCACCTGGTCGAGCGGCAGGCCGCGGCGGTTGCGGCCGCGCACATAATACCAGGCGGCGGCGCGCAACAGCGGCTCGCGCACCCGCTCGGCGATCTCCGGCACGCGCCAGCAATCGACGTCGTCGAGCGCCGCCAGCACCTCGCGGTCGTCCTCGTCGATCGCGATCGAGGCCGGATTGGCGCGCTCGCGCTTGAGCCATTCGGCGAAATTCGGCGCCGGCGACAAAGTGACGAAGGTGGCGACCCGGCCGAACTCGCGCGAGAGTTCCTCGACCACCTGTTTGATCAGGAAATGCCCGAAGCTGACGCCGGCCAGGCCGCGCTGGCAATTGGTGATCGAATAGAATGTCGCAGTGGTGGCGCGCTCCGGATCGACCTCCTCGCGCTTGTCGGCGAGAATCGGCGCGATCGCCGCCGGCGTGTCGCGGGTCAGCGCCACTTCGACGAAGATCAGCGGCTCGTCGACCAGCGCCGGATGGAAGAACGCGTAGCAGCGCCGGTCCGGCGGATCGATGCGGCGGCGCAGATCGTTCCAGTCGCGGATCGCGTGCACCGCCTCGTAGCGGATGATCTTTTCCAGGACGATCGCCGGCGACGACCAGTCGATGCGGCGCAGCACCAGGAAGCCGCGGTTGAACCACGACGAGAACAGATGGACGAAGTCGTTGTCGATAATCTCGAGATCGTCGCGATGATCCATGGCGTCGATCAGATCTTCGCGCATGCGCACCAGCGCCGCGGTGCCGCGGGGCGCCAGATTGAGCCGGCGGAACAGTTCGAGCCGCCGCGGCTCGCTGGCATGGTGCAATTCGGCCGCGGTCACGTCGGACGGCGACTGCTGCCAGTCCTTGATCGCCTGTTCGATGCCGGCGCGGTCGGAGCCGAAGGTGGTGGCGAGCGCCTCGAAGAAGGCGATGCGCGGCCCGATGGTCAGATCCTCGTAGCGGGCGAGGATGTCGCTGGCGAGCGCCACGCCGGAAGCCTCGCCGCGGCCGGACAGCAGCGCCTCGCACAGCTCGATCAGCCCGGCCGAGCGCTCGCGCGCCGGCTCGCGGCGCTGGATCAGGGCGCGGCCGCGATCGGCGATGCTCTGCAACATTTCACTGAAAAAGGTGGTGTTCACCGTTTCATTCCATCAGCCCGGCGGCAATTAGCTAATGATCGCCGGCGGTAATGACAAGCCGGCGCGCGACACACTGTAAACGATCCAAGTTAACACTGCAGTTCGCCGCCTGCCCATATGTAAGGGCCAGAAAGCGGCCTTGATCGCATGGACAGCGTCTTGTTCGCGTTGACGATCTTGTCAAGGATCGTAGACCGCCGGAGGCGGCGGCGCTTCGCGCCGTCCTTGACAAGATCGTCAACGCGAACCACCGGCAGCCATGCGATCAAGGCCGCCATCTCGATCGGTGCAAACTCGTTAACTGCACCGCCTGGACAAATGCCCGCCGCTGCGCCACTTAAATCGCCGCGCGGCGGCTTGCCGCGCCGCTGTCGGGGAGTTGTTTCATGCCGGGTCCATTGGCTGGGTTGCGCGTGCTGGAATTGGCCCGGATTCTGGCGGGGCCTTGGGCCGGCCAATTGCTCGCCGATCTCGGCGCCGACGTCATCAAGGTCGAGCGCGCCGGCGCCGGCGACGACACCCGCGCCTGGGGGCCGCCCTTCGTCGAGGCGGCCGACGGCGGTCATCTCAGCGCCGCCTATTTCCATTGTACCAACCGCGGCAAGCGCTCGATCGAGGCCGACTTCACCACGCCCGAGGGCCAGCGCATCGTCAAGAAGCTGGTGGCGCGCTCCGACGTGCTGATCGAGAATTTCAAGGTCGGCGGGCTGAAGAAATTCGGCCTCGATTACGCAAGCCTCGCCGCCGACAATCCCCGCCTGATCTATTGCTCGGTGACCGGTTTCGGCCAGACCGGGCCGGCGGCGCCGCGCGCCGGCTACGATCTGATGGCGCAGGGCATCGGCGGCGTCATGGGCCTGACCGGGACGTCGGACGGCCCGCCGATGCGCGCCGGCATTCCGATCTCCGACGTGTTCTCCGGCGTCTATGCCACGGTCGGCATCCTCGCCGCGCTGGCGCGGCGCGAGGCCACCGGCAAGGGCGGCTATGTCGATTGCGCGCTGGTCGATTCCACGGTCGGCGTGCTGGCGTTCCAGGCGCTCAATTTTCTGGTGGCCGGCGACATCCCCAAACGCATCGGCAATACCCATCCCAATCTGGTGCCGTACCAGGAATTTCCGGTCGCCGACGGCGGCATCATCATCGCCACCGGCAACGACGCGCAATTCGTCAAGCTGTGCGGCATTCTGGGCGCGCCGCAGCTCGCCGAGGTGCCGGCCTACAAGGACAACAAAGGGCGGCTCGCGCACCGCGCCGAGCTGGTCGGCAAGCTGTGCGCGCTGACGTCGCGGATGAAGCGCGACGAGATTTTGGACAAGCTCGAAGCCGCCGGCATTCCGGCCGGCCCGATCAACGACCTGCAGCAGGTGTTCGCCGATCCGCAGATCGTCCATCGCGGCATGAAGCTCACCCTGAAAAATCCCGCCGCCAAAGGCGGCTTCAGCCCCGGCATCCGCTCTCCGATCGTGCTCGACAACACGCCGATGGCGTCGGAGCGTCCGGCGCCAAGACTCGGCGAGCATACGAAAGAAATTTTGCAAGAGATCGGCGAGGCGTAACATCCGCCCCCGCGAAGCGGGGGAGGGGGACCACCCGAGCCTCGCGCAGCGAGCGGAGGGTGGTGGAGGGGGCGCAGGCGATGACGTTGCGCAAGCATTTCGGTGATGTCCAAACATTTTCGTTAGCTCGTTTCTTCCTGCAGTCTCCGCGCATGACGCTCGCTCCTCCCTCTCCCCGCGTGCGGGGAGAGGGTTGGGGTGAGGGGGCGTCGACGCTGCCTGAGCTGTGCAATCATCACTGGGCTGCCGAGACACTCCTTATCAGCTCAGAATCGCGGAGAGGCCCCCTCATCCCATCCTTCTCCCCGCACGCGGGGAGAAGGAGGCGCAAGCGGCGGCGGCGAGCAAATGACACGCGCTCTCGTTCTCGCGACGCAGTGCGCCCGAGGCTTGCCGATCAAGCTACGAATTGTCATCGCCTCAAAGAAATGAAGGGAGGCGGAGCGCCGGTAGGCGCAACTGTCCCGTGGGGGCCTCGCCACGCAGCGGATGTCGCCATCCATCTGCGCTTCGGGCGAAGGCCGCGCGCTCATCGGAGCGCGCTCGCCTTTCGGCGCTCCACCGCGGTTCTCGCCTCGGCCATTTGCCGAAGCTCGATCCAGGCCGCGCTTCACGCGATGCAGCGCGAAGGAGTTACCTCCACCTTGGCATCGCGCTTAAGCGAAGCACCTCGCGCGCCGGTCGTAATGCCGGCGGGGTCGATGTCCGGACCGCCCGGGAGCGGCAGTGACGAGCCGCCGCCCGCAGGAACCGCACCCGCCCCGTCAGTCGGCGTCACCGGTTGACGTCCCCTTACGTGAGCAGGATGCCGCGCTTGTCAGCCAATAGCGCCGCGGCCGTCAAGTATGCGATCGCAGGAGACACGCCGCGGTCCGTGTAAGCTGCTGGTGCGCCATTCATTTGTCCGGCCGCACAACAATTCGTGAGGCGACGGCGGAATGCGGCTGCGCTTGCCGATCGCGCTTTCACTCCGAAAGATTCGCAAGGCCTGTAGGATGGGTAGAGCCAACGGGCCCGGCCCGAAGTGGCCGGCCCGATGACAAGCTCCGCGAAACCCATCATCTGCCTCTCGGAAAAAAATTGTGCCGGTCATTCGTCATCGGTGCGGCATGGCATCGCGGCCGAGCGATGGGTTTCGCTTCGCTCTACCCATCCTACGGACTGCGCTCCATCCGGGCTACGATCGGTTACGAGCGATTGGCTTTGTGCTCGGCGAGGACGAGATCGATGCCGCGGCGCATGAGCTTGTCCATGATCAAATCCAGACTCGGATATGTCCCGCGCGTTTATTTTCTCAGGCGTCCGGCGCGGCAGGCTCCGGATTTCGCTTCGCTCATCCCGGCTACGCTCGCTATCGTTTGGATGCGATCACAAACTGGACTTCTATGGACCCTAGCACGACTCCCGAAGGCGGCGGATTGCCCTCGTGATAGGCTTCGATCTTCAGCCGCATATCCGATTTGACTGCGCCGCCAGCGTCGATGCCGAAAGCCACCGGTACGGTCAGCTTGACATGATCGGGTTGGACAAAGCCGGTTGCTGGCGCTCCCGGTGTAAGAGCACGCATGTCCGACTGCGCCAGCCGCTCGATGACCTGCTGAAGCTCGTTTCTTAGCACCAGCACGAAATCAGAGAGGTTGGCCCCAGGGGGAGCGCTACGCTTGCGCCGGAACCGTCGCGGCAGGGAAGAAGTCTCCCTTGAAGTTGACCAATACTTCGCCCATTACATTTTCCGTAATCGTCGTCGATGCGGATGACGACGCATTCGCGACTTTGATATTGAACGTCGAATAGGACGCTTTCAAGCCAGCGCTGAACCACTTAAGACCAACGTTCGCGCTTGCACTGGCGCCAAAACTTGAACTGCTCATGTCGCTGGAATTTTGTTGGGACTGGTCGGTTGTCACCAAATTGAAAGTAGCTTTGGTCAGAATGTGTCCGTCCGTCACGACGACGCGATAGAGTCCCATTTTTATCAGGGCATTCAGCTCGGAGTAAGCCAGCGCCGCATCGTCGTTGAGACCTGCATTTACTGCATCGAGTATGGTCGCGGTACCGGCAGTGGCCAGTTGGCTCAGAGTTTGTGCGTTTTTCGGTTGCATTACATTCGGCTGGGAGGTGGGATCCACTCCCTGTGCGAGTTGTCCTTTATCAATTGGTACGCCGGTCAGTGTCTGATCGACAGGATTGGAGCCTGTTGCTGTCTTCAACTTTAAGGTCGCGCCAGCTGCTTTGCTCACACGCGCAAACAGGGTTGTCAAAGCCGTAACCGATTGAGCGGACCATTTGGGTGGGGTGCTTGGCAGTACAATCTCGTTGTTGCCGTCGGTCGTAAATACGAGATCCGGCAGGTTCTGTTGTATCCAAGCGAGAATTCCGGTTCCACCAGGCGGGTTCAACTGAGTCTGGAATGTCCCCAACCCTTGTTCGATCGTGGAGACCAGATCGGCGTAGCCCTTCATTTGCGAGAGGGCGGAGGACACGAGAGCATCCATCGTATTGCGGACAAGGGTAACCGTGAAATGCTCAAACGACACTTCTGCGGAGTTGATTGGCGCCTGCGCGCCAATCGCATCCTGCACGGCTCTGGACGGCATGTTGGCCTCCTATGCTAAGGATTTATCGAAAAAATGGCTGCATCAGTGAGGGCGGGCTTTCTCAGCGCGGCTTCATTTTATCACTTGGCTTTTGCCCCGCTCTGACGGAGCATCTAATTGCGAATGAGCGCGTGAGCATTCATGTATTCTACATAAAGTAGCATGTTGCAATAGTTCACTGCAAGGGCGAACCCGAATATTAGCGGTGAAGTCCTCCCACGCCTTGGCTAGACGCCAAGCACCCCGAAAACACCATGGCCCGCATCGCCTACATCGAAGAAAACGACCACCCCGAGCTCGCCGAGCTGATCGGCAAAATCCGCGCCGGCCGGCGTGGCGCGCTGATCAATGTCTATAAGCTCCTCCTGCATTCGCCGGCGCTGGCCGCGATCTGGCTCGATTTCGTCAGCGCGGCGCGGTTTCGGACCGCGCTCGACGGGCGGCTGCGCGAGATCGTCATCGTGCGCGTCGCCCATCTCAACCGCACCGCTTATGTGTTCAAACAGCATGTGCCGCAGCTCTCGGCGCCGGAGGGTTTGAGCGACGCCGAGTGTGCGGCGCTCGCCGACTGGCGCGACGCCACGACGTTCAGCCCGCGCGAGCGCGCCGCGCTCGCCTATGTCGACGCCATGACCCGCGACGTCGCCGTGCCGGACGCGGTGTTCGAGGCGTTGCGGCCGTATTTCGACGAGCGGCAGATCGTCGAGTTGAGCGTGCTGATCGGGCTCTACAACATGCACACCCGGGTATTCACGGCGCTCGGCATCGATCCCGAGCCGCATCACAAATGAAGAGTGTTGTCGGATTGGCGCGCGGCCTCGCCGCTTGCGCAAGCGTTGGAGCCGCGCGCCCCTACCGGCTCGCTTCGCTCGCCACCTCCCCCGCTTGCGGGGGAGGAAAGAAAAAGAATCAGCCGACCGCGGCCTGCGGCTTTGGCGGTGCCGCCGCCCGCTGCGCTTCGCGCAGCGCGCGGTCGAGCGCGGCGAGGTCGTAGGGTTTTTGCAGCACGGCAAAATTCTGCCGCACGGCGTCCTGGGCGCTGGAGCTGTAGCCCGTCGTCAGCAGCACCACGATCTGCGGAAAGCGGCGGCGAATGGCGTCGGCAAGCTCCAGGCCGTTCATGCCGCCGGGCATCAAAATGTCGGAGAACACCACGTCGATGTCGCCTTCGACGAGGTCGAGGCCGGCTTGCGCGCTGGCGGCCTCTTTGACGGTGTAGCCGAGCTCTTCGAAATAGGCTTTGCCGACGTCGGCGACTTCCGCATTGTCTTCGACCAAAAGCACCGTGCCGGCGTGCTTCTTGACGCCGATCGCGGCCGACGGCTCCTGCGCCCGCGCCGGCGTCTCCCAGGTGCGCGGCAGGAACAGGGTGACCACGGTGCCGCGCCGCGCCGTACTGGCGATGGTCGCCGCGCCGCCCGACTGCCGAGCGAAGCCGTAGACCTGGCTTAAGCCCAGGCCGGTGCCCTTGCCGACGTCCTTGGTGGTGAAGAACGGCTCGAACACCCGCGGCAGCACGTCGGCGGCGATGCCGGTGCCGGTATCGGCGAAGCGGATGGCGACGAATTCTCCGGTCAGACCTTCTTCGCTCGCTTTGCCGCGCAGCACGACCGGCTTGGCGGAGATGGTCAAGGTGCCGCCGGACGGCATGGCGTCGCGGGCATTGACCGCGAGATTGAGCAGCGCCAGTTCGAGCTCGCTTGGATCGACCTTCACGGTGCACGGCTGCCGCGGCACGCCGACCCGGATCTCGATGTCGCCGCGCAGCGAGCGGCTGAGCATGTCCTTGATCTCCGGCAGCCGCTCGGCGAGATCGATGACGCTCGGCTGCAAGGTCTGGCGGCGCGAGAAGGTCAGCAATTGCCGGGTCAGGCTCTCGCCGCGCTCGGTCGCCTTGGTGATGGCGTCGAGCAGCTGCAACTGCTTCTCGTCTTTGAGATGCCGGCGCAGCCGCTGCACGCTGCCGCTGACCACCATCAAGAGATTGTTGAAGTCGTGGGCGACGCCGCCGGTCAATTGACCGATGGCCTGCAGCTGCTGCGCCTGGTGCAGGGCGCCTTCCGCCATTTCGCGGCGCTCGGCTTCGTCGTGCAGGCGCTGGGTGCGGCGCAGCGCGAACCACAGCACGGCGAACAGCAGCAGCGTCGCCGGCAGGCCGAAGATCAGATGCGCGCCTATTGTCCTCAACCATTCGTGGTTGATCGCCACGATGCTGGTGCCGGCCAGCGCATAGACCGGATAGCCGGCAAGCTTGCGGAAACCGATGCGCCGCGGCACGCCGTCGACCTCGGAATTGACGGTGAACATGCCGTGGCTGATGCCGCGGTCGATGGCCAGGCGCAGCGCGCTGGTCGGGCTCAAGCGTAGCGCGCGGTTGGTGCGCAACGGATGGCGTGCCAGGATGGAGCCGTCGTCGCGGACCAGGGAGTAAAAGCTGCCGGGCGTCTGGCCGATCAGGGCGTAAAAATCCTCGAAATATTTCGGCCGCACCGCGACCGCGATCACGCCCCGGAAAGACTTGGACGGCGAATCCAGACGCCGCGACAGATCGAAGAAGTCGGCGCCGACGCTCGCCAGATTCGGCGTGCGCACGTCGCTCACATAGGTGCCGGCGTCGCGGTCGGCCTGCGCCCTGAAATAATCGCGGTCGGCAAAATTGACGTTGGTCTTGACCGTTGCCAACGCGCTCGAGGCGAGCGGCCGGCCGTCGCGGCCGATCACCACGATGGCTTGCAGCTGCGGCATGACGTCGGCGATCTGCTGCAGGCGCGGATGCAGGCGCGGCTGCGCGGCGCGGATCTCGTCGTCGGACATGCCGCGCACCACCTCGTCGACCTCGGCGAAGGTGCGGTCGACGGTCTCGAACACTTTGAGCGCCTGTTCCTGCTGCACGTCGAGCGAGCGCTGGATGCGCTCGTCGGCGGCGGCATGGATGTCGCGATAGCTGATCCACGACGCATAGCCGTAGAGCGCCGCCGGCAGCACCAGCGACGCGACCATCATCAGCTTCAGCAGGCGGACTGCCGATTCCCGTGCAGTGTTCATCGACTGCGAATTTCGCAAGCGTTACGCCGTCACTTTTCCACAATTCTCGGGCGCAAACGAGGCAGGCTCGGCCTTTATTAGTTGCAAATTCGTGACCGGCGCGTGACCAAGGCCGCCGGCCGTCACCCTTGACTGTACGAAATCGGCCGCATTTGAACTGATTTGCTTCTGATTCTACGCCACCGCGGTCGGCGCCAGCGCCTCGATGTCGGTGACCACGTCGATGACGGCGGGGCGATTTGCCGCGAGCGCCTGCGCCAGCGCCGCCGGGAATGCCGACGGCTGTTCGACGCGGATGCCGAGCGCGCCCATGTCTTCGGCGATGCGGGCGAAATTGACCTTGCTGAAGGTCCACAATTCGCGCGCTTTCGGCGTCTGCTGGCCGCCATAGACACGGTCGAAGCCGCGCTTGGACTGGTTGCCGCCGCCATTGTTGTTGACCACGGTCACCGCGTTGATGTTCCAGCGCGCCGCGGTCTCGACCTCGGCGATGTGATACCAAAAGCCGGCGTCGCCGGTGAACGTGACCACCGGCCGCTCCGGGCAGGCGCACTTGGCGCCGAGGCCTGCGGGAAATGCCCAGCCGAGATGGCCGGCGCTGCGCATATAGCTCTGGCGCGGCGAGGTGAGATCGAACATGCCGCCCATCCACATGCCGGCATGGCCGGTATCGACCACTACGATGGCGTCGTCGGGCACGTGCCGGGTCAGCTCGCTGCACAGCCGCTCCGGCCGCATCGGCACCGCGTCGGATTCGAGCGCGGCTTTGTATTTGCTGCGCCACTCGGCAGAGATTTTTTGCGCCTCGGCGACCCAGCCTTGGCGTTTCGCCGCGCTGCCGCGGTCGGCGATTTTGAGCATGCGTTGCAGCGTCACCTTGGCGTCGCCGTTGACGCCTGCGGCGAGCGGATAATTGCGGCCGAGCGCTTGTGGGTCGATGTCGATCTGGAGCGCCGGCGTGCCGATTTTCGGCACTGCCCAAAAGTGCGTGGTCATGCCGCCGGTCTCGGAGCCGATGAAGCAGACCAGATCGGCGGCATTGACCACGCGGTTGGCGCTCTCGCGCGAATAGGTGCCGGCGACGCCGACCGCGAGCGGATGATTGCCGGAGATCGAATCCTTGCCGTTGAGCGAGGTCGCGACCGGAATCTGCAGTGCTTCGGCGAGTGCGACGAGCTCCGCGGCCGCGCCGGAAGCACGCACGCCGCCGCCGGCGACGATCACCGGGCGCGCGGAGTCTTGCAGAATTTTCAGCGCCGCGCGCACGCTCGCTTCGTCCGGCTCCGGCCGGAATGCCGGCACGCGGGCAAACTGCGGCTCGACCAGCGGCTCCATGTCGGCCTCTTCGGCATCGATCTGGCCCTCGTTGCCGCGAAACTGCAGATGCACCGGGCCCGGACAGCCGGTCACCGCGGTGCGGAACGCCTGGCGCACCATGTCGGGAAACCGCGCCACGTCGTCGATCGTGGCGTTGAACTTGGTCACCGGCTCGAACGCCGGCATGTCGTCGATCTCCTGATAGACCTTGCGGAATTTGGTCTTCGGCTCGCGGCCGCCGGTCATGGCGATCACCGGCGAATGCGCCAGCCAGGCGTCGCGCAGCCCGGCGGCGAGATTGAGCGCGCCGATCACCTGCGCCATGCAGATGCCCGGCCGGCCCGAGGCGCGCGCATAGCCGTCCGCCATATAGGCGGCGGCCTTCTCGCCGTGCACATGCAGCCGCTTGATCTCGGTGCGCCGCTCCATCTCGGCGTAAGTGGTGCGCAGCACGGCGGGCACGTGGAACACGTGGGTGACGCCGTAGCCCTTGAGCATGTCGGCGAGGCATTGCGCCCCGGTCATTTTGCGGTTGTGGCCGATTTGCATTTGTTGGTTTTCCTTACTGAAGAACTTTTCCCGGGCGCAGCGCAGCACGGAGTGGTGCGCTGCAGACCCGGGATCGTAACGAACGCCGAGCCCGGAGCGGTCCCGGATCAGCGGTGCACCGTTTCACGCTGCACCGCATCCGGGAAACGGAAATCTATTTATCGAACACCGCGACCGCGCGGATCGGCGAGCCGGTGCCTTCGCGCCATTTCAGCGGCAGGCCGATGAACTGGAATTCGCCTTGGCCGAGCAGGGCCTCCAGATTGCACAGGCTCTCCATGTGGGTGATGTCGAGCTCGAGGCAGGCTTTGTGCACCAGCGAATTGACTTTGCCTTCCGGCCCGGGCCGCATCGAGTCGATGCCGAAATGCACGATGCCCTGCTGCGCCAGCCATTCGGTCGCCGCGACGTTGACGCCGGGATTGTCGGTCGAATAGGCCGCGGTCGGAAAGGTGCGGGCGTGATGGCCGGTGCACAATAGCACCGTGCCCTTCTTCGGGATCGGCACGCCGGCCGCTTTCACCGCCGCTTCGAGATCCGCCGGCGTGATCTCGGCGCGCGGCTTGATGTGGCGCAGGTCGATGCAAATGCCCTGGACGATGCAGTTCTCCAGCGGATATTCGTTGATCGGCGTGCCGGTCTTGCCGAAATGCCGCGGCGCATCAATGTGCGTGCCGCCGTGATCGGGCATGGAGAAGAACATCACGCTGTTGCCCTGGACGTTGCCGGACTCGACGAACGCCTCCTCGTGGGTCTTCCAGATGCCGTGGATGATGGGCGGCTGCCCGGGATAGGACGGGGTGCGGTGATAAAGCTCCCGGCTCAAATCGACGATCCGCATTGCATTTCTCTCCCTTGCCGCTTCGGCTTTGGGCGAACACTATCCGGCTGTCGCGACCGCGACAACGCCGTGCCAGGCCGATATCGTCTCCAGCTTGTCGGAGGGCGGCCTTGATCGCATGGATGCTGGTTTGTTCGTGTTGATGAACTTGTCAAGGACGGCGCCATTAGCGCGTTTACGCGCGTCTTCGACGCGCTACGGCGCCGCCGCCTCCGGCGGTCTACGATCCTTGACAAGTTCATCAACACGAACAGAAACGCTGTCCATGCGATCAAGGCCGCTTTCTCGGCGTTCGGTTGTCAATCTGACTCAAATAGCCGTGCCAATTACGTCTTGAGTGGAGTCACCCATGAAAACCTCGACCGACCGCATCCTCACCACCCATACCGGCAGCCTGCCGCGGCCGAAATCGCTGATCGACCTTATTCTGCGCCGCGAGAAGGGCGAGGCGATCGCGGCGGACGCCTTCGAGGGCGAGGTGGTCAAGGCGGTCGACGATACCGTCGCGCAGCAGGTCGCGGCCGGCGTCGACGTGGTCTCGGACGGCGAGATGAGCAAGCCGTCGTACACGACCTATATCCGCCACAGGGTCAGCGGCATCGCCATGGACCCGCGCGCCGCCGAGAAAGGCCGCGACATCATGATCGGCCGCGATCTGCTGCAGTTTCCGGACTTCGCCCGGCAGCGCAGCAATTTCTCCGCCGTGCCGTTTCCCGGCTGCGTCGGTGATTTGCGCTACGTGGACCGTTCCGCGCTCGACCGCGATCTGGCGCATCTCAAAGCCGCGGCGGCGAAGGCCAAGCCCGCCGAAGTGTTCATGACCGCGCCGTCGCCCGGCATTCTGACGCGCTTCATCATCAACCTGCATTATCCGACCGAGGAGGCTTATGTCGCCGCGCTCGCCGACGTGCTCAAGGTCGAATACCGCGCCATCGTCGAGGCCGGCTTCGTGCTGCAGATCGACGCGCCCGATCTCGGCTCGGCGCGCAACAACCAGTACCGCCACCTCAGCGATGACGAATTCCGTTCGAAAATCGCCGAGCGCAATATTGCGGCGCTCAATGCCGCGATCGAGGGGCTGCCGGCCGACCGCATGCGGCTGCACATCTGCTGGGGCAATTACGAGGGCCCGCACACCCACGACCTGCCGGTCACCAAGATCATCGACATCGCGTTCAAGGCGAAAGTGCAGGCGTTCAGCATCGAGGCCGCCAATCCGCGCCACGACCACGAATGGGAAGACCTCAAGGCAATCAAGATTCCCGACGACAAGATCCTCATTCCCGGCGTCATCGACTCGACGACCAATTTCGTCGAGCATCCGCGGCTCGTGGCGCAGCGCATCGGCCGCTACGCCCAAGTGGTCGACCGCGAGCGGTTGATCGCCGGCGTCGATTGCGGCTTCGGCACCGCGGTGCGCACCGAGCCGATGGTGGCGGACTCCGTCGTCTGGGCGAAGCTCGCTGCGCTCAGCGAAGGCGCGGCGATTGCGAGTAGGAAGCTTTGGGGCCGCGCGGCGTAGCCGCTCGCTACTCCCTCTCCCCGCATGCGGGGAGAGGGTTGGGGTGAGGGGGCTTCTCCGCTGGGCTGGGATACGAGCGGAGTTGACTGAGACGCAGCGGATACGCCGCAAAGCTCAGAATCGCGGAGAGGCCCCCTCACCCTCGGTCGCTTCGCTTCCATAGCCGATCCTTCGGATCGGCGTTCTTAGTGCTAAGAACGGCGTCCGAAGGACGCCTGCGCTCTCCCCGCGCGGCGGGAGAGGTTAAAGGGCTCACGTAAAAATATGCGATATGAACACGCCGATGCCGACGCCGGCGAGCGCAGCGGCGACGCCGATCGAGACTGTCTCCAACACCGTGCGGCCGACGGCGCGGCCGCCGATCCTGGCGCGGCCGACGCCGAGCGCCACCAGCAACAGCGTCGTGACGATCGCCGAAACCACGCGACCTTGCGGCACCGGCAAAAAGCCGAACGGCAGGATCGGGATGGCGGCGGCGAGAAAATCGGCGAGCAGCATCCACAGCGAGCGCACCAGCGGGCTCTGCCGCGAATCGGCGTCGCCCGGCATGGCGAGCGCCATGGCGAAACCGCGCAGCACTGACGGCTGCGAACCGAGGAAGCTCTTGACGCTCGCCGCCTGATCGTTCGCCATGCCGACCGCTTGCAGCCGTTGCGTCACCCCTTGGAGAACCGCGCCCGGGTCTTTCCGCAATTCGGCCGCGATGCGCGACGCCATCACTTTGGTCTGATCCGCACCGGTCTCGGCGTCGAGATAAGTCCCCGCCATCATCGAGACCGCGGCGGCAACGGCGCCCGACGCGCCGGCGATCAGCACCGCCTTCTGGTCGGTGGTGGTCGCGGCGACGCCGAACACCAAGCCGAAGATCGAGACGGTGCCGTCCTCCATGCCGAACACGACTTCGCCGGCGGACGCCCGCAGCGATGTTTTCAGCCGCGTCCACACCGATGGTTCGCCCATGCCAAAGCCTTTCTGGAAATGACCTTTCGGGAAATGTCCGAATTCACTCCACCTTGATGTGGGCTGACCTGATCACGTCGCCCCACTTCTTGGTTTCGGCAACCAGGAATTTGCCGAACTCGGCCGGCGTCACGATGAACGGTTCGGCGCCGAGCTCGGCATAACGCGCCCTCATCGCCGGTGTGCCGAGTGCGTCGTTGAGCGCCGTGTTGATCTTGTCGATGATTTCGGCCGGCGTTTTGGCCGGCGCGCCCACGGCGTCCCACACATAGGCCTCGTAGCCCGGCACGATCTCGTTCGCCGCCGGAACACCCGGCAGCGCGTCGAGCCGCTTCGCCGAGGTCACCGCCAGCGGCCGCAGCTTGCCGGCCTTGATGAACTCGATCGATTGCGCCACCGGGCTGAACGAGGCCTGCACCTGCCCGGCCATCAGATCGGGCAGATAATTGGAGTGATAGGCGATGTGCACGATGTCGATGCCGGTCATGGCCTTGAACAGCTCGGCGGCCACGTGGGTGGCGCTGCCGTTGCCGGCCGAGGCGAAATTGAGCTTGCCGGGATTGGCCTTGGCATAGGCGATGAATTCGGCGAGCGTCTTGACCGGCAGCGACGGCGTCACCTGGATCACGCTCGCCGAGCGCATCAGGCCGCCGACCGGCGCCAGGTCGCGCAACAGATCGAAGCTGATATGGTCCTCGTAGAGCGTGGCGTTGATGGCGTTGGTCGCCGTCATCGTCAGCAGCGTGTAGCCGTCGGGCGCCGCGCGCACCACCAATTCGGTGGCGACGTTGCTGTTGGCGCCGGGCCGGTTCTCGACGATGAATTGCTGCCCGAGCCGTTCCGACAGACCTTGTGCGGCAAGCCGTGAGAAAATGTCGGGCGCGATGCCCGCCGGATAGCCGACGACGATGCGCACCGGTCGCGTCGGATAGGTTTCCGCGCGCGCCATGCGCGGCAGCACCGGCAGCGCGGCCGCGCCGGCGATGAGACGGAGAAAATTCCGGCGCTGCGTCGTCATTGCGGCCTCAATCCTGCGAACTTGACCACCTTGCCCCATTTTTCGGTTTCCTCGACGATGAATTTGCCGAATTCCTTGGGCGACATCGCCAGCAGCGGCGCGCCGAAGTCGGACAATCGTTCCTTGAATTTCGGGTCGGCTTGCATGGCGCCGATGGCGGCTGCGAGCTTGTCGATGATGTCGGCCGGCGTGTTCTTCGGCGCGACGACGCCGCTCCAGCCGCTGGCTTCAAAACCCGGGATGGTCGCGCCGACCGGCGGCACGTCCGGCAGCTCCGCCACGGGCGCCGCCGTGGTGACGCCGAGCGCGTTGAGCTTGCCGGCCTTGATATGGCCGATGCCCGACGAGATGCCGCCGACGCCGGCCATGAGCTGGCTGCCGAGCAAGTCGGTCACCATCTGGTTCTCGCCCACATAGGGCACGTGCACGATGTCGATGCCGGCCATCATCTTGAGCAGTTCGACGCACAGATAAGGCGGCGTGCCGGCCGACGGCGAGCCGACGCTGAGCTTGCCGGGATTGGCCTTGGCATAGGCGACGAAGCCGGCGACGTCGTGCGCCTCGAACGCCGGGTTCACTTCCAGCAGCAGCGGAATACGGTTGATGGTGCCGACCGGCGCGGTGTCGCGAGCGAAGTCGTAGGGCAGGTTGGGGAACAGCGTGGTGTTGACCGTGTTCGACGCCGCGGCGAAGAGCAGCGTGTAGCCGTCCGGCGCCGCGTTGACGATCGCCGCGGCACCGAGATTGCCGCCGGCGCCGGGCTTGTTCTCGACCGCCACCGTCTGGCCGAGCGCGTTGCCGAGCCATTGCGCCGCCAGCCGCGCGATGATGTCGACCTGGCCGCCGGCCGGAAAGCCGACGATCAGGCGGATCGGATGCGCCGGATAAGCTTGCGCCCGGGCCAAGCGCGGCGCCAACGGCAGCGCCGCGGCGCTCGCGGCCAAGTGCAAAAAACTTCGGCGCTTCATTGTTTCTCCCGGGACATAGGCGCACGCAATGCGCGCGGACGCGTCGATGTCGACGGCTACATTATACTAGGCCCGATGGGAGCGAGAGTCGGCAAAGCAGCGCACATGAATCTGCAAGCATCTGCCGCAGACCGGCCGGATTGACCTGGTCCAATAGATGTGAGTCTGCGGCTTTGCAGCCAACTTCCCTTAAATCGCACGGACGACGGCAAGCGCAGAGAGAATTTGAAGTCAAGGATTGCCTTCGGCAACCGCCGTGGGCGGCGGCCCTTCGGGCCGTCCTTGAGTTCAAATTCTCTCTGCGCTTCAATGCAACCGTGCGATTTAAGGGAGAATCAGCCTCCGCCGGAGTCTCACGTGTACTGACCAGCACACGTGATTCCAAATTTGTCATGCGTTTAGTAATCTGCGGCATCCGCGTTTATGGCTACATCCCGAAGTTGCTCGAAACCGCGCCGCTTTCCGGCCGTGACCGCGCGCGAGGAACCGCTTTCGCATAGGGAACGAACGATGAGCATGAAATCCGGCGATGCGCCGCGGGCCGACGATATTAATTCGACGCGGAATGCCGGGACTGGCCGCGGCGTTGACCGGCGCAAGCTGCTGGCGGCGGCAGGGAGCGGCGTGGCGGCCGGGCTCGGGGTTTCGCTTGCCGATCCGGCCCGGGCGGCGGCGGACTCGCCGCAGAGCGGGCGGCGCATTGACGCGTATTCACACATTTCGTCGACGAAATTTCTCGATGCGCTCGAGAAACAGGAGGGCAGGGCGCCCGCAATCAATGCCGCGATCAGGCTGAAGCCGTCGCTGACCGATCTGAAAGCGCGGATCGATCTGTTGGATCGCAACGAGATCGACATCCATGTCATGGTCCCGGTGCCGTGGCTGGAGGCATTTCCCCGCGTGGCGGGCGACCGATCGCTGGCGCCGCAGATGGCGCGGCTGATGAACGACGAGCTTGCCGCGTTCATCGCCAACGAACCAAAACGGTTCCGCGGCGTCGCGCTGTTGCCTTCGGTCGATCCGGAGGCAATGGTTGCGGAACTGCATCGCGCCGTGAAGGAGCTCGGCTTTCTCGGCGCCTTCGTGCCGGTCGGGCCGACCGCCAAGCGCATGGACCATCCCGACTTCGAGCATCTCTATAAAGCGATTGTCGAGCTCGACGCGACGCTGTGGCTGCATCCGTCGCGGCCGCCGCTTGCGGACTACGCCGACGAGACCCGCTCAAAATATGGCGAGTGGATCGCGCTCGGCTGGCCGTACGACACCACGACGGCGATGTATCGCATCGTCTATTCCGGCGTATTCGACCGCTATCCCGCCATCCGCATCGTGGCCCACCACCACGGCGGCCTGGCGCCGTACTATGCGGCACGGATCCAATCCTCGGGGGCCGACGACAAAGACGCCGGCGCAGCGGGCAAGGCGGCGCCCAACGTCGAGCACTTCAAGAAGTTCTATTGCGATACCGCGTGCAACGAGTTTGCGCCGAAGGTTTTGGAGCTCGCCATGAATTTCTTCGGTCCCGAACGCATGCTGTTCGGCTCCGACGCGCCGTTCGGCGCCGACGACGGCCAGCGCTTCACCACCGAGGTGCTGCGCTCCATCGACGCCATGCAAATCTCGCCGGAGATCCGCGGCGCCATATTGTCCGGGAGCGCGCGCCAAAGGCTGAAGATCGGTTAGCGCCTGCGGCAGCCGCAAGCGCCGACCGCGTCATGCCGGCTGCCGGAAACTTCAGCGGCTGGTGACTTTATCGTTGCCGTAAGTAATGCGGTAAACCGCGCCGTCATAGTCGTCCGACACGAGCGCCGAGCCGTCCTTCATCGGTTGCACGTCGACCGGCCGGCCGATGTATTGGTTGTTTTGCAAAAAACCGGTCATGAACGGTTCCTGCGCTCGCACCGTGCCGTCCTTGTTGAGGTAGACGACGTAAATGTCGCCGCCGGTCTTGTTGGTCCTGTTCCAGGAGCCGTGCCGCGCCAGAAAGATGGCGTCGTGGTACTTCGCCGGGAACATAGTCCCGGTATAGAAGCGCATGCCCAGCGGCGCCGAATGCGGCCCGAGCTGCGCAATCGGCTTGGTGAACTCGCTGCAGCTGTGGCCCCAGCCGAATATCGGATCCTCGATGTCGCCGCCGTCGCAGTACGGAAAGCCGAAATTGTCCGTTCCCGGGTTGAGCAGGCGGTTCAGCTTGTCCTGCGGCGCGTCCTCGGAGAGCCAGTCACGCTGGTTCTCGGTGAAATAGAGGACCTTGGACAGCGGATGAAAATCCATCCCGACGACTTGCCGGATGCCATGGGCGACGATCTCGACGCCGCTGCCGTCCAGCGTTATGCGGCGAATCTGGGCATTGCCCGGCGGCGGCTCACAGATGTTACACGGTGCTCCGACATTGACGTAGAGCTTGTTGTCGGGACCGAGCGCCAGGAACTTCCAGCCGTGCGACTGATGGTTCGGCAGGTCGCTGTAGATGACGACCGGATTCGGCGGATTGTCGAGATTGTCCTCGATCTTCTCGAGCTTCGAGATTCTCGTGCCTTCGGCGATGTAGAGCGTGCCGTCCTTGAAGGCGAGCCCGTTCGGCCGGTCGAGGCCGGAGGCGATGACTTTGACCTCGCGCTTGCCGTTGCGGTCGACGATGGCATAGACCTTGTCGCGCAGCAGATTGCCGACGAACACCGTGCCCTTGTCGCCGATGCGCAGCGAACGCGCGTTCGGGATGCCGCTGGCATAGACCTCGATCTTAAAACCCTTCGGCAGTTTGAGCTGCGCCAACGGAAGATGGTCGGGCGCCGCCGGAAACGGCGGAGCGGCGATGCCCTTCAGTTTCTGCGCTTCCGGCGAGGTCGGCATATTGGGCGTCGGCGGCGACGGCGTCGCGCCGGGCGGCAGCGGCAGCTGGGCCGATGCCGGCGTGGCGGCGCCGAACAGGCCGAGCGCGGCGAACAGGACGACGCCGAGACAACAGGACCGAATGCGCATGTGCTCCTCCCTGAGCATTTGAGTTTGCCGCGGACCCTACCATGATCATGTCCCGCGCGAACCGCAGGCCTTGGGTCTCCTGCAGAAAAGATAGTACCGATTGGCGGACATCGCCGCGAGGTCGGTTCGGTGCCGGGCGACAGACAGCAACGCGGCTGTCGGATATGATTGATCGTGCGCCGGGAAGGTGCTCAAGCTCGTGGAGCGTCACCATGAAAGCTCCCCGTCGAACGCTTTTGCGTCTGGCAGCGGGCGCGGCGGCGGCCGCGGTCGTCCCACGCGTCGCATGGGCGCAAGCCTATCCGACGCGGCCGGTGCGACTCCTGGTCGGATTCCCGCCAGGCGGCGGGTCGGATGTCGCCGGGCGCATCGTTGCCAATCGGCTGTCGGAAGTTTGGGGACAGCAGGTCGCCGTAGAAAATAAGCCTGGAGCCGGCGGTCATCTCGCCATCGAAGTTGCCGCTCACGCCAATCCCGACGGCTATACGATGGTTCTCGTCGGGGGCTCAATTCCGCTCTACGGCTTGATGATCGCGTCGATCAATTACGATCCGGAAGCCGATCTCACGCCGGTAACGTTGGTCGGGACGTACCCGAACGTGTTGGCGGTCCCGAACGCCTCGCCATGGACATCCGTTCGCGATCTGATCGCGGCGGCCAAAGCCAATCCGGGCAGCGTCACGTTCTCCTCGCCCGGCGTCGGGACGTCGCCGCATCTGTCGGGCGTGCTGTTCGCGCGCATGGCCGGCATCGATATTCGGCACGTGCCTTACCGTGGCGGAGCGCCGGCGTTGACGGACCTGATCGCCGGACGTGTCGATTGCATGTTCAACACGACCGGTACGCTTTTGGTCGCGGTCAGGGCGGGCCAGGTGCGCGGTCTCGCGGTCACGGCGGGCCAGCGCTTCGCTACGGCGCCCGAGCTGCCGACAATTGCCGAATCCGGAGTGCCGGATTTTGACGTGACGTCGTGGTACGCGCTCTACATGCCGGCAAAGACCCCGGCGCCAATCGTGCAAAAATTGAGTCACGACGCGGCCGAGATACTGAGTGAGCCCGCCGTGAAGGCCAAATACGAGCTGCTTGGCGTGCTAAGTGGCGGATCGACTCCGGCCGAATTGGCCGCCAGGGGACGGTCGGAAGCCAAGCTTTGGCGGTCGGTCATGGCAGCCGCGGGCGTCAAGCCGGAGTAACGTCACTCTAAACCGCGGCTATGGCCTCGATCTCGATCATGAAATCCGCACCGTAAAGCCGCGACACTTCGACCAGCGTTACGGCGGGAGCCGCAACCGGCGTGGTCGTCGCGAAAAAACGATTTCGTGCCTCGCGATACGCCGACAGATCGTCCATGTTGCGAAGGAAAACGGTCAGCTTGACCAAATTTCCTGCGGTGCAGCCCACGGATTGCAGGGCGACGCTCAGATTGCGGAACACCTGCTCGGCTTGCGCCGCAAAATCATTCTTGCCCACGAGATCGCCGTTTTGATCGAGCGCGGTTTGTCCGGCAATGAAAATGATGCGCCCGGCGCGAACCTCCACGACCTGGGAATAGCCGGGCGGCGCGCCAAGTTGGGGTGGATTGACGCGCTTGATTGAAAAGTTTGCGGCGTCCGTCATCGAGATTTTTCCCATCGATTTTGGCGCTTACGGACGGCCGTAATCGCGCTCGACTTTGCAGATGCGGATCAAATAGTGACTATACCAGATTTCCCGGCCTTTCTTTTTGGCGACGAGATGCTCGGGGTGCCGGGCGAAAGCGTTGATCGTCTCGAGATCCTTCCAATAAATGACCGCGACGCCGGTCCCGTCCGCGTTTCTGGCCGGCTCGATGCCGATATATCCTTCATAGCTTTCGGCAATTTCCACCATGCGCTTATACATTTCGGTATGCTCCGTATGATCGACGGCAGCATTGATCGATGTAAAAACGACGGCGTAGTAGGGCGGCTTTGGCGTCTTGGCGATGTAAGGCATGGCTGCAGCCTGTTGGTCCCGGGATTTTCGCGGAACGGCGGGGTTTACATCAAGCGGCAATGAATTGTCGACTGTTCGGCGGCACGCGACCGCTCAACGCGCCGCGCCTCATTCGATGATCGTATCAGCGCGCAGCAGGAGCTGTTCCGAGATTTTCAGGTCAAGCGCCTTTGCCGTCTTGAGATTGATGACCAGCTCGAATTTGGTCGGCTGCTCGACCGGCAAGTCGGCCGGCTTGCGGCCCTGCAAAATTTTATCGACAAAGACAGCGGTGCGGCGGAACGCATCGGGACCATCGACGCCGTACGACATGAGGCCGCCGACTTCGGCAAACGACCGCGACACGGTGGCAACCGGCAAGCGGTGTTTAAACGCAAGATTGACGAGGTGTTGAGTCGACAAGGCGCCCTGCACGACGACGGCGTCCGGTCGCGCGTCCTTCACCTTGGATAAAGCCGCATCGAGCTCATCTTGCCCGCTGACCATGACGATAGGGGCAATCTCTATGCCGGTTGTCCGGCCGACAAGCTGAACCTGCTCCAGCATTGGTTTCACGAACGGATCGGTTTGGTGTCCGACAAGGGCCACGCGGTGCACCGACGGAAGCATGTCGCGAAACAGTTCTACGCATTTGCCGTGCAACTCCGCCGCCATCAGAGAGATGCCGGTGATGTTGCCGCCCGGCTGGGCCAGGCTCGCAACCAGTCCCAGTCCGACGGGATCTCCCGACACGGTGACGATCGGGATTTCCCGCGTTGCCTGCTGCACCGCCAGCGCACAGGGTGTGTAGAGCGCGACGAGGACGTCGACCTTGAGCGTGACCAGTTCGGCCGCAAGCTTCGGCAACACTGCGGTGTTCCCGTCCGACGAACGGAACACGTATTCGATGTTTTGCCCTTCGACGTATCCGCTCTTGCGCAATCCCTCGCGCAGTTCCGCGGCAAAGGATTGGGCGTCCGCATTGCCTAAAATGAGCACGCCGACCCGCCAAACCTTCTGCTGCGCGCGCGCCGCAAGCGGCCATGCCGCCAGGCCGGTACCAAGCGTCAAAATGAATTCGCGCCGCCGCATCCGCCGCCTCGGGTCAAGATCGCGGTCAAGGCTAGCACGTCCGGGGGTGCCGGTGTGTGACATAAAGGTGCGCCGACTGCTCGGGCACGTCGGTACTGGCCAAACGCTTCACCTGGTGCGACGCACCGGACGTGGCGCCGTAAGGACTTGGCTTTAATGGGCTGGACGTGGTGGCCGGCCATCAGAAGCGATAGCATTACGGCAGATCGATCCGGACCATGGTGCGATGGCCGAAACGGAAGTGCAGCACGACGTGATCGTGATCGGGGCCGGCATCGCCGGCCTCGTTGCGGCCAACCGCTCAGCGCAGCTCGGCAAGCGCGTCGTCGTCCTGGAGAAAAGCACGGAAGAAAAATACCTGTGCAATTCGCGCTACACATACGGCACGTTCCACATCAATTTCACCGACGTGGCGGCGGACGAGGACGTGCTGTTCGGCAAGATCGAAGCCTGCACCGAGGGCCTTGCGCGCAAGGATCTGGCGCGCGCCATCGCCAAGGACGGCCGCCGGCTGATGCAGTGGCTCAAGAGCGAGGGCATCGATCTGGTCGATCTCGGCGGCTATCAGACCAACGTGCTGGCCCCGCCATGGCGCAAGGGGTTTGGCCTGACCTGGCGGGGATATGCCGGCGACGTGGCGCTGGGGCGGCTCGAACAAAACTTGCGTCAGCGGCAGGGTCGGATTCTGCGCGGGATGCGTGCGCGGGCGTTGAAGCTTGCCTCTGGCGGCATCGAGGTCGAGACGGACGCGGCCGCAGGCGCCGGCAAATTCAATGCAGCATCCGTGGTCATCGCCGACGGCGGCTTTCAGGCCGGCTTCGACATGATCCGCGCGCACATTTCGCCTGCGCCCGAAAAGCTTCTGGCGCGCAACGGCGGCACCGCGACCGGCGATGGCCTGCGCATGGCGCAGGCGGTCGGCGCCGCCAGCACCGGCCTCGGCGTTTTTTACGGCCATCTGCACAGCCGCGATGCGATGAATTCCGTCCGGCTGTGGCCGCGGCCCTATGCCGACGAGATCGCGGCCGCGAGCATTGTGATCGACGCCGACGGCCGCCGCTTCGCCGACGAGGGGCTCGGCGGCATCTATTTGTCCAACGTCGTGGCCCGTCTGCCCGATCCGCTCGGCGCTACAATCGTCTTCGACCGGGCGGTCTGGGACGGACCGCCCGGCCGCGGCCATGCGCAGCCGCCCAATCCGCTATTGCCCGAGGCGGGCGGCACGCTGCACTGCGCCGGCACGATTGCGGAGCTCGCCGCACTGATCGGCATCGCGCCGCCGCGCTTGGAGGAGCTTGTCGGCGATTACAACGCCGCCGTCGACGCCGGCACGCTGCACACGCTGTCGCCGCCGCGGCGCAGCGACCGCTACAAAGCCTGGCCGATCAGGACCGCGCCGTTCTATGCTCTGCCGATCTGCGCGGCGATCACCAACACCATGGGCGGCATCGTGGTCGACGGCAATGGCGCCGTCCTCGACCAGAGCGACACGCCGCTGCCGGGCCTGTTCGCGGCAGGCTCCACCATCGGGGGGCTGGACGGCGGACCAAACGCCGGTTACGTCGGCGGGCTGATCAAGGCGACGATCGCGTTGCGCGCCGCGGAAGCGATTGCGGCATCCTAGCGCCGCGCGGGCTTGCTCGGCAGATTGTCGGAAAGGGGAGCTACCATGTCGTTCTACGAAAATGGCGCGGTTCGCATCTACTATGAGGAGGCCGGCTCCGGCTTTCCGCTGCTGGTCATCCCCGGCGGAGGCTTGAACTCGATCATCGCCGGCCTCAAAGCCGACAACTCGCCGTTCGACCCGATGGAGGAGTTCAAGGACGAGTACCATTGCATCGTGGCGGACCTGCGCAACGCCAATGGCGGCCAGTCCACGGGCCCGCTCGAGGTCGACCGGCCCTGGGACGCCTATGCCGATGATCATCTCGCGGTGATGGATCACCTCGGCATCGACAAGTTCATGGCGTTGGGCTTCTGCATTGGCGGCCCTTTTATCTGGAACCTGTTGAAGCGCGCGCCCGATCGCATCGTCGCCGCCGTGCTGGCGCAGCCCAGCGGTTCGCGTCCGGAGCTGCGCGACCATTTCTACGACAACAATATGAAGCGCTGGGGGCCGCCGCTGACCGCCAAGCGGCCCGAGATCACGATGGCGACGGTCGATAAATTCCTGACCAAAATGTACCGCACCGATGCTGACTTCGTCTTCACCGTGACGCGCGATTTCGTGCGCAGCTGCCAGACGCCGGTGCTCATCCTGCCGGATGATGTGCCGTCGCATCCCTACGCCGTCGCCATGGAGTCGGCGACGCTCGCGCCGCAGGCCGAAGTGAGCATGTTTCCCTGGAAGGAGCCCAAGGAGCGGATCCCCCTGGCGGTTCGCCAAATCCGCTCCTTTCTCCGGGCGCATCGTCCGTCATAGCGGCGCGTTCGACATGGGCCTTTGGCAAATCCTTCGACGCTTCGGTCGTTCACAGCGATTGGCGTTGTTGGCATTCGCATTTGTCTTCGCTCCGGGCGGCGCGAGCTTCGCGCAATATCCGGAACGGCCCATTCATCTCGTGCTGCCGTTTCCGCCGGGCGGCGCGGTCGATCTTGTCACCCGGCTGGTCGGCGAGCGGATGGCGGCCGATCTCGGCAAGCCGTTCGTGTACGAGAACAAGGCGGGCGCCGGCGGCATTGTGGCGACCGAAACGGTCGTCAAGGCCGAGCCCGACGGCTACACGCTCCTGATCACGACGCCGAACCACACGATCAATGCGGCACTGAACCCAAAACTTCCCTACGACACCGAGAAGGATCTTGCTCCGATATCGATTTTTGCCGAAGTGCCGGAACTGCTGGTCAGTCATCCGGCGGCGCCGTTCGCGACCTTCGCGGGCTTCGTCGATTACGCGAAGAAGAATCCCGGCAAGCTGAACTATTCATCGGCCGGCGTCGGCACTTTGCCCCACATCACGATGGAGCTGCTGCTCAGGGGCACCGGCATAAGCGTTGCGCATGTGCCCTACCGGGGCGCCGCTCCGGCGATGACGGATCTGCTTGCCGGCGTGGTGCAGCTCAAGTTGGACACGTATGCCACGGCGAACCAGTACGTCGCCGCCGGCTCGCTGCGCGCGCTTGCTTATGCGGCGCGCGAGCGCAGCCCGTTGCTGCCCAATGTGCCGACCGTTGCCGAAGGCGGTCTGCCCGGATACGAGGGCATACTGTGGATCGGCATGCTGGCGCCGGCGCCAACGCCGCAACCGATTGTCGCGCGGCTCGCATCGGCGGCGGTGCGCGCGGTGCATTCGCCCGAACTGATCGAACGATTGCGCCGCGACGGCGTCGATCTGGTCGGCAATACGCCCGAGGCCTTTCGCGCATTGATCGCGCGCGAAATTCCGCAATGGCGCGAGGTCGGCCGGGCCGCCAAGATCACATTGGAATGACCCGGTCCGATCCAGCGTTCTGGACACGGCGGCCGTGACCTGCTGCGATAGCAAACTCGTTTAGGAGAGAGGAAACGCCCCGATGACCATCATCGATTCCCAAGTCCACGCCTATGAGGCGAACACGCCGAAGCGCCCCTGGCACAACGTGCCGAACTGGCCCGCTCACGTCACCGGCGACGAGATGGTGGCGGCGATGGACAAGGTCGGCGTCGACGGCGCGATCTTCATCTCCGCCTTTTCCATGTACCGCTACGACGCAAGCTACGCGGTCGAGGTGCAACGCGCGCATCCCGGCCGGTTCGGCATCGTCAAGCCGGTCGACCCGGACGATCCGGCGGTGGCCGATGTCGTCGCCGACTGGAAGAAGACGCCGGGCGCGGTCGGCATCCGCATCATGCTGACCAAGGAGCCGGGCCGCGACCGCGACCCGACGGACCCGGGCCTCGACCGCATCGCGCGCGCCGCCGTCAAGTACGACCTTCCGGTCAACATCCTGTGCTGGGGCAACGTCGATGCGGGTACGACGTTGATCGACCGCCACCCCGATACGCGCTTCATCATCGATCATCTGGCGATCATGCAGCCGCGCACGCCGCCGGCGCCGCCGCAGCCCTGGGCCGACCTGCCGAAGGTGCTGGAACTGGCCAAGCGCAAGAACGCGGTGATCAAGGTCAGCGGCGCCTGCACGCTGTCCAAGGAACCGTATCCCTTCCCGGACATCTGGGATCCGCTCGCCCGCGTGTTCGAGGCCTGGGGTTTCGACCGCTGCCTGTGGGGCACGGACTGGACGCGCGCCTTCGCCGTCGTCAACTACGAGCAGGGCGTCGCGCCCTTCCTCAAGACCGACCGCCTGAGCGCCAGCGAGCGGGCGACGTTGATGGGCGGCGCATGCGCCAAGGCCTATGGCTGGTCGCCGAAGAAAACTTAAGCTCGCCACCGCGCGGACCGGGACTTCGTCTTGTCAACGTCTCTTTCAGGCAAACGTCGGCGGCAGGCCGTCGCAGCGTCCGTTGCGCAGCCTCGTCGGTTGCGCGGGGCGTGGGCTTTCGCCGGACGCTGACATTACGCCACGGGGAGTTGCGCCATGGCCGAACACATCGAAGGACCGCTGTACTACGAGCGCATGGGTCGAACCGGGCCGGTCATGGCGTTCGTGCATCCCAATCCGATGGATCAGTCGTGCTGGATTTTCCAGATGGCGCATATGTCCACGTGGTACCGCTGCGTCGCCATCGACATTCCCGGCTACGGCCGCTCGCCCAAAGCCACCGCCGGTCTGACCCGCGACGACATCGCGCAGGCGTGCTGGGAAGCCATCGACGAGGTGGCGCCGGGCGAGCGCGCCATTCTGGTCGGATGTTCGGTCGGGTCGGCGATCGTTCCTTACATGCACCACCAGCAGCCCAAGCGCACGGCGGCGTTGCTGCTCGCCGGCACCGGCTATAATCCCACCAGGGATTTCACCGGACGCCGCATCGCCGGCTATCGGGAGCACGGCATCGGCTATCGCTGGGGCTACACGTTCGAGGATCTGAGCCCGTCGTTCCGGGCGACGCAGATGGCGCATTTCTTCGCCGACATGTTCACGGAGCGCAACTCCTATGCCGATGTGCAGTCGATCATCTATCAGTTTGAAGCGCTGGCGAAGCTGGAGCCGGACGATCATCATTCACGCATCGCCTGCCCGACGCTCATCTTGACCGGCAGCGAGGACGGCTCGCATCCCCGCGCCGCGCCCTTGCAGGCGCGCATTCCCGGCTGTGAAATGAAAATCCTCTACGGCGCCGGCCACGCCTGCCAGATCGAGCAGCCGTGGTTGTTCGATCGCTATATGATCGAGTTCCTCAAAAAACACGATTTGTTTCCTGCGGCCGTGCCGTCGGGCTAGGCTCAGCAGCGGGTTCGTCCATCTCGCTCGTCGCCAGGAGGACATGCCGTGAAAACGCAACGTCGCCGGTTTCTTCGGCTGGCCGGTGGGGTCGCGACGCTCGCCGTCGCAATCCGCATCGCGAAGGCGGAGAGCTATCCCTCGCGGCCGGTCCGGATCATCGTCGCGACCGGCGCGGGAGGCGGCACCGACCTCGTCGCCCGCCTGGTCGCGCAGTGGCTGACGGGCAAGCTCGGCCAATCGTTCATCGTCGAGGACCATCCGGGCGGCAACAACAATATCGGCACCGAACTGGTCGCCCGTTCGGACGCCGACGGCTATACGCTGTTCATGGCCAATACGGTGAACGCGATCAACACGGCCATTTACAAAAATCTGCACTATAATTTCATCGCCGACTTCACGCCGGTGATCCATGTCATGATCTCGCCATTGCTGCTGATGGTGCATCCTGCGGTGCCCGCCGGGACGTTGCCGGAATTCATCGCTTACGCGAAAGCCAATCCGGACAAGCTCAGCCTGGCGTCCGGCGGCAACGGCTCGACCGGGCATTTGGCCGCCGAGATTTTCATGATGATGACCGGCGTCAAGATGGTGCATGTGCCCTACCGCGGCGAGGCGCTGGCGATGACCGATCTCATTGGCGGGCAGGCGCAGGTCCTGGTCGCGACCACGGGCTCTTCGCTGTCGTTTGTGAAGGCCGGCGCGGTCCGTGCGCTTGCGGTGACGACTTCGACGCGCCTGAAAGCACTGCCGGATGTGCCGCCGATGGCCGAATTCCTGCCCGGCTACGCCGTCAGCAGCTGGAGCGGGCTGTGTGCGCCGAAGAACACGGCGGCGGACGTCGTTGCGCTGCTCAACAGGGAGATCAACACCGCGCTCGCCGATCCGACGGTCAGGCAGCGCATCGCCGACATGGGCGGAACGGCGCCTGGAGGATCGGCGGCCGAGTTCGCCAAGTTCCTTGCCGACGATACGCGCAGGTGGGCCGAAGCGGCGGCGTTCGCCGGCGTCAAAGCGGATTGATCTCGGCGTTTTTGACAGTAATTTTCGCGGCGGGGCCGCGACCCGCACCGACTGACAGGAGATAGTCAATGCCGACGCTCGACGAAGCGCGCGCCAAACTCGCGCTCGCCAACCGCATTCTCGCTCATGAGGGCGTTCTCGATGCCTTCGGTCATGTCAGCGTGCGCCATCCCTCCGATCCCGGGCGCTACCTGCTAGCGCGCTCGCGCAGCCCGGAACTGATCGAGCCCGCGGACATTCTCGAATTCACGCTCGACTCCGAACCCGTCGTGCCGCCGACCGGGTTCATGTATGGCGAGCGCGTGATCCACGGCTGCATCTATCAGGCGCGGCCTGACGTGCTGGCCGTCTGTCACCATCATTCCCGCGCGGTGTTGCCGTTCTGCATTTCCGGAATAGCGCTGCAACCGGTGGATCATCTGGGAGCGACAATGGGCGCCGTGATTCCTTTCTGGGACCAGCGCGACGAATTCGGCGATACCGATTTGATCGTGGCAAAGCCGGAGGAGGGACGGTCGCTGGCTCGCGCGCTTGGACCGCATTGGGTCGTGCTGATGCGGCGGCACGGCGCGACCGTGGTCGGGCTCTCGCTCGAGGAGATGGTCTTTCGCGCGGTCTTCTCCTGCCGCAATGCCGAGTTGCAGCGCGACGCGCATATGCTCGGTGCCGTCAGCCCGCTGACGCCGGTGGAGATCCAGAAGGCCGGTGCGTTCAATGTCGAGCCCAGGCCGATTTCGCGGGCCTGGGAATATTGGAGCACGCGACTGCGCAAGGCTGAAGCGGTTTGATACAACGGCGCCATGACCGACCGGAGCTGCACGCGCCAAATCCCCGTACTGATTGCCGGCGGCGGCCCGATCGGGCTCGCGCTTGCGGCCGATCTCGGGCGGCGCGGCGTCGCGACGCTGCTGGTGGAGGAGCGCGAGAACAAGCTCAATCCCGCCAAGATGCTGGAAGTCAGCGTCCGCACCATGGAGTTCTGCCGCCAGCTCGGCATCGTCGACAAGGTCCGCAACTGGGGATTTCCCCACGACTGGCCGCTCGACAGCGTGTTCGTGACCGATCTGCAAGGCTACGAACTGGGGCGCGTGCGCACGCCGACGCTGGCGGCTCAGGCCCATCTGCCGGCCAGCCCGGAGCGCGGCGTGCCTTGTCCGCAGACCTGGTTCGATCCGATCCTGCAAGCGCATGCGCGGTCGTTTGCGCATGTGACATTGCGGCATCACGTCAAGCTCGAGAGCTTCGTTCAGAACACCGGCGGCGTGACGGCGACGTTGCGCGACCGGCAGAGCGGGCGAGCGGAAACGGTGCGCGCCCAATATCTCGTCGGCTGTGACGGTTTCGCCAGCACGGTGCGCGAGCTCCTCGGCATCGAAATCCGCGGCGAGCCGCATATCGATTGGTCGATGACGATCTATCTGCGGCTGCCCGATCTGCATCTTGCGCACGACAAGGGCAGGGCGTTCCGCTACGTCTTCGTCGGCCCGGAAGGAACGTGGTCGTTTCTCTCGATCGTCGACGGCAAGGATCTGTGGCGGCTTCAGCTCGTCGATCTGGACGAAGGCCGGCTGGAGAGCGCCGACGTCCCGGCGCTGGTGCGCCGTTTCATGGGCCGCGACGTCGCCTTCACGATCGAGGACAAGACGCTTTGGGTGCGAAAGCGCACGGTGGCCGATCGCTTCATGGACGGCCGCGTCTTCCTGGCCGGTGACGCCGCCCATGCCCACCCGCCGAACGGCGGCCTCGGCATGAATACCGGCATTCAGGACGCCTTCGACCTCGGCTGGAAGCTCGCCGCCGTGCTCGGCGGCTGGGGCGGCGAGGGGCTCCTCGAAAGCTACGACCATGAGCGGCGTCCGGCATCCGCGCGCGCAGCCGAGGTGTCGCTCAAGAATTACCGCCGTCTGGTCAGTGCCGCGCAGCGGGCCGAAATCTATTCACCGACGCCGGAAGGCGATGCGGCGCGGAGCGCCATCGGCGAGCGGCTGGTCGAGGAAAATGAGAAATCGTGGCATCCGGTCGGCGTGCATCTCGGATACATCTATCATCCGTCGCCGATCGTGGTGCCGGACGGGACCGCGAAGCCTGCGGACGATACGTTCGGCTATCAGCCGACGGCGTTTCCCGGCGCGCGGGCACCGCATGTCTGGCTGGCTCCCGGCACATCGATCCTCGATCTGTTCGGCGACGGCTTTATGCTCCTGAAGTTCTCCGACATGCCCAGCGAAACCATCGCGGGCGCGGCCGCGCGCCGCGGCGTGCCGCTGCGGGTGCACCGGATCGAACACCGCGAGGCCGCGGCGCTCTATGGCTGCGCGCTGGTGCTGGTTCGGCCCGACGGCCATGTCGCCTGGCGCGGCGACAGCCAGCCGCGCGATGCGCTGGCATTGATCGACACCGTGCGCGGCGCCGGACCGCGCATCGCCGCGCGCCGCGCCGACGCCGAGATCGCTCCGGCAAGTATTTGACATCCGCGTCAACGGGAAGGATGACTGACATGCAAGCAAGACTGGACCCGCGCCAAGTTGCGCCCGAGGCGATGAAGGCCCTCTCCGATCTCCATGCCTATGTCCGCCGATGCGGGCTCGACCACAAGCTCCTGGAGCTCGTCAAATTGCGCGCCTCGCAGATCAACGGCTGCGCCTGGTGCATGGACATGCACAGCAAGGAGCTGCGTGCTGCCGGGGAAGACGAGCAGCGGCTCTATCTTCTCGGCGCTTGGCGCGAATGCCCCTTCTATAGCGAGCGCGAGCGCGCCGCGCTGGCCTGGACCGAAGCATTGACGCGGCTGACCGACGGCAATGTCCCCGACGACGTGTTTGCGCTGGCCCGCGCGCAATTCAGCGAGGAAGATTTGGTGAAACTCACGCTTGCGATCGTTGCCATCAATGGCGCCAATCGCATCAATGTCGCGTTTCGCACCGTTCCCGGCAGCTATCGGCCCGCAGCGCGCAAGGTCGCCGGCGGATGAGCCGTAAGATCAAAGAATGCCGGGGATCCATCGCTTCACCCGCGCCCGATAGACCGTGTATTCGGCGCCGAAAATGTTCGTGAGCCGCTCTTCGTCTTGCAGCACGCGCCGGTGAAACCATGCGGCGCGAACGACGAGGATGACCAACGCGAACCATGACGACAGCGTCAGCGCCAGGCCGAGCAGGAATATGAGATGCCCGAGATACATGGGATTTCGGGTGAGGCGGTAGGGACCGCGTGTGATAATTCGCTTGGGCGGCTCGCTCATGCCGGGACTGCCGCCGGCAAGCGGCAGCCGATACCTGCCCACCAACAAATATTGCAGGTAACCCCACGCAAGCAGCGGGGTGCCCCAGGGCTGGATGAAAAGCCTGCCGCGATGAAGTGCCAGCTCGAACGCGATGACCGCCAAAGGACACAGAATAAATGTCTGGACCGGCGTGCGTCCGAGCCAGCGCAAGATTGGGCGACAGGCCGAACTCAGTGTCTGCTGCATGATGGGATCGCGTGCGTCCAATCGCACCAATTGCCGCAATGGGCCATCAAGCAGACATCGCGCCTCATTCGATCACCTCGTCGGCGCGTTGCTGGAGAAATAACGGCACCTCAAGCCTCAACGCCGCTGCGGTCTTGAGGTTGATGACCAGCTCAAAGGCAGTCGGCTCTTGAATCGGGAGCTCAGTCGGCTTAACCCCGCTGAGAATTTTGCCGGTGTAGTTCCCTTTCAGGCGGTAGGCGAGCGGCAGACTCGGTCCATAGGAAATCAAGCCTCCCGCTCTGGTAAACAGGGTTTGTGTGTAAATTGCCGAGATGGAATGGCGTGCCGCCAGGGCAATTATCTTATCACGCTGTGTTGTAAAGAATGTATCCGCGCCGACCACGAGCGCATCGGCTGGCCGTTGGTCGAGCGTTGCAAAAGCTGCATCGATTTCGGCTTCGCTCCTGGCGTTCAGCACGCTGACTTGCAGTCCCCTGCCGTTGGCAGCCCCCTGCAACTCGCTCAGGGTTTGCTCTGAGTTCGGATTGTTCGGGTTCGTCAACAGAGCGATCACTTTCGCTTTCGGAACCAGTTCGGATAGGAACTGGAGCAGCTTAGGCGTCAGGTCGACTTGCATCAGGGCCACACCAGTCAGGTTGCCGCCGGGACGGGCGAGGCTTGCCACCAAACCAGCGGCCACCGGATCGGTGCTGGTATGGAAAACGATCGGGATCGTCGAGGTTGCGTTCTTCGCAGCCAGAACCGAAGGGGCGCCGCCTTCGTTGACGATCACGTCCACGTTGCTGGCAACGAGGTCGGCGGCCAATGCCGGCAAGCGGTCGTAATTGCCCGCTGCCCAGCGGTATACGAATCGAACGTTCTGCCCCTCGATATAGCCGGCTTCGGCAAGACCCTTATGGAAGGCAGCCAGATTCCGCGCGACTTCTGCGTCATCAGGAACGGCGGCTCCGAGAAACCCAATCACCGGCATCTGAGGCTGTTGCGCGCGCGCGATCAGCGGCCATGCCGCTGCACTTGCGAACAGTCCAATAAAATCGCGCCGCCGCATTGCCCTCACCAAGGCTCAATACCGGGCATCGTAGCCCGTCAAACCGGTCGGCTGGAAGTAGCCGGTGCATGTCCGCTTGGGTCAAAAGCGGCCGAGTGACGCCGGCGACTCCAGTCTGCTTCTCGCCCGACAGCGACCAAATCGCTGTGCCGCGAACGCCACGTGCATAGGATGACTGCTCGCCCAACCGCGTGGTTGCCGCCTTTGCACGACCACGCAATTGACGTAGCATGATTGGAAATAGTTCGAGATCGATCCGCCAGGGAGGAAAGCATGTCGCCAGTCGCCGAACGGACGCGCGTGATTTCGGTCACAAAGCTGCATCCGGACATCGGGGCGGAAATCCGCGGCGTCGATCTCAGCCGTCCACTGGACGAGGAGACGGTGCGGCGGGTCAAGGACGCCTGGCACCAGCATGCGGTGCTGCTGTTCCGCGATCAAAAGCTTAGCGAAGACGATCAGCGCCGGTTCGCCGCCCATTTCGGTCCGGTCGCCAAGCGGGTGCCGCCGAAGCCGGGCGCACCGGGTGCGGAGGATGCGCTGGTGTGGGACGACATGATGACGATCAGCGATCGCGTCGACGCCAACGGCAAGGCGCTCGGCTCGCTTGGACACGGCGAAATGTGGTTCCACACCGACAAGTGCTACCATCGGCGGCCGCATCGCGCGACGTTCCTCTACGGCATCGAGATTCCGTCCGAGGGCGGCCACACGCAGTTTTCCGGCATGTACGCGGCGTACGAAAACCTGCCGGCCGATCTGAAGCGGCGGCTTAGCGGCGCCATGGTCGTGCAGGGCCAGCAATACGGCGTCGGCCGCCGCATCGATATCACACTGCCGCTCGCGAGCACCCATCATTGCGCGCAGCCGATCTTCGTCACCAATCCCGGCTCCGGCCGCAAAGCGCTCTACGTCGCCAGCCAGAACTCGATGTGGATCGAAGGCATGGACCGCGACGAGAGCGAAGCGCTGTTGCAACGGCTGTTCGCGATCGCCGAGGATCCGGCGATCATCTACGAGCACGTCTGGCGGCCCGGTGATCTCGTCATGTGGGATAACCTCGCCTGCCTGCACGCGCGCACCGATTGGCCGAGCGAGCAGCGCCGCACGCTGCGCCGCTGCACCGTCGAGGGCGAGCCGCTGTACTAGAATCAACAAGTCGCGCGAACACTTGCGGGACATGCCGTGAAACTTCCGCGCCGAAGCTTTTTGCACATGGCGGCCGGTGCTGCGGCACTGCCGGTGTTGCCGCGCATGGCATGGTCGCTCGATTATCCGACACGGCCGGTGCGCGTGATCGTCGGCTTTCCGGCCGGCACCGGACCCGACGTCATCGCCCGCCTGATCGGACAGCGGCTGGCGGACCGGCTCGGTCAGCAATTCTTCGTCGAGAACCGCTCGGGCGCCGGCTCAAGCCTGGCCGCACAGGATGTCGTGGCCGCGGCCGCGGACGGCTACACGTTGCTGCTTGCCGCCAACGCCAATGCGGTCAACGCCAGCCTTTATCCGAACCTGCCTTTCAATTTCGTGCGCGACATCGCGGCCGTCGCCATGATCTGCAGCGCGCCTTTTCTATTGGTGGCCAATCCGACGGTGCCGGCGAAAACTCTGCCGGAATTCATCGCCTACGCGAAAGCGAATCCGGGCCGGATCAATATGGCGTCGCCGGGCATCGGAACCACGCCGCACCTCATGTACGAGCTCTTGAAGCTGATGACGGGCATCGAGCTCACTCACGTGCCGTATCGGACGGGTTACATACCCGATCTCATGAGCGGGCAGGTGCAAGTCGCATTTTCAACGGTCATCCAGGCGATGCAGTACGTCGGGGACGGCAGATTGCGCGCGCTCGCCGTGAGCAGCGCAGCGCGGTCGGAGGTCCTGCCCGACGTGCCGGCCGTGGGCGAATCCGTGCCGGGCTATGACGCCAGCGGCTGGTTCGGCATCTGCGCGCCCAAAGCCACGCCGGCGGCCATCATCGACACGCTCAACACTGCGATCAACGCCGCCGTCGCCGAGCCGGACACGCGGATGCGCCTGGTCGGCTTGGGCGTACGGCCGCTGTCGATGACCGCCGCCGAATTCGGCAAGCTCATCGCCGACGATACCGAGAAGTGGGCCAAGGTCATCCGCTCGGCCAATATCAAGATGGACTGATCCGGCGGACGCGAGCAAAAATCAGGAGCGACGCGGCCGTGAAGCGGCAATTGCATTTGAATCTGTTCATCCACGGCCGCGGCCACCACGAGGCATCCTGGCGGCATCCGGCCTCGTCGCCGCTTCAGCTGACCGACATCCGTTATTATCAGGACCTGGCACAGCGCGCGGAGGCCGCGCTGTTCGATTCCGTTTTTCTGGCCGACCAGCTGGCTTTGGGCGACGATGCCGCTCAGGCGGCGCGCACCTGGCTCGAGCCCGTGACGGTGCTGACGGCCTTGGCGGTGTCGACCAGCAAGATCGGTTTGATCGGCACCTGTTCGACGACCTACACCGAACCGTTCAATCTCGCCCGGCAGTTCGGATCGCTGGACCACATCAGCAATGGTCGCGCGGGTTGGAATATCGTGACCTCGTGGCTTGCGACGGCGGCGGCCAACTTCGGCGGCTCCGGCCAGATCAGCCACGCCGACCGCTATGCCCGCGGCGAAGAGTTCATGGCCGTGGTCAAGGCGCTGTGGGACAGCTGGGCCGAGGACGCCGTCATCGATGACCGTGGCCATGGGCGCTATGCGTTGCCGGAGCGCATCCGGCCCATCAACCATAAGGGCGATTGCTACCAGGTCGCGGGTCCGCTCAATCTGCCGCGTACGCCGCAAGGCCGGCCGGTCTTCGTGCAGGCCGGTTCGTCCGACACCGGCCGCCGCTTCGCGGCCCGGCATGCCGAGGCCGTGTTCACCGCCCATTTGGAGAAGGCTACGGCGCAGGCGTTCTACGCCGATCTGAAATCGCTGACGGCGGCCGAAGGCCGCTCGCCCGAGCAGGTGGTGATCCTTCCCGGGTTGAGCCCGATGATCGCTGCGACGGAGGCTGAAGCACAGCGCCTGGCGCGCGAACTGAACGAGCTTTCCGACCCCGAAGTGGGCCGCAAACGGTTGTCCGGCCGGTTCGGCGGCCATGACTTCTCGAACCTGCCGCTGGATCGTCCGCTTGTGCCGGAGGATTTTCCGGCAACCTCGTCGGTCGAGGCGGCACGCAGCCGCACCGAGGTGATTCTCAGCTTGGTGCGACGGGAAAATCCTACGCTGCGTCAATTGCTGGGCACGCTCGCCGGCGCCCGTGGCCATTTTACATTTGCCGGAACGCCGGAGCAGGTCGCCGACCTGATCGAGGATTGGTTCACCGACGGCGCCGCCGACGGCTTCAATATCATGCCGCCACTCTTGCCATCGATGCTGGACGTCTTCAGCGCCGAGGTGATCCCGCTGCTGCAGCGGCGGGGCCTGTTCCGCACCGCCTATCAAGGCTCGACTTTGCGCGAGCATTACGGCTTGCCGTGGCCGCAGAGCGCTTTTGACGAGGCAGCGCTCGAGAAGGTTTGACGCGAACGGCGTCGAATCAAGCGATGCATTCATCACCTTTGATCTGGCTGCGGTGCATGATGCGTCGTGACTTCGGATCGAACGGATCACGCCGGTGCAGCACCGAGAGATTATTCCACATCAATAGGTCGCCGACCTGCCATTGATGGCACATGGTGAAGCGCGGCTGCGTCGCATGGGTCCAGAGTGCGTCGAGCAAGGCTTCGCTCTCGGCGACGCCAAGACCAAGCACATAGGCGTTCGGCCGGCGGCCGAGGAATAGCGCCTTGCGGCCGGTCTTCGGATCGGTACGGACCAGAGGATGATGCGCCCCGACGGTCTGGCGAACGTCGGTGACGTCCTTGTAGCCCTTGCGCAGCATTCCCGCACTGTTGCGCGACGCGTCGTGCACCGCGGTTTTGCCCGCGACGGCCTGCTTCATCGCCGCAGGCAAGGTCGCGTAAGCCGCAAACATGTCGGCGAAATAGGTGTTGCCGCCCGCCTCGGGCGGCGGAACTTCCAACGCATGCAGTAACGCGGCCTTGGGCGGCACCTCGACATAGGTCATGTCGGCATGCCACACGGCTTCGCCGTCGCCGAGATTGCCCACCGGCTTGCCGTTCTCGATTACGTTGGAGATGACGTTGAGTTCCGGATGCGCCTTGTTGAACGGCTCGCCGTAAGGATTCGGTCCGGGCGGATCGAGCTCGCCGAAGTTCCTGCTGAAGGCAATGAGCTGCGGATCCGAGAGGTTTTGGCCGTAGAAAACGACCACCAGCCGCTCACGCCATGCGGCGCCGATGACGTCGATATCGGTTTGCGGCAACGGCTTGGATAGGTCGACGCCGGCAACCTCGGCGCCCAATGCGGCGTTCAAATTCTTGATGTGTACGGCCATTGAGGCTCCTTCCAGTCGTCTCTCCGGCGGCCGAATTTTCCCGATGCAGCGGTTTGCCGATTCACTCCAGTTGAACGCCGCTCGCCGTGATCGCACGCCGCCATTTCTCGACCTCGGCGGCGACGAACGTGCGCAGATAATCCGGCGTCATGCGATCTGGCGAAACAAGATCGGAGCCAAGCTCCGCCAACCGTTGTTGCACGAGCGGATTCTGCAGCGTAGCCGCCATGCCGCGGTTGAGCTTCTGAACTATATCTTCTGGCGTCGCTCGCGGCAGGAACAGCGCATACCAAGTTGGGATGTCGAAGTCGGCCAATCCTTGCTCCTCGGCCGTCGGCAGGTCGGGCAGGCTCGAGGAGCGGGTCTTACTGAGGATCGCAAGCGCCTTCACCACCCCGGCCTTGATGTGTGGAATCGCCAGCGGCAGGCTGGGGCACTGATAATCGATGCGGCCCGCCAGCAGGTCTTGCATCACCTGCCCGGCGCCGCGATAGGGGACGTGGGTGACCTCGATGCCGATCGTCGAATTGATCAGCAGGCAAGCGAGATGGTTGGAGCTGCCCACGCCGCCGGAGCCGTACTGCAATTTCGCCTGGTTTGCTTTCGCGTAGGTCATGAATTCCTGCAAATTACCGGCAGGAAAATCCTTGCGCGTAATCAATGCGAACCCTTGGTTGACGACGAGCCCAACAGGGGCGAAATCGGTCACCACATTGTAGAGCGGTCTTTTGTAGATCGACTGGTTCTGGGCATGGGTGCCGACATTGCCGAGGACGAATTCATAGCCGTCGGGCGCGGCCCTGGCCACGCGGCTTGAGCCAATCATGCCGCCGGCGCCGCCGACATTCTCGACGAGCACGGCCTGGCCGAGCTCGGTGCGCAAGCCTTCGCCAAGAATGCGCGCGATCGCGTCGCTCGATCCTCCCGCCGCAAACGGAACCACCAGCGTCATTGGCCGCGTCGGCCAATTTTGCGCGGCGGCGGACGAAATGCCGGCCAATAATGCCGTGATGATCGCGATCATTCGCATTTCGTCTGGCTCCGCCTCCAAAATCACCGAAACAATCGGCCATTGCTGCGACGTCATCGTACACAATTCCAACGGCGCGCTCCATGAGCCAACGTCCCGGTGAGGCGCCGGCGGCGCAGTTGTCAGATGCTGCGATCGAGGTCATGTTGTTGTAGAAGACGAGCGGTTGCCGAGGGAGCGTCCATGAATCTGCAAGCCACGCCGACAAAGCCAGCCGGATCGCGCGAGCGCTCGCTCGATGAGGTCAAGGCCGAGTTCATGCGCCGCGCCGGGCGGCTCAATCCGTTCGAGGACATCCGCCGCGAGGATGCCGAGCGGGTGATGAACGCGCTGCAAAGCCTCGACAAGGATCATTGGGCGGATGAGTGGTCGAAGATCGGGCTCAGCTACGAGGAGAAGGCCGACGCCCGCGTCAAGGCGGGCGCGCCCGGCACGGAGCTTGCCGAGCTTTACATGCACGCCTTCGACGCCTGCCGGGTCGGCCGTTATCCGACGCCGAATTCGCCCGGAAAACTTCAGGCATACCGGCACTCGCTGCGCATGTTCCGCAAGGCGGCGAAATATTTCGATCCACCGCTGGAAATCGTCGAGCTGCCGTTCGACGGCGGCAAAAACAACAAAAAGCTCGTCGGCTATTTGCAGCTGCCGCCCGGGGTGAACAAGCCGCCGGTGGTGCTGCATTGGGGCGGCGTCGACGGCTGGAAGGAAGATCGCCTGCGCATCGCCAAGGCGGTGATGGACGCAGGGCTTGCTTCGCTCACCATCGACATGCCGGGCAGCGGCGAAAACCCGGTGCTCTATGGCGACGCTGCCGCCGAGCGCACGTTCCTCACCTGGCTCGATTATCTGCCGCAGCGCGCCGAGATCGATGGCGCAAGCGTCGGCGTCTGGGGCGGCAGTTTTGGCGCCTATTGGGCGGCGCGGCTCGCCTACACCGCCGCCGACCGCATCAAGGGCGCGGTGTTCCACGGCGGCAATGTCCATTACGGTTTTCAGAAAGAATGGCTGGTCCCGGCCTTCACCACCGGCGGTGCCACGTATCTTTTCGGCGCGCACAGCCTGCTCGAAGCGCGTGGCCGCGCCATGGGCACAAAAACGCTCGAGGAATTTCTCGAAGCCGCGCCGCGTCTCTCGCTTAAATCGATGGGGCTGCTCGACAAGCCGTCGGCGCCGATCCTCGGCGTCAACGGCAAGCTCGACGACCAGGCGCCAGTCGACGACATTTATCTTCTGATGGAGCACGGCAGTCCGAAATCGGCGCGCATTTATCCGCAAGGCGCGCACATGGGCCGCACGCCCGGCGAGCCGTCGGAGCACATTACGACGACCATCGTGGAGTGGCTGCGCGGACAGCTGGCGAGGTAGCTGCGGCAATTCCTACAGAGCATTGCGACGGTCCCGGCTTGTCCATCGGGCGGGCGGGAAGCCCGGTGGCGGTGCTTGATCCCTTTCCAAGCCGCCCCTCGAAACGTATTGACGTTATGGTTGTAAGACAGAAGAATATCCCGCTCGGTTGCAGCGAAGCACGGCACGGCTGAGGGGACAAGCTATGGATACGTTTTGGGATGCGATCTTTAGGCTGGTTGAAATCGCGATTGTTTGTATCGCGGTGTATGTGGCGTTCGATATCTACACGCTCGTGCGAAGCAAATTCGAGACTTCCAAACAGCCTCAAAGTACCGGGACTGGAAGTGAAGTCACAGGCGAACTCACGACCGGCGCCAAATACGCAATATGGCGCTACATGTTCTTCCTTTTTGGAGTCGGAGGCACGGTCATCGGTATCGTGTCCGGAGTAGCGGGCTACATGATCAATGATCTGGCAAAGGAAAGGGCAATCCAAGATGCACTCAACAAAATGCAAATCCCGCTTGCGGACCGATTGGCGCAATTTGCAGATGCCAAGGCTGCGCTCTCGGCCGCGATCAATGACGTAAAGAACAAGGACGATGGCTTTGCAACTAAAGTAGCCGAGCTGCTTGCCACCCGATACAGCGAAAAGCTCCGTGGCCCAGCTGGCCCGCCCGGCAAAGACGGCGCGAATGGGACGAGCCCAAGTCCTGCAGCTGTGGCCCAATCGATCAACGATACGATTTTTCGCACTGATCTCGCTAAAGTCCTTACCGATCAATACAGCGATAAGCTTCGTGGCCCAACTGGCCAACCCGGCAAAGACGGCGCGAATGGGACGAGCCCAAGTCCTGCAGCTGTGGCCCAATCGATCAACGATGCGGCTTTTCGAACCGATCTAGCCAAAGTTCTTGCCGACAAATACAGCGATAAGCTTCGTGGCCCAGCTGGCCAACCTGGCAAAGATGGAGCGAATGGGACGAGTCCAAGTCCCCCAGCTGTAGCTCAATCGATCAACGATGCGGCTTTTCGAACCGATCTATCCAAGGTTCTTGCCGACAAATACAGCGATAAGCTTCGTGGCCCAACTGGCCAACCCGGCAAAGACGGCGCGAATGGGACGAGTCCAAGTCCCTCAGCTGTAGCTCAAGCGATCAACGATGCGGCTTTTCGAACCGATCTCGGCAAAATTCTTGCCGACCAATATAGCGATAAACTTCGTGGCCCGGCTGGCCAACCCGGCAAAGACGGCACGAACGGAACGAGCCCGAGCGCTGCATCAGTGGCCCAATCGATCAATGATGCGGCTTTTCGAACTGATCTAGTTAGAGTCCTTACTGATCAGTACGGCGATAAGCTTCGTGGCCCACCTGGTCCAACTGGCCAACCCGGCAACGATGGTGTGAATGGGACAAGTCCGAGTGCCGCATCAGTGGCCCAATTGATCAACGATGCGGCTTTTCAATCCAATATAGCCAAAGTAGTCGTCGACCAATACAGTACTCAACTTCGTGGGCCGGCCGGTCCGACGGGTCCTGCCGGGCCTGCCGGACCGGCCGGTAAAGACGGCAGGGATGGCGTGAGCCCCTCTCGGCCGCGCGGCGGCGCGAGGGGGCGTTAGTCCCCGATATTGAAGAGTGCGAACCGGCTGGAGCGTCGTCATGACAATCCGGCGCGCAGCTGGAACTCGTTCCTCGTCCTGGCCCCTCCGCCGGCGAGCCGTCGGATCACATCACGATAGTGATCGTCGAATAGCTCAAGGCACAGTTGAAGGAATAACGGGTTGCAGTGAAATGACTTTGCCGGCCGCGATCAAAGTGATCTGATATTTTCCGGCCCGGACGCGGGAACCTTTTCGGCTGCTATCCATCTATTTTTCTGATGCGGCAACGTATTCCGGCTGACCGCCAACGGAGGAACACCGCCATGGCCGAAGAGCAGAAGCCGCCGAGCGGCCCGGATTTGACCAAGGGCGTCGGTCCTGGCGATTTCAAGGACGACAAGCTTTTAGGCCATGTCGGCGACGACGAGGTGCTGCTGGTGAAGAGCGGCGGCGACATTTTCGCCGTCGGCGCCCATTGCAGCCATTATCACGGCCCGCTCGCCGAAGGCCTCGTCACCGGGACCGACGTGCGCTGCCCGTGGCATCACGCCTGTTTCGATCTGCGCACCGGCGAGGCCGTGCGGGCGCCGGCGCTGAGCCCGATCGATTGCTGGCAGGTGGAGCAGCGCGACGGCCGCATCTTTGTGGCGCAAAAGCGCGAGCAACCGAAGCCGCGCGCCGTGGCGACGAAGGCGGATGCGCCGAAAAAGATCGTTATCGTCGGCGGCGGCGCGGCCGGCTTTGCGGCGGCCGAAATGCTGCGCCGGCACGGTTTTGGCGGCAGCATCGTCATGGTGAGCAACGACGCCGCGCCGCCGATCGACCGGCCCAATCTGTCCAAGGATTATCTCGCCGGCAGCGCGCCGGAGGACTGGCTGCCGCTGCGGCCGGACGATTTCTATCCCACAAGCAAAATCGACTTGCGGCTCGCCACCGAGGTCGCCGCCATCGATAGCAAAGCGCGCCAGGTCCGCTGCGCCGATGGCGCGAGCCTCGATTACGACCGGCTCTTGCTGGCGACCGGCGCCGAGCCGGTGCGGCTGCCGGTGCCCAGCGCCGATCTGCCCCACGTCCATACGCTGCGCTCGCTCGCCGATTGCCGCGCCATCATCGCCGACACCAAGGGCGCGAAGCGCGCGCTGGTCATCGGCGCGAGCTTCATCGGGCTCGAAGCGGCGGCGTCGCTGCGCGGCCGCGATCTCGAGGTCCATGTCGTGGCGCCGGAAGCGCGGCCGATGGAGCGCGTGCTCGGGCCGCAGCTCGGCGACTTCATTCGCGCGCTGCACGAGGAGCACGGCGTCGTGTTTCATCTGGGCGAAACCGTCACGGCATTCGACGGCCGCCGCGCCACGCTCAAGGGCGGCAGCACGCTCGAAACCGATGTGGTGGTCGTCGGCGTCGGGGTGCGGCCGCGTCTGGCGCTCGCCGAACAAGCTGGCCTTAACATGGACCGCGGCGTCTCAGTCGACGCTTATCTGCGCACCAGCGCTCCCGACATTTATGCCGCGGGCGACATCGCGCGCTGGCCCGATCCGCACTCGGGCGCGGCCATCCGCGTCGAGCACTGGGTCGTGGCCGAGCGCCAGGGCCAGACCGCGGCGCGCAATATGCTGGGGGCTGAGGAGCGTTTCGACGCAGTGCCGTTCTTCTGGAGCCAGCACTATGACGTGCCGATCAATTATGTCGGCCACGCCGAGCAATGGGATGACATCGCGATCGACGGCTCCGTCGCGGGCAAGGACTGCGTGCTGCGCTACACGTCCAAGGGCCGAGTGCTCGCGGTGGCCTCGATCTACCGCGATCTCGACAGCCTCAAAGCCGAGCTCGCCATGGAGCAGGGCGCGGTGCCGTAGCTTTAACGCAGCACCAGCGGCAGGCCGAGCAGGCCCCAATACGGAATCGTCAGCAGGATCACGATCACGGTCAGAACGAGCATGCCGATGCCGAGGCGGCGGACGTCGGCTGAGCCGTAATAGCCGGTCTCGTAGGCGAGCAGATTGGTCGCGGTCTGGATCGGATAGAGGATGACCGCGTCGACCGTGATGGTGACGATCAGGCCGCACACGATCGGGTTGAGCGAGGCGCGCTCGGCGATGGTCGCCGCCACCGGAATCAACAGCGCGATGCAGGCGGCGAGATTGGTGATGGCGAGATGAATGAGCGCGACGGCCAAGATCAGGCCGACGACCAGGAGCGTCGGCTGCTCGGCGAGGCCGGCCAGATGCGACACCACCGATTGGCTGACATAGGCGGCGGCGCCGGTTTTGGTCATGGCGGCGGCGAGCGACAGCGCCGCGCCGATGCTCAGGATGATGCCCCACGACAGCTTGCTCTCGAACGTCCGCCACGACAGCACGCCGATCCGCGGCAATAGCAGCACGGCGGCGCCGATCAGCGCCGGGATCGCCGGCGACAGATGGTGCAAGCGGTCGGTCAGCCATAGCGCCAGGGTCCCGGCCAGGACTGCGAGTGTCTTGATCTCGATCGCCGTAAACGGCTGTGGCGCCGGCAGCGCGGCCGGCGGCGTCGGCGCGTGTGCGCGCTCGAACGGCCCGACCACGCAGCGCAGCACCAGCGCGCCGCCGAACAGCAGCGCGTAATACGGCACCGCCATCAGCGTGAACCAGCGCAGCCAGGTAAAGCCGCCGAGGAGCGAAGCCGCGGTGATCGAGACCAGGCCGCCGGTGAGCAGCGCCGATGACGCCAGCGGATTGAGCACGCCGAGCGCGAGCATGAGCATGCGGCCGCTGCGGTCGGTCTTGGCGATGCCCATGCGATCGAGCGCCTCCGCGTAAGCCGGGATCAGGATGGCATTGCGCGTGATCGCCGACGGCACCAGAACCGCGAAGGCGGGCAGGCTTGCGATCATCTGCACATAGAGCCGCGCCGGGCTGCCGCGCGCCATGCGGCCGAGAAAATGGGCGGCGCGCGCGGCGAGGCCGCTCGCGTCGACCGCCGTGCCGATGGCGACGGCGCCGATCAGGAAGAACACCACGTCCGAGGTAAAACCGCCGACGGCGTCGGCGAGCCGCGCGCCTGGGGTCAACGCCAGCAAGACCGTGACGATGATCGCCGTCACCCCGATCGGCGTCGCCTCGGAAATCCAGAGCATGGCGCCGGCCGCCATGGCGCCGAGCACGGCTTGTCCCTGCGGGCTCAAGCTTTCGAGCGGCGGCGACAGCCGGGCCAGCGCATAGGCCGCGAGCGCGGCAACCACCCAGCATTCGCGCCATCCGACGCGCGATCCGATTTTGGCGGCAGTCAAAGCGGTCCCTTCCGTCGATTGAGAAAGCTCGGCTTTGTGCCGAGCCGCAACGCCTATTGCGTGTTGCACGGCCGGCAGGCGGCCGACAACCCTAAGATCGCGGCGTTCCGGTCGTGGATCGTCGGTACCGCCGGTTGATTGCCATGCCGGGGGCGGGGATCGCTATAGTAGGCGGCTTGATAGTATGAGGCTTGGGCCGCGGCGGGATGGTGGCGATGGACGAGCGGACGAGCGTGAAAAGATCAGACCGGTTGACGGCGGCGACCCGGCACCTCGCCGACGCCGCGCTCGACGGCCTGATTGCTGTGAGCAACGGGCTGAACAATTTTTTGGATTCCAACGCCGTCTATGTTTTCTCGGGCGTGCGCCCGATCGGCGAAAGCGCGGTGGTGCTCGACCGCGACGGCGCCACGACCTTGATCGTGACGCCGGCCTGGGACGAGGCGCGCGCCGCGGCGGCCTCGGCGACCGATCGTACCATCGGCAGCGACGATCTCGCGGTGACGCTCAAGAGCGTGGTGGGGGCGCATCGCCTGGATTTGTCGCGGACGATCTCGGTCGGCCTCTCCCTGCTCGGCACCGCACTGTTCGATCGCATCGCCGTGGCGCTCGGCGAAGTGCCGCAAGCCGCCGACGAGCTGGCGCGCGATCTCGCCCGCCTGCGCACGGCCGACGAACTGCAGGCGGCGGAGCGCGCCACCTGGATCGCCGAACGCGGCTATGAGCGGCTCCTTGAATACGCCCGGCCCAGCATGCGCGAGTTCGAGCTCGCCGCCGAGCTCTATTGCTTCATGAAAAAACTCGGCGCCGAGGATAATTTTTTGCTCATGAGCGCGTCGCAGCACAATCTCGCCGTCCGCGCCGCCGGCGAGCGCGTCCTCGACGTCGGCGACATTATTCTCTCCGAGATCACGCCCTGCTATCGCGGCCAGTTCGCCCAGATCTGCCGCACCACGGTGCTCGGCGCACCGCGGCCGGTGATCGGCGAAAAATTCGCGATTTTGCAGGACGCCATGGCCGAAGGCCTGCACGCCGGCCGCGCCGGCGCGACCGTCGCCGACGTCACGCGCGCCATCAACGGCGTCATCGCCAAATCAGGCTACGGCGATTATTGCCGGCCGCCCTACATGCGGGTGCGCGGCCACGGCCTCGGCATCACCTCGGACCGGCCGGGCGACATCGTCGACAGCAATCAGCGCGTGTTGGAAAGCGGCATGGTGTTCGTCATGCATCCCAACCAGTACATCCCCGAAAGCGGCTATCTGATGTGCGGCGAGCCGGTGGTGGTCACCGACGGCGGCGCGCGCGCGCTGTCGGCGCGGCCGGCCGCGCTCGACGTCATTGCGGTGTGAGGGGCGCGACCATGCAGACCGTGCAGCCTTGCGTGACCATCGGCTCCTATATGTGGGCGCAGGATCGCCTGCCGCAGGACGAGTTCACGCTGCGGCTCGACGAATTGCACGCCGCCATGGACCGCCACGGCTGGCCGGCGGTTCTGGTTTACGGCGACGTGCGCGAGCACGCGGCGCTTGCTTATCTCAGCAACTTCATTCCGCGCGTGCGTTGGGGCATGGCTTTGTTGCCGCGCAGCGGCGACGCGCGGCTGTTGGGCGCCATGAGCACGCGCGATCTGCCGGCGATGCGCAGCTTGACCTGGATCGCCGACGTGCGCTCCGGCATGGGCCCGGAATGGGAGAAATCGTTCGATCCATGGTTCGAACGTTTCAAAGGCGAGCAGGCGATAAAACTCGGCACCCTCGGCTTCGACATCATGGCGCCGGTGCTGCGCGCTGCGGCGCGCCGCAGCCTCGGCGAGCGCTTCCTGCTGCAACGCGCCGACGACATTTTGGCCATGCCGCCGCGGCGCAAGCGGCCGCGCGAGCTGACGATGCTGCGGGCGTCGTGCAAGCTCGTCGAAACCGCGGCAAAGACTTTTGCCGAGAGCTGGCGCGCCAGCCACGCGCCGGAGATCGCGGCGCTCGACGCCGAACGCGCCGCGCGCTCGCTCGCCGCGCAGGATGTGCGCACCCTGGTCAGCCTCGACGGCGGCCGCACGCTGGTGCCGTTCCAGGGCCGGTTCGAAAAATGCGAAGGCCCGCTGCTCGGCTATATCGCCGTCAAGGTTATGGGTTATTGGGCCGATCTATTCGTCACAGTCTACGACGGTTCCCTCACGGCCGCCGCGCCGCACGCCGAGGCAGCGCTCGACGCGATCATCGTCGACATGCGGCCGGGCGTGCGGATCGACGCGCTCCACGCCAAGGCGGTCGACGCGCTCGCGCCGTATAAGCTTCATCCTGTTCTCGGCGGCAGCGTCGGCCATGACATCGGCTTGTCGCTGCATGAAGGACCCGAATTCCAGGCGTCGGCAGATGCGACACTGGTGGAAGACGGTGCCTACGCCTTGCAGATCGGTGTCGCCGACGCCGAAGCCGGAAATGTCTTAACATCCGCGATCGTGCGCATCGCGGCGAAGGGCTCGGAAGTCGTGGTCCGTTCGGAACCGCAGGCGAGGTGAGGGATGCGAATTTTTGCGTCCGCCGCACTGCTGCTTGCGGTGGTGGTCGGCGCGGCTGCCGCGGCTGCCGCCGACACAGTGCGGGTCGGCAAATCGGTCAGCCAGCCGTTCGCCTTCGCGCCGATCGAGATCGGCGCCGCCGAAGGCATTTGGGCGAAACATGATCTGGACGTCGAGACCGTCATCTTCGCCGGCGATGCCAAATTGCAGCAGGGCCTGGTGGCGAATTCCGTCGACTTCGGCCTCGGCTCCGGGCCGGCCATGGGATTTTTGGCCAAAGGCGTGCCGGCCAAGGCGGTCGGCGCGCTCGCCAACGAGCCGCTGAGCATGGGCTTGATCGTCGGGCCGTCGCCGGCGATCCAGAAGCCGGACGACCTCAAAGGCAAAAGGATCGGCGTCACCACGGCCGGCTCGCTGAGCTATTGGCTGGTGCGGGAGCTGTCGCGGCAAATGGGCTGGGGCTCGAACGGCATCGAGCCGGTCGGGCTCGGCGCCATGACGGCGATGCTGGCGGCGCTCAAGCGCGGCCAGATCGACGGCGTGATCCTGTCGTCGTCGCAAGGCTACGGCTTGGAAAAAACCGGCGACGGCCGCCTGTTGCTCAAGTTCGGCACCTACATCAAGGATTTTCACACCCACGTCATCTTCGCCACCGACGCCATGATCGCCGACAAGCCCGATCAGGTGCGGCGCTTCCTCGCCGGCTGGAAGGACGTCATCGCCTTCATGGCGGCGAACAAGGCCGAGACCGTGCGCATCGCCCGGCAGGTCACCGGCCTCGACGAGACAATCGAAAGCCGCGAATACGACGACGTCATGCCGATGATGTCGCGCGACCTGCGGTTTCACGCCAAGGCGCTCGATCTGATCGGCGATTCGTTTCCGGAAATGGACATCATGCCGGCGAAGCCCGACATGCGCACGCTGTATACGGAAGAGTTTTTGAAAGAGTGATCTCCCTCTCCCCGCGTGCGGGGAGAGGGCGGGGTGAGGGGGCCTCTCCGCTGGGCTGAAAAATTCGGGGATGTCTGAAGCGCAGTCGCTCCGAACCGCAATGCTCAGAATCGCGGAGAGGCCCCCTCACCCTCGCTTCGCGCGACCTCTCCCCGCACGCGGGGAGAGGTGAAGACGCATCACTCCGGCTTGAAATTCATCGCCACGCCGTTGATGCAATAGCGCAGATGCGTCGGCGGCGGGCCGTCGTCGAAGACGTGGCCGAGATGGCTGCCGCAGCGGCTGCAATGCACCTCGGTGCGCTCCATGCCCCAGCTGCGGTCGGTGGTGGTCTCGACGGAACCGGGCTCCGGATCGTTGAAGCTCGGCCAGCCGGTGCCGCTCTCGAACTTCTTCTTCGCGGCGAACAGCGGCTGGCCGCAGCCGACGCAGAAGAACGTGCCGGCGCGTTTCTCGTAATTGAGCGCGCAGCTGCCCGGCCGTTCGGTGCCGTGCTCGCGCATGATGTGATACTGCTCGGGGGTCAGGAGCTTCTTCCACTCCGCGTCGGTGTGGGTCACGGGATAGTGCTTGGTGTCCGCCTGCGTGCTCATGACCGGTTCGCCCGTTGGTTACGTGGGATGGGCTAAAGGTAGTCGTTGCGCGGCAAAGCGCAACCGCGCCGCGCCGCGACTTGCGAAGCTGTGATGGCCATTTGATCGCCCGGCCCGCCGCGCGCCGGCTATTTCTCGGTGACGCGGGTGGTGTAGTTGATGAGAAAGTCCTTGATCTGCCGCGGCACCTTGCCGACGTCGGCCAGAATGCCCTGGCCGTCGGCGCCCGACACCATGATCGGCCTGGTCGCCAGCACTTTGGCGTAGCCGGCAAGAAAATCCTGGTCCTGCCACAGCGCGTCGAACGATGCCCGCATCGCCGCCACCACGTCGGCGGGCGATTTCGGCGGCATCGCGGCGACGCGGAACATCGCCAGCTGCGGGTCGGACGCGGCGCGCATCGCCTGATAGCGGAAATCGCCGGCCAGCGGCTTGCCGCCGGTGACGCTCGAATAAAACTCCTCGAAGGTCGGCAGGTCGGGCAGCGAGCGGCTGCGCGGATAGCTGCCGTCCTTGCCGCGCGGCGCCAATTGCCAGAGCGGGATGACGATGTCCTGCATCGACGGTTGGGCCGAACCGAGCCAGCCCGACAGCGACGTGTTGGCCATCTGGCCAATGTTCTGCAGGATCGCGGTCTCGACCTCCTTGAGGCCGCGATAGGCCGGCACCGCCTGATAGGAGATGCCGAGCAGATCAAGCGAGATTTCCTGGTTGATGCTGTTGATGTTCTGCGCGTTGAGCGACAGCGCCTTGAAGTCCTTCGCCTTCATCAGGTCAGCCGGCACGTTGATGCCGGGCGGCGTGTCCTTGCGCATATAGACGACCAGCGGGCTCTCTACGCCGGCGAGCAGGACGAAATCGGAAAAGTGGGTGCGCACCGAAGGATTGTCCGTGAGCTCGGCCATCACGTCGAGGGTGAAGAAGCCGATGGTCAGGCCGTCGGGCGTGGCGCCGCCGAGTTCGTTGCTGCCGAGCAGCCCCGAGCCGCCGCCGATGTTCTTGACCACGATGGTCGGATGGCCGGGAATGTGGTCGGGCAGATGCTGCGCGACGATGCGGCCTTCGATGTCGGTCGGGCCGCCGGGCGGATAATTGACGATCATGGTGATCGTCTTGCCCTTGTAGTATTGCGCTTGCGCGCCGCCCGGCAGGACGACGGCAAGCGCGAGCATCGTCGCCAGCATTGTCCGCATCATGGACGGCCCTCCCTCGAAGCGGCATATCGGGCCAGCATATGGGCTATCGTGGCGCCTTGCGACCCCGAACGGCGCATGGACGCAATGAGGAGCGATCATGTTCGAGAAACCCGGCATCGCGGATTTGCGCCAAGCGGCGCAGCAGCTCGGCATGAATCCGAGCGACGATTATCTGCGCGCGGTCGATGAGATCGTCGGCCCGCTTTCGCGCGCTTACGCGGCGCTTGACGCCATGCCGGACGAAGTGCCGCCGGTCAAATATCCGCGCCGGCAGGCGTACCGGCCGCAAGGCGATGAGAACCGCCATGGCGCCTGGTATGTGAAGACCGCGATCAAGGGCGCGCCAAGCGGCAAGCTCGCCGGCCGGCGCATCGCGCTCAAGGACAATGTCTGCCTCGCCGGCGTGCCGATGATGATCGGCGCCGATATCTTGGAAGGATACGTCCCGGACGTCGACGCCACCATCGTCGAGCGCATTCTCGATGCCGGCGGCGAGATCGCCGGCAAGGCGGTGTGCGAATATTTTTGCGTGTCGGGTGGCAGCCACACCTCATCGACCGGGCCGGTGCAGAATCCGCGCAAGCCTGGTTACACCACCGGCGGCTCGTCGTCGGGCAGCGCGGCGCTGGTCGCGGCCGGCGACGTGGACATGGCGATCGGCGGCGACCAAGCCGGCTCGATCCGCATTCCGGCGAGCTTTTGCGGCATCGTCGGATTGAAGCCGACTTTCGGCCTGGTGCCTTATACCGGCATCGCGCCGCTCGAAATGACGCTCGACGTGTGCGGGCCGATGACCGCAAACGTGCGCGACAACGCGCTGCTGCTCGAAGTCATCGCCGGACCGGACGGCATCGATTCGCGGCAACGCGGCGTCGCCGCCGGCCGCTATACCGCGGCGCTCGACGGCGGCGTCAAAGGCTTGCGCATCGGCGTGCTCAAGGAGGGCTTCGGCCTGCATAATTCCGAGCCGGACGTCGATGCGCGCGTGCGCGACGCGGCACAGCGTTTCGCCAGCCTTGGCGCGACGGTCGAGGACATATCGGTGCCGACGCACGCGCAAGGTTTCCCGGTCTGGGCGGCGATCCGCGGCGACGCGGCTTGCGTGACGCTCCTCGAAATGAACGGCGCCGGCATCAATCACGAGGGACTTTACGTCTTGAGCCTGATGGACAAAGCGATGGCGTGGCGCAGCCGTGCCGATGATTTCGCCGACACCATCAAGATCGCGTCGATCTTCAGCAAATACACGGTGCAGCGCTACGGCGGCCGCTATTACGGCAAGGCGCAGAACATCAGGCGGCGGTTGCGCGCGGCCTATGACGCGGCGCTCAAGGCGCACGATCTTCTGCTGCTGCCGTCGACGCCGATGAAGGCGACGCCGATACCGAAAAAAGGCGCAACCCCGCAGGAGATCACGCGGCGCAGTTGGGAGGCCACCGGCAATACCTGTCCGTTCAACGTCACCGGCCATCCCGCCATCAGCCTGCCGTGCGGCATGGAAGACGGCCGTCCGATCGGCATGATGCTGGTCGGGCGCGCCTACGACGAGGCCACGATCTATCGCGCCGCCGCGGCGTTCGAACGCGCCGGCGATTGGACGAAATTCTAGATCCGCCGCAATTGAGGCCGCAAGGACTGCCGAAGCACGCCCTGAAGAGGTCAGCCACTTTGACGGATACGAAGGCCAATCGGCAGCGCGCCGGCCGTGTCGCGCTCGCGATCGCCGCCGTCGAGCTTGCGGTGATGTTCGTCGGCGCCATCATGCCGACGCCGCTTTATCCGCTGTACCAGCACGCCTTCGGATTTTCCGGTATCACGCTGACCCTGATCTACGCGGTCTATGTGCTCGGCAATCTCGTCGCGCTGCTGTTCTTCGGCCGGCTGGCGGATCAGGTCGGCCGCCGCGCCGCAAGCTTGCCGGCGATCGGTTTCGGCATCGCCAGCACGGTTGCGTTCGCCGCGGCGGCTGGCACCGCGTGGCTGTTCGCGGCGCGGGCGTTGAGCGGATTCTCCACCGGCCTTGCCGCGGGTGCCGCGACCGCCTGGATCGCCGAGCTTTACGCCGGGCGCGGCAATGGCACCGCGGCGCGGATCGCGGCGGCGGCGAATTTTTTTGGTTGCGCCGCGGGGCCGCTGGTTGCCGGCTTGCTGGCGCAATTCGCGCCCGCGCCGCTGCGGCTGCCTTATCTCATCTATCTGGTTTTGCTGTGCGCCGCGGCGGCCGCTGTCCTGTTCGTCCCGGAAACGGTGGCGAAGCCAAAACGTTTCGGCGAAGCCTCATTGCGGCCGCGGCTCGGCGTGCCGCGGCCGATTCGGCTGCAGTTCGTGTCGCCCGCGGTGAGCGGTTTCGCCACGTTTTCGCTGATCGGCTTCTACGCCGCCTTGATCCCGAACCTGCTCGGCGAAAGCCTGCAGCAATCCGCGCCGACGGTGGCCGGCGCCGTCGTCTGCGAGGTGTTCGGCATCGCCGCCATCACGATACTTTCGACCGCGTGGCTCGGCAGCCAGGCCGCCATGTTCAGCGCATTGGCGCTGCTGGTGCCGGCGGCATGGCTTTTGGTCGGCGCCGAGCTCGCGCGATCGCTGCCGCTTTTGCTCTTCGCCGCGGCGCTCTGCGGCGTCGCCGGCGGATTGGGCTACCGCGGCAGCCTCGAAGTGATCAATCGCATCGCGCCGGCCGACCGGCGCAGCGAGGTGGTGTCGAGCTATCTCGTCGCGCTGTTTGCCGGCAATTCGGTGCCGGTGATCGGCATCGGCGTGCTGTCGGCCGTGGCCGGCGCCATCGTCGCGCATGTCACTTTCGCAGCGGTGATCGCCGCGCTTGCGGGGATCGCAGCGCTGGCCGGCATCAAATACGGGCCCAGCAAATAGCGCAGCTCCACTATCCGTACCGTCATGCCCGCGCTTGTCGCGGGCATCCACGTTTTTGCGTTCCCTTACCGCATTAAGTCGTGGATGGCCGGAACAAGTCCGGCCATGACGCAAGGCGTCATTTGATCGCCAGCGGATTGGTCGGCGAGCCGACGGCTCCGGTAATGGGAATGGCCGGCGCGACGAACATGAATTCGTAAACGCCGTCGGCGGCGCAGTCCTCGGCGAGGTCTTTCAGATAAAAGATCTCGCCCATGGTCATGCCCATGATCGGGATGGTGATCCAGTGCCAGGGCTGGTTGATGCCGCCTTCGGTGTTGTTCGGCCGCACTTCGCAGCCCCAGGTGTCGCTGGCCAGCGCCGCGAGCTCGGTCTTGGCGACGAACTCGAGCGTCTCGAAGGCAAAGCCCGGCGCGTCGCCGCCCGGATAGCCGTCCCAACTGCCGGCTTTCAGACAGCGCTCCATCTGCCCGGTGCGCACGATGATGTAGTCGCCGCGCTTGAGGGTAATCTTCTGCTTCTTCGCCGTGAGATCGAGATCGGCGCAGGTGATGCCGTAGCCGTCGTCCAAACAATCCTTGCCGAGTGCGCGGGCGACGTCCAAAAACACGCCGCGGCCGACCATCTTGGCCTTGGTCTTCTCGATGCCGCACTTTTGCGCGCCGAACGACGTCACTTCGCGGCAGTCGTAGCCGTTCCACATATTGTTCTCGTAGAACACGTGGCCCAGCCCGTCCCATTGCGTGCCGCATTGCAGCGGCATCACCACCATGTCGTCGGCGGCGCGGATGCCGCGCTTGTCGAGCACGCCCGAATAGGCGTCGGTGCCGGTGCGCAGCATGGTGTGCAGCGGATTGATGCGGCCGAGCGCCGGATAATTGGTCTTGCCGCCCTGCGGGCCGTTGTTGTCGAAATTGAGCGCCAGCGAGATCACCTTGCCCTTTTTGACGAGTTGCGCCGCGGCGACGATGTCCTCCGACGATGTGTAATTGAGCGTGCCGATCTCGTCGTCGGGGCCCCATTTGCCCCAGTTCTTGTATTTCTCCGCGGCGGCCCGCAGATCGTCTCGGTTTACTTTTTTCATTGGCTTTCCTTTGTAGTCGTTCGAACCGAATCAATGTTCCGAAGTGTCATTGTTCCGAAGTACCTTGGCCGAAGATCAATTGATGGCCGTCGGGATCGGTGACGACGAAATCGCGCATGCCGTAGGGATGCGTCATCGTCTCGCGGGTGATATTGGCGCCGCGGGCGAGGAGATCGTCGTGCAGCGCGTCGACGCCCTTGCAGAAAACGCAGACCACCGACACGGCGGCGGGCGGCAAGGAGGAATTCAGATGGATGGCCGCATCGCCGCGACAAAGGCATGCGTAATACGGCGGATCCCCCCAGATGAATTCGCCGGTGAAGCCGAGCTTGTCGCGGTAATAGGCCAGCGCCGCCGGCAGGTCTTTGACATAGAGGACCGTCGCGTGCCCCGTGATTTGGAATGCCGGATCGCTCATGGGCGCGCCTCCCGTCAGGCGCCAGTTTGCGGTTTACTGCACCGCTGCCGGAAGCGATGATAGCAAGAACGATCCGAGGGAGGACAGCCCGTGAGACAGCCATTGCTGCGGCTCGCGTTCATGCTGACGGTGACGCTGATGTCCGGCGCGGCCTTCGCGCAAGGCGCCTATCCCGACCACAAGGTCCGCATGATCGTGCCGTTCGCCGCCGGCGGGCCGACCGACGTGATCGGGCGCCTGGTCGCCGAGCGGCTGTCCACTGTGCTCGGCCAGCAGGTCTATGTGGAGAATTTGCCCGGCGCCGGCGGCAATCTCGGCGTCGAGACCGCCAAGCGCGCCGCGCCGGACGGCTACACCATCGTCGTGGTCTCGACCGGCTTTATCATCAATCCGACCATGTACACCACCATCGGCTACGATCCGCTCAAGGATTTTGCGCCGATTTCGCTGGTCGCGGCGTCGCCCAACGTGATTACCGCGCATCCTTCCGTTGCGGCGAAAAACCTCAAAGAGCTGATCGACCTGATCAAGGCCAACCCGGACAAATTGAGCTACGCCCAGCCGTCGACCGGCTCGACGCCGCACCTCGTCGCCGAGCAGATGAAGCAGGCTTACGGCCTCGACATGGTGATGGTGCCGTTCAACGGCGCGCCGCTCGCCATCAATTCCACCTTGGGCAATCACACGCCGATGGCGTTCACGGCGCTGCCGCCGGCGATCGGCGCCATCAAGGACGGCAGTTTGCGCGGCATCGCAATTCTCGCCAAGCAGCGCATCGCGGCGCTGCCGGATCTGCCGACCAATGTCGAGCAAGGCGTGCCGGGCCTGGAAAGCGACACCCTGACCGGCATCCTGGCGCCGGCCGGCACGCCGCAGGCGATCATCGACCGATGGCACGATGCCATCGCCAAGATGGCGGCCGACCCGGAAGTGAAGAAGAAACTCGACACGCTGGGCTTCGTTCCGGTCGCCAATACGCCGGCCGAATTCACCGAGCGCATCAAGACCGAAGCGGCGCGCTGGGGCAAAGTGGTGAAGGCGGCGGGGATTCATATGGACTAGTGACACCATTATGCGCATCACCGACATCCGCGAAACCGCAGTCCCGCTGAACTCGACGCTCGCCAATTCGAGCATCGACTTTTCCGAAATGACCACCTCGGTGGTCGCCGTCATCACCGACGTCAAGCGCGACGGCAAGCCGGTCTGCGGCTTCGCCTTCAATTCCACCGGGCGCTACGCCTGCGGCGCACAAATGCGGGCGCGCTTCATTCCGCGCCTGCTCAAGGCCGATCCGCAATCGCTGCTCGACGGCGCCGGCGACAATTTCGCGCCGGAAAAAATCCTCGCCGTGATGATGCAGAACGAGAAATCCGGCGGCCATAGCGAGCGCTCGATCGGCATCGGCACCATCGAGGTCGCGGTGTGGGACGCGGTGGCCAAGATCGCGGAAAAACCGCTGCACCGGCTGCTCGCCGAGCGCTATAACGGCGGCAAGGTCGCCGACAAGGTTTTCTGCTATGTCGGCGGCGGCTGGTACGCGCCCGGCAAAACCACCAGGGATTTGCAGGACGAGATGCGGCGCCATCTCGACGTCGGCTATACCATGGTGAAGATGAAAGTCGGCGGCATGACGCTTGCCGACGATCTGTCGCGCGTCGAGGCGGTGAAATCGATCCTGCCGCGCGGCGGAAAGCTTGCGGTCGATGCCAATTCGAAATTCGGCCGCGACGAGGCGCTGGCTTATGCGCGCGGGCTAGAGCCGCTGGGGCTGCGCTGGTTCGAGGAGCCGTGCGATCCGCTGGACTTTGCCTTGCTGGCCGAGATCGCCGACGCCTATGACGCTCCGCTCTCCACCGGCGAGAATTTGTTTTCCACCCAAGACGTGGAAAATCTGGTGCGCTTCGGCGGACTGAAAGCGCAGCGCGACGACGTCATTCAGGTCGATCCGCCGCAGGCTTACGGCATCGTGCAATATGCCAGTACGCTGGACATGCTGGCGCGCCATCAATGGCCGCGGCGGCTGTTGTTCCCGCACGGCGGCAACCAGATGTCGCTTGCCATCGCCGCCGGCTTCGGCCTCGGCGGCGCCGAATCCTATCCCGGCGTGTTCGGCGATTTCGGCGGCTTCGCCGATGACGCCGAGCTTGCCGACGGCTATCTGACGCTGAGCGATCGCCCCGGCATCGGCTTCGAAGGCCAGGCGCGGCTCTATCGCATCATGTCGGAGTTGGCCGCCTGATTACGTCAGCAACCCGGCCGACCGGTAAGCGGCGAGCGCGCCCGGATGCAGCGCGACGCCGCCGAATTCGAGCGCCCTGGCGCCGTCCGACCGCAGCGGCGTGAACAGATCACCGATCCCGTCGAACAACGCGTTCAATCGCGGCAGCTCGCCGCGTGCGGCGAAAATTGCCGCCGTCACTTCGCGCACTTTATCCTCGGCGACGCGCGCATGCGTGACCAGCACATTGACGACGGCGGCCTGCGCCACGTCGGCATCGAGGCCGCGGATCGCGCCCTGGCGCATCACCGTGCGGCGATAGAACGGCACCGCGCGCAGCACCGTGTCGAGATCGGCCGCCGCATAGGGCAGCACGCGCAGCAAAACGCGCGCGGCGAGCGCCGTCATCACCTTGTTGGGGATCGGGCATTGCAATTGCGCATCGGCCTCGCCGCGCTCAAGCGCCTCGGCGCCGGCGGCGAAGTCGAGGAACAGCGGCGTGACGTCGGCGAAGCTCAGGCCGAGCGCGCCGAGCATGATGCGGGCGTGCTGGGCCATGCCGCTTTTTTCCGGCCCGACGACGAGGCGCCGGCCGCGCATATCTCTCACGCTGCGCAGAGCGGAATCGGCGCGGGCAATGAAGAACAGCGGCCCGGCATTCATCGGCGCCACCATGCGCAGGTCGATTTTTTGCGCAAACGGCGGCTCGCCGGTCTTGGCGCGGCCGATCCAGTTCGATGCCATGAAGCCGAAGTCGATGTCGTCCGCCTCGAGCCGGTTGGCGTTCTCGACGCTGGCATGCCCCGAGGTAGAGACTGCGACGGGTGCCAGCGCGGAAATGCGCTCGAGCACATTTTTGAGCGCCAAGCCCTGACTCAAGAACGTGCTGTCGCGTTCCGCCGTGCCGATGCGCACGCCCGCACGCTTCATGTCATTCGCCCTTGATGCCCTTTTCGCGAATGATCTTGCCCCAGCGCGCGTTCTCCTCGCGCAGATAGTTCTCGAACTCGTCCGGCGTGCTCGGCGCCGGCGTGGTGCCGGCATTGCGCAGCCGCGTGCGCAGCTCCGGATCGTTCAGCGCCGCGACCAGGGCTGAGTTGAGCTTGGCGATCACCGGCTGCGGGGTCGCGGCCGGCGCCAGCACGCCGGCCCAGTTGTCGCCGACGACCCCGGCATAACCCTGCTCGACGAAGGTCGGCACGTCGGGGAAAATATCGGAGCGCTGCGACGAGGTCGCGGCCAGCGCCTTCAATTTGCCGGCCCGCACCTGCGCCATGATCGTCGGCACGTCGCCGAACAACCCGTCGAGATGGCCGGCCAGCAAGTCGGTGATCGCCGGCGCCGCGCCGCGATACGGCACCGCCTGCAGCTTGATGCCGGCGGCATCCTCGAACAATTGCCGGCCGAGATCGGAAATCGCGCCGCGGCCGGTGATGCCGATGGTGATGCTGCCGGGCTTGCGCTTTGCCAGATCGACAAGCTCGCGCGCCGAATTGATCTTCATGTCGGCGTTGATGACGAGAATGGTGGAATTGACCGCGGCCTTGCCGACCGGGGCGAAATCCTTCAGCGGATCGTAGGGCAGGTCGCTGCGCAGCGCCGGATTGATGGCGACGGCGCCGACCGTGGTGAAGAACAGCGTGTAGCCGTCGGGATCGGATTTCGCCACGTATTCGGCGCCGATGGCGCCGTTGGCGCCCGGCTTGTTCTCCACGGCGATGGGCTGGCCGAGCAGGGTTTGCATGCGGTCGGCGATGATGCGCGCGGTGAAATCGGCGGTGCCGCCCGGCGCGAAGGCGACGATCATGCGCACCGGGCGGTTGGGAAAATCCTGCGCGGAGACGGTGCCGGAAAAGCCGGCGGCCGCGATCGCCAACGTCGCGATGCGCAGAAACGTTGTCACGAAAAAATTCGACCGCATGAAGCCGGATGATAGCAACCCGCGTGTCAGCCCGACAGGCGCTCAATTGCCGCGCCGCAGCGGCCGAGCTTGTCCTCCAGCCGCTCAAAACCGCGGTCGAGGTGGTAGACGCGGTTGACGATGGTCTCGCCTTCGGCGGCGAGCGCGGCGATGACCAGCGACACCGAGGCGCGCAGATCGGTCGCCATCACCGGCGCGCCCTTGAGCGCTTCGACGCCTTCGATGGTGGCCCGTTCGCCATCAAGCTGGATGCGGGCGCCGAGCCGCGCCAGCTCCTGCACGTGCATGAAGCGGTTCTCGAACACGGTCTCGACGATATGCGAGGTGCCCCGCGCGCGCGTCATCAGCGCCATCAGCTGGGCCTGCAGGTCGGTCGGGAATTCCGGAAACGGCGCCGTCGTCACTTCGACCGGCTGCAGGCTGCCGCCGTTGCGGGCGACGCGAATGCCCTGATTGGTCGGCGTCACGGTGACGCCGGTGCGCGCGATCACGTCGAGCGCGGCTTGCAAGAGCTCCGGGCGCCCGTTCTGCAGCAAAATATCGCCGCCGGCCATGGCCACCGCCATCGCATAGGTGCCGGTCTCGATGCGGTCGGGCAGCACGGCGTGGCGGGCGCCGCGAAGCTTTGCCACGCCTTCGACGGTGATGCGGCTGGTGCCGGCGCCGGCAATGCGCGCGCCCATCTTGTTGAGGCAGTCGGCGACGTCGCCGATCTCGGGCTCGCGCGCCGCGTTCTCGATCACGGTGGTGCCGTTGGCGAGCGCCGCCGCCATGATCGCGGTATGGGTGCCGCCGACGGTGACCTTGGGAAAGGCGATCTCGCCGCCCTTGAGCCCGTGCGGCGCGCGCGCCACAACGTAGCCGCCGTCGATGTCGATTCGTGCGCCGAGCCGCTCCATGGCCATGATCAGCAGATCCACCGGCCGCGTGCCGATGGCACAGCCGCCGGGCAGCGAAACCTTGGCCTCGCCCATCCGCGCCACCAGCGGCGCCAACACCCAGAAACTTGCGCGCATCTTGGAGACGAGATCGTAAGGCGCCGTGGTATCGACGATGTGGGCCGCCGAAATATGCAGCGTCTGGCCGTGATCGGCGGTCTCGCCGGCGCGCTTGCCGCTGGTCATGATGTCGACGCCGTGATTGCCGAGAATGCGCTCGAGCAGCACGACGTCGGCGAGGCGGGGCACGTTGTCGAGGATCAAGGTCTCCTCGGTGAGGAGGCTTGCGATCATCAGCGGCAAGGTGGCGTTCTTGGCGCCCGAGATCGGGATGGTGCCGTGCAGCGGCCGGCCGCCGACGATACGAATGCGATCCATTTTTCAGCCCCCGCGGCCTGTTCCGGGCCCGCCCGATCCGCCGCCTACTTTCCCGCCCGGATTGCGGCGAAAGTCGGGAGCGGTTCCGATATCGGCATCGGCGGCTGCCCCATCCTCGGTCTTGCGGCCGCGCGCTTGCTCCTTGCGCCGCTTGAGGTTTTCCCGCAGCGCCGCGGCGAGCCGCTCGCTCCGCGCCGTCCATTTCGCGGCTTTGCCGGGTTTGGTCATGGCCAATGTTCCGTCACCCTGAGGTGCGAGCGGAGCGAGCCTCGAAGGGCGACGGCATCCAAGTCGGCTATAGCCGACTTGGACACTAAAAGGAGTTCCGAAATCGGGTAAACCCGATTTCGGCTGCGCCTCGGCCGTATCCTTCGAGGGCCGCTTCGCGGCCACCTCAGGATGACGGTGAACGTAATACGAAGCAATGTCCGCGCCGCAGACGAGCCCGCCGCGCTTGCACGGATTCCCCCCCTATGGCAATGATCGCCGCGGTTTTCAGCGCGTTCATTTCGTCCGACTGCTGCCGTAGCTCAGTGGTAGAGCACCCCCTTGGTAAGGGGGAGGTCGTAAGTTCAATCCTTACCGGCAGCACCATGAACATCCCGCACAAGCGTGGACCGCTTCACTAGCTCCTAGCCCCGCCGCGGAACGACATCCGGATTGGCAAGCCGCAGCGGCGCGCCTTGCTCGAACAGCACGATCTGCTCGAAGGCCTCGCGGAAATAGAGCTCGAAATTCGTCCACTCCGCCCAGCCGAGGTGCGGCGTGCACAGCACGTTCGGCATCGACAGGAATGGGTGAGCGCCGCCCATGACCGGCTCGTGCTCATAGACGTCGACGGCCGCGTAACCGGGCCGGCCCTTGCGCAGCGCGTTGAGCAGAGCATCCGGCGCGATCAACTCCGCCCGCGATGTATTGACCAGGAGCGCCGTCGGTTTCATGCGCGCGAGATCCTCGGCCGTGACGATGCCGGTTGTCTCGGGTCGCAGCCGCACATGCAGCGAGAGAACGTCGGAGCGCTCGAACAGGTCGGCCTTGTCGCGGGCGACGGCGTAGCCTGCGGCCTGCGCCTTTGCCGCCGATGCGCTTTGGCCGAAGACCAGAATGTCCATGCCGAGCCCGCGGCCGGCCTCGGCGACCAGCTGACCGATCGCGCCGAGGCCGAAAATGCCCAAGGTGGAGCCGCGCAGCCGGTGCGAAAGCGTGCACGGCCAGTCGCCGCGCTTCATGCGCTCCGCCTCGAGCGCGACGTTGCGCCGCGCGGCGAGGATCAATGCGACCGTCAGTTCGGCAGGCGCGACGGGAGAATTGCTCCTGCCGGTCGAAACCGGAATGCCGAGCTCGGTGCAAGCCTTGAAATCGATCGCCTGTGAATTGCGCCCCACCAGCGCGAGCAGCTTCAGCTTCGGCAGCCGCTCCAGCAGAGCGCGGGAGAACTCGATCCGCTCGCGTATCGAAACCACCACATCGGCGTCGGCTAGGCGCTCGACGAGGTGATCGAAATCGCGCGCAGGCTCGCGATAGCGGACGATCTCGTGGTGCCGAATGAGATTATAGCAATCGAGACGATCGACCAGGTTCTGATAGTCGTCCGGGATCACGATCTTCATGGAATTTTCAACGCCGCTCTTCGGCCACACTTATTTACGGTTCACCGCGCCGAGCCGGGCGGCAAAGACGACATTGGTTGCCGACAAGTCCTGCGCCGTGCCGGTCAAAAAGCCGACGCCCAGGTTGCTTTGCAGCTTGTTCAGCATCGCGGTTTTCTCCCAGGGGCCGACATTGTCCTTGAACAGCACTTTCACCGAAACGTCGCCGACCAGGATCGAGCGAATGCGCTTGGCATCGGCGCGGCCGGCCATGGCCGCAAGGCAAGACGCCACGTAATCCGGCTTCGGCGTTATTTGCATCACATATTCCCTGGGCGAGGTGATGCGGATCTCGACCCGGCGCAGGATTTCGATCTCGTTCGGCTCGAGCTGCAGATCGGCTTTGGCCTTTTGCAAGTGCAGCGCGCGGCGCAGCGACAGGTCGAAATTGTGGACCACGAGCGCCGGATGCTGCCGCCGCGGCCGCAGCAGCGACAGCGGAATATTGGCCGAGCAATAATCCGACTCGCTGCTCCAGGACGCCGCGGCGATGAGATTGCGCGGCGCACTCAGCGTGAAGGCGGCGATGTTGCCCGGCAGATACTCGTAGCGCTTTTCGTTCGGCAAAGCCTCGGACGCCGGCAGCACCTGGTCGTAGCCGGCATAATGGGTCGCCAGCACGCTGCGCAGCGCCGGCACCCGCGCGCAGCCGGCAACGGCGGCGCACGCCGCCATGAGCGCGATCGTCGAACGCAGGCGGCCGGGCGCGCCCATGGCCTATTTCAGCGGCAGCGGCTCGGCGCGAATGGCGAATATTTTCGGGCCTTCGGAAAACACCACCAGCGGATTGGCATCGGAGCCGCCGCGCACCGCCAGCGAATGCAGCCGCAGATCGAGCTTGATGTGCTGGCCGATATTGGCGACGACACCGCTGTCGACGCCGGCCTGGAACGCCACCGTGATCGTCACGTCGCCGACCAGCACGCTGGTCAAGCCGTAGCCGAAGCTCGGGCCGCAGGCGGCGACCGCCTGCCGGGTGGCGTCGAGCAGATCGTTGCGCGGCAGATAGTAGCGCTTGACGTTCAAGATCTGGATTCCGAAGGAGTTGACGTATTTGGCGTCGAGCGCCGACAGCTTGAAGACGACGTCGCTGGCGCTGGCGCCAGTCACGGTGAAGTCGCCGTTCAGGCCGATCTCGGTGCGGTAAAGCCAGTTCTTGAATTGCGTGGTGCCGACGATGATCGGCGCCGGACCGCCGCCGGGGACCGGGCAATAGACGTCATTGTGCTGGTAAATCAGGCCGCGGTTGCGGCCGGCAACGGAGAGGAAGTTCCAGATCTGGCCGGGATATCCCTCGCCGCGCCGGGTCGGGTCGTCAGCCGCCGCGGTGATATCGTCGAACGGCGTGATGACGCCATAGCCGTCGCCGTAAACCGCCTGGACCGCGTCGGCGAATTTCTCGTAGCCGAAATCCCTGGCAAAGCTCTGACTCGGCCATGCCGCCGCCAGCAGCAGTGCCGATACGACCAACACGGATTTCATCGTCCCCCCCGGATCAAGCTGCCCGGCTAAACTATACGCGATATTCGACGCCGTGGAATGGACTCTCTATCCATGAGTAGTGAGCGTTGGCTAGGGTTCCATTCCCGGCGCTCAATCCGCCAGCTCGGTCAAACCGGGCATCACCAAGCGATCGACCGTGAGCGACGCGTCGACATTGCCGAGCGCGCGCTGGGCGTCGATCAGGTTTTGCAATTTCTTGCGCGAGACTTTGTGGCTCGGCTCGAAATATTGAATCCGGCGAAGAAGATCGTAGCTTGCCGCGGCGTCTTCCGGCCTGGCGCGGGCGGCGTTGACCAAAACCTCGATCGCTTCGCCGCGGTGCGCGTCGTCGGCGAGCCAGGCGATGCTCTTGTCGGTCGCGGTGATGAGCCGCTTGGCGAGCGGCGCGCTGGCCGTGGCCCAGGACTTGCGCACCACCATGCCGGTGAAGGGCAGGTCCTTGACGTAATCCGCCGAGAAGCCGAGCGTCACATAGCCCGCCGCATTGGCCTGAAAATTGAGTGGCGGCAGCACGAAGGCGGCGTCGGCGACGCCGGCCTTCAGCGCTGCCAGGCGCGCCGCGGCGACGCCGCCGACCAATTCGTCGTAGTCGGCGCGCTGCAAGCCGTTGGCCGCCGCCATGCGCTCGAAAAAGACCGTGGTGATGTCGTTGGCCTGGCCGACCGAAATGGTCTTGCCCTTCAGATCGGCGATGGTCTTCAGCTCGGGCTTGGCGATCAGCGCGTAGGGCGCGGTATTGCCGATGATGCGCACGATGGCCAGCGGCGCGCCCTTGTCGATGGCGTGCATGGCGTTGTCGTTGCCGATGCTCAGCGCCACGTCGAAGGCGCCGCCGGTGAGCTGCTGGGCGACCGCGGGTCCGCTCTGCGCGAAGTTGATCTCGACGTCGAGATCTTCGCCGGCGAAAAAACCCTTGCGCGCCGCGACGTAGAACGGCCACAGCGGCGCCTGGCCGCCGAGCGTGCCGCCGACGATCTTGTCGGCGGCGCGGGCCGACCGCCCGAAGGCCGCCGCGCCGATCAGGCCGAGAACGACACGTCGCGGAATTGTCATGCGAACCCCGGATGCGAAAGCCCGACTATAGCCGAGATTGTTACGGCTTGGCGATTTTGAACGAATCGAAAAAATCGTCCCGCACCGCCGCGGCCTGGGCGCGTTCGGTTTCCGGAAATTGGATGACCTGCATGTATTGCGTCTTGTTGGCGCGGACCACGCGGAAGAAATAGCCGCCCGAGGCGTCGGCGAGCGCAAAGGCGAGAATTTCCATGCCGTCCTTGCTCTCACGATGAACGTCGGACACTGCGGCGCCGGGCCGCTGCTTCATGGCTGCCATGAAATCCTCCATGGGCCGCGGCTCGAGCCCCAGCATCGGCGTTTCCGTCGCCGTGAATCTGACGCGGTCGCTGTTGAGCCCGGTCAGCATGCGCACGATGGCGGGCGGCGCCGGCGGATCTTCCGCCTTCACTTCGACGTCGCTGAACGCGACCGGGAAGCGGATCGAGAATGTGCCGTTGGTCGGCGTCGCCTCGCCCGCCGGAACGTCTTTGCGATACACGGTTTGCGCGTCGGCCGGCGCCGGCGCGGCCGCGGCCAGGACGAGAGCGAGGGCAAGAGCGGCGAATGGGCGAAACGGCATGACGGTCCTCTTTTGCGCCCGGCCACCCAGTATAGGATGGGGCGCGTCCGCCTTGACACCGCCCGATGCCATAACGCTAGTGCCCGGGAGGGGATGCGGGCAAGGATGGCAATGCCGGCCTCTGCGCAATGCCTCGCCGCCTGCTGCGTGCTGCTGGCGCTCGGTACGGGCGAGGCGGCGGCGCAGGCCAATTGCACCACGATACGCCGCATCAATATCGGCATTTCGGTCGCGCCGCCGAACGTGGTTCATACCTCGCCTTTCGTGGCGCTGGAGCTCGGCTACTTCACCAAGCATTGCATCGACGCCCGCATCGTCCAGTTCGACGGCGCTGAATCGGCGGCGGCGCAGGCCGCGGCCGCGCTTGGGACCGCGCTGGTCGCGACCAGGGCGTTGGCGGTCGGCCGCGGCGTTCGGGTGCGGCAGATCTGGGGATTGGCGCCGCGCCTGCCGCAGGCTTACGTGGTGGCCGAAAGCATCAAGTCCGCGGCCGACCTCAAAGGCAAGCGATTGAGCGCGACCGGTGGCGGCGTCGGCGGCCTCAATTGGTTGCTGAGCAGCGAGGTGCTCAAGACCGCCGGGCTCACGCCCAATGACGCGCAGTTCGTTCCTTCGGCGACCGCGGCGCGGCTGCCGGCTTTGGTCGCCGGGCAGATCGACGGCGTCGCCTTGCACCCGGAAGACGTCTATCTGGCGCAAAAGCAGAATCCCGGGCTGCATGTCATGGTCCAGCTTGTCGACCTCTTGCCCGAATACATGTTCAACGCCTATGGCGCCGCGACCGACTGGATCGCGCGCGATCATGCATTGCTGGTCGACTCCGTCGCCGCCATGATCGAGGCCAACCGCGCCATCTACCGCGACGAATCGAGGGTGGTGCCGATCATGATGAAGGCCACCGGCAAGCCCAGGGAGGCCGTCGAATTTGCCTGGGATGCCGAGACCAGGCATTGCGTCTGGTCGGTCAACGAGGGCTTTGATACCAAGCGCACGCAATGGACCATCGATCACGACGTCGCCAACGGCTATATCGATCAGGCCAGGAAACCGACCGTCGATCAGGTGGTCGACACGCAGATCGCCAACGAGGCGGTCGCCGCCGCCGGCGGCCGCGTGATCATCGGCGGGTGCACGGAATAGCGCGTTCGGCGCGGGGAGGGACTGCATCATGAACACACAAATCAAACCGCCGCGCATCGGCCCGCAGCCGTGGGACGTGGTGCGCCAAAAGCTCGATCAGTCGCTGCCGTTCGCCAATATGCGCGACACGCCGTATTACCGCGACGCGGTGTGGGAGCAGTTTTCCAAAGCCGAATACGACCGCCGCTATGCGGCGTTGCGCGGCAAGATGCGCGAGCACAAGCTCGACGTGCTGATCGTGCCCGGCGGCCCGAGCCATTGGAGCTTTGGCGGCGGCATGCTGTGGCTGACCGGCCATTGGGAATGGCACGCGCTGGCGAGCTATGTGCTCGTCCCGCTCGAGGGCGAGCCGACCATGATCTATTCCATGGGCGGCACCCACGCCGAAGCGGTGCGCCGCCAGGTCGAGATCGCCGTGCAGGACGTGCGCCACAGCCGCAGCGGCCGCTACGCCGACATCATGGTGGAACGCATCCGCGAATTGAAGCTCGAGCGCGGCCGCATCGGCCTGATGGAGATCGATCCGCGCCATGCCGACTACATGCCGGTCAACCAGTACAACGTGCTGCGCGACAACCTGCCCGACGCCGAGCTGGTGTTCACCAAAGGCTTCCTGCACGAGCTGCTCTCCGTGCACAGCGCCGAGGAGCTCGACTGCGTGCGCAAGGCCGGCGTGCTGTGCAAGAACGCCATGGATGCCATGGTGGCCCGCGCCCGGCCCGGCGTGAAGGAATACGAGTTGCGGGCGGCGGCCGGCGCGGCCATCCTCGAAGGCGGCGGCGACATCGACTTTTTGATCATCGGCTCGACGCCGATGGCCGACCCGGCGCAGATTTTCGGCAATCCGCGGCCGTCCGCGCGCGTGCTGCAAAAGGGCGACATCATCAATATGGAGCTCGCCGCCGGCTATCGCGGCTACACCGCGCAGATCGGCTCGCCGATCTGCGTCGGCGAGCCGACCGAGATGGTGAAGAAATTCTGGAACGAGATCACGCTGCCCGGCTACAAGAAAATTATCGCCGAGATCGCGCCCGGCAAGCCCGCGGAAAACATGCGGCTCGCCAGCAAGTTCTTCCGCGACAACGGCTACCAGTCGCGGCCGACGCAATGCCACGGCATCGATCTGGTCACCGACGGCCCGCACGTGGTCGCCGAGCACGTTTCTGCGGAGAAATTCGAGGAAGTGCTGAAAGCCGGCATGGTGATCATGGCCGAGCCCAATCCGATCACGCCGGACGGGCTGTTCGGGATTTTCCTCGGCCACACCTTCATCGTGACCGACAGTGGCCACGAGGTGGTCGACGATTTTCCGCTGGAGATCGCGGTGGCGCGGGGGTAACGCTCATTGCGAGCGCAATGTGCATTTGAATCGCTTGGCGCTGATGTATCGCAATGCTGCAAAAGCACATCCCATGCCGTCTCTTGTCAAAATAGCCAGGCGCATCAGGCATACACCGGGCCTCGATTCGGCCGATGCAGTTTGGGACCGATTGAGACCGCTCTATCACAGGCTGATTGGCGCTCGTGGACGCGGAGTGCCGACATTGATCGGCGGCAGTGCCAGTGTGCGCCTGCCGCCGGAATTCACCGGTGGTGACTGGGACCAATACGAACCCGAGTCTATCGCGGCGACAATGGAATGGGCAAAATCCCATCCGGGCGGCGTGGTGCTGGACATCGGTTGCAGCATCGGGATTTTTTGCGTGGTCGCCTTATTTGCGAGTCCGACCGTGGAAGTAATCGCTTTTGACGGTGATTTATCGAGTGTCGCCGCCGCTCTCCGGCTTTGCCGATATGCGCCAGGCGACCGTCTTCGCACTGTCTGGGCTCTTCTCGGCGATCGCGGAACATCCAATGACACCGTCGAAGATGCCATACGCGCAACTGCAAATCAGTTGGCCTCGCCGAGGGCGCCCCATGGTGACCCTGGAACAACCAAATACGTTTGTCTCACTTCGCCGACGGCAGAATCGATTCCAAGACATTCGCTCGATCAATTATTTCCTGCCGACATACGACCGCTTTTGATCAAATGCGATGTCGAGGGGGCGGAATTGCTCGTCCTTCGAGGAGCCCATAAATTGCTGGCGCGCTCGGTGCCGGACATCCTCCTCAGCGTTCATCCTCACGCGTTAGAGACCGAATACGGCGGAAGCATAATTGACCTGCGAAATTTCTTGCATGCCGCTGGTTATGAGGTGCGGCTGCTTGCCGTCGACCACGAAGAGCATTGGTGGTGTTCGCGCGCGGTTTCATAATGTGGTTCACGGCATCAGAAACTTGAAATCGCAGCCTTCGTCGGCGCCGAGGATTTGCTCGGCGAAGAGCTTGGCATAGCCGCGTTGCGGCGTTTCCGCCGGCGGCGGCATCGTCGCGGCGCGCTTTTTCAGCTCCGCGTCGTCCGCCAGGAGCGTAATGCTGCGCTGTTTGACGGACAGCCGGATGCGGTCGCCATTGCGGACCAGCCCCAGCGGGCCGCCGGAGGCGGCGTCGGGGGTGATGTGCAGCACGATGGTGCCGAAGGCGGTGCCGCTCATGCGGGCGTCGGAAATCCGCACCATGTCCTTGACGCCGCGCTGCGCCAGCTTCTTCGGGATCGGCAGATAGCCGGCTTCCGGCATGCATTCCGGCGCGTGCGGGCCGGCATTCTGCAGCACCAGAATGTCTTCCGGCGTCACGTCGAGCGCCGGATCGTCGATCCGCGCCGCGAGATCGGCCAGCGACGAGAACACCACCGCGCGGCCTTCATGCTCCAACAGTTTGGCGTCGGCCGCCGAGCGTTTGAGGATGGCGCCCTTCGGCGCCAGATTGCCGAACAGCGCCACCAGGCCGCCGCTCGGCTCCAGCGGCTTTTTGGCTTCGGCGATGATCGCGCGGTCGACATAGCTCTCGTCGTCGCTGGCAAGCCGCTCGCCAAGCGTTTCGCCGGTCACCGTCATGCAGTCGAGATGCAAGAGCGGCTTCAATTCGCGCAGCAGCGCGCCCATGCCGCCCGCGGCGCAAAAGTCTTCCATATAGCCGTTGCCGACCGGCTTGAGATTGACCAGCACCGGCGTCGAGTCCGACAGCGTGTTGAGATGATCGAGCGACACTTTCACGCCGGAGCGGCCGGCGATCGCGGTCAAATGAATGACCGCGTTGGTCGAGCCGCCGAGCGCGAGCAACACGCGCAGCGCATTCTCGACCGACTTTTGATTGATCAGCTGTGACGGCGTGAGCTTCGAGCCGATCAGCTTCACGGCCGCCGTCCCGGTCGCTTCCGCGGCGCGCAGACGATCCGCATGCACGGCCGGGATCGCCGCGGTGCCGGGCAGGCACATGCCGAGCGCTTCGGTAAGGCACGCCATGGTCGAGGCGGTGCCCATCACCGCGCAGGTGCCGGCGGTCACCGCGAGCTGGCCCTCGACCTCGGAGATTTCGTCGGCGTCGACGTCGCCCGAGCGATAACGCGCCCAGAAGCGGCGGCAGTCGGTGCAGGCGCCAAGCCGCTCGCCGCGATGGCGGCCGGTCATCATCGGGCCGCCGATCAGCGCGATGGCCGGGCGGTCGGCCGACACCGCGCCCATCAGCTGCGCCGGCACGGTCTTGTCGCAGCCGCCCATCAGCACCACCGCATCCATCGGCTGGGCGCGGATCATTTCCTCGGTATCGATCGCCATCAGGTTGCGGTATTTGAGGCTGGTCGGCGTGAGGAAGACTTCGCCCAGCGAAATGGTCGGGAATTCCAGCGGCAGCGCGCCGGCGGCGAGCACGCCGCGCTTCACCGCCGCCAAGAGCTCGGGGAAATGGCGGTGGCAATTGTTGAAGTCGGAGCCGGTATAGGCGATGCCGATCACCGGCTTGTCGAGCATGGCGCGCGAATAGCCCATGGACTGCGCGAACGAGCGCCGCATGTAGCGCGAGAAATCGCGGTCGCCGTAATTGGTGAGGCCTTGGCCTAAGCCGATGGAGGGTTCTGACATCCGATCGTCATATCCTGATTGTGGACGCGCAGGGCTGGCGGGTCTTGGTCAACGAATATGCGTAATTTCGCTGAGGTTCTCCAGGATTTTTCCGGAAAATGCCGCGGCCGGCCGCATTGATCCGGATCAAGGCCGCGACAACCAATCCCCCGTATAGAGCCTCGACAAGGGCCCTGGAACGCTTCTAGAAATACCCTGGTCGAGTTGCAAAGAGGCCCCGGCCGGACCGGGCATTTCCCTATGAATGATCGCCGGAATTCTCGCGTCAATTATCACGCCTTTTTTGCCGATGCCCTCGGCCGCCTGCACGGCGAGCGGCGCTACCGCGTCTTTGCCGATCTCGAACGCATCGCCGGCCGCTTTCCGCACGCCATCTGGCATTCGCCGGACGGGCCGAAGAACGTCGTGATCTGGTGCTCCAACGACTATCTCGGCATGGGCCAGCATCCGAAGGTCATCGGCGCCATGGTCGAGACCGCGACCCGCATGGGCACCGGCGCCGGGGGCACCCGCAACATCGCCGGCAACAATCACCCGGTGGTCGAGCTCGAACGGGAGCTCGCCGACCTGCACCGCAAGGAAGCGGCGCTGGTCTTCACCTCCGGCTATGTGTCGAACGAGACCGGCATTTCCACGCTCGCCAAGCTGATGCCGAACTGCCTGATCCTGTCGGATGCCTGGAACCACAATTCGATGATCGAGGGCGTGCGCCAGGCGGCGACCGAGAAGCAGATTTTCCGCCACAACGACATGGCGCATCTCGAAGCGCTGCTCGCCGCCGCCGACCCGGCACGGCCGAAGCTCGTCGTGTTCGAAAGCCTCTATTCCATGGACGGCGACGTCGCGCCGGTGCAGCAGATCTGCGATCTCGCCGAGCGCTATGGCGCCATGACCTATGTGGACGAGGTGCACGCGGTCGGCATGTACGGCGCGCGCGGCGGCGGCATCACCGAGCGTGACGGCGTCGCGAACCGCCTCGACGTCATCGAGGGCACGCTGGCCAAGGCGTTCGGCTGCCTCGGCGGCTATATCGCTGGCTCCGCCGCGCTGATCGACGCGGTGCGCTCTTACGCCCCCGGCTTCATCTTCACCACCGCATTGCCGCCGTCGGTGGCCGCGGCGGCGACCGCCGCGATCCGGCATCTGAAAACCTCGCAGTGGGAGCGCGAACGGCACCAGGACCGCGCCGCGCGCACCAAGGCGGTGCTCACCGCGGCGCGGCTGCCGGTGATGACGAGCCCCACCCATATCGTGCCGGTTTATGTCGGCGATCCGGAACTGTGCAAGGCGGCGAGCGATCTCTTGCTCGCCGACCACGGCATCTACATCCAGCCGATCAACTATCCGACGGTGCCGAAGGGCACCGAGCGGCTGCGCATCACGCCGAGCCCGTATCACGAGGACGCGCTGATCGACACGCTGGCCGAGGCTTTGGTCGACGTCTGGCAAAAACTCGGCCTGCCGTTCAAGGAGCGCGCGCTCGCCGCAGAGTGATTGACGTCCGACCGGGAAGGCGTCTCTGTTTTCACGATCTCATCGGACATTTCGCACGGAGTATTTGGCATGGCGAAGAAATCCAAGACCAAGAAGCGAGCCAAGATTGCTTATCCCGGCATGATGGGTCACGGCACCGAAGAGCAGAATCTCGGGCAGCGCGGCAACCCAGGGGCGCGCATCAAGAAAAAGGAAGTGACGGCTGCCTTCGGCAAGCGTCGCTCAAAAAAATAATTCTCGGGTCGAGAAGAACCACAAGACGTCGCTTCGGAATCGTAATATTTCGCGATTGACGGCTTGCTAATCCAGATTCCTAACTGCCGCATTGCGCCCCGCGGTCTTTTGCCGCGCAATCCGCCGCGCGCCGACCGCGACCGAAAAGGTCACCACCAAAAACCGCGCCAGATGGTGTGCGCCGACATAGACCGGGTCGAGATGCAGCGCGAGCGCCAGCACCATCATGGTGTCCTGGGCGCCCGGCGAGAACGCAATGACGATATTGGCGACCGGGAACGGATAGAAATACGCCACGATGGCGATGAAGAACGCCGCGACCGCCATCGAGACGGCGAACGAGCCGAACGCGGCGCCGAGATAGCCGACCAGCATCCGCGCCGTGGTGCTGGCGAAGCGCGAGCCGACCAGCGCGCCGAGCACGATCACCGCGCTGGAGCCGATCCACCACGGCAGCACGGCGTCGATATAGCCGGTGCCGTGCAGCAGGCCGGATCCGGTCAGCGCGCCGAACATCAAGCCGCCCGGGAAGCGCAAATATAAAAACGCCACGGCGAAGCTGACCGAGACCACGACCAAGAGGATCATCTGCCCGAGCACCGAGACGTCGGCGGGGCCGCGCGCCACCGCCACCGCCGGCACGACCAGCCCGAACAAAGCGAGCCCGTTGGGCAGGCCGATGACGATCAACAAGACGCGCACGGTCTGCACGATGGCGATGGCGCGCAGATCGCCGCCGAGCTCCGACGACAGCGCGATGACCTGCGCCATGGCGCCGGGACTGGCGCCGAGCAGCGCGGAGAGCGGGTCCCAGCGGTGCACGACGCGCAGATAGGTCGAGGTGGCGAGCATCAAGACCACGGAGCACAGCATCAGCAGCGCGATGCTCACCGGCCACGTGGTCACGCCACGCAGCGTCTCGGGCGTCACCACCGCGCCGAGCAGAATGCCGACGATGACGTAACAGATGCGCGCCAACAGGAGCGGCAGCCGCACCGGCCGCCCGAACAGCGCCGCTATGGCCACGGCCAGGACCGAGCCTGAGACGAGCCCCGCCGGCAATCCCAGATAGGTAAAAGTCAGCCCGCCGGCGACCGCGATCGCCAGCGTCTCGGTGGTTTCGATCAGCGCGCGCCGCGAGGCAAGGGTAGCGATCATCGTTTGCCCATGAATGCGCCCTGGCTCAAGCGCCGTCAACGCGGCGTTGGCGACGACGCGTGCCATGGACAGGGCATTGGAAAAGTGATGACTTTCATTACAATTGAGCGCTGCGGAGCTAACAACGCCGCGGTGACTTTGGCAAAGGTCGCGTTTGGGGTCAGGCCATGCTGCAGGGCTGGGTCGTCGTCATCATCGCCCTTGCCTATATCGGCTTTCTGTTTCTGGTGGCGAGCTATGGCGACCGCAGGCGCGAGCTGTCGCGCGGCACCACATCGCGATTGCTGATCTATCCGCTGTCGCTGGCGATCTATTGCACGTCGTGGACGTTCTTCGGTTCGGTCGGCCTCGCCTCGCGCGGCGGGTTGGATTTCTTCGCCATCTATATCGGCCCGATGGTGATGGTCGGACTGGCTTATCCGCTGCTCATCCGCATCGTGCGGCTCGCCAAGGGCCAGAACATCACCTCGATCGCCGACCTGATCGCCGCGCGCTACGGCAAGAGCCAGGCGGTGGCGGCGACCGTGGCGCTGATCGCCATCGTCGGCATGGTGCCCTATATCGCGCTGCAGCTCAAAGCGGTGTCGTCGTCGGTCGGCACCATCCTGGCGCAGGCCTATCCGGGCGGCGCGCAGCCGATCGTCGGCGACAGCGCGCTGTTCGTCGCGCTGTTCATGGCGGCGTTCGCGGTGCTGTTCGGCACCCGCCACACCGACGCCACCGAGCATCAGGACGGGTTGATGCTGGCGATCGCGACCGAATCCATCGTCAAGCTGGTGGCGTTCCTCGCCGTCGGCATTTTCGTCACCTTCGTGATGTTTCACGGCCCGCTGGCGCTGTTCACGCGCGCGCTCGACCAGGCCAATACGGCTGCGGTACTCACCCGCGTGCCGCCGCTGACGAGCTTTGGCGCGATGACGGTGCTGTCGCTGTTCGCCATCGTGTTGTTGCCGCGGCAATTCCACGTCGCGGTGGTCGAGAACCATAGCGAGGCCGAGATCCGCCGTGCCGCCTGGCTGTTCCCGCTCTATCTGGTGCTGATCAATCTGTTCGTGCTGCCGATCGCCATGGCCGGCCTGCTGACGTTCCCCGCAGCAAAGGTCGACAGCGACATGTTCGTGCTGGCGCTGCCGATCGCCGCCCATTCCGAGCTGCTCACGCTGGTTGCCTTCATCGGCGGGCTGTCGGCGGCGACCGCCATGGTGATCGTGGAATCGGTGGCGCTGGCGATCATGGTGTCGAATGACATCGTGGTGCCGTTGGTGCTCAAGCGCCGGGCCACGCTCGCCGGCGCGAGCGATGCCAGCGCCTGGCTGTTGACCACGCGGCGCATCGCCATCTTCGTCATCCTGCTGTTCGCCTACATCTATTATCGTTCGGCCGGCGAAGCGCAGCTTGCCGCCATCGGGCTATTGTCGTTCGCCGCCATCGCGCAGCTCGCGCCGGCGTTTTTCGGCGGCCTGATCTGGCCGCGCGGCACCGCGCGCGGCGCCATCGCCGGCATGACCGCCGGCATCCTGGTCTGGGGCTATACGCTGCTGGTCCCGAGCATTTCCGATGCCGGCATCGTCAGCGCCGGCATTTTGACCGACGGGCCGTGGGGCCTTGGCTTTCTGCGGCCGCAGGCGCTGTTCGGCATCGATCTGCCGCCGCTGGTGCACGGCGTGCTGCTGAGTCTTACGGTCAATATCGCCTGCTATATCGGTTCCTCGCTGAGCCGGCGGCCGACCTCGATCGAGCGGGTGCAGGCGGATGTGTTCGTGCCCTCGTCGCTGGCGCCGATCCTGGCGCCGATGGCGCCGAGTTTTCGGCTGCGGCGCGCTTCCGTCACCGTCGAGGAACTGATCGCGACCGTGGCGCGCTATCTCGGCGACGAGCGCACTCGCGACTCTTTCGCAAGCTTCGCCGCGTCGCGCCGCATCGACCTCGAACCGCAGGCCGAGGCCGACTTCCAGCTCTTGCAATACGGCGAATATCTCTTGGCCTCGGCGATCGGCGCGGCGTCGTCGCGGCTGGTGCTGTCGCTGTTGTTGCGCAAGCGCACGGTCTCGACCAAAGACGCGCTAAAGCTCCTCGACGACGCCAATGCGGCGTTTCACTACAACCGCGAGATTTTGCAGACCGCGCTCGACCACGTGCGCCAAGGCATCGCCGTGTTCGACAAGGACCTCAACCTGGTGTGCTGGAACCGCCAGTTCGGCGAGATTTTCGATCTGCCGCCCGGGCTGACCCGCGTCGGCATCGCGCTTCACGAGATTTTGCGCCATGTCGCGCAGCACGGCGGGGAGCACGAAAAGAATTTCGATGCGGCCATCGCCGAGCGCATCGCCAAATATACGTCCGAGGTCGAGCCGTTCCTGGAACGCTTCGCCGAGCGCGGCCTGGTGATCGAAGTCCGCTCCAATCACATGCCCGACGGCGGCCTGGTGACGACCTTCACCGACATCACCCCGAGCGTGAAAGCGGCCGAGGCGCTGGAGCGCGCCAATGCCACGCTGGAGCGCCGGGTACGCGAGCGCACCAAGGAGCTGACCCGGCTCAATACCGAGCTCGAGCGCGCCAAGGCCGAAGCTGACGACGCCAACGTCTCGAAAACCCGTTTCGTCGCCGCCGCGAGCCACGACATTCTGCAGCCGCTCAATGCGGCGCGGCTCTACGTCACCAGCCTGATCGAGCGCCAGCGCCAAACCGACAATGAAGCCGAGGACGCCGACCTGGTGCAGAACATCGACGCTTCGCTGGAAGCGGTCGAAGAGATTTTCGCCGCGCTATTGGACATTTCGCGGCTCGATACCGGCGCCATGAAGCCGGAAATGACCGATTTCCGCGTCGACGAATTGCTGGCGCGGCTCGACGTCGAATTCGCGCCGCTGGCCCGCGCCAAAGGCCTGAATCTGCGCTTCATGCCGTGCGCGCTCACCGTGCGTTCCGATCGCCGCCTGCTGCGGCGGCTTCTGCAAAATCTCGTCTCCAACGCGATCAAATACACGCCGTCGGGCAGCGTGCTGGTCGGCTGCCGCCGCCGCGGCGGCAAACTGCGCATCGATGTCTACGACACCGGCATCGGCATTCCCCATGCCAAGCGCCGCGCGGTGTTCAAGGAATTCCACCGCCTCGATCAGGGCGCGCGGGTGGCGCGCGGCGTCGGCTTGGGCCTCTCCATCGTCGAGCGCATCGCGCGGGTGCTCGATTGCGAGGTGGCGCTGAAATCCGTGGTCGGGCGCGGCTCGCGGTTTTCGGTCGAGGTGCCGCGCGCTGCTGCCGCCGCGGCGAGCCCGGCCGTTGCCGCCATGACGCGAACCGGCGCCGGCCGGCTCACCGGCACGGTGGCGCTGTGCATCGACAACGAGCGCAGCATTCTCGACGGCATGGAGAAGCTTTTGGGCGGCTGGGGCTGCCGCGTGCTGACCGCGGCGGATCTCACCGAGGCGCTGGTGGCGATGGAGGCAAACGGCCTCGAACCGGATGGGCTACTGGTCGACTATCATCTCGACGGCGGCAACGGCATCGCCGCCATCGCCGAACTGCGCCGCCGCCTCGGCCGGCAAAATGGCCGCGATTTGCCGGCGATCCTGATCACCGCCGACCGCTCGCTGCATGTGCGCGAGGAAGCGCAGGCCGAAAGCGTGCATCTCCTGCACAAGCCGATCAAGCCGGCGTCCTTGCGCGCGCTGATCACGCAATGGCGCGTGCAAAGGGTGGCGGCGGAGTAGCTCCATCCGCCCCCGCGAAGCGGGGGAGGGGGACCACCCGAGCCTCGCGAAGCGAGCGGAGGGTGGTGGAGGGGGCGCGGGACTCGACGGATATTTTGCGATTTAAGGCGATAGCGGCGGCGACGTTGATTGCCTCGCGGCGGCAACGAGGCGGCGAGTCAGTCGCCCCCTCCACCGCGCTTCGCGCGGTCCCCCTTGCATGTTGGCGAAGCCGAATCGGCGCAAGCTGAGAGGTGCGTCGGGGCCGGTGGCCACCAGCCCCGACGCGGATGGCCGGGACCGCCATTCCCCCTGGGTGTTGGGCACCGTGGGGG